>Ga0208977_1000003_pt1 | contig 964825 bp, 1079 predicted proteins | sample RifOxyA2_FD_184030 | JGI IMG/M metagenome (GOLD analysis project Ga0208977, IMG submission 184030) | Groundwater microbial communities from Rifle, Colorado - Rifle Oxygen_injection A2 (SPAdes) | ecosystem: Environmental > Aquatic > Deep subsurface > Groundwater | place: Rifle, Colorado... | reverse complement strand
GCGCAACAAAACTAATATTATAATCCCCAGAAGAATCACTACTCCCCGTCCCATTAACCAAACTTCCATTAGTATAAACCCCAATAGAATTCCCGGAAACATTTGTTCCATTTGTCAAATTAACATGCCCAGAAACATAAACAGTCCCTCCAGCACTAACTGGATTAGGAGATAAAGCCTCACTAATATCCATACCCAAAACATTAACTGTTCTGTTTACAAAACTAAACGCACAATTCCCAGAACCATCACAAGCTAAGCAAGTCCATTCATAACTCCCTCTAGATAAACTTCGATTAAAAATATAATTCGCCACATTTAATCCAGAACTATCTGTCCCATTCGAAACTCCATTCAAATACAAACTTACATTAACAATATTCAAATTATCCGTTGCCGAGCAACTAAAATTAAATTCCAAAACAGATTGATAAGAATTATTAACAGGCGCATTCAAAATTACAACAGGGGGAGTAACATCTACAAAATAAGGATACCCATTATTAATAGAACTATCAATATCCCAAATATCCAAAACTCCCACATCATTATAAGGCGTCCCAACAAAATCCCAAGCTGTTGTTAAGCCAACAGTTGAAGTATTAGTATAAGTCGTAATATTTTTCATCACCGTCGTAATCTTCCCCGTAGCCCCACAAGCCGAACTGGACTGCCCAGAAGTTTGATTGTCCCAAAAAGAATTAGTGCAAGTTCCACCCAAATTAGAAACAAGTCCGCCAACAGGCGTAGAGGTAGCACTAACAACACCGACAGAATAAGAATTGTAAATATACCCAGCAGCATCAAAATCAGACCCCGCTAAACCAGCAACATAAGAATTCCCAGAAACATTACCTGTAGCATACGAATTATAAATTCTACTCCCCTTCATCCCCCCAACCAAACCACCAACATAAGAATCCCCAGAGACATTACCTGTAGCATACGAATTGTTAATTGGTCCGCTAACATCGTTCTCAAATTTCCCAATCAAACCACCAACATGAGAAGAAGAAGAACTAACATTACCCGTAGCATAACAATTTAAATAATACCCACTTAAAAAATCATATCCAACTAATCCTCCAACAGACTGAACAATAGCTATAACATTTCCTGTAGCATACGAATTCAAAACATTAGCATTATTATTCTGTCCGATTAATCCACCAGCGGCGGCAGTAGTACCAGTATTGGTTGAAACAACCTTTCCTGTGGCATAACAATTATCAACATTAGTTGCACCAGTAGAATGTATATATCCAATTAACCCACCAACACTAGCATGCCCAGAAACATTAACCATAGCATAAGAATTAGTATAAGTTTTGGTACCATCGTCATATCCCACTAATCCTCCAACATATTGAACAACAGCCGTAACATTTCCAGTAGCATAAGAATTTGAAACATTAGCATTAAAATTACCACCAATTAATCCACCGGCGGCGGCAGTAGTACCAGTATTGGTTGAAACAACCTTTCCTGTGGCATAACAATTATCAACATTAGTTGCACCAGTAGAATGTATATATCCAATTAACCCACCAACATAAGCATGCCCAGAAACATTAACTATAGCATAAGAATTAGTATAAGTTTTAGTACTATTATCGTATCCGACTAATCCTCCAACATACTGAGCACTGGCCGTAACATTTCCAGTAACATAACAATTTGAAACATTAGCCTTATTATTCCATCCGATTAATCCACCGGCGGCGGCAGTAGTACCAGTATTGGTTGAAACAACCTTTCCTATCGCATAACAATTAGTTATGTTATTAGCATTTGTAATTTGACCAATCAAACCCCCGACGTAACTATGGCCTGCCACATTCCCCTCCACCAACCCAACATTCTCAATCACACTATTAACATTATCAACAATCCCGAAAAGTCCAATATATTGAGCACTCGATCGATTAATCACCAATCCACTAATCTCAAATCCTCGTCCATCAAAGTTTCCAGTAAAAGTAGAAATCGGAACAAACCCTGCTCCCGTATTCCAAGTAGAACTATCAGAACAATCAACATCCCCATCCAAAACATAAGTTAATGATTTTGTTGTAGAGTTAGTATTAATATTTTGAAGCTCTGTACAATTAGTAATATGAGCTGGGAAATGAAACTTCACTGCCACACTCGGAACTTCCACATTAGACGAATTATCAGTCGCCCTAGATCGAACTGTATAAGTATGTCCAACAATCCAATTAGAAAGAGAAAAATTTCCGTAAGTCCAATTGTAAGTTCCCGTAGCTGTCTGCCAAGAAGAACTAGTCCCAGTCCAAGAAGATCCATTCCAATAACTAGAACTAGTCTGGTCATAAATTAAAAGTTCTACTCTATCCAAAGAACTTGTAGCATTCGCCGTTCCAGAAAAATTTATATTACTATTATGGTGAGATCCTTCCGTCGGAGAAGTTATACTCGAAACAACATAGCCAGCCCTACAACCAAAAGAAGTCAAACAAGGATATCCATTATTAGCAACACCACTAATGCCCCAGATATCCAAAACCCCAGCATCGTTATTAGGTGTTCCAACAAAATCCCAAGCCGTTACTAAACCAGCCGTCGTAGTATTTGTATAGGTTACAAGACTTCTCATCGCAGCCGTAGTCTTCCCCGTAGCCCCGCAAGTTGAAGTAGACTGCCCAGAAGTTTGATTATTCCAAAAAGAATTGTTACAAATTCCACCTAGACCAATTAATCCCCCAATATTAGTTGTTCCACTTACACTTCCAATTGAATAACAATTGGTATAATTAAAACTTCCGGAATTTCCCACCAAACCTCCAACACGATAACCGGTAGCTGTAACACTTCCTATAGCATAAGAATTTGAAACATTTGCTTTTCCATTAACTCCAATTAAACCTCCAGCACTAGAATCACCAGAAGCATTGCCAGAACCAACATTTCCTGTTGCATAACAATTAGAGATAGTTGTTGCCCCAGAGGCTTCAATTTGTCCAATTAAACCGCCTGCATATCTAGTTCCAGCGGTAACATCTCCTGTTGCATAAGAATTAATATAACTTGCGGCACTATTGTCGTAACCAACTAAACCCCCTACTCTCCAACCTGTCCCATTAACACTTCCAGTTGCATAAGAATTTGAAACAGAAGCATGTCCATTAGCTCCAATTAAACCTCCAGCACCAGAATCACCAGAAACATTGCCAGAACTAACATCCCCTGCAGCAGAACAATTAGAGATAACTATTGCCCCAGTAGTTTCAATTTGCCCAATTAAACCACCTGCATATCTAGTTCCAGCGGTAACATTTCCTGTTGCATAAGAATTAATATAACTTACAGCACTATTGTCGTAACCAACTAAACCTCCAACACGATGCCCAGTAGCCGTAACATTTCCTGTTGCATAAGAATTTGAAACATTTGCTTTTCCATTAAAACCAATTAATCCTCCAGCCTGGCTATTCCCACTATTATCTAAAGTAATAACATTCCCTGTAGCATAACAATTAGAAACAGATGTTGCGCCAGAAGATCCAATTCTTCCAATCAATCCTCCAACATATTCTATTTTGTTATCAACATTTCCAGTTGCATAACAATTTGTATAATTTTTCCCACTATTATCATAACCAACTAAACCACCAACTGAATTACCATAGCTAGCAGAATTACTACCAGTTACATTACCTTGAGCGGAACAATTCAAGACAACCGCGTTACCATTAAAGCCTATCAACCCACCCGCATAGGCATCCCCTGCGTCCCCAGAAGTAGAAACATTCCCCGTAGCAGAACAATTGAAAACAAATGTTGCACCAGAAGTAGCCTCAATCCCACCTATTAATCCTCCAATATATTGCCACCCGGCAGAAATCGTAGCTGTTGAATAAGAATTTGCATATGTTTTTCCGCTAGTATCATAACCAACTAAACCACCAACATATCTGCCAACAGGACCAATAACATCTCCCGTTGAATAGCAATTGAAGACAGTAGCTCCTCCATTGGCACCAATTAATCCTCCCAGTCTTGCATACCCCGCATCTCCATTGGCAGTAACCGTTCCTGATACATAAGAATTATTAATACTATTCGCTCCACCAGTATTTATTCTTCCCGCTATTCCTCCCACATAAGCCCTACCTTTAATATATACAGAAACCAATCCTACGTTTTGAATCACCGTACTAGCATTATTAACATACCCAAAAAGTCCAACATTATCCGTACTCCCCCGATTGATATACAACCCACTAATAGTATGATTCTTCCCATCGAACATTCCAGTAAAAGTTGAAATCGGCGCAAAACCATAATATCCTCCTGAACCATTGGAATTCCAACTAGAACTATTAGAACAATTAATATCTCCCCCTAACTCATACCAATAACTAAGCCCACTATTCATCGCCTGCAAATCCGTACAATTCATAATAATACAAGCACTCCCATTAATCCCTCTCCCATACATCCCACTAGGACAAACCGCATCAATCGTAAAATTCCCAGTCCTATTAACTTCTGTCCCTATTGTATTATTCGCAAACACAGTGTAATTAACTTGCCCAACCCCGAATGTAGAATTAGTCCCAAATGTCACCGACCAAAAAGAACCAATCCAACTCAAGAACCCTTCCCAAATAACATTCGTAATACCAACCGCTCCCTCCCAAACTTTCACCCAAACCTTATCAACACCCTCATTAGAAGCAAGCGTAACATTTATCGTAACATTATCCCCAGGCAAAACACGCCCACCACTAACCCCACTCTGATTAATCGCAATCGCTGATGTTATATTCGGCAAACTTAAAACAACCAAATTCAAACTACTCGAACCAACAATTGACCCATAAGTCGAATTCACAACAACAGAATAAGTCCCATTCGTAGAAGGCGCAACAAAACTAATATTATAATCCCCAGAAGAATCACTACTCCCCGTCCCATTGGCCAAACTTCCATTAGTATAAACTCCAATAGAATTCCCGGAAACATTAGTCCCATCACTTAAATTAACATGACCAGAAACATAAACAGTTCTTCCCGTACTAACAGGATTAGGAGATAAAGCCTCACTAATATCCATACCCAAAACATTAACTGTTCTGTTCGTAGAACTAAACGCACAATTCCCAGAACCATCACAAGCTAAGCAAGTCCACTCATAACTTCCTCTAGATAAACTTCGATTAAAAATATAATTCGCCCCATTTAATCCAGAACTATCTGTCCCATTCGAAACTCCATTCAAATACAAACTTACATTAACAATATTCAAATTATCCGTTGCTGAGCAACTAAAATTAAATTCCAAAACAGATTGATAAGAATTATTAACAGGCGCATTCAAAATTACAACAGGGGGAGTAACATCTACAAAATAAGGATACCCATTATTAATAGAACTATCAATATCCCAAATATCCAAAACTCCCACATCATTATAAGGCGTCCCAACAAAATCCCAAGCTGTTGTTAAGCCAACAGTTGAAGTATTAGTATAAGTCGTAATATTTTTCATCACCGTCGTAATCTTCCCCGTAGCCCCACAAGCCGAACTGGACTGGCCAGAAGTTTGATTATCCCAAAAAGAATTATTACAATCACCAGTAGCACCAGAACCAATAAGTCCTCCTACACTCTCAAGCCCAGTTACAAATCCAGCTGAATAACAATAATTATATTTATGATCATCGGTCGCATAACCTATCAACCCTCCAACATAATAAGCTCCAGTCGAACTTACATTACCAACTGCATAAGAATTAGAAACCACTGCTCTATTATTAGAACCAATTAAACCTCCAGCGGGGCTATGCCAACCACCATCTGGATTAACAGCTTGAATATTACCAGTAGCATAACAGTTGTCCACTTGTGTTGCTCCAGTGGAAGTTATTTGCCCAATTAAACCTCCAGTATGAGAAGAAGATGCCCCAGTTCCAGCAGAGACATTCCCGGTAGCATAACAATTAGTATAATTTTTAGCGGTGGTATCATCATAACCGACTAGTCCACCTGCATTATGTCCAGCCGAAACAACATAACCAATTGCATACGAATTTGATACATTGGCTCTCCTATTAGCACCAATTAAACCTCCGACATAACCCACATAACCGCCATCTGGATTAACAGCTTGAACATTACCAGTAGCATAACAGTTGTCCACTTGTGTTGCTCCAGCGGAAGTTATTTGACCGATTAAACCTCCAGTATAAGAAGAAGACCCACCACTTCCAGCGTAAACATTTCCTGTCGCATAACAATTAGTATAAGTTTTAGCGGTGGTATCATCATAACCGACTAGTCCACCTGCATTATGTCCAGCCGAGGTTACACTTCCTGAAGCATAAGAGTTTGAAATTGTAGCTCTTCCATTAGAACCAATTAAACCTCCAACATAACCCACAAAACCACCATCTGGATTAACAGTTTGGACATTCCCGGCAGCATAACAATTGTCTACCTGTGTTGCTCCAGCCGAAGTTATTTGGCCGATTAAACCTCCAGTATAACCAGATGCTATACTAACTCCACCGGTAACATTTCCTGTCGCATAACAATTAGTATAAGTTCCACCGCCATTGTCATATCCTACTAATCCTCCGACATAATAACCAGAACCCGTAACATTTCCAGTGGTATAACAATTATCAATTCTAATTGCATTATTTATTCTTCCTGCCAATCCTCCAGTGCTAGCTTGTCCCCTTACACTTCCACCAACCAACCCAACATTCTCAATCGTGCTATTAACATTATCAACAATTCCAAACAACCCCACATTATCCGTACTCCCCCTATTAATCACCAACCCACTAATAGTATAATTCTGTCCATCAAAATTCCCAGTAAAAGTCGAAATAGGAATAAACCCCGCTCCCGTATTCCAACTAGAACTATCAGAACAATCAACATCCCCATCCAAAACATAAGTTAATGACTTTGTCGTAGAGTTAGTATTAATATTTTGAAGCTCTGTACAATTAGTAATATGAGCCGGGAAATGAAACTTCACTGCCACACTCGGGACTTCCACATTAGACGAATTATCAGTCGCCCTAGATCGAACTGTGTAAGTGTGGCCGACGGTCCAATCTGAAAGTTCAAAAACAGTATAATTCCAAGCAGTAGTTCCAGTTACCGTCTGCCAAGAAGAACTAGTCCCAGTCCAAGAAGATCCATTCCAATAACTAGAACTAGTCTGGTCATAAATTAAAAGTTCTACTCTATCCAAAGAGCTTGTAGCATTCGCCGTTCCAGAAAAATTTATATTACTATTATAGTGAGATCCTTCCGTCGGAGAAGTTATATTAGAAACAACATAGCCAGCCACACAACCAAAAGAAGTCAAACAAGGATATCCATTATTAGCAACACCACTAATACCCCAGATATCCAAAACCCCAGCATCGTTATTAGGTGTTCCAACAAAATCCCAAGCCGCTGCTAAACCAGCCGTCGTAGTATTTGTATAAGTTACAAGACTTCTCATCGCAGCCGTAGTCTTCCCCGTGGCCCCACAAGCCGAAGTAGACTGCCCAGAAGTTTGATTATTCCAAAAAGAATTGGTACAAATTCCGCCATAACCAATAAGCCCGCCAAAATCAGAATCTCCCGAAACTGAACCAATTGAATAACAATTATTATAGACAAAACTTCCAGAATTATATCCTACCAATCCTCCAACATAATAACTAATAGCAGCAATATTTCCAGTAGCGTAACAATTAGAAACAGCAGCCCTTCTATTGTCACCAATTAATCCTCCTGCATAAGATCCACCAGTAGAAGTACTTGTAATATTTCCGGTAGCGTAAGAATTATTCACAACAGTAGCCCCAGTAGACTCTATGTAACCTATTAACCCGCCAACCACTTGATCTGCCCTTACATTTCCAGTAGCGGAACAATTAATGTAAGTTCCACCACTATTATCATATCCCACTAACCCGCCAACAAAATACCTAGCAGCGGTTACATTTCCAGTAGCGTAAGAATTTGAAACTGCAGCTTTTCTATTGTCACCAATTAATCCTCCTGCATAAGCTTCACTAGTAGAAGTACTTGTAACATTTCCGATAGCGTAAGAATTATTCACAACAGTAGCCCCAGTGACATCTATGTAACCTATTAACCCGCCAACCGAATTAGTTGCCCTTACGTTTCCAGTAGCGGAACAATTAATGTAAGTTTTCCCACTATTATCATATCCCACTAACCCGCCAGCATAATAGCTAGCAGCGGTAATATTTCCAGTAGCGTAAGAATTAGAAACTGCAGCTTTTCTATTATCACCAATTAATCCTCCTGCATAAGCTTCACTAGTAGAAGTACTTGCAATATTTCCAGTAGCGTAAGAATTATTCACAACAGTAGCCCCAGTGACATCTATGTAACCTATTAACCCGCCAACCGAATTAGTTGCCCTTACATTTCCAGTCGCGTAACAATTAGTGTAAGTTTTCCCACTATTATCATATCCCACTAATCCTCCAATGTACCAGCTTACTCCGGTTACATTTCCTGTAGTATAAGAATTTGAAACTGCAGCTTTTCTATTGTCACCGATTAATCCTCCTGCAGAAGCTCCACCAGTAGAAGTACTTGTAATATTTCCAGTAACATAACAATTAGTTACATTAGCAGCTTCCACTATATAACCTATTAATCCGCCAACTACACCACGTCCCCTCACGCTCCCTCCAACTAACCCAACATTTTGAATCACAGTACTAGCATTATTAACTTCTCCAAACAACCCAACATAATCCGTACTCCCCCGATTAATATACAGCCCACTAATAGTATGATTCTTCCCATCAAACATCCCAGTAAAAGTCGAAATCGGAATAAATCCTGCCCCCGTATTCCAACTAGAACTATTAGAACAATTAATATCTCCCCCTAACTCATACCAATAACTAAGCCCACTATTCATCGCCTGCAACTGCGTACAATTCGTAATAATACAAGCACTCCCGTTAATCCCTCTCCCATACATCCCACTAGGACAAACCGAATCAATCGTAAAATTCCCAGTCCTATTAACCTCTGTCCCTATTGTATTATTCGCAAACACAGTGTAATTAACTTGCCCAACCCCGAATGTAGAATTAGTCCCAAATGTCACCGACCAAAAAGAACCAATCCAACTCAAGAATCCCTCCCATATCACATTCGTAATACCAACCGCTCCCTCCCAAACTTTCACCCAAACCTTATCAACACCCTCATTAGAAGCAAGCGTAACATTTATCGTAACATTATCCCCAGGCAAAACACGCCCACCACTAACCCCACTCTGATTAATCGCAATCGCTGAAGTTATATTCGGCAAACTTAAGACAACCAAATCCAAACTACTCGAACCAACAATTGCCCCATAAGTCGAATTCACAACAACAGAATAAGTCCCATTCGTCAAAGGCGCAACAAAACTAATATTATAATCCCCATTTGAATCTGTCGTAGGAAAATTTTCACCTTCATCTTCAAAATAAACCTTAGTGGAATTATAATATAAAAGGATTTCCTCGGAAGACAATACTCTATTGTAAACCCGAACCTCATCCATCTCTCCTTCAAAATAATCATCTGCATGCTTATATTTACCGATTGTTAAACCAATAGGTGTATCTGAAGATTGAAATGGAGCGATAAGTCTATCTTTTAAAATACCATCAACATAAAACTCTACATGAGTAGAATTAAGAATCATCGCAAAAAAATGCCATTCGTCATCTGTAGGGAATTCTGCCAAACTAGAAGTATAATGCCTCCAACTGCCATCATTAGTGGCATAATCTAAATAACCACTAATAACACCAAGCCTATCTACCGTATTAGAAGAATCGTAAGAATCAATAATAATAGGATAATCATCTGTAAGAGCAGGACTTTTGGCCCAAATAACATAACTAAGTTCATCGTCATTTGTAGAGTAAGACTCTGCATCAATATAATAACTAAACTCATAAGCCCCTCCAAACTTTCCACTAGAACTCCAAATTGCACCACTTGGCGTCCCATTATTCCCATTTCCAGAAAAATCATAAACTAGACTATCACTCTCCCCATAAACACTAGAATTATCCATATGATAATGCAAAATCAATCCCTCATCCAAATTATCATAATCCGTCTTCAAAGAAACATTAGCATTCCCATAATAAGCATAAATCGACTCATTTCCATTTCCAGTCGTATTCATCCAAACCCAAGCAATTGTATTAGAACTATTACAAGTAGAAGTCTCAATCGTAAACCCTAACTCATTAGAATCACTATCAGTGAACCTCAAATCTCCACAATCAGTCCTCATCTTCCCCTCACTAATCAAATCAGAAGTAGACAAATTCGCCATCACAATCGTATTATTAATATCACTCGAAACACTAGACTCTACTTCAACCGGCTGCCTATAATCCCAAGAATCATTCCACCAATTACTCCCCGTCCCATTGGCCAAACTTCCATTAACATAAACATTCACCGAATTATTCGAAACATTTGTTCCATTTGTCAAATTAACATGCCCAGAAACATAAACAGTCCCTCCAGCACTAACTGGATTAGGAGATAAATTCTCACTAATATCCATACCCAAAACATTAACAGTTCTGTTCGTAGAACTAAACGCACAATTACTAGAACCATCACAAGCTAAGCAAGTCCACTCATAACTCCCTCTAGATAAACTTCGATTAAAAATATAATTCGCCCCATTTAATCCAGAACTATCTGTCCCATTCAAAACTCCATCTACATACAAACTGACATTAGCAATATTCAAATTATCCGTTGCTGAGCAACTAAAATTAAATTCCAAAACAGATTGATAAGAATTATTAACAGGTGCATTCAAAGTTACAACAGGAGGAGTAACATCTACAAAATAAGGATACCCATTATTAATAGAACTATCAATATCCCAAATATCCAAAATCCCCACATCATTATAAGGCGTCCCAACAAAATCCCAAGCCGTTGTTAATCCAACAGTTGAAGTATTAGTATAAGTCGTAATATTTTTCATCACCGTCGTAATCTTCCCAGTAGCCCCACAAGCCGAAGTAGACTGACCAGAAGTTTGATTGTCCCAAAAAGAATTAGTACAAGTTCCACCCAAATTAGAAACAAATCCCCCAACAGGCGTAGAAGTAGCACTAACAACACCTACAGAATAAGAATTGTAAATATACCCAGCAGCATCAAAATCAGACCCCGCTAAACCAGCAACATAAGAATTCCCAGAAACATTACCTGTGGCATACGAATTATAAATTCTACTCCCCTTCATCCCCCCAACCAAACCACCAACATAAGAATCCCCAGAGACATTACCTGTGGCATACGAATTATTAATTGGTCCGCTAACCCCATTCTCAAATCGCCCAATCAATCCACCTACATAAGTAGAAGAAGAACTAACATCACCTGTGGCATAACAATTTAAATAATACCCACTTAAAAAATCATAACCCACTAACCCCCCCGAAGATGTTCCGGCAGAAACAACATCTCCAGTAGCATATGAATTCGAAACATTAGCATTATTATTCTGCCCAATTAATCCTCCTACATAACTACCACCAACAACATTTCCTGTAGCATAACTATTATTTATACTAGTTACTCCAGTAGAATCTAAATAACCAATCAATCCACCTACATAAGTAGTAGTTCCATTAACATCACCTGTGGCATAACAATTATCATATGTTTTTCCACTTCTATCCAATCCAACCAAGCCACCCACATCTATACCAGAAGCACTCACAACATTTCCTGTAGCATAACTATTTGAGATTGTCGCTTTATCATTAACTCCAATTAATCCACCTAAATAATTTCCACTAATATTAATGTTTCCCGTAGCATAGGAATTATTCACAAGTGTAGCTCCAGTAGAAAAAATATAACCTATTAGACCTCCACCAATGACAGGTGCGCTAACATTTCCGGTAGCATAACAATTTATATACTCTTTAGCATTTATCTGATCTCGCCCAACAAACCCTCCCGCGTCTGTTACAGAACCACTAACATTTCCTGTGGTATAAGAATTTGAAACATTCGCTCTTTCATTAACCCCAATAAAGCCTCCTACATAACTCCCACCACTTACATGCCCCGTAGCATAAGAATTATTTATGCTAATAGCTCCAGTAGAAAGCAAATAACCGATAAAACCCCCAACAACATTAACACCAGAAACATTTACATTAGCAGAACAATTTGTATACACTTTAACATTTGTAGAATCACGCCCTACTAATCCTCCTGAATCTGTATTAGAAGAATTTACCCTCCCTATAGCATAACTATTTGAAACATTTCCTCTTTCATTAACCCCAATTAATCCACCCACATAACTGACACCATATACCTCTCCTTCAAAATAAGTATTATTCACAACAGAAGCATACATATGCCCGATCAAACCACCAGCATAACTAGAACCTTTAATAGAAGAATTTTTTAACCCTACATTCTGAATTACAGTACTAGCATTATTAACATACCCAAAAAGTCCAACCCTATCCGTACTCGACCGATTAATATACAACCCACTAATAGTATGATTCTTCCCATCAAACATACCAGTAAAAGTCGAAATCGGCAAGAACCCACTTCCGCTCTGATAATCCGCATACCCAGCCGTACTCGAATTCAAATCATTCCCGAGCTCATACCAATAACTAAGCCCACTATTCATCGCCTGCAACTGCGTCCAATTCGTAATAATACAAGCATCCCCACTTACTCCACTCCCATTCATAGCACCAGGACAAACCGGATCAACAACATAATCAAACCAAACCTCTCCCACAACCTTCAAATCAAAAACATCTTCAACGCCAGACAAATTCGAAAGCAAAACCTTATACCAGCCTTCCTCACTAACATTCTCAAAAACAGCCAATACCTCATCTCCACCTTCAACAAAAACTTCAATGCCCGCGACCTGAGACTCATTATCCGCAGTCACATTAGTCCAAGCAAATATAGTTATATCTTTACTATTATCAAGCTCCTTCTCAAACGTCACCCTCAAATATTCACCATTCCCAACCAAAACCCCAACCCCATCTTGCTCCCTAACTTCATTATAAACATCAACACCATTACTCCGATTAGAATCTAAATGCTCAGCCTTCGAAATATAAATTATCTCATAAACCTGATCTGACAAATGAGGAACAACCCACTCGACCATATCAACAAATCCATCTTCATCAAAATCATGCGAAACAAAATCCACACTCGTCCAAGCAACATCCCTTCCATTCTCTAACAAATACTCTACCGATTTCTCCTCCCCCTTTTTTTTCTTATTTTTTATTTTCAATTCCTCGTCCTCATACCAATAAATCTTCAACCGAGAGTCATTCACCTTAATCTCGCCGTCAATCAAAGCATAAGCCAAAACATCCGAATAATTAAATTCACTCAACGCTGAAACAACAACTCTCTTCCCATTTTCCAAATCAGCTTCGCGCACCTCAGGTGCTGGAGTATAATATTCAACCGCAATCTTCTTCGCATTCGTTTTATTCACAACCCCCCCCAAATCAACAACGGTAAAATCATCTCCTTCACTAATCACAACACCATCCTCTTCTTGTTGCATATCGCCAATGTCAATAACCTGCCCCGTTATTACAAAACCCATTATCCATTCCCAAAACCTCGTAATCCAACCCTTATCCAAATCCAAATCCACTACAACATTTCCAGTCAAAACAACACCATTGCTCAAATCCTCACGATCCACATCCCCAACCAATTCCGCAAAATACGAAACATCTTCAATCGCCGCGCCGACCTCATCATCAGTCAAAACCGAAATATTAATAGAACCCTTGGGAATTTCAACCGACAAATTTCCACTAACATTAACCTCCTTAATCCATTTAACAGGACGTCCAATCACAGCCTTATACTGCAAAGTCGAAATCTCCGAAACATTCAAAAAGCTTTCATTGATTAAGCTTTCATTGATTAAGCTTTCATTGATTAAGCTTTCATTGATTAAGCTTTCATTGATTAAGCTTTCATTGATTAAGCTTTCATTGATTAAGCTTTCACCACCCCCAATAACCTCAGAAATATCTTCAACAATTAAGCTTTCATTAACAATAAGAGCAACCTCTTCATTAGCCGTTTCATTAGCCGTTTCATTAGCCGTTTCATTAGCCGTTTCATTAGCCGTTTCATTAACCGTTTCATTAACCGTTTCATTAGTCTCTTCATTAACCTCTTCATTAACCTCTTCATTAACCGCTTCAACAATTTCAGAAACATTCTCTTCAATAACCACAACATCGACAACTTCCGCGCTTTCATTCTCATCTAAACTCTCAACCGGAGTATCTGAAGTAATCTCCTCGACAGGAGTTTCAACAGCATCCCCAGATCCATCTCCATCTTCAACAATTTCTTCGGCAGGAGTTTCGGCAGGAGTTTCGGCAGGAGTTTCGGCAGGAGTTTCGGCAGGAGTTTCGGCAGGAGTTTCGGCAGGAGTTTCGGAAACTTCAGTGCTACCAGAATCATCCACTTGAGTTTCAACAACAAATCCAGTCAACTTTCCAAAAATTTGTCCATTATTAAAATAAAAATCTGTGGTATAACCCATGCCAAACAAAAATAAAACAGCCAAAAACCAAATAAACAAAGAACTAGTCAAAGAGTTCTCCTTCAAAACATTCTTCTTCCCCAAATATCTTTTCTTAACATTCCCCTCCATATCTCTATAACTCTCATAAACATATGGCCCGTAAACCTTCCCATTTTTTTTCACAACTCTTTTATAGCTCATCTCTATTATTTTGTGGTGCAACTCGCTTATAAACATTTTTATACACAACCGTCCTCTTTGATTAAATCTACAACAGAGTTATTCCACGAAACTAAATAACCTGAAAATACAAAATAAATTATGTACTACTCAGCAGAAACACTTGCAATTTATTTACAATTCTCCTCCACATAGGATATCTTTTCTATTCAAATTTCATATTTCACCTACACTTTAACAATTATATGCGCCAAAACACATTAAATTCCTAAAAAATATCATCTCCATTATTTTAAACAAAAATTATAATTAATTTATACAAATATTATTAACTTTTCAGCTAAACTTTTTTCTATAATAATATATTATCCCCAGAACTTTAAAAAGCCATGACAACCACAACCTATTTAAACCAAAATTTTCTCACCCCTTTATGAAATCAGGAAGAAAAACCTCTGGCGGCAGATATAAGAAGCCTAAGAAAAAGAAACTAACAGGCAGACAAAATCAAACTAGAATTGTAAAAATCGGAGAAAGAAAAACAAAACTACTAGGAGGCAGGGGGAATACAACAAAACTAGTATCTTTCCTAAATAATATCGTAAACGTAATGGTAAAGGGGAAAGCAAAAAAATCCACAATCAAAACAGTAGTAGAAACACCATCTAATGTTTTTCTAGCAAGACAAAATGTCTTAGTAAAAGGTGCGATAATAGAAACAGAGCTAGGAAAGGCACGAATAACAAACCGACCTTCACAAGAAGGAAACGTTCAGGCTAAACTTTTGCCTTTGGATTAAATCAGATTATCAACTTCAGAACCGATAAATAAATAAATTTTCAATAAAATAATCCTAAAATCAGATTATCGACGAGAAATATTATGACCGAAACCTTTAAAAAAGACTTCCTTTTATAAACTTTACTATGGCTGCCAAAAAATGTCCAGAGTGTAACAGTTCTAAATTGATCACAGACGAAACAAGAGGAGAGATAATCTGCGGTTCATGCGGACTCCTAGTAGAAGAAAACATGGTAGACACTTCTCACGAACTTAGAAGCTTCGACAAATCAGAAAAAAAATCCCGGGGCGGAGCACCGATATCTTTACAAAAATTTGACAAAGGACTAACAACAAATGTAGGGGAAATCTCCGACATCTACAGATTAGACTCAACACAACAAACAAGAAAATACCTTCGTCTAAAAAAATGGCAAGAACGAGTTTCAACATCAATTGAAAGGAATTTAAGACTTGCAATGTCTGAATTAAGAAGAGTTGCCTCATTCCTAGACTTACCATCCGTAGTCCGAGACGAATCCGCAAGAATCTACAACTTCGTATTACAAAGAGGCCTAGTCAGAGGTCGTTCAATGGAATCCGTAATCGCGGCCTGTATTTACGCAGCATGCAGATCATATAATATCCCAAGAACACTTGATGAGATTTCAAATGCATCCGAAGTCGAAAGAAAAGAAATCGGCAGAACATACAGATTCATAATCAGAAAAATCGGATTAAAGGTAACGCCATCCTCACCAAAAGACTACATCTCAAGATTCTCTTCAACATTGCACCTTTCTCCACAGGCCCAAAATGAAGCATTAAAAATTTTACGTAAAGCCGAAGTCTCTGAACTAACAAGCGGACGAGGGCCAGCCGGAATCGCAGCAGCAGCATTATATGTAGCCGCCCTAATAAACGACGAAAAGAAAACCCAACGAGAAGTGGCCGACGTTGCCGGAATCACCGAAGTCACAATAAGAAATCGGTACAAAGAATTATTAGACAGATTAGATTTAGAAGATAAACTTAAGATAAAAGAAAACGAAAGAAAGAAAAGAAAAGTTCAAGAATAATCCTCATCAAAACCAACAAGCTTTTATACCAAAAAATTTACTCATTAACATCCTATGAGGGGATGCCGGAGCGGTCAAACGGGCTACGTTTAGGCCGTAGTGGTTTTTGCCTACGGGGGTTCGAATCCTCCTCCCCTCATATTTATATAATTTCCAAAAGAAATTATATTTGATGGGCTTAGAATTCTAAGGCTTGAAGATAATCAGAAAACTGACCAAAAATACGGGGGCGAACAATTCGCTTTGAGTGAAAATAAATCTAACTAAATTTTCACGAAATGTAAATTGTGAGCAGAATCCTCCTCCCCTCATATTTTATTAAAACCCAGTGCTTCGATTCCTTCGTTGCGAGATTTATGAAGTCAAAAAGCAAGCTTCTCTGAAGCGAAGCCCAACCTTCATTAATTTTTTCATAAAAATTAGATTTCCTTCGCAATCTCTCTCAAAGAATCATAATCATCAACAACCTTTTCAACAAACAAATGATCTGCATAAACTTCCCTGCCATCTTTCAAGGTACGAGCACAACTCCATCCATTATAACCACGCAAAGCATATTCCACACCATAATAAACTTCATCAATTTCTGGTTGCTTCTGCCTCTTACTATAAAATTCTTTACATGAGTATCGCTTATATTTCTCTTTATATTTCTGATCCAAAATCATAACCCCACATTCAATATTCGTCTTAGAATTACTAGAACCCAAAACATCTAAAGGTGAATTAACCCCAATACTTTTACAAATATCAAGAGACGCAACTTGCATCAAACCATAAGCATTAGACCCAGACTTAGCATCTGGATTACAAGTACTCTCTTGTTGCATAAGCGAAAGTAGCATCAAAGCATCAAATTGAGAATATTTATTTGCAACCTCTTTAATAGAACCAATATATTTCTCACAATTTTTATCCAAAATTCCTTCTTTTATCGCAGCCTGAACAACCTCAGTTAACTTACTATCAGAAATGGCCTCAGTCTTTATCTCCGCACTCCTAGAATCAGAGAAACCCTTAAGCAAACTTTCTTCCGAAAGACCATATTCCTTAAAAATTTCATCTGCATCACTAGATTTATCCTTAAGGAAAGAATCAGAATAACTCAAATCTATCTTCCCCAAAGAAACATCCTTACTGGGCCAAAAACTAAAAAAACGCGAAAACCCAGTTTTTTCCTTCTCCCTACTCATAATATCATAAGTCCCGTCCCCCAAAGGACTAACATAAATCTCATAGAGAGGACAGCTTTCACCTCCGGCGATAACAGCAGCCGTCCCAACAACATCTAAGTCACAACCTTCCAAGCTCAAATAAATTTTACCAGCATCGTCACCCACAAAATCAAATTCAGCAAAATACTCTTCTTCTTCAGCAGAATCATCCACAGAAGAAACACCGCTTTCCAATTCAACAGCATATCTCAAAAACAAATCCCTATTCTCATTCATCCTATCAACAATTCCACCAATCCCCTTCGCCTCAGCCTCTCTGTAATCAACTCTATTAATATATTCAACAGCCGCCTTTCTCCACTCCCCAGAATTAATCAAATCAACAGTCTTCTGCCCGACCTCCATTTCTCCTCGATAAACAGCATTAACAAGTGCCTTCTTTACATAGACAGGATAAGAATTATACTCTGGGAACAAAACTATTGTCCTCTTAATGTGAACATCAAGTTCATAAGCAAACAAAGCCCTCCCTTCTTCTTCAGTTAACTTTCTATTTCCCGCAATTATATCATCAAAACACTGGGTATTACAATCAAATGCCCTAGAGAAAAGATCCCTTGACTCACTGGAAAGCTGATGCCCAACCCCAATATGCTTCTTCCCATCAATAACATAGACACTTCCGCTAAACCCTTCCCATTTAGCAACATAATCTTTTATTTCCTGCAAACCACTATCAGCAATCTCTCCAGAATCAACAGGAATTTCTCCCTCATTCAAACAACAACATCCTCCCTCAACATCACTATATCCGCCACCCCTATTAACACAACTCTCTCCCTCGTCGCCGACAACTTCCCCAAAATCAAAACCTTGCTCATCCTTGCAATATGAATCACAAACCTTCAAAACCTCTCCTTCGCTTCCAGTCACATTAACACCAACAAAATCATCCTCACTAACTTCCTCTCTCGCCTCAACAACTTTATCTACAGCATCCTTAATCTTAAATCCAACAAGCAACCGATAAACACTAGCCTTCAAACTCAATGCCTCAGCCCGATCCCCATTCGTCCCAGCTCCACTCATACTATCATTTCCAATAACCCTATCCAACTCACCAACAATCTTTAATCCATCCCCAACGGATTTAGAAACAGCCAACTTGTTAATATCCTGCCGAGCCTTAGAAAGCAAAGCCGCAACCCCTTCCAAATCAAGCCTCGCATTATCAATCAAACCTCGTCGCTCATCGAGCATTTTAATCGACGCCCCACTAAAAATCTCAATCTTTTCCAAGTCACTCTTAACCGAATCAACATCCAACCAACATCTCAAATTAACTTCTCCGCAATATCCAACGTCCTTCCACCTAGAACCATGTCGCTGCATAATACCAACATCACTCTTCGACTCACAATAGCCACTAGCTCCACAATAAAATCCGACACCACATCCCGAACTACCAGACCCCCCAACCTCCGAACCACCGCTACATAAGACGTAGTCTTCTGTAGTAACTCCAGCATCAGGATTAGTCGAAGCACAAACCCGAACAATTCCTCTCATTGCAATCTCAGGGCTAATAATCTCGTCGGCTCCACTCTGCAAATTCAGCGTAGCCATGGAAAGGGCAGAAGGATTCCCGCTAATACATTGCTTCTCCGTAGTAATATCTGTATCAGTCGCCTGCTCCTCAACATACTTCGAACTCAAATAATCCAAACCAAAGTCCGTAGTCACCTGTTTAAAACCACATTCTTCCTGAGCATTAATCACAACACAAAGTTCCTTGTAACCACTAGGCGCCGTAAAATCAAGTGACTCATCAGCACTCGAACCCGCAGCAATATAACCAGACTTAACAGAAACCTCAGGAGTCGAAGAATAATAACTCGTCGCAGGCGGGTCCCTCAAATAAACCTTATACTGAACACCAGCATCCTTCCCAGCATAAATGTGATAATAAACTTTATACTGACTAGTCGACGGAACAGTTGCTCCACTAAAAAGCTTCTCACTAAACTGCGCATAAAACTGACTCGGAGATTCCGGAGCCAACAAGTCCTCAATAAAACTTGCACTACCAGGAACACTAGTCCCCACAAATGCCTTACAAACCGAACTTCCAACTTCTTGCGTACTCCTAATATTAAACGCCTTGAAAGCATTCTGCGCATAAACATCCTTAAAATAAGAAACACTCTGCTTCATCGTATTCCAAGACTGTTCAACCAAAGCATACTCCCCACCACCTCGAACCCGTCCTCCGCTAATCGCATATTCAATAACACCGGGAATCATCTGGTCCATCAAAGGCGACAACTGCCTCCAAAAAAACTCACACTTGTAAATCGAAGTAATCTGGTCACAAATCCCAATCATCTCTCCTGTCTCAATACTATGGGTCAAACATTCCCTTTCGCTTTTCAAAATAGAAAGATAAGCATCAAGTCCAGCATGCACACCACTAAGACAAACCGGAATAAAAACTCCCTCCTTCGCATTCGGCAAACACAAAACCAAACTTCCAACAATCCCAGTCTGAATCACATCACTAACTGGAAACTTCCCGCCAAAATCACATCGGCTAGGAGGACAAATCACCGGGTCACAAACATTAAACATTAACTTACAGTCCGACGGACTCATAAAATCCTGACACTCAAATCCACCAATCTCACTCATCGGCGCCCCAACTTCAATCATCTCATCAAAAATACCTATCCCTCTTTTCCCATATTGTTGTGAAGCCTGCTTAATCGCCTCTCTAGCCTTTCCATAAAGTCTACTGACCTCACCAGAACTTATTCTAGGACACGGAATAAAATTCTTAACTTCCCCAACAGTATTCACATCAAAACTCTGACACAAATCGTCCCCAGTTCCAGATTGCATCAAACCATTCGTCCCAATATTACAAATTTTAAAATACCTAACATCAGCCGAAGCAGTATACCCCTGAGGAGAATCATCAATAAAAGTCCCACCACTATTTGCAACCATCGCATACCAGCCACTATTCAAATCAAACGGCACAACTGCGGGTAGTCCCTTGTTGTCCCCAGATTCATAATAACTAACCCTAGCCGTCCCTTTTGGCCAAACATTAGAACAATCCTTAGAATCGCTAGCCCCAGAAAAAACAACCTTATTAAAAAAATCAGGTTTCGCCACCTTTCCCCACTTACTATTATTATACTGATAAACCTCCGCAACCCCACTAACCCCATTCTTATCATTTTCTCCCAAAATCAAAACATATTCTTCTCCGCCATAAGTAGCAACTTGAACTTTCTGAGAATCCTTCAACCCAAGCCCACTTAAATAAGAATAATCCCTAACAGTCTTACCACTTCCCTGAAAAACTTTCGTATCCTTATCAACAATTGTAACAACATCCATAGAAGTCACTCCAGTCCCAAGCTTACCAACCAAATTACTAACGGCCTTATTCTTATCCGCCGACGCCCTCTCTGCCAATGCCACATTCCTCAAAGCATCATCCATCTCACTCTTCGCAACACTCTCAACACTCCCCTTCCCCCTAGCCGCCTCCCATGTCAAAACCGCACGAATCTGCGAAGTCGTATAAAGCGAAGAAGTAGGAACCTTAATCTCCTCATTCCCAACATTCACGATAACAGGATTACCCACAATCTGCTTCCTCAAATCTTCCTTATACTTAGTATCATTAGAAATCCCTTCGCCCCCAAACAATCCTCCGCTATCTCCAATATTCCCCTTCTGTGCAGCTTCCATCTTTGCATTAACTCCACTCAAAACCCCAGTCATCGCCACAACATCCGCATCAATTTCCTTACTCAAAAGATTATAACACTGAGTCCGCGTCATATCCGGATGCTCCAATGCACACTTCTTCTTGTACTCTATCATCACCTTGCTACGAGCAGCAGCTTCACCAGAAACTCCCGTAGCCATATTCTTAATCATCAGAACCGCACTCGTCGCAAAACACGCCCCCTTAAGACCAGTCACAACATTCCCAAGCCTCTCAACAATTCCCTCCCACTTCGCAATCGACACATTCAAATTCTTAATCATTTCAGTCGCCCTCTCCGGACTAAGCTCAATCGCTCTCTTCTCAACTCCAATCCTAAAAGTAAAATCAGCCTCACTCTTATCATGCTTAACATCCGGAATAAGCGTCACATGCGCAACCTCATTAACACGAATCTCTTCAACATAAAAATCAACACCAGCAAAATTCTCATGCGACCCTTCATTAATCCAAACAGTCCTAGACCTATCAACTCCTGTAGCCTTCGAAATCTTACTATAAAATCTAACATTAACCCTTCCAGGAGCAATCTTCAAAATATTAACAGTCCCAACATCCCCCCCTAAACTAACATTATCACTCTCATTTAGCCCAGAATAAAAATTAGGCCCAACCTTCAAATCAACAGTCTTCTCTCCCGAGCTGGCCGCCTTAAAATCCACAACACTAATAGACTTAAATTCATCCCCAACATAAACATTAACAAAACTCTTAGAATAATCCGTCCCATCCATCCTCGCCCTCATATCAGAAACATAACTAGCACTAGCAGCCAAAGGATACCTCTTCAAAAATAAATCCATCAATTTCTTCTGTGTCATATAATTGCCAATCTTCCCAGCCAAAACAATCTCCTCATACAAAGCCTCCTCTCCCCAAGTCCCACCAATCTCTTTCTCCTCGCTCCCATAATCTTCAACCAGCTCATCTCTAACAATCAAAACCGACTTCTCAAAATAAACATCAGAACTCTCATCTTCCAAAACATTACTAACCCCAAAAAAAGTCACACCATTTTCATACTGACCTTTTTCCAAAATAAAACCCTCAACTCCTTGAGCCTTCATCCAATCTTCCAATACACCAGTAAAATCCGCCTCACTCCCTTTCTTGTCAGCTAGCTTATTGACCTCAGCATAAATATTCGTCATCTTCTTAACGCTGCTAATCCCCTTAGTCAAAATAACGATATCTCTTTCCTTCTCGTCAAATCCCTTGGGATACTTCCCAACATAAGACAAATAATAATCCTGAGTAACCTTCCCTCCAACCTTCACCTCAACTTCCTCCTCAGCCTCTCCCTTAACAATCTTAAACATAACTCCTTCTCCGCTTAAAACTAGGGGCGCAATCTTTCCAGCACCAGAACAAGAAATCGTAATCTCACCATCATTATTCCCACGAACAACCAATTTACTAACAGAACACTTCCCATCCAAAAATTTACTACCCTTCCTAACCCAAATATTACTCCCATCAACATTTAGCAAAGCCATATCTTCCTGCGTAGTGATATCCGTCAATTTCACCTTTAATCCAGCCTTACAATAAAACCCAGGCAAATAACTCGAACTACTAGTCTCCCCCTCTTTCAAAGTCAGTGTCCTCAAAACATTATCCTTACTACCCATAACCTGAATCCTCGCAACACCATTTTCAACATCCAAAACTCTCAAATATCCTCGACCATTCCAAAAAGAACTAGCCATATAATTCTGTTGCCATTCATTCTCCCCCATCGGTTCCAAATAATAATCTCCAGATCCAGTCCCATAAGCTTCCTCCGCATCATAAGTCATCGTGGCAGTCAAATTCCCAAAAATCCATTCCGTCATATTCGCCTCAACCTTATCCTGCTTCAAAATAATTACAACATAACCAATGTTCTCCAAAGTTGGACTCCCAAGCAAAGTAGAATAAGATTTAACAGCAGCACGAGCCGGATGAAAAACAACAGACCGAACACCCTCAGGATAATCTCCCTTAAACGAAATAGACTTAATCGCAGAAACCTTAATCAAAGGATTAACCTTAATCGCATACAATTGACAAAAAACCGGAACATTTTGCTCGGCAAGTAAATCACTCGTAACAACCGACGGGCTACATCCTCCAGGCGGAATTCCAATCACAAAATCAGTCGTAGCATTACACTGTCCATCCTTCATCCCAGAAAGAATAGGCCAATAATTCTCAAAATCCCCAGCATACAAATCATCAAACGTCGGCTGATTCGCCTGCCAATTACTAGAAGGATTACTATAAGCAAAAACCCCACTCATCACAAAAATCATTCCTAACAAAAACAAAAACTTTTTCATGGAACAACCCAAACCCCCAAACCCCCAAACCCCCAAACCACCACCATGAATAAAATTTTCAATTTTATTCATAGTACACCTCGACAATCTCGTCATCAACCCTCTCCGCATTCGCAGCCAATCCCTCAATACTCGTCGGCAAACCAAACAAAGGCACATTCAAATTCAACTCTTTAGAATTAGCCAAATCTTCCGAAGTAATATATTCCTGCACCTTACCGCCACCAACAACCGCAAAATCAATATCCATCTCTGGCATATTAATATCATAACATTTCTCACTCATCCCTCCAAACATTCCAGAAAGACCAGACTCTGGAACATCCACACATTCCTTTCTACTCGTCGCCGGAAACTTCAAACTCGAACCATCATAAACATGAACACTCACATTATAATAACCCTCAATCAATTCGATAGAATCCATTTCAGGATAAAGAACCGTAACAGAATAATCACTCGAAACAAAAGTCACAACGCCACGATCAACTTCACCCAAATCCAAACTCAAATTATACTTCTTCTTCAAAACCACATTCGCAAGCATCTCCTCATTAGTAGAAATCTGATATTTAGCCTGAGCATATCCGGGAGCATCAACAATAATAAATCCATTAACGCACTGCGGAAATTCTCCCCTCAAAACAGCCTCGCCAGAATAAAGCTTCGTCTCTCCAATCTGACAAACAGCGTCTAAACACTTAAAACTAATCCGCGCCTCGACTGATTCCAAATCAGTATCATAAGTATAAACATCAACTTTCTGATTCTTAAATTCACAAACCTTAGACTCAATATTTCTGCCATTAGTCGTTGGCATCGCCTCTCGTGCCTGATTCTTAGAAATCACAACACCAACAGGAAACTGAAACAATTCTTCATCATCATAAAACTGCACCATCACAGGAAAATTAACATCATAAACAAAGTGGTAAGGAACATAACAAAAACCTAAAATCCCCATCCCTTCTTGCAACCCAACAGGTCGCGCAACCTTGTCCCCATACATTTCAATCCTAGTAGTCCAATCTCTCATATACAAAAAACTCAATTGCTCATCAACATCCAAACCACTATCTTCGACAAAATATTCACGCCCCTTAGACGACAAATCATAATAATCCCCATCAAGTCGAATCGAACCAATATTAGCAACCAAGGCATCTTTCAATTCACTGGCGACATTCTCCTCAACAAAAACCCGCGGAACACAACCAATCTCAATTCCATCCATCGGGGCATAAAGCCTCAAAACATCCAATGCATAATTCTCCAAAAACATATTAGCCTTTTCGTAATTATAAACTTCTAATGCCAAACCAAAAAATTTACCAAGTTTACTCTTGATTCCAAAACTATGAGAACCAACAACAACAGAACTATTTCCCTTAAAAATATTAATCTTATTCAAAACCTCAACTTCAATATCTAAATCATTTATACGAACAGCCGTTTGAACATTTTTATCGTCAACAAAAACATCAAAACCTTGCATCTCAAAATCAGAAAAATCACAAAGTCCAACACGAGCCGAAACATATTCACCAAGTTCATTTTCCATAGAAGTCTTCGTAGGAATATTTTCCCGAAGCATATTATTTCCAGAAACATACATCCAATAAGGAACACCCTGTCCCATAAAATCCAAATGACTACTAAAAGGCATATAAGCACTTCCAGGAAAAAATTCTCCGACATCAATTCGCCCTCCCTGTTCACCCAAAAGTCTTACCCCATCCTCAGCCTGATCCTGCAAACAAGAAACATAATAATCATAAACAGGCAAAAGCTCTTCAGGAACACTTTCCCCGAAACTTCCACGCAAAGTAAAATATGCAACTAAAGCCCCAACTATCAACACCGCCAAAATAATAAAAATCGTCACTTGCCCCTTTTTCCTTCTAATTTCTACCATCTAATTTCTAATACCTCAAGACTGCGTCTTGACTTTCTCCTTAATCAACTTCATAATCTCGCTATTAATATCCTTTTGTATACTATCCTTAAACTTCGCCCACAATTCTTCATCCTCGATAAGCAACAAATATTTTTTCATCCTCAAAAAACAAAACAAATCCAAACTTATAAAACTTCCTAACTTACTAAGTAGCTTACTAACTTACTAACAAAAACACTAAAAAAGAAAATCCTCAAATAAATTCAAGATCCCGTAGTCTAATGGCAGAACGCATCGTTGACTTCGATGAGGCCCAAGTCCGATTCTTGGCGGGATCATTTATCCTCATGCTTATTTTCAAAAAAAACAAATGAAATTACTGCCTTAGTCCATGTCATATAAAATAAATTTTAGTACGTGAAAAGACAAAATTTTAATAAGTCCATTCTGTCCATAAATAATATGGCTATTAAAAATCTTACAAATCAATTTTTTGATATCAATAAACTTCCACAGGAGGAAGGCATTTTGGTATTCCCGATTTCCATGAGTAGAATCTCAAACTCTCAAAATGCAAAGAATTGTTGGGAATATATGAAAATCTTCAGTCCTGATAAAATAATAAAGCCCCTAGTTGGCTTAAATTTTATTTATGGCGACTATCTTTACTTCAATTCTGATGAAAAGGCATCAGATTTAAAAAATAAATTCATGCCTTTAATTCTCTCACACAAAAATGAATTTCTAAAACTAATATCAAAAAATCCATTTTACATTGAACAAGCATTTTCTTTTATCACATGGAATCAAGCTTTATTAGAATGTAAAAATTATACGAACCTTCTTGGTCAATTAAAAAAATTCTATAAGAAAGATAAAAGTTTTCAAAAATACATGAAAGAAGATTTGAAAAGCACAGGAAAGGAAAAACTTGATAAGAATCAATTAAATTTCTTTTTAGAAGAAACATTATTATTTTATTTAATCGCTAAGGGAAAAATGTTTTTAAAAAATAATTATGTTCATGGACATGAAAAATGGATCTTGTGGTGTTATCCAGGCAAACCACTGAAGTCACAAATTTATCTAATTAAAACCAATTTATTCAAATTTCACAATAAAAAGAACAAGTTCGAAAACTGTTTTTATGATTTAAAAGAGAAAAAACTTTATGATTTTTCTAGAATAGATCTAGATACATTGCAATTGTAACAAGCGCCAAAATTTACTCTGAAGCTTACCTCGCGAATTATCAAAATGTTATACTGGCTTTCCCTAATTTTTACTGCACAAAAGCTTCCCTTAAAACTAATGCTCTATCCTCACAACCCATTCCCAAAAATTTTATTTCCTCTTCCCAACCTTCCCACCTAAAACCCGACCCCAATTCTCTTCAAGCTCCTCAAATTTCAAAGAACCAAAATCAACACCACTCACCTCACAAAAATCAACCACCAAACTCTTCGGCATCAACCTCACCTCGCTATAATAATTCTTCAAAGTAGAATATGGAACAACAAACCCAAACTGCAACAATCCTCGAAGACTAGGGCTCTTCAACTTCAAGATAACATCATCCAAAAACGCCCTCTGCCCACCTTCTTTCAAAAACCGAATTTTCATACAAAACTAAACCTTCTAATATTAATAAAACATTCCAAAAACAAATTTCCACAAGAAGACAACTGAGTCGAAAAGGGACTGCCTCAACCAAAAAAAATAAATATCTGTGAGGGTACTCCTTGGCTTTTTGTAGAATCTAAAATCTAATCTCTAAAATCTACCATCTATTAAATACAAGGTATTTAACTGTGGGACCATACCAACCCAAAACTTTAAAAACAAAAATCAAACCATAACCTTATGAAAATGCCAAAAAAGCTAAATCGATACTGCCCATACTGTAAAAAGAAGACAGATCAAAAAGTAAAACAGCAAAGTACTGGCAAGCCCTCAACAATGAAGCGAGGTTCAAAGATGAGAGCAATGCTACGAGGACTAAACCGAGGAATCGGAAATCTAGGACGTTATTCTCGTATGAAAAACCAAGCAAAAAATCAACGTAAAACAACTAAAAAAACAGCTATCGTCTACACTTGCACAGTCTGCAACAAAGGCAAAGACCAAAAGAAAGGTATCCGAACGAGCAAATTGGTATTAGAATAAAATGGCAGAAAGAAAAAAATATATCGACGTGAAAGTTCCATTCCTAGGAGAAACACTTAGAGTTCTAGGAACACCACAGGAACTAGATGACAAAACAATCAAATTAGACCTAACAAGAAAATTAAGAGGAAAAGGGCTAACCGTAAAATTAAGAATCTTCAACCGAGAAGGAACCCTATACGCAATCCCAAATAGCCTAATCTTGGCATCTTCATATATCAGACGAATGATGCGAAAAAGAACAGACTATATAGAAGACTCATTCCAAGTCAGATGCACAGACGCAAAAGTTACATTCAAGCCACATCTAATCACACGAAAGAAAGTTTCTCGTGTAGTACGAAAAAATCTTCGAAACACGACAAAAGACTTCATAATCGAATACACAAAAGAAAGAGATTACATGACAGTAGCACAAGACATCTACGACGGGACATTACAAAAAACGCTATTACCAAAATTAAAAAAAGTTTATCCATTATCATTTTGCGACATCCGAGTATTTGAGACAAAAGATCTTAAAAAAATAGATATTAATAAAGCAATAAGCAAAAACGAAGCAGAAATAAAAGACATTCAAGAAATCTCCGAAGAAGAAACCCAAGAAGAGGCTGAGGAAGAAGAAGCAGAGACAGAAAAAGAAGAAGTTGAGGAAGAAGAAGAATGAATTCAGAGCAAACGCTAGTTCTACTAAAACCAGATACAATACTTAGAGGAATAACTGGAGAAATTATAACTCGTTTTGAAAAAGTTGGAATGAAAATAGTTGGAATGAAAATGATTCAAGCTTCAAAGGAAGTTCTAGAAAAACATTATTTCAAAGACGAAGCATGGTTAAAAGAAAAAGGAGAATTATTTAAGAAAAAATTAGGACTTCCAGAGGAAACTGATCCAATACCAGTAGGACAAAAAATTGCAGACAGTCTAATTTTGGACATGCAAGTTTCTCCAATCATAGCAATGGTTTTACAGGGGCATAACGCAGTAAAAACAGTAAAAAGATTAGCAGGCCCAACAAATATCGACGAAGCAGCCCCAGGAACAATTCGAGGCGATTTCTCACACGACACATTCGGCCTTGCGAACAAATCAGGAAGACCAAATATTACAATAATCCATGCAACAGACGACCCAGAAGTTGCACAAAATGAAATAGACTTTTGGTTTAGCCCAGATGAAATACACCTCTATACAAAACCAGAAGAAAGCGTTCATTATAGAAAAATAGAATAAACCCCATAAAACTTATAAACAATTTCTTCAAACTAAATTTATGAAAATAGTTCTCCTAGGCGCACCCGGAGCAGGAAAAGGAACATACGCTTCTCGACTAAAAGATACATATAACATCCCACACATATCGACAGGAGATGTTTTAAGGGAAGCAATCAAAAACAAAACCGAAGCTGGACTAAAAGCAAAAATATACATGGACAAAGGAGACTTTGTGCCAGATGAAATAATAATTGATTTACTAAAAGAAAGACTAAATCAGGATGACGCTAAAACCGGAATGCTTCTAGACGGATTCCCAAGAACAATCGAACAAGCTAAAATTCTAGACGAAATAATCGGAATCAAAGCAGTCCTAAAATTCGACATCAATAAAGATGTAGTATTAAGAAGACTAGGCGGAAGATTAATCTGCAAAGGCTGCGGAGAAATCTTCAACAAGCACAAACTCCCACCTAAACAAGAAGGAATCTGTGACCTCTGTGAAAATCAGCTACATCAAAGAGAAGACGATACCGAAGAAACCATAATCAAAAGATATGATCTTTACCAAAACCAAATAAGTCCCCTAGAAGAACACTACAAAAAAACAAATAACCTTCACACGCTAGACTCAAACATAGATTTAAGCGACCCAGAATGCAAAGTATTAGAAAATTGCAAAATAATTTTAGACAATATAAAATCGAAACTTTAAAAAATCAAAATCATTTATTCCTTCTTAACAACTTTCTTAACAACCTTTTTCACAACCTTCTTAACAACCTTTTTCTCAACAGCAACAGCCTCAACAACAGCCTTCTTTTTCTTAGGCCTAGGTGCTCGATTCCTAGAATTACCATTAACTAACTTAGCTATTCTTTTCTTTCGTCGCGCAACTCTCCAAGCTCTATTCCTATCAAATCGCTTCGGCTTATTTTTTCCTGGCATATTATATCCCCGAAATTTTACTTTTTAAGTCTTTAGATAGCAAAAAATAGTCTATTCTGCGAAAAATTTATATCCCGCAGAGAGTCCATATTACAAAAGAAAAAGACCAGTCCTGAATATTCGACAATATAATACTTAAATTAATAGACGCAATAATAATAGCTACTTCCGCCATTATCAAAAAGAATTTTCCCCACTTGCTTCTCACCATAATGATTAGAAGTTTAAAAAACTATTACAAAGCCTACGAAGGGAGTCAAACCCTCGACCCTCTGTTTACAAGACAGATGCTCTATCACTGAGCTACGCAGGCATACAAACTAACTGGACAATTCATTTTTAAGTTTTGTGGGAGTCAAAGCCTCGACCCTCTGTTTACAAGACAGATACTCGCACATCGAAAGCGAAAAAACAGTCCAATAAAATCAATAATTAATAACTTCAACCTTCTTATCTGCTTGCAACATATCAACAATTTCACATTCTAAATTAGCAACCTCGCCCTTGACAAACGGACCAACAGCGTTACCCTCGACATCCAAAAACTCTGGGCAATCATCCAAAAACCTCACCAGCCGATGCCGACACTCCTTCTCCTTCCCGCCGCCATTCATATCTGCAGCCTGATTCTTCTCAGCCCTTTCAAGTGCCTTCACCAACTCCTCGAACAAATCCTTTTCAAACCCAAGCAAATTCTCAAAATCCTTCTTAGAAATCCCAACTTGCGAAGCCACAAACGCCAAATTCAAAATCTTCTTCTTTCGAATCCTAAGCAAATCCCTAAAACTCGAAACCGCATTGTCCAACTTCTTCTTGCTCTTAATCGCAACATCACTAAACAAATCAGCCTCCTTATTCAAAAACTCTTTCTTATCATTAAAATAATTACTAACTTCAAGCAAAAAACCCTTCGGCAAAATCTGCAAATTCTCACTATACTTTTCCTTCCTCATCGCCTCATAAATATCACTAAAGCTCAACATATACCCAAAAATCACACTTACTTTAAAACAATTGTTATACTCTAACTTACCAAACAAATTTAAACAAAATTCTCCTCAACAAATCATGTTCGGCAAACTAAAAGAAAAACTAAAATCCTGGATAACAAAAAATGAAGAAACTCCAGAAAAAGAAATCTTAGAAGAAACTCCAAAAGAAAAAAGCCTAATAAAAAAAGAAAAGCCTAATAAAAAAACTAAAACTAGAAAGGGGGAAGTCAAGGGGAAGTCAAGGGGAAAAACTAAAACTAAAATCCAGCCAATTGAAGAAGAACCAAAAGAAAAAAAATCATTCTTCTCAATCTTCAAAAAAGAGAAATCTGAAGAAAAACAACAAGTAAGCAAAACAAAATCCCTACAAGAAACAAACAAGGAAAACGAACTCCCCATAAACAAACCCGAAGAAAAGAAAAAATTAGGTCTATTCCAAAAAGCCCTAACTGAAGAAAAATTCGAAGAACTTTTTTCTGAACTCCAAATCATCCTCCTTCAACATAACGTAGCATATGAAGCAGTCGAAGCAATAGAAACTCATCTAAAAAAATCCCTAATCGGAGAGTCAACAAAAGAAGTAAATATAATCAAAGAACTAAAAACAGCAATAGAAAATCTCTTAATTAATCCTCCAAATTTCCTAGAAGAAATAAAAAATTCAAAATCAAAACCTTTCGTAATCCTTTTTGCAGGAATCAACGGCTCAGGGAAAACAACAACCATAGCAAAAGTCGCACACTACCTACAAAAAAACAAGATGTCTGTATGTCTAATCGCCGCAGACACTTTCCGAGCAGCTGCAATCCAACAACTTGAAGAACATGGGAAAAACCTAAAAATCCCTGTCATAAAAAAAGACTATGGAAGCGACCCAGCCGCAGTCGGATTTGACGGAGTAAAATACGCACAAAAAAACAAAATCGACGTAGTCCTAATCGACACAGCAGGAAGAATGCAAAACAAAGATTCGCTAATGAAGGAAATCGAAAAAATATCCAGAGTAACAAAGCCTGACATGAAAATCTTTCTAGGCGAGTCCACTACTGGAAACGACGCAACCCTTCAGGCAAAGGCATTCAACGACTCAATCGGGCTAACCGGAATAATTCTTTCAAAAGCAGATGTAGACGAATCCGGAGGAACTGCCATTTCAGTTGCCCACGTATCAAAAGTCCCAATACTATTCCTGGGGACCGGACAAAAATACGAAGACCTAGAAATCTTCGACAAAGAAAAACTTATTGAAAAATTAGGACTCTAACCCACAAAAAATCCAATGTGATAAAACTCTAAAGTAGTAGCAAATAGCAAAATATTTAAAGACAAATAAACAGCATTCACAATGGAAAAACTAGAAATAAAAACAGAAATCGAATGGAAAGGAACTTCTTTATGCGAAGCCGTATTAAGCTCCATCGGAACACTAAATAGATATCATAACAGAAACAAAACTTCAAAATGTAAAATTTCAGGATGTTCTGGACCAAAAATATATATTGCAAAATCATCAGACATATACGCCTTTCTTGAAAATCATCCGAATAAAAACAAAATTGAAATTGAAAAATGCCTAGACACTTTAGAGAAAGATAATTATATCGAAAGACATTGGACAGGCGGATATCTACTTAATTAATTTTCTATAAACCAACCTTTCAAAGAAAAACTTATTGAAAAATTAGGGCTATAGTCAACTATCTTCTTGATTTTCTCTTTTCTATAGTCTTCCTATTTATCTCAGGAATATCCTCAATCCCAACGCAAACATTCCTTAACCCCAGGGCCCTTCCATTTTCATGAGAAGCAATGCAAAGCCCTCCTTCATACTTCGGCCCTCCGAAACCACTCTTCACCTGCTCAGCCCACTTCTTCACAGCAAACTCACTCTCCATCCCAAAACGTTTACTCATAGCCAAACAAAACTTTTCTAAATTACCAGGCAAATCAAACTTTCCAGGATGAATATCTAAACTATCTACACCATCAAGACTTTTAAGATAATTACTAACCCTTTCCACATCATCCGAAGAAACCGCAAAATACCAATTACCGTCATCTCCAACCATTCCAAAACCAACACCAACACCATCGACCAAAGGTTGGCACAGTTTCATTCCCTTAATATCCTCATACCGAGAATCCTTCCTCAAATCCTCATCCGCAACCGAAATCCAATATCTATCCATAATCAAAAACACCAATTTATCTTTATAAGAATTTGTATGTTCCACTCCTCAACAAACTCAATAAGCCAGGTAGCAACCGTTACCATTAAGTCAAATCCATGAAAATCCATGTTCGTTCGCGTGCCAATTTTCAACAACCATTACCAATACTCAGTATTTCCCCAAATCTCCACAAGAAATATAATACGAAAGCATTGTAATTTTTTGCGAAATAGACTAAAGGTTAAAAGCTAAAATCGACACCCATAAAAACCTCTCAAACCTCCAATTTTACATGATACTAGAAAAACTAGGCAGCAGTCTAAAATCAGGAATAAAAAAAATCTCTAACGCAATCTTCCTAGACAAAAAACTAATAGACCAAATCATCAAAGACATCCAAAAATCCTTAATCGAAGCCGATGTCAATATAACCCTAGTATTTTCCCTAACACAAAAAATAAAAAAAATAGCCTACGACGAAACAATTCCCTCAATAGACAAAAAAGAACAATTAGTAAAATTAATCCACGATGAAATTCTCCTAATCCTAGGCGGAGAATCTCACGAACTCAAACTTCCAAAACAAGCAAGCATAATGTTCCTCGGGCTTTACGGAGCAGGGAAAACAACAACAATAGCAAAACTAGGATTCTACTACGCGAAAAGAGGAAGAAAAGTTGCATTACTAGGATTAGATACACAACGTCCAGCGGCAATGGAACAACTTAAACAACTAGCAGAAAAAACAAAACTAACCTATTTCATAGAGACCCCCGAAGACAAAGAAAAAAACAAAAAAATGTCTTCAACAAAAAGGTCCCTTGATCTAATCAAAAAATACGAATCTGATCTAAAAAAATATGACCTAATCCTAATAGACACAGCCGGACGAGACGGCCTAAACGAAGACCTAGTCAAAGAAATAGAACTACTAAATAAAACTCTAAAGCCCACCTACCGAATCCTAGTCATGCCAGCCGACGTAGGACAAACAGCCAAAGTTCAGGCCACAGAATTCAAAAAAGCCCTCTCAATCGACGGCGTAATAATAACAAGAATGGACGGCACCTCTAAAGCTGGTGGGAGCTTAACTGCCTGCGCAGAAACTTCTGCCCCAGTATACTTCATTGGTGTCGGAGAACAAATCCACGAAATAGAAACCTTCAATCCAGAGTCTTTCATCCAACGACTCCTAGGGATGGGTGACCTCCAAGCACTTCTAGAACACGTAAAATCAGCGACAGATTCGGGACAACAACAAAGAATCGAAGACCGACTTGCAGAAGGAAAATTCACACTCCTAGATTTATATTCCCAACTAGAACAAATGAACAAAATGGGCTCAATGGATAAACTTCTCGGAATGATTCCAGGAATGTCTGCCGCAAAAATACCAAAAGAAGCACTTCAAAAACAAGAAGCCAAAATGAAAAATTGGAAATCCGCAATATCCTCAATGACTGAAACAGAAATTGAAAACCCAGAAATCCTAGAAAAACAAACCTCAAGAATCGCAAGAATCGCAAAAGGCTCAGGAACAACAACCACAGAAATAAGAGAACTCTTGAAACAATACAAGATGTTAAAAGAAATGATGGGAATGCAATCGGGAATGCAAGACGGAAACATTGATCCAAAAATGATGCAGAAGATGGCAAAGAAGTTTAGAGGGAAGATTAAGCTGTAATGATAAATTATGAAATACTTTTGTCAACAGCAATTGGTGTAATAATTGGGACAATAGTAAGTGTAGCTCTAAACTATAAAGTACAAATGAAATTAACAAAAAATAATTTTATTTTCATAGAAAAGATAAAACAATATGAAAAAATATCCGATAAGATAAATCAAATACATGAATGGTATTTCTTAGGTATTAAAATGAGCGAAGAAGGAAACTCTGAAGAATTACCAAGAAGAATAGAGTCTAATGCGAAAGCATTGGATTATTTCCTGATGTTCTCACCACCAAACTTTAATTATATATCTAACATAATAAAAAAACAAATGGAGGAATATAATAATTTTCTTAAAGTAATAGCAGAACAAAAAAATTATAGTGAAAAAAATATTTTGAAAATTTCAAAAGAAATCAATATTTTTACAAACAAAATAAGGGAACAAATTAAGAAAGAACTAAAATAACTATGACACCAAAACTCTTCAAAAAATGGAAAACTAAAGTCTGGAAATCCTTCCTAAAAAAATTCCCCCTAAGCCTAATCAACATAATCCTGATCCTAGCAATCACCTACATCGCAATCGGCTACGTAGCAGGATTCGGAATTCTCGCCTTCATGGGCTACCTCTTCTACAGTACAATCAACCTGAACAAACTAATCGAACACCCATGGAAATCCGCAGTCTGGGCTCTAGTCTACATAGCAGGTGCAATAATTTTCGATATCTTCTTAAGCAAAGCCATCCCAATGTTTTCAAAAGGAGATGGAGCATCCCTATTTTCCGCAACAGTCCTATGCACAATACTACTATACCTTTGGCTAAAAAGCAGGAAATACAAAAAATGAAACTCCTATCCCAAGGCGCCGAAGCCAAAATCTACCTAGCGAAAAATCTGCGAAAATCTGCGAAATCTGCGGCTAACTCACCAGCTCAATTCATAATAAAAACAAGAATCCCAAAATCCTACCGACATCCTCAACTCGACAACCAAATCAGAACAAGGCGCACAAAGTCAGAATCCAAAATCCTAACCAAAGCAATCCAAGCCAAAATAAACGTTCCAAGAATTTTAAACCAAACGACCAAACGACCAAACGACCAAACGACCGATAAATTCCAGATTCATATGGAATTTGTTCCAGGCGACAAACTATCCCAAACCCTAAACGACTATCCAGAACAAAAACAAATCACAGCAATGAAAAAACTAGGCCGTCAAGTTGCAAAACTCCACGCGAACAATATCATTCATTCCGACCTAACAACCTCCAACATCATCTTGTCCTCATCTCACAGGCGAAAGCCGATCTCACAGGCGAAAGCCGATCTCACAGGCGAAAGCCGATCTCACAGCGAAGCGATCTACTTAATCGACTTCGGATTAAGTTACATCTCAATAAAAATCGAAGACAAAGCAGTCGACCTCCACCTCCTGAAACAAGCACTCCAAGCCAAACACTTCCAAAACTGGAAAAAATTCTTCCAAGCATTTTGCCAAGGATACAAATGGCAAGACTCCAAAGCAATCCTAGAAAGACTAGAAATAGTAGAAAAACGAGGCCGATACAAACATTAACCAAGAATCATTTCTACTTCTCATAAAAAACTCTATCATTACAATGCACCCGATTAAGATCCATGTGAAACATGCGCCGAAGGTGCATAGTTTTACATGGAACCCAAAGCCGCTAAAGACTAACAGCTAAAGGCTAACAGCTAATTTCAAATCTTCTTCTTCAAAATACCCTTAAACCTCAAAAAGAAATAAACCTCAACAACCAAAACCCCAATCAAAACCAAATCATAAACCAAATCCAAATAATGCCTGTAAACAAAAAAATAATACAAAGCATAAAGATAAAAAAATCCTCTCATATAAACAACCCAATTAGCATAAAAATAATTCACCCTAAAATCCTTCTTGTTCTTCTTTAAAATTTTATTATAATGATAGGAATAAACAAAGCAAATTAAAAAAATTAAAAAAACAATTCCAAGTGTAAAATAATTATCATCAGGAAGTCCTAAAGCCCTAGAAATAAAAACAAAAAAAACAGCAACTCCAATAAAAACAACATATCCCAAAAACATAGAAAGCCACTTCCTATCCAAATATTCATAACAAAGAATAAACCCGAAAACAACCCCAATCCATCCAGCAAAATTACTAGGCGGAATAAAGGAAAAAATATTACCACCGCCAACAGCAGCACTCCAGGTCCAATATCCAAGATTAACACTAACCCCTTCAATTACAAAGTCAACAATAGTCACGAAAAGCGGAATAAAAAATACCCTAGAAATCTTAGACATCTTAAGTTTCAAAGAAAGTAAATAAGCCCCAAAAATCAAAATCGCCCAATCAAGAAAAATAAAAAGCGGAGTTCTAAAAATATAAATCAAAAACTCATTCGAATAAAAATAACCACTAGTCACATCAGCAAATAATAGCACATTAAGATTCTCAAAAAGTATTGCAAAAACTGTAACATAAACCAAAAAATCCAACTTCTTAATTTTATAAGCAATATAAAAAACTATAAAATAAAGTAATATCCCAACAACCTCAACAGCCAAAATATCCATTCTCACAAAAAATAAAACAATCAAGATTATTTAAAATCTCCCCACATGACCCCTTTTTGTTGCACAACTCATTAAAAATCAGTTTTCGGGAAACGACGCTTTCTCGAAAACCGGATATTTGAAAATCATATATTTTCAATTTCTGGTGAAATCTGACAGGATTTCGCCAAAGCTCCCCACAGAAGACTTAAAAATCCACTCAATCTCCTAAACTCAAGCAGTCCCGTAGTCTAGTGGTCAAGGATTCTGGGTTTTGGTCCCAGCGACCGAGGTTCGAATCCTCGCGGGGCTATTTTTATTCGAACCCTTGAGTTTGGAGAAAATCTTCAGATTTTTTCCAGGAAATTTTTAATTTCCGTGTCCGAGCTTGTTCCAAGCGAAGGCGAATCCTCGCGGGGCTATATTTTACAAATCCCAGTACATTTTTCGCAAAATTCTAATGGCTAATGGCTAATGGCTAATGGCTAAAACCCAACCCTAAACCTTAAAAAGCCAAAATTCGAAACATTACAATGGCAGAAATGGCAAAACCAACATGGGTTAAAATGAAAGAACCCGAATTAAAAAAAATCATCTTAGAACTTTCAGCAACATACGCACCATCTCAAATAGGAATTATTCTTCGAGACCAATACGGAGTCCCAACAACAAAAGTCTTCGGTAAAAAGTTAAAAGCCTATCTAAAAGAACTAGGAATCAACAGAAACGAAGACCTAGAAAACGCAGAAAAAAAAGTAGACAAAATGAAAGAACATCTAAAAAACAATATCACAGACCGAAGCGCAAAACACAAGCTACAACACGCACAATCCCGCCTAAACATCACAAAGAAATACTTCGGGATCACGGGCAGAGACAAAAAGGCCAAAAAATAAGCCAAAGTTACCTAAATCTTTTTAAGTCAATCTAAATTCCCTACATCCATGTTAAAAGAGATTGATACTTTCGTAAAAGAGTTTCTAAAAATTTCGGAGAACAAACCCATAAGAATCATCTCACATCACGACACCGACGGAATAACAAGCGCCGCAATTCTAGCAAAAACATTCTCCAGACTAGACAAAAAATTCTCAATCAGAATAGTCAAGGGGCTAGAAAATTCCATCATAAAAGAAGAACTAACCAGACAACCAGCAGAAATAATCCTCTTCTCAGACTTAGCCTCAAGCAATCTCGACCATTTCAAAGACATTACACACCCAGTTTTCATCATAGACCATCACGAAATAGACAAAACCAAAATCAACAAAAACACAAAAATCATCAACCCGCACCTAACCGATTCCCCAGAAAACAACCAAGCCACAGGGGCTGGACTCTGCTATCTCTTCGCAAAAGCAATTTCATCAAATAACCAAGGACTTTCAAGCCTGGCAGTCATCGGATTAATTGGAGACCGATACGAAACAAACCTTTCAAAAATAAATCAACAAATAATAAGAGACGCAACAGACCTCCAAATCAAAAAAGGAATCGCAATCTATCCAGCAACAAGGCCCCTAAGACGAGCACTTGAATGGTCAACAAATCCTTTCATCCCAGGAGTTACAGGCTCAAGCCCAGGTGCGATGGAAATCCTCCGAGAAACAGGAATCCCTTATGACAAAACATTGCTCGAACTCTCCGACGATGAAATGTCAAAACTAATAACCGCAGTTATGATAAGACGAACTGGATACAACAAAGCAGATGACATTTTAGGAAACCTCTACATCTTAAAATTCTTCAACACAAAAGAAGACGTCCGCGAAATCTCAACCCTAATCAACGCATGCTCCAGGCTAGGTTATTCCGACATCGCAATCTCATACTGCCTAGAATCAGAATCCGCAAAAGCCCAGGCCCTAGACATCTACACAAAATACAAACAAGAACTAGTCTCAGGTCTAAAAGTAGCGGAAAAAATGGAAAAAATAAAAGGCAAAGGCTTCGTCATCCTAAACGCAAAAGACCAAATCAAAGACGCAATCGTAGGAACAATCTGCTCAATGCTATCAAGTTCCCCAACATACGACGAAGGAACAATTCTAATAGGAATGGCATACAGCGAAGACAAAATCAAAGTCTCAGCAAGAATAGTCGGACAAGAAGGACGAAACCTAAAAGAAGTCTTAGAAAAAACCGTAATCACATTCAGAGGAGAAAACCCACTAACAATAGCCGAAGTCGGAGGTCACCATTTCGCAGCAGGCTGCCTAGTTGAAAGAGACAAAGAAACCTCATTCATAGAAGTCCTAAAAAAAGAACTAGAAGTTGAAATAGTAAAAGTATAATTTCTCGTCCTTATACCTTATACCTTATAGCCGCCTTAACAAAACCCAAGAACAAAGGCGCCGGTTTAAGTAGTGAACTCTTAAGTTCCGGATGAGCTTGCGTCGCCACAAAGTACGGATGATTCTCTAATTCAATAAATTCAACCAAAGTCCCATCTGGAGAAATCCCACTCAAAACCAGACCCTTCCCTTCCAGCGCCCCATGATAAACAGGATTCACCTCATATCGATGTCGATGTCGTTCACTTACTTCATCATTTCCATACAAATCAAAAACTTTCGACCCCTTCTTAATATAAGCCACATAGGCCCCAAGTCTCATCGTCCCGCCTTTCTCCGTAACACTTTTTTGCGATTCCATAATATCCACAACAGGATGTTTACAATTCTTATCAACCTCCGTAGTATTCGCGCCATTAAGCCCACAAACATTCCGCGCAAACTCAATCACAGCCATCTGTAACCCATAACAAATTCCCAAAAACGGAACACCTTTCTCTCGACAAAACTTAACAACATCAATCTTCCCCTCAACACCTCGCGACCCAAATCCTCCAGGAACGATAACACCGTCAACACCATCCAAATTACAACAATCATCTTTTTCCGTATCAATCCATCGTAACTTAACCCGAACCCCAAGCGTCGCCTCACAATGTCGAAGTGCCTCAATAATACTAGCATAAGAATCTTCTAGTGAAGTATACTTCCCCGCAATGCCCACAACAATTTCTCGAGTCGCACGCTCTCTCTTCTCAATCAAGCATTTCCATCTATCCAAATCAACCCTAATCGGCATATTGAGTCGTCGAGCAATCAACTGCGACATACCCTGCTCCTCAAAACTCAAAGGAATCTTGTAAACATCATCAACATCAATCCCAGTCAAAACTTTATCAAAATCCAAATTCCCAAATTTCGCGATCTTCCCCTTAATAGAATCAGTCAACATCTCACTACATCGAGCAATCACAACATCCGGGTCAATCCCTCTCTGTCTAAGCAAATTCACACTCTGCTGCGTCGGCTTCGACTTCTGCTCATCAACCCCATAAGGAATCGGAACATAAGTCAAATGCACAAACAAAATATTCTCACGTCCAACCTTTCGAGCAAGACTTCGAACCGCATCCAAATACAATTCATTTTCCATGTCCCCAATCGTCCCACCAACCTCAATCATAACAACATCAGCCTTAGCATCATCACCAACTTTCAAAAAATGTTCCCTTATAAAATTTGAAACATGTGGAATCATCTGCACCGTCTTCCCCAAATAATCTCCTCGTCGTTCCTTTTTCCTAATCTCATCAAAAACTCGCCCCATTGTAAGATTCCAGTCCCCATTACACGGCACTCCAAGAAACCTCTCATAATGCCCAAAATCCATATCAACCTCACCGCCATCATCCAAAACAAAAACCTCACCATGCTCAATCGGATTCATTGTCCCAGGATCCACATTCAAATAACCATCACACTTAATCGGAACAACCTTATACGACGAAGATAAAATATTCCCAATCGAAGCCATCGCAATCCCCTTCCCAAGCCCCGACAAAACACCTCCAGTCACCACAATATATTTTCGCTGCATACCAATAAAACGACAAACTACTTTTAAACAATATTATACTCGAATACATACATTTCCAAAAAACCACGCGAATAAAATAAAAAAATCCGACTACCCCAAACACTTAAAAACCAAAATCTTCACTCAACAATATGGAACAAAAAGGAAAATTCATAAAAGTGAAATGCCCAAAATGCAAAGAATCACAAACAATTTTCGGAAAAGCCTCAACGAAAGTAAGATGCCTAGGTTGCAACACAATCCTAGCCCTGCCTTCATCTGGAAAAGCAAAAATCCGAGCGAAAGTCGAAGAAGTCTTGTAAGCTCAAAGTCTTTAAATAAACGAATTTCTTAAATCTAACATGAACGAAGGCGACCTAATACTCTGCAAAGTGAAAGAAGTCACAAACACAATCACATTCGTAGAAATGCCAAACGGACAAGAAGGAACAATTATCTCTTCAGAAATAGCAGCAGGCCGAATCAAACTAATGCGACAATACGTAGTCCCAAACAAACAAATCGTATGCAAAGTCCTAAGAATCGACGGCAATAACGTCAACTTATCCCTAAGACGAGTAACATCAAAAGAAAAAAAAGAAGTAATGCAAAAATTCAAACAAATCCAAGCAGTCAACGTAGCATTCAAACAAATCTTACAAAAAGGAGAAGAAGAAATCAAAGAAAAGATTTTGAAAGATTTTGAAAATCTATTAGAATTCGTAACAGAAGTCAAGACAAACCAAAAACTTATACAAAAATATATACCAGAAGAATACCAAGAAGCACTAGAAAAAATAATTAACAAAAAACGAAAAAACGAACAACTTAAACAAAGCATAAAAATCAAATGCCTAGAAAGTGACGGAATAACACGAATCAAAAAAATCTTCGACTTAAAAAACGAAAACATCAAAGTAAACTACATCTCCGCAGGACAACTTTCTCTAAAATTAACCGTAGAAGATTTCAAGCAAGGGAAAAAAGAAATGACAGACTTATTAGAAGAATTGGAAAAAAGAGCCAAAGAAAATAATTGCGAATTCTTTGCAACCGAAGACAAATAAAATGGAAACCGAAGATGTTAACATCATATCAAGTGGCGCAAGACTAAAAAAATGTCCAAAATGCAAAACCTATACCCTCAAAGACATTTGTAAAACATGTTCCCAAAAAACCCAGTCCGCACACTACATCTTTCCAAAAATCAAAAACGCCCCGCCAAGGTCGGCCCCATTCAAGAGAAAATAATCTAGCCTCTGGGCTCCAACTTAAAATCTCTCAAAAAATCCTTAACAATCTCCATATCCTCTTCCCAAAGCGGCGTAAGCTTAGTCCGATTATAAATTATCGCAGCCGGATGAAATAACGGAATCAACCTTATTTTCAAACCCTCAATCTCAACATCCAAAACTCTACCATGAACCTCCGTTATCCCGGGCATCTTCCCCATATCTTCAACTTTTCCTTTCGCCAAAAAAAATTTCGTCGCATAATTTCCAAGAGAACAAACAATCCTCGGACGAATCTCACGAATCTGTTTCAATAACCAAGGAGTATGTGCAATAATCTCTTCAACACTAGGGTCCCGATTCTCAGGCGGCCGACATTTCAAAATATTAGCAACATAAATATCATCCAAGCTAAGTCCCACGTTAGCCAAAAGTTTATCCAGATTCTTCCCTGCCGCCCCAACAAACGGGAACCCCTGCAAATCTTCGTTACGCCCAGGGGCTTCCCCAACAAACATAATACCCGCACTCAAATTCCCCTTCCCAACAACGATATTTGTACAATCCCTAAAAAGCTCCGTCCTCTTAACAAGTGCCGCCTCTAAAAAATTAAATTCCTCCGACCTTTTATTAGATTCCATAAACAATTAAAACCCACAATATTAATAAATTCTATGCTCTCGTAGTTCAAAGGATAGAACACACCGTTGCGGTCGGTGAAATCGGAGTTCAATTCTTCGCGAGAGCGTTTACTGTGACTGGGGTTAAAGAAAATCTATAGATTTTCTTTCAGAAAATTTATTTTACAAAAGATATAATAAAAATTCAATTCCCCACAAAAACATAAATCAACTTATCTCTCAAAAAGAATATCTCCAATATCCTGCAACCTTTTCCATCCCGCGCTAGCCTCATCCGCCCTTCTCCTCCACTCCAAAGAAGATAACTCATAAGCCTTGCCAATTATCCTCTCAAAATCTTTACTTCCAGAACAAACAACCTTATGCCCACAAGCTCCCTCAACTAAACTCCAATCAGGACGAATTTCCCAAATAGCCTCCAAAATATCATGCGTATATTTAGCCCTACTCCCGACTTTTAAAAAAAGCTCTTCATTTTCTCGATATAAAAACAAATACTTATCTCCCATAAAAAACAAAACAAAAAACCACTTATAAAAATCTGTATACTAAAAAACAACCTTTCAAAATCAACCCTTAAAATTAGAAGCTTCCTTAACTCCCATAATATCATGTGGCTTAGCCTCAATCTGCCCAGCGCTAGTTACTCGATTAAAAGCTTTCCCTTGCAACTCTAAAATATTCCTAGCCCCAACATAACCCATTCCACTCCGAAGACCTCCAACATACTGAAATATAATATCTTTCACTGGACCCTTATATGGGACCATTCCCTCAACACCCTCAGGAACCATCTTGCCAACACTTTGAGAATACCTCTCGATAGAACTAGCATTATCAGTCATCGCTCCAGCAGACCCCATCCCTCGATAAGATTTAAACTTCTGACCTCCAATCTGAAGCGACTCACCAGGCGCCTCCTCAGTCCCAGCAAAAACACTTCCCATCATAACAACTGATGCCCCAGCAGCAATAGCCTTCACAACATCCCCGCTATATCGAATACCGCCATCGGCAATAATACACTTCCCAACTTCCTTAGCCGCACGAGAAGCTTCTGATATAGCCGTAATCTGAGGAACCCCAGCGCCAGAAACAACCCGCGTAGTACAAATCGAACCAGGACCAATTCCAACCTTAACAACATCAGCACCAGCCTCAAACAAAGCCCTTGCCCCTTCATAAGTCGCAACATTTCCCGCCACCAAAACAAAATCATAATCCTTCCTAAACTTCGCATTCACATTCTTAACAGTTTCAATCACATTCCGAGAATGTCCATGCGCCGTCCCAACCAACAAAACATCACAACCCTTCTTGAGCAATCTCTCGACTCGCCCCAAATCATTCACGCCAACATTTGCCCCAACACGAAGTCGACCTTTAGCGTCTAAATTATATAAATGCCTATCTCCCTCAACAATACTCTTCACATCCTTAAAAGAATACATCCCACAAAGTTGCCTCTCCTCATCAACCAAAATCAACTTAGGAACTCGCCGTTTCATCATCAGATGATAAGCCTCAACAACGCTAGTAGTCCCCGAAGCAACAACGACATCTTTAACCATAAAATCCCTAACAAAACTATCTTCCCCAGCAAACTGCATCTTGTCCCCAGTCACCAACCCAACAACACGCCTATCCTCGTCTACAACAACCAATGAAGAAAAACGATTCCTATATCTTCTCAAAACTTCCAAAACATCTTTCTTAGTTTGACTGCCCAAAACACTAATCGGCTTCTCAATTTTTCTGTTTAATGTATTCTTAACATCTTCAACCGCCAAAACCTGAGACTCCAAATCACTCTTCCAAAGAAAACCAATCCCACCTTCAAACGCCATAGCACGAGCCATATCAGCTCCACAAACCGTATCCATATCCGCAGCAATAAATGGAATCTTCAGAGAAAAGCCCTTAGTCAAATCAACATTCAACAAAACATCCGACGGCAAAACCTCACTATATCCAGGGACAAGTAAAACATCATCAAAAGTCAAACCCAGACCTTCTTCCCTAGCCTTTCCTAAAACATCTGCCATACAAAAAAACAGATTCTTCCTTTTTAAAATTTTATATAAGCTATTTTTCCAGCCTTAACTCTCTAATAATTTCCCCATCCAATTTTACAGGATTATGCCTACAAAAAAATTCCACCCGACTCGAATCCCGATGCGCATCATCATAACACATTCCCTTCGCCATCAAATTCCTCTCATGCAACTCATGAAGCAAAACAAATTTCCTTTCACTCAAAGAAACATCATTATCAATCCAAACCTCTCCTTCTGGAACAAACTTGTAAACCTTATCATGTCCACCTTCAGTAAAATCAAGAAAAAACAAACTTCTAACCAATTCTCCATCAACAATCCAAACACTAACTCTCTTATTGCAATATTTCTTTATCTGTTTAATTCTAACTTTCTTCAATAATTCTTCTCTAGGCATGTCCCCAATTCCCTTAGCCAAAACAACTCCCTTTGCCCGTTCACTCTTCTCCATAACATCCGCCCGGCAAACAGCCTCATCATGAGGGACCCCCTTGGCAAGCAACCGATGCATCATAAGCATACTATCAATATAATATCTCTCTTCTCCAAGCGACCTTTCCGTATCAATCCAAAACTCATTTTTAGGAATAAACGAAAATCTATAATGCTGTCCATAATTAGTAAACTCCTCGTCAATCTTCGTCCTAATATATTCTCCATCAACAAACCAAACCTTAAACTTATCAACATCACAAATCTTCTTCACATAGACTTTCTTTAACTTAGACAAACCCTCTTTACCTACCACGCAACAAACAAGAACTCATTCCTTAAAAACTTGCCTCAAAAATTATCCAGAATAAATCCCACAAGAAGACAAGCGAGTCGAAGACTCCTTGGCTTTTTGTGGAAATAAAAACCAACAATTTTAATTCTTAGCAACCCCAAATCTACCTTTTCCAAGGCTGGCTTCACCTCTAGGCAAAAAATTCCCCTTGCTCATTGCAGTTTCAAAAATCACATTTTCTCAAACGCCAAAATCTGTTCATCACCCTTCTTCTTATTTTCCCTCAAAAAAACCTCACCATCTCTTCTTACAATCCTATCATAACTTTCCCTATCAACATCTACCGCACTCCCACCAAAAACAAACCCAACATCCTCAGCAATAATCCCGCCACCATGCGCTTCACAATCACAAAGCTTACTAATATCTTTAATAATATTAACATAAAAAACCTTATCAAAATTATCCTCAGCAGTCTTAGCACAATCTGCAAGCAATTTATCAAAGACTTCCACATTGGGTTTCAACGCCCCGGCAGGACAATGCACACAACAATTACTACACCCATAACAGTCACTAAAAATAGGCCCATCCTCCCCCATCTTAATAAAATCCAAAGGACATTTGGTTTCGCAAATCCCACATTTATTACAGGCACTTTTATTAAATTCATAGTGTCCTCCATTATGAATCGCACCCTTAGACTTCTTTGTCACAGCACCCATTCCTAAATTCTTAATCGCACCACCAAATCCACTACAAGGATGCCCCTTTACATGACTAATCACAAAAACTCCATCCGCTTCAATCAAGTCACTACTAATCTCATAATCCATATATCGTCCCTTCTTTACAGCAAAATCATCATTAATTCGAATCTCACCAAACTCTCCATAACCTTTAGATAATGCATATTCCCGATGCTTAACGGAATCAGCACGAATACTATCATAAGCAACCAACGAATCATACAAAACCAAATCATAACCAAGCTCCTTTAAAATATCCATAAACGGCCTAATCTTATCGGGAGTCAAACTTGTCTGATTACCAGGCTCTCCAAAATGAAGTTTTACAACAATACTTTTGCACCCAGAAAAAACTTCTCCCACCCTCTCTTTAAGTTTAATCAAAAATTCTTTACTCAACTCTTCGCCAAAAACAGCCACCATACATAAAACGAATAATCAACATTTATATCTTTTTGCAAAACCCCACAAGAAGACAAGCGAGTCGAAGAGGGTCTGCCCCAACCAAGCAAAAATAAATATCTGTGAGGGTACTCCTTGGCTTTTTGTGGAAACAAAAACCAACAATTTTAATTCTTAGCAGGCAAATTCGCAGCGTAAAAATTTTCGCAGTGTGCTCTCGCACATAAGAAAATTTTTACCAAGAAGTTGTCGCTAAGAATTAAAATTACAATTCAATATCGCGAAGTCCGCCCTTCTCTATCATAAACACCGTCTCATTATCTGGAAGATCGGGCGAGTCAATCAACTTACAAACCCTAGAATCCTTCTTCCCTCTTCGAAGATACATACGATAAGTACAAGCATGCCCAACAATATTTCCGCCAATCGCCTTCGTAGGGTCCCCAAATAACTGCGCAGGGTCACTCATAACTTGATTCGTAACATAAACCGCTAAATTATTCTGCTCCGCAATCTTCATCAAATTATGCAAATACCTATTCAACCTTTGCTGTCGATCAGCAAGCTGTCCCCTGCCAGAATATTCCGCCCGAAAATGCGCAGTCAAAGAATCAACAATCATCAAACGAATCGGTTCACCATCCTTAACCAGCTCAGCAACACGGTCAAGCAAAAGCATCTGATGATCCGAATTAAAAGCCCGAGCAACCAAAATATTTTTCAAAACCTTATCTGGATTCGCACCAATCCCCTCGGCAAACTGCCTAACTCTCTCAGGCCTAAACGTTCCTTCAGTATCAATATAAACTGCCTTCCCATTCGCTCCACCCCTCTCAACTGGAAGCTGAACGCTAACAGCTAAAGACAAAGCCAACTGAGTCTTCCCGGACCCGAAAGCCCCAAAAGCCTCAGTTATCGACTTGGTCTGTATACCTTTTCCCCCCAAAAGATTATCTAAATTTTTAGATCCAGTAGTAATGTGAAACAACTCCTTCCTCTTCTCCTCATGTTCCAACCCGTCGACAAAACCCATATCCATCATCTTCCGCGCAGCCTGAATTGCCTTTCTCGCAACCGACTCACTCATCCCCGCAGTCTCAGCCAACTGAGCAGGAGTTAAAACAGCAAGTCCCATCAACTCATAAATACCAGCAGCCTCAAGCTTAGCAACAGCCCCAGGTCCAACACCAGGAATATCAATCAACTGCGGACCCTTATCATCTTTAACCTTAGAAACCTTCTTCGTCTTTTTATCCTCGTCGACCATGAGCAAAAATAGCACCCATCCTTTATAAGAATTTATATCATCTAAAAGAGACTATTAAAAACCAACCAAACATCAACCGCCAAAACAAAAACAAAAACAACATCTTCAACCCAAGAACCACTTCTAATAAACCCACAAACTCTAAACTCAAAAGGCCAAAACAGTTTCAATCCAGTTAGCGTAAAACAATCAATTATCAAATGAGACAAGTACCCAACAAAAAACCCAAATCCAGCCCACCTATTAAAACCCGCAACAATCGTCGACAAAACCAAACATCCAACTAAACTATGTAACATACCACGATGCCTAAAAACCCAACTCAAAAACCAAACCTTCTTCCCAATCCAACTACTACAAGAATCAATATCAACAAAAGCAGTGCCCAATAAAACAAACAACAAAACAAAAATCGGCATCTCAATTACCCTATCCAAAATAAACCAAACAAAAACACCAAACAAAATATGAGTCCGAAACAACATAGGACAAGGACAATTCAAAACCTCTTAACCCTTTCTAATTAAAAAAATCCATACGAAATGTGTGCCGAAGGCGCACAATTTTGTATGGAACCCTAATCAACAAAGACCAAAAAACTCAACCCAATCTAATCTTCTTAATATTATATCCTTCCAATCTATCAATAAGACGATGATGTATAGGCTCAATAGAATTTTCAATAATCAAGCTACTCTTCCCCCAACCATGCTCCGCCCCATTTCTATCTTCCAAAATATCTGGAAATTTTTCAATAAAAGGAATCGTGTCTTTATATCTCACAACATTGTCTCCAACAATTCTAAACCCGACACTTCCCATTTTAGAACAAATAGTCCCATAAAAATCTCCTTCGACATGGTCGCTATATCTTCTCCCATAATTTTTGGGATGAAACAAAATAATAGACTTCGTACCCAAAAACCCCTCTCTTAACAAAGTAGAACCAAGGTCACTAATCGCATTTTCTGTTTCCCTAGAACTTCTCTCAACAGAATACGCACTAGCAATATTGCCAATAGCCCTACCAGCACCATTCACAACATACAAATCTCTCTTAATAATATCAATCCTTCCCATCTAATTCCGTAATCAACTTCTCAACATCAACTCTCTCAATACCACTAGCAACAATCTCTAAATTATTAAACAGCTGATTCCTATTAACCCTACCAGATAAATAAATCTCCGTCCCAATAAATTCATCCCTAAACGCCGCGCTCTTAACTTCATCAGCCAAATCTTCCTCAGGAACTAGAGCCTTAATTTGATCCGAAAACATAACAACCCTCATACTCTCCGTCCCATCATCAAGCACAAAATTCAAAATCGCCTTATCCTTTTTCTCAATCTTCCCATGTTCAGCACACTTAAACTTTCCATCATCTGAAGCAACAACCTTCTTATTACATGTAGGACAAACAAAATAAAACCTAGGCTGAAAAACCTGAACAACAACTCCCCTAACCTTAACGCTCATTCCCTGCCGAGCTTCCTCAAGCGTCCCTTCACTCACAGCCGGAGCATTCTTAATAGCATTCATCACAATCTTACTTTTTTTCAACTCGCCAAAACTACTCAAGTGAATTTCGCTATCCCGAGTAGACCCATTCCGAATCTCAACAACATCTCCAACCTTAATTCTCCCATCTTCAATCAACCCAATATGATTCGTATCCCACAAAACAACACGAGTACTCCCAGTCTCATCAGCCAAAATAAAATTAGCAACCCTCCCCTTCCGATCATTTTTCTCAAACTCACGAATAGGGAAAATATTCATAACCTTCCCAATGACATTAACCTTCCGCAAACCTCCAATCAACTCGCTAATCTTCAAATCCTCTTCCTCAAAACTAATTCCAAGCTCAGCCGCAATAATCTGCGCAGCACCTTCCTTAGAAATCAGCCCAGATAACTTCGCTTTCTTTGCCTCAACTTTCAAAACAACTTCCTCTCGACTTAAACCCGAAGACTTAGCAATCCTATCCACCAACAACTCATAATTCTTCATATACAAAAAACAACCCCTCACTATTTAAGTATTATTGAGATACAGTCCACACCAAAAACACCGCCCACAAAACTTATAAAGCAAAATAAAAGTATTCTATTATGAAATGTACAAGCTGCGACAAAGAAACAACAAAAATAGTAAGGTTGCCATGCCCAAAATGCGGCAAAGAAATCCTAAGATGCGACAAATGTAGAAGTTTATCAATCGAATATAAATGTCCAAAGTGTCAACACCAAGGACCTTAATCTTTCGATACTTAAATTATGGCAACAGCAGGAATACAATTTAAAATAATGCCCGATGGACTAGACGTAGACCTAGAAGAGCTCAAAAAAAATTTAAAAAAGGCAACCGAATCTTTTGAATCAGGAGTTTTCAACGACGTGAAAGAAGAACCAATCGCATTTGGACTAAAAGCACTAATAGTAACAATCGCACTTTCAGAGTCCGAAGAATCCGATGCCGTAGAAAAAGCATTCAGTGAAATCAAGGGCGTCTCCTCAGTAGAACTTATTGACTATCGAAGAGCAATAGGATAAAATTTTATAAAACAAAAGATATTTAAAGATTAATAACTTAGAAATAAAATCATGGGAGATAGTTCTTTAGAAGCCCTATACGAAAGTCCAAAAAAAAGCCCTGAAGCTTCGAAATATTGCGAAATCATAAAGGGATGTATAGGACGAAAAAATGATCGTAATTTAATATACACCCAAACATTAATAACCCGCATAGACGACGGGTGCTCTTTTAGAGACGCAGAGAAATCGGCAGAATTTGCCAGACAAAAAGTACTTTCCCTTTTAGAAAAAGATTAACTCTCAAAAAATTTATAACCCCACCACTCCTTAACTTCCCATGCCCATTACAACAGAGGAAGCCAATAAAATCAAAGAACACCTTCTAACCCAACTAGACAACTTCCCAGAAGACAAACGAGAACAAATCGCAGAACAAATCAATTCAATGTCAGACGAACAAATCGAAGCTTTCGTTAAACAAAACAAACTAACTCATCTCGGTGGACAATGCATCTTCTGTTCAATTATAGCAAACAAAACCAAGTCCTACAAAATAGCCGAAGATAAAGACAACATAGCAATCCTAGAACTTATGCCAATAAGTAAAGGGCACTCTCTCATCGTACCAAAAGAACATCTAGAAAAAACCTCAGAATCAACAAACTCCCTAGTGCAAGAAGTATCAAAAAAATTAAAGAAAAAATTCTCGCCACAAGAAATCAAAATCAACGAAATAAAAATAATGGGCCATGCACTCCTGGAAATAATTCCCATATACGGGGATGAGACCGAAAAAAGACAAGCCTCAGAAGAAGAGCTAAAATCCCTCCAAGAAGAAATACTAAAACCCTCAGAAATCAAAATAGAAAAACCTCAGGAAATCAAAATAGAAGAAATCCCAATCCTCCCTCCAAGAATACCCTAAATCCCAAACAGCCCCAAAAACCAACCCTTCAAAAAAACATATCCTAAAAACGCAATCAAAAATGCCGGAACAAACGGCAACCCTTCCTTAATCATAACCCTCTTCTCCTTCCTCAATAACTCAATATCATCTAGCGACAACCCATCCCAATTCGCCTTAACAACTCTTCGTCCAACCTTAACATCTTCAACCAACCAATCCCCCTCTCGAAGTTCAAAACCACTAACTTCCCTAATCATCGAAACATTTTCGAGCCCCTTAGCAAAAACATAAAGAAACGGAAAAATAAAAAGACAAACTCCAATCAAGAAAAAAATAAAATTTTTAACACCAAAAATCATCAAAACAGATGCCAACAAAACAACTCCAACAAGCCATCTCTTTTCGCTAACCAGCCTTCCCATTTCCGCATTAATTTTATCTCGATTCAAATACCATAAAACACCAGAATAACAAAGCCCATAGACAGATCCCGCGACCATCAAAAACAAACAAAAAATTCCAACATTAATTACCGATTCATAAAAACTAGCACCCAAAAAAAACACCGTCATCGCAAACAACAACTTCGCATCCCCCCCAGCAAAAACCCGACCATAATAAAAAATATTCATAATAACAAACATAATTACCAATAAAAACCCAACATGAAAAATAATATCCAACTCATCTCTCAAAATTGCACCATAAAAAACAAAGACCAAACTAGAAACAAGCAAAAACAAATTCAACCAATTATCAACCTCACGCCTTTTCAAATCCTGCATACTAGCAACAACAATCCCACAAAAAAACAACCAAAACAAAAACCCAAACTCCATTTATCCCAACCTATCCTCATTAATTAAATGCACAACAATAACAGAAATCATAATACAAAAAACAAATCTCTTTATTTAATACTTTCTCTTCTTAACCTTGCCAAAACCTTTTTTCTTTTCTGACAAAACCTTCCCCATCTTATCCACCTTCTCACCCTCAACCTCATCAACATTAGCACTCCGAAACTTTCCTCCTACCTTATACCCACGATTAATCCGCTTCCTCTTCAAATCACCCTTCGTCGTCCGCTTATCACATCCACCAAAATCCATTACTTCAAAACCTCCACAACATACTTCCCACTTTTTCGTGTAATCAAATATTCTCTATCAAAAACAAAATCATATTCAACGGGAAAACCAATCTTCACATCTTCCGAAACTTTAAGCAAACCTCTTTTCCCAGTTTCCTGTCTTTTCAAAACCAAACCATCACTAACTTCCTCGACAGAATACAAAACATCTCTAAAAAAACCATTCTCATCAAATCCAGTCCCAACCTCTACCTTAGAACCTCTCCAAAACAAATCCTTCAAAATAAAATCCTTCATCTCTTGACTTAAACCCGAAACAAACTCTTTCTCAAATTTCTCCTTGTCAATCCCACTCTTCTCAACCGAGTCCAACACCAACTCTTTTTCTCTCATCTCAAAAATATCCAACTCATCTCTAATCTCCAAAACAGCAAGCGGAGAAACTAGAGCAATACTAAGTTTATTCTGATGATTAGAATAAGACAAAAGAACCATCCCGCATAAAACCAAAGTCAACAAAACAATAGGAATCGCCATAAAAACCCCGCCCCTTTTATCTCGACAAAAATTAACTCTACCCATTCTCAAAACCTCCAGCAACAAGAGCATCATCAACATCATAATCTCCAGCGACATAAAACCGCGCCTTAACCAACCTCTCATAATCCTCATTCATATAAATAAAAAATTCTCCCTCTTCTTCACTCTCTCCAAAATAATTAGCCAAGACAGGCTCCTCTGCAAAAATCTTAAACGGCTCACTCAAAAGAATAAATCCTCCAAGAATAATCGCAACAAGAATAATCGCAAAAAACATAGAAATAAGTGTCCCAAGTTGTCCCTTCTTACTTTTCATAATTAATCAAAACCTCCACCTTAACAAAACCATCCCTAGTCACTCCATTCTCGAAAACAAACGCCTTATACTCATCACTAAAATAGCCAGGATTATACTTCGCAATCTTTTCAACATTCTCATTATTCCATCCGCTAACCGCATTCCCAGTAACAACCACCTTCTCGAACAAATCCCTAACCCAAAGTAACCCCTCATCTCCATCCTTTAGATAAACTTTCCTAGCATCACTATCAACCTCAACCCCAACATAAATCCTTTCACTCTCTTCAATCCCACAATGCCTCAAAATAAAACTTCTATCTTCTTCCTTAATATTATCCAAATTCAAAACACCCTCAGGGAATAAACACTCCACAATCGCCCTACCAAGTAATAAAGACTCAGCATCTCGAACGCTAATATCATAAGCATAATAAACAGAAGAGGCCCCAAAAATAACAACCGCAATGGCCGAAATCAAAACCAAAACCGGAACCATCTCAACAATATCGCCAACCCCGCTTCCTCGTTTATTCATCCAAAACATCCTCCATGTTTAATCCAACTTCTTTAAATCGCCAAGCCCCCAGCGAAGCTGAGCTTTTCCACATCGTGAGCTTTTCCACATCGTGAGCTTTTCCACATAGTGAGCTTTTCTGAAAATGAAAATTTTCCTCTTTCATCATTTAACTCTAACCACAAATTTATCTAAATCCTCTTCAACAAAAACTTCATTACTAGAAAAATAAGGATACCCCTTACTAGAAGGAAGCCCATCAACCTTAACATAAATTCTCCCATCTCTGACCTCGACCCCATCAACTAACCCATTCAAACTCTTTTTCACAATCTCAAAACTAAACCCACTCTCACTAGCATCAATCAAAAGCGCCAACTCTTTTTCCAAAACCTGCTGTTTAATTCCTCTCGCCTCAAGCCTTCCCTCTAGTGCAAGAAAAAAAACAGCAAATAACAATCCAACTAAAATAATCTGAATAACAGCCTTAGATAAAATATCCCCCTTCTTACCAAATCGTCTCATCCGGGAATTCCCTCCCATTCATCACAAAAACCAACGCTAGCAGATTCTATCTCATCAACCCTCTTCTCATATTCAATCCAATTTTTTAATTGCAAAAATTCCCAAAAACTCGCAGATGGACTAAAAATAAAATTATTCTGCACTTCCTTAAACGAATCATCTTTTTGTCCAGATTGAAAATAAAATAAATAGGGGACATATTCGCCAAACCCTTTCGACTCACCCACAACCAATTGAATACCCGCAACAACACCATAATTAATCATCAAATCTCCCTCGTCAATATTAAACCTCTCTGGCAGAGAAACATTAATACTACTCATCTTCGCCTCAAAAGTTACCCCATTAGCCCTATTCACCAAGTCAACACTAGCCCAATCCCACTTCTTACTTTCAACACTAAAATCTTCTCCATTTAAATTAAAAGGAACAGCATTTCCAAAATTAAGAGCCGAAAAACTTTTTCCAGAATCCTGCAAATAAGAATAATAAGTAAAACCTTCTTTCATTTTCAAATCCAAAGCATCCTTAATATTAATCTCAACCTTATTATCCCGAGCATATTTCTTCGCCTCGTCCGTAAAATGAATTCTAGCACACGGAACACATACACTCGATTTAAAAAATTTAGCAGGAAACACATTCAAATCTCCATTCCCATAAAGGTTCCAACATTCTGCCATAGACTCTGCAATCTTCTCTTGAGCAACCTTAACATTTCTAACATCCGCCTCACTCACCTCAACAACCATCGTTTTACATTTCAAAGGGAAACTAGATTTAAATTCAAGCTCATCTGCCCCAAGTCCAGAGTCGGGAAGCGTCGCCCTCAACTGAACACTCTGCCAACAAACCTCCTTATCTCCCTCGTCACCAACCCAAAACTCCTGATAAATAAAAAAAATCGAAATAGCCAAAACCAACACTCCAAGTATCAAATACAAAAGAATCCCATACATATAGTCCCCCTTCTTATCCATAAACAAGAAACCCAAACCAACTTAATAAAACTTACCCAGCCCAAACATCCATAAAAAACCCCAACCAAAAACCCAAAACCTCTCAACAAAAATCCGTGCTAATCCGTGAACTATTTTTTATTAACCAAACAACCTCAATCCCAAAAACGAAAATTCGCGTACATTCGCGCAAATTCACGGCTAAATAATTCTCCATCACTCCCCAAGTCCCCATTATTTTACCAATCTACAACAAACAAAACCATCATCTCTCCATGAGAAATTATGCGTGTCGAAGACACCATAATTTTTTATGGAACCCAATCTCTAATGTCTAATGTCTAATCTCTAATGTCTAATCCTTATTCCAATCCGTGCTAGTCCGTGAGTAAATAATTAACAACCATTCCCAAAAAAATCCATGTAATCCATGTTCTAATTTTCCCCAAGCCCACCAAGTCAACCCTTACATCACCCAAACAAAATCCGCGTAATCCGTGTAATCTGCGGCCAAATAAATAACCAAACAAAAACTTACCCAGCAGCCCTAGAAACAATATTCCGTATAGCAAAACCAACAGCAACAATAACCAGAATAACCAATATCCATTTAATAGTCTCACCCGAAACCAATTCCCCCCGCTTACTTAGTGGAAAAAACATAGCCTCCTCCATCTTTCCAAATCTCAACCCGACCACCCTCAACAATCTCCCATGTACCAGAACTCAAATCACTAGCATCAATACTATGCACACTGCCAACAATACTCCGAGCAGACATACTCAAATCCAAACACTCTCTACAATAATTTTGCTCATCCTCTCCATCCCAATAACAAACACAAATCACATTATCCCCAATCTTCTTATTCTTAAAATATTCCTCTCCTTCAACATCACCAAAACTAGCAACACTGCCAAAATAAACCAAATAAAACTTCATATCCTTATCCCCCCTATCAAACATAATAACTTCGCCAACCCCGCCCTTATCCGCAATACCAACCCCTTCCTCTATAACCTTCAAATATCCCTCACTAATTTTATCGGCTTCATCATACAAACCATAAAAACTAACCGCAAAAATAATCAAAACAGCAACAACAGCAACAGCAATAATAAGCTCAATAGCAGAATCACTAACCACCTCTCCTCTTTTCTCCATCAACATCGCCTATCCAAAAATTTAGAAATAACACTGGCCCTATAAACCTCATCAAAAAAATACTTACCAAGTCTATAAGTCCCCTCATCTCCACTCTCAATCCAACTAGAACCATTCCACGTAACAAGCAACACCGGATAATATTCCAAATCAACTCTATGAAAAGCATCATTAACCCAAAACTCAAAATCACTTACAGTCTTTCCTGCCCCAGACTGCTTCAACCCAAACTTAGATTCTCCCTTTGAAAAACTTAAAACTGCCTTCCCTTCACTTTGCTCAACTCCAACAACAAACTCTTCACCCTTCAAAACAACTTTCTCCCCAGCAAAAGACTTCTTCAATGCCTCAATATCCGAACCAGAAACACTAGAAGAAACAAGAAGTCTCGTACGCAATCCAGCAAAAATATCTTTCAATCTCGCCAAATCAGCCTCACTATCCAACTCACCAGAGTCCCCATAATTCTCAGCCGAAACAAAATTTTCATTTTCCAAAACCTTGTAAAACGCAACCTCATACCCAGCATCCTCCTGACTCATCTTATTTATCCCAAATCTCCATTCCCTCCAAACATTATCAACATCTCCTTTGTGCCTTCCATAAATCTCCGCAAGCATTTTTTCCACAACAATCTTATACATCATCTTATCCTTATCGCTATTCAAATCCCCACTTCCCCCATAATCATATCTAGAGACATCCTCCCCAGTCTTAGGATCCTTCTTATCCCTAGGCATATCCTCTCCCCCCCATTTCAAAAAAGTATTTCCCTGCTCAACAAACCTTTCAAGATATCGCTTCTCCCTGTCATCCCAATTCATTCCTTCCTTTTTCAAATACCCTTGAGCCAAACTTTTAGTCAACTGAAGCGGGCCATAAGCCGTAGAAGAAGAACCATCTATCTTTGTCCTAATCCAAGGATCATAGCCATCTTTCAACCGACCGCTATTATAATCAAAATATCCCCTATGTTCCGCAGCCATAACAGCATCATAAAGAGTCTCCGTTTTCAGATACTCACTCTTCACCTTCTTATCTTCAACTTTCTCTCCAAAAAGCAAACTCTCTAATCCCTTGCCCTCACCCTTCAAGTACTCAACCCCAACCTTATTCTCAGAAAGTCTCCAATTAACCTTATCATCATTAAAAATATCTTTAACCTCATCATAAAACAAAGTCAAAGCCTCATCGTCATTATCAATCTCCCTAACAAACTTTCCATTTTTCCAAAATTCCCAAATACCATTTTGCCAACGTAATTCAACATTCGCATCTCCACCACTTCCATCCCCAATTAAACTAAACTGCATAGTGGAGCCTTCATCCATTAAATCCCTAACATCAACACTTTGCAAAATACCAATCCCGACATGATAAGCCTCCCAATCAAACAACGCAGAATCTTCACTACCAACAATCAAATTATTATATTCTACCCATTCCCCATTTGTCAATTTCCTAAACTTTCCTTTCATCATCTCATAATCATCCAAACCACCTCCCTCAAATGTACAAGTCCTATCACGACACTGCTTAAACCCAATATCGTCGTCTTTAATACCCAACTTCTTCAACATCTCACTTCCCAAAACAAAATCTGAAATCCTATAATCGATACACTCCTCAAAAGGCCCTCCGTTATTACCTAGCGACATCAACATACCTAAAACCTCATTTGCCTTTCCCCCAATCTCCTCTATTTCAGGAATTATCCCATTCCCAATAAGAAAAGAAAGAAAAAGCAAAACCACAACTAAAATAATAATTTTAATAAGTCTGTTAAAGGCCTCATTCCCCTTTTTCCCATTCAGCAAATTCATCGCCCAAACCTCAACAAATCCTTAATGCTACCTAAAAGCTCCACGCCTTTCCCACTAAGCAAAAACCCAACGGCCCAAACCATCACAACTAAAATAATCACAAAAATAATCATCTTAACAATCTCCTCTATTTCCATACATCGTCAACAAAAAACAAATTAATAAAGATTCCTAATATCTTCAAGAACAAATTACTCTACAAAAAAACAAATACTACTAAATTTTATGAAGCAGCTTTAACTTCCGGCTCGCAAGTAAACTTTTCATCACATTTCTTAAATCCTAAACCAGAAGGAAGCAATACACCATCAATAAAGCCACCAACACTGAATTGATGGCAACTTCCACTAATCTTCTTCAAATCACCTTTATCATCAAAAAACCTTAAATCTTTCTTCTCGCTACACCAAGAACTTTTCTCATTGTTATTACAATCATTTTCACAATCTGCAATCCTCAACTGAACATTAGATCCACTAGTCCTTCCAGCAATCTGATCCCACATATTAGTCCATCCAGTACTAAATCCCCAAATCAACAAAACCAAAACAACAATCCCTAAAACAATAGCAACAATAGTTCCAAGCGTCATCTCCTGTCCTTTCTTATTCACCATCTTAACAATCCAACAACTTCATTATTTATAAAACTTCCCAAACCCTTTGCGGCATCAATAAATTGCCTAAGCGAGCCCAGCCAAAGCAACCGCCCCAACAATCGTCAACCCAATAATAGAACCAGCCGCAACAACCAAATACATAATCATAGAAACCTTCAAATTCTTACCGCCTTCCGAAGTCATCTGAATCGGATCCCGCCCACTCTTAATAGTCACCAAAGTAGAGGTTAAAATAAAAACGACCTCAATCAAATAAACACCGACAACAATCTGCAACCAATAAGTCGGAATCATCTTCGTTACATCAAAAATCGCCAAAATCCCACTAACTCCACCAGCCTCACCAATAGCTCCTCCGCTTAATCCTCCCGAACTAAACATTGAATTCAAAGCCGAAAGAATTGTAGTAATCATCCCAGACAACCCAACAATAATCCCAGAGAGAAGCGGCGCCAAGAAAGTCATATTACTTTTCATATCCGAAATAATTTCAGCCAACAAATCATTCAACCTATCATTAATCTTCTTAATACTCTTAACATAATCACTAATCGACATCAATGACCGAGCAGCAACCTGCAACCCCTTCTTCACCGACTCAACCAAAATCTTCATGCTAGTAGCAACAAGTTGCGAAGGATAAAAAATAACAGCTCCCCTCTTCGGATCAAAAAGCGCCCTTTCCAAACTCATTCCAAGTTGCCCAATATTCTCATTCACAATTTTGAAGAACCCTTCAGTTGCAGTGCCTTTAACGCTTCCAGAAACTTTAGCAAAAGCAATCTCCGCCGGACTCCCGTCCCCAATCCTATTTCCCAACTGGAACAAAGACGATGTAAACTCAGCTTCAACTTCCTTGTATTTATTTCTCGTAACTAAAATTTCCTCAGTTCTCTCTTTTGCCCCCACAACAAAAATAACAGCAATAGCAGCAGGAATACAAAGACTCATCAAAAGAGCACCACTACCAAAAGGACCAGACAAATTTCCAGCCGAATCAGTCAAAATCCCAAACACGCCTCCTCCGCCCAAAAACCCAAGCCCAATAGAGGACCAAGCATAATCCCTTGTAGTCCCAAGCCAAATCGGAACAGGTGTATATCGCCAAAGAAAAGGAATTAGCCCAATAACAAAAAGCGGAAAAGCCAAAACCGCACCCTTCCAATATCCAGCATTACTCTTATATTTAGAATAAAGCGGTGTCTTCTGCAAAACTCCAGACTCACCATACCCACCAGGACGCTTCATCATAACATTTTCAGTTAAAGCAATCACCATAAACGGAATCAACACATTAAAAATCAAAAGCACATGATACCAAGCAATCGCACCACCAAGCATAGTAGAAGCCAAAGGCAAAATCGCAAGAGCCAGCGTAGGCAAAACAATCCCAAGCATATAAACATTAGTAAGCGGAGCCTTAGCCTCATGTGTATACTTAAGCATCTTATCATAAACCCCATCCAAAATAACCTGCAAACTTTTTTCCAAAGTAGCAATTCGCCGCGCCTCATCAGGTTCATATAAACTCGATTCAATCAAATGAAACGCCTCGACAAATTCCAAACTATAATCTTTCCATCGAAGTAAATAATTATCAATAGACTCTTTTATAGTAGAAAACTTCCCTACCTCGACATCCCAAAACACCTTACGAAAATCAGTACTCAAAGGTGCCCGCAAATGCTCCGAAGCAAAAGCCACAGCCTTCTCAAAGTTACTAGTATGCTTCATATAAATCACAATATACAAAATAGCAGGAACCATCTCAGCCGAAGCACTAAGTCTCCATCGCAAAGCAAGCCTTTCCGGAGTCTTCGAAGAATAAAAAAACAAAAAGATTGAAAAGACGAAAACCAAAAACAAAAACATCATAGAAAAAACACCAGTCAATAACCACACCGCAACAAAAAAAGCAATCCCACCAAAAAGCGAAAGAAACAAAAGCATAGTAGAAAAAACCAAAACCTCACCAGCTGTAACATTCAAATGCGCAATGTCAATAGCCTCATCAATCCGTGCCTTATCTTTTTCACCAACCTTAATAGAAAGAATATTCCCCATCGACTTACACCATCTCTCATACCGCGAAAATTCAGGCGCCATCTCTCCTTGAAACTTCTCGTAACTCTTAGAGAATCCCGCCCCCCGTCCCCCATCCCCCACAGCCTTATCATATCCCTTCATCTGCCTTTCTATCTTCGCCCCATACTTATTCAAAATATCTTCAGTACTAACCACATTTCACCTCCACAATCCCAAAACACCAATACTCTTAAACTTTATCCTCGCAAAAATCATATTAAACAATTTTAAATAATAAACCTATGACTTCAATTTCAAAAATTGTTTTTTAACATTCTTCCAATAAATTATTACAAAAATCAACAAGACAACAAGAACAACAATCAATCCCGCAATAAATCTATTCCCGCCTATCGTATCAAAAACTACATTCCCAGTAATAATTCCCTTATCCATTTCCTCCGTCTTCACAACAGGCATTTCTTTGGCAGGTACCACGTCGACACCAGCCACAGCTCCAGTAGATGCAACCGGAACACTCTCACTAATAGACGTCAAAAGAATCTCAGCCCTACCAGCAGAAACACTCTTAAGATAAACATCCAAATCATAAACTCCATTACCATCAACATCCACCTTCTTTGTCTGCCCGGGAACAAGGTCAAAAGTAACAGGGGTACTAGAAACCGTAATCGTCACCTTATCGCCAGATATACTATCGACTTTCAATGTATGACTCTGTCCAGCCAAATTAAAATCAACCTTGTAACCTCTGCCTAAAGAAATATCATACCCTGTAGAAAGATCTGTTGCAGAAGGACTATATGTGGGATAGCTTCCACTACTACCTGAAGAACCAGAAGAAGCAGCATCTACAGTATAAGTAGTTTCAGCTAATACCGAATTTCCAGCATAATCAACAGCGGTACAATTCGTAGTAATGGTCCCAGCAACAGAAGTGGAGGGATTCGTAGTATAAGTGATCGAACTTACTCCCGAAGATGCATCAGTTGCAGAACAGGTACAAGTAACGGTGCCACCGATTTGAACAGCAGAATCGCTACAGGCAAAAGTTATAACAGGATCAACACTATCTAAAAGAATAGTATAACGCCCACTGTTATTCGCATTTCCAAGAGTATCATTTGAAGTTGCATTATAATAATAAACTCCATCAGTCAGATTAGTAAAATTAATAGATGTGGGGGAACTTGTACCCAGGCTTGAATTAATTAAAACTACAGAGGAATTATATAATCTAATAAAAATAGTACTCAATGTCCCTGAATCTGCAGCCGTTACATTAATAAAAATATTTGAGGTGGAAACATTAGAATTATTCGCACTAGGAGACACAAATACTATAGAAGAAGGACTCGTGGTATCTATATTAATAGTTCTCGTAGCCGTAGAATTAATATTCCCAGCAATGTCTACAATAGTCACATTGTAAGTATGAGTAGTATCACTTAACCCTGTCCAATTAATTGTATGAGTAGCATCAGTGTATGTCGTAGTATTAACAATTCCCGTCGTATTATATAATCTAAATGTTATATTAACTTCATTTACTTCTGTAACACTCGCATTGACATAAATATTAGAGACGGACACATTAGCATTATCAACAGAAGTTCCAGTTCCATAATCAATTGCTGGAGTCGTAGAATCTATTTGAACAACATATGAATCATTTAGCCCAAATGTACCCAACGTATCATTTGCATAAACAAAAATTGTATTATTCCCATCTGCTAATCCCGTCAAAGCAATTAAGCTAGTATTACACCAACCAGAAACATATGCAATTGTTTGGTTAGTTCCATTTGCATTAACAACACAAGCACTTCTGCCAGTACCTTCATTGGTAAGAGAAATATTTAACGTTAAAGTTTGCAAATTTGTCTTTGTTGTTCCATTTACATAAAGTGGCAAAGAAATTCCAGGAGGAGTTGAAGTAACATTACTAACTGAAATAGTATTAGCGATTAATGTAACTTCTTTTTGCCCCAATGCTCTTCCAGTCAAAACTGCACCGTTCTGTAACGCAATAGTTGTTGTATCCGGCCCGCCTAAAATATTTCCTTTAAACTGAGAAGTTGTTCCAAGCGTTGTTGTTCCAGCAACTGCCCAAAAAATATTACTTGCTTGTGCGCCACCAGAAAGAACTACACTTGTAGCAGAACTAATATCCAAATTTCCAGATATACTAAAAATCCATACATCGTCAGAATCCCCATAAAGTGTAACATCTGTAGGTATTGTTACTCCGGTAGTCCAATCATAAAAACCCGCCACCAAAGTCATTCCTCCAATATTTCCTGTACCTAATTCATTAGCAACAGGATTTGTTCTTCCATTGGCATCCGTCCAAGCAGCTTCCATTGCACTTACAGCAGCAGTCAAATCAGCAGGAGTTGTACAATTTAAAGTACTATAGTCAGCCGCATAAACATTCCCTGACACTAAAGACGAAGTTGAAAAACATTCTGAAGAATCTAAAGATAATCCAAATCCTTGAATAAAAGATGCAGCAGCTGGGCTCACTCCAATATCTCCAATAATAGCAGTAGTTCCAGTCGTAGTTATTTGAGTCTTTGAAAGAATTGTAAAATTCGCCGCTGTTCCCAAATCAACTGTTGCTTGTGTATATAACGAACCATTTATTTGAACAACATAAGAGTCATTGAGGCCAAAATTATTAAGCGTATCATTTGCATAAACATTAATTGTGTGGTTCCCATTAGCTAGGTTTGTTAAAGCAATCGAAGTAGTATTACACCAACCAGAAACATATGAAATTGTTTGATTTGTTCCATTTACATTAATAATGCAAACACTTATGTTCGAACTAGCATCTACAGCTGAAATATTAAGTGCCAAAGTTTGAAAACTTGTTTTTGTTGTTGCATTTACATATCCTGGCAATGCGATAACTGGTCCTGTCGTATCATTTACCGTTACTCCTATAGTTGAAACAACAGTCCATCCAGTAGAATTCGTTGTTGTAATAGTAAAATTATAATTTCCTGGACTTGAAGCAGTAGCATTAAACCAAAAATATGCCAATGTTCCATTTTCTACCAAGCTAACAGTATCATTATTCCAAATTAAAGAAACAGTAGTATTAGAAAATAAAGAGCTAGTAACATTTGTTCCGTTCGAATCTGCCGCAAAAGAAAATACACTAGGAAATGTAATATTAACTCCGGTTATATTATCAAGTGTATCTATATTACTAACCGTTATATTATAAACCGACTCAACAGATTCATTAACAGAAAATGCACTAAGGCCACTAGTTGGCGCAACAGTCAAAGCTGCAAAAGCAAAAGTAATAGATAAAAAAATTCCCAAAAATAAAAAAATTCCCAAAAATAAATTATAATTATTTTTAATTAATCTTTTTTTCATACTTTATTGCTACTACAATAAGCTTATCTATTTTCTCACTAAGATATTCGTATGTACCCGCGCAAAATTATCAAAGTTAATTTTATACCCTTTGCCAGAATAAATATCACACTCAATAAAAAGTTCAGTCCAAGAAAAAAACATATTAGAGAATCACTACTTCAGAATAAATTACAATCATAACCACAGCAGTCACAATTAAAGCTTAAAAGAACTATCCATAATATTCTTCTTCAAACATTCTTAATATTAAAATAGTTAATGCGAGCAACAAAGGACCTATAAAAATACCCATTACTCCGAAAGATAATACTCCCACAAAAATACCTACAAGACTCACTAAAGGATGAATTTTTGATATCTTTTCAGCCAGATAAGGTCTTATGAGATTATCTATATTGCTTAATATAAGTCCAAAAATAAGAATTCCTCCGCCTGCCCTATAATCTCCTTGAAAAAATTGAATCACAGCTGCAGGAATCCAGACAAATGGAGGACCTATAACCGGGAAAAAAGATAATATTGCAGTAACAAATCCCCATAGAAATGCTCCTTGAATTCCAAATATCAAAAAAGAAATAGCTAATAATCCCCCCTGAATCAACGCAATTATTCCCCCAACAAATACGGTACTGTAAGATATGTCCTTAAGTTTATCAACCAATTCATTAGAATTTTTTTCATTAAATGGAACAACTTTCTTTATTTTATCATATATTGGACCCTGAGTTAGCATAAAGAATAATAAAAAGAGAGCAATAATCAAATTTATTATAAAATCTCCAATATCTAAGGCAATATTCAAAAATAAAGAAGAAACCAATTTTCCAAATCCAATTAATTGTTGAGCCAAGATTTCCTTGCTTAACCCAGGGAATATTTTTGTTATCCCCTTACTAACCATCTCACTTGTATCAGATATTATATTTGGATCTTGAAAAACGGAAAAGAGTTCGTTTCCCACTAATCCTAATAAAAATAATAATGGGAGGATAATAACAAAAAGGCTAATAAAAACTATAATCCAAGCAGACAATTTTTTACCCCATCCTTTTTTAATCATTAAATCATAAAGAGGAAACAAAACGACATACAAAAGCAATCCTCCAAAAAAACCTTCAGCAAACATGTAAATCGTGTACAATAAAAATGCCGATAAGATTAAAACTATTATTGTCGCAAAATAAAACCTAAACTTTTCTTTATTCATTTTTCTAAATAATTTATCATCTCAATAATTTATTTAGTTTTAATCTTGTCCTTAGCTCTTTTTGCCATTTTCCCAATTGCCCTTTTGAGGACTTTCTTCTCTTCGTCCACAATTTCCTCCGTCAAGGGATCTCTCGCAATTGTTTCAGCAATTGTTTTTAATTGTTTTTTCATTTTCATTTTAAACTCCTATAGATTAAGCCAATGACATAAAGAAGAACTCCCAAGCCAAGATAAATCATCCATATTTTAATCATTGGGAAAAAATCATTAATCATTAATCCTATACCTATTAGAAATAATAAAGATCCCAAAAGGACAAACATAAAATATGTTATTTGTTTTTTTAAAGTAGATTTAAGGAAAGAAAAATCTCCTAACTTCTGAAGCAAATCCTCTGTGTTATCCCCTATAGATTCAAACAATGACCCCACAATCCTATCAAACAGCAACTTCAAAGGATATGTTTTCTTCATTTTTTTAATTTCTTTTTTCTTCATTTTTACCCAAATATAATTTAGCCTGCAATCATTACAGAATTAGCATCCAATATAACCTCTTTTTGTTCAAATACTCTTTCGTTTAATATTGCACCAATATTAAACACAGCCAACCCATCAACACCAACGACCATTCCTCCAAATCCTCCATTTCCAATAATCACACATTTTTTCATATTTTTATTAATTTTTTAAATTATATATACCTGAAGACGAATATATGTTCACTCTCCACGCCAAAATAAATCATAAACCAACCAACTATGCAAATTATTCTAGAACAATCCGTCTCATCTAATTAGATTTCATATCCCTTATTTACTCCAATCATATCTAAAAACTTATCACATATTCCGACTCAAAACCAAAACTCCGACAACCCCAACCGCAAACAAAATAGCCCCGAATAAACCACTCCCAACATCAGCAAACCCAACAACATTCCCTGTAATATTCCCAAGTAACATCAGCCCACCCAAAGCAAAAAGAGCAAGCGCCAAAGAATACAAAGCCTTAACCTTCACACGAGGGTCCATATGTTCCCTAACACTTTTATAATCATAATAGGCTCTTCTCTTTTCAAGTGGGCTCAGATTCTTAACATTCCTTATCCTTCTCTTCACAATCCACTCAGCATTCTCCCATTGGCCATTATCAATAAAAGCATAAAGAATCTTCCTATATTGTTCATCTACTTCGCCTCTAGAAATATCACCTAAACCACCAACCATATCAATCAAAACGATCTTGTCTATATAAAATTAATCATACTAAAAATTTTCCCTCTTATCTCTCTTGGAATAAATTTCACTCCCAAGAATCGCAGATATAGTATATGCTAACGCAAACTCACAATAAATAGAAGGAAAAGCAAGCCCCATAGCAGGAAAAATAGAAAGCAAAAGAAGTGGAGCGATAATAGTAACAGTGCCAATAATAATCCAAAAATAATAAATTTTATGCATATTTCTTTTTTTAATATGTAAAAGAAAAATTACCCCCACTATAAGTATAAACCCAAAATAATAAGTTAAATAAGCAATAGATAAAAAAAGATGCTTGGAAGAATACAAAAATGTTTCAACATAAACAAAAAGCCAAGAACAATTAGCATTTAAAATAAAATCTTCTTTAATAAAAACAATAAAAGTGACCACTACGGGGAAAACATAAAGAACCCAATTCCAAAATTTAGTATTGGTAAATCTAATCGCCATATGCAAACCAACGGCAGGCAAAAATGTATATGTCGCAAACCCAACAGATGCCCACAAAAAAGAATTACTAGAAACACAAAGCATAAATTCACTAAACTGATAAAAACCCAAAATATAAACAAAAATAGCAGAAAAAACTGGAACCAAATAATTTTTATATCTAAACAAAATAAAACTAGCAACGACAAATTCTACTATTGCAGTAGTCAACGAAACCCATGGAGTAAAACACATATTAAAATCCAACAATAAAAACACTATTTAAATATTTTCAAACCCCTAATTTCTTCGCTTCAACTTCAAGCCACCTCTTCCACTTCGCAAAAACGATATCTCCTTTCGGCACTCCAACATCCCCAGTCACCTCATCGCTAATCTGATGAAACGCATTGTTAGACATAACCGTAAAATCCCCTTCTAAAATCTCAGGCAGATTCTCTCTAATAGAAAAATCTACACTCTCTTGCTTAATCTTAGCACGAAGCAAAACATTATCCCAAACCGCATCCCAGTCCCCAGCCCAACCCTTAACATTACTTGCAATCTCTTTCATAATCTCCGAATCCCCATTCATCAAATCATCAGTCGCCTCCAACTTATCTCGCTTAACATCGTACTTCATCAAATCAACAAATCCCCCTTCGGCCAAAGGGTCCTTGTCCCAATGCTTCCGAACCTCACTAATAGACAAAACCCGTCGCCAAGAATGAAGCCCATCCGCAGTCTTAATCGGATTAGCGACAACAATAATATCCGTCGCCTTAAAACTCGTAACCGGAACATCCAAGTCATTACAAACTCTATCAAATACAGAATATGGACTTCCACCATGAATCGTACCAGCAACAACATTTGCAAGAGCCCCAACCCTCATCGCCTCATACAAAGCCTTCGCCTCACTAGAACGAATCTCTCCAACAATTAAAGACGAATCGCCCAAACGAAGACTCGCCCGAATCCCTTCCTCTGCAGAAACCTCCGACGATTCACCCCCCAAAGCCGACCGAACCTTCATTGACAAAATATCATAATCAAGCTTCCTCATCGCAGACACGGGCAACTCCAGAGTATCTTCAATAGTAATAATTCTCTTATTGGGCATAATCTCCAAAAGCAAAGCCCCTAAAAGCGAAGTCTTTCCCGACGACCTAGTCCCAGCAACAAGCATCGTCCGTGCCCCATCAATCATAAAACTCAAAAGCCCCGCACTCAAACTATCCATCATCCCATTCTTAATAAAAAGCGGCAAAGTCCAAGGCTTACTTCTATGTCTTCTCAAAGTATAAGCAAGCCCACCAGCGGACAAAGGCTCCTGAATAATCGCAACTCTCGCGCTCACATCCCCAAGCTCCAAATTCGTATCTAATATAGGGTTAGCCTCATCAAGTGCCCGCCCACTAATCATCCTAAACTTCGCAGCCCAAGAATCCGCATCCTCCATCGACGGAACCAAATTACTAACACACTCACCAAATTCATTATGCCTAACAAAAATCTTAGACAAACTAACCGGAGCATTAACCATAATATCCTGCAAATCCTCATCTTGCAACAACACTTCTAAAACTCCAAACCCAATCGTATGCCGAACCAAAATATTCGCAAGCTTCTTCAAATCCCCATAACTCAAAACAACATTCTTGCTTCCAGCCAAATCACTAATCAAATCCCGAGCAACATTATAAAAAACTTGCCGCGTTCTCTCAGGATCGCTAAATTCTTCAGCAGTCGGTCGATGCTCAATTAAAACATTCCGCGCCAAATTTAAAAGCATATGATGGTCCTCATCTAACAAATATTCAGGCGGAGACAAATGATAAACCAACTTTGCCTTATTCGGAACTTTAAAAATACTAACCAAGCTCTCATCGCTCCCACTCGCAATGCTATACTGCTTCACAATCTCGGCATCCGTCGGAATCTTCGCAACCATCCGCGTGAAAGTAAAATTCGGCATAATATCCGCACGAAAAACCTCTCCATATATCGCCCTATCTCCAACAGAATACGAATCAAAAAAATCCTTCAACCGTCGAACAAGCTCCAAATCCTCAAACCATCCTTCCAACTTCTCCAGCAACCGAACATAATCACTCTCCCTACTCCTCACACTTTGCCCCTTACCCCTCTTCACCTGTTGTGCCTTCAACCGAAACAATTTCCCACGCAACTCACGATAAGCCAAAATCGGATCCACAGATAATAACTCATTAACAATCCTATTCAAAAAAACATAGGCCTCTTCATAATCCTCGCCAAGTCCGCTAAGTCTCTCGGAAGAAACAATCCGCTCCTGCTTCATTAAAAAAGTAACTAATGCAGCAACCCCCTGCAACATTCTAACCTGCGAAAAATCATAAGAATAATTTCTCTGCTGCACAAAAACAATCCGCGCAATATTAGACTCCTCGCGAAGCGCATCAATTGTCCGTCCCATCACTTCCGAAAAATCAACAAGCGACGGAACAATTCGGTCACCCAAATAATTCACATACATCACATTCTCTCCACTGTCCCGAACAACCTCATAAGAATACAAAGCCGCGTCCCCCTTAAACATCATTTACCGTATTCACCTCGAGCAACCAAAACAAAAAAGATTATTAAAACATATGTGTCCTAAACAATTATAAACTTCTGAAACCTTCCCATAATCATGACGCATCCGCAAGACACCGACGCCCAAATCAAATTCCTCTTATCTGATTTCAACACAAGATTAAAAGACACAGACGAACGAAACAAATTAATCAGAGAACGAGTCCTTCTTCTAGGAAAAAACCTAATCTCATCTCGCCAAGAAACAGAAGACGAAATAAAAGCAATCAAACAAGAAAATGCCCAAATAAAACAAGACCTAGAAAAATTAAAAAGAACTTCTCTTTCCCTTCTAACAGAATTCAACAAATTCGTCAAGCGAGAAGAACTAGCCCTAGTAGAAAGAATGCTCAAAGATTTCCAGCCACTAGAATTCATGCGAAGAAAAGACGTAGAAGAATTAATAGACAATAAAATAAATATAAAAACCACAAAACCCAAACAATAACATGACAATTTTAGATAAAATAATTCAAATGCAAAAAGAAGGTATATCCGACAACGAAATAATGGCACAACTGCAAAATGAAGGAATCCGCCCATCTCTAATAAGCGACGCATTCCAACAAGCCAAAATAAAAAACGCCGTCTCACCTCTAGAAGAACCAATAGACCAATATCAAGAACAACAAATGCCATATCCTCAAGAAATGCAACCATCAATAATGCCAACTCAAAGCCAAACAGCATCACAGCCACCAATCCAATACGCACCACAACCTCAAGAACAATACCAACAGCCACAACAACAATACGACTACTATACACCACAACCTCAAGCCTATTCAGAACAAGATTACTACCCACAACAAGAAGGTTACGGAACAGAAACAATATCAGAAATAGCTCAACAAGTAGTAACCGAATCCCTCGATGCCTACAAATCAAAAGTCGGAGACATAGCCTCATTCAAATCCCAAATCCAAAACAAAGTAAACGATATAGACGACCGACTAAAAAGAATCGAAAATTCAATAGACCGTCTTCAGCAAGCAATCCTTGGGAAAATAGGAGAATTCGGAGAATCAAGTGCCATGATTCATCAAGATCTAGACAACCTCCACGGAACAATGTCAAAACTGATGAACCCACTAATTGACAACGTAAATGAAATGAGAAAAATTTCTAAAAAATAAAAACTAACCCTTCTTAGTAATCGTAACCGAAACTATACCTGCAATCACCAAAAGCAAAACCATCCCAAACCATTCCGTATCAAACCAACTTCTAATCATCCCCCAATTAATAGCCCAATTAAAAATATAAGCAGAACTAATCACAAAAAAAACCACACCTAGGCCGAAGACAATCATACCAAGCCAACTTTTCTCTCCTCCAAAGAATTTCCCTATATCCACTCCAGGAACAAGTGCAACTAGTGTAATCAAGAAAAAGACTGTAACAACCGCCATCCCAAACCATGCACCACTCCATTCGACAAACTCAACAAGCTGAGCCTCAACAATAAAAAAACTAGAAACAATAAAAGAAATAAAAATCATCATCGTAGGACTATTCCCCAAAATAGCACTCTTAACAAGCAATGCATAAACAACAATAAATACCAACAAAAAAGCAAAAATAGGCAAAAAGTACCCAATCGTAGAAACAGAAGCTACTGCCATTAAGGACCCTTCTTCCCGCCTTTTGAAGCAACAACAATTACTGCAATAATAGCACCCAAAACTAAAAGCGCCCAAACATTTTCAGCAAACCATCCGCCGAATCCACCAAGATTACTCCATTCATCCCAAGAGCTAAGCGACCAGATAATCGTCCCAATCCCAATAATAAAACCAAATGGAACCAACTTGCCCAAATCCGTGCCATCACCCTTAGTAAAAAATCCCAAAAAAATTAATATCACCAAAAACAAACTAAGACCAACTCCAAATCTCGGAAAAACGATTGCATAAAACTGACTTACAAAATCAAACTGCAAACTAAGCAAACCCAAAGCAACCGAAATAATCGCCAAAATTCCATCATTCTCATCTCCCAAAATCTTACTCTTCTTCAAAATAGCAAACACAACCGCGAAAATCAACAAAAACGGAATCACATAAGAAAAAACGCCCATATCATTCCAGATATTCAAAACATCCGTAATCGTAGTAACCATATCCTAAACCATCAATCCATATTTATATATCTTTCCAACTAAGACTTTTTCTTCCCGCCAAAAACAGCAACAGCCATGACACCCAATATAATAACAACCATAATCACATTCATCCAAATATCATCACCAGCCCCACCAAAAGAGTCCCAAATCTTATTCCCCCAACCCGTAACAAACAAAACAACCACAACAGTAAACACAGCAGCCAAACCACCAAAAGTATATTTTAAACCATTAGGCATAGAACTCAAATCCCCAGCAGCAAAACCATACAAAACAAAAAACACCAAAAGAATAGCAACACCAACAGCCATCCAAGGCATCAATCCAACAACAATATCCCGTGGACCAGGAACACCAATCAAAATCAAACCAACAACCATCCCAACAATCGCATCAACCTGAGCCTTCCCATCTCCCAAAATCTTCGACTTCTGTAAAATCGCAAACACAACAACAAACACTAACAAGAACGGCAACAACATCTCCGTAAAAAACACATTCTCAAATATCATATCAACACTAACAATCAAACTTATTTAAAACTTACTAACCTCTAAATCCAATCCCATCCATATACTAATTCCTAAAATCAATTAAAGAATAAACCTGCAAATTAAATGTTCATGCGAAGACATGCGGCGTAGCCCATGGATTTGCATGAAATATTAATAACCAACAAAAACCCAACTTCTAATTATCAAAAATTAACAAATACAAATCTTCAATTTATTAAAATTTAAATTTCCCTTTTAGGCAAAAATATCATTAGCTATTTTTTTTATATATCCAGGCTCACCTATGCCATAAACAAAAATCATCCTCTTGCCATAATTAATAACATCCCCAATAATCTCCTTATTATGAGGACTCAAGATATCTTCATAAACAGAAAGCATTTAGTTTAATCCGCCTATGGCCGAAGTTATTTTATCAACATATTCTCTGCTAGAAAACTTCCTTATAGAATCCTCAAAATTGGCAACTCTCATACCTAACTTATGATACTGCGAAAACTCTGGAATAAAAGTCAAATCTTTTGATATTTGCTCATCAATAAAATACCCATAAGCAAACGCTCTATCTACCGAAATTTCTTGTAATTCATTATCCTTCATAAAAAACATAACAAAAAACCTTTTATAAAAATTAGCAACCAAACCTACCTACATTTCTTCAGCATCATCAGCTTCAAAATCCATATCTTCCTCTCCCCTTTGAACCGGAACAGCATTCTTATTAATAATTACAACATCTCCAATCGCCTTGATAAACTGATGCGGAACAATAATTCCTCGAGCTCCACCCAAAATCTCAATCATTCCAGAATCTCTAGAAACAACAATTCTCCAGCCATCAATCTTATTATCAATCAAATTCAATTCCTCAACAACACCAAATAAATCACCAGAATCTGTATAGACTCTCAGTCCAATCACGTCACTCATTCGTTTTATTTTTAACATAATCGACTTACCCCACTTTCATTTAAATACATTTCTATGCTAGACTAATCATATCACACCAATACAAAGCCGAAACAAAGCCAACCCATTAGGTAACTTTATAAAAATCTCCAGCCTAACTAAATAATGGATAAAAGGGAAATAGCAACAATAATCCTAGCAACAATAATCATGGCTCTAGCAGCCTCGTTCAAAGATACCTCAATATTCTATGTAGCCACTCTATCCTTCCTAATAATAATATCAGTAAATATTATCGCAAAAAAAATTGTAGGCTTCCATTTCGAAACCGATGTCAAAACAAAATTTTGGACATGGTACAGATTCGGACTCAGGCAAGACATGCATTTCAAAAGTCCAGTCCCAATGGCATGGCTACCTCTTCTATTAGCTCTCTTCACAAAAGGGCACCTTTTATGGCTCGGTATCTTAGAATTTGACATTGCGGCAAAAGCAGAACGAGTTGCAAAAAGACATGGGATATATAGATTCACTCAAGTCACAGAATGGCACATGGCATGGATAGCAATCTGGGGAATCATAGCAAATCTAATATTCGCCATCGGAGCCTACGCATTAGGATTTGAGCTCTTTGCAAAACTCTCAATTTACTTCATAGCATGGAACACAATCCCAATCGGCAGACTCGACGGAGCAAAAATATTCTATGCAAATCGAGCTCTTTGGACAATAATATTCGCGATAACTGCAATTGTACTAGGATGGGGAATAGTCATATAATGCCACATAAAAAATACAAAATAGACAGACTCAAAAAAACCAAATTCTCATTAGTCCTATCAGGGGGGTCATCATTAGGGCTAGCCCACATCGGAACAATAAAATTTTTAGAACATCATCACCTAGAACCCTCTGAAATTATAGGAACATCAATGGGAAGCATAGTCGGAGCACTCTATGCGATGGGAGAAACTGCAGAAACAATAGAAGAAAAATTAAAAAATTTAGAAATAAACGACCTCTTCGAAATCAAATACCTACAAGGAAGAATCGACTATAGAAAAGCCAAAGCCTTTCTAAAAAATATATTCCAAAATAAAAAAATCCAAGACACAAGGATACCATTAAAAATAATAGCAACAAAACTAAAAAATGGAGAAGAAAAAATATTTACGAAAGAAGACAATGTAAAAATTTACGATGCCATAATAGCCTCAATATCTATCCCCGGAGTTCTTGAAGCAGAAAAAATAAAAAACGAAATATATATAGACGGATGCGTAAGCTCAAATCTGCCAATAGAAGCAGCAAAAAAAGACAACATTAAACTAGCAATAAATGTAATAAACAAAAAAGCTAGAAACTACCACTACGAAAACCCCAAACATAGCTTCATAAAAAATCTGATAACAAAGTTTCAAATTCTAAGACGATCTTCAAGATACTACATTCTGAATCAAACAGAATCAAAAATAAAAACAACAAAAAAACTAATCCTAATAGAGCCAAACCTAAAAAGATTCAACTCATTCAAACTAGTAAACCATAAAAAAATAATCCAAGCAGGATATCTTGAAACCAAAAAATATTTCGATGAAGCAGAAAAAATATATAATAAAAAACATAAGAAAAAAACAATGACTCCCCTAGAAAGAGTAATGACCTTCCCATTAAGAAGCACAAAAAAAATGATAGAAAATATACAAAAACTAAAATAATATAGAAACGAAATTTATCTTTTCTAAAAACCAATGAAAGAATTAAGCCTAACCCCCAGAGCCTACCAGTCTTCAATACTAGAAACCTGCAAAGAAAACGATTGCTTAGTCGTACTCCCGACAGGAACGGGAAAAACCTTAATAGCCCTAATGCTAACCATCCACAGATTCAAATCTTTTCCTCTTCAAAAAATCCTAATCCTCGCTCCAACAAAACCCCTAATCGAACAGCATTACGATTCATTCAAAAAAAATCTACCAAGCGACTGGGCAGATATGCAACTCTTCACAGGGAAAACCCCTTCAACAAAAAGAAAAGAAATATGGGAAACCGCAGAATTCATTTTCTCAACGCCTCAATGCATCGCAAACGACATAAAAAAGGAACTCTATAAACTCTCCGATGTATCCCTCCTAATCGTAGACGAATGCCACCGATGTCTAAAAAATTATGCCTACAACGAAATAGCCAAGCGTTACAAATCACAAGCAACAAATCAAAGAATACTAGCACTAACAGCTTCACCAGGCGGAGACAAAATAACAATCCAAGAAGTCTGCAAAAACTTAGGAATAAAAGCCGTAGAAATCAGAACCCGAGAATCCCCAGACGTAACTCCATATCTCCAAGACTTAGAATTCGAAAAAATAGAAGTAAACTTCCCCCCATCCTTTCTAGAAATAAAAATACTTCTTGAAACAATCTATAATAGGAAAATATCCGAACTAAAACATCGAGGCATTTTCTTCGGACAACCCTCAAAAACTATGCTCCTAAAAACTCAAGGCCGGCTCATCCAAGAAATAAAAAAGAAAAAGGATCTAAATAAACTCCTTGCAATGTCGGCAACAGCAACCGCTCTAAAAATATCACACGCCCTAATCCTACTAGAAACCCAAACAGTCTCTTCCTTTATTGCCTACATGAAAGACCTTTTCCAACAAGCCGCAGAAAAAAAATCCCGCGGAGTAGAAAGGCTAACCAAATCTCCAGAATTCACAAAAGCATTTTCCCTAGCTTTAACCCTAGAACAAGAACATCCAAAACTACAAAAATTAAAAGAGCTAGTAAAAACACAATTTGAAAACGATCCAAAATCCAAAATCATAATCTTCGCACAATACAGAGAAACCGTCCGAACAATTTCCGAAGAACTAAATAAAATACCGCAAGTAAAAGCAGACAACTTCGTCGGACAAGCAATCAAAGAACACGCAAAAGGAAAAACAACAGGACTAAAACAAAAAGAACAAAAAGCGATGATAGAAAAATTTAAACTAGGAGAAATAAATATATTGGTCGCAACTTCCATTGCCGAAGAAGGCCTCGACATCCCAGAAGTTTCCGAAGTCATATTCTACGAACCAATTCCCTCGGCAATTAGAAGCATACAAAGAAGAGGCCGAACCGCAAGACTTTCTAAAGGAAAATTAAAAATACTTGTAACCAAACAAACACTAGATGAAACATTCTACTATGTAGCACAAAACAAAGAGAGAAAAATGCATTCAGCAATTGGCCAAATAAAAAAAGACTTCGAAAACCCAATAAAAGAATATCAAGAAACTCTTTTGTAATTTATTATTTATTTTGCAATATACCCAATAATCCCCTAGAAGAAGAAAAGCTATCTAAATATCTCTTATAAAATCCAGGGTCATTTTCCTTAACTAACATCTTCAGTCCATTTCCTCTTTCCGCCAACTTAATAACCCCAAGATCAAGACCCTTATTGTCCCCATAATCAAGTCGCCTAAAACAATAATAGCACTTATTATTTTTCTTATCAGGATACACATGTCCTTTTTCGTCACATTCGTCATGTCTCTGTTTAAGCACAGGATTATACTCCATCATTCTAGAAATCATCACTCTCTGAATAATATTTACCACATCCTAAACAAAACCTCTAATATTATAAAGATTTAGCTATTCCACTAACCATGAAACAAATAGAAAACATTTTCTCAAAAACAAAAACAAAATCAGAAGCCATCTGCCCAAATCCAAAAACCCCAATCATAATCGATAAGCGCGAAAACAATTCCCTAATCAAAGCCAACCTTATAGAACAAAAAGCAAATATCCAAGAAGAAATCCTAGAAATCGGAGACTACCTAATTAACGACACAATCCTAGAAAGAAAAACATACAAAGACTTCACAGCCTCGATAATAGACAAACGCCTCTTTAATCAAATCCACCAAATGAAAAAATACCCAAATCATTTCCTAATTCTAGAAGGCTTCGACTTCACCTACAAATCCTCACTTCACCCAAACGCAATCCGCGGAGCAATCCTTTCAACCGCAAGCCAAATCCCAATTATCTACACAGAAAACGAATCCGACACCGCAAAATTCCTAATCACAATCGCCAGACGCCAAGAAAAAGAAAATCAAAACTACAGCCTAAGGCAGACAAAATCCAACCTAACAAAAGAAGAACAAAAACAATTTATCCTAGAAGGCTTCCCAGGAATCGGCCCGACCTCAGCACAAAATCTTTTACAAGAATTCAAATCCTTAAAAAAAATATTTGGAGCGACAAAAGAAGAATTAAAAAAAACCCTAGACGAAAACAAAATAGAAAAATTTCTATCAACCTTGAATTAATTCATCAAAAATTTTATCCTGTAAATCACTAGGAAACTCCCCAAAAAACCTACCGCCATGATATACGACACCCCTAACATTTTCAATAATCTTTTTAACGTAAACACCCTCTTCAGAGCCATTATACTTCTTTGCCAAATCCTCTATCCCAGACATACCACGAGAACGATAAACAGAAGAAGCCTTTTCAATGATTTCCCTAATCTCATAACTTTCCATCTCCTCCTCCTAATACACTTCCCTTATAAAAATTCCTGCTCCCAAAAACCCCAAATTCCAAACCAATAATCATATAAAGCTACAAAATCTTTTTAGTCTATATTTCTCCATACCTTTACAAAAATAAAATTACGAACTCAAACTAAAAGAAGCAAATTCCGTCTTACTTGCTAATTTTCTAATATCGTCAAGTGTAACTTCATTAATTTTCTTTTCATAATCATAATACTCTTCAACTTTACCACGAACCTCTGACATAACTAAATTAACAGCAGTCTCACTTGAACCTTCAGACTCAACTTTCCTGTTTCCTACAACTTGCACCTTAGCTTCATCTAACTCTTTCTGCGTCAAATTCTTCATCTTAGAAAATTCTTCCAAACAAATCTTTTTTACTTCTTCAACCTTAGAAGAATCGGTGCCAGCCCAAATCACCATATAACCAAAATCTCGTCCACTATCAAAATCACTTTTAATACCATAAACTAATCCCCTCTTCTCTCGAACCTCACTAAAAAGTTTACTACTCATCCCCTGCCCCAAAATCGCAGAAAAAACCTCTGCCGCATAATTTCCCCTATCTCCAGCCTTAGGAAAATGAAAACCAAGTGCAACATTTGCCTGCTCAAGTCCCTCTCTTTTTTCATCATCGCGAATATTTCTCAAAGTAATTTTCGGCATCTTCAATTTCAAACTTTTAATTTTGGAATTTGGACTCAAGCTTTTCGCAAAAGAAATTATATCTTTAAATTCATTATTGCCGACAACACAAAGTATAGAATTCTCGAGGACATAAACCTCATCGTGCTTTTCCTTCAATCTATCCCTCGTCATCCTTCGAACAACCTCCTGTCTTCCTGCAGCAAAAATCCCAAACGGCTCATTATATAAATTACTCTGTATTCTCTCAAGCGTATGCCTCATGGGATTATCGCGATGCATCTTAATTTCCTCACAAATAACACTCGCCTCTTTCTCAACATCTTCCTCTGGAAAAATAGGATTAAAGAAAACATCAAACATAACATCCATTGCGACATCTAAATGTTTAGATGGAAGCTTGGCATAATAAGCCGTAATCTCCTCATGTGTAAATGCGTTAATCTCTCCTCCCAAACTTTCTATTTCAAAAACAATCTCTCTAGTACCTCGAGTAGGTGTCCCCTTGAAACACAAATGTTCAATAAAATGCGCCATCCCCTTCTCCTCAGCAGAATCATAGCCAGAACCATACCGAACTGCAAGCATCACCGTAGTCACATCAACATCTCGCTTCTCAAATAAAACAGTCAACCCATTAGCCAAAACCTTCTTCTGAAACTTCATGACAACAAAAATCCCAATTAACTTATATAACTTCCTAGTCCTTCAAGTCAGAACAAAAACGACCAAGCGCATCCGTTCTATCTCTAGAATCAGAAAAAGAAGTAACTCCTTCCCCTTTAGCTAATTTATAAAAATCATCCACGGCATCAACCAAAGGGAAAACAGAAGAAACCACAGAAACAGCCGCAAAAGAATACATAGAAATCATATAACTATTTTCATTACAAAAACTAAAAATTTCTCCAAGTCCCATTAGCCAAAATATTCCTCCAACTTAGGAATAACTTGCTTCTTCCTAGACATCATTCCCTTATACCACCCATCCTTAGACTTCCCAAAAACCTTATCCCTTAAACCCTCTCTCCCAACATAAAGAAGCATTGTTCCCTCTTTCATGATATCCGTCAACATCAAAAACACGGCCTCTCTTCCTTCAACCTTTAGTCTTTCCATCTCTTTCAATAACTCTAATCTCTTCCCTTCAACCATTCCCAAATCAACAACCTCCAACTGCCCAACCCCAATTCTTTTCCCACCCATCTCAAAATCCTTATAGTCTCTCGCAACTAAATCACGCGCACTCTTCCCTTCAACTTCACTTTTCACCTTAAACATCTCCATCCCCAAACTCTCCACTTCACCAATACCACAAATTTTAGACAATTCTTTTACAACTCTTTTATCCTCGTCGGTACAAGTCGGAGATCTAAAAATAACAGTATCACTAAGAATCGCACAAAGCATCAACCCAGCCGTTCCCTTTGAAATCTTCTTCCCATAATAATCAAACAAACCCTTAACAACACTAGCGCAACACCCAAGCGGACGAATCAAAACTTCAATCGGAACCTTCGTAGTCACATCACCAAGCTTATGATGGTCCACCAGCCCCACAATCATAGCATCCTTCATCCCATCAACCGCCTGTGACAAATCACTATGATCCACCAAAATAACCTCGTCCTTAAGACCAACGCTCTTCAAAACCTTAGGAGCTTTAACCCCAAACTTCTCCAAAATAAACTTAGTCTCAGAATTGAGCTCCCCCGCAACTCGAGCCTCCGTCTCAAAACCAAGCAATTTCTTCAATTCCGCAACAGCAATAGCAGAACAAACCGAATCACTATCCGGACTTTTATGCCCAACAACATATATCATAAAATAACAAAAAAAAATAAACTTAAATATCTTTCTTAAACGCAAAACAAAACAAATAAAAACCCTAAAAAATGTTATAACTCAAAAATGACATATAGAATATCGGTAATTGGAATAGACGGAGCAGGAAAAAGCACAGTCATATCTAAGACTATAGCAAAACTCTCTAACGAATATAAAATATTAAAAACCGGAAGACCAATATATATTGAAGAAGCAGGAAAAAGAACTTACTTTTACGAAAAAACTACGAAGAAAATAGATGCGATACATCAATACTTCGACAACACAAAATTCAAACCAGGTATTTCCTTTGCAAACGGCCTAAATGTTTTCATACAGCCGACACTAGAATCAAAAATGATAACATACCACAATCCAGACATAACAATCGCAAGCAGAGATATGACAATTTGCCCAGCAACATATTTAACATTTTATCATCCTAATTCAAAAAAATTAACTCAAGCCCAAAGACTAAACCTATTCAATAGATTCAGAAGAATGGGCTATCCAAATCTAATTACATATCTAGACATAAATCCAAAAGAAGCAGTAAAAAGAATAGATTCAAGAATAGAACAAGAACAATTACTCAATAAAGCTACAAACCGAAATAAATGGAAACATCTCCATGAGACAGAAGACAAACTAAAAGAAATAAAAAAACATTACGAAAACGCATTAGAATATTTAATAAAAGAGGGAGAAAAAATAAAAATAATAGATGCAAATCAATCCCTGGAAAATGTAATAGATGAATTTGCTCAAACAATCATAGAAAACATGAAATCTTTTAAAAAAATTAACTATTAAAATCTCTATTTTATTTTAATTCCAAATCTTCTAAACTAACAATTATTTTATTTCTCACTAACTTAAAAAATCTTTCCAGAAGCCACATCTCTAATTAAACCCAAACCGTCTTCACCGAATCTAGCCACAAATCCATCTCTTTCCTCATAATTAAAATATCTTATCATAGGAGAAACACAACCATCTGGTCTTACATAATCAGGAGCCGCACAAAAACGAATTTCCAAATCAGAAATATTCTTTCTTGCCGATTCTGCCGATTCTCTAAAAACAGCAGGAATACCCTCTCCATCAAATCCCGTAATTTCTAACATTTTTAATTTCATAAAAAGAAACAAGATTCTCCATTTAAATTAATTATTATACCAAACCACCCTCTTCCATAAACTCTCACTTCTTCTGAACAACCAAAATCCTCTCCCCAAACATCTCAAAATCTCGAAGAACATTATAATTCTCAACCAAAAAATCCATCAGCCATTTTCTCTTAACCGCAAATTTCTTCCCACCACCAAGACTAACCAAGGGAACACTTAATACTAAAACCTCACAATTCTTCATAATCTCGCCAATTAACTTCAAAGAAAAATTCCTCTCCATGTTCTCAAGCGCATCCACAACCTGAAACAAAAAAACAACTCGCGGACACTTTGCCTTTTCCAAAATACCCCTAACTAAATCCAAATCAAACAAATCCCCGCAAATAGCCCGCCCATCAAAATCATTATCCTTAAAAAAAATATTCATCTGGTCAACCAACTGACCAGCAGCCTCAACTCCAACATAAGAAACTCCCCTAGGCAAAAACTCATAACTAAACCCATTAACCCCACAACCCAAATCAACAATACTTTTCGCATCCCTAATCCCAGAAAAAATCTCTCCATAAAATTCCTCATAATCTCGCTTCTTACTAGAAATATGAACATCCAACTTTTTCCCAGATTTATGCAAAACCCTATTAGTCAAAAACACTCCAAAATATTTCCGAAGAAGTGCACGTGCCTCCTTAACATCATCCCTTGATTCATTAAGAGCTCGCAAAATAACAGAATCTGGCAAACCAGAAAATTCCTTCTTCTTCTTAACCTCTCCAGTCAAATCCAATCCGTGAGAATCCGTGAGAATCCGTGAACCATTTTTATCCATAACAAATAAACAAAAAGAAACTTTAAAACAATTACCAACAACGATTCTTTAGCCCCAACCAAATCCAATCCGTGTAATCTGTGTTCTAAATTTTTCCAAAAGCCTCCCACCATTCACCCTCATTTATCAACAATAAGCCCAATCTTCCACCTCTCCATAAGAAATTATGCGTGTCGAAGACACCATAATTTTTTATGGAACTCCTCCTAAAATATCCTTGCCCAATACCCCCACCTTACAATCCAATCACAAACCAAATCCGTGTAATCCGTGTTCTAAATTTTAACAAACATTCCCAAAACTCACAAAAACCAAATAACCCCAAACCCCATTTCGCGACTTCCAGCATTCCCTTAATTTTCTAAACTCTTCCAAGCTCAACCCATAATCTCCAATCTCAATACCCGGAACAACTTCAACGCCCTTGCCCCTAGCATACTCAATAGCTTTTCTAGAACCCCAAACAACTTCATGATCAGTAATAGCAATCACAGAAATCTTTTTCTCAATAGCTAAGTCTACTAACTCCTCAGGAGACAACTCTCCATCCGATGCCGTAGAATGAATATGTAAATCAATCATTATAACAAAGCAAACCTCAAAATCAAATCCCTATTCCTAACCTCAGGATGAAATAAGACCCCATAAAAATTCTTCCAATTAACAGCCTGAGCAAAATATTCACCCGCAAAAATCCTCCACTCCTTAGGAAAATCAACATAATTATTATGCAAATGATAAACCTCTACTTCACCCTCTAGTCCCAAAAAATCACTAACAAATTCTTCCTTAAAAAAACCGACTTCCTTTTTCTTCCCAAGCTTCCCACCAAACACCAATCCCAAAATCTGAAACCCAGCACAAATTCCAAGAACCGGCTTCTCAAAATCCTTCAACCAACTAAATTTATCAATATCCTCGACAAACCCATCATCCTTCAATGAAGTCCCACAAATAATGACCTTGTCACATCTAGCCAAATCATCCAAATTCAAATCCAAATAATAAGTACACAAAACCTCTTCATCCTTAACAATATCTAAAACCGGCTTAACAAATTCATAAAAATGCAATCTCTCAGCACAAACATCAATAACCAAAATCATCTTCCAAAACCCCCAATCCCAAACAAAAACTTAAATTTATTTTTTCCTTTCTTCCCAAAAACAAAACCATCACAACTAGAAATAATAAAAGTTCTCCTAAAAATCCAAAACCTCAAATAAACATCCCTAAATTTTTTTGGCAAAACAAAACCTTTAATACGAAACTCCCTATTTCCCTTTTCAATCTCCGTAGAAAAAAAACTCTCATTGCCAAAACCAGCCTCGGCATAAATTTTCTCAATCATTTTAACTTCCCACAAAATAATTATTTATATCAAATCCCACCCATAAAAAATCTGCGTAAATCTGCGTAAATCTGCGGATAAAATTACTGCACATCATAACTTAAACCCCTCTAACTTTTCTCGAATAGCCGCAATCAATTTTCTATGAGTATTTGTGAGCTCCCTCTTCTCTTCCAAAGCATCCAAAATACCCAAAGTCTCCTTCGTCTTTTTCCGAGCAAACTCAACATCCATTTTATCCAAATCCGAAATATTATCCAACCTATCAGCAAGCTTAATCACAAGCGCCCAACTACTTATCGCCTTCTCATTAGAAAACTTCCCCGCCAAATATTCAGTCTTCCCAACAACCTGAGACCGAAGTTTATCCGTAGTAAGCTCAACAACAAGCAAAGCAACCACCTCACCAAAATTTTCCCGAAGCTCACTAATCCCAGTATTCGTATCCTCAAGCGTATCATGTAAAAGTGCGGCCGCAAAAAGCTCATCCATTCTATTCCTTTCCTTAAATTCAAAAACAATATTCATCACTCGCTCAACATGCCCAAAATAAGGCGTCCCATCTTTTCGAAACTGCCCCTTGTGTTTTCGCTTCGCAAAAGCCCGAGCCCTCTTAATCAAATCAGATTCCACAAACTCTCCTTTTCATTTAAGCTCAATCTCCCGTCTCCAAGAGTTCTTCTCTCCAAAGTCCTCAAAACCAATAACATCCAACCCCCTAGAAAACAATGGGCAGTCTAAAACAAAACTTTCAAACTCACCCCCCTCTCCCGCCGGATTAATATCAAACTCATTACGAAGCCTAACCATCTCCTCAATAAAACCCGCATCAATTTTCTTGCCTAAAAAATCCTGCCCCAAAGGATAAGCCGCAACTCCAACTATAATAACACTAAACTTCTCTTTAATTAAATCCCTAAGCAACTCAATCTGGTCTTTTTGCCAAAGCGGATTAAAACATTCTAATCCCAATTCTCCGCAAATCTTCTGAACTCGTGTAGCCTGATAAACAGAACCGATAGCTCCAGTCACAACCCCTTCAATGCCAAACCTATCAATAGCATCCACCAAAGCAATCTTTAAATCTTTAAGTTCAGCTTCCTTCTTCCCGCTACTCTCTTTTAAAATCAAAGGAATCCCCATCACCTCAGCCTGTCTTACAACCTTATCAATAGAAGGCACATGAAACATAAAACTTTCTTTATTCTTACTAGAAATAGAAACCAAACAACCAAGATCATAACCTTCCTTTTTAGCGATAAAAGCCGCAAGCGTAGAATCCTTTCCCCCACTAAATAAAACAGCCAACTTCATCCAAATAACAAAAAAACTAAACTTAAAATACTTAGCATTACTCCCACTTATTCTTAGGACCACGAATAAATAACCAAATAAAAATCCAAACTATAACTAAAACTAAAACAATCAGTCCAAGTGCGATATAAAAATCCCTTGTAAAAAATTTCCCATCTTCTTTCAAAACATCTTCAGAAACAGGCGCAATATAATCCAAAGTAGCATCCACAACCTCACCAGATTCCTGATTCTCAGTTGCTGTCTCCTGATTTACTCCCTCAACATTTATCTCCTCCCAATCCTCAGCAGCAGTAGCAAAACTAAAAAGAAAAAAGAAAATAAACGCCCAAACAAACAACTCCTCCATAAAATTCATAAAGCTTTACGTCTTAAAAACCTTATGACAAAAAGTAAACTCACACTCCATACTCTTATTTATGTCATCAACTAATCAATCCCCCTTCTACCAAAGAGCCGAACAAGAATACCAAGAAGCAAAAACCGATGAGGAAAGGCTCGCATGCTTAGAAATCATGATGAAAGAAGTCCCAAAGCATAAGTCTTCCGAAAACATGCGAAAAAATCTAACCAATCGTTATAAAAAACTGAAGATGTCTCTAGCCAAACAAAAAAGTTCAGGCAAAGGAACTCAAATCGGAATAAAAAAAGCCGACATGCAATGCGTCCTAACGGGATTCCCAAATACAGGCAAATCAACAATCTTCCAAACTCTAACAGGACAAGAAGCAAAAATCTCCCCTCACGAATTCACAACCTTCGAGCCTCAACTCGGAACCTTCAATTTCGAAGATGCACAAATCCAAATCATAGACATCCCATCCTTCCCAAACCACGACAAATCCCTAGTCAACTCAACCGACACTCTGCTCTTAACAATAGACAACTTAGATCAAATAAAAAAATCAGAAGCCTACGCATACAGAACAAAAGCCAAAATAATTTTAATCTTCAATAAAGAAGACCTTCTATCTGACACAGAAAAAAGAAAAATAGAAGCAAATCTAAAATCAAAATTCAAAAATTACGACTATATATTCTTCTCACAGCATCCAACAAAAATACAAACACAAGAATTAAAGCAAAAAATATTCGAAACTTTCCCAATAATAAGAGTCTACACAAAAGAACCAAAAAAAGAGCCAAGCAAAGAACCAATGATACTAAAAAAAGGCTCAACATTTAAGGATGCCGCAGAAAAAGTCAGAAAAGGAATGTCTGAAAAAATAAAACGTTCCAGAATATGGGGCCCCTCAAGCAAATTTGGAGGACAGTCAATCGGACTTATGCACATCCTAAAAGACAAGGATGTAATAGAATTCATCGCCAAATGAAACCCAAAAATCTTTACCTCGTCATAACCCTTCTAGGAATCCTAGCTCTAACCCTAATATCACAAACTCAAAGTTCAAAAACCGCAACCATAGAATCAATCCAGCAATCCAACTTCAAAACAACAATTTATCTCCAAAACAAAACAACGGAGCTTATCATTTTCGACAGTCCAAATCTAAACCTAACCACTGGAGACAAAATAAAATTCCAAGGAAAAGAAGATATCTACAAAAACCAAAAACAAATCATAGTCTCAAAAATATCAAAAATAAATTCATAATTCTATTCCTCAAATGGAGTTATATTAAGTGAATAATAATCCTTCATTTGCGCACCCAAATATCTTCCATCGGTATCTTTCTGAACATTCCTAACACCAGAAAAACTCTTAGGCTCAACCCCAAAAACACCCTGCATAATACCAGGAGTCCAAATCATAGTATTCCCAAAATCATGCCCAAATCCAATAGTTATGCCATTTTCCTTATTAACAAATTGCAACATCTCGACACCATCTAATAATTTTACATTGCCTTTTTCCCTCAAAACATCGGCCAAAGTAAAACTTTTATTACCACCAGAAAAGAAAACTCCCTTCTCATAATCATGAGGAGCAATAAACATAGGATGAGTTAAAAAATCATAATGAAAAGATTCCTGCCCAAACCCCTCATTTTTAATAGAAGATTCTATATGCAAGGACCCATTATCTAAATAAAAATCCTTATTCAAAGTATAAGGAAAAATCGCATCTAAACTTTCAGGACCCTTACCACTTTCTTTAAACTTAATATTTGAAATTTTGGTTTTGCCATCATGTGTTTGATAAAAATATACTGCATCTTTAACGGCACCATTAAAAATAAATGGAATTGACCGTGGTAGTCCATGTGTATCATAATTCATAACCTCTCCCTTTTTTGTAAAAACCCTATCTGGTTTACCCACAAAAGGGAAAGCCTCCAATCCAGAATAGTTAGGAGCGCCCCTAGATATTCTACTAATACAATCTTTATCTCTCAAGTCCAAAGGCAAACTGCCCTGATGAATTAAATCAATATTCTTATACCTCATAGCAGCAACTTGACCATTACACAATTCAATGCTAACAATATCTTTTCCAAGTGTTACTATGTCATAATAATTACTCATAATAAATTAAATATTTTACTTTTTATAAAATTATCTCAAATAATCTTTCTCCCATCTCTTTCCAATAAACCAAACACCCATAAGAAATCATGCGGCGAAGCCCATGATTTTTTATGGAAACATTGCCCACTACCTTTTATCCCAAACCCCAAATAAAACCTAATAACAAACTCGCATTACAAACGAATGCTCTTCTTAATCCTTGCCCTTTTCCTCGGAACCCTAACCGGAACAATCTCTGGCCTAATCCCCGGCATCCACATAAACCTCATCTCAATCTTCGTCATAGCCCTTCTCTCAAACAATCCAGCAATCACAAACCTACTCCTAATATTTCTAGTCTCAATGGCAATAACTCACACCTTCCTAGATTTCATCCCATCAATTTTCCTCGGCGCCCAAACAGAAGACACTTTTCTCTCAAGCCTCCCAGGACATTCATTCCTCCTAAAAGGCCAAGGACACCAAGCCTTGAAATTAACCCTAATCGGCGGAGCAATCTCCATCATATCCCTAATAATAATCACCCCCATATTCATCTTTCTTGTCCCAAAAATTTATCCACTCCTCGAGCGCATGATGGGAATCCTCCTAATCTGGATAGCAATTTTCCTAATCACGACAGAAAAAAAATCCAAACTAAAAGCAACAATAATCTTCCTCCTAGCAGGATTCCTCGCCCTCGCAACCCTAAACTTGAACGTAAACCAACCTCTCCTCCCTCTCCTAACGGGACTCTTCGCAACGTCAAGCCTAATACACTCCATCCAACAAAAAACAATCATCCCAAAACAAAAAATAGAAAAATTAAACCTCAACAAAAAAGAGCTAATCAAACCAACCATATCAACAATCCTCATCTCCCCAATCTGTTCCCTTCTTCCAGGACTAGGTTCTTCCCAAGCCGCAATCATTACTTCCGAAATTTCAGGCAAAACAACAAAAGAACAATTCCTAATCCTCTTAGGCTCAATCAACACCCTAGTCATGGCAACCTCTTTTTTAACACTAATCCTCTTCCAAAAATCCCGAACCGGCGCAGCCTTCGCAATCAATCAAATCACAAATCTAACTCTCCAAAACCTTCCATTAATTCTAGCAACAATTCTAACCTCATCAATTCTAGCAATCTCCATAGCTCTCTTAATCTCCAAATCAATAGCCAAAAACATCCACAAAATTCCCTACACAAAAATCTCAATAATAACCCTAATTTTCCTAATAACAATAACCTTCCTAGTCTCAGGATTTCTAGGCATCTTAATCCTAATAACTTCAACAACCCTAGGCCTAACTTGCATAGAATTTTCCACCAGGAGAAGCTTCCTCATGGGCGTAATCCTAATCCCAACAATCATCTTCTACCTTCCATTCTAACTCCAATGAAACCCTGGTTTTTTACACCTCTAGTCAAACAAGTTATTATAAATCAAATTTCAATCAGATTTACTCTGTCGAAATTTGGACATTTGGAAATTTTCAATTTTCAATTTTTGGTGAAATCCTAGTGGATTTCACCAGAGCCCCATTCTAAAAACTTATAAACCAAAAAAACCTAACCTTTTCATGACAAAAGAGTCTATTCTTCTAGGAATCGCAGGAATAGTCCTTGGAGTTGGGATAGTAATAAAAACACAACACTACCTTCCAGCACTAATCCCAACAATAATAGGAATCGCGCTAATAATATTCTATAAAGAAGAAGATAAACTAGAAAAAAGGAGGGATAAAAAACAAAAAACAAAATGAAAGAACTAATCACAACAACAACCTTTGAAATACCAGGCAAAAAAATAACAAAAATCCTAGGCGTAGCAAAAGGGAACACAATCCGAGCAAGACATATCGGACGAGATATCATGGCAGGACTAAAAAATGTAGTAGGCGGAGAAATAAAATCATACACCGAAATGACAACTCAAAGCCGAGAAGAAGCCTTCAATAGAATGGTAAACGATGCAATAGAAATGGGAGCAGATGCAATAGTCGGAGTAAGATTTTCAACCGCAATGATAATGCAAGGAGCAGCCGAAATGTTAGCCTATGGAACAGCGGTAAAATTAAAATAACTTTAAGTTAAAATGCCAAGACTAAAACTAAACACACTTGAAAGAAAAATGCAAGAAAAACATTACACTTTCGAAAGTCTTCCAGAAAAAGTCAACTGCCCAGGCTGTAAAGGAACCGCAGAAAAAATATTCAAAACAAATAGATACGTTTCAGGTACAGGAATACTTTACCATTGTAAATCTTGCGACCTAGAAAGAGAATACATCATCTAACAAGGACCTCTCGATTTATAGCTATTCCATCCCCCAGAAAGCAAAGCATCATTTTTCCAAACCTTTCCAGCAAGTCTCCGCGCATCCTCACCTTCAGAAATATTCCGACTACTTTCAATACTCAAATAGTCAGCCTTTCCAAGATTAAGACTATATCTAACCCCAAGACACTTATTTCTTTCATTATCCCAAGAAACCACATCATCATTTTTCATCTCAAATCACCTCCCTTCAATTCATAAAAAACAACCTCTCCAAGCTCCGTCAAATCATTCCCACAAATAAACCCAATCTCTCTAAGCTCCCGCAAATTCCCCCACAAACATCCAACCGAGCAATCAAGTTCTATCGCCAAATCCTCAATTAATCTAGTAATCCCTAAACCACCAATCCTGCAAATCAAAATCTTCTGTTTAGAATTCAACCTCAACTTAGCACAACTAATTAAACTTCTTAAAACCAAACCGATACTGATCAGCGCAAATCAATTCCCCAGCAACGCCAATCCCTCGTCGTGTTCTACTAGTTTCCATAACAACAACAAATCTCCTGCCTTTAAATAAATTTCCTACATATTATTTTATAGTAATCACCACTCCCGCTTCAAGAAAACCAACCAGCAACCCAAAGTCCAAAATTAATAAAACCAAGCTTCATCTTCTTTCCAATCCCAACAGCCTCAATCCTCAACTCTTCACTATCCCTTTTCTGATTATAAAATTCAACAAAATCCAAATCCGAACCACTTTCTGAAATCTCCATAAGCAATCCACTCGTAACAAAAATATTATAACTAGCATCTTCACTAGCTTCACATCTCATCCCAGAAACCTTCTTATCAAACAAATCAAATCCAGCAAAAAAAACATCATCAACATAAACATCAAAAATATCATCACTAAACGGGATTGCCTCCGGAACCGCATACCCAGAATACTGTTCATCAAAAATAAACTTCGCCTTATCACATTCATTCCCTTCAACTCCAACCACAACAGAAAGTTTCCCATCAACAACCCGTCCAGTCATCCCACCGAAAACATCCTCAAAAAAACCAGCCGAAACAATTCCCACACAAAATACCAAAATCAAAACAGCAACAAATCCAATCCTCATAATATTACAAAATAATTACTTTATTTAAACCTTAGTAAAAAACCGATTCCTCCAAAATTAATAAAAAACAATCGCCTCCTATCATCCTATTTCTATTCTTTATTCTCTAATTTCAATCCGTGTAATCCGTATAATCTGCGGCTAAATTATTTTTCAATTCCCAAGCCTAAAATCATTCTAATCCCTAACACCCAATTTCTACCTCATCGCCTCACAAACTAAAACTGACTTCGCAATAAATGCATTTCCAAATTCCTCCGACTCCTTAAACCTCCCAGAAACCCGAACCCCATCCCCAACCTTAATATTGCCTTCACCTATACACTCCTTAAAATCTCTCGGAAAAATCGTCACCTTTAATTCCCCATCCCTCGAACCCAAATCCATAAATGCCATATCATCTCCATTCTTCGTAACAATCTTAGTAAACCTCTTAACTAAACCAAAAACTTCCATTTCCAAATCTTCCTTCAACTTATCAAAAGCAACAAACTCATTATTTTTAGACTCAAGGAACGCATCAACAGGATGCCCACTAATACAAACCCCAAGCAACTCCGCTTCTAAATCGAGTCTCTCCTTCAAACTCAACTGCTCCAAATTAGGATACTCAACAACACCACAAACCCCACCACCAAAAAGCGTCATCTGTTTTTCTGTGGAACAACTATTTTTTTGAACCTTATCATAAACCGCCAAAAGACTCGCCCGATTAATTCCGAGTTCATCAAAACATCCAACCGAAATCAGACTCTTCAAAACCCGCTTATTCACCTTAGACAAATCAACACGATTAACAAAATCCTGATAAGACTTATACGGCCTCCCTTCAAGAATCTTCGCCATCGCCTCACCACCAACATTTTTAATCCCGCTCAAACCCACTCGAATAACCTTCTCATACTCTTTCCCATCTTTCAAAACAAACCTCTCTTTATTAAAAACCCCCTTTTCCTTCTTCGCCACTTCAACAAAATCAACACTAAAATCCTCCTTAGAATTATTAATATCCGGATGCAAAATCTTAATCCCTTCGCCCCGAGCCGACTCCAAATAAAAAGCCAACTTCTCAGGATCCCGAACAGCAGAAGAAATTGTCGCAGCATAAAACTCAACCGGATAATATCTCTTCAAATAAGCAGTCCGATACGAAATAAGAGCATAAGCAGCCGCATGACTTTTATTAAAAGAGTAAGCCGCAAACTTCACAATATCATCCCACAATTGATTAACAGCCGACTTTTTCATCCCAGAAAATTCGACACATCCCGACTTAAACTGCACCTCCATCTTCTCCATTAAATCCAACTTCTTCTTCCCAATCGCCTTCCTCAAAACATCACTATCCCCAGCCGAAAAATTAGCAAGAGCCCGACTAAGCTGCATAACCTGTTCCTGATAAACCATAATCCCATAAGTCGGAGCCAAAATCTTTTCAGCATTAGGATGAACATAAGAAACATCTTCTCGCCCAGCCTTTCGATTAGCATAAACCTCAATATACTGCATCGGACCCGGACGATAAAGTGCAACAATTGCAATAATATCATCAAAACAATTCGGCTTAACCTGCGCCAAAACTTTCCTCATCCCTTCCGACTCTATCTGAAAAACCCCAATCGACTTCTGCTTCCGAAGCATCTCATAAACCAAATCATCATCCATCGGAATATTCTCAAGCCAATCCGAATCCTTCCCAGTCGCATCCAAAACTTTCTTAATAACATTCAAAGTCTCTAAACCCAAAAAATCAAACTTAACCAAACCATAAGTTTCAACGTCAGGCCCTTCAATCTGCGTAATCACATCTCCATTTTTTCCATAAGTCGGAATATATTCTACTATCTCCTGCTTCCCCCAAACAACACCACAAGCATGAACACCTTTATGCCTAACACATCCTTCCAAAACCTGCGCAATCTCAAAAATCTTTTCATGCTTCTTCTTAAAATTCCTAAGCTGCTCCGCCTCATCCGTCAGCCTCCCGTCCCGCTCCGCATCAAGCGACTTCTGAATCGTCTTCTCATTAACAAGCTTTGTAATCGCATTAGCATCTTCAAACGGAACTCTAAAAACCCTCATCACATCTTTCAAAACAGCCTTAGCCGACATCGTCCCATAAGTCCCAATCATCGCAATCTTTTCCTTCCCATATTTCCTCCGAACATAATCAAGCACAATATCCTTATTCCCAAAATCGATATCAAAATCCGGCAAACTTACTCTATCAGGATTAAGAAACCTCTCAAACAACAAACCCAAAGCCAAAGGGTCCAGCTGTGTAATCCCAAGCGAATAAGCAACAATTGAACCAGCACCACTCCCTCGCCCAGGACCAACCTGACAATGCTTCTTCGCATCCTCAATAAAATCCGCAACAATCAAAAAATAAGCCTCAAACCCCATCTTCCCAATAACGCCCAATTCAAAATTCATTCTTTCAATCGCCTCATTATAATTCGCCTTCCCTCCATAAATCCGGTCAACTCCCGCCTTACACAATTTATACAAATAATCCCGATGGCTAAGTCCCTCAGGCACCTCAAAATCAGGAAAAATCGGCGTCCCCATCTTGAGCTCAACATTACACCTGTCCGCAATCTCGCAACTCAAATCCAACCACTCCTGCGGGAAACTCTTCCTCATCTCTTCCTCGCTCTTAATCCAATAACCAGACCCACCAAACTTAAACCTCTTATCGACATTCATATCCCCATTCGTCTGAATCGCAAGCATAACCTCATGAGCATAAGAATCACCCTCCTTCAAAAAATGCGCATCACAAGTCGCAACAATATTCAAACCCATTTCCAAAGCAACCTTCTCATAAAACTTTCTAACCTTATACTCCTCTACAATCCCGTGGTCCTGCACCTCTAAATAAAAATTCTCCTTCCCAAAAATATCAATATAATCTTCAATCAACCTCTTCGCCCTATCCTCATCCCCACCAATCACTGCCTGGTCAATATCATTAGCGATACACGCCGTCATACAAATCAAACCTCGCGAATACTCCCGAAGCAACTTCTTGTCAACCCGAGCACTATAATAAAATCCCTCATTATTAGCAATCGAAACCAGCCTAACTAAATTCTTATAGCCCTCCAAATCCTTCGCAAGCAAAATCAAATGATACCTCTTTATCTCCTTATCTTTAATCTTAATGTCATCACAAACATAAAACTCACAACCCATAATGAGCTTCACACCTGCCTTCTTCGCCGTGTTATACTTCTTAATCACCGCCCCCATATTCCCATGCTCCGTAATGGCAACTGCCGTTTGTCCCAAACTTTTCACATGCTCAAAAAGTTCCGAAACTTTAGTTGCCCCATCAAGAAGTGAATATTCAGTATGCAAATGCAAATGTGTAAACCCCATTAATAAAAAACCTCCAATTCTTCTTTCCTATCAAGTTTCCATAAGAAATCGTGTGGCGAAAGCCCATGATTTATTATGGAATAATCCAAACCACCAAACCACCAAACCACCAAACCTCCCTGAAATTCTCTTAGAATTTCATAATGTGTAAACCCCATTAATAAAAAACCTCCAATTCTTCTTTCCTATCAAGTTTCCATAAGAAATCGTGTGGCGAAAGCCCATGATTTATTATGGAATAATCCAAACCACCAAACCACCAAACCACCAAACCTCCCTGAAATTCTCTTAGAATTTCATAATGCCCCATCAAACAAAACCTCCAAAAAAAATTCTTCTCCATAAGAAAGCATGTGGCGAAGCCCATGATTTTTTATGGAATCTATATATAACATGGCACAAAAAATCAAAACTCCTTTAAAAAAATTTAGATACTACTCTCAAGAAAATCAATCAACTAAAACAAAACCCAATTCAAAAATCACTTCGTAACAATCTCAAGTGCCCTATAATCAACCAAATGCTTCAACCCATTCGCATGAGGAGTCCAACCCTCATATCTCCAAACACCATCCCTCTTAATCATAGCACCGCCCTCAAGATAAATCAAACTATAAACCTCATCCCTCAAATCCCCCTCACTACAAGCCTTCTTGTACCCGGAAACGCCAGCCACCCTAACCATCTTTTTATTCAATAATCCGCCATCTCTATACAAATGAGAATCGGTTATTTCAGCAAATTCCAAAAAATCAGAACCACACTTAAGCTCATTAATTATCCCTTCAATAGCCTTCTTAGAACTCTCTCCTAATCTCCTTAAATGAGAAATCCTTTTGTCATTAATATCCATCATAACAAAACGCCCCTTTCTTTTTTAAATTTCTATATACTCAAACACACACTTCAAACTACAACATCATCTGTCTTTTATCCTTCCCGCTAAGTCCAAACAAAAAAACCCACATCAATCTCACGAAAATCCCGCGGCAAAATAATTTCCCATAGTAAAACAAAACCACCGCCAAGTCATTCTAATTTCTAATCTCTAATTTCTAATTTCTAACCTCTAACCTCTAATCTCTAACCTAAAGCGTAACCTGTCTTTCATCCTTCCCAAAAATCCTCTCAATATAATCCCCAATTAACTCTACACTCTCCTTTGTATAACCCGAAATATCATAATCCCTCACAAGCTCCATCGCAGGTTCCATATACTTTCGAACACTTCCCTCACTCACCGTAAAAATAATCTTTCCCGAACACTTAAAACAAACTCCACTCAAAGGCGGCCTCCGAAATTTCTCATTACAAGCCGAACATCTAAACTCCTGCTTCGCAAACTTCCTCAAATTCCCCCGAATGTCCCGAATAAAATGCCTCTCCAAAACAAGCCGTGCAACATCGTCTTCATCTACACTTCTAAGTTTCTTCGCAAGTTCCATCTGTGCCGCGACCTTCTCCTTCATACTAGGAAGACTCTTGTAAACCCCATTATTATTCCCAATATTAAAATCCCTCGTATCATGACTAAACCCATTTCCAACAAATCCCTCTTCACCCAACTTCAACTTATCCCTAATCAACTCCACTTCAACAACACTAGAATGCAATCCCTTCTCGGCTGCCTCATATAAGTTCAATGGATATTTCCCACCAGCTTCAAAAAACAAAATCTGGTCATCAACCTCACCCGCCCAAATCCGCGCATTCAAAACAAGTGGTGCATCCTGACTTCCGCCCCTATGACTCGGCAAAAACTTCCGCGAAAAATTAAGCAACACATCCATCAAAAGCATAACAGCCGCCTCATCACCATCACAATCCCGCCTCATCGCCGCATGCATAAAAGGACTCGCAAGCAAACCCTGCATATTTGAAAATCCAATAATCCGACCAATAACCCCGGCACAATTATGCGGCGCCATACAAACAACCTCAACACCAACCAAATCCTTCGCACTCTTCAAATTATAAAACCGCTCCATCCCATAAAACAAAGCCAACTCCTCATCAACAAAATTCGCCAAATTCAAAAAAACCTTATCTGCCCTCTCCTCTCCCAAAACCGCGCAATTAGGCAAAACCACATCATGCGGCTTCAACTCCAAAACCTGAGAATCCTCAATCAAATCTCTCCCATTCATATCAACCAAATATCCAAGTTCCTTAAGCCTTCCAACTCCAACTCCAATTTCTCTAGGCCTAAAATGAGTCAACGGAATCTCAATCGCATCATACCTCACCGTCCCATCCTTATTCACACTCAAATTAGCCCGTGCCCTTAAAATCCCTTTCGCCAAATCCTCCGGCAACCTCGACTCACTACTAAGCCGACCAACACCCTTAACCATCCCAGGAATCTCAAACTCCTTCAACCCCAACTTCTTAATCGCCACCTCAAAATACCTCTTTACGTCTATCTTTCGAACCCAACTATTTCTAACATCTCCATGCATCTTACAACTCCCAACCTTAACCTCATTACACTTCCCACAAAACCCAAGAGCCTTACCCCTTTTCCCACAAACCTCACACCTCTCAAAAATCCCTTCATTCCCACATACACATCTAAACATAGGAAAATCTGACTTAACACTTCCACTCATCCCAGCAATCTGAACACTCTTAAGCTTCCCCCCACTTTCACCCAAAGGAAACAAAACATTCGGACTACCAACAAGCTTCCGCAACTTCGCCTTCTCTGGTCGACCCATCCGCGCACCAATAAAAGTCCCAGCCTTATCTTTAATCTCAACCAGACAAAGAGAATTAACAATCTCTAAAACTTTCCGCAAATCCATCTCATCAACTTTAAACAACAAAACCTCCCCATTGTAAACATCCGTCTTCCCAAGATTAAATAACAAAGCCAAAGCGTCCAAACTTACAACAACATTATCCAAAACAACCTCATGCTCAACACCCAAAATTTCCAAAGCTCGTTTCCCAAGCCCAAACTTTTCCCTAACTCCACGCTCCCAATTCAAAACCAACTTCCCACCACGCCAAACCGCCCCATTCAACCATCTAAGCAAACCAACAAATTCTTCATTAGAAATCTGCGACCAATAAAAAATATAAGCAGGATGCAACGGCACACCTAAATCTCTACTCAATTTAACCGCTTCATCAAAACTAATCTTTTCGAAATTCTTATCTTTAAATTCCGAATTCTTCTCCAAGACCTCAAGCAACCACCACTCCTCAACATATCCAGGCACAACTAAATCCGCATTCCGGTCAATAACATCCCCAACCGGAAACAAAATATCTCCCAAATAAACAATCTCCTCAACCTCCCCATACAACTTCTTCGCCTCCTCAAAATCCCTAAGCTTCCGAACCGAACCGTTCTTCAATTTCACAATCGGACCATCAATCGAATCACAACTCGTAATAATGCAACCCTTAGTCGGCCTCTCTAATTTCAACTGAGTTCCATGAGACAAAAATCCACCCGAAATTCCCATGGTAGCCGAATGAACAGAAACCGCACTAAAACCCGAAGTCCGACCCCTACCATATCTAAACCGAAAACCACCAGACCTACCAGGATGCCCATAAACCGGACGCCCCGCAACCAAATCCTTAATATAAGTCGCAACATCTTCCCCTTTATTTTTCTTATTCTTTCCCTGCAAAATCAAATAATCCTCCAAATAATCAAACCCATTTCCTATCTTCCATACCCCATCCTCTAAATTTTTCCGAACTCCCCTAAGCCGACCCCAAGCCTTTCCTGCCTTCTGCGCCAAACCTTCCGAAAAAGCCAAACACATCCCACCCCTAATTCGGTTCGTCTCAACTCTATCTAAATCCTTAAAATTAGAAACCTCTAACTGTTCAGTCGGATCTCCATCAAGCTGAATCGGCAAACCTCGCGCCAAAAATTCCATCTCTTTCTCACTCGCAAAATACTGCAAATTCGAAACCCTCTCATGAAAATCTCTATTCTCCTGTACCATCCGCTTAACCTCATCCTCACTCGCATCATACTTCGCATAACCAAAACACTCCCTCAAATAATCAATCAACATCAAAACCAGACAAACACTCGTAGTCCCAGCCGACCGAATCGGACCACTAAAACTCACAACAAAATAACCCTTATCTAACTTCTTCCCCTTATTATCCACCTTCCCAATCTTAAGTCCAGTATAACCTTCAATTGGAGAGGCAACAACTCCTAAAGTCATATAAGCAAACCCAACACGAATCCCGCAATCAATCGCCTCCAACTCTGAATCAAACTTCCCAATCTCACCAAAAGCAATCTCCCGCGCAATAACAAAAGCAACCGTCGCATCCAACTTCCCATATAAATCCTCCAACTCCAAAATCCTAGAACTAACTTTCAAAACATTCAACTTAGGATAAACAACCTTAACCAAATTCACACAACGCTCAGCCATAGTCAAAGCCAAAGGGCACTCAACTTCAACCTCAGGATCAAACCCCTTAGCCCGAGCCCTACCCGCAACCTCATAAGCCAAATCAACCCTTCGCTTCAATTCCTCAAAATATCCATCCAAATCACTCATAAAAAACCTCCAATTTGCAAAAATGAAAATCTGCGAAAATCTGCGAAAATCTGCGGCTAATTTTATAAATTCTCATCTTCAATCTCCTTAATTTTATCCAAAACATCATCCCAAGAAAAACACCTATAAATTCTCTCATGCTCAACCCTGCGATTCCAAGGCTTATCCAACAATAAAACCCTCAACCCATTCTCAGCATATTCCAAAGAAGAACTCCCATTATCTTCAATAATCACCCCAACCCCAAGCTCCCGACAAATTTCATCCTTATTCTTCCCTTCTCTTATAATATCCCCAGAAAACAAAACCTTATCCCCAAAAACACCAAACTCATTCATTATAAAATCCTTAGTTTCCTTAATCCTATCTTTGGGCCGGGCCGTAATAAAACAAATATCATGATTATCTCTTAAAAAAACAACTCCTTCTCTGGCCCCCTCAACAAAATCATGTTTCTTAAAATACTCTGTAAAATTATATTCATCAAACAACTTAACAACCAAATCCTTCTCAATACCCAAAACTTCCCATAATTCATAACAAAAAACATCTTCATAATCAACCCGCCTAACTCCCCGACTCTCAACAAATTCCAAATATTTCTCAACAAATTCCACAATCACTTCATCAATATCAATCGCAATCTTCATCTCCCACCCCCATCCAATTTACAAATCAAATCATCCCCTTCCTCCCAAACAACCTCACCACCAGAAAAATCTAATATCTTAACTTCCTTACTTTTCAAATTCAAAATAGGCACCTTACAAGGATCTGGTTCATTCCCAACCATAATCTCAAAATCAGTCTGACTCTGAAAACAAGATGTAGAAATGGTCAAAATATTATTATAGCTCCCAATCATCGTCCGGTGCTGCCCACCCACAACAAACACATCAGGCAAATCTTTCAAAACCAAATCATCCCCTTCTTTACTTGGTACAATATCCATCTCCCCATAAACAGGTGCCAAATGCCTCCGCTTCAAAATCTCTTCAACCACACGAACCGGATTCCGATGCCCATAATTAACTCGAATATCCCCAATCTCATCAATAAACTTATTCAAACTCCCGCCATAATAAACTAATATCTTCAACCCCCCAATCTTTAATTCGGCCGGATTCGAAACCATTTTCAAATTCTTCATTTTCCCCAAATTTCCACTCCACTTATCCGCCAAAGCAGGCATGGGTTCGCCAATCCAAACCGCATCATGCTGACCAGGAATCATAACTATCTCAATATCTGTCCGAATCCGACCTAAAATCCGAGCCAATTTCTCATACTGACCCCGACATCCCTTAATTTTCAAAAACTTCTCCTGCCCAGGATAAACCCCAACCCCCTCAATATTATCCCCAACCAAAACCAAATACTTAACCTTCGCCGCCAAATTCTTCTGCCTTTCATCACCAACCTCACCATTCAACCAATTAACAAACCGCATTAAATTCTTCTCCAAAAACATCTTCGAACCAACATGTAAATCCGAAATAAACGCAACAAACTCATCACTATCCCCAAAATTTTCCCTGTCCAAACAACTGTTTGGGTAAATAAACTCCGACGCAAACAACATTTTTCCAGAACCAGAACACTTAAACGCAACAACATCATCCAACAACAACGATTGCGCCTGTTCAAACAACTGTTTATTCTCTCTATTCACTAAAACAACCGTCCGCCCCGTCAAATCCTCAACTTCAATCAATAAATTCTTATTCTTAGTAATCCTCTTATCATAAACCATCCCAACAAAACAAAACAAACCATTATCCCAACCAATTCTCCTAATAGAACTCAAATTAACCAAATCACCTCTTTTTATCAATATATCTCTTAAGGCCTCAAACCGCACCCTAAAATAACTCACAAAATCCGACGCCCCTAATTTCTCAAAATCCCTCCTAGTTTCCCTTAAAATTTCAACACCACAAATCCCAACACTTCCAAATTCCTGATTTCTAATCCCTAACTTCTCCTTATGTTTCTCAAAAATCTCCTCCGTCAAAATCTTTTCAACAACCCCAAAATTCCTTAATTTCTCAACAATTTGCCTAACTTCCCTCTCCTCCATCCCACAAAAAAAATCCAACATACTCCTATCTAAAAAAAACCCATTTTTCATACATAACTTCAACACATCCCGTTTTTCCATTTTAAAATTGAGGAATCTACAGTTTAATGAAACTTGTCCTCATATTCAAAGTCCAAGCGAATCATTCAAAATCGCCTCAACTTTATTAAACAAATTACTAGGCACAACCAAACGAATCTCCCGCGTCCGCCCGTGCCGACCCTTCGAAATAACTTTCGCATTAATAATCCCAAGCATATCCATTTCCGCAATAATATCCCCAATCCGCCTCTGCGTCAAAATATCAGTCTTCGTCTGGTCACAAGCCTCCTGATATAAATTATAAACATCTCCCGTGTAAAACCTATCCAATTTCCCAAGCTTAACCTGCTTCGTCAACTCCAAAACCCCATATAAAACCAGTTTAAACTGCTTCGGCTCCCCTTCAATTATATCCAAAATCTTATCTTTCTCAATCTTCAAATTAGCCAAATCAATATACTCTTCACTAATAACCTTAACCCCATCCCTCTCACTAAGTTCACCCGCAATTCTAAGTAAATCAAGCGCTCGCCTAGCATCTCCATGTTCCCGCGCCGCATAAGCCGCACATTTCGCCACAACTCCATCCGCAACAGAACCAGGCTTAAAGGCCTCTTTACATCTACTATTCAAGATATCTTGCAACTGAATCGCATTATATGGATGAAAAATAAACTCTTCCTCCCCCAAACTTGACCGAACCCTAGGATCAATATTCTCCAAAAAAGTCACCTCATTTGAAATCCCAATCAAAGAAATCTGCGCCTTACTAAGTTCTTGATTCAAACGCGTAAAGGAATACAAAAAATTATCATCCATTTTCTTAACCATCTGATCAATTTCATCAAAAACAAACACAATTAACTGTTTCTTATTATCAATCAACTCAATAAAACGACTCCAAACTTGATCAGTCGGAAGCCCAGTTGAAGGAATTTCCCCACCTAATTGTCTAATTAAAGCCGCTAAAACCCTATATTCAGTATCCGCAACCTTCTTTAATTTACAATTTAAATACTCAAAATGGATATCAACACCTAATTCCTCAGCTTTTTTCATTATTTCATTCTGAACATATTGAACCGAAAGCGTCTTTCCAGTCCCAGTTTTACCATAAATAAACAAATTACTAGGACGTTCACCCCTTAAAATAGAAGCAAGTATAGAAGCAATTGACTTAATTTGTTCATCTCTATGTGGAATAGATTCTGGTGTATAACGAACCTGCAAAACTCCTTTATTTTTAAAAATACTATTATTTACAGCTGTATTAAATATACCACCAAGCTCAACTCCCATTAAAAATAAACCTCATAAACTCTATTAATTTTAAAGCTATTTAAACTTTCATATATAAGAAATACACCTTTGCAAAAATATTTCCACTGGAACTCAGACCCCTTTATTTCTCATGAACCCCTTTATTTCTAATAAAATAAGTTATTAAAAAATAAAATCTTAAATATATTATATAATATATATAATATATAATACAAATATTTATAAATAAAATTTTAAAAAACAAAACCTAAAAAATTTAAAAACTTTTTTAAAGCTTTCCATAAGAAATAATAGGGTCATATTCCAAATAAAAATATTTAAATTTTAAAGAATAATACTACTAATTATAAACAAAAAAACAGAAGAAAGATTTATAAAGAATTTATATATAAATTTAATATGGACAAAAAACCATTCAAAGCATTATTAGGTAAACAAGTAGTTACTAAAGAAGGAAAGAATTTAGGAATAATAAGAGATATAACATTTGAAGCAAGAACAGGAGAATTAATACATATGATTTTACAAAACTTAACGACATACACATCAAATTTATCTCTTGAAAGAACAAAAAATAAAGAAGCATTAATACCATATAATGCAGTAATAGCCATAGGAGACTTTATTGTAGTATCAGAAGAGGATTTATTATAAATAAAATAATATGGCAGATATAAAGATAATTGGTGCAAAATTTTTAGAATTAGAAGCAAAAAAAAATCCAAATTTCTCAGGAAAATTACAATTAAAAACAAATATTCAAATTAATTTATTAGAAAAATTAAAAGAATCAAAAGATACATTAAAATTAACTTATATTTTTGAAATAAATTATGGAAATTTAGGAAAAATAGTAATAAAAGGAGTATTATTTCTTTCAATGGACTTAAATACAATAAAAATAATACTAAAAAACAAAGAAAACAAAGAATATAATACACCAGAATATATAAAAGTAACAAATTTAGTAATACAAAAAGCATCAATTAAAGCTCTTGAATTAGAAGAAGAGTTGGGATTACCAATTCATATAAAATTACCAACACTTTCTATTAAAAATTAATTATTTTATTTTTAAAACTAAACTATATCTTAAAAAACAATCATAATTATAAATAAAATAATATAAAATAATATATGGATCCATTAAAAGAGGCTTTTTTAAAAATTAAAGAAGAGATATTATTATTAAAAGAAGAAATAAAACATCTAAATGAAAAAATCAATACAATTCCAACAATTCCAACAATTCCAACAATTCCAACAATTCCAACAATTCCAACAATTCCAACAATTCCAACACATAATAACTCATTAATACTCCCACAAACCCACAAACCCACAAACCCACAAATAATTCCAACACATAATCAATCCATACAGCCTCTATATAATGAAAATATACCTATTTCCACAGGAAACAATGGGGTTCCAACACACACACCAACCAACACACCAACACACCAACACACACAAAATTTAGATTTTAAGCAGGTAAGTAAAGTATTAGAGTCATTAGATAATATAAAAAAAGAAATAAGACTTAAATTTAAACGTCTAACTCCCCAAGAAATGCTTGTTTTTAATACATTATATATTTTAGAAGAAAATAGTAAAGAAATAACATATAAAATAATAGCCACACAATTAAAATTAAGCGAATCATCTATCAGAGATTATATAAATAAGCTTACAAATAAAGGCATTCCGATAGAAAAAACAAGACAAAATAACAAAACAATAATATTAAAGATATCTAATGATCTTAGAAATATAGCTACTTTAGCCACAATCCAAACACTCAGAGAGCTTTAAAATAAAAGATATAATATCTTTCAATAAATATTACTTTAATACCTATTGATTTTATTTAAATTATTTAATTTATATACGATAAATTATCTTTTATAAAAAATAATTTTAAATAAAATATTACAAATAATAATTATTCGGTTAAACGAATAAAAACTTTTATATAAACATCTCACTTTATTACTTAATTATAACGAGTATAACCCTAAATCTAGCATATTTAGGTTGGTTTTTGAATGTGAATATATTTTTAATACTCACTTTTTTATATTTTATATGAATCTCTCACTTTTCTGGTTTATTTTATTGATAAATTTAGTATTTTTTTATAAAAAAATACTAAATTAACTCTCACTTTTTCACTTTTTCACACTTTTTGACTGATTAACTTTAACTTTCACACTTTTTATAATATTACTTTTAATTTCATCAGGAACATACAACCTTTTTTTCCCACTAAACTCCCGAAATTCCATGATTAAGTTATTATTTTTTTGTTTTATCATATTAATTTGCCCCCTAATAGTACTTTTATTTTTACCAAGTAAAGCTGCCAAATCCTCATAACTAAGTCTCATTTCAGAATTTAATAGAGTCCAAACAATTCCCCTTTCCATAACAGTAAGATTAGATAAAATATCTGTTTGGACATCTGTTTGGACATCTGTTTGGACAGAACCATAAGATGTTTGTTTATTGTTTATTGTTTGGGTTTGTTTGGACAAATCTTTAGATAGCCGTGGACCAAAAAAAGAAATAAAGTCTTTTATCTCAATAAGATCATCCTGAATGCTTAAAAGTTGATTTTTAATAATTAAAATTTCATCTCTTTGTGACATATGTTTATCGTCGAGATGTTTAATCCATTCACCTACTTTATTAAAATCCTTTTTAACGTGACTAAAAGAATCTTGAACATCATCCCTTAACTTCTCTACTTTTTTTTTATGTCCAAATAAACTCCACATCTTAATAATTTTTAAACACTTTTCTTTATAAATCTTTCGCGTTGTTTAAACACCAAACACCATTTAACACCCAATTAAACATATATACATTAAAAAAACACCCAATTAAACATAGTGTGTTTAAACACCAAACACCAAACTTTATAGACGATAAACAATATAAAAATAAATAAAAATCAATAAAGTAAAACAAACACCCGTCTTAATGTTGTTTAAACATTGTAAAACATCAAACAGCTAACTAAATGCGTCCAAACAATATACTTAAACAGATAAAATTCACAACAAAAAGATTATAAACTTTAAAGTTAAAGCTATATGTATGCAGCTAAAAAAAAAGATAATTTTTTCAGGCGTCACCTCAACAATAATACTAATCACATCAATAATTCTCCCAATTATTCCATGCAGAACTGCTCCAAATATTCCAAATAAAATTTACAAATGGGCATTTTGTTCACTAAATCCGGATAAGACTTCGTCTCTAGGATCTATTACAGAATATTTCGGACACACATCATCTTTAAGGGAAGCATATCTTCTAACATTCATTATAACATTCATCGCAGCAATGATATTTTTTCATTATACAACCAAAAAAAGGAGGAGAAAATGAAAATGCAAGAAAATAATTTAACAGGAATTTTAATATGGATAGTTGGAGTTATTATATCATTAACAGTGGGTTCTGCAATGATTAATAAAACACTTTTAATCCCAATGATTCCAGCAATAGTCACAATAGTTTCGGGTTGGGTTGTGATTATAGGTTCAATAATTAGTGTGATATTAATGATTTTTAATAAATAAAAATAAATTTTATAAAATTATTACTCTAAAAATTTCCAGTATCAGCATCATCTTTAAGGCTTAAAATTAAGGCAATCATAAACATTACAAAACCAGGAAAACCAAATACCAAAGTATTTCCCATAGCTTCCATAAAATTATAATCAATTTCACCACCTATCGGAACGGCAATCATAGAAATTGTTACCCCAATAACCCAACCAACACCGATACAAAGTGTACCTAATAACTCCATTTTCATGTCAACTTCACGCATTCCACATTTTTATACTTTCTCACATTTTTCACTAACATAACCTAAGTGCATAATCAACCCAAATGAGACAAAATTTAGTAGCAATAAATCACAATAAACCTTAAAACATTTCAATATTAAACTGGCCATGGGAGAAGATTATAAAAAAAATATGTATGCTTAGGAAAAACAACATTTACAATTTTACATTATACAGCAAAAGAAGTAGTAGAATGCAAGCACAATCTACACAACGGCCTTTGTAGCAATGGCAAAATTTGCACAGCATTTGATGGAGAAAAAGAATACAAGTCAAAAAATTTAGAAGATATTTAAAATAAATAAAAAGTTCGCACAATACAAGAATAATATAATTTCTTAATAAAGTTCGCATAATATACATTATACGATGTTCTAATTATATAAAACGAACGGATTTGGTCCGTTTGCACAAATTATTTATATGCGAACGGATTTATTTTCAAATGGTGATAAAGACATGTAGCAATTGCTCCGAAGAAAAAGAGCATCATGCCAAGGGCCTTTGTTATGCCTGTTATAAGTCTTTAAAATGGAAGCCCACAATCTCCAAATGTAAGCGATGCCTTCAACCCAGGGCAATCCACGCCAAATCCCTCTGTGCTTCATGCTACAACACTACCTTCCACGCAGACAAAGCCAATGCATATAACCAACGTAAAAAAAATAATATAACTCTAACTCAATTTCGAAAAACTACTTCCGCCTGTGCCGTCTGCGGCTTCAACCAAATCGTAGACATCCATCACATCGACCACAATAAAACTAACCATTCCCCAAAAAACCTAATCGGACTTTGTCCAAATCATCACAGAATGATCCACAACCATAACTTCCGCCAAGAAATTCTAGCGATTCTCAAACAAAAAGGTTTCGACATGCCCCTACAAAACACCCCTACATCTCAAAATTAAAACATTTTTTAACAAATTTTAAAGCACCTACAAACAAACTTAGTATATTTAATCAACAAATTCCTTAATTCTAAAAGAAAAGTCTCTCTATGCCCCCTTAAAATGCGAAATTGCCACTTTCCACTTTAAAATTTTCAATAATCCAAAAATGTCCAAAATAAACAAATTTTAAATGAAAAAGTGAGAGTTAGAAAAAGAAAAAAATGACAAAAAATAGCAGAAAAGTGAGGGTTCTAAAAATAAATAAAAAACCAAAAAGTAAGGGGTGGAAAATAATAATAAAAATACCGTCGCTGGCTAAAAAAGTAAGACTTATAATTAATACTAAAAAAGTTCGCATAATCTAAAATACAAACTATAATAAATCAACTATATAATTATTCGGTTTAACGAAAATCAAAACAAATGTTTTTATATATAAAAATATAATCAAAATCATGGAAGAAGGTAAGCTCGAAAATCAAGCAAAAACTTGGCCAGATGGTCCGGGTTATTTTTCTAAAACAAATGTGGAATCAATAGTTCGTGAAGCAGAATATACCCGAAGGGAATTAATGAATCAACAAGGCGTAATAATTAGATATCCACAAGAAGTAAACAAATATCATAAATCCTAACAAAACAATGACAGAAATGGAATGGCCAAAAACCAGAGAATACGAGCCCAATATAGACGCAATAATCAAAGACACTAAAGAACAAAAAGAAGACCTTTATTATCAATTAACAAGTCATCCATTATCAACAATAAAACAAGAATATATAGAAGATTATCTAAAATAAACACCCAAATCTACTTTCCCTTAAAACAATCTCTACACAAAACAGGCTTCCCCTGAACTGGCTTAAATGGAACGGTTGTAGCTCTACCACACTCGGCACAAACTACACTAAAATCTCGTCTCTCCTGAAATCTACGGTTCCCACCCCGACTATCTCGAACTTTTCGAAAGCAAGCATCACATTTTACAGGCCGACCTTCAGTAGGATTAAATGGAATCTCACATTCCTGCCCACATTCAGCACAAACAGCCTTGAACTTTTCGCCTTCCATAAACCAATTCCAAAATATAACTATAAAAACCTTCGCATCTCACATTCTCCAAGACGACAAAATGAACAACCAAGAATTTTTAAAAAAACTAGAAATAGAACTCAAAATCTCAAAAGCATCACTGCACACAATAAAAAACTACATCAAACAAAATCAACTTCTCTTAGAATCTACAAAAAAAGAACCATCCCAAATCACCTCAGATGACATTAAATATTACCTCGCCGAAAACCTCACAACTTCCGCAGCCGCAACTATAACTCTTTTTCTTGCAGCAATAAAATACGCTCACATAAATATCTTAAAAACAGATCCAACTCTTACAATTAAACGCCCAAAAAAAGAAACTCATCTTCCAACAACTCTAACAAAAACCGAAACCAGACTTCTCTTTTCAAAAATTAAAAACGAAAAATCCAATCTAATGATAAGCCTAATCTACGCCTGCGGATTTCGAGTCTCAGAACTCACCCAACTAAAAATCCAAGATATAAACCTTCCAGAAAAAACCGGTCACATTCGCCAAGCCAAAGGTCATAAAGATAGAATTTTCAATATCCCAGACTTTCTTTTTGATTCAATAAAATACCAATTAGAATCTCAAATATCTAGAAATCAAATCTATCTTTTCTCAGGAAGAACAGGCAAAATATCTACAAGAAACATCCAAAAAATAGTCTCCCAAGCATCAAAAAGAGCAGGACTAAAAGACATTCATACCCACACACTTCGCCATTCCTTTGCAACCCATCTGCTAGAATCCGGAACCGACATCAGAAAAATCCAAGAACTCTTAGGCCACTCAAATCTTTCAACAACCCAAATCTACACCCATGTTTCAAACGAAGAACTCAAAAAAATAAAATCTCCAATAGAATCATTATAACACTTAAGACCACAATAATTCTTATAAAGCTAGAAAATAAAAACTTAAGATGGATAAAAACATAGTTTCGTATGTTGAAGCGGCAGAGGAATTAATCCAGGATGCACCAGAATATTCGAAAAGAAAGTTATGGAAAGAATTTGCGAGAGAAACAATAGAAATACTTTATAATCATGGGACACAAGGAAGCTCCTATCATACATTGGCAAACAACTTAAATTATATTTATTCAAACAATAATTAGTTTCAAACTTCCTTCTTCACCAATCTCCGATAAACCTTTTCCTGAAAATTCTTCGGCAACTTCCGATAAATCGCATTAATTTTTCCATGTAGCATCACGGCATCATCCTTTCGAAATGAATCCTTCGCCGCCTCATACTCTCGAATCAAATTCAAAACATCCTTCTTATCAATTGCAAGCCGAACCTTTCCAAGTTCTCTATAAAAAAATCCCTTACATTTCACAGGTAAAGCTTTGTAAATCTCACCCATTTTTCTATAATTATCTCTGGCAATATCAATACGACCATCTCGAACCAGCCCATTTGTCTCATTAATCAATTCAACCATTCTCTCAACCCCAGGCTCCTTCTTCCAATTTTCCAACCGAACCTTTCCAAAAATCATAAACCCAAAATACCCAATAAACAAAAACAGCGGCAACCAAAAAAACGAACCCAAACTAATAGAATCTCCAACCCCAATAAACATCCCAGTAATACTACTAAGTCCAGAGCTTACCGAACCCTCGCCAAACAAAACACTCTCCATTTTTTCAACCTCTTTCAAGGCAAATCCTTCCTCAAAATAATAAACAAGATTTCCTCCTTCTAAACTAGAAGCATCCACACTATAAATACCATTCCCCTCATCCTCAACATTACTAACAAAAACAGCTTTCCATTTATCTGGAATAATTTCCAAAACCTTCAAATCTTTATCTCCACTAACATCCAAATTCTTACTAACCAAAACAATTTCTTGCACTCCATCTAAATATTCCAACTCCAATTTCCAAGTCTCAACCGAAACACCCAAATCTTTTTGCAGTCCATTATTATAAGAAACTAAACTCCGCAAAGCCCCATCCCCAATATCAACTCCGCTTGCTTCCATATAATTTCCAATTACCTCTACCAAATCCAAATCAACACTTCCCTTAGAAAACTCATACGAGTCAACACTCACAACATCCAAAACAATCTTCCCTTTAATCTCATCAATCTCATCATAAATTTCCTTAGTCCTTTTTTCTCTTTTTTCCTCCTCCATAAACTTCAAATTAAACTTCAAATCTTGGTCCATCTGAACAACCCTCTTTTTCCAAAAAGTCATATCTGAACTAAGTCCCAAAACCTCCAAAATTTTTCGCTCTTCCAATCCAAAATCATCTTCTTTCTCTAAAAACGAATTAATTTTTTCGATTAAATCCTCAACTTCATCCTGCCGACTGTAGCTTGCCGCTTCATTAACTAAAACTTTTCCGCTATCATTAACAACATCAACACTAAAATAATTAAAATCCCAGCCCTCATTCCCAGCATTATCAAAACATCGAACCTCCCAAATATAATCCCCGTCATCAAAATCAACCAATCTAATCTCAACTTTCTGCCCATTAACAACATTATTCTTAAACGCCAAACTTTTATCAGAAGAACTAATGGGAAAAATAAGTTTATCAGTTTGATGAACCCCAGAAGAATCCTTCGTAGTATTATATAACTTAAAACTACAATTCTTAATTCCATTATCTTCATCAACCCGATACTCAAATTCAATATCGCGACTCTTCACCTCGTCTTCCCAATCTGGAAAAATTAAAGTAACATCAGGATCCTTACTATCAATCCCACTTGCAACATTCAAAATCCCGCCATCAATTTCATACAAAATACCATTAATCGTAACTTCCAAATCAACATCAAAATTACCAACAGCCAAAGGAGTATAATCCGTACTGCTAATCGTTCCAAATCCAGAACCGAAAACTCCATTATTCTTAATCCGATTCGTCCCAACATAAAGATCATAAACCCCACCAACTAAACTATCACTTCTCAAATCAAATCTGGAAACACTTCCCATTTTACCACTGTTATTAAAACTCAAATTAACAATTCCTAAATTAAAACTCTTATTCAAAACATCCGCTTCAGCATAAAAATGCGAAACAGCCTTTAGCGAATAAACTCCAGCATTCCCCAAAACAGAACTATTAATACTAAAATCCTGCGGGAAATTTCCACTCAAATTTTTAACAAAAACCTCACTCAAATCTGGCCTAATTAGCTTCAGCTCAACAACACCTCCATTCGCATTAACGCTACCACTAACCCCACTACTTTTTAAAAAGAAGTCTCCCAAACTAAGATTAAAAGAATCTCTGACAACAAAATTTCCACTTTTAATCTTACTAATCGAAAAATTATTCTTGTCTCTACATTCAAGTATCCAGCTATGATTTTCTTCTTCCTTAAAATATTCTGGAATAATATCTCCATCCTCAATTAAAATATGTATATCTCCATCAATTTTAAGATTACACTCGATATCATCCAAATTTACATAACTAATATTAATCTCAAAAACAACAGGATTGGAAACAATTCCACTAGGGACATTTGTATTAATATCCAACTCACTCCCGCCACTAACCTCATCAACAATAATCACAATACTATAATGTTGTGTAGACAAATGTGGGACAACCCAAGAAATCCTATCAATCAAATCATCTCCATCCAAATCAAAATATTCAATATCCGAAACAACTTCACTCTCACTCTCCCAAGTCACAACAATATTTTCCTTCAAAGCAGGGCTAGGCAAATCCGAATAAACCCTAACCTCATCATCAAAATGTTCATCGCTAGAAATCAAAACATCCTTTTCAAGTTCCCCTCGTCCAACCTCTTTTTTCATAATCTCAACATCATCCCCTTCGAAAATTTCAAATTCCAATTCAATTTGACCATCTTTAACGAGTTCTTTCAAAATCTTTTCTTTTTCTACAATAACCTCATCTTCCTCTGATGTAGCCAATTCGCTAGATTGCAAACTCTCATTGCCTAATAGTGTATCAATATCAATATACTCAAAACCATCAGAAACATTTTCAGAAGCATTCCCAGTCTCTTCACTGAAATTTACCTCAACATAAGTTTCACTATCATTTATAATAATTATATCTTCATTCAAACTCAAGTCCTCAATATCTTCACTTAAATTTACCTCAACATAAGTTTCACTATCATTCATAATAATTATATCTCCACCCAAATCCGATTCCTCAGTTTCTTCACCCAAATTTACCTCATCACAATCATTATGGGGCGTAACCTCATCCAAAACTTCCTCAACTAATTCAACTTCAATATCCTCCGTCTCATTAACCGCACCAATAAAATGAACATTTAATCCAATCAACAAAATTAACATTACAAACACTTGCGCATATTTCTTAAAACAAAACTCGCGCTTCCTATTCACTACACCTTCGCCATATCTCCCAATTTTCCCGTTCATTTCAATTTATTATTTAGTGCCTCCTTTTATATTTTTCAAAAACCCTTCATTATACAACCAAAGTGTCAAAATTTTCCCGACAACATCCTGTTCACTGCTTCCCAAAACTCCAACTAACTCCCCAATCGCATTACGTTGATCAGATGTAATAGTTCCCTTTACAACAACCGTTTCAGCTTTGAACCTCTTTAAGTCCTTTTTGGGCATGATATAAGCACTAAATAATACTTTATAAAGGTTCGCCAAAAATTAGGATAAACATTATGCGTCAAGGACCTACACGAAGTGTCCAACTGAATGCGATACAATTTTTCATATAAATAATAAAAATTCAAAACTACAATCATCACCTTTAAATAAAATAATTATCCTCTATAAATAGGGAGAAAATGGGAGAAAAGAAAAAAGAGGTGTTAATGCAATTTTTTATATTAATCTTAGTCTTACTCGGCTTAGTTCAAATATCAGCAGACACACAAACGCAGATGAACATTTCAAATTCTCCACCAGAATTAACCCAAAATATTCCGGACATTTTAATAATAATGGATACCCCGAGAATAAATGCGTTCGACTTAGACGACTATTTTGAAGACGCAAATGGAGACACAATGATTTTTGATTATACTACAATATCAAATATTATAACAACAATCAATTCTGAAAACCAAGTATCATTCTACCCAGACATTGGATATTCAGGCTCCCAATTCATGCAATTCAATGCCTCGGATGCCACATCCACATCCACATCCAATTTCTTCGAAGTAACAGTAGGAATAGACACAACCCCTCCGCAGTGGAGTAGTCCCAAAAAAAGTCTAGCTTCAATATACCAAAACTATCATGTAACTTTTACAACAAAATGGACAGATAACGTAGAGTTAAAAGAATTTATATTTTCAATCGATCAAGGATTAGGTTGGCAAAACCAAACAGTCACATCATTTACGGGGACATCCAACACCTCATCTTTTAGAGTCCAAATAAGCGCGCCAGCAGGAACAAATGTTTCATGGACATTTTATGCTTTTGACATTTATAACAATACAAATAAAGTTGATATTCAAAATTTCACAGTAAAAGCATTCAACCTTGAGCTAGGAGAAGAATACGACGGGGAAACAGAATACGAGGGAGATACAGACACAATAGCTTCCGAATCAGGTGGAGTGTCTTATGGAACAGGGGGCGCGGAAATGGATTATTTCGAAGAAGGAATTTTAGCAGAAAATTTGGAAGTTGATGTAAGAAGTCTAAAGGTAACGCTAAGACAAGGAACAAGTGTAACAAAAGTTGTACAAATCATAAATACAGGAAATACTAATATTAGATTAAATGCGTCAATAAGATATCTGGAACGTTTTACAAAACTAGGTGACACAGATATCGAAATAGCGCCAGGGGAAACACACGAACTCTTAATAGAATTTACGGCCCCCTACGATGCGATGCCAGATCAGTATTTCGGATTTCTTCTTCTTAACCATGGAGATCAAATTTCAATCCCAATAGTACTAGACATAAAAAAATTTGAATCAGACGTAAGGATAAAGGTAAACCTAACAGAAGGTTCAAAGGCAGTAAGAGTCGGAGAAAAAGTCACGGCCCTAATAACAATAAAAAATCTACAAGACATAAGAAATTCATCATCCCAATTATATTATGCAATAAAAAATTTCAAAGGCGACATAATAGAGTCTGCAAGTGAAGACATAGTTCTAGAAACAATATTCCAAGAAGAGAGAACGCTAACAGTTCCAGAAGGAACTTTCGACGGAGAATATATTTTCTATGCAAGAATAATTTCAGAAGAGGCAATGGACCTAGACTCTGAAAAATTTTTGATAGGCGCAAGATTCAAAATTATAGCTATATTAAAAAAATTCCTTTACCCGACAATAATCCTAATTCTTCTAATAATACTTCTCCTCTTATATATAGTTTACAAACAAAATAAGAAGAAAAAAAGATTACTTGAATTATATCTACTTCTAAATGAATTAAGAGGGCTAGTAAAAGAAGGCAAAACTATGGAGGCAATGGATATTTATAAAAGAATAAAATTAACATACGGCCAAAACGTTTCAAAGGGGTTTATGGAAGATGAGGTAAAATTAAGAGAAGAACTGAATAAGTTTTCAAAAATATTAACAGAAACAGAAAATAAACCGGAGCCAAAACCAGAACCAAAACCAGAACCAAAACCAAGTAAAACAATTCCAAGCCCAGCAATCTCTAAGCCCAATCCAAAAGAGCCAATCAAATGAAAAAAATCCCAATCTTAATCCTAACTCTAATAACCACCCTAGTTCTAGTTCAAGCTACGTCTTACGGTGAGCCAATCATAAAAGAAAATTACGAAATCTCGAGAAGCACAATAGAAAGAGAATTAGAGCAAGGAACACTATTTGAAGATTTTATAGAAATAACAAATAATCAGAATTCACCAATAGAAGTTTTTTTTAGACCAACGGGGGAAGTCGAACAGATGATTTCATCAAGATTTACAGGGCTGATAATAGAACCAAAAGAGTCAGAGAAATATTATTTCTATATCAAAGGATCAGAAATAGGCTCATTCAAAGGACCTTTGATTTTATCAGGTGGACTTTCAGAAGAAATTTCCGTCAAAATAAATGTAACAAACGAGTCTGCAAGCCCAGTATATATAATTGATCTTATGCCGTTGCAAAAAAACTTTTATTTAACAAAAAAAATTGAATTCAAAATAGACATCACAAAATTAGAAACTTCTACTTTAGAAAACCTCACCCTAACATATAATTTAGTAAAACCAACTAACGAAACAATTTTATTAGAAGTAGAAACCTTAACGATAGAAAGTCCAATTCAAATTTTGAAGAAATTCAACTTTCCTGAAAATGCACAGGAGGGATATTACAAAATCCAAGTTGCAAGTTCCTATCAAAATAAAATAATAGAAACAGAATCTCTAATAGTGGGGAAAATACCTCCGATGTCAAGAAAATTTTTCGGTATCCCAGTTTGGATTTTAATGATAATAGCCTCTACGGCCTTAGCTGCAATTATAACATTCTTTTTAGTAAGGGGATACATCGAAAGCAAGAAGAAATATAAAATGTCACTAGATATGAAATCTTTGCCAAAAAAAGAAAAAGGTTTTTTATGGCTCGGAAAAATAGCAGAAAAAAAAGATGATGCGTATTTAGATCCACACAAATTAACAGTTCACTCAATAGTTGCGGGAGCAACCGGAGGAGGAAAATCTATTGCAGCTCAGGTCCTAATTGAAGAAGCATTAAAGCAAAACATTTGTGTCATAGTATTCGATCCAACAGCTCAGTGGTCAGGAATGCTCCGGAAACTAGAAGATAAAAAAATGTTTGCATATTATGATAATTTTGGAATGAAAAAAACCGATGCTAGAGGCTTTCCAGGAAACATTCGAGCAATAAAAGACGCAAGACAAATAGTAGATGTAGAAAAATTCTTCCAGCCAGGGCATATTCAAATTCTAACCCTAAACAAACTTCAACCAAAAGACATGGATATTGTAGTTGCAAATGTAATTCGGCAAATATTCAAATCCGATCCAAAAGAATATCCAACACTTAGAACACTTCTGGTCTTTGACGAAATTCATAGAATCTTGCCAAAGTTTGGGGGGACGGGAGAGGGATTCATTCAAATTGAAAGAGCTTGCCGAGAATTTCGTAAATGGGGATATGGAGTTTGCTTAATCTCTCAAGTTTTGTCAGATTTCGCAGGGCAAATCAAGGCAAATATTTCAACAGAAATTCAAATGCGAACGCGAGACGAAGGAGACCTAAACAGAATTAAAACAAAATATGGAGAAGAATTTTTACAATCTCTAGTTAAGGCGTCAGTTGGAGTGGGAATGTTTGTTAACCCAGCCTATAATCATGCAAACCCCTACTTCATCAATTTCCGACCGATTCTCCATAACACAAGAAGACTTTCCGACGAAGAACTAGACAGATATAATCAATACAACGACCAAGTCGAAGAACTAGAATATCAAGTAGAACAACTCGAAGAATTAAAAATTGATGTCTTCGATTTGAAAATGGAATTAAAACTAGTCAAAGATAAAATTATGGTAGGAAACTTTTCAGTAGTTGATATCTATCTAGAAGGATTAAAACCACGAATTGTAAAGCAATGGGAAAAATTAGGCAAGACACCGAAGAAAAAGCAAATTGAATTGGCAGATATGGAAGAAATAAAAAGGTCAGTAGAGGAAGCTAGAAAAGAAAGTGAAAAGGCAAAAGAAAAAGAGGCAAGCGAAGTAAAGACTGCCGAGGCTAAAAAAATAGATCCGATGGAAGAACTAAATAATAAAATGGTAGCACCCCTAACTTTTGACAATGGTGCAATGATTTCAAGCCTCAAAGAACTAAAAAATTTCCTTCCGACGCTAGATGATGAAGTTTTTACTCTCCATGTAAATGCCGAAAAAAATGACATAGCAACATGGTTTTCAGAACAGTTATCCAAAACTTTTGGAGCGAGATTAAAATCATGTACTGACAAGGCAGAAATGATAAAGGAAATAGAGTCTTTCAAAGGAGACGAGTCAGCTAAAAAATAAAAAACCCAAATCTAAAAAATAATGCCAGAGCAAACCCAATCAAAAGCAATAGAAGATAAAGACCTAATAGAATCAGTCCTCTTCCTTAAAGCAAAAAATCTTCTATCAGAATCCAAATCAACAATAAAGTTCGAAACAACAAAAGAAGCCGAAACTGAAAAGAAGGAAGAAATAGTTAATGTGATAAGAGAACAAATAAATATAATAAAACAAAATATAACAGAACTTCAAAAGGCCGGATACAACCTCCATCTAGAATCAATAAAATTAATAGAAGTCCCACTTAAAACAAAAATCTGGACCTCAACTCTTGCCAAAAAAGACCTAGAAAATATTTTTAAAATATTCCAAGAAGTGGAAACAATAATTATGCCACTAAAATCTGAAAATGATGCAAGGGTGGCAGAAAAAGAAAGATTAGAAAAAGAAGCAGACAAAAAAGAGAAAACCCAAACTGTCTAAATAAGTTGTGCAACAACTCAATCGCAACAATCCTTAAAAATACAAAACATCAAATAACAAAATAACAAAAGTACAAGACGCTTATGATCAAGCGAAACAGGCTTCGCGTTCAATACTAATAACTAAAGAAAGAATAGGCAATTTAGAAAAAACACTAAGCCGACAAGAATCCATTTTAGATAAAAATATTTCCGAAGCACAAAAGTTGCACTGGGAGGGACACCAACTTGATAATCCAGTATTAGATTATGCTTTCAGATATTTTGAAAAAGACACAGAGCTATATTTATCATCAATCCAAGAACTAAGACATGCGGTAAAGGAACACGTAGGGGAAAATGTGTTAGAGATCCAAGAGGGAGATAGGCTTGAAATAGGAAAAATATCAGGAGAAACCAAGTTCCAAGTTGCAGATACAGGGTTTAGATATTTGAATATCCCAGTAGAAAATCATAAGTATATATCGCTAACAACAGACTATGAGAAAAAAGGATTGGGTTTAATATCAGTACATCAAGGTATTTTTTATGCGACACAACCAATATCTTCTGAAAAGAAAAAGAAGCATGAGAGACTAATAGATTTATTAAAAAAATCAGGAAAAGCAATTAGGAAAAAAACGTCTTCATCAACGCATTGGAGCATAGACTATTCAGGGCAAATATTTAGCGGGCCCGGACGAAATAATTACCATCTATTCATAGGAAACGACCAGGTTGAAAGAGGAATCGCCAGATTCGGAAAAAGAACAGTCCCACAAAGAGAAGAAAAAATCAAAATATAATTCTCTAATCACAAAGCCACGACTTTACCACTCATTATCTTGTTTCTTTCGCCACAAAACTATCAACAACAGCAACAACAAAATTAAACAGACAACAATCAGATAAGTCGTCCCACTAAACATATCAACATCAAGCTCAAACTTTCCTCTGAAAACCCCAACCAAACTCTCTTCCCTTTCCCCATAATAAGCAACCAAATTCACATAGGGATTGTCAATCAAATCCGCATCATCCATTCTCTGCGTCAACTCAATCTTCCCACTTTTCCCACCCTTAACAAAAACCGAGCCCTCTCCACCAATAGTTTGCTTCACTCGATTAACCACAACATCATTTAACTCAACATCAACATAGCAACCAACGTCCCCAACATTATCAATTCCAACAATAAACATATTCTTCTGTTTATTATACTTAACTCCAGTTATCTCAACCTCACAATCATCCAAAACATTAATCACACCCATATCATAACTACCACGCAATTCCCTATCAAGCGAACTCTTGACCTCACCAAACAAAGCATAAACTTCAGCCTTCAAATCATTCCCAGTCAACTCAACATCAGGGTAAATCAAAGTCTTAAAATCACTTGGAGCAATAAATACAGAATCCAAATCCCCAACCTTCTTAGTCCCATCATCGCCCAAAAGAGTCAGCGTTCCCTTAACATAAATTGGAACATTAGCAGTACTGTGATAAGTAACTTCAACTTGTTTAGCGGCCCTATTATACTTAACAGAATTAATTTCTAAATTTAAACTAGGCGTAGGAAGATAAAACAAATCCAATCCTTCAACGGCAGAAACTCCGGCGGTCTGACTTCTTGCCCCTTGAGCAAACTTAACCATAACACTAATTCCAGCACTTCGCCTAATATTTGTAGCCGCATTAATCAACTCGTTCCCAATCAAAACCCCAACCTCAATATCACTTCGTTGCAAATAATCAGCAATGCCATCAGGAACATTTTCTCTCCCAGTAAACAAAATTGGATGCGCTCCCATCATCAATTCTCTTTCAATAAATTCTCCATTACTAAGCAAAACCTGTTTCGCATCACTTAACTTCTTGTATTCCTCAACAATCAAAACATTATCTTGAAACCTATCTCCAGAATTAATTACCTTCGGATTATACGCAACTAATGCATCATTAACCTCTCGGTCAACATAACCATAAACAACAATAGAATTAACATCTTTCCTAGCTAAAATTGCTTCAACCTCAGCAATATTTACCCTATCCGCAAAAAAAACCCAAGCATCGGTCAAAACAGCATAGGGAGTAACTGCCATAGCACTATATCCATAAGACCCATCTACAATAATAAAATTATTAACATCCAACTCATCAACCAACTCCAAATTAAAATCATCATAACTTCTCTCTTCAACCGAAGCATAGTCCCGCGCCTCAATCATGCTACCATAATTAAAAACAAACGGCTTATCATTAGAATTCAAAAGAACAATATCATTATTTTTTGGAATTCCATTAAGCAAAACCGGACCATGTTGTGTGCTCGCCAAAAAATCCCCAGAGTCCCCATTTAAACTAGCAAATAACATAGAGGAATAAACATCTCTCCAGTTCTCTGAATTACTAATAACATGAACTTCGGCTAAAACACAGCTACTCAAAAACAAAATCCCAAGTAATATAATAAGTCTCCCAACTATTCTTTCTCCCATAACCAACCTTCACAAAACTATTATATAAACTTTCTCTTCGTTAAATTCTCAATATTAATTAAAAATTATTATAAAAATCTAAGCATATAATTTTATCTAGTATCTTTAGCTAAACTTTAAATAAAATTCACTCTACCTTAAATCATAATACAAATAAACTTTCTCTTCATCCGTATTATCATAACCCCTAAGTTTTGACGGAACAATAATCTCATAATCGTAAACACCATGAGTTCCAATTTTCCCGCCATTAATCTTCGCAACAAATACAACATCCTCACCTTCCGAAGAATCATATTCTAAATCAACCGAATCACTCATGTCCCATAAAACCCCCGTAATAAAATTCCCATTTGAGCTACTATTAACATAAGCCACATTTTCAATATCTGAACCAAATACACTAAAATTCGAAACTTCAGAAGAGCTAAAAAGTTCAGCCAAAGAATCATTATAAAAACTCATCCCAAGTAAAGAATCAATTTCACTAAAATCATCAGAACTAGGCAACTCCAACTTTGTCCGACCAACAGCTTGCAAATTATTCCATTCAACATTGGCCTCGCTATCTGTTACAAAAACATTTCCAGCAAAACTTACAACATCGTCCCATGCTCCAATTTTATTTTCCTCGCCGGCCAAAACCAAGTCTAAACTAACATTCCCATAAATTCCCTGCCAAGCCTTCAGATAAGTAGAGCCAACAATTTCATTATTCGACTCATTATCTTCATCCAACACATCTTCCAAATCCGCATAAATCAAAATTTCCGAACTCCCAATATTAACACTCCAATTTGCATAAACTTTCAAGAAACTATCAACTCCAATAAAAGCAGTTGCGTTCCAAAAATTAACATCATCATCAAAAAATCCAACAGTGAAATTTCCAGAATCAACACATCCAACATTTGTCATATTAACTGAAACATTTAAGACTTCTCCCTCTACGCTAGGGCTCTTGTCAAAATTAACTTCTCCAACAAAACTAATTTCCGCATTTAAAGAACCAACCGTAACAAAATCCCCGACAGAATAATTCGCATTTTCAACAATATCAAACCCAAAACACTCAAAGCCCCAAACTCCTGCTTCACCTAAATCAACATTAGCCCTATATATATTACCAGAAATAAATGAAGCAGAATAATTAGTCAAAGAGCCATTCGGAGCCCGAGCTCGAATAACAACACTTCCAACGCCGATATTATCACTAACGCTACATTCAATTGGGATAGAACCGAATCCGCAAACATCCGTCACACTACTGACGTCCAAAATAAAAGGCGCAGTAGCATCTACAAAAAAACTGTTGTTATTAGTGTCAAAACTTCCTATTCCTAAATCATCTTCGACAAAACAATTCCATTTATAACTTCCTTGTACTAAATCTTCACTAAAAATAACATAATTATTATCAAAATCCGAATCAACAAAAGCCTTCTCCGACCAACCTCCAGACCAGTTCCCCCACAAAGCAATTCGCACAACGTTATCATCGTAATCCGCAAAAGAACAATTAAAATCAACACTAGAGTCACTATATCCAAAATTTTCTGGAGCAACCAAACTAACAGAAGGTGGAGAGTTTAAGCTTAAATTCCCGACAACATCATAACCGGCCCCACTAACTGTCACATTAACAACCCACGAAATATATCTAGTTCCAAAAATTTTCAAACTCAAGATATTGCCAACTACACAGCCACTGCCAAGCATTTCACAATCTAACAAATAAACTCCACTAACTCCACTCATCCCAAGTACGCCAACAATATCGCTAACATTATCAGTGCTTCCAAATAAAGGGTTCCACATAACAACTTCCTTCCCATCACTTCCCTCACTATCAAGAGCATCTTCGGCAAATCCACTAATCCAATGTGCCGAACTAGCAAAATGAGCAAAAACTACAATCAGCAAAAAAACTCCCAACTTCTTCATCGTCAATAAAATCAAACCAAATTTAATAAATCTACCCATAGTAAGAGTAAATTTCCAAAAGAAATCCGAAGTTGAAAAAGACGTAATTTCTTATTGAATAAAAATTGACCATTTTTTAACAATTAAGTTTTAAAAGATTTCAATCAAGCATTATTCTATGAAGAAAAAACTTGCCATAGTCACAAACGGCGGCGGAGCAAGATGTGCTTATTCGGCCGGAGCTCTGTGTTCATTAGCAGAAGTTCATGGAATAAAAAAACCAGATATTGTAGTTGGAAGCTCAGGAAGCACAGGGTCCCTCGCCTATTATGTGGCAGGGCAATATCCAGAAATAAAAAATATATGGACAAATCTTTTAGCATCAAAAAAGTTCGTATCTTTATTAAGGATTAATAGAGTTTTGGATGTGGACTACGTAATTAAGATCTTCAAAGAATTAGAACCATTAAATTACAAGGCAATAAGAAAATCCAAAACAAATTTCTTCATTGGAGCAACAGAATATACAACAGGGGGAAAGAGATTTTTCAGTAACCATCAGAATGTAGATATTTTTGAAGCATTAAGGGCATCAAAAGCAGTTCCAATATGTTATGGAAAAAGAGTAGAAATTAATGGAAAAAAATACATAGATGGATCAATTAGCGCGCCAATGGAAAAAACTTTGGAAAAAGCAGTAGAAGAAGGAGCAAAAAAAATAATTATAATAGATGATGAAAATAGTGGGCCAAGCAAATCTGCATATTTTTGGAAAACATACTCTCTTTTTGTGAATAAAGGACTAAGTAAGGCAGTTGTGGAATATTCAAACAAAAAACATATACAAAAAGAGATAGTCGGAGTTGACGTAATATATATCTCTCCAACAAAGAAGCTTAGTATTAGTGCCCTAGATAACAAAAAGAAACATCTTGAGGAAGCTTTTAATCTAGGATATGAAGATACAAGAGACAATGCAGAATTGAAACGCTTTCTAAAATAAATCCATTTAAATTTTTCATGGAATTCCAAAATCTAAAATCTAAAATCTAAAATCTAAAATCTAATATCTACCTATTAGTAATATACCAAAACTCATATACCAAAGATAACGTATTTAAACTCAACATCATAATCAACATTGACTACAATAGTCTTTAAAAAAATGGGAGAAATAAAGTTAGATGGATATATATGTGAGAGATGCAAACATATCTGGGTACCAAGACTCATCCAGTCCATCGATAAAAAACCCCTAGTCTGCCCAAAATGCAAATCTCCCTACTGGAATATCCCCAAAAAAATTAAATCTAAGGAAAAGAAAAAATGAACAAAAGGGGAGAACTAGAATTGCGAGACTTTGGAGTAATCTTCCTGATCTACATTCTTCTAATGACAAACGTTGCTATTTCAACAGACATTTCAATTTCAGACAACTCCAGCCCTTTCTCAACAAATCCAAGTACAGAAACACCTGAACAACAACCCGAACAACAACCCGAACAACAACCCGAACAACAACCCGAACAACAAAATTCCATAACAGAAGAAAATGACGAGCTATTAGAAAATATCACGATAGAATCCAACCAAACAACTCCAGCAGAATCCAACCAAACAACCCCAGCAGAATCCAACCAAACAACCCCAGCAGAATCCAACCAAACAACCCCAGCAGAATCCAACCAATCCGAAGAAGAATCCCAATTCAATTCAACCAACGAATATCCAGAACAAAACCAAACAACCCTAACCCCAGAACAAAACCAAACAACCCTAGCCCCAGAACAAAACCAAACAAACCAAACAAACCAAACAATCTCAGAACTAATCAACGAATCTGAATTAAGAGTAGAACTAATTCAAGGCGAAGCAGTCGTGGGAGAAAAAGTAAAGTGGACAAAAAAAATCTACACAAACGATTCCAACATAGAAATTCAAATTCCTCAAGAAGCAGAAGAAATTAAAAAAACACTAAAGATAAAAGAAGCCCCAGAAAATTCACAATCACAATCCTTTGGCATAACAGCATCAGAAGAATCAGAAGAAACCCACATAGAAATAACATACGAAACACCAGCCCCAAAAATAGAAGAAACAACAAAGCCAAACGGGAAAGAAGTCCTAATCTATTCCAAAACTCATTATGAAGAAGTCCTAGCTTTCACAAACCTAAGTGAAGAATTCAAAATCAAAAACCAACAAGATGTCAAAATAAATTGGGTAGAAGAATCCAAGCAAATCATCCCAACAAAGCTAGAAGACACAAATAATAACGGAATCTACGACTACATCGAGTGGACAGTCCCGCATCTAAGCAACCAAACCTTCGAAATAATTGTAGTCACAAGAGCCACGCACCTAGATAAAAATAAAGAATTCCTCTCAAATATATACGAAGAAATAAAAGATTTGGACGATATCTGGTCCGAAAAAATAAACGAAAACGAATTCGCAAGAGTAACTTTTGAACGACCGCTAGATTCAACAAAAGATATTACAATTTATTCAAGAACAATAACAGGGAACCCAAAAATAGAAGTCTATGAAAAAGATTCAAATGAAATAATAACGGAATTTACAAATTTAGTAGACGGGAAAAATAAAGTTTACCTAACAAATTTAGAAAACCCACAAGATACTTTTGACTTAAAAGTTTTAGAAGGAAGTTTGGAGTTTGATTATATAATTGACCCACCAACTCCAATTGTAGAAGGATTCCAAGCAACAAGTTTGGGAACAACAACAGCCGCCACCATAAACTTAGCCGCACCCTCAGGAATCACCGAAGGAGAACTTTTGTTAATAATTGTTGGAAACGATGCAGCTACATCTACACAACAATTCTCAGATAATGTTGCCGGCTGGAACATGATAGGACAAAGCGGGACAACTACTTCCGACGCCCACATCGCAGCCTACTGGAAGAAAGCAGATGGAACAGAAGGAACAGTATCCGTAACAGCCCAAGCTGCAAATAATATTTTCGGTTGGTATATTCGTATATCAGGAGCAGATACAACAACTCCTATAGATAATAGTAATTTTGCAGCAGCAGGAAGTGTAGCCAGCCGTATAATCCCATCAATAGCAACAACGTATAACAATTCCCTAGCAATTTACGGACTATCTTTTGATGGAGGAGATGGGGACCCCTTTTCAGTTTCTGGAACAGGATGGTCTGAGTCTGGCGAGCAAGAAGCAGATGGAACGGCAGGAGGAGCAGGAGGAACATGGGGAACAAAAGACCAAACACTAGCGGGAGCAACTGGAACTGCCACGGTAGCGCATGCCGTTGCAGATAGTTCAGCATATTTTCAAATCGCAATTAGAACTAGACCAAACCTTCCTCCGACAACCCCAACAAACCTAACTTGTAACGGTGGCTCATGCAATATCACAGTAGACAAAAGCGTAACACTAAATTGTTCAGGCTCAACAGATATAGATGCAGACCAAATAACATACATGATAAACACCACAAGCGGATACATCGGAAACCACACCGCAAGTTCAACATTCACATGGAATACAACATCACTGTCCGAAACCTCTAGCGTAAACTTCACATGTAGAGCCTACGATTTAACAGGCAGCAACTCAGCCAACTCTCCATATTCGCTAAACACATCTTTAGCAATAGACCATACCGCACCAACGATAGATTTCGCCTCACCAACTCAAGCAGATGGAGCAGCCGCAAACGCAACCTCAATATTAATCAACCTAACCATAACAGAAAACAACACAGCCAACACAACATTCTACCTATACAATCTAACGTCCCTAGTCTCAACACAATTCTTCCCAAACAAAACATCAGTCTACAATTTCACAAACCTACCAAACACACAATACTCCTACAACATTACAGTCTTTGATAAAGTAGGTTACAGTGGAAGCAGTCAAACAAGAAACATAATCCTAGATACAAGCTTGCCTTTAGTAAATTTCGTCTCGCCAAATACACCAGAAAACAATTCCCTAATAGGAGATAATTCTTTCACAATTGATTTGAACATAACAGAAATAAATTTTAAAAATGTAACATATTCAATTTATAATACAACAGGATTATTTAGTCAAACAACTTACACAACAAAGACAACAACACATAATTTCCTAGGACTACCAAACGGAAATTATTCATACCGTGCAACAGTTTATGACTTAGCCAATCAATCAAACTCAACCGAAACAAGAATAGTCCGAGTAAGTTCAACAAATCCAATAGTAACATTCTCAGGACAAACATATCCAACAAACGCAACAATATCAGGCACAACACTAACAGCAGAAGTAAGCGTAATAGAGGAAAACGAAGCAAACATAACATTTTATATTTTTAATGAAACAGGATTCCCAGAAAGAACACCATCAACTTATACAGATGCGCGGCGAACAATTTCATGGACATTTCTCCCAGAAGGGACATATTTTTACAATGTAACAGTATTCAATATCTTCGGGAAAAACAGTTCAACAGAAACTAGGAAAATAACCTTAGACAACCAAGTCCCGATAGTAAATTATTCCGAGCCAACATATCCAGACAACTCCTACCTTTCACAAAATTTCATCTACATAAACTCGAGTCTAACAGAAACAAACTTCGCAAACATAACATTCAATTTATACAATTTAACAAACCTAGTCGCCTCACAAATTTTCACAGACGGGACAAGGGCATATAACTTTACAAATATTCCGAATACAGAATATTTCTACAATATAACAGTCGCAGATAAAGCGAACAACTTAGGTTATTCAACTACAAGAAAAACAACATTAGATACAATATCGCCAATAGTAAATTTTTCAAGTCCAACGCCAAACAACTTATCCAACCTAAGTCAAACATGGCTCTTCATAAATACGAGCCTAATCGAAACAAACTTCGCAAACATAACATTTTACGTTTACGGACCGTCAGGCTTAGTCAACCAAACAACAACATCACAAAGACAAATTAATTTCACAAATCTACAAACAAACTTTTACAACTACAATTTTACAGCTTACGACCTAGCAGGAAATTTCGCATCAAGTTCAACCCGAATAATCGGGCTAGATACATCGGGACCTATAATATCAATAACTTCCCCTCAATCAAAAGCCTACGGAAACGGAACCGACATACCACTAACATACACCATCTCAGATCCAATCGCACAACCACACACTTGCTGGTTCAACATAAACAACGGAGCAAACACAACAGTTAGTTGCACAGGCTCATCGCAATTCACAGTCACAGACGGCTCACACACTCTGTGGTTCTTTGCAAACGATACATTCGGAAACCCATCAAATTCCCAAGTCACATTCCTAGTCTCAACAACAGGACCAGCAATATCTCTATACAACCCAGCAAACGACACCTTCTACCCCTCGGCAACAAACACATTATTCAATTATTCAGCAACCGACCCAGACGGAGTTCAGTCCTGTTCTCTTTTTGGAACATGGAATGGAGGATGGCATCTAAATCAAACCGACTCAAGTTATGCTTTACTAACAAACACGACAGTCAAAACGTGTAGCCAAACATGGCCAAGTCTAGATTGTGGAGCAAGTCCACTTTCAGCAGAAGGAGACAATACGTGGAATACATGCGCCTCACAAGGAACCTCAGCAGACGAATCAATAGAACAAATGTGGCTAAGTTACACAAAAACAATACCAGGAACAACGCTACAAGCAATCTGTTACATTGACCCATATGGAACGACAAACGAAGTCTACATGTGGTATTACAATGGAACAGGGTGGAAGACAATCTATTCTGGAACGGCTCCAAGCGGAACAAACTACAACCTAACACGAAGTTTCACGGTAGATAATGTAATCGGGACACACTGGGTAAGATGCGGTATCGGATATGACGACGATCCCAATGCACTAGCAAATTTCTGCGTAGATCAAGGAACATACTTCGACAACGACGACACAAACTTCACTGTAGTCGCCGCAAAAACCTTCGCCAACTTCACAGTCAACCTAACAACAGAAGGAGAATACAAATGGAATATAGAGTGCAACGATTCCTTAAGCTACAAGTCAACAGCACTAAACAATTACTCAGTCGGAATCGACCTAACAAATCCAGTAGTAGACTTCGGGGAAGGAACGCTCTCGGATAATTCAAGAGTAAGCGACAACGAAATCTACGTCAACACAAGCGTAGTAGAAACAAATCCAAAAAACATAACATTCTTCTTATTCAACTCAAGCAATTTCCTAATTAATTCCCAAATATTCTCCGACGGAACAAAAAACATAACATGGACAAGTTTGTCAGACCAGACATACTATTACAACTTCACAGCCTATGATAAATCAGGAAGATACTCATCAAGTTTGACAAGAGCAATAGAACTAGATACAACTTCTCCAACAGGAACCTCCGACTCACCAGGAAACGGATATTTCACAAAAAATAAAACCCAAAACCTAACCGCAACAGTCTCAGATTCCCTTGAGTTAAAAGATGCAACACTTTTCGTAGTCAACTCAACAGGCCACACAATTTATTCTTCACTGATTTCTCTAGTCGGATTAACATCTGCAACAGTCGGAATAATCTACGAATTCCTATACGACGATGTTTTCACATGGTTCTACCGAGTCCGAGATTCAGTCAACAACGAATTCAATACAACAGCAAACTCAATTGAGATAGACTCAACAGCACCAACGATAACACTCATTGCGCCAACAGAAAACACCAATAGTATTGTCCTTCGAGATTACATAACAATAAATACATCCATCTACGAAAGAAATTACAAGAACATAACTTTCTGGCTATATAACGACGAAGGCATAGTCTCACCAAGTCCGAACTCATTCTCCGACAGCACAAGACAAATCAATTGGACAGTCCTTTCAGATGATAAATATTACTACAACGTAACCTCATATGACCTAGCAGGAAACGAGGGTTATTCCGAAACAAGAACAATAACATTAGACACAACTCCGCCCGTAGTAACTTTTTCTGGAGCAACAAAGTCAAACGATTCAGTCATAACAGGTACAATCATAACAGCAGAAGTCTCAGCAACAGAAGTCAACGAGCAAAACATAACCTTCGCATTATACAATGAAACAGGCGGACTAGCAAAGCCTTTAAGCATATTCACCGACGGGCGTAGAGCAGTAACATGGACATTGCTAAGTGAGGGAATATACTTCTATAATGTAACTCTAATAGACAAGGTAAGCCAGAAAGGGTCAACTGAGACCAGAAAAATAACATTAGATAACACGGCTCCAGCTATAGACTTCTCTGCACCGACAGAAGATTCAAACACAAACAAATCCCAAAACTGGATATTCATAAATACGAGCCTAACAGAATTAAACTTCCAAAACATAACATTCTTCTTGTTTAATTCAACAGGGCTAGTATCAAGCCAAACCTACAATGACAGCACCAGAGCACACAATTTCACAAATCTCCCAAACGAAATCTATTCCTATAATATCACAGTCTTCGACAAAGCAAGCCAAAACTCATCAAGCCAAACAAGAACAATAACGCTAGATACAATTCTTCCAATAATATCCTTTACATCACCAACGGAAAATGACGGAGCAATAAGAAACAGGAATTGGGTTTATCTTAACACAACAGTCACCGAACAAAACTTCAAGCAAATAACATTTAACCTATACGGCCCAGAAGGATTAATCTCCGAAGAAACATTTACCGACTTGACAAGAGCATACAACTTTACAGATCTTCCAGACGAAAATTACCAATACAACGTAACATCAATAGATTGGGCAGGAAACACAAACTCAAGCGAAACAAGAAGTATAGGATTGGATTCAAGCGGCCCAGTTGTAACAATAACAAAACCAAGGGCTAAAACATATGGCTACAATGAATCCTTGTCTTTAGAGCACACAGTCTCAGATAAAGTTTCAAGTGTGCAGGCCTGTTGGTGGAATTTAGACAATGGAGAGAACCAATCAATCACCTGCGGGACAACAACAACCTTTAACACTTCAGTCGCATCACATACATTATACTTCTACGCAAACGACACCTTTGGGAACATAGGACAAGACTCCGTATCGTTCTTCATTTCAATCACAGGACCAGCAATAGAATTAATCGCCCCAATAAATGACACATTCTATGGAGCAGGAACGGAGTTAAACTTTTCCTTTTCAGCATATGATCCAGATGATGTAGACACCTGCTCGCTTTACGGGAACTGGAACGGAGCATGGCACCAAAACGAAACATATTCAGGGAATTGGCAAGACGTCGCATCAGAAAACAGACGAGAGATAAACATTACAAACACAGGCAGTACAACGCTAACCGACTTTCCAATCTATCTCAACATTTCATCCTATCATACAGAAACAGGAGACTACGCTGATTTATTATTTTTTTCAGGAACTTGTGATTCCGCAGGCACAGCCCTAAGTTACGAAATAGAAGACTACACTTCTAGACAAGCAAACGTCTGGCTAAAAATTCCAAGCTTTACAGTTGGAACAAATACAATTTGTATGTATTACAAAAACCCAGATGCAGAAAGCACAGAAACACCAGCATCAGTTTGGAGTGCTTCATACACTTCCGTATATCACTTAGACCAAACATCAGGAACAGCATTCGATACACTTGGAAATTGGAATACAGAAGACGGAATAGACCCAGACTCAAACATGAACACATCAGGAAAGATAGGCGGAGCAGATTACTTTGATGGAACAGACTATCTAGGAACAAACCCAGAATGGAATGTAGATGGAGCGCACACATATTGTGCATGGATAAAATTTGCATCAAACCACAATGGAACAATTTTGGAAGATGGAGGAACAACTGACGGAACAGGTTTGGGTGTAACAACATCAGGAGCAATTCGATATGCAGAATGTTACAATAACGCATTTAACCCAATAGATTCAGGAACAACATACGCGGACGACTCATGGCATTACGTTTGCGGAGGACATACCGGGACAGTGCAATTCTTATATGTTGATGGAAGCCTATCGGGTTCGGCAACACAAGGAGATGGTCTCTCCGGAACAGACAATGCAAGAATAGGTGCAGCAACAGGTGCAAATCCAGTATTCTATGACAATGTTGCACATAATTTTATAGGAACCCTAGATGAAATCAGAGTCTCTTCAACATTTAGAAGCGCCGACTGGATAAATCAATCATATCAACAAATCACAAACTACGAATCAACAACAACATTAGGGCAAGAGCAAAATTTCACAGCATTCCAAGTCCCGATACAAGAAGAAGGCTCATATAAATGGAACATAAAATGCAACGACACAATAGGCTACGATTCATTTGGATTAAATAATTTCACCTTCATAGTAGACGTGACAGACCCTCAAATTTTCTTCGGAAGTGGCACAGAAGCCAACAATTCAAACGTCGGACGAAACTGGGTATTCGCAGATGTAAACCTAATAGAGAATAATTTCAAAAACATAACATTCAATTTATACAACTCAACAGGTTTCCCAAGAACAAACAGCTACACAGATTCAACCAGACAAACCAACTTCACAAACCTTGCAAGCGGAACATATTACTACAACGTCACAGTCTTTGACAAGGCAAATCATGTAGGATACTCCGAAACAAGGAAAATAAATTTAGATCTAATAGCACCAAGCGGGAACCTAGGCACGCCAGCAAACAACTCATACCTAAATAACTTAAACCAAAATCTAACTGCAACATTTTCTGACACAACAGGTCTACTAAACGCAACACTCTATATCCTAAACGCAACAGGACAAATCATTCATACGCAAGTAGTCGGGCTAGGAGGGGCATTATCATCAACGGTAGGAATAGTATATAATTTTCTAACCGAAGGAATTTACAGATGGTTCTATCAAGTCGAAGACACAGTCGGGAACAAAATGAATACAACTACAAACACACTAACAATTGACACAACACAACCACTAATAGAATATGGGATAGGAACAGAAGAGTCAGGATTAATTTTCGAACGAGAAAACATTTTCGTAAATGTAACCTCATCAGATACATACTGGAAAAACATAACATTCAGCCTTTATGATTCGGACTCCCAAGTCTTCTCTCACTCATTCTCCGATGGGACATTACAAATTAACTGGACGCTCCTTCCAGACGAAGTATATTTTTACAATGTAACGGCTTACGATCTAGCAGGAAATTCAAATACAACAACAATCAGAAACTTAACATTAGATAACTTAGCCCCAACTATAGATTTCTCAAGTTCAACAAAACCATCAGGATCTTTCGCATCAGGAGATTCAATAACAGTAGGTGTCGAAGTCACAGAAGCCAACGAAGCAAATATAACATTCAACCTTTACAACGCAACCGGCTTCAACATAAAAACAAACACATACACAAACCCACAAAGGGGGCTAACATGGAATCTACTTTCACAAGGAACATATTACTACAATGTAACAGTTGTAGACAAAGTAAGCCATTCAACTTCAACTCTAACAAGATCAATAACTCTCGACGACACAGAACCACAAATAACCTATGGCTTTGGAACACTTGCTAATAACACACACATAAACCAAAATTGGATTTTAGTAGCCGCAACTCTTGTAGAAGAAAACTTCCAAAACATAACATTCACATTATACAACTCCACCGGGCAAGTCGCGCAATCAACATTCACAGACACGACACGACAAATCAACTTCACAAACCTAGCAAACACACAATATTGGTACCAAATAATATCTTACGATAAAGCTTCAAATTTAGGAGTCTCAGAAACTAGATATACAACACTAGATTCAGTCAGCCCAATAATACAATTCGTCTCTCCAACAGAAAGCAATAACTTCAACAAAACCGGAAACTGGATTTTCATCAACACAACAATATCAGAAATAAACTTCCAAAACATAACTTTCAACCTTTATGACGGAATAACTCTAATCAACCAAACAACATACACAGGAACAACAAGGTCAATCAATTTTACAAACCTTCCGTCCAAAGTCTACAAATACAATGTAACGACTCAGGATAAAGCAGGCAATACAAATTCAACAGAAGAACGAAGAATCGGAATTGACTATTTAGGTCCAGTAATCCAAATAATAAATCCAAAACCAAAAGCCTATGGAACAAACATAAGTCTTCCGCTAGACTATTCAGTCACAGATGAAATAGTGGGAGTCAGCACATGCTGGTATAATATAGACAACACAGCAAACACAACAGTAAACTGTGCGGCATCAACAACCTTTAACACAACAGACGGCGGACACACACTTCATTTTTTCGCAAACGACACTTTCAATAACCTAGCCTACAAAAATGTAACCTTCCTAGTTTCAACAACAGGCCCGGCAATCCAACTATTAGAACCATCAGATAACTCATTCTATTCACAAGAAACAAGTATTCTCTTCAATTATACAGCAGAGGACCCAGATTTAACTCGAAGTTGTAGTCTATGGGGGACATGGAACGGAGGATGGCATTTAAACCAAACAGATTCTGACTGGATAAGAGGAGAGACGGGAAAATTTTTCGATAATTTCGAAGTAGCTTCTGGCTGGAATTGGACACAAAGCACAACAGATAATTGCGATTGGTCAAGAAACTTAGACAACGATGGGACACCTTCAGGTTCAACCGGCCCAGAGGCGGACCATACACTTCAAACAATAGCAGGACACTTCCTATTTATCGAAGCAAGTTCGGGGCAACCTTGTGCGTTTGACGCAGGCTCTCCTCAGGCCGTGTTAGAAAGTGAAAACTTAAATGCAGACCTAAACGATTATAATGTAAGTTTCTGGTTTCACATGTACGGAGCAGGAATGGGAAGTCTATTCCTAGAAGTTTACGATGGTTCAAGCTGGACATCCATTTGGTCCCAAGTCGGACAAAATCAAACAGTCCAAACGGCTCCATATATCTATGTCTCAAGAAGTTTAGCAGATTATGAAGGGACAATAAAAATAAGATTCAGAAGTATAACCGGTTCCGCATACACAAGCGATATGGCAATCGATGATATAAACATAAGTTATGTCCCAGCCAGCAACAAGCCCTACGGAAATTTTACACTCAACCTTTCGCAAGAAGGAACTTCTGAATGGAACGTCTTCTGCAACGACACGCTAGGCTACGTAACTTCCTCCGTATCAAATTATTCAGTCACATTCGACGTGACAGACCCAGTCGTAGACTTTGGACTAAACACATTACCAGATAACACAAACATCTCACAAAATTTCATTTACATAAACTCAAGTATAATAGAAAACAATTTCCGCAACATGACATTCTTTTTATACAATTCAACAGGACTGGTCACAACCTATTTCCAAAATGATTCAACTAGAGATCACACCTTCACAACTTTGCCAGATAAAAAATACTATTACAATATAACAGTCTTTGATTCAGCAGGAAGATACGGAAATTCCCCAACAAGAATAATACTTTTAGATACAATTTCACCAACCGGAAATCCGACATCTCCAACAAACAACCTAATCACAAACAACCCTTCACAGAATCTGACTGCAACATTATCAGACGAAAACGGATTAGCACAAGCCGTCCTTTATGTCTTCAACCAAACAGATTTTGTCTACTCGTCAATAATCCCACTTTCAGGAGAGCTTTCAATAATCATAGGAACAGTATACAACTTCTTGTCCGACGGAATTTACAACTGGTTCTACCAAGCAGAAGACATAGTCGGAAACAAATTCAATACAACAAACTACACAATAACAATTGACACGACACTGCCTCAAATAAATTTCATCTCGCCGACCCTTCCCAATAACACCGACATTACACAAAACTACATTTACATAAACACATCAGTCGTAGAAACAAATTTCAAAAATATAACATTTAGTTTATTTAATGGAGAGGGACTTTACGATTCATACACATTCACTTCCACGAAACGAGACATCAATTATACGCTTTTGCCAGACGACGAATATTTTTACAATGTAACATCACTAGACCTTGCCGGAAATAAAAACACATCAGAAACAAGAATCATAACATTAGACAACCTCCCACCATCAGCTTCATACGTCTCGCCAACAGAAGTTAACGCAGCCAACAAATCACAAAGTTTCATTTTCATAAATACTTCAATTCAGGAAACAAATTTTGCAAACATAACATTTAGACTTTATCTGGCAGGTACACTAATTAATACAACAACATCTGAGTCAAAAACGGGACAAATTAATTTCACAAATTTAGCAGACGGGACATATTTCTACAACGCAACAATTACGGACAAGTCCGGATTAACATTCAATCTCTCCACAAGAAAAATAACATTAGACACTACAAATCCAATTCTTTTTTTCATAGCACCAACTGAAGATTCCGGAGTATCTCTCGAACAAGAATTAATCAACCTAAACACATTTCTCTCAGAAACAAATTTCAAAAATATAACATTCTACCTATACAATCAAACACATCTATTAAATCAAACAACCTACCAATCACAAATAACCCAAATAAATTTTCAAGCATCAGGAACAAACAAGACATATTTTTACAACGCAACAACTTACGACACATCGGGAAATAAGGCATCAGCAGCGACGAGGAATATAACACTAATAGATACCGTATTCCCAACTCTAACACTAACTTCGCCACAAAACAAAACATACACCTACAACACAAGCCTTAGAGTAGATTACAGCGCATATGACATCCATCTGGACAAATGTTGGTATAGACTAAACTTTGGAGAGAATGTGACAATGCCAAACTGTCAAGGTGTGGCAATCAATGTAGCAGACGAGCAATCACATTTCCTACAAGTTTATACAAACGATAGTATGGGATATACAACCTCAAGAAACGTAACATTCTTCGTAAATTCATCCCTAATAAAATTGCCAGAAACATATTCAGTCCAACGTGGTTCAATATTTACTGATGGAACTTCCATTCAATCGATAGAAGAAATTCATCCAACAAAAGGATTTATCTTACACACGGTAAGAGCAGGAACTTCAGACCCAGCAACATTACAAATAACATCTGACTTTACAGATCCAGAAGAAATCATTTTCAAAAACTACGAATCTGGTTCAGGTGCAATTGTTGAATGGTCGCTAGTAGCAGGGCCAAACATAACAGTTCAAAGAGGAGAAATCTCATATACAAACGAAAACACATTATCTCTATCGATTACCCAAGTCAATTTATCAAATTCCTTCATCATAGTAAACAACAGGCTAGACTCAAGTACCTCAGCTCAGAACATTGACGGATTCTGGACTGGCAAATTTATAGATGATTCAAATGTAAATTTCACAAGATCTTCAAATCTAGCAAACGGGACATTGTCTTACCAAATCGTAAGCTGGAAAGAAGTTTCAACGCAAAGAGGTTTCGCGCAAATTTCAAACACAGGAAGTGCAACAGAAAAGACAATATCACAAATAAACACAAATAAAACATTCATGATATTTTCAAAAAGGTCAACAGACACACTGATTCAAAACGCAATGACAAAGGGACAAATAAAAAATTCAACAACATTAAATTTTACAAGAGAGGGTATAGCAGGAGCATTAGATATCGAATGGTTTACAGTTGAATCAGACCTCTTCGCCGCACAACATGGAACACATTCACACACAATTTCCTCATCCCCACAATACGCAACAATTTCTATGCCCCTAGTAAACACAACAAGGTCTTTTGACATCCACTCAAACGAAAACTCAGGAGCCTCAACGTCATTCGCAACATCATATCTAACGCAAAATATATACAATAAAACCGCAATAGTTTTACAAAAAGGAGTAGCAGCTGGAGCGGGAACAACCAGTTGGTCGGCAATCGAAATCACAGAACTAGACGCGCCAGAGATAACATTAACATATCCAATCAACACAGCAAATTTTTCAACTTACACAATTCCCTCATTCAACTTCACATTGTCAGATGAATCTCAAGTCCTAAACTGCTCACTCTACGGAAACTGGTCAGGCGGCTGGCACCTAAATCAAACAATTTCTAACCCAGCAAAAGATATAATACTAAACTTCTCGTCGATAGAAGTTGAATCAGATGGTTATTACACATGGAATGTAAAATGCACAGACGCATATCAAAACACAGCATGGGGCTCAAGCAATTTCACATTCGCCGCATTTTTACCACCAACAACACCAACAATATATAACATAAACCAAACCTCAAACGACGGAACAGGAAACATCATCTTGTCATGGAACGCATCAGAGCACTCAGAAAGATACAAAATCTACGCCGGCTCAACAATTCCAACTCTAACTTACGTAACCGAAACAACAAATCTAAATTATACTGATATTACATTTGCAGGGCAAAAACGAAGATTCTACCAAGTCATCGCGACAAACCCAACCGGACAAAACGCATCTGATATATTCGGCGCGCATCTCTACGAATTAAGGCACAACATCGTAAAATCGCAAAATTGGATTGCATTCCCGTCAAACGCCAGTTATTTGAAAAACGCAAACGAAACATTAAACGAAATACCTCAAAGCACAGCTTTTACAACATTCAACTCAATAACACAAAGCAGAGTTACTTGCAACAACTTCTCATGCCCAGAAAGCTTCTCGTGTACCGCAACAAATTGCAACTTCGAAATAGAATCAGGAAAAGGCTACGAAGTAAATATCAACACATCATTATCACAAACAATTAACTGGAGTGTGGTCGGAAAAGTTTATCCGAGTCAAACAATAGACTTGACAAAAAACGCAACTAGCTTCGGTAAAAACTGGATAGCACTTTATGCGAATACAACACGTTCAAATGCGCAAGGATTAATAATGAGCATTCCAAATGCAGATGCAATATCAAAATGGAACCCGACCACACAAGGCTCACAAGGGCTAATCCCTTCACCTTTCCCGTGGATACCAGGATTCATCGGAAACAATTTCCAATTAAATTTAGAAGAGGGCTATGAAGTTTCTGTAACTTCATCAACACAATGGACACAAAACTAAAATACATAATATTATTATTACTACTAACTAGCCCAGCTTCTGCCAAATTCATCTGCGGAGAAGTTCAGTCAACAGACAGCATGTCCCCATCTTGGTTCGAAGTAAAAACATATTTAGCAACAAACGAAAATTATTTTTCAAATTGCCAAGTCTCTCCGGCAAATAACAGATATTGCTGTGACCTCGACGTAATAAAAGACAGAACAGGATATCAATGGAAATCTGGAGATATCTTCAAAACAAAAATAACAGACAAAAGCTCAGGCTACTTCGCGACTCCAAAAAACCTAACACTATCAGGAGAGGGCTACGATGTCGCACCAACTTTAATACTAGAAAAAGCAATTAGAATAATCCAACCAAACACAACCCTAACAATATCAGAATCACAAATCCCAATCGAGCTCAACTTCTCACAATCATGTACAAATCAAACACTTTCTCAAGCTAACCTAGCCCTAGGGAAAAACATCATAACAACTCTAGCAATATGTAACAACGAAATATTCACAGAAAATAAAACATTTTTTCTAATCCAAAATTTAACATTCCAAAAACAATATTCAGAACAATTCAGCAAAAATAAAAATAAACCAAAAATAAGAAGTGATGCGGAAGGGACAATCACCCTACAAGCAAGACTTTCCCATGAAGTAGAAGGCATCCAATTAAAAGAATATGTCCCGTCGTCGTGGGAAATATCGAACATATCAAATAATGGCGTAGCTCAATTTTCAACTCCCCAATACAATGTAATCACATGGCAAGTAAGTGGTGATAATTTCACTTTCAGCTATCAAATAAAATCCCCAAAAATAAAATCCCAGCCAGAGGAGTTCGTATTCAAAACACAACTAGATAAAAATGAAATAAACGAAGCAAAAGTAGAAGTCTATAAATTCATCCCACTTCCAATAACCCCAAAGCCATATCTCGGAGGTTGGTGTTTTAATCCAAAAAATTTTTCAAAAGTATCAGAAGCATTTCCCCTAATCTTCAAAGACAAAGGACTAACCGCAGCACTTTATTCAAGTCAGCCAATAGAACAAAGCGCATTCAATCTTTTAGACTTTCTGTCCACGGAAAAGTTTGACAGACAATATGACTATCTAAAATCATACCAAGTTCAAACAACTCTAAACAAAACAGAACAAGGAAAAATGGTATTCGAATACGAGATAAACAAAACTTTCCTAGAAGAAAATAATTACAAAGAAATAGGCTTCTTCGAAAAAAACGCCGGCAAATTCCTAAAAATAACTGGCGGGGTAATCGGGACAACAGAAAACACAATAAAATACAGATTCGAGTCAGAAGATCCCTTAGATGAAATTTTCATCCTAGCAGAAAAAAACTCCTTAACAATTTTCGATAAAATTTTAAATTTTCTAGACAAACTAAAATTCTGGTAATCAAAAATTATATTCATCACCACAAGCCGTACAATCGAACTCAATTAAAGCACCAAGAGGCAATTCTTTGACCGCCAAAGCAACCCTAGAAGGAAAGCCTTCCTTAAAATATCCAGAATAGATTTTATTAACAATAGAGTAATCCCCCATATCAGCAAGAAAAATTCTAACCTTAATAATATTTTCAAAACTCCACCCAATTTCTTTCAAAATATCTCCAACATTTTCTAAAGCTTTTCTGGTTTGAGCCTCAATCCCCTTAGTCAACTCGCCATCATTATTCAACCCAATTTGCCCAGAGATTTCCATAATATATTTTTCGCCAGAAATAACAGCCTTAGAAAAAGGCAGTCCATCGGAAGCACGAAGCATTTTTCTAACCATAAGAGAATCAGATAAAAGATTTATATAAAGTTTACGAAGTCATCCATGAGAAATGCGCTGCCGAAGGTGGCGCAATTTTTCATGGAAGAATTAATTAAAACAGTAGCCAAACACAAAATTATCTAAAGCATTAAAAACGATATCATCTACAACATTGTATGCTAGACCTCCTATTCAACCCAGAAAAAGCCGAACGCCACCCAATTGAAATTCTAATAATTGCCTCATTTTATTCCATCCTCTCAATCGTCTTAGGCCTATGGATTTTCAAAGACTCAACTTCCCTAGCAATAATATTTCTAACAACCCTTTCTTGCCTCTATGTTGTCCAGGGCGCAATAAAAATGGAAGAGAAAAAAGAAAAAAATTGGAACGATGAATCTTGGTTGCTCCAACAGCACAAATCCATAGCAATCCTAATCCTAATGCTCTTTCTTGGCTTCACATTTTCTTTCGCGATGTCTTCCTTCTTCTTCCCTCCAGAAATCTCGCAAACAGTTTTCGAGATGCAAGGCTCCTCAGTAGATCACATTAAACTAATCACAGGCAAAGCAACAGACACAACATCCACCATAACAAACATTTTCAAAAATAACACAAAAATAATTCTAATATCTTTAGTCTTTGCGATATTCTACGGCGCAGGAGCAATATACATAATAGCATGGAACGCTTCTGTAATGGGTTTCGTAATCGGCTCCGTCGCAAGAGAAACATTTGGATTAGCTGCCCTTCCAATCTCCTTCGCAAAATATTTTCTCCATGGAATTCCAGAAATGTTAGCCTACATCTTAGCAGCAATAGCCGGCGGAATACTTTACTTCGCTTTCATCAAAGGCGACTTAACAAACAAAGACAAATTAAAAAGAATTATATTAGACACTTTATCCCTAATCCTAATCGCAATCCTACTCCTCCTATTTTCAGCAATCTTAGAAGTTTATGTCTCGCCGCTTATTTAGGCTGCGATATTTTGGAGAGGGTCGCTCCTCAGTTTATTAATACACTTCTTTATAAAAAGGAAAAGAGCATAAAGCAAATAGACTATAATTAAGAATATTAGGACCCAGAAAAACATTTTATTCCAGTTATACAAGAAATAAAGAAAAGCTGAAATAAGAATAATAACAATAAGTACAGCAATAAAAATACCCTTTATCTTTTCAACATATTTTTTAGTAAACATAAACGATAGATTAGAATTTAGTTTAATATGTTTACCTCCCATAAGAAATCATGTGGCGAAGCCCATGATTTTTTATGGAAACAATAAAGTTCAAGATAAAAAATACGTGAGAATCCGTGTGCGAAATATAAACAATTCTCCCTCACCCCAACTCAAAATGAATAACCAAAACCCCAAACTCTAAAACCTTCTCTTTAGAATAAACCCGCTCCAAAATCTCCCTCTCATAATCCTTAACCCTATCTCCCATAACTTTATACAAGTCCTCAAAACTCGAAAATCGAGACAGCCCAATAACTCGCGTAAACAAAATTTGCGATTCATCACTTCTATTAACAACCTTAATCTTTTGCCCCAACTTTATCCCCTGTCGCTTCAAATCATTCAACCGAATTTCCATCGTCTTAACCCCGGCCAAAATATTATCAAATGGCTCCTTATCCCTATGTTGCACAAAAACTTCTTCCATAAAGAAAACAAGAAAACTGCCGTTAAAAGTATTTCCAGTTCCTACAAATTAAATTCCAACTCTTTCAAAAAACAAAACATTTTCATTGTAAGTTTTCCACTCATATCAACCTCAAACTTTTCCAACTGGGAATTCTCTTCCCTATAATAATCCAAAAGCATAGAAGCATACAGCTCCATCAATTCATTCGGTAGCTTCCCAAATCTCCCAGAATCTCCACCAAACACTAATCCGTCAGGAACAAGCTGATAAATGCCAACTTTCCCTCCGCCCAAAACATCTTTCTCACTAGCGCAATTACCAGGAACATAATTATGATAATCCACATCAGCCGCATGATAAACTAACTTATCATCATCCCTAACAACAATAAACCTATGAAAATTCCTGCCTATCTCTAATTTCTTCTCAACATTCCCAACCTCAATCCGATTTATAATATTCATAAAAATGCCGAAACAATAAGATTTTTATTTATTTCTATAGCTCATATAAATCCCAAACCTTAAATACTTTAAAAAGTCTATAATAAGAACCAAAAAAGACTTTAAAAAGAACCATGAAAGAGATGATTTTCAAGGATGGCAAGATCCAAAAAGGATATAGGGTAAAAATACCAAAAGCCATAGTCGACACGCTAAACCTCAAAGAAGGACAAGAGGTCATAATCAATTTCAATCTCGAAACAAATAAACTAACTCTGGACATCAAAGATGAAAAGAAATAATTTTTTTTTCACCATACTATTGTTAACATCATTATTAGTGACGCCATTTACAACATCCGCTCATTGGATCGCAGGCTATGTAGAAAACGCATTAGACACGACTTCACCGGATGGCAGAACAGTTAGACTATGGAACGAAGCCAACGGACAAGAAACTTTCGGAATCGTTGGACCAACTGGACTTTCAAGCACGCCAAACATCTACATGATAGATTGCGAAATGCTAGCAACTCCTTGCCAAATTGGGGACAAGCTAAACCTAACAATTGTAAACGATGCATCAGGTTACACCGCAAAAAAAACAACACAAGTAACAGTCACGGGAGCCGGCTTCGACATGGCGCAAAATCTCTCAATCAATACACCTCCAGTTTTCATCAACATAACAATAGAAGACTTTCTAACCTCGCCACAAAATGAAATTGACCTAACCCCAGCAACACAAACACAGGCAAACTGCTTCGGAGTAGTCTCAGATTACGAAGGTGCAACATCAATGCAATCAGTTTTAGCAGAACTATTCTCAACCTCTTCCTCGTTCGGCGCATCAGATGACAATAACAATCACTATACAAACTCAACCTGCGGAATAGACACATCTTACGGAAACGAAAACCAAGCCATGATAAATTGCACATTCCAAATAGAATACTACGCCGACTCAGGGAACTGGCAGTGCCAAATCAACACGACAGACAATTACTCATCTTCAATCCTAACTTCAGACACAACGTCAATCAACACGCTCCTAGCACTAGGCGTAAACTCACCAATGGAATTCGGAGAAATGGAATTAGAAGAAGTCAGCCCAGAAGCAGAAGCAAGGGTAACAAATTACGGCAACATACAAATCAATCTAACACTAAACGGCTACGGGCAAACTCCTCTAGACGGAAAAGCAATGGAATGCGGCACAACAGACATTCCAATTGACTACATGAAATTCAACCTAACAGCTTCAAACTCAAGCGGACTAACTTTGCAACAATTAGAAACAATATATCAAAACCTAACATCTTCACCAACAACACATGAATTTAACTTAGACTCAAGGCAAAACGACATGGAAAATGAGGCAAACAAAAGTACCTATTGGCGAGTCTATGTCCCACAAGGAATAAGCGACGACTGCATGGGAAACATCGTCTTTGCCGCGACGCAAGGGTAATTTAATAAACATAAATACAAATATAAAATGGGAGAAAAAATGGGAGAAAGCAAAAGAGGGAGAACGGTCTTAACAATAGTAGCGGCCCTAATAATTTTAATGCAACTATCATCCGCTGCAAATATTGGAGTCAGCCCGGCAGGAATTAATTTCCAAAATGTCCTAAGGTCAGGATATGCACAGCGTCCAATAACACTAACAATAGATTCAGAAATTTCAACCGAAGTAGAATTTGAAACTTACGGCAACATATCAGACTGGATAAATTTTACATCAAAAACTCTATCTGTATCAAAAGGAAATCCTTTACAAATAATCATCTCAGTAAGCCCACCTTCCGACGTCCCAAATGGAAATTATACCGGATTCCTAAGAATCAAATCTTCAAGACTTGGTGACTCGAAAGAAGGTCATGCGACAGGACTCGTTCTCCCAACACTAGATGTATACATAGTAACAGAAATAACAGACCAGGAAATACAACAATGTGAGGCCTCAAATTTCAAAATCTCTAATGCCGAACAAGGCGAAGACGTGATTCTAACTTTAGACATGGAAAACCGAGGCAACATAAAAATATCTCCAAAAATATCTCTAGATATCTGGGACCAATCTTCAACAAACTTGATAGCACAAAAGGAATTCTTTCCATCCCAAATAACACCAACAAAGCAAGGTCAGTTCCTTTTCAAAATACCATCCACAGATTTAGACATAGGACAATATTGGGTAGAAATTTCAGTCCCAGATTGTTACTCGTCACAAATTCTAACATTCGATATTTTAGAAGAAGGATCACTCTACGCAGCTGGGACTCTGCAAAAAATAATCGTAGAACCATGGGCAGATATAGACGACATAGTCCCAATTACCGCAATTTTTCAAAACACAGGAGAAAAACCCCTAGAGGCAAGATTCATCGGTAAAATAATGCACGAAAACAAAATCATTCAACTACTAGAAAGCGACGAGCCACTCTTTATTCCACTCTCAGCACAAGACAATTTCCAATTCTATTTCACCCCACAAAAAGCAGGCAAATATATAATTTCAGGCAGAGTCTTCTACGACAACAAACAGAGTTACGAACAGTCCGTAATTCTAAACGTAAATCCAAAAAACTCAATAACCCAAATCCTGAAAACAGCCTCATATATTTTCCTAATCCTTATCATCTCAATTCTAGTCTACAAAATCAGAAAAGAACGGAGGTCTTACCTAAACCTAAAATCAAGACGATGAAAAAAATAATATTCCTAATACTATTATGCACAACATTAGCAACAGCATCAACAGTTAGTTTCAACTTTGACCCAAACCAAGACTCATCCCAAACGAATCCAAATATAATCTACGAAAACTCAATTGTCCTCCAAATCACAACAACTTCTCAAGTCCTTTGCAGATACAGTACAACAAAAGACACCCCCTTCGTTTCAATGGAAGGATTCGATGACAATTTTGAAACAATCCATAAAAAAACTCTAATAAATTTGCATGATGGAGTCTACAAATACTATGTAAAATGCCGACCAATAGCAGACCCGAACAACGCATCAACAGGAGTCGCCCAGCTCGAAGCCGTCTTCAAAATAAGTAACCCAATCTCAGCACAAATTTCCCTAAGTCAGTCCCCACTAAAAGCAGGCAAATATGAAGTGAGCTTACTAACAACAAAAATCCCGGCCACAACACCACTGCTGAAATATTCATTCGACGGGATAACCTATAACCCAATAATCCTCTACGGCTCCGAAAATTCATGGGAAGGATTCCTTGTAATTTCTTCAACAATGGAAGAAGAGGTCGGCTCATTCAAATTCGAGGCAAGAGACTTAGAGGGAAGAACCGGGACACAAATCATTGGAAACAACGTCTTCATAGTAGACACAAGAGCCCCCCCACTAATAACTTCGCTAGAAGCTTCAGGTGAATACGGCCAAATAAAATTAGATTGGTTCTTGGACAAAAAAGAAGACATAGAAGAAATAAACATTTACAAATCAGAAAACCCAAATGTTGACCTAACAAATTTTTACAAAAAACTAGAAGGCACAAAAGAAGAATACACCGACACAGGAGTCAAAAACGGGAAAACATATTACTATAGAATATCCTCTTCAGATGCAGCCGGAAACACGGCAGACTTATCCCGTGAAGTCTCAGCAACAAGCCTTCTCTCAAAAACATCGTCATCAACTTCGGGGCTATCAGCTTCTCTAGTTGGGTCAGTTGACGCACTTCTTTCAGAAATAGAACTATTGCAATCTGACATAGAAAATTCAGACGACATGATATCCGATTTAACTCCTTCAGAAACAGAATATATGAAAACCTTCAAAATAACAGACAACTTCGAAAGCGCAAAGTTAGAATTAGCCAACTTAAAAAAAACAGTTGAAAATTACAAGTCAACAGATCTAGCAAAAGATTTGCTAGACAGCAGACTAAATTCGGCAAGAGTAAAATTAAGCATCTTAAGAAAAAAAATACCAGACACATTTTCAACAACAGACTCTCTAGAAATAACTCAAACATCAACGGAAGACTTAATCCGAAAAGCAATCTTGGAGTATTCCCCAGAATTTTCCCCAAGCCTAATTGACAAAACGGTAAAAAAATCCATGCAACTTATAGAAGACGAAAACCTTCAAATAAAATCCAAGCTAGGAGTTTTCCAAGTCACATATCTCGACGGCAACAAAGAAGACTTTTCAATTATAGAACACTCCCTAAATTCAGAACTAGAAAAAACGGAAAACACAAAATTCCTTCTCCAGTTTCCATCAGGCTCCCTTGACCTAAGCTCCCTCATAATGAAAAACATAGACTACACCCCAGAGCAAGAGGGCCTAATAAGTTTTGAAACCGATACAAAAAAAATAACATACACATTCAACCAAAAACTCGACACACAAACTCTTTCTCTAATCTCAGTCTCCCTAATCTCACTGCAAGAAGAAACAACCCCACTAACAGGTCATTTCCTTTCTTCTGTCCCCACCACTGGCTCAAGTATCGCAACATATTTAGTCCTCATTGCATCAGGATTAATCGGATATCTATTCTTTGTGAAACAACAACAGAAAAAACAAATTTCTTTAGAATTCCTAGAAAAAGCAAAGCAAGTAAAACTCTTACAAAAAGACGGCAAACTAGAAGAGGCAAACAAATTATATGACCAACTAAAAATAGAATATATAGGATTATCAGGCAGCCAAAAACGCGAAGTCTTCCAGGAAATAAAACATCTAACGAAACAATGAAAAAACAAATACTATTACTAACACTAATCCTAACCTTAACAACAATCATAGCAGAAAATCCTCTCTCCATAGAAATCCCACAAGGACAATCAAACTTCATAGTCACCGAATATTTCCCATCAATATACGTAAGCGAATTCGTTCAAGAAAATCCACAAATTCAATCCATCTCAATTAGTCAATACGGGCAAACTTTCGGTTATCTAAACACTCTCGGAGGAATTGGAACAAACTTTTTAATTGAACCTACCAAGAACTATGAAATATACACAAATCAAACAATAACAGTTCAATTAAAATATTAGCACAATTTTTTATTCTACTCAATCAACATCCTTACCATCCGCTGAAACTTTCTTTTCGCCTTCTTCTTTCTTCTCCTCGACCTTAACCTTTTTCCAAAACATTCCTTTCTTCAATAGCCCAACAAAATCATTCCATCCAGAAACAATCCAGCTCCAAACAAAATTCCAACTCTTTACAGCAGCTTCACTAAACCTCGTCCAATTTTCATCAATAAATCTAACAAAATCCCTCCAAGTCGTCAAGGCAAAATCTCGAACCTTGCACCAAGCATAAATCAACCAATCAGGAAAAATCCATGCCCAAAATCTAGCAACCCGTCGCCCAAAATTAAACCACATAACTTCAAATCGCATCCGAGTCCTTTCCCAAAATCCAAACTCAAAACTAAAATGCGAAATCTCCAAATGCTTAAATTTATCATAACCCGCAATCTTCTTCTTCATATTCCGAAGTCGCAAAGTCTCAAGCTGATTAAACTTATCATAACTCTTGCTAAACTTTTCCCTAGATCTAGCCAAATTTTTTCTATATCGTTCAAAACTTTTATTATGATCTTTACTGACTTTCAACTCATCCAAAAAATTCGAATCAATATCTTCGGCTTCTTGTTTATATAAATCATCAATATCTCCCATTAAAACACAAACCATCCATTTATTTTAAACTTAAGCAAACCAAATTATTAAACTAGCCTTTTCCCAAAGCCCCAGGTCCTCGTAATTTTTTAGAAACCTTCTCTCTTGAAAAATGTCCCATTTCTCAAAACTAAAATTTTCATAAGGGTTGACAGACAACTTAAAATTTTATCTAGGAAAGTAGAATATATCTCCTATTGGGGAAACCGATGCGGGATACATTTCCAATCCGTTAGTGTGCTCAATAAGAACCAACTCTCGAAACGGTTTCAAAATATCTCCTATAAATAAAATAAAAATATCAATTATTATCCATTAGAAATCATTCAGACGTTGTCCCATGATTTTGAATGGATTTCTATGTTTTGTAAATTCACAAAATCCCTAACCCTATTTGCACCAACAGTCACAAGAATTACAATCCTCAATCTTCCCTTCAAACCCAAATCTAACAAAATCCATCCCACGAACATCGCACTCATTCACACACTTAAGCCTACACTCTCCTTCGTCTCGAACCTGATGAACCAAATTTCCAAGAATAATCCCACACTCATCTTTAATATCAAAATATTTCTCTTCTTCAAATTTTTCAAAAAACCCAACGCTAGACATTATTAGTAAAACCAAGCCCACAACTAAAATACCAACACCAAAAAACAACAAAATAACAACCTTCCTATTCTTTAGCCTCCGAGCAGCCCCAATTTTTCCATTTCCACTAATACTAATCTTGACAGCCCCATTCTTCTTCTTCTGTCCTTTAGAAATCTTACTTTTCATCTCCACCCTTTTTCCTCTTACATAAATTTACAAACTCACTCAAAGTCTCCTTTAACTCCCGCTCTTCTTTCTTCATTTCCTCCTCCTTCTTAACCAACCTAAAATAAATCTCGCGCCAATCTTCTTCAAGCTCTTGCAAAACCTTAACTTTATCATTAATCTGTCTCTTATACTCAGCCCCAAAACTTTCAATAATAATATCTGCTTTATTCTCTTCCCAATATCCCTTCATGTTCGAAACAACATCTTGCTTCAAAAACTTTTTCTCATACCAATCTTCAAGATTCCCAAGGTCCTTAATCTCACCATTAATATCATCCAAAACCTGATCAAAAAATCCAGACTTAGACAATTTCCCACTTTCACTCGCCCTCAAAAGATTATTATCAATAGCTTTCTTAATATCATCATGTGCAGGTTTATCCTGAATTGCATCGCGTGAAAATTCAAGGCAATCTTCTCTTACAACTTCTTTCTTTTGGGACTGAGGGATAATAATAGGCTTGGGCAAAATAGGCAAAGGCTGGCTAACAATAGGTTGAGTATATTGCCGAGCACTTTCTATGGGTGCACTCCTTCCAAGACTTTCTATAGCCAAATCTGGCAGTTCACTCGGCGCGCTACTTTTACTCAAAAATCCCATAACAGTTAATCTCCTCGACAATAACAACCTAAATTATTTTATATACCTTTCGACCTATCAACCCAAACTTTAAATTCCCAAATCCCTATGAAAACCCATGAAAGAAGGGAGATCTCAAAAGTATACTGCTAAGTCAAACACCGCTTTAGCAACTCTACGAACCGAACTTCAAAAAGAATCCCGCGAAAAAAATATAGAGATGTTTCTTCTTTTCCTAGCAATCCTTTCAACGACATCCTTCATATTACTTTTCACTTCCCACTATCTCTCAACTGGTTACGCAGTCTACGTAGAAAGTAGGGCCGGAGATATCACGCAAATAGTAATTGAACGGACATTCCCAACGCTCTATTGGAACGGAATCTACGGATTGGCTCTTCGAGTGCCAGGCTTTACGGAACAGCTATCAGAAACTTTCTCAGGAGAAATTGGTAGACAGGACCTCTTTTTTGATTGCATAGACACAGCGGCGGAAGGTGGAAATGAGGTTTACGCGTCAACTGTTTTAACAATAGACTTCAGCTCGCTAGTCCCAGCAACCCCAGAAGAAGTCGACACATATATAGGCTGTTCTGGCAGGGTAGATTGTGCAGTCAACACATTTACATCCTCCATGTGGATAATGATAGGCTCACGAAATGTAACAGACATTCCATCAACACATACTTACCGATGGGATGGAGAAAATAACATATTCGACATCGGAATCCTAAAAGACGCTTCTGGCAATATCGTATATGTCTCCCATATTTCAAATTTACAAAAAGGATATTCGCCCAATGTAACTGTGAATTACCAAATGTTAATCCCAACACCAGAATCAACTTCAATAACATATTACTTCTTCACGGATCCAAATGACGAATGTCCAGCAGGCGGCGGCATAGGAACAACCGTAGAAGCAACAGTTTTCGGTTTCGTAAAAGACACGCTAGGAAACCCAATCGCAAATGCATCCGTAACATTCGCAGGCATAACAAAAAACACAACCTCAACAGGATATTACAATTTCACAACAACACTAATCCCAGGAACATACAATATAATAGCACAAAAGTTAGCATACGATGACAAATTCGAATACATTAATATCTCTTTTGAAAATTATACAATCCAAAAAAATATAACACTTTCTCCGGCAACACCAGGAGTATTCGAAACAATAATCCCGCATATTCATGGCTACATTTTAGACACAAGTGATCTTCCGCTTTTAGACTCCCAAGTCTCGATATCAGGGTCCTCTACGACAACAGATATTTACGGTTACTACTCATTGTACCCATCCCTTACAACTCAAAATCACAGCCTCATCGCAACACTAGAAGGTTACAACAACAATTATTCTATTATTGACTTTTCTTCCAGCCCAACTGAAGTCAAAGTTAATTTAACACTAACTGAAATAAATCCAGTTCAAGAACAATTGGTGTTCCCAACAGGACCATATACAGAAGAAAACAAGCTAGCAGAAATAATAGAAGCAGCAAGGAAAAATGGAGATGATTACTGGATTAGTACAAAAGAAATAAAAAAAGAGGTAAGGCGAAATACTTTCGCAGAAGAGAGTGTAGGAATTTATAATTTCGGAGAAGCAATGTCCTTGGTATTTTCTCTTCCTCCAGAACTTGAAGATATAATAATTCTAGAGCAAAAATCCCTAACAATCCAACCTGATTCATTTGGAGAATTAAAAATGACAATTTATGGAACGGCACCACTAGGGACATATGTCGGGAACCTTTCGATATCAGGTTCGCTAGAGCAAAATATCCCAATCACAATAAAAATAGTAGAGAGACGAATGCCAATTGAAGCGATGCTAATTAAGGCGGATCTTTTTAATACAAAAGTAAATAAGGGCGATACCCTAAAATACAAACTTTCTCTACAAAATCTTCTAAGCGAACAAAATTATTTAGTCTCAATAAAAGCAGAAGCGGTAGCAACAAACGGTTCAAAAGTTTACGCAGAAAAACAAACAAATGAAGAAATCCAAACTATGCTGACTCTTCTGGAAGAATTACAGCTCCCTGATGACATTCCAAATGGAGAATACCATCTAGAAATTGAGGCCAAATATTTTAATCTCGTCTCGAGAATTACAGTCCCATTTCAAGTAACACAACCTCTCTACCTTTATGCTTTCTTTGGAATTCCACTTTGGATGTACCTAGCTATAATTTCATTCTTAAGCTTTATTCTATTATCCCTTTTCATCTACAAAAGACATCTAGATAAAATGAAAAGATACAAAGTAGCAGTTGATTATTCAACTCTCCCTCAACCAGGATCGCGAGTAATAAGCCTAGGGCACATTGCAGAGACAAATAAAAATGCACTCTTCGAAATTGATAGACTAACAGTACATACAATTGTAGCCGGTGCAACAGGTATGGGTAAGTCCATTTCTGCCCAAGTCTTAATAGAAGAAGCCCTAATGAAAAATGTCTGCGTCATAGTGTTCGATCCAACAGCCCAATGGTCAGGAATGCTGCGAAAATGCGAAGACAAAAAAATGATATCTTTCTATCCAAAATTCGGACTAAAGCCTTCCGACGCTAGAGGCTTCCCAGGAAATATCCGAGCCGTAAAAGATGCAAGGCAAATAATTGACATAAATAAATATTTCGCACCAGGTCACGTACAAATTTTCACCTTAAACAAACTTCAGCCAAAAGACATGGACATTTTTGTAGCAAATGTAATTAGACAAGTTTTCAAGTCCGATCCAAAAGAATCCCCAGAATTAAAGATATTATTAGTATTTGATGAAGTTCATCGTCTTCTTCCTAAGTTTGGTGGACAAGGGGAAGGTTTCCTTCAAATTGAAAGAGGCTGTCGAGAATTCCGTAAATGGGGAATTGGGCAGTTATTAATCTCCCAGGTTATGAATGATTTTGTAGGAGAAATTAAAGCAAATATCAATACAGAAATCCAGACCCGTACAGTAGAAGAAGGCGATTTAGAACGAATAAAATCAAAATATGGAGACAGTTTCTTAAAATCTCTAGTAAAGTCCGAAGTGGGAGTAGCGATGTTTCAAAACGCAGAGTACAACAGGGGGCTTCCCTACTTCATCAATTTCCGACCAATTCTCCATAACACAAGAAGACTTTCCGACGAAGAACTAGACAGATATAATCAATACAACGACCAAGTCGAAGAACTAGAATATCAAGTAGAACAACTCGAAGAATTAAAAATTGATGTCTTCGATTTGAAAATGGAATTAAAACTAGTCAAAGATAAAATTATGGTAGGAAACTTTTCAGTAGTTGATATTTATCTAGAAGGATTAAAACCACGAATTGTAAAGCAATGGGAAAAATTAGGCAAGACACCGAAGAAAAAGCAAATTGAATTGGCAGATATGGACGAAATAAAAAGGTCAGTAGAGGAAGCACAAAGAGAAAGATCAAAGATAGAAGACAAGGAAAAGATTCAGGCAATAGAAGAGAAAGTAACTTATAATAAAGAAGAAAATATGGAAGAAAAACAACTAGAGCCAATAACTTTCGACAACGGGATGATGGTTTCAACACTAGCAGAACTAAAAGATGTTCTTCCAAATATGGACGATGATATTTTCAAAATACATGTTAACGAAACAAAAAATGAAATTGCAGCATGGTTTAAACAGCTTTCACCAGAATTTGCAACCAAGCTAAATCCGATAATGGAAAAAACTAAAATGATCGAAGAAATAAATAATTTCCCTTCTAGGACTAAATGAAAAAAGAATACTTAAGGATAAAAGGCATATCAAAGAAAATAATCCCAAATGAACAATACAAAAAGATACAAAAAATATCTTGCTATACCGAGAGGACAGAAGGTTTAAAATATCTTGTAGCTTCTAAACTAAAATTAAAGCTCTTAGAACTGGAGTTAGCATCAGGGGAGATCGACAAAAAAGAGGCATTGTTAGTAAGGTCAAAATTAACATTGCTAAAATCAAAAATCAAAATTTTTGAGTCTACATATGATAAGCATGACTACGATATTCTCCTAAAACTAATCCAAGAAATAGAGCATGAAATAAAATGTTCGACTTCCTAAAAAAGAAAAAAGATGAAGAATCTTCTGAAGAATCTTCTGAAGAAAAGCCAGAAAAAGAAATAGAAGTGGCACCAGTGGAAGTCTCAAAAGAAGCATCTGCGGACATAATAAAATTAAAGACAGAAATAGAAAAGTTAAAAGCAAGTTCTGAAGCTTTCAAAGAAGTTAGAGCTTCTTTTTCAGAAAGATTTACAAGAACTTCCGAACAAATTGGTGAACTTAGGTCAATGATTCTAGAGCGAGACCGAACAATTCAAGAGGTTGAATTAAAGGCAGTTAAGTCTTCGGATTTAGTAGCCTCAGTCCAGCCAGAAAAATTAATGACTGAAGTCCAAAAGCAAGAAGTAAAAATTGAAGCACTAAAAGCAAACCTAGAAGGAAACGAATCAATAATGAACCGAATCATGGAAGAACTAAGAGAGACTAGAAAGAAAATAGAATTTTTCAGAGGAATAGAAGAAGTCATAAAACTTTCAGAAGAAGTCAAATCAGAACTAATAGAAATAAAAAAAGTCGAAGGAAGAATTAACACGCAAACAGACAAGGTCCAAACAATTTACGCAGAAATGCGAACAAGAATCCAGGATCTCGACGCATTCAAATCACAAACCATGGATGCAAAAGCCTCAATAGAACAAAATGCAAAGGATGTAGAATTTGTGAAAAACAAAATTACAAACCTGGCAGAAAAATCTGAGCTAGATAAACTCGTGGCAAAGCTTCAAACTTATATTAACTCGCTCAACGAAATTCAAAAGAAAACTTCTTTTTCTCGAGACATCGACCAACTAAAGGTTATTATGGAAGGGATAAAGTGAAGAGATTAGTTTTGGCACTATTAATTCTGTCCATAATTTCTCCAGTCCTAGCAGTTGAACCCTTCGGGGCAAATTACACAATAATTAATTCAACAAGGGCAACTCCAGATGCCCCAGCATCAATTCCCGCTCAAGCAGGAAATGTAACGGAAATCAACATAGATGGGTTCACAATAACTCAAAGTTGGCAAGGATATTTCGGTAATATAACAGGTACAATCCAACTATCCGACGCAAGTGACAACCAAATGTATAATTGGACGTTGGCTTCTCCTCAAGGTGAAATTTACGCATCAACATCAAACTCAATAAGTTGGGCAAATGTTCAGTGCTTCAACTATAGCGCCAATGGATCATACGCAAGTGAATCTGGAAACGGCGGAACGACTTCCAGATATGGAACAAACTTAACACAATTAGAAGAATTATTTAACATAAAATTCGACGATGTAGACGGAATAGATGAAACTTTCAATCTAATAGGAGCCGGAACTCATAACACATTCTATACAAGCAACTTTGAATTTTCAGAAGGCGAATGTCAAAGCACAAGACTTTTCAGTAATACGGGAGCTGGAGAAAATGACAAATTCGAAGAAGTTTTACTTTACGAACCGACTAGCCAAAGCGTAATTTTCACATCACTATTAAACGAAGATGTTCTGGGCTTCGACGGAAGAACACATGACTTTGAAATGTTAGTAACAGAAGACGGTCACGGAACAGATACCGCAACAACGCCATATTACTTCTACGTAGAACTGGAATAAGCCCAAATTATTTTTTTATATTACTAATCAACTAATAAATTAAATAGCCAATTAAATAAGTTAAAATAATCAACAAAATAATCAAAATTACTACTTTGCCCAAATTACTAATACACCTAATTAACAAAACATTTAAATAGGTTTTATGAATATATTCTAGTTATGGAGCTTGATTCTTTTCTTAGTAATCCCAGATGGGACATATTGAAAATGATAATAGAGCAGCCTTCGTCCCCGATGGAAATTTCAGAATCCTTACAAACAACAACTTCCTTTGTGAGCCAGCAGCTAAAGCTCCTAGAAGCAGCAGGTCTAGTTAAAAAACAAAAAACGGGAGCCTTCGAAAAAGGAAAACCAAGAACACTCTTTTCAATATCGGAAGAATCCCTTTATCTAATTCCTCTTGCAAAAAATGCCCCAGGCAAAACCCTTCTTCCACTATCAAAAGAAAACAAAACAATCATAAACATTTGGTGCCTAAAAAATTCTGAGCATCAAATTATCTTGCAAAAATTCTTCTGGCAAATACAAAATCAACTAGATAAAATAAAGGCAATGTCAGTTTACACAAAAACTGCAATTCCAAAAATATACATCGTATCACAAGACGATTCTATCACTCATCTAATAAATGAGGTTCAAAAAAATTTAGAGAACAAGGTCACTTTTCAGGTGACAACTTCTTCCGCCTCTCTGGAGAAGCTGGACCCTGAGCACCTTTTCTCGATATACGTCTCGCGGGAAACTGCGAAAGACGAATCAAATCTGAAAGGAGGTTTAAAATAAAATAAGATGAATAGAATAAACGCATTTTTATTATTAGCGATACTAACAGTTTCAAGTTTTGGTTTTGTTCTCGCAGATCCAAACGGAGTTTTGACAGCTACCCCAGGCGCAAGCACTAGAGGAGCAGCAGACATCGCGGCAAATCATTCAGCAACCGCAGGAAATGTTACGGAATTAACAATTGTTGGAAATTCAATTACACAATCTTGGCAAGGTTATTTCGGTAATGTTTCAGGAGCAATTAAGTTGACAGATGCCTCAGGAAATCCAATGTACAACTGGTCCCTGGCCTCTCCAAGTGGTGAAGTCTTTGCTTCTACAGCAAACTCAATCACATGGGCAAGCATAGCATGTTTCGATTGGGCAACTTACGGAGCAGCGCTAGAAACAACTTTTAACATCGACGATTCAGCAGACGGTGTTAATGAAACTTTTACTGGAGCTAATTCACATGCCGCGTTCTATGTTGGGAGCGAAGAATTCACAGCAGGTGAATGTATGAGTACTGATATATTCGATAGTGCCGAGACAAGCACAGATGGCAATTTCGAAGAAGTGTTATTGCACGACGGTACGACTACAGTTTTCGCATCTCTACTAGAAAACGATATGTCGGGCTTTGACTCAATAAGTCATGATTTCGAAATGCTAGTTTTAGAAGATGGACATGCTGGCGATGTAGCCACAACTCCATATTTCTTTTACATAGAACTCGAATAAATTTTAAAATCAAGCTCCCCTTATGGGGAGCAATTTTTTTTATTACTCAAAACTTTTAAACAACATTGCCTTTCAATATGCAATGGAAATAATCCTCCTACTGGCATCAATCATAACTTCTGCAATATTTCTAATAATATTCATTTCTCTAATCAAAGAAATCAAAACCTCATCTTTCAATTCCAAGGAAATTCCCCTCATCGTCCTAGGGCTAATCTATCTCATTCTTGCAATCCTTCTACTCCTTTGGACAACAAACTTTTTCTCTTTTGATACAACAGATTTTCTCACAGTCTTTTCGGCAGTTTTAACAATTCAAACCATATGCCTCTTAACAATCCTATATAAAATAAGAAAAAATAAAAAAATATTTTACGCACTAATCCCATTCACATTTCTAATCCCTCTAATATTCTATGCCCCACAGTCAATCCATCTTACGATACCAATATCATTTTTCGTAACTCTCTTAACATTCCTAGTAGCAACCAACATCCAAGAAAAAATCACAAAACACATAATTATCTATACCTCAATTTCCCTCTTCCTTTATCTCTTCGCAATCTTCTGGCAAAACCTTATATCAATTCTAGCCCTAATCTCAAGTATTCTTTTTCTAATCTTTATAATTCATTTCCTAAAATTTCTTAAGCAAAATCCAGAACAATATTTTCCACTACCACAAGAACCAGAGTCCCCATTAATACATTTTCTAAAACATTTTGTCTTCATTATAATCATCACAAACTTCATGTTCATCGGAACCATTAGTATACATGAATTTGGGCATCTTATAACATCATCTCAATCAAACTGCGAAGAAAGCAAAATCATCTATGAGCTACAAGGACTTCCCCATACAGAAATAAAATGCGAGGACACGAGTTTACAAAATCGCTGGATTCTTGGCGGTGTCCTATTCCCATTTTTAATTGCATTCTTCCTTCTCTTCGGCGGCGGAAAATTCATCAAAGAATTAGCTTTGCAAATGGTGGGTTTCAACTTAATAATTTCCTATCTAGACATGATAGCGTTAAATTTCTCAAAAGCAATTGCAGCTTTCACTCTAATTTTAGGAATAGCTACAACAACTTTTAGCCTAGCACTTCTAGTAAAATCCAGAGTGGAATAATCAAGAATTAATTTCCCTAGCCAATTTCATAAAACTCCGACCACTCGAACTCCATTTATATTCCCAAACAACAGGAACAAATAATTTAACAGCTTTCATCATCTTCAAATCTTCCTTAATCTCCGAAATTACCCGAACACCAACAGTCCGCTCAATCTCCAGCTTCTTGACCTCAAAACCCCTTCCCCTTTTCCTATTGACAACAATTCCCCGAACCTTAACATCTTTAAATTTCGCAAACTTACTCGCCCGAACAGTCGCAGCTAAAGTCGGATAATCAGGCGTCGCAACAAAAAGCAATTCATCACTAACCATCAAAACCGCAATAACTTCTTCGCTGTAACTCGGACCCGAATCAACAATAATAAAATCATAGCGCTCCCTCAATCCATTGATAATATCCCGAAATTTTCCAAAATTAACATCCTTATAAAAATTACAAGGCAGCAAATGAATGCCAGACTTATGTGTATAAATAGCATTCTGCGGAGAAATCCCTTCTCGAATAATTTCCTTCAAAGTCTTTCCCGGATTCAATAACCCAAGATACAAATGTAAATTCGGGCTCAAAAAATTCCCATCAACAACCAAAACCCTTTTCCCCAATCTCTGCAAACCACTCGCCAAATTTATAGCACAAACACTTTTCCCAACACCACCTTTAAACGACATAATCCCAACAACCTTACTCATAACAAATCAATACAAACCCAATTTAAGAAACTTCCCAAAACAATCCGAATTAAAAAATTATCTCATCTCGCTGATCTTTCTCAAAACATCCTTCTTCCCACCCTTCTCAAACCTCTTCCCCTCTTCTTTATTCAAAACCTTTCGAAGCAATTTAATCATCTTCCCCTTGTCCCGAACTGCGAAAATCTTCTTGGTTAAATTTTCATCACAATAGCCTTCCAAAACCCATTCCGCAAAATCATTCTGTTCCCCATAAACATGCAATCTAAAATCTTCTTCTTTCATTCTCTCTAAAGCTATAACCAAATCTCTCAAATTCCGAACAATTCTCCCATCGCCCAATTCCAAAAAATCCTCAGGCAAAACGTCATTTAAAATTCCATTGCATTTAATTTCCATAAAAAATCTATGAAAATCAACCTAATAAATTTACCTCCAAATCAAATCAACTAATTAAATTACATCATCTTAAACAGCTCATAGTTCTAACATTCCAGCAAAACAAAGTCTTGATAAAACCTGCGATAAATCGTACTATAAATCATACCGTAAACAATACCATGCACAACAATGTTTATAAAACAAAATACCCAAGACAAGCTATGATAAAAGAGGCTGATAATCTTAGAAAAAACATTCTAAAAATCATTCAAAAAAACGCCAATCCAATATCAACCCAAGACATCTCAACAGAACTACAAAAACCATGGCACTCAATCCAAACACGTTGCTTAAGATTACAAATAGAAAATAAAATAACAGGATTCAGAGTCGGGAGAATAAATCTCTGGCAAGCAAAATGAAAACAAAGGTAAAAATCATCCATGCGAAATACGGCGTCGAAGATGCCGTAATTTTGCATGGAATAAACTATGGGGCACGTCTTGAAAATCGTAAGATTTTCAAATTTAGTCCATGGCACTCAATCCAAACACGTTGCCTAAGATTACAAATCGACAATAAAATCATAGGATTCGGGAGTCGGGAGAATAAACCTCTGGCAAGCTAAGTAGCCAAAAAATTGGGAGAAAATGAACAAGAAATGTATGTCAAAAGTGGGAACTGTAAGTTTAATGTTGGCGTTAGCCTTCGTTTTAATAATAATTCTATTAATCTTCGTGGCCTCAGCGACCGAAGACCAATACATACTAGGCGAAAAAATAAAAATAGAAATCGGTGAAATTGGCAACTACACTTTAGAAATCAAAACACCGACCGGACCGCTATTCTACAAATCAGACAAACCTTATTTCATCTTTCAGCCAGATACATCAGGCGACTTCGCAATCAACATCAAATCAGAATCAACATCAAAACAAATCATGTTCGAAGTCCAGCCAGATTTCGAAACAACAACAGAAGAAAACACGGCTCTTGTGCCACTAGAAAAAATAAATCATACTCCCCCAAGTCCCCAGCAGTCAGAAGTGATAGACATCAACTCAACCCAAACTCAAATTAAAGTCGGACTCCCAGTCAAATGGGAAAAGGAAATTACATCAGGAGAAAATATCCAAATCAAAATCCCAGAATCCTCAAGCAACATCACAATCCTGTCAAGTAATATCTCACTGGATTTTAAAATAAAAACCTCGCTAACAGATACCATCTCAAACCTAATTTCAGAAGATCCTCAAAAAACCATAGCAATATCAAGAGCCCCACAAGATACAGTCTTAAGCTACGAAACTCCTTCCCCAATAAAGAAAGAGAAAATAATTTCTTCTGATAGAAAGGAAGTAGAAATCTCCGCAGAATTACATTATGAAAATGTCCTAGTCTCGACATCACTTCAGGAAGAATTAAATCAATCAAAGGAATCTTCAATAAAGGTTTACTGGAAAGAAGAAGGCAAATTCTTACCATTCCAAGCCCTAGACACAAACAACAACTCGCTTCTAGACACAATCGAGTGGACAGTCCCACACCTATCAACCCAAACCTTCGAAATAATAATAATCACGAAAGCAGAACACTTAGACGAAAATAAAAACTTCATAGAAGACATCTTCGAAAAAGTTAAAGCCTTAGATAAGATTTTTCACTTAATCCCAGAAAACAATTTTCTTAGAATCGTCTTCGAGAAAGAACTAACAAATAAAAATGATATCACAATTTACGCAGAATCAAATTCAACCAATGCAACAGTTGAAGTTTATGAAAAAGATTCTGATATAAAACTAGCAGATTTTGGACCAATTCAAGAAAACAAAAAATACCAAATACTACTAACAAATCTAAGTTCTCCACAAGATACATTTGATTTATTAGTAGTAGGAGGAGCAATTCTTTTCGATTACATTGTTGACCCTTCAATCCCATCCGTTTTTTCAGAAGGATTCGAAACAGCCTTTGCTCAATGGGGAACAGTAGGAGGATGGGACATAGTATCCGACAGAACACATTCAGGAAGCCAAGCAGTAAGAGCAGCAAACAATAATGAAGGAGACTTACAATCTGTAAACATTGATGCAAGCCAAGCATCTTCAATCAACGCAACTTTCTGGTACAATGAAGACGACCTAGAAGACACAGACATAGATGTGTATTTTTATGATGGAACCACTTATGATTTAATAGATAGTTTTGGAGCAGATCAGGCAACGGAAGACACGTGGTACTACAAAGAATATATAACAACAGATTCCCAATATTTCATTTCTAGTTTTAGAATAGGATTCAACGCGAACCTAGCAAACGGAGAAAACATTTGGCTTGATGACATTAATGTAAATATTTTACTAAACACAACCCCGACAACATCTTCAATAATTTTAAACTCAAGTCTCAATACAAACATGACAACAGAAAACCTAACCTGTAATCCAACTTCAGCAGACATAGACGGTGACACAATATATCAAACATATAATTGGATAAAAAATGGAAGCGATTATGCAACCTTAAATCTTCCCTTCAACATGGGAAGCACATCCTCATCAACTCCAAACTACGCAACAACTTACACAGTCTCATCAACTGCATCATATCAATCAACAGGCTCCCACGATTCAACAGGCTACTATAATTTCAACGGGTCAACCTCATTAACAATCAGCCAAGACATGTCCGCAATTTTTGGGGATACAGGAACTGTAATGTTTTGGATAAGAACGACTCAGCCAGGGTCAGACACAATCTGGCAAGCTCCAACAATTTTCGGAACAGAAGCGGCAGGAAATGGAAATGACATTTTCTGGGGGCACCTATCCGCAGCAGGTAGAATTGGTATTAGCGCTGGAAATGGGGCACAGGCATATTCGACAAATCCAATCAACAACAACGCATGGCATCATGTGGCGATGACAAGAAATTCCACAACGGGCTTAGTCCAGATGTATGTAGACGGAAACTTCAATTCCCAAGCAAATTCAGAAACAGGACTAAAAACAACAGCCTTTAACGAGATAGGTGTCCTCGAGGCCGCAACTAGAGTTTATTTCAATGGAAGCTTAGATAACTTTTTAGCCTTCCCTTTCGTAATGAGCGCAGAACAAATAGCCGTACTCTACAATCAAAACTACAATACAATCGTTTCGCAAGAAACAACGACGGGCGAAGTCTGGTCATGCGAAGCAACTCCAAATGACGGGGCACTAGAAGGTACAACATCAACATCTAATTCTCTAACAATCCTAAGTGCGAATCTTCCACCTTCATTAGAAGCCCAAATAAATTCGACAACAGGAACCAACTACACAACTTCAGACCTAAACTGCTTTGCAACATTAACGGACCCAGAATCAAATTTAATGAATGTGACAGCCATCTGGTATAGAAATGCAGGGATATATTCCACCACGAGTTACAACAATTCATATTCATCAGGAACCGAATTCCTAGTATCTCTAAGCAGCTCAAATACAACAGACGGAGAAGTCTGGAGCTGTCGCTTAATAGTTACCGATGGAGAAAAAACAACAGAAAGTCAAAGCGGAAACCTAACAATAATTCCCCTCCCATTAAGTTACGGAATGTATCTGAGATTCAACGATACATTTACTGGAGCAAACGGAAACCTATTCACGACACACACTCCAGATGAAGGTGTTGTCTGGTCACAAATCTATAACGATGCATCCTTTCTTCAAATTACATCCAATCAGCTAGACGCCAGCAACGGAAATAATGACGGAGCAGTAGGTATCGGAGTAATATCCAATACTTGGAACCCAGATCAAATGGTCACCGCAACATATGCAGTCCAAGATAATCTAGACGATTTGTCTCATCTAATTGTTCGCTCCGACGCAACAATGTCAAATGCCTACATTTTTAGTTTTAGTACAACGGCTGCAAATACTAGAATTTGGAAAAGAGTAGGGAGCACAAACACAGTCTTAGAAACTAATTGTGGAGGAGACAACCAATTCACTACAGGAGACATAGTAACCCTAAGAATTACAGGAACATCAATAGAAGTTTATGACGGCTCAACATTAATTTGTTCGACAACAGATTCGGATTTAGACTCAGGTTCTCCAGGTGTGGGAATAGGTTCAAGTTATTTAGAGACAGCTGGAAATGTTGATGCTCAACGTCTAGACAATGTCTTAATGTACTCAGCAAACAGCGCGCCAACTGACCCATCACCATTAATGTATTCCCTAGACGGACCAAACGACGATGTCACAGATTATAATTGTACAGCCTTAGTCGAAGACATCGACGCGGACCAAGTCACAGCCTACGTAATCTGGTACAAAAACGACTCACAAGATTCAAACACATCTCAAAACAATGTAGCAAGCACAACTAATTTCAGTGTAACCTTATCAGGAAGCAGAACAGCGGCAGGCGAAGTCTGGAAATGTTCGGCAAGATACTATGACGGAAAAAATTACAGCAACTGGGTAAACAGCACAGGAATAACAATACTTCCATATTCAGCCCCACCTTCAATCAGCATAACAAGAATCTTCCCAATCGGAGATAACATCTTCGTAGAGCAAAACCAACTCTTTAATGTAACACTAAACGTAACCTGTCTAGCCGGGAATTGTGGAACAATAAATGTGACACTAGATCCAATACAAGAAACTTACAGCGATTTCGAAACAGGAACAGAAGGCTTTGAACATTTTCCGCTAAACGCCAAGGTGGACGAATGGCACATAAGTACAGAATATACCAACAACGGAAGCCAATCGTGGAAAGTGGGAGATACTGGAACAGGAGACTACGCAGATTACAGTGAATCAATTCTAGTCTCTCCAACTTACGATATAATAGCAAATTCAACATTCGACTTTTATCACTACATGGATGCAGAAGTTTATGGGGCAGGAAACGGTGCATACGATGGGGGTTATTTGCAATATCAATTAGATGGCGGATCCTGGCAAAAAGTTACAAGTTTTATATCAGGAGGATATAACACTATATATAGAGTCTATTCGGGCGGACCACCCTTAACAGCGGGAGAGCCAGTATGGGGAGACGGACTTGTAGGAACATCCTCAAACTTTTCGCATGTAGTAATAAACATGACAAACATCACATCGGGAAGTTCTGCAGAAAACGTTTCGTTTAGATTTCACTGGTTCTCAGACGAAAGTGTTAACGAAGAAGGTTGGTATATAGATTCAGTGAACTTCACAACACAAACTCCAAACATGGACAAGGGAATAATTCCGGTTAATGCAGGAACTCCATTTTACACAACAGCCGCATCAAACCCCTTAACAACTTCTTCTTTGTCAGAAGGGCAAAGTCAACTAATAACATTTTTAGTAAACGCAACAGGAGAACTGGCTAGGAAATATTTTTTCTTCGCCTACGCCAACATGACGACTAACCTTTCCACTAGCAACATAACTTCTAAATGGAACGTCACAATTTCAGTAGAGCAGGAATTGCCAAACATTACAATCAACTATCCAACTCCAGGAGAAATTAATGATGCAACACCAATATTAAATATAAGCCTAACAGGTGAGGGCGACACGCTATGGTACAATATAAACGGCGGAACGAATCAAACATTATGTTCAGCTTGCAGTTTCTCAAACGATGAAATCCTATACCTAAGAGAAGCAAACTACACACTAAACGTATTCGTAAGAAATCCAATGGGAGAAGAAAATTCAGAATCAGTTTCTTTCAATGTAGATATGAGAAATAACTATTACGACACATATCTAGACAGTTCCTATGAACTAGATTCAGAAGAACTAGATTTGTTGGAAGGAAACATAACATTATCATTGGCAAGAGAAACAATCATAAATGAAACTTTTGACAATGCCGAAAACTGGTTACTGTCTGGGGGGAGATGGGAGCTTAGTTCTGGAGAGTTAATTCAAACGCTAGATAGTGCAGATACATTGGCAATTTACGACACACTAATACTAAATAACATAACAGATTACAATATATCCTTTAGCATGTATGCAGCAGATAACGATCAGTCAGGAGTAGTCTTTGCATACGAAGACCCTCAAAATTATTATAGGTGCAGACTTTACCAGCAGACAAGTCAGGGAGGAATAGAAAGAGTTTCAGGAGGCTCATCAACCTCGCTTGCATCAGCTTCAACAATGTATACCTTAAGTGCATGGAACACATTCGTGCTAGAAATAAAAAATAAAACAGTGTCATGTTACATAAATGGAGTACAGACAGCAACAGCATCAAATGTTTCATTCCCAGAAGGGAAAGTGGGAATTTTCAATACAAATAACTTGAATGTTCGTTACGATAATTTTTCAACCATAATAACAGGCGGTAAAAAAATAGGAACCTTCACATCCTACTCAGTAAAATTAATCAACGAAATCACAAAATTCACAAACATAACGTGGAACAGTTTCAGTACAAATGTAAACAATATTTTAAGAGTAGAAGTCACAGTAGACAACGGAAACACTTGGTATGAAGCCACAAAAGATTCTTCGCTAACAATTCCTTCAGGCGAAGATTTTGCGTATAGGCTTTTCTTTGAAGCGCAAAATATTTCCATAATGTCTTTATTAGATTTAAACATTAGTTGGACAAATGGAATCGATCCACCGCCGACAATCCTAATTGAAGGAATTACCCTCCCAACAGAACAGGATTTCACGCCTATGCTAAATGTAACACTCATCGGAGACGCGGCAGCACTAATCATGTCAATCAACGGAAGAGCAAATCAAACAATTTGTACAGATTGCACAGGTTCACAAATTTTTCCAGTAGTCCTAAATGAGTCTACGCAAACAATAAGGTTCTACGCCAACAACACAATGGGGCAACTCTCAACAAACAGCACAACATTTAACGTAGATTTCGGTAAACATTATTTCGACGAATTCCTAGACAACTCATCAATTAGGATATCAAATAATGTAACATGGAATTATGGAAACATAACCATGACCGGAGGAACAGGAAATGTCACCTCACACACAATGAACACCAGTCAGGAAATAACAAGAATTTCTCACGCCTCATGGACCGAATCAGGAGTCGACGCAACAAATACAATCTCATTACAATTAACCGTAGACAACGGAAACAATTGGTATACCGTGGCCAATGGAGGAAGCCTCTCGGGATTTGCCGCAGGTTCAAATCTAATTTATCGTTTTTTATATTCAACAGATGGACCAAATACAATTACGGCCCACGACCTAAACATCACATGGGAATCTCCGCCAACAATAGAAATACACTACCCACAAACCTATGTATACAATTCCCAAATTGTAAAAATGAACTATTCAATCTCGTATGCTTCTGGAGTAACCTTGGTGGCATGTTGGTATAGTCTTAACGGTGGAACAACAAATACATCAATCACCTGTGGAGATGACATCACTGGAATAACAAGCGTAGACGGAGAAAACACATGGACAGTCTACGCTCAAGATTCAGCAGGTTCACAAGGGCAAAAAAGTATAACATTTTCAGTTGATACAACAGCCCCAGCCGTAACCCTAATCAATCAAACAAATGAAGCTGGGCAAATCGTAAACTCAAGCCACTTATTGTTAGAAGGCGAAAACCTAACGCTCAACATGGACGTAGATGACTTAAGAACAGACAGCGTATGGGTAGTAATTTGGGAAGGCGTAATCGGAGGAGTGGAAAAAACAAGAGTGGTATTAGAAAATATTTTCGGAAACTGGTGGAGCGCAGAAATAGAAACAGACGAGACCTTTGGAGAAAGCTACAATTACACCGTATACGCTAACGACACAGCCGGGTTAATTGGTTCTTACAACGGGACATTCCAAGTCCTGAAGGCAACATTAGATTTAATAATAAATCCAAACCCAAGCCCAGGGGCAGAAATCATTTTTATGACAGGTTCTCTAGAATTTTCAAACGGAACAGCAATCCCAAATAACGCAATCAACTTTTGGTGGAATAACGTTCTAATCCCATTTGCAAACTTAACAAATCAAGGCACATCGGCAAGCGTCTTAGATTTTGACGAAGACAATATAAAAATAATTTCAAGTTATGACAACGTGACATACTCAGGAGGAGAATTTACATTAGATTCGCTTAATACAACAGGAAGCTTCACCGGAATCCTAGATGCGGGAGCGCGTGTCAATTGGGAAAACGTTTCATGGACCGATGTGGCACAAAGTTGCTCAGGAACAGTAGATTTTCAAAACGGAAACTCGTGGGGTTACTCCAGTACAAAAGATTCATATATAACAAGCGGAAATCCAACGGTAAACTTCGCAACATCAGAAGAACTAACAATAGATTCATCTCCAGACGTAGAAAAGTCCATTGTGGAATTTGAAGAAGCTTTCGGTTTTGGGGCGAACAAAGTTCCATATGGAGCAACAGTTTCCGCCGCGACTCTTCGTTTAACTCTTTTCGACAGCGGAGACAATCCAACATTTTATGAAATACTAGAAGCATGGGACGAAAGCGAAGTAACATCAATTTACAGAACAGCCTCAGACCTCTGGAGTTCAGAAAGTATTGCTGGCTCTCCCTCTCGTGGAACAGTATCAATAGGGACAATGAGCACAGCAACGACAGGAACAAAATCACTAGACATATCAAGCACAACATCAAAATGGGCATTACGAAACATTTCAAATAACGGATTAGTAATAGAAGCATCAGGCTCAGGCGGAATAAAATTCAGAAGTAGCCAGTATTCAACAGCAAGCGAAAGACCAAGACTAACTGTAGACTTCACCGCAACAGACTGTAATGGAGTTCTAGTATATGTAAGAACATCAAACGACAAATCCAGTTGGACAGGCTGGACAGAACTCTCAAAAGGGCAAGGCATCGTTGACAGCTTGAACTATTCAAGATACCTAGAGTACCGTGTAGAAATGGGCTCGTTCAACTCAACATTTAACCCACGAGTCCAAGCACTAAACTTCAACTACACAGGAACCTTCACAGACGCAAGCGGACTATTCAACTACAGTTTTATTTCAACGGACGTCTTCGGAAGTTACACGGTAAAAGCAACTAGTGGATATAAAACAATAATTACAGAAGATTCAGATACCTTAAGCATTCAATCAGGAGTTCCCCCAGAAGTAAGTTTACTTTCTCCGGCAAACAGAACGTGGTTCAATCAAAGTAGCGTAAACCTGACATACAATGCAAGCGACGTTAACGGAGATTTCAAATCTTCAGCTTTAACTCTAAACGGAGTCTTTAATTTAAGCAACCAAACCGCAATCATTGAGGGCGCAAATAATTTCACAGTCAATGGGTTAACATCAGGAACATATTATTGGAGCGTAAATCTAAGCGACATCGCAACAACAGATACAAGTGAAACCAGAATTTTCTACATAGACTTAATCTCCCCAGTCGTAAATTTAATCTCACCAAAAGACACCGCAAATTTCACATCAGGATTTCTAAATCTAAGCTTCAACGCCTCGGATAACATGGATTCAAACTTATCTTGTAATGTATCGCTAGACGGAACAGTAATTCAATCAAACATTCCAGTCTCAAATAACACAGCAGTTAATGTCTCTTCAGGCCCACTATCAGGAGGAACTCATCTATGGGAAGCAACCTGTATAGACGAAGCCAAGAACACCTTCACAACTCCAATGTGGAGCTTCGACATCACAGACTTGCCGCCAACATTATCTCTAATCGATCCAGCAGATAATCACCTAAACTCAACAGGAAATATAGAATTCATTTACTTGCCAGATGACAACTCAGGAATGAACAGATGTGAGCTATTAATCAACGGACAAATAAATTCAACAAACAGCTCAATAAACTTAGGGGTAAATAATATGTTTAATATCACAGGAATCCCAGACGGAATTTATAACTGGACAGTTCAATGCTTCGACTTAAGTAATACTTCCGTCATGCCAGCAAACAGAACATTGTTAATAGACCTATTTCCACCAGCAATAACTCTAATCTCACCAGCAAATGAAACTTCTTCGTCCTCAAGCGAAATAAATTTTGAGTTCAACGTAACAGACTCAATTGACTCAGAATTAGATTGTAGCTTATTTATTGACTCAGTCAGCGAATCAAACTTCCAGTCAACAAGCGGAGTAATATCTAGCGAATTATTTTCAGGACTTCCCGACGGCCTTCGAACATGGAGAATAGATTGCACCGACAATTCTTCGCATACTTCTTCAAGCCCAACATGGACACTAAACATATCTGAATCCCCAAGAGTCTACATGAATAGTACAAATGGAACATACATAAAAGGAAACGCAATCCTAGCCGAATTCACGCCAACAGATAATACCCAAATAACTTCCTGTGCATTCTACCTAGATGGAGTCATAAATACAACTCAAATAGGCGGGATATCCATTGGCGCATTAAACAGTTTAGAGGCAGAAGGGGTTTCAGACGGCAGACACACATATTACATCGAATGTACTGATGGCATCGGATTATCAAATGTCTCAGAAGAAAACGAAATATTCCTAGACAACTCTCTACCTTTAATCACACCCCATTTCCCATTAAACGAAGAAGTCTACGCAAGCAATGTCTCTTTCGAATTTGAAGTCTTCGACCCACTAAGCCCAACGCTGAAATGTAATTTAACCATAGACTCAAATATCCGAGACACAAACTTCAATGTCTCAAATTCAACCAACATAACAAGGACCATCCCCGGAATAACAGACGGAGTACATTACTGGAACTTAACCTGTTCAGACCTGGCAGGAAATTTAAACACAAGTACAACTTACAACTTTACAAAATCCACAGTCCCAGGAATAAACCTAGTCTCCCCTCTAAACAACACATGGATGGACACGGGGTCATTCAACTTCACATATCTCCCACAAGACGATGAAGGATTCCAAAAATCCGAACTAATAATTAACGGAGCTGTTTCCATGGAAAACCAAAGTGAAATAATAAGCGGAGTCAATAATAATTTCACAGTAAATTTAGCAGACGGGATATATCTTTGGAGCGTAAATATAACAGACGCAACCGGACTAGTGGGGGAAAGCGAAACAAGAAAAGTTTACATAGATACAGCCGTGCCAACAATCCAATTAGGACTGCCATCACAAGGCCAAATCTATAACGATAACAATGTCACTTTCAACTTCACGATAACAGACAACCTAGACTCACAAATTTCCTGCGACCTTTATCTTGATACAGACCTAGAATGGTCAGGCAACACAACTAACGCAACTCAAGAAATAACAAATCTATTAATCGTAGACGGCAATCACACATATAGAATAAATTGTTCCGATGAGGCAGGAAACCAAGCAACATCAACACCGACAAATTTCACAGTCTTTGCTCCGCCAAGAATCAACCTAGTCTCGCCAGCAAACAGAACCTATACTCAAGAGCCAAGCATTAATTTCAGCTATACGCCACTTGATGCACTCGGACTAATGAATTGTTCAATTTACTTAGATGGAACAAGGAACCAATCCTCCTCATCAATAATCAAAAACGTCCAAAACAATTTTATAATATCAGGAATATCTGAAGGAGTCCACAACTGGTCAGTCGGATGTGCAGACTCAGACGAAAACCTAAACATGTCGGAAACAAGAATATTCTACCGGGATATAACACCACCAACAATTAACCTAACTTCGCCGGAAAATAATGCAGGAATAAATGCAAACAGCAATGTAATATTTATCTGGACAACAACAGACGCGTTAGATACATTATTATCTTGTGACCTAGTAGTAGACGGAAATATAGAAGACACTTCCTTTGCAACATCAGGTTTCCCAAGAACAGAACCAGTCTCAGGCCTTTCGATAGGAACTCATTTCTGGAATGTAACTTGCACCGACACATCAGGAAACACAAACACATCGGAAACGAGGTCTTTCAATTATACATATCCAGACTTCTTAATCAATGGAACTTCAATTTCAATCAGCAACGACAATCCAACAGAAAACGAAACAATCACAATCAACGCGACAGTTTATAATATTGGCGGAGCAGACATCTTATCGGTCCAAGTAAAATTCTATAGCGGAGACCCAGAAGGCACAGGTACACAAATCGGAACAACAAAAACAATCTTAATAAATAAATTCAGCCTAAACACAACTTCAATACAATGGAACGCACCACTCGGAGAAACAAATGTATTCGCAGTAGTAGATTTTCCAAACACAATAACGGAACTAAACGAAACGAACAACAAAGCAAATTCTTCAATCTCAGTACAGTCCTGGCACTTTTTCTATGGGAACATTAACGCAGGAACAAATTTTACGCTAACCGATTCCAGCAATTACGAACTAACAAACTGGAACCTAGCAAATCTAACAAAAGTAAACATCTATGTAGCAGATTACGATTCAAACATAAACTGGCTTTCCCTTCAAGCAATAGGAAAAAAAATTTCTGGAACAGCTTCTTCAAACGATATTCAAGAATTAGACACTGCTTTGTCAATGACATCTTTTAGGGATTCTCATGCGGAAATCTATCTAAACTCATCACTAGAAATTAACGAAACTTTAGACTACACAGTCTTCGCCAAAACAATAACAGCAGTCCCCGTAGCAACTTCAATTAATTCCACCAACTTCAAAACCGGAATTTTGTGGGATACATCTGACGACGCAAATACAGAATATGATTCAACAGAAAAAGAAGATATAATTTACATAACAAAGATAAGCAAAAACCAACCAGGCTCTTATGAAAACGCCGATTATGAACTCCGAGTCCCAGCAAATTTAAGGAGTTACGATCCAACAAATCAACAAACTGCAGTTTTCTATTTGGAAATTATCTAACTAATTAGAAGAATTATCTTGAAATAAAATTTTCTTATTCATATCAAACGCCCGCGAACTCTTTAGTCCTTCATACTGCGTAGTCCGAAGTTCAATATAGGTCACAATAAATTTCTTATTCTCAACAAAATCCCTACAAATCAAATCAATCCTTTCTTTAGAGGATAAATCCCCAACAATAATCAGCCGTGCCCCATTATGAGTCCGAGAATCAAGCAGAATCAATCGAACTCGTGCCAACGCTCCAACCTTTTCACAAAACTCTTCCAGTAAATCTTTCTTCTCTATGTTGCTGTCCTTTAATATCCCAGACAAACTTTTTACCCTCTCACTTGTTCCCAATTGATAAACTCGAACTTTCCCAAGCACATCCATATGAACCAATTCCTGTCCAACTAACTTCTTTAAAATTCTAAAAGTCGTAGCAGTGTTCACCCCACTCATTTTTGAAATTTCCGAAAGATAAAATTTTTTAGAAGGATGTTTCATAAAAACCGAAATAACCTTAATCAATTTATCATCAAGTAGTCCAGCCAAAATTCCAAATTCCATGAAAATATTATGTAATACAGCTATATAAATTTCACTTTTGAAAACACATTTCACTTTTGAAAACACATTTCACTTTTGAAAACACATTTCACTTTTGAAAAAACGGAAAGTTTATAAACAATATTGTTATCTAAAGCGGGTAACATGTTGTGAACAATGACATGAACAATCAAAAGGAGGTTAAAAAATGAACACAGAGAGGTTAACATTAATATCGCTACTATTAGTAACATTTATGGCGGCGAGCGTGTTAGCTGTTCAACCGTTTGGTGCAAATTATACAATTGTAAAGCCTTCAGAGCGAGCTCCAATGGATGCACCCTCAAACCATACAGCACTAGCAGGAAACGTAACCGAATTAAGTATTACGGGTATGTCTACAACGCAGTCATGGCAAGGTTATTACGGTAACGTATCGGGTACAATTCAATTGGCGGACGCAAGCGATCATCAAATGTATAATTGGTCAATAGCTTCACCAGAAGGTGAAATCTACGCGACAACAATTGTGACAGTGAACTGGGCAGGAATCGCATGTTTTGATCTAGTAAATGATCACGATGATTTGGAAACAGCTTTCGGAATTGCTTCCGATGATGTCGACGGAGTAAATGAAACATTCTCAGATGCAGGAACTCACGACCTATTTTATACAAATAACGTGCAATTTGCAGCAGGAGATTGTGCAAGCACAAGTATTTACGACGGGTCGCACACAAGCACTAATAACCATTTCGAAGAAGTTCTATTAACGGACGATGCGGGCACACCTACATCAGTTATCTTTACATCTATTTTAGATGAAGAAGATGTTGTAGGTTTCGACGATGCACTACATGATTTTGAAATGCTAGTCTTAGAAAATGGTCACGGAACAGATATCGCAACAACTGTCTACTACTTTTACGTAGAGCTAGAATAAGTTTATTTTTTATTTTCCCAATTTTTTTGGGACATTGAAAGAGAAAGAGAGAAAAAGAGAAAAAACAATGGAAAAACAAAATCAGAAAAAAAGCACGGGAAAAATACTGGTCTTTACTGTATTACTTTTTGGAATACTTTTCTTCTCATCAATAGCACTAGCAACCCCAACTGGTCCAAGCAGTATTAATATTACAGCTAACGAAACCAGGGCAACAACATCTGGCCAAATTGTTAACATCTCAGGCGGAATCATCTCCAAAATCAACATAACAGCATCAGTACAAAACCCACATTGGAAAGCTTTCGTGGGATGGATAGATGGAAGGTTCACACTAGACGATTCTTCAGGTTCAACAATCTATGATTGGACATTGACTTCAGTAGGCGGAGAAGTTTACGCGACAAGAGCTTCAGGTGTTGCAAGCTGGGCAACAATATCTTGCGCAGACGCGGCTGAAATAACAGCAGAAAGTATAGTATTAAGTCAAGATGGAGAAGACAGAATAAATACAACATTCACAGCAGCCGCAAACACACAAACTTTTGTAGTCGCAGGAACTACCATATCGGCAGGAGCGTGTTCATCAACAAACACCTATGTCAACAACGCAACCCAATCAACAGTTTTTGAAGAAGTAATTCTTCATGATACAACAAACATAATATTCGCAACAATCTTAGAAGAAGACGAACCAGGTTATGACGGGAGTGATTACGATTTCCAAATGCTCGTACCAGAAGTCGCATTAGATACATGGTCAAGTTCAACAGCATATTACCTATACGTAGAACTAAGCTAAATGGAACATGATGAAAAAAAATGAAATAATAATAGGAGTAAGTCTAATCTTCCTAGAAGTTTCTCTCCTTCTCGCACTTTTCACATTCATTCCAAATAATGTAATCGCAGGAATCGGCTCACCCAGTACCATAGTAATAACCAACCTAACAATAGGAAATACATATCCAGACATCATCAACGTAAGTATAAACGATGATGCAGCATCTATTGCATTAACACCAAACGCAACAACGAAAGTATCTTGCGTGGCAGTAATAAGAGAATACAACGGAGATGCCGATGTAACATTGGCAAACGCAACATTTTACGATTCGGTAGCATCATCTCCAGGAGATGCAAATGACAACAATGATCATTACTCAAATTCATCATGCGAATTAATCGCAGACACATCTGGTTTCAATGGATATGCAGATGATCCATATCACTCTTTGGCGAATTGCACATTTCAAGTACAATATTATGCAAACCCAGAGGATTGGGTATGCGAAGTAACGGCAATAGACACAATGGATTGGACAAGCAATTTAACAGATGATATAACAGTTTCCCCACTTCTAGCATTAGGTTTGCCAGACGTAATAGAATATGGAACGGTTAACGCAACATTTGTTTCCAATGAAAACATAACAAACATAACAAATTTTGGAAATGTACAAATAAATTTAACATTAGAAGGTTACGGGACAACTCAAGGAGACGGGATAGCAATGAATTGCAGCTTGGGGAATATAGGCTACATTCCAATAGAATTCGAAAAATACAACTTAACAGCAAGTACCACGGGCCCACTTTCTCTTTCCGCATTCGAAACTAATTATATAAACCTAACAAGTGCAGCAGTAACCAAACGGTTTGAATTAAACTATCGTACTGACGATGTGGTAAATGACGCAATAAAAGAATCTTATTGGAGAATCTACGTTCCAAGAGGAGTAGCCGGAACATGCAACGGATCAATAATTTTCGGAGCAACACAAGCATCTGGAAACTAATTCTATCACAATAGATTTAAACCATTCAAAACAATTGTTATAATGTCATGCAAAAAATGCGGATATTCGGGAAAAAAAGAAGCCAAGCTATTCGGCTCTTCGCTTTGTAAAATCTGCGCAACCTTTGCACCTTCAAACCCAATAGACTTCCAAAATTATACCAACGAAAAAGTAGATTGGAAAATCCTAGATACTTTCAGAAATTACGGACAAACCAGAGGACATAAGCAAAAAATAGGAATGGATTCCCAAGCAAAAAAAGGAAAGCCTCAAGGCAGACCGCCATTAGGCTACGACATCAACCAAGGCAATTTAATACCAAATCAAGATTCTATTCGTGTCCGTTCTATCTACAAAACCTTCCTCTCAAAAAACTATTCCCTAAACTCCCTCTCTAAAAACTTCTCTCTCTCAGTTAACGGTCTAAAAAAAGTCCTAACCAACAGAACCTATCTAGGCGAAATAAAATTCGACGGCAAAATCTTCCGTGGCAATCATCAAGCAATCATCAATCCAGAAATATTCTACGCAGCACAAAGAAAATTAAAAGACTACTTAAGCCCAAGAAAAAAGAATTTACATATTAATAAAATAGAGCACAATAATAATTAAAAAGTAATTGGAATAAGACAACTCATGGAAAAAAAATTATTAGCAGGAACCCTGAGTATGGAAAAAGACGCTAATGGATACCAATACATATTTTATCCGAAATGTGATATTTATTCTCCGGGAACAAAAATTAAAGATTGGAACTGGAGGCTAGGAGCTGCCCATCCTTCGATAGTAGGAAATCCCTTTATTATAAGAGGAACAGATCATAAAAAAGTAATGGAAATGACACATCCATATACGTCAGAGGATTTTCTTCGTCTTTTAGACTTAGCTTCTCCTTTCGAAGGGAAAGACACTTTATTAGAAAGAATCTCAAATAATTCCTGTCTAGCACTCCATAGAGAGCACCTAAAAAAATCCAGCATCAATTTAATGGGAGTGCCTCCTGTCACTTTATATGAATCAGCAGCAATACTGACCTCATTCAATTCTACTGGAAATTACAAAATAGAGCAGTAAAACCTTTTCTTCTCATCTCATTTGAGAGAACACCATTATTCCTTATCCCAATAAATTTCGATTCGACCATCCTAAATATAAATCTAAATTATAACAAAAATATATTACACTTTAACACAAATAAATTATTATACTGGTCTCGATTAACGGAAACTAGTCTGTCTGCTAGCCCTTGCCTTAGAATCCCCAGGCTTACAAGCCTCTTTTCGTCGAGTATCAGCAATTAACATATTCCTATCATAAGACAAAAAAGCATTTCTAACCTCTTCTTTCTTACTCCAATCAACAATAGCCTTAGCAAGCGCCAACCTTCCAGCCTCAACCTGACAAGCCGTCCCGCCACCCCTAACATTCAAAGCAACATCAAAATCCAATTTTCCCAAAACCTCTTTAGCAATAATCAAAGGTTCGCTAATTTCCAATCTCTGCAAACTAGTCAAATACTCCAATGGTCTTTTGTTAAAACTAACAACACCTGTTCCTTCACCAATCGTAGCCTTAGCAACCGCAGTCTTCCTCTTCCCAGAAACAACCATTTTAATCGCCATTATTTAGCCCCTCCAACACTTGTAACCTTATGAACACCTAATGATTTTACAATTTCTTCAACTGTCGAAAACCTCATCGGCTTCCTATGATTCAACTTAACAACATTCTTGGCATCCCCGCCAACATAACATCTCAAATTCTCATAAGCCTTTCGCCCCTTAGCCCTATCCCAAGGAAGCATACCTCGAATCATTCGCTTAATTAATCTATCAGCAGCACGCGGATATTTAGGCCCTTTCATAGAACCACCAGTCCCCATCTCTCTCTTCTGCAAAACCTTCGCAACAAACAACTTCTTATCCCCAGAAACTATAATCTTCTCACAATTAATAACATCAACAGAATTACCATTTAACAAATCCTTAGCAACTAAACTCGCAAGCCTGCCAAAAACAGCTTCACTTCCATCATAAACAATTTTACTCATCTTTACACCCCACGCTTTCAAGAAGTTCACTCTTAGTATGTCGTCCAGTTTTCCAAAGGTAAGTATGATCACATTTCATTGCATGAAGTTCATCAATCCTACTTTTATAATTCCCTTGTGCAAAATTTCCAGGTCCATATAGTTCAATAGTTTGAGAAGGTTTTCCAGCATCTGTAACTATAATACCAGAATAAACAACATTTCTAACGGCACTCTCTCCTACGGGACTCATCTTAAAATATTAAAACCATTTAATTCAGGATTAGTCTTCATTTCTTCAATAATAGAAACAAAAGTCCCTTTTGCATCTTTAATCTTAGCCAAAGCCTTATCGCTTGCAGCCCAAGCAACAATCTTCTTAGGAGCACTTAAATCTCCAGCACTCAAAACTTTACCAGCAATCAAAACGTCTCCTTTAACCATATCAATATCTTTCAAATTCAAAGAAGGCCATCGTCTTTTAGGTCGTGCCAATTCTTTTGCCATTTCAACATTTGTCTTTTTCAGCTTAACAATCGCATTAATCAATTCGTCGTCCAATTTCCCACGCATTCTCTTTTCAATTTTAGTTTTACTAATTGCAATTTCCATATTACTTCAAAACTTTAGAAACCTCGAGAATATTATCTTTCAGTGCCTTACAAGCCTCCACAAAAATTTTCTTAGCCTCAATCTGCCCCCATGATTCAATAACGAAAACTAACTTATCATCAAAAGAAATCGAAACTCCACTGTATTCTTCCATATCCTCATTATCCAAATCACATTTCCAAGCATCTTTTACTTTAATCTTATTGCCGTACATTTCAAAAACTTCAGGATGCAAACTCGCCAATTCAGTTTGTTTCTCGCCCTCTCCAGAAATCTTAATCTTAGGTAAATGTTTATAATAAGCAAGCCCAGGCATAAATTTAGCATGATCAATTCCTTTCCCAGCCCTAGCTCGAGCAACCAATTCTAAAACCTGACCTTCCCCCAATAATACAATCGGAGTATCAGGATAAACAACTTCTTCTCCCATTTCTCCAGCCAAAACCATCTCCCCATCGCCCTTCCCCTTAGCTTTCAACTTAAATTCAACCGATTCATCTTTCTTCATCTTCTGATTTTTCAAACTAACCAAACCCAATCGATGCGAAATAATCTCATCGTAAAGAGCAGAATCATTCTTATAAATATCACATTCAACAACAGCCAAAACCGGAATCTCGCCAACACTTCTTCGTATAGCATTAGCCAAACTCACATTGATATTAGTTGTAAAAACAACTTCCTCGTTTGTATTTTTTATAATTTCCATTTTAATATTTTATCAAAGTTTCAGTTTAAAACCTTATGGTCTTCGACCTCTTCGACCTCCTTGTTTCTTTGGACCGCCCCTTGGAACACATGTCGTCTCCGCCATACTTAAAATCTTCATTCCTTCTTTCGTCAAAGTCCTAGTAATCGCACCAGCCCCAGGTCCAATTCCAGTCTCACCAGTCTGTCCTTTCATTCTAACATAAACAGATGTAATCTTGTAGTCTCTGCAAATTTCAATAATCTTCTTTGCGATAAACATAGCAATTGTCGGGTTCGCTCTCATTCTGTCATGCTTAGTAATCTGCCCACCACTAGTTCGCCCAATTGTGTTCCCAGCCAAGTCAGTCACAGTCGCAATCGTATTGTTAAAACTCGCATAAACATTCACAATCCCCACATTCTCTTCAACTTTTGCCATTATTCTGCATCCTCCACGTCTTCCGCTTCAATTTTTTTTCCAACCTTAACAGCTCGCTCCTTCAAAGAAAGCTTATTTTCCAAATCTAGCGTCACAACAAACGAAGGAATATTAACAACCTTACCATCAACTAAAACATTCTTATGAACAATTAACTGTCGAGCTCCATTAACTGTTGTCGCCAATTTCTTTTTGAAAACAAAAGTCTGAAGTCGTCTCGCAAAAATATTCTCTTCAGTCAAAGCCAAAACATCAGAAATATTAACAACATTCATACCCTTTTTATTCAATTTATCAAAAAATGCTCTCTGGTCTTCATCACTTTTCCCAATTAAACTCTTAGCCCTTCGTCTCATCCCAGAAACTGCACTCTTAGCTTTCCAAATCTCTCGCTTATTTTTTAGCCCATATTTCTTAACAAGAATATTCTCTTCATCCATTCTAGCTCGGTCAAATAACTTTTTAGGCCGACTAAACATTTTATGCTTCTTCCTTATATCTCCCATCTTATACTTTCACCTTCTTCTTTGCAGCCGCAACAGATGGTTTTCTATTTCGTCTGAAATTTCCTTTAGTTCTTTGTCCTCGCACAGGCAAACCAACATTATGTCGAATACCCTTGTAAGACTTAATCTTCTTCAATCTCTTCAAATCAAACTCTTTCCTCATCTTCAAATCCATACCACTCATATGCAAATCCTTTCCACTATCAAGGTCGTTTCTTCTGTTTTTCAAAAACAAAGGAAGCTCCGGAGCTTTCATAAAATCTTCAATTCTAGCCAATTCATCCTTACTGAATTCTTGAATTTTCTTTTCTTTATCCAATTCCAAAATTTTACAAACGGCATTAGAAACCGCCCACGAAATTCCATTAATTTTAGTCAAAGCAGACCTAATCTTAATATCTCCACGAATGTCTCGACCAAGAACTCTAACAAGAGTAACTTCTTCTTCCTTCTTCCTTACGTATTCTTTCTTTTCTCCCATCTTATGCAATGAACAAATTGTGCCGCTGAATTTCTGTCAGCTCCTCCATTATCCTTTTCTCGATAACCTTCTCAGGTGCAGGTATATTGGCGACTCTTTCTCGAATGTCGTCGAAAGATTCAAATTCTTTCTCTTCTCGTGCCTCAAGAATAGCAGCCGTGTGCTTCTTTCCCAATCCCGGCAACAATTCGAACTGGTGAAGTCGAGTATTTATAGCTTGTGCTTTGTTAAAAAATTTCACAAATCTTTCCTCGTCGGCTTTAACAGCACCAGTAACAAAATCTTTCAAACGATCCTTAGCAGCGTCAGTTAACTTTTCTCTCGGGCATCTTCCCAAAATATATTGAACCTTATCTCTCTTTCCATCCCCAATGTAAACCTTTTCCCCAGCATCAAACTTTTCGCCTCGTCGTGGAATTAATTGTAGCAAAGTAAGTCCATTAATTCCAATAGCCTGAGCCAAGGGCATCCGACGATTGTCCAAAGGATAGCCATATGGCAAAAAGTCTAAAACAATTGCATAATCTTCTCGCGCCATCTTGATCACTTATATTTTTTGGTAACTTCCAAAATCTTATTTACTTCGTCCTGATCAAGGGACACCTCAATAATAACCTTATTCAATTCAGCAGCACTAGTCGGAACAAAATCTGCAATCTTTACAATATAATCTTCTTTCAATTTCATCAAATTAAGTGCCCTAATTTCATCCATCAATTCAACGGCCTTATCAAAATCTAAAACATTAAAACCTCTAATAAACTTCTTAATCTCTTCAGCCTTATCAGAATCTCCGACCAATCCTATAACTTCAGCCATACAAACAGGCCTAGAATCTTTTATCATCCGAGCACCTTCAAGTGAGCAGGGTGAATAATGAAAGTCTTCAACTTGCCACCATCTTTAATTTCAACTTCCTTAAATCTGCCACGACTCTTTACAACCTTTCCACTCATTCCTCGAAGCCTTTGAGGAAAGCTCATACGAATTCCTCTCTCGTCGACAATAGCAACACGCTCGCCATCTTCAATAATCTTAAAGTAAGAACTAAGCTTCAACTTTCCCTTATCTCTTATCTTCTTTGCTCTTCTTGCCATTGTATTTTAAATTACAGAAACTTATTCATCGCTGCAATCAACTCGAACACTTTCATGTCCTATCAAATCAAGAAAAATTCCCTTTATAAGTTTTCCGCAACCTATCAAATTGCAACTAGTGAGCATATTCCATCATTAATTCCTCTTCGCTAATCGCTTCGACACTATTCTTATTAAAATTATTTTTTCTTTAGTGAGTCTTTTGGAGCTGGGCATTTGATACTAACTACTTGTGGTGTTGATGATCCAACTTGACCAAGTTCCAAGTTCCCAGCATTCTTTTCTCTCTCCATGCTTTCAACAATAGTCTTCGCCATCTTCTCGCCCCAAACTCCATACATGCAACGCTCACACATATCCACGACGGAAGTTTCCGCGATTCCAGCAGAACAATAAACACATTTCTTTGCCATGATTTTTTTTGGTATACCCCTTTTAAGATTACACCTTAACCAAACTGTTCATATCCCTTTTTAAATTTTTATGAGATTAAACATAACAATCTAAGGCAATAAGCAAACTTTAAAAAGAAAAGGCATCATTAACAATAATGAGAAAAGATGTGACATTAATTTTATTGCTGTTATTTTCGGCAGGACTCTCGTCGGCAGTAGCAGCGTGCGATCTAACAACAACACTTCTAAATCAAGATCCCTATCCAGCGGTCCCAGGTGATTATGTGAAATTGGTATTCCAAGTCGAAGGTCTAGACTCACCAGACTGCAAAGATATAACATTTAATCTATTATCAGACTATCCAATAGAATTCAATCCAGGAGAATCAGGACTTAGAACTTTTAAAAAATTAGATTACGTAAAAGATTACGAAACAAATTTATTAATTCCATATGAAGTAAGAATAAACAAAGACGCACTCGACGGAAGCAACCCAATAGAAGTAAGAGTTCAAAGCAAAGGAGACGCACCAGTTACAAAAACATTCAATATAGAAGTAGACGACGTCAGAGCAGAATTTGAAATCTACATCAAAGATTACAGCTATACAACAAATGAAATTACAATAGAAGTTCTAAACATAAAAGAATCCGACATAGAAGCACTAGCAATAGAAATTCCAAAACAAGATGCAATTCAAATTAAGGGAGCAAATAAAATTGTAGTAGGAGATTTAGATTCAAACGAATACACATCTGCAGACTTCGAGGCAATATTATCCGACGGGCAGTTCAAAGTAAACTTAATCTATTCAGATGCAATCAATGTAAGACGAACGGTAGAAAAAACAGTTAACTTCGATTCATCATATTTCACAGAAAGAAAAGCTGATCAAAAAGTAACAGGAACAGGAACATATATTTTCTACGCAGCTATAGTTTTATTATTAGGTTATTGGATTTTTAGAAAAATCAAGAAGTCTAAAAAAAGTAATTAAGCCAAAATTCTAATCTCTAATATAGTCACTCATATCTCAAAGCATCTACAATATTTGTCCGACTAGCATTCCAAGCCGGAATCGCTCCACTAATCGCCCCCGTCAAAACCGCAAACACAATCAGTCCTCCAAATAAATAACCAGGAAACACCGGAGCCAAAAAGCCCCATCCTCCACCGAACCCAAATTCTCTTCCAAATAAGACAAGATAAAATCCTTTATCTAGAATATATCCTCCAAGAGCAGCAGCACCCCATCCAAGCAAAACCCCAATCACACCAGCAACAAATCCTAAGAATCCAGCTTCGAACAAAAAAATCCCAAACACTTCGCTATTCGTTCCACCAATTGACTTAATCACACCAATCTCCTTAGTCCTTTCAATCACCGAAGTAATCATAGTATTCGCAGTATTAACCGCCGAAACAACAACCGAAATCAAAGCAATCAAAACAACAAACCCAATTATAATATCCATAGCAGTAGAAAAACTCTCAATCATATCAGTAAAACTCTCAACAGAAAAATCCTCTTTTCCCTCTTCCATGTCTCGCGAATTCCTAAGCCCACGTTCAACATTTTCAACAGCCCAATCAATATTATCCTTATCAGCCCGCGCAACAATCCAGCCATAAGAGTTACTATCATTAGGATAAATCTCATCAACATAATCATTAATCACATAAACCTGGGAATCATCTTGTGGATTCCCGACAGACTCCATAAACCCAACAATCCGAAGCTCTTTGTCCTGAACCGTAATTTTATCATTAATTTTAAGTCCCTTAGAAAAAATCTTATCATCAATCAAATAATTATACCCAAGTAAAACTTTTCCAGAATCCCCCTTTCTAAGCCACCTACCCTCCTTAACATCAACATCATACAAGTCCATCAAAATAGGAATGCTAGGATCATAAGAAAGCAAGAAAACATATTTCAACTCATCTCTTGATTCAACCTCCGCAATTTTAAAAACAGACCCAGTAGCTTCATAAATTCCACCGGCTCGACTAACAACTTCAACATCGTTATCTGTCAATGCAAACGTAGAATCAAGTCCAGGTACACCCATTGATCCTTTGGGCTGCACCATAATTTTATCCCCACTTCCACCTTCGAGCAAATCATTCATGTATCCATAAAGTCCAAGTCCAAAACTAACAAAAATAAAAATTGTAGCAATACCTAAAAAAATCGACAGCACCGTCAAAAAACTTCGCCCTTTCCGATGCGCAATATTTCTCAATGCATACCGAATACTTTCACTTCCTATCATTTCAATAGCACCTCATTTATATCATCTCTTTTCATTTTGTTCCCTAATAGATTTAATAAGCCCAGCTAACATCTTTCCAATTTCATCCAACTCCCTAACCATACCATTAAGAGTTTCAATTTTCAAATATCCAATTCTCTCAGAAAAAATCAATTGAGACTCAAGCTCTCCTGTGCTGCCCAAAGCAATATTACAATAGCGAACCAATTCAGCATCGCTATCTTTTTTACAGCCTTCCGCAATATTAGAAAAAATACTAACAGCGGATCGTCTAATTTGATCAGTCAAAGAGTAAACTTCCTTTTTGGGAAACTTTTCAGTAGCTTGATAAACCTCAGCAGCAAAATCAATTGCTCGATTCCAAACCTTGAGTTTCTTAAAGTCTTTCATTTTTAACATAGTTGAACAAGCCTACCTAAAAGCTAATAGCTAACAGCTAACAGCTAGCCTCGCAACGCCTCCACTGGATTTTGATTCGCCGCATTCATTGCTGGAACAATACCCGCAACAGCCCCAATTAAAAAACTCCCAACCAAAGCCCCTCCAACTAAAACAAAATCAATGGAAAGTGCGACCTCGGCCCCAATCCAATTATTAATCGCGAGTATCCCGCCAATCCCAATCAACACACCGAGCACAACCCCAATAAAACCACCAGCCAAACCAAGCAAACCAGACTCAATCAAAAACTGCATAAAAATTTGAGAGTTCTTCGCCCCAATCGCCTTCATAACCCCAATCTCCTTTCGCCTTTCTAAAACCGAAGTAGTCATTGTATTAACAATTCCAACAGCCCCAACCAAAATAGAAATAGAAGCAATAATTATAATAAAAGCTTGAATCCCGCCCAAAATATTATTAACAGTATCAAGCATGGCGTCAGGCGTAGAAACAGAAAAATCCTCTTTCCCGACATCAACATCCCGCCGCTGCCTCATCAACTTCTCGATATCTTCTTTCGCCCGATCCATCAAACTCTTATCCTTTACCTTGGCCACAATCAAATCAACATCATCCCCATAATCAAACAAATCTATAACATCATCATCATTCATCAAAACTAGCCCATCAACCATAAAGCTCCCCTTTTTCCCCATTATCCCAACAACCTCAAACTTCCTATCTTGAATCAAAACAGTTTTCCCTACAACAACTTCCTTCCCAAAAATAGAATCATCTTTGTAAAAATTCCAACCCAAAACAACTTTCCCCACGTCACCATCTTTTAACATTCTACCACTATCCGCTTCAACTTCTATAGTATCGTAAACGACTTTTCTTTCTTCGCCATCAGGGACAGAGCCAACCATTCCAAAAGAAACTTTATCATTATACTCAATCTTTCCACTAGCAAGAATTCTAGGAATCGCAACATCAACAGAGGCAATCCTTCCAATCGCCTCCGCATCATCTCGTGTCAGCTTGTTATTGACCCCAGTTCCAGGTGGACCAGCACTACTAAGTCCCCCAGCCTGAACAGTAATAATTTCAGTGCTGCTAATTCCAAACTGCGCACCAACAGCTGCTTGCAAACCGTTCCCAAGCGAAATCAAAGAAACGACAGCCATAACTCCAATGAAAATTCCAAGTAATGTCAACCAAGACCGAATTCCACGATGCCGCAAATTTTTCACCGACAAATCAAAATAATCCTTCATTACTTCACCCCATTTCCCTTAACAGCCTTTTTCACCTTCTTCGTAACATCAACAAACCTTTTGCCTTCCCTCTTTGTCACCTTCTCCAAAATCCCATCCTTTAACCAATAAACAACATCGGCATACTTCTCAGCCAAATCAGGATCATGCGTAACAATAATAATCGTCTTCCCCTCTCGATTCATCTTTTCCAAAAACTCCATAACAATGGCCCCAGTCTTCGTGTCCAAATTCCCAGTAGGCTCATCCGCCAAAATAACTTCAGGGTCATTTGCAAGACTTCGCGCAATTGCAACTCTCTGTCGCTGTCCCCCACTAAGTTCCCCAGGATAATGTTCCCCACGATTTCCCAAATCAACCAACTTCAACAACTCCTCCGCTTTCTTTCTTCTCTTATCAATACCTGTCCCCTGAAACATCATCGGCAACATCACGTTTTCAATTGTCGTCAAATTCGCAATTAAATTAAACGACTGAAAAATAAATCCAATCTTCTTCCCTCGAATTTGTGCAAGCTCCGATTCGCCTAAAGTTGAAATATCAATTTCATCCAAAAAAACAGAGCCATGCGTCGGAACATCAAGACTCCCAACAAGATTCATTGCAGTCGATTTCCCAGAACCACTCGGCCCCATAATCGCAACAAACTCACCCTCATAAACCTTCAAATTAACCTCGTTCAAAGCCTTAACAACACTGTTCCCCATCTCATAAAACTTCGAAACATTTCGCAAACGAATCAACTCTTTCCTCTCGGTCACCATTGTACCAATAACTGAATTACCTATATAAATTTACCCAAACCGGCCTTGGTGAATTCCTCATTTTTTGTTGCACAAGCCATTAAAAATCAAATTTCGGGGAACCACGCTTCTTCGAAATTTGGATAGTTGAAAATGATAGATTTTCAATTTTTGGTGAAATCCGATAGGGTTTCACCATAGCCCGCAAACCAAAAACTTATAAACCAAAAATCCACTCAATCTCTATGATAATTCCAATAAGATGCTTCAGTTGCGGAAAACCAATAGCACATTTATATCAGCAATACAAAGAACTAGTTCAAAACGGCATGACCCAAAAAGAAGCCCTAGACAAACTAGGAATCAAAAGATACTGTTGCCGAGCACAAATCCTAGGGCAAACAGACACTTTAGAGTTAGTCAACAAATTCAAAAAATTCTAATGAAGGATAAATTTATTCTACCATTTAATATTTTAATTTCTACTCTTATATTTGGTATATTTATTTCCAACGAATATATCCACATCAGAATAATTTCAATATTATTTTTACTGCTAGCAATGTATTCCCAATATCTTTTATCAAAGAAAACGACAACTATACATTATGGGCCAAAAGGAGCAATCCCTCCAAAAAATGCCTCAGAAGGAGATTTATTTATTCAATATAAAAAATAAATTTCCACAAGAAGACATGCGAGTCGAAGACTCCATGGATTTTTGTGGAATAAACTGACAACTAACTACCACAAACTAAAACTTTAATTATCTAAATATAAATAGACAGCTCCGTGCCTTCCCATCAGAGACAGTACAAACACGAACGCATCAAGCTTAACTTCCGAGTTCGGAACGGGATCGGGTGTAACCAAGATACTATGGCCGTCTACCCTTACCCAATAATTTACTATTATAAAGCTTTCTATTCACGAAAATTAGAAACGCCCGAGACAGGACTAAAAGTTCTTTAGAACTTTTCAGGAAATCGCAAGATTTCCGTTCCGAGTGACTTTGTCACGAAGGTTGAACCGTAGGTTCAAGAAACGCCCGAGACAGGACTAAAAGTTCTTTAGAACTTTTCAGGAAATCGCAAGATTTCCGTTCCGAGTGACTTTGTCACGAAGGTTGAACCGTAGGTTCAAGTCTCCACGCCCGAGACAGGACTTGAACCTGCGACCCCGGCATTTCTCCTTCTCGCGAAACTTCCACGTTTCGCCAATCCTAGTTCTTTGGGTTTCAAGGAGCCTTTCTTTTTAAGAAAGGGAGCTTTAGGAGTGCCGTGCTCTATCCAAACTGAGCTACCCGGGCATATATAAAACCAGAAATGATAGTATAAAAGATTAAGTATCTAGCTCTAATTTTTTCATAGATTTTTAGAAAACGAAGGTCGTTCGAATCCGGACGAAACCGAAGAATGAGGAGAGAGGATTAAAAGTCCTTCATGGACTTTTAGGAAAGCAAAGCTTTCCGTGTCCGAGCTTCTTTGAAGCGAAGGTCGTTCGAATCCGACAAAAAACCCATGAGGAGAGGAGGATTCGAACCCCCGTAGGCTGAAGCCAACAGATTTTGAGTCTGCCCCGTTTGACCACTCCGGCATCTCCTCGCGATAGCAAGACAAAAATTAAATCCTTATCAAGCATGCGCGGACAGGGACTCGAACCCTGGTCAACTGGTTGGAAGCCAGTTATTCTGCCACTAAACTATCCACGCATAAAACAAATATCTAATCAAGGGTTTTAAAGTTTATCATTACCGCGTCCCACAAACTTTAAAACTCCTTCCGGTTTAACTATCACATGAAAAAATTCGAAGGATGGTATAATACAAATTACAAAAAATTACTAATAGTCCCAATTCTTCTAATAATCCTTTTTTCATCCTATATGATATATTTCTACAATCAAAATAATGATTTTACAAAAAGAGACGTTTCTCTTTCTGGAGGAACTTCTATAACTTTACAAACAGAAATAAGCGCAGACGAATTCACCGAAGCCCTCTCCGATGTTTTCCCAGATATAGAGATAAGAACCTTAACAGATAACACTGGGAAACAAACCCACCTAATCATTCTTGTCCCAGAAGAAAAAGACAAAATAATTGAAGCTATAGAGTCAAAACTTGATTTAGAAATAACTGAAGAAAATTCCAGTATTGAGTTTACACAAGGTAGTCTTGGAGACGAATTTTATAGACAGCTAATCGCATCTATGCTTTTTGCTTTTTTATTAATGGGACTAGTCGTTTTCATAACATTTGGAGAATCAAAAATTATCAAAGCATACGCAACAATATTAACATTAATAGCGATGAAAATTACATTTCCAACAATATTTGCGATATCTTTTTTGGTAATCTTTGGCATGATAGTCACCCCGATTTACGGACTTTATTTTTCTAGTTCCAAAAAATCTAAATGGATATTGCTTGGTTTGTTCGTATCGTTTGTCGTCTTCTACATCTTTCCTTATTACCCCATTGTATTCATTATCGCAATTATTTGCCTATGGTTATACGCTAGATATAGCGCCCCAAGTATTGCAGTTTTAGTTGCGGCATTTGCAGATATTCTTTTTACATTAGCAACTATAAATCTAATTGGAATGAAACTCTCTTCTGGAGGAATAATTGCACTTCTAATGCTTATAGGTTACTCTGTAGGAACTGACATTTTATTGACTTCCAGAGTATTAAGAAGGAGAAACGAAAGTGTAAATTCTGCATGTTTAGGAGCATTTAAGACCGGAAGCGCAATGACGCTGACTGCCATTGCGTCCATATTTGTTGGTCTAATGTTTATCTACAGATTTGAAACCGTTTTAAACCAAATATTTATCATAATCCTAATAGGGTTAGCATATGACTTGCTTAACACATGGCTTACAAACGTCCTGATAATAAAATGGTATGCCGAATCAAAAAATAAATATGACAAGGTAAAAAAATAAAATGAAAGTAACTTGGAGAATTTGGCTTATGATGTTTTTCTTAGGCATGTCTCTTCTAGCCATCTTTGGAAGTGCCCATAGTCCTTATATATCTCTTTTACAGACCGGAATTTTAATCGACAACGTGAAAGAAAATTCCAGTTTGTTTGATTCTGGCGTTAGAGCCAATCAAATTATTTCTTTCATAAATGATGAAAAGATAGAGAACTTGAAAGATTATAATAGTGTTATGGAACAATACCACTCCCTTGGGGACGGAGAAACAAAAAAAATTATAATAACAACAAAAGACAAGAGCGAGTTTGTATTGCTGGCGAGAAATACTATTTCAGAGGAAATCTCTTTGAGTGAGATACCCAAAACAAGAATTCAAACAGGATTAGATATTAGGGGAGGAGCAAGGGCGCTAGTTGCGGCAGACCGTAAATTAACTGATGCAGAATTAGATGACCTAATATCGATTTCTCAAGAAAGATTAAATGTTTACGGGCTTTCTGATTTAACAATTAGGAAGCAATCGGACTCTTCTGGAAACAAATATATGGTTGTAGAAATCGCAGGAACTAGTCCAGAAAACTTAGAGGCTCTTATTGGACAACAAGGACATTTTGAAGCAAAAATAGGAAACGAAACAGTTTTTGTAGGTGGGAATAAAGATGTAACTCACGTGGGAAGAACGGGCCAAGATGCAATGGTCACAGAATGTTTTGCAGTTCAAGGAGGAGAATCATGCGAATTCCAATTTACAATTTTCCTTTCCGAAGAAGCAGCACAGCGACACGCGGATATTACAGACACCCTTTCAATCAACGGTTCTTATCTAAGCAAAAAACTAGATTTCTTTATTGATGGCAAATTAACAGAGTCCCTAAATATTGGAAGTTCGCTAAAAGGTTCCACAACAACACAAATATCAATTTCAGGCTCAGGTCAGGGTGCAACTAGAGAAGAAGCAATAGAATCAGCAAAACAAGAAATGAAACAATTACAGACAATTTTAATTACAGGAAGCCTGCCATTCAAACTCGAGATTGTAAAAATAGATAAGATATCTCCGTTCCTAGGAGAACAATTCACAAAGACAATATTTATTGCAAGTTTTGCTTCATTCCTCGCCGTGTGTTTAATAATAATTTTAAGATACAGGAGAATAAAACTATCTTTTATAATGCTCTTCGTGGCCTTGTCTGAAATAATAATGATTTTAGGATTTTCGTCGCTAATGAAAGCAAATCTAGATTTATCTTCTATTGCAGGAATAATTGCAGCCATTGGAACTGGGATAAACGACCAGCAGGTTATTGTAGATGAAACAATTAGAGGAAAACTTGAATCCATGGGAGTAAGGATAAAAGAGGCCCTATTTATTGTTTTTACGTCTTTCGCGACAATAATTGCATCTTTATTCCCACTATTCTATGTGGGGGCTGGACTACTTAGAGGATTTGCAGTAACTTCCATAGTGGGAGTAACTATTGGAGTTTTAATTACAAGACCTGCATTTGCCGACATGATAAAACAAATGGAAAAGTAAAATTATTTTTATTAAGAAATCAATGGCCTATAAAAGCTACAATTATCACAAACCTTAGGTCGCTTGCCATTTTGGAAATCATCTATTATTTCCCTCCATCTTTTACCTTTACAAATTTTCCCAAGAGAATCTTTCGTAATATTACCAATTACTAAATCATCCTTAAAGGTCTCAAGCACCCGACATCCACAAAGCCTTACATCTCCGTCGGGAAGTACAGATAGCATTAATAATCCCTGACAAGGATAAATTTTAACTTTAGGCACCCTCTTAAGTTCCTGAATTCCCAAAAGATTTCCCTTTTTAATTTGCCCTCCCCAATTATCATAAGTTTGCAAGAACAAAATGGTACAAATACCTTTTTTATAAAATTTCCAAAATGCAGTTTTTTTCATATCTTTCATAATCTCACGAACCGGCCTCATCGGACGAAATTCCAGCACAACATTCATCTTAATTTTTCTCCTATCAATTTCCCCTAAAAATTCCAAAATACCATCAAGCTGATCTTTAGCAGCACTATCACTAATTCCAAAAACCTTCGCACTATATTCAGGAAAAACATCGCCAAAATCAAAATGAAGATTATCAATTCCAGACTCAGCTAGTTTAGATATATTATCATTTTTTTTCAATAAAATGGCATTAGTAAAAAGACTGCAGGAAAGCCCTTTTCTTTTGAGATATTTAACTTTATCAAAAAATCCAGGATCCATAAGGACCTCCCCAAGAGTAGGGGTTAATCCAATAGACTTCCCTCCTATTTTTATATAATCATCGACGGCTTTCTTAAAAATATTAAGTGGCATAAACTCTCTCCTTCCTTTAAAAAATTTGTAAGCGCAAAAACTGCAACTTGCATTACATGCGGTGGAGGGAATTATGCCAAGTCCGACAGGTTTAATCTCAATTTTACCACGTTTTCTAAGAATGTAATAATTAAACAAACTCTCGATGTCTTCTCCAATCGTGTTGTATTTAGATAAAGTTTTAGGGACGACTGGCGCAACTTGTTGCATTGTGCCTGAACATAGGATTTGCTGAATTCTCATAAATTAAGATAACTGAATTACTTTTTAAAAGTTGATAATTAAAATTTATTCGTGCTCAGATTGAATTCTTCCGTCCCCTCTTCCATATTCATCTCCAACCCTAATAACATCATCAACCTCAGGAGTTGAGGCTTCCATAAAAACAACATCTGTTAAGCAATTCATTCTATGTTTTCTCCCATTGGGAATTGTCCATATAGCGCCAGCTCCAACCACCTTTTTTTCAATAGAACCTGTATCATTTTCAAAGTAAGCTTCAATGGTCCCTTTTAATATAAAATTCGTTTCAACCTTTTGTGTGTGATATTGGAAGCTTGTCTTTGTGCCTTTCTCCATATAAAGTTTTTTCATAACATATAATTTTTCCTCATCTCCAACATTCTCACTTTCTCTATAATTAATCCAGACTTCTTTGCCCCATGGTTTTTTAACAACTTTAGCACTATCTTCAGAATATGCCCATCGTCCATTTGAATCAGATTCATTTACCATATTAATTACTTATAACAAGCCCTCCATCTACTATGATTGTTTGCCCTGTAATATAGCTCGATTTATCCGAAGACAAGAATACAATAGTTTCGGCAATTTCCCTAGGTTCAGCCATCCTTTTCAATGGAATTTCATCAACTTGCCTTTTTATTCTAGAAGACCACGTTTGATTGGTCATTTCAGTTTTGGTAAATCCAGGCGCAACACAGTTCACAAAAATGTTGGGAGCATATTGATTGGCCATACTTGCCGTCAAATTTATAACAGCAGCTTTAGATGCAGCATAGGCAGAACTTCCAGCGTTGGAGGGAAAACCTTTTATGGAGGAAACATTTACTATTTTTCCATACTTTCTTTCTATCATCCCAGGAATTACGGCCTTAGAGAAATTGACAACCCCCAAGACATTAGCGTCAAAAACTTCTCTCCAGTCCCGTGAATCCAAATCCCAAAAGTTTTTAGATCTGGCAATCCCAGCATTATTTATTAAAATATCTATATTAGAATTTAGAGATTCAATTTTTTTAACTACAGAATTTAACTCCCCAGCATCACAATAAATATAATTAGAATCAATTTCTTTAGCAAGCCCCTTTAGTTCACAAGATTCCGTTCTTCCATGCAAGATTACATTAGCACCATATTCTTTGAAAAGTCTAGCCGTAGCAGCACCAATTCCACGAGAAGAGCCAGTAATAAGTGCAGTCTTTCCTTCTAGGCAACGTTCTTTATTCATAGTTTTTTATAGTCTCCTTTATGGCTTTTATTATAGACATATGAATGTCTTCGCATGCACCAAGTCTTTTCAGTATATTCTTATAGGATTCAGATGAAAAATGATAATGCCCAGCAATTACCCCGCATAAAAATTTATTATTTTCAGTATTATCTTGCAACCATTTTCTCCATTTCTCTCCATTCTGAATTTCTTCTAAAAAATCTTCGAAATCAATCCCATATTCCAAGCATTTAGTTATCGTAATCATAGTTTGCACAACTCCCAATTGAGGCGCAATGTTTAACGCATCCACCAACCCAACCCTTTTTGCAATTTCCTTCTTGGACAAATAGTCAGCATTATGTTCTTTTAACTTAAGATTGTATTTTTTCAAAATACGAACAACTTTTTCAACAAATTCTTCATTAAAAAATCCAACCTGATTTATCTCCTTAATCAAACTACCAGTTTGAACAACGTAAAATTCAGGAGAACAAAAACTAGAAAAAAATCTAGCCTCACTATCAATTCTTCTCAAGTCTTCTTCTTTAAGATTGGTTCCAGAATTAACATCAGTTCCAATCTCTAATTTAATTTTAGAATTTAATTTTAAACAATATTCTATCGCCTTTTTAGATTCCAATAATTTTTCTTCTTGCGTTCCAGCAAAATTACAAAAATCAATATGTATCAAATCAAATCCACAAGAGATATCTTCTTTAATAGTAGCGTAAGTATCATCTAATTCAAATATCCCATTAAAGCCGGGTCCACAATGATCTCTGCAAATCAAGACGTTAGCAAGAGGATATTTCAACTTCATACTTTCGATAAAATTCATAAATTCTCGGGTAGTCCATCCTTCAACATATCCGCCATTATAATCTATTTGATTTTTAGAAGCAATAATCATAAGTTGTCTTTTACTCTCTTCAGATGCATAAAAGATTGCTTCAATTATTTCTATGCTCATCGGGCCTACTCCCAAATTAGAATTAATCATTTTATCCTCCCCATTTCTTTTAGCGCATAATAAAGTTTCATCTTTCCAAAAAAATAAAGCATTAGATCAAATGGTTCATGATGCAAAGGAGACATATTCAAAAAAATCAAAGCCCTAATTAGTTTTATCTTGGAAAGATTATATCCTTTCTCTTTAACGAATAATTCAAATTCTTCTCTAGCTTCAATTAAATCATTCCCAACAATAAAGTTATAATAAACATTTGATCCACTCATATCAAAAGTGAAGTTCCCTTCTTTGATTAGCTTATATGATATAGTAAGTCCGCCATAAAGCTTGGACAAATCATAATATCTGTCTCCATATTCAATAAGCCCCCCAAGCTCATGTCTCCAATCAATCAATTTAAATTTTCGCAAATTACTAAGAGGATCTATTGAAACAATTACATTATCAAATTGCAAGTCTCCATGGAAACCAGAAGATACCCCATTCGTGAGATCATCCCAATCTATACATTTTAACATCTCACTTAGCGTAGGAATATTCGCTCCATTTATCTTATTCTCGCCATCTACTATTCCAGTTTTTTTATAGAATAAATCTAGTCTATCCATGGTTTTATCTCTGTAAAGTTTTTCACAAGCAATCTTAAATTCTATCTTTTTCTGACCATCCAATTTAACATCCTTCCAAAGATTACTTTGCGCCCAATACAAAAAGTCCTTAGTGGTCTGTTTGTCAAGAGAATCATAAACAACTTTCCCTTCAATTTTTTTATATGAATAAAAGTTTCCCATGACAGAGATTATTTCTGGACATAAATTTCCCAATATTTTTGCACGCAGATATCTTTTCTTAACAATATCTTCATTCGCAAAATATTTTATCACCTTATCTTCAACGAAATACAAAAACTCATTGCCTTTACTAAAATCAAAACTTTTCCCTCCAGAAAAACTCTTATTAGTCTCAATATATGATTCCATTGTTCCAGCATCAAACCATGTAAAACTTTTAGGGACAAGCCTCTGCTCAATCAGACTATTAAATCCATTTGAAACCTGGATTTCTCCACCAATTAATTCACTGTTTTTTTCAAGAGCATTGAAGAAAATATCGTAGTCTTTAATTCCAGCAAGACCAATAAACGCAAATTTATTATCACATTTAATTTTGTCATTCAATTCATAAATTAAATTATTTTTTATTTTAACAGTACAATATTTTTCAGTTTCCTTGACGGGCGCGGTTCCAAACCAATTTTCATATGGTTCAGGAATATCTTCTATTACCAAAGTATCAACTGCAAATAAAACAAATGGACACTGTAGTTTTTCCTTGCATTTCAAAAGAGAATACCCAGGCCCAGTCCCAGGCCCAATATAATTATCTACTTCAACAAAAGTAAATTTTCTATCTCCATGAGCAAGCGCTAGATAATCTCTAACCGTATTCCCTTTGTGCCCAAGTGCGATAACAATTTCAATATTTTTATCAAACTTTTCAATTATTCTAGAAATCGTCGCTTTGAAATTAATCGGCAAAAGAGCCTTATTTATGTTGTCAGTAACAGGCCCCATTCTATTTCCAACTCCTGCGGCAAGAATGCAAGCCTTATAATTATTCATGATTGCTGTTCCAACATTTATTTATATACCTAGAATATTCAACTAAATCTATAGGTAAATCATCTTGTTTGTCTGCCCATCCTCTACTCGGCCAGTCAGCTATTCTTAACATTTCTGCAACAGCCTCTTTTTGATCATTGGGGTTCTCAGGATTAAAGGCATAGGGTGTCCCAATTTTCTGGTAATCAGAATCAAAATTTTTCTCTTCCCTGGCAATATATGTCAAAACGGATTTAACTCTTCTTAGCGAAGTGGGATGGCATACAATAATTAAATTTTTATGAGGCAACTCATTTTTTATAATAGTATCAATTCCAAAGCGACAACACTCTCCTCCATTACTAGCAGTAGGTTCGATATAAATATTTTTTTTATTAATACCATGAACCATATTCAATAAACCTGCTTGCCATTTCGCCTCAGGCAAACTCAAATCAATAAGATATCCAGAGTCTTTCCCAATTCCTCCAGTAAACATTGCATAGTCAGCCAATCCCTTGTTCATAAGGTCGGAAACAGTTCTAGCAACAAGTGGATCATCCCTGCAAAAAACAAAGGCCCCATTTGCTTTTAGTAACAAGCCAGAGTCATCAGAGGACAGATAATCAAACATATCACGAATCTTTTTCGTTTCAACTCTCATTTAATTAATGCGAATGCAGTCCCCCAATAATTTTCATATTACTAAAATCATTCATATCGATAATCAAGTGCGGGCTTCTTTCCTTGTTATTATATGCAATCATTGCAGGGTACTCAATTTGAGAAACCATCTTCTCGGTTATAGCAGGATCTCTTGGCTTACCATCTTTCTTGGCTCTTTCAATTTTTCTATGAACAGAGATTTCAGGAGAGACATCTAGGAAAATAGAATAATCAAATGGTAAATGCCTCAAGTACATAGAGGGAACCAGTATAACAGAATTTTTTTCAACTTCATAAGAATCAGAATGTTCAGTTCCATCTTTCTTGTTGTCTAAGATGTTTTCTAATAGCAACCTATTGGATACAGAAGAAGAGAAATTAAGAGATGATATTTGAGATATCAACTGAGATTCTATTTCTCCAAATTTCCAAATCTTTTTATAAAAATCAAGATCAACAGGATTTCCAGTCTTCACATTAGTTATCAGTTCATTATAAATTTTCATTGCCGGAGTATATCCAACATGAAAAGCATCTCCTTCTATAGTAATACAAGGAAGTTTAGACTCATTTAATTTATCACACAAAGCTCCAGAAAAAGTGGATTTTCCAGAATTAGAAAGACCTTCAATAGAAACAGACATAGGCCTGTCCTTGACAAATTCATTTTTGTAATCGTAAATTTTAGTCGCCGTTCTTGTAAAAATATCTACAAAACCCATCTTATTCTCCTAAATACCCCTCCCCGTTAGGATAATTTTTCAAAGCATGTCTATAAGCGCTAGGAACTCCAGTATCAAACCAGGTAAAAACCTCAGCTCTCATTCCTTCTTCTATAAGAGAAGTAAATCCATTTGAAACTTGAATTTCTCCCCCAATCAATTCATCATTATTTTCTAAAGCATTCCAGAAAACCTCATAGTCATAAACTCCAGCAAGCCCAATAAACGCATACTTATTATCACTCTTAACTTTATCATCAATTCTAATAACCTTATTTCCAGAAACTGAAGCAGAGCAAAATCTAGAAGTGTCAGGAACCTCAGCCAAACCAAACCAATTAAAATTAGGCTCAGGAATATCTTCAGAAACTAAAGTGTCAGCAGAAACAAAAATGAAAGGACACTGCAAGTACTGTTTACATTGTAATATAGAATACCCCGGCCCAGTCCCAGGTCCCTCAAACTTTCCAACATCAACAAAAGTAAGCTTCCTATTAATATAAGTAGAATTCAAGTAATCAATAACCATTCCCTTTTTGTATCCAACTGCAATAACTATCTCAACGTTCTCTGGAAATTTTTCAATAATATGACATATCGCAGGTTTCCCATTCACAGGGATCAATGCTTTATTAAAAGTCTTAGTAAACTCTCCCATTCTACTCCCAGTCCCTGCAGCAGGAATACAAACCTTATAATCATTAGAAAAAAACTTGTCATCTATTTGAATACAGGCATCACAAACCGCGCCCTCGGCAGAAGCGGACGGAGTAACAAAGTCAGCAGCCTTCTTGGCCTCAATTCTAGCATTTCTAGGGGCAATTCCAAATTTACAATCCCTCAAAATAGGCGCATCAAAAATTCCATCTCCCATATAAGCAGTATTCTCAAATCCAAATTTTTCCTTAATGTAAGAATATCTATCTTTCTCTGTAATTAATTCAAGTCTATATCCCATATCAGAAATTCTTTTCTCAGAAATAGAAAATCCTCTTTTGTCAGCAGTGATAAAAACAATATTCAATTTATTCTTTAATATTTTTAACCCATCTGCATCATGGGGCCCAAATATTTTATACACCTTCCCTTTCTCTGAATATAAAAACTGCCCCGTAGTCATTACTCCGTCAACATCAAGAATAAAATTATTTAACATGTTTCCTCCTAGTGAGAAACCGATAACTTTCATCATGTGACTTTATCCCAAAAGATCTTAATCTTCCAGCGACAAAGACGCACGTCATAACGCCCTTTCCAAACTTCATTTTATATATAAGCAATCTTGACGAGTATTCGCCCTTATCTGCTTTTAAATTTGAAAACTATAGGCTATATATATATATCGGCACTAATTTGTTTATTTCGAAATAGTTAAGATTTATAAAATATAAGATACCTGAATTAAAATGAGACTTAAGAAGAAAAAAGTAGCATTCTGTTTTTCTGGTCAAGCAAGAACTTTCGATTTATGCTATCCTTACATTAAAAAAAATTTTTTAGACCCATTGGGGGAAAATAAAAAAGATTATGATATTTTCTGTTGCGTAGAAGACGAAAAAGACGCCGATAAAATACTAGTTATGCAGCCAACAAAAATATTAAAAGTAAAAAGCGAAGATTTTAACGAAAAATATAAAGATGTTATATCTCTAAATTATAAAAAATATTTTGCCAGAGGAAACCTGAGCAATCAATTAAACCAGTTAAATAAAATATATCTAGCCAACAATTTAAGAAAACAGTTTCAGAAAGAAAATAATATTTCATATAATTTTGTAGTAAGAACAAGGTTTGACATATTTCCGATAAGTAAAATAAATTATTCATCATTAAATAAAAATAAATTATATCTGCCAAAATCAAAAGACTCCACCCACCCAAATTATAATGACATAATAGCTATAGGAGGAGAAGCAATGTTGGATGTATACTCAGATAGAATAAAAAAATTTAAAGAGACGTTAGCTTTTTTTCATATTAAAAAAAGCTCTTTCAAAATGCATATATCATTATTTTTAGAAAAGAAATTTATTAATTTCTTCGAGTTGCTAATAAGAATATCAGAAAAAGATTCAATGAAAGCACGATTTTATAAGAAAGTAATTATTGCGAGATCTCTCTTGGGCTTCATTAGACCACCTTTAAAAAATTGTTATACTGCAGAGTCTGGACTATACAAATATTTAGAGAATGAAAAAATAAAGCCAAAAATAATTACAATAGATTTTGCATTAATTAGGGAAAAATGGGTAGAAAATGGAGTTTGGCTAGATAGACAAAACTAAATCTTTTGAATAACCCAAGTAATCTCTCTCTTTTGCCATTTTAAAAAACGACCCCTTTTAACTTCCGTAGAAATATGCTTAAATCCACCCTTGTCTCTAAAGGTAGTAAGCCCCTCTCCTGTGACCGAACGAATGGCATATTCATTAAAATAATTTCTATGAGTTATATACAAAAAGCTCCTTTAGATCCCACATGAGGACATTTTATCTTCGCAATTCCTCCAGATTTCAAAATTCTTTTTATTTCTTCAAAAAATCCGTAGGTCCTTAAGATGCCCTAGGATATGAGATGCTAAGATATAATTAATAGAATTAGATTTAAATGGATAAGGATAAAATATTCAAATCATGTTTAATATCTGCTCTGTTGAGCAAATCTACATTGAGAAATCCAGCTAGTTTTCCAGCCCCACTTCCCAAGTTTAGTTTAATTGTTTTTTGTTTTTGGAATCTTTATTCAGCACATTTTTAGTTTTCATCTAACTGTCGGATAAAGGTGATTTGTGATTTTTTATCCAGCCAAGGATTTGCTAAAAAATAAGCCAGAAAAGAGTTAAAAAGAAGTAACGGCAACAAAGGGAGATAATAGTCAATGAAAAATCAAATAAAAGAAGAGGCTCAAGATATAGGCAACGCCCTAAGAAGAATAAGAACAAGAAACTTCTCAGGCACAGCAGGTCAAGTAGTAAAGAATTCTACATACCAACTTGCAACGAATCTAACATTCAAATTTGGGAGCATGGCCTTCACAATAATTTTAGCACGAATGTTGGGAGTAGAGCTTTTCGGACTTTACACATTAGCACTATCAACGATAGTTTTATTCTCTGCTTTCTCTAGCTTCGGGATAGGGTCCACGCTTATTACATTTGTTTCAAAATCTTTATTAAAAAATAACCCGCAAAAAGCAAAGTCCTATGTAAAAGGACTGTTAAAATACAAATTATATCTAACAACTACATGCTCTCTCTTCCTAATTTTTTGCGCATATTTTTTAGCGAATAATTATTACCAAAAACCAATATTTTACGCATTGCTAGCTGGGGCACTATATATCCCAGCAAGCAGCTTAGTGTCATTTCTGGCGACAATATTCCAATCTGATAACAATTTTAAAACTCCAATGATAGAAGAAATTATTTTTCAAATTTTAAGGCTAACAATTATACCCATTGGAATTTTATTTTTGCTTAAAACATCGGCATCAAACGCCACAATTATAACTATAATTATCTTAATTACAGCCCTTTGTCATTTTGTCGGATTAGTATATTTGAAAATTGCCACGAAAAAAGAAATAAATTTTCTGAAAGGAAGCGCTGAACCATTGACGAAAAATGAAGTTAAAGATGTAAAAAAATTTATATTCCCTCTAGTTTTAACATCTCTAAGCGGAATGTTTTATGGCTACATAGACACAATCATGTTAGGGCACTATATTCCAGATGCATCATATATAGGATTATATGGAGTAGCACTAGGATTAATAGGCTCCGCGGGGGCTCTAATCAGCTTTCTCCCAAGCGTGATTCTTCCAACTTTTTCAAGAATGAAAGGTGAATCACTAGAACACATTTTTTCAAAAGTTCGCAAATTTACATTATTAATAGGAGTCTCGGCAGCAATTTTTACCTACTTAATTGCAAAATATATTCTAATGCTTTATGGCCCCGATTTCGCACAGGCAACAATAATATTGCAAATATTATCAATAATGTTAATTCTAGCACCAGTGGCAGGAGTCTACGATGCATATTTTACATCAATTAAAAAAACTGAGCTTATCGCAAAACTTTTGATAATATCAACAATAGTCAATGTGATATTAAATATAGTTTTGATAAAATATGGACTACAGTTTGGAATGATGCAGGCAGTTTTGGGAGCATGCCTGGCAAGTATATTCTCAAGGGCAGTATATCTTGGAGGATTCCTAATAGCGAAGAAGAGTATAGGCTAGATTACAAAATCCAATGGTAATCGTGAGTATAATCATAATCTCGCTCACTAATCATCTTCAATCCATACTTCTCACATAACTTCAAAGTATCTTTATTAAAACTCCACCATCCAGGAACAAACTCCGTAGGAACAATCCCAAGTTCTTTTTTCATCCAGTCCATTGATTCTTTAAATAATTTATTTTGCTCTCCATAATTCATATTCTTCATAGTAAGACAAAGATGTATGTGCAAACCTAATTTCCCCCAGTTTCTCATTCATAAATATCTCTCCTTCATAATCTTAGAAATTTCCTCTTTAGATAATTTTACATTAAAAGAATTCTTATAATAAGTATAATTGGTAGGTGTCATTAGATACCAACCCCGAGCCTGTTTCCCATCGCATCTTTTCTTAATTTCTTCCCAGCAATCATCGTCAACAACCAATTCTGTATGGACAGCAAGTGGCTTAAATCTAGAAACGACCCATCGAAAAGTATTATTAATGACCGCAAGATAGTCTTGTTTTAATTTCATAATAATTATATTCTCAGCATGTACAACAGATTCACCTCAAAGGACTAAATTAAATATATCCAAGATCCTTCAATCTTTCACGAACTTCCTTCTCGTCAACTTCATCCTCAGAATCTTCATCTTCCTCAAGAACTTGATCTAAAATAAAACCAACATATTCTTCAATAGTCTCAAATCCAAGATCTGCTCCCTTAGTCATCAATTTTCCCTTTTTAGCTTCTGAAATTTTTATATTTACGCTTCCCATAAAAATAATTACACTTATTTCTTTATAAAATTATGTATCTCTAGGCTGTAAAAAGATATATCAGCCTTAATAAAAAGTCAAATAAGAATGGTTTTGCGTTAAAAGTTAATGCCTTAATTGCAACTCCATGATAAATAAAACATTCTTTTATCTCAACTCATATTACAAATCTCTCCCCTTATCCCAATAGATACATTATCGTTACTATTAAAATTAGACCAAACTTTAATAATTGGTTTTACTATTAGGAAAAATTATTTATATTATTCCCAAAAAGAGTTGATTATGAAATTTTATGAAGTAAAGATTTAATAACCTCTCATCCCCCAAACTAACATGGATGAAAAACTAAAAGAATTTCATAAAAAATTAAAAAAAAATTTAGAGAATCAAGAAAAATATTATGAATCATTCATCTATTCTAAAGAAGCTGGGTTTTATCAAGGGTTCGACAAAATAGAACTTAAGGGCTGCAGATCAAGCGAAAAAAGACTTGAAAGATACGACATAAAAGAATTCTTATCAGACAGCAAGAAGGCATTGGATATAGGATGTAATTGCGGATTTTTCACGTTGCTTATTTCGGATCTTGTGTCTAAGATAGATGGAGTAGAAATAAACCCATTTTTAATACAAATAGCAAGAGACACAAAAGACTTCCTTAAAAATCACAATTCTTCTTTTTATACAACAAGCTTTGAAAAGTTCAGGCCAAAAGAAAAATATGATATAATATTTTCATTAGCAAACGACGAAACAGTTGATGGAAACACTAAATTTACTTTTATAGAATATATTTTAAAAATAAGAAATCTATTAAATCCAGAGGGACTTCTAATCTTCGAAAGTCAGGCATTAAAAGAATCTTTAAACGAATTTCCAGAAAAAAAATATGAACACCTAAAAAAGCATTTTGACATATTGGTAGAAAAAAAGGTTCCAACAGATTATCCCTATAATGTAAAAGAAAGAGCCTTTTTTGTTCTGAAAAAAAAATAATTCAATGAAACAACAAAACATAATAATAATCTTACTAGACGGCGCTAGACATGATAGCCTAAAACTCCTTACCTCTTTCAATGCCTGGACAAAAAAGGGAACCACCTTCTCAAAAATGATAACTTATGGCCCCCAGACAGTAACGGCCATTCATGCGCTCCTAAGCGGAATGAACGGAAACAGGAGTGGAGCAAACAACTACTACGGCATCCTAAATTTCAAGAAAAAACTTTGCAAAACACTCCCGCAATATCTCAAAGAATCAAACTACACAACCTCAGCAGACGTCCTACAAGATATAGTCCTTCCAAACCAAGGCTTCGACAGCATAACACTTCACGATGAAAAAAAAGACGACATAGTCCAAAAACATGTCAACTTAATTAAGCAACATGCAGAGTTAAGAAAACAAAATAAAAACTTCTTCTTGTTCCTACAATACAGCCCAATTCACACCTATGTAGTTCACGAAGTCCTAAAGAAATATGATTACGACGATTATAATTCCAAATATTTTAACAACCCAGAAAAAAATCTAGAAGAATACAATAAGATTGTTTCCAATACAGGGAAATACTTAGATAAAATAATGCAAACATCAGAAGAACTAGGTTTATTCAAAGACACGCTATTCATTTTATTCTCAGACCACGGAGCAAGCGTAGGGGAGAAAGAAGGCGAACTAGGCTATGGAAGATTCTGCTATGATTATACAATTAAATCTTTCGCGACATTCATTCAGCCAGAATTCTTTCCAGAGCAAAAGGAGGTAAAAAAACTATCAAGAATAATAGACTTCTTCCCAACAATTCTAGATGTTCTAAATATCCCAGAATCCCCAATGCCTCTAAAAATCCAAGGTAAAAGTCTGTTTCCCTTAATTCAAGACGAACCCGACGAAAGAATAGCACTTTCAGAAGCTTCAGGCGTAGAACAAAAACCAACCAATATCCCACCAAGAATACATTCCATTAGAACTCCAAACTGGAAGCTAATTTATAATACAGAAACAAAAGAAAAAGAAATATATAACTTAGAAGAAGATCCAAAAGAAAAACAAAATCTTATCGGAACCAACCCTGAAAAAGAAAAAGAACTTTTCAAAAAACTATTAGAACTTAATCCAAGTATAAATTAAAATCTCTTATAAGATTCCTTTGCAATAAATTCCAAGACAGGATGAATAACGTAATAGTCCACTCCTTCATCCAAATTCTGTTTCGAAGTCTTAACCATGCCACTGTCAGCCAACTGCAAAACACTTTCTACTAAAGCCTCAGATCGAGTAAACGGGTCATAAATTCTCGTAGGGTCGATATCCCCAAAAGGCAAAGGAAATTTTTTCTGGGAAATAATTTCTCCCTGATCAATTTCGGGCATCATAATAAATGAAGTACACCACCAGCCATCATTTGCCAAGGTAGAATAATAAGGGCAAGTGCTTCCCCTGTATTCTGGAAGTTTCCCAGGATGAACATGAATTATTTTTTTCCCAGCATTAAATATTTCCTTAAGAATTCCTCTTCCAGAAAAAACAAAATAATCCTCACTTCTATTTCCAACTGCCTCAACAACATTTAGGTCATTGCAAGAATTAGCAATAACCACTTCATAAGGAATACCAGCGTCCTCAAGGGATTTCTTCTCCGAAATAGCAGGATTAAATAAAATGTCTGAAGAACTTTTTGGAAGGCTATCTAAATTCTCTGAAGGTTTATCTGGATCTTCTAGCAAAATTACATAATTAGGATAAAGACCATGCCTAATCAAATTCTGCAGATAAGCTTTAGACCTATGAGTAGCTTGTAAAAACATCCCAAGGTTTTCAACAACCCTTTTTTCACAATTTTCTTTTTTATTCTCAGGTTCCCCGCGTTCCAACTTAGAGACATCTCCCAAAACCAAATCAACTAATTCATTCTCTAAAATCAAAGCTTTCTTTAAAACTAAATCCACGCCACTTCCAGTATCCCGTCTAGCTATAATAAAATCATTCAGCTTAAGCATTGTAGAAAGCGCTTGCAAGTATCCCTTCCCCTTTCTCTTGGCATACATTCCTAGTACCAAAGAAAAATAACAATAATATCTCAATTCTTCTTCCTCTTTAGACAAATTAATAAAATTCTTGTCATAAGATTTCTTCAACACTTTTAAATCAGCTTTCTTAAGAATTCTAAAAAAATGCCTCAACTCCTCTTTGGAAAAATCATCCCCATTCTCCAGAACAAAATACAATTGAAAAATAATCCTCTTAATTTCAAATTCCCCCCCACTTTTCAACTCTTCCTCGCAATAAACCTCCTCATCAAAATCTCTAGTGACACCATTTTCCAATTCATTAATAACTCTAGTTCTTTTATTTCTATATACTTCCAAAAAATCTTCACTAAAATCAACAAAACCATAAGTCCCCTTCAATGATTGTTTTTCTTTCAAATCCCACGGATAATCTGTTTCGTTCATATGTGTAATTATACTTAACATTATTTAAGCCTTGTCCGTAGATTACATACTTAATTATTTAAACAATATCCAGCTTCTCTACTTATGAACAACCATAAACTCCTAGAAGGAAACCCCCCATCTAAAAGAGTTCTAGCCCAAATAAAAAAAAACATTAAAGAAAAAAAACTAAGCATCTGTTTAGCAATTATTCTAATAGGAGATAATTCAGCATCTAAAAAATATATAGAAATGAAAATGGCAGCCTGCAAAGAAGTAGGGATAAAAACAAAGTTTCTAGATTACACAGAATTTAACGAAGAAGAAATTATAAAAAAAATTAAAAAACTAAACGAAGATAAAAAAATAACCGGAATACTAATCCAACTACCTCTATTAAAAGAACTGGACACGGAAAAAATAATAAATACCATCGACCCCAAAAAAGATGTAGACGGATTAACAAAAATAAACGAAAGAAATCTGGAAAGCGGAAAAGAAACATTAGCTCCAGCCACACCAAAAGGAATACTAAAACTTCTAGAAGGTTATGGCATAAAACTAGAAAATAAAAAAATAGTTTTAGTGGGCATGGGAAAACTTGTAGGATACCCATTATCGATAATGCTAAAGAATAGAAAGTTAAATTTTACAGCCTGCGACGAGTTCACAGAAAACACAAAAGAAAAAGTAAAGGAAGCAGATATCCTAATAACGGCAACAGGAATTCCTCATTTAATAAAAGAAGATTGGGTAAAGCAAGGATCCATTGTGGTAGATGTAGGGTATTCAAAATTAAACGGAAAAGTAGTAGGCGACGTAGATTTCGAAAACGTAAAAAATAAAACGTCTTTCATAACTCCAATATTCGGAGGAGTTGGACCAATGACAATTGCAACATTAATAGAAAATTTATACAATATAAAAAATAATTTAATCTAAAGGAAATTTTTTACAAAGCTCTATAACTTTTTTCTTAACTCTCTTCAAGACGTCTTCACTGTCATAATTTTCAAGAACATCCGCAATCATTCCAGCAATCTCTTTCATTTCATTCTCCTTCATCCCTCTAGTTGTAATAAATGGAGTACCAAGTCTAATCCCACTAGGGTTAAAGGGACTTCTAGTTTCTCCGGGAATCGTATTTTTATTAAGAGTTATGTTCGCAGAATCAAGCGCATTTTCAGCCTCTTTGCCCGCACACTTCATATTACTCAAATCAATAAGTATCAAATGATTATCAGTTCCTCCACTAACCAAACTTAAACCAAGTCTCTTCAATTCTTCAGCCAAAACTTTAGCATTTTTTACAACCTGATTGCCATATTCCTTAAAACTATCCGAAGAAGCTTCTCCTAAAGCAACTGCAATAGCAGCTGTAGTATTATTGTGAGGACCGCCCTGAAGCCCGGGAAAAACAGCTTTATCTATCTGCTTAGCATACCTTTCTTTACACATAATCATAGCACCACGAGGACCTCTAAGTGTTTTATGAGTCGTTGTAGTTACAACATCCACAAACGGAAACGGAGAAGGATGATTCCCTGAAACAATCAGCCCAGCAACATGCGAAATATCTGCCATGCAAATAGCTCCAACCTCTTTAGAGATTTCAGCAAATTTCTCAAAGTCAATTTTTCTAGGATATGCGGTGGCGCCACAAACAATTATTTTAGGTTTTTCCTTCAATGCAAGAGCCCGAATTTTTTTATAATCTAAAAGACCAGTTTCAACATCTACCCCATAATGTACAAAATTATAAACCTGCCCAGTAAAACTAGCAAAATGTCCATGTGTTAAATGCCCCCCTTCAGTCAAACTCATGCTCATAATTTTATCACCAGGTTTAACAAAAGCAGAATAAACTTCCAAGTTAGCAGGAGAGCCAGAATAAGGTTGAACATTCACGTGCTCTGCATTAAACAATTTCTTTGCTCTCTTAATTGCAAGTGTTTCAATTTTGTCAATAATCTTATTTCCACCATAATATCTTTTCCCCGGATATCCTTCAGAATACTTATTCGTTAAAATGGAACCCATGGCCGTTAAGACAGCTTTGCTAACATAATTTTCCGAAGGAATAAGTTCAAGAGATTCTTCTAATCTCTCTTTTTCTTCATCAATCAATTTATCTATTTCCAAATCAGCATAAGAAAATTTTTCAATATTATAGAACCTTTCGAGAGTCCCCTCTTCCATCCATTTACACCCTAATTCATAATCCTCAACGGTATCAAACTCCATCCACCCTCGCTTTACCCGAACAGCTCTAACATCCAATCCCTTGTCTATTAATTCTTGCATAAAGTCAGTCATATAAGCCTTCTTAAAAGATTTAGAAGTATGCCAAGGAGTCTCCCATGATTCCTTAACTGCATTATCATAAATTTTTTCAATTATAGGGAGTGCGCCCCTGGAGAATTTTATCATCCCGACATACCGAGCATCCATATCTTTTTCAGGAGGGTTTGATACTCCAAGAGAAATCATTTTATCATTCTCCCCAATAATAAAGCTTTCCGAATCTTCCTTCCAACTTCCAATTCTAGCAGTCCAATAATCCTTCCAATCCTCATCGCCAACAATTCCAACATCAGCATCAGTTTCCATTAATTTCCTCAAAATTCTAGATTCAAATAAAACATCTCCATAAGAAAGAATAATATCATCATCAAACTCATCTCTAGCCTTAAATAATCCAACAACCATATGTGTATCATAATCAGTCTCATCAATATACCTAACTCCAGGAACCTGAATTTTTTCTGCAAGATGTTTCCTAACAATAATAATATCATTAATCCCACAAGCACGAAAAGTCTCAACTTGCCTCTCAACCAAACTCTTCTCCGCAAATTCCAACATACATTTAGGAAGATTTTTGGTGTACTTCCCCAATCGAGTTCCCATCCCGCCAGCAAGAATTATAGCTTTAACCATTCCTTAGAACCCCCATTCTCTAAAAATTTATCAACCACCTTATCATAAATTTTCTCATCTCTTTCAGGATGCCACATAATTCCAATAACTTTCTTGTCAGAGTGATAAATCCCCTCGATACTTCCATCTTCCCCAAGGGCGAAAACTTTCAACCCCTTTCCTAGCCCAGATTTATGAAATCCAAGATCATGATAACTATTTACATTTTCTTTAGCCCCATTAATTTCAACATAATGGTTTTTGGCAACATGCCCCTCTATTCTCTCCAATTTCCCGCCAAAAAACAAATTAATAAATTGCATTCCCTTGCAAATTCCCAAAACAGGAATATTCTTATCTATGGCAGTTTGCAAAAGTTGCGTCTCTACATAATTTCTATTTTTAGAATCAGCCCCTCCAGATAGTATCAAAAAATCAGGATTCAATTCAAAATATTTCCCAACATTTTTCATAGAATTTGGAATCGCAACAAGTATAACATCTTTTTTCCCAAAATAAGAAGAATAAGCCGACTCTAAAACATCAATGGAATTTCCAAAATTATTTTCTTCCTCTCGTTGACTTATCAAGGCTATCATATTATAAAAACCCCATAAATATATTTAAATCTTTATCAATCCCCATCAAGCCCAAATCCTCCCACTCTCGCAATCCAGCGTCACCTTAGCCCCATCAATCAACTTATCATAAATAACCCCGCATCCAATAGCCGCAGGAAGCCCAAACTCTGCACACCGAATCGACATATGAGAAGCAACTCCACCATATTTAGTGATAAGTCCAGCGATCCCCTTAGTAAAAATCCAGTCATATCCAGGATCCCCACTTTCAATCAAGACAATCTTATTCTTTATGTGGAATTTCCTCTCATTCACGTTCTTTAAATTAACCACGTTCTTTGTTATCTTTTTATTGGTAATATAATTAGGCTTAGGAGAATATTCTTTAACAACATCCAAATCCTTTTCGGTAAAAATTATAGAAGGTAAAAATAACTTATCATTAATAGCTTTTCTTTTTTTATTCATAGAAATATTTCTTTTCCAATAATTCGTCAAGCCATTCCTATTTTTTATATTAGCAAAAATATCTTCAATAGAAAGAAAAGACATTTCTTTTCTCGTAAATCCCATTTCTTTACCCGCAATGGCAATTAGCTCAATAGCGTCACTCAAATTCTTTGTAAATTCAAATTTAGATAGTTCTCTAGCTTTAGTGGCATTCTCTATAAAATTAAATAAAAATTTAGCATCAAACTTTAGGCCAGATTTTTTCAATGCAGCGTTAACACTACTCTCCGATTTTTTAGATAAACAAAATCTTTTGCTCTTCGCTTCTTGCATATGAATACCATGACTAACTTCTAAGAGAGATTTGTTCTGGTCATATCTTTTGCTGGTTATATCATAAGTTCCAGGTCGCAAATGTCCATATTTTTTCAAGAAAGATTCTTCATCTAATTTCCCCTTTACTAGTTTATTAAAATCATTACTAAACTCTGTGGCAACAGTATTAATCGATTCAAAAAACGAATCAGCCTCTTCTCTAGAGAGGGCGCCCTCATCACAAAGAGACTTTAACAAAATTTTTCCAATAAACCCGAGTCTTGCAAGTCTAGAAAATTGTACAGTCCCATGTTCTTTGCATTCATTTAATAAAATTTTAGCATAATCTAAAACCTGAAATACAATATCCTTTTCATAAATAATTTTTATTTTATTTCTAGTCTTAGATAAATCTTTAGAAGAGGAAATGTCATTTTCTATGTTTTTTTTAGAATTGATTATCAAAGAATTGGTAAGGCACATTAGGGCATTCTTTAATTCCCTAATCTCCTGTTCATTAAAATTTTTAGCACGCAAATTCTCAAATTTTTTCTCCAAAGAAAAATCATAACAAGTAAACAAAATATTGAATTCAACCTTATCCTGATATTCGGGATTACTAGCCAGACTGTCCAAATAATAATTTACTAATTTTCTTCTCAATCCAGGAGAAATATCTTTTGGGACAAAAGAATTAAAGGTTCTTCTAACATCAACATAGGGTTTGTTTCCAAATAAATAAACTAATCTTCCATCTCCAACATCGTAATACCCTTGAGTCTGTCGAGCAATACTCCAAGCCCTTTCGGTTATAATATAATTATAAAGAGAATAATCTAGTAATCCAGAAGAGTCCCCGATTATTTCAGCGGGATTCCAATCCGGCATATCTGCCAAAATTGTGTGATTACCCTCTAGCCCTTTAATTTTTTTATTTAATTTCCTAAAACCTTTCTTTATTTCCTCAATTTTTTTAAAATACACTTCATCCCCGAATTTAATATTTTTAGTAACAAGTGGCCTAGCTTGAAAAATTATAACATCAAAATTTTTATTAATTCCAAATTCTATATCTATAAGGCTAGAATTAAATAAATTCTCTATCTCCCTAACGGATTCAATCAATTTGTCAAATATTTTGTTGCCTATTCTTTTGCAATTCCTTATAATTTTTATTGATTTATTTTCAATTCCAGATGTAACACTTTCGGTAGAGCCACTAGAGTCATCATAATTAATAATATAATAAGGAGCTCCATTTTCACTTCCGCGAGTAAAAACAACCCCACTCATAATAATTTCTCCAGACTGATTTTGCACTAAGACTTGATTAAAGGCACTTTGGGATTTTTTATTATGATAAGATTTTATGACTTTTACTATAGCTTCTTTAATTTCCCGAACATTTTGAGAATCTACATTCAAAACAGAGTCAAAGAATCCAGCCATAGAACTCTCAGCAGTATCCTCGGAAATAGCCGAACTTCTAACAACTATCCTATCTCCAAATTTCTTTTTTATGTGTTTTACTATACTTTCTGGATTATTTCTCCAAGCAGATTCACTAAAAAAAAACGAGGGCTCAATAATGGATTTCTTCAATCTTTTTTCCAATATCTTTAAGGTGTTGGCCTTAGTGGAAAACTTTTCATATTGCATTTAATAATTATGTATAATTACTTTTTAAATATTATTATAATCAATTTTTTCATCAAAACTCCATAATCTTAAAAAACAGCAAATCCTAAAACATTTATGAAAAAACCAAATATTATTTTTATAATGATTGACGCTCTAAGGGCAAGAAATTTAGGTTGTTATGGATATGATAGAAATACCTCTCCAAATATAGATACGCTTTCAAAACAAGGAACAAGATTCACAAATGCATTTTCTACCAATAATTCTACTAATAAATCGTTGATGGCAATGCTTTCTGGAAGGCATATTCCACTAGACAAAGAAAAAAATATTTTAGTTACCAAGTCGGAATTAAATTCATTTTCAAACTCAGGCGGGAAATTCCTATCAGAAAGATTAAAAGAACATGGCTATAAAACTTATTGGTTAAATGATTTATACGGATGGCAAAAGAGAGGATTTGATTTTTATTTTTCAAATAATAAAAAAAATCAACCCATATCCCTTTTTCAAAACATAAAAGATTCATCAAGATTAAGATCAGTGACAAGAACCTTTTTTCATTATATGCCTAAAAAAATGTCAGACAATATAAAATTAAAATATGGAAGAAACAACGGAGAAATGGCAACGGAAAAAGCAATCCAAATAATTAAGGAAGAAAAAGATCCATTCTTTTTATGGATATATTACAATAGCCCACATATACCATATAATCCAAAGCAATTTACAAATAAATTTGTAGCACCAAAAACAAAGAATTATTTCTTTAAGGAACTAAAAAAGCACAAAATAAAAAAAGAAATGGTAGGATTTTTCAAAGGAGCATTCTCAAAATATGCAACATTTGAAGATATAATCGCAAGGTACGATTCAGCAATTTATCATGATGATTATTTGATAGGGCAAGTAATAGAAGCACTAAAGGAAAAGGGGATTTTTGACAACACGTACATATTCCTATTCTCAGATCATGGAGAAAGTTTTGATACACAAAATGTGTTCTTTAGTCACCATGGATTATATGACGTATGCACAAATTTCCCACTTATAGTCACAGGTCCAACAATCCCAAAAAATAAAATTAACGAGTCATTCGTAAAGCATGAAGATATGGTTCCGACAATTTTGGATTTATTAAAAATAAGATATTCTTCATTAGAGTTTGACGGCAATAATCTTTTATCAAAAGAAAAATTAAGTTATACCACAGCAGAAGAAGCAGGTTATCAGAATAAGAGGTCGATAAGGACAAAGGACTTCAAATATATAGAACCAGTTTCAAAAGAAGATGTTGTCTGCGAACTTTGCAATGAAATTCACGGAGGAAAGTTAGAGCTTTATGATTTAAAAAAAGATCCTGAAGAAAAAAATAACATAGCCAGCGAAGATACCAGCACACTTACTGAAATGAAAACTCTATTGGAAAAACATTTGAAAGAGGAAAAACAAATTAACGAAAGGAGAAGGATAGCACATAAGTTGAAAAATTCTAATTAATTTTCTTGGCTTTAATGTGATAAAATCCACCAAGAAAATTGGGAAACATTTTCGCGATCAGGAATTGCATCTTTTTGGACAAAAACAATCCCAGGCTAGCTCCAATAAATAATTTTAACTTGGTTACAAATGAAATATCTTTTCTAATATCAGAAAATCTAGCGCTAATAATTTTAGGGGCAATAATATTATCAACAATCTCAAACCCATTCTCCTCCAGTATACATTTCAAATAAGAATAATTTATTCTTCTAACATGATGTTCCCCATCTGGCGTCATATTGGGCTGTCCTAAATATAAAATCCCATTCTTTTTTAGACTCTTATTTATCTCGCTTAAAACAATAGAGGGGAAGTGGATATGCTCAAGAAATTCATTGCAAATAACAAAATCATAATTTCCATCCCGTGTGGGCCAACTATCCCTCATTAGGTCGCACTTTATAGTCTTGAATCCAAACTTGTTCCGAGCTAATTTTAAGCCAGAATCACTTACGTCAATAAGCGTGACATTTTTCAGTCCAAAATAGTCACTAAGCTGTCCGCTTCCACCTGCAACATCTAAAACCTCTTTTCCTTTTCCAAAGTTATAAAATTTTTTAACTAGCCCATATAAATTATCATAGTATGCCTTTCTTCCTTCAATAGAATTTTCCCAGTAATTTTCATAATCATATACCATCAAGGAAAACAATTAATATTATTAATAAGTCTTCCCGTGCCTAGATATATCCCAATTTCTTTAACTTCTTCTTTATATCCTCTTCGGTCACTTCAGAAAATTCTTTATCGTCATAAGACAAAACTTGCCTAAGAATATAAGACACATATGCCGACACAGAAGGTAGCCCTGTTCCTTTTATTTTTTCTTTAATTAGTACAATTAAGGGAAGAGGAAGTGAGATAGTTCCATATTTAACTTTATTATCAGCACTTCTTTTTTCCTTTTTCATGGTACTATAACCAGATATGGATATAAAAGATTTGTGGATTTAAAAAATATTTGCAATACAGTGGCATATGCCGCTTTTTTGTACACAATCTAAAAAAATAAGTTTTACCAATCATATTCTACTTAGAATGACATACTATTTTTGAGTATTCACGAAATCAACAACAGGATAATAATCATGTGTAAAGTCATAATCTCTTTGTCCAATCATTTTCAAATTAAGTTTTTTTAGAATTTTCAAAGTATCATTATTGAAAGACCACCATCCGGGAACAAATTCTTTTGGAGTCACGCCGATTTCTTTTTTCATCCAATAATAAGAGTTTTTCAAAATTTTTTCTTGTTCTTGAAAGGACATATTCTCCATAACCAGACAGAGATGCGCATGTAGTTCCAGTCTTTGCCCATGACTGATCATCCAAAGATATCTTTCCTTCATAATTTTTGACAAGTCAGAGGTAGACATTTTAATATTAAAAAAAGATTTATAATAATCTATATTTTCAGGGGTCATAACATACCATCTAGAAACTCTGCCGCGAGCTACTTCCTTTTTGATTTCATTCCATACGGAATCAATCATAATAGCTTCGGTGTGAACTGTAAGCGGTTTGAATCTTATTACAGTCCATTCGTAAAATTTTCTAAAAATAGAAAAAATATTTCTTTGAAGTTTCATATTCAAATAAGAAAAAAAGTATTTATAAGTATTTATAAATTTAAAATTGCAGGAAAACCTTATAAAGTTCCATCTTTCTTAAAAAGTCAATTTAAAATAAAATGAACAAAAAAATAAATGCATTTAAGGAATTAAAACAATTCGAAATTTGCACGGGGATTGGCTGTAAAAATATGTGCAAGTATTGTCCACAAGACACAATTATAGAAGCATATAAATGCAGGGAAAAAATGATGAGTTTGAATACATTTAAAGTTTGTGTAGATCAAATACCAAAACACATAAGGATAGTATTTGGAGGGATGTCCGAACCATTCCTGAACAAAGATTGTATAAAGATGGTGGAATATGTGCACGAAAAAGGATACAAGATAGATATTTTTACAACTGGGGTAGGAATAAAAAAGAAAGATATAGAATTGTTTAAAAGAATACCATTTCATGCATTCGAATTACATCTACCAGACAACGACGGGAATACAACAATTGAACCAACAGAAGAATATTTAGATATTGTTAAGGGAATTAGAAAAAATGTTCCGAATATGGAATATAAGATGTTCGGGAAACCCCATTTTAAAATTCAAAAAGCATTAGGAGAGGAGATAGAAGATCTCTCAAGAATTCTTCATAATAGGGCCGGAAATAATATTCACATGAAGAGCCAATATTGTGCAGGAATAATAGAATGCAGATACGCAGGAAAATTTCTTAATAACAATGTCCTTCTACCCAACGGAGACATAACACTTTGTGATATGGATTACGGTTTGAAATATGTTTTTGGGAATTTAATAGAAACTCCATATAAAGAATTATTAGATTCCGAAAAGTTTCAAAAATTTATAAAAATTTTGAATACAAATAACGGAGAAATTCTTTGCAGACATTGCGCTTATGTTAGAAGGATGAACACTCAATTAGATAGAATAAGGGCGAGATGGGATGATAGTAGTACAAAAATGAAAATTTATAAAATTTACAAAAAAGCAAGAAAAATATTAAAATAAATTTAACTAATTCTTTTTTGCTTTAATTATTAAAACTTCTCCTAATGAGGGGGGGCATTTTGTCAAAAGTATTTTTGAATGAGTAACGATTCCATTAGAAGTGATATCCTCAATATCAAAGCCACTCACCGTGAGAACTTCACAAATAGATTTCAGATTAAAATCATTTTGATGTTTTTCTGGATCTTGTTGATGTTCAGAATCCCACGCAATAGAACAGTATGCAGGGAGTTGACCAAACAGCATTTTAATTCGATTTACAAAAGAACAAACATTGGGAACGGTAACAATTAATATTCCTTTCCGTTTTAATACTCTGTGGAATTCTCTCGCAGTTCTATATGGATTATTCAGATGTTCCATTACCTCGCCAGCAATTACGATATCAACTTCTTCGTTGTTCAGGGGGATTCTATCTCGGTTTAAGTCGCATATCAAATCAGGATTAGCCTCTTTTACAATATCTAATTTTAAAACTTTCTTCGCATTAATAGTATCCGATAAGGCAAGGTTATTTACCCCAATATCCAAGATTATCTTTAACTTCGCATTTCCTATAAACTTTCCTACAAGTTCAATCCTTTTTTCGCTTTGTTCGTTTAATACTTTTTTATTAGAATTTTTCACTTTGTTTGCCATGCTATTTTTCTTGTAAAAATATTTTTTCTACAACCCAAATGATTTCTCTTTTTTGCCATCTGAAAAATCTTCCACGAGTAACCCTCTTTTCGATTAATTTAAAACCCCTACAGGTGCTATTGTCCTCACTGGTAATTATGGTAGGGCATAAGCTATCAATTGCATTTTCATGAAAATAACTCCGATGTCCAAAACAAGCATAGGCTCCAATCGATTTATAGTGCGGAACTTTTACTTTTATTCTAGCTCCCAATTTTAATATTCTATGTATCTCGTGCCAAAATCTTTCAGGCTCCTTTAGATGTTCAAGGGTGTCGTCACAATTAATATAATCTATCGAATTGCTTTCCCATGGATAAGGAAAATTGTTCAAATCCACTACAATATCAACGTTTTTAGTTTTTATATAATCAGAATTAATAAATCCCTTAAGCGGCTTATCTCCACATCCCAAATTGAGTTTAGTTTTCATTGTGATTTAGATTTTTTTAGACAAATTAGTTGTGAAGATGGAAATTTTTTACGACGTATAGCAGAAGGAAGAGACGAGGCAGCAAAAGGGAGTAATAAAAATAAAGAGAAAGACTTCCTGATAAGATTATTTTTTATTGAAGCTATCTTGCTAGCTAGAGATTGGGATTCTTTTGTTTTCTGAGAATACTTCCAGAAAGCTATGTCTTTAAGAGATTGGAGTAAAGTAGGATAATATAATGTATACTCTTCTATTGAAAAGCCATGCCTATCTCCTAATTTTTTTAAGGAAAGTCTATTCCATCTTCCAACATGGGTAGGAGGGTATGCGATGGCATTTATTTGAGTTTCCATAAAAGCGATACTTTCTTCAGGCGTAGTAGCTATATAAATTCTACCATCATTATCTACAATTTCAGATAATTTTTTGAAAATGAGATTAGGGTTATCCATATGATGAAGGACTGAGAAAAAACAAATTACGGAAAATTTATCCTTCGTTTTAAATTTTTTAATATCTTTATTAAAACAAGTTAATCCATGATTTTTAATTTCCTCTATGCTTTTATCAGAGAATTCAAAACAAGTCACATTATGTTTTCCTATGATATCTGCAACCTTTTTTGCAAAAACTCCATTTCCAGCTCCAACTTCAAGATATTTGATATTTTTATTTTGAAGTTTTTTTATATTGTTAAGTATAAGATTATATTCTTTTCTCCAAGTAGGATATTGGAGGTTGTCATATATTATAGAATAATATTTTTCAGTTCCAGATTTATGAGGTATAGAGTAAACAAAATAACATACATCGCATCGAATTACTTTGCATTTATTCCCGCCCCAAATAGATTCAATTTCCTTTTTTAGTATAGAGTATTTATTCTTTTTAACTTGAGAAATCGCGGCATCATGACTGTTGATTTCGAATAGTAGCTTCCCTTTCTTTGAACAACATGCGGGACAGATAGAAGGGATATTTTTGAGCATATATTTCATAAAATTAAAACATAACAATATTTTAAAAAGTTTGTCATATATCCCGAATTCGCAAGGATTTATAAATTATTTATAGAATATAAACATATGAAAGATAAAATATCTGTAGTAACAGTAATCCATAATGAGGAAAATATAATAAAAAGATGTCTGGATAGCGTAAAGGATATAGCTGACGAAATACTAATTGTTCACGATGGCCCATGTAATGATAAGACAATAGAGATTTGTAAAAAATATACCAAAAATATTTTTGTTCGTACTCATAAGGGTCTTCCAGCAATGCATTTGGCATATCTATTTAGAAAAGTAAAAAATAATTGGATTTTAAAAATAGATGCAGATGAATTTTTGTCAAAACCATTGCAAAAGGATATATTGAATTTAATAAAAAACAAAAGGGCGGATGCATATGAGTTTAATTGGCCATATTGGAATGGGGAAAAGTATGCAACAAGAGATTGGCCAAAAAAAATTGCGCTATATAGGAAATCCAAAATATCATATTTGGGATTTCCCCATTGGGATACTCCAGAAATAAATGGGAATATTATAAAGAGCAATTATCAACTTGAGCATAGGCATTTTACATCGGGAGCAATACCAACATGGAAAGAGTTTAGGGAAAAGGCCATAGGGAGGTATTTAAGATTGCAGGCAGAATATACAATTAAAGATTTTAAGGAGTTAGATAGTTTTCAGTATTCCAAGAAAGATTTCCCCATACAAATGAAAATAAGGAGAAATTTTCCACTTTTATCGGCATTCCCATTCGCAATAGGAGCAGGACTCAAAATATTATTATCAAAAAATGCATGGAAAGAGGGACCCCCTGTCTTTGCAGAAGCATTTGGATGTGTAATATACTATTTCTATTTAGGGGTATATATACATAAATTAAAAACTAAATCCCAGAAAGATTAATAGCAGAGAAATACTTTTTTTCATATAAATCAATTATTTTCCCCCATTCAAATTTTTGTTTGACGAATTTCCTTGCATTGCCCCCAATCCTTTTAATCTCGCCAGGATTGGAAATGAGGTAGTTTAATTTTTTTTCAAACTCCTCAATATTGTTAGGTTCAACCAGAATTCCGGTTTTGGAGTCTTCAATTTGTTCAGGAACCCCTCCAATCTTAGAAGCGATAACAGTTAGCCCATAAGACATTGCCTCTATTATAGAAGTGGGAAAATTGTCTAGGATAATTGAAGGAAAAATTAAGATACTGGAATTTTCATAATATTCCTTGGGATTTTGGAACCCCTTAAAGTCAATATTTTTAAATTTTGATATTAGTTCTTTTTTAAGGGGGCCTACCCCCAAAATGATCACATTATAATTATTAATCCTATTAAGAATTGGAGCCACTACCTGAAGACCTTTACCTTCCGTAAGACTTCCAACGAATAGTATCTGTTTTTTGTAGTTTGTAATTTTTTTTGGTATGGTGATTCCGTTCGGGATAACAGCTACTTTAACATTAAGATATTTTTCAATATCTTTTGCAAGAATTTTTGTGGGAGACACAAAAATAATTCTTTTATCGGATAAAATTTTTCTATGCATGGCTCTTTTAGCCCCTCCAATGATATTTCTAAAAGAATTATTTTTCTTGGGAAAATATAGAAAGTCATGAAGCGTAAGAATAACAGGAATTTTCATATCCAAAGCTGCAGTGACAACTGATGGAGATAAAATTCTAGTACAATTATGCACATGGATAATATCTGGATGAAATTCTTCAATTTTTTTTGCAACTTTCCGATACCATTTCTGGCTATTCCATCTGGAAAATAGAGAAGCTAAGTCTTCTCCCCTCTCTGAACCATATACACAAACTTTATGTCCCCTTTTCTCCAAAGAAGACTTTAAATTATAAATAAAAGTTTCAGTCCCGCCAACTTTTTTCAAATAATCGTTTATCATTAATATTTTCATTTTCTCTCTCTCTCAATATCTATAATCAATTTGTTAAATTTCTTTCTAAAAATCTTCAGTATTTTATTTTTTTGAAATTCTCTCGCGACGCTTCTAGATTTCTTAGATAAAAGTTTCTTCTTCTTAATATTAGAATTAAAATAACCAAGGACTCTATCAACAATTATTTTTTCATTCAATGGGGTAACCAATTCTTCTCCGACTTTTCTAATAGCTTGTTCTGCTCCCGTGTAATTAGACACTATAGTAGGAATTCCAGAAAGCATAGTTTCCAATACATTAATTCCAAATCCCTCCCCTCTTCCTAAATGTAAACTTAAAGAGCATTTTTTCAAATAGGGCTTTATGTCTTGAAAACCTTCAAAAAAAACACCATCAGAAAGCCATTCCTCTTTTATTATCCATTCTCCTAAAATAAATAGTTTAGCGTCTGGAAAAAGTTTTTTTATTTTTATAAAAGAATTAATCATTAAATCAATTCCTTTATAATGCCAATCTGGCCCGTGTCCAATAAATAATATATTATGACTTGAAAGTCTTGGAATGTTTTTTTGGAGGGTCATATATCTTTTGTCAGAAACAAAGGCAGGAATAACGAGTATGTGATTTTTTTTATTAAATTTTCTAAAAAGCCAGGAAGAAAGTTCACTTATGCAAATTGCTCCATCTAGTTTTTTCAAGTTTCTTTTAACAATTTGTTTTTGTATGAAGGGATATTTTTGCAATTCTGCCTTTTTGATGTTAAATTTTTTATCAGTATAAAGTTGAAATAATCTTGGGTCGGAAAAAATATTAATAATAATTACATGTTTTTTCAGGCATCCAATTGCTTTCAATAAGCTGATATAGTTAAAAAATCCCTCAGTCAGGTAAATGTCATAATCTTTCGGAATTTTTACAATAGTCTTTAGTGATTCTTTATGGTCTTTTGTGGGATAAACAAAAAAATCGGCATTAATGCTTTTAGCATAACTTTCGTGAAGCCAATGGGGCGGATTATCACAAATAAACAAAATTTTTTTATCCCCTAGCTCATCTTTCATTACAATAACTATTAAAAAGCATTTAAAAAATTTTGTGGTGCACAAGCAAAACCCTTTTACTTCCCAATCGCTTCATAATACAAACTCTCAAACCGTTTAGCCACATTAGAATACTCAAAATTCTTTACAAATTTCAAGCCATTCTTCCTAATCTTATTCTCGAGTCTCTTATCTGAAAAAAGCAGTTCAATCTTATCCCTAAGCTCATCAACGTCTGGAAACTTAGCAATCAGCCCGTTCTCCCCATTCTTCACCAAAGTTGGAAGAGATCCCCTGTCGCTAACAATAACAGGAAGACCTGAAGCCATAGCTTCTATGACAACAATCCCAAATCCTTCCCACGCCGAAAACAAAACAAAAGCATCGGCAAATGAATATACCTCATTAAGTTGTTTGTCACTAACTTCGCCAAGAAGTTTAACTCTTTTAGAAATACCCAAATCATTCACCCTATTTCTTATTCTCTCGCTAAGGTCTGCGTCTCTTCCAGCTATAATAAAATTAAAATCCAAATCTTTAATTGCCTCAACAACATGATGCGCCCCTCTGGTCTCATGAACTCTTCCGACGTAAAGCAAAGTCTTCTTATCCTCTAGCCCATATTTCTTCAAAAGTTTCTTTCTATCAATCTTCCTAATCTTAAATTTTTTAGAATCTATCCATGCAGGAATAATTCTAATTTTTTCATCCGGAACCCCAAGTTGAAGATATTCATTTCTTTCAAGTTCTGTTAACGCAGTACAAAAAACTATATTATGTAAAGCGCTTTTAAAAAATCTATTATAAAGTTTTTTCACTCTACCATATTTCTTATCATGGAAGAACCCATTGGACGTATATATCACAGGTTTTTTATTTTTTAAAAATCTCAAGGAATAGTCTGTAGTAAACCTTCCATGCCCAAAGACATGAATAATATCAAAGTCTTCCCATATCTCTTTCAGCTTTTTCTTAAAGTCCCTAGAATATCCAAACCCCTTAACGAATCTATCATTCTTACAAGTTATAATATTGACACCATCCTTATTCTCAATTGCCTTCCATTCGTGTCCCTTCTCATACAAATCTGTTTGCAAAATTGTAACATCGTGCCCTTGTTTAGAAATAAAGTGAGATAACTCCCAAATAACTTTTTCAGCTCCTCCCGGGTATTGAATTCTAGCACTACATATATTCAAAATTTTCAACTTTTTATTCATCCAAAGCAAGTAGTCAAATACGTTTAAATAACTTAGTTTCCCAAGATTTTAATGGAGAAGCAAGATAAGACAGCACTAGTAACCGGAATAACCGGTCAAGATGGCGGATATCTTGCGGAGCTTTTGTTGGATAAAAATTACAAAGTCTATGGAATGCACAGAAGGGGAAGCACCGATGGGCACTCAGGAAGAATTAATCATTTAAAGGGAAAGTTGGAATTAGTTTGTGGAGAATTAACAGACATCGGGTCTCTTTCTAAAATAATTAAACAAATAAAACCAGACGAAGTTTATAATCTAGCCGCACAGTCGCATGTGGGGATATCGTTTAGTCAAAAACATTATACAAATGAGGTAAATTGGTTAGGGGTAGAACGACTTATAGATTGCATAAAAGAGGAAGCTCCAAACGCAAAATTATACCAAGCATCTACAAGTGAATTATTCGGAGAGGTTTTAGAATCCCCTCAATCAGAAAAAACCCCATTCAATCCGGTAAGTCCATATGCAACTGCAAAATTAAAAGCACATAATGCCATAAAAAGAGAAAGGGAAAACGGAATGTTTTGTTGCTCAGGAATTTTATTTAATCATGAAAGCCCAAGAAGGGGGCTGGAGTTTGTCACAAGAAAATTTACAGATGGAATCGCGAGAATTAAACTAGGAATTCCTCAGCGAGAAACTGGAAAGAATTATTTAGAAATGGGAAACTTAGAAGCAAGAAGAGACTGGGGGCATTCAAGAGATTATGTTGAGGCAATGTGGAAAATGTTGCAACAAGATTCCCCATCAGATTATGTTATAGCCACAGGAGAAACTCATTCAGTAAGAGAATTTATAGAAGCTGCCGCAGATGTAGCAGGAATAAAAATTAATTGGCAAGGTCAGGGAGTAGAAGAAAAGGGATATGATCAATCAGGAAATAAAATAATTGCCATAAATCCAAAATTTTTCAGACCAAATGAGGTCAATTTTCTTATCGGAGATGCGACAAAAGCCAAAAGGGAATTAGGCTGGGAACCAAAAGTGCGATTCAAAGAATTGGTAGAAGAAATGGTTCAAGCAGATTTAGAAAAATTAAAAGGCAAATAATTTTTCAACAATTTCTCATAAGTCAAAACTTTCTTCTTTCCAATCATTTTCAAAATTTCTTCAAGTATTCCAAGCCCAGCCAGCCCCTCATAATCAGCGTGAAAATAAAGATTCACATATTTCTTCTTCAATTCATTTCTGTAAATATTCAAAATATCATCCGTAGATTTTCCTTCATTCTCTAGCTCCTCAACATTCTTTCCAAAACTTAAAGGAATAATATTTAACCCATGCTTCTTGCAAATTCTAGGAAAGCAATCATTAACAGCCAGATATTCAAAGCCTTCTTTTTTCAAAATCTCAACTACCTCGTCATTAAACTTCCAGGTTGGAGGAGCAAAGCCTTTAGGCATAACGCCAAAGATATCAAAATAAGATTTCTTCATCTTATAAATTTCATCCAAATAATTGACGTTAGAAAAGTTCTTTGACCAAAGTAAATGACTCCAACAATGAGGGTTTACTTCATGCCCTCTTGCTTTTATTTCCAGGAGCAATTTCCCATGCGAATGTCCAAGCGCCCTATTCATTAAAGTCATCTCAAGCAATTCCCGCTTAGAATATCTAGAAGAAACTTTTTTATCCTCGTTAGATATTTGTGAACCTTTTCTATATTTCAAAATCTGAAAAATGTTCGCCTCCCTTCCCATGTTCACAAAAAATGTAGCCTTGATATTATGCTTATCAAACAGCCTAAGTAAATTAGGTACACCATTAACAAGACCATAATAACCATCAACATGAACTGAAATACTAACTGTCATATTCTATACAAACCCTAATCATTTATATCCTTACCTCTTCAATATTTTACGAGCAAGAGCAACGCCTCTCAAAAATTTCCCAGACCTTTTACATATCATTTGAACATCTCCCTTCAATATAGCTTTCTTGATATCATCAATACTTCGACTCCCAGCCTCAACAACACTCACTCCATTTCCAATTTCAAATAAAAAATGAGCATCACTACCAGTAATACCAATTCTTCTAATATCTTTAGCCAACCTCTCGGACATATCATTTTCCTTTGCCCCAAGTCGAGCATTAAAAATTTCAACAACATCAACCTTCTTCAAAACCTCGTCGGTTAAAATATGAAACTTAGCAGGATGGGGCAAGACAATAATTCCTCCTTGTTTCCTTATGTCTTTTACAACTTCAAAAAATTTCCTAGTCTCAATCTTCTTCTCTAAAAAAAGTCCAATAATATCCCCATACTCAGTATCAATTTCCTGCCCTTTAATCACAATAAAATCCTTATCTATTTTAGAAGCAAGCTCAGCCCCAGCAAATTCTTCATGGTCAGTTATAGCAATTCCATCGAGTCCAATCTTCTTAGCCCTCTTAATAATAGAACTAATCTTAGAACTAGAATCGTGCGAATATTCGCTATGCACATGCAAATCTAATTTAATTTTCATTTTATTATTAATTTGTAAAATGCTCCCACCATTCTTATCAGAGTAGGAATAGGATCATTAAAAATATATCCAAAATCACTTTTAGTCTTCTTCCCAAAAAAATCCCTTCCCCAATCCTTCATCGCATCCCATTTATTCTTAGCACTCCTTATTCTTATCGTATCCTCCGGCAACACCCATTGGAACCTCCTGCCACTCTCATAATCTAAATTAACAATCTCCTCGCCCTTGGAAAACCGATACAACAAATATGGAAACTCAATCCCGCATGAAATTGACAAATCTAGTGAACCCCAAAATTTAGGATTAAATTCAATAAAATAATATTTCCCATTTTTCTCGTCACAAATAAACTCAACCATACAAACTCCAGTCCATTTCAATTTTCCAATTATTTCTTCACCACATTTCTCAAGATTCTTATCATAAAAACTTTCAGCCACAGAACTTACACCTCCGCTCTCAGGATATTGCCTAATCCTTTTATGTTGAAAACTCTGCAACACTTTTCCATTATCACACAATGCAAAAAAAGCACATCCAAACCCTTCAACATATTCTTGAACAATCTGTGTCCCATGCTCCAATCTCTCTTCTAATTTTACAGCCAAGTCCTTTCCTGATTCAACATATTCAACTTTCTCGCCCCTTTCCTCCTCGGCAGATTTTATGGCCATTTTTTTAAGAACAGAGATTTTGCCAATATCTTTTTTATTTTTTACAACATAACTCTTGGGAAAATTAATTTTAGTGTTATTCAAAATCTCAATCATCTTCTCTTTATTAGAAGCAACAATCATTTTATCATAATCAGCAATAACAATATTGGAATATTTCCGTATCTCTCCAGCAATCTTAGAACATTTAATATTTGACTTATAATCAATAGGCACAACTAAATCAACGTCATATTTTTCCAATTGCTCAATTAAATCCCTCTCAAAGTTTTCATTGTCATACCTAAAACTTTTTTTAGAAAAACGAGAAAATTTAGTAGGGCTAAATTTAGCAGAGCCGCTAAGGATATTCAAATCATGTTTTCCAAGGCATCTAACAGCGGCGAGCGAATGTTTGTATCTAGAATCAATAACCAGAACATCAAACTTCTCTTTCACTTTAACGCCTCCCCATAAATCCTCTTTAACTGAGCGTTCCTTCTTCTCAAAGAAAATTTCCCAGACTTAATTTCTCTTAAGCAATTAATCCCCATTTTTTTACGAAGCTTAGAGTCTTTAATCAAAATTCCAACTTTCTTCTCTATATCATCTACAACATCTTCATCTGCTCCAAGATACTTAGCCATCATCTGAGTAGGCCTATCAACAACAAATCCCTGCTTCTCATCCTCAACAATCTCTCGCCTAGAGTGCCCGTCAACCGTAACAATCGGAACCCCAAAAGCCATCGCCTCCATATAAACAAACCCAAAAGTATCGCTATATCCAGGGTAAACAAATATATCAGCCCTTTGATATAGTTTCAAAACATCCTTATACGGCATCAATTGATAAAACTTCAATTTCTTATTCCTAGAATATTTTTTAATAACATCTTCCGGAATCGCTCCATTAATAACACCTTTTACATTAGGATATTTTTTAGTAAGCCTATCCATAACCTCCGTAGCATGAACTCCTCCCTTCGCCTCAAAGTGTCTTCCGGAAAAAAACAAAACAATATCCTTGCCTTTCTTTTTTTTCATAGGTTTCATTTCAGGCATAGCATAATAAACAACTTCAACCTTATCAGCAATCTCGGGGAATATTTCAACAATAGACTTTTTAGTAGCCTCAGTCCAAGCTATTATTTTCTTGCAATGTCTAGACATAACAATTTTTCTAGTCATAGAAATTCTACTTTTCGTAGCAGAAACTCCCCCCCACATCTGATATACAGATTCAATATCTGCAACCCAGGGGGATTTATTTAAACTAAGGCAGTGCGCACAATGTATTAAATCAAAACTACTTCCATTGGTATAACGTGCGTTAGGGATTGGCAAGGGTATCCTCTCAAGAAAGGTTCTAATTATTTTTTTGAAGTTATCAAATCCCCTAAACTTCCTCGTGTTAACAACCATTCCAGTTTTCTTAGATCCAACAAACTCAATTCCCTTAGGTGGATTATCAATCATAGACCTATAATATTGCGAATCAGAAACTTTCAAAGGATACTGCAAATAAACCCGAATATTTTTCATAGTCCTACCCAATCAAACACGTTTATATCTTTTCCGCCAAACAATTTTACCTTAGGGCAACAATCTCATATTTTATTTCCGAAGCAGGAAAAGTTCAAACAAAGAATATACAGCAGAGTTTATGGTTAAAGTTCAAAATAGGATTAATAGCCCAATACAACTCCCGAGTCATATTCCAAATTCCAAAAATTAATTCGACACTGCTTACTTTAAACATCCCTTTTTTACAGTCTACCTCGTGAGAAAGGACATTCTTATCAAAAAAATAAAAAGTAAACGGTGTAAAAAAATCCAATATGTGTAGGATTATCAAAAGCCCCAAGAGAAGAATAAAACGGAACCCTTATTTTTAAAATATCATCCTTTTTACATATTCTATGTATCTCATGCATCACATTTCTCATTCATTCCCAAGACCGTAGACCCACTCCAATATGTCCAGATAAATCACAATTAATAAAACCTTTAATATACTCCTTTCCACATCCCAAATGTAATTTCATTTAAACAACCACCAATCCGTTTTCTTATCACACTTTGCACATACAGAAACACAATTTACTCTATCAGCCAAATGCATATCACGAGCCCTCTTCAGTTTTACACCAGTCCAAACTTCTCGTATAGACTCCTTGTTTAAATCCCCAATTACATCCTCATGATTCCAATCATTACAGCAAAGCACAACCTCTCCGTCCCAATCAACAACCATCATTTGCCACAATAATGCACATGGGTATTTAGTCACAGCTTTCCTTTTTTTAGCTTTCCCAGACCAATTTCTCATATTGATAATGCTTATGGAATCAACCCTATTTATCCACTCATTGTGAAATTTTTTTAACTCCTTTGTATTTTCATCCATTTCAACAATAGCCAGACTAATGGAAGGAAATTTACTTTTAGCCTTTTTCTTCAGCTCTATTAAACCCAAAATATTATTCCGAACATCTTTCAAATTTTTTCTTATTCAAATCTTTTCATAGGTTTCTTTATTAGGAGAGTCAAGACTTACAGAAATATTATCAACTTTATTTTTTATCAACATTTTAGATTTGCTTTCATCCATTTTAGACGCATTAGTAAAAAAAGAAACTCCAAGCCCCTTATTTTTAGCATACTTTATTCTTGCTTCTAAATCCTTATCTAACATCGCTTCACCAAAAAAAGAAAGTGAAACTTTTTCCATACCACAAGAAACAGCGTCATCAACTATTTTTTTATATAAACCCATATTCATAAAACCCATTTTTTTTAAGTGCCTATGTGGACACATTATACAGTCAGCATTACAAACATTCGTAATACCAATTTCTATAGATTTCGGTAATACATCCGTATGTAGCTTTGCAGTTCTTTTAATTTTTTTAAAATAAAGTTTTTTGTAAAGAGCAGTCTCGGTAATTTTGCTATCAAAAACATAATTAAGTGCTTTAAATCCAAGCCTTGAGCTCCTAGCCTTCCCCGCAATTTTCCTTATCATTTTCGTTTCTCCCATATTCCATAAACTAAAGAATACCCAGGAATCCTTACCTGAATTCCAAGTAATCCTCTGGTAACAGGAACTTTCCATGATTTGAGAAGTTTAAAGTCCTTTCTAAATAGGTCTAAAAATTCTTTTTGATTTTTATATTCTCGAACATGCGTAGGATCTAAAGCAAATTTTCCATTGCATTTATATTTATACACCGCAAATTTCTTCTTGATAACGGAAGAACAAAATAATACTCCTTTGGATTTTAGCAGCCTACTCATTTCCTCAACCATTTCTTTGTCAGAAGAAACATGCTCAATGACCTGAGACGAATAAACTAAATCAAACTCCTCCTTTAATTTAGTATCACAAACATCTCTAATATAAAATCTACTATTTGGGAATCTCTCTTTAAGTCCAGCAATTCTTCTAGGAGAAATATCTACACCAACAATATCGACCTTAGGAAATTTTTTTTTAAGAGGGTAAACAAAAATGCCGTCACCACACCCCAAATCAATAACAGATTTGATTTTTCTATTTACCAAGATATCTCTAATTTCAACAGAGATTTCAGATTCTCCAATAGGCTGAATAAACCTATTGGAATACTCCGCATTTTTTCTCAAAACATCCTCATTGGACCTCATTTCAAAATCTCCAAAACCCTTTTCGACACCCCAACCTCGCCATAAGGATTAACAAAATCTTTAACGTCAATCCCACCAGACTCAATTTTCTTAATTAACTTTCTTGTTTCTGTAACATCAAGCTTAGTCAAAAAATTAATCCCACTATGTAGCCCCTCCTGCCTCTCCGTCACGTGTCGCAAAATCACACAAGGTTTCTTGAAAACCAAACTCTCTTCCTGAATACTCCCACCATCAGTCACCAAATAACTACAATTCGCAATCAAATAAATAAAAGTATAATAATCAGTCAACGGAGTAATCTTCAAATTCTTCATCTTTTCCAATTCCGCCATCAAACCATATGTCTCTAAATAATGTCGCGTATTGTCATGCAACGGCCAAATCGCTTCAAATTTAATCGACTTAATAATATCAACAATTTTCTTCATCTCATCCCTACTCCTAAGATGCTCATGCCGATGAACATTAATCAAAGCAAATTTTTTCGGTAACTTCTTTATTTTAGTTTTCTTCTTAGCATCCTCATAAATAATATGAGCAGCATCAACAATTGTATTCCCAGTATTGTAAATTTTCCCAAACACACCTTTCTTCCGAGATCTCTTCAAATGCCCCTCACTAAAATCACTAACCGCCAAAAGCGTGTCAGAAAACCTATCACAAATCTGCCTTGAAATTTCCTCAGGAAAAGGTTGCATCAAATTCCCGCTTCGAAGCCCAGCCTCTAAGTGAACATTATTCCAATTCTTAAAAGGATTCATCATCCTAGAAGAACCAATCGCAGCGACAGCTGTGCTCATCGTATCCCCATGATAGATAACATGCCGCGGCTTCAAATCCCTAATTAACCGTTTAATCTTAGGCAACATCGCAAAACACCAAATGATAGAAGAATTATTTATCTTCGACCAAAATTTAGTAGAGCTCGTGGGCTCCAAGCTTAAAATAAAATCAGGTTGTTTAATTCCAAATTCTCTAGCATTTTCTCTTAAGGGATGCTGCCCCGTACTCACAAACCAATAATCTTGTCCCCTCTCCTGCAATAACTTCATAATCGGCATACACTTAATCAGCTCCGCCTTAGTCCCAATAACAATCATAATATCAGAATGCTTATCCATTAATCCCTATTCCCAAAATCCAAGTCATCCAAAGACCCATACTCTCCAGTAGAAGCTTCCTTAAATTCAGGCACAACTTTAATTCCCTCAGGAATTTCACTAACATCCCAAATCTTTATAGGACCCCTAAATCCCTGATAATAAACAAAATCGCCAAGTGGAACGCCTTGCGCTTTCAGGCTCGCAACAACAGGGTCGTCCTCGGTATGCACAAGTTCCAATGTCTCATACTCTCCAAATGCATCGTCCAACAAAAACAGCCTAGCAAACAAGCTCTTAGAGACCGTCTGAGATAAGTAAATCGCAGCACCCATCTGATTTATACTGTTTCCTGTAAATGCTGGAATAATATCAATAACAACATCAAGCCCACTCCCAAAATCAATAAGCCCTCCATTCACATAAACATATCGAACAGGAATCCTGGTCTGAATATTGTTATAAATATAAACTGCCTGAGGTTGCCTCAAAGAATTTCCTTCTATATTCATAATAACACCAACAACAGCCGCTTTCTCCGCTGGCAAAAATATATCCTTCCCATTCATGTTATAGTTAATATCTTCAAATAAATACATTCCTCCACTAAAAACAATCATAGTTCCATTCGCAGTTTCTACAGTCTGCTTAGGATCATTAGGCATCACAGGAATAGCGGCATATCGATCAACTCCATCGGGTCCACTCCCAATCCTACTATATGCAGGATATTTTCCTAAGTCAGTTTGGTCAATCAGAAGATAATCAACATCCATAGTCTTAAAAAAACTAAGTGCAGTTTCAGGTTGTGGAGTAGTTAAAACATATCTTCCTATCTTATGGTTCCCATCATAAATTGTTTGTATTTGTCCTCCGTCCGCCACAGTGGCTCTCCCCCCAAGAGTTTGAACCCAGTATCCATAATCCCACCAATGAGAAAAAACAGCACTTGTGTCGGTATTATTTCTAATCCAAGACATCGCTCCCTGCCATTGCCAGTCTGCCGAAGGTCCAGTATGCCGAGCTTGATCAGAAATTAAAAGATAAGAACCATAAATACTGGTTCCTCCGACTACAACAGAAACGATTAAAACGCCAATAAGTATAACCCCAGAAATTTCTTCAAATCTATTTTTTTTGTAGTATTCAAAGATTTTTGCAATAAAATATGCCGAAGAGAGACAGATAAATGGTGTAATGAAAAAAAGCATACGAATTGAAGATCTCGCCGTTATAAGAGTCACAATGGCCCATGCAGATAATATCAAAATAGAAGAATCAATTTCTATGCGCCCATCATTATAACTTTTAAGAAAAGCATATGCGAAAAACACAAGTCCGCTCAGATAGAGTAGTCCGCCCAAGCTAATAAAATCTTCCCCGCTTAAAATTGAACTAGGAGAAATTCGAGTAAACAAAATTCCAGACATCATGGCTACAAACCCAACAATTAATAAATATCTGTTTTTTCGCGATTTAATTTTTTTCGCGAATTCAATTCCCATCATAACTAGCCCAAGAAAGAATAGCCAAAATAACTGAACCCCAACTCCTCCAATTAAGTCAGAAAGATACATCTGAGAATTTTCTGCAACGGTAAATCCATGTCTACCCCCATCCCCAGAACCAACCCAACTAGGATTAACCATTTTATTTAAGGTTATCCAAACAATTTCAAAAAAATTCATTTTAATAAGAGGCAGTAATATAATGCCAAGAATTATTAAAACAGAAATTACATAATAGATACGATGTTTTTCATTATACCTACTTTTCATATATTTGGAGAAATAAATAATTAATCTATCTACGATAATAAAAGCCAAAACAGCTACGCTGATAATTGAACTAGGGCCAAGAAGATATCTCTGGATGAAAAAAGACGGAAGAATTCTTGATGGAAGAATAAAAAGAACACTAGAGATTAACCATGCTGAATAAAAAAGAAGACCTGTATCCTTAAAGTCGCTATCTGGTTTTTGTAATTTTATTATCCAAAGAGCAAAGAAACTAATAGGAATAATCATAAAAATAAATGCACCAACTCCCCCCCAAAAAAGAATACTAGCATCCGTTATCCCGCCAACTATTATTCCAGCGACTACAGCTCCAATCAAATTTTTCTTTTTTGCCCCATCTAAATATTTCATAGCCAAAGCAAAAGCTAGCATAACAGCAAAAAATCCCATCATGCCAATTGCGTCATGGTCACTGGATCCAGCCAAGGTTCTAAACAAATAAGCAGGAACAAAAGCCAAAAAAGTACAGGATAAAATGCTAGCGGTTTTAGATTTCGTCAAAACATATGTTAAAAGAAAAAAAAGTATTAACGCAACTCCAAAAAAGAAGACGGGAGAAAAAACATTAATTGTTCTTAGGCTATAATCCCCAAAAATACTAGATGCCTTCCACATCCAGACAATAACCTGTGGCGAAATTTCATAAGTCCATTCCACATTAAAACCAGGAACTCTCATATAGTCAATCTCCCCTATATTGCCGTTTGTTTCAACAAGAGTTTCTGCAATTCTTAAAAAATAATAGGAGTCAAGATCGCCAGGAATCATCCCCCCAGTAGTACGGTCAGTAAATAAATCCCAATTAGAAAGCCGAATTGAAGAACTTAGCATCAAAATGGCAAAAAAAACAACAATAGTAGCAGCCCATTGATACTTCTTATTGGAAACAACTTCCAAAACAAAATCCTTAATCTCGTTGTAACTCATATCCAAAAACATCAAACCCACTTTAAAAAACTTCCTCACCGCGTCAAATCTTCACATCTGCCAAGTTCGCGAAATAAAATTTTAGGTGCAGGAGTCCAGCCCAAAGGAAGAGGACAGCAATGTTAAGAAATTTTATTTCGCATTAAATACTATAATTAAAAATTGATTTTTCATAGAAAATTAATTTTTAATTATAGCTAACTAAGTTTTGATTCCAGAGAACCTTTTTCTAAAAGGGAGCCTATCACATCATCAAAAATCCAATCAGAATAAACAAAATCTGAAACGCGTGAATCAAATAAACAACTTTCTTCTCAGTTGCACTTTTTCCCAAAATCTTAATCGCCAAATGTTCCAGCCCATAAACCTTATCGTAGGGCATCTGGAGTCTACCGTCCCGAGTCGGAATCCCAAACGAATGCTTTTTTAGCCCACCTCGCACTTTCAAAATAACTTCCAAAACATACGGAATAAAAACGACGAAGGCAATCTTTTCAAAATTACCCAAAATCGCCATGCCTGCAATCAACGCTCCAACGCCATAAGTCATAACATCCCCAGGAAAAACTTTCGCTGGCACTTTGTTAAAAATCCAAAATCCAAGTAAAGCCCCAACCATACAAAGTCCAACAATTCCAAGCCAAGCCGAACCAGTGGCATAAGCAACAAAACTCAAAAACGAGAGAATCAAAATACCTTGTCCCGCCTCAAGCCCATTATACCCAGCTAAAAAATTATAAGTAGTACTCGCTCCAACAACAGCTAACGGAATCAAAAACAAAGGATACAAAATACCAAAGTCGACAATTCCAATAAACGGCAGATTCATAAAATGGGTACCGGCATTAATTACAATCAAAGGAATAGAGGCGGCAATAGCAAGTAAAATCCGAATTCTTATGGGCAAACCATTGTTCTTCCATCCGAGCAAATCATCAACAAGTGCAACAATCGCTAAAATCAAAATAACCGTAAGTAAGGCAAAAATTTCCAAAGCCTTACTCTGTCCACCAAACAAGAAAGTTTTCAAAGCAATATAACTCAAAACCCCCAAAATAAAAGCCATAATAACAATAACTCCACCACTCGAAGCGATATTCTTAGGGTGCCCGAATTTATTCATATCTTCCCATGTAAGCTTCAATCTTCGACAAGCATGAATCCACATCGGCAAAAAGGTGACACATAAAACAAAACTTATCAAAACCGAAACGAGCAACACATATTCCATAAATAAACCCACAAATCATGCCTTAAAAATATTTATATCTAAAAGAAAATAGCAAAATTCGCCAAATCCGCAAATTAAAAATTTAGGTTCAGGCGCCCGGCTCCAAAGGAGAGAGGGCGGAACCGTTAAGAAATTTTAATTTGCATTAAATACGAAAGGTCAGTTTCGCTAACTAAGTTTTTCTCCCAGGTGTCTTTTTTTTAAAAAGAGCCCTTCCACATCGGCAAAAAGGTGACACATAAAATAAAACTTATCAAAACCGAAACGAGCAATACATATTCCATAAATAAACCCACAAATCATGCCTTAAAAATATTTATATCCTAAAAAAGCAAAGGAGTCAAATACACTTCCATCAAAGCCGCCAAAATCAAAATAACAATCGCGATAATAATCATCAAAAGTGAATCCTGCAAAATCCTCCAAGTCCCTTCTCCCTTCAAATCCTTCCGAATCACAGCAACCGAAACAATCCCGCCTGCCAAAGCCCCAATAAAATAAGCCCCAATCTCAGGAATCCCATGAATCATATATCTCATCAAACCAAGTGGCAATTGACTCAAAGTCTTATCCGTAAAAATACCAATAGCGGCAGCAATCACCGAAGCATTCCAAACCAAAATAAACATAGCCCCAGCGCCAAATGCAAGAGAAAACAAAATAGTAAAAATCAAAACATAAATATTATTCGCAAAAATTCCCAAAACGGCGTCACTTCCAGTCGCTTGTCCAGTCCCCACCGGAATCCCATGTTGCTCAACACAATAATCAAAATGTGAAGGATTGTTTATCGCGCAGAAAGTTTTAATTTGAAAATTGAAATTCGGACCAACCGCTTCAGGCGCAATAGCATACCAAAAAGAAAAAGCAACAATGAAACCCATAAACATCCAAAGCAAAGCCTGCACAGCCCTAGAATGCTCCCATATCAACTTCCCAGAATCACTTATTTCGATATCCTTTCCTTCTTCAAGTTTAATAATATAATACATAAACGGCATACAACAAATCACCGTAAAAATAACAACCAACAATCCGCCACCTTCTTTCAAAATAGAATCCTTCCCAAAAACAAACACAACCAGAGCAAGCGAAACACTGGCCCAAATCATCCCTATAAAAAACATTTCCCATGGCTTTCTCTCAGCTCTTTTAGGTTTCATAAACAATTCTATCATAGCCTCACCGTTCTCCCATATAATCGAATACATAAACATCTTTTTAAAGTTTTATCAACTCTTTTGTTTATGAAAAAGGTGATAAATAGCACGCTCTTCAATTCAATAATTTCCGACATCAAATCAGTAAAGATTCAAGGCGCAGAAAACATATGTAAGGCCGGAATAAAAGCCTACTTATTGCAGCCTAACAAATCTTCCGCAAAGCAAATTCTTCTCACGCGTCCAACAGAACCTCTTCTTCAAAATGCCTTAGTCGCCATACAAAAGTCGACTAATCCAAAGCAAACCGCAAAAAAATTCTTAAAAGATCTAGAATCTTCCCATAACAAAATATCAAAATTCGGAGCCTCCCTAATCAAAAACGACATGAATATCTACACTCACTGCCACAGCTCAACGGTTATGGATATTTTAAAATTAGCAAAGAAACAAAAGAAAAAATTCGTAGTTTATACAACTGAAGTCGAACCACTTTTACAAGGTCACAAAACAGCAATTGATTTAGCAAAATCCAAAATTCACACAATCGTCGCCCCGGATTTAGCAGCCGAACACTCTTTGGCCAAGTGCGACATCTTCTTCTTCGGAGCAGACGCCTTTTCAAAATCTGAAGTCGCAAACAAAATAGGGACATCAACTCTCGTCAAACTAGCAAAACTACATAACGTTCCAGTCTACTCCTGCGGAGTTTCTCTAAAATTCACAAAAAAAATAATTATAGAATCTCGTTCCCCAAAAGAAGTCTGGGACGAACGAAACAAAAACATCGAAGTCTTAAATATACCATTCGACAAAGCAAAACTAAAAGACTTAACCGGTATAATCTCAGAATTCGGAATCCTAAAACAAAAAGAATTTATAAAAAAAGCTAGCAACAAACTAAAGAGCCTGTAGAAACATCAGAATAAGCATATCTATCAAATATTCCAGAATTAAAAATAGCCCCACTATTCAAAATCATATTAGACAAATTGTTATTTCTTGTGCCTTTATGCTCGTCGCATAAACGAGCAGCCATTTTATGAGAAATCATAGCATCCGGATTTGATTCTTTGTATTTCCTGGTATAATCAATTAGTTCCCTTGGGTTATCAATCTCCGTCTCCACAAGTCCATTAACATAATCCTGAGTCCATTTTTTTATCGCCTTATTCCTTTCCATCTCAAGCTTCTCAAGCCCCTTATAATAAGAATCTGATACTTGAGGCCTTCTTCTAACAACTCCCATGTCTGTCATACAAATACATTAGAATATACTTTAAAAAAATTTAGATACTCTAGTTAAGCTTTAGTCTCAGGGATAATGCACCCGGCTTTAACCCACTCATTAAACTCTTCCAGGCTCTTCCACATAATCTTAAATGAGTCCCCATCTCCATTTCTCTCACAATTCTCTGACGAATACTCCCTGCAAATAATCGGCCTCTTCTCATAATAACCACACCATCCATCTTCTTTCAACTTTTTACACTTGTTATTCACTTGCATATTCCAACTATCATCATTATCAATAAAAACCCAAACATTCTCATGTAGCAAAAACCACCTAATCTGGTCGTACTCTTTTTCAGTTTCAGGCGCATCAATTTCGACTGCAACGTGCCGACAACACAAATCACAACCATCACACGGATTTTTTCCAACCATCTTCACTAACAACCTATTCAATTTTTAAATCTTCGCTATCCTATTTACATCGTCTATAAATTTTAATTTTTTATACTTAAAATAATCATAAACAATAGAAAGTTTATCGATTCGTCCTCTCCACGACACCTGATGAATCCAATCCAAAATCAAATGAAACAAAAATCCTGCCGATACAAAGTAAAACAATTCCCAAATAAAATACCCAACTAACCAAGTAAGAACCACAACCTCAATCCCATGTAAAAACCAAAACCCACTATAAATCCCACTTCTTTTCTTCTTGCTCATCTTCATAAAAACCTCTCCCTTCTCAATAAACCAAGTAGCCGCCCTCCTCAAATTCCAATCCTTCTTCCGATAAGCATAATACAAATAATGGTCCACATCAATTCCTATGGTCGCAATCAAAAAAACTAAACACCCAAAAATTCCAATCTCAAACCCAAAATATAAAACAATAGCAGCAACTACTCCAAGCAAAAAATGACTTTTCGGCAACATGAAAACAAAAGTAAAAATTTCTTTATAATTCTTCTTATAATAACATTACTTTTTCATTCAATAAACTCAACCAAATCCAAAAATTCAACCTCTTCTCTAGTCTCCTTTAAATCCCGAAGCGTAAACTCATGACTTTCCTTATCTAAAGCAACACAACAATCCCGAATCACTTTAATGTCAAAATCCCGATCATATGCCTCCTCAACAAAACTCCGAACACAAAGATTAGTCAAAATCCCACAAACTATCACCTCATCAACACCTTCCAACTTCTTTCCCATATCAGTATTAAAAAAAGAACTGACTCGTTTTTTTTCAACAACAACATCAGAATCTCGAAACCCAATTCCATCAATAAATTCAACTCCAGCAGTCCCCTCAATAAAAGCGTCGCCATCTTCTTCAATATGCCGAACAAAAATTATTACATATCCCTTACCGCGACAAAACTCAACTAGCTGATTAACCCGCTTCACAAAATCCCCAACATCTCCAACAAAATAATCCGAATCATCATCAAAATATTCCTTCTCAATATCAATCAAAACCAATGCTTTCATCTAATATTAAACAAAAAGATATTTTTAATCTTTTCTCTTGTCAGCTAGTCCATGAGGAATACAGCGTCAAGGACGACGCAATTTTTCATGGAAACAATCTAAAACCTAATCTCTAAAACCTAATCTCTAAAACCTAATCTCTAACATCTCTAAAAGTTGTTAAGCAACTTTTAGCACTTTTCTTAAAATAATACTCGCCACAATACTATACCCCAAATAATACCAAATCCACAAAGGAAAAATCCACCAAGACCCAGGAATAGCAACACTATAAACACTCTTTAGCCAAACAAATAAAATAATAAATGGAATAATAGTCACAAACATTGGCTTCATCGAACTCTTAAACATAACACCAGTGAGCTGCATCATTTCTAAATTCAACTCTTGCATAACACTCGGTTCTTTCGTCTTTCGAATCTCCGCCTGAATCTCCTTTTGCCTCTTCTTTAAGCTCTTCAGATGCTCCTGATCAGTAAAATATTTTTGAACTAAAGTAGAAATCAGCGTCACAACAACTGAAAATACCGCAAGCGAAATCTTAGGGTTCGCAACCATCATCTCTGTTACACTCATAATCTAAATCACCAATTTATCTATATAAAGTTACGCCCTTAATTCATAACAAGTCTGCAAAATATGATTTTGCTTCAATAGATATTTCGAAGGGGAGTCACGTCTCGCCGTAGAAATGTATCTAAATTTTTTGCAAAAATTTTCCAACGATTTTTTCAATAGAAAAATGTTGATTTTTTTACGCCCCAAAAAATCCCTTCAACGCAGGATTCATATCAACCGCATGCTGCTGCGCAATATTTCGATACAATTGGTAAAGAATCATAACAGCCAATAAAATAGCAGTCCCGCCAACTAATGCCCCAAGTAAATCAGCAACTGAAGCCAATAGCCCAATCGCAACACCGCCCATAATCGTCAACGGTCCAATATATCTTTTCAAAATTGCCTCCAAAACCCTTTCATCCTTTCTAAATCCAGGCATACTCATACCAGAATTAACAATCTTCTTGGCTTGACTTTGCGCATCCATCCCACTAGTAGTAACCCAAAAGAAAGCAAATAAAACTGAAAACAAAACATAAAACAAAACATGGAAAAAAGCCTGAGCCGCATAAATCCATCTAAAACTTCCAGTAATAATCAGTTCAAGTAAAGGGGTAGAATGAATCCAAAATGCAAGCCCGCTATCAGGTTGCCCCGCACTACTAAATCCACCTAAGAAAGTAGCATAGCCTAACCAGTTCTGTAACAGTGACGCAAACAATTGTAAATTAGCCACTAAAGCAGAAACCAAAATAACAGGAATAACACCAGCATAAAAAAACTGCAAAGGCCACTTAACAGAATGCCCACGAATTCTATCAAACGCCAATGGAATTTCAACTTTCAAACTCTGTGCAAATACAACTAACAAAAATAAAGCAGCCGTAGTCAAAATAGGAAACAATGCCCGAGCAGCGCCAGTCCCGTCGCCATTAATCACCGAAGCAATAATTGCTAAAACATGACCACTAGCTTCAAATCCACCAGTCGGACCAATAAACTGGAATAGTGTAGCAAAAAGCCTCCAACCAATACCAGCCGCAATAAAGAGCGAAACACCCGAACCAAAACCCCATTTCTGGATAACTTCGTCCATAAAGATAATCAAGAGTCCACCAACGCATAACTGAAAGATAACAAGACCAGTAAATCCAGGCTGAGCCGCAATACCCTTCATCAAAACATAAACCATCGCTTCAAAAATCACAAATGCAAAAGCAAGCACCTTCTGTAAAGCCTGAAAAAATTTCTTCCCTTCAGTGGTATTCGTATCAATACTCAAAATCTGCGCCCCATTAAGTAACTGCAAAATAATGGAAGCCATAACAATCGGACCAATACCTAGACTAATAATAGAACCAAAAGAAGTTCCAAGTAAAATAGCCAAATACTCAAACCTAGCTAAACTCCCCTCGGTAATTCCAAATAACGGAATATTAGACAAAATAAAATATCCAGTCAAAATAACAAGGGTCCACTTTAGCTTAACATTAAAGCCAACCTTTTTCTCTGCAGGCGCCCGAACCTCAGGCAAATTATGCAACAAATCTCTCAAAGCCATATCCTATCAATATTAAAATCTTTTATAAATTTATGTACAATTAAAATCCCCTTAGGAGTCCACGCGAAATGCAGCGTCGAAGACGCTGTAATTTTGCATGAAACCAAAATATAGTATAATATTAGCGCTTATTTTTATAGAGTTACCAGCTTTACCAGAAGTTCTCTAAGATTTTTTTCTTCTCTTTTATACTTTTCTTGTATTCCCAGAAGTTCTATTCTAGCATCATGAAAAGATTTCAAACACTGAAGTAGCTCCTGATTCTCTCCAGAAGATTTTATTGCCTTAGTATATTTTTCTAGCAACTCTTCCGGATAGTCATTAGAGTTAAGATAAAGACAAGCTGCAGTATATTTATTATTCCCCATTCAAAACAAAACCAGATTCTATTTATAAGTTTTATATCAGAAGAGTAATCAAATCAAAATTATTTTTTCTTCTTACCTTTCTTCTCTTCTTTCTCGGGCACTTCCTTTACAATATGTTGCCTAACATCTTCTTTCTCAGCCGATACAATAATATTTCCGCCAGCCTTTTTCATTTTCTCAATAGCCAAAGTACTAGCACTCATTGCCACAATCTCAGCCTTAAATCCATTACCAGTTCCAAGAATTTTATATTTACTCAAATTAATCTTCTGCCCATCTTTCTTGAATAAATTATCTTTAATAGCATAAAGATTAATCTTATCAGTCTTATCAGCGGCAGTACCTCTCGAAGTTATACCTTGCTTTCCAAAGTAAGTTCCTTTCTTAACAGCCATTTTAGTAGATTGTCTTTTATGCGCGTTTGAACCAGCCATACCAAACCCACCCTTATTCCCATGTCCCTTATGCTTCTGTCTAAAACCATATCCGCAAGTCCTAGCTCCACGAATTCTAGAATTCTTTGGTCTCTTGTGCACTCTCATAGTTTGCCCCCCAAAAAGTCTCGATACTCACGATATTTAGAATTATTAGGCGTAATAAAAGAAATATTACAACGTCTGAACTTACCCATTTCAACATCATAATCATTAATTTTAGCACTCATTAATTCTATATCTCCAGCCCCATCAATTCTCGCAGTTCCAAAAGAACTCCCATTCTGAATAACAACTTGCTTTTTCCCATTATACAAAATAACGGAGTCAAAAACTAATTTTTCCAACTTATCAAATCCAGGCACAAATTCATAAACAGTCCTAGCGCATCCATCTTGTTCGCACATTACAACATCCTCCCAACCAATTTAACCAAATCTTCATGCTTTCCTAAAATCCCTTTTGGCGTAGGTAGCCTAGAACTTTTCTTAAATCCGCCACGAGCAGGATGTAAAAAATAAACCCCATTCTTAGCAGGTCTCTTCTCATCCAATTCCTTAATAAATTCTTCATTAACCTTTCCATAAGCAACCATGTGAGCAACAGCCTTAACCATCCCCATTCTAACACTGTCGTCCTCTTCAACAAAAATAGAAGCAAATTTCTTCTCAATCTTCAACCTTTTCAAAGTCTCATTGTCTTTCCTATTATTTCCAGCTTGCCCCTTAATCCTAACAACAAAATATACCATTAAATCCTAATCTCCCCAATTTTATTTAAAGCAGCAAGACATGCTTTCCCGGAGTTAAATGTGGTTCTAACTTTTCCAGAAGTATTAGTGTAAATATCTTTAATCCCAACAGCTCGCAAAACCTTCTTCAGTTCATCATTAGCAACTAATCCAGTCCCTTGGGGAGCAGGCATTAACTTAACAGTTACCGAAGAACATTTCCCTTCAACTGCCACAGGGATACTATGATTCTCTTCACACGAACAGTCAAATGAAGCACAGCCTAATTGGATTTTAGTGATACTTAACTTAGCCTTTCTCAAAGCTTTCTCTTTAGCTGGCAAAGTTTCAGCAGCCCTACCATATCCAATTCCAATATGCCCCTTCCCATCGCCAACAACAGCCATAACACCAAAAGTCAAAACACTTCCTTCTTTGGTCTTCTTCTGAGTCTGTCTAAAAGGCCTTCTTTTCCCTCCACCAAATTTACCTTTAGCCTGACCAATAAATAAAGTATCACTCTTCAGTCCAGGAATTAATAAATCAACAATCTCAGGTTCCATAATTTTTTGTCCAGCACTCAAAACCAAATCAATGTTAGTTACTTTTCCAGCTCTAACCATTCGACCTAATTCAGTCTTAGGAATCCATTTTTCCAACTTCTCTTTATCTTCTCGAGCAATCTTATCTTCAAAACTTTCTCGTGGTCCATTTCCTCGTCCGCCTCGTCTTTCCGTAGCCCTAGCATTAGCATCAAATTCTTTAGAAACTTTATCGTCTTCTTTCCTCTTTCTGTCTTCAACAATCCTACTCATTTCTTCTAATTGTTTATTAGCATCTGCCATTACTTCAATCCTCCTTTAACTTTACTAACCATATCTTTCAAGCCAGCATGCTCGCCCAATAGTCTAGCCTCAACTGGGAAAACTTTAGCGTCAGCAGGAATATCCAAACCACCTTCAATCAATCCAGCAAGAACGGAGAAAACACGTCCGCCCTTTAATGTCCGAGCCATTCCTAAATCCATAATATATTTATTCTTTGTCCCCTGTTTCCCCTTGTTTGCCATCAGACGTTTAGCCATAAGCAAACCAGTTAAATATCCAGCAGGAATAGATTTCAAACTTCCAGCTTTCTTAGCTTCCCATCCATTCTTCAAAAGATCCTTAGATGTAATAGTCACAATAACCTTATCTTGAGCCTCGACACTTTCAACAGCCTGCACAATAAAATGTTTATTCGTCATCCTAACAACAATCCTAGGAAGACCTGGCAATAACAAAATCCGACGAGCTTTGTAATCTGTCTTATTTTCTCTTCTCCTTCGTTTCTGTGTTCTAAGTCCCATGTCTAATTCTCCAAACTCTCCTTTAACTGTCTTTTGCTTTTGAATTTTCGAGCTCGAATTTGCTTTCTAATTTCCTTTTTATCGTCGGCATTAATTTTCCCAGTCCTAAAAAGCCCTCTAACAAATGCTCGTAATTTTCGAGTAATTATTACATATTCAGTTTTTCTCGTATTAACACTTTTCTTTATTTTTCCAACTCTTCGTCTATTTTTCCGTTTAACAATTTTCTTCCGGCCAGAAACCTCTCGAATAGTAATGGCTCCACTCTTATGTAAATCATTAATGTCCATTCTGCTAATAGCTTCCTTAATCTCGTTAAGCCTGCCCTCTGCAAAAACAATTCTACCCTTCCCAACGCCTAAAACCTTAGCTGCCAAATCCTTTTTCCTAGCTAGATTCATTTCGCTTCCTCCTTCTTCATATAACGATTCAAAACCTTAACACCCATCTCTTTAGCCTTTTCTAAAATACTCAACTTTTTCCTAGCTCCAACTTTCCCAACAATAATTCCGCTTCCCTTCTTCACATTTGCAAGTTCCTTTAAGTTTTCAACTCGAACAGCTTCAATTCCAGCAACAAAACCTTTCGTGCTTCCACTAGCTCCCCATCCAACTTTTGGTGTTTGTATTCTCCCTTTTCTACCAAGCCTAAGCTTATTATGTCTTCCAATAGCTGAATGCCATTTCTGATTCTTCTTAACCCCTTTACCAAGCTTAATTTTTTTATGAGACTCAACTCTCAAAAACTTCGGTTTCTTTCTCTTTGTTGTTGTTTTAATATTTGCCATTAAATAGTCCTATATGGTTTTTTAGTTATAAATATCCCATCTTGAAAAATTCGCCTATCTCGTCCAGTAAGTTTAGTGGCTTTCTCCAAATTCGCCGCAGTCTGTCCAGCAGCCTCGATATCATGTGAACTAACTACAATCTTGTTCCCATTGATATCAACCTTAACGCCATCCAAAACCTTAGATTCACGAACCACTTTCTCTCCCAAAAAACTTTTTATTACAATTTTATTTCCTTCTACTTTTACATTCATCGGGAAATGAACATTGCAAACTTCCAACTCGTAAACAAAATCTTCGTTAGCTCCATTAATCATATTATTCAAATGCGCCCAAATGGTTCCAATCATCTTAGCTTCTCGCTTACTAGCACCCTTTGCTTTCAAGACAACTTCCTTGCCTCTAACTTCAGCCTTAATCTTTCCAATTTCAAATGTCCTCATAATTTCTTTCCCATTTCCCCTGACAACAAATACCTTACCTTCAATAGAGACACTAACCCCGTTCGCAATCTCAATGGTCCTTTCCAAATCTTTATTCATGTTAATAGAAATAAGCGATAACGCCCCCTCCTAAATTTTCTTTAACAGCTTCCTGGTGGTCCTTCATTCCCCTATTCGTAGAAATAATTAAACTACCAAAATTTCTTGACGGCAAAAATCGTCTCAAGTATTTATCAATTTCTCCAACCTCAACAAAATATCTAGGCTTCACGGCTCGACACTCATTCAATTTTATAATCTTAACACTAACGGTTCTGGCTTCACTATCAACTTCATAATCAATATGCCCTCTAGTTTTCATCATTTCAAGCAAAGCAAGCAAAACCTTGCTATATTTCTTAATAACAAGCTCTCGCTTTCCAATCCGCTTAGCGTTCATAATTTGGTTCAATCCATCCGCAACAACATCTTGACTCATAGTTTGGCCCCCCTGTCTTTTAATATAACAGCAAGTCCATCAAGAGAACCCTTTAAAGATTCATGGGGAACATTGTTGGTAATGTTATCATATGCTTTCTTGGCAGCATTATAGAATGTAACGGCATAAACGATATCTTCTTCATTATCTGTGGCTAGCATGTAAAACCCATTAGACAAAAATTTATGAAAGTCTCCAATTTTTTTAACTAAGTTTTCATTTCCCATTTTAACTGTATTTCTTGAACCCCAATTCAACTGCCAATTCTCTAAAGCAATGTCGGCATAAATTTAGATTATAAGATGAAACCCTAGCCCCATGTCGTCCGCAAACCTCACACTTGAAACTAGCAATACCAGTTGTTCGAACCTTTGGCTTATTATGTTTTAAAAATTTCTTAAGCACAGCTGGTTTACTCCTCAGTTGCCTTGTTATTTTTCTCCAATCACTTGCTGTCATTATTCCTTTTCCTCCACATTTTTCCTTTTCTTCTTTACAATTTCAGTCTTAAAATTAGTCACTAGATAATTTTCGATTTCTTCCCGACTAACAGTCAATCGATGAGATTTTCCCCTTTTAACCTTTTTCTTTTCAACAGATTTCCCAGCTCTAGTAAATACAACAGTAACCTCAAATCCCATAATTCCAACTTCTCTAATGTATTCCATTCCCGGAATTTCAATATACTCATGAATTCCAAATGAAAAACAATTTGGTTGGATCTGTTTCTCTTTCAAAATATTATCAACTGCAGGGAGTAATCTTTTAACCATCTTCAAAGCATCTTCTCCTCGAAGTGTAACTTTAATACCAACTTCCAAGCCAGGCCTAACATTCCATGTAGGAATTCTTTTTGTAGCCTTAACTTTAATTGGCTTCTTTCCAGAAACTGTCTTTAATAAAATCTCGCCCTTCTCCAGCTTCTCACCAACTCCACCGATATTCAAAATAACTTTCTCTAATTTAATTTCTCTCATTGGGTTCTCTTGTCCTTTATTCATCCTACCACCAAGATAGTCTTGTAAGGCAACATAGTAGTTCCCGTCGACAATTTAATTTCATAATTTCTACCTCGAACCAATTCTTCAAACCCAACCAGCTCTCCACTTTCTCCCGCATGCTTTCCCGCAATAATTTCAACCTTAGCGCCTTTCTTCAATCCTAAAATCTTCGAAACAACATTCTTCTTGGTATCAAGAACAACCGAATCCCCTACGCTAAACTTCAAGTCACTCAAAAAATTCTGACCATCTCGCAAATTCATTTGAACTTTTCCTCCACTCAAAACTTTCTTCCCAATAATCTTAACAATCTTAGAAGTACTTTCCTTCTCGCTAACTTCAACCAAAACAAATTTTTTGTTCACAATCTCTAACCTATAAAATTTATTACTTCCAGCAACACTCAAATTAACAACATCAAGAACATTAACGGGGAAATTCTCATCGTGCCTAACTTTATTGTTAATCTTTACCATTCCATTCAAAGTCATATGCCTAGCTTCTTTTCTCGTAGATGCAATCTTCAAAATATCCCGAAGCAAAAACAATAAACTAATTCCTTTGTTTAGTCCATGACTAGGCACAGCTATGAATCTTTTCCTTTTTCCCTTTCTTGGAACCGGCCAACTCTTCGGCATTTCTGTTTTCTTTATGTGAGCCATTATTCGTTTTTCTCCTTAGCTATTTTTTTAGTACTAGTTTTAACCTTTGCGGTTTTAGAAACAATCTTCTTTTTTTCAGCAGTTTCTTTAACCTCTTCAGCTTTTTCTTCAGCTTTTGCATTTTCAACCTTAGCTTTTTTCAACCTTCGTTTGTCGTCGGCATTTAAAATAATTATCTTAACACTAGACGGGTGAAACCAAGTAATCATTTTATCTCCACCAATCTTGGCCCTCTGAATTCCATCAACTTGAATTCTAGTATTCTTAATATCAACAACCCCAACCTTTCCCTGCTTGCCACTAAACTTTCCTCGCATAATCTTAACCTGGTCGCCTTTTCTAACTTCAACACTCCTTCGTCCATACTTCTCTCTCAAAGCTTTATCCAAATTAGCTCCCATAAAAGTTCTCTTAATATGAGCAGGCGCATTGGCTCTAAACTTAACTTGCTTTCTGGGCTGAACACTTCTATTCCAAGATTTATTAAATTCAGCTTTCATTAGTAAACACTCCCCGCAATTTTAGCAACTTCTTTCCATCGTTCCTGAACCTCTCGAGCAACTGAACCTTTAATCTGAGTCCCTTTAGGATTCCCCTTCTCATCTTTCAATAAAGCAACAGCATTATCACTAAAACAAACTCGTTCTCCAGTATTTCTCTTCCACGGCTTTCTCTGCCTTACAAGAACCGCATCGAAAATCTCGCCTTTCATCTTAGGGTCTCCTTTTCGAACCGAAATCTTAACCTGGTCTCCAACTTTAGCATAAGTCATCTTCCCTTTACTAGTCTTACAATGCTTAACTCCAACAATCTTACAAATTCTAGCACCCGAGTTATCACAAGCTTCCAAAAGACTTCCAATATTTAATCCCTTAGTCGTCCTAGCGCTTACAGCCTTCATCGCAAAACAGCTCCATATTTATTTATCAAATTTCCTTCAGCAACAAACAAGTGATTTCTTAGTTTAGCAGTATGTTTCCCAGCCCCATAAGTATTTTCATATTCCTCTAGTCTACCTTGTGCGTTTTTTACATTATGATAAACAACAGTGGCCATGGGTTTCTCTGCCCCTTCTCCGCGAAGAATTTTTGTCTCAAGGGGCATGCCTTCCTCTGCAAACTGATTTGCAAATCTAACAGTAAATAAGACATTCTTTGCTAAGTCAATGAAATTATTTTCTTTTTTCATTCTTTCGCCCCCCTAACAACATTTTTTCTAACAACTTTACTAACAACAAAACGAATCATCTTAGAAATCGGTCTAGTCTCTGCAATTTCAATTAAATCCCCAACGGCAACGTCATCCTTCATGCAATCTGGCAATCGAGCATGAACCTTAGTCTTCCGCTTCTCATATCTTTCATATTTAGCTAACTTTAACATTCGTTCGAATTGAATTGTAAGTCGTCCAGGTAAAACTTTGATAACTTCCCCCTGAAACGTTCTGCCTCGCATCTTCAATTTCTTATCTCCATGTTTAGGGCAAAGTCTATCTTTGCATGTAACTACTGTTTCCACTGCTTTCTTAGTCTTACCAGTAATTTTAGTTTCCTGTTTCACTTTTTCTGTTTCCTTTTTTGCTGCCATTTTAATCTTTAATTTGCTCCTCGGAAAACCCTTCCGAAACCAAAATTGGTTTTATGAAGCCTTTGTGATTTCCTTGTAATTCGATCATTTTGTTTTTCGTCGTCCCACCGCAAGCTCGTTTTTCTTTGAGCTTTTTTGCGATTAGTTTGAGATCAACTCCGTCGTCGAATCCTGAAATTATTGTGTTAACTTTTCCAAAGCGTCTTTTCTCAGTTTTCACCTCGATGTTCTGTTGTGTCTTAGCAATCTCGCCACAAACACAAGCAGCCTCGGGCAAACCACACTTTGGGCAAATTTCCACTTAAACTTTACCCTCCACTGATTTAATCGAATTAGCCATTGTCAAAAGTCGCGCAATTTCCTTTTTAACTCTTCCTCTCTTCGTAGGACTTTTCAATAATTCAATTTTCAATTCGCTAACTTTCTTCTCAATTTCTTTCTCGGTCAACATTTTTTTATCTGCCATTACCTCATAGCCTCCTTTCGCTTAGCTTTAACTTTCTTAACAGTCTCTTCAACTTCTTTGAATGTAGTATTCTTCCGAACAGCTTCAAGCATTTCTTCGTCAACCGTAATTTGGTCACACATCTTAATGCCAGGTGCCAAAATCGCAACTTTAATACCGATAACACCTTGCTTTGTTTGAGCAATTGTCTCAGCTCTGTCAACCATCTTAGCAGCATCTCCAGTCTTCTTCAAATAGCCAAATGCAAATCTCCAAGCCTTAGCTCGATCACTTGGTAACTTTCCAGCAGTCCTAATCTCAGCACCAAGAGCTCCACCATTTTTAATTCTAGACAAAGCTCGATAACTTGCAGCCTTGTATTTAGAAGAACCGAATCTTTCAAGTGTAATAGCAATATCATCGGCGACAAGTTGAGAATCAAATTCAGGATGAGCAATCTCTTCAATGTCAACATGCGGATTCTCCATCTTAAATCGCTTCTTCAAAATCTCGGTTAATTCAGCAATCTTCTCTCCCTTTCTCCCAATAATCCAACCAGGCCGGTGAGTCGAAACAACAATCCTTTCTCCAACGGGCGTATACTCAATTGTAACTCTCGAAACCTTTCCCTTTCCAAACATCAACTTTACAAACTGCTTCACATTATATTCGTCCTTTCTAACGCCAATAAATTTCTTCTCTTCCATATTATTTCTTTGCCCCCTTGTTAGCTCTCTTTGCAATCTTCATCTTTCTCTCTTCTATCATTTTAACATTATCCCTAATCTCAATATGAATATGCGCTCTTTTGCCCTTTGACCCACCTCGCCTAAATGGAGCAGGAGCTTGATCACTCTTAGCAATAGAAACAACAGGATTCTCAATTCCAGCAACAACAGCATTAGCAGCAGCCTGCTTCAGAATCTCCATAACACCTTTACATGCATTTTTAGGGAATCTGGCTCCAGCCAAACCCTTCCCTTTTCTATGTGCAACTTCCAAACCAGCCATAGGAATAGGTCTTTTTTCATCAATAACGGCTTGCAATCGTGCAATTCCAGCTTCAGGATTTTTCCCTCGAATAACACGACAAATATATTTGCATTGTTTAGGAGAAATTCTCATCCCGAATCCATTAGCCATAGCGACATCTCTAACTTTAACATTAGTTTTCTTTTTCTTAACTTCAACTTTTTCAGTTTTAACTTCTTCTTTCACAACTTCAGCATCAATAATTTTATTTTCTTCTGCCATTTACTTCAATCCCCCTTTCTTCTTTCCAAGCGAAGTATGCTTAGCTATTTTTCTAGTCATTGAAAACTCGCCCAATCTATGACCAAGCATTTCGTGAGTAATAACAATCTTAACAAATTCTTTCCCATTATAAACCCCAATTGTCTTGTCAAGCATTCGCGGAACAATAACAAGTGCCCTGTCATGAGTCTTAGGTAATTTCCCCTTAGCAGACCGTTCCTCAACTTTCTTAGCAAAAGCCTCAATAACATCATAGTTTCTCAAGATGGCCCTTCGAGCTCTAGATTTAACTAGCTTAGCAAAATTCCTAGTATCAATTGCTTTCAACTCCTCAACATTTTGCCCTCGGAAAAAACGATCTTTACTCTTCTTTACCAATTCTTCTACTGCCATTATCTTTTCTTCCTCCCAGTCCTACTAGGTCTAATATGCCCAACTTTCTTACCAGGCGAAGCATTTCGTTTAGCAATCTTACTCTTAATTCTCTTTCCTCGACCACTACCAAATGGATGGTCAATCTTATTCATCTTAACCGCAGAAACCCTAGGCCAAAGCTTAGACTTCATCCCCATAATATGAAACTGCTTACCAGCCTTCAAAATTGGCTTACTAATTCGTCCCTCACCAGCAGCTCGACCAATAGTTGCCTTACAATTAACCCCAAACTTCTTAACTAATTTTGACGGCATAACAACCTTAACAATATCTCCTTCCTTGGCCATAATCATTGCAGCGCTTCCCCCAGTCCTAATAAACTTTCCTCCGTCACACGGATTATGTTCCAAATTAAAAATCTCAGTACCATTCTTCAAATCCCCAATCTTTGCAATATCTCCTTCTTTATTCCCACCGATTGTAATCTTCTGTCCAACATAAAGTAAGTCAACAGCAAAATTAAAAAATTCTTTTCCTTCTTTATTCCTAAACTTTGCAATAGGGCACGAATGTCCAAGGCTAGAAATCAACTTCACGCATTCAAACTCACCTTTCATATCACTCAGCAAATATCCAGGCCTAACTCTACTCGCTTTTTCTCTAATCTTATAAGTATTTCCACCTCTTCCTCGTCTCTGCTGAATAATTCTCTTTCCCATTTACATCATCCCTAGCTTCGTCGCAAGATCAACCGCCGGGTACTCCGATTTTAATTTAACATAAGCCAATTTTTTATTTTTCATGGTGTGCGTTCGAACCTTCTCAACTTTAACATCAAACAAACTCTCAACTTCCGCCTTAATCTCTGGTTTACTAATAGCTCTATCAACAACAAAAACCAAAGAATTGTCAACCTCAATCTGTTTAACAATTTTTTCAGTAGACTTTATCTTTTCCAAAATTATAGTCTTCATGCAAATCGACCCCCTAATTCTTCAACAGCCTTTTCCGAATAACAAACTAACCTACCAGCAACACCATTAGGAGCCAAATCCTTAACGGCCAAATCATTAACTTTCACAACTTCAATACCTTTCCTTTTCATTTCCTCTTCGTTTCCAACAACAAACAACAAGCCAGCATTAGACTTATACTTTCGACCTCTCATCTTTCCAATCCCAGCTCGAACACTCTTATGTTTCAAGACAGAATCAAACGACTCGCCAAAAACAGCTTTCATAGCAATAACAAAATCCTTAGTCTTGGCCTCCAAAATCTCATTGTCAAAAACCCCACCCATCTCCATCTTCCGCTGATACTTTTTTTCTAAAGCTACAGCATTAAAAGTTCCCGCCATTGCAGACTTCATCGCAATAACCAATTCCTTTTTGTTAACTTTCTTAAACAAGTTCTTTTCCGACCTTGGAGCATGTGGTTTTCGTCCACCTCGTGTATTCGAAACAGTCGCACCAACCCAATTAAAACTAGAACCATGCCTAGACATAATCTTCCTCGGAACTCTAGAAATTCCCTTACCATAAGTTCCCTTCCAAACATGTCTTCTCTTCTTAGAAATACCCGAAGCCGAATATTGCGCACCAGCCCCTTCCAAAGAACCATAAGCCTGAGAAAAAACTCCTTTCTGTGTCTCAAAAACTTTTAACAAAATATCAGCTCTAATTCGCGCACTAAAACATTTGGGCAAATTAACGCTCCCTTTTACACTGCCTGTCTTATCATAAAGCTTAGCCTTCATCGTAACTCAAGCACCTCTAACTTCTTCTTTGCAATCCCCTTCGTCGGCCTCAATGCATGTGTAACAAAAAGTCCTCTCTTTGTAGGTCCAGGAACTGAACCTCTCAAAATCAAATAACCACTTTTCAAAACCCCATACTTTCTAAACCCGCCCTTCTTATTAACATCCTTTTCAGATATTTTCCCAGATTCCAAAACTAAACTATTATAACAAATTCTACTATGATAACCAGTCTGTCCAGCCTGAGGAGATCTAAATGTAGTTCTAGCCGGATGCCAAGGTGCAATATTACCAGGCCTTCTTTGTCCTTTCTCACTCTTATGTGACTTCAATGCAATCCCAAATCTCTTCATAGGACCATTCGTTCCATATCCCTTAGTCACTCCATGGACATCAACTAATCCGCCGCTAAAAACATCATTAATAGAAATATCCTTCCCTAAATTCTTTTTAATAAAAGCCAGTTTCTCATCTTTATTCCCAGAAATACCGACCTCAACCAAATCTGATTTTTTCTTTCCAATCCCAGTATCCCCAATACCACTATACAAAATAACCCTAACATCATCAAAGTCAATATCTCCACTAATTTCAGCAACCTTCTTAGAAACCTTTAAACTTCTTTTCAAAATCTTATCATTAGAAACAGCAACGTCCTTAGCAACCTTACCATCCTTATAAAATCGAACAGAGTAAATCTTCATAGCAGGGCATTCAAGCAAAGTTGCAGGAACAATAATTTTCTTTCCTTTAGTCATGGATTCCGCAGTAGTATCTTTAGCCAAAACAGAAATCATTCCAACTTTATATCCAACAAATCCCATAAATCCAATACCTTCCTTGTCCAAAGGTTTCCAGTTTACACCAGGTATAATCTTCTTAGCACGAACCCTAGGGTAAAATTGCAAACTTCCACTTCGTATTCCGTTGTTATCTGTCATTTGTTTTGTTTCCTGAATGAACGTTGAACATAGTCCTTTTTCATCCTGCGGCAGTTTTCGCTACCTGATAATTTCCCCGATAGCACTCGGGAGCCTTATCGTGACCAACCAATCACAAAATTCTCATGACCCAAACATTTAAGTTTTGGATCGAATCATAAGAATTATCATAGATAAGGGTATATAAAGCTTACCAATACCGAAATCCCGCCAACCAAAATTCCAAGCCCAACTTTTTTCCAATCCTTTTCTAAATAAATAAGCGATGCCAATAGCGCCAAATAGATAGCAATACCAAAAACTCCAAACACAACATCTTCATAATAAAGCGATGTGAAAACTAACGCAATTAATCCCATCCCAGCATGCCAATCTTGCTTCAGTAAAAAAAATACTAAACCAAAAAAAATCCCAGCAATAGCAAATTGCGAAAAATATGTCACATTATCAAGCATCCAAACTCGAGCCAAAACCAAAACAAAAAACGGCAATCCACCAAGGGCAACAATATCTCTCATTGTCTCCCTTAGCCATAATTTGCTTTTCATAGAATGCCGACGATATTAACCTATAAAATACTTTCTCCCTAAGACTTATAAAACAACTTCTCCTTATACTATTATCATGGCAATAATTACTCCAAATCTTTTACCAGGCGAAGAAGGTTATGTCCCAAAAAAAGAAAGAACAGCGAAGAGAAAAGAAACGGAAAAAAAAGAAAAAATAATAAAAAGAAAAGAGGATAAAGTCATTGGCAAAATAAGACCAGGTGCCAAGGGTTACAGAATAGGAAGACTAACCATAACTCCACGAAGAGAAAAAAAATACCCAATCTGGAGATATTCTAAAAACATAGGAGAAATAATAATAACACCATCAGACGAAATCACGTTAACTTTCAAGCGCCTCGGAGGAATAGGAAACTACAAGCACCTAATTCAAGACGCCGATTTTCAACTTGCTTGGGCAATCCGCGAACAAGAACTACTAATAACTCAAGAAACATGTTTCCTCTGCTCAAAAAAAATATCTAAAGCCGCAAAGCCAAATCTTTATCATTACAACATGTTTAAGGTCAGAATGGATCTCTTAGAAAAAGCCGCAGAAGTTCCAGAAGATGTCCTCTCAGGAAAATTAACAATAGAAGAAGGTTGGGAAAAATTCAGCGACATCTTAGAAAGCGGCAACAGATACTATATGTCCCTAAAAGATACAGCACTTGTCTGTTCCGCATGTGCCAAGCAAAAAAACTTAAACGAATAACCATGGAAAAAAAATCTTGGTTCGTCTACATTTTGGAATGTGCCGATGGATCATTCTACACTGGGGTTACAAATGATTTAGATAAAAGAATGAAAATCCATGCCGAAGGCAAAGGTTCAAAATATGTTAAGCAAAAAAGATTCAAACAACTTCTCTGTTCAAAAGAATGCCTATCCAGATCCGACGCACAAAAAGCCGAATGCCACATTAAAACATTGCAAAAATATGACAAACTTGATTGGTTCAAATAAACTTATCCTTCCAATTTCAACAAATTTACCAAAACAAATTAACAACTACAAAGGGGTAACAAACAGAAAGACTTATAAAAGATATCGTCCTAAAATATTTATGAGAACCACATACGATATGAAAGAAAATTCTCTAGATGAATTAACAAATAAGTTTTTGCGTGGAGAAATATCAAGAGAAGAAGCGGATGAATTATCAAAAAAATTGTATGCGTCTACTCCCGAAAAAATATCAGAAAAGAAAACATCGTGCTCAATAGAATACGATACAGCTTACGAAGAAGCCTCTAGAGAAATACTTCAAAGAATAACATATCCTCCAACGGGTTCAGCAATAAAATATAAAATATGTGAGGATAGCGTTTTTATAGCAGAAGCCAAATCCAGAAAACAAAACAGAGGAGGAATTTCTATCCTCATAAAAGAACTAGAAAAAATAGCAAGAAAAGAAAGCTTGGATTTTCTTTCCATGAAAGTATGGGAAACAAATATTGACACGATGGAAAAAGTTGATAATATGGGATTTTACGAAATATACAGAGAATATAGTCCCGAAGAAGACAATTTCTTAATTACAATGCAAAAGCCAATAGAATAGTATTACAAATCATTTTATATTAATTTCTTAGGCTACAAACTCAGCAGAACTAACTCGAACATCTCCATCAACTTCACACACTCTTTTCAAAATACCCTTTCTCTTAGCCAATTCTCTAATCTCAGCCGGCTTTAAGTTAGCCATATCAACAGGATAAACAATATCAGTCACATCAATTTCATGCGCAACCCTCACCTTCTCAAAATCCACAATATCAAAGAATAACTCATCAACCATTCTTTTGTCCTCAGTTTTCAAAGAACAAAAATCAGCCTGAGGCCCTTCGTCTTTTTCTTTACCAGGTTTTCCACTTGTGGGGGCTTTCGCCTTAATCTTCAAAACAAAATCCTTCCCTTTAAAACTCAAAGCAAAAAAAGCCTTAGGATATTTATCCATCAAAGCAAAAATTTCCTTTCCATCAACTTCCGTTTCAACAACATGTTTTCTAACTCCCTGAAAATTACCAACTTTTTTCAATTTAAACTTAATCTCATTCTTCAAATCCAAGGTAGAAACAATAACCCCAGTCACCTTAACCGGACCACCAACACTTTCCAAACATCGCCTAACTAAAAAATTCGCATATTCAGATCCAGCCTTAATGGACCAATTCTTCGCCTGATGTTTTCCTTCCAACAAATACTTCCCTTTGTAAACCCCCCTCCCAAACTTCAAAAAAGCGACATGGACTTCATCATCAAAAACTCCATTAAAAATATTTTTAATAATCATATGGTGAATAAACAAGTTTTCTTTATAAATTTTCCGCCACCTTTCCGAAGATTTATAAGTTGAGAAGATATATAATAGGATGACAGAGTCAGAAGACATAAAAAAGGTGGTAGTGGTAACGCTAATCTTAGCACTTTTTATCTTAGCATTTTTTGTAGTAAAACCAATCATCATGCCAATTATTTTCGGACTCCTTTTCTCATACGTCTTCGGACCAGTCTATAAAGTAATCTTAAAAATAACCAAGAACCAAAACGTTGCAGCTTCAATTCTAGTACTAGGTCTTGCACTAATAGTCGGCATCCCAATAATATATTTCGTTCCAGCTATGGTCAACGAAGTGTTTGAGATTTACGTCCTAATACAAAATCTAAACATTACAGAAATAATAAATAAATTCGTTACTGGTGAAGTCGCATCAACTATTGCGATAAATATAGATAATATGATAGGGCAATTTTTTTCCGGATTTCTAAATCAATTTAAAGATATCCTGGTCAATTTACCCTCACTACTTTTCCAGCTCGCAGTATTTTTATTTACTTTTTATTTCGCAACAAAAGATGCCGATAAATTAGGTGCTTACATAAGCTCACTTTCACCATTTTCCAAAGCGACAGAAGCAAAATTCTTACAAGAATTCCGAGGCATAACAAATGCAATCATCTTCGGGCAAATACTAATTGGGATAACTCAAGGATTAGCCTTAGGGGCAGGACTCTTTTTCTTAGGAGTTCCAAATGCAGTAGTATTAACGGCTGTGGCAGCATTGGTCTCAATAATTCCAGTTCTGGGTTCATGGCTCGTTTGGCTTCCAACTTCAATTTATCTTTTGATAGCAGGAGAAACTTTTGCAGGGGTTTTCTTATTCCTTTACGGAGCTCTTTTTGTATCATCAATAGATAATCTTTTACGCCCTTACATTCTCTCAAGAAGATCCACTCTTCCAATAGCACTAAGCCTAATCGGAACAATTGGAGGACTCTTATTTTTCGGAATTGCAGGATTAATTTTAGGGCCTTTAACTATCGCATATACACTAATTATCATAGAGTTTTATCGCCAAGGAAAATTAAAAGATTTATTTAATAAACAAGAACAAGAGAAATGAAACTAAAAATAAAAAACTTCAATTGGCATGCTGGAAAACCAGTAGTCTTTCTAAATGATAAAACCGCGAAGAGGATGAATGTTTTTGTAGATGACAGAGTGGCGATAACAAGCAAGACAAAAGTTTATGCGATAGTAGACATCTTCCCAAAATTAGTAAAGCAAGATGAAATAGGGGTATCTCATGAGCTGGCCAGAATTCTAAAATTAAGAACAGGCGTAGTAGTAGAAGTTTCAGTCTCTGAAATGTCCGATGCATCATTCCTAATCAAGAAAAAAATAAATGGAGAAGAGCTATCTCAAAAAGAATTAGATTTAATTATTTCAGAAATAGTTCATAACAATTTAACCGAGGCAGAAATAGCATTCTTCACAGCGGCAGAAAAAATAAATGGCATGAATTTTGAAGAAACAATTTCTCTCACAAAAGCAATGATAAAAACTGGTGCGAGATTAAAATTCAAGGGAAAATATGTGGCGGATAAACATTGCATCGGAGGAATCGCAGGGAACAGAACAACTCCAATCACAGTTGCGATATGTGCATCCGTGGGATTAATTCTTCCAAAAACTTCTTCTCGAGCAATAACCTCAGCATCAGGAACAGCCGATGTAATCGAGACAATTTCAGAAGTAGAGTTACCTCTAAAAAAAATAATACAAGTTGTCAATAAAACAGGAGCCTGTCTTGCATGGGGAGGCTCTCTTGGACTAGCACCTTCCGACGACAAGATTATACAAGTAGAAAGATTGCTTAACCTTGACATAGAGCCACAACTTCTAGCTTCAGTTATGGCAAAAAAAATTTCCGCCGGGGCAAAGCACATATTAATTGACATCCCATTTGGTCGTGGGGCAAAAGTAAGAGATTTGGAAAAAGCAAAAAGTTTAGGAAGGAAATTTTTACGCATAGCAAAACGTTTCGACCTCAAAATGAAAGTAACTTACACTGACGGAACTCAGCCAGTTGGAAACGGGTTCGGACCAGTCTTAGAAATGCTAGACATAATAAAAGTTTTCCAAAATGACGGACCGCAAGACTTGAGAGAAAAATCCATTTACCTCGCAACCGAACTAATAAAACTTTGTGGGATAAAGGATGCCAATAGAAAAGCCTCAGAAGCTTTAGCCTCGGGAAAAGCTTATGAGAAATTCAAAGAAATAATTAACGCGCAAAATGGGAAAGACAACTTTGATGAAAAAATAAAAAATTTAAAATTAGGAAAAATAGTAAGAGTAATTCCAGTAGAAAAATCAGGTCAAATAGTAAGGATAAGTAACAAGGGAATAAACTCTCTTTGCAGAATTCTTGGAACTCCAGAAACAATTTCTGCCGGAGTCTATCTTCATAAGCATCTAGAAAAAGTCAAAAAGGGAGAACCTCTCCTAACTCTTTACGCAGAATCCCAAGTAAAGATGAAAGATGCTCTAAAATTTATAAAAGAGTTCAAGCCAATTGAGATAGAATAGTTTTTCTAACAACTTCTGTATCTTGAGGCCCAGTAACGCCCATCCATTTATCGGGAGTAGAACAAAGTTTAACCTTTACTAATCCCCCTTTAATTAACTTAGACAATTCCGTAGAAAGCAAGCATTCACTTTTGCTGTTCTCCTTATTTTTTTTAAACAATTCAAGTTCCGAGTCCAGCATATCAAGAACATCGGGAGAAAACCCAAACAAATTAACATTGCATAATTCCTCGCCATTCAAATTTTTCTGAGTAAGATTATCCTTCGTTATCCCAAATACCTCATCTAGCCCACTAACATTTCCACTTTCATCAATTTCAAAAATACCACGATTTACAGAACAATTATCAGAAAGCATGTCCTTAAGCTTAAACCCGACAGTCGCGCTTATTTCGTTTCTCTTAAGGGCATCAAAGACAACTTTGAAACTGGTCTCACCATAAATATCGTCTCCATTACAGACAACAAAAGGACAATCAATAAAATCTCTGGCACAACACAAAGCGTCCACCGTTCCCCACGGATTATTTCTCGTCCGATGATCAAATTCTTGCCTAGCATAAAACACAGGAACCCCATTATATTCCCTACCAAACATTTCCAAAAACCCAGTCTCAGTTTTCTCTCCAACAACAAAAATTATTTTACTAAAATCATTTTTAAGAGCCTGTCTCAAAGAATATTCAATCAAAGTCTCATCTTCAGGACCAACCCTCGCGAACTGTTTAACCTTTCCACCAAATCGACTAGACATCCCAGCAACAAGATAGACAAGAGCAACATTCTTTCCCATCTTAAACAATTGTTGCCTTTAAAATCACAACATCCTCAACGGGTCGGTCGCCAGATCTAGTAGCGACACCAGCAATTTCGTCAACAACTTCCATCCCTTCCACAACCTCACCAAAGACAGGATGCTTGCTACTCAAAGGCTCTTTATCATAATCCAAAAAAGAGTTGTCAACCAAGTTAATAAAAAATTGACTCGAACCAGTATTCGGTCCAGCATTAGCCATAGCAATTGTGCCCCGAACATTCGAATGCCCCGGAACAAACTCGTCCTTTATCTTAGGAATTTTCGGGTCGCCAAATCCAGTACCAGTCGGGTCGCCTCCCTGAATCATAAAATCCTCAATCACCCTATGAAAAATAACACCGTCATAAGTTCCAGCTTCGACCAACTTCTTAAAATTCCCAGCAGTCACAGGCATGTCATCGTACAACTTTATTACGATATCCCCATGATTTGTTTCTAATTTCACTTTAGTTACCATATTAGCTTCCACATTGTCAAACATTTTAATAACAAACAACGTAAACAAAATAACCAATGCCACACTTAAAAAGATTGCGACAGCCTTGTTTTTTAGCAACTTTTTAACACCCATAAAGCAACCAGAACCAAACAAATTTAAAAACCTTCCCCCCACTTTAAACGTAAGCCTCTATCGCGTAATGGTATCGCACTGGTCTTGAACACCAGACCCCTCGGGGTATCCAGGTCCGATTCCTGGTGGAGGCGTAGCCTAAATTAGGAAGAGGACCCTTGGGTTTAAAGAAAATCTCTAGATTTTCTTTAGGAACCTTCGGTTCCGTGTCCGAGCTTCTTTGAAGCGAAGGCGATTCCTGGTGGAGGCGTCCTAGTTTAGGAAAAGCCCATATCGCGTAATGGTATCGCAGTGGTCTCGAACACCACGCCCTCCGGGGCATCCCCGTTCGATTCGGGGTATGGGCGTAACTCATAAAGGCGTAATCGCGGTATCGCCGAGCTAAACGCTTTGAAGAAAAATAAATATAACTAAATTTTTCTGAAATGCATTTTGCGAGTAGGTCTCGAACACCACGCCCTCCGGGACATCCCCGTTTGGAAAAAATCTTTAGATTTTTTCCAGGAAGCTCTGCTTCCGTGTCCGAGTGTCTTTGACACGAAGGCGATTCGGGGTATGGGCGTAAATAGAAAGAGGATAACTTATTTTTTCTTTTCAAATCTACCTAAAATATAGACACCGAACTTTGAAAGTATATTTACTAAAGAAATCATAAAGTATGCAAAGAAAAAAAGTATTAAAGATTTACCCAAGAACACCTCTCTATCAAATACTATTATTTTATATAAATAGGACGGGAGAAATATTATTAATACTATCAAAAAAATTCCAAAAATTATAGTAGTTAAGATATTATAGGATAAATTTTTCCTTAATTTCTCCATATATAGTTCAATTATTTTTTCAGAATTTTCTAGGCTAGCAAATTCTTTTTTTGAATATTTTTTTGTATTTGTTAATAAAATTAATACATTTATTAAAAATCCTACGATGATAGAGAAAAAGGCTATAGATGAGGTAATTATTTGATTAAATACAGTATCATTCAATGTCACAACAAGTACCATTGAGAGGAGAATGGGAATTATCAGAAAATTAAGAATAAAAATAGATATTTTATAGTCATCTAACATTGTTTTATAATTTTCCCTTAGATAAATAAATATATTTAATGGTTCAAACATTTTCTGCGACCTCTTTTAAAAATCCAATTGCTTTATTATAAAATATATCTAATTTAGGAAAATCTCCTTCAAATTCTATTTCTTCTCCCTCGCTAAAACATATGCCTTGATCTACAATAAGAACTCTGGACGAACCATCTTTAAGTTCAACTTCCAATCTTAAAGTCTTGTATGTTTCTCCATCAATTTCTAAATATTTTTTACAATCATTATTTACGAGACCGCTCTTTATACTTTTAATAAATTCAGAAATAGGAGTTTTTGAGTTTCTTATGGTTATTATTTTTTCTTCTATCAATGTACCAACTTCGTATTTTCCCAAAGCTTTCAAAAGCCCTCTTTCTGAGTCTCTAGGAATTCTGTTTCTGATATATCGTATTTTATTTATTTTAAAGACTTTTGAAAGATCGTGTGATGTGATCGGATTAACATATAACTCTATTCCCCCTGAGTTTATCCCTTTATCCCTTAAGAATTCTCTCAATTGATCCTTGAGCATAGTTTTTATTCCTCTTCTCTTAAATTGATTTATACAAATTATTGCGTAGTCCCCAATAATTTTCATCATATAATAATAAGGTATCTCTTCAGTTTCAATAGTGGTTTTTTCCTTTGTAATTTGAGTAGTTTTTATATTTTTTATTTTAGAGTTATACCCAAAATCGCCGTATCCTATACTGCCATAATAAACATCATCATCTTTATTATGCAAAAATTCTTTACACCCCATATATGTGCTATCGGCGTTGTTCACATAATTTCTATTCGCAGAAAGAAAATCTGAAAATAATCCAGGAAAATTAAGTCCAGTTAATAAATTTATAAAAACATGCGGCTGGCCCTTTTTCCTAAACCTCATATCTCTAATCTTCAGCTTATATGGAACAAGCTTTATTACTACCATAACATTGTAGGATTCTGGTCTTTTTAATTATTAGTATATTCAGTTATTGTTAATATAAAATCCAAAAACTTCCCACTAACCCGACCTCACCATTCCAGACATTTTCAACCGAAGAACGCAACCGCTAAAACGGCCTCATCCTTCGTCAAAAACAGCGTAGCCAACTAGACCTCATCGTTCTAATGGCTAATAGCTAAAAGCTAACAGCTAGATTATCCGAACAATGAAGCCAAACCTGCAGCTGCATCAGCCTTTGGTTCTTCCTTCTTCTTCTTCTCTTCTACTACAGGGGCAGCAGCAACAGCGGGAGCCGCCATTACAGACGCATTCGCCAACTTACTAGCGATATCAACACCACTTAAACTAGCTACCATTACCTTAACTTTCGCCTCGTCAACCGAAGCACCAGTCGCGGAAATAACAGCCTTTAAGTTAGCTTCGTTGATGTCCTTGCCAACCTTGTGCAACAAAAGAGCCGCATATGTGTATTCCATTTTATTCCTTCTCCTCCGAAGATTTAACTCCGTAAGCATTACCTAAAGTTTTCATTATCCAAACAAACTAGCAAGACCTGCAGCAGCGTCTACTTGTTTCTCCACTTTAGTTTCTTTAACTTCAACTTTTTCCACAGCCGCAACAGCCACAGGCTCAGGCTCTCCACTTATAATTCGACTAACAACACCCTCATGAGAAACAGCCTTAGCCAAAACCATATCAAGTGTATTAGAATTCACAATCCCTAAATCAACAGCAAAAGCAAACGCCCTTCCATAATCATGTTCCAAGCCAGCAATCATTCCAACCTTGTCAATCTTAATATTAGCATAAACTTGTTTAGCATTTTTATCATAAGCAGCAACAGGGTCAATCCCAATTTCAAAAGGAACAATTCCAAGCTTAGCCATAATTGAAGCAATAGCCGCTGTAATCTCTTTACCTTCCTTTAAAATAACTTTATCCTTCAAAATAGAAATCTTTCCCTTATCAACTTTAGGCGCCAAGCCAACAGCACTCAAAGCAGAAATATCTGGACCAGGAATCAAATCAGTAGGACCAGCCTTGACCTCAATGTCAAACGGAGCAATCTGTCCAGCCTTGGCTTTAGAAGGACTCTTATAGTCAGCCAAAAGCCCAGCAATAATAAAAGCGTCTTCCTCGCTAAATAGCATAGCAGTCGAATCACTAACATGCGGAACCAAATCATGAACTTCTTTCACATCACAATGATCCAAAGCAAAATTAACCAAACTCTTCTTCACAACTTGAATCTTAGCCTTCCCCCGAAGTTTCTTCTTAATCTCTTGAAATTGCGCCGAAGGCAAATTCTTAACAGAAATAACCATAACAGTCTTACTTCCCAAAAGACTAGCAAGCTCCTTAACTTTCGCCTTCTTTACATCACTAACATGCACCGTAGTATCATTCATTTTACTTCCTCTCTTGAACAACGACAGGCTTAGTCATCGTAAATTTAATCAAAACGTCCTTAATATTATCTCGACCCTTAGGCAACTTCTTCTCAAGCTCAAGCATAGCAGCATCAATATTTGCAACCAAATCCGCGTCACTCATACTCTCCTTCCCAACACAAACCTTAATTGACATCTCCTTGTTCTTAACCCTAACAGAATTATCCATTTTCTTAATCATAACTTTAACCATATCATCATCTTCCTTTGGAACAATTCCAGCCAAAGGCGAAGGCATCTTGTTCATCGGACCAAAAACTCGACCAAACTTCGTAGCAACTTTACCCATCATCGGAGCAACAGCCAAAAACGCATCGTATTCTCTAGCTAACTTTTTAATATCCTTCAAATCCTTATACTTAACAAAATCTTCTTCAGTAATCGTATCAATAACCTTACTTCTTCTAGTAAAAAAAGCAGCCAATTTTTTCTTCCCCCCATGTGGAACAAAAATAAAAGTATTCAACGCCTCTCGACGAACATCAAAATTCTTCAAATTCATAATCAAGTCTACCGACTGATCAAACTTTCTCTTCTTCTCCTTTCGAAGTTCCGCTATTGCCTTTATTGTTTCCATGCACATTAAACCGTTAGAATTTTTGAGTCGAGCAAGCTCTTCTACTAACAGTAGTATTAACCTAGCGAAATTTCACTTTATAAAACTTGCCATACCAAATAAAATTAATCACACAAATCCTTAAATAAGAAAATTAATCTATCTCAATATGGAACTAGTAGCACTACTCTCAACCGGCAAAGGAACATGGGGCCAAGTCTCAGGACTAATCCAAAAAGGCGAATGGGAAAAAGTAATAGTAGTTGGTCCACCCTTCGCAAAAGAATTCACAGTTAGCGGCGAACCTTTCGACTTCATAGAATTCGACCCAAACAAAAACCTAGCCCAACTACAAAAAGAATTCTTAAGCAAACTAAAAGGAAAGTTCCAAGGATTAGAAGTCGCGCTATCAATCGCATCTGGCAACGGCAAAGAACATATGGCACTACAATCAGCTTTACTAAATTTACCAGTCGGAGTCCGATTTACTGCCCTAACTAAGGACGGCATAATAATGCTATAAAATGAGAGAGAGATATTTTATAATTGAAAGAGAACTTCCAGAAGGTTTAAGCAAACAATATCAGATATTTTCTACAGCAACGGCAGGAACACATACCGGAAAAACACTGGAGTTGTTGGCGGCAAAATGTGTACGTAATGGATATATTAGAAAAGAGTACAACTTAACTACATTAAGAGCTCCAAATATAGACGAAGAAGGAGTGGCGGATTCTCCCATATCCATAGACGAAATTAAAGAATTCATAAATTATTACCTATGTTTCAAAGATAATCCCGTCACTCTTAATAAATATGAAGAGAAACATTCTCTAATTGGCTAAGGAGACAAAACGCCAAAATAAAGATTTGTATAATTCGTGGCTAAAAGCTAATAGCTAGTGATCCTCATCCCAACCCCACGCCTAACCAACGCCACAACACAACTCCTCTCGTCCTCAGCCCCCAACTCCCACTCAACCGCCAAGCCCCCATGCAAAGCATGAGCTCCACCAACGCAGTTGAGCCTTTCCAGAAGTTTTCGAGCAAACTCCAAAACTTCTCCGTGCCAAACCTGTTTATCGTAACCCATCCTCTTCCGAGCAAACCCAACAGCCTTATATCCCTTGACATGAACAAAGTCCGGCTCAGCCCGTTTAATCAAAGAAACATATTCATCCAAATTTTCTTCACTCATATTAGTCATTTCACAAAATTCACCATCGCTTCCCTTCTTAACAAGCGTCAACCGAATAACTCGTCGAACCTTTCCTTTAAGTTTTCTCATCACATCAAGGCTCTTCAGAAAAACATTCCAAGCTTCGACCTTCGTAGACCGATGCCACTGCGAAAACAACTTCTCATTTGGAGCATTAGTAGAAATAACAAGTTGTGTAGGTAGTCCATCTTTCTCTAGCTTCTGCAAAGCTTCAGGGTTCAAACCATTAGTAACCAAAAACGAAACGCCCCCACGTCGACGAATTTCACTAAACATCTCACCAAGTCTAGGATAAAGAGTCGCCTCTCCACTTAAACTCATTGTAAAAAGTTTAGGAGAAATCATTTCCTCAAAATTCTTCGCATCAACTTTTTTATTCCCTTTAATCCCCATTAGCATCTCACGTCTCTTCATAATAATTCCATCTAATATCTCCGTCGGAGAATCCACAACGGGCAACTCGGTCCCAAGATTCATTTCAATTGGCCTCCAACAATGTAAACACGAATTTTCGCACCACATGACACTAGGCGTCATCTGAACACAACCAGCACTCGAAATCCCATAAAACTTTTCCTTCCAACATCCCCTGTCGCCCCGCAAAGAATTCTTCGTCCAACGACAAATCTGAACAGCGCTAGTCTCTCCAACAAGTCCATAATTCATTTTCCTAAGCGTACTTCTAACGCTACCAAGATTACATTTCCGAGATGGGTTCTTTCTTGCCATAAAAACAAAACCCCATCTCACCTTATAAAATTAATTAAAGAAAAATATTACCAAATTCCAATAAACCAAAAAAACATCATCAATGCAAACATGAACAAAATCAAATAAGTCGCGATTTGATAAGCTCTTCTTGCAAGTTTTTCCGAACCAAACATTCCCCAAACGCTAAGATAAAAGAACCTTCCGCCGTCGAGCATTCCAAGTGGCATCATATTAAACAAAGCTACAAGCAAATTGATAACCATAATCCACCAAAGCAAATGAAAAATAAAGAAAACAAATTCACCATCCCATGTCGGAGTATAGTAAGTTGAAGATTCTTTGAACCCCATAAACTTAGTTAAAAATCCCTGAATAAATCCTTTCGGGTTCGCCTCATTATGTCCAACACCCAAATAAGCCTTTCCTGAACCATCGGGATGCTCGCTTAACATTACATCATATTCATTAACTTCGTCGTAGTAAACAGTCGTAAACCTAACAATATCGCCAGGCTTCTTATTTTCCAAAAACCATCTCAAGCTTTCTTGTCCCAAAATTTTCACATCATCAGCCTGAACAATCGCCCCTTTCATCTCAGCAAGAACAGCAGGAGCCTCGACATAAGCAACCAAATATTCCTGATTCACAAGATCAAGTTGCAAAGCAAGCCCCTCATCCAAATAATAATTTCCATCATTAGTGAAAACTTTAGTTAGATTTCCAACCTTGTCAAACCCAGTCACATTTTCCAAAGGAATTGCAGTAACGGCATACGAATTAAAAATGTATCCCGACGCTGCAAAGCTACTAAAAAAGAAACCAACATAAAGTAAATAAAATAAAATAGCAACCAAGACATTCGCAAAAACACCAGCCGCTAAAACCGTCATCTGGTCCAGTTTCTTTTTACTTTTCATGCTAGTCTCACTTTGCTCAACGAATGCTCCAAGTATTGGACCTAGGAAAACCAAACCAGTGGATTTAATCTTAATTTTAAACAGCTTCATAAAAACGCCGTGGCTAAATTCATGAGCAATTGCAACAATTGCCAAGGCAACAATAAAATAACTAAAATAAAATGGCGGGAAAAAGCTTTCCATACCAAACAGTTTGGGAAAATATGGAATTAGCGGAGCAATCGGAGGAGCCTTAATTAATTTTGTAATTTCAGGATGTAACAAATAAATCGCAACAGTCTGCCCAAGCATCCAAATCATCATAGCCATCAAAATCCCGCCAAGTCCAACAATCGCCCACTTCATCTTTTGCATAATAAAACCAAATTTCTGAGTAAACCAAGTCATAGCACGAATTCCATATTGCGTCCGCCACATAAACATCCAACCCTCTTTCGATAATTCACTCCTTCGCTTCCTCAAGAATAAAAATACACCCAAACTAAAAACTATCAAAAATACCATATCATAGACAAAAAAGCTTACCATGTTAGATAAACATAAAATCTCTTTAAAAAACTATTCTCTTTCTATAAAAACTATTATCTAAGAGTGTGATAAAACAAATCACAACCAGGAGAAATCTGAGTTGTGTCTTTAGTGATATTTATAAATTTCTTTCGCCCAGGGTCCAGCCCAAAAACATCAATCGAAGTAAGCCTTCCATAATCTCCCAAATAAAACATAGCATCAACTACTTCACATCTTCTAAATGCATCTTCTTCAGATTCTTTCTCTTTGTCTTTTTCTGATCCCCTAAAATCCTCTACAAAATATCCAAGAGTTACGACATCCCCAGATTTATTAGACAATCCCCCAGTCAACTTAAACCTAGATTCTAACATATTAACGAATCCGACATAAGGAAAATATCCAGGTCCATTAACTCCGGGAAAAGCATGACTACGATAACCATCCCTGTAATCTACTTTATTATACATTTCATTAAAAATCCAAGCAATCATTCCAAATCCATTCGGATAAAAATTTTCTTTCTTTCTATTCACCAGTCCATCTCCAACAATTATGCCAGCCAAATCAGGATTCTTCTTCAGAAAATTGACACGATTAAATGCTTCCTTCAACACTTTTGTTTTATTCATCTTTTGATACCATCCATTCAAACAAAATTTTTAAACTTTTTAATTATTATTATAAAAAAATATATACTTACTTCTTTCGAACCGGCCGAAAATCCTGTCCCTTACACTTACGACATCTAACTTTACCACCAACAATCTTCAAAGGTTCAACCTTCATCTTGTGCTTACAGTCTTTGCAAACAAACGCGTTCTTATACAAACGGTTTTGCGCAGCCGGAATTTTAGTCGCCATAATCAATCATAAAAATTTTAGTTTAAAAGACTATCGGTTACAATCATAAAAATCTAAGATTACAAAACTCTCTTCAGCAACTTCTCACCCTCGATATCCCAATACTCAATATTTGAACCTTCAACAACACCCGTTACATCTTCGGCAATCGGCAAGTCCAAATTCTCAAAATTCTCACTATCCATAATACTCGCCATGTTTTCATGAATAGACAAAACCTGCCCATTCCTCTTATCAATCATAGGAACTTCAAACTTATCATGCCCAGGAATAACCATAACTTTCTTCTTACCGCTAAATGCATTAATCGCCTCAAATCTAACTTTCGCATGACCATGCTTACCAGTTTTACTAATGTCCATTTTCTTAACCTGATGCGCAACGCCGTCAAGCAACAAGAAAGTCCCCACTCTCATCTCTGTAGCGTCAATAACTTTTGCAACCATAATAACATAAAATTTATTCCTTTTATAAAACTTTGCGTATATCATCCCAAAATTTAAAAATAAAGACCGTTTGTTGTTTTTATGCCAATCCAAAAAAATGATTTCATAGAAATCTCTTTCACGGGAAAAATCGCAAACACTTCCGAAATCTTCGACACAAATATCCTAGAAGACGCCAAATCGGCAGGATTCAAAACAACAAACATAAAACCCTTCATCTTGTCAGTCGGACACAAAATGTTGCCCGCAGGATTCGACAACGATTTAATCGGAAAAGAAGTGGAAAAAAATTACAAAGTAACTCTAAACCCAAAAGAAGCTTTCGGAGAAAGGAACTCCCAATTGGTAAGAATGATTCCTGCAAAACATTTCCACGAACAAAAAATATCCCCAGTCAGAGGAATGCAAATTTCTCTAGACGGACAACTCGTAAAAGTTTTGTCTTCAGACAGGGGCAGAACATTAGTCGATTTCAACAATCCACTCGCAGGAAAAAAAGTCACCTATATATATAAGATAAACAAAATCATAACTGACCAAAGGCAAAAAATCAATGCACTCCAAGAATTCCTCTTCCGACAAACTTTCGATTTTGAAATACATGGCAAGACCATAACATTCATTGTACCAAGACAGGCCGAACAATTCATTAAAATGTTCTCTCCAAAATTCGAAGAAATCCTAGCCCTAAAAATAGAAACAAAAACAATTGCAGAAAACAAAAAATAATTCTATTTGGCTAACCCCACAAATAATTATAAACCCAGATACGTATTCCAATTCATGAGAGATGTATCAGAAAGTGGTGATATCTTAGATATGCCATTAAATTCGAAAAATAATCCAAACGCAGAAATAGATAGAGAACTAGAACAAATTCTAAAAAGACAATCTGCACGAATTAAAGTAGTCGGAGTCGGAGGAGGCGGAGGGAACACAGTCTCAAGAATGCGAGAAATTGGTGTTAGGGGAGGCGAAGTAATAGCGATAAACACCGACGCGCAAGATCTTCTTTATGCGAATTCCGATCAAAAAATCTTAATTGGAAGAGAACTTTCAAAAGGCTTAGGCGCGGGGTCAAATCCTCGAATAGGAGAAGAAGCCGCAAAAGAGCAGTCCCAAGAAATCAAGAAAAAATTAGAAAATTCAGATTTGGTTTTCATAACATGTGGATTAGGTGGCGGGACAGGAACGGGTGCAGCACCAATTGTAGCAGAAATTGCAAAAAAACAAGGAGCTTTAGTAATCGGAGTTGTAACCTTGCCCTTCACAGTCGAGGGTGCGAAACGAATCGAAAACGCGATGGAAGGGCTTGAAAGAATGGAAGGGATTGTTGATACGCTAATTGTAATCCCAAACGATAAACTCCTAGACCTAGCCCCAGACTTACCTCTCCCAACAGCATTTAAGGTTGCAGATGAAATTCTAACAAACGCAGTCAAGGGGATCACGGAGCTCGTAACGTCTTCAGGATTAGTTAATCTAGACTTCGCAGATGTTAAGGCAGTAATGGTAAATGGAGGAGTGTCTTTAATAGGGATGGGAGAATCTGATTCAGAAAATCGAGCCGAAGATGCAGTCTACAAAGCACTAAATAATCCACTTCTAGACGTAGACATAAAAAATGCAAGTGGCGCCCTAGTTAATGTAATAGGGGGGGTTGACCTTTCCCTAGAAGAATACAAAAATATAATTAAAAAAGTGGGCGAACAACTTTCTCCAGACGCGAAATTAATTTCAGGCGCACAGATTTCAAAAGATATGGAAAAATCAATAAAAGTAATGGTAGTAATAACTGGAGTCAAATCCCCACAAATCTCAGGGGAAAGAAAGTCAATCCGAGAAACCAGAAAAAAAGACATGGAAGGGGAACTGGGAATCAAATTTATTGATGAAAAAGAATAATCTATACATCAAATTTAACCGCTATCTCCGAAGTTTTAAAAACCCATTCTCTCTATACTAATATGGCAAAAGAAATCCTTAGGCAAATTTCGTCTCAATACCACAAGTATCTCAGAGTATGGCATCTCCTAAAAAAACCAACAATGGAAGAATTCAAAACAATATCAAAGGTTTCTGTCGTCGGACTTCTTGTAATAGGAGCATTCGGCTTTGTAATATCAGTTGCTATGAAATTAGCGTTCAAATAGATATTCTAAAATTGACTTACCAAAACTTTTAAAAACTCAAAATTTCAATAAATTACATCTAGTTCTAGATTTTTATGAGCTAGTGTAAACAAATATGGCAATAGGATATGACGACGAATTTGACTACCTCGACGAAGAGGATAATAGTAGCGCAGAAGATGCTTTCGCTCCAAAGATAAAAGGTTCAACAAAACCCTCATTGGTTCCAGAAGACGCAGTGAATACAGAGCCAGCAAAAGAGCTAGCTGAAGAAGAACGAGAGATAGAAGAAGATGCGAATATCAAACAGCCAAAGCCAAAGAGAGAGCATGAATCTCAAATATATATTGTCAAAGTTACAACAAACAAGGAAGATAAAGCCCTTGAAATGATTGCAGACAAAGTTAACAAAAAAGGTGTTGGCATATATGCAATCGCAAGGCCACATGGACTACGGGGTTACATCTTTTTGGAATCTCCAGATCACAAGCATGCAGAAGATGCAGTATTTAATTTGCCGTATGTCAAAGGAATTATCGGAGAAACAGTTTCATATGAAAAAATAAAACAAATGCTTGAACCAGTTGCAGCAGACATAAAGATTGAAAAGAACGACATAATAGAAATTATTTCAGAACCATTCAAGAACGAGAAGGCAAAGGTTATCAGGGTAGACAAATCAAAGAATGAATGCGTTGTTTCTCTTCTGGGTGCAGCAGTTCCAATACCAGTTACAGTAAAGTTGGATAATATAAGAGTAATTCGAAGGGAGGAGGAAGAGTAGTTAATCTTTTAAACTAACTATTCAAAAAATTAAAATGGCAATTATTAAATTGATGGTAGAAGGTGGGAAGATGACACCAGGTCCAGCAGTTGCACAACAATTAGGACCGATGGGGATAAATATGGGAAAAGTTATCGCCGATGTAAATGTAGCGACACAAGAATTCCAAGGAGTAACCCTTCCAGTTCATTTAACAGTTAACCCGGACACGAAGGAAGTAACGATTAAAGTTTTATCTCCTCCAACTTCAGAATTAATAAAAAAAGAATTAGGACTTTCGACAGCATCTGGAGCAAGGCTAAAACAAAGAATAGGAAATTTTGCAATAGAACAAGTTATCGCAATTTCGAAAGCAAAGCATGAGTCGATGCTATCAAATGATTTCATGGCAACATTAAAATCCGTAATCGGAACATGCCAATCTCTTGGAGTATTAATTGAGAACAAAGAAACAAAAGAAATCATGAAAGATATCGCTAATGGAATGTTCGCAGAAGAAATTGCCGCTAAAAAAACTAATGTTGATCCAGAAAAACGAAAGGCATTAGCAGTATACTTTGCAACAATCGCAGCAAAGCAAGAGGCACTCAAGAAGGCCGAGGATGCAGAAAAGGCAGCTGAGGAAGAGAAAAAAGCAGAAGCAGCCGTAAAGAAGAAGTAAGTTTATTAACTGAAGGAATCCCATGATATTCATGGGGCTATGGTCTAGCCTGGTATGATTCGAGGTTTGGGACTTCGCGACCGCGGTTCAAATCCGCGTAGCCCCATTAAAATTTAAAACCAAAAAAAACAAAAAAAACAAAAATGGCAGTAAAAAACAAAAAAATCGGAAGCGCAGGAAGATTTGGCGCAGGTTATGGTAAGATAAAGCAAAAACTTGTAGCTGTGGAACGAAAACAGCGAATCAAGCAGGAATGCCCCTTCTGTGAAGGTCGTGCAAAGCGAAAAATTAAATCTATTTGGGAATGCGAAAAATGTGGAAAAGAATTTGCATCTGGAGCATATCATTTAAAAAACCAAAAAACCAAAAAATAAAATGGCAGGATACAAATGTTTTCATTGCGGGAATAAGCTGAAATCAGAAGATTTGAAGAAGCGATTCGTTTGTCCAGAATGTGGCTCCAGAATTTTTTATAAGCCACGAAATAAAATGAAGACAGTAAGTTCAGATTAAAGTGGAAGAAGAATGTAATGGGAATTGTTCAGGACATAATAATCCATTCGCGAATTTAGATGCGGAGACTCAATCCCAAATTCAAGAACTTCAAATGCTGGAGCAGTCGTTTCAACAACTTCTAATGCAAAAGAATGCCTTCAGTATGGAATCCAACGAAACAGATTATATAATCAAAGAAGTCGAAAAAACAGAATCTGAACTTTCTAGAATTATCGGAGGACAAGTCGTGGTTAAGACAACAAAAGAAGAGATATTAAAAGAGATGAATAACAAGAAAAGACTTCTTAATACAAGAATGAAATCAATTAACGAGCAAGAACAAGAATTCTCCAAAAAAATCGAAGAGATCAGAGAAGAAGTAATGAAGAAGATTCAAGGATAAAATTTCGAATTAATTTCATGAGTGTATATTTTTAATTTCTCGTCGGCATTAGATGTAATTTATAATTTTAATCGCACAGATTAAATAAATTGTCCCTCGATAAACATGTCCCGTCGAGAAAAATATAACTTACTGAAAAATTACTCCTAGCAAGAGTTTACAAAAGCCCAAATAAAGCTTTCCCGTCGTTAAAATTCTCCAAAATAAAACTCATTGTCTACCACATAAATATTTAAATACTGAAATTATGAAAGTACATTATGGCTTTCAACATACTGAAAAAAATGATGGGAAACAAGGATGAAGTTTCCTCAGACTTCATAGAAATAGATCTGGAAAAAGAAAGATCTGATTCTAAAATCTTGATTAAGACTTTCGCCTTGAAAGTTTATGAGGATATTAACCCAATCTTAAATTCTTTAAGGGAAGGCTATTCGATTGCGGTAATTGACATAAAAACATTAAAATCAAAAGATGTAGTTGAATTAAAGAGAGCGGTTTCAAAAATTAAGAAAACAGTGGAAGCATTGGAAGGTAAAATCGCAGGATTCGGAGATAATACAATTATCGCAACTCCATCTAGAGTTTTCGACATACAAAAAGGTTCGACTGAAGACTCAGCAAAATCAGTTAAGACTGATGAAATAGAAAAATTCTAAATTCTTAAAAACTCTCTATTCTCCATAGTATAATGAAAGCGCAGCGTGTTCCAGCCAGCAATGGTTCCAAGTCAACAAAAGTATTGCTCATAGAAACAAAGCGTAAATTCAAAGACCATGATGTTAATCTTTCCTTACTAAATTCCTTAAGGGGCAAAACGATATCTTTGGCCGCAACAATCCAATACATAGACCTAGTCCCGAAAGTCAAATCCTATTTAGAATCTAAAAACAAAAAAGTCATCATAAAGCAAGGCGCTCGCCACAAAGCCCATGTGCTAGGTTGCAATTCAACAGCCTTAGACAAAACAGCAGACGAAATTCTCATAATCACCGATGGAAAATTCCACGCAATCAATAATGCAATTCAGATTCAAAAACCAATATATATTTTCTCAGGACAAACATTAGAGCAAATAACTCAAGAAGAAATAGATGCACATAATAAAAAAACTCTAGCAAAACAAAAAAAATTCCTACTTTCAGATTCCGTCGCCCTAATTCTTTCAACAAAGCATGGGCAGCATCATGAACAAATAGAAAAAATAAAAGACAAAATAAAAGCCTTAAATAAATCTGTATATATTTTTGAAGCTAATAATATCAACACGCAAGAATTCGAAAATTTCCCACAAATAGGACTATGGATAAATACGGCATGTTTTGGATTGGCAAGAGATGATCCAAGAATCGTTAATCTTCAAGATATAATACAGTTTCTAAAATAAATCAACTTCAGATTTTCGCCATTGAAAACACAGTCTTTAGCGCAACAACAATCGTAGATGGGATAAATAACAGGGATAAACTGCCCAAAACATTTCGAAGCGAAGCCACAACATAATTATTGGTAGGGATATATTTTAAAGCATCTACTCCTAAAGCTCCAACAAGAACGATGGAAAGACTCGCAAGTAAAAAAACCTGCGAATTTTTATCGCTAGTATTCATAATCCCTACAACTAAACCAATCAAAACTAATGCCGAATAAAACAATCCGCCAGCAGATTCCAAGCTTTTATTAAACAGCCCCAGCATCACGGCCAAAACAACCCCAATCAAGAAAGCATAGGCACCCCACAAATTCTCTTTTGATCTAACCATAAACTATAGACGACAATGTTATATTTAAGCTTTTCTCCGTCTCTAAAATTTTTTAGATAAAATAATCTAAAAATTATCCAGGGCGAATAGAAAACTTTATAAATAGATGTAACTCAAGAATTACAACATGGCAAAAAATGTATTTGCAACTCTAGGCATTTTGGTGGTCCTATTATTGGGTTTTGGATTAATTTCAGCTTACTCTTCTACTCAAGACGGAATTCAAGTCGAGACGACACAAGAACTACCAAATCCAGTTTCTCCAGGTTCAACTTATATCGTAAAGGTAAACGTAACAAATAATAACGGAACAGCAATCGAATTAAGCTGGTCAGACACATCAGCAACATCTGGAATTACAGCAACAGTTCCGGCAAACGACACACTTGCAGATGCAACATCAAAAGAATACTCGCTAACATATTCAATTCCAGCAAATTTTACAGGAACAGTAGACCATAAAGTCAACTTGGGCGCATACGTATCAAGTGTAAAAATTGCAGGATTCTTGCCATATTCAAGAGCAAACTATTCCAATGGCTCTACCTCTACAACACCATCAACAAAGGACACACTTTGTGAGCTAGAAGGCTATTCTGAAAAAGGCAGATTAGAAATCTCAGACTTTGATGTAAATAATAAAGGCGATGGGAAAGATGATGAATGGCAATACTTAGATGTAGTTGAAGTTAAAGTAGAAGTTGGGAATACAGGTAGCGATGACGTTGAAGATGTAGAAGTAATGATAGCAATTTACGATGATAAAATTGAAAACGGCGGAAACGATGTAACAAACGACTTTGATATAGAAGACGAAATATTAACAGATATCGGAAAATTAAAAGATGACGATCAGGAATCAGTAATTTTCACAATTAATGAAGTATCTTCAGATTTAGATGATGGAACATACTACATGTACATAATGACTTACGAAGATGGCAACGAGGCAGCGCAATGTAATTCTGAAGTTGACAGTGGAGATTTTTATTTTGCATTTACAGTTGAGTCAGTAGATTACGAAGATTCAATTGTGGTAAAGGGTTCTGAGTTTAAAACGCAAATGGACACTTACTGCGATCAGCAAAATCTAGAAATAGCGATTCCAATTTACAACCTAGGAGACGATGAAGAAGAAAGAATCCTAGTAAATTTATACAATTCAGAGCTAAAAATCGATGAATATATGGTAGTCGAAAATTTAGATAACGGGGATAAGGAAATCGTAACTTTCTTTGTAGATATTCCTTCAGATTTAGCGAAAGAGAAATATAATCTAGACGTAATAGTAAGTTTCGATTGGGATGATGACGAAGACGACAATAATCCATCATCATACGATGAGGAGAATACAGATTCTTCAATCAGACTAAACATCTTAGGATGCAAGGCGAAAGTGCCATCAATTGGAGCGAGCCTAGAGTCTGCAACAGAAGTGGGGAAAAATCTAATTATAAAGACAACAATAACAAACAACGGGAAGGTTAACGATTTTGTAGTCACTCCAATGGGTTTTGAAACATGGGCAGAACTAGTAAGTGTAACTCCACAGACAACAACAATAGCTTCTGGAAACACGCAAGAAGTAATAATCACATTATCTCCAAAGCAAGCTGGTCCACAAACATTCAAGATAAATGTAGCATCAGGTGGGGAAATATATAACCAGCCAGTTTCTGTAAAAATTGCAGAAGCTCCAGGGGTCTTTTCAAGTCTAGGCTCAAGCCTAGGATTAAGCAATACAATGCTTTACTTGGTAGCGGGAATTGTTGGGCTATTAGTATTAATCTTTTTCGTGTTAATCATAAAGGTGGCACGAAGACCAACAAGAGCAGATTTTTAATTTGACTACACAATTTTATAAGCAATAAAATCATATAACAATATGAATAAAGACACCAAAAAAATAATAAATCTATTCTCAAGATACATTTTAATTCTAGCCCTAGGAATAGGAAATCTCTACCTCATCTACAAAATCCTAACACCTCTAACAATCCATACAACAAATCTAGCCATAAGAATATTTACAGCAACAACTTTAACAGAAGATATAATCCAATTCGGCCAATCAATAATTCAAATTGCTCCAGCATGCGTAGCCGGATCAGCCTTTTATCTTCTCATGGCCTTATTCTTATCAACTGCAAACATCCTTCCAAAAACAAGATTTAAAGCAATCCTAACGGCAATCCTAGCACTTTTCATTCTCAATATTCTGAGAATTTTAATCCTAGCCTTCCTAATCGCAACCCCAAATTTCGAAATAATTCACTGGATATTCTGGCATCTAGTATCAACAATCTTCGTAGTCGCAACTTACATCACAACAATAAAATTTTACAAAATAAAATCAGTCCCAATAATATCCGATGTTAAATACCTGAAAAGTTTAATAAAGTCAAAACAAAAACATAAGAAAAAGAAAAAATAATTATTCTATAATTTCTTCAACTGGATAACTATCTCGAAAATCAATAACAGTTTTCATCATAAACCTTTCAACAACATCAGAATCCTCACAATCTTTAGCACCAATAATATAACAATTAGGATTCATCTTGTCTTGAACAATTCCCCGTTCTCCAATCTCAACTACAACAACAGTTCGGTCCATCACATTCTCACAAGTCGCAAATCTTCTAGAAGTACCTTTGGCAATCTCTTCATCTGTAGACCCGCTCTCAATTGGGCCAACGCCAACACCCTTATTCAAAAAAGAACTCAAGTCTAACATTACACGAGATAATTCTCCTCGACATGCGTCAACTTCAGGACTAAGCGAAATAATACCACCATACTTAAAACTATCAAGTTTGCCTTCAACATTCGCATCGTTTTTCCTAGGGTCTTCTCTAAAAAAAACATTAAAATGCAAATTCGGATTAGTCAAACTAACAAATCTCCCATGGAAAATCCTTAAATCATCATAATCTTCAACGACCCAACTTGCTCCGCCAAATTCAAAATTCTTACTGGCCTCAATCCAAAAATACGGCACCAAAACACAAGCAAAAACAATTCCAATAACAACGAAAAACCAAATCAACATCTTATTCTCATTATCTTTAATTTTCTTAGGAACCGTAATCTCATCCTCAACAATTTCTGCATCAACTATGTCGGCAATTCTACTTTTCACTTCCTGCTTCTTTATTTTCCTTCCAGCCATCAATTAATACCAAGTATTTTGTACAAAAACGCATCACTTCCTCTCAAGACATCACCAACGATAAATACGCATTTTCCTTCGCTGTAGACCCGTGTCTCATTTCCAATCTCAAAAATAATCAAGTTAGAATTACAATCCTTAACTGGCAAATCTCCATTGCAAACAACCTCGCTCTCATTCGACTTACTAGTCAAGTTCCCAAAATCGTTCTCATCTTGTTGAAGACAAGCCTCTTGGTATCTTAAAACATAATTTCCAAAATTATTCAAAACCTCACCTGCGCCCTCACCAGGATTCACAAAATAAAGCGGCTGTCCGCTGTACATCCCAAATTCAACAGACAAATTCACATCAACATCACTAACCTCCGAAGGCAAATTCACAAATCCAAAAGAATCCCCTCCAATAGAAAGTTTCCATATTCCACCATCACGAACAAAATCAAATCCATTCTCGCTAACACTATTCTTCCTCTCCTCGTCCGCACTCATGAGCGAATATCCAACACTAGAAGCAGTTAGCAAAAAAATCATAATAACTCCCAAAATAATATTATTCCGACGCTGAATCCGCTCAACATCCGCCATGGTCTTAATTTTTCTCATTCCATACAAAGCATTGCATCAAATATAAACCTTACGAATTGATTAAAACAACCCAAATAAAAAAAGCCCGTCCCTTTCGGGGCGGGCGAGTAAAAATAAAAAATAAATAATTTTTTCTTTACGTTTGAACTTATGCAGTAACAACAGTAGCTTCTGTAGCAGATGTACCCTTCATTTTATTCCCGACAGTTGTATCAACGTCGTTATTCAATAAATAAGTAACAGCCTTTTCAGTATCAGCAGCGTTATAACCAGCAACTAGTAAAGCAGTCTTTCCAGCCCTATCAAAGGATTGGATCAAAAACTCACCAGCGCCTACACCTGTAGCAGATGTAAACATAGCTTCACTATAAGCACCACCTAGTAATTCAGCAGCAACAGAGTTGATAGCAGAACCACCAACAACCACCAAATTCTTTCCACTCACAGTAGCAACCTGACTATCCTTAACAGTCATAACACCAGCGTCTCCGCTTGTGCTAATTGCTTCAGTAGATGTGATATAAACACCAGCTTCAACTTCTTCTCCATGGTACATCAATTTAACACTATATTGGTCAGTATTACTTTTATCGTGTAAAATTTCTGTAGCAAGAGCTGAATAGATGAAACCTCTGTATACATCAGTATCTCCGATTTCAGCAGCAGTAACTTCACTAGTAACAGTACTTATTGTAATCTTAGCAGATGAAATAGCAGCAGTCACATTTAATGTGTCTCCAGCAGCAACATCTCCATCCTTATCTTCTTCGACCATTTCGATCTTGTAAGAAGTTTGAGAAGTACCAGTCAAATTAAGTGCACCAGGTGCAGTAGAGGTAAGACTATCTACAGGTAAGTATACCTTCATTCCTTCAGCGGAATAAAGAGCATCAAACCTAACTTCAGAATTACCACTATTGTTAATAGCAACAGTCTTTTCTACCTTATTGATAGCACCAACAGTTAACTCAACATTACCAATCGTAAATTCATCGTCAGCCTTTCGGTCAGTCTTTGCATCTACCCAAACACCATCTTTCTTATATTGGAAAGTGGTCTTGTTGATAGAATCAGCAATATTGAAGTTAGTTGCCTTCATCATGTAAGATTCAGCGTCTCTTCCGTCAGTCCAAGAAGCAATAAAGTAAGAATCTGTATCACCATCAAAGGTGATAGATGTTGTACCAGTAACTAATTTTTCATCGGAATCCTTTCCTATTCCTGTATAATTAGCTCCACTAACAGCCTTATACAAAAGATTGATATCTTCTGTAGAATCCTTCAATGGAAAGTTCTTCAAAACCAAACTATCTTCTCCTTCATAAGAAACTTCAATAGTTTCTTCTTCTGGGTAGTCTAATCCTGTAAAACTTAAAGCAACAGATTCGAATCCTGGCATAGTTGCAACAGAATCCTCAGCAACGAAAACTTCGTCGTCAGTAGCCCAAGCAAGAGAAACACTAGTTAAAGATGTGGTAGCATTAACAATTGTACCAGTTAATCCGTCGACAGAATCTTCATTCATTTCAACTTCAGAACCGCTTTCAATTACTAACTTACCATTACCAATACTAAACTCAACTTTACTGATTCCAGTATCCTTAGCTGAATATAAAATTTCTTTCATACCCAAATAAGCACCATCACTCAACTTGTAAGTCTCAGCAGCAGCGATATCATTAGTGATTTCACCATTAACATTCAACTTAGCCGAGTCACTATCAACAAACTCAATACTAACAGTGTATGTCTTTCCTCCTGCAGTAATAGTAGCAGTTTCTCCTTCTGCGATAATAGCGTCAGAAGCAGAATCAAGCAAAGTCAACGTGTTATAATCAGCAGCAAGAACATAATAGTCCTTACCCATGATAGTCAAGTCACTAGTAGGCAAATCAGCAATCAAGGGTTCTTCGGTAAATTCAAGTGTGTATGTTAAAACATTCGCACCTGAAGCGTACTTAATACCAACACTTGGCTCATCTGCTTTATAGTCGTTATCATCAAACATAGTCAAAGAAGCAGATGTCATAACAATCTTTTGAGTATAATCAAATTCATCGTTATCATCATCTACATAAGTACCATCGTTCAAAAGAACAGGCATTTCATCTTCATCTAAAGTATCCTTAATAGAAGTGATTGCATCACCCAAGTGTAATTTAGTAGAAGTCTTCTCGAACATGTAAGAATCTCCGTCTGTAGAGATAGTTGTAGTTCCAGTTGTAGCAGCGTTTGCGTCTAGATTAGAAGCAATGGAAGCAGCAGCAATATTGTCCGAAGGTGCAGCGTTAGCTCCAACAACGATAGCAGTATTACTTGTGAAAGGTGTAGGATATGATGCAGCAGCAGCCATACCAACCGTAGCACCGATCAAAGCAGCGCTTCCCAAAACTGTAACAGCTTTTCTAAATAATTTTTTCATTTTTTTTAAACCTCCTTTCAGTACTGTTTGTTCAGCCGCCTTCTTCAAGGCCTTGAGGTTTAGCTCAAGTTCAACTTTTCTAACAGTCTGGCAGGTCTTATAACTTAGGGAGCGTTATAAGTTGTCGTCTCTAGGGTGTCCCTGTATGTACACTGACTAGTCAATGCATTATTGATAAACAATAACGCTAAACAAGAAACTCATTCTCCCTATTTAAAGCTTACCCCCGACCTTAGTCCAAACAGCTTCGGAAAACGCCAATTTTTACAGGTTTACTTATAAATCTTTTGTTATTACAGCAAAATACAACAGAATAGAAGGGAGTTGTCCTTTCCATTTTCTAAAGCAATAAATATATATGGTATAAAATTACCCATATATAAAAAGCATAATATTTATATATCTTGGAGAACTAGCCATACATATGAAATACTTAAATTATGAGGATTGCGGCTTATAAAATCTAATCCCTAGTAAAATGACAACAAAAACCAAAATAAGATACGTCGATGTCAATGTGAATAAAGAAAACTTCGTCTCAAAACTAATCGGAGAAAAGAAAGCCCACGATTTTTCAGATGTTAAGCTCCTTAGAAACCTTCTTTCAAATGAAAAGTCCCGAATTCTTTATATCCTAAAACACCAATCTCCAAATTCAATTTACGCATTAGCAAAAATACTCGGTCGCGATTTCAAGTCCGTAAGGGATGACATCAAGGTCTTAGAAAGATTCGGCTTCATAGAATTTCATGCAGAAAAAACAGGAAAAAGAGAATCTTTAAAACCCGTATTAGTAATAGACAGATTGCAAATCATAATAGAAATATAGACCTAAACTCCACAAATCCTGAGTCTAACAATCAAACTCTTCCCCCCAGAAACAATTGATCTTTGTGCCCCATTTGATACCCCAGTGCAATTCCCCTCACTCCATTTCAAAATCCCTTCACCATCTTTAACAAAAAACTCCGCGTTCCAACTATCAACCGAAGCATCGCTTAAAATCATAGAACCAACAACATCTTTCAGACTCTGATTCAAATAATCACAAGCAGATATCCCCAAATTACTACAGCTATTTCCCTTAAAGCAACTCTTAAACAAATCCTCAAACCTATCATAATCAGGCTCATAAACAATCGCGCACCCAGTTGTCGTCCTCATCACAACATCGAGCATATTAGAAACGCCAACGCTATCTTCACTTCCCTTATCGTCTCGAACCGAAATAATCAAAAAAACCATCAACGCCACCATTACCAAGACCACAATCAAAACAAACCCAACAATCTCCTGTTGCCCTTTCCTATCCATCTTGGGCCTCCGTCTTCTTCATCCCAACAACAATCTTCCCAATCTCGCACTTATCATAAACACTCCCAAATTCTTTAACTCGTTGACAAATAGAAACATAAGACGAAAATTTCTCGACATTCTTCTGCCCAGAATTATAAATCTCATAATAATTACAATCCGCAGCGGGGCACTTAACAATCGATTCAAATGCTGGATAAACCTTATAAATTTCTAGGGACGCAATCGGCCAAAATCCACCCATGGAATTTCCAAAACCTCCACTCAAAATCCGAAGCTTATCCTCATCGACAGTCATAGAATCTCGAGCATTATAACTTAATTCAGTCATGGCAGCAATATTAGCTAAAGAAGAAATGGCCTGTTCTCTATTCAATTCCTCCGCCCCACTTTTAACATCCCTAAATGTAATTGCCAAAAAAAACAACCCAACCAAAATAAAAAAAAAGAACACACCAATAATCATAAATGCCATCTGTATAATCTTCATTTGCCCCCGACCAGCTACCATTTAGAACCCTCCCGTAAATTTAAATTAAAAATAGCAAAGTTGCATGGTCTCCCCAAACCCCCAAACCCCCAAACCCCCAAACCCCGAGTAAAAAAACAAAGTTTTTTTACCATACCCCGCAAACCTCCCTATCATTCTTCCTTTTCAAATCATCCCCAAATCCCTTAAGCGAAATCAAATCCTCGCTAGTAGCACTACTAACCATTCCGCCCCAAATAAGTAAGTCCCCTTTCATATTCGTCCCACAATCCCGAGCATCCATCAAATCAGCCTTTTCACTAAAAACCTCAGCAATCTGCCTAGTCCGATACATTAACCTTTTAACATTACAATCATAAACAGCCTTATCACTAACAATCGCCCCATACATCAAACTTCCAACATACCGCAAATCTCCAGACGGCTTAGAAACAACCCCCTCATCATAAACCGAATCACATCCCTTGGAACACGAACCATAAACAATCGCATCGCAGTCAACTCCACCTCCAAAACAAATCCTTTCACTGCCAGAACTACAATTTTCAAAAACAATATTTTCAATACCTAGTCCCAAGATTTCATTCTTCACAACATCTGGAGCATTCAAAAAACAATATCTTCCACTCATCAAAAAAATCAAATCACTAACTTCATAAGGAAACTCAAACGGCTTAGAAAACACATAATAATCAAAACCCTGGTTGTCCTGTTCGGAAAAGATATACTTATTACGAACCGAACTTTTTCCTCCAGCCAAATTCCAATCACTTCCAATGCCACTTCGAGTCGCAATAGAAATATCATTTTGCCCAAATTTCCCGTCATCTAAACAAATATTATTCAATCGCGTCTCCTGCTGAAAAATAATTTTTCCAAACTTCCCTTCGCCAAATCCAGCATGCATCGGGTCAGTCAAAATAGAAACACTTAGTGCCGCCGCCGTATCACTCCCATATCTCAAAGTATCCCCTGTCTGAACCGCCCCCCAAATCGCCAAAGCAAGAATAGTCCCACCAGCAAGAATAGCAAAAATCCAAACAAAATCAAACTGCCCTCTTTTCATCAAAACTCAAAGCCATAACAAATTTATAAAACTACTCAATCCAAACAAGCCTATCATAAAACCCCTTCCTAATCTTCAGTCCAGCATCAACATCAACACAATAAGGGTTCTTTGTTCTAGTAATCTTCGTCACATTAATCCTATCAATATTCTTCCATTGCATCCCCTCAGCTTTTTCAGGAGGAATCAAAAAAGTATTTGCATCATAAACATCATAGTTCCTAATTGCATCATAATCCGCCCCAGTGTTAGTTATCCTCGCAGACAAATTAGCAAAACAAATTCTCGTAATATCTCCAGGCAAACTAACTTCAAAATCCCGGTCGCTCTCTTGTCCCCGAACAGCATCATTAACAGCCTTCTGCAAATCCTCATAAAATATTCCAATACTAGCACCCTCACCTAAATCAACAAAACTCTTAACTGCAATAAAAGCAATTACAACAAAAACAATAATTAAAAAAATAGCAAATATCATTCCAAAAGACATCCCTACCGCCTCCTGTCCTTTCTTGCTCACCATAAAAAATAAAGCCTCTTACATTTTATAAAACCTTCACTTAGCATTCTGCCTCTAAAACGAAGCCTTTCCAACAAAGTTGAGCCTTTCCACCTCACGTGAGCTTTGCGCGGAAAATTTCCTTACAAGAAATTTTCCGTCGGCCTAATAATCATTGAACATCCAGCCTCTTCATTCAAAAATTCATCCCGACATTTAATATAATAAGTATTCTTATTACTCCATTCCGCAACATGAACAGTCGTGTTCCCATAAGGCATCTCGGTCCCTTCAACAAAACTAAAGTCACAGTCATCTAAAGAATAACTACATTCACTATCCCGAATGGTTACAATCTTAAGCATACCACCTTCTTCATAAGCTCTAGCAATAACTGGTGCATCCGTATCAATATCAACCTCAAACTTTACAACATCCTTAACCAAATTCCCGCCTTCATCAACACACTTCACATAATAATTATGCGTTCCTTCTACCAAGTCCAATCTCTGCGTGTGAATCCCATCTTCTTTATTCGTATCAAAGAACTGGATATAACCTTTGTCATCACTAGACCATTCACAAACAGCCAGCCCATTATTACAGCCAAAATAAGTCTCAACGTAAAGCTCAATCGGAGCAGGACTAACTCCTCCAAACACCGTTCCATTAGGTTTCATATTCTTCAAAACAAGACCAGTGCTTCCCCTCAAACTAAACTCAAAACTCTGTGTCATCTCATTCCTGTCCTTCTCTTCCTTCCCTGGTTGATCCTTGCATCTCACAAAATAACTAGCCCCGTCTCTCGGAATTCCAGTAAGCGTTCCCTTGCAAGCAAACAACTGCGCCGCATTAGCCTGATTGTAATTAGCGGCACAACTCATAGAATTCTCCATTAAATCATAATCCTGATTTTGAAAACTCCACTTACAACTCGCAGGTTCATTCACATAAAATATAACTTCACTCTTGTCAATATTTTCAGCAACACAACCACCATTTGTAATCGAAGTAGCTTCAACTTTCGGAGGCGTCGTGTCAGGACTCGGGTCAACACAAAACTTTACAGCATATTCAGCCTCGTTAGTATTCCCATTCTTATCTTGGCATCTCAAATAAAACATCATATCCTTTCCATTCGTCAAAACAAAACCACTTCCTTGCAACTCACTAGCACCTGGCAAACTAAACGACTCACTATGGTTATAAGAATACAAATTACTCCCACCAAAATAAGCACTCATCTCATCATATGTCGTAGTATGGTTAAAATCAATCTTACACTGTGCCGGCTCGTCAACGGTTATCCCAAATTCCAACGGACTAAATGCTTTCAAACAACCGTCTTTTGAAGCCACATTAACAATCTCAAATCCAGGCCCAGGCGGACTAGTCTTAACATTCTTGTAGCTATGTCCCTTCGTAAGTTCATCATAGTTCGGCTTAATAATAGGAGGATTAACATCCCGTGGATTAACATAGACACATTTCTCTTCAATGGTTCCTTCGTTTACAATCTCACAACTTTGACCTAGCGATTTACATCTGTATTCAGAACAAGGAAGCGTCGCGTCGTTACAAGCCTCACAATTATCCCCACCAGTCGGAGCCTGCCACGGCATACAATTAAAAGTCACAATCTTTGTCTCACTAGTCTTATACATCATAACAAAAACTAGTGCCCCAATACCAAGTCCAGCCAAAGCAGGATTCGCTCCAAGCCAAGAAAGCTGTCCACCCGAAGCAAATATACCACCAGCTTCCGAACCAGCACCACTCATATACGTACTCAATATTTTATATGTTCCAAGTCCAGCAGCTAAACTCGTCCCTAATGCCTTTGAATTTCCCTCGCTCATTCCAAACATATTTCCAAGCATCGTCCCAGCAATATATGCAATCACCGCCCATTGCACACCAGAAGCAAGAGCACTAGCCCCACTTCCAGGAGTCATTTTAAATAAACCAGAAGCATAAGAATCAGGATGAGCACCAATCTCTCCCGTATATTCAAACATGCCCTTCGCCCCCAATCCACTACCGGTAGTTGGAGTATTAAGTCCAAAATTCGATTTACCTATCCAACTATCATAATCAGAAGAAGTATCTTTCATGATTTCCCATATCCCCTCCGAATTCACAATTTTAGTCGGCTCCCCCTCAACCATTAACAAATCTCCAGGTACACCATTTATAGCAGTCCCTTCATCAAGAAAAACAGCCCCACTAGCCACCCCCATCATAAAACAAATCCCAACAAATCCAAAAACCAACAACCAAACCTGCAACCCCGCCATTCCTTTCTTCCCAAAATCACCTACTCTCATATTAAATCCCCCTTCCCCAACTCGTTTTTTAATTTCCTAAAAACTTTTTTTAAGGACGGCAACTCCCTAACTGCTTCCGCGTAAAGCCTCTGGCTATTGGTTAGGCTATAAGCATGAACGAGAAAATGCCGGTTATCGACCAGCCCCTTCCAATTAATTTCCTTATTTTTTAATTTTGTCTCTTTAGATATTTTAGCGGCGTTCTCCCCTATCTCTTCAAATCTCTTACTGACAGCATCGACCAAAAGAGAATTCTTCCTAAAGTCATCTAAGCTCACTCCACTCAGGTACTTTTCAATAAGAAGAATAGACTTCAATATATTATCAACATAAATCAAATCTCTTTTCATATTATTCTCACCTCTTCGTCTAAAACCTGTTTTCTAATCAAAGGATGGATGCAACCATATTCTACCAAATCAACCTTTCTTTTCAAATACCCCTCAATCATCCCTTTGATCCCAACTAATTCACTCAAGCTCAAATCACTATCTACCTCAATTAAAATATCTACATCACTTCCACGCCTCTCCGCGCTCTTGGAATAACTTCCAAATAAGCCAATTTTCTTTACCCCAGATTTCTCCAACATTTTCTGTTTACTACGAATTATCTCAATTATGTTTTTTCTATTCATTGTAACCTCCTCTTCGCCCCGTCAACCACCCACTTATATCCATCATCCGTATAAGCCCCGTCATAATTAACAGCTCCACCACAATCTCCAAGAGCAGTACAAACACCATTGGCACTCTCAGCCCAAGCGTCCTCCATGCATTCAGCCCCCTCAACAATCTTACTTCCTCCAATCAACCCCTTCTCATAAACAACAACACACTTCGCATTCGCCTGCCCACAAATCTGCTTAGCACTTCCCTCTTCCCAAAACTTTAAACCAGGAGAAAAATTCGGAACACAAATTCCATCAGGTCGGTTAGTAGTAGTCGTAGGAGCTACCTCTTCGGCTTTATCATCCCCTCCAAAAATAGAGTTCCCAGTTATCGGTGCAACAACACTTCCAGTAGGATTCGTAAAAGCAGGAGTATTTGTTGTAGTAGGATTCGTAAAAGTAGAAGCACTCGCACTAGGATTGGAATAAGTTGCAGAATCACTTTGAGTTGCCCCTCCCAAAACCATCCCTAAAACCGAAGGCATCCACTTACAATCTCGCCTATCAATATTCAAACAATCATCCTTATCAGTTTGCATAACGCACTCCTGCCACCGATTAACTCGACAAGCCGCAGTCCCAAACTTTCCACCAGTCGTATCAATTGACCCCTCCAAACAAACCTCATTCCTATAATCCGCACAAGGCTCAACCCGAACTTCCCCATCCGAACAAACTTCCCGATAATATCTCGCCCCAGGCGCAATTTCCAAACTACCAGGCCCCCCAACCCCCGAACCACCCATGGAAGCACCGCTTCCAGCGACACACCAAGACTCCCCATTAATCCGCTTGTCTCCATCTCTATCAACACATTCAGTCTTCTGACAATAATTGTCGCTCCCAGAAGGTCCCCCGATCAAACCCTCAAACTCCGAGCACCGAGTTCCAAGCATATAATCACAATTCCCACAATTCATATTACTTCCATCATTTGCCTTACAAACCTCATCACTTTCCAAAACTCGCCCCCTATTCCAACTCTTCACCTTATCACTTGAATAAACATTTTCCAAATTTCCACAAGAGTCAACCCAAAAAACATCACCCCCAGAACAAGTCGTACTCGTCTGCTTAGCACAAGAAGTCCCAAGCTCTTCAGCCGAACAAAGATAGTCCTTGTAAAAAGTTTTATCACTACTAATACTAAGATTGGTCTGATTCAAAATTTCAACCTTCTCACTAGCCCCACATTCTCCCCTTGTCGTAAATTCACAAAGTCTTTCAAACTCTTTCTCATAAACACAAGCCCCTTTGTCTTGTGCCTGAGCCTCAGCAATACAATCAACCTCATTTGTAACATCAGTCCTATAATCATTTTCAACACCAAACAAACTCGATAATCTCTTACATCTAACTAAAGAAACAAACGCAGCTTGGTCCGCAATTACACAACATCCCAACTGACACTGTGGTACCTCATCAGGTTCTCTTGGGTCCCAAGTCCCACCATTATCATTACAAACCCTCTGCGGCGTATTTCCCATACAAATTCCTTCACCAGAATCATAACAAGTTCCAAGTCGACAATACGAAGTAGTCTGGCAAGAAGTCGGAGCAGAATTATAACCAGCAGCACAAGCCGATTGTTTATCATTAACACACCAAGCCCCGCCAGTAGTTTTCTCGCAACAATAACTTACTTCACTAGTAGCTGCCATCCCAAACCCTATAAGTAAAATAACAAAGCTGAGCAAGCATCCAAACCCCCAAACCCCCAAACCCCCAAACCCCCATTTATGAAAATTTTCAATTTTCATAAATCATATCCCGCCGGGAACACTAAACTCCGACTCGCAAATTTAAATTTATCACCAAACACTTTATTCTCCAAAACATAAACCGTAGTCCCTTCGCCCCTCTTTGTCTTCTCGATATAATAATCAGGATAATAAAGCATCATGGCTGAAACATCGCTATCCCCATACTTAGTCTCAAACTGCAAAATAGAAGTCGCAATCATCACAGTTTCATAAGCCGGAGAGTTAACCTTAACATTAAACCGAGCAAATCTGCTAGTCCCAACCGAAGTCGGAGCATCAATTTCTAGTCGAACAACTCCAGGCTCAATTTCTACATTATAATTAACCGCGCCACTAACAACTTCATATCCCTGATCCTTCAAAGAATTCAAACTAGCCTCATAACAAGCATCAACCTCTTCCCGAATCAAAACCTCCAGATTCTCATCAAACACATTCTTCAAAAACGGAACCTGTACAGTACAAGTCTCATAAAAATTATTAGTATAACAAAGATAAGTCAACTCCTCACCCTGATAAGTATAGGTGAAATCAGCATCAATAAAACCAGCCTTTCCCTCAAGTTCACTAATCCCATTTTCCATCGCATCGGCAACACAGCCTTCAAATCCCTTTACCCCACTACCTTCACTCAAAAATGTCGGTCTAGCCCAAAGAAAAAAAATCAAAATAGCCGAAACTATTAAAATCCCAATCAAAATAAAAATCGTAACCTGCCCCTTTTTCTCCATCAAATTCTTCATGTCAGTCCAAGCCTTTCCATATTTATAAAATCTCTCATCATATAGCAACTATTTCCGCCAAACATCTGCTCGGCAAATTTCCATATTTATCTTCACACTGAATAAAATATTTTTTCCCATAATCAACCGAAAACGAAAGTGCATCCCCCTCTCCAATACTAACTCCATCTTCCCAATCAAATTTACAGCCAGTAAAAGAATACCGACATTCTCCAGCTCCATTCAAAAGTAAATTCATTCTTCCCTGTTCTTCCCATATCCTAGTAATCGTAATAATAGAACTAATTCCCTCTTCCCCTTCCTCTTCCCCTTCCTCTTCCCCCCCTTGCACATTAAAGTCCCCCTGAACAACTCGGAATTCAGTCAAACCACGAGCAACGTCTCCATTTTCATCGGAACATTCAACATAAATTTTCTTCGCCCCAGTTCCAACATTCAAAGTCTGAACATGTGTCCGCGCATCCCCAGTTTCAAACATTTCAATCATACTTCCATAACCACTAAACGAATAAGAACAAAAATGATTTACCCCTCCGCCACTAGTCGCAACTTTCAAATCGATAGTCGTAAAATCAGTATTAATTTCAATGATATTATCTGGTTTAATCTTGTCAATTGAAATCTTCGAACTAGGTTTTACCAAATTAAAAACAAAACTTTGCGCATTCGCATTTCGTTTACTCGTATCATTTTCCCAAGGTTGGTCCATACATCTAACATAATAATTATTACTAGAATTCCCGATTGCAAAAACCCCATTGCAAACATATCCCAAAGCATTAGACGGCGCACCCAAGGAATCCCCACACACCATATCATTTCCCATTTCGGAATAATCAACATCCCGCAAATCCCATTTACAAGTCGCAAGTTCATTTGTCACAATCATCACATCTTTACTCGTCACATCAAAACCAACATTTCCTATTCCTTCACTCGCAACAATTTTAGGCGCAGTAACATCTTCACCTTCAATAACACAAGTTTTAATCTCATAAATTCCAGGACTCTCCAGCCCATATCTGTCCCGACATTTAACATACAAACTTAAATCTCCAGTCCAATTCGAACCTTGACTTTGTCCATGACTAGGGTCAGGCAAATTAAAAACAGCAGTATGATTATACAAATAGCTATTCCCACCTAAACTAAAAACCATGTCATCAAAATCTTTCACGGCAACATCAAACTTACATTGTGCAGGTTCACTTGTAACAATCCCAATCGGCAATGGGGTATAGGCCAGAACACAACCACCCCTATCATTGACAATACTAAATCCATTTTCCCCATCCTCATAGTCTCCACCTTCAAAGTCAATCCCAGTCTGTCGATGAATAATCGGAGGCGTCGCATCCCCAGGATTCCCATCTACACAAAGTTCATCCCCGCTTCCTTCATTAATCAACTCACATCCCGCCCCCAAACTCTCGCATCTATATCTCGAACAAGGCTTCAACGGATCATCATTGCACTCCTCACAATCATTCCCTCCAACTGGAGCCTGCCATGGCTTACACTCAAAATCAACTTCAATTGGTGGGCATTTGCTTCTCCCGAAGAATAAAGAAATAACGATTAAAGCAACTCCAACCCAAAACAGAGGAGTCGCAAGCATTACAGTCATAGTAGGACTTAGCATATAAGCCGCTCCAATCGCCGCTCCACCAAGTCCCATCAACATACTACCTCCTTCACTAAGCCCCAAATATTGCCCCAGCATTTGACCAACAACAAATCCAATTCCAGCACCAATCATTGCTCCAGAATAAGGCCCAATAACTTTTATGAAACTTTCCGGAAGAATCTTGTCGAAAGGAATAAAATTACGAGCCATTGAAAAAATTGCTCCTTTCATATCTGGGTTAGCAGCTCCAATCGCTAGACCAAGTCCAGCAACACCAACTCCTATACTAGTGAAATCAAAACTCTTTTCTTCTTCCCCGCCAACCGTAGGCGTAACCGCCCCGCCCCAGACGCCAGCAGCCGCCAAATACTCTGAATAGTCTTCAACTTCAGCAAACTGTCCAGGAACCGGAGTGGCAAATATAGACAATTTCGCAATCCAACTCTCACTTAAGCCCGGGGAATTTCGAATAATATAATTCCCAGACCATTCCCCAACAATATTAACCGAACCACCGCAATCCCCAAGTCCTCGACAAAAATCATTCATTTCCTGTCCAAATGTTTCACTTAAACAATTTTGATTCGCAACATATCTACATCCACCCCATTTCTTCGAAGCTCGAACAACAGTACAAGTCTGACTTGCCATTCCACAAAGTCTCTCTGCAGTAGTTTGGTATCTAGCATCATTTAAAGCAAAGCCTCCAGGATACTTTGGCAAACAAACATCAAATGTAAACTTGTCAGCAATTGCAACTTTTTCAACTCGACAATTCAAAGTCGCACTACACTTGTCAACCATTCGCACTTTCTTGTCACTAGCACAATCACTAGCCGCCAAATTAAGACAATTTATTTTATCGGCATTACTAGGATAAAGAGTATAATTCCCACAAAGTTTAGTCCGACTCTCAGTACACGCTTTTTTCTCAGCTTCAGTCCGAACCTCATCAGCATCCTCACTATTCAAGTTAATACATTCTCGCCAATTATTCGCAATACAAGCAGCATTGTCAAATTCAACCTTCTTCCCATCAACTTCAAATTCTTTTGACTGAACACAAATTTGATTTCGATAATCGGCACAGGGCTCTATCTGCACAACTCCTTGAGAACAAACATACTTCCAATGCCGACTCCCAACAACATCGTTCCCATTCCCAATCGCCCCGTCGTAAACACACCAAGATTCTCCATTATCGTATTTCACCCCATCAAACATACAACTCGTATCCCGACAATAAAAACTTCCAACCTCAACCTTGAAATTATCCTCACTAGCAGAAGCGCAAATTCCACCAGCGAACCTATTGCAATTCCCACAACTAGGGCTATCCCCATTCCCTTCTCCTGCCCCACAAGAATCATTGTACTGAACAACAGAGTCCCAATAGCTCACATCCTCAACCCTAGAAGAATCATAAATATTCCCAACATTCCCGCATGAGTCAACAAAATAAACCCCATCTTTCCCATCGACACATTTCGTCTGCTTAGTCATCTTGCAACTTGTATTAAGGGAAGGATTAGTGCAAAGAGATCCTTCAGCGAAATCTCCCCCGTAAGAAAAACATTCAGCTTCACTCACGAATTTACATTCTCCTTCCCTGATAACACAAGCCCCCTCTTTTTGTTCAGCAGCTAAAAACAGACAAGCCCCCTCATCAACCCCAGTTCTCCAATCAACAATATCATCGTCCCCCATTGCGAAAACCAAACTATCAACCTCACATTGTCCTTCTGTCTCAAAAATAGTTTTACTCCCCAAAACACAACATCCAAGTCGAGCCCCGGGCAAATTACAATTCGGATCCTTAACCCATTTTGCAGGACAAGCAAATTTCAAAACATTCTTATCATAAGTTCCACTCTTGTCATCATAACAACAACCTTTCTCACAAAATGAAGTCGCAGCACAAAGCGCACCCTCGGCAAATGGCGAATCACTTATGCAATTCTCCGGACTCGTAGTCCCACAAACTTGCCCTTCATTACTAGCAAAACAACATCCAGCACCTTCACTATTCATTGAAATAGGGTAATTCTTCCATGTCTGATTTTCAGTCAATTTTCCACCCCCCATTTTATCAAGAAAATCCTTAATGGTCATCTTCTCTTTTTCTGCCCCAGAAACTAAACTAACTTCTTCAAACCCAACAAAATAACAAAACGAAAAAAGCATCCCAATCATCAAAATCATCTCAAATCCAGCAGTAATTTTCCTATTCATTTCCTTTCCTCTAAATATTTAATATAAGCCCAAATCTTCTTACTAGCTTCATCAAGCTTCTTCATAACCAAATCAAATTTCATTTCATCAACATACTCAATATCCGAAGAAATATAAAATTGTGTTTCTAACTCCCGAACACTTCCAAGAGAAATTCTCAAAAACTGAACAAATTCTTTCACCGAATCTCTTCCACATCCTTCCGCAATATTAGAAGGAATGCTAACCGCAGCTCTTCTCATTTGAGAGGTAATCCCATAAAGCTCATCCTTAGGAAATCCCTTAGTAATAATATAAACTTCTTTAGCAACTTCTCTTCCGATATTCCAAATCTGAAGTTTCCTATAATCTCTCATACATATCTCCTAGCATAGTTGCTCAACCCGGGCGAAGCCCTAACCAAACCCCCAAACCCCCAAACCCCCAAACCTCCGCGAAGCAAGGACCTAACCAAACCCCCAAACCCCCAAACCCCCAAACCCCCATGAAAATTTCTAATTTTCATATCCCAGGTGCAAAAGCACAACTCCTCACAGCAAATTTAAATTCATCTCCACTTCGTCGGTCAATTACTCGATACATCTTCGAATCCCGATAATCAACCCGCCTAATATCATACTCCGGATAAAGCAACATATATCCATTATACTCAAAATAACAAAATTGCGACTCACTATTAACAATTTCTCGAGTCACCCGAACCAAATTATAAATAGGCGAAACAACCTCTAAACTAAAATCATTAAAACTCTTAGCTCCAGACTCACTAGAAATTTCAATATCCTTCTTCAAAGAAACCTTGACATAGCCAGGCAATAAATCAACAGAATATTCAGTCGCCCCACCTTTAACATCATAGCCTCTATTCTCAAAATCTTCTCTCATCGAATTAAAACAACTCTGTACGCCAACACTAGTGTCCCTTTCAATTTCACTCTCAATTTGCAACTCAAGCATCGGATGAATATTATAACATCCCTGATAAAAATCCGCCTGATAACACAAATAGCCCCACTCATTACCCTGATATGAAATAGCCTGCGAAGGCAAAATCTCCCCTCCATTCTCAAGCATCTTGTCAACAGAATCCCTAACAACATCTCCAACACATCCAGCAATAAAATCCCTAGGCCCCAAATCGCTTGGTCGAACGGCCTCTCCTCCACGGTTCATCAAATAAATCAAGCCCAAAATAACAACAACAATCATAATCGCAACTATGATAAATATCGTTACCTGCGCTCTTTTCCCATTTTTCTCTCCCATTAATTCAACTCCACGTACAAATAATAAGCCGTACTTCCAGCAAATCCAGAATCCCCATTTTCTGGCACAATCATTTGAAAATCATAATCAGCTCCATCATAACCAGCAATACCATCTTCAATTTTCGCGGCAAAAACAATATTCGCAGAATCATACAAAATAATCTCCTCAAAACTCGAACTCTGACTAGCATTATTCACATAACTATTCACGGCAAAACAGTCAGTCGCGCCGATAGGAACTCCACTCACAACATAAGTTCCAGCGTTAGTTCCATTAAACGTCGAAGAAATATTGTCCTCTCCGATATGATCCATCGCAACATCTTCGGCAATAATTTCAGCGTCACTAGCACATTCAATATTCCCCCAGTCGACAGCCCCAGAAACTCGAGTCGCATAAACCTGTCCCCCAATTGAAGAAATAGACCAGTCATAAATCGACGAATCACTAGAATCATCTAATGTAAACCTCCCATCAACCCAACCAACAAAAGCCTTCCAATGCGGATTCTGAACAATGGTGGAGACATTCAATTTCGAAATTAGTCCACCAGAAACATTAACATTACTGCCCGTATTAGGACCACCCCAAGTTTCATTTAAGGTAACATTCAAGGAATCCGGACCAACAGGAGCAGCCGAAACAATACTAATAAATCCAAACAAAATAATCAAAACCGCCAATCTTCCAACTTCCAACTTCTGATTTCTAATCTCTAACTCAACATCCATAATGTCACCCCCGCTTTCTTAATCCTTTCAACCTTCTCAGAAATAAGTAGCTCCATCAAATGTTTCTCAGCAGTATTCCAAGAAACCGAAAACTTCTCCGCCACTTCGCTGCTAGTAACAATCCTCTCCGTCTTAATCAACTTCAAAAGCTCCGCATCAGCAATCTTCATAATAATATTCAACATAATATACTTATAAATATTACTATTAAAATAACTATTAATATTAAAACTAATAATAATAAGAATATACATATGAATAAATAAAATATATAACATAATAATATACCTATGAATATAACTATGAATAATATTATGAATACTCATAAATAGCAAGTAAAAAATTAATTTAATTCTCTAGTATAACAGATAAATTCACCAAGTTTTCTAGTAAGAATAAAAATTATTTTTATTTTCAATCACACCAGTTATATCCGGCAGCCGTATATGCGCCAGTAGGAGCCGTAGTTGTAGTGCTCCATCTTCCCGAGCAACAATTGCCAGCAGGCGGGTCTGCGCAACCACCACTCCAACACGAAGTATACCCGCTTCCGCAAGCCCCTACCCAACAAAGTGCTTGACCAGATGACCAACAAGTTGGTGCCACATAGCAAGCCCCACAATCCCCAGAACAACTACTACAAGTCTCCCCATTATTACAACTACCATCACCACAATATGGTGCCACATAGCAAGCCCCACAATCCCCAGAACAACTACTACAAGTCTCCCCATTATTACAACTACCATCACCACAATATGGTGCCACATAGCAAGCCCCACAATCTCCAGAACAACTACTGCAAGTCTCCCCATTATTACAACTACCATCTCCGCAATATAGTGCAACAACGGTAGAGCCACAATTTTTCCCAGTTATCTTCTGACAAAAAGCATCATTGACGACGGTATTCCCGTTCAATTCAATTTCGCCTCCACTATGCCCCATAACATTCGGATTATTCCCGCCATAACTATAAACAAAGCTAAAACTAAACAGAACAACAATTAAACCAACCCAAATAAAATCCCTCTTCCCAAATTCAATCTTCACCATTACAGTTAATATTAATAAAAACTATTTAAATACTTCCACTCTAGTCATTCTCAACCCTAGGAGCCAAAATAAATCCAACTCCCATCCTCTCTCCAGGAAAATCAAGTCGCAAAGGATAATCATCCGAAAAAGAAACAACAACACTATCCGAAACCTTCATCCCTTTAATGAACTTCATCAAATATTCTAAGCTATACTTACTCCTTCCCTTCCCAAACATCTCCAAGTCAGAACCACTAAACTCAGCACGAGCCGAATTCAAACTCCCATTCCCTTCAATTGCAAAAACATCATCCTTCAAAACAAAAGCACAAGAGTCCGCCACAACCGAAGCATCTTCAACAGCCTGACTAAAATCCCGAGCGTTCATCTCAATCCGAGCCGCAAAATTCAAAGCTGGAATATCCTTATCTTCAGCCGAAACCTCAATCAAAGAAAGACTAAAATTCCTCTTAATCTTATCAAAAATCGTAATCTTCAACTTCCCCTCAACTTCCTGAAGCGTAATACTCGCAGCGCCACTCGCCCTCTTCAAAATCTTTTTCAAATCTCCAAGATTCACGCCCCAAACCGCATTCCCAGGATTATATTCAACAAACGATTCTTTAGGCAACCGAAAAATAACCAAAGCAACATTCGCCGGGTCAACCGCCACAACACTTAACCCATCCTCCAAGAGCTTAATCCTAACCTCAACAACAACATTGGAAATAATATCAATCGCATCCCCAAGCAACTTCGGATCATCCAATTTCAAAATCATATTCTCAAAACCCCAACTTCTTATTTAAAGATTATTATACTACAATTCAAAACAAAAAACTAAATCTTCTTCTCCAAAGAATTAGATCTTATAATTATCGTAGAATAACCCGTACTAAAAAGAATAAAATTCCCAGCAACATATTCATTCCATTGGCCATCTTCTAATTTTATATTAGCAATAGAAATGTGTCCGCCCACAGAATCCAAAATAAATCCATCATTCTCACGAGTTACACTTAATTTTCTACATTCGCCCTCTCCAATAGGATCGGTAAAGATATCTATGCATAAGCCTCTTCTGCTCTCGTGAATTTTTCTACATCAGTCTTAGTCAGATTACTATAGACAAGTTCTACATCATACAACTCCATAAAACATAAAGCATGTTTTCTTATTTAAGTATTATCAAATTCCAACATATACATCCCAAGCCACAACAATCCCTAAAAACAATCTTTACCTAATATTTTCATGCAAATTAGATATAAAAGAAACTCGTTCTCTCTACCAAGCGTCCATGAGAAAATGTGCGGCGAAGCCCACAGTTTATCATGGAATAATCCTACCACCTACCACCTACCACCTACCACCTTAAATCGGAGGTTCAACTAATGGCAACAACCCAAAACACAGCCCCATCAAAAGCCGCAAATATAGCCATCTCCTACTACTCAAGATTAGACATCCAAAACGCAATGTTTACCTTCTGCAAAAACCGCGAAACCGTAGCAAACCACAACAACAACTTCTTCGCCAAACGCCCAGACACATTCGATTACCCATCAGACATCTTGTCACAAGCAAAACAAGGCGCAACTTCATTCCACACCTCCGAAGAAATCTGGGCAAATCCACTCGACATCAATACCAACATGACGCCCGAGCAATACAATAAAATCAAAACCGGCTGGGACCTTCTAATAGATATCGATTCCCCATTTCTAGACTACGGCAAAATCGCAGCAAAACTCTTAATAGAACAATTTGAGGCTCACGGAATCCACAACTACGGAATCAAATTCTCCGGAGGCAAAGGCTTCCATATCCTAATCCCCTCCAATGCATTCCCAAAACAATTCCACAATCAAGTTACAAAAGACCAATTCCCAGAATGGCCCAGAGCAATTGCAACTTATCTCTTCAAAAAAATAAGAGAACCAATGAACGAAGAGCTAATAAAACTTTCAGGAAAAGAATCCCTAATCAAACAAGGAGAGCTAGTTTCTGAACAGACCTGTCCAAAGTGCGACAAGCCAACATTAAAAAAGAAAATCTACAAATACGTCTGCCCAAACATAAAATGCAAATCCGAAATAGAAAGTTTCACAAAAAAAAGAATAGCAATGCTTTGCCCAGGATGCAACACGAAAATGAATATGGTAGATGAAAGGGAAATCGACTTCTGCGAATCATGCAAAAAAAGCACTGCAAGACTAGAAGCAATTTCTTCATTCGGAGGAGTCAAACAAGAAAACTTGCAAAAGCAATTCAAAGAAGAAATCACAATCAAATCAACAACCGACGCAATCGACATAGTCCTAGTCTCACCTCGCCATCTCTTCCGCGCCCCGTATTCCTTACACGAAAAAACAGCATACGCCTCAATCCCCATTACAAAAGACCAACTAGAAAACTTCAAACCTTCAGACGCCGACCCCCTAAAAATAACAAAAACATATTCATTCATGCCAGACTCAATTGAAGGCGAAGCAACTTTATTATTAGAAAAAGCATTGCACGAAGCCGAAAAATCAAAACCAAAAGAAATAGAAAAAAAATACGATGGACACGGAGTTGACCTAAAAGGCCTAACAATAACACCGGACATGTACCCACCAGTTATAAAAAAAATCCTCCAAGGAATCCCTTCCGATGGCAGAAAAAGAGCATTATCCCTACTTCTCTCCTTCTTTACTTCTCTAGAATTCCCAAAAGACCATATCGAAGAAATCATTAGAGAGTGGAACAAAAAAAATTATCAGCCTCTAAAGGAAGGCTACATCAAAGCTCAAATAGACTGGGCAATCAAAAACAAGCGCCTCCCCCCAAACTACGACAAACCAATCTACAAAGAATTCGGAATACTCGGTCCCCCAATCCCAGGCATCAAAAACCCAATCAACTACACAATCAAAAAAGCATTCCAAGCAAAAGGAAAACCTTCAGAAGATTTTAACGTCAAGCCAAAACATAAAAGTCAAATCTAACTCCTGGAGCACAATAAATCTTTTAACTGCTAATAAAAATTAAAAAAGATGAATCTAAAAAAACAAATAGCGATATATCTTATTCCCCTAATAATCGCCACAACTCCAGCTTTAGCCTCCGAAAGAAACGAGTTTGTCTTCAACTTCTTCAAAACAATCTTCAGAACAGCCCTTGTCCCAATAGCAGTGCCATATTCTGGATTAACAAATTTATACGAAAAAACAAAAGAAGAAGGAGCCACGGGATTTGCAGAAAATGTGGGGGATGTCTTTGGGGCAGTTATCCCAAAAATGGCAGAGGAAGTCACAGCTCCATTTCGAAATGAAGAAATGAATTTACCAGTGGGGGATAAAGGGGAATTTTATAGAAAGATAAAAGAATATTCTTTTCTGGAAACATTAACAAACGCCATATTGCCAACAATTACGATAGGGATAAATCCACTAATCATTCCATTTAATTACACACTTAAAAAAATATCCGAATCTAGAACCGAATCCGAACAACGCCAAAGATATTTAGAAGGAATTCTAGAAAAACTTATTCAAACTAACGGTTCATAATAACAATCCCTTTCTAAATATTTATAAACATCTCGAACCTCAAACCATTATGAAAAAGACGTGCACATTCCTAGCCCTATTCCTAATCTTATTTTCTCTAACAATAGTCGCGGCAGCCGACAACTCAACAACCAATCAAACAGAAGCCAAAACAAAAATAAACAAAGGCTTCACTTGCCTAGAAGAGAAAGCCAAAAAATGTCAAGGGCTAACAACACAAGAAATCGCCCTAACAATAATGGCAACTCCAGACAAGATTTTCGATGACTGTGTAGACGAACTAAAAGACAAAAAAAAATCAGACCACTGGGGAAACATTCGTGACACAAGCCTAGCAATAATAGCACTAAAACATGCAGGCGAAGATACAGAAGCCTCAGAAAAATGGCTTCTAAAACAAAACAAAACTCCAACCGACCTAATTTGGTATTTACAACAAGACTCGAACAGCGCAGTAGAATGTCACATCGGATACAATGCGAATGATTATACAATCAACATCAACGAAGACAAAAAAATCGATAAGAATGCCGGCTCATGTTTAACACGGGCTCAATCAAATTTTTGGCTACAAATCAATAACGTTTGTTACGAAGAAAAATTTAAAATCGAATGTGACAAAGATTTTATAGCAAATCTAATCTACCGAAACAAAAATGCCCCAACAATCTACGTCCTAGAAGGAACTTCATCATCTCCAGCATTTGGTTCAGTAGAATTACAAGTGACATCTAGCTGTTTCGGAGAAAGCACTTGCGATTACGAAGCAACTGCTTGGGCAGCCCTAGCACTTTTAGAAACGGGACATAACGTAGACGAATTTATTCCATACATAATCGCAATGTCAGAAACAAATGAAAGATACCTGCCTAGCTCATTCATATATATCCTAACAAACTACGAAGATTACGCAAGCGCTCTAATCGTAGAACAAAAACTAGGCAACTTCTGGGAAGCAAAGTCAACCGCCTACAACAGATATTACGATACAAGTTTAGGTCTATTAGCATTATCAAGTTCAAAGGCAGAACAAATCACGAAAGCAAAAGATTGGTTATTATTTTCTCAAGGATCAAACGGTTGCTGGCAAAACTCTGTCAGAGAAACAGCTATGGCATTATGGGCACTGGAAGGGCGAACTGGGAAAAAGGGAAAAACTACAAATAATACAGGTAACAGCGTAACATATTGTTCTGAAGCAAATTACTTTTGCATTCCATCAAAAGACTGCATAGGCTCAGAAGACGTAGGAAACAATTATTTTTGCCCATCCTTATCAGATACATGTTGTATGACACAAAGTCTAAAAACATGTTCCGAATATTTCGGACAAGTTTGTCCTTTGGACCAAATATGCACCGGAAATTCAAAAGAAGCAACAGACACAGATAGTTGCTGCACGGGATACTGCGAAGCAAGAGTTCAAGAAAGCGAATGCGAAGCAAATTTTTACACATGTATGGATACTTGTTCAGAATTCCAAGAACCAATGTCGACATATTCATGCAGCCTAGGACAAACATGTTGTAGAACTAAAACTACGAAACCTAGTGCCAGTTCAATATGGTGGATTTGGGTTCTAATAATTTTAATTTTAATAACATTAGCAGCAATAGGTTATGCCTACAGAGAACAACTAAAACTCTACTGGTTCCAATTCAAAACAAAATTCAAAAAAGATGAAGGTGAATCAACGCCATCAAGACAGGGCTCTTCAGGAATCCCTCCGCGTCCAGGTTTCCCCCCAATAAGAAGACCTCGCCCAATGATGCCACCTCAGCAAAGACCAGTCCAACAATCTCAAAGACCAGTTCAAGGGCAACCCCCGCAAGTAAGATCCTACGACAAAAGAGACAAAGCGATGTCAGATACATTCGAAAAACTTCGAAAAATGTCCAAATAATATGGAATACAAAAAAATATTTTTACCCCTATTCCTTATCCCTTGTTCCCTATTTCTTATTCTAGTCGTATCAGCGTCCCCAACATTACAACTTCAAAACGAACAAATTCAACCAGGCGAAACTATTTTTTGCACAATAACAACATTGGGAGAATTCACATCTCAAATAGAAAAATCCCAAATCAAATTCTTCCAAGGAAGAAAACAAATTACATTAGAAACCGACATTCTCTTCTACAACCAAACACACTATCTAGCAATTTATACCACACAAGAAACAAACCTAACACTTCAAATAGAAAACATCCTATACAAAGAAGCTGACCAACTGCAATCAATAACAATAATAGAGAACCTTTCAATCCAAAAAAATATCTTATTCAATAAAAATACAAACGAAACATATACCCAAATCCTAAAAATCAAACCAGGCCACATTTTTTCGTCAACGCAGCCAAAACTAAAACTAACTAATGTAGGAACTGCAAATCTCAACTTAACATTTAACGAACAAGAAATTTCTCTTTCTCCTTTGTCCTCCCAAGAATTAAACTTTACACCAACAGAAACTTTCACTTTAACAAAAGTATCAACATACAAAGATTTCCTAGTCCCAACAGTCTATCTAAAATCAGAACTTAATACAACTTTTATTTCTCCGACGACAAAACTCGACCTTCGAGCCGATCCAGATTTACTATTCATAGAACTTTTCACTGAAAATGAAACCACCGTAACAATACAACTTTTCAATTTCGCAGATCAAAATCTAACTGACATAAAAATAGCACACAACACATCATTCCTAGAAATAACAGAATTAGAAAACTTTCAACCAAAGGGAATTCAAAATCTAACACTAAAACTAGGGCCCGAAAATCCAGGGCACTTCCAAGGGACAATCAACATATCATACATGCAAAATGAAAATCAAAACATTTTGCAAATCCCACTAAGTATCTTCGTCTTATCAAAAGGAACTCCAAAAGAAAACTTTCAAATTATAGAAAAAACCTGTGAAGAAATGCTAGGACAAGTTTGCAAATCAGGAGCGGAGATATGTAATAAAACACCAATATTTACAAAAAATTTAGAATATTGTTGTTTGGGCTCATGCATCTCGATAAAAGAAGAATCTAGTTCAGGTGGATTCGGTTGGCTAGTCGGGATAGTTATCCTAATAGTTCTAGTTCTAATAGGATATAGCTTCTACAAAAAACAACAACTTTTCCAATCTCCGACGTCAAAAGATGCCCTTGCAACAACGACAAAATCTTTCGAATCTCGCATATCCGGAAACCAAACCAAAAGAACAGTAGGCGATCTCACAAAATTTTAACTACTTTTTCTTCTTAGTAACTTTCTTAGCAACCTTTTTCTTAACAGTTTTCTTCACAGCCTTCTTCTTGGCCACGTCACTACCTAATTCATGTTTGCCGGCCACACTCCCAGATTTCAACTCCGCGATCTCCTTATCTCTCGCAATCAAAATCCTCTGCATCTTCTGCATCTGTTCAATTAACTGTCTCATTCTCTCGCCCGCAATCTTTGCAATCTCATCATACCGATGCATCCTTCCCGAAATATTGTTTAACAAATTAGTAGCCTCAACACAGTCCAAATCAACACTAGAAGGCTCAATAACCTCAACGCTACTTGGCATAAAATCAAACATAGTCTCAGTCATCCTAGAAAGACTCGGAAGCTCAAAATCACATTCAGCAAAAGCAGTAAACATCTCCTCGCCTTCAGCAACCTCTTTCCCTTCTTCCCTAGGAATAACACGCGGTTCACTTACCTTAATTTCATAAACTTCAGCGTCCTTAATCTGCCTCAGAATCCCAACGTGTTTCTCCAGCCTTTCCGTCAAATATCCCGCCGGCCGACCTGCCATTTCAACAATCATAATCACCCTAACCATAAACATTCAACATCACTTCTATTTTAAAACTTATCCCAAGCCATAATCCCAACCAAACAAATTAAAAACAAACAAAGCAAATATGGCAACCAATCAACAAACAACGCATCCTTAGAAACATAATCCCATTCATCCTCGATAACAGCCTTGCCGTCAAGCGAAACAATCTTTCTGTCTAAATCAATAACCTTTTCTTTTTCGTCAAAATCTGTACTTATTTGTACAGCTTGCGAGTTAGTATTTTCTTCTATTATTCCCCCATTGTCTTCCACGGCCAAAACCTTCAATTTTCCAGCATCAAATTCTTCCTTCCACTCTCCATCTCGCAATTTCACTACAACATCATACCTCCCCTCTTCTGCAATCTTTAACCTCACAACCTCATTTTTCTGAATAAAATCGTTGACATAATAATACCCACTATCCCAAGTCTCACCATCCCAAATCTTCAAAACCGAGTCCCGCTTCTTATCAACTTCAATTTTCAAATCATACTTTCCATCCCCATCATCAACCTCAATATCACATTCAAATTCCTCTCCAGCATAAATCTCATCAGGACAGTCAAAGTCAATCTCAACTCCAGAAACAAATCCAATCAAGAAAATAGCTAACAAAAACTTCAACATCAAAATCAATACCATCCAAAACTTAAATAACTTTCCACCTCACAAAAACTTAAAAACAAACCTTCCCACAAAAATATATGACAGAAGAAAAATTAACAATGGAAGAACTTTCATCTTTCTGTAAACGAAAGGGTATCATCTTTCAAGCAGCAGAAATCTACGGTGGGCTATCAGGCTTCTTTGATGTTGCCCCATTCGGGCTAAATATTCAAAACAACATAAAGGAAATTTACAGAAAAGAACTAATCTACAAACGAGAAGATATGGTTGAACAGGATGGCTCAATTATAACGAATCCAAGAGTTTGGAAGGCATCAGGTCACTTAGATGGTTTTGGAGATTTAATTTTAACAACGAAAAAAACAAGAACAAAACTTCGAGCCGACCATTTCGTAGAAGATGAACTTAAAATTCCAACAGATGGGATGAAGGCAGCAGAAATACAGGCATTAATAGTAAAACATAATCTAAAATACAAAGGAGAAGAATTCGAGGAAATAAAAGATTTTAATTTATTGTTTCCAGTAAGAATCGGAGCAGACGAATCAAAAGATTCAATAGCATATCTTAGAGGTGAAACTTGCCAAAGTATTTTCCCAAACTTTAGATTAATAACCGAAATATGCAGGAAAAAATTACCTTATGGAATCATGCAAATAGGAAAAGCCTTCCGAAACGAAATCGCTCCAAGAGATTTTCTCTTCAGGTGCCGAGAGTTCGAACAATTAGAAGTAGAGTATTTTTTCAATCCAAAAGATAAATTCGATAAATTAACCGAAGACTTGCTTAATACAAAATTCCAATATCTCTCGGCCGCAGCTCAAGATTCAGGCTCAGATGAAATGAGAGAAGCAACGATAAAGGAATTAGTAAAATCTAAAGCAATGAGCGATATTCATGGATATTGGATGGCGATAATGCTAAATCTAGCGCAAAAAGAAATGGGCTTAAGTTACAAAAATCTTCGAGTAAGACAACATGTAAAAACAGAACTTTCTCATTATAGCGCCGGAACTTTTGACATTGATTATAATTATCCGAACGGCTTCAAAGAAATGCTGGGAATGGCAAATCGAACAAACTTCGATCTAAAACAACATCAAGAACATTCAGGTTCAAAACTAGAATACTTCGATGAAGCAACAGGTGAAAAATTCCTACCACACGTAATTGAACCTTCATTTGGAATTGGCAGACATCTTTTGGCAGTTCTCTTAGATGCGTATACAAAAAATGAGAAAGGAGAGATAGTCCTAAAACTTCCAAAAAAACTAGCTCCAACAAAAGCCTCAGTATTCCCTCTCCTTAGCAAACCTGAATTCATCGCATTGTCAAGAGAAATTTATACAGACCTAATCGAAAACGACATCATATCTAGTTTTGACAAATCAGGCTCAATCGGAAAAAGATATGCAAGGGCAGACGAAATAGGAACCCCATACTGCATAACAATCGATCACGACTCATTAGAAACAGGCATAATAACGGTAAGAGACAGAGATTCCGCAAAACAGATAAAAGTTCATAAAGACAAACTTGCGGAGACAATAAGAAATTTAATCAACGACAGGATAGAGTTCTCATCGTTGAAATAATTGTTCCATCTAAAACTTTGTGAGAAATGTGGCGCCGAATACAATACAATTTATTATGAAGAAATTATCATTAAAAAATCCGTGTAGTCTATGCCCAAAATTTCCTAATCCAAAACCAAATTCTTAAAAACCGTCTCTTCATCATTAACAAATGTTATCCAAAAATTCTAATCCCATTCTAACCATGATGAAAACCGAATGGGAATACTTGGGAGAAAATAAAAAAAAATTCCTATTTTATATGTCTTTATTCATAATAGCAGGAACCATAAATCTAAGCTCCGCCTGGGTAATAGGAATCATTTTCAATTCAATACAAAGCGGACAAATTAACAGTCAAGAAGAATTAACAAAACTGTTTTTTCTAATATCGTTAATATTCTTCATAAGACTAAGTTTTTGGATATTCCACGGAACAGGAAGAATAATGGAACAGTTAACGGCGTTCAAAACCCACAAGAATTATGCCGACGACAAAGTGAAAAGAACGTTAGAGCTTCCAGTAAAATGGCACAAAGACAATCATTCAGGAGACACAATTGATAGAATAAACAAGGCGAGGTTATCACTTCTGTCATACTCGCAACATGATTCATTCGAATTGATCTATATTCTGCTAGGAATATTCGGTTCGCTGGCAGTAATATTTTTCATTAACCCAAAAATAGGAATTTTTGCTTTAGTGTCTTGCATAGCTATACTGTTGATGACAATGAAGCTAGATAAAAAAGCAAAACAATTATATAAAAATACAAATCAACTAGAGCATAAACTTTCTTCTTCAATTTTCGACTATTTTTCAAATATAATAACAGTTATAACATTAAGGCTAAAAAAAATAGTAAGAAAAAAAATAGGGGGAAGAATTCAAGAGCCGTATAAAGACTATAGAAAGATAACATATTTAGTAGAGACAAAGTGGGGGCTAGGGGATTTGGCAATTAAGCTGATGACAGTCTTGGTATTAATTTATCAAGCACATACGGATTTTAATAAATCTGGAGTAATTATGATAGGAACACTTTTTATGCTTTATAGCTATCTAGACAGAGTGGGTAACTCTTTTTTTAATTTTGCGCAATTCTACGGTAAAATGACAAAAAAAGCGGCAGATATAGAATCAGTAGAGCCAATTGACGATGCCTTCAAGGATTTGGAGGATGAATTAAGAACTCAACTTCCAAGCACATGGAAACAAATCCAAATCAAAAATCTAGATTTTACCTATAATTCCAAAGGAAAAATTCAGCACCTAAAAAATATAAATTTCCAATTTAATAAAGGGCAAAAAATTGCCTTGATAGGAGAATCAGGTTCAGGCAAATCTACAATTCTAGCTTTACTAAGAGGACTTTATCTTCCACAAAAAGCTGAAATCACCTGTGACAACAAGCCCCTAAAGCACGGAGTCCAAACTCTAAAGCAATCCGTAACCTTAATTCCACAAGACCCAGAAATCTTCAACGAAACAATCCGCTACAATATAACAATGGACATGTTCAACAATCAAAAAGACTTAGACAAAGCAATAAGGATGGCACAATTCAAAACTGTAGTAGACCGTCTTCCAAACGGGGTGGATACTTCGGTTCAAGAAAAAGGCGTCTCTCTTTCAGGCGGAGAAAAGCAAAGACTAGCCCTAGCAAGAGGAATCTTAGCGGCTTACGATTCCGACATAATCCTTCTAGACGAACCAACCTCTTCAGTAGATTCAATTAATGAAAAGAAAATTCACGAAAATATCTTCAAGGAATTTAAGGGCAAAACAATCATCTCTTCAATCCACCGACTTCACCTCCTGGATAAATTCGACTACATATACATGTTCGACAAAGGAAAAATAATCGGACAAGGAACATTGAAAGAAATCAAGCAAAATCCAAATTTCAAAGATATCTGGCAGAGATATATGGGCGCAATGAAAGAATAAATAAATTTCATATAAATTCTACAATCTAATTTCTAATCTCTACTATCTCGCAAAACGCCACATCAGTATATGCCTATTCCTTTTCACGCATTCTATCAAGGATGCTACAAACGTCCTCATACTCAACTCTCACTCGTCCTTTCTCCTTCATCTTACTTGCCACCAATATCTCCGAAAAAATCCCTTCTCGAAGCAGCCAAGCACACTTCAACTTTTCCTCTTTCGAAAGCACTCCATTCATTTTAACCTCAACCCCAATCACCTTAAATAAATCACCTCGTTTCTCAAAAGCAACAAAATCAGGAAACCCAGTCCCAATTGTCATGACGCCTCGCCCAACACCAAATCGCTTAAACACTCTTTTACAAGAAATAACTTTACCCTCGACAAGATCAACATTATTTGACCATTTATCAACAATCCATCCTTTCTCTTCCAAGTCCTTCCTTATCTTCAATTCAAACGCCCCGCCACTAGACCGACTAACAGAACCTCTTTTCACGTTTAACTTCTTCTTCTGAACTCCAATCTTTCCTTCGCTGTCCCATTCAGTAACATATTCAACGCTAGAAGCCCGCCTAATCTCCTCAAGAAAATCTTTCCTCTTCAATTTCTTCTCTCTGTCTACACTCTTTAATTCCATATAAATAAGAAAACATTTCCAATTATAAAATTATACATTCCTATTTTCTTTTCAAACTCAAGTAAAAGCTATTAACAAAAATCAAAGAAAAAATGCTAATTAGAGTTGTAACAATTACTCCAAGAAAAACCCCAACCATTCCGATAAAACTAAATAATCCATCAAACATAGCTCCAGTAATCCCAACAATAACATAGAAAAGAAGCATATATCCAAATGCCTTCCACCATCTACCTTTGACAATCTCGTGACTTCTTTTTAACGATTTCATAATAGATTTATTCTCTGCAACCAAAACATAAACAGCAAACATCCAATATATCTGAAAGACAATCCCAGGAATTATCAACAAACAATATAACGGAACCAAAAAAACAAACAACAACAATCCAAGTAATAAAGCCTTACCGTAAAAACTCCAGCCTCCCTTCATCGCTGCACCAAAATTAACTGCATTCTTCTTCTTTCCATTATTCAAAGTGTAAATTATACAAACAGCCAAAAAAGTAGAAAATATCCATAGTCCAAAAATCCAAGGAGCAAGAATTTTAATCTCCATGAAAATATCTCCAATCGAAGGGACGACCCCATCAATTAAAAAACTAGTCCTATTCCTATCCCAAATAGCAAAAATAATGCCAGGTAAAAAACTAAATAATAATCCCAAAGAAGCAAACAGCCCAATCTTACCCCAAAGCAAATCCCAAGATTCTCCAAGCACTTTCCCAAACGAAACATCACTCTTCATAAAAGGTATAAGAAATTATTCTTTATAAAAGTTTAGGCAGCCAAATAATACATCCCATAATTATTTATAGCAGGACACATAAAAACAAATATGATATCACTAGAAAATAATCCATATCTAAAAAGAGACAAAGCATTAGAGGATAAACTCATCTCATTACTATTAGAATTAGAAAAAGATGCAAAAGCAGAATCAGAGTGCAGTTCGAAAGGACATCCAAATGCAAAATTCCAAGACATAATATCAAGTGCGTCTGGAGCATTGTATTATTGCCCGAATTGTGATAAACTTATCCACAAACAATTAACAGAAGAACAGCAAAAAATTTGGCATGATGTCGTAAACACAGTCTACAAATCCCGAGCATAAACAGTTCGTCTAAAATTACCCTTCGCCCTTTCCGTCGCCTTCTTCAACATCTCTTCAACTTGCTTTTCTAACCCCACAGCCAAGTCTTCTCCTAAATTCAATCCGCCAAGCATTCCCCGCAGTTTACTTTTTATAATCACACCCATCTTTTACTCCACTCCTTCTACCAAAATACTCTTTAAATAAATTACTTAAGTAGTAAACATAAAACCCACCAAGCAAAACAATCCCTATCCATAAAATATACCTCTCAGCAGCCGCAACAATTTCATAGCTCTCCCCCAAAATATATCCCAAAAACATAAAACAAATTACCCAAATAACACTTCCCACAATACTAAAAAATAAAAATCTAAAAAAAGAAACCCGTTCATTTCCAACGACGAACGGAGCAATAGACCGAGTAACAGGATTCATTCTACCAAAAATAAGCGACTTCCCCAGATGCCTATGAACAACCTTAATCACTCTATCAATCGTAACATGCTTCACCAAAAAAAATCCAGCCTTCCTATGTAAAAATCCTCTAGGACGAAATCTGCCAAGCCAATATCCAAAAACATCAACTGCAATACAAGCAGCAACCCCAACCAAAACAATTTTCCACAAAGCAAAATATCCAAGTCTTGCTAAAAACCCGCAAACCAAAAGTGCAATCATTCCCCCAGGAACAAACGCTCCCAAAAAAGGAAAGCTCTCAAAAAAAATAGCTATGAACACGACAACGTATCCCCAAAATCCAAAAAACTCCTCGCTCATATAAAACAAATTCTCAACAAACACCATCTACTTATTTCTCAAAATTTCTTTAAATAACTTCCCACTTCCAAAACAAAATCCGTCAAATCTGCGTAATCTGCGGCTAAATTTTCTTCCATTATTTCAATCCAATCTTCCCAGCAATATCCCTAGTCGCCAAAATCCCAATTTCAAAAAATTCATCCAAACCTAAACCGGCCTTTTCAATCTCTCCAATCAATTCCCTGTTGCATCCAGCCGCAAAAGCCCTATCTTTAAACTTCTTCTTCAGCCCCTTAATTTCCATATCACTAACCCGACCCTCTCGCATTAAAGCATAAGCATAAATGAGCCCAGTCAAAGTCTCCGAAGCGACCAAAGCATACTCAATTCTTTTAGTCCTAACCTTATCTTTCAAGCTAGGAATAATATCGAGCCCATAAGCATGTGACTGAACAGTCTCAATAAATTCATCACTAAATCCCTTCTCTTTCAATATCTTAACACAAGCAATGCAATGTTCAGAAAGATTATTTTTAGTTATCGACCAATCAACATCGTGCAACAACCCAACCATTCCCCAATACTCAATATCCTGACCAAACTTTTCAGCCAAACCTCGCATAATCGCCTCGCTCTCAAGATAGTGATTCATATCACTTTCCAACTGCGACATCCCCTTCAAAAATTCCAAAGCCTCATCTCTGTTAATAGGTAAACCCATAAGCCAACAACGCAAATCCCCTTTAATAAATTAACCCGTCCATAAGAAATGCGGAGTCGAAGACTGCACAATTTTTTATGGAAGAAAACCACCAAGCCCCCACACAGTGAGCCACCCAAAAAATTTATTTTTTGAGCCTTTCCGAAGACTTAGTCTTCGAGTCATCAGGAGTCTTCGACTCCGCCGGCTTCATCAAAGGAAAAGCTACACATTCTCTAGCTGGCTTTCCCATAAAAAACGCGAACAACCTTTCCGAAACCCCAAACCCACAAGCCGGAGGCATCCCATATTTCAACGCTTCAACAAACTCTTCATCGTGGTCCATTGCCTCCTCATCCCCCTTCTCGCCCAACTTAGCCTGTTCAATAAACCGCGCCTCCTGGTCCATCGGGTCATTCAATTCACTATACCCATTCCCGCACTCACTTCCAGCCAAAATAATCTGAAACCTCTCAACCTTTCTGCTATCTTCTTTACTAGTTTTAGACAAAGGAGAAAGCTCAATTGGATGCCCAACCAAAAACCCAGGACCAGATAATTTCTTTCGACAAAACTTCCAAAGCGTGTCTGCAAGTCGCCACTTGTCAACTTTGGCGTCATGTTCCATATTAAGTTCAATTAACTTCCCAACAATATCTTCTTTTGAAGCCGCAAAAACATCAACACCAGTTTCCTTCAAAATCGTCTCTGCAAAATCATAAACCTCCCACTTCTTTCCCATATCGACCTCATGCCCCTGTGCAGAAAACTTCAAGGACCCAATAGTTGCCATCGCAACCGCCTTATACATTTCCTCGCACAACTTCATCCCAGCACGAAAATCAACATAACCCCAATAAAACTCCATCTGCGTGTAATCCTGCAAATGTTCCGCGTCCATCCCCTCGTTCCTAAACTGCCTTCCAATCTCAAATGTTTTCTCATAACCAGCTACGAGCAACTTTTTCTGCCAAAGTTCCCCCATAGAAATCCTAAGATATACGTCTAAATCCAAAGCATTATGATGAGTAATAAAAGGATTAGCAGCAGCACCCCCAGCAGAATTTTCTAAGACAGGAGTCTCAACTTCTAAAAAACCTTTCTCTATCAAAAATGACCTCATCGAATTCCAAAACCGCGATTTCGCAATAAACATTTTCTTAACATCCTCGTTCATTATTATATCCAAATATCTTTTTCTCAAGCGTTCTTCTTCGTCTTTTAATCCAGCATACTTATCAGGCAAAGGCAAAACAGCTTTAGTCAAAATATCAATTCTAGAAGCCATAATAGAAATTTCACCACTCTTAGTCTTAACAACTTCACCCTCAACACCAACAATATCCCCAGAATCAATATCTTTGAAACTCGACAAAACTTCATCCGACACCTCGCCCTTCTGAACAATAACTTGAATAGACCCTTTCAAGTCCTGCACTTCAAAAAAATTCAACTTCCCAAAAGCCCTCTTCCCCATAACTCGTCCGGCAATAACCCTAATCTTTCCAGACTTTTCCTCTTCCTTCAAATTAGAAAATTTATCTTTAACATCAACAGAATGAATCCTCTTTTCGCTTAAATCAAATCGATGCGCATAAACCTCAATCCCATTTTCCCGAAGTCCAGCTATCTTCTTAATCCGCTCATCAACAATTTGCTTTTCTCTTCCCTTCAATTCAGCCATAATCCCTCCAGTAGAATTCACTTTATAAAATTACTCAATTAACTCTTCAAGTCTCTCCCCTCTATTCATTTGCTCTTCTTTCAATTCCCTTTTTAACTCTCTAGCAATTTCCGCAAGTCTTTCAGACTCATAAGCAATACTGTCATCCAAAGTCCTTCCAGCGATGAAATCATCATTTTCAATATATGAATCTTCCATGCAAGTCCAACTCATCCAACTTTATAAAATTATTCAAAACAAAACCGACTTATCCTCATTCAACATAAGATGAAACTCCAACTCACTAATCCTAATAGAATGAATTTTTGCCTCACCATTTCTAGCCGAATTAGGATTCAAATAACAACCCCCGTCTTCCAAGGCAACAATAAAATTAAGCGGATTCTTTTCAAAGTCATTATCTTTGCAGGCCTCAACTAAATGACTCTTACAAGAATATGAACTATCCTTCAAGTAATAATTCTCTGCCGCAGTCCCCCCAATTATCTCAACCCTATAATCCGCTCTCCCTCCACATTCTTTACAATCTCTCACAATCATTTCAAAACCTCAAAGCTTTAAATTCACTAAAGTCCCCACTCCACTTCTTCTCTTCAACCTTAACTCCACGAATCTGTGCATGTTCAGGTCCCGTCTTTAAAAATTCATTCAACCTACTTAAAGCTTCAGCCTCGCCCTCCGCAACAATCTCAACAGTCCCATCCTCCAAATTCCTAACAAATCCACGCAACTTCAACTCATCCGCATGTGTCTTTACAAACTGTCTAAAAAAAATCCCCTGAACAGTTCCCTGGACCACAAATCTCGCCGCCTTCTTCATAACACTAAAAAGTCCCCAATCAATTTAAACCTTCCTATGAAAATTCACTTTTTGATTCTAACAACAAAAAACAAACGATTAGAATTTTTATTTGGTTTATCTAGCTCAAAGCTATCATATATATCCAAGATTTCAAAATCTTCCTTTCGAAGTGCTAAAATAATTTCTAACTTAGTATACGCTTGCTGAGTATGAATCTCCCGTCCCTTCTTCCCAAAATCAAATATAGTCTTTGCTATTCTCTTGCCTTTATCATAAATACAAATATGTTTGAATTTAACATCAGAAACTTCTCTGTCATAGGTTCCCTTGTGTTTAGTTATGTATAAATGCGGAGTATTAAAATCAAAAATAAAAATACCATCTGGATTTAAATGATTTCCAACTTTCTTAAAAGTCTGCTGAACCCGTTTTATATTTTTCAAGTAATTCAAAGAATCGAATGGACATAGAATCAAGTCAAATTTTCTATCAAGTTTAAGTTTTGACATATCTTGGACATAGAAGTTAGTTTTAGGAAAATTATTTTTTGCAACTTTAATCATTTCCGGGGAAAGATCTGTCCCGATAGTCCCCAATCCTTTCTTTCCCAGTTCTCCTATCAAATTTCCAGTTCCACAGGCAATATCAAGAACACTTTTAGGATTCAGCTTGAACTTTTTTTTTCACTGCATTAATTATCTTCAAATATTCTAAACTAAAACTCCCCCAATCTTTATTATAAATAAATGCCAATTTTTCATACGACTTCATAATACTAGAGATGCATTTTGGTATATATAAGTATCCATGAGAAATGCGCGCCAGAGGCGTGCAATTTTTCATGGAATAATCTAATTTCTAATCTCTAAAATCTATCATCTAGGCGCAAGAGCGCCTATCCATCTCATTATGCAAAATCGTCGCGACCTGACTAGCAAACAAGACTCTAGGTCCAACCGAAACCCCATCAATCTTCTTCAAAAATTTTCGAAAACCCGAAGGAAACCCCTCATGATCTCCAATCAAAAAAACCGAATTCTTCCCTTCTCTAAGTTCTAATTTCAAATCTCTAATATCTGTGCCTTTGCCATCAAGCAAAAGCACATCCTTCCCCTCTTTATCCAAATCCAAAACCAACTTTTCAAAACCTTTCTTCTCAATACTACAACCAGGAACAATTTCCCGAAGCCCCTCTTCATCTTTCGCCTTGTAAAGCATCCTCTTAATCAACCCCGCAACATTCTTCTTACTAATCGGCATCTCCTCATTGGACTCAAAAACCAAATGTCGCGGATTATTCGGCCCCCCATCAAAAATCAAATGAAGCTTCACATCCTCTCTCATAGCATTAGAAGTAAAAAAACAACTAATAATAAAATTACAAACAATATCCATCCGCCCAGCCTCCATCAAATTATCCCCAATCAAATTCCCAGCCGTCACAGCATCCTTAGAATAATAAACAAATTCTCTCATAAAATAAAAAAGTTATTCTGGTATAAAAAGTTTTCATAAGAAATCATGAGGCGAAAGCCCGTGATTTTTTGTGAAATTTCTACTCCCTAAAATCTAATCTCTAATCTCTGGCTTCTCTAACATCCAACTCATTCTGCAAAATCACCAAAGTCTGAACCGCCAAATACATCTTTTTTCCAAGACTGACTCTTCTGATCCCAGCCTTCTTCAACCATTTCTCTTCGTACTTCGGAAACCCATCCTGATCACCAATCAAAAAAACAACATTATCCAATCCTTCAATATCCCTAATCCCTTCGCCCTTCTTATCTAACAAAACAACTCGCTCTATCCCAACTTTCTCAATAACTTCACGAAGTCCTTTCTTCTCAACAAAAAAATTCGGCAAAACCTCAATTCGTTTATCCTTAACATATCCATCCAAAACTTTCTTCAAAACTCCAGCAACATCTTTGGCTGCAACATCAATATTATTAGCACTCGGAATCGCAATTTTATGTGGTGCAATTTCAATATACTTCGGATGGTCCGGCGTCCCATTAAAGATTAGATGCAATCTAACATCATCACGGGAATTATGCGAAACAAAAAAACTATTAATAATAAAATTACAGACGATGTCCATTCGCCCAGCCACCATTAAATCATTCCCAATCATCTTGCCACTAGTCACAGCACTCCCAGAATAAAAAATAAATTCCCGCATAAAAAATAAAACTTAATCCAATATTAAAACTTATCCACAAGAAATTATAGAGCTTCTAACTACTCTCACTATTCCTTAATTTTTTCTTCCCAAAAAATTCAATCGCTCGAACCAACTCTTTGTGCGTCTTAGCGTAATCTTCAATAGACTTCTTTTTCTGATAAGCTTCTAGTGCTTGAACTAGGGCCGTCGCTCCAGCCCGTGTCCCATCAGGATGCGCATGACAACCAGCACCCATCGTAGTAATAAAGTCCGTAGTGCCAGCAACATCAATAAAAGCCTTTAATAAAGTAGGATTAAGCCCGCCAGAAATAATCGGAGCACACTTCTTAATGCCTCTCCAAGAATCGTCGCTTAAAATAACATGATGCAAAGAATCCTCCCGAACCAACTTCAAAACATCCTTATCTTTTCCCGGAACCTTAGCCCAAGACTGCTCAAAGAAATGCCCCTTAGCAACCAAGTCCAAAATCCCCTTCGCCGCAACAATGTCTTCTTCGGGTGTTCCAGCCATCTTCCCAACTCCAGCAGTCCCAGTATGAATCCCAGAAGCTCCACTCAGCCGAGCAAATTTACTCAAAACCAAAACGGAAAAACCAATCGGATTTTCAGGCCGAGTAAACGCCCCATGCATCGCTCGATGAAAATGAATGAACACATCAGGATATTTCCTTCGAAGAGTTTGCACAGCCATCCATCCAGCAGTCAACCCATCAATTAAAAATGCATAACTCCCGGGCTCAAAACCAGCCCCACGAATCATCTCACATCGCTCAATCATCGTATCAAAATCCGCAGCCGAAACATTAAACGAATGAACCTTTTTTTTCCCAGTCTCACGAACCGCCTTATCCATCGCCTCTTTAACATGCAAAACCATTTTATCATAAGGACAAAAATCTTGATTGGCTTGAGGCTCATCATTCTTTACAAAGTCTCCACCACCAACCCAAAAATCATAACAAACTTCAGCATATTCAGCAGAAGTGAGACCCATCTTGGGCTTAACAATCGTGCCAAGCACAGGCCGACCTTTAATCCCCAAATATTTTTTCATATCATCAAGTGTATAACTAGGTCCGTCATACTGTTCAAGCATAGCAGAAGGAAACCAAATATCAAGCAACTTCAAAGCACTAATTTGTTTCATCCCCAAAACATTCCCAACAACATAAGTCAAAATATTTTGAACATTCCCGCCTCGATCAAACAATCTCCAAGGATAAGCAATCCAAACCAATTCTTTCTTGTAATCAACCTGATAAACAAGCGCGTCCATCTCATGCGAAAAATCAGTTTCAGTCTGAACCGTAAAATTAGTCCCAGTAGAACTTTCCGCCGCAATCTCCGCAGCCGCTTGCAAAGTATTCAGTCCCTTTCCCGGAACAAAATGAAAAACGCAAAGCATATACTCCCCATTTTTAGGATTCTTCAATTCAAAATTAGTATAACGCAACTGCTTAGCATTCAAACTCTTCAATTCGTCCTGCAGCTTCTTAGGCATCACCATCTCAATATGTTAAATAAAATACCTTTTTATATTATTCCCCATGTAAATCATAAGTCCTCTCACAAAGTTCTCATAGCTTACTAGCTCTCTCAACAAAACTAACTCGATACTTTCCTCTCTCACTATTCCATGCAATAATTTTATTCAGACCCAAAGCCAAGAATCCAAAGCCAAGAACATACAAAATCCCAGACAACGCAATCTCAGGAAAATTAGTAGGACCTAAATATTTTATAATACCACTAATAACTCCAACTCCGACGAGGAATTGTATGGAGCTAATCCCTTTCCCACGAATCCCCTTTTCGGCATCTTCCAAAACCCGAATCGCCGAATTCACATAATCAAGCGTCATCGCCCAAACTTCCTTAATGTATTCAAGCGTATTAAACAAATCCTCAAACCGATACTGAAACAAATCATTTAAACTATCATCAATTTTAACTTTCTTAGAAATATCTCGCCGCGTCCGTGCATAATTATTCATCTGATTAATTCTATTTCTAATTAACTGCACAGTCTTCTGATAGCTATCAAGTCTAGCCTTATACTCTCCAATATCTTTTCCTCTAACAAATTCTTTCTTTCCAATCGCATCAATCTCTTCCCAAATCTTCCGATGAATATCAAGATACTTATGCAATTGCAACTTAAAATCACTAAAAAAAATCTGCATCTCCGTCAAAGTCGCTAATTCTTTTTTCTTCCCACTAGAAACATCAACAACAATATTATCCCTCGTCTTAGAAACCTTGATATCTCTAGACTGCGTCTCCAAATAAACCTCACCAAATTCAACTCCAACTTTAGATTTACTAACATCTTCGACAACCCTCTCAATTATAAACGGATGAATCTCTTTCATATTAGACAAAATCTTCGGAGTTGGCGCGCCCAAAGAAAACAAATAATTAATAGCAGGCGAAAACTTGTCATGAAAATAATTTTCAATTTCTTTTTTAGTCTTAGAAATATCAACACTTTCCTTGGACAAAACATAAAGCCCATCCTCAAAATACTTCAGCCTAACACCACTTTTGGTTTCAATTTCAAGATATTCCAAATGCCCAACAATCCGATTCACTGAAGTCAGTCCCAATCCAGTCCGCAAACTTTTCAACTTTTCTTTATCCAAATCCAATTCACTAGTCCCATGCAACAAAAACCGATGTACTTCACTCAAATGAAGCGTAGTTCTTTGATACCAACCGCCAAAAACAACCCTAACTTTATTCACCATCTTAAATAAGTCATAATAACATTTACTTTTTATATGTTACCCAAGCAAAATCCGTATTCATACGTGGACAAATTTTTCTTTCAAAAAATCTAAACTTTCACCCTCTCGATATCCCCAACAATTAACCAATCATCCATATTCCCAAATTCGCTTTTATCTATTTCAAAAGGTTTAACTTCTTTAACTTTTCCAACCCCAATTAAAACCAAATATCTTTTTCCGCCCCACTTCTTTTTCTGAGCATCGCTTAAAGCCAACTCTTCCATATTATCCTCGACCAAAGCAAAAGATTCAATCTCGCTGAGTTCCTCAGAATTAAAAACAGAAGTCACCCGCCCCCAAGCCCTAATCAAGCCCTCTCCATTATTCCGAATAAAGTAAAGCCCATCTCCAACATCAACTCGACCATAAGGCAACTTTCTTCCAGTTGCCCCACGAATAATCATACTCTTTTCTCCTGAAACCAAGGCCTCCATCTCTAATGCCTTAGCGTCTACGTAAACTACATGATCAGTCATTCCAAAGAAAGCTAATAATTATTTTTATATTTAACGATTTTCCAAAATCTAAGCAATCAATTCTCCCTCACCGACTTTTCAAAACCCCAACCCTATCACAAAATTCCGCAACCGGACACTCCGAACACTTCGGTGAAACAGGCAAACAAATCTCCCGCCCAAACTGAACAAAGGCACTATTAAACTCCTTCCAAAACCTTTTAGGCAAAATCTCCATCAACTTCTTCTCCGTCTCTTCCGGTGTCTTAGTCTTAATCCATCCAAGCCGATTCGGAATCCGATGACAATGAATATCAATCGGCAAAACAGCTTTCCCAAAAGCAAACGCTAAAACAATATTCGCGGTCTTCGGTCCAACATGTTTAATCGAAATTAACTCATCATAATTCTGTGGAACAACCGAATCAAACCGCGCAATCAAATCCTTCGACACTTCCTTCAACGCAACGGCCTTCTTATTAAAATGTCCACTTCGAAAAATAATCCTCTTCAATTCTTTCATGTCCAAATCTACAATCGCCTTCGGAGTATTAGCGACAGCAAATAAATCCCTCGAAATAACATCCGTCACTTCATCCCGAGCCCGAAGAGAAAGCAAACAAGAAATCAAAATCTCAAACGGCGTAGCATTTCCTCGCATAGTGTTTAGTGTAGTAGTGCTCCGCGGATATTTTTTAGAAAGAATATTCATAGTCCGAATAATATCAATTTTACTCATATAACACTAAAGAACAATCAAGTCTTAAATCTTTAGCCGCCAAGCCCCCAGCGAAACTGAGCTTTTCTATTGATGAAGTCAATGAGCCTTTCCGTATCAACGAGCTATTCCAGCAAAACTGAGTCATTCCATTCGCAAAGCGAATGATTCCCCCTCGGGTCAACCCAATCCTCGCCATGCTGGTAATCCGCACCCTCAATCGCAGTCATCTCAACTAAAGTCCCATTCTCACAAACAACCTCAAAGTCCCGACAATAATTATTTTCATCACAAACCGCAACAGTATGATGTCCATTACTTTCATTTACTCCAACAACAACCTCCCCAGTGGTCTCCCCAAATCCCAATCCAAAATAAACAATTACAATTAGCAAAACAACCCCAACTCCAATCAAAATTTTATCATCGCTATTCATTCCAATCAAACCCAGAAATCGTTTAATAATTTATCTGCCTTAAACAAATCTCGCGAAATAACATCTACAACCTCATTTCGCGCCCGCAAATTAAGTAAGCGTCGCATTCCTGTGCATAGCATTCAAAGTTGTCGTACTCCGCGGATACCTCTTCCCCGAAATATCCATCGTTTTGGAAATATTAATCTTGCTCATACAAAACATTAGGACCAGAATTTTATATGGTTATTCAAACTTTTTGTTAGGGTGTGGATGGCTAAGGTTGAAGAAGCTTCTTTTCTTTTTATAGTATTCACCAATAGTTTTCGAGCCTTCCCATAAATTGCTTTCATGAGCAGCAATTTGATGTTCTAATCTACACGGAGGAACCACTTCAATTTCCTCAAGGCCATCAAGTCCCTTATTAATTTTGTATGCTTTATATCTTTCAGGAAGAGCATCTGTCTCGGACTCAGGGGTTCTATAACACGAAACAACAATTTCGGAAGGAAAGACGACAAAATACTTTGCAATTTCTCTATTATTCAAATGTGGGTCTTGAACCATAGCTCCTTCTATTAATTCTTTAACAGCATTGAATCGAGATTCATCTTTCCTATCCCAAGTATGCGCTTCTTCCATAAATTCCAAATCAGCAAAATGTGCAATCCCATGGTCTCCAACTCTATCTACTCTAAAGCTCTCTGCCCTATATTTTGCCATAATTGGAATATTCGCATAAGGTATAAAAACTTTACTATAATAAATAATTTATTTTCTCTCCACTACAACCCCGTTTTCAACATCCTTCAAAACAAAACCCATCTCCAAAATCAAATCCCTAATCTCATCCGCCTTCTTCCAATTCTTCCCCTTTCGAGCCTCCTCTCTCTTCCGAGCCAACTTCTGCACCTCTTCCGGCACATCAACCTCTTCCCTCTCAAACAAATCCAACCCAAAAACCTCATCAATCTTCTTAATAGTCTCAACCTTGCCCAAAGCTTTCTCATCTCGAACCAAATCCCATAAAACCGCCATCGCTCTCGGGCAATTAAAATCATCATCCATTTCCTCTCTAAATCTCTTCAAATATTCTTCATTTATCTTTCCATCATCTTCAAGCCCCAAAACTAATCTCTTCAATCTCTCATAAGAATTCTTAGCATCAGTCAAAGCAGTTTCCGAAAAATCAAGCGGTCGCCTATAATGATTAGAAACAACAAAATACCGAATAGCCATACTAGGAAATTTCAAGTCCTCAATGTTTCGAAAATTCCCAAGACTTTTCCCCATCTTTTTCCCTTCAACCGTAATCATCCCATTATGCATCCAATAATTACACATCACTTTCCCATACCCAGCCTCGCTCTGCGCAATCTCATCCTCATGATGCGGAAAAATCAAATCCCCTCCCCCTCCATGAATATCAAAAGGCAAACCTAAAACTTTTTCAGTCATTGCAGAACATTCGATGTGCCACCCAGGTCTCCCCTTCCCCCAAGGTGATTCCCAAAAAGGTTCTCCTTCTTTCGCAAGTTTCCATAAAACAAAATCTCCATCATTTCTTTTTTCATCAGTCAATTTCTTCCTTTTTCCAATCTCAAGCATCTCAAGATTTTGCCCAGAAAGCTTTCCGTACCCCTCAAACTTAGCAGTATCAAAATAAACTCCATCATCTTCAATCAAATAACTAAAACCTTTCTCCTCTAACTTTTTAATCAACTCAATCATTTCAGAAACATATTCAGTTGCCTTAGGCTGAACATCCGGACTCATAACATTTAATTTAGCATATTCATTTTTATGTCCAGCCTCATTCTTCTCGCTAAATTCCCCAATACTCAATCCCGCCTTATTTGCCCCAGCAATAATCTTATCATCAATATCAGTTATATTGGAAACAAACTTAACATCAAATCCGGAAAAAATCAAATATCTTCTAATCAAATCAAACGAAACCTGACTCATCGCATGCCCAAGATGCGGAATCCCGTTCACCGTAGGCCCACAAACATACATGCCAACCTTGCCTTCATTCAACGGAACAAACTCTTCCTTCTTCCGCGACAAAGTATTATACAGTCTCAACATAAAAAACAAAACTCTCAATCATTTTTAATACTTCCCATAAAATCTCAATCAAACCTCTTCTTCATTCGCGGCTCAAAACCAAGAGACCTAGCCCAATCTTCAACATCAGCGGATATAACATTACTATCAGTAGGCTTCCAAGAATTACTACGCAAATAATCTCCAAGACCTTTCAGGGAACAACCATAAGCTAAATCAATATTGTCCGAATGGTACCCAGTAATCCAAGGCTCACGCCCAGGACGATAAAAACTAATACCACCTTCTTTAAATGAAGTCCATCTTTTAACAAAATCAAATAAATCTCCCGGTCCGCTAAGCCCAACATAATCAGTAAAAGGAATAAACCCGAATTTTCGAGCCATACTTCTATCAACATGAACCCAATGCCCAACATTCCCAATTTCCGCAGCTATTTCTTTCTTAATGTACTCATCTTCACTCATATTTTTTGGGTATTCTGGCCCAAAATTATTTCTATCAGATTCCAATTTTCTTCTAACTTTTTCAGGAGCAACTTTCCGCTTCAAAGATAGCATGCTCTCGTGATTTTCAAAAATATATTTTCTTAAACTTTCTTCATCAATAGGTTTACACCTGAAGTTATAAGTAGAATCTAAAGAAGGGCTAACTTGCCCGGCTTCATCCAGGTTCCAACTAATAAACATTGATCGTTCATCAAATCTAAATGACCCTCCAAGAAGAAATTCGACACCCTTAGTTACAAACCCGCTAAATCTTTTTTGCGCTATGAATGAAAATGGACTACTCTCTCTAATAACATAATCATAATCTTTCACCTCATCAAAAGACTTCCCCCAAGCATAATAATCTCCCCTCGCAATAGAAGTATAAGAATCAAACAAGTCTGAAACCTTCTTATCTGCCAAACAAAGTTCTTCTTCAAGATCTAGCCTTTCTCCCCAGCCTTCTTTTTCAGCGCGCTCATTATGCTGCTTAACCTGATGAGGAACATAGGTTCTTCTAGCAATCGCTTGAATCTGCTCTTTATTAAATCTATAAAAAGTGGCATTATAACCCCTACCTTCAAACCAATCTATAAAATTTGGATGAATCTTCCCCTTATCTTTAGACACATCAGTTATTATCTCTTCTCCTTCAATATATTCATTCATAAAAGTCACTATAAAATTCTCTTTAAAACAATTTATTGTTTTCAACCAATATGTTCAAATTCAAGTAGCCATACAAATCTTACTTACACATCAAAACAAAAACTCCCACCAACACCCAAATTAAAAACTTCACTCTTTCCAATCTTTATCTTCCCTTCTCCCTCATGGATATGCCCACAAAAAACAAACCGTGGCTGATGCTTTCGAATATAATCCAAAATCACGCGACTCCCAGCATGTTTTCCATGCCAACCCTTCGGAGCTCCATACTCCCCGCTAATCTTATCTAAGAATCCATAAGGCGGCTGATGACAAACTAAGATATCAACTTTTCCAAACCTTTCCAAAATCTTCTTCGCCTTCAAACTTTCCTTGCGAGCAACCTTCATCTTCTCCTTATCTCTAGACGCAAACTCTCGAACCCAACATTCATCAACAAAATACTCCAAGAAACCAACCCGAACTCCCCCAAGATTCCTAATCACATTCTTGACAAGATGCATCTTAGAATTATCATCAATCACCTTTCGCGTAGCCAAATGTTTAAACCCATCCTCCTCACTTCTCTCTCTAGCCTCAACGATTGTAGTAATCCCAACATTGCCCTGAATGCTATAAACAGGCGCAACATTAGCTAAATATCTCAAAACGCCCAATGTAGAATAATGAATCTCATCATGAATTTTCTTTTTCTCCTTAACCCCAACTTCCTTCTCAGCCAACCCTTTCTTGCTTCTCTTAATATTCTCAAAAAAAATATTCCGTGCCAAATTAGCCCGACCCAAATCCCCAGTCACCAAATAAAAATCAACATTCTTAGAAACCTTCCTAATTCTCTTCAAATCCCCATGCGGATCCCCAACGGCACAAAACTTAACCATAAAAACAAAACAAATCCAAACTATAAAAACCTAATCCAAATCGCCAAGCCAATCTCTAGCCGAAAGGCATATCTTTAGTGAAACGTTTCTCTAGCAAAGCGTATCTATAAGGCGAAGCCAATCTAGCATAATCGCGAAGCGATTATGCAAGCACTTCAACATCAAAAAAGTCCGTAGCATAAGCCACATTATCCTTAGTCACGGCAACGTGAAATCGAACAGTACAAAGCGGAGCGCCCTCAGGAATCAAAAATCTTGCAATCCCAAAATAACTCTGCCCAGGAGCAATTACCATGTCATCCGCTCGCCCAGTCTTAACCCAGGACTCGATATCTCTCTCGCCAATTCCACATTTCGTCCTAACATCAGGATCGCTAACCTTCACCTCGTAATGAAATCTCCCAGCTTCAACGGTTCCCTTTTGCAAATTCTTAACTCCAAACGCAACTCCCCAATCTTCACCTTGCTTGATCTCCGCAAGCTGATTCGGCAAATAAACAACAGTCCGCTTATCCTCAACAAATAACTTATTAATCTGATCTTTCACCTTGTCATTCATCTGCAAAACATTGCTCGACGCCCCACTAAAAATATTCTTAACCAAAACCATTCCCAAAATCAACATAGACATAGACAGAACAATAATAACAATCGTTCCAATAGACATCTCAATAGCACCTTTCTTCATAACAACTAACAGAACTTATTATTTATAAAAGTATTCATAGGTAATCTCAAATCACCAGATGTGTCTACTGGGTAAAAACTAGTTTTTAAGTTTCTCATCGGCAAACTTAAAAACTAAGAAATAGTTTTTCATAATATGGGGCTGTAGCTCAGTGGGAGAGCACACGGCTGAAGACCGTGGTGTCGAGAGTTCGATTCTCTTCAGCCCCATAGAATCGAACACGAGACAAGTCGAGAGCGAGCAATTCGCTTTGAGAAAAGAATTCTAAAGTATTTTTAGAAATGCAAATTGTGAGCAGATTCTCTTCAGCCCCATTTCTAAAATATAAAGATTAAACAATATAAAAAATTTAGAACAGTATAAGAAAAAACAAAGAAACTAATCTCCGAGGCAATTCTAAATTCCAATTTCTAAAATCTATCACCTCGAGCCGCAAAGCGGCGAGTGGGGCATAGGCCACGTTCTGTCAAACCTCTGGAAAATATCCAACATCCCATCTTTGATGAGCTTTCCAATCGCAAAACGATTGAGCCTTCCCATTGACATTATCAATGAGTTTTTCCACCAAGGGTGAGCTTGTCCATTATCGTGCTCGATAATGAGAAGGGTTTGTGCTAACATCTGACTAAGCCTGTACAAGACCGAAAACTTTAATCTTCGGCTTCCAGTTGCATCAACCAAGAGGACTCGTTCCACCCAAACTAAATTGGCTCGTCTCTATCTTCCCGACTACGCCTCACGACGCACAGTTTTCACTGCTGGTTTGTCCTCATATAACTAAATATACAAGAGATGCGCGGACCTTCCTCAGCGACCTAGAAATCATTAACATTTCTTTTGCCTTTTAGACAAGGTCACCGACAGTTAGCTGCCCCACTCAAGCGCAAAATAGCAAGCTATTCTACAAAAATTAAAGAAGATTTTGGGTTATAAGTTTAACTATTTAGAACTTTGAGCATATCCGAAATGTAAAGAAAATAGTTTATTAAATTCTTTTCTTAAAAGATTATTCTCTTCTGCTATTACTCTATTGACAGTATTATATTTTTTTATCATCATAATTATAGAGGCAATAACAAATATTGCATAAATTAAATAATAAATTAAGTTTCCTGTTTGTATAACTATGGAAAACATAGCAGCTAGGATAGCAATTGCAGAGATTACGAGAGAAACATTGCCAGATCTCCCCTGCTCATTTGATATTAGATTAAGCATATTTCTGTTCAAAAGAAATCTTCTATCTTCTTCATTGATTTTTTGAAAGTCAAAATTTAAATTTTTCATAAAATTCCCAGATTCTCTTCCCTTATAAAAATTATTATACTCCCGTCACAAAACACGCTTAACAAACCTACATCACCCGAGAATCATAACCCCAATGAAGCAAAGCCTGCCTCTGCCGAGCCCGACAATTCCAAGCCCCCTTCGGACAATTTCTTTTCAACTGCGCCGCATGCCGAGCAAACGCCTTCCACCTCCCAATCTGCCTAAAATCATCCGAACCCCTCCGACCCTTATAATACCGACAATACCACTGAAACCATCCCCGAGGGTCATTCATATGAATCCAACCCTTCTCTCTCCAATAACTTAAAGGTTTGCTGGCATCAACCCCAAAAAAATTCAACCTAAAATCTCTCTCGCCCTTCGCCAACTTCGCCCCCTTCAAATATTCCCCAAATTCCTCCACGCAATCTCTCATATAAACCCCGCCAAAAATCCCAAGCCTAAGCATCTGCTTCGGTGTCAATTCCGGCCGAAACTCCAAATCAAAATTCTTCCCTTCAGGTTCCGTCAAATAATATACATAACCCTTCTGCATTTTATCATTAACAACAATTTTCTTTTTCATTTGCCCCAATTCGCCCCAATTTTTTAAAATAAAAAATAAAAAATAAATAAACAACCAGTCTATTCCCTAAACAGCCCAACCAGTTCCCAAATACCAGCCAGCCCAACTAGAATATAAACAGTCTTCATTAGCCAAGTTATACTACTAAAAATAGTCCAAACCAAATTAAAATCAAAGGCCCCGACAAGACCCCAATTAATAGCACCTACTATAACCAAAACAACCGTCACCCACTCAAAAGCATTTCTTTCCATATTACCTCCTTTCAATGCTCCCAATGAAAAAGTAAAACAGATATATTATAAAAAACTTTCTACGAACTCAATTTCGCGAGACTCGTCGCACAATAAAAAATATTTCCATTAAATTATATAATGAAAAGAACAGTATAAGAAATCACCAACCTTTCTCTCTTCAATCGATATCTTAGTAAGATAAAATATGGCTTTTAGTAAACGCGTGCTGAACAAATCGCCAAAGCTCTTATGCGTACACACCGTTTCTATCAACGCAGTCTTTTACTGCGGCCTAAATTGTCTCGTTTTGCGAACTGTTTCGTGCTTAGATGCTTTCAGCACTTATCAGTCTACAGCGTAGCTGCCCAGCCTGCTCATAACAACTGGTAGACCAGAGGCTGCGAACCCACGTTCCTCTCGTACTAGAGGGTCCTTCCACTCAGACAATAACACATCTAGTAGATATCATACAAACTGTCTCACGACGTTTTTAACCCAGCTAACGATCCCTTTTAATGCGTGAACTCCGACACCCTTGGATGCTTGTGCACATCCAGGATAGGAAGAGCCGACAGCGATGTAGCAAACCGCCCCGTCAATGTGAACTATCGGGGGCGACAACCCTGTTATCCTTGAGGTACCTTTTCTGTCATCATCGTGATCCATTAAAAATCATCGATGGTTCGTTAAGCCCAACTTTCATTCCTGCATTCCTTGCTTTTCAAAATACAGTCAGACAAGCTTTTGCCTTTACGCTCTACTCCAGATTTCCGACCTGGATGAGCTTGTCTTTGGGCCCCGCAGATATTCTTTCTGCGGGGTGCCGCCCCAGCCAAACTGCCCGCCAATTGCTGTCTCAAAATTTCTTTAGATTAGTGGACCTATCAAAATTGGGTAGTGTTACACTTTTGCTCCATAAACACCGAAATGTTTACTTCAACGCTCCTACCTACTCTAAGCAATCATAATAAGTTCACAACAACAGGTTGCAGTAAAGGTCTACAAGGTCTTCGCTTCCCACTAGACGACACCGGCCTTTTCACCGGTAAATGATTTCGGAGGGTGCAAGTTAGGGACAGTGACAACATCGTTAAGCCGTTCATGCACGTCACCATTCAGATGACAAGGCATTACGCTACCTTAAGAGCCTCATAGTTAGGCCCGCCGTTTGATGGGCTTTCGACCGGTTGAAACCGGTGTTTAGACACCACCACTGGGCAGACTTCACCGAGCATACCAATCCTTTCGGAGTTGCGCTCAGCTACGTTTTTGGTAAACAGTCGTGCCATCCTTGTTACTGAGATCTACTCCCCCCCACAATGAATCATGGAAAAGAATAGACATCCCTTCTACCGAAGATACGGGACTATTTATGCCGAATTCCCTTAACTTGATTAACCCTTCACGTCTTAGCCTTCTCAGCTAGGGTACCAGTGTCAGTTCTTGGTACTGCTAAACTCTTTCTATTTTCTAAACTTTTCACTGGCTCTTGGACTCAGCAGATTAAAAAACAATTCGCAAATTTCTCTTTATTACAATCCACAAGCTTCTTGTTTTCGGTACCTCTCGGTACTCCACCTATCCGAAAGCGATTTAGAAACTTAACAAAAAAGTTAAGTACAGGAATATTAACCTGTTCTCCGTCGTCGTACTCAGTTAAGATACGACTTAGGTGCAGACTAACCCTTGGCTAATTGGTAGTGCCAAGGAAACCGTACCCTTTCGACGTCTTTCGGTTCTCAGAAAGATCAGATCCTACTCCCACCAGGATTCGCATTACTAATCGCTCCAGCCTCACTTACGTGAAACCTTCTGCGCAATTAATACGCCTGCTTACCATAACATCCTTTACTGGATGTATCCGAAGTATCGGTAATAACTTTTAGCCCCGTCCATTTTCGAGGCCACAATTCTCAATGGGTGAGCTGTTACGCTTTCTTTAAAGGGTGGCGGCTTCTGGACCTACCTCCCCACTGTCTCAGAATTATGACTCTCTTCGTTACACTTAAGTTATATTTTGGGACCTTAACTTCGGGCTCCCTTGTTTGGGTTTCGTAGTAGTATCTTACACACTACTGCTGTCTTCGGTACTACGCAGTTTATAAGTTCTGAGTTAGAAAAATTTCCGTAACAAAATTGCCCTGCAAAATTTATCTGTACTTTACCTCATAAACAAACTATACCGAACTATACCTAGGCATATTTCAGCAGGAACCAGCTATCGCCAGATTAGAATGGCTTTTCACCCCTATTCCCAAATCATCCAAGTACATGCACGTAACACCGGTTCGGACTTCCATTTCTCTTTCGAAAAACTTCGTCCTGTTCAGGAATAGATCATCTGGCTTCAGGTCTTATCCTTGTGACTAACGCGCTTTCACACTTGCTTTCGCTTCGCCTTCCTTTTTTAAGCTCGCCACAAAAATAAACTCCCTGGCTCGTTCTTCAAAACGCACGCTACAACTCCTTAAAGCCGTAGCTATCTTGTAACTATTAGATTTCAAGTCTTTTAACTCACTTGTGAGTGTACTTTTCAGCTTTCCCTCGCGGTACTCGTTCGCTATCGGACTTAAATTACTATTTAGGGTTAGGAGTTAATTCTCCCATATTCAGACGACTAATCCAAGTCGCCCTACTCTTTTAATACCTGACATATACCCTTCGTTTACGGGACTATCACCCTCTAAAGTGCTGCTTTCCAGCAAACTTCAACTCAAGTACTTAGTCATTATGTATCACCACATCTCTTACTGGTTTTCACCAGAGATTCAGCTTGCCCTGCTCCCCTTTCGCTCGCTGCTAATAAGGGAATCATTATTATTTTCTTTTCCTGCCGGTACTAAGATGTTTCAATTCCCGGCGTGACTTTGCCTCTCGGCATTAATGTGTTTCACATTCGGAGATCTCGGGGTCAAAGGTCGCATGCACCTCACCCGAGCATATCGCAGCTTGCCACGTCCTTCATCAAAATTTAAGCCAAGCTATCCGTCTAATAGTCTCATAGAATCTATCTTACTTTCTTCAATCAAATCATTTATTTAGTTTAAACTAAATGTCTATTAGTGATTTCTTATACTGTTCTCATCGAATATAAGATGGAGGTTAGCCATCATTCTCAAACTCCCCAAGCCAACTTTGTTGAACTCGGTTCATCGTTAATTTTTTTAAAAGCTGATTTGCTTTTTCTCGTCCGTTTCCGAACTTGAATATGAATGAACTTTTTGAAATGGTGTTCTCCATTTATGGACCCGCCGCGAATCGAACGCGGGTATCTTCGGTGCAAGCGAAGTATTCTACCACTGGACTACGGGCCCTATTATCGGCGCATGAGTCTCTCTCGCACCGGACTACAAATGATGAGGAAGATGATCAATTCTAAACTTGCTTAATAAATTTAAAAATTCTGTTCGAAAACTAACCATTTTAAAGGAAAGTTGAACTTTAAGAAAACCTTGGTTCTCTTAAGAATTTATAGGAGGTGATCCATCTGCAGGTTCCCCTACAGATACCTTGTGACGACTTAACCTACCTTGTCGTGAAAAGATTCTTCCCAAAAAGGGCTTCATCCCTACACAACTCGGTTGGTTTGACGGGCGGTGTGTGCAAGAGACAGGGACTTATTCACCGGGCGGTGCTAACACCCGATTACTACGAATTCCATCGTCATGAGGGTGGGTTGCAACCCTCAATCTGGACTGAGATATGCGTTAGGGGATTAGCTTCTCCTCTCGGAGTCGCATCCATTTGAACATACCATTGCCGCGCGCGTGTAGCCCAGGGGATTAGGGACGTACTCACCTAACGTAGCCCGCACCTTCCTCCTTGTTACCAAGGCAGTCTCGATAAGGTACCCATTTCTGTAGTAATTATCGACACGGGTCTCGCCTGTTACCTGATTTAACAGGTCACTTCACAGCACAGGCTGACGTCGGCCATGCATCTCCGCTCAGCGTGTCAGGTAAGCCCTTTAGACTGACCTTCATCCTGCTGTCGCTCCTGGTGAGGTTCACGGTGTAGAATCTAATTGAACCGCACGCGTCACTCGTTGTATGTCTCCCCGCCAATTCCTTTAAGTTTCGATCTTGCGACTATACTTCCCAGGTAGTTCACTCTTCGGCTTCCCTTCAGCACCGAATCCTCCCGAAGAGGGCCCGATGTTTAGTGAACAGTGTTTACTGCCAGGACTACACGGGTATCTAATCCGTTTTGCGCCCCTGGCCTTCATCCCTCACTGTCAGATTCGTCCTCGTAAGGTGCCTTCGCTCATTGTTAGTCCGCCACGGATTAACACATTTGACCGTTACCCGTGGTGTACTCCTTACGTCTACCGATCTCTAGCCATTCAGTATCTCCCGCACTTCACCGTGCTTGAGACACGGGATTTCACAAGAGACTTAAATGGCAAGCTACGGATGTTTTAGACCCAATAAAAAGGGATGCAACTTGAACTGCTGGTATTACCGCGGCGGCTGGCACCAGTCTTTCCCAGTCCTTATTCTTCCAGATTTTTACACTGAAAAAAAGCTTTTCTAAACGAAAAGCACTTTGGTTCGCTTTATCACACTTGCGTGCATTGTAAAAGTTCCGCGACTGCTGCACTCCGTAGAGCTAGGAATAGTGTCTCAGATTCCTTCTCCGGGCAACTCCGCTAAGAGCCCGTAATGATCATCGCCTTGGTAGGCAGTTACCCCACCAACAAGCTAATCATCCGCAGACTCATCCTTAGGCACGAGTTTCAAGGATTTGCCTTTCCAGGCCTAATCCTCTATCAAGTGTTAGACACAGTTTCCCGTGCTTATCCTTGACCTAAGGGTAGATTATCTACGTGTTACTGAGCAGTTCGCCTTCCTAATGATAAATCAAAAGAAATGACTTGCATGTCTAAACCCAAACCAAATAGCTGCATCCTCCAGCAGGATAAACTGGAATTAAACAAAATTTAATTTTATGTGATCATCTTAGAAAAGATGCACAAATCCTCATTTGCTTATCAAAGATAAAGGTAAACCTTTGATAATTTGCTATCATAAATTATAAAATGATATCTAAACTAATTCATACGTCGCACTGACATATTTTATTTAGAAAGATCGCTCCATCACTTTAAGACATAACTAGAATTGATCATCATCACACCTGACTCAGCGGTCCGGCGCTCATTCTAGCCTCAAAATTGTAAATTGAAGCTTTGGATATTATCTCCAAAGTTTTCATTTGTATTACTACTCGCAAAAAACCTTTTATAAACTTATCGCCATCAAAAAATATTTTCACCGACGGATTAATTTTTTTAAATTCTCATAAATATCTTTTCATCTTCAAATACAACTAATTTATTAAAAATAGCAACGATACAAATTTTCAATCGCAAATAAATTTTTATTAGACTTGCATAAAAAGTAAAAACAATTCAGGTAATAAAATTCCTGAAAATTATACAAATAAAAAGTATCAATTGTATTAGCAATTCCCGAAGATAAATTACAAATATAAAAAATTTCGCTTTATAGCGTCCCCATCAACAGCAATATTTATAAACGACAAAATATTGCAAGATATATGAACGAAAATAAAAGAGTAATTATCCTCGTGACAATAGCCCTAATTCTGGCTACGACTGCAATTGCACTAAATATGATGGATTCCGAAGTTTCAACTACAAGAGCTTCAACCCAAGAAGGAGACAACAGCGGACAAATAGGAATCGAAATCCAACCTTCTCCAGTAGAAGACAAACTAACACAAGAGACACCACAACAATGAAAAATACAGAATCAATAACATATATTTCAATCGCAACAATAGTAATTTCGCTTTTTTTTATCGGAACAGAGTTGACAGGTTTTGCAGTAACGGAAAATGAAACAGGTGTAGTCAATGTGACAATTCAAACATCTGCAGCGTTAGATTTTACGACAGCACTTTTTGATTTTGGCCCAGGAACAGTAGTGGGATCCGGGGCAAGGCTATTCAGTAACGGTACAAACATTTCTGGGATGTGGTCAATAACTCCAGGATTTTTAGTCCTTGAAAATATAGGAAATGTAAATGTAACACTTAATTTATCTGCAAATAAAACAGCGCAAGATTTTATAGGGGGGACTAGTCCAGAATTCAAAGCGCTAGTAACAGTAAATGAAACAGGCTCATGTGTAACTCCAGTAACATTTTCAGGAACATACCAAGATATAACAACAACTCCACAAATAGCATGCACAAATTTCCCCTATGATGACAATTCCGATACAGTTAATATAAATTTCCAAGTATACATTCCAAGCAATGCATTGGGTGCGAAAACGGTTGGAATAGTAGCAATAGGGGAATACGCATAATTTTAAAATGGAAGAAAACAAAAAAGTAATTATCCTCGTGATAATAGCCCTGATTCTGGCTACGACTGCAATTGCACTAAACATGATGGATTCCGAAGTTTCAACCACAAGAGCTTCAACCCAAGAAGGAGACAACAGCGGACAAATAGGAATCGAAATCCAACCTTCTCCAGTAGAAGACAAACTAACACAAGAGACACCACAACAATGAAAAATACAGAATCAATAACATATATTTCAATCGCAACAATAGTAATTTCGCTTTTTTTTATCGGAACAGAGTTGACAGGTTTTGCAGTAACGGAAAATGAAACAGGTGTAGTCAATGTGACAATTCAAACATCTGCAGCGTTAGATTTTACGACAGCACTTTTTGATTTTGGCCCAGGAACAGTAGTGGGATCCGGGGCAAGGCTATTCAGTAACGGTACAAACATTTCTGGGATGTGGTCAATAACTCCAGGATTTTTAGTCCTTGAAAATATAGGAAATGTAAATGTAACACTTAATTTATCTGCAAATAAAACAGCGCAAGATTTTATAGGGGGGACTAGTCCAGAATTCAAAGCGCTAGTAACAGTAAATGAAACAGGCTCATGTGTAACTCCAGTAACATTTTCAGGAACATACCAAGATATAACAACAACTCCACAAATAGCATGCACAAATTTCCCCTATGATGACAATTCCGATACAGTTAATATAAATTTCCAAGTATACATTCCAAGCAATGCATTGGGTGCGAAAACGGTTGGAATAGTAGCGATAGGGGAATACGCATAATTTAATATATAATAAATACCTACCAACAATTTATAAATTAAACATGCTCCAAATTAATATGAGGAGATTAATAATTTTACTAGCATTATCAATTCTGTCTTTTCAATTAATTCAGGCCGGAGGAGTAGGGATAAGTCCAGTTTATTACAAAGAATTTTTTGAACCAAATTTGGAGAAAGAATACATTTTCCACGCATTTAACACAAATCCAGAAAAAGGTATAAATCTTTATGTAAAAGGAGATCTCGCCGAGTATGTAAATTTAAGTAAAACATATTTACTAGGGGGTGGAGATTTTGTAGTTACCATAAAACTTCCTTCATATATAGAAAAACCAGGAACGCACAGAATATCAATAGGGGCAATAGAATCTAGTGGAGAGTTTGATAAAGCTAATCTGGGAGGAATTGCGGCAATTCAAGGACGAATAGATATCTTCGTTCCATATCCAGGAAAATATTCCGAATCAACATTCCAAGTATCAAATATAAACCAAGGAGAAAAGGCTCCCTATGAAATGGAAGTAAATAATTTGGGAACAGATTCTTTACAAGTGAAACCAACAATAGAAATATTTAAACCCAATACAACAGAAGTCCTAGTCACAGAAAGATTATCAGAAACATTATTGCAATCAAAAGAAACCTTTCGAGTAACAGGAACTTTAGATACACGAGATTTGCCCCCAGGAGACTATGACGTCGTGGCTACGATAGATTGGGAAGAAAAGCAAACAATCCTAAATCAAACATTAAGAGTAGGAGAATTCTTAGTAGAAATTATAGATTACGATTATGAATTTGAGCAAGGAAAAATAAATCCATTTAGAATAGAAGTTCAAAATAAATGGAATGCAAAAATAGACGAAGTTTTCGCATCAGTCTCAATAACAGATAATGGAGTAGTCGTAGGAGATTTCAAAACAGTCACGATAGATACAAGCTCATGGGAAATAAAAAACATAACAGGCTACTTTGATACAAGCACACTAGAAACAAAAAGATATACCTCGAGAATAGATCTTTTCTACGATGGAGAATCTTCTTCAAAACTAGTTGCAATCTATATAAAAGCACCTCCGAAAAAAACCTACATAGCTTATATTATAGTAATAACCATAGTAATCATTTTAATCATAATAGCATTTACTTATTTAATCCTGAAATTAAGAAAATTAGAACAAAGCAAAAATGAAAAGAAAAAATAGACTTATAATTTCAGCCCTTGCAATAATTATGTTATCTCTGATTGTAATTATGCAATCTCCACTCAATAGACAAACAATTCCAACAAGATTCATTGCGGGAGAAAATATGGGTTTCGACCTCGGACCAGGCAACTTAAACTTCGGGCTAATAGTTCCAGGCTACAGCGCCTCAAGACAAATAACAATTACAAATACCCAAACTCATCCAACTCTAACAAAAATAAAATCCTCAGGCGAAATCTCAAAATACATCATAGTTTCCGACAATAATTTCATTCTCGATTCAGGAGAATCAAAAAACATAACCTTCTCATGCTATCCAGAAAAAGGGCTTGAGCTTAGAGAATATCCGGGAAAAATCATAATGACAACTTACAAAGCCTAATCACTCCTAATCTTCTTCCAGACTAACCAACTTAAGGCTCCAACAATAACCCAAGGAATAACTCCAAAAACAAAATGCAACAAAACATTCAAGCTATCAACAAACCCTCTAACTAATTCACTTAACTTAACTAAAGCAATATCAGTCCACTCACTTCTCTCTTCTGTCATGCTAAAACTAATCGAAGAATATTCAATCCTATTATCAAGATTCTCTAAGGAATTCTCTAAATACTTAATCCGCCTCTCCTGATCAAAAATCCTATCATTTAAGTCAATCTGGTCCTTGACATCTTTGGCATTAGTATACATCTCCATATATCTTGCAAGCCTAGTTCTCTCAACGCCAATCTCAACTTCCAAGTTCTCATATCGTCCAGTCACATCTAGGGCATTCTCATTAAAGTCTTGAACCTCTCCAATCTCTTTCAGTTGCGCGACAACAGAGTCATATTTATTCGTATCAACTTTCAAAGAATAAGACCCATAAAAATAACCCTTCCATCCCTCGCCATTTCGGTTCACCCTCTCATTCAAAAGATAAGCGCCACTAGAGGTAACAATATTTTTCAATTTTTCTTCCGCAGCACCAAATTCACCACGTTTAATTTCTGTAGACAAACTAGAAGTCTTAGTAATTTTTCTTTCTTCAATCTCGGGTGCAAAATCCCCAGAAACACTTGCTCCAGGATAATAATCCATCATCTCACTGTCAATCATCCCATCATACCCCCGCTCAAAAGAAGCCCCGCCCAAATTCTTCATGCTATCAAAACTCTGATTAACGACCCCATTCCCGCCAGAAATAAAAACCAAGACAACAATCCCCAAAACAATCATCAGCCAATTGTCCCTAAGCGTAGCAAATTGTTTCTTAATACTCATGCAACATCAAAAACTCTTTTCTATATAAACATATTTATAACTCCAATCTAAATCTAATTTTTAAAAGTCTTGGACTTAGACTCCGTGTCTAACTTCTTCTCCAACCCTAATAGAATCTTCTTCTTCCTTCCTAGCCTTCATCCCGTCCTTAGCCTCTTCATCAGCTTCCATTGCAATAGCTCTCATCTTCTCTTCAATAGCACTTTCAGCACTCTTCAAATCAGATTCCTTTTTCTCTCGTGCAAGCTTCTTCTTTCGCGGTTCTTCTAAAACCAACTTCTCACCAACGAAATCTTCAAGACTAGGAACCGGCTTATCAATTCCGTGCGCCTTCATATATTCCCTAGCCATCAACCAGAAAAATAATCCCATCGACTTATTTGATTTATTATTCCCAATAATAACAACGTCGCAGTCCGCAGTGTGATTATTCGTATCACAAATAGCACAAACAGGAATCCTAATATTCTTAGCATCGGCCAAAGCGTTCTTATCTAGCCAAGGGTCGCAAATCACAACCATCTTAGTCTCAATAAAATCACTAAGAACTGTATTCGTCAAAACTCCCGAAGGATACTTCTTCATAAAAGTTCGAACTCCAGTAAGCTCACTAAACATCTTAGCCCCTCTCCATCCCGCCTCTCTCTTACAAATCAGCGTCCAATCATTAGGCTTAAACTGCTTAATAAAGTCAATCCCTTCAGCCAACTTCTTATCGACAAGCAAAGTATTCAAAATCGCTAGTCCATCAAGTCGCCTTCTATAAACATATTTCCTCATGCTAGGCGTAATAACCTTAGTCCCAAGATAAGCCGCAGTCTTAATGTAATCTTCAAGTGAAGTTAAAATCGTTTGGTCTTCCTTCTTTGCTTCAACCTGACTTACAGCTTCTGGATTATTATTTATGACAACCTCTTCGCTAACTGTTTTCTTTTTGTCTGCCATTTGTATATAATTCCGCTCAGGAGTAAACGCTACTACTCGAGGTAATCGAGCCCCGCACCTGATGCATAAACAAGATGAGAATTTTAGGTTTATAAGGTTACCTATTCAAACTTTTTTCAATCATCATTACTCGACGATGTTTAATGAGTCTCTCTCGCCCATAAATACCAGCCTTCAAAAAATCTCCACCAAACCCAACACAATAATCTGCCAAAATATCATCCATCGTCTCCCCACTTCGATGCGAAAAAATCATAACAATATTATTCTTTTTACAATATTCAACTACTTTTTTAACTTCCAAAATCGACCCAATCTGATTCGGCTTAATAATCATGGCATTGATAGCCTTTCCACGAACTGCCCTCTGCACCCGATCCAAATTCGTAGTCGTCAAATCATCGCCAACAATCAGACTTTTCTTTCCCATTTCACAAATCCCATTCATCAAAGATTTGAACCCAGAGAAATCATCTTCATCCATTCCATCCTCAACATAAAAAATCTCAAATTTTCGAATCAACTTTAAAATATAATCAGCCTGATCAGCCTTGTCACGAATCAAACTTTTGTTTTTATAGGTATAATATCCATTTCTATAAAAGCTAGACGACGCCACATCAAGCCCAATCCTCAAATCATACTTTTTAGCAACCTTCTTCAGAATCTCCAAAACTTCTTCGTTAGAAAGCGAAGTTCTCCAAGCGCCCTCGTCATTACGAAGTTTCTTCCATCCCCTAAACCGGCCCAACCCCCCAAACCCCCAAACCCCCAAACCCCCAAGTGACTTTTGCGCCAAAAGTCGCTTCGCATACATATAAGCCCGAATATTCTTAGTAATCGCCTTGCCATAAGTCTTCTCATCGCCAATAAGCAAGAACTCCTGGAAATCCGGTCTCTTCCCTTTAACTAGTTTCGAATGCAAACCACCCCCCATACAATTCCCAACAGGCATCGGCATCTTCGGCTTCCGCCCATCGTTCACATCGTCATTAATAAATTCCCAAAGTTCCTTCCCGCAATTCCTCGCAGTCGCCTTCAAAAAAACTCCTTCCATTGCATACCAAGCATTCCCGCCAAATTCCTCGTAAGTATTCTCAAATTTCCGCATCATCTCATTCAACCCTTTCAAGTCGTCAACTTTTTTGATAATAAAATTCTTCCCAGTTAGCCCCTTGCAAAAAACCCGAAGCAATCTCATGCTATAATCAATTCCTCGCTTATTCCAACACGCAACTTCACTCTTTCCCATAGATTTCCCAGACGGTGCAGAGCATTTAAACTTCCCTTCATAAGTTTTAAGTTCAATCTCAATACTCTTCTCCCCACGCGAATTTTTCACAAACCGCGGCATCACACTCTTAACGAACATAATCCCATAAAACAAAAAGACATTATAAACTTTACTTCAATAAATCGCCCTATTCAGAATCATCTTCAACTTCAATCTCAGTCTCAGAAAAATCCTCGTCATTCTCGCCAGAATCATCAATATTCATAGTCCCGCTCTCTGCTAATTCTTTCTCAACTTCTCTTTCCTTAGCAATCTTTTCTTTGTCTGAAGAAGAATCATCATCAACCCTAATATTTTCAATCGATTCCTTGTTCCTCTTAGGCATGGGCTTACTAACCGAAATCGGCAAAACACCAGAATCCAATTCTTTCTCAGCAATTTTCAAGGGGTCAAAATTCATAGCGTCAAGCTCACTCTCACTCACATCAATTAACAAAGGCGCATCCATAGAAATCTGCAAACCTCTAGCTCCAATAATTCGAGCTCTTTCATATTTAGAAAAGTCTGGTTTTGTCATCTTATCCGAAAACATGTTTCCTAACTTTGGGAAACATCTCCTTCCATTTAGATTCAGCTAACTTTAAAATTGTTTCCATATCACTACTAGAAATAGTTCCAGCTTTCCCTTTTTGCATAGCAGTAATTCGAGCCTTCCCCTTATTATCTCCCATGGCAATAGTTAATCTAAACTTAGAAATCGCTTCTTCGTCATGCCCAACATCAGCAACAATCACACTTCCAACCTTGTGGAAAGTCATACTAAAAGACAAAGCATCCTTATTCAAAGGAATCCTTTCACTCTCGCTATAACCTTCAATCTTGTCTTCTTTCTCATTATAGATAGGCATTCTAGCCCTTCCAAGAGCAATTAGAGCAGCAAGTCCAGCAACGTCCAAGATATTTCCATCATCATTAATTGTAAAGATATCAACAAAAACCTGCCAAACCTTTTCGCCTTTCTTGATACACAACTTCTTCATATCAATAAATCCAGATTCTCGAATTCCTCTATCAATTACTCGAGCAAGCTCAACAGAATCAATCCCAGGTTTTCCAATATCAAATTGTTGCGAAGCCATAGGATGCAATTCAGCACTAGTCATAAAAGTCCCTTCGTCAGCAGAATCAGGATACGGAACAGCCAAAGCCAAATGAACACCGGCCAAAACCTCAGTCTTTCCAAGTCTAACTCGAATAGCACTAGCCGAATTCCTACTTACATTATCTTCAACAAAAAGCTCCCTATAATCCTCACTCTTTCGTCCGTCAAGTCTTTTCCCAGATTTCAAATAAGACTCAATCTTTTCTATCTGCAAATTAGGCATATTAAAACTACTCATCTTGTCCTCCAGCATTCTTCAACGCATCCATCTGAATTTTTAGAATACCGCCACAAGCCTTTTTAGCCATTTCGATAGCAGCTTTAAGTTCATCAACAGAAATCTTCCCATCAAGTTGCAAAAGTGCAATTTCCTTAGTCCGCGAAGTCATAACAACAGGGATATCAGTCGAACCTTCACCATCATGGAAAGTCGAATCCTCATACTTATTCAAATCAACAACCAAAGTCTTATCAATCTTACCAACACCAATAGCCGAAACCATTTCTCTCATGGGAATTCCAGCGTGAGCCAAAGCCAAAGCAGCAGCATTAATACCGGCAACACGAGTCCCAGCATCAGCCTGAGGAATCTGAACAAAAACATCAACTACAGTATTTGGAAAACCAGACAAATCAACAACAGAACTTAATGCCCATTCAGTAACCTTACTTATCTCTTCACTTCTTCTGTTCGGTCCAGGTCTAATCCTATCTTCAACAGAAAAAGGCATCATCCCGTAAGAAACTCTCAAAATCCCAGTCTTAGCATCCTGCATATGTTGTGGATGCAATGTTCTAGGTCCTCGAACAACAGCAATAGCCTTAGTCTTACCAGTCTCAAAGATAGCAGAGCCATCAGCACTAGGAACAACTCCAACTCTAGCCTTCATGGGACGAACCTCACTAAAACCTCTTCCGTCTTCTCGCTTAGTATAAATTCCTTCTGCCATTATTCAAACTCCTCCTCATCGTCAGTATTCTCAGCAATAATCTCAACTTCACTAATTTCCAACCCCATTTCCTTAATCAAATTTCCAACTTTCTCAGTCAATCCAGGAAGAAGAACATTCTCGGCAATAAACTCAACGATTTTTTTCGCAGAAACTTCCTTGTCAGTATCTTTCCCAGAAATCCAAACCTTTCCATTCTGTCCAACAGTTACGTCACATCCAGTCGCGTCCTTAATCATCTTAACCATACTGCCTTCCTTTCCAATAATCCTTGGAACCTGATTAGCCCCAACAGAAACAATCATCCCGCCATCAATCTTGCCGTATCCTCTCATCTTCATAGAAACGTCGACTCCTCGAGATTTAACATCCCAAACCTTAACAATAACAGTCTCGCCAAAATTCAAAAATTCAGCCATTTCATTCTTGTTAACATATCTTGGAACTTCAGCTACGGGCAAAAAGGCATTTTGCGCCCCACCAAAATCAATCAACCAGCCATTAAAAGTAATATCAACAATAGTCCCAATAATTGTATTCCCCCGTCGTGGATAATACGCCCCACTCACAGGAACAACTCTAACATGCTTCTCAAAAATATTTGCAATTCCCCAACGGTTAGCAACAACGTCTACTCCGTCCCGATAAGCACCATCGCCAGGTAAGAATTCATTCCCAGAAACAATTACTTCTCCAGGTATTACAATTTGCCTTTTTTCCTTAGCCATGTTTTTTGTTCGAGATAATCAGTATAATGCAGTCCTAGCGCCCATTGACGCCCAATTTTTTCTCGTATAATTAATTCTATAAAAAGTCTTTTATAAAGTTTTCTACTACCTATTCAAAAAATCATAAAAAATAAAATAAAATCATTTCTGGCAAGTCCATAATTCTAGCTAAAGATGTAGCTTAAGTGGTAGTTTACCTATTGCTTAACTTCTTCCGACATCACACTTCCCGAAGTCGCCCCATTAACCTTATCATAAAAATCCATCAACAATCCCGAAGGCACCTCAACTACAACTTCCAAGTCCCCATTATTTCTCCAGTTCTCCTTAACCATAAACTCTTTCACAACCCCATAAGCCTTCCCAGAATGAATCGCAGGAATTAATAATTTAACCTTCTTCTTCTCAACTCTAACTGGCAAAACCTTTACCAACTGGTCCAAAATCTCCTGAACCTGTCCTTCAATGGGCTTATTCTTAACATTAACATGTGCTTCCTTCAAAGCCTTCATAATCCTATCCGGTGTATAAGGTCGCCCCTCAGGACTAACCGCGTTTCGAACCAAAAAATCCACAACCTGCTTATACTTCATGTCTTGTTCCTTATGCAAAAACTCCGTAGTCCGAACAACCTCGCCGCTCTTAATAATCTTCTCAGCAATCGCCATAAAGTCATTAGTTCCAAAATTACTCTCCAAATCATCCATTGATGCCCTCTCCCCACTCTTCAAATTATGAAAAACAGCGTCATTCAAAACAGCCACGTTAATATTTCCCTCACCTTCAGCGACCTTTAACGCCTCATCCAAATCAACAAGAATCTCATAATGCTTCCCACTTTTCTTAATCCGTGCCGTAGTATTCACCATAATAGAAATAAAGCTCCCAGGTTTAAATATATATGTAATAATAGATTAGAAATAGTTTGAGATTTATAAGATAATTAGGATAACACCACAGATTATAAGAAACCTATTTTTCCCACTCTTTCAAACCATGCAGACTCAAGTTTATGTCACCTTTGCTCATGCCATTGTTTCTGCCAAAGAATAGTTCCATATTAGAATAAATTATACGAGAATTACTGACTCGGAATTCTGGACTAATCCCAAAAGAACTTTCACTTTTACCTTTAAATAAAGTTAACATGCAATTATCAGAAGGCTTAAACCTTTTCTCATTTTCACATATTTTTTTGAATCTTCCATTTTTATCAAGATATTTTTTCATATAATAAGAGACATTAAACTGAGGATTAATTAGAAAATCTTTATGCCCATTTTTTTTATCCAAGCACCCTTTTTGATGGGATGCTGCACCAATTACTTTCGTGACGGCTACATAAGTTGTATTTTCTATAGTATTATATTGTATATCATAAGGATAATTAGTTTCTATGCTGCCATTTGGTTCATTTGAAGGCAATACAACTGGATTAAGATTTTCATAGGATAACCAAGATCGCCTGTTTTTTTCGATAGCTTTTTCTGCCTCTTCATCTATTCTTTTTTTCACTTCTGATTCATCTTGCACATAAAGAGAAAGTTTTTCCCCCAAACCGTTTTGAACTTCTAGTTCGAATATATTAGTATCTCTTTGAGCCATTGAAAGAATTTTTTCTAGTTTTTTCCCTCTATCTTGAAAAGTCTTGCCTCCATGACAATGTTCTTCCATAAAGTAGTAGTCTAAACTTTTAGTAAACATTCCCCCCTTACTTATTACATCCAGTGTGGAATTTCTCACTGAAATATTATAACTTCCAAGAATCCAATCTGTCCCAGGAATCGTTCCATTATAGTTTCCTATCACAGCAATCTGTCCTTTGTCCGCATATAAAATATCCTTGGAACTACGATATTTTTCTAAAATTCTACATATCTCTGAATGACAAGGGTTTTTGGAAAATTCTCTAGAACTAAGTATAGATTCTACTTGTTTTTGAGCTAATTCTTTATTTGATATCTTCATAATAAAATCAAAACCAATCCTTACTTAAACAAAATCGCCCCCCAAAGGGGAACATTTAAATAAAACAAAACCCAGCAAAACAAATGCAAAAAATATTAGAAGATATCGGCCTAACACCCGGCGAAGCAAAAGTATATTTAGCATTGCTAGAACTAGGCGAAAGCAACGTCACCCCAATTGCAAAAAAATCAGAAGTCTCTCTATCTAAAATCTACTCAATAACAAATGGTCTAATAAAAAAAGGACTAGTATCATCAATCATCAAAAACAAAGTAAAAAAATTTCACGCAGCACAACCAGAAAGAATAATAGAATACCTCAAAGAAAAAAGGAAGATCATAGAAAATGAAGAAAAAATAATCATAGAAAAACTTCCAGAGCTTAATCTAAAATATAACAACACAGAAGAAAAACCCATAGCAGAAGTTTACGAAGGGCTCAGAGGAATGAAAACCTTCTTCGAATATATCCTATTAAACACAAAAAGGGGTGAAACAATTTACGCCCTAGGAATTCCAAAAGAATCCTCAGAAAAATATGAAGCCTACTTCTTGCACGATTGGAATAAAAGAAGAATAAAAAAAGGAGTATTAAACAAAGTACTCTATAATGCTAATGCCCGAGAAGCCGGAGCTAAAAGAGCCAAGACTCAACTAATGCAACTCAAGTATCTCCCAGAAGAAATTAAAACGCCATCTTGGATTCAAATCGCAGGAGACGCAGTAGCGACAATCCACGCAACAAAAACTCCAGTTTGCATAGTAGTCAAAAATAAAGATATCGCAGATTCACACAAATCATATTTCAATTATTTATGGAAAAAATCCAAATCATAATAACAATCTTTCAAAGTTTTCACAAGAAACCATGCGGCGAAGCCCATGATTTCTTGTGAAATAAAAATCTAATCTCTAAAAGCGAAGCACCCTAATCCCTAATTCCTCAGCGTGTAAGCGCTGCCCCGCTAACCTTCAAAATCTTAACACCCTTCCCACTTTTCTTAATCCGTGCCGTAGTATTCACCATAATAGAAATAAATCTCTAACCTTTAAATAGTTATTCCAATAGTCCTCCCCTCTCCTTAATCTCTATAGCTCTCCTTCGTCTTTCTTCAGCAATATACTTAATAGGATTTTCAGCATTAAAAAGAGAATGAAGTTCATCAAAAGAACGAATGGATCTAGACTCCTTCCCTCCCCATCCAGTTCTAATGGTCAAAGCAACCGAAGTTTTAATCTCTCCCAGAGGATCATCTTTATGATTAAATAAATAATGTCCAACAACAAGTCGAGTGTCTTCAGGAACATAAAAACCTATGGTACATGCACGAGAAGTTTTCCAATCCAAAAATTCAGAATAAACATTTAGTGTTTCTCCTACATATAATCGATGTCCTTCCCCTTCACTTACATCAATGCTAGCAGTCAATTTTTCAGCCTCACTCACAGTCATTTCCATAATATCCTCACAATGAATATTCTGCCTCTCAAGATGAATCTTATTACATCGAGTTCCCAAATCAGCAAGCCTAGAAAAATTATCTTTATCAAAACCCTTCTTGGTAAATAGAGCATCAACAACAGGATTAAGATAAGAAGCTTGAACTTCATACATAAACCCAGAAGTATTTTCTCTAAAACCATTCATAGAAAAATTAAAGTGAGAAGCATCTTTGATTGCGAATCTCGTGTGAACTCCATTCTTCCATTCTTGCTGCATTACAACATTAGGTACAATAACATTATTCATAAAACTAGGCTAGGCAAATTGTTTATAAAAATTATTATACTAAATTTTAAAATAAAAATCCGTGAAATCTGTGGCTAAATTTTTCTCTCAACTATAACAAGCCCTTCCCGCTTAACTTAAAAATCTCAACACCCTTCTCGCCCTTGCTCAAAATCCCAGCATCAAATCTCTCAATATCAAAATCATCCCCTTGCGCTTCTTTGAAAACTTCCAAAGCCAACTTCAAACCTTCTTTCGCAGTTAAGTTCTTTCTATACTTCTCCCTCAAAATCTTCCGAATCTTCTCATCATTTTCTCCAATCGCGTTAGCCTTATACCTCAAATAATTTCCAGTAATATCAGTCGTATACAAAACAGGCTCTCCATTAATCCCACCAAACATCATAGAAACGCCAAAAGGTCGAGCCCCACCATACTGAGTAAACTGTTGCTTAACATCGGCAATATCCCGAACAATCGATTCCGTGCTAGGTTCCGAATCATAAGTCATCCGATGTTGCTGAGCAATAAGCCTTGCCTTATCAATCAAAACCCGAGCGTCCGAAGAAATCCCTGCCGAAACACAAATGATATGGTCATCAATCTCATTAATCTTATTAGCGCTTTCTTCAACAACCAAACTGTCTTTTTTCCGTCGGTCCGAAACAATTACAACCGCATCCTTACAGACAATCCCGACACTAGCAGAGCCAAGCCTAATCGTTTTCTCCGCGTATTCAACTTGCAAGATATGTCCATCAGGCGCAAACATAGTCGCAGCCCGGTCATACCCCATCTGCTGGTGCTGTATATCATCCATGCTAAAACAAAAACCCCACAACTTTTAAGTCTTTCCCTCTCGAAAAATCCACACATCCATAAAATCCGTGTCCTATTTTTTTTCTTTTAATCCACGAAGCGTCCCGCTAACTCTCTCAACCCTAATCCCAACCAAAGCAAGTCCAGCCCGAACCTCATCTAAACTCCCAACCAAACAACTTCCAATAATATACCCATTCCCAATCTCCAGCTTAAAATCTCCAGCATCTAAATTAACTTTCATATAAGCGCTTCGAGCAAATCCCAAAATCCCAACATAATTCAAAATCGCCTTCTCAACATCCTCGTTTCTAGCCCTAACCAAAAAATACCTTCGCCTATCCCGAGCCGACGGCCGCAACCTCAATTTCTTTATCTTGCTCGCCATCTTATATCTTAAGCCCCAACCTTTTTAATTCCTTCTTAAGCTCCTCATCTTTTTCCTTCCTCATCTTCCTACGAGCCCTTTCTCTAATCCTCGCATTTTTCCTAGCTAGCCTATCTTCCTCATTACTCTTCAAAACCCAGAGAATAACTCCTCCAGAAATTACAACCAAGGCTACAAATAATAATTTATAAAAATAAAAATCTTGTATTTCATCGTCTCTTACAACAGGAGAGATAGGAGTTATCGAAGTATCATTTTCCTTTTGTAAAACCTCAGGCACTTCAATTATTTCAAAAATCCTCATCACCGAAACATTGGCTTTCCTATTTGAGATACCATTTAACCTAATAGCCAAATCATAATAATTACTAGAACTCAAATTCAACTTCACCTCTTCTCTAACACTCAAATTCAAATTCAAAGGTTCACTCATAACAACAATTTCCGCATAATCCTTTCCAACTTTAGAAACCGTCAAGCTATGACTTCCAGACGGCAAATTAAAACTAATCTTATCATTTACTCCAATCAAAAAAGACTTGCCCATAAAAATTTCCTCAGGCCTAACTTCAATAACTTTCACACCAGAAGAAGAACCTCCGCCTCCACCGCCAGAACTAGATTGAGCATCAGTCGTAAAACTCCCAGAACTATTTACACAATTAGTCGCCTTATCACAAGACCGAACAACATAGGTATATCCAGTAGAGGAACTTAAGCCCGAAATAGAAATCGAATGATTCGTTGCATACTCACTAGAATTAGACCAAGTCCCACCACTCATCCAAACAGAAGAATTCGAAACCTCATCAGTAGTCCAAGAAATCACAGCCGAGCTCGTCGACGCATCAACACTCAAATCCGAAATCACAGGCAAGCTTACATCATACTCAATAGAAAAATTCACCCCATCTCCAACATCTGAATTATTATTTAACGCAACGCATCCCCATAAATAATCATCTTCTTCCAAAAACGTATAACTAAAATTCGTAGTATTTTCTAGTCCAGAAATATTCCTACTTTCATTTCTAATTAGGTCCCCAGAAGAATTCCAAATTCTAAAACTTATATTCGCCAACTCATAAGCTACATCAGTTCTGGCAACACAACTAAAATTAGTCACATTAACATTAGTATAACTTTCATTAACAGGTGAATTCAAATCAACAACAATCTCTCCAATCGTCAAACTGAAATTGTCCGCAGCACTCCCAAAATTTCCCAAAACATCCTCGACAAAACAATTCCAAACATATTCTCCCTTGGGCAAATCAATTAAATTAAAATTCGTCTCATTAGTGGTCCCGCTCAAATCTCGCGTTCCATTATAATAAATTTCAGAAGAATTCCAAATCCTAAAAGTTACATTAGCAAGCTGCCAGTCGCTAGCATTACAAATAAAACTCTGATTCAAACTTAAATTGATATTGTTATTCAAGGGCGAAACAAGAGAAACATCTGGGGAATCAATATCTAAAGAAAGTAAAGCATCATAAACATTAATTCTAGTAAAATTATATCCACTCCCGACAGAATCATCAAGTCGAATTCCACTAGCATTCAAAATACTATCGATTTCGGCAACGCTTTTAGTTTGTTCGCTGTTAACCAAATATTGCCTAATTAAAGCGATGGATCCAGCCACATGAGGGGCAGCCATGGAGGTCCCACTTTTAGATCCAAAACCTCCACCAATAACACTAGATATTATGTTCGAACCAGGAGCCATTAATTCGAAGAGAGCACCTCTCATAAAATCAATTACATCAAGATCATTAACTGCCCCAACCCGAGTCGCATTTTTAACACAAGCAGGAACGGCAACGCCAATAGTACAATTTGTCTGCCCAACACCATCACAATTTCCAGCTGAAACAACAACCGAAATATTTTTAGCAACAGCAGCATCTATGAAACTCTCAAAATAATTTCCACTGCAATAAGTGTTATAAGTAGAATTGTCTCCAAGGCTCATACTAATAACAGAAATATTAAACCTGCTAGAGTTGGCGACACACCAATCAATCGCGGCAGCAATATCTCCACCATCCCCATTTCCATTATCATCCATAGCTTTCATGGCGATAATTTTAACATTAGGAGCAACCCCACTATAAGTCAAATCGGAAGAAGCAACAATCCCAGCAACATGTGTCCCATGCCCTTCGTCATCCATCGGATACGTGTCACCATTGACAAAATCATAACCTCCAATAACTTTACATTCGGAAGATGCGTTATTATTCCCATAACATCCTCCAAAAGCGGCATGGGTATAATTAACACCAGTATCTATAATACAAACAGTCTGACCAGCCCCAGTAATATTAGCACCATTACTTCTTAGCGCCCAACTATCATTACCTCCAATTTGCGAGACACTAACATCTAAAGTAACACTAAATTCTTTATCTCTAACAACAACAACATTTCCAAATTTTTTTTGTAACTTACCTAAGTCTTTATCATCGACTTCGGCGGCAAATCCTTTAACGCTAAAGAATTCATGTGTGACCTCCATCTCTATATCCTCTGAATTAACAGAAAATCCTCGTGCTTCTAAAATATCATCTTCTAAAATAATAACAGAAACTTTTCCCCCACTAACAAGCCCCACCAAAATCATCCCAAAAACAAAAACAAAAATCCACTTATTCATCCCAAACAACCCCGCACTTACCATCAACAACTCCACAATGCCCAGCTCCACAATCCATCGCCCCATCTTTGCATTCCATAGTACAAAAAGTCCCACTACAATCAGGTGCATTAGCTATCCCTATACATTCCACGGCATGACAACAACTAGCAGCAACACAATCCTCATCCCTAATCCCATAGCTACCAATTTCCAAACTAAACCAAAAAAATAAAGCAATCAACAAAATCTTAATCACAACAATTATCCAAATCAGTTTACATTTATTCATAAAAAACAAAAACATTCAAACATTAAAAACATTACCGACCCCGATAAATAATAGCAAACATCCAGACAACAACTCCAGTCGCAAAGAAGTAAGAATGCATCGGACTAAAAATACTCAAGAGAAGACCAAATATAATCGGACCCAAAATAGAACCCAGCGCACCAATACTGCTAAGCGCACCATCAACCTCGCCAATTTTTCCAAAGTCACTATTCCGTGCCATAACTCCCATGTGCGTCAAATTACTCAACTCAAAACTCAAACCAGCAATGAACATCGAAGCCAAAAGCAAATAATAATTCGGAGAAAAAGCAAGTACGAGCAAAACCAAAATTAGAGAGCAAATGCAAAGATAATATCCTTTATATTTAACCCTGTCCGCAAATTTGCCCAAACTTTCCCCAAATAGCGATGGGATAGAATATGCCAAAATCAAAACCGCAGAACCAACCAAGCTCGTCCCTCGAGAATAAGTTACAGCCGGAGCAAAATAATAAATAACAGTACTCATCATATCAAAAAAGAAAACAATTATCGCCAGCCTCTTCAGCCTCCAATTAAAGCCCTTAACTTCCCTAAACATTTTCAAATAAGGATTCTCAAATTTCACCTTTTTCTTAATTCTCTTTTCCTTTAATCTCAACACAATCAAAAAAGAAACAATAGAAGTAGGTACAACCATTAACAGCAACCAATGAATTTCAACATACTTAATCAGAATAAACCCAATCAAAACTCCGATAATCCACCAAAGTCCAGTAATCTTATCAAAATAACCAAAAACGGAAGAACCTTTTTTCTTAGAAGTATGTCTAATAAAATAACTTTCTCGTCCTATCTGATCAAGCGAAAAAGATACCCCGTTCAAACCTCTGGCAACAATAAGAAAAACAATCATCCCAGTCATTCCCGCCAAAAAATATCCTAGTCCAATCAAAACATAAATAAGTAGTCCAAAAAGTATAAGGTATTTAGCTTTAAAATTATCAGCAAACATTCCAGCAAAGGGAATGAACAAAAAGAAAGTAATATAGTAAATAGAAGCCAAAAGTCCAGTCTCAAAAAATCCCCCAGCAAACAAAAGAAAAAACACCGGAATAAAAGTATCTCCAAGCCCCCATCCAAACCACCTCACCGAAGTGCTAAGTGTCAACAGCCTAATCCCCTTATCGACCTCCTTCATCTCCAGCCAAGTCAAATCCGATTTAATAACATTCCCCCGTACCTATTCTTATCGAATAACAACTCCAAAAGCCCGAACCTTTAAAAATAACATCATCTTAAATAAACAAAGATGGTGAAGGTACACACAGTAGGCGGCTTCTCAGAAGTGGGAAAAAATATGGTAGTAGTTGAACTCGAAGATGATGCATTCATTTTCGACGAAGGATTCTTTCTCCCAGCAATCGTTTCGATGGAAGAGCGAGACAAAATGATGACAGAAAAAAGACTAAGTACAATCAAAGCAATCCCAGATGATTCCGCAATCCAAAAATTCAAACACAAAATCCGAGCCCAATTTATCTCACATGCGCATCTAGACCATGTAGGAGCAATTCCATTTCTCTCAGACAAATACAATGCTCCAATCTACGGTACACCTTTCACAATGGAAGTCCTAAATTCACTTCTAGCTGACAATGGAATAACTCTAAAAAATAAAAGATATTCAATTAAACCAAATACGACATTTTCCATTCAAGGCAAAAATCAAAAATACCAAGTCGACTTCATCAACATAACACATTCAACCGCGCAGTCCCTAATGATTGCAATACAAACTCCAAAAGGCGCAGTCATTTACGCAAACGATTTCAAATTAGACGACACGCCAGTCTTCGGACTAAAACCAAATTACAAAAGACTTAGGGAAATATCAAAAGAAGGAGTCTTAGTATTCGTAGTAGATTCCCTTTATTCAGGCTCAGAAAGAAAAACCCCTTCGGAAAAAGTAGCACGAGTTTTGTTAGAAGAAGTCCTGTTAACAATCCAAAACAGAAATGCAGGGATGATAGTTACAACATTTTCTTCTCATATCGCAAGGCTAAAATCCATTGTGGAATTTGGAAAAAAATTGAACAGAGAAGTGGTCTTCTTGGGAAGAAGCCTGGACAAATATTCAACCGCAGCAAAAAATATCAACATAGCCCCATTCTTAAATGATATCAGAATATCAAAATACCGAAGACAGGTAGAAAAAACTCTTAAGCATGCAGAGAAAAATAGAAAAGACTACCTAATCGTTTGCACGGGACATCAAGGCGAGCCAGGTTCAATTTTAGAAAGACTTTCTCGTCATCAGCTTCCGTTCAAACTTAACAAAGACGACAACATCGTATTCTCATCTTCGATTATTCCAACTCCAGTAAATCAAGAGCAATTCGCAAAAATGGAAAGCCGGCTAAAAAAAGCAAAACCAAGAATTTTTAGAGATGCTCATGTTTCAGGGCATGCAGGGAGAGAAGATCTCCGAGATATTATGCAAATAGTAAATCCACAACATGTAATCCCATCCCATGGGGGATTCGACAAAACAGAACCAATGGTAAACTTAACAAAAGAGCTAGGTTACAAACTTCATAAGACCTGCCACCTTATGGAAGATGGAGGCATATTAAAATTGCAATAGTGCCTCCTTCTAGGGCTCAAGAAATTTCAGGTGGAATAAAAAACGCGTTAGATAGAGGAGACTCTCTGTCAAAAGCAAAGCAAAGTTTCATCAATTCAGGATACACTCCACAAGAAGTTCAAGCAGCGGCACAAATGATAAGGTCAAGACCACTCCAGGCAACAAAACCCCTAAATCCTTCCCGCGCAAAATCAGCACAATCAACCCAGTTATCAACACAAACAATCATAATTCTAGGTTTAGTCGGAGTGGTAATCCTAATCATCGCAGCAGCTCTCGGAATTTTCTGGGACAAAATATTCGGAGCCTAAATGGAAATATACCAACCCTCAGACGATTCGCTACTCTTCGCAGATTTCCTAAGAAAAGAATTGCCAAAACTAACAAAGAAAAATTCAGATTTAAAATTCCTAGAAATAGGAGTAGGCTCAGGCATTCTCTCAAAAACAGCATCAGAATTTTTAGCAGCAGAAAATATTTTGGCATTAGACATAAATCCAGACGCAGTAAAGGTTCTCCAAAAAGAATCCTTCAAAGTAATTCAATCGAACCTTTTTGATAAAGTTCCAGATTATTTCGATTTGATAATTTTCAACGCTCCATATCTGCCACAAGATAAGCGAGAGCCAAAAGATTCTAGAATAGCAACAACCGGAGGCAAAAGAGGCGACGAAATATCTTTAAAATTTCTAAGACAAGCAAAACGACACTTAAGAAAAAACGGAAAAATCTTTCTCCTGATTTCTTCTCTAACACCACAAGACAAAATAAAAAAATTATGGTCATACAAAATAGTAGCCAGAAAAAAAATCTTCATGGAAGAGCTTCTAATCCTAGAGTTCGAATAACCACTTTTTATTTTCTGTATTCTGGAAGTTTTCGATGCTGCCTTAAGCATTCAAATACTATAATAGAATAAGCTTCCGCAAGCCCAAAACATTCCAAAGTATCGACGGTCGGAATCACAAATTTTTCCACCCCATCTCTTCTGCTAATAGCCCGTGGCAATCCATAGCTTTCACAACCAAAAATAACAAGCCCATCTTCAGCAAATTCAAAATTATTATCCGAAATTCCCAGCCGTTTGCTTCTGGGAGAAAGCAGTGTAGCATATTTATTTTCATAAGAATCAATAAACTCTATCGGGTTCTGAACCGAAACAATATCCAAATAATTTCGTCTATTTCTCCGACAGACAGCATCAGTTTGTTGTGCTGCTTCAGGATTCTCCAAAATTCTATGTTCATCATATAAATGAATCTTCGTCAGACCAAGCCCAACACTCGTCCTAATAATACTCCCTAAATTCCGAGGGTTTTCCGTAGCATATAACAAAAAATCCATATTAAGATTATTTAATTCAGTTTTAAAAATTTATTGTTTGTAGTAACTTTTAAGTCATAATAAATAATCGAAAATAAGCATTGCCGTCTCATAAATCCTTAAAAACCAAACCCTCCCCAAACCTACATGGAAACAAGGAGGACAAAATTCGCACACCTAGCCGATTGCCACCTAGGAGGCTGGCGACAAGAAGAACTTCAAACAATAAATTTCCAATCATTCCAAAAAGCAGTCCAAATAATCCTAGAGCAAAATCTAGACTTTGTCCTAATCTCAGGGGATCTCTTCGACTCAGCCTACCCATCAATAGAAATCCTAAAAGAATCCTTTGCCGAATTTAAAAAACTCCATGATGCAAAAATCCCGGTATACCTAATCGCAGGCTCCCACGACTTTTCTTCATCAGGTAAAACATTCCTAGACGTTCTAGAAAAAGCCGGCTTTTGCAAAAACGTAGAAAGCTGGGAACTTCAAGAAAATGGGAAGATAAAACTAAAGCCAACATTCTATAAGCAAATTGCAATCTATGGCTACCCAGGAAAAAAATCAGGAATGGAAGTAGAAGACTTAAGCAAAATTTACTTCGAATCAATGCATTCTTTTACAATTCTGATGATTCACACAACAATCTACGACGTAGTCGGAACCTTGCCAATAGAATCCATAAAAAAAGAAGTTCTTCCTTTGGCAGACTACTACGCCATGGGGCACATCCATAAAAGATTCGAAACACAAATCGCAAACGCAAAATATGTATACCCAGGACCGACATATCCAAACAATTTTCAAGAACTCTCTGATCTTCAATATGGAAGTTTCCAAATTGTAGAAATCAATGGAGCTAGCACAAAAACACAAAATATTCAAATCCCATTAAAAGAAGTCCTAACGATTATAATCGAAATTAAAAATGGGCTAACTGCGACACAGGAGATAATAGAACAACTAGACAAATTAATATTGAGAGATAAAATAGTGTTGCTAAAATTAAAAGGAACATTAACTAGAGGAAAAACAGGCGACATAAAATTTGGAGAGATAGAGGATTTCATAAGAAAAAAAGAAGCTTTCACATCGCTACGAAGCATATCTTCAATAAAAATTCAATCAACCGAATTTCAAATGGAGGCTAGCTCGGAAGACAACATAGAAAAAATCGAAAGCAAAATTCTAGGAGAATATTCAAAACAAAATCCAACCGACTTCAATAAATATCTTCCTCAATTAATGTCTGCACTTTCTATGGAAAAAAATGAGGAAGAAAAATCCGCAATTTACGAGGACCGCCTTCTAACTGAGCTAATGAACATATTAGAATTAAACGAAACGATAACCCGTTCAAACCCAGAAAATTAACATGATATTCAAATCCTTAAGATTAGAGAATGTAAGAAGTTATGAAAACCTTTTCATCCAATTTCCAAAAGGCTCTGTCTTGCTAGCAGGCGACATCGGATCAGGAAAAACATCAATTCTTCTAGGTCTGCAATTCGCACTTTTTGGGTTACAGCCAGGACAAAGGGGTGCTTCCATTTTAAGACAAGGAAAAGACGAAGCCTACGCTTGTCTAGAATTCGAAATAGACGGAGAAATAATAACTTTAGAAAGAACAATAAAAAAATCCAAGTCAGGCTCAATAACTCAAGATAGCAACGTCATAACAATCAACAACGTCAGAGAAGAACTTTCAACTTCAGAAATGAAAAACAAAGTAATCAACCTCTTGCAATACCCAAAAGAATTCATAAAAAAATCTAACCTCTTATACAAATTTACTGTGTATACACCGCAGGAAGAAATGAAAGAAATCGTAATGGAAAAACCAGAAATAAGATTAGATACTCTTAGACACATTTTTGGGATAGATAGGTACAAGCGGATAAAAGAAAATGCGCAAATTCTTTTTCAAAAAATAAAAGAGCAAGTTAAAATTAAGGAAATTTTAGCATCGGAATTAAATTTGATAAAAGAGAAATTCAACATAGAAAACGAAAAAAAAATAACACTTACAAGAGAGGCAAATAATCTAAATATAGAATATCAAAATCTAATCTTAGTAAAACAAAATGCCGAGGACAAATTAACTTCTCTTCAAAAGCTTTTAGATGAAAGAAGGAGGTTAAAATCAGAGTCAGAAAAATCCCAAGTTTTATTGCAAGGCAAAAAAGACCTAGAGTCACGAATGAAAAAAGAAATAATTTTAATGCAAAAACAAGTCCACGAAGAGTCCCGTTTCTCTCAAGAGAGATTAAATTCTGTTTCAGGACTTTTAGAAAAACACAAAAAAATTTTAGAAGAAAAAAATTCGAACTTCATAAACATAACTTCCCAAATCTCCGTACTTAATTCTAGAAAAGAACGCCCTTTAGAACTAAAAAACAAAATCATGTCACTAGAAAATTGCCCAACATGTTTGCAAAAAGTAGGAGCTGATCATAAATGTAGAATAGAAAAACAAACACAATATGATATCGAAGATATTGACAGGGAGTTAGAACAAAAAATCCAACAAAGAGAAATATTAATTAGAGAGATAGAATCAGAAAAAAGATTGATTAAAGGATATGAAACTGACAAGGCAGATCTTCAGCAAGAAAAAATAAAGTTCGAGCATCAAAGAGAAATACAAATAAAAATCAAATCTGACGCGTTTGTCTTAGACAGAACATCTAACGAAATCATCAGGCTGGAATATCAATTGCAACAACTTCTCCAAAAAATAGAAACCTTCTCAAAGCTACAAGAATCTTTTGATCAAGCAAAACAAGAGTTCCAAGGAATTAATGATGTATTCAGAATAAAAGAAATCACAATAGCAACAAAAACAAGGGAGCTAGAAATTCTTAAAATAAGATTACAAGAGCTATTGGAGGAAATTATCATAAAAGAAAAAATCCGAGAGCAAGTAAACTATTTACGAAGCCTTCAAGACTGGATTCAAGAGAAATTCATAGAAATGATAAACCTAACAGAAAAAAACGTCATGGCAAAACTGCGAACAGAATTTTCAAGCATTTTCTCAGAATGGTTTGGAGTCTTAGTCTCCGATGCTCTTTCGGTAAGATTAGACGAAGATTTTACTCCGATAATTACAAACCAAGATTATGAAATAGATTACGAATTTCTTTCAGGCGGCGAAAGAACCGCGACCGCTTTAGCTTATCGACTCGCCCTAAACCAAGTCTTAAACTCAATTCTCTCTCAAATCAAAACCAAAGACATCATAATCCTAGACGAGCCAACTGACGGATTCGCAACCGAGCAAATCGACAAAATGCGAGACATCTTCGAACAACTAAAAGCCGAACAAATGATACTGGTCTCGCACGAAGAAAAAATAGAAAGCTTTGTGGATCACGTAGTAAGAGTCAAAAAAGACGGAACCTCATCAATCCAGGCCAACAGTTAATTTTAAAAACCAAAATAAGTCCCTATATCTATGGAAATCAAAATACTAAAAGACGAAAAGACAGAACTAGACATAGAAATCCCAAGTCTAACAGTAGCCGAAGTCTTAAGAGTTTACCTAAACAAAGAAGGCGCAAAACTAGCAGCTTGGAAGAAAGCGCATCAAACTTCAAATCCAGTTTTGCATATCGAGGCAGAACATCCAAAGAAATTGCTAAAAGCCGCAATTGCAGCCCTAGAAAAAGAAATCGACGCAACAGTTGAAGAATTCAAGAAGTTAAAATAATTTTAATTATTTCTCTTACATAAATAAAGAGCAATTGAGAGAGGCAAAAGAAACATAATAATTCCCAGCCCCAATTGAAAAAGCCCATAACAATAAAAATGCCAAACCCCACCGGAACGACAACTAGTTAGATATGCGCTTAAGGTAGAAAATAAAATTCCCAGAATAATTCCAATGCCAAGATAAACAAAACATTTTTTATTCATATAATTTTAAATGAAGAGTGTATAAATATTTTTCCATAACTTCAAATCAATTAAGAAGCATCACAAATCTTAACCACACAAATTCTTTTAATCCTAATTTTATTTCTATGCAAATGCAACAAAAAATCTCCGCCGGCTCCTACATCCTAAACCAATTCCTCCACGGCGGCTACGAAACCGACATCATCACAACTCTCTACGGCCCAGGCGGTTCCGGCAAATCAAACCTCGCAGTAATCCTAGCAACTTCTCAAGCCAAAAAACAAAACAAAACAATCTTTATCGACACAGAAGGCGGCTTCTCATCAGAACGCTTCAAGCAAATACATCAAGGAACTCCAGAAGAAATCGAACATGATCTCCAAAACATCTTCCTCTTAAAACCAACCTCTTTCCAAGAACAACAAAAGGCCTTCGAACAAATGCTAACTCATGTTAAGAAAGGCGATATCTCTTTAATAATAATCGACTCAATAGCAATGCTTTACAGGTTAGAATTAGGAACAGCAATCGGCAAAAATAGCCAAGAAGAAATTCAAAAAATAAATAGAAATCTGGCAAATCAACTTAGAACTCTAAACGAAATAGCAAGAAAGCAAAACATCCCAGTCATAATAACGAACCAAGTTTACGCCCAATTTAACTCTAAAGTCGAATCTCCAAATTCTAATTTCTCTGCGCAAGAGCGCAGCGTTTCAATGGTCGGAGGCGATCTTCTAAAATATTGGTCCAAGTGTCTAATAGAATTAAAAAACTATAACGGCAAAAGAACAATAATATTACAAAAGCATAGATCTTTGCCAGTAAAGGAATTGACTTTTGAGATAATCAATCAAGGGATAAGAAAAAAAGGGTTATTTTGAGAATTCAAGCATTTTTTTAATTTCATTGCAGATAGAAGGGGATAAATGATCGCATTCAAGGCATTCTATTAATAAACCAGTAGCATGGCGCTCCTCAATCGCTATCATAGTATTATTTCTCGCAGTATAAACTTGATCACTCGGGTATAAGAGGGATTTGGGGTCCTTTGTTGAAAAGGGTGATTTCCAAAACCTATTATCCATAATAGTTTTTCCAAGAGCGTAACACCTTTCACAATTAATATAAGCTCTCTCTAGTGACATGATGCTCAGCAAATAAAATACTTTATAAAAATTATTATACTCTACTTCTTCCTAACTGTTTCCTTTTCCCATGCATCTTAACCAAACCAGTATTCCCGTCTCTCATTTCCCGTCCTCCGTCACTTTAAGAAGATGCCTTATCAAACTAAAAAATTACAACAATAGAAGAGCACTTGCTTAAAAAACACCCAAGCCCAGAGAAAGAATTGGCATTCGAGATTATCAATCAAGGAATAAAGAAGAAAGGATTATTCTAAACCATATAAAAAGTTAAATACAGTAATTCACAAATAAAAATATGGGACATAAATTAGATATTGAAGAAACTCTAGAGTTTTGTAGAGAATCAGACGAAAGACTTTCAGAGATAGAGTGGGAATATTTATCTTCAAAAAATCCAAATTCAGTAAGAAACGAAGTTCTTACTTATTGGGGCACGCATAAAGAATAATTTTTACAAGATTATTTCTTCTTAATTTTCTTCTTCCCAGCCTTCTTTCCTTTCTCTATCTTAGCCTTCTCTTTCACAAACTTCTCTCCCCTAACCTTATCCGCAATCTTCTCTCCAGCAACCCCACTCGCCATCTTCGCCTTAAACTCTTCCTTCTTCCTCTTAGCCTCCTCATTTGAAGCACACTCCATATTAAAACAAAACTTCCAAGGACTCTTCCCCTTCTGAAAACTAACAACCATCGGAAACCCGCAATCTTTACAAAAATCCAAACTCCCTTCCGCTACATTCAACTCCTCAGCATCTTTCTTAGAAACTCGAGCAGGCTTCATCTGACCCTTAGGCGGCAAACTATAAATCGTCTTACAAGTAGGATAAGCATCACACGAAACAAAATACCTTCCAAACTTTTTCCCATACATAATTCTCAAATTACCTTTCCCACAAACTCGGCATTTGTCCATTGTATTTGCCTCCTTCTCTTGTTCCCAAACAACAGCGTTGGCATCCGACAAGCATTTCCCCATCGCCTCCATATTCTTCGTCATATCCTTTGCTATCCCCAAAACTACCTTCTTCGATTCTTCCAAAACTTTTTTTTCCATCTCAACAAATCCCCCTTTAGCTTCCTCAATCTTATCAAGTTCAACAGTCATATCAGCCGTCATCTTCTCATCCAAAATAACTGGAGCATACTTCTCAAGCGTGTCGCACATTCTCATCCCAAGCTCAGTCACCTCAATCGATTTCTCTCTAACATACCCACGAGAATAAAGCGTTTCAATAATATTTGCCCGAGTAGCCTTAGTCCCCAAATTCCTTTTCTCCAATTCCTTAACAAGACTAGCGGCGCTATATCGTCTCGGAGGCTTAGTCTCTTTCTCTTCAGTCCTAATCTCCAAAATATCAACCGCACCATCTATTGTAGGGACTTTAACTTCTTTCACACCGTGCGGATAAACATCCATCCATCCCTTCTTCTTAATATGCGTTCCATTCGCACTAAATCCCAAGCCACCAACCTTAACCGCAACCTTCTTCCGATCCAAAATAGCAGCCTCGCAAAAACACGAAATAAACCTCTTCACAATCAAATCATAAATCTTCTTATCTCCTTCAGCAATCTTAACTTTCTCACCAGTAGGATAAATAGCAGGATGCGCAGGGTCAACTTTAGTTCCTTCAGTTGGTTTACTATTAACAGCGCAATCAACTTTAGAGGTATGTTTTTTCAGCTTCTTCAAAATATCCGCATATCCAATTGACTCATCATACTTCTGGCTTGACGTTCTAGGATAAGAAATCGCACCAGATAAATACAAACTCTGCGCACTTTTCAAAGTCTGAGTAGGAGTCGTCCCGCAATATTTGTAAGCCTCAGTCTGCAGTGTAGTCAAATCAAACGGAATCGGAGCCGCAACTTCCTGTTCACTAATCGTAGTAACGGCCTCGCCCTTCTTCCCCTGCAAATGCTTAAACTTCAACAACTCCGATTCCTTAAAAATATCACTAGGGAATTTAACTTCCAACTTCTGCCCCTTAATATCTTTCACCTGCAAAAACACATTCCAGAATGCCTCAGGGATAAATGCCTCAATCTCTCGTTCCCGATCCACGACAATCTTTAAAGCCGGACCCTGAACCCGACCAATCGACAAAATTCTAAAAGTCCCAGTAGAACTTAAAGCCTTCATCAATCCTCGCGACAAATTAATCCCATAAAACCAATCCAAATAATGCCGAGTCTCTCCACTAATGGCAGCGCCCCAATTTAGCGTCGGAAGCAAATTCTCAAAACTTTTCTCCAACGCATCTTTTGTAAGTAAGGAAAACTTCATTCTCTTTGCATCCTTTTGCCCACAAACAAATCGCACAACATTCCATCCAATAACTTCACCCTCAACATCAAAGTCCGTAGCAACAATAAATTCATCCGCCTCCTTGGAAAGCTTTTTCAAAGTACTCAAATATTTTCGAGTAAAATCCCCACCCTTCTTGTTTCCGGCTGGCTGCCATTCAATTTCAAAATTAGGAAATGGTCCGCGCGCTGCAATTTGCTGCACCCCAAACAAATGCCCAACCGCGCAACCAACAATATATCTACGACTTCCCTTATAAAATTCATAATAAGAAACCTTATCCTTATTTGTAATCTTCTCATCAGTTGCCCCACTAAGAGCAGCCGCAATTTTTGCCGCAGCCGCCGGTTTCTCGGTAATAATAAGAGTAGCATCTCTAGTCATAACAAGCACAAATTATTTCACTATAAGAATATTACGCCTAAACAACATAAATAATTATAAACACAAAAACAAAATCAAACAACAATGAAAAAATCAGATATAACAATATACCCGGCAGCTGCATTATTCAACGGAAGGTCAACTTATTTTAATCAAGCGCTAGTTGCAGGGCTAGAAGAGAAAGGGTATAAAACAAATTTTCCACAAAGAGATGGATTTGAGTTTGGAAATTTAAACAAAGCTCTAATGGACAAACTACCAGAATCCGAAGTTCCATCAGCAGTAGAAAAAATAATATATTATTTAGATATGGGAATATTTGTCCCACAATCACATGTTATTTTAGCAAATTTAGATGAGCCTCAAGACGAGGGAGTTCTTGTTGAACTAGCTCACGCAAAAAATATAAGCAGGCACAATATAGGATTCAGAACAGACGTAAGAAGTCCATACGGATCCAGTTCTGATGGCTTCGGAGGTATGCATTTTTTTCCAGGGCTCTATCTATGCGACACCTTCATCCAACACTACATGCCATGCAAAACACCACAAGATGCCAAGACAGAAATGCAAGGACTAGTAGACAAAATAGACAAAGAGATATCACCAATGGAATTTTCAAATATAAAACCAGCAACAGACAATATATTATTTTCAGGAATAAAAGACATCCATTCCCTAGAGGGATTAAGAGAATTGGTTGAAAGATATATTTCAAACAAAGACAAATTAGAATCATACGGACCCAAAATAGTTCGCTAATTTACATGTTTTATTCTATAGTCCGCCATTCTCACCCATCAGTTGCTTGTATTTTATTCGTAACCATCTCATTAGTCGCCGCCGGTTTCTCGGTAATAATAAGAGTAGCATCCCTAGTCATAACAAGCACAAATTATTTCACTATAAGAATATTTCCCCAGTGTGCTGTCACAAACAACATTTATATAATCCATCCTCGTATGTAAATTATGTCAAAATTAAATAGCAAAGCCTCAAGTCAAATAGGAAAACCTCCAGGTTCTTTAATCTTCGTCGGTAAAAAGAAAATCGAAAAATCTAGAATCTCCGTATTAAGTTACAACGAAAAAACATTCGAAGAAAAAGAATTAAAAAATGTTGAAGAATGTTTCAAATTAAAAAACACTTCAGGCGTAACGTGGCTTAATGTTGATGGGCTCCACGAAATAGATATTATAGAAAAAATAGGGAAACATTACGGGATACATCCGCTCACCCTAGAAGACATCTTAAATACAAGCCAAAGACCAAAGGTAGAAATCTTCGAAGACCATATCTTCATTATAATGAAAATGATAACCTTTAATGAAAAAAATTGCAAAATTTTCTCAGAGCAAGTAAGCATAATCTTAGGAAAAAACTTTGTTATCTCATTTCAAGAAAGACCAGGGGACATCTTTGACCCGCTAAGAGAGCGGATAAGAAAAGGCAATGGAAGAATAAGAAAAATGAGTCCAGATTATCTTGCCTATGCGATATTAGATATGGTCACAGATTATTATTTCATGATTCTAGAAAAAATAGGAGAAAAGATAGAAGAATTTGAAGAGGATCTAATCTCTAATCCAAAGCCAGATGCGCTAAAAAACATTTACGAAATAAAAAAACAGGTTCTATTTTTAAGAAAATCTATCTGGCCAATGCGCGAAGCCGTGAATAAACTAGAGGGATCGCAATCTTCATTAATCAAAAAAACAACCATTCCATATCTTCGAGGCCTCTACGATCATATAATCCAAGTAATCGATACAATAGAAATAAACAGAGAACTTCTTGCAGGAATGTTAGAATTGTATCTCTCAAGTGTGAGCAATAAAATGAACGAAGTAATGAAAGTTCTAACAATGATTGCAACAATATTCATCCCTCTAACTTTTATAACAGGAATCTATGGAACCAATTTTGAATATCTCCCAGAGCTCAAATGGCACTTCGGTTATTTCGGCATGTGGGCATTCATGCTTATAACAGTAGGCGGCATGTTCCTCTATTTCCGAAGAAAGAAATGGTTATAACTAATTATATCTCCAAATTTTTCTATATTAATAATTAAATTTAAAAGACATGCCGGGCACACACTTTATATGGTACTAATAACCCTTAAGCCAAAATGGGCACGATTGCTAATTTCTCCAAGAGAAAGAAAAATAAATCGAAGAACCGAATCATATAATTACTTAGAAGACCTAATCCAGCAAGGCAAATGGGACGAGGTACCACCAATCTGGGTAACTCCTAATTTCATTTTTGATAGCATTCTAGAGGTTTATCCTACTATTAAGCCACTTAGAGTGTATAATGGACACCATAGATTAGATAAAGCAATCGAGCATAAACTTCCAATTAAAGCATATGTTATGTATACTCCTAATAATCCAAAACTTCCAAAAGAAGAAAAATTAGAGATAGACTTCTATTTTTAATTCCATAAGATAAAAAGTCCATGCCAATTCGTGAAGTCCGCGGTTAAAATTCCACCCCTATATCTCAATAATCGTCCCACTTTTCCCAACCTGAATAACCCGCGTCCCACCAATCCAATCCAATATCCCCTCTCCCTCATGAATGTGTGCCGAAATTAACAAATCCGGTGCAAATTCCTCAACGGCCTTCCTTAAAACCTCGTCCCCAGGCACGCCAGACAACTCCGCCAAAGTCCCAGCCGCGTGCAAATGCGAAACCAGAATCCGTTTCTTATGCTTCATCCTAGAAAAATTCCCCCTCACATCCTCCAAGTCCTTTTCCTTCAGTCTCAATTTCCAATTCCCGCTTCCAATTCCCAAAATCCCAACATCGCCATAAGTCACATAATAATTATGAATATTTTTCCCAATCTTTTCTAGCCCTTCCAAATCCTCATCAAAATCCAAATTACCAGGAACAAAAATAATTTTCTGTCCCGCCTTTCCAAAACAATCTAAAATTCCCTCACCCTCGCCGTTATACCCATAAATATCTCCAGCCAAAACAACCAAATCAACTTTACCCTTTTTCCCTTTAGCTGACAATTTCCTTGCAATATCCAAACTCCCATGTAAATCCCCAGCTGCTAAAATTCTAAATTTCTTTTCCATAAACTTAACACGCACAAAGACTTTATATTATTTATCAGAAAAATATTTATCGTGCGTATACCGAAAAGATCTGTATGAGGTTTTCAAAAGATTAGCAGCAGAAATTCTTTTCCCTTTGCCTTCCCGCATAGCCTCAAAAATAAGGCTTTTCTCCACATCCTCCATTACAAAATCAATTCCTTTTTCTTTTGCTTTTGCATATAATATATCATTGCTCGCGTCCGCTTCCACACGCCCCTTGTTATGAACGCGTTCATGATATTCAATCTCGCCATGTTTACAAAATCTATTAACGGTATTTTTTAATTGCCTAACATTTCCTGGCCAAGAATATTTAACAAACTCATCAATTATCTTATTAGGTATTGATAAGTCCCGTCCAGTTTTTTTATTTAATTCCTTCAAAAAATAATCAGTCAAAAGAGGGATGTCCTCAGCTCTATCTCTCAAAGAAGGCACTACAACAACATCAGGAAATCTATAAAAAAGCTCTGAAGAAATATCTTCCAAATTGGAGTCAGCAGCAATGATTCTAACATCCGAATGTAACAACTTATTTCCTCCAACCCTCATAAAATCCCCATATTCGATAACCCGCAACAAGTCAGCTCCGCCTTCTTTTTTTATCATTTCTCCTATTTCGTCTAAAAACAAAGTTCCTCCATTAACAACTTCTAACAACCCCTCCTTCTTATCGTAAGCTCCAGTGAAAGCACCTTTCTCATGTCCAAATAATGTATCTTCTAACAACGCTCTAGATACTGCACCGCAATTAAAAGGCAAATAAGGAGAATCTTTTCGTTCCCCATTCTGCAAAATATAATTAGCGGCAACTTCTTTACCTACTCCGCTTTCTCCAATGAGTAAAATATTATCGTTCCATTCCGCAATTCTTGTCAACTTTTCTCTAAGCGAAACAATCTTATCCGACCCCCCAATGAATTCAACAGTCATTCCATAGTGGCAAATCAAAACTATATAAAACTTTCCAGTTCAAAATCAACAATCTTAAAAACATTCAAAATCTCAATTATCATGCTAGAATTATCCCAAATCAAAAACTGGAACATTGAAATAGAAAAAGAAATTACATCGAACTGGAAGGCTGCAGAACTTTTCACTTTTAACCCAAAAACCAAAAAGAAAATCTATTCAATTGACACGCCGCCGCCATATGTAAACACACCAATCCATATGGGACACGCAACAACCTATTGTTATATGGACTTCTTCGCCAGATACAAGCGACTCAAAGGATTCGAAGTAATCTTCCCGCTAGGGCTAGACAGAAATGGGCTCCCGATAGAAATGGCAGCAGAGAAAAAATTCAAAGTCTCACCTTTCGAAGTAGGAAGAGAAAAGTTCGTAGAATTCTGTAAAAAAATCCTAGAAGAATCTTCCGCGGGCTCAATAGACTCATTCGCAAGATTAGGAATCTCATTTACATCCTATAAAATGGGAGGAGAAATCGGAGCCCTATACCACACAGATTCTCCAGAATACAGAAGACTAACCCAAACCACTTTCACGGAACTTTACAAAAAAGGATTAATCTATGAAGACACAAGAATAAACAACTGGGACCCAAAACTCCAAACAACAATCGCCGACTCCGAAATCGACTACGAGGAAATTCCTTCAACTTTCAATTACATAAAATGGAAAGTCAAAGAAACAAAAGAAGAAATATTAATAGGAACAACAAGGCCAGAACTAATCGCAACTTGTGGGATGGTAATCTTTAACCCAGAAGATGAAAGATACAAACATCTAGAAGGGAAAACTGCTATTTCGCCAATCTTTGAAAACGAAATTCCAATTAAGTCTCATCCTTTCGCAAAAATAGACAAAGGAACAGGAGTTGTAATGATGTGTTCAATGGGAGACGTGACCGACATCCAATTCTTTAGGGAAATGAATCTAACGCCAAAAATTGCAATCAATAAAGATGGCAAGATGAATGCTAATGCAGGAATTTTAGAAGGATTAAAAGTAAAAGAAGCAAGGGGAAAAATAATTGAGCTGGTAAAAGAAAAAGGATTGCTAGAAAAACAAGAAAAAATAACACACAGAACTCCAATATCTGAAAGGTCAAAAGTAGAAATGGAATTTATAGAAATGCCAGAATTCTACCTAAAGCAATTAGATTTCAAAGACAAAATAAAAGAAGTCTCAAATCAAATAACCTTCTATCCAAATGAATCAAAAAAAATCTTAGATGATTGGATAGACAAAATTTCAATTGATTGGCCAATCTCAAGAAGGAGATATTACGCAACATCAGTTCCATTGTGGTACTCAGGCGAAATGGTAGCCATTGCACCATCGATGACCTATGTAGAACCTTTTAAAGAATCGCCACCAGAAAACTCCGAGGTTCTAAATATCAAAACAAAAAAGACCATGGGAAAAGTGAAAGATTTCCCGGGTGTAAAATGGATAGGAGAAGAAAGAGTCCTTGACACATGGTTTGATTCTTCGATTTCAGAACTGGTAATGCTAAAATACAAGTCCGACGACAGTTTCTTCCAAAAATCATATCCAGCAACCCTAAGACCTCAAGGAAAAGAAATTGTTAGAACCTGGTTGTATTATACAGTTCTTAGAGGATTTCTAGAAACAAACAAAGCCCCCTTCAAAGATGCATGGATTCATCAGCATATATTGGATGACAAAGGTAAAAAAATGTCAAAGTCCCTCGGAAATGTAATTGATCCGCAAGATGTTCTAGAAGACGAAGGCGCAGAGGCACTAAGACTCTGGGCGGCAACAGAAGGGGACATATCAAAAGGCGACCTATCATGTTCAAGAGAAAGAATCAAGGGAGAGAAGAAAACAATAAATAAATTACTAAATATATCCAAGTTCGTAATGTTATTTGAAAAACCAAAAGAAGAACCAGCCTTAACAAATCTAGATAAACTTTTCATAGATTATATAGAAAACATAACAGAAGAAACAGACAAAGCATACGAAATATACGACTTTAACACGCCATCCTTATCTTTAAGAAAATTCCTATGGGACACCTTTGCCTCAAATTATATAGAACTAATAAAAAACAGAGCATATAATCAACAAAACAACTTCACAAAAGAAGAATCCTCGTCAGCGAAATACACTCTCCACTTCTTGTTAGAAAGACTATTGCTTTTGCTTTATCCAATCATACCACAATCTACAACGACAATTGCTGGAATAAAAGGTATAAATCTATTAAAATCAGAATGGCCGAGCGCAAAAAAAACCAAATCAAATTTATCTTTAATAGATTCTATAATAGATTTCAATAGCAAAGTTTGGAAAACAAAAAAAGAAAAAGGTATATCTCTAAAAGATCCGCTAGAAGGTATTAGTATCCCAAGGGAATTATCTCCATTTGAAAAAGATCTAAAAGCTTGCCACTCAATCTGACACAAAATACTATAAACCATTTTCCCCTAATATTAACATGATAAATAAATTAACAAGGCCAAACAAGCCATTACTAACAGCTAACAGCTAAAAGCTAACTGCTGTGGCTACGCCACCATGAACGAAGCACAAAAATACGAACTTGAAACAATAATAGAAGAACTAGAAGGCTATCGTGGTCGCCACACCGAACTAATCACAGTCTTAGTCCCATCAGGCGCAACGCTAACACAAACAACAAAACAACTAGAAGACGAGAAGGGAACAGCGACAAACATCAAATCTACAGGAACAAGAAAAAACGTAATTGCATCTCTAGATAGGGCAATAAGAAAACTAAAAGAAATTGAAAGGACACCTGAAAACGGTTTAGCAGTTTACGCAGGAAACGTCACACTTGCCGATGGAAGAGAGTCCCTTGAAGTTTGGGCAATAGAACCTCCAAAGAAACTTAAAATAAAAATTTACAGATGTGACCAAACTTTTGTATTAGATCCATTAAAAGAAATGCTAGAAACTGATGAATGCTACGGACTCGTAATAATAGAAAGAAACGAAGCTTCAATTGGAATGCTCGATGGGAAACACATAAAACTCTTACAGCATATGACCTCAGGAATCCCTGGCAAAACAAAATGCGGAGGGCAGTCCTCGGCAAGGTTTTCAAGAATAAGAGAGTCTCTAGCAAAAGAATTTTTCAAAAGAATAGCCGAAAATATGAAAACTCACTTCTGGGATAACAAAAAACTCAAAGGAATAATAGTCGGAGGTCCAATCCCTACAAAAGATGAATTTCTAGTACAAGGCCAATTGGTTACTCAACTAAAAGAAAAAGTAATCGGGGTAAAGGATATCGGAGGAACGGGAATGCACGGACTTCACGAGCTAGTAGAGGCTTCCTCAGATTTATTAGCCGAACAAGAGATAACAAAGCAACGGCAAATCTTAGATCTCTTCTTCGAAAAACTAGCTAAAGAGCCAGAAAAGGTGGCATACGGAATCGCCGAAGTAGAAGATAGACTAATGCGAGGAGCAGTCGACAAACTAATCATCTCAAAATCTCTTCCAAAAGAAAAAGTCAAAGCAATGGAAAAATTGGCAAATGCTTCTTCTGCAGAAGTATATATTGTAACCAATGAAACAGCAGAAGGTGTCCAATTCGATAATCTCGGAGGAGTCGCCGGACTATTGAGATTTGAAATCCATAACTAAAAAATCCTAATAACCCAATTCGGAAACAGCCCGCTATTCCCACAGTGATAAACCTTATGAAAAATATGATTCCAAAATAAATCAACTTCCATTTTCTCTTTAACCCAATTATTCTCATCCGTCCATTTCAATTGCCCAGGCTTAAATCTCACAGGAGCAATCCCAAAACAATCCTGAAAAATCTCAACTCCTTCATCAAAATAAATCTCATCCCGATAAATCCCAAATTCCTCATAGCTATGATAAATCCCATGCATCGCAAGATTCTTATTCTTAGCTAAAATTTCTTCACACCAACCATCAACATCAACAATAGAAACATTCTCAAATTTCGGCACAACAAAATAAACATCTCCCAAATCTAAAACTTCGTAGGTGCAATTCATTAAAGGGCTAACATCGTCAACCTGACTGGGCAAAATTAACCGACTAAAAAACAGACTAAGGATTAACCCTAAAATAACTAGGCCAAAAATTTTACAACAATCTCGCATAGTTCTGCGGAGAATTTTTCCACCCATATATATGCCAGTCACCAAACCTTTAAAATATATTCCATCTATAAATTATAATGGAAGAAACCCAAAGGCCCGCGATTTCAGAATCCACAGCTTCCCAAATGGAAAACGAATTCGAGTTCAACGAGACTGAAAGCACAGAAAAAATCGAAGCCGCACTTTTCGTCGCAGGAAGATTTCTAACTCTTCAAGAACTAATCATGTTAACTAACGTAAATCCAATCATGCTAAAATCCCTTCTCTACAATCTAGAAAAAAAATACTCTCATGGAACACTCAGAATAATCAGAAGAGGCGAATCCTACAAAATGGATATTGCAGAAAAATATCATTATTTAATCAACAAACTAGCAACGGGAAATACTGAATTTACAAAGGCCGAACAAGAAACCCTAGCAATCATTGCCTACAAACAACCAATCAAGCAATCCGTAGTAATCAAAATTCGAGGGAATAAATCCTACGACCACATTAAAAAATTTCGAGATTTAGGATTAGTCCAAGCAAAACAAGAGGGCCACACTCTAGTCCTCTCACTCTCTGAAGAATTTTATGAATACTTCAATGTCGCTCCAGCAGAAAAAAAGAACCAAAAGCCTCAAACAGAGGTTGCCTGATGGATCCACTAACAGTCCTTTATCTGACTTACACATTCATCTCATTTTATTTTCTAATGATTTATATCTTGGTCTATGCACAAAACAAATCCGAAATAATGGAAGTAATAGAACCCGACAAAGAAAGGTCACTTTCAATAATAATTCCTTGTTTCAATGCAGAAGAAAATATTAGGAAAACAATCCAAGCACAATTAGACTCAGACTACCCAGGACTAAAAAAAATAATAGTAGTAGATGACTGCTCAACCGACAATTCGGCATCAATAATAAAAAAATTCACAAAGAGATACAAACAAGTGCTTTATGTCAAGACTCCAAAAAACACAGGTAACGCAGCAGGCGCAAAGAATTATGGAAGCAAATTTGTAAAAACAGAATTAATTGGTTTCAGCGATGATGACTCGATTCCGCAAAAAACTGCAATATCAAAAATGGTTGGCTTCTTCAACGATGCAAAAGTCGGAGCAGTAACCTCTCGAGTTCTTATAACCGGCAAAAAAAATTTCTTAACAGAATCCCAAGCCATAGAATACAAAATCATCGCCTTCACAAGAAAACTCCTAGGCTTCCTAGAATCAATCTATGTCACAAATGGTCCTCTTAGTATTTACAGAAAAACAGCATTTGATGAAGTAAATGGCTTCGACGAAAAAAATCTAACCGAAGACATCGAGATAACATGGCACTTCGTAGCAAAAGGATGGAAAGTCCAAATGGCAATCCCGGCAATTGCCTACACCCATCCTCCATCAAAAGTTAAAGCGTGGTTTAAACAAAGAATTCGTTGGAATGTTGGCGGGTTGCAAACGGTAGCAAAATACAGGAAACAATTTTTAAATACTGGAATGCTCGGTCTCTTCATAATGCCTTTCTTTATATTTTCATGGTTCCTCGGAATCACCGGTCTCTTCTTCCTTTCTTACCGTTTCTCTCAATACCTCATAATGAAATACTTAGTCACAAAATATTCTATTATAGCAGATGTCCCGCTAATCACAGCGAAAGAATTAACTCTAAATCCAAGTATCTTATTTTTCTTCGGAATGCTTCTCTTCGCCCTAGGATTAATCTACACAGTAGTAGGACTCGTCTACTCAAAAGAAGAAGGCAGATTCACAGGGCATAAAATTCGCGACATATTTATATATTCAATCTTCTATCTCCTCATGTACCCTCCGTTACTGATATGGTCATTCTATAAATATCTTAGAGGCTACAATAAATGGGGAACGAAATAAAATGCTAGAATCAAAAAAACATGTATTTTGGGAGGCACTCGTAATCACAATTGTAATTTTTTTAGCCGGCCTTTTTCTCGGGATGTTAATAGAAGCCACTAATTCAAACAAAATCTCAAACCTCTACCTTCAATCCGAAATCAGCCTAAGCGATGCAACAGCAACTTCTCGTTTAATAGAAAATCAAAACCTAGATTGCGAAGTGATAAAAGAAAACAACATCAAAGTCGCAAATAGAATTTATGAAGAAGCAAAACTTCTAGAGCTCTATGAAGATTCTGGAAAAATAACTGACACAATGAAACTTCTTCATAAAAAATATGACCTATTAAGAGCTCTTCTCTGGACATCAAACAAGCAATCTCTAGACAGATGCAAAAATTACAACTTAATAGTTTACGTTTATGAGTACGGGACAGAAGACACAAATAAAAAAGCGACTCAAAACGTCTGGTCAAAAATTCTCTTAGACATTAGAACCCAAAGTTACGATGTCTTGCTTCTTCCAATCGCAGGCAATCAGAATCTAACAACTGTAGAATACCTAATAGAAGAATACAAAATCGAACAACTCCCAGCTGTAATAGTCAACAATAATCAAGTAATTTATGAATTAGAAAACGCAACTCCAGTTCTAAAAGCTCTCAATAAAGTCTAGCTACCTCATTTAAACCTATATACCGAACCACATATTTCTTTAAAAATTAAAAGTTACTATCATATCTATGCGATGCAAAATATGTAAAAAAACAGGTGAAGAAACAACGCTTTATCCGGGGGTTCACATGTCTGAAATGATAAATATATGTGAAGATTGTGCAGAGGATCAAAAAATTCCAATCATAAAAAAACCAACTTATTCTCAATTAACACAAGCTGACAAAACATACTCAGTAAGAGAACGTCTAGACAGAATGTCCGGAAGACGCGACTCGACAGAAATAAGCAGTGACCAATTAACAACCCAAAGGAATCTCGCAAGACTTAAAATGCCAAAAACGAAACAAAATCATCCAGAAATCTTAGACAACTACTACTGGGAAGTCAATATAGCAAGACGAAGGGCAAAAATGACAACCGGTCAACTCGCGAAAAAAGTAGACACAACTTCAAATATAATTCAAGATATAGAAAGAGGCATCATCCCAAAAGATTTCCAAGAAATATTCCTAAAACTAGAAGCTCTATTCGGAATCAAACTACTAAAGGCCAGGCCACAACAAATAAACTTCCTAAGAAAAAATACAGAACAAGAAAAGGCAATTCTAGCAGCGGTGGCATCAAAAAGATCAGGCAGAAAAGCAAATGAATATGAAGATATTGAAGAAGTGGATTCTCCAAAATCTCGTAATCTTAGACGTGGTGAACAACCCGAAGAAATCAAGGCATCAAAAAAAGAAGACCTATCAAAAGTAACGCTAAACGATTTAATCGACAGAAAAAGAGCCAGAGAAAAATATCAAATGCAGTCCAAACAAAACGAGATGATGGGCGACGAAATTGACTTAGACGAATTATAAATTTCTTTTAAGTTCTGAATCAATAATTTCTACTAAAGCCAAAACACGTGAATCTAAAGTTTTCTTAACAATGCCAGGTCTATCAGGATCATGAGTAGGAATAGTCCCATTATTAAATATTTTATAGCCACTCAAATTTTTTTCTTTAATCAACTTAGCCATATCCATAGCAATTTTGTGCCAATAATCATCAGGGTTTCCGACATCTAATTTTCCAGCTCCTGCGATTTTCCCATCAATAAAAGAAGAGAAAGTAGGATAATCTCTATAATGTCCTACATGATGATGTGGCCTAATTCCAATATATATATATTTAGAGTTCTATCTGTTTTCATCCCAAATACCTCAACCTTCCAGGCCTAGGTTCATAAATCAAACCCTCTTCAAGCAACTTCTTAACCTCACTAGCAATAGCATCAGGGGCAGCCTCAACATCCATAATCAAAGAATCTCTGTCAATCCCGCCCTCACTTTCCTTTTCTTTAATTTTCCCTAATATCTTATTCTTCAATCCATTTACTCCGCCACTAGCCTCAATCGGTATATCTTTTCGTGCATTCGCAATCTCAAGCTTCCGAACCAAGAGCCACCGAGCATCAATTTTTTTTACAACTTCTGGAATCATATAAATCTCGCCGTTCCATTCTCGCATATTCCCAACAATCTGTAAAGTATCTCCCTGCATAATATGCTTAACTCTTTCAATATCCTCGCCAAAAACCTTCAACTTCAATTGACCCGAAGCATCGTCAACAGTCAAAGAGGCAAAACTTTTCTCGCCCTCTTGCACAAACTTATCCACACAATTAGCAATCATATTAACCCGAACAACCTTTCTGTCCCCAAGTTCCAAAAACATAAACTTTCCTTCACTCATCATAGGAACCCCCTTCAAAACATCCCCAATTCTAAGCTTAAACGCAACATTTCTTTTTCTAATCTCGCCAGTATTCTCAATCATAAACCGAAAGGGCAATCCCACTTTATAAGTATTATTGAGATAGAGTTGAGGATGCAATAAATGAATATTTACATTCTCAAAAGGAATCCTTTTTTAGGCCGAAAGATATCTCCATTCTTCAACAATTTTTCAATCGTTTCATTGATTTCTCTTGTAGTCATTCTATCTTCTAAAGCCTTGTTCACACTTTTCAAAGGAATTAATTTTCCAAATGTTTCTTCTAATTTTTCTACTATGCTTAATACCAAGTCAGTTTTGTCTTTCACAATATTTGACGAAGCAGGCTTCGCGAATTTTTCTAATTTATTAGCTTTTATCGGAACATCCATTGTAAACATAGAGCTATCTTTGATCTTTTCCTTTAAATGTTTTCCCCATAAAGATGTGATTTCTTTTCTGAAACTTTCGAATTTGAGTATATTAGAATCAATTAAATCAAGATTATAGAAATCTTTCTCATCGCTATTTTTTAATTTTTTAAATTTATTAGAGATATATTCTATGTCTGAGCATATAGACTCTACTTTATCCTTTATTTTATCCCTTTTTTTTTCAATCAAGACAATTATAGTTGCATTATTCATTGTTTTCGCCATTGTTACATTCTTTGTATAAACCCCCTTTTTGGTCTAAATAAATCTCCACTCTTCAATAATTTCCCAACCGCCTCATCAACATCAACTTCACTAACTTTCCCAGCCAAAGCCTTACTCACCTCTTCCATCGGAACCAACTTCCCTAACCTTTTCTCCAGCTCCTCAATCGTATCCCGAACAAGTCCAATCTTATTTCTCTCACTCGCTCCAGTCCCGCTAATCCTATCAATATCAAAAGTTTTCGTGTCCTTATCATAACCAACCTGCATCAAATAACTCTTCACCAAATTAATCGCAGCAATTGCATCAGCAACTTCAACCTTATCACCGAGTCTCATCCGAGCATGCGCTTCAGCTAGACGCACTATCGCCTCAAGTTGCCTAGCCCCAATTGGAATCGGCTTACTAGGGCCATCCCCAATTTGTGGCATATTACGCAATCCCACATAAAATTCCTTCATTGCCGCAATAGCCCCGTCGCCCAAAACCGGTTTATATTTCTGTTTAGCATACGAAATATATTTTTTTAATAAAGCATTATCAATTACATCGTGTTTTGCCTCCTGCTTATGTTCGAGCAAAACATGCGTCGCAATAGCTTCATCACTATCCCGTCCAGGAATATCCCTCATAATAAAAATTGCATCAAAACGAGAAAGAAGACTAGGCACTAAATTAACCTGTTTAGGAATCGATTGCAAAGGATCAAACCTTCCAAATTTGGGATTCGCTGCAGCCAAAACGGAAGTCTGACTCCGAAGCGTAGCCTGAACAGTCGCCTTAGAAATAGTAACGGTCTGTTGTTCCATCGCTTCATGCATCGTTGACCGGTCCTCTTCATCCATCTTATCGAATTCATCAATACAAACAATACCCTTATTCGCAAGAACCATCGCACCAGCTTCTAAGCCCCACCCTTTCAGGATGTCATCTTTAACAACAGTCGCAGTCAAACCAGCTCCAGTAGAAGACTTTCCAGAAACATATCGAGCCTTAGGCGCAACACCAGCAATAAACCCAAGCATAACAGACTTCGCAACACCAGGGTCCCCCACAAGCAAAACGTGAATATCCCCTCTCATCTTCGTCCCATCACTCCTAGTCTTCTTCACTCCACCAAATAACTGAAATGCCAAGGCCTTCTTTACATTCCTATGCCCCCAAATCGAAGGTGCAATCGAATCAATCATCTTCTCCATCAAATTCGGATTAGCAGCCAGTTCTCGAATCGCCCTCTCGTCTTCCTCGTTAATATCAATATCTTCAAAACTTTCTTCCATCGGAATAATATTGTTAGATTCAATCGCCAAATCAAACCTTGTAAGCATCGCCCCACTCCCAGTCGAAATAGCAATCTCTTTCAAAATCCCAATAATCTTAACCCTACTCCCAGGTGTGGTCCTCATCTCCATATTCGGGTCAACCAAGTCCTCTTTTAAAAAAATCGTCATACGTTTAGGTTGCTCCCCCCCATGCAAATTATCACTCGCTTCCTCAATAGTTAAAACCTGCGCGTCAACCATGTCCTTCGCAATTTCCTTAAATCCGCCACGCCGTCCACATGAGCATCGACTAGGTTCCTTGAACTTCTTATCAATCTGCAAAACCGAAATAATCGAACCACAACTCGGACATTCAAATTTAGCATTAGTAACCAAAGGCCTAACTTCACTAGCCTGCCGAACAATCCCCTCAATCCCAATCATCTTCCCCAAATGTTTCGAACGAATATACCGAATATACATTTCCTGTCCTTTAGAAATACTCATGAATCGAACTCGTGCATCATTAGGCGCCCACTCAAGTTCCTCCAGAGCAACTTCAAGTAACTGGACCGTTTCCTCTGGTCGGTCAATTAAATTCCCCGCCAGTTCTGGAGAATGTGCCGAGAATTCATCAAAATTAACACGAACAACTTTATTCTCCCCACTCATCCCCCTAATAATCTCTTTTCTATTAACTTCAAAAAATTCTTTCGCATCAATCAAAAACTCATCCTGATTAATCGCCTTCCCCATCGCCATCTTTCCAACTTCACTATCCTCTTCCATAAAAACTAGATGAAACTCCTGCTTAAAAATAAATATATTCTCAAATGTATATATACAAAAGCTTAATCACATACAAATTCACTTCGTCCAAAAACAATTTCTTCTCCACTTTTTCGGTAAACCCCAACAAATTCATCTTCACAAAAGGCCGAAAAAAAATCCCCTTCCTTCAACTCTTTCCCCGCCAAACCACCAAACCACCAAACCACCAAACCACCATCACGAACAATTACGTTGTTTGTGAAAAGAGGCCTCCCAATATGAAGCGACTTCAAGGCAGACTTATCAACATCAACATATGGCAAAACCTTTCGAATCGCAATCTCAGCCGGAACAATCATATTCCTTAATTCTGAATCATCCCCACCTTTCCACTTAGTAATAGCCCCTTCAAGCTCATCCAATTTTACAATATTCTTCTCATCAAATATTCCAGCCTCAGTTCTTCTGAGCTCCCCCATGTGCCCACCTCCAATCATCTCACCCAAATCCGAACAAAGCTTTCGAATATAAGTCCCGCCCTCAACTTTCGCCTCAAATAAAAAACTCCTATTATCATCACTCGCCTCAATCAACTTCCAAGAATAAACTACTCGCTCCCTTTCTTCCCTCTTCACAGCACTCCGATGTGGCGGCGTCTGCAAAATCTTCCCAACGAAATTATCATCAATCAACTTCTGCAAATCCTCCAACTTACATTCCTTATGCGTCTCCAAAATCCCAACATAAGTCTTATCATGTTTGATAAAATATCCAGCCAACTTACAAGCCCTCCCAAGTGTCACAGGCAAAACCCCAGTCACCTTAGGATCAAGCGTCCCCATATGCGAAGTCTTCTTCAACTTCAACTGCCGCTGAACAAACTCCGAAACAGAATACGAAGTCGGTCCCGCAGGCTTATCAAAATTAATTAAACCAAAATTTAACAATTCCTTAATATCTTTCATAAAACTAAAACTAAAACTTTCCCTTTAAATCTTCCTAAACGAGCAATCGCTCTCATGTCCCCAAACAACTCCAACCGCCTGCAAAAAAGCATAAACAATAGTTGACCCCACAAAACTAAAACCTCGTCTTTTCAAATCCTTACTAATCTCATCACTCAAATCACTCCTAGTCAAACCACTCCCAACAACAACTTTCCCATCAACAAAATTCCATAAATATTTAGAAAAACTTCCAAACTCATTCCTAACCAAAATAAACGCCCGAGCATTAGAAATAGCCGACAAAATCTTCAATCGATTCCTCACAATCCCTTCGTCTCCCATCAACCTTTCAACATCTTCGTCCGAATACAAAGCCACCTTTTCAAAATCAAACTCATCAAAAGCCCTACGATAAGCATCCCTCTTCCTTAAAATTGTAATCCAACTAAGTCCAGCCTGTGCCCCTTCCAAAATCAAAAACTCAAACAACTTTAAATCATCAAAAACTGGTACACCCCATTCGTAATCATGGTATTTAAGATATAGTTCATCTTCCCCACACCAAGAACATCTTTTCATAAAATAAAACCTAAATCCTATATTAAAAACCTTACTTCAATCCTTTCTCACTAGCAACCTGTTGCGTGTGCTTTCCTTCAGCAGTATGTTTCCCAGCCTTAACTTTCCCCTTAGCAAACTTAGCATCAGCCTCAGCCTCAGCCTTGACATCTTCCTTCTCTTCAACAACATCAACAACGCCATCTTTATCTTTATCAGCATCAATCTTTTCTTTCTTAGCAGGCTTAACAGCTTTCTTTCCAACTTCACTAGCAGCCTTTGCCTTTTCCTCTCGAGCAATCTTAAACTTAACATAATCTGCAGGGTCAGCGAGCTCAACATAAACAATCCCATCAATCTTCTTCGCCTTAATCTTAATTTTATGAAGCGGATTCTTAATTCCTCTAAACCAAAGCTCATTATTCAAATGAATATTAACCTTAACCTTTCTCCTGTCTCCATCCCTAATATTCATATGCCTCACAACAAATTCTTTCAAAACACGAACAGCCTTTTTCGCCCTTCGATATTGTGGAACATTCAAAAATCCTTTTCTCAAAGGAACAATATATTCCCTCTCAAGTTCAACTTTACCTTCAATCTGCTTTGCCTTTTTCTCAGCCTTCTCAATAGCCGACTTAGACATCTTCTTCTCTTTCTTCTTTTCACTATCAACCACAGTTTCCCTATTCTCAGTAGTATCTTTAACGTCTTGTCTCTTATTTTCCATTTCTTGTTTTTTCTCTTCCGCCATTATCCTAAATTCGCTTTCCTCATTTTTCTTGGTTTAACTTTCAAATGCTGCCTTCTCCAACTTCTCTTCACATGAGTAATACTCGACGGGTGAACCTTCTTCCCCTTCCCGAATTTTTTAATAACTGCCCAAAATGGGGCCCACTTTGTTTGCTTCTTAACTCTATCCAAATGTCTCTTCTTACTACTAGCAGCAACAGCCTTTCTACTTGCCATTATTCACTTTCCTCCACATCTTCATCTTCTTGTGCAACAATTTCATCTTCTTGCTCATCTTCATCTTTCTGTCCATTCAAAGGAGCATTCCTTACAACCCAATCGTTCCCATTTATTACATTCTCATAAGCGCCGTCAATAGAATCCAAAAGTTCTCGTCCCTTGTCAGTAAGTCGTCTTCCATGCTGCATTCTCAAAACCTTCTCAACTAAACCAGCTGCTTCAGCCTGTTGTAAAATAACACGAATAATCTTTCCTCCAGATTTGAAAAACTTATCAGGCTTTCCTCCCCTGTCCTTCCTTGAACCATATCTAGTTCGAAGCTTTCCAACACCAACAACTCCTCGAATATACAACTGTCTCAAAATACTTGCACTTCGAATAAACCAAAAATCTTCACTTGCAGGCGGCCTCTCTCGCGAAACACCAGTCTTAGCATACAAAGCCCATTCAGGAACTTCAAACTCAGGCATCTTCTTCAAAGCCTCAGCCAAAGCTGGAATATACTTCTCCGGATTCTGCGCGAATATTGTTCTTGCCATATTTCTCTAAGGTTTAATTTCTATCGTCTATCATCTCGCATAGCGGGCTCTTCTTTCGAAGATAGATAAGCATAAGCTCATTAACCTAGAATAAACTGATAATTTTCCTTTATAAGTTTTTGTATTCCTCTCAAATAATGTTACAGTTTGTAACCATTGGTAACCATATGTGTAAAAAGAAAAATGGTCCTCAATCTAAAACGCCGAAGCATTCCAAAAAGAGGACCACACAATCATTCAATTTTTACAGTTGGTCGGTTATAACAGCCTCGATTTGCTGTTGGTTATCCTGCCTTTTTGAATACTTCTTCACAAATTCCGGAATCGTAATAATCAAGATACCGATAATTGCTATAACAATCAGCAGTTCAATAAGTGTAAATCCATGATCGCTTCCCTCCTCCTTCCCACTTTCTTTTTGATCCTCCAGCTTTTCCTCAATCACAACCTCCGAGGCATCCTTCACAAGAAACAAAAGAAGAAGCGGGCCGGCAAGACCTATGACGATCCCGAACAAAGAATCCAAAAGTGTAAAATTACTTGTTTTCCGCACTATGCGTCTCCACGCCTTAAATCCGCAAATCCACCATGCTAAAAATATAATAAGCGGAATAATAAGGCTTAGTCTTGCAATCATAATTCCTCCTTTCGGGATACAAGCAAAGCAAACACACTCATATCCCGAAAATTAAGTTGTAATTATTATAGCCCTTTGACGGCATTCCAAAGAGGACCTTTGGTGCTCAGATAAAGCTGAGTATCTTCATTCGCGGAGGAACGATACACTGTCATTTGCTGAAGGAAGTTATAAAACTCAGGGTCTACGCTATATACATCAGCGTAAATCTTGGTCGCCGTAGCTTTCGCAGCGCCTCTGATTTTTTGGGCCTCCATTTCTGCAGTGGATTGGATGCGGTTCAGTTCCTTTTCCTTATCGCCCATGATTTTCGCGTATTCAGATTCGCCTTCAGATATTGTCTCCGCAGCCTTGCTCATTCTCTCCGCAGACATCCGATTATAGACGTCCGATCTTACACTTTCAATATAGTTTACCCGTTTTATATTGAATTTAATGAGTTCAATCCCAAATTCAGAAGCTTTAACCTTGGCAGATGCAAAAATCTTTTCAATAATCCCGCCTCGGCCAATTGTGACTTTACTAAATTCCCCAGCTTCACTAAGCTCCCTGTTAGTACTTCTGACCACGTCCGCAAGAGTGTTTTGCTGAATAACATTCCTAGTGGCAGCCTCAATAACGTTGTCCAGTCTGCGGAGCGCAGCATCCCGATTGCCCACAGTAGTATAATACTTTTCAAGGTCAGCAATTCTCCATCTGGCGAATGTGTCGACATAGATGTATTTTTTATCCAAAGTGGGCATCTGTCCTTTTTCTCCATCCCAGTCCAGGATCCGATCCGTAAACGACTCGGCCGTGGTGATTATGGGCATCTTGAAATGTAGGCCAGGAGCCTTCTCAGTCCCGATGACTTTCCCAAATTTCACGAGAACAACCTGCTCCACTTCAGATACTGTGTAAACCAAAGAATATATAACGATAAAAATGAATGCGATGCAAATATAGGCAATATTTTTCATAAGACCTCCTAATTGTTATTTTTTTTGTTCAGATTAAGCATCGGAAGGATACCATTAAGGTCATCATCAACAATACTGAGCCCACCAGAATTGTTGATCAAGGCGAGAACCGCTTCATAATAGAGCCGTTTTTTTGTGATGTCTTTCGCCCCCTTGTATTTTTCATACACGAAGGAGAACTCCGCAGTTTCACCAGTAGCCCTATTGATTTCCGCGATGGCTTCCCCTTCCGCTTCTCTAATAATAGCCTGAGCTTGCCCCTTTGCTTTCGGGACGACATCGTTATACTCTTTCTTTGCCTCAAAAATCCTTTGCTGTTTTCTCTGATCAGCTTTGTTGACAGCATTAAAGGATTCCTGTACAGGCCCAGGAACATCGGTTTTCTTCATCTCAATGGCAACAACAGATAAACCTGTGTTTGCCTCATCAAGAATAATCTGAAGAAGAGGCTTGGCTTCGTTCGCGACTGCCTCCCTTTCTTTTAAGACCTCATCAATGCTCCTGTCGCCGACAATGGCTCTCATCACTGCCTCAGCATTGTCTCTGAGCATTTCTATCGGATTTTCAATGTTGAAAAGATATGCTTTCGGATCTGCAATCTTGTATTGGACCACCCATGGGACAACCACTACATTCAGGTCGCCGGTCAGCATAAGAGAGACATCGTCCGTTCCGCCTTCTTCCGAGATGACAGTAGGCGAACTATCCCCTTTTTCTCTGGAAGCCTGAAACCCAAAAGGTTCCTGATAAATCTTTTCAACATTTACAAGAAAGACATCATCAACAAACGGAATCTTAAACTTCAGCCCAGGGGATGTAGTAATGTTGTATTTTTCAAACCGAGTTTCAACGCCCCTAAACCCCTGTTTAACGGTATAGGCTCCACTCCACACCGCAGCCAAAACCAGGATAACAATAAATGCAACCGGCAGATATATCAGATTTTTTTTGTTAATCAAAGACTTCACTTTATCTCGCCTGTCTTCCCAACCATCGTGTTTTTTAAACATAATTTTCCTCCCAATAAATTAATAGTTAAAATAAATAAACATCTCTTTCCCCTACCTTTCCCGTCCTCCTTTTTCTAAAAAAATTAAAATCAAAGTTCTAACTATAATCAAAATCAAAAGTCCACATATATCGAAGCTTTCCGCCTCAATGAACTTATTCCACTCGTTCCAAACACCAAAAGGTATTCCAAACAAACGAAATAGGTGAACCTACTTTCTGCACAATTTCTAGAGCGTCAACATCAGTAGATGAGTAGTCAATTGTATTCTGTATATGTGCGGTCGTATATTATAGAAAAGAAAATAATTATTCCTTTAAAAGTATTTGCCTTTGTTGTAATTTAGAAGTAATGACAAAAATTAAGAAGTTTCCCCATTTTGAATCTTTCTAACAGAATTCCAATAAACATCACCAGTCACTCCATTCCCTCACTTCTAATCTCAAACTTTTTTATTTCGCCCTAACCTCTTCCCCAAAATTCTATCTCACTTCTTCTCTCTAGACCCCTTTGAAATATTTCCCACTAACCAACTTGAGAGGAACCGAAGCGAAATCATAAACACACATTGCACCATTAACCAAACTTCCAATAGCACACCCATAAGAGACAGCCCAAGAAGCAAATTCTTTAGATAAAATCAAAGTATCTCCAGGAAGAGAGCTCGGCATCGCCCCATCTAAAAAATTCTGATTAATATATTCCATTCCCAAAAAAGAAAGCCCACATCCAGCACTACCAATTCCATGTCTAACGCCACTAACTAAATCCTCCAGTATCTCCCCACCCTTAAACGAATATTTTTTCATTTCAATTTCACCCCATAGATAAATCCCATTTCTCTAAGAACTCCCGAGCCAATAGCCTTCGCAGAATAAAACTCAACCTTATCAAAAGAAAACGAATCGCTCTCTGCACTCTCAAATCTCGGCACCTCAAAAACCCGACCAACCCTCTCGCTCATCCCATCATCAATATCAAACCAATTATCACTAATTAAAACACTATCCTTCAAAGCAATCCCAGAATTATAAGCAAGACCCCTAAAATCAGGAACCATAGTATACATCTCAGGCTTCCGATTGCCATCCGAAGAAACACACTCTCCAACATATTTAGCCATATCATCCATCGTACCCAAATATTTCCCCGGAATCATAGCGCTAGTAAAAAATTTCTTCATATTTTCACTCCCAATAACCCGAGCATCATTCAACAACCCAACCTTCTCTAAATCCTCCAAAGTCTTCTTCTTGGGCAACCTTGAAACAACAACAACCTTCTTCTCTCTATGTTTATACAAAAACCCTTCCAATCCCTTCCTCAAAACAGCCTCCCCGCTAACCGGCAACATCGTCCCATACATATTCATAATTATCTGCTTTATCATAACCCCCTTCAGTCCCCAATATTTTTAAAACTTGTTATCACTACGAAATTATAAAAACTCAAATAAATATTAATTCTAATGAAACTCTACTATAACCTAGGCCACGAAGAATTCAACATGGAAACTTTCACAAATCACATTTTGGAAAACCAGTTAACAATAGAACACGGAATAATAGTTAGTGCAAAAATTTTAGAAAGAAAATTTTTAAGCAATAAAGGAAATGCGGTAGATGGGGTTGTAAAATTTAAAGATTATTCCATAGGATTAAACATTGGTCAAAACCCAATCGGGACAGGCTATCAAAATTACATTCCTTTTTTAGAAGAAATGGAATGCAAAAAAACAGGACATTTATTTCGAGTAGAATCAATAGTAGGAAAAGATATATTCGCTCTCACAAACAAACATGGCTCTTCCGGATATTTTACACCAAAAAGTTTTAGCAAATTAGAATAAATCTACCTCTGGTCCTTCCGAAACTTAATCACCGTTAAAACATATCCAACCAACTTAAACCCAAACTTCGTCCCCAAAGCCTCAACCAAAGTCTCCCCAATCTTCATAGCTTCACTCTTATCACGACAAGCCGACCTCAAAATAGAAATCTTAACCATTCCTTCACTCTCAAAAACACTCCGAACCTGTTCAACAAAAGCGGAACTCAAGCCCGCTTTTCCCATCTGCAATTGTCTAACTGGTTTCATAAAATGAAATAAAAGAAAATAGATATAAACCTTTCTACCACTCCAAAGAGCATTGATTTTCAAAACATTTCACATCAAGAGGAACCTCGCAAAAGAGTTCGCAATTATCCCAATCCTTGATTCTGCTTAAAAAGTATGAAACATATTTTTTATTGACAGGAATAAAATCACATTTACAATCCCCCAAATTCACAAAAGTGCAGTCGCTATCTACCATACACTCACGTTCATCCTCCAAAATCTCACATATATTATCAATACAAACACCAACTTGTTGCTCACAAGATAAATCATTGCACCTAAACAAGGTCTTGGCTCTGTTTCTAGATAAATAATCAGCGTGATCTAAATTGATAGCTCGCATTTCACACTCGCAACCACTAATGTCAATATTGTCAACAACGCAATCAGCATCTTTTTCACAAGAGGCAATTGGGGCAGGATAATAATAAATCTTACTAGACTCATAAAAATACCAAAAACCAACAACTAAAATCAAAATACCAACTCCAATCAAAATCTTTTTCCTATCCATCATTTTTTAACTTTCCCAGTTCTTCTTCATATTTAAGTATATCCCCCTTCCGAACCCGCACCCTCTCCTCCTTCTTAACTCCCCAAGTCCCTTCCTTCATCCTCTTGTCCTTCGTCATATCACACCGTCGAAAAACATTCACAACAACATCCTTCTTCCCGTCCCGCCAATCCTGAGAATATTTCGCACAAAAAACCGCAGCTTCCTTGATGTCAACCTTACTCGCTTCCGCCCCAACATTCACAAACGGACTCCCGGGTTCCGCAGTATGAAGCAAAACATCACTAGACTTCGCCTCCAAAACCAGCTTATCATTATTAGCAGAATCCTTCCCACCAAAAACCCTCAATCCAGACGAAGTCACAAACTCTCGAAAATTCACCATAGACAAAATACAAACAAAGACTTTAAAGATTTAATCAAAATCAGATTTTAATTTATCAATATGCCTAACTAAATAATCAGCAGTAGCAGCACTGAGACATCCATGAACCGGAGTTCCTTTGGCATAGTCTAATCCAGCTTCCTCAAAAAAATCTCTGTCATAACCCATTGCTATCGGCAATCTAATTCCAATAGCACTAACCCATTCAGGCAATTCCGAATTTGCCCGATCAAAAATCCCTTTCCATTTATCTCGCATATTCAAAACTCGACCAACATTTCTAGCCATCTCAGAATAATCCTCAAAGCCAAGTCCTAATCGAATTATCTCTATAGGAACAGAATCCATTTACAAAATCTCCACAACTTTAATCCAAAAAACTAAAACTTTCCCAGCCATAGGATGGTTCATATCAATAGTAACTTCTTTCTCATCAATCTTTGTAATAATAGCCGGAAGTTGCTGCCCATTAGGAAGCGGAATCCCAATCATCATTCCTTCTTTCGCTTCAGGTGGAAAACTTTCCTTAGGAACTTTCTGTATACCCCTCTCATCAGGCATTCCATAAGCCTCCTCAGGTTGCAAAGTAAAAGTCTTTTCCTCGCCAACTTCCATCCCAATAACAGCCGCATCAAAACCGGGAACAACCATCCCAGCCCCAGCCTCAAATTCTAAAGCCTGCCCATGTCTCTCACTCGCGTCAAAAACCTCGCCAGATTCGAAACTTCCACGATATTCAACTTTAATCTTATTGCCTTTCTTAACTACCATAATAATCCCTATAAACTTCCCCTTTTAAGTTTTTGCAAAGAGCAATCTTGCAGGATCATATAAAGAAGTTTATTCCCCTTAATAATATCTTCCTTTGTAGTCGGCCTATCATGCTTTCGGGTTTTCCTAAAGTCTTGTTCTAATTCATGATAAAAGGAAAGCGTCATTTCTCCAACGAAATTTTTTAACTTCCCAACACTGCAATATCCAAATATTCCAGTAAACCACCCATTTGTACATTTTAATTTAGTTTTCCCATGAACTATTTCATTCGGGAAAATATCTATTCGTCCATATAGCAATTGAGAAACCCCCGCTGCATATTCGTCAATATCCATAAAAAAGAAACCACCCTAGACTTTATAACAATTATTGTAATCAAAAACAACTAAAACTCGTTCTCGTCTTCTTCCTTCTTTTTCGCTAAATCCTTAATTCTCTTCAGTGCAGCTCGAACATTTTTATTCAACTGAACCATCGAATCATCCAATTGCGCCTTGTTTTTCGTTCCAGTACAAACCAGCTTTCCATTACTAAACAACAAAAAAGTAGCTGTAGGATTATCTAATTTGTAGACAAGTCCAGGAAACTGCTCAGGCTCATATTCAGTATTTTCTAGTTCTAAAGATAAAGTATTCAAATTCAAATCCAAATCAATAGCACCACTTGCAACAATATTTTGTACCGTAATCTTTGGGGTAATGGTAACATTCACGCCAATTTTCTTCAACTGTTTAATCACCTGTGAAACAACATCTCGAACCTGCGAAACCGATTTGGTCCCAGTACAAACCAAATTTCCACTACTAAAAACCAAAACCGCACTCTTTGGCTCCTTAACTCTCAAAACCAGCCCAGGAAATGTATCTGGATTATATTCAGTATTAGGTTGCGTCCGAGCAAGCTTAGTCAGACTAACTTCTTTCTCAAGCGAAGTAGTCGCAACAATGTTTTGTACCTTTAATTTGGTATCTTCTCTAGAAACAACTTTTGCCACTGCCATCAAATACTATAAATCATTTTCCTTTATAAAGGCTTTGATTTATGCGACGATTAATTCTTTTCAACTTCCGCCTCAATCTCATCAATAGTCGCAATATCCATAATCCCACGGTCAGGTCTAACTCTTAAAATTCTAGGGAATCTCAAAGCAAACCCAGAGGAATTAGTCGGACTCTTTTGCACATTTTGAAACTGCACCGAAACAACAATTTCAGGCTTAACCTCAACATGTCTTCCTTCCGCCTTCAAGACAACCTTCTCCAGCATATTCGTCATCTCCTCAAAAGACAAACCTTCATCTTTTAATTCTTTTAACCCAGTAGAAACTTTACCAATCCCGAGTAGCTCGCCATCTTCTCCGCTACAAGCAACATCAAAACTAGTCAGCCATCCAGCCCTCTTCCCAGTTCCCCACTCAGCCCCCGTAATCACCAAATCAAAGTCATTATCCTCAGGCTTCAACTTAACAGCATAACCAATTCGCGCCCCAGGTTTATACGGAGAATCCAATCTTCGCCCCATCAAGCCTTCCTGATTATCGTCCAATGCCTCATCATAAAACCTCTCAACCTCACCACTATTTCCAGTCACAATCTGCTTAGCCAAAACAATTTTCTTTTCCTCAGTTCTTACAATCCTTTCCAAAATCTTTCGCCTCTTCTCAAACGGAGCATCAATCAAGTTATCTCCATCCAAAAATACAACATCAAAAACGACCAACTCAACTGGGAGACTTTTCATCATCTCGCCGATTCCATGCTTCCGTCGGATCCTTTGACTAATGGCCTGAAAATCTGTATACTCTCCCGTAGCCGAATCAAACCCAACAGCCTCACAATCTAAAATAAAATTATCACCCAAAACATGCGATTCGGCATATTTAGACAATTCAGGAAATTGCTTAGTTACATTCTCTAAAGCCCTAGTAAAAATCTTAACATCCCCACTCTTAGCTTTATTTACCATAACCCGAAACCCATCATACTTATATTCGAAAGCAGCTGGTCGTCCCACAATCCTAAATGCATCTTCAACATCCTTCGCCTTCGGGAAAAGCATAACCTTCAACGGCTTCCCAGGCATCAATTTAATCTTTTCCAAACTATCGCTACACGCCCTCTCAAAAACTTCCTTAAAATCCGTAGCCTTATCATAAGCTTCCTGGACAGCCTTGACACAAGCCTTCTTATCATCCAAATCTTTAGGCTCAAAACAATAAACTGCAATCGCATCTCGCAAAGTCCCAATCCCAACACCAATCTTCAAATCATTCAAAACAGTTCTAACGATATATTTCGCCTCAACAGTTGTCGCCGAATGCAACAAATCAACAATATACCCAATTTTCAAATCCACCGTCCCCGCGCCATCAATCTCCGGCAATTTCCTTAAATTATCCAAAACTTTTTCAACACTTAATTTTTTCTCAAACAATCCTCGCTGTTTCTTCTTCTTCCCTAAAACTTTTTCGGCAACATCTCCCAAATCCCCAAGCTTTCGAAAATCATCAACAACCTCGTCCTCCAAAATCCCCGCTGCTCGAGCTATCGCCTTAATAATTAACTGAACCGAAATCCCAAGTTCCTTAGATTCATAGTCCGCAAATAACTGCCCTCGAAGCAAATAAATAAATTCAGGGTTGTCCCGAATCTTTCCTAAAAACCCAGCAAGAATATCAGTCTTCTCAAGTCCACTAGGGGTAGCTTCAAGTTCACTATAGACATCACACAATTTCGAATAATCCATACTATAAACTACCAATCGAGCTTTTTATATTTTTTATTATAGTGTTTTCTCTACTCCCTGCGAAAATGATTTATATCAAAAGAGAAAACTTATATAACGATTACAACATTTAATTTATTAAGGAGCCAGATAGTATGAAAATTTTAACGAACGAAAAATTTTATGAAAAGTATGCGTGGGTAGTTTTCCTAATTATTGGAGTTATGGTTTTAGCGGGCGCAATTCCTCATACATTGGGCATTAATACTGACCCGACATTAGTACAAGCTATTAGCGGCAAAACAATAGACGAACTTAAAATCTCAAATCCAATGTTTTTTAATTTATACAATTTCTATTTTAGAGGCGGAGGTTTATCTGACTTAGGATTTGCCTTTTTCCTCATAGTCATTTCTCTATTCGCTTATAGGCAAGGACAAAAATGGGCTTGGTATGCTTTTTGGTTTATTCCAGTTTACTTTCTAACTTGGGTTGCCCTTAGCTTGAACCTACCACCCGCATCACAATCATCATTACTCCCACCATTAATAGTGATTATAATTTTAAGTCTCACGGGATTGCTCTTGCCTTTTAGAAAGTTTTTCCCAAAAAATAAAATAAAATAATGTCTTGCAACAAAAACTTCCAGCATTTCACACAAGTATTCACGACATACTAGTCAAAACTATCTACGTTAGCAGATTTTCAACCGCCAAATTTATAAACAAAACATTATAACAATCATCAGGTGATACTATGTTTAACAAAAAAGCTTTCGTGATACCATTCAAAGATTTAGGAATAAAAGATGTCCCAATAGCAGGAGGGAAAAACGCTTCCCTTGGAGAAATGTACCGAGAGTTAAAAAAGAAAGGAGTTGAAGTTCCCAATGGATTCGCGGTAACGGCATTAGCCTACCGATACTTCATGGAAAAAGCAAACCTCCAAGATAAAATAAAATCAATCCTCTCAGATTTGAATACACATGATACCAGAAACCTAATGGAGAGAGGGAAGAAAGTCAGGGACATAATTTTAAACGCAGAAGTTCCAAAAGAAATAGAAGAGGAAATAATTAACAGTTACAAAAAGTTATCTAGGGAATCCGGAGAAAAATATACCGACGTTGCAGTTCGGTCGTCAGCGACAGCAGAGGATTTGCCAGATGCTTCATTCGCGGGGCAACAAGAAACTTTCCTAAACATCGTAGGGGAAAAGGCAATCCTAGAAGCATGTAAAAAATGTTTCGCCTCTCTTTTTACAAACAGAGCAATCTCATATCGAGTAGACAAAGGCTTCGACCATTTCAGTATAGCATTATCAATTGGAGTCCAAAAAATGGTAAGAAGCGATATCTCATCAAGCGGAGTAATGTTCTCAATTGACACAGAATCTGGCTTCAAAGACGCCGTATTTATAACAGGAATCTACGGGCTAGGAGAAAATATTGTACAAGGAGCAGTAAACCCTGATGAGTTTTACGTACACAAGCCAACGCTAAAACAAGGTTACAGTCCAATTATTTCAAAGAAAGTAGGCAACAAGTCACTAAGAATGATTTATAATTCAAAAGGTCCAAACCCAGTAAAAAATATACCAGTCCCAAAAGCCCAGCGAAATCAGTTCTGCATCACCGATATAGAAATCTTAAAATTAGCAAAGTGGGCAGTAATAATCGAAGAGCATTACAACAAAGCAATGGATATTGAATGGGCAAAAGACGGCAAGACAGGAAAACTTTTCATCGTCCAAGCCAGGCCAGAAACAGTCCAGAGTCAAAAAGACGTAAACAAACTAGAAGAATATGTATTAAATGAAAAAGGAAAAATATTAGTTTCAGGAAGTAGCGTAGGGTCAAAAATAGGAGCGGGGGCAGCTAAAGTGATAAAAAATGTTTCAGGAATTCATTCTTTCAAAAAAGGAGATGTTCTGGTAACAGAAATGACCGATCCAGATTGGGAGCCAATTATGAAAATAGCTTCAGCAATTGTAACCGAAAAAGGTGGACGAACATGTCATGCGGCAATCATTTCTAGAGAACTAGGAATTCCTTGTATTGTTGGGACAAACGATGCAACAAAAAAATTAAAGACAGGCGACAAGATAACGGCAAGTTGTGCGGAAGGAGAAAATGGATATGTCTATGAAGGAATATTAAAGTATTCAATTAAAACACACGACCTAAAATCAATACCAAGAACAAAAACCAAAATCATGATGAACATAGGCAATCCAGAATCTGCCTTTGAACAAAGTTTCATCCCTAATGATGGAGTTGGCCTAGCAAGAGAAGAATTCATAATAAATTCCCACATTAAGATTCATCCAAAAGCATTAATTGAATTCGATAAATTAAAAGACAAAAAAGTAATAAAGCAAATTGAAGAAATCACAATTGGATATAAGGACAAAAAACAATTCTTCATAGACAAATTAGCCGAAGGTATCGGTATGATAGGGGCAGCGTTTTTTCCTAAAGACGTAATCGTAAGAATGTCTGATTTCAAATCTAACGAATATAGAAATCTAATTGGCGGAAAAGAATACGAGCCTTCAGAAGAAAATCCGATGATAGGATGGCGTGGTGCTTCAAGATATTACAAAGAACAATATCGACCAGCTTTCGAACTAGAATGCGAAGCAATCAAAAAAGCAAGAAACGAATTCGGATTAAAAAATATTAAAGTCATGATACCATTTTGTCGAACAATCGAAGAAGGAATAAAAGTTCAAAAGATAATGGAGAAGAAAGGATTGAAGAGAGGTCGTGATGGATTAGAAATTTATGTAATGTGTGAGATTCCTTCTAATGTAATATTAGCAGACGAATTTTCAAAAATCTTCGACGGATTTTCAATCGGTTCAAATGACCTAACCCAATTGACACTAGGTTTAGACAGAGATTCAGAAATTGTTTCAGATGTTTATGACGAGAGAAACGCAGCTGTAAAAATGTTGATTGCAACAGTTATAGCAAAAGCAAAAAAGAATGAAAAGAAAATAGGAATCTGTGGGCAAGCCCCTTCAGACTTTCCAGACTTTGCGCAATTCTTAGTCAGATGCGGGATAGATTCAATATCTCTAAACCCAGATACAGTAATTAAAACAACATTAAAGATAGCAGAACAAGAAAAAAAGCTAGAAAAGTAATTTCGTTAACGCTGCTCCCAAACCTTTATAATAAATAAACAATTTGACATAACATGGAAATAGATGTAACAGACGCAAACTTCCAAAGAGAAGTAATAGAAAAATCAAAAACAACTCCAGTTTTAGTAGATTTTTGGGCAAGCTGGTGTGGGCCTTGCATGATGTTAAAACCAACTCTGGAAAAAATTGCAAAAGAATATGAAGGCAAACTAATTTTAGCAAAGGCGTCTACAGACAAAAACCCAACTGCAGCATCCAAATTCGGAGTAATGTCAATCCCTTCAGTGAAGTTATTCAAAGGTGGGAAAATAGTCGACGAATTCGTAGGCGCGCAACCAGAAGCTACAATTAAGCGATGGCTAAACCAAAAGTTGTAATTTTATTTAAATAAATTTATTGATATCTAATGAAAAATTCATTTGCAAAAGTTGACAGAAGAAGTGTGGACTTCGAAGTAGACGTAAAAGATTCTACTCTAATTATTTTTAGTAACTACTTATACTCTCATGAAAAATTTCAGACTTATCCAGCTAATCGAGGAAGCACACCAAATGACGATTATTCAGAGCTAGAACTAGAATTAGATAAAGAGTGGAGCTACAATTTCAAAGGAATTTTCGCAAAAGCGATGGAATATTCCGGGACACTAATGTTCTTTGAATTAAATAAAAAAATAGTAGATGGGAAACACTTAACTATAGAAAATTTAATAATTAAATATAAAATGAGAACAAGACATTAATAATTAATTTCTTCTAGGCATAATAATCCACATAACAATATATCCAATAATCCCAGGTCCAAAAACGGTAAGCATAGTCATAACAACCCAAACCAATCTCACAACAGTCGGATCAACTTCAAAATAATCAGCAATGCCAGCACAAACTCCGCCAAGCATAGAATCTTTCTTGTCAGCCCGATACAATCTTTTAATGTTTTTCTTAGCCATAATTATACCAATATCCTTTCCTTTATAAAATTACTCCAAAAAATAAAATAGTAAACAAAAATTAATTTCCACGCCTTCTATTAGCCCTTAAACTCGGGAAAGCCTTAGGAACTTTAACCCTAGAATTCATTTGCCCTCTCGCTTTCTTTCCAGCAGTAGTCAAGCCTCGCAAAGCTCTCTTCTTAGGCGCGGCAACAAATGGACCCAATTGCTTATCAACTAAAATACCAGGTTCATTTCGGTCAACCAAAATAACTTCGTAAAAATAATTCATACCATCCTTGCCAATCCAGTAACTTCCTAAAACTTCGCAGTTATCATATTTCCTAGCAACTCTAGTTTCAGCAATTTCTTTATAATTCATATTCAAATTTTTTCTGTTATGCAGTCTCTTAGTTCGCCGTGCCTTATTCGGTCTACTTCTGTGGTGTCCGCCTCTCTTAATTTTAACACGAACTACAACAATACCTTTCTTTGCTTTATACCCTAAACTACGAGCCCTATCAAGCCTCAATGGTTTCTCAACCTGAGTAATAGCTCCATCTTTCCTCCACAAAATCATACGCTCACGGAGCACTTTCACATCTGGCTTTCTCCAAGCTTCACGCAAAAATTTCATTAAACCCATAACATCTCAACAAAAATTTCCTTTTTAAAGTTTTAGTATGCCAAAATTTTCATCATCACAAAAATCTCAAATCTCAATCTTCCCATATTTTTAGGATATAAATAATTATAAAGAAATAAGTCTAAACACAATTATGAGTAAAGAGCAAAATCTTGATGTTGTTAGAATGGGCGGAACATTAATAGGAGCACAAATTTATGAAAATTGTAAATCGAAAAAGACAGGTATTCCTTTCGTTGGCATATTAGGAGTTGGAAGTCAACATGCAAGAAATGGTAAAAAAAGTATATGGATAAATGGACAAAACTTAAGTCCAAATATCAGGTTGAATAACAATTGTGCTGGACATGGGCAACTAGAAGGAATCGCAACAGAAGAAGGTGCAATAAGATTTCTTGAAACAATTTATGATTTCCCAGCAATTGAGGGCTCATGTGTAGAATATAATTTAGATTCAATCAAGAATGAAGGCGGAAGAATATTGCTAAAAGGAAATTCTACAAGGAGAGATTATCGCTCTAATCCAAAACAAGAAATAGGAGAAATTCATTTGACATTTGATCCAAACTGGGAAAGAGAATTAGAAGAAGTCTGGCAATTCGAAATACCGAGTTTATCTTTCGGAAGACAACATAGAATCAACGGACTCTCCCTACCTAAATATTTCAAAATCTTTTTAGGGGGAATAGAAGAACAAGGTTTCGACCATCCATATGGAGCAGTTACTGAAAGCTTACAAAAAGAAAGAGCTCAAAGCGAGTCAAAAATTAATTTCTAAATGCTTATCCGTGCCAACCCGCGTAATCTGTGAGCTATTATCCATCCACCAAATCCTCTCTCCCAAAATCTTATAAACCAAAATCACACCCAATATTCTATGAGGCTGTAGCGCAGCCAGGTAGCGCACTGCTCTGATAAGGCAGGGGTCCCAGGTTCAAATCCTGGCAGCCTCATAAATGAAAATTTGAAACTGGGACATTGGTCCCTGGTTTAAAATTTCTTTAGAAATTTTAGAAACGAAGTTTCGTGTCCGAGCTTCTCCGAAGCGAAGGCAAATCCTGGCAGCCTCATATTAATTTCAAAAAATAACCTAAATTAAAATATAAAATTTAACCAAGCCCCCACTTTAGTGAGCTTCTCCACGAAGTGAACTCCACCAATAAAGTTGAGCTATTCCATTCCAATGAGCTTTCCGCACGAAAGCGACTATCCCCTCATCTCAACTGAAACCTTTTCCCTGTCAATCCTCATCCCTAAAATCTCAACTTTCATAGGAATTGTCTTAATATAACATTTGTCCCGAGCATATGCCCTAATCTCAACCCCAGTTTCAAGTTCTGTTACAACAACATCTTCACTTTTTTGAATGCCAGGTGCCTCAATCTCATAAATAATCACATCCCCAAGTCTTTTAACCCTAGACTCAGCATTAACTTTTTCCAAACTACTCCTTCTCTCTGCTTCTTCTCTAGAAACAACAATACTAGCCCTTCTTTTCTCAGAACCATTAGGAACAACCTGTGGCCTCATAGGACCTCGCGCAATCTGAATCTTAAAATTCTTCGGCATCCCAGTCTTGCCATCAACCTCCATGTTTTCAAGTTGCTTCTCTAATTGCTTAACTAAACTTCCCATAATCTTCTCAACACCAAATGGCAACCTCAACTCTTCTTCAACTCGACCAGAATCATCCATTCCCAACATCCCAAAATCCTCTTCGCTGCCAGCCTTCATGGACGCCCCACAGTGAGGACAATAGTTAAATTTCTTGTCAACTTTCTCCGCACAGCCTCGACACTTCTTAGCAAACATTCAATAGAAAAAAATTCTAACTACTTAAATCTTTGTAAACACAGTTAAAATTCCAACTTATATCCTATGTTCTTTTTTTGCCAACTCAAATTCCGCCTTTTCCTTAGGAGAAACATAGTACTCAATCTTCTCAACTATGTGTTCCAAGTTATGAATCTCCCTAATAATTCCCTGTGCCGGAGCAAACTCCCTAACCCAAAACTGTGAAGAAAAATGTCTGACATTGCGAACTTCATGTAGACGCTTAGCCCCATAAATGGCAATTCCAAAACGACATACTCCAGAAACTACAAAGATGAACAACATAGAAGAATTCATAAAAGAAATATCCATCCAAGCAATAATTGAACCAAGTCCAGCTCCGACAAATCCACCAATCCCAATCAACAAATTCATATATGACAAACCAAATCCTCGTTTCCTATTACTGACCGCGTCATAAACATAATTATTCAAAGCCAAATTGTAGCCAGCCCAACCAAATCCAGCGACAGCCGACGGTACAATCAACAAATAAATTTTAACCATTAAACTGTTTTCAATCAAAATAGACGCAACCCAAAGAAAAGGAACAGCTCCTAAGATAAGAGAACAAATTCTCATCAATTTAATATTCCCATACTTATCACTAAATTTTCCAAGCAAAGGCAAAAAGACCAATTGAAAAATAACACTAGCAACCGTAATTGCCATAAACCAAACATATGAAAATCCCAAATCCCGAATCATATAGACTGCCCAAAATGGACTCGAAATTCCAACCGCAAAAGTAAACGCAGCGGCGAATAAACTAAATCTTCCAAATGGTGTGTCTTTGCATCGCTTCATAAAATCCGTAAAAGAAAAACAATCTTTCTTTCGAATCTTAATCTTGGGCTCATAAGACCTTCTAAGTAATTCCCATGACCAAAGTCTAGACGCTCCACTAAGCACAAAAAGAATTCCAAATCCAAGCAGCGTGAACCCAACAACATTCCCATAAAGTCCACCAGCTTTCTCCATCCCATCTAGAATAAAAGCCCCAGCAATCATACTCACAACACCAAAAAGTCCCACAATGCGATTCCTCTTAGAGAAATATTTTCCCCTCTTCTCTTCAGGGACTAGTGAGCCCATCCAAGAAAACCAAGCAGGATGAATAATCGCCTGAAAACAGTAATGCAAACCAACAATCCCAATGAAAGCCCAAACCATATGTGGCACTCCAATCCAATGCAAATACCCAATCAACAGCAAAGGAAACACGAGAAAAATTTTCCACATCACTCCAGTCAAAACAATCCTTCTTCGCGAAAACCTCTCAATCAAAGCAGCTGCCTTCAACTGCACGATATTCGGCAACAAGCTAATAACAGCATGTAAAATACCCATCTGAACAACACTAGCTCCCATAGCCAAAGCAGCCGGAGCAAAATATGACAAACTAAAACTTGAAGCAATGGAGGCCGCCGCGCCATCTTGAACACTTAATTTCAAACTCCGATCAATCTTCTTTTGCACAATAGGATGATCAGCCTTGACAACACCACTCTTCATAAAACCTATCCGACAGAAGAATATAAAAATATAACTATCCCAAAACATTTACGCGTGGATAGTATAATGGTTCGCATGTGAGCTTCCCAAGCTCGAGATCCGGGTTCAATTCCCGGTCCGCGCATTTATGGGGAATCAAACCCTGTGTGAAATTTGACTCGAAGAGTCATGCAGTTCACTGCCGAGGTCCGCGCATAAATCAATAGAACCCTTGGGTTTAAAGGAAAACCAAAATGCCAAAACAAATTATAATCCCAAAAATAAAAATTACAGACAGACATCTCAGATGGAATTGGGAGCAGTCTCCAGACAACGACGAAAAAGCAAGATATCATTTTATCATAGTTGACAACAAAAGAAGAGAGGGCAAATTCGAAGAACTTATAACTCAATTCCAAAAATTCGGTTCAGTAGAAATAACGAGAACAACAGAAGGAAAAGTCGAAGGCTCGCCTCATAGATATTTATTCAATTCTTTCGACATAAACGTAGCACCCAGGGAAATAGATTTAACAAAATTAAGTTACCCAATCATAAAAGATAAAAATTTATACGAAAGACAAATAGGCTCCGTGGAAGACTACGTAATGAAATTATATTCAAAAAATAGTTAGTCTTTTATATCAACTAAAACTCAATATATTATGGCAGAAAAATTTTACATAACAACACCAATATACTACCCAAACGACGTCCCACACATAGGTCACGCCTATACAACAATTGCAGCTGACGTCATCGCTAGATGGAACAAGCTCCAAGGTAAAGAGGTATTTTTCCTAACTGGAACAGATGACCACGGGAAAAAAATTCTAGAAGCGGCAACAAAAGCAAACAAAATACCAAAACAATTCACAGATGACCTAATTCCAGAATTCAAATCGGCATGGAAAAAATTAAACGTGAACTACGATAGATTCATCAGGACAACAGACCCAGATCATGAAGCAGTAGTCCAGCAAATTCTCCAAAAATGCTTCGATAATGGCGACATCTACAAAGGAGAATATGAAGGATTTTATTGCACAGGTTGCGAAGCCTATTTCACGGAAAAAGATCTAGAAGACGGTTGCTGCCCAATTCATAAAAAGCCAATCGAATTATTAAAAGAAGAAACCTATATGTTCCGCCTCTCAAAATACCAAAACAAACTTCTAGAACTTTACGAGAAAACAAACTTCCTAGCGCCAAGACATCGAAAACAAGAAATCATAAACAGAGTAAAAGAAGGACTTAGAGATTTAAGCATCTCAAGAAATTCGTTCAATTGGGGAATCCCACTTCCATTCGACAAAACCCACGTAACATACGTTTGGTTCGACGCACTCTTTAATTATTATTCGGCAACTCGAGAAAAAGGAAAAGAAGATTTTTGGCCAGCAAATGTCCACATAGTCGGTAAAGATATCTTCTGGTTCCACACAGTATACTGGCCGGCATTCCTAATGTCAGCAGGATTAGAACTCCCAAAGCAAGTTTTCGCGCATGGTTGGTGGACTTTAGATAAAGAAAAAATTTCAAAGTCACGAGGAAAAGTAATAAGTATCGACGAACTAATCGGAATTGCAGGCCTAGACTCCGCCAGATATTTTCTTTTTCGAGAAGCCTCATTTGGAGAAGATGGTGACTTTAGTAAAGAAGCCCTAATCGACCGCCACAACAACGAACTAGCAAACAAACTCGGAAACCTAATCTCAAGAACCTCGAGCCTAGCAGAAAAATACGGCATAGAAAAAATAGCATGCCCCAACCAAGATGAATCTAATATTTGTGAGGGTACAGAAAACAATTTATTAAAAAAATTAAACTTAAAACAAATAGAAGAATATTTCGAAGAATACAGGATTGACAAAGCCCTCTCCGAAATATTCGCATTCATAGACCATTGCAACGAATTCGTTCAGCATGAGAAACCATGGGAAACCCACGACACCAAAGTCCTTTACCAGCTGGTAGAATCAATCAGACAAATCGCAAAACTCCTATCCCCCTTCATTCCAGACACGGCAGAAAGAATCCAAGAAGTATTTGCCAAAGACCAAATCAAAAAAGCCCCAATCCTTTTCACAAAAATAGAAACATCAGAATCAATTAGCCCAAAACTTAATAATACAGAAATCCCAAATAAAACAATGGAAAACGTAACCACAATCCAATTCGAAGACTTCGCAAAACTAGACCTTCGCGTAGCCGAAATAGAAAACATAGAAGACATCCCAGGTGCCGACAAATTATACAAACTAACACTAGGCGTAGGCGAACTAGGAGAAAGAACAATCTGCGCCGGAATAAAACAATTCTACAATCACGACGACCTAAAAGGAAAAAAAATAATAATCATAGCAAATCTAGAACCCAGAAAACTAAAAGGAATAACTTCACAAGGAATGCTTCTTGCCGCCTCGACCAAAGACAAAAAAACCGTCTCCTTAATATCTCCAGACTCTGACATTGCCCCAGGCTCAACAGTTGGCTAAAAATTATTCTCTTAAAACAGCAATAAGATTACCACTTTCATCAACTTCCTCCACTCTGGAGTTATATTTTTCTGCAAATATTATAGCGTCTTTTCTGGTACAATTAGCTAATTTTTCTAAAACGTCTTTATTTCCATATTCATCAGGTCTGATGATACCCAATACAGTTTTAATCTCTTTCCCGAAATTGCTGACATGAATACGTTGTACTAAACCATAATCATCATTTCGTTCAGTAAAATCAGGAATACTGGACACATGAAAATAAGAGTGAGTATTGTTCCCCTCCCCTTGTATTCTCCACATCCAACATGTAAAAATATCGTAACCAGGAGGAGTCACTTCGATAGTAGGACCTTTTATCTTGTTCATGGGATTATCAACCTTAAGATACTTTATAACAATTATTATACTTAACAATTCAAAAATCCGTGTAATCTGTGTAATCTGTGGCTAAAAATCACCTTCCAAAAACCCTAGAAAAAAACCCAACCCTCTCAACAACCATCTCCCCATTCACCTTCCGCGCAATCTCCAAATACTTCCGTGCAACCCGACTTCTAGGATGCGTATGCGAAACAGCATCCCTCAAATTCAAAGCCTCTTTAACAGCCTTATCCTCAGGAACAACACCAATAATTTGTGCCTCAAGCATCGACTTAATAGAACTTAAAGGCATCTCATATTTCGCATCAGCATGTCGAGTAACAATCACTCCATTAATTTCCTTGCCCATTTCCCTCGCAACCTTAACAGCCTTAAGCGCGTCAGTAACAGCTGGCATCTCAGGATTTGTAACAATAATAATTTCATCAGCACATTCCAAGACAGCAATAACTTCTTCCCCGAAACCAGCAGCAGAATCAATAATTACATAATCGCAAAGTTTTCCCAAAGCCTGAGTAATCTCTGGCAACTTCTTAACATTAAATTTAGTCAATTCCTTAATCGATAAACTCGACGGAACAATCTTCGTTCCAGAATGATGCTCGTAAATAGCGTCTTCAATCTCAGCCTTCCCTTTCAAAACGTGATTCAAAGTAATAGGAACAATCGGAGCACCAAGTTGCAAACCAATGTTTGGCGTGTTCAAATTAGCATCAACAATAATAACTTCCATCTTCAGTTTATTCAAACTCACACCCAAATTAATCGCAGTAGTAGTCTTCCCGACGCCGCCCTTCCCCGAATTTATCACAATTATCCTTGCCATCTATTTTATTTCTTGTTATCAACGGTGTTCCCTTTCCCGTTTCTAACAAATGTGTATCTACCAGAAAAGGTTGCTTTATAAATTTTGTTAACTCGAGGGCTAAGAGAAATATCCCGAAAATCAACAATCACTTAGAAAGAATAGCCTTAACCCTTATCATAAAAGCTTCAACAACATCATAATATTCGCTCAACTTTTCCATATTAATATCAACATTTTTAGTGGGGGTAACAACAATCTTCAAATTTACATTTTTCCGAAATTCCCCACTCCGAACCTTCTTTAATTCCGGAACCCTCTTGAAAAAAACATAAAGCGGAACAACCTTCTGAATCGCATCATCCTTAGAAAAATACTTATTAATAAATTCAATTCTCTGTTTAGGCGTAGCATGCATACAGGCAATTGACCCATCTTCACAACCTTTCTCTAAAATAGCATCAAAAGAAATCTCAATCAAACTTTTCCATCTAGCCAAAAGATTCAAAATTACATCACAAGTCTTTGTGTACTTTAAGCTCACATACATCAAATGGTCTGCACTAGTTTTTTCCTTGATAATTTCTTCATCCATAATTTTGCCCTCCCTATGCAACAGGAACGAACCGAATTACCTTTTTATATCTGTCGGAAAACTGCTAACAATATCGCTAACAGACTCAACAAATTCTCGAAGTCGCGAAACCTTCAAAATCTTCCAATCCCCATTAACTTCCATCAGCACCTCATCTTTCCTAGCAAATTCAACTTTACAAATTCTCTGTGCCCTCTCCACTTCCAAAATATTTACCAAATTCAAAACAGCAATCTCATTCAAATACTTCGGAGCCACTTTATCCACAAACGTTTTCAAATTCCCTTTCACTCCTTCCCTGATTAAAAATGCCCGAACTAATTTCCCAGCAGCCTTCGCCCCCTCACGAATCACCCCGACCAAAACCCGCTTTTCCGCATACTCTTCGTAAATCCCAAGCATCCGCTGTGCCACACTCAAATGATACTTAGCCTCATAAAACTCAAGCAAATAATCCATCAACCATTAATTAAAAACTTCTTTATATTAATTATCGTGATAAGAAACAACTAACTCTTCAACTCCATTATCGCCTCAGCAATATCCCCATCAACTTTTTCCAAAGCTTCCCGAACCTCATCTTCACTCTTTCCGGTCTGCCCCATAACCATCTTCACGTCATCCTCACTAAAACTTTCAGCCTCTTCCTCAACAACGTCCCCAGTCACCTGAAAACTTACCTGCCCTTGCATCTTAATCTTCATAACATTAGGATTCTCAATAACCAAATTTCCATCCGCCATTTCAAAAACAACACGTCTCACCGGCAAATCCTCTTGGCTAATCCCCATCTTCTTCATCATTCCCTTCATCTGTGCTGGATTCACTCCGCCAAACATCTTATCCGTAAAACATACGAAGTCCAACAACCAAAATAATCGTCGCGATAATCATCCCGACAACAGCACCTGGTCCAAACTTCAATTTAGAATTATATTCTTCGTTATAACGCATCAACCCACCAAAACCGGAGGGCATCGACATTGTATTATCAGCCATATTAAAAACAAACACATATAGTTTATAAGTTTTCCGAACGAATTTTCGTCTTCGACAAATAATCTCAAAACAAAAACATTTAAATATAACATTCTCGACAATAAAACAACTAAGGGAGAAGGAGGTAAAAATGTATAAAAAAAGAGGACAAGCAGCTTTGGAATTCCTAATGACATACGGCTGGGCAATTCTATCAGCAATTATCGTTATTGGAGCACTCGGATCATACTTCTACTTTAATCAAGGAGGTACTACTACCGTGGTAGTAAATGCACCATTCTACGGAGTATCAGCTGCAGCAACTACAACTACTCTAAGCCTAGAAATAGCAAATAAAGGCGGAGAAGACTTGAATACAGTATTAGTTAATGTAACTGGAAATGGACTTGGATGTACTCAACAGACTATAGCTAGTATGGCTGGAGCATCGCAAGAAGTTGTTGCAATACCTTGTGCTGGTTTAGGCGCATCTGGCTCTGCAGTTAAGGGAAACATTGAGATATCATATCTAAGAGCAGGTAGTACGCTTCCATTAACAGTCACAGGATCGGTTTCAACATCTGTTGCATAAATTGATTTTATTTAATTTTTACTTTATTATTTTTTATTTTTTAATCCTAAGTCGAGAGACTCAAAAATCAAAAACTAGAAAACAACGTACAATAATTTTTAATTTTTAAAATCCAATTTTCAATATCTATTTCATCTGAAATCTATGCAAACTTCCAGGATAAGGCCTACTGGAAACATTAATACCAGTCCCTTGACAAATTTTGTAAGAATAAATGCTTGTGGAATGATTTGTTCCTCTCATCTTGTAAACCTCTAAAAATCTCTCTCTCTCTTTTTTAATCCTAGTAAAATAAAGCAGTATCAAAGAGTCCGCCTCAAACTCCAAAATTCTTGATGATTCTCTTTTGTCAATTAGCGGATCCCTTTCATAAATTAAAAGCGAAGTGCAAGTCCAACTTCTCAAAAGTGAGAACAAAGCAAGTGTCTTTTCTCTCATTTCAACATCTCGATCAAACAACATAACAAAAGCTGTAATACTATCAATTGCAATTCTTTTAATTTTCTTTGTCAAAACAATTGTCTCAATATCTCCGCCACCTTCTTCAAGCATAGTTCTAATTTTTTCTGGCGTATATGATAAAAAGAAAAATTTCCCATTCTTTTCAGCTTCTTCTAAATCCCAGCCAAGTTCCGACATATTAATATAAAATTCTTTCTTTTTCTCTTCAAAAGAAACATATAAAACATTTTCTCCTTTCTTCAGCCCTTCAATTAAAAATTGCGTGGCAAAAATAGACTTTCCATTCCCACTTCCTCCGACGAGCAAATTAGTAGAATTTTTCTCGAAACCTCCCTCAATAACATTATCTAAATTGGCAATTCCAGTAGAAACTCTTTCAATATTATGCTTAGGTTTCTTTTTATTCAAACGACGGGATGTCCCAAGTTTACTTACTCCAATTTTTAAGTTCACTTTCTTTCCATCTTTAGCGATAACCCTCTTAGAAACCTTTTTCACAACCCTCTTAGAAACCTTTTTCTTAGTCACCATACATCATAATATTAAATCATATATAAAAACATTCCGCCAATAACCATATTTTAAAAATAATTAGAGAATAATTAAGCCAGTCCGCCCATAAGTACGCCCAATATTTTCCCCAAGGCAAAAAATATACCTAAGCTCAAAATCAACATGGCAGGCAGATACCTTAATCCTTCTTTCTCGTCTCCTTTACTCACCAGGCCTAAGACAAGCGCAGCCATAACATCCATTACAATAATAAAAAAAAGTGAAAAATAAAAAATAAAAGTAGTAGAAATACTAATCGCAGAAAAAGAAATAGGAATATTTTGTGGCATAGAATCCGTATTAACATCAGCCATTAATTCCGTCATGGTTTCAACCAAAACTCCACTAAGCGAAAAAAGCCCAGGTGCAAAAACAGAAACTGCTAAGAAAATAAAAATCACATACATCAAAACTTGCGATGCCGCCTTCTTTTCAACAAATTCTCGTTGCCTCATATTTCGCGAAGTTTCCTCAAGCAAAATCGCTAAATCCCCTCCGGCACGAATCCCGGACAAAATAATTGAGAGCGTCTTATCAATCTTTTCAGAATTAATTCTTTTAGACATAACTCTAAGCGCAATATCAACCGGCTTTCCCGTGGAGATATCTTTCCCGGCTTGCATAATTTCTTTATCAAGTGGGTCAAACTCAGGTCGAGCACTAAGTAACATGGCACGGTCAACAGTCATTCCAGCTCGTAAATTACTAGAAACCAAACTTAAAAAATCGGGGAAAACATCCTCTATCCTTTTAATACGAGCAGTTTCTTTTAGCCCATTCATAAATCTTAAGCCAAAAAAGGTTACAGCCCCACCAATCCCAAATCCGATTCCAGTTTGAATAAATTCCCCATAAATAATATATGTAATCAGTCCAACTATCAAAGCAAGAATACCAGAAATTAAAATCCTTTTCCGATCTTCCAAAACTTTTTCTCTATCCTTTCCTCTCATGGTTTAACTCTCCAGATTGTCCAAAACTTCAGTCTTTTATGCGGCATCATAGTAAGCTCGGACGTTTAGATTTAATCATTCCTAAAAACATGATTTGAAACAAAACAACAAAAACAAAAAATCCCAAAAACAAACCCATGGTCAAATTTTTTTCTAGCCCAATCATCGAAGCAACTACTGTCATAAAACTAACTGACAACGCAGGCACAATAACCGAAATCAACATATACATCATAATCAAAGGATTTAACTTGTTCCCATAATTCTGAATCTGAATCATCTGTTCTTCATTGAGCGTTCTAATATTTTCAACAATTATCATAGACATATCACTCCCCGCGTTAAGTCCATTACTAATCTGCCAAAGCGTCCTCTTTAAAAAAACCGAATGACTCTTTGCGCTAATATCAGCCAAGACTTCAGCTTCGGGTTCGCCAGCTCCAATTTTCTTAACAGCATTCCGAAATTCAAGACTCAACTCTCCATAATCTGACATTGAAATATTTGTCAAAATATCAAATAGCGGAATTCCAGAATTCAACTGAATCAAAATATCCTCTAAAGCAAAAATTAAATTCTTCTCAATGTCTTTCTCCCGTTTAGATGCAAAAACCTTAGGGTAGGCCAACTGACTAAAAGCAATCGATATGGAAAAAATACCACTTAATCCTAAAGCATAGACCCAAAATCCAGGAATGCCTGCAACCATCAAAAGCGAAGCAAACACAATTAACAAGATCAAAAACGTATTAACAAAACTCCTGAAAACAATTCCTAAATATTCTTCTCGAGTTAATTTAATATTAATTTCTTCAAGATATTCCTTCAAAGAAGATTTTTTCTTATAATGAAACTTTGACGCAAAAAACTTTGATCTTGATTTTAACTTCTCAATATTGGAATCAGCAAGCGGAATTCTAAAAACGACCATTAATTCCTCCTCATTTTTTTCTTTTTCTTTGAACTTTTCTTTGCAAAATTTTCTGCGGTCTTTTTCTTAACAGTCACATTAACGTCAACCGGCAATCGGTCTTCGGAAATCTTTTTATCAGTACTAGCAAACAACTTAACATTATTAGCTTGAATCTCCTTTATCAATCTAGCCTTATCAGAATAATAATAATTCATAACTTTCCCAATCTCGGACAAACTCCGAATTTTGTGTTTAATCAACCAAGCTAAAATCTTCTTTTTCTCTTCCAGATTCGCATCAATCTCCGTTTGTGTCATTCCAGTATTCCTAGAAATATCCTCGAAAAATCGAGAACTTTCCCCATGCCGGATAATCTTATCCCCTTCAGGAATCCAACGATAAATAATATTCGCGTCAGCAGTATTCCCCTTGACATTAAATTCACCAACCTGCAAAATTCGCCTAATCCCACGTCGCCTATCCCTAAACATAACAACATTCAAATTAACGGCATCAAGCAAATTGGCAGGAATACTCAAAGGCGGATTAATCAAACGCGAAACAGTTTCCGAAGCAGAATTCGCATGCATCGTAGCATAAACAGAATGTCCAGTATGCATAGCTTCAAACATAACCATTGCTTCTTCCTGTCGACGCATTTCACCTAAAACAATCCTATCCGGTCTCATCCTAAGTGAGTTCACCAGCAAATCAAGCATCGTAATCGCACCCTTCCCCTCAGGATTAGCGCTCCTAGTCACAAGCGGAGTCCAATACAAAAAGTCAGGCAACATCAATTCTCTAGTATCCTCAACAGTCAAAATCCTATGGTTAGGCGGAATAAACGGCATGCATGCATTCAAAATAACAGTCTTCCCAGAAGCAGTCCCTCCAGAAACGATAACGTTCATTTCATATTCAACAGCCAGCCAGAGCAAAACTGTAACATCCAAATCCATCGTCTTGTTCCCAATCAAATCTATAATCGTATACGGGTCACGTGCGAAACGTCTAATCGTAATAGTATTCCCCTTTGTAGAAATTGGATAAAGTACAGCATTAACTCTATCCCCAGAAACCAAATGCGCATCAAGTAAAGGACTAAGCACCGTAATTTGTCGACCGACACGCCGCGCAACAATATTAGAATAATTAATAATTTCATCTTCCCTTTTAATACTAAAACTAGTTCGAAGCCAACCATACTTTTTATGATAAACCCGAAGTGGCTCTTTCGCCGACGGAATCACAATCTCTTCTAAATTAGAATCATTAACCAAAAACTCAATCTCGCCAAGTCCCAACATGTCCTGCATCAACTTATTCACCAAAACCTGCTTCGTGTCTTTCCCGATAGTTGGAATCTTTTTCATCAACATCTCTCCAGCATTCTCGCTAAACTTTTTCCGAATCCCTTCAACCGCATCAGGGTCAACAATCTCTCTCATCCCAACCGTAGTCAAACTAATCAACTCATTTCGAACATCTTCAAGCAAAACACTCGTGGCGTCATCTACTTCAGGAATTTCCAAATCATAAATAATCATCGTGCCCTTTTTCTTAATACGAACCGTAACATCCATATTCCCTTCGGATTTTATCTCATAACTTTCAAGGATTTTCTGGTCCTTTTCTTCTTTTTCCCCCTCAACAATTTTTGTTATAACATTTTCAACAACAGAATCAGCCACGCCCTTCCCATTGACGGCATCTTTAACTTTCTCTCCAAATGCAACCTCTTCGGATCCTTTCACTCCCTTTCTTATTTCATTTATCTTTTTCATTTATCACCTTTTCTTTTTCATTCTATGCACAATCTTTTTCTTAGTAACTTTTTTCTTAGCCCCACTCTCTTTCCCCTTAACTTTCTCATTGACAATCATTAACATTTTTTTCACAATAACCTCTTCTTTCTTCTTGGCGTAATCAATAATCTCTTCCCCTTCCTTCTTCTTCTCAAGCAATCTTAAAACCGGCTTTCCAAATCTGGGATAATCAATTTCAGCAAGGTCTCCATTCTCAAAAACTTTAGCCCATCCAAGTGCAACTTCTGGATCAACCCGAAAAACTCCTTCGATATCCTCTAGGTCAATTTCCTTTTTCTTCTTTAGCATTTCATATAAAATATCAAGGTCAGTACGGGACCGCCGCGTTCCGTCTTTTATTAGATAATCTCCTTTGGATAAAATTTCCTTTTTTCTAAATCTTCTAACAATAAAAAAAGCCGCGACAATAATAATCAATAACAACAAAACTTGAGATAAAATGAAAATTCTTTGATTAATAGAACTAGTTTCATAAAAAATATTAACAGCCTCTCTTATGGAATTTCCAGTCAGTCCGTTGGCAGGACTATCTGCTAGATAAGACAAATACGGCCAACTCGCGACAATCAAAAACAATCCAACCAAAAGCCCAAGCAAAGCCACGCCACTTCTCCTTATCACCATGTATCTAATTAATCTCCAAATCTTATAAACATATTGTTTAACGGCTCCCTATCTTTCAACAACTTTATTAACATAAATCTCCATTAAACAACAAAGAGGATGGCATTAAAATTTACACTAACATTAGTTCACCAAGTAGTCCCAAATACTTTTAAGAAACGTGCGCAATCAAGTATGGAACTCTTAATTTTAATGGGCTTCCTAACTTTCGTAATAATTGGGATCATGGGAGTTGGTTACTTTTACTCAAACACAATCAACGACAGAATCAAATCAAACGAAATCAATAACTTCGCAACAAAAATAACTTCAACAGCCGAAACTGTTTTCTACTCCGGTGAACCATCAAAATCAACAATCTTAGCACATCTCCCAGAAAATGTTAAAGACATAGAAATAATAAACAACACTCTAATCATAACATATAACTTGGCAACAGGAGAAAATAAAGGAGCTTTCCAGAGTAACGTTCCAATTATAGAAAATTCTTTATCTCAACTCACAACATCTTCAGGAATAAAAAACATAGTAATTATTGCAAACCAAACCCATGCAATAATTTCCCAGAACTAAAATGGGTCCCAATTATTTGCCATCTACCATCTACGTGAAGCGAGCACAAGTCGCCATAGAATTTCTAATAATAATAGGAGCGGTAGTTTTTTTCGTTTCTATTTTTTTATTAGCAATTCAAAATAGTCAACAAGAAAAAACATATCAACAACAAAACATTCAACTAAAAGAAATTGCACTAACAGTCCAAAACGAAATCAACCTAGCCTCCGAATCAAGTGATGGATATGTGAGAGAATTCATCATTCCCAAAACAGCAGGAAGTCAAGAATACCAAATCACACTAGACTTGGGGATAGTATACATAAAAACTACAGATAACAAACACGCACTCACACTCCCAGTTCAAGAAGTGACAGGCAACATCAACAAAACCCAAAACACAATACAAAAAATAAATGGGCAAATCCTACTAAACCAATGAAGTTGTATCTACAAACCACATCCCCAAAGCAAAATCGCAAAGCACAAATCTGGAGTCTCGACCTGATGACAGGGCTGGCTCTTTTTCTCGTAGGCATAATGATATTCTTTATCTATTCTTTAAACCAGCCATCTCAAGCGAAAGAAACATTTGCCTTTCTAAACTACGATGGCAAAGTTATCGCAGACAATCTACTCTCACAGGGCTACCCAAATAATTGGAACCCAAGCAATGTAATAACAATCGGTATAATATCCGACAGCAAAATTAACCAATCAAAACTAGAAAACCTTTACCAAATGATTTACGTCCAAAATAACTACACCAAAACGAAAAACATCTTCAACACTGAATACGATTACTATTTCTTTCTAAGTGAAAACATGACAGTTAGCTCAGGGAAAATAGAAGGAATAGGAAAGCCAGGGGCAACCCCAAATAACATCAACGCAAAAGACTTAATCAAAATAACTAGATTCACAATTTACGAAAATAAAACAACTCCACTTTATTTATACCTATGGCAAGAATAAACAGCTCATTCATCACCGCACGAAATGCCCAATTTTTCACCCTAGATGCACTTATTGCTCTAACTATAATAATCCTAACGGTAATCGCAATTTCGCCGGTTCTAAAACAATCCCGTCAAGAGCCGACAATAACTTCCGACATCTTAGAATCCCTAGGCTCAATATCAATAGGCGATTTCAACAATAGCTATGCAAAACAACTAATCGCCGAAGGAAAAATCACAGATACATCAAAATCTCTTCTAGAACAAATCGGAGAATTCTATGTAACGAATACAACCATTGCAACAATCCTAGCCCAAGAAACATTGTCTACAATATCCCCAACAGAAAACATAGGGATATGGTACGGCTCAACACTTCTAGCTTCGAAAAACATAACTCCATTCGAAACATCAGAGAACATTTTCGTAGATAGACAAACCATAAGCGGAGTCGGAGGAAATGGTAGTGTAACAGGGTTCTCAACACGAGCGTCCTTATCAAGCTCATCGAGAACAGCTTATACCTATTTCGGCGGATATATCGGAGAAGGAAACACGACGCACATAATAGAATATCAAGGGACAATAAAATCAGCGAGTATAGAATTAGTAGTAAACAAAAACTTCCAACTAATAGTAAACGGTAACTCTCTAGGAATATTCACTGCGTCCCCAAATGATTTCATTCCAGTAAACTATAGTCTAAACACGACCCACTTTTCGTCAGGCACAAACACAATTCAAATCAAAGGAGAAAATCTACATATCGCAGGTGGTTTTATAAAAATAAGTTATGAAAGTAATGTTACATATGAACAACCCGTACGATATTATTTCCCAGGAATTACCGGAATCATAAACCTCTACGACGGATTCTACGTGCCAGGTAACCTAACCGGACTTTCAATCTCTCTCCACTTCAACAACTCACTAACAACATTCCTAACTCTCGGCAAAACCCAAGTCTTCAACGCATCCTCATCGGGAACCTCGTCAATCACAATCCCAAATGCAACTCTAGCCTCGCTCCTAAATTTTTCAGACCTAAGCAAAAAAACAATTCCTATAAGATTCGGAATGGAAGACATGAACTACGTAACAAATAACACAAATGAAATAGATGTCTTTTCGGCAACCGACATCTCAGGAAGCATGGCGGCAGATTGTAGTGGAGAAAGTTCTATCTGTTGTAATACTTTCAACTGTGATAAAAATAGGAATTCTTGTGAATCCTGTGGAGGAACACTAGTCAGTTGGTGGGGTTGGACATATTGCTCAGGAGAAAGTACCTCTTGTTGCGAAGCACTTCTTTGTAATGCCAACGAAACAAGCTGTACCACATGCTCAGGATCATTCGAAAATAAAATTCAAGATGCAAAAGATGCAAACGAACTTTTCATCGATATGATACTAAACGAAACAGACAGCCGTGTTGGGCTAACTGCATATTCAACCTCAGCATTAACTTCAAATTACCACGCCCTATCAAATAATACAGCCTCGTTAAAAGCCGAAGTGGTCTCATGGAACGAAGGCGGCTCTACCTGCATATGTTGCGGAATAAACAAAGCGGTAGCTGGATTTCTAGCAGATTCTAATTCCTCAGAAAAATTCCAATCCATAGTAATGATGAGTGATGGAGATGCGAATGTGCGATGTGCACAGCAAGGAACAGGAACAGCAAATGGAGATGCAATAATGGCAGCATGCGACGCCTATAATGATTATGGAATAAAAGTCTACACAATCGGCTTCGGCTCAGATGCAAACGTAGCAACTTTGACCAGCATGGCCGCTTGCGCCGACGGAAGCTTCTACTCAGCAATAGATGATCTAGAAGACATCTACGAAAAAATAGCCGAAGAGATAATTCAAACAGCATACTACGAACAAACAGTCGAAGTCTCAGGCGATTTCTTCTCAGAACTTTTCCCAGACTCCTACATAGAATTTAATTATACCAAAGAAGCCTCTCCAGTAGGACTCCTGGCAACACTAGAGCAACCTTTCACAGATTCAGAAAACGCGACATTCTCACTTCCACTAAACTCTAGCATATTAGAAGCAACCGCAATATCATACTCCGGACCAAAATGGACAGCACTCGTAAAGTTAAACAATAATTCAATCTACAATCTCAGCGAATACCAAACAGATTTTCTAAAACTCGGCGACCCATACTCAATCAATATCCCAGCCTCATCAGTCTTACAAAATAACAACGTCACATTAAAAGCCGGACTAGCGGCAGACAACATAAGCCAAGGTTCAATCTACAACAAAATAATTTACACAATATCAAAACCTCTAGCTTCATACACATCAGTCTCAGCAACGGCACAAGGATGCAATTGGACAGTTCATTTCAACACATACAATCTAACACTTCCAATCCCAGAAGATTACTCAGGATCTCAAGTATGCGAATACTCAAGCACGCCATACTGCGGAATTTATCCAAATTGTGCAGGTGCAACAGACTCTGCCCAAATAGCTACATACAATCTTTTCAAACTTCTAGACTTTGATACCAATGGCAAAGTAGACGTAGACCTTTCAGCTCAAGACATGCAAATATCGACATCAAATCTAGGCGGCGTCCCATTTCTATATTCAACAGAGGTACAAATAAGAAAATGGTATTAAATAAAAAAGGAATCTTCTTCACGTTAATAACAATAACAATCCTAACACTCTTCGCAACAACTTACTCAACTTACACCCTCTTTCAAGATCGCGAACCAATCAACTCCAGAATCCAAACCTTAAACAACTTCGTCGCATCCGTAGAGCAAGACCTTCCAAGACAAACCTACATCTCAGGCTACCGTTCCATTCTTCTCTTCAATAAATACATAGTAGAAACTGGAACTTACATTTCGGACCCACAAGCCTCACTCTCCGAATTATTCTTTAACGCAACACTAAACGGAGTGCCCCAAGACCTAATGACCGATGCGACATTTTCAAACCTAGAATCCTTTCTGCAAGACAACGCCGAAAAAATCAACGCCAACCTAACCCTACAAAATCCAACAATAACAATTTCTCAAGACGACCCATGGAATCTAAAAATAACCCTAGTCACAACCCTAACAATTCAGGACAAAGGTGGACTAGCAACATGGAACAAAACGTCGATAACTTCTTCCTACATCCCAATCAAAAATTTCGACGACCCAATTTATTCAGTTAATACCGCAGGCAAAGTCCTCCTAAAAATAAACCAAACCCCATACACAAACTTCGTAGTTGGAGGAGACTACTCAAACTTAACCGACCACTTCCGAAACTCATTCTACAAAACCTCAACTTCAGGCCCGTCCTTTCTAATGCGACTAGAAGGAAACCTATCATCTGACCCAAACGGAATCGAATCCCTAGTAAACCCGCAAACCCTAGCAAACGCAGGAATATCTGCAAAATACAAATCCGTCGTCGACTACATCTACTTCTCTACCGACAATCCAACAAAATATTCAGTTCCAGCGGTTAGCAATTTGATTTTAGATGATGAGGATAATCACTTAACAACATATAATGTTTCAAGTGTCGCAGTTCCAATATAAAATTATTTTATAAGAATATAGTTAAGATTAGAATCTATGATGCAAAGTATTAAAAATAATTTTTGTAGAAAATAATTATGAAACAAAAGCCCTTAGAAATCTTAGCGGGAAAATACTTTTCCCTCCAAGAAGCAATTGGGGTAGAAGAGTTCCATAACGTATACGATGAAATAAAAGAATATCAATCCGATGCAGTTTTCGATAGTTATATTCAAGCGTTGTCAAAAATGGCAGTGTATTCAGAGGGGGTAATAAGAAGACAATACGACAAAACATTAGAAATATTAACACAGTTTCCTTCAAAACTGAGAATAATAAAAGGGGACGATGCCAAAAAAGACAGCCTCTCCCAAGTGATATTAACATTAATAACACTCAACGCATTAATCCCCGCATTAGAAAAAGAAACCATGAATCGTTAGGCTATCTATCAATTTCTCTTCTTCGAGATAACTTTAACCCCACCCATATAAGACCTCAAAACCTCAGGCACGCTAACACTCCCATCCTTATTCTGAAAATTCTCCAAAATTGCAACCAAAGCTCTCGAGGTAGCAATCGCCGTATTATTCAAAGTATGAGGAACAACCCTCTCGCCCTTAACTCTAGTAAAAATCTTCAACTTCCTAGCCTGTGCCTCCGTCAAATTCGAACAACTCCCAACTTCAAACCAACCATTCTTCCGCGGACTCCAAGCCTCAATATCAACCTGCTCATATTTCAAATCTCCCAAATCTCCACTACAAATCCTCAAAACCCTAACCGGAATCCCTAAGTTCTTAAAAATCTCAAGAGTAATATCCTGCATCTCCTTCCAATATTTCTCCGAAACTTTCAAATCAGGCTCACAAATCACAACCATCTCAATCTTGTTAAACTGATGCGTCCGAAACAGCCCCTTCTCATCAATCCCGTGCGCTCCAATTTCCTTTCTAAAACACATCGAATAACTAGTCTGCTTAATAGGAAGCTTAGCAAAATCAATCTCAGTCCCAGCAAACCGCCCAATCAAAGAATGCTCACTCGTCCCAATCAAAGCCAACTTCGGCTCGTCATTAGTCAAGTAAATCTGCGCAACCTTGTCTCCTAAATCCGTAACTTCATCAATAATATTCTCTCTCAAAAGATAAGGCGTCTCAACATAACGAAAACCCTTCGACCTCATAACATCCCTCGCATAACTAATCAAAGCAACATTAAGCATCGCAACCTCATCTTCCAAATAATAAAATCCAGTCCCACTAACTCTCGCCGAACTCTCAAAATCTGCCATCCCCAAATTTTCTAAAATCTCAACATGACTCTTCACTTCAAAATCAAACTTCTTCGGACTTCCAACCCGTCTCTCCTCAACATTTTCGGCATCACTTTTCCCCAAAGGAACCTTACCAGACATAATATTTGGCAACTTCATCTGCAACTTCAAAATCTTTTCCTCGAGTTTCTTCCTCTTTTCACAAATCGCATCAATTTTCCCAGGAATCTCTTTCGCTCTCTTCATTTCGGCATCAGCATTTTCTTTCTTCTTCTTCTTAGCACTAATCGCCTCACTAACTTTATTCCTCTCACTTCGAAGAGAATCTTCTTCATACTTCAACTTCCGCCATTCACCATCAAGCCTCACGACCTCGTCAACAATTTCTAAATCCTTTCGATTCTTCCGCCTCATATTCTCGCAAACGACGTCACTATTCTCCTTTACAAACTTAATATCTAACATAATCAACTACGCCCACCCAATTACTTAAACTTTTCCGTAGCAAACCCGCGTAACCACTTCAAAATGTTCTGTCACCAAACCCAAATTATGTCTCTACTAAAAGTGGACGAAATTCCCCCACAAAACTTATAAGCCAATACTACTCTAATATATACATTGGAACATATACTTCCAGAAAAACAAAATGGCAGAAAATATAGCAGAAAATTTTGACCTCTTCTTCAGAAGAAAACCAGCTATGATGTTAATTGCTCTCGGGAAAGTTACTCGTGCGAAATACGGTTCTCAACTAGCAAAAGAAGTTGACTGCACATATTCCCACGCAGTTAAAATTCTCCAAACCCTAGAAGAGCTAGGACTTGTAAGCTTCGAAAAAAAAGGCCGAATCAAAGTAATAAAGCTAACAAAAAAAGGCTCCGAAGTTTCAGAACACATAGCAGCAATACGAAAACTGGTTGTTTAAATTTTCAGAATGAATACTTTTTAAAATAAACCCAATCATTATATTTAAATTGCAAATAAGGTTTAAATCTCCTATAATTTTTTTCAGAATAATCAACTCAGATACTTTTTTAAACCAAACTCCTCATAAACATTTATTGGCTTCGTAGCTCAGCCTGGTCAGAGCACTAGACTCTTAATCTAGGTGTCGGGGGTTCAAATCCCCTCGAGGCCATTTTATATTAATTCGGATATCATGTTTTCTATGCGCTCCAATATATCCTTAATGACATCTTGCGATATTTCTCTTTCCATTTTTAGATTTTAGTAAAATGTTCTTTCATATCTTTTTTATTTGGGGAGGGCATTTTGTTAATTATTTTTTCTAGCCTTTCAACATCTACTTTAAGGTCGTGTTTGTAAATTCCTTTTATTAAGCTTCCAATCTTAAAGATCCTGTCCCTTTCTTTTAATATTTTTATTTTTCTGAGGATTGAGGGAACAAGCCAACTAAGAAAGAAAAAGGCAAAGGATATAATAAAATTCTTAAATCCAAAAGTAAGATATACCGGGAAGGAAATTCCTATTATTAAAGCCATATAGATACCCGTGGAAGATATTTGGTTGGAGATTAAAATATCTAAATTTACTAATCTTGCCTCCGTTTTATTTTTTAAAAAAGAGATTTGATGTTCTATATTTTCTTTTGTTTCTTTATCCATACCTCAACCAAAGAATTAAACTATTAAAAACTTGGGTATTTTACGAAATATCAACTCATTTCTTAATCTATAAAACTTAAACTTCTGCTGTCCTCCATCTATCATCCCACCTCCAAATCCGCCCCATTAACATTTATAAAATCAAACACCTAAACAGAATTATGAAAAGAGGACAAGTTATAACCTTGACAAGAGAATCCTTCTTAATAATCCTAGGTATATTAATCGCAGGCTTCGGGCTTGAAAGCTTCCTAATTCCAAACGGCTTTATCGATGGAGGAATAACAGGAATTTCATTGTTAATTTCCTTTCTAACTCCAATATCAGTGTCGGCTCTAATCTTTATTCTAAATATTCCTTTCATGTTTCTAGCAAGAAAACAAATAGGAAAAACCTTCGCCATAAAAACCTTCCTAGCTATTTTCGGGCTTTCGCTGTGTCTTATATTCGTCCACTATCCAATAATCACTTCAGATAAACTTCTCGTGGCAATTTTCGGAGGATTCCTTTTAGGTGCAGGAATTGGATTATCCGTCAGAGGTGGTGGCGTCCTAGACGGAACCGAAGTCCTTTCAATCTACTTAAGCAAAAAAATCGGATTAAGTATGGGAGAAATAATATTTGTAATAAACATAGTTATATTTTCTTTCGCAGCATTTTTATTAGGAATTGAAACCATGCTTTATTCCATTCTAACATATCTAGCAGCTTCAAGAACAGTAGACTTTTTCATTCAAGGAGTGGAGGAATATATCGGAATAACAATAATATCCAAAAAAAGCGAAGAAGTAAGAAAGAAATTAGTAAAGGATTTCGGAAAAGGAGTTACTATATACAGTGGCAAAAGTGGATATACGGAAGACGCTAAAAAGGATATAGAAATATTATTCACGTTCGTAACAAGATTAGAAGTTACAAAGATAAAGAAGGGAATAATCTCAATAGATCCAGAAGTAGTAATAATAGAACAGGGAATAAAAGATGTTAGAGGCGGAATAATAAAAAAAAGACCTACAATAATTAATTAAATTTAATCATCAACCCTAACTGTCTTCCCACACTTCACGCACTTATAAAATTTCGACTCCGGTTCATCCCCAGACCTCATTTGCCTAATCCAAAATTCCGCCTTTTTCGAACCGCAAGCATGACAATCCCAATCAGTTACCGGGTTAACAGTCGCATCCTTACCACAAGCAACTCTAACATTATTCTTTTCATCAACTTCTTCCTTCATCTCCATGCAGACCTTCCCCTTCGCAACATAACTACACTTCGGACAACCAACTCGACTAGTTTTCATCATCAATATCGCACCACATTTCGGACAAAATTCCATAACCAACCCTACATTCTCAACTTTAAAAAATTTGCCCTAACACATTCCTCCCTAAAGAATAACAAATCCCGCCAAGTTAGCTAACAGCTAAAGACTATCAGCTAAAGACTATCGACACATTCCCCTATCACTAGGAGAGCGTCCTATCTCAAAAAAAATCAACTTCGCCCATCCAATTCCAGGTACTTTAAACAATGCCCGACCAACCAACTGGTCCTCAGCAATATTTTTCTCGCTGTTCAATTGCAACGAATTAGTCTTATAATTATCTCCCTTAGTGGCATAACTATCCTCAGCCTTAACAACTCGATGAATCAAAGGATATTGCCGTCCCCCATCAAAAATAATCACATCCCCAACTTTAACATCTTTCGCCCCAATAACAAAAATCACATCACCCTTACTAAATCCATTCTGAAAATCCCAGCCCGTCGTGTCTTCTAACCCCAATCCATAGTCCTCATAAACTGAGCTTTCAAACGTTCTAGCAAATCCATCCTGATGATGATACATGCTGCAAGACTCAACAATAACCAAAGGCAAGCTCGTCCCAGTTAAAAAACTTAAACCAGGGAAAAACAAAAATTTAATCACAATAAAAGCTAAAACTAGTGTAACAAAAAAAGACGGCCAACTATCCTCTTGCAAAAAATCCCACATCTTCTTAAAAAATTTCATAACCTAAACAAATGCTTTCCATTTATAACCTTTGCCACCACAATATTTAAATAATATACACTACTCGTATACACATGGAAGATATCTTTGAAAACACAATCCTTTGTAAGCACTGCAACAAAAAAATGCAGCCAGAACAAATTTCTAGGAAGGGCTTCATTCTTCGAACTCTAAAATGTGAACCTTGTAAAAATCTAATTGTTCATCCAGAAGACTTAAAAGAATACGAAAGTTTTCAAAATATCAAGAAAAAACAATTCAAAGTCAAACTTCGATACGTTGGAAATTCCTATGCGGTATCAATACCAAGAGAAATAATTGACTTCATGAATGAACAAGAAAAACAAATGGATAATATAGTAAATATGTGTATGGAGGATATGAGGAAACTTTCCTTAAGATTTAGATGAAAGAAGACAAAGAACAAACATTAAAATTAAGAGTAGTTGAAGCACTCCAAGAAGATGCCTACAAGGGAATCGTAAGAATAGATCCAAATCTAATGAAAAAACTTTCCTTAGACAGAGGAGACATAGTCTCAATATCCGGAGGTAGAGAGACATACGTGATAGTAGACCAAGCATATCCAGCAGATCATGGAGAAGCAATAATCCGGATGGATGGGATAACAAGAAAAAACGCAAAGACCGGAATTGGAGAGCATGTCCAAATAAAAAAAGGCAAAATTCTAGAGGCAAAAAAAATTACAATAGCTCCAGCCCAAGCAGGAATCATGGTCAAAGGAAATCCTGATAATTTTAGACGCGGGCTTCTAGGAAAACCTGTGAATAAAGGAGACATTGTAGTAATGGGAGGCGCACAACAGCGTCGAGACATTATGTCAGAAGATCTAAACAATTTATTCGGTGGCGACATAAGTGAAGTCTTCAATCAAATGGGATTCGGTGGTATACCAGGCGGACTAACCCAAGTCAGATTCGTAATCGCTTCAACAACTCCAAGCAAACCTTGCATCATAACAGAAAACACCGAAATCATACTCTCTCCAAAAGCATTAGAAGTATCCGAAGAATCAATACCGCAAATAACTTACGAAGATATCGGAGGACTAACTGATGAAGTAAAAAAAGTTCGAGAGATGGTGGAACTCCCATTGAAACGTCCAGAAATTTTCATGCGACTAGGAATCGAGCCACCAAAAGGAGTCCTGCTTTACGGTCCGCCAGGAACAGGAAAAACTCTCCTTGCAAAAGCCGTCGCAAATGAATCCGAAGCACATTTTATTTTACTAAACGGCCCAGAAATTATGTCAAAGTTCTACGGAGAATCCGAAAAGAAAATCCGTTCAATATTTGAAGAAGCAGAAAAGAACGCACCGGCAATAATTTTTATAGACGAAATAGATTCACTTGCCCCGAAGCGAGAAGAGGCAGGTGGAGAAGTCGAAAGAAGAGTAGTCTCACAATTACTAACAATGATGGACGGATTACAAGCAAGAGGAAAAGTCGTAGTCATCGGAGCGACAAACCGTCCAAATGCAATAGACCCAGCTCTTCGTCGTCCAGGAAGATTTGACAGAGAAGTAGAAATTTCCGTACCAGACAAAGCCGGCCGAATGCAAATATTACAAATTCACACAAGAAATATGCCACTTACAAAGTCCGTAAAACTAGATGAGCTAGCCAGAAAAACACACGGCTTCGTAGGTGCCGACATAAATTCCCTAGCAAAAGAAGCCGCAATGATAGTTATAAGAAAAAATCTAGATAAACTAAAATTAGAAGAAGATAAAGAAATATCACAAGAAATCTTAGACCAGTTAAAAATTTCAGGCAAAGATTTTGAAGAAGCATTAAGAGTAGTAAGGCCTTCCGCAATGAGAGAAGTCTTAGTAGAAACCCCGAACACAAAATGGGCAGACATCGGAGGAGTAGACGAAGTTAAGCGAGATCTTCGAGAGGCAGTAGAATGGCCATTGAAATTTCCAGACGCATTTTCAAGAATGGGAATCACTCCGCCAAAAGGAGTTTTGCTCTATGGTCCACCAGGTACGGGAAAAACTCTTCTCGCAAAAGCCGTCGCGAATGAATCCGAGGCAAACTTCATCCAAATCAAAGGACCAAGCCTACTAAGTATGTGGGTAGGAAAGTCCGAAGAGGGTGTCCGGAAAATATTTGAACGAGCTCGTCAAGTTTCACCATGCATAGTATTTTTCGACGAGATAGATTCTCTAGCTGGTAAACGGGGAACAGGGATGAGCGGTGGCTCTAAAGTAACAGAAAACGTCCTAAACCAACTCTTAGCTGAAATGGACGGAATCGAAGACTTAACAAATGTCATAGTAATTGGAGCAACAAACCGACCAGACATTTTAGACCCCGCACTTCTAAGGCCAGGAAGATTCGACAGAATAGTCTATGTCCCAGTCCCAACAAAAGAAGGCAGATTAGAAATCTTAAAAATTCATACAAACAAAATGCCAATTGAAAATAAAGAAAAACTAGTAGAAAGTTTATCGGAAGAAACAGAAGGATTCACAGGGGCAGACTTAGAAGCACTGGCAAGAGAAGCCGCAATGCTTTCCTTACGAGAGGATATATACGCCAAAAAAGTTAAAAAAGAACACTTCGTAAAAGCTATGGAAAAGGTCAGACCTTCCGTGTCAAAAAGCGACGAAGAGAGGTATAAACAAATCGAATCAAAATATCTAAAATCAGCAAAGGCGGCACTGCTGGATAAAAGTGCGAGCTACACAGGTTAAAATGTTCGGAGACGATTCATTCGCAGGAATCGAAGATTTATTCAACCAACTATCTGGCGCGAGAAGACAATCTTCTTACAGTTCAAGGATTCAAACTCAAACTCTTTTAGGCACAGTTGAATCAAAAAAAGAAACAAGATTAATTTTTGATTTATCAGGTAAAAAAATAATATCATTAGGAGTTAAAGATGGACTTGAAACAAACGAATATGGAGAAAGGGTTCACAACGGGCAAAAAACTTTAGAAATAAAACTCGAAGACAATGAAAGCCTAAAATATATTCTTCCAACAGCTCTCGCGAAAAGAAAAATCAGCCATACATTTTCTAACGGAATACTGGAGGTTTCCATCCAAAAATGAAAAGCAAAATAACTCTCGAAGTAATAGAAACAAATCAAAAATATGTTGGAAAAAATTTAGTAACAATATCCAATGTTGATATGGAAGGCTTAGGAATCGTATCGGGAGATATCGTAAAAATAGGAATTAGAAAAGAGCTTTATCTTAGGGCGATAAGAGTAAGCGATGAGTTCAAAGGAAAACTAAGTATCGACGGAGAAGCCAGATCATTCTTGGGTTTATCAGTCGGAGAAAAAACAACAATATTAAAAGCAGAAGAAATGCCATTGTTAAAATCGGCAACACTTTCAATTTTACCTCACGAATCATTTTCTAACGAACAACTAAAATCCTACAACTCCCAGTTAAGAGAATCCGAAGAATTCCAAAAAATTTTAGTAGACTCTCCACTTTCAATCGGACAAAAAATCACAATTCCAACATCAGTGGGAAAGCTCGCATATTCCGTAACAAAAATTTTGCCGAAGAAAACAAATTTCGGACTAGTGACAGATTCGAGTAAAATTGAAATTTCCGAAGATATAGGAGAAGGCTCCGGCGCAAACATCTACTACGAAGACATAGGCGGATTAAAAGAAGAAATCGAAAAAATAAGAGAAATGGTAGAATTTCCAATGAAGCATCCTGATATTTTCCAAAGACTAGGAATCTCTGCACCAAAAGGAGTTCTAATGACAGGTCCGCCAGGCACAGGAAAAACTCTTCTAGCAAAAGCAGTCGCAACAGAAACCGACGCAAAATTCATCTCAATTGCCGGTCCAGAAATCATGTCTAAATATCACGGAGGCTCCGAAGAAAATTTAAGGGCAAAATTTGAAGAGGCAGAAAAAAACACGCCAGCAATAATCTTCATTGACGAAATAGATGCAATCGCACCAAAGCGAGGCGAGTCACATGACCAAGCAGAAAAGCGAGTTGTAACTCAACTCCTAACACTAATGGATGGACTAAAGTCAAGGGGACAAGTAGTCGTAATGGCAGCGACAAACAGGCCAGAAGATTTAGACGAAGCATTGAGAAGACCAGGCAGATTCGACAGAGAACTAAGAATCAACCCACCAACAGAAGAAGGCAGAAAAGAAATCTTACAAATTCACACAAGAAACATGCCACTCGAAGACAAAGAAGCTTTACTAGAAGAATTTTCAAACAAAACAATTGGATACACAGGAGCAGACTTAGAAGTCCTGTGCAAAGAAGCAGCACTTCATTCCGTAAAGCCTTTCTATAGTGCAATCATTTCAATTGGAGAACAAATCGACGAACAAGACCAAGAAAAATTACAAGAGTTAGAAGCAAAGAAAAGAGAACTTCTAAACAAAATAATAATCTCAAGAGACGATTTCGTCTACGCGATGAAAATGGTCGAGCCGTCGGCCATGAGAGAGGTTCTAATTAAAAAACCAAATGTAAGATGGACAGATGTGGCAGGATTAGAAGAAGCAAAAGAAAAACTTCGAGAGTTAGTTGAACTTCCATTATTAAGACCAGACTTATACCGAGCAGCCGGAATCAAACCAAGTAAGGGAATCCTTCTTTACGGCCCGCCAGGCACAGGAAAAACTCTCCTAGCAAAAGCCGTAGCAACGGAATCAAACGCAAATTTCATTTCAGTAAAAGGCCCAGAGTTAATTTCAAAATGGGTAGGCGAATCCGAAAAACATATAAGAGACATATTCAAAAAAGCAAACCAAGTTTCCCCTGCAATAATTTTCTTCGATGAATTCGACTCAATCTCAAAGTCCCGTGGTTCTGGAATCGGAAGCGACTCATCAGAAAAAGTAGTCAACCAACTCCTAACTGAACTGGATGGAATAGAAGAATTAGAAAACGTAATAATTATAGCGGCAACAAACCGAAAAGACCTAATCGACCCAGCACTTCTAAGGCCAGGAAGAATCGAAGCCCATGTCGAACTAACCAACCCAGATGACGAAACAATAAAAGAAATCTTCAAAGTCCACACGCGAGAAATGCCACTAGAAAAATCCGTCTCACTAGAAGAACTAGGAAAAATGGCAAGAGGCTGGACGGGTGCAGAAATAGAAAGCGTTTGCAGAAGGGCAGGGCTAAATGCAATTAAGAGGAATTACAAAGAAACAGATTCCAAAAAACTAACAATCACAAAGGAAGATTTCAAAGAAGCAATGGAAGAAGTTTCTAAAACAATTGGCAAGTCATTAGAAGAAACAAAACCAAAGAAAAAATAATAGTTATTTTTTCCTTTTCTCGCAATACTCCAAAACCTCTCGACACACACTTCGAAACGGCTCATCAACAGGATCTGCCTTCATAGTTACTCTCATATCCTTTCCACTTACTTCGGACCCGTCTATCATCCGCCTTAGACTCGACAAATCCGAAGACAAAACAACTAAAGAATTAGTCATCTTATCTAGCCCATCTTCACATATGGGAGACATGTTCTTCTTAACAATTTCGTAAATCTTCCCCCTTCTTATCTTTACATCGTCGTACATATAACTTCACCTCCCGCAATAACAAAAGTATTCTCAATCTGACTAACAGGCATCCGACTCTTCTCAACTAAAATCGGATACTCATAAAAAACTCCAGCCCGAACCAAATTTCCCAATATAAATTTAAGTTTAGTCTCCGAACCCCCGAACCCCAAAACCCCCGAACCCCCGTCTGCTTTCGCTAGCCAGCGAAGGCAGAATGGACGCGTTCCATATTCCCTTTTGACAAATTCCAAAACCTTCCTCGCATCCAAATCTCGAACCTGCCCTTCTCCCTTCAAAACATAAATCCCACCGCCTTTCCCTTCAATAACATCTCCAACTCCCATAGTCACAAACGGCTCGATCGCAAAAGCAACATTGTCCAAAATTTTCTTATTCTCATTTCGATAATTAGAAATCGTCAAACCAGCGTGAATATTATTTCGCCCCAATGCGTGTCCACACAAACTCTTAATCACAGCAAACCGCTTATCATCCCACTTTTCAACAACTTTCTGCACAGCCTCTCCAACATCTTTAACCTTCATTCCAACTTTCACAATCTTACTAGCCTCAGCCAAAATTTCCTCATTGAATCTAATCATGTCATCAAATCTTCCATCGTCAGTCAAATCAAAACTAATTGCACAATCTGCAATAAACCCATCAACAGCAACTCCAATGTCAATTTTCAAAATCCCTTCAGCAACAATATCACAATCACTAGTCGGAGTAAAATGTGCCGCAATTTCATTCAACCCCAAATTAACAGGAAAGGCCCCCTCACCACCAAGCTCTAAAATCTTAGCGTCTATTAGATTAGCAATATCAATCAACTTCATCCCAGGCTTAACTATCTCACGCGCAAAAACTTTAATTTCCCGAGCAATTTTACCAGCCTTAACATAAGAATCAATTTCATTTTTATCCATAAAATAACAAAGCCAAAATCCTATTTATGTATTTCTATACATTCTAACAACCATATTCGCCACCATTTATTTAAACAAAATATCCGAAAAGCAACAAGGGATGATAAAAAAAACCTGGATAATTTTGGGAATCTTAATCCTAATAATAGTATCAACAGCATTTTTTTACTTTCAAAAAGACAACTCGCGAATAGAAGGACAAGTGATACGATTAGAAGAAATACCGACAAAACCAGAAGAACCTTCACTCGTCCCAGAAATAACCAAAACAGAATTCACGAAACATAATACTAAAGAAGATTGCTGGATAGCCTATGGAGAAAAAATCTACAATTTTTCAAATGCAGTAATGCACCCAAACATGGAGAAAACATTTTTTTCCCATTGCGGAAAACTCACATTCCAAGAAGCTGCGATATCTAAACATGAAACAAAGTCAAGTGAATCAAGAGTAGAAAATTTCGGAGTTTACATAGGAGAAATGATATAATGGCACTCGACCCAACACTCGCGATAAGATTAGTCTACATATTCGGAATCACAAACATAATCAGTATACTCTTAGTCCTAACCTCTTGTCGTTGTATGGGCATAGCAACTATAACAAATAGATTTTTCGACTATCCATGGTATCAAAAATATTACAGCCATCACTGCAAATATTGGTGGATATTCATAATTTCAGTTCTACTTCACACGTCATTAGCATTTTATATATTTGGAGTCCCAGTATAAAAGGAATTCGCAAAATAAAATGTACCTATTCTAAATTTCAACAAATACACAACATTTTCTAATCCCTAACATCTAATTTCTAGGCCCTAACTTATCCTCTCTTTCCTTCTTCTCTCCTTAGGCAAAAACCCAAACAACTTCATCCCATCCGCCCCGACCTTCCCAATCCCAACAAAATCCTTCCCATCAAACGACTTAACGCAAACAAAACCTTCATCCATTTTTTGCTTCTCCTCTAATTCAATATCCCTTCCCAAAAACCATTCAATCTCCTGTTCCTCTGTCAAAACTAAAACCCGACCCTCAAGTTGCTCCTTCCAAACATGCATCCCATCAAGCGAAAGCCTTACCTCACGAACCCCACTTCGATTAACCATATCTTTCCCAACATACAACCCAACACCTTCAATTGGCAACAATTTCCAAAGATCCATAATCTGCTCCCGGTCCAAATCTCCACTAAACGCCCGAATCCTTTCCTCCCCGCTTCGAACTAGCATCTCTGAAATCTTCGTTATCCCAAACTCATTTAATCCATCAACAAACTTTTTCTTCTTCGTTCTGTCCAAAATTTGAATCTTCATTTCCCACCTCTCAATTCAAAATAATCACAATAGTCAAGTCTTCCCAAACCCCCAAACCCCCAAACCCCCAAACCCCCATGAAAATCTCCGATTTTAAAAGCCGCCAACTCGGGCGAAGCCCTAACCAAACCCCCAAACCCCCAAACCCCCAAACCCCCATGAAAATCTCTGATTTTCATCTCCCACCAGCATAAGCCATATCGTCCGCAATCAATATCGCCAAATTTAATTTCCTAACCTTTTCATAATCACTCTTAGAAGTCAAACTATAAACTCCAACATCACACCCAGCAAATTTCTTCAAATATTTCTCGCTAACTAAATCCTTCGGTAAAAAAACATAATCAACATCAATCAAACGAAAACCAATAATCCCAGCAACCTTCTCAAAAAAACTCTCACTACTAATCAACAATCCAACTTTAACCCCATGAAGCATTCGCCCTATCTTCATAACAGCAAGAATATTAAAAGATTCAACAATCAAATAATCAAACAACTTTAATCTAGGATTTTTTAAATTAAAATCAATCAACTTCTCAGCCAATGCATCTTCCAACTTCCCACCAAAATAACCTTTCCTCTTAATCTCCAGCAAAAGATGTTTGGGAATCTTGCCATTTTTCCAATCCTCTAAAACATCATCCAGCGTAGGAATAAAACCCTCCTTAAAACCCAAAGCCTTTCCAACATCAATCCTCTTTAAATCATTCATGCCCAAATCGCAAGCATAATTATTCCCGCCACCAAAACGCTCCAATTTCCTATCATGAAAAACAAAAAGCTTTCCGTCCCTAGACAGCTGAACATCAAATTCAATTCCATCAAACCCCTCTTTCTTCGCCAACCTAAAAGCCGCAAGTGTATTCTCACAAGCCTTCCCCCGAACACCCCGATGCCCAAATCTCAAACTCTTAAACTTCGCCATCACAAAATCCTCTCCATAGCAATCCGTCGTCCTTTATAATTTTTTATCATACTCTTCGGAAATAATTTTTTAGAAGGTTTTTCAATTTCAACAAATCCATTCTTCCCGTAAAACCGAATCGCATTTCCCATTTCAGAATATGTCGTTAAAAGAATTTTTTCAAAACCAGCTTTCTCACAAAAATCAAAACACTTCTTCATAAGCTTATCACCAACTCCATTTTTCTGAAAGTCTTTTTGAACATACATCCTTTTCAAGCTCGCAACCTTATCATCAACTTTTTTAATCGCCGCACATCCAATTATTTTCCCATCTTCCTCGGCTACGAAAAAAACATCATAATAATTAAAATCTTCCCATTCAATTTTAATCGAACCATACATATCGCACAAAATACAACGAATCAATTCTCTAATCTTAGCCATGTCCCCAGAATTATATTTCCGAATTTTCATCTAAATGCCTCACACAGTTTAACAAAATTTCATTAAAGTTTTTATCTTCATCAATTTCAAAAATACTAATTGAAGTATTTCCCAAATTAGGAATATCTTTATGCTCACAATTCATTACATGTCTTAAAATATTCTTGCAGATTCCACTATGTCCAACCAAAAGAATATTTTCGAAATCCAAAGTCAAAATATAATTCAACAAATCTTTAGCTCTGGCAAGAATCTCTTCATGAGTTTCAACATCATCTCCCTTGATAACGTCAGCAATAAGCTTATCCTTTCCAATTCCCAAGTCTTCTTTTTCTCTTTTCCCTTGAAAACTTCCAAGATATCTTTCCCTCAATCTCTCATCAAACAAAATTTCACAATCATGAAACCTCGCAACTTCTCTCGTCGTATCAACCGCTCGAGCCAAATCACTAGAAATAATCAAATCTATCTTTTCATCCTTTAATTTTTTCGCCAATCTCTGAGCCTGTTCCCTCCCTAAATCCGAAAGAACTCCAGGCAAATGTCCTTGAATAATTCCCGCCCGATTCTCTACTGTTTCTCCATGCCTAGTAATAATAAGCCTCATCCCAAAACCTCCCAACTCAAAAAGTCCGCGTTAGTCCGCGTTAGTCCGCGTGCCATTATTTCCCTTCCCTCATCAATTTATTCATCTCATCATAAGAAATCCTAAACCCATAAACTCTTTCAAACAAATCATAAAACTGATCCTCACTTTTAATAGAACCCAATCCTTTCAAAAGCTCCAATACATTTTCTTTACCAAATTCTTCAACTAAAATCTTAACAACAAATCCAGATTCATTATAAACAAATTTTCCATATTCGCCATAAAAATCCAAAAAGTTAACAAACTTTTCAGGACAAGTTCGAGTCTTGTATTGCCCAGCCAAATAAAGTGCCAATCCCTCACTTAACCAAACAGGAGTATGCGAATAATGAAAAAGATTCCAAAAGGAGTGCGTAAGTTCGTGTTTAATTAGCATAAAAAATCTTTCATCAGAATAGATATGACCATCAGCATCTTTCTCGTAAGCTTCAGGATCTAAAAGATAAATAGAGTCATTACATGCAAAAGCAATTTCCCAACCATCAGTTTCTTTATCTCTAATAGAGTTGTAAGTCTTTCTGTCAGGAACAAAAACAATTTTAGTCCTATTCATAATCCAATCTCTCTCAAAAAATTCATCTAATTCCTTCATTGCCCGCTCATAAAATTCATCAAATTTCTCATTCTTAATTTTCTCAATCTTAAACATTTTTTCCCTCCTCCCCCAACTTCCGAATCCGCGCCACGAAAAATCCGTCGGTATCATTATCCTGCGGGTACAGCCTCAAACACTTACTAACTTCATCTGAAAACTTCTCTCCTTCCCATTCACAAACCCCGCTTCTAAACTTCAAAGGCAAACTCAATTTTTCAACCTCACAATCAAACTTCCTAAGTAAAGAATTAACCGTCATCTCATTTTCTTCCGGACTCAAAGTGCAAGTCGAATAAATCATAACCCCGCCAACTTTTAGCAAATTAAACGCAGCCCCAGCTAGCGCCCTTTGAGTCTTCGCAATCTTTCTAATCATATGTGGATTCCACATCTCAAAAGTCTTAGGACTCTTCCTCAAAGTCCCCTCCCCCGAACAAGGCGCGTCCACCAAAATCTTATCAAACCTAAACTGCGACTTCTTAAACAGCCTATCACAAAGCGCAACGCCTTCCATCCGACAAACAATCGTATTCATGACCCCACACCTTTCCAAATTAGAATTCAAAATCCCAATCCTCCCCATGTTCAACTCATTTGCCAAAATAAACCCGCCATTCCCCATCATCGCTGCGGCTTGCGTAGTCTTACTCCCAGGCGAAGCACACAAATCCAAAACATGGTCTCCCTCCTCAGGACGCAAAGCCATCATCGGAAGCATAGAAGAAATTTCCTGAACATAATAATACCCAAGCAAATGCTCCCTAGTCTTCCCCAAATCCCCAGGAAGAGGCCCAGAATCCACAATCATTACCTCGGGAAAATCCTTAAACGGCTGTCGAACAACCCATCCATAATTCTGCAATCTCTTAAGCAACTCCTTAGCATCCATCTTCAAAGTATTACACCGAATCGAGCTAGGACACTTAGTATAAGAAATATCAAAAAATTCCTTCGCTCCAGCCTCACCTAAAAGCACCTCCATCTTTTTCACAAAACCTTCTTTCGGAGGAAACTTCTCTCTCAAGTACGCAGAATAACTCTTCCGTTCATCCATAAAAACAAAACATTTTCTCTGTATAAAAACCTAACCAACCCTACTCAAAAAACACCTGCGAAACTCCCCTCACTTTTCCAACCCTACCAACCATCCAACAAACATCATCAAGCCCTCGAGGGATAACAACAAAATCACATTCAACATCCCCATTTCCAACAATTCGCGCATTCGCACTCCGAACAACAAACCCACCTCTCGAAATCGTATTCAACAAATCTGCCAAAATCCCACTCCTGTCTCCGCAAAGAGCTTTAAGTCTCAAAGGTCGATTAAACTTTTCCTTCCAAAAAACAGGAACAGCATTTTTCAAATTTCCAGCAAGTCGCGGACAATCACTTTTATGAACCAAAATCTTTTTCTGCGATTTCGCAACCCCAAGCAACTCGTCTTTCGGTAAAGGGTAACAACACTTCGCAAAAGAAAAATCACTTCGCAAAAAATCAGCAGATTCAACCAAGCTATCAAAATCCCTCTCGTCGCCAATCAAAATATTCGGTTTCTTCGGAACAGGAATAGATTCATATCTTTTAATCCCCTGTCTAATCTTAGATTTCGCTCTAGATGAAACAACAAACTTCAACCAGTCCCTTCGTGGCCTCTGATTCTTATTGGTCAAAATCTCAACAACACATCCATTCTTCAAGACTTCCTTCAACGAAACAAATTTCCCATCAATCCTCCCGCCAATAGCCCGCTCTCCAATCTGCTGATGAATTGAATAAGCAAAATCCAAAAGCGTAGCGTCCTTAGGAAGTTCACGGACATCGCCCTTTGGAGTATAGCAATAAATTTTATCCGCAAACAAATCAAGTTTCAAATTCTTCATAAATTCTTTATCAGTTGAATCCCTCTGCGACTCCATCAAAGCCTTCATCCATCCAACCTTCTTCTCAAAACCAGCATCTCCAGAAACACCCTTATAATTCCAATGAGAAGCAATCCCCTCCTCTGCCTCTTCGTCCATTTTCTCAGTCCTAATCTGCACTTCAATTTCCTTAGCATTCTCGTCTCCTGCCTCCCGTTTCCCATCCGCATTTCCAACAGACACCCGCACGACCGTATGAAGCGACTGGTATCCACTAAGTTTTGGAGAATTAATATAATCTTTTAATCTCCCCTCAACCGGAATAAATCTTTCGTGCAAAATCCCAAGCACATCATAGCAATCTCGCTCTCCCTTAACGATAATCCTAATCGCATAATGATCTTTCTGTTTGCTAAGCGGCTCGCCCCTTTTATGTATTTTATCAAAAATACTTTTAATCTGTTTATTTCTCCCCTTAATTTTCACAACTCCAACTCGTGGTTTCAAAATCTCTCCAAGTTCCTCAATAAACTTCCTAAGAAATTCTTCTCGTTCACTTTTCGTCTCCTTAAAAAAATTAGAAATCTCTTCGTACTTTCGCGGGTGAAGTGTCTTAAACGCAAGGTCTTCCAAATTATTTTTAATATAATCAAGCCCAAGCCTCATCGCCAAAGGAACATAAATCTCCAAAATATCCTCGGCAATTCGCCTTTGCTCCTTTTCTTTTAACGCAGAAATAATTCTCAAATTCGCAAGCTTAACAGCAAGCTTAACAAAAACAACTCGAACATCATCAAGCCCAGTAAGCAAAATCTTCCTAACCATTTCCGCCTGAACCAAAGTATTATTCTTTTTTATTACCCGAAGTTGCAACTGCCCAAAAACAATTTTAGCAATCTCTTCACCAAACTCCATAGCAATATCTTTGAAGGCAAGGTCCTTTTCAACGCCATACAAAATACCAGCGACTACAATTTCAGCAGATAAACCACTCATGACCAAAATCTCTCCAACGTCAAGATTAAATTCAGAAAGCGGCGTCCTAGAAAATTCTTTTTCTCCAACCAGATTTAGCTCGACAAATTCAATCGACTTATTTATCAATCGCAGATCCTTATTAGAATATTTTCTCTCGCAAAGTTCAAGAAATCTTTCCTTATTTTTCATAATAGTATAAAGAAGTCCAAATTAATAAATCTAACACAAAACATACTTTCAATCCCAATAATCCTTATTAACTAAAATCACCCTTCTCTCTTATGCCATCAAAGAAAAGAGTAGTCCACCTAATTATCACAAACCTAATTCGCTTCATCCTTTTCTTAACCTTTATTTACGCCATTACATCAAATCGAACTCTTGTTCAAACCATTTCTGCAATCGCTTTTGTAATAACCTTCATCCCAACAATCCTAAACAAAATCTTCAACATCCAAATCCCAGCGAGTGCTGAAATTCTCTACCTGATGTTTGTCTACGGACTTCTAATCCTAGGAGAACAAAGAGGTTTTTACCACGGCCTTTGGTGGTGGGACATATTAATGACATTCACCGCATCTCTCGCCCTAGGCTTCACGGCTCTTTCAATCATTCACGTCCTCCATAAAACAAACCGAATCAACACAAATCCATTTTTAGCAGCAATTCTAATATTCAGCCTAACTCTTTCTCTAGCAACACTATGGGAAGTATTCGAATTCACATTAGACACCTTAATCAGCTCAGGACTTCAAGCAAGTTTAATCGACACAATGCAAGACATTTCAATTAATGTTCTAGGCGCAGTCTTAATATCAATCGCAGGATACACATCTCTCAAGAAAGGAAATTCAATTTTTGCAAGCACATTTCTAACAAGCCTAATAGAAAAAACTCCTCTACTCTTAGGTCCAAAAAGGAAAGAAAAAGACCCCAAAAAAATAGCGCAAGAAATAATTCAGATTGGAGAGACTTCAAAAATAGAATTCAAGTCAACATTAAGAACAAACCTTCACACAAATCAACCCGACAAAAAAATGGAACTAGCAGTAATAAAAACAATCGCAGCGTTCCTAAATACAAAAGGCGGAAATCTCATAGTTGGAATCTCAGACGACAAAAGCATTTTAGGATTAGAACTAGACGGTTTTCAAAATGACGATAAAATAAATCTTCATTTAACAAATCTAATCAAGTCTCACATCGGAAACGAATTTCTCCCCTTCATAAAAACAGCAATAGTAGAAATAGAAAATAAAAAAATCCTCCTAATCTTATGCAGGGAATCCAAAAAAAGAGTATTTCTAAAATCAGATAACAAAGAAGAATTCTATATTAGAAACGGACCAGCAAGTGTGAAGCTAGAAGGCAACGCTCTAATCGATTACATTAATCACAAGTTCCAAAGTTAAATTCTATTTGCCATCGTGCCAATGCCCACAACTCTCACAAGGCTTATTCAAAAACAAAATAGGAAAAACAATATCCGAAATACAACACGGAACATAAACAGTCAAAAAGACTAGCCCAGAAATAAGCAAAATCCCTAAGGAATTAAGCTCAATTGAAAACGCCAAAATATAAAACAGACTAGCAAAGATAGACAAAAAAACATGCAACACATGACTCACACGAAACAAATCAGAATACATTCCAAGAACAGCTCCGAACAAAGCAACCCCCAAAATTAACAAAGGTTCTTCGATAATAGGAAGATGAAAAGTCGTATCAAGCGACAATAAATTCCCAGCCAAAAAAGGAAAAACCACATCACTTAAACTTCCAATAGAAATTGCTCCAACTATCCCAATTAAAACACTTTCCCAAATAGATTTTTTATATTTCCAATAAAGAGCAGAAGTAGCAACTGCAGAAACTGCAACATGAGCAGGATGCGCAATTTCAAATAACTCTTCACTCGGAACTCGTCCCAAATAATAAAAGACAGCAACCAAAATACCAGCAAATAAACTCGCACCCAAAGTAAATGGCAAATGATGTTTCATTTCTCGCGAAATAGTTTGAATCTTTTTTTCTTTCATGAAGCAACCAAAGAAATGTGTTTTAAATTACTTTTCATCCAACAACAAACTCGCCCCAATAACCCCACCCATATCAACCTTCCCCCAAACAACCCTAATCTTCGTCGGCAAAAAAGAATACTTCGAAACACTCTTATTCACCATTTCTAAAAAGACCTTTCCACTATCCCGAATCCCTCCTCCCAAAACAACAACCTCACTATCAAGCACACTAACAATACTCGCAATCCCCTCACCCAAATAATCCGCCGCCTCTTCCAGAATTTCCCTAGCTTTCTCTCTTTTTCTAATGCCTAATTTCTTATTTCTTATTTCTCTAGTTAGATCTCTAACTAGCACTCCCTTCCCAAACTCTTTCTCAATTCTTCTTTTAGTCTCCTTCCACAAACTCTCAAAATCTTTACCTCGAACGAAAATATGCCCAAGCTCACTCCCATACCCACCAGCGCCACGATAAAGCTTCCCATCAATCACAACGCCTCCTCCAATCCCAGTCCCAAGCGCAATCACAAAAAAATTCCTCCTCTTAATCCCCATCTTCAACTCAGCCAAAGCAACACATCCAACATCATTAGCAACCTCAACCCGCTTTCCAAATTTTTTCTCTAGATACTTCTTCAAATTAAAATTCTTCAAATCAACATTTGGAGGATTCTTCACAACCCCATCCTTAACCGGAGCCGGAAATCCAACACCAATACCAACGACATCGTCCCTCATAAAATTCCCTGCAAGTTCACAAATCTTTTCCAAAAGTAATTTCCGACTCTTAGGCGTATCACAAGAAACAACTTTCAAAATCTTATTATTCAAAACCAATCCGCATCTAATACTAGTTCCCCCAATGTCAAACGCAATCACCGCTCTTTTATTTCCAAACATAAAAACAAAACATAAATCAACTTTATAATTCTTACTTATTCAAAATACCCATAAACATAATCCCCCTTGGAAACAATCCGCCCCCCATCATCATGCTCCATCGAAACATTATCCCTCACCAAATCATAACTAACACTCCCACCGCAAACCATCGGCAACAATGTCATGCACAATAGAACCGCAAAAAAAATGCCCCGCCCCGAACCAAGAACGCTTTCTCTTTCAATTTTTTGTTTTGTTTGTTTTTTCATAGGGCTAAAATGAGAAATACCATAGAGACTATGAAAAGTATCATAGAGCTCAATATCACAATTTTATAAAATTTTAATTTTTTATCTTTTTCATTCAAATGTAAAATAAAGCTAAAAAATGCATAAGGATTATATCTGGTATATTCCGGCATTTGTTTTGAGATAAAAGGGATTTCGGTCATATCTGTTAACTTATCTAGATATTTATGATTCTTGTTCTTTAAGTGTAAATACATCTTAAAATTAAGATTATAAGATAAAAAGAGAAGAGCTATTGCTAATATATTAAAAAATATTTCAAGTAAATAAAAAGTAGACATCTCTCCTTTTATCATTCCATAGATTATGGCTCCTTGTATTATTATGAATATCGGTAGGCCAAAAATGATGATTGCTATCAAAAAACCCCTCCACAAAGCATAGTTTTTTTTATTCTTCATTCTTTAGACTCTCCAAATATTTTATTATTAGAGCTAGTAAATACTGAGTTCATTGAACATGAAGGCTGGTTAGCATTGATGACATTATTTAAACCAGAAGTACTTTCTAAAGTTGTAGTGGATGTTGTGAGATATGCAGAGGCCGGAACTGGTGCATTAAAATCTGCAGACAAAGTCACTCCGATAGAAAATCCACTCCACTCCACCTTATTATTCTTAATAGGGTAACTAAATCCGAAACCCGCACTATATCCTTCACCGAAATCTACACCACCTTCAGCAGTATCGCCCTGGAAATCCGCAATATTTGACCTAAAAGGAACAATACCGAATTCAGTACCAACACTTGTTGTTGGAGTCATTAAGCCAATACCTTCTCTATTGTAATTGTCAAACTCGAGTCCATTAGAGAAACTAATACTTGCAACTCTACCCCCAGCTCCAGAAACACCTGCTCCAGATCCAGCAGCGCCTTGTCCTCCCCAGTACACCAAGACATGCCCCGAAGGATCAGTATAACTATAAGGATTCCCCTTCTCAAACATATACCTATTCAACTGCTGAGGATCATAAACATCAGGTAACATACTATCAGCCTGAACAAAAATTCGCTTCGAGGGATCATAATACCTAAACCCATAATAATAAAGCCCAGTCTCATCCAACTCTTTATTTTCATAAAGCTTCTTATCTGATTCTCCACCTTCCAAAACCCCACCAAACGGCAAATAACTAGTATCTTCAACAACCTCCCCACTTTCATCCGTAATCAAACTCGTACTCCCTAAATGGTCACTATGATAAAACCACTTACTACCATCTGGATTTATCCTAGCAACCAAAACATCTCCATCATAAACATAACTAAAATTAAACCTCCCGCTCTCATTAACAATAACCATCACTTCTTTAAACGGCGTATACACAGTCTCATTCTTCACCATATTGTAAGTCTTAACTCTCACCCCCAAATGATCGTAACTATACTCTTCTAAAATATCACCACTTATATTATTACCGCTTCTAACCCGAACCAACTGCCCAAACTCATTCCACTCCCGATAATAACCATCTCCAGTCACCAAATTACCTCCTCCAAAAGTATGATTAACCAAATTCCCATTTCCATCATAACTAAAATTCACCCAACCAACATCAGGACTCTTCTCAGCTATCTTCCTTCCAAGAGAATCAAACTCAAAAACCCAATCATTCCCCAAATCGTCCTCAATCCCAACCAAATTCCCAAGCGAATCATAACTATAAGAAGTAGTATAAGTCTCGTTATCATTATACTCTCTAACCCCTAACACCTCTCCCCTAACACCTAGCGTTCGGTCAACCCGATTCCCATTCTCATCAAACAAACTAGCATCAAGCCCAGAATAATTAAAATTCTTTGACGTATTGTCTTGATTGGTTATCTTAGTAACCCTGTCAAGAATATCATACCCCACCTCAAAACAAAAAATTTGTGAGCATTCGTGTAATTCGTGGATAAAAACCAACCTACCCAAAAACCAACCGTTTAAACTCAGGCTTCGCTCCACCAAAATTAAAAATCAACCCAACCCTTTTTCCAGTCCCCCTCAAATAATTCAAAAGCTGAGCCTCATCAACCCCGTTCAAATTACTCTTAGCCTTAATTTCAACCACAACATTTCCCACGATAAAATCCGCAACATAGTCTCCAACCACCTTACTCTTGTAACAAACCTCAATAGGGACTTGGCTTCCAAAACCAATTCCCAAACTAGAAAATTCAACTTTCATAGCATTCTCATAAACCTTCTCTAAAAACCCAGACCCAACAACATTATAGACCTCATAATAAGCTCCGATAATATCCTTGGTGCCATCATCAAACTCCATAAAAATCAAAACACTTTGCAACTAATAAGCCTTATTGAAAATTCGTGACCATCCGCACAATTCGTGGATAATATTTTATCATCCCTCCCCAAAAACCTTATAACCAACCCCAACCTAAAAACAAAGAGGTGCCCAATGCAAAAGATAATCCCTAAATCAGATTTCCCAAAATTCATAAACAACCTAATAAAATCAAACCTCGTCATAGCCCCAATATTCGCCCCCGACACAAAATTCCAAAAAGTAAAATCCTTCGACGAAATATATCTAGACAAAATAACTTGGATTCCAGCAAAACAACATTTCCAACCAGAGCAAGAAACCCTCCTAGAATTCAAGAAAAACAAGCCAACAGAACTAGAAGGACAGATCCCAAAAACAATCCTCTTCGGACTAAGGAAGTGCGACCTGAACGCAATCCAAGTTCTAGACAAAGTAATGTATGATAAACAGTATCTAGCAAAAAGAAAAAACACTGTCCTAATAGGCATCCACTGCGAAACTCGGGACAAATTCTGTTTCTGCAATTCAATGGAGCTCCAAAACTTCCACGACCTCTACATATTCCCAAAAGGAAAAAACTACATAATAGACGTCCAAGGAGAAAAGGGAAAAGCCCTAGTAGAAAATCTTCAAACACTAGAAAAAGAACTTCCAATTCCAATTCCAAAGAACTCAAAAAAATTAAAAAATCTTAACATAGCAAAAAATTACAAAGATTCAATCTGGGAAGCTGACACCTCCAACTGTTTATCTTGCTCAGCCTGCACCGTATACTGTCCAACCTGCAACTGTTTCGACATCAAAGATAACCTTAACATCGACCTAAAATCAGGAACAAGAACTCGTAGCTCCTCATCTTGCCAACTAAAATCCTTCTCCAAAGTCGCCGGAGGAAAGTCCTACAGAGACTCCCGCCTCTCCCGTTTCAAACATTTCGTCTACCACAAAATCTCATATTTCAAATCCCAACACGGTCGCCCAATGTGTGTCGGATGTGGAAGATGTCTTCGAGTCTGCCCAACAAAAATCGACTGGGTCAAAACAATAAATAAACTGCCAAAAAAGAAGAATGGATGAAAAAATAAAAAACATAGTAGAAAAATTCCTTAAAAGTTGGAAAGAATTAGATAAAGTAAGTGCAGTAATTATTTGCGGAAGTTATGTAACGGGAAACCCAACAAAACATTCCGACATAGACGTCCAAATAATTCTTAAAAATGGAACAAAATGGAGAGAAAGAGGAAATAAAATAATAGATGGAATACTTTTAGAATATTTTGCAAATCCGAAAAGTGAAATATTGAGGTCTATGGAAAAAGAATTCTTAGAAAGAGATAGGGCTACTGCACATATGTTTTTTACAGGGGAAATTATAATGGATAAATTTAGCGAAGCAAAAGAATTAAAAAAATTGTCAAAAAAATATTTATCAAAAAATTATAAGTCAACAAATAAAGTAAAAATAGGTTCGGAGAAGTATTCATTATGGGATATGCAAGATAATTTAGAGGAAGTCTATGAAAAACAATTAGGAGATTTTAGATTTGTTTATTATAACTATATGTCAAATATTTTTTCAAATTATTGCGAATATATCGGATTCCCAGAAGTGCCAAATAATAAAATTCTAAGATTTTTAACGGATAAAAATGATAGAAAAAAATATATAATTCCAGAATTTCCAGACAAGAAATTCATAAAAATATTTTCTAAGATGATAAAATTAAAAGAAGAAGAGAAGATGGTGAATGAATATAAAAAAATAACAAAACATGTCATAGGTAAAATGGGGGGCTTCTCAATAAATGATTTTAAGCAGAGGTTGAAAATAAAATGAAAAATAAATTCGTATGCATTCACGTAAATTCGCGGAAAGAAAAGAAAAATCCGAGACTAAATTATTCCAAACCCCCAAACCCCCAAACCCCCAAACCCCCAAAATCGGAGGGACCCAAATGAGCTATCTCCCTATTCCCCACAAAATAGAATCCATAAAATCCTACACCCCAGATGTAAAACTCTTCCGCATTAAATCCAATCTAAATCCTGCTCCAGGAACTTTCTTAGAAGTCTCAATTCCAGGAATCGGAGAATGTCCCTTGGCGTCATGCTCTCATAATAAAGGATACATAGAACTCCTAACAAAAAACGCTGGCAATGTAACTCAAGCAATCTTCAACCTAAAAAAAGGCGACACAATCTTAATTCGAGGGCCCCACGGTCACGGCTTCCCCTTAGAAGAATTAAAAAACAAAAACCTAATCCTAATCGCAGGCGGAACAGGAATAGCCCCAATAACTTCCATGATAAATTACATCGAACAAAACAAATCCCAATTCAAAAAAATATTCATCTACTTCGGCTTCCGCGACGAACAAAACATTCTCCTTAAAGAAAGAATAAAAAAATGGGAGAGTGTATTCCATCTACACATAGGCCTATCAAATGATCCAAATAATCATGACTACGAAAAAGGCTTCATTAATCAAATCATAGAACATCACAAACCTTCCGTCCAAGACACCGTAGCCCTTCTTTGCGGTCCAGAAATAATGATGGACTGTGCAACAAAAGAATTGAATTTTCTAGGAATCCCAAATTCACAAATCTATTGGTCGTTAGAGCGAAGAATGGAATGTGCCTTCGGCTCCTGCGGCAGGTGCCAAATCCAAGACCTCTACGTCTGCAAAGACGGACCCATATTCCAATATTCAAAAATTAAATCTAGGTTAGACAATGAAAATTCAAGCCAAGCCTAAAGTCGGTTTCTACGGAATCTCGGGTTGCTCAGGTTGCCTACTAACCGTTCTCTACGAAGATTGCTTCCTAGAACTGCTAAACTTAGTAGACATAAAATCCTTCCCTTTCATAAAAGAAAACAACTATGAAGGAAAGCTAGATTATTGTTTTATAGAAGGAACAGTTTGCTTCGACGAAGATATCCTAACAATAAACAAATTAAGAGAACGTTCAAATAAAATAATAGCCCTAGGTTCCTGTGCCTGCTTCGGTTGTGTCCCATCAATGGGAAACTTTCGAAACAAAGAAAAAATAATGAGCTTTGTCTATCCAAAGCACAACCACCTAAAAGAAACCCCACCAACTCCAATCAATCGCCATATCAAAGTAGACTACCACATTCCACAATGTCCGCCAGACAAAAAAGAAATTCTAGAATTCATAAAATGCATATTAACAGAAAGGGAATTCAACCCCACAAAAAACCCAGTCTGTTTCGAATGCAGAAAAAAAGGAAATCATTGTTTACTTGAAGACAATAAAATTTGTTTAGGACCAGTAACTTCAGGTGGTTGCAACGCCCTTTGCCCAACCAACAAAACAGTCTGTTACGGATGTCGAGGACCAAATCCAGATGCGAATTACGAAGCCTTTTTCAAAATGTTAAAAAAGTCAAAGCATACCAACAAAGAAATAAAAGACAAACTCGAAACATTTGCAGGATTAGCATTTAAAGAAAAAGAAGGAGATTCAAGTAAATGGCTAGAGAAATAAACCTTAACCACATTTGTAAAATAGAAGGGCACGCAAGTTTAAATTTAAAGATAGAAAAAAATAGAGTCATAAAATGCGAACTTAAAGCTTCAGAAGGAGCAAGATTCTTCGAAGCGTTAGTCCTCGGAAGAAACATCGAAGACATTCAAGAAATCGTCTCCAGAATTTGCGGCATCTGTTCCTGCTCTCATTCAGTCGCCTCAGTCCAAGGGTTAGAAGAGGCTTTAGGCATTAAACCTTCAGAGCAACAAAAATTCATAAGAGAAATTCTTCTTCTGGCAGAACGAATCCGAAGTCATGCAACACATCTTTATTTCCTTTCTCTTCCAGATTATCTAGGAGCGTCCTCGGCGATAACATTAAAACAAGAACATAAATCAAAAGTTCTAGACGCTCTAAAAATAGTGACGCTTGGAAATAAAATAGTAGAAAAATTCGGAGGCAGAGAAATGCACCCATTTTTAAAAATCCAAGAAGAGTTAAGAAAGGAAAACTTCGAAGAATTAATCGCTCAATTAAAAGAAACAAAACCCCTAATCCTAAAAACAATAGAACTCTTTAATAATTTAGACTATCAAAAATTAGAAAGAAAATCAGAATATCTTTCTTTAAACGAAAAAGACAAATATGCCAACGTCTCAGGAAAAATCTATGCTGGAAAAGAAACCTTCGTAGATGACGACTATAAAACTCATCTTGCCGAAAATATCAAAGAATACGCAACGTCAAAATTCGTCCTTCATAACAAACACACATTTTCAGTAGGTGCAACTGCCAGGATTTCGAATAACCACAATCAACTAGATTTAGAAACAAAAAAAGAATTATCAAAAACAAAAATAACTTTCCCCATAACAAACCCACATCACAACTTAATCTGCCAAGCCTTAGAAATATTAAATGCAGTCAGCAGAATAACAGAATTGCTTCAGTCGCCCCCAACCCCCCAAACTTCAAACCCCCAAACCCCCAAACTTCCAAACCACCAAAACGGGACAGGAGTTTCCGCTGTTGAAGCCCCACGTGGCACTCTCTTTCACGAATACAAAATAAACAAATCTGGAATAATAGAATATTGCAACATAATAACTCCAACGGCGCAAAATCTCAATATAATGGAATCCGACATAACTCTTCTAGTAAACATTCTACTAGAACAAAAGACTTCACAAAAAGAAATCGTAGAACAAATAGAAAAATTAATCCGTTCCTACGACCCATGTTTTAGTTGCTCAACACATTTTCTAAAAGTCAACTGGATATAATCTGTGTCAATCCGTGTAATCTGTGGCCAATTTATTCTTTACATCTAACAATATTTTTTCTTTATTCCCAGTTCTAGGCATCCCAATAATCTTAACATCATTCCCCATCAAGCCCAAAACATATCCCGCATCAAAATCATGCACCGACAAAATAGAATCAACCTTCAAATCTGTAACATCAATAAAACAAACTTCTTTTAGTCCATCGACAACATCCAAAATAACAAAATCCTCTCCAGAAGAAACAATGCCCATCAAACCAAAAGAATCCTTAACATTCACAACTTCAAACTCCCCACAAAGCAAAGCCCCAACTTCCTTGGCAAAACAATCCTCCTCAATAAACTCATTCCCCAAACAAACAATCTTCATCACAACTTCCTCACAATATGTCCTCGATGTATCCTAACCTCTTTTCCTTTTTTAATATCGAAACCAAGATATTCCCCAGACACAGCAGATCTTTCATTACTATATTCTACTACATACTTGTCCCCATCTAATTTTCTTAAAACAACAGCATCGCGGGAAACACATAATTTACAAAAAGCTTCAGGGTAAAAAGAATAATCACCTTCCTTTTTATGAATTTTATGATTGTGTTCTCCCATAAAATAACTATCAACAGCTTCTCCATCAGCGCCATCTACAGAATCAACAACCAGCTTAAAGTGTTTCAGAATTAAATCATCTGGAATCTCATTTTCCCTTCCCAAATAAGAAAGAAGTTCATTATATTCTTCTCGACTAACAGTCCCAAGTGAAACCCTATCCTTTACACACGGCATTCCATATCGAAATATTGCTTTCTTATAACTCCAATCTTCCAATTTATCTTCCAACATCAATCACCTCTAAAAACTTTAATGCCCTCTCCTTATCAACCTTGTTCACAACAATCCCACCTGAAACAATCACAAAATCTCCAACAGCCAAATCAATTAAACTCAAGTTCACAATACGTTTCCCACCAGGATACCTTAAAACAATTTTCTCTCCCAATTCAACAACCTCACCAGGCACGCTTAGACACATCAATTATAAATAATTTTCAGAATTTTTATATCCTTGCCTTCCAAGACTTCTGGTACCCACCCGCATTGTGCACATTCAAAAATAACAATATCATGCAACCTCTCAACTACCCTAGCTCGCCCTTCAAATCCACACTCACACTTAACCTTAGAGTCCTTATCAATAATCTCAACCACCCAATTAAACCTTCCCAAAATATGCTCCCTCAAATGTCTAGTCTCAATTCCAACCAACTCTCCAACCTCTAAAACAATTTCCTTTACATCATCCCGATTATTAACATCCTTCAATATCGCCTCAATAAAACTGTGTTCATGCATTACATATCAAGGATATTCAAAGTTAAAAACGTTCCTACCCAAGTTAAAATAAATTATATTTATTTTTCTAACAACTTCCTTAAAACTTTCTCAGGATTTTTTGCCGTAGTCACTGCCGACGACAATGCAACCCCACTCGCACCAAACTTCATTGCCACTTCAATATCCTCGTGATTATGAATCCCAGCCCCAACCAGAAATTTACCTTTCAATTTCTTCCCAATCTCCGCAATCAACTCTGGGCGCGCCGTAGATACACTAACCTCTCCACCAACAAGCTCAGCCGGCTCAATACAAACATAATCCACACCAAGCTTCTCAATTCTTTTAGCATCTTTCAAACTCCCAGCAAACACAAGCGTCTTCAGCCCAACTTCCTTACATCTCAAAACAGTCTTCTTCAAAACATCCCAAGTCAAAGGATGTTCACTATGATTCAAAAAAACCCCAACCGCTCCGTCACTTTTAACTCCTTCAACAGCAACAAACCCAGTATTCCTGCCGGGCTCCACCGCATCAACATGCTGACAATAAACTTTCAAAGAAGTCTTGTGCGCGACCTCATAAACATCTCCAACCTGAACCCCAACAACAATATCTTTAGAAACCTTCTCAATCTTTCTACAAAGTTTCAAAACTTCTTTACCCTGTTGATAAGTTTTCAAATTAACAACAATTAAAGGGTTCATCATCTTCAAAGTCCCCACATGCCCCAACTTTCGGGAAATTTTAAATCCAGTACCCTAATATAAACAACCAACTCTCCGTGATGAAGAATCTCATGTTCAATCAAAGAATTCAAATGCTCTTCCAAATTCAATTTCTCTCCAAACCAATCAATCTTCACATCCTCTTTTTCTTCAATTAACTTAAGCATCTCCATATTAACTTCTTCCAAAAATTCCAAAAGTTTCATCTTCGAAGTTTCAACCGAATAATCCCTTCGATATTTCCCAAAATCAACCTTTCCAGTTTTAATCGCTTCATTATAACAAATCTGAACATCCCCAATATGTCGATACTGCTTACCAATGGTCCCCATATTTTTCCCAACACTAAAAGACAAATTTTCCTCAGGGAGTTCACTTAACAAATCAAGAGTTAACTGCCTCAAGTCTTTCCATTTTTCTAATAAGTGCTTCAGCTCCTCTCTCATAATAAATACAATCATCTAACAATTAAAAACCTATCCCAAGCAAGAACCCTTATTGTATACATCATCAAAAACATTACTCAACTGATGAACCACAACCTTACCATTATTAAAATCCTCATTATTAAAAACAATCTCAGGGCAATCCCATCCAGTTCGAAATCCATTCAACTTCTCAATATCACTACTCCTCATCTTAAAATCCAAAGCCCCAAGATTCTCATCAATATGCTTCAAATTACTAGATTTAGTTAATGGTAAAAATCCACGAGAAATAAGCCAATTAAAAATAATCTGATTCTGTGTCTTCCCATACTTCTCACTCAACTCCACTAACAACGGCCAATTTCTAGCAATAGTTTTATTTCTCCGAATAGGCTGATAAATAACATTCAAAATATTATTTTCATCCGCAAACTCAATAATACCCATATGCTCATTTTCTCTAATCTCAAAATTAAAATTCAACTCATGACAAAACATCTTGTCTCCAAAAATTTCTTTAAACTTTTTCAAATACTTCAAATCAGAATTAGTAATACTAACAAACTTAGTTTCTCCAGACTCCAAAACATCCTTCAAGAATTGAGCAACATTATCAAAACCATATTTTTCAATACCAGTAACATCAAACTCAACAGAATCCATATAATTAGTATCCAAGATTTCTCTAACCTTTTTCATTTCCTTCCTAACATCCTCCAATGTCTCATTCTTATAACAATAAAGAGCCTGATGTAAAAACAACTTCTCCCTATCAACTCCAGATTTCTCAATAGCTTCAGCCAAAAGCTCCACATTATGCCCCTCGGAATTCCAATAATTGACCTCAATAAAATTCATCCCCTTCTTCAAAGAATAAACCAAAGCCTCAATATCTTTCTTATCATTTCCAGAATCTTTCTTAGCGAACCCACCAATACCCCATCCACCAATACCAATTGGAAAAATATTTTTATCCATATAAGATATTTAAATAAAAACATTAAATACTTTCGGGCTCACTTTGAGCTCATACCATGCGTATACCAAAACAAAAATCTGTGTAATCTGTGTAATCTGTGGCCAATTTTTTCCTCACCCAAAAACCATTCTTTTAATCCCAGCCTCTTTACCAAAGTTTAACAACAACCCAACTTCAATTCCAGTAGCCTTCAAATAATTAATCAATTGCGCTTCTTCGGACCCACAAAAATTATTCAAGGCCTTAACTTCAACAATTACTTTCCCGTCAACAATAAAGTCTGCAAAATAATCTCCCATAATCTTATTCTTATAAAAAACTCTAACAGGAGCTTGCTTAATAAAACTCAAACCAGCTTCAGAAAATTCTAAAGCCAAAGCGTTCTCATAAATTTTTTCCAAAAATCCAGAACCCAAAGTATTATACACACGATAAAAACATCCAATAATTTCTCAGTCAATTCCTTATGTTTGTATTCTTCCATTTCAAAATCCATATCGATTCACATAATCCGCGACTAACCACTACTTAGCCCAAACAATATCCCGAATCTTCCCAGCCAACTCCAACGGCTCCTTCGCCTGCCAAACATTTCGCCCAATCGCCATCCCACTCGCCCCATTCTCCATATACCCTTTAATCTTCTCCAAAAGCTTCCCCTCACTAACCTTACCCCCTCCAGCACAAATCACCTTCACCCTTCCAGCCGACTTAACCGCCCAAGCAAAATCTTTCATGTTCCCCTCCGGATGAATCTTAACAATATCAGCCCCAATACTCAATGCAACCTGAGTAGCATACGACATCAATTCATTCTTAGGAATATCTTCCAACCCAGCCCCTCGTGGATAAACCCAAACAATCAAAGGCAAACCCCGTCGATGCGCCTCCGCCTGAATCTTCGAAACTTCACTCAGCATCTCCTCCTCATGAAAACTCCCAATGTAAATTGTATATCCAACAGCACAAGCACCCAAATCAACAGCCTCGTCAATTGTCGCAATCTGTCGCGAAATCGGGTCACCCTTAACTAGACTAGTCTTTCCGTTCAACTTCAAAACAAGCGGAACCTTAGCTTTCTTAATCTCATCATAATATTTCTCCGCAACCCCCTTGTGCAAAACCAGTCCAGTAAACCCGCCTTTAGCCGCAATGTCAATCACATAAGCCGGATCAACATTTCTATCATCAAAATCCGTCGGGCCATGTTCAATGCCCTGATCATAAGCAAGCAAAAGAATTTTCCCCTTTCGAACAATTCGCCTCAAATTAAAAAATTTCTTCAACCTCATTTCTTTTTCACCTTCTTCTGAATCTTCTTAACAATCTTTTCTTTAATAACCTTCTTCTTAACTTTCTTTGTAGCTCTCTTCACTCTATTTTTAGTCTCCTTATACTTTTCAATCCTAGTCGAACCAGTCCTTCCCAAACCGCCAGACTTCCGAACTTCCGAACCACCTTGCGAATCTTTGATTCGCATATGCATATGATTAACATTGTAAACCGCCGTAATAAAAAGCGATTCGCTCCAACCCAAAGGCATATTCTCATTTGGCTTATTCGAATTAGAATAATAAAGTTCAGGAACCTCTCCACTTTTACTAACCGTTCCCAAAACTTTCGCTAAAAATTCCTTCGCCTTCTTCTCTTTTCCAAGCTTCTCATAAATAATCGCAAGCCACGCTAACCCAAATGTCCACTCAGCCTCCTCGGAAAAATTATCCAAATTCTTATTATAATAAGCGTCCCCCTTATACCGAATCACACCCTTCTTCTTCAAAAGATGATACTCAACATTTTCCAAAATCTCTTTAGTCTGCCGAGCATTAACAACATCATAAGGCCAAATCAGTGAAAGCAATGCCAAATCAACAAATTTCTTCTCGCTCTCCCTAGGCAAAAGTTTAGCAAGAGCAGCGTAGCCTTTCTTAATTAAATCTTCATTAACCTCAATCCCATCAAGCCCTTTAACCATTTCTAAGCCCGCAACACAAGCCCCAATACTTGAAGCGTGAACCTCTTGCGCCTCTTCCCACATTCCAGAATCCGCGTCATGCCAATATTCCAAAGTCGACAAATAATCAACTAACTTTTGAACAATTCGCCTATCATCATCCTTCAAAATTTTAACCCCAGCTTTTTCGAGTTCACCAATTTTAAACAAAATACAACCTATCGAATCATTCTGCTTATTCCCCCATTCCTCCCAAAACTCCTCAAAAGTCTCAGGATTATATCGAGCATGAATAAACTGGTGAGTATACTCAGGCTTCTGTGAAATCGCATAATCAATTTTAAATTCATGTTTCTTAAAAATATCCAAAAGCGCGCGATAAGTTTCCTCAACAGTTTTCCAATCCTGCACAACTTCAAACGCAATACATTCATAAAAATTATCTCGAAGCCATGCCTTATCATAACCAGTCGAAACCGTAGGCTTACTAGCCGAAAACAACCCAGACTTAAACCTCAGACCTCCAAGAATTTCTAAATGTTGCTTAACAAGTTTAGTATAATTAATCTTCTTCATCTTCACCATCTTTAAACCAAGAGGAGAATCCACTTTATTAACTTTGCCAAGACAAAATAATAAATCCCACAAGTTATTTTAGTTTTCTCTTTAGCAAATTATTCTTCGCCCCAAAATACCCAAGCACAGCCTCGCTCTCCTCAACGCCAAGTTTCAAACAATCTTCCAAAGAATATCCAACAAGTAAACCCGCAACAAAACCAGCAGCAAAAGCGTCTCCAGCTCCAGTCCTCTCAACCACCTTCTTCCCCTTATGCGGCACAACAGAATAAATACTCCCCTCAAAATAACACTTCACTTCCTTATCCTTATCCGTCACAACAACAATCCTCGGCCCCAAGCTGTTCAGCCCCTCAAGTATAGTCCCCTTTGTCTTATATCTTTTACAAAGCATTTCTCCTTCTTCCTTATTCAAAATCAAAACATAACAAAGCTTCAACAACTTCCTAATATCCTGCTTCTCAATCGAATACGAACTCGGATTAAACGCCAATCTCCCTCCGCCCTCAACAAACTTCTCCGCCAAAATCTTCTGCGTCTCAAAACTTTTTCCCAAGAGCGACGAATAATAAAGCCACTTAGACTTAAATTTCTTAACATCACCAACACCAATCTCATTACTCTCACCCTTGTAAGTCAAAACAGTCCTATCGTGTTGGTCGCTATCAATAATCATAGAATACCCAGTTTTCCCCAAACCAACCTTCCCCAAAAATTTAACCTTCTCACGTTTCAAACAATCAAGCACTTCTTTCCCATTAGAATCATTCCCGACACCACAAACGCACCCCGTCTTCAATCCAAACCGAGCAAAAGCAACCGCAACATTAGTCCCACCTCCCCCGATATCAAACCTCAAACCATCAATCAAATATTTCCCACCAACTTCCAAATCAAGCCGACCATTTTTCTCCCCAACTCCAGTAGAAGCAAAAACGTCAACTACCCCACTACCAAAACTAACCACATCAAACTTCACCATCTTAAGCTAACCAAAAGCATTCGAAGTTAAAAATGTTGTTATGTAAATCCCTAATCCCAAAAGACAAAGTATCTTATTTTCTATTGCCTCGCGAAGTGTAATACCCAAGCGCCTTCAGCCCAGCCAACTTCTCTCCAGCGATATAAGATAGACATGCCCCGCCCGACAAACTAACATGCCCAAACTTCTTCCTTCTTAAGAACAAGCTCTTCCGAATCACTTCCGACAACTGTCCTCCTCCAACAAGCGAAAATCCCTTGCATCTAGAAACAGCCTTTAATATTTCAACCGTCCCTTTTCTAAACCGCCGATCCTCAGCCCATCCCGCCGGCCCCTTAACATAAACACTCTCCGCGTCCTCAATCATCCGACAAAATCTCTTAATACTCTCCTCTCCAATATCCTCAATTTCAAACTCCATCGGAAAATCATCCAACCCAAACTCTCTTCTCTTTCCATTGAAATTCACAGCAAAATCAATCGGCAACTCAATCCTTTTCAGTTTACTCTTAAGCTTCTTTAAAAATCCAGCCCAACTACCTTTTGTTAAAAGCGTCTTCTTCAAAAAAGCATCCTGATACCCAAACTTAAAACCCTTCGCCGCCAAACACACCTGTCCAAACAAGCCACAAGCAATCACCTTATTCCCTCGACCAAGTAATTTAATATCACTTTCACCTTTCGCCCCACCCAAAACAAACAAACAATTTTTCATCCGAACTTTTTCCAAAGCCCTAATCTCTTTCTCAAACAAAAGCCCAATCCCAGACTCTCTGTGAGAAGCAAATCCAACAAGTGAAGTATGGTCCCGATGCGACACCGAAAAAGCATCATTAACATAAATATCAATCAACGGCAAAAGCACTTTCAACAAAACATTTCCCTTCTTCCTCGGCTTAAACTCATCCCCAACTCCTCGAACATTATCAAGCAAGACAACATCGCCCTTCTTCATTCCCTTAATCGCCTTAACAGCCTTCTCTCCAACGACATCATCCACAAACTTCACATGCCTCCCAAGCAACCTAGCGTGCATCTCTAAGCTCAAAAAATCTTTTTTACCAGGATTCCCCTGATGCGCCAAAATAACGACACGAGCACCTTTCTTTACAAGCCAATCAATCGTCTTCCCACTTTCAATAATTCGCTCTCCTTTCAAAACTCGCCCATTAACAACGTCACTATTCAAATCACTCCTAAGCAAAACAGTCAGCCCATGAACATCCAAATCCTTTAGAGTTTTAAGTTTCATAATCACCTTAGATTAGAGAGAGGGGATGTTATTAAATTTAACTCAGAATAATTTTTACAAGCCAAGGATTTTCTTAGCTTCTGCCTCTGTATAGAATTCACCTTTCTTAATTCTTTCTCTGGCTTCTTTAATTTCAAGAATTGTTTTTTGGCTTATCTCTGGTTTTTTCTCGCACATTTTCGCTAGATGGATCAATTTTTTCAAAACCAAAATAATCACGAAGCCAATCAACAAACCCCTCCCAATCTTCTTTTGCTTTCTCCTTGGCAATTTTTTCTTTCTCCTTGGCAATTTTTGCTTTCTTCTTGGCAAGAATGTTGGCAATGATACATAAAATTATAGCAATCATCAAAATCATTACAGGGGGCAAGGAAATATATATCAAGGTAGGTATATGCAATTTCACCAATAAATCTATTATGTGAGGTATTAAAGTGGTTAAAGTAGGCGTATTAGAAATTTCATAAAACGCTACAAAATAACAAAACCCTATAAAAATTAATATTGCTTCTCCCATCCATCTTACCCTCGGATACCACATCTCAGCTAATATTTTTGAGAGGTTTTTCTCTTTCTCCTTCATCTTCATTAATTTCCCCTTTTGTGTTCCATATCCCAGAGTCAACAAAAAAGAATAAACCAAAATAGCAAACCCCAAAGAAAGTGTAAGAACCTTGAAATCTTCAGGAATCATACTTTCTTTATTAATTACACTATAAAGAATTATGACCGAAGCCGTAACTCCAACACCAAAAGTTTGCCAAATTATCTTATTGTAGTCTAAAATTGTATCTTCTTCACTCATTATACAAAAAGCAATATATCGCAATTTAAATAACTACCCAATCATCTCAAACCAACAAAATTTAATTATTGACAGATAATTTCGAAGCGTAAAAATTTCCGCCGTGTGTCATTACACATAAGAAAATTTTTACCAAGAAATTAACGTCAAGAATTATAATTTACTCAACAAATCAACCAATCTCGAACTATACCCATATTCATTATCATACCACGACAAAACCTTAACCATCTTCCCATTTCCTTGCGTCAACTTAGAATCAAACACAGACGAAGCCGAATCCCCAATAACATCACTCGAAACAAGCGCGTCTTCCGAATACTTCAAAATCCCCTTCATCTTCCCTATCGAAGCCTTCTTCATAGCCGCATTAACTTCCTCAACACTAGCCACTTTCTTTAATACAACAACAAAATCAACAATACTTCCCGTAGCAACTGGACCTCGAATAGAGAGCCCATCCATCTTCCCCTTAAGCGAAGGAATCACTTCAGCAGTAGCCTTAGTCGCCCCACTTGAAGTCGGAACAAAATTGACCCCAGCTCCACGTCCTCGACGAAAATCCTTATGCGGAGAGTCCACCAACTTCTGGTCCCCAGTATAAGCATGAATCGTAGTCATAAAACCTTTCTCAATCCCAAAAGAATCTTCCAAAACCTTCGCAACCGGAGCCAAGCAATTCGTCGTGCAAGATGCCATGGAAATAATCTTATCACTTTTTCTCAAATCCTCATCGTTAACACCTAAAACAATTGTTCTCTCAATATCTTTCCCGGGCGCAGAAATAACAACTCGTTTCGCCCCAGCCACTAAATGTTTCCCGGCTCCTTCTTTGTCCCTAAAAAACCCAGTACATTCAACGACAACATCAACCTTAAGCTCACCCCAAGGCAAATTCACAGGATCCTTCTCACTATAAACATTTATCTTCCGATTTCCCACTTTAATAAAATCCTTCCCAAAACTAACTGGCTTTTCATATCGTCCATAAACCGAATCAAACTTCAATAAATAAACCAAATTCTCAACATCAGTCAAATCATTAATAGCAACAACATCATAACCTTTCTCAAGTGCAATCTTAAAAAAAGCCCGACCAATCCGACCAAATCCATTAATAGCAACTTTCACCTCGAAACCTCAGACATACAACCTCGCCCGAGTTTAATAAACTTTTCTGTTAATACCATTTCTATTTTTTTCAAAAGAAAGATTTAAAACAAGGGGGTGCATTATTCTACAATGAGAAAGGGAGTTTGGGTTGGTTTTATAATAGCTGTTTGTTTATTCTTGTTAGCATTTTATTTTTATCAATCGAGTTATCAATCGAGTAGCGACCTAATTGTTCCAGAATGCAAAGGTTCTCAAGAGATAGAGAGATGTTATGTGGATTATGCAATTCAAAATAAAAATCCTTCTATCTGTCAAGATGTAAGCCAGGAAAGTATTCGTAATTCTTGCTATGATCAGCTTGCATCTAGACTTAATAGAGAAGATCTATGCAGAGAGATTACAGATATAGACATGTTTAGCGTTTGCCTTATAGAAATAGCCAAAGCAAAAAAAGATTCAGTTATCTGTGACGGAGTAGATGCCTCATATTCTGATCAATGCTATCTCCTTGTTGCAGTATCTATTCCAAATCCCGACATTTGCAACAAAATAATAAATGAGCAGGTCAGAGAAGAAAGTTGCCGTTCAAGAATTTTAAATGCATAGGAGATTAACAGTCAATCAATTCTAAAGATTTTCAGAAGCAACACACTTATTTTACATCCTTCCCCAAAACATACTCAATATACCCAACCAACATTCTCTCAATCCGCCGCAACTCCGCAACAACCACTCCAGCCTCATCCTCCCCCAAATAATCCAATCCAACAGCAACCTTCAAATGCTCCCGAACCTCCTTGGCACTTCCAATAGCATTATACAAATAACCAACAAAATCTTTACTAGTCCTCTTCCCTGAACCCTCAACAATATTAGCAGAAATACTTTTAACCGCCCTCCGAACCTGAGGAACTAAATCATACTTCTCACTCGCAGGAAATTTCTTAACCAAATCATAAACAACAAAAATCAAACCATGAGCTTTATGATAAACTTCCAAATTCTCATAATTCCACATAAACAAAATAAAAATTCAATCTATATAAAACCTTAGCAGAATAGCCAAATCTCCAGCGAAGCTGAGCCCCCCGAGTTTTACTCGAGCCTCCCAATGCAAAGCATTGAGCCACCCATCCCTAGATGAGTCCCCCTTAAGACAATTCTTTAAACTTATTCAAATATTTAATAACACCGACAACATACGAAGCATGGCTCCAAGTAAGCGGTGCAACACTAGCTGGTTTAGAATCATTTGGTCTAAACTGCTCCGACAAAACCCCAGAAGGAAGTGCCCTTTCAACAACCCAATCAAACAAATCTCTAGCGAGTTCTAATTCTTTCAAATTCCGAGCCTTAGCAATATAATATTCAGCCAACCACATAGTAGAAATAATCCAAGAATTCTCTCTCTGCCCAGGAACCCGATGATACATATCATTTTCATATCGAGCCATTCCAGAACAAGCGTCATCAAACCATAGCCTATTCATTGTGATTTCAACAGTTCGAAGAAGCCGAGCATCATTAACATTCAATAAATTAAATTCGAACAAACCATAAAAAGTACTAGCATCAATAGTCCTATCCATCACTAGTCTTTGATTCTCGTCAGCTCCCTCGTAATAAACACCTTTAACAAAAATCCCTCTTTCTTTATCAAACATATATTCTAAGGTCTTAGTTCGGATGTCTTCGGCGATATTCATATACTCTTCAGCCTTTTCCTTATCTTCAAAAATTCCAGCAAATTTACTCATAGCAACCAACCCAGCATAAGTGGCACAGCATGTAAAGGTATGAATTCCAAGTTTCTCTTCCCATAAATCATAACTCTCTTTGGGCAGCCCAGTATCAAGATTTCGAAACGCAACTAAAAAATCCCCCATATTTTTGATAAAGTGTTTATACATTTTCTTAATCATTTCATCTTTGTCTCCATACTTCTCATAATGTTTCCAAAGGGCATCCAAAACAAGAGCCGTTTCATCTTCTTGAATCGGTAACTGAATCTTATCTCCCTTCAGCCAAGAATGCCAAGAACTTCCAAGTGAACCATCGGGATTATACTTGTGCATCAAATATCCTTCTCTCGCAGTAACCTCCGAACAAAATTTAAAAAATTTTTTAGTCAAATCACTATGTCCAGCATGATCCAAACTCCGTGAAATCAAAGCCCCATCTCGTGGCCACATATAACTGTAAGTGTCTCGTTTAAACCGAAGGGTGTGCGTATCATTAGCCGCCGTCACTGCCCCATGGTTATCGGTCTGTGCCCGAATAATTAAAAGCGACCTCTTAAACAAATCAACAATATCCTCGCCCAACGAATCAAAGTTAATATTCCTCTTGCTTCCCCATTGAATCCAATAATTCGCAGTTTCATTCATTGCCTTTGCAAAACCTCGCTTCAGAATAAAATCTCGAATCCCCAAAACTTCCCCATAATTCTTCCCAACACTAATCCAGTAATTTATTTCCTCCTCCTCTCTACCCTTAACTTTCAAATTAAACCCGATAGCCGAATCAGTAGACCCATGCTCAACAGGGTTTTTACTTAAAACCCCATCTTCACAATCAATATAAGTCCCCCCCTTATTTTCAACACCTCCAGAAACACCGACGGCATAATCGTCAAAATCCTTGTCCTTACTTCGTCCTCCCATCAAAAAATATCTTTTTCCCTTATAATTCACAATTGAATTAGTTTTCGGGTCATAAAAAATACTATCCCCAATATCATCTTCCGAAATATGAAAATGTTGCGAGAAAAAAATTCGAATTTCCCTTTCCCTGTCAAAATTGTTTTTAACCTTTAAGTCCCTCAGATAAATATTCTTTTCAAAATGCACAGCTTCCATCATAGATATTTCAATCCCCAGCCGGTGATTTATCATTTTCACATCACTAACCAAAGAATCTTTTTTATATTTTATCTCGATATTCCATTCGTCCTGAGTCACCCAACTAAAAATTCCATCGACCCAAATTCCAATTCTATGAACAAATCCAGAAACATGATTTTCCTGCCCGACATAAGGATAATAAAAATCTCTAATCAAAGAATTCTTATCGGTGCAAACAAGCATATTCCCATTGCCAAGAATCACATGTCTAGTCATTCGATTTTTCTAGGTATCTTTCAATGTAAGTGATACGAGCTCCGATTTTTTTCAAAGCACTTTCCTTATCGGCCCCAATCAAACTATCAGCCAATCTAACATCGTCAAGGCATTCACTAATCCAATTCGCAAAATCATTTCGCCCCTCGCTAGTGTGATGGAAGAAAACTTCGTTACTCATCTCTTCAAGCCCTTTTCCCAAATCTTTCAAATTATAAAAAACCTTTCCATCACTACAAAAAAAATTCTTGCCCTCATCAACATTGCCCAAAATTTTCCTAGCAAGTTTATTGTTTAATCGCATTAGCCTTCCTCCTGGCAAACCATCCCTTGGGTTTCTCGCCAATCAAACTTCCAGCCAATCTCTTATACTCAGAAGAAACATCCTCTCTAGGAAAATTAACAACAACAGGAACCATCTTGGAAAGTGCAGACAAAACTTTAAAGTTCTCAGGAATGACGCCTAAAACTTTCGCTCCGCTAGCATCTTCAATATCCTTTTTCTTTAATTCAAACTTCTTCCCATAGGATTTGTTAATAATAATTCCACGAATCTTGGCCTCTCTTTTATCCGCAACACTAATCGCATGAATAGTAGAACTAAGTGTAGGGTAATCAGGCGAACTCACAACGAGCAACTCATCTGAAGCAGCCATCGTAGCATACATCTCCTCGTTCAGCGAAGGAGACGAGTCAATCAAGATAACATCATAAATGTTTCGCAATTCCTCAAGCTTATCTCTCAAGCTAAGAGGCGTAGTCTTAAAAGGTGCAAGCTTCCCAGGGATAATATGAAACCCAAGTTCATGTTGATAAATAGATTCAAAGATAGAATGTTTATCATTCAAAACATGATGAAGTGTATACTTAGGAGCAAGAAGTCCTAAGTGCAAACCTAAATGCGGAGTAGAAAAATTAGCATCAATCATCAAAACATTCTTCCCATAATCTCTAGCCAAAGAAGCCCCAAGATTAGAAACAACAGTAGTTTTTCCAACGCCACCCTTCAATGCGACAACTCCAAAAATTTTACCCATAAAGTATCGCTCCCTTGATCTGATCAATAATTCCGCTCTTAACTTTAGCAGGAGTATTAACCTTCTTATCAAGAACAGCAATAATCTTCGCTCGGTCTGTCAATTTTTCAATCTTCTTCCCTAAAGTCTTATCCTTAACACAGTCATTAATCCAATTAGCAAAATCATTTCGCCCCTCGCCAGTATGATGAAAGAAACATTCGTCATCAATAACTTTCAATTTTTCAAGAAGTTCATTTAAACTTCCAGCACTTTCTCCATTAGAGAAATAAAATCGATCTATTACCATCTTTTATTTACCATATACTTTATTCTTTATAAATTTACTCTTGTCCTGATAACTTTTCCCTTAACCGCAAATCCCCTCTCTTCTAAAATATCATCAATTTCCATTTCCAAATCCTGCAACACATTCATGTAAGCAATAAACGCCTCATAAGGACTTTCGTAAGGATTAAAATATTTATGAACATCCCCATCGCTAAACCATTTAGTACACATATAATAAAAATGGTCTGATGTCTGCAACTTCCTCCAGCGATGAAGCAATTTCCCATTTCCAGTCAACTTCACTTTCTCGCCCAAGGCATAAATCTTATTCATCGCCGCGTCCTGAATCTCATTCCCAGTCCACGCACTTAAATCTCTCTCAAGGTCAGCCCAAGAAATAAAATTATGACAATCATATTCCCCACGAGTTTCGTATGTGTCCACAACTTCCGAAGGTGTCTTAAAATTATTATCAGGATGCTTCAAAAATTCAACAGGCAAATAGCGAAGAAATTCAAAAATGCCAGTATCCTCCCACTGATGCTCGCCAAAAGTTTCATAATCCATAAATAAATTCACAACTTCGCCACATCCATTAATCGAATTCAGCCACTGCACATATTTCGAAGCCGTAAGTGGCCAGTCTTTCCAGCCGCGATTCGAAAATCTAAAAGCAACATCATCACTCAATTTATAATTCTTGAGCAAAACCTTAATCTTCTTAGCCCCAACAGGACTATATAAAAAATTCGGACTTCTCCAGCCCAAAAGATGATCCGCCCCTTCGCTAATAATTCCCTTATATCCCATCGCCTCGATCTCGTTGGCCAGTTTATTATTATAAATCAACTCTGTGTTCCGAAACACCGTAGGAGTAACCCCAAATAATTGCTTAACAAATTTATCATGAAGTCGAACCTGCTCCCGAAATTCATTCTTGTCAAACAAAAAAGAAAGTGAATGATAATAAGTCTCGCTCAAAATCTCAACTCGACCAGTAGCAACCAAATCCTGAAAACTCTTCAAAACCTCAGGCGCGAACTCTTCCAACTGCTCCAAAAAAACTCCAGAAAAAGAAAAACTAATCTTAAAATCAGGGTGCTTATTCAACAATTCCAACAAAACCGCATTCGTCGGCAAATAACATTTTCCAGCAACCTTGTCAATAATCCATCTATTATCTAATTTCGTCCCGCTCCTATCTCCAAAATAATCCTTGTTCCTTCCAATATCAAAAACAGAATACCGCCTAATCCTATAAGGCTGATGAACCTGAAAATAAAAACACATAGAAACCATTATTTCTTTTCAGTAAGTTCTTTGTAAATATCAACACACCGCCGAGCCGGTTTATCCCATGTCAACTTATTCACTTCACTATACCCCTCCCTCTTCATAGTATTACTCAAAGCATTATGTTTCAACAACGACACAATTTGATTAGCCATCATATCACTATCCCAGAAGTCAACTTTAAAAACATTGTTCAAAATCTCACTTGCTCCAGACTGTTTAGAAATAATAGTCGGAGTCCCTTTACTCATGGCCTCAAACGCAACAAGACCAAACGGCTCGCTAACCGAAGGCATCACATAAATATCAGCCATGCTAAAAAACTTATTCGCATCGTCTCGCGTATAAAACCCATGAAACAAAAACTTATCCGATATCCCAAGCTCAATTGTTCTCTTAATCATCTTCTGCAACTGATCTCCAGAACCAGCCATAATAAAAATAACATTATCATAAAAATTACAAACCTTCCTGGCGGCTTCAACAAAATAATCCGGACCCTTTTGCAAAGTCATTCGACCAGCATACAAAATAACTTTATTCTTATCTTTAAACTTTGGAAAATCAAAATTCATATCAGGTCCAACATCAACCTTCGCATGGTAAACAATCTCAATCTTATTTGGATTAATCCCGTAATTCTTAATAAGCCCGTCTTTTACTCTTCTACTAATCGTAATAATTTTATCCGCCTTTTCCATCCCTTCTTTCTCAATAGAATAAATATGCGGGTCGGCTCCATTCCCTCCCGACTTATCAAACTCAGTAATATGCATATGAACAATCAAAGGTTTTCTCATATATTCACTCGCCTGAATAGCAGCCGGAAACGTCGTCCAATCATGCGCATGCACAACATCAAAACTCTCATCCTCAACAATAGTCCGAACTCGTCCCGCAAAATTATAAACCTCTTCAATTAAATTCTGCCCATACAAACTCAAAGTATTATCAGCTCCAAGTCCAGTTTTCCCAGCCGAAATCAACCTTTGTCTTTCTTCCATATAACTTTCTTGCGTCATATAAGCACTAAGTAGAGATGGAATTTTTTTGAAATTTATCTTCTTCCCTTTAAATCTATCCGCAAGCAAAATCCTAAGGTGTTGATTCCTAATCTCATCCGGACCAAAAGGCATAACATAAGTTAAATCAACATCATCCATTTTCACCATCTCTCTTGTCAACTCATAGCAAACTATTCCAGCGCCCCCGGCAAAAAAAGGGGGGAACTCCCAGCCAAGCATCAAGACTTTCATTTCACCATCTCCAAAAATAGATATTCACTTCGACTATTAAACCTTTCCATTAATATATTAGAAAATCACAGCCAATCCAAACAATTAAATATTTACGAGCTTTGAAAGTAAAATGAAAGAGCTGATAAACTTAGATGAGTGTGTAATCCAAGCCTTAAAATTATTCTCCGTCACAAAACTCCCCAAAATAGAAGTCACATTCAAAAATCCCATAGTCATAGGAAGCGGAAATGCAGCAGCTCTAGGCAAAATACTATACCCTTCCGCAATCCATGCAAACGAATCAACTTACAAAACAATCCTAAAGTCCCAAAAGCCAGACGGTTGCATCTTAATTTCCGCCTCCGCCGGCAAACACGCCCCAATAATCGCAAAGCAAATGAGAAAAAACAAAATAAAAACAATCCTCCTAACAAATAACCCAGATGGCAAGGCAACAAAAATAGCAGACAAAACATACCTCTTCCCGAAAAACACAGAGCCCTACACCTACAACACCTCGACATACCTAGGGATGATTTTAGCAAAAACAGGTGAAGACCCAAAAAGGATTTTAACATTCCTTGAAAAATTAAAAGTCCCAAAAGATCTAAAAAAATATAACTCATACTTCTTCATAGTGCCGGAATCCTTTGACCTCATAAGAGAATTCTACGAAACAAAATTCGATGAACTCTTCGGCCCAAAAATCCAAGGAGAAGCCTTCACCTTTGAAGAAGCCAAGCACGCAAAAACAATTGTAAAGTCCGACAAGGAATTATTTATCAGTTTAGGCAAAGAAAACAAAGTCTTCGGGAAAAACAGACTTAATTATAAGCTTCCAAAAAATGCAGACTTCGCCTTAATGTTTTGTCTCGGTTATTATCTAATAGGAAAAATCCAACAACAAAATCCACCTTATTTCAAAAGAAGCATAGGCAATTACGTAAAAGAAGCAAGTAGGCTGTTCAAACAAAAAATAAAAATTCTAAGTTAGTTTCCCACTTTAGTATTGTTTTATTGTTTCGGAGTTCTTTTTGCTTATGCCTGGGATTTCGCTGAAGGTTCTTTCTTTTCAGCATTCCCATCTTTCTTTGTGTTCGTACAGGTCTATTTTCCCATAAAATAGCTGAGCTGGAATTCTTTATGATAAATTATTACTAGTATTGTAGTGTTACAAGGGTTGTAATATTATCATATTCGTCCTTCTACAACATCTTTAAAATCAATCCATTTTGTCGCAGGAGCATCTATCCTTTCTAAGATATTTTGGATATCTTTATTATAAAGTTTAGAGTTTGTATTCTTTTCTAACTTATATTTCCAGAAAAATAGTCCTGAATTAAATAGACTTCTAGATTCCCATCTGAATAAAATTCCTACGATATAATCATTATTAGAATTACTAAAGAAATCACTTAATGCTTTTAAAAAAATTTCGGATATTTCTTTTTGCAAAGTCCAGCTTTCTGGTATTTTTATAGAAATAATACTTGGATTGTTTTTTGGCATCTGTTCTTTTGCTTTCTTAAGTGTGGCCATCAATGTCTTTCGACTAAGTTCAGTGCTCTCAATTTTGTGCTTAATCTCACAATTTATTTTAGTATTGTAATTTATCACTATATCAAAATCTTTTTCCTTTTCTCCACTCGGGATTATAAATTCAAACGGAATACCTCTCCTATAAAAATGTGTTCCAACTTCTATCTCTGCAAATCTTGACAAAAAATTCCCTTCTTTTATTTTTTTTATAACATCTTCTATCCCTATTATATTTTGCAGATTAAACAATCGCTCAGAAAGTCTGCTCACTCTCTCCATCCATTGTAAATTAATTTCTTTAGAACGTAAAAATTCTCTAGCTTCCATCGTTTTTTTTGTCTCATTTTCAAAATTTGCAAAAACAGATTTATTCAACCAGTCATTATCTATTATTATTCTAAGAAATTCAGTCGATAACATCATTTTGTAAAAATCATTGCTTTTATTTGGAAATTTTTCCTTTATGGTTTTATCCATAATTTTTAAATTTTCAAGATTAATTTTTTGCATAAAATTCAAAAAATGAGTTTGTATTTAACTATTATTATGATGTATTAACGTCCACCCAAAATCAGCTAGAACATATATTCCTTTTGCCCATCAATAATCTCCAAAATATACCAAGATGTAAACTCGCCCTAACCGAAAGAACCAACCCATCTTCATCCAAAACAACTCCTCTTATATTTTTCATAAGCAACTCCCTCCAACATACAAAACCTAACAAACCCCGCCAAGCCTCCGGCGTAGCCGAGCCCCCCAAACTCTTCCAAGAGTTTGAGCCCCCCAGACATCAGTCGAGCCCCCAGAAAAAACTAAAAAAGTTTTTTCTGCCTCTCCCCATCCAACACCGCCGCAACATCAACTCCAAACACATCAAAAATCCCCTCAACCGCCGGCAAGATCTGCTTCTTCAAATAATACTCCACATCATACTTAACCCTCTCTCCAGCCAAAAAAACCCGGTCGCCAACCTTCTTCCCACTTCCCTCTCCAATAAAATATTCAACATAAGTCCCAACGCCAACTCCAACACCAGCCTCAGCCATCCTCCGTGCCGCAACAACATGAGGCCCCTCCGCAACATAATCTCCAACATCCCTCTTCATCTTCGTCTTAATCATCAAATCCTCTAACTCAACATCTCTCGACTTCAACTTATTAACAACCTCTAAAACTTCTTTCAACGCAGCCTTTTCATTCCCGTCAATTAAAATCTTTCTCAAAACACTATCCTGCAAATTCCGCGACAACCGACACCAATCCCGCCGCACCGTCTCAAAACCCCGAATCTTAACTTTGTCATCTTCCCCAATCAAAGCATACTTCTTCTTTGCCCCAATCTTGCTATCTCTTTTAGCAACAAACAAACCTCGTCTGAAAAATCCCTCCAAATCAAGTTCAATAATTCCAGGAAGCTTCTCATTAATTTCTTTCAAAAGACTAACAATCTCTTCATGACTTTTCCCGTCACTCAAAAAAGCAATAGAATCTGTGTCTCCATAAATAATTCTATAACCCTCACTGCTAATCTTATCCATTGTATCGTGAGTCAATTTTCGAACATAGGCAAGAGTCGCAGCCGCAGCCTCACGCGAATAATACCGCGCCCCAAAAAACCCCTGATAACCAAAAGTCGCATTCGCCAAAAGCTTGTAAGCATTCGACCGAGCCTTTTTCATCGCACTCCCGTCTTTCTTCCATTCCTCCTTGACAATTTTCCTCTTATCAACAATTTCACTTAAGAGCGTAGAAAAAAATCCAGGCTTCTTATCAAAATAGATTTGAACATTTTTCCCATCAAGTTCAAAGCTAGGTGCAATATGGCAATTCCCATTATCCCTGAATCGCAAAGCCTGCCCGCAAATATTAAACGTCACAATCAAACTCGCATGCATACTAGTAAAATCAAACATAACAATATCCTCATAAAATCCAGGCACAGGTTCAAAAACAAACGCCCCTTCAAATTTCCTTTTCATCTTCCTCTCATCACTCTCATCATGCCCAGGTCGCCTCTCCGCAATCTCATCAAATCTATCAAGATTATGCAAAATATGATTCTCAACATGCGTCGCCATCCGGTCACGAGTCACATCGAAAACAGGCTCCTTCACAATCCTACAAAATTCAATCATGTCAGGCAAAAGCTTCATTGCAAGTTTGTAAGTCGCAACCGAATCCTGCAAGTTGTAAGAAAAAAAATCCACCCAATCTTTATCATTCATATTCGCTAGCCTAGAAAATTCAAACTCTCCCTTCTCAACTCCAGCCAACTCTTTCGCCACTTCACCCAAACTCAAAGTCTCGCTTTGCAAATACTGACTAAAAACAGAATCAACAAAACGAAACAAGTCAACATGAACAACTCCGGAAATACTTCCAGATGGAATTCTCCCTCGAGCAAAACTAGGGTTCCGCCCATCAACACCCAAATCCAAAACAACCTTATGAAAATCCGCACGCGCTTTCAAGTAAGGCAAATCAAATCCATCCGAGAAATACCCACACAAAATATCAGCATCAGCCTCGCGAACAATTTCCCCAAACCTCTCAAGCATCGCCGCCTCATCTTTAACAATCTCAACATAGTCCTGCGCACCTTCAACGTCTTTCCAACTAATCACTTTCAAAACATCTTCGCCAAAAATCGAAACCATCAAAATCTCACCATCGCCAATCTCTCGCCCCGTAGTCTCAATATCATAAGCTAAAACCTTCGGAAGAAATTCCTTCCCATTTTTCAACAACGTAATATTTTCAGCAAAATAACATCCCGCAACATCTAGCCCCTCAACCATCTTTAAAACCTCATGCTCACCAACTTCAACCTCATACCATTGCAGCGGCTCAACCTTTTTCTCCTTAATATATTTAGTAACAAGCCCAATATCATATTCTCTTCTAAAATCAATCTCTTCCATGTCCCCAATCGCTGAAGCAAAATCATGCCCATCCTTATGATTGCTAATCCAGACCCTAACAGCTTTAACCGGTTCGCCTAAAAAATGCTTATCCAAAACTTCCGTCCTTAATGCCCGACTCGCCCGTCCGCTTTTCCCTACCTCAACCTTCTCAATTTTTTTTACAACCGCATCCGCATCATACCCATCCCTTAAAATCAAATAAAAATTAGCCTCATAAGAATCCACGACACAAATTCGTTTACCCTCAGAATTTCGCCCAATCATCTTTACAAAATTTTGTCCCTCAAAATCAAAATAGTCATAATCAATCGGCACAAATTCCAAAGTTTTCTTCATACAATATAAAATCACCCGAACTTTATATAATCTTTGAGTAACAACAAAGTAACTACTTACAAAAGACAACATTAGAAAAACTTATAAACTTTAATGACCTAATAAAAATATGAAAATAACTAAAAATTCAATATGTATTTCAGGGGGAAAATCTCTAGCAAATATAGTGTATTCAAGTGAAATAGTTTCCAAAGCAAATCCAATAGAAGATAGTTTACAAAAATATACTTCGAATAATGAAAATTACAAAAAACCTTATACTCTAAATAAAATAGACATCTACGTCTAAAATGAAAACAACAATAGAAATAAAAGATTTGGCAAAAAAAGTAGAACATGAAGTGGCTATAGGAAAAAAAGTTCCTTTAGTAATTGAATACAATGGCAGAGAATACAGCGGAGGAGATACGGTTTTTAATTTCAGATACATGTCTTTAGGGGAAACTGCAGACTTTTCTCCAAGATATGAAGAAGGAGATAAAGAATTCAGAGAAGCATCTTCTAATCCATTAAATCACGCTTTGGTTTATTTTAAAAACAATTTCATATACGATCATATTGATTCGTTGAAAAAAAATATTACAGGGAACAAACTAGAAACATCATTGCTTTTAAACGTAGAATCTGCAAACATGGCAATATCAGAAAAAAGAGAAAAACCCTTGCTGAAAAAAGTATAAAGTAAATTGTAGTTTATATGTATTCATGGGAAACAAAACAAAAAGAATCATAGATGTAGAAGAATTAGCAAGAACAATATTTGCTCTTGCAACATTCCCAAGGCAAAAGCCAGGGTACACTATAGAACTCAAAGGAGAAATAACTTATGAAAAAAGCACAAGAGACGCAACATGTTACCAATTCACGGCAAAACTTTTCTCCGGAACAATATTTAAGGGCGTAAGAAATATGCAAGAATATGCACACTTCTCTGAAATTTACGGATACCCTCACGACGAAAATGAAAAACATGACGAATCAAAAGAAATATACGACAGGCTTGCTAGTATAGCAAATAAAATAAAATTATTTCCAGGTAAATCAGAATTTTACATTCCTAGAATAGCGAGAGGGAAAACACTAGAAACGATATTGGAAAAAAATGAAGATACTCTCATTATCTCCCCATTTCAATAGTTATTTATATTTAAATTTCCTAATCTTTTTATGGGCGTAAACATTTCACAAATCATTCCAAAAAAAGAAATCGAATTCTCAAGCCTAAAAGGTAAAACTATAGCAATCGACGCCTACGTCACCCTCTACCAATTTTTAACAACAATTCGTCAACCAGACGGAACTCCTCTCCAAGACAGCAATGGCAACACAACATCTCACCTCTCAGGCCTTTTCTACCGAAATATCAACTTGCTCCAAGAAGGCATTAAGCCAGTCTACGTTTTCGACGGAATTCCTCCAGCTCTAAAGCAAGGAGAGATAGAAAAACGTCGTGAAGCAAAAGCAATCGCCGAAGAAAAATATATAGAAGCTAAAGACAAGCAAGACATAGAAGGGATGAAAAAATATTCTTCAAGAACAGTCAAAATAACAGATGAAATAATCCAAGAGTCTTACGAGTTATTAGAAGCACTAGGTATACCAGTTGTCCTCGCCCCCTCAGAGGGAGAAGCCGAAGCAGCAACACTGGCAAGACAAGGCAAAGTCTGGGCAGCAGCATCTCAAGATTATGACGCCCTTCTTTACGGCACTCCATATCTAATCCGAAACCTAACATCATCTAGGAGAAAAAAACTTCCATCTGGTCTTTATCTAGATATTAAGCCAGAACTAATAGAATTCCAAACTGTAGTAAGAGAATTAGACATTGACCAAGATCAACTAATCTGCCTCGCAATCTTAGTCGGAACTGACTATAATCCAGGTGGCGTAAAAGGCCTCGGACAAAAACGAGCTCTCGAAATTGTCCAGCAATACAAATACCCAATAGAGATATTCAAACATGTTTCAGAAAAATACGACTTCATATTTGAATGGCAAGAAGTATTCAAACAATTCCACGGATATAAATCAAGTCAGGTAGAAAACATAGAATTCAAAAAACCCTCTCCAGAAAAAATAAAAAAACTTCTTCTGAAGCATGGTTTTTCAGAAGCCCGAATAGACTCAGGGCTACAAAAATTAAAAAATTTAACCGAAGCAAAAAAACAAAAAGGTTTGTCAGATTTTTTTTAACTCTGGCGGCAAGGACCTTTAATTGCACTACCCTCGCTGAAAATACTTATCTTTTCAAAATACTCTTCTATCCCATCTAAATTCCCACAGAAACAAGCATCATTGAAATTTTCCAAAAGAGAAAGATACAAACTAGAAAGATACAAACTAGATTTACAAATCCATCCTATCTCCTCAAATCTATTTCTGGCGTAATTCACAACATCTTTACTTAATATTTTCTTTCTTTTAAGTTCATAAAAATATTCAAGACAATGCCCTCCATCAACTATCATTTCTCGCAGGCTCCCATCAAAAGCATAAATCCAAAAATCACTCATACATTTTTCAACATAGTCTTGCATATGTAAATCAACAGCTTTTTCGTTTTCAACAACAAATTCCAAATCACTTTCAGTCATAATTCGCCCCCTCCAGAATTTATCAATCTCTAAAGAAATCTTACCCAAGTTTTCCAAGTCGAAAGCCATAGCGTAAACTTTAGCCAACTCATATTTATCTTCAATTTTAGAAAATTCGTCTCCCAACATCCAATAAATATCAAGCTAATACTTAAAAATATTTATGTGATATGACCTATATCTAGCGAAGCGTTATCCTCTAACAATAACATACCAAATATACAAAGAATAAAGCAATAACATCAAAATCCCATCTTTCCGTCTCAACTCATGTTTCTCCCCAGTCGCCATAAAAATAAACAATATCAACATCGCTAAAAACATAACTCCAATATCAACTCCGATATAGGCAGGAATCGCCAAAGGACTAATCAACGGTACTACTCCCAAAACCCAACACACATTAAGCACATTCGCCCCAATAACATTTCCAACAGCTAGCCCAGGATTTTTTTTAATCATAGCAATAATACCAACAACTAATTCAGGAAGACTTGTCCCAACCGCAATAATCGTAGCAGAAATCAAAAACGAACTAATTTCAAACTGATTCGCAATAACAACCGCCCCCTCAACAACCCATTTGCCGCCAAAATAAATTCCAATAACTCCAAACAAAAACTTCAGTCCAATCAACCAATTCGACTTATCAACAACTGCGCTAATATTAAAATCTTTATTTCCTCGCCTCGCCATCAAAAAAACGTAATACAAAAAAACACCAAGTAAACCAAGCAAAATAAACGCATCGTCTCTAGTCAAAAATTCCTTAGCCCCAAACAAATTCCCAGTCAAAATAAACAAAACAAAAGCAGCGAGTAAAGCAATTGGAATTTCATGCCAAATAGTTTCACGCTTAAGTCGAACATTTCCAAAACAAGCAACAATTCCCAGAACAAACAAGACATTCGCGATATAACTCCCAATCACATTCCCAAACGCAATTTCCGCATTCCCACTAAACGCAGCAAATAAATTCACAACGAGCTCAGGCAAAGTCGTTCCAAAAGAAACAATTGTCAAGCCAATGACCAAACTCGAAACACCAAGTCTTTTTGCAATTGATGAAGAACTATCAACAATCCAATTCGCACTCTCTATTAAAATAACAAGTCCCAAAATAAAAAGCAAATATGTTATCACCATATCAAACGAACACAAAGCTTATATAAAAGTTTAAGCATTAAGACTCATGATAATCGGAATTCTCCTCGGCATCTCGCTCGCAATAAATTTAACATCTCTCATAATCATGATAACTGCATCGACTGGTATCCTTCGCGAAAACATGGTGACAGGTGCAGTCATTGGAACTACTCAAGCAACTTCCTATGCTTTCATCTCTCTAGTGATATCATTAATTGTAACCTTGTTCCTATTTCTATTTCTAAAAAAAGCGAGATACTAATGTCTTCCAACTTGCCCCATAAAAGCATCAACAGCCTCAACACTTGCAGCCAACTTCATCTTCTCCTTCGCCACGCGTTTCCCAGCATTATATCGTGCAATAGCTGCAGTAATCGTAGCCAGAACAGCAGGGAGAAAAAACAAAAGAACTAAGAAAAGAACAAATCCAATAACACCAATCCAAATACTAGCCTGGACAAAAACATTCCAAAAATAAATCCACCAATTATAAACAACAACAGCCATCCCGTAATAAAGCCGAACAATCAAAAACACAGCAAACACAGCAAATCCAAAAATCCTAGCTTTTTCTTTTTCTTCGATAAAAAACCAAAGCCCTTCCCCTCCTAAAGCAAAAATAGAAAGAAACAAAAGAATAAAGTAAACATTAATAAAAAACAATAAAGAAATCGCAGGCTTCATGTGAAAAATATATCTCATCCACCCAACATTTTCATCCAACCACAAATTAATCGAAGCAATCCTCACTTCAGCCTTCGTCATAAACGGCTTATATTTCCCATAGTCAATCTTCCCGCTCTCATCAATTGGAACATATGTATCAATCTTATCTTGCAAATCAGCAGCATCAGCTTCAGCATTATTCCCAATTCCAAAATTTTCTGCCAAACCTCCGACTTCAGGCCCAGCTTCTCCAATAACAAACCCAATTAAGAACAAAGACAGCAACAACAAAAACCACTTCTTCATACTATTAGATATCTTCCCAACTTTTAAACATTGCGAGATTATTTAAATTCAAATCATCTAAATCAAATATGAAAAGAGAAATAATAATTCTATTACTAATAACACTAATCTTGCCAATAGCAACGGCCGACCAAGACGTAAATCCAAAGGATTTACTGGCCACACCCCCAAACCTCCAAACCATAAAAACCCCAGATTCTGCAAAGCCAAATCTCAATGTCTGGAATGAAACCGTCATAATCTCTCCAACCTGGCAAACCCTCATAGGAACTTTCTTTGGATTAAACCTAAAAAACGTCTCAACCGAAATCTCCGTAAGAGAAGCCCTCGTCCTATTCCTAATTTTTATAATGTTCTTCATGATAATCTCAGATATCCTAAGTCTAACTCCATTCTTCAAAACAAACTTCGGTCCAATATCAGCAGAATTCCTAGCAGCTCTAATTATTACAATCCTCGTCTCAATCTCAGGCTCCTTCATTAATCTCAAAAATATCTTCATCAACGCAATATTCTACACAATAACAGCTCTCGACTGGGACTGGTTAAACTATCTAACTCAAAACAAAGTCCCAGGAATCATAATCACAATTTTCATAATAATCCCCATCTTATTTGTTATACATGAAATCTTCGACTTTTTAGAACCAATCATAAAAAAACATTCTCAAGTCTCAAAAGCAGAAAGCAAAGGTCGACTTCTAAATTCAGCAATAGAAAAGTCGGGCATCTAAATTCCAGCTTCAATTTCAAGAATTTTTCCAGCCGCGTCCCGCCTCATCTTCTTCAAATCCCTCTTTGCCTTCTCCTCATCTCGTCGCCAATCATGAATCATCTCAGCAACTATCTTATACAAAACAGTTTGACCTATTCCCAGCCCAATCAAAATCCAGCCCGAAACAAATCTCATAATAGCAATCACTCCTTCCTCGCCAGCCGAATGCCTAATAAAAAACACCCCAAAGAAAATCAAAAAAACTAAATTAAACATCTCTGCATAAAATGGACTGTTCGCGCTCTTCCCCTCATACGCGTTTTCATAAATCCTAAAAGTAAACGCTAGCAAAATCAAAATAGGCAGAATAACAGTTATGGTAATCCCCATCGCCTCATAATTCAAAAAAATACTATCCAGCATCCCTTGATTTATTCCCATAAAAGCAAGAACACTAATGGCAAAAGCAATTCCAAAATTAAACTTCTCGAAGACAAACCCAACAATACTATAAAGCATCATAAATAACAAAATAAAAAAAAGAAAATTAACAAAGCTCCCTTCTCCGCCAGCGTCAAAGAAGCCAAGACTAATAAAACCCATAACTCCCATAAAAAATTCCTGAAACTTCAAAAGATTTTTGCCCAAAATCTCGACATAAACATTGCTGTTCCGACCAACATCTCCAAGTTTTTCTCCAGCAATTTGAACAGCTTCTTGCGGGGTAACATTCGCACTAACAAAAATTAAAGAAAACAATAGTAATAGTAAAACAATTCTTTTCATACATTAATATAAAATATCATCTTTAAAAAAGTTTAGAGGCACAATTCTTTTCATTGCTTTTTCTTTTTAGGCTTAACATCTATCCCAGAAACATCACCAATGGTTTTATCGAACTGCCCTAGCGCGGCAATCCTTTGATTGTGTCTAGTTCTAGCCTGTTCAATCTCTCCTTCAAGCGCCCACCTATTGCCCTCTTTCCTAAACAGACCAATAAAGAAAAACATAAAGCAAGCTCCAACAAACCCTATAAAATAATACCAAGCACCTTCTCCTGTAGCTTTATTCCATTCAACAACAGAAAATGTAAGATAATAAAGCGCAAAAAAAACCCATGTACCTTTAGCTAAGGCCAAGCTATCAACTTTTATACTAAACCAAAAAATTATAGCGAATGGAATAATCGCAAGAATAGCCGCTCCCATTGCTCCGTAACCAGCTGCAAAAGAAGAGATAGCTTCCATGGGAATTCCAACCATAGCCAAGAAAGTTACAGATCCAGTAATCGTCCACTGAACCCATATCGGGCTTCCAACAAAAAAAGTAGAAATCACACTAAAGATAACCATTCCCAAAAGAATAGCATATACCCACCCGACATAATCCCCACTATTTGCTGAAAGATCTGTAAATTTAAGGTTCTCTGCTCCCCAGCTTTTAACAGAAGAGAAAGTTTCTGTAAATGGGTTGGCAAAAACTCCGCTCATCATCGAAAATAAAAATAACCCCAAAATCCCTAGCGTCAAAAACCTCTTCATGTTCATACTAAATCCAACATTACAATTCTTTATAAATATTACCACACTAAATTATATAAACCAAATAATACTAAAATCAATATGAAAAAGAGCAAACTCCCATCATTTCTTATTCCCTGTTTATTGTTTTTTGCCTCACTAGTTCGCGCAGGTCCAGTAGAAGGCGTCGAGCAACTCTTAGGCGGATTAGGCCAAGTAATAGTAATCATAATCCAATTCGTCTCCGACACAATTTTAGACATAAATTCATTTGACGAATTCCTTTTCGCAAAATTAGTATTTTTTATCTTAATCTCCCTAGTGATTTACGTAACGATAGACAAGAACAATTTCTTTGGAAACAACAAAACAATTGTAAAAATAATAACACTTACAATATCGATTCTCGCCGTAAGGTTTATCCCAGACGAATTAATCCAAGTAGTCTTTTTACAATATAGCACACTAGGCGTGGCAGTAGGAATGTTTCTGCCTTTCATAACAATGCTTTTTTTCTTACACCAATCAGAGCTCGGACCATTGCCAAGAAAGATAGGCTGGTTTCTCTACGGAGTTTCTTATCTTGCAATTTTTTCTTACACGTACATAGACCTAACGGGAATGGCAGGCTACATCTATTGGACAGGAATAGCCGGAATCGCTATGGCTTTCTTTTTTGACAGACAAATCCACGCGGCATTCGGGAGTGTGTCTCTTCAAGAAGCGAAGAGGGGATTTGAATCACAAAGGTATGCCGATATTCAAACAAGGATAGATAATATTTCAACTCAGCTTTCAAGCGGAAATTTACCGTATAGTGTTCGTGTAAATCTCGAGAAAAGGAAGGCCTATTTTGAAAAAGAATTATTAAAAATTATGAAAAGTCTTTAATTCTAAAAATAATATTTCTAAAGCAATAACCAATCCACTTATTTTACCTTTCTATATCCAACAACCCTTCTCGATCTACCAACTCCTTCATAAATCGGAACCTCGTCCTCTCCATTCTTTCCTTTTCGTCCACCTTTATCCATCAAAGCAATAAAAATTCCAATCCCAACCAACGCTAATCCAACCCCGCTAACATATTTTGTAGGCACGATATTTAAAATCTCCCACTTCACAGGAATCATATTAAACCCAACGGCCATAACCCCAAGTCCAGCAATAGACACAGCATATCCAGTCACTCCCTTCATAATTAACATAGTTTACCATTATTTATAAAATCTTCTCTTCTTAAAATAATATGAAAAATCACTTCCTATTAGACGTTCGAACCCAAGAAGAATTCAACGAGTCTCACATCCCAGGCTCAACACTAATTCCCCTAAATGAAATCCCAGCCAACCTAGAAAAACTTCGCAAAATCTCAAAACCAATCCTAATCATCTGCCGCTCCGGTTCCCGTGCCCACGCCGCCCAAGACTACCTAAAAAACCAAGGAATAACAAACACTAAAGTCCTCGAAGGCGGAATCCTAAAACACGGTACTGAATATCAATAAAACATATAAACGAGAAATATATATTTCAATTATGTGCGAACTAATTCCCTTTCAAGCAAAATCAAATATAGAAACACATTCAAAACATTATCCCTTCCTATTATCGTCAACGCACGGCAAAGCATATCTAGGACTAGTGCTGAATGGATATGGATTTATATTTTCAAAGAATTTAAATCAATCTTTAGGACAAAATGGACTCGCAAAAACATTATATCAAAAAATAATACATCCCGAAAAAAATCAATTCCATAAAAGAGAATGGCAATCAATTTCAGAGTTAGAAGAAAATCTTGATATCTTCGAAGTTGTTCTTTGTCAATCGAACAAACCATTAACAAAAAAAGAATTAGGGCAAAAACAAGAAAAACAAAAAATAGACAGGGTAAGCTTTACATCTTTCCCTCAAAGATTTTACACCTGTTCAATAGATTGGGGACATAGGATAAATCCAGAAGAGTTATTTGATTATCTATACTATAGAGATATAACGCCAAAAGAATTTCTAAAAGAAAAAGTAAGGATAAAGATAAAAAACAGTAAAAAAAAATTTATGCCACAATTATTAAGTCCATTTGAGACATTAGAATGTTTAGCTTCTCCTGAAATAAGAGATAGTATAGAATACAAACCAAATTTCGAAAAAATAAAATGTTATTATGGAACAATGCAAAGATATACACCAGAAATGAAAGTTCCAAAAAGAATGTAATGATAAAATTCACTTTTTCAACAACGTGTCCGCAATGTTTGCGTGTAATTATTTAGTATCCATTCCCAAGACAATTTCCCGCCCAAGTTAATCTCGCCTCTTAAGTTAAAATCTAAAAATTCATTCTAATTAATAAAATCAAAATAACATCAAACAGACCCCACAAAAATTTATAAACGAATATAACCAAATAACTCCATGAATAAATACCTAGAAATACTAATCGGACTGGTTCTCTTACTTGCTCCAATCTATATGTGGATTGCAAACACAGCAGAATTCGGAACCGCAGCAACACTCTTCCTAAAAGGTGGCCTAGTATGGCTATTCCTTGGAATCGGTGCAATGTTCTTAATTATCGGCATAAGCGACCTAAAAGATTAGTGAATAACAATAATCCCTTTAAACCTTAAATAGCATAGCGGCGCATGGATAATTTATGTATAAGGTGCAAGGGGAAAGGATTATGCGGTTACCCGTGCAGAATTCTGGCCAGATTCAAAGACAATGCCCCAAAACCAAAACTTCACTTCTCCGGCAAATCAGCACCTGAACTTTTCGTCGGAAGAATCGGCTACCCTTACATCAACGCCGGAATCCTAACGCCTCAAGACAACGACAACATCTCAAGCTTTCCCTCGGCGGAAGAATGGTCAACCCAAAATTTTTCCATAGCAAATGTCCTAAGACTCCGAGGTCAACTAATTTACGGCAAAGCACAAACCCACATAAAAATCCCAGACAAAATAAAACAAGTTACCCAAGAGTTAGCATTATCATCAAAACCAGTCTCAACCGAAATCTTCCTAAAGAAAAAACCAACAATGCAATTTACAGTAGACAAAGTTTTCCAGCCAATGACAAACCCAGCGCCTCTAATAAAAGCAGTCCTCGAAGAAAACCCCTTCGTCCCAAAACAAGTAGACTACCTAATCAATGACACCGATGCAAAGTCAGTAGACGTAATTAACGAACTCTACAAAGACAAAATAAAAATAGACCATCTCCAAAAACTTTTATCAATCGGACTCCTAGGGAAAAGGGCAAATCGCAGAATGGTTCCAACAAGATGGAGCATAACAGCAACCGACGACACAATATCAAAAGAACATCTAAAAAAAATAAGATACTTTGGGCAGTTAAATCAAATAACATTATATTCAGGAAATTTCCTAGGTAACTATATCGAAGCGTTACTTCTCCCCGGCTCGTTTGCATTCGAAGCAATAGAATCATGGCAAGAAGGTTCCACTTACGCTCCAGAAGAAGCCGAACAAGTCGGATCCAAACCCCCAAACCCCCAAACCCCCAAACCCCCAAAATTTTTAATATCTCAGGACTATGAAAATTTCAGTGGTCGCAAGGCTTACGCGTTCAATGTCACAGGAGGCTACTACGCAATGCGCCTTCCCCTAACCGAACACCTAATGAAAATACAAAGACAAGCAAGTGTTCTAATATTTCGAGAAATTAAGCCAGAATATTATGCGCCTCTAGGAGTAGGAATAGTTCGAGAAACAGCCAAGAGAACATTTTCTAATCTACCAAAACATTTTAATACAATAGAAGAAGTATTAAGTGATATGCAAACAAGAATAGAAACTCCAATAGAAACCATAAAACAAAAATCCTGGCTTCTAAGCAACTACGGAAAACAAAAAACAATTTTCGATTTCTAATAGAAACAGATAAAAAATCAAATATTTTAAAATACTAATGAGTCTAAAAAAATCTTCTCAAAAAGTTGAAGCTTTTCTTCAAATTCATAACATCCCAGCAGAAATAATGGAGTTCCAGGAAACCACGAAAACCTCTCATGATGCAGCAAAGCAAATAGGTTGCAAGCTCGGGCAAATAGCAAAATCTCTAATCTTTCAAAAGCAAAATACCAATGAATTAATTTTAATAGTAGCAAGCGGAAAAAATATGGTAGATACACAAAAGGTAGAAAAAATTATCAACGATAAAATAAAACGAGCAGACCCAACCTTCATCAAACAAGAAACAGGATTTGTGATTGGAGGAGTTCCTCCCTTCGCCCATAATAAAAAACTCGAGACTATCCTAGATAAAGACCTAGAAAATTATGAAGAAATATGGGCGGCAGCAGGAACCCCAAACTCAGTTTTTAGATTAACGCCAATTAAACTACAGCAACTAACAAAAGCAAAATTTCAAGATATAAAAAAATTGACTCAATCTCTTGTAAATTCATAAACAAATATTTTCCTATAATCACAATACACTAGAAAATAATATACAGTTAGATTTCGTTATCTAAAACAATCATTTTAAATCCAGGCTCCAAATCCATTCTCTCAAGCCCCATTTTAACTCGAACCATCTCGGCTGAAGCGATACAAGCATTTCTATAATTAGAAATAAAAGAAATCTCTCCCTCTTCAATTCTTGGAAGAAGGCGAACATTAATAATAGCAATTCCATATTTAGTATTATAATTCATTTTCCCCAATATGGAAATCGTTAAAGAATTGCTTCTTTTATGGTAAAAGCCGCTCTCTTCACTTTCATATCCTTTATCTTTTAATAACCCAGTTCCAGCAAGCATTTCTCTATGAAATTTTTCAATTAAGAGGTATTGCTCTTTAACAAAATCCATCTTCCAGTACTCAGGAAACATCCTATTCATAAACTTAAATAAGAGAATATCCTTTTAATTGTTTATATTCTAAATTATAATCAACCACCTAACCCAATCAACATCCCCTCAATAATCCCAGCCATAACAAGCAAAGGAAAAACAACAAAAACAAAAAACCTCAGGCCCTCTCTAAAAACATATTCAACATCTCTTTCTCTACTTAATCCCCCAAACCCCCAAACCCCCAAACCCCCGACTTCGGCCCCCAGCCGAAGTCCCATCCCAATAGAAAACAAAACAGCCGGCAACTCGAAAATCCCATGAGGGAAAATCTTCCACATCGTCAAAATACCCTCCTGAACAACAGCCTCTCGTGCAACAAATCCAAGCAAATACCCATTAACAATACAAACCACGACAGGCAAAATCCCAAGCCCAATTCCAAAAACAAAAGCCATAAAACTCGCCTTCAAATTATTTAAAAAAATAAAGCCAATCAATTCTAAGGTAGAAAGTCCCTCAAGCTCCGCCATCAGCATCTTAATCATCTCAATAATCTCAGTCCTGAAAAAAACAGGAAAAGCAAACCCAATTAAAAAAAACAAACTGAATAACCCAAGAGCTACAACAAAAAACCATCGGCATTCCAAGAAAAATCTCCAACACTTACTATAATTCTCAATAAAAAATCCTCTTCTCTTCATGATTAGGTATGAGTTAGGAACTATATAAAATTACTCCAAACACAAAATGGCAACCTATGGTAACCATTATGGAAAACAAAAAAATCGCTATAGGTCATTTAAATCCAAATCCTAAAAACATCTATCCGTCAAAATATCTTCCACCAAACCAAACCCTCAAACCCCCCCTCGAGATATTTTTTATCGACTAAAATATCTCGATATCATCTCTGTTTTCTTAGGAAACTTCATTTTCAAATAAAATCCATATCCAAGTCCAACAAGTAATCCGCCAAGATGCGCAGTATTCCCAATCGGCAACCCAAGTCCTAAAGACAATGCCCAAAGCCCAAACATCAAAAATATCATCGCAGCCCACATTGGCATCGGAATAATAAAGAAAACTAAAACAGGAAGCTTGGGAGTTAACACAGCCAAAAGTCCACCCAAAGCAAAAACAGCGCCACTAGCACCGACGGCATAAACATCCATATCAATCCCGCTAAAGTGAGCGATCAAAACAAAAAACAACCCAGCAAAAAGTCCGCCACCCATATATAACCAAAGAAACCTTTTCCTCCCAATCAACTTCTCGACGAAACTTCCGATAAACATTAACGAAACCATATTCACAAACAGATGCCCAAGACTGGCATGCATAAACATACTCGTAATAAAAGTCCAAAGTCCTTTGCCCGACAAAATATTAGCAGGCATCAATGCAACCCAAGAAATAGCAGAATCTTCACTTGTGACCGTAATCAGAATTAAAAAACAAAGAAAGGCTACAACATTAGCTGCAATCAAAATACTAGTATAAGAAAAATCAGGGCTAATACTTCTCTTCTTCAACGGGCGCCGAACAACATTTCCATTAGATTTTTGTTTAAACCATTGTCCCATTTACTTTGTCCCAGAAAGCTTCTTCTTCAGTTTATTCGCCAAACTCAAACTTTTTTCTCCGCCTGCTTTCTTCACAACCTTCTTCACAACCTTCTTCACAACCTTCTTCACAACCTTCTTCACAACCTTCTTCACAACCTTCTTCTCTTCTTTTTTGCTATCGGCAATATTTTTTCTAGCAACAGCCCTAGCAGTTTTAATTAAATCAGTTTTTTCTTTCTTCTCCTTATCTAATTTAGACTCGGCTCTCTTCCTGGAAGTTTCCGATTTCTTCCTAACAACTTCAAGCTCCCCATGAATCAAATCCAAATTCTTTTTAATTCGAGCAATTTTCATTTTAACTTCACGAATAGGTTTTGTATTATCACTTAATTCATAAATATCTGCACATTCTTCACAGCTAAACCCATGCTCCAAAGCTTTCTCCTCGCCAACTTCAATATCACAAGACTTACAAACATAAAACCGCTTCGTTTCTCGACTACCAAGTGCTCCTTCAAGCGATGCAATTTTTCCAATCAAAGAACTCTCTAGCTTTGCCAAGCATTTTTCCGCATCTAATGTCCAGTAATAAATATACCAACCTTTCCTCTTATCTTTTTTTCTAATAAATGAAACCAAATTATCAGCCGATAATTTATATAAAATATTTCTAACTTGATTAATCGTCAACTCCATTTTTTTTGCAATCAAAAATTCATTAACATCTTTCTTCCTAAATAAAATCTCGACAATCCTACCAGTTCCCTCTCCGGCCATTTCCTCGACGAGATCATGTAGAAGTTTAACTTGCATTTCAAACAAAATCAAAATTCATTTATATACCTTTCTTTTTATCGAATAAATTTTATCCAGCAAATGTAACAAAATTTAATTATGGCTCTTTCTGAATAGTGTAGTCATTAGAAAATTACTATAAACCTATAAAAAAGAACCATGCCAATTAACATTATGGGGTTATTCAAAAAAAAAGAAGGAATACCAACTATTCCGACATCGTCATCTCTTCCGCCTCTTCCGTCAATTAGTGATGAGCCAATAAAAAGAGACCTTCCAGGATTACCATCTTTCCCAACGGGGTTCAAGAATACAAATCTTAATCAAGAAATGGTAAAATCTGCGGTGTCAGATATGCCATCTCCTGAGGAAGAAGAGGAATACGCGGAAGCTCCAGAAAGTTTTAACGTAGAAGAAGAGCCCGAAGAAGAACTAAAAAATTTTCAACGACCCCTTATTCGAAGTTCAATTCCAGAACCTCCAAAGCCAATTCTCCCATCCAAACCTAAGCCCGCAAGATTACAAATTCCATCAGCTCCAGTAGTTCCAACCCACCTCCAACAATCCCCAATTCCGAACCTGAGAACAAATGAACCTATCTTTATAAGAATCGATAAATTCCAAGCAGCACAAAAAAACTTTGAAGAAATAAAATCAAAAATAACAGAAATGGAATCGGTTCTTCAAAAAATAATAGAAGTAAAGGCTCAAGAAGAAGAAGAACTAAAAGGTTGGACCGAAGATGTAGAGAAACTTAAAATTAGGCTCTCGGAAATAGACAGCAACATCTTCAGTCAACTCTAAAGTTATGGCTTCCGCAGAGGAACTCTTCATCTCGGTTTCTCCTCAATTTTACAGGCAGAGTAAGTCCTCAGGACTAATGAGTCAGGCTGAACTTCTCCATTCCTTAAAACATCTCAGAAACCTATCAGTTCTCGCTCGCCAAAAAAACGATCTTAGAAAAAACTTCCATAAATTATTATCTTCGACACTAAAACAAATTAACGCAATTCAAGATAAAATGCCAACGCCACAAATTCCAAAAACAATTTTAAGACATGAGGAGCAACTCTCAAAATCAAAGCTAGAACCAAGGCCAGAAGTCAAGAAAACATTTTCAAAACGAGACGAGATTGAAGAAGAGCTCTTATTGATACAGGCCAAACTTAAGGAACTAAATTCTTAACTCACCAGAGTTACCTACAGGGTAAAACCAGTTTTTAAGATTCCCAAATTCTTAACTCACCAGAGTTACCTACAGGGTAAAACCAGTTTTTAAGATTCCAAAATTCTTAACTCACCAGAGTTACCTACAGGGTAAAACCAGTTTTTAAGATTCCAAAATTCTTAACTCACCAGAGCTACCTACAGGGTAAAACCAGTTTTTAAGATTCCCAAATTCTTAAAAACCCTCATCTCTAAGTTATAAAATGGACAGAAAAGAACTAATAAAAAAATACATCGAATTCTTCAAATCAAAAGGTCATGCACAAATTAAAAATTCATCTCTAGTCCCAGAAAACGATCCAACAGTTCTATTCACAACAGCAGGAATGCATCCACTAGTTCCATATCTTTTAGGGCAACCACATCCTCAAGGAAAAAGAGTTTGTAATGTCCAACGATGTATAAGAACAGGAGACATTGACGAAGTTGGAGACACGACGCATCACACCTTCTTCGAAATGCTTGGCAACTGGTCAATCGGAGACTATTTCAAAAAAGAAGCAATCGAGATGTCCTACGAATTCTTAACACAAGTTTTAAAATTACCAAAAGAAAGGTTAGCATTCACAGTCTTCGGAGGAGATTCCAACTTCCCGCAAGTTCCAATAGATAACGAATCAGCAGACATTTGGGAATCATTAGGAGTAGCAAAAGAAAGAATAGCTTTCCTAAAAGGAGGTGTCGCAACTTCAGAAGATAACTGGTGGGGACCAGCTGGACAAACAGGACCATGCGGACCATGTACAGAAATGTTTTACTGGAAACCAAATAATATTTCAGCTCCAAAAGTTTACGACCCAACAGACAAAAACTGGGTAGAAATCTGGAACGACGTTTTAATGGAATACATAAAAGACTCCCAAGGAAATTTCAATAAAGCATCACAGCAAAATGTGGATACGGGAATGGGAACCGAGCGAACAATCGCAGTCTTAGACGGTTTCGAAGATAACTATCTAGCAAGTATGTGGCAACCAATAATACAAAAAATAGAACTAATCTCAAAACACAAATACAATGAAGATGATTTAGTGAAAAAGTCAATGCGAATAATTGCCGACCATATCAAGGCGGCCGTTTTCATAATCAACGACGGAATAACTCCAGCGAATTCAGATCAAGGCTATGTCCTAAGAAGACTAATTCGTAGAGCAATCCGTTTCGGAAGAATTCTTGGAATAGAGAAATTCACAACAAAAGTAGCAGATGCAATCTATCCAATCTACAATGACTACAATCTAGACGCAGAACGAATTAATCTAGAATTAGAGAAGGAAGAAGAAAACTTTTTAAGAACTTTAGAACAAGGACTAAGAGTTTTTGAAAAAATAACAGAGCATTCTGATGGCATCTCATCAAAAAACGCTTTCCTTCTCTACCAATCCTATGGCTTTCCAATAGAGATGACAGAAGAAATAGCAAGAGAAAAAAACTTACAATTGGACAAGAAAGGTTTTGAGCAAGAAATGAAATCCCATCAAGACCTTTCAAGAACAGCTTCCGCCGGAAAATTCAAATCAGGACTAGCAGATAACTCCATTGCCACAACAAGACTTCACACAGCCTGCCATATCCTAAACCAAGCATTAAGAGAAGTCCTTCATAACAAAAACATTTTTCAAAAAGGCTCCAATATAACACCAGAAAGATTACGTTTTGATTTCAACTTCGACAGAAAATTAACTGAAGAAGAAATCCAAAAAATAGAAGACCTAGTAAATGAAAAAATTTCTCAAGCACTTCCAGTAGATGTAAAAGAAATGTCAATGCAAGAAGCAAATAAATTAGGAGCAATAGGAGTTTTCGAAGATAAATACGGAGCAAGAGTGAAAGTGTATTCAATTGGAAATTTCTCCAAAGAACTCTGCGCTGGACCCCATGTGGGAAACACAAAAGAACTCGGAAAATTCAAAATCCAAAAAGAAGAATCAAGTTCAGCAGGCGTTAGAAGAATTAAAGCAGTCTTGGAATAACTATTTCTTTCCCCAATCCTCAACCAATCCCCTCAACTTCAAATCAGCCTTATTTAACTTCGAAGTATCTGATTTCAAGATATTATCAATCCTCTTTATGTAGTTAGGAATAGTAGACCTTCCAACTTTTAACATCTTAGCGATATCTCCATGTTTCTCTTCGTTCCCATTCAAAACCCAAGCCCCAAAAGCCTTCTCAACGCTAGTCCCATTTCCTTTAAGCCCGCAAACATCAACGCCAGCAAATTTACAAGCCTTATCTAAAAGTTCACTAGAAAAACTCTCCTTTCTAAACATCTCGCCCTGGTCACTTCCCCTCAAAACAGAAACAGCCTCATCGTATCCAAACTTAACATTAGGATTACACATTGCGTTGAAAACAATAGCATCACTTTCCCCAATAATTTCTCTGAAAGAAGGATTATCCGACAAACAATGATTAATACCTCGAGCAACATCTTCAATCAATAAATTCTTAGGAACATCTTTCTTCTTATTCAAATAATCCAAAACAAAATGAGCCCTATCTTCCTCGCTAATTCCCCTAATCTCAATTGGAATTTTCCAATCAAGCCTACTAGACAAATCCCTAGCTATCTTCTCCCGAAATCCATCCCCTTTTCTATAAAGGTCAGAAACCATATCCTTGTAACTGCTTAATCCTCCAGTATAAAACATCGCAACAGGAACACCTTTTTCCTCAGCCTCATTAAATAACTTCACAATTCTACTTTGGGTCCCAGGCAATAACGAACCTTTCTTATTATGCACTTTCCCAAACTCATCCAAAACAATAAACTTAGAATCACTAGCCTCATCAAAATAGCGAGGATTAGTCCCTCCCCCCCCATATTTAGTCAGCCACCCAATCATTTCATTAACATCAATATAAGCAACAGGAACATTTTCAGAAGTTAACTTTCGAACAAAATGTTTCGCAATAGCACTCTTTCCAACTCCATTAGTCCCATAAAACAAATACCGTCTATCATCAAATTTCCCCTTAAGAACATCATCCGTAATTATCTCAAGCCCCTTTTCTGCAATCCTATTCCCCTTATGAGAAAAAAAATAACCATTAACTCTAAATCGTTTTCCCTGCGAAGCTATCCTATTATTATCATAACTAACCGAAGGATTTATTTTAATTTTATTCCTATCATCGCCAACAAAAAGTTCTTCCCTAGGTTGATTTGAATTATTCCCAATTTCATATATAATCTCTTTCCCATAAAATTTTTTCAAGCGTTCCCCATAATGTTTCTCAAATTTCTCCAGAGACATTTTATTTCGACCAATCACAACTCCATTATCAATCTTAACCCCAGAAAGCCACAGTCGATTAACATGAGGGTCCTTTCCTTTCTCAAGGAATTCATAAACATCTTCCTTTTTCTTCTCCATCATAACACCACAGAACTCTTTCCCCCCAACCAATATTTTAAAAAATCAAGCCTTTAAATTACTTACTACTCGCCTCTCAATCCAACCATCCCAAAGTTCAATAAGTTTCTTTCTCTGATATCCCCCATCCACATTATGCCCTATATATAAAACCTCATTATCTTTAGTATTAAGAGTTATGGGCATCTCTCTAGTCACATAATCATCTCTACAAAAAAAATCTCGCTGAGATGGGGCCATAATTAAACTACAGCTAGAAATGTCATCGAACCCAACAGAATACAACAAAAGACTAGCTCTAATAAAATCAATATGCCCTCCACTCGCGATATTAGCAGAATTGGTTTTCAAATAAGTAAAATCATCAAAAGACAAATCTCTCTGCCTTAATTCTCTGGCAAAGTCCTCGCGGAGCGCAATCCCAAGTCCACTCTCGCCTAAAATTCTATAAAACTCATTCATAAATAGAATAAGAATAGATTGTATATAAGATTATATATGATTCATTTAATCTTTACTTTTCCTCCCAACTCATTCGTAAACATTAGTTATCACTCAAATTCCTGAAAAAATAAAAACGAAATAATAAAAAACCAACTCCCAGCCCATTTCATAATTCTATCAACGACTCGTTCGTCAAAAGTTTCCCCTTTTGAGTTGTCCTATGCACAAACCATCACAATGTCCCTTTTCCTCTTTATGAAATAATAGAGTTAGGGATTTGAATAACTAATCACTCTAAATAAATAGAAGCCATTCCGGGTTTGGCTTTGTTCGCTCGTCCAGCAGGATCAATCTTTGTTGAATCATTCACCGCAAAAACCGCAACTTCTCTAATATCTAATTTCGAATCCCTAATATCTCGAAGAATTTTTTCTTTATCAATCTGACCAATCTCAAACGGCATCACATAAACATAAACTTTCTTTGTATCCGATTTTAAAATTCCTTTAATTCTCTCAACAATCTTTTCATTTAATCCTTCGCCACTTATCTTTTGCCCCTTATTCTTTATAACTTTCTCGTCAACCTTAGGCCAACTGGCAACCGAAATCAATCCCTTTTCCCCAATCTTCTCCCACAATTCCTCCGCGACATGCGGGCAAATCGGAGCAATCAACTTCAAAAATTTCAAGCCACTATCTTTAGAACATCCCTTCTCTAACTCCCCAAACAATTCCCGAATCTCAATCGTTGCCTTCCGATATTCAAAACTATCATAATAATTCCCAATATTTTTAATACAAAGATTCAGCTTAGAAACTAACTCCTCAGAATCTTTTCCGCCTACAAACGAATCATAAAACTCGAAGACTTTCTTAATGAAACGAGTAGCTCCAAGTATACCCTTTTCCGACCAATCAAAATCCTTATCCGGACTAGCAACCGAAATCAAAAACCATCGCGTTGCATCCACCCCGTATTTCTTCATTGTCTCAATTGGCTCAACAACATTTCCAAGACTTTTCGACATCTTCCGCCCATCCTCAGCATGAAGCATCCCCTGATGAAACAACTTCAAAAACGGCTCGTCAAAATCAAGCGCACCAATATCCCTCAAAAACTTAACATAAAACCGAGAGTAAAGCAAATGCATACAAGCATGTTCAGCCCCGCCAATATAAACATCAACCGGGTTCCAATACTTCACCTTATCAAAATCAAAAATCTTTTTCGAATTTTTAGGGTCAGCATATCTCAAAAAATACCAACTCGAATTAACAAACGTATCCATCGTGTCACTTTCTCGTCGACCTTTCCCACCACACTTCGGGCATTTACAATTCAACCACTCACTATTAGTCTCAAGCGGATTGCCCTTCCCAAACTTAACCTCCTTAGGTAAAACAACAGGCAAATCTTTTTCAGGGACTGGCACAGCACCACACCCATCACAATAAACAATCGGAATCGGCGTCCCCCAATATCTCTGACGACTAACTCCCCAATCTCGTAACTTAAAATTCACAACTCGCTTAGCATTACCTTTTCCCGCTAACCAATTCGTAATATCCGTCTTTGCTTCCAAGCTACTCATGCCACTAAACTGCTTAGACGCCATCAAAACACCATCATCGACAAACGCTTCTTTCCCGGTATACCTATTCTTAAAATCCAAAGGATCCTTATTCGTAACAACCTGCCGAACAGAAATCCCATACTTCTTCGCAAACTCAAAATCCCTCTTGTCATGCGCCGGAACTCCCATAACCATACCACTCCCATAATCAGCCAAAACAAAATTTCCAATCCAAATCGGAACTCTCTCACCATTTGCCGGATTAACCGCATAACTCCCGCTAAAAACCCCTTCCTTCTCTCGCCTCTCAATATCCTTCTCCGAAACAGAATTCATTTTCCTCAAATATTCATCAACAGCTAATCGCTGCTCATTCGTCACCAACTCATCTAACTTATCATGCCCAGCCGCAACAACCATAAACGTAACCCCAAAAATCGTATCCGGCCTAGTCGTAAAAACCTTCCAAACATTTCCAGATTCGCGCGCATTGGCGGAAATTTGTGGCTTAATCTTGGAGTCAATAAATTCTTTCACCTTCTTAACATCTCCATTATAAGGCACAACATCAATTCCCAAAGATTTAGCAGAGTCAACTCCATCCTCAGAGTGTTCAAAATAAACAACATTTTCTTTTTTCAAATTGAATTCCTCTAAAACTTTTTCATAATACTTAGGAGAACTCTTTTTCGGATTAAACTCCGTAGTAAAAATCTCATAATCCTTAACCTTCCCAAAAAACAAATCAAACTTACTTTTAGGAGCCATAGTCAAAACAATCTTCCTATTAGGCAAAGAATCCAAATAATTCTTCAACTCTTGATTAACGTTTCCTTTTTCATCAACCAAACAATGAACAGCATCAACTAAAATAACTTTATCTGTGCTAATCTGTGAAATCTGTGGCTCACCCCCAGAAATTTCGAAAGAAATTTCCGTCCCTTCGCTTCGCCCAATCCAATTCCTCTGCATAGTCTTAGTCCTCTCAGGCCAGTCAATTCTTTCTAAATCATTAAGCAACTCCTCAGCATATTCAGTCGTCCTAAAAAACCACTGCCGAAGCTTTCGAACCTCAACATCAGTATCCTCGTGTCTCCAGCATTTTCCTTCATTGACCTGCTCATTCGCCAAAACCGTATCACACTTAGGACACCAATTTACCGAAGCTTCCTTTTGATAAGCCAACCCCTTTTCAAGCATCTTCAAAAAAATCCACTGGTCCCACTTATAATATTCACTATTCGCAGTATTAACCATTCGTGACCAATCATAAGAAACACCAAGTGCTCTCTGTTGCTTTACAAAATTTTCAATCGCATCATTAGTATACTTCTCTGGGTCAACCCCAGCCTTAATCGCAGCATTTTCCGCAGGAAGCCCCAAAGCATCAAACCCCATAGGATGCAAAACATTGAAACCTTTCATAATCTTAAACCGAGCCAAAATATCTCCAATCGTATAATTCAAAGCATGTCCCATATGAAGCCCAGCCCCGGAAGGATAAGGAAACATTTCCAAAACATAAAATTTTTCTTTTCCAGAATCTTCACTAATCTCAAAAACCCTTTTCTCTTCCCAAGTCTTCTGCCACTTTTTCTCTATACTTACAAAATCAATTTCATCCATCTAACTCAATCTTTTCGCGATTTAAAAATTCTATTGTTCCTCAAGCATACTAGTCTTTCCTCTCGAAAAAGACATTTTCTTAGAGGTCCTATTAGTCTTCTCAAATTCAAGCCTTTTGCCAATGTCTTCGTCATAAGAAAAATCCCATCCAAAAGGATTCGAATTTACCAAATCATAAACTCCTTTCAAATCATATTTCTTGCCATGCCTCTCTCCACTTTTCAAAATTTCAAACTGCTTACCAACCCGATTAAAATAAATAATTTCCCTATATTCTCCCATCTACATCAACCTCCTTACAAATTCATTACGAAAAAAATATTGAGCAACCATCTTAAAATAAAACAGTCGCAGCTCTAGGCGAGTGCGACACTGGCGACCAGCAACAAAACCAAAACGAAGTTACCATTCGACATATTCATAATAATAAATAACAATCAAACTTTAAAAAACTTATCTTAAGAAAAATATATAACCTATGTTACTCTTAAACTCTAATGAAAATCCTAACAATCCTCGCCCATCCTTCAAAAGACTCCTTTAATCATGCTCTTTTACGGCAATATATCAAAGGGACAAAACAAAATCACCAAGTAAAAACAATATACTTAGGCGACCTAAAATTCGACCCAATCCTCCACGAAGGTTACAAAAAAATCCAAACGCTAGAACCCGACTTACTAGACGCCCAAAAAAAAATTCTCTGGGCAGACAAAATCACAATCTTTACCCCAATCTGGTGGACAACCCCTCCGGCACTCTTTAAGGGATTTATCGAAAGAACCCTCCACCCAACTTTTGCCTTTAATAATCCTAGTGGCAATAAATACGAAAAACTCCTAAAGGGAAGAAACGCAAGAATAATCGCAACAATGGACGCTCCACTTTTATATTATAAATTTATAGTCGGCGACCCACTCTACAAGCAAATGAAAGGCACCCTCTCCTTTTGCGGAATATCTCCAATCCAAAAAACCTACATCTCTAGTCTAAAATTTAAAACAAACAAACAAACAAACGAAATACTAAAACAAATTTACAAAGTAGGTTTAAACGAAAAATAAAATCCGTGTAAATCTCGCGTAATCTCGTGACCAACAACACTATCTAATTTCTAATCTCTATCGCCTAAAATCTAGTCAAGCCTCTTCTCCAATTCCCTAACCCTATCTCTCAAATACATAGCCCTCTTCACCAATCCAACAACTCCGCCGCTTCTCGCATATTAGCCTCCAACTCAATAATCACATTAGCAACCTCAGCCTTAGGAATCCCCTTAACTCACCTCTAATCAAAGCATTAACATTTTTTCTTCGAAAAAATCGTTAGACAAATTCCTCCAGAATTCATATAAGAAATTTTGGCCCCAACATTCCGCAATTAGGGGTCTGCCGAGCGGCCGTAAATGGTGATTCCCTCAAATTTCAATCTATAATAACTTGCCCAACCCCAAAACTTTTAAATCATGTTACCACTACAAAATGTATAAATTAAAAAATATCCACACCACATAGAGAGTCCCACCGATTACGATTAGTAATTCCCAAGAAATACGTGGATAAAGAGAAGAAATACCAAGTCAAAGATATTTCAAAAGAGTTTTATCTTAGACTTGTCTATATAAAATAAAATTTTTACAGCGGAATATTAGTATTTAGAATTTATATTACACATAACTTACAAAAAGGAGAAAAAATGAATAAAAATCCAAAAAAATCCAATTTCTTAATTACCATAATTTCAATAATGGCAATAACAGTCATTACACTATTTTTAGCAGTCATTGGAGGTAAAAAGAGAAAAAAAACTCTGGAAAGGATAGCAAATGACAAAACCGCCTCACTTGGTATCAGAATCCAAGCCAGCAACTTAAGCAAAAAAATGTAACATAGAAAGAGCCCGCGCCCACAAGCAAAGGCTCTTTCGACCCATTTTTTATTTCAAGAAAATTATATTCTTTAAGATACTATATTAAATTAGATATTTTAACAGTCCTTTTTATTTCCCAAATCAACATATTCCACCAACCTCAAAAGTCCGTGCCAGTCCATGAAGTCCGTGGTTAAAATTATTTCTCTAATCTCTTGTTAAGTTCCCTAACCCTATCCCTCAAATACATCGCCCTCTCAAAATCAAGCATCTCCGCAGCCTCCCTCATATCAGCCTCCAACTCAATAATAACATTCTTCACTTCCGCCTTAGGTATACTCTTAGTATCCTTAATCTCAATCTTCTTATCTCTTATAGGTTTTACAATCGTCATCGGCGTAATCCCATGTTTCAAATTATAAGCAATCTGTTTCGCCCGCCTTCTCTCAGTTTCCTTAATCGCTTCCTTAATCGACCCAGTAACAACATCAGCATACAAAACAACTTTAGCCTCCGAATTCCGAGCAGCCCTCCCAATTATCTGAATCAAACTTCTCTTATCTCGCAAGAACCCCTCCTTATCAGCGTCAAGCACCCCAACAAATCCAATCTCCGGAATATCAATTCCCTCTCGCAATAAATTAATCCCAACAAGTACATCAAACTTACCCAACCGTAGCTCCCGCAAAATCTCCGTCCTCTCAAACGTATCAATCTCCGAATGCATATACCGACACTTAACCCCATTCTCCCCCAAAAAATCCGTCAACTCCTCCGCCATCCTCTTAGTAAGAGTCGTAAGCATAACCCGAAACCCCTTCTTAACAGCCTTATCAATCTCAACCAAACAATCCCTCACCTGCCCCCCATAAGATTCGCGTCCATTCGCGGCTAAAATCTCACCCAGCAACTCAGAAAACTCCATGTTCTCACCATTCCCCCTGTTTGTAAAATGTCCCCTATCTTTCAATACAACAGACTTAACACCAAGCGCCTTAGAATAAATTTTAACAGATTCTCTAATGCTCTTAGCATCATCAGAAGATTCAATTATAACAATGTCAGAAACTCTATTTGAAATTTTTTTATCAATCTTAAAATCATAAAACTCCTCAGCCTCCCATTCCTCCGTCCCCTTGTTCTTACAAGCAGCCGCAACCAAAATCAACTTCTTAACCTTCCTCTTAGTTTGCCCAAGCCACCGAACCAAAAAAGCCGCACCGGCACTAGCCCCAACCAAAACAGAATTCTCATCAACATCAATCTTTTCAAACTCTGCCTTCCACTTCTCATAATCAGGCTTCCAATTCTCAGGCATCAAAGGAGTAAATACGGCAGCACCTTTTTTCTCAAGTTCTGACTTAATCCAAGGAAACCAATTTCTTTCATTCTGCTCAGGCAAGCTATACCTCTTCATATTCTCTCTATCATTAGGATTGGCCCCATGCACAATAACAACATTCCCCAAGCCCCCAGCGCAGCTGAGCTCTTCCACCGAAGGTGAGCCCTTCCGACCACGAGCCCTTCCAGCAGAGCTGAGCCCCTCCGTAGAACTAATAGGTCGAATTTCGACCTCGGGATCAATTAGTCCTGTAGGCCTAATTATCTGTTCTACGACGTTAGAAGAGCAACGCTCTTCGTATTCCCCAGGCGTCGCACTCACAAAAACAGTCGAATTCCCCTTCATATACTTTTCAAACTCACCAAACTTCAACGGCCGATTGTCATATGCCGAAGTCAACCGAAATCCATAATCAATCAAATTCTTCTTCCGTGCCCGGTCCCCATTAAACATACCACCAACCTGCGGAACCGACCGATGACTCTCGTCAATAATAAAAAGAAAATCCCCCTTAGGAAAATAGTCAAGCAAACAAAAAGCCTGTTCACCCTCACGCCTTCCATCAAAATGCCGCGAATAATTTTCAATTCCCTTGCAAGTCCCAGTCTCCTTCAACATCTCCAAATCATAAAGCGTCCTCTGTTTCAACCGATGTTTAACCAACTCATCGCTAATCTCAGCCAAGTCAATCTTCAACTGTTCCCGAATTTCCAAAGCAGCCTTATCAAAAACACTCTCTGGCACAACATAATTACGCGCAGGCCAAACATGAAAATACTTCATATCACTAAGCTTCTCACCAGTCACCTTATCAATCTCAAAAATTTTCTCAACCTCATCTCCAAAAAATTCAATCCTAATAATATTTTCCGAATATCCAGGAATAAAATCAATAACATCTCCCTTAACTCTGAAGCGCCCTTGAATTAAATCCAAATCATTCCGTTCAAAAGCTCCACTAACCAACTTCCCAATAAAATCCTTCCTTCCAATCTTCTCGCCAACTTCAACAGGAAACCCCATAGACCGAAACATTTTAGGGTCACTCATTCCATAAATACAACTAACACTCGCAACAACAATAACGTCACTTCGAGTCAAAAGACTAGCAACAGTCGCATGCCTCATCATCTCAATTCGCGGATTAATCGCCGAATCTTTCTCAATATACTGATCCTTCGCAGGCAAATAACTCTCCGGCTGATAATAATCATAATACGAAATAAAATACTCAACCCGGTTCTCAGGAAAAAACTCCCGCATCTCCTCATAAAGCTGAGCCGCAAGTGTCTTATTATGGGCCAAAATCAAAGTAGGCCTCCCAACCTTCGCAATAACATTCGCCATCGTAAAAGTCTTCCCTGACCCAGTCACACCCAAAAGAGTCTGCATATTCTTACCTTCTCGGATCCCATCAACTAAACCAGCAATCGCCACAGGCTGGTCCCCAGTAGGTTTAAACTTCGATTTCAACTTAAACTTTCGCTTTTCAATTTCCATAAAAAAGCAAGAAATTCAGACTATAAGAAATTTTTGTTAACAATCACTCCCGAATCTTCTTGCCCCGAAGCAACCTCTGATAACCAATCGCAAACCGATGTGCCTCATCCCGAATCTCAATCAACAATTTTAAAGCCCCACTCTTTTTATCTAGCCTAACCTCTCTTCCCAAACCCCCATGCCCCCATACCCCCAAATCCCCATCTTGCCGTTTTGGCAAGATTACAGTCTCTTCGGCCTTAGCCAAACCAATAACCTCAATTCCCAATTTCAATTCCTCCAAAACCCCAACCGCAACCCCAAGTTGCCCCTTCCCTCCATCAACAACAATCAAATCCGGGGCCTCCATTTTTTCATCCCGAGCTTCCGAACTCCCAATCCCCCGAACTTCCGCCAAGCGATGATATCGTCGCGAGATAACTTCCCTCATCGCAGCATAATCGTCATTAACATCCCCGCCACGAATTCGAAACTTCCGATAATTACTTTTATCCGCAACACCATCCCTAAACTGAACCATCGAAGCAACAACATCAGTCCCACTCAAATGCGAAACATCAAAACACTCAATCACTCTAGGCAACTTAATCAATCCCAACTTCTCCTTCAACTCCTTAACCTTATCAACATTCCCAAAAACCGCCAAATCAACATTCTTCTTCACAAGCTCCAATAGCTTAACTTTCTCTCCCATCTTTGGCACAACAACTTTTCCGCCAAGTCTCTCAATAAATTCCTTCAATCCAGAATCAACATCTTCGGGCAACACAACCTCTTTTGGACAATCATAGTCCGAATAAAACTGAACCAAAAATTCCTCCAAAAAATTAGGACTCCAATCAAACTCAAAAAACTGCTTATTCTCTAGTATACCTCTTCTAGCATTAAACAAAATCAAGTATACCTTATCTCCAGAAATAATCCAATTAATAAAATCCTCATCATACTTCTTATCCCTCTCCATCTTCTGCTTCTCACCCAAATCCTTAATCGCCCTAATCTGCTCTCTCAAAATAAGCGCTCTCTCAAAATCTTTGTCAATAGAAAATCCTTTCATTCTCTTCGACAAAATCTCAACAACAGCCTTAGTCTTGCCCTTCAAAACCATTTCGGCATTCTTAACATTCTCCAAATAATCCGTCTTGCTAATCTTCCCCTCGCACGGTCCAGAACAAAGTCCAATCTGAAACCTCATACAAACTTTTTTAGGCAACTTTACGCAAGTTCGAATCTTAAAAATTTTCCTAAGCGCATGCAAAACATAATCTCTCGACATCCCAGAAACAAACGGCCCATAAAATCTCGAAGCTCTTTCTAATTTCGAATCTCTAATCTCTAATCTCTTTCGTGCAATCAAAAGTCGCGGGAACATTTCTCCCGTGACTTGCACGAACGCATACCTCTTGCTATCCTTCAAGTCAATATTATATTTAGGCTTATACTTCTTAATCAAATTATTCTCCAATATCAAGGCCTCAACCTCAGAATCCGTAACAACAAATTCAACAGAATCAATATGTGAAACCAAAACATTAGTCTTAACAGACTCGTGCTCTTTAGCAAAATAACTCTTAACTCGGTTTACCAAACTCTTCGCTTTTCCAACATAAATAACTTTATCCTTAGAATCCTTAAACAAATAACATCCAGGATTTTTAGGAATTTCCTTTAGATTAATCATGTCCCCACCTTACGCATAGCAATTTAGAAACGTATTTCGAATTCATAATAATGATATGAAGAATATCAAGTTTAAAACATTAATCCAATAAATTAATTTTAATATTTTTATTTTAAATATACTTTTCTTTTCATCCAAAAAAAACTTGCAGTTAATCCGGCAAGGAACAATATGCTACCAGCCCAAGAGGTTGAATTGATGGATAAGTTTGCAATCGAATTACCTGTTATGTGAGAGGATAACAAAAACATTCCCCCAATAAGTCCGACAGTAGCCACAACACCACTATATTTTGTCATCCCAGATACAGCTTGTTTTTCTCCATATTTACCATCACTTGCTCTATAGAGAAGACCTTGCAAAGAGTTAATTTTCTCCTGTTCGTCCCCAGATAGAAGTCGATGTGGGCATGTATCATATATGTCAACTTTCGTATGTCCAATTTCGTCCATCCGGTCTAAAACTTTATTGGCGAGATTATAAAAATGATCAGCCTTCTCAGCGGATAATTCTTTTTTTGCTTTCTCCGCTCGCGATAAAATATAATATATAGCTGAAAAAGTTCTAGGGTCCTGAGAGTTCGGATTATCTAGCGTTTCCTCCAAAAAACGAATATTTTTTTTCACATCACACGGCTTTTCATTTATGAATTTTCCCGCACCTCCAATACACCCCTTTTTTCTCCCCATATTATGCTAAATAGAATATGCTTTAAATAAATATCTGAAAATAACTCTTAACCCGGTTTACCAAAACCTTCGCCTTCCCAACATAAATAATTTTGCCCTTAGAATCCTTAAACAAATAACATCCAGGATTTTTAGGAGCATGCCCTAAATCTATCATAACACAGCAAAGACAATACACGTTAAATACTTTTCATAATCCATAAATTTCCAATACTCCAATTCAAATCAGACCCTTAATAAGATTTATAAAAAACAATAAACAATAAACAATATGAAAAACAATAAACTTTTCTTAATAACACTAGCAATTATATTAACCTTAGCAGTTATCACAACCCTAGCCTTATTTTGTTTCAAATCACAGTCACTGGACGAAAACTCACAAACAGTCCCAGTAGCAATTGCAAATCCAGCCGCAACATTTTGCATCGAACAAGGCGGAGAGTCAAAAATCAAAACAAACGAAGACGGCTCCCAATCTGGACTATGTATAATCGACGGCCAAGAATATGACGACTGGGAATATTTCAGAAACAACCAAAAATAAATATTTCAATTTCCTTTACATAACCTTCCCCAAAAACTTCCAACTCCAACTCCTCTCTAACCCTCACAGCCTCCCTCTCCCTCTCATTCCCACAATCTTGTCTCGCCATAAAATCCGTGTAATCCGTGTAATCTGTGGCTAAATTTCTTTCCTTACATAACCTTCCCTAAAAATTTCCCCGTCCATGATTTCTTATTCAAGACCACCTCTTCCGGAGTCCCAACTGCCACCACAGTCCCCCCACCTTCCCCGCCCTCGGGCCCCAAATCAATCACATAATCCGCAGTCTTAATCACATCCAAATTATGCTCAATCACAACCATCGTATTCCCCTTCTCAACCAAACTATCAATCACTCGAAGCAACTTCTTAACATCATGAAAATGAAGCCCAGTCGTAGGTTCATCCAAAATATACAAAGTCCGACCAGTTCCCCTTTTCGCCAACTCTTTAGTTAACTTAATCCTCTGACTCTCTCCACCAGAAAGCGTCGTAGAACTTTGCCCGAGCTTAATATATTCCAGCCCCACCTTTTTCAAAGTCTCAATCTTCCCATGAATAGAAGAAACATTTTCAAAAATTACCAATGCCTCTTCTACGCTCATATCCAAAACATCCGCAATATTTTTTCCCTTAAATAAAATATCCAAAGTGTCCCGATTATACCGCTTTCCCTTACATTCCTCACATTCAACATAAACGTCCGGCAAAAAATGCATCTCAATTTTAATCGTCCCATCGCCCTTACATCTTTCACAACGACCTCCACTGACATTAAACGAAAACCTTCCAGGCCCATATCCCCGAATCTTCGCCTCTTTAGTCGAAGCAAACAACTTCCTAATTTCATCAAATACTCCAACATAAGTAGCAGGGTTCGACCGTGGCGTCTTCCCGATCGGCGACTGATTAATCACAATCACCTTATCAATTTTCTCATCCAAAGAAATTTCCTTATGCTTCCCAACCAAAATCTTCGATCCCTTATTCAACTTCTTCTCCATTCCCTTATACAAAATCTCATTCATTAGCGTAGACTTTCCAGAACCCGAAACTCCAGTTATACAATTTAAAATTCCAATCGGAATATTAACATCAATATTTTTCAAATTATTTTCCGAACATCCTTTCAGCCGAATATACTTATTACTCGCTCGCCTTCGAAGTGGCGTCTCAACCTTCAACTCACCAGAAAGATATTTCCCAGTCAAACTCTTTTCATTCTTCTCAATTTCCTTCGGAGTTCCAGCCGCAACAATTTCGCCCCCATGAATCCCGGCACCAGGCCCAACATCAACAACATAGTCCGCAGCCCGAATCGTATCCTCGTCATGCTCAACAACAATCAAACTGTTTCCCAAATCCCGAAGCCGATGCAGTGTCTCAATTAACTTAGCATTATCCCTTTGATGCAAACCAATCGACGGCTCATCTAAAACATACATCACTCCCATCAGGTTCGCCCCAATCTGCGTAGCAAGCCGAATTCTCTGCGCCTCACCCCCACTCAAACTCCCAGCCGTTCTAGACAAATTCAAATATCCAAGTCCAACATTATTCAAAAAACTAAGCCGACTTCGAATCTCCTTCAAAATCAAATTCGCAATCTCCATCTCTTTATCAGAGAGCTTCAAGTTCTCAAAAAACTCCGCACACTTCCCAATCGACATCTCAGTCACATTCACAATATTCTTATCCAATATTTTAATTGACAAAATCTTTTCTTTCAGTCGCTTCCCTTCACAACTAGGACAAGTCTTAGACCTCTGAAACTTCTCAAGCATCCGTCTTCGATAATCACTATCAGTTGACTTATACAATCTCTCCGACTGCGGAATCAAACCCTCCCATCCTTCTTCCATATTCATATTCGCTCCGCTAGACCACTTCGCAAAAATCGGCCTCTTGTCGCCATACATCAAAATCTCATATTGCTTCTCACTCATGTTACAAACCGGCTTCATAATATTAAACCCAAAACTTTTCCCTACCGCACCCAACTGCTGAATCCTCCAAGAATTATCCATCTTCCCATAAAGCTTAATCGCCCCGTCCGCTATCGTCTCATCCTCGTCAGGAATAATCAACTCAGGATCAAACTCAGTCTTAACGCCAAGCCCATGACATTCCTCACACGCGCCAAAAGGACTATTGAACGAAAACATTCTTGGCTGCAACTCTTCAAAAGCAAGCCCACACTCAGGACAAGCCATGACAGTAGAATAAATATGCAACTTCCCCTTCTCATCAAGAACTTCAATCATCCCACCTTCGCTAACCTTCGCCGCATTCTCAATCGCCTCACTAAGTCGTCCAGAGTCAGTCACATTAACTCTATCAACAACAATAGCAATATCATGTTTCACATATCTCCCCATCTTAATCGTCTCATCAGTCCGATAAATCACACCATCAACTCGAACCCGCGCCCAACCATCCCGATTCAAACCCAAAATAACCTGCTCATGCGTCCCCTTCTTGTCAACAACAACAGGCGCCAAAATAGTAACATTCCCCTCAACCTCATTCCCAATCCGGTCACTAATCCTTTGAGGAGAACTCGACTCAATTTTACAACCATGCTCAGGGCAATAAGCAGTCCCAACTCTAGCAAAAAGCAATCTTAAATAATCATAAATCTCAGTCACAGTCCCAACAGTTGACCGCGGATTTTTACTCGTCGTCTTCTGCTCAATAGAAATAGCAGGGCTAAGCCCCTCGATAGAATCGACATCAGGCTTATTCATAACGCCCAAAAACTGCCGAGCATAAGCCGAAAGCGATTCAACATAACGCCTCTGCCCTTCAGCATAAAGCGTATCAAATGCGAGAGTAGACTTCCCCGAACCAGACAGCCCAGTAATAACTACAAACTTCTCTCGTGGCAAATCAATGCTCACATTTTTCAAATTGTGTTCTCGTGCTCCCTTAATTCGTATCTGTTTCATGGTGTCTCCCAAAGAATAAACAATATCCAAAGAGAAATACGACCTTTAAATTTGTTCCGTTTACAATATTATCAACAACCTAAAGGGTTAAAAATCAAAATTTCCCCAAACAATAAGGTGATCAGCCACAGACTGTTTCTGTAAATTCAAAATGGCAGATCCAAGAACAATCGAGTTAGCGAAACTTGTAGTCGATCACGCACTAAAAGTCAAGAAAGGAGAAAATGTAATCCTATCAGGCGGAGTCGAAGCCGAACCTTTCCTTTTGGCACTCTACAAAGAAGTCATCCTAAGAGGCGCCCACCCAGACTTCCGAATCGCAATCAGAGAAACCGCACCATTCTTCTTCAAACACGCAAAGCCTCATCAAATAGAAAAATTCCCAGACACCTTCGACTACCAAGTAAAGAAAGCCCAAAAATACGTAGGTATACTAACAGATACCAATACCCGTAGTCTAGCCAACTGCGACCCCAAAAAAATAGCAGCCAGACAAAAAATCGTCAAACCAATCTCAACCTACATCTGCAACGGCAAACCTCATATTCAAAGAAGTTCAGTCGCCTACCCCTGCCAAGCCCTAGCACAAGAAGCCGAAATGTCGCTAACAGATTATGAAAACTTTGTCTACGGAGCCTGCCTCCAAGACTGGAAAACAATAGGAAGAAGAATGAACCAAATTTTAAAAGTATTTCAAAAAGGAAAATCAGTCCATCTAATAGGGCGCGGTGTAGACCTAAAATTTCAAATTCATGGCAAATTAGCAAAGTCAGACCTCGACGGAGAAAATATCCCAATGGGAGAAATATTTATGGCGCCTGTAAGAGAATCTCTAAACGGTTGGATAAAATTTGACTACCCAGCAATCGAGTCGAGTAAAGAAGTAACCGACATCTACCTAAAATTTGAAAATGGAAAAGTAATAGAATCTTCAGCCAGTAAAAACGAAGACTTCCTAAAAGAAATGTTATCAGCAGACGAAAATGCATCTTATGTAGGAGAGTTTGGAATAGGGATGAACCCGAAGATAAAAAAGTTCACAAAAAATCTTTTATTCGACGAGAAAATGGGAGGAACAATCCATCTAGCACTAGGAGCAGCCTACAAAGCAAACGGCGGTGGCAACGACTCAATAATCCACTGGGACATCGTAAAAGACATGAGTCATGCAAAAATAATTCTCGACGGGAAAATAGTCCAAAACAAAGCCAAGTGGTTAATCTAAAATAAAAATAACAAAGCTGCACCAGCAATCTAATTTCTAATTTATAAAATCTAATCTCGATGAAAAAGAAGTAACTTTAAAAACAAATTAGTTCTTTTTCATTTACGCTCGCATAGTCTAGTGGCCAAGGATTCCACCCTCTCAAGACCAGTGGGAAGTCCTAGTCGATGAGACAACGACTTCATGTTCTCTTGAACAACCACGGGATCTCTCCGAGATTCATTTGGAGAACGGTGGCGACCCGGGTTCAAATCCCGGTGCGAGCGTTCATTTTTACGTCCAAACCATTTAATTAAAATATACCACCTTACCCACAAACTTATAAGTCCTAAAACCATATCAAGCAAATTGCAACTAAGAAATCCCAAACAATAGAAGCCAACTTATCAAAATTAGGGCTAACAAAAGAACTAATCCCAATCTTCATCAGTTTCGTAAACGAAAAAAATCAAGAAGAGGCAATCAAAATTTTCAAAACTCTAGAAATTTCAAAAGAAAGAATCGACACAAAAAACGAAAACAATACCCTAATCCGAGCAGGCAACAAATCATATGACGTAAGCATCGAAGTCATCAACGACAAAATGTTCCACTACTGCACATGCCCGCATAAAACCGAAAGCAAAGCCTGTGCTCACGCTGGAGCAATCCTCCTATACAAAATGCTAAAAAAAGAAAAAAACGAATTCAACTCTAAAGCAAAAACTATTCTAAAAAAACACGAAACAGAAAAAAAGAACCAAGGAGGAATAAACTACTTCAAAGAATTATTTCCAAAAATCAGCGAAGAAGATAAAAGAAACATAATCTATTTCAACTTTGAAAATTTCAGCGCCACCTCTCAAAGCCTAACACTTCAAAGAGGCGTAGTAAAAAAAGACGGCTCAAATTCTGCACCTATGAGATTCACAGGAAAAGATTTCGATTTTAAAAAATTAAGAATAAGCAAAGAAGTAAAAGATTTACTAAGCCTAATCATAACAGAAGAAAACGCAGCAAAAAGTCATTTGGCAGAAGGCTTCTCAAAAGAAAAATTCTATGACTCAAACACAGACCTTATGATGCCAATTTTCAAAGAACTTTATTTCAAAGAACAAGAGCTAATCATCGGAGCAACTTTCGCAAAAGAACCTTTCCATATCACATGGGAAGCCACAAGAAATCAAGACAAAACTTACACAATAAAACCTTTCTTCGTCTCAGGAAAAAGAAAATGCAATCTAGTTAACATGCAACTCTCAGAGCTAGGATTAAACAGCTTATGGATTTTCGACGACAAAGAACGATGTTTTTATTGCCACAAAGAAACCTCAGACTTAAACGCAGTAAAAAACATTATTAGTTTCCCAAAAGAAATAGCCCTAGAAGAAAGCGAATTAAAAACATTCTTCTCAAAATACTATCAAAAAATCCTAAATGCTTTTGAATTCAACGTTTCAGACGAACTAAAAAGAGAAGAAAAATCCCTAATCCCACAATCAAAACTTTGTCTTGAAAGAACCGGAAATGAAATAAAAATAAATTTAAGGTTTGATTACGGAGGAAGGGAAATAGATTATTTCTCCCCGACAAGAGAATTAATTTTAGTAAGCGAAGATACAATTTATGATGTTTCTCGTGACATAGAAGAAGAAAATCGAGTTGCAGAAATTCTAAATAAATATGAGATTATAACTTCCAGAAGATACGATGAGTTCAAGCTCGAAGGAGATTTAATAGATTTCGTAGTGCACACACTTCCAGCTATAACTGAATTGGGAGTAAAAGTTTTAGGAGAAGAAAACTTATTCAACTTCAAAGTTTCAAAAAGAAAAGCCAGCATGATGATGGAGGTCAGAAATGATGTAGACTGGTTTAATATTAAAGGAGAAGTCAGATTCGGAAAAGATTCCGTCCAAATGGAGAGTGTTCTAGAGGCAGTTTTTCAAGGCAAAAGATTTGTAGATTTATTAGATGGAGAAAAAGGAGTAATTCCAAAAGATTGGATAAGCGCACTTCGATCATATCGCGGGCTTTTCTCCATAGACAATAAAGGAATAAAGTTATCAAAATATCACATGTCAGTTTTAGAAAGCCTAATCCAATTATCTCAAAAAACAGATATAGACGCCAAAACAAAAGAAACAGTAGGCAAGTTAAAAAGTTTTGACAAAATTTCTTCAGCGACACTTCCAAAAAACCTAAATGCAAAACTTCGAGAATACCAAAAAACAGGTTATGATTGGCTAAATTTTCTTCGAGATTATGACTTCAATGGAATCCTGGCAGATGATATGGGACTTGGAAAAACACTTCAAGCTTTAAGTTTATTACAGAAAATAAAAGAAGAAGGCAAGGCGAAAAACCCATTCTTAGTAGTCGTTCCAACTTCCTTAGTGTTTAACTGGAAAAACGAAATAGAAAAATTCACTCCAGGACTAAGCGCCTACATTCATTACAGCGCCACAAGAGAAAAGTCTGAAAAGCCATTTCTAAAAATCCTAAAAGAAACAGACATAATCATAACTACTTATGGAATTTTAAAAAACGACTTAGCACTTTTTGCAAAGGAAGAATTTGAATACATAATTCTTGACGAAGCACATACGATAAAAAACCCTCAAAGCGTCAACGCGAGAACAGTTTCCGAATTGCAAGGAAAAAACAAATTAGCAATATCAGGAACTCCAATTCAAAACAATCTGATAGAACTTTGGAGCATATTCAATTTTCTTTCCCCTGGATATCTAGGAACTTATGAATCCTTCAAAGAAAATTTCGTCATTCCAATAGAAGTAGAAAAAGACAAAACAGTAGCGGGAAACTTAACAAAATTAATCGAACCATTTTTGTTAAGAAGAAACAAAGAGGTCATTGCAGAAGAACTTCCAGAGAAAACAGAAATGACATTGAAAAGTGATTTCTCAGAAGAAGAGGCAAAAATATACAATACATGGAAAGATTATTACAGCTCAGAAATATCAAGAAGCATCAAAGACAAAGGCTTAAACAAATCACGTATGAAAATATTACAAGGACTAACAAAATTAAGACAGCTTAGTCTACATCCAAAAATGATAGATCCAAATTACAAAGGAACAAGCGGAAAGTTTGACCTTCTAATGATGGAAGTAGAAAAAATATTATCAGAGGGACACAAGGTTTTAGTCTTCTCATCTTTTGTAAAAATGTTAGACATAATCAAAGAAGATTTAGAAAAGAAAGGGGTAAAATATTCTTATCTTTGCGGAGCTTCCAAAAACCGAGAGCAAATAGTCAAAGAATTCCAAGAGTCAAAATCCCCTAGACCTTTCTTAATTAGCATAAAAGCCGGAGGTGTAGGAATCAATTTAACATCAGCCGATTATGTCTTTATCGTAGACCCTTGGTGGAACCCAGCAGTAGAAATGCAAGCAATGGACAGAGCTCATAGAATCGGGCAAACAAAATCAGTTTTCGTTTACAAAATGATAGCAAAAGATTCCATAGAAGAAAAAATCCTAGACTTGCAAAAATCCAAAAAGAAATTAGTTGAAGATATAATAACTACTGAAAAAAGTTTATCTAAATCAATTGATGCAGAAACAATAAGGGAAATCTTCGGCTAAAATAACAATAAAATATCTCAAGTAACCATGACAATACAAAAAACCCAAATCCGAATAAACGACATCATATACACAGTCACAACTCACATCGAGCGCAGAAGTTCGGTCCGAGTTTCCATTACAAAAACCGGCATCAACATAAGAATCCCTCGCCATCTAAGTTCCTTCCAAAGAGAATCCGAGGGAAAAAGATTTCTTGATTGGGCAATAGAAAAGATAAAATCAAAACCAACCATAGTCCCAAAAACTCCAATATACCAAAACAATCACCTAATAAGAACACATTCTAAAATCTACAAACTCCAAATTGAGCACAGGGATTCAATAAAAAACTTCTCAAAAATTTCCGGTTCTTACATAATTCTTAAAATATCAAACTCTCACGACGAACAAGCCAAGCAAAAATATATCTCAAAGCAACTTCAAAAACTCCTAGCAAAGAATCACTTAGAAGAATTAAAATCCCGCGTCCATAGACTAAACACAGTCCACGTCAATAAGCCAATTAATAAGATATCTTACAAATACACGATATCAAGATGGGGAATTTGCAACTCCACAAAAAAAGAAATCAACATCTCAACAAGACTTCTTTTAGCTCCAATAGAAATCTTAGAATATGTAATAATCCATGAACTCTGTCATTTGATAGAGCCAAACCATTCCAAAAGATTTTGGAATATAGTAAAGTCTATTGACCCACAATACAAGCAAAAGAAAAAATGGATAAATGCAAACGGCAGTAGTTTGAATATATAGAAAAATTATTCTTCTAAAATAAATCCCCGAACCAAATTATAAACCTCAGGATACTTTCCCGGCAAAATCATCTTATTATGCAAATATTCAAATCCCTCGCAAGTCCCATTCACATAATAATTATCAGCCCAAGAAAGATAAACACTTGAATTTTTCGCAACACCGTCGCCATTTCCTCCAGATGTATCACATCCAATTCCAATTATGTTTTCAACAGGAATCTTTGGGGTCACGCCATAGTCCAATTTATTCATAAATAAACTCCTCGCATCCATATCAGCACAATGTTTATCTTCGCCCAAAATAGAGCAACCAGATAAAGTCGTACCATCAATTCCATGATTCGGAGTTCCAATCATTATCAATTCAGCAACATCATCCTCTCCATAAATCTGAAGATATTTTCTAGAAACCAAGCCGCCCATACTATGCGCGACAATAACAACCTTATCCTTCCCTGTCTCTGCCTTAACTTCCTTAATTATCTCATTTAACCTCAGTGCGTAACTGTCCAAATTATCAGATTGCGTCTCAAGGACAATAGTCTCTTCGGTGTTTTTGTAAATATCAAAATAATAACTCACCGAAAAAATTATTCTTTCTCTAGTTTTCTTGAAAGTTTCAAAATCATTCCCACTCCTCAAAATCAAATCTCCTCCATCTAAAAACCCATCCAAAAACAACTTCTCACGTATCCTTTGCAAATCCCCCAAACTTTTCTCTGCCGAAATGGCACTATTAAACGAATGCCCATGAAGCAAAATCACGGGATATTTATCCGAATCTTTCGCACAACTCTCATCACAACAAGTCCCATAAATACCGTCATAACTACATATTAAATCCTCTGGCAAGATAGACAAATTACTTTCATAGCTATCACTAAAGTTAATCGTAATAAATTCAAGAGTGGAAGAATTAATTTTATCAAAAACAAAATCACTTTCATTTAATTTATCTAGGCTCAAAAAAATCTCATCAGACCTAGCAACCAAAGTTCCAATCTCATGTGTTTTCTTCTTAACATCGATAGAAGAATTAAGAGAACTCAAAAAAGCATTATATTCAAAAATCAGCATAGCCACATTACTCTCGTCGTAATCACTCATATTCTTTTCTAAACTCAGCCCAATCAACTTCGCCTCTTCTTCTCTAACCAACAAAACAAAATTATTATAATCATCTACCTCAAGTCTCAATCGCAAATTCTCATCAACAAGAGTCCTATTAGAAAGATTAACCACATCACTAATCACCCCGCCATATTCATAATGTCTAAACTCATTCAAACTCTCATTCATTTTAACTTCAATCTCAGTTAAATTAATTTTCAAAAGCCCTTTCGTCAAAGTCCTATTAGACAAAACCTCAAACAAATATTTATTCTCTAAAGCCAAAACATTCAATGCAACAAAATCCTCAATCGTCCTATTCAACTTCTCAATAGCTACTTCTCTTAAAACAGATTGCTCTTCGCTGAGATTATAATTTAAAGAAACAATAAAACTTTTCTCAATCGCTTCTCCTGTCGTTTCGCAAAAACCAGATTCGCTACTCACACAACTTACTCCAAACCTATAAAGTTTTTGCCCCTCACCTTTGTCAGGAGCATAAAGCGTATACTTCTGCGAACTAGGATTGGTGACTATTGTATCAAAACTATTTCTATCTAAAACCTCGCCACTGGACAAATCTTTCAAACTATATTCACAACTAGACTTACAAAAAGGATTCGCAGAAACATAAGTATCAAATTCAATCTCGACGGATTCAGAATTAGACAAAAACAAATCCTGATCACTAGCAGTCAGCCTAACTAGGGCGTCGTTCCCAATCAACAAGTTAAAAGCCAAATATATTTTAGTCCCAAATAGAATAACAATTCCAATAACAACAATCAAACCCAAAACATAAAAAAACTTTTTCCGCAAAACAAAATATTCCTTTACGTCAATAAAAATCTTTTTCACCGAGCCTTTTTTCACCGATTTCATTTATTTATAACGAATTGAAACTTTATTAACTTTAACTATATCGTCAAGAAAAAAGTTAGGCCTAGTTTATACGAGCGATAAAGTCCCTAACAATTCCCAAAACCTCTGCCTTTTTTCGTGGAATAAAATTAATCGTTCCAGCATTCTTATGCCCGCCACCCTCAACAAAAGCATTCGGCAACTCCTTCCTCAATTCCGCAATCAGTTCATGTGTAGAAAAACCAGACTCATCAGTCGCCCTAAAAGTCACAGCAGTCGCCATAACCCCAGCAGAAACTAATCGAATCACGCCCTCATTCTTAAGGGAATCATGTAATAATCCGGTAGCTCGACCAGGCTTAGGGAAAAAACCAAACCCAGGAAAACTCTTATCAATATCAATCGTCTGCAAAGTCACATTCCCTAGAACTTCAACCTCAGCCGCAACTTTACCAATAGCCAAACCTTTCCGATCAAGCTCTCGAATATAAGGTGCCATCAATTCAACAAGTTTTTTCTGTTTGTCCCGTGGCTCACCGAATAAAACTTCGACATATTCCCGCGCTTCCATAAACCGAACCTTCGTTGAAACAAACTCAATAACCAAAGAAATATCCTTAAGCAGTTCCTTATCATATCCCTCCCTTCCAGCAATCGCCAAATACTTTTCCATCAAATCATTATTCCCAAGTTCAATCCTGTCGGCATAACCAGCGAGAGCTGGAATCTGGGAAACGTTCTCGACTTTCTCATTAATGAACCTAGCAATCTCGGCACAAAGCATTCCAGCAGAAATATGAGTTCCAGATTCCCCAACCAAATGTGGATTAATATTAGCTAAAACTTCCGCGCTAATAACATCCTTCTCCCCAAAATCATGATGGTCAATAACAATAACATCAGCCCCATGAATCCGTGCCTGTTTAACCGCCATCAAATCCTCAACAGAAGAACCATTATCAGCAATAATAATCAAAGGCATTTTCGCAGAAAACTTCGCAACGTCCCGCAAACTCATAGCAGTATCCTTAATCGAATCCTCAAGTTCATAATAAGGAGCAGTCGAAGGAGCCCTCTTAAAATATTCCCAAGCAGCTTTAGGTGCACTATGTTGCCTCTCAACTAAAGGCAAAATCGCCCGCTCCAACGCGAACCCAGAACAATAGCCATCAGTATCATTATGATGCCTAACAATAATCGGCCGACCCTGAATCACAGCAAGCCTAATTTCTTCAGCCGCCTTCAAAATTGGAGCCCTCAACTTTTCCAAAATATGATTTTCTAACATAAAATTAACATTAACAACTTTCGCCCTCTCTCTTTGTTGATACGCAATATGCTTCTTCATCGCCTCAACTTCTTCCCCAACCTTCTTCTTAATCTTCAAAATATTCCCTTCCATCTCACCTTGAAACTCATCAACTCTAATCCAAGCCTCAACAAAATCTCCCTCTACAATTTCAGGATGAGCTCTAACCCCAGGTGAAACAAATCCTTTCAAAGATAAACTTCCAGTCCCATCAACTATCCCAAAAACAGTCGGACCACCAGTCTGTGCAATTCGCTCAATCAGTCCCAAAACTACAACTTCCTTTTTCAGAAAATTCTCACCAACATCTCCAATCGGCGTTTGCTTTGCTTTTTCGTATACCATTTTTATCTGTAGAATTCGTCCATTTTATACCTGAACACTAACATATTCTTCATTTAATATACCAAAAAAGACTTAAGAGTTTAAAAATCTTCGTAGTAGTAATTCCAAACTATTTTTTAAATCAAGTTAAACTCCAACACCCGCGAATCATAAGCCACGCCATCTTTCGTAATCACAAAATTATACTTAATGTTACACGTTTTAACATCAGAAGGAAACGCAAAATAAATAGTCATAGCATCATACCACTCATTCCAATCCTGTCTCCACCGCCCACTAATCATCCCCGTGCTAGCCATCCCTCTCTCAATCCAACCTTGAGCAACTTTTGCGCTAACTCCACAATTTCCAACCGAAGTCGGATCAACTGCAAAATTAAAACTAAACTCACTTCCCTCGGGGATCTTTGGGTTCACATTCTGAACAAGCCAAGCAACTCCATACTTCGTCCCCCTTGAAACATTAATATATCCAGTAGGTGGTAAATAAAAAGCAGTCTTGCCACTCGTCCCCGCTTGCCTCACAAGTGTAGCTTTAATGTTATCATTCATGTAATCAATATTATAATTTCCAAAGTTAACAGGTTGTGGAACGCTAGGCGTAGGGACAGGCGCAGGAGCAGCAGCGGGAATCGGCGCAGTATTTTCAGGAGTCTGAATCTCATCAACCGGACTTTTAGGACCATTGCCAACAAATCCAAAACTAAAAACCAAAACCAAAACAACAGCCACTCCAACCCCCCAATAAATCATCCTCTTCCTTTCCATATGTTCTCCAAACAACAAACCAAATATAAACCTTTTCCCGAACATCTTCAAAATATAAAAGAATATAAGTAATAGTTTTTTTAAAATATCATGTTGCAAAAAATAAAAACAACCTATCTAAAATTAGAACAAAAAATTTCATGCGCCGTGGGAAGAACATATAAAGAAATATACCATTCAGATACACATGGCTCAGGAGGTCTAGATAAAATAATAACCGATTATAACTCTGTGACAGGAGATATCATAAGCAGAGAAATAATATTATCCAAAGAGGCAAGGTCGAAGATATTAAAGGACATTAGGTCATTATAATTAAACATATAAATCATATTTTTCCCAAACTCATTTTAATTAAAATTTCTCTTCAGCAGTCCCAGTAAAGAATTAATAAAAAATCCGTGTAATCCGTGTAATCTGCGGCTAAATAATTAACAAAATCCAAAAACAAAATCTGCGTAATCTGCGTAATCTGCGGCTAAATAATTAACAATCAATCCAAAAAAAATCCGTGCCAATTCAAACTCAAGCCCCCTAACAGCTAACCCCTAATCTCAGAATCCCCCCCACTAAAAATCGAAACAATCTCCAAAATCCTCTCCCCATATTTCATCAACTTCTCTGGTCCAATCCCAGAAATCTTAATCAACTCCTGAGCATTAACTGGCATCATCCGAGCAATTTCATCTAAAGTTGCATTCGGCAAAATAACATAAGGCGGAACACCTCTCTCCTCCGCAACAACACTCCTCCAACTCTTTAATTCTCCAACCAACCCCTCATCCGCCTCTTCAAAATCATTCTTACTTTTTACTCCCTGTTCCTTGTCCCTAGCAAGATTACGCATCTCATTAGTTATATAATAAGTCGCCTTCTTCGTATGCGTCACAACCAATTCTCTCTTCGCCCTAGAAACCGCAACATAAAACAATCGCCGCTCCTCTTCTTCCCGGTCATAGTCATCCATCTTCACCATCTCAACAGCAGGATGGTCACTCGCCTTACAAGGAAAATTTTGTTCACTCGCTCCAATTATAAAAACTCGTCCAGCTTCAAGACCTTTAATCGCATGAATCGTAGCCAAAGTGACCTCTTGTTCCTTGTCTTCCACTCCTTGTTCTCCGCCATTAGAGTCATCCGCTCTAACCATATGCGCAATACCACGAAGCTTCATCGCCCGACTAAGCTCAAGCAAAATCTTATTCGTCCGAGCCAAAACAAAAACCTTTCCAACCAAATCCGAATCCTCAATCTCTCTCAAAACAAATTCTCTCTCCGCATCCTCATCTGCAAAATCCAAAATCCTAATCTTCGCATCACCTTCAAGATGCCCTTCTAAATCCGGCAACTTCATCTCACGAATAGCATGATTCATAAATTCAACGACCTTAGGCAAACTTCGATAATTCCTCTTCAAATGCACAATCTCAATATTATCCTTATCCGAGTTCACCTTCTTCCCAAAATCAGATTCAAAATTCAAAATAAAAGAAACATCACTACCTCTCCATCCAAAAATTGACTGCCGCGGGTCCCCAACCGCAAAAAGATTCGGCGACTTCAAAAGCCCAATCAATTCAATCTGCAACGCATTAACATCTTGATACTCGTCAATTAAGACATGTTCAAATTTAGGAACCTTGTCAGGATTCGCCTTCAAAAAATTGACAGCATCAATAATTTGGTCACTATAATCCCGCAAACCCTGAACCTCCATATGCTCTTTCAAGTATCGAGTAATCCGATAAATCCTCTCCGCATTAACCCGGTCCTTCCCCGCAACATCTCGACTCCAATCATAATCCCTTTTCCCGCTCACCTTAAAATAATCCATCACAGCAAAACAATCATTCATGAAAGCATTAGACAATTGCGAGCTAGTCCGAAACTTTTTCTGTCCTGCACTAAAATATTCATCAACCACAACTTCCATATCAAGCCCCATCGTAGCAACCGCCATATTCATCGCCAAAATTTTATCGCTATAACTTTGCACCCGAACCGCCCGACCATAAATTTCCGCCCCATGCTTCTGTAAAATCCTCTCGCAAAAAGAATTAAATGTATGAACTTTCACTCCAAAAATCCCCAAATCATCCAACCTCTTCTTCATCTCTAACCGAGCCTTTCGCGTAAACGTTATCGCCAAAATATTCTCAGGCTCAACATTTCGATACTTAACCAGAAATTCAATCCTCTTAGTTAAAACCGTAGTCTTCCCAGTTCCAGCTCCAGCAACACAAAGCAAATTCCGCGCCCCAGAAACAATCGCCTTTTTCTGCTCGTCATTATACTTCTTCAAAAAATCCCGATACTTCTCAAACCTAATTTTATCCTCTTCCTCAATCTTACTCTCCGAAAAATCAACTCTATTCCCAAGCCTCTTCGCTTCCAGTGTAGGATGCGTAATTTCATTTCTCCCACGAATCGTCAATTGCAAAACTTTGACAAACCTATTATAATCACTCACAACCATCTCAATCATTCCATTACTAATCAACCTATCAATCTCCCCCGCAACTTTTCCTTTATCCCAAGACAAGCTATCAAAATTATCAAGTTCATCAAGCCTATTCTTACTAATAGATTTATTAGAATAATCTCCAACCAAAAAATCAATCAAAAGTGTCCGCCCCACCTGAAACGGCAACTCCATCAACGCTTTCAATATATGTGTATATTCCAAATTCTCTTTCATAACAAAGAAAACAGGAGTTCGCTTTTAAGTTTTATTGAGATTGCAAGGATTTTTTAAAATAAGAATACAAAATTCACCGCCCGTATTTCTTCTTCCTTAGATTATCATAATAAGAAATTCCCCTCTCCAGCAACTCTCTTGCTTCTGAAGATAAACTTTCCACAATATCATCCCTTATTTTATTTTCTAGTCTAGCAAAACCATCAAAGACAGGACTATATCCAAATTTTCCTCCAAACTTTATTCCTATTCCATCTTCAGTCAAATATATAACATCCTGGAAAGACTTAATCGCTCCAGAATTAAATCCGTCTTTATCGGGAAATATTTCCCTAATGACCATACTAGAATCAACCGCACCTCTTTCTTTATCTAACTCACATGGATAAGAATAAGAATTATATTCAATTTCCCAGCGTCTTTCTCCCTCAAGATGTGAGTAATATGTTTGAGTTTTAGTCTCGCTATTCTGTCTAACAATATTAACCATCTCAAAAAAACATAGTCCCACTTTAAAACTATTTATATGTTAAACAGCAACATTTCGTTACAGCCTAACACAATATCTATCATGAGGCTTCCCCTCGGTTTTCAACTCATAATAATCTATTGCAGAAAGTATCAACTCCAAAACTCCAGAAGGCAATTTCTCAGAGAACGCCGCATTTTGTTTTTTATAAGAAGAAGAAAGATCCTCAAGAACCTCGCTTCGTCCATATTTTTCAATTCCACCGATAATAATGTCTTCGTCTTTTCTAACAATACTATCCTTAAAAGTAACATCAGTTGCGGGAAAATATTCTAAAACTTTCAAGCTCTTATCTCCACTACTAGAATTATCTGGAAAATATTCAAACTTCCAAGTAGTCCTTCCCTCGTATTTTACCTCAAAGAAAGCACTAGATTTTCTATTTGTTTTAATCATCCCAAAAAAATCTAATCACCCTTTTTAAAAATTTCCCTTTCCTCAAATCTTCATCTCAACTCGATTATTATCTTCTTTTAACTCTAAAACCTTATCTGAATAATCCACAGCAAATTCCATCACTTCAACCTTTCCATCTAGCAGCATATTCTCAACTCTAAGCGTTCTCCCATAACCAATCTCAATATCACCCAAATCAACCACATCAACAATTTCACCGTCGGCAATAACAGTTAAATCAATGCCATCTATTCTCACAAGCCCCTCATTTAAAATAGAAATATTAAAATCCAAATATCTTCCTTGAATCTTTCCATTTACACTTTCAACTCGCGCGTCCGCCAAAGCCTCAACCAAATAAAGCTCTCTCATAATCTTCCCCATGTCAGGGCTCATTCTTTGCCAGCAATTCGAAGTGTTATACATAATATTCCTAATATCTGGAGAATGGTCAAATCCAAAAACATGTCCAAGCTCATGCAAAGCAACAATAGGATACACGCAATCCTCCCCATTATACAAAATCACTTTCCCTTCTTCAATCACCTTAAATCCACTCGTGTTAATAATCCTCGACGGACCGCCTTCTCCGGCCGCAAACAACTCATCACCCAATTCAACAAAATCATTAGAACATTCAACCTTAATATCAGAACTTCCATTTCCTTCATAAAACGCAATAACTTTAACCTCGCTAGAAAAAATATTAAACGCCGCAACCATATCATCTCTTCTCACCTTATCACAATCTTCGTCAATCCAATACGAAATCAAATTATGATTAAACCTCAAATTCTCCGCAAAAATCGGAACCGCACCATAATCAACCACAGCTCCAACATTTTTGGGCTCAATATAATTAACCTTCAATTCAATAGGCGCCCTAGGCAAATTATCAAACATCAAAGCAACGCTAAAAATCACCATCATAAAAATAATCATCACCGCAGCCACCTTCCAAACCATAATCCCACAAACAAAAAACCCTATTTATTCTTATCGTCAAACAACAAGGGCTTCCAGTGGTTTCCTTAATTTTTTCCTAGCCCTTTTTTCAGCCATCCGAATTCCTTCAATACCAATCCCGTATTTTTCAGATAATTTCTTAAAAGTAATCCCTCTCCCATGACTTTCAATAATATCCACATCCCTTTCAGAAAGATTACAGCTACAAATAACACCCCTAACTTTCTCAACAATATCCAATTCCTCGACACATTTTTCTGGTCCACAAGCATTATCCCCCAAATAAACACTTTCCCAGGAATCGCCATAAGGATTATCCAAAAATGCAGGACCATTAATATTTCGAGCAGAAGCCATATTTGTCCCAAGCGCAAGCGCCCCAAGCGCCCCTCTATCCATTCGCTCGCCTCTTTCAAAAATAAAATTCGAGAATAGAGCTTCCTGCAAATTATCCCCATTTTCAATCGCTCTCTTAACCGCCGATCTAGCTCTTACAAAATCGTTTCTACTCAGTGGTATATCAGTATATTTCATTCCCATATCATACATCCGACTAGCTACTTGATATCCAATAAAAGTAGTCATCCCAGATTTCTCAGGATTATAATTATGTAAATTCTCCAATACACAAATAATTCCTTCGGGGACCAATTCCTTCATCCCTACATTAAACCCCTTAAGAGAAACCCTCCCATTTCCTCCCATTTTCCATCCTCTCCCATGAAGCATCTCCTTCGCAACAACATAAACAAACGACTCAGACCTAACAACAACTTCATTTGCAATTTCAATTTGATGAGCAGTCCTTTTACGCAAGTCAAATTTTCCAGCCTTATTAAACTGGTCAGAAGTTATGGACTCAACATATTCTCGCCCCAAAGAATTCAGTATTTTCCCTTTATCCGAAATAGTATAACTTTCCACCATTAACAATACAAAAAATATTTTATAAAGTTTGTCATTGTAATCATTAAAGAGTTATTACAATAAAATTATTCCTTCCTTCCCATAATCCTCTCAATATCTTCAGTCGTCTTCGCTCCAACCAAATCCCCACGCAACTTCTTCCCGTCCGCTAACCCCTTCGTGAAATTCATCGCCTGATATTTAACCTGCCGAAAATAGAGCCCATATTTCTTAGCCAATTTCAAATACTCTCCAAATCCAACCTCGTCCCCCTTTAGTCCGTGTTCGTCCGTGTTCGTCCGTGTGCCATTTTTTAAGAGTTGACCAGATTTATTTTCAAGCCCCAAGAAAATTCCAGGTCTCCCGATAGCCTCTCGTCCAATCATCACAAAATCAAAATCCCTCAAAATCTTCTCCACATCATTAAGATTGGAAACCCCACTAAAAATAACAGGCATACTAGCCTTCTCCTTAATCTTCAAAGCAAAATCATAATCAACTTCTCCGCTATACCCCTGACTCAAAGTCCGAGCATGAATACAAACAGCACTCACTCCAATCTCCTCACAAATCCTCAAAATATCAAAGGCCAAATCACTCTTCCGAATTTTAACAGTCAATGGTTTTCTAGTACAACTTCTCATCACTCTCAAAATATCTTCAATTACTTCCAAATCATTTAAACAAGCTCCATGTTTCAATTTCTTAGACAACTTCGACGGACACCCCAAATTAAAATCCCAACCCGAAACCCTAGAATCATATTCCTTCATAAAACTCTTAATCCCACGAGAAGAATTCCCAAACAACTGCAAAACAGGCTTATCATCTAAATCAAGTTTAGCCTTAGATAAAGCCGAAGTCATCCCAGTCCAAGTCAACCCACATCCAGCCCGCCTACAAAGCAACCGAAAAGCAATATCATTAGGCTCAAGCATCGGAGCAAGAAAAACTCTGGCCTTCAATTTCAAATTCCCAAGTCTATAATCCATCACAGATTATCCAAAGGAGACTTTATATTTTTAATTCTAGTTTAACTAACGAGGTTTTCTTGTCTTTAACGAGAGTTATCCCAAATAAATTTATTAAGTAGTCTAAAAATTATAGATAATATGATAATCCCAATAATAATTCTAGTTATCGTTCTTATCCTTATTGCAATTAGACAAGTTGGCAATATAAAACTTCAGATTTGGCAGATAATGCTTTTCGGAGCAATTGCCGTTTTAATAACAGGTCAAATCTCTCCACTTAATGCCTTAAAGTCGGTAAATGTAGACATAATGTTTTTTTTGTTTAGTATGTTTGTCATAGGCGTTGCACTTGAAGAGAGCGGCTACCTTTCTCATCTATCGTATAAAATATTTGGAAGAGCAAAAAATACAAACCAATTATTATTACTAATTTTATTCGGAATGGGATTTGCGTCGGCACTTCTTATGAATGATACTTTAGCAATCATAGGAACACCAATGATCATACTTCTCGCCAAAAAACATGGCATTAGTCCAAAGGCTCTTCTAATCGCACTAGCATTTGCAATAACAATTGGTAGCGTCATGAGTCCCATAGGAAATCCACAAAATTTTCTTATTGCAACACAAGGAAATATCGATAACCCATTTCTGACTTTTTTACAATATTTATTTATGCCAACACTAATAAATCTCTTAGCGGCTTTCTTCCTGCTGAAATTTTTTTACAAAAAACAATTTGCAAATGTCTCATTAAACCATTCTCAAGAGCCAATAAAAAATCGCACACTTGCAATGTTATCTAAGATGTCGCTTGCCCTCTTGCTAATATTAATATTTATAAAAATTGCAATGACATTTCTAAATATACATCTTGACCTTAAATTAGTCTATATCGTATTTATAGCAGCACTGCCGATTTTACTATTCAGTAAAGAAAGAATTTCTATAATAAAGAAAATAGATTGGAGCACATTAATATTTTTTGCCGCTATGTTTATACTGATGGAGAGTGTTTGGAATACCGGATTTTTTCAATCAACCATAACCACTCTAAACATAAATATTCTTTCAATCCCGATAATATTAGTTATTAGTATTTTGTTAAGTCAGTTAATATCAAATGTCCCCTTAGTAGCACTTTACCTGCCAATGCTTTCTCATGCAGGAGCAACAACTAGGGAGATGATGGTATTGGCCGCCGGAAGCACCATAGCAGGCAATCTTCTTATATTCGGAGCTGCAAGCAATATCATTATAATCCAAAACGCAGAAAAGAAATCTGGAGAAACAATAACTTTCCTAGAATTCGCAAAAATAGGGATCCCGATGACAGCAGTTAATCTCTTGATTTACTGGTTATTTTTTATAATAATTTGAATGGATGGCAATTCTCTAAAGAAATTTTTTAAATTCTGATTTTAAACTCCTAATCTCTAATCTCTATCATCTAATCTCTATCATCTAATCTCTAACATCTAACCCCTAACCCCTCTCCCTCTTCACCGCTCGCCCAATTCTCTCCAAATAAGCCCGCCCAAGCATTGGCAATCCAATTCTAAACTTCTCCTCACAATTTTCCAAATCAATCATCAACTCTCGCCTTCTATCCTCATCTTGAATATCCCTAATTTTCTTTCTCACTTCTTCGATATCCAAAACATATTTCGGTTTAGCAAAACCACTCTCACCCCTAATCTCTAATCTCTGATTTCTTCTGCCGAGTCCTTTTGTAAACTCCAAAATCCTCTTCCCTAATCTCATCAAAACAAAAAATCCTAACATAGCCAAAACCAGAATCAACACACCAACTCCCAAAATACGAATAACTCGAGCCCAATCAAAAGATGAACTCTTCGCAGGGCTCTCTTCTTCAATTGCCATCTTCAAACTCTCCCTGGTAAAATCCAAATATTTACTAGCCTCAAAAATCATTCCACGATCAGCCAAATTCTGTGCAACTTCAATGTTCTTTTTGGCATCACTAGCATAAACACTTTTAGAATTTTCTAAAGCATCCAACTCAAAACCATAATAACCAATTACTTTCCCAAGCGCACCTTCCATATCCGAAACCAAAATCTTAGTATTCGCCCCAACACTTTCGCCATCTTCTGCTCGAGCCGTCCAAACAATTTCATATTCACCTACTTCCTTAATCGGATTAATAATAAACCCAACCTTAACACCGCTGTCCTTCAACAACAAAATACTTCTATTCCAGGAGACATTCAATTCTTCTGAATACCCAACAATATTAACTGCACTTTCAATTCCCGCATTTTCAATTGTCATAATCAAATAAAATTCCTGATTAGGATAAAGCAAAACATCTTCCGCAACATCAACACTTAATCCTGAGACATTCCCAAAACAAAATAGTAATATCAGCCAAGCCACCCAAACCCCCAAATGAAAATTTCTAATTTTCATTTAAGCCTCCCCCTCAAGCTATCAATATAAATCTCCGCCATCTTAAACCGACCCATCTTCAACTTATCCTTCGCGAGCTTCAACTCCAACTCAAAGTCTGTCACATCCTTCCCGCCTTTCTTAATGGCATCAATCTTAGCTTCAAGCTCATTTAGCATATCGCCATACTTGGCATACTCTTTCAAATCAGCCTCAGACAACTTATGCGGAGAATGCACCAAAGGTCTAAATGCAATAAAGTAAGGCTTACCATCATTGTACTTAGGATTTTGCAACATACCAACACCAACCTCTTGCTTCGTCAGTCGAGCCGCATATTCAGGTCCATACTTAGTCGACACTCTCTCAATATCAGCCATTCCCTTAGTATGCATCTGAATCTCTGTCGACACATTACCTTTAATTGTATCCTTAAAGTCAGACAATACCTGCGAGCACAAGATAATACCAATACCCCACTTCCTAAACTCCCTCGCAGCCTTTTCAATTGCCTTATATCCAGCTCCACTACCACCATAATCCCCAAGTAGCCTATGAACCTCATCAAATACCAACAACACTTTCAAATGACTAGACTCTTCCCAATTCTGCTTAAAGATAGTCCCAATTACATTAGCAACAGCCTGGTCAAATTCTTCGACAGTCAACTTCGCCATAGAGAAAGTCGTAATCTCGCCAGGGTTCAAAAATTTCTGGATATCAATCACTGCCTTAGGGTCTCTAAACTCATAAATCATACCAGGAAAAGACCGAGCGTCATCAGGCTTCATCCCAAACTTCTTATAATTAGCCAAGAACTTATCATCTTTACAAGGTCTCACAAAACCAGTCCATTGTGCCGTAGGGTCAAACACAACAACAGATAACTTATTCTTTAAAGCCTCTTCAACAAATACCTGTGCCGAAACAGACTTGCCAGAACCAGTAGAACCCGCAACAATCATGTGCGTACTTAAATCGTCAAAACTAAACATAGCCGGGATATCAGTCTCAGCAACTTTTCCCAACCAAACCTTACCAGTAGGCAAATTCTTCACATTAGCCTTCAAATACCTCTGCTTTCCAGCCTGCCATTTCAAGTATTTTTTTCTAGCATAAAGCACCAAGGCAATAGCGAAGAGTATACCAAGAATCCAATAAATAACCTTAAGCCTAGCAGCCGTAACAATCGGTTGTCTAACAACAAACGAATCAACCGAAGTCGCAGTTCTATTCTCGTAAGTCGCAACAACCTCAATCAAATACTGACCCAAAGGCAAACCGTCCTGAGTTCCATTAACAAATTCATTTTCAAAATCAAACACACGAATAAACGACAAACTATTCTCTAAAGCCAACTCCTCTTCATTCCACAAAATAACCTCTTCCTGAATTGTCTTAACCTTATATGTCAAATGAACATCAAACTGTTTTCTAAATCCAACATTATATAACGATACGTGAAACTTCAACTTATCTTTCGGAGCAATAGCCTTAGTAATCGCCTCAACCTTAACATCCATCAAGGCATTCTCGTCGGCAACAAGAAGCGTAATTGGAATTTTCTTCTCAACCCCATCCATCGTAACAAAAATATTACCATTATAAATTCCCATTTGCGTAGTCTGAAGTGTAAATAATTTCAATTGAATAGAAGCAGTAGATTGACCAGGTACAACAATTTCACTAGACTCCAACTGAACAAATTCCCAAACAGGACCCTCTACCCTAAACTTCGCAGTAGAAACCGCATTCTTATTATTGCTAACCCAGACCGAATACATCTTACTTTCCCCAGGTGCTAAAACAGCTTCGATTAAATCTGTCTTTACTTCAAATCCAGGAGGAGCAGTCCCCCCGCCACCTCCACCACCTCCTCCGCCCCCGCCACCTCCACCACCGCTTGATGGCGTAGTCGGAGTAGTCTCGCCCCCAGTCTCATTAGTAGGCGCAACATCTTTCTCTTTCTGAACAATAGCATAAGCCCCACTATAACCAGAAGCATTAACATAGACCTCATCTCCCGTCAAAGAAACAAACTTATCCGAAATCTCATACCAAGTTGAATTACAATATCTGGCGGCGAAAACCCAGTTCGGACATTTGTAAACTGAAATCAAATTCTTGTCAGTATAAGCATAGTCAGAAAAATCTAAAGTCAACTCACTTCTATTGCCAAGCAAAATACTTTGAACTGCTAGTCCAGTCAAAACAAAATCAACATCTCGCGTAATTCCACTAGGTGGCATATTCAAAACAGGCACGACATCAAATCGAATTGGGTTAAACATGCTTCTATCAACGACAGCATCTTTTAGCAAAATACTGTGATTGAAAACATCAAACTTCGCGTCATAAGTCCTATTCCGAAGCTCAAAGTAGTAAACCCCATTACTAGAAACATCAACACTCTTAATCAAATTCTCAAGTTCCACACTAGAACCACCACGATACATATTAATTTCAGCAGGATGCGTCACCGAATCAGCATCCATAAAAGTCCCCTGCCAAATAATCATATTCGAATAAACATCAAACCAAGCCGAGTCATTCATATAATTACCAACGCTGTCATTCGCATGCACAACTAAATCATAATCTCCAATATCAGTCAACCCCAAAATATCGCCAACAAAAGTCCCATTAACATTAGTCAAAATAACAGAAGCTACCGTACCATTAGGGCCCAAGACATCAACCCAAACCAAATCAACTGCAACATTATCACTCACATTCAAATTTAGGCGAGCGTCCCCTCCAACTAAAACAGCATCAATATCATAAGACTCTAAAACGGGAGGACTAATATCCAAGTAAACAATTGCTCCAGGTTCCGTATCACTAGAAGTTGTATCCACCGTAGAATAAAACGCTTCAATCTTCAAATTATGCGCAACAGCGTCAGCCACATCAGGCAAAATACAACTAAGTCCCCATCGTCCCTCGCCAAGCAAACCATATCCAGTCACGTTACAAGCCTCGTCTCCAACCCAAGCATTAAAACTCAAATTCTCATTTAATACAAGTCCGCCATAAGTCACATTTACCTGAATATCAATACTGTCATTATACAAAGCATCCACAACACCACCAGTCAAAGGACTTAAAATATTCACTCTAAACTCCGTAACACTTAAGCTCGAAGTTACATTCCCTTCAACGGGACTAGCACTTGAATTTCCAATTCTAGCCGTCACATTATAAACTCCGCCAACATTTGGAGCAGTATAATTAACTCTCAAAGAATATGTCTCCCCAACACCAACCACAAAATTCCCAATAGTTCCAACATAATTAATGACACTACCACTTTCATTTTCAACCCTACTACCAAGAAGCAAAGCAACGTTACCCAAATTCACAACATCAACAAAGCCCAAATTCCCAGTGCTCTCTGTTCCAACCCTAGCCTGTGGAAGAACGTTTGGGCTATAAGACCAACTCATATCCGTAGGAACATTAACCAAAACATCAACGTCATCTTCCCCGCTGCTCAAACTAGAATTCGCTCGAACAACAAAGTCATAACTTCCAGGACTAGTCCCAGTCGGCACATAAACATTAACATCAATAATAGTCTGAAACCCAGCATCAAGTCTACTAACTCTTATAGGAACAAACGAAACACTAACATTAGAACAACTCGTCCCGACACAAGTTAAATCAACATTTCTAACAGCATCATTACCAATTGACATCAGAGTCAAATTAAACCTACTAGAATTCCCATGAGAAATAGTTTTCAAAACAGAACTTTCAACCAAATCAAAAACCGGATTCGATTCAACATCAACCTGAATCAAGCTCTCTAAATATCCAATAGAATAATCAGGATTAGTCCAATTCACATAAGGTCGAACAAAATAAGTTCCAGGTGTAGTCCCAGCAGCAACGACAATACTCGCAGAATTAATAGTTCTACTTCCTTCAACCAAATCACCATAGTCCAAACTTCCAGGCAAAACACTCCATCCAGCAGGCAAAATAAATCCAACTGTTGTGGAATAAGCCCCACCATCTCCAGTATTATCAACCGTGAAATTAACATCAAAAGAATCCCCACTGTAATAACTAATCGAATCAAAAGACTTACTAAGAACACTCGGAGTCAAATTCAAAGTCGTCGTCCCAATCGAGCTCAGTCTTAAAGTGGCATTAGAAAGCAAGCCCTTATTATCAACAGCCCACATAACAATATCATAATCCCCAATCAAAGTCCCGAAATAATTCACACTATAAATGTCCCCATTCTTATTCAAATTAAATCCAGTTGTAGTGCCATTGGGCATCGAAATATTTACCCAAGCATTAGCAACAAACGCATTATCAGTAATCGTTGCATTAATTACAGCAGCCTCACGATTCACATCAGTAATATTTGGAACAACCCTAGGATTACTAATAATCGGACCAATGTCTTTAACGTCCATTATGATACGTGTAGTATAACTAGTAGGAACCGTAGACAAATTTTCAACCGTAACATCCAAATCATAAAGTCCTTCGGTCTGGTCAGGAGAAATGGTATAACCAATCAAAAGTTGCCCAACAGTTTGCTTAGCAACCGCAAAGCTCGAAGGAATAAATGTCAAGGCCGTTCCCATTCCAGCTCCACTAACTCCAAAAGTTAAATTAACATTTCCAGTATTATTTATATTAATAATCAAATTCCCAGTAGTGCCGGGAGGGACAATCTGAGTTATGGAAGCAGGGAACCGATTCCAGGCCATATCAATAGGAACGCTAGTATTAATTCCAATATTATCACTACCGCCATTGCTAGAAGTCGCGTTAATTACGGCAGAATAAATACCAGGATCAGTTCCTATGGGGACGGAAACAATCGTATTAATAGGAAGTATACCACCAGCACTGAGAATAGTCTGAATCCCAGAAGCAGGATTAAACGAAAGCCAGGACTCTAGTAAATTCCCACTTTGATAAAAGTAAGCAATCCCAGTCAAGAACGTATTCCCTATAGACTCAACCTGAAAATTCCCGACAACATTAGATTGCCCATGACTAACAACACCACTCATGTTCGCCCCAGCAACATTCAAAATCGGATTAGATTCAACAACAACATCCGTCCTATTTTGCCTAGAGTTATTACTATAATCCGAATTCATCCAAGTCGCATTAACCAAAACATCCTTAGAGCCAGGCGAAGCACCGTTGGGCAAATCAATAACAAACTCATTCTCACAAAAGCTACCTGGAGCAATATCCGAACAATTAAAAACAGGAGTCCCAGAAGTCCAAGCACCAACATATTCCGGAACGATTTTCAATTGCACATTTCTCATAGTAGCATTCCCACTATTATTTAAAGTTAAAGTCACATTGAAAGAATAAGCCTGACCATAAACCAACCCAGAAACAATCACATTTTGAGGATTAGAATTAACATTACCAAAAGTCCAACCTCGAACAACAAAACTTCCACCATAAAGATTAACAGTATTTCCGCTAGTATCATTAACATAAATCATAACATCATGCCATCCGGAATAACGCCCGCTATAATTAACTTCATACAAATTCCCACCACTCCAATTTAGATAAACAAAATCGGTATACCCAGACGAATTAACAACCGCCCAAACCTTATCTATTTCGACATTATCAACAGCGTCAATTCCAATCGTCACATTTTCAAAATTAGCTTCAATCGACAGACTAGATAAATTAGGATTAACTAGGATAGGGGAGATAGTATCTGCAACCAAAATTTCGAGTCTAACAGTTCGCACAGGAGGGTAAAAATAACTATTACTCAAATTGACATCCACAACGTAATTCCCAATATCTTGGTTCACCAAAACATCATAATAGACAATCAATTCATAACTCATCCCAGGATCTAAACTTAAACTTGCATTAGAATAACTAATCATCAAACTACCATTTCCGCTTTGTGCCACATCTAAAACAATAGGAATCTCCCCATCATTCGTAACATTAATTCGACCAAACTCACCGGACTCATTTACATTAACCGTCCCACTAATCAGGATGGGATCAATACTCCACTCCTTATTCGTAATCTTAATCTGCGTACTATTAGAAACACTATCCATAGTCCCGTCAGCATTTGTCCAGTTAGAGTTCAAAGAAACAAAATAAGTTCCCGCAGGCGTAGCCGGCAAAGCAGTCAATCTAAAAATCTTAGAACAACTTCCGCTAACATTAATCTCATCAACCTTCCCACAATTCTGATTCAAGACATCACTAACAAAATTAGCGTTAGGCATAATAATAGAACTTACCAAATTATAAGCACCACCTTCTCCTAAATTATCAAAACTAACATTCAAGTCATAACTAGAATTATCAAAATAACTAACATCTGAGAGCTCAATAAAATCAGGCTCACCTCTAACATCCCCGTCAGTCTTTCCAATAATCCGATAATCAAGCGTCCACGAAAATAAATTATTATTAGAAGTATCTTTAGCAAACGCGTATACCGACCGGTCACCAACTAAAACATGAGTGTGATTATACTGATAAATATCCTGACCAACTGGAGTCATAACTTCACATCCACCAAATCCACCAGCAAATTCCATAACATCCCCAGCATCATCACAAACCCAAACATTCGAAAGCCCAATATTATCCGTCACATTAACAGTGAAGGTAACAACTTCATTATTCACATCAGCAATTCCAACAGTCGACGGCGTGTCAACTCTAAAATCATGAACAACAGGGCGAACATCATCTAAAACGCTAAAGCTCATTGTAGTGTTCTGCTGAATAGGGCTAGAACCAGTTTCGGCATCAACTACAAAGTTGCCCGAATGAATCGTAGGAAATTTATTCAAAGGAACATCATAATTAATAACTAAAACTCTAGCACTCTGTTTCGGAGCAACAACAAAATCTTCAAAGCTTAACATATCAAAAATTCCAGCATGTGCACTCATATTAAAAACAAGAGGGACATTCCCAGTATTATTCAAAGTAATATTAGAATGCCATCCAGTTCGGTTAACATAAACAGTCCTCTGCACAACATTACTAATATCCCTCGACCAAGTCTTATTCGTAGGGACAATAACTTCAATAGTCAGATTATCCCAGCAATAATCAAAATAACAAGAAGTCCCACTAGCATTAACAAATATTACACCATAATAAACACCAGGGTCATATCCAATAGGAACATCAACTCTGACCTCAACATTTTGAACTCCACCAGGAATCATCGAAAAATCATCCACATCATAACTCACACCAAAGTCCGAACAAACAACGCCACCAGAACAATTCGCAACAATATTATCCAAATTATCATTACCCAAAGACTCAACTGTATAGGAAACTAAATTAAAATTATTATGCAAAACAGTTGTACTAATTTGACTCTCAAGCAAATGCAAAATCGCATTACTAGTAACAGTCACCGTCGTATTGTCCGCCCTAAATGAATAACTTAGATCAGGATTTGTCCAACTGCAATTAATCAAAACATCATACGCGCCAGGTGCTTCCTTTTCAGGCGTAGTCACATTGAAAACTCTTACGCAACTTCCACCGCTTCCAATATCTCCGCAAGAGTAAGGAAACACTTCGCTAACAACCCAACCGCTAGGTAGCCCAATTTCCATTCCAGAAGAATAAGCCGTAGCTCGTCCAATATTTGAACAAGTCACATTCATCCTAAAACTAGAATTAGTCGTCTGCGAAATGTCCTCAACAAAAACAACCCCAGGAAGCATCAGCGTAGAAACTTCAGTCAAGGCAATCGCCTCAAAATCCATAAGAGAACTCGTGCCTAAATTTCCAGAAGTATCATTAACATTAAAAGTCACATTATAAAATCCACCCAAGTCAGGACTATAACTCACATTGTAAATCCGCCCATAAAGCAAAGGGTATCCTTCATCAATCAAATACCTTTCAACGACAATCTCATTTAAGCCCAAATTAAACACAGACAAATCTGGCTTAACAATTTCAACCCAAGCCACACTAACATTAACTTCATCACTAACATTCATGCTCATCGCCAAATTCTGATGCGTCTCCAAAACAGTCGGAACAATGTCAACTTCTCTCAAAATAGGCGCCCTTGTATCAAGCACCCGAATCAACGCATTACTTTCAGCGACACTTTCATTGTAAAACAAAACCGAATCATCCGAAATTAGACATCTCATCAAATAACTATTCAATTCAAAAGGATTCCAAATTAAACTCGTTTCGCCATTAACATTCGTACTATTCGTTCCAATTAAACTATCATTATAATAAAATCCAATATTATAATCTTCAATTCCACTCGTCAAATTCGAATCATTGACAATACATCTAAGTATTCTAGAATCTCCATAAATATAATCTCCCGCGACAGGTTCAACCAAACTAACATCCGAGTAACCATAAATAACGCTATCCACAACATCAGAATCCGAATCAAACCAAGTCCGACTAACATTAACAAACAAGGCATCGCCTCCCAATTTATAATTCAAAGGAATTTGCCAAGGAATAGAACTAGCCCAAGAAGATGTCGCACTAATTACATCTCCAACATTATTTGTCCAATTAACTAATGGTGCAGCTCCGAATTGATTGTTATTCTCATCTCTAACAATCCAATTCAAGTTCAAAACATCTCCCTTGTGATAAACTCCGTCCACAGGCGAGCTCAAAACCAAATTCAATTTACCACGAACGATAATCGGAACATAAACAACATCGGCTGGGTTATACGCAACTTTCGTAGCGCCAACCTCAATAGAATAGTTCCCAGGGTTAAGTGTCTGAACCGGATTCCAAATAATTGTACAATAACCATTAGCATCAGACTGACAAGTTAAATCTCCTTCGGGTGTAAGCACATGAGCAGTCGCGTCCGCAATCGGGCCAATCGCAGACTCACTCAAACGAATAGTAAAATTAACAGCAGCAATGCCCTCACTATCCCGGCGATAAATCTCATATTCATCAACATACAACTCCATCACATTCAACTTCGCCTCAATCTCAATCAAAGAACTTCTCTCTAAAATCACAGCGTCATAATAAAGCGTCCCATTATTTTTAATCCTACAATCAATATCAAAGAATCCAGGCTCTTCGTACAAACTGTCCCACATCCAATTCGCGATACCATTTGCATTAGTCGCAACACTCGCCTCTAAGGTATCTTCTTTGTAAAACTCAACAATATAATTTTCAATAGGCAAAGTAGTATTATAATCACGAACAGTACAATTAATATTTAACTTCTCTCCCTTTAAATGTGTCTCACTAGGAACAGAAATATTATCAACGCGACTCCAGCCATAAGTGTAAAGATTAACTAAATCCAAATCATTATCATAATAAGAACCACTAGCTTCAGCTTTAATATTTCCAAACCCAAGCGTCCGATTAAAAGGCACATCATAAATTCCAGATTGCGTCGCAACAATTGTCGCATTAGTTTCATTTGTCCAATTCACAGCATAGATATTAGTCGGAGGAACAGAACAATAATCAGAAACAACCGAAGCAACAGCAACGTCATCAGTTCTATGCACAGCCGCATTGTTCAATGGACTACTAATCGTCAAATTAAGTCTATCCCAAATCGTAACATTGCTTTCATCATTATCAATAATCGTATCATAATAAAATCCACTCGACGATTCAATCGAAACATTAACGTCATGCACACCAACATCATAAGAACAAACTGGATTAAACACAAAACTACAAATTCCAGCACCATCAGAAAGACTCCATCCAACTTTAACATCATCAACCCACCAAGAGCAATTATACCCAATCAAATTAGTTGTATTAACATCTCGAACATTAGCCTGATACTCTCTAGTGTTCCCTCGATAAACAATACCAGGCAAACTTACAATTTCAACAACACTTCCTCCAAAAATCCTAATCCCAATCAAATCGGTCCCATTATCATAATACAATTTCCCAGCAGATAAATTAACATTAAAGTCTCCAATCCCATGACTAATCGGAATATTCCAAGTCACATTCTGCAAGTCACCTAAATTATTCGAAGTCTGAATAACTTCCCAATCATAATAATCTCCATTCAAAACTAATCCATTTTCATCTCTCATATCCGATTCAAAATCCGCTTCGTCTCCTCGATAAAACTTAGTATAATTAGCAGGCAATGTAATATTAGGGAACAAAACACCACGAATAATCAACGAATCAAAAGCAGACCCATTCCAATAATAAATCTTACTCACATTAACATAAGCCGAATAATTTCCAGGCAACTTATCCCCAGCAGAATTAAATGTCCAATTCAAATAACCAAGCCCATCTCCTGTCCCAAAACTATTCACATCATCAACATCAAACCTAAAATTAACACTACCAACCGCCAGCCCATTCTCATCGACTACAGAACCAATTAAAACAGATTCATGAGGGTTATAAGAATCACTTCGATAAATATTATACTCGCTCAAAGAAAGTTCTGGAACAAGAGAACCATAAACATCACTACTAGAATTTACAATAGACAAAATATAATCATGATAATAAACAACATCTCGGGCATTGGCATAAACAGTATAAGGTCCAACACCAAGAGAGTCTGAAGGGTTCCATGTGCCAAAATAATTTCCATTCACACCACTTAAATCCTCATTAACAAAACCAACACCATTAACATAAAACGAAACATTAGCATTATTAATATCGCCACCTAAATCATCGACGACCGAAGCATTAACATCCAAAGTCAAACCATGTCCCATATCAAATCGTCTATCAACATTAGCCTCCGAGTTCACATCATCAATTAATAATCTACCATAGACATCAACGTTTGCATTCCCACCAGAATAATTAATAGAGTAAATAGAATGTGCTGTAATATTAACATGATAAGTCCCAACACTGGCAGAGTCAATAGGATTCCAATCAAACACAGCAACACCACTGTTATTAGTCGTAGCAACTCCTACAATAGAATTATTAACAAGGAAGTAAACAGTCGCATTAGGCTTAACCCCACCTTCGTCACTTATCGTAGCAACAAACCGAGCAGTTTCATTATATTCCCAATTCCCTCCTCTGTCAACCGCAGCACTCGAAGTCAAGCCAGTAACATTCAAAATTCCAGCAACATCAAAATAAATTCTAGGCAATTCAGTAGATTTATAAAAAGTTTGCGAAACACTAGAAATCAAACCCCAATGTCCCTCAGGGTCGCTACCAATAATGTCATACTCACCTTCCCAAAGCCCCGAACCAGCATTGTAAGAAGTCGTCGGAAACGAATGACTAGCGTCATGCTTCGTAATATCATTAACAGTCGTAGCAATTCCAATTACATTTCCAATTTCATCCGTAACATTATACTTAATCGAAATAATATCGCTAGTAGTAAAGTCACTATTATTCGAAGGCTCAACCGAAATCATTTGAAGACATCCCATCACATCAATTGTTTGCATTCCCCATGAACCCGAAAAATTCCCACTACCATGGAAAGGTTCCAACTCCAAAGCCTCAGCGTCCCAGTCATAACTTCCAACATCAAGCGTGTCCATAGGATTAACGACACAATCATAATATCCATCTCCATTATCAACCGCAACACAATCTCCAGCCGAGCTATGGAATAAAACAGTCGCACCCGAAGCTGGATTAGGCAAAATCAAATCATCTTCTAAATAAATCCTCAAAGTCAAATTATCAGGCGATGAACAAGTAGACCTATAAACATCTTCACCATTCGCCGGACTCGATGGCTGAATAAAAGATCTGTCCCAAACAACAAACTGTTTAGTAATATTAACAGCCCCATGCCAAAACCCACCAGAAGCATAATCAAGCCCACTCGTAACAAGAACAGTCGCATTAATCAAATCTCCAGCTACATTATCCAAAGGACTCCAATCTCCAATTTTCAAACTCGCATTCTCATTAGTATATCCACCACTCGGTTCACTATAATTATTCTTATTCACAACGTTACCCAAATTATCAATAACAACTAAACTCCCATCACTATAATCAACTGCAGGCTGTCTTCCAGTCGAACCGCAAGGGATTGTAGTAGGAGCAAAATTATCAACACAGGTTCCCGCAGGTTCCCAGCCAATATCAGCAATCGCAAGCAAATAACCATAGACAGAATAACTCTTAGTCTTGGAGAACACGCCCTCATAATTACCAATCCCACTAAATGTAACCCCAGGAGAAATACTAGTCCCCGCACCATTCGTTGTAGCATCGTGGTCCCCAATTTCCAAGATAGAATAATCAACTCCTTCCGTCAAAACATTTCCATTAGAATCATTTACGATATAAGTTACTCCAACAAGAGGCCCACCTTCAGGCCCACCCACATAATTATCAATATAATTTCCAACAGGAGTCCAATTGGCAATAGAAGCCGATGATGAGATAATTCCCTTAATAGAAAAATCTTCAGAAACAAAATGATAGCCCTCATAATCGATTTTACTCAAATTAATAATCAAAAAGTCGTCATTCGCAGTCAACGGGTTATCATCGGGAATATTGTAAGAACCATTAAAACTATTCCCAATCAAAACTCCTCGCCAATAAACATCAATACTACTTCCCGGAACAGGCGTTTGAGTTTCATCTCGAACATTCATAACACTCCAATTAAGAAGAGAGGGAGAAGTCCCGCCACTAACTCGAGTCAAGGGACCAGGTACAATAGGCGTCAAAACAATATCGGCAAATAAGCCAGCAATTAAAGTAACATTAATAAAACTGTTAGAAACACTAGCGTTATAATACAAACTCGCATTATCTCGAATCCTACATCTAACCTCATGAGTTCCAGAATCAAACATAGTATTATTCCAAGTATAATTAAATATTCCAAGTCCGTTAGTAGTCCCGTTAACAATGCTTAACCCATCAGCCAAAAATTCGACAGGATAGTTAAAAATTCCTCCACCAAAACTATCTGTAACATTACAGCTAATATCAAGAGTCCCACGGAAATATTCAGTCTTGTTAATGGGAAACGTCATGTTAACTTTTGAATAACCCCAAATTTCAAAACCAGTAGTTATTGCAGCCGAATCATAATAACTTAAATTAGTAGAGGCATTCAAAATATGCGGACCCAAGCTATAATTAGTCGGAATCTTCCAGTTAGTCTTTTCGCCAATTGCAATTTCAAACGAATCAACATCCCAATAAATAGAAGCGCCAGAATCCGCACAATCATAACTAACCGTTGAATTTAATGTAACATTATCATCCTTATGAAAAATCTTGTTAACAGGATAATCAATATTAATCCCGAGTGCACCCCGCACAACAACATTATACTGAGGAGACTCATCTGGTTTATACTCAAAACTTCCAGTGTAATTCCCAATCCAATCATGCTCGCCAACTTCCGTTAAACAATTAGGGTCCCAATCATAAGAAACATTTCCATCAACATTAGTCAACCCAGTATTCACCTTATTCCAATCCGAATTATAATAAACCATAAAATCCATATTCTCATTTCCAATATACACCGACCTATCCAAATCTTCAAGTCGAACACCAAGCGTAGTGGTATTCGTGCCGACTCTGGACACAACAGAATTATCTCCAATTAAATGAATAACTCGGGACTCATCTTCCTCAATTGTCCCATTTACCAAAATCCCAAGTTGGTCCGTAGTATTCACTTCATTGAAACTATCATTTAATTGGAATTTGTAAAAATAAAGCCCAATGTCATCGGAAGTATAATCATCGACCGTAAGTTCACAAAGATAAGGAGCAGTCGAAGTCATAATTTTTCTCTTAACCCAAACTCCAGTCGTGTTAACCCAAAGCGTGCAGCTAACATCATCAACCTCAGCATCACTAATGTTTACAGCATAGTCAAACGATTCACCCCATCCTCCATAAAGCGGGAAACTAACCAATCCGACCGCTACAGGATCTTGATTGTTCAAGAAGAAGACGTCCTTATAGTAGGTCGAATTGGTATTATAGCTCACCGCGCTAGAATTTATTCGAACACTATAAGTTCCCTCATCAACAACCGAAGAATCCCATCCGCAACTATAATTTCCATCTCCTTCATTATTCACGCCTAAGCAAGCATATGAATTATTAAGCGAATCCAAAACTTCCATAGTCAAACTCCCACTCGTAACAAAATCCCCACACTCACTTCGCAAATTCCCACGAAGCAAAACATTATCAGACACATTAAAATTGACAACAGGACCAGTCAACAAATCCGCAAGCCAACCAGTAACACTAAAAGACCGAACGCTAGAATTCTTGCTCTGATAAGAGAAGTCACTAAAACTTCCACCAACCCAATTATGACCCCCAACAGCATAAGAACAATTAGGCGAGATAGAGTGTCTCAAATTCCCACTACTGTCCGTCACATTTGAATAACTAAAAACATCGTCATAAATCTTCCCGTTCACTCCACTTTCAACATAAACACTTCTATCGCTATCTCGAACACGAACTCCCAAAACTCCAGAATCCAAATTCCTATCCAGCACCAAGTCATGCCCTTCCAAATATTCAATTGTCACATTATCCTTTTCAATAGTATAACTTCTCCCACTAGTTTGTGCCATGCCTCGATGATAATCTGTCACATTCAATTTCCAATATCTCGTTCCAACTAAGCTTTTATTATGAACATTGCAAATCATCGGACCAGTAGCATGTTCAGTTGTAACAGAACAATTAGCAGAATTCACATAAAAATTCTTTACAAAATATCCCCCGCTAGAAGGAGTATAATTCTGAACAATAAGTTTTTCCCAACTAACATTATTTTGGCTTTCCCAAAGAGTAATCGTCATCAATTCCCAATCTGGCTCTCTCGCCTGAAAGTTAAAAGTAAATGTTTCACCCCAACCAGCACTTAATGGCGTAACAGATTCAAACCTCAAGCCAGGTGCCTGCGAAACACTAAAGTTATCCAAACCAATATTCGTGAATCCACTAAAGTCAAAACCTTCAACACTAATATTCCAATTCCCAGATTCTGTAAGGAACGCAGAAGACATATTAAACTCATAAATGCATCCACCAACAAATGGCTGCACGCAACTCATCAACTGCCCATTAAGCGGAGTCCAAGTCGGAGCAGTCACAGTCAACCTAGCGCCACCAATATTGCCATCGGGGTCACTAACATTTGCCCGAATCATAACAGTCTCTCCAAATAAAAACTGCGTCTCCAAAGTTCCATTCAAATAAGTGTTAACCCAATTCACACTCGGAGTCGGGTTGATATAACTAAACGAAGTCTGATTAGTATTATTGAAAAAATAATTTTTACTAGTCAACAAATTTACAACATAAGTTCCATTCGGCACCCAAGCCCCAATAATATCTCCAATATAATTTCCTCCGACAACACTTCTAGACCTATTCAAAAAACTAGTCTGCGTCCCATTGGGATAATTAATTCTAAGCTCAACATCAGCATCGCTAACACCAGCAAAACAATCATAAACATTACCCGAAGCTCGAACAACTTCATCGAAATGCACATTTACAGTTTTATTCAAATTCAAAGTAACGTTCAAATAATCCCTAACAATAACATTAAACACATCGCTCTCATCGTCAGCATAATCACTATCACTAATATTAGCCTTCCAATTTCGAACACCTACATCTACCGAACAATTCGTAACCCAAGTCACGCCGGAATTCCCAGAACCATCTGTCACATCGCTTCCCAAATTTCTCCAAGAATTATTATAATATCCCCAAAAATCAACAACCTCTCCACTCAAATAAAGATTCCTATCAACATCAAAAAGCCTAGTCTCAAGCAACATACTCTGACTCCTATTAACATCAGAATTATTCCCAGATAAATAGTCAATTCTAACATCATCTTTCAAGACATTAACGAAGTCACTAATATTATCAAGTCCCAAATTCAAATCATCAGCTCTAAACTGATAATATCCAACCCCAATATAAGAAGGCAACCAACTTCTACTAAACAAAATCTCATCCCCAGCACAAGGACAATTCATATCAGTCTGATTCTGCAAAACCCAACTAGCATTATCACTAGAAAACCAAAGCGTTACATTAACATTCTCAGGATTAGGGTCACTCAACTGAACACTAAAATTCCAAGCCTCACCCCATCCCCCATCATCTTCAAACAAAGAACCAATACTAGTCAAAACAGGAGCAACCGTTAAAACCTCAAACTCGTCCAAGAACAAATCACTATCACTATAATAATATTGTTTCGAACTATTAATCCGCACATCATAATAACTCAAATCCAAATCAAATGGAACCACATAATCACAATTATAAAATCCATTCCCCTCATCAACAACATCCCCAACCGCACAAACATTTGTAGCAACACCCAAGCTAGAAATTATCTCAACATTATTACTAACTCCAACAACATTCTCCCCAGCGTCCCCTGTAACATTCCACCTAAAATTAACACTATCCCCAAACCTATACTTCTGTGTTCCATTAGGAATCTGTAAAGAACTAGTCATCTCTCCCACCAAAGTTAGCAAAGCATTAGAAGAATTAAAATCATTATAATTCAAGTCTCCAAAAACCCCACCACTAAAATTCTGAGGACCAACAGTATAATTAGAATCAGGATTAAAATTGTAAGAGCAAACATTTCCGGTAGTCAACCCAGAATGCCCACCATCCATATTCACTCCATTAGTTGTAACCCAAATCGAACAAGCAGTCGCTTCACTCACAACCCGACCATTATCACTATCACTAATGCTAACCTCCAAAGAAGCAGAAGCGCTCCCATTCCTATCCAAACTAATTCCAGCTCCAGCACTTGCAACACTAAAACTATCATCCTTCAAAACAGAAACAGCAGTTGAAATATTCCCAATTCCCAAATTCAAATCATCAGCCCTAAACTGAAAATAACTCATCCCAATATAACTCGTCAACCAACCCTCACCTCGAGCAAACCTAATATCAGAATTAGCACAAGGACAAGCCAACTCACTAGAATTCTGCAAAACCCAACTAGCATTATCACTAGAAAACCATAGCGTTACATTAACATTTTCAGGATTAGGGTCACTCAATTGAACACTAAAATTCCAAGCCTCACCCCAACCTCCATCATCTTCAAACACAGAACCAATACTAGTCAAAACAGGAGCAACCGTTAAAACCTCAAACTCGTCCAAGAACAAATCACTATCGCTATAATAATATTGTTTAGAACTATTAATCCGCACATCATAATCATCCAAAACCAAATCAAATGGAACCACATAATCACAATTATAAAATCCATTCCCTTCATCAACAACATCCCCAACCGCACAAACATTTGTAGCAACACCCAAGCTAGAAATTATCTCAACATTATTACTAACCCCAACAACATTCTCCCCAGCGTCCCCACTAACATTCCACCTAAAATTAACACTATCCCCAAACCTATACTTCTGTGTTCCATTAGGAATCTGTAAAGAACTAGTCATCTCTCCCACCAAAGTCAAATTCTCAATACTGGAATTAAAATCATTGTATCCGACATCCCCAAACGAACCGCCTTTCCAATTCTGAATCCCCACAGAATAACTAGAATCAGGATTAAAATTGTAAGAGCAAACATTTCCAGTCGTAACGCCGTCAACTCTTGAAGCATAATTAATCCCATTAGTCGTAACCCAACTAGCGCAATTCGTAGAATCCGCAACAGCTAAACCATTGTCAACATCACTAATCGTAGTCTCAAGCAAAACCGAAGCACTCCCATTCCTATCTAAAACCGCGCCCATTCCAGCACTCGCAACAACCGAAACGTCATCCCGTAAAACACTAACGGCCGTTGAAACATTATCTAGTCCAGAAACATAATCATCTGCCCTAAACAAAAAGTAAGAAGTCCCAACATAACTCTCATCCCAACTATTATCCCGCACAAATCCAGCCCCAACATTAACACAAGGGCAAACCAAATCACTAGAATTCTGCAAAACCCAACTAGCATTATCACTAGAAAACCAAAGCGTTACATTAACATTTTGACTATCAGGTTCAGTTAGCTCAATCGAAAAATTCCAAGCCTCCCCCCATCCGCCATCTCCATCAAACGCATAACTCGCATCAGAAAGAACAGGAATACTATTCAAAACAGAAAACCTATCCAAAAACAAATCACTAGAATCATAATAATACAATTCACTCCCATTAATCCTAACATCATAATTTCCGAAAACAACCCCAGTCGGAATAACATAAGAACAATTGTACCAACCATTCCCCTCGTCATTAACAACTCCAAATCCACAAGCGCTAATTACTCCACCAATCGAATCCACAATCTCAACAGACAAATCATCCAAACCACTAACCATTTCCCCAGCATCCCCACTAACATTCCATCTAAAAGAAACAGAATCCCCAACATAATATTCTTGCGAACCACTAGGTAAACTCAATGCAGAATTCATCTTACCAATCAAAGTCAAATTAAAAACACTAGAGTTCAAATTATTATAATCGCTATCCCCAAACGAACCGCTTTCCCAACTCTGAATTCCAACAGAATAACTAGAATTAGGGGCAAAGTTATAAGCACAATTCCCAGAGCTAGTCACTCCATCAACTCGTGGAGCATAAGCAATGCCATTGGTCGTAACCCAACTAGCACAACTAGTCCCATCACTAACAAATCCGAAAGCATCACTATCGTTAATTAAAACTTCTAAAGAATAAGTCGCACTCCCATTTCTATCAATTGTAACCCCATCCCCCTGAACAAGAGAAACCAAAACATCATCTTTCAAAACAGGAGCCAAAGCAGAAATGTTACTCAAGCCCAAATGATAATCATTCGCCTTAAACAAAAAGTAAGAATTCCCAATATAATTAGTCAACCAACTCCGTCCAAACTTAACTTCACTATTTACACATGGGCAACTTATATTAGTCGTATTCTGCAAAACCCAACTAGAATTATCCGTAGAGAAATACAGCGATACATTAACATCGCCAACATTAGAATCACTTAAGCTAGCAGAAAAATTCCAATCCTCACCCCATCCACCATCATCTTCAAAAACGCTAGAAGCACTAGCCAAATCTGGAACATCTGTAATAACTTCAAATTGATTAAAGAACAAATCACTAGAATCGTAATAGTTAGTCTCACTAGCATTAACCCGAACATCGTAAAATTCTGAAGACAAAGAAAGCGGAACAACATAAGAACAACTATACACTCCAAGTCCTTCGTTTATCACGTCCCCAAAATTACAAACAGTCAAAGCACTTCCAGCACCATCAATAATTTCAACACTAAAATCATTCGCGGAAGAAATAACCTCCCCAGCATCCCCACTAACATTCCATCTAAACAATACACTTTCGGTAGCCTGATAACTCTGCGTCCCGCTAGGCAAAATCAAAGAACTAGACAAACTTCCAACAACGTCCAAAGTTCCGACACTAGAATTTGAATCCTTGTAAATAGAATCCCCACTCGCCCCAAAAACCCAATTCTGAATTCCAACATCATAATTATTATCTGGGTCAAAATTATACGAACAAATATCCCCTTCACTTATGTTCCCCATTCCAGCACCATAACTAACTCCATCTGTACTAACCCAGAGCAAACAAGAAACTCCACTGCTAGCTCCAACACCACGGTCACTATCTGTTATACTAACTTGATGCAAAGAAGAAAGACTCCCAGCTCTTCCAACACTTGCTCCGTCACCAATCAAAATTCCAACTGAAATATCATCTTTATCTACAATTTCATTAGAACTAGCATTATCTTCTCTAGCTCGATTATTAACTCTAAATTGATAATATCCAGTTCCAATATAACTTTCATTCCATCCTTGAACTCTCTCAAAAAGAACAGGGGCGTCAACACAAGGACAAGCAACATTTTCCGAGCTCTGAAAATTCCAACTCAAATTATCGCTAGAGAAATATAAGTCAATTCCAGTAGAACCTAAATTCAAATCATTCAAACTAGCAGAAAAATTCCAAGCCTCACCCCAACCTCCATCTTGAACATAAGAAGAAATGGCATTAGAAATCCGAGTTTCATCAAGTGAAATAATACGAGTCCCAGTAGAGCCAATTTTGCCGACTTCATCAACAACACTAACATTATAATAATAAACTTCATCAGGTAAACCAGTCCAATTAATATTTCTTTCACCAGCAACTAAAGTAGTAGAGTTAACCAACCCAGAAGAGTCATACAGTCTAAAAGTAATATTAGCCTCATTTGCCTCAGCTACTGTAATGTCGACATAAACAAAATCTCGATAAAATTCTAACCCGTCCCCCGCGGTCCCGACATCAAAGTCCACCACAGGGTCCAAATTATCAAGAGTAATCTTCCGGGTAGAACTAGATCCAATCTTTCCAACCCTATCAACAACACTCATATTGTAATAATACTCTCCGTCCCCAAGCCCAAGCCAATTAGCATTCCGACTTCCATCCGTATAAGTTGTAGAATTAACAAGCCCCCCAGAATCATACAAATTAAAACTAATATTAATTTCGTTAATTTCAGTCACAACAGCATCAACATAAACAGAGGTCCCAGTAATATAAGAATTATTTTCAGAAGTCCCAGTATCAAAGTCCACCACAGGAACAATATTATCCAAAGTCAAAGTTCTAGTAGCAGTAGAAGCCGATAGCGAAACCTTGTCAACAACACTAACATTATAATAATAAACATCATCCCCAAGCCCAACCCAATTAATTGAACGAGTCCCATCGCTAAATGTAGTAGAATTAACAAGCCCCCCAGAATCATACAAATTAAAACTAACATTAGCAAAATTAGTTTCAGTTATAACTACATCAGCATAAATACTAGAATTAGAAGAATAAGACAAATCAGCCAAAGTCCCAGCATCAAAATCAATAACTGGACCTACATTATCTAAAGTAATAGCCCGAGTGGCAGTAGATGCACTCTGATAAGCCTTGTCATTAACAGTCACATTATAGTAATATTCCCCATCGGCCAATCCAACCCAACTAATTTCCCTAGTAGAACCAGTAAAGTTTGTACTATTAACCAATCCAGAAGAATTATACAAATCAAAAACTATCTCTTGCAAATTTATCTCAACAACACTTGTATTTACATAAATAGAATTTCCAGTTATGTAAGAATTATTATTTTCAGTAGCTGGGATATAGTCAACAGTCGGAACCTCCTGATCTAAAGTAATCAGCCGAGTTTCCGAATTTCCAAAATTCCCACCCAAATCAAAAACAGTCACGTTGTAATAATATTCTCCAGCTCCAAGCCCAACCCAATTAATGCTCCGGGTAGAATCGCTATAAGTTGTCTGTCGAACAATCCCAGAATTATTATGTAGATAAAAAGTAATATTTTTGAAATTAACCTCATTAACATTCGTATTCACATAAATAGAATTGCCACTCACATAAGCACCATCATCTTCAGTCGCAATAATAAGATTGACCACGGGGTCAACTTCATCAACGGTTAAAACAAATTCACTAGTATTGTACTCATTCCCAACAGAATCTTCAACAGTATAAAACCAATAAAAAACATCAGCATAAGGCAAGGTGTAAATTAGCCCAATAGTTGCAGATGCAATCCCAGTTAAAGATGTAAACTGACTATAAATTAAATCTCTAGTAGAATTCAAAATATTCAAAGTAGCTCCTCCAAGTTCAACGCCATCACTTACCGATGCCGTAAAATTGTGTGACCTCGTATTAAATTGAGACTGATTGGCAGGGTCAATCAAATTCCCACTAGGTGTTGAAACATCAATTTCTATACTTCTAGTAGCAGAGGCTGAAAATCTATTAACCTTGTCATAAACACTAATATTATAATAATATGTCCCAGAAGTTAAGCCCGGCCAATTAACATTCCGAGTCGAATCACTAAATGAATCACGCCTCACGAATCCATTAGAGTCATATAAATTAAAACTAATATTCTTAAAATTATTTTCAGTCACAATTGCATCAACATATATCCAATTATTTCCACTAACAACACCATCTCCTAAGGTTCCGCTATCGAAATCAACAATTGGTGCAGTTAAATCAATTGCAAATGTCCTGTTAGCAACGCCAAAACTATCATATGATAAACTATCATTGCATCCAATATTCCAATCATAAGCTCCTTCCGAAGAAACGGTCTTCGTAAAATTTCCATTATTCTTAGCCGCAACTACAGTAAAGTTAACATCATCATTATCAAAATAATTCCCCTGATTAACACAAAAAGTAGTTGCCCAATCAGGGTCGTTATCATATCCAATACTGCATCTAATCCAATGAGTTCCAATGACATTATCTACCTGAAATGACCGAGTCAAATTGTAATTTGCAGCGCTAGGAGCAGTGCCAGAATAAATAGTCTTCCATCCAGTTCCATTGTAATAAAAAACATAAACTTCATTGGTTGTTCCATAAGGATCAATATAACAAGTGATATCCAAATACTGGCCAACCGCAGCTTTAGTCGCAGAAAGCCACATACTATGAATAGATTCATCGGCACTAGTCCCTTGTGTAGTGCAACTATTCCAAGTATTGTCCCCTTCAGCAGAAGCAGGTTTTCTTGAACAATCAAATCCCCAAGTATCAACACAAGTCCGAACAGTTGAATTTCCAACCCTAAAAGAAAAATCGATTTGGTCTCGCGCCCAAGTCCCACCAAAATCCCCCCATAATGAACAAGACCTAACTCCATCAGGATCCGTAGCACTAAAATTAAAAAAAACATCAGTAGCAACATCATAATAAGTATCATTAGCAATCAAGTCCAGAACAACAATTGGTCCCTTGGTGGAAATTAAAAATGAGACCTTAGCATGAGCCAAATTCCCATAGGTATCATTAGCATAAAAATTCAAATCATGAGCTCCGTCAGAAGCATTAAATGTAGTCGCAGCCCCACAAGTTATTGTCCGATTCACGCCATCATCCAAATTCCACCAACAAGAATGAGTTCCAATATAATCAGTTACGGTATGAGTCAAGGGAATGCTTGTATTAATCCCATAAGGTTTAGCCAATGGACTAATAATGGTAATAACTGGACCCTGCGTATCCAAATTTATCTCTCGAGTGAGATTAGTCCCAAAATTATCTACCAAATCGTAAGACGTTACATTATAATAATACTTCTCAGAACCAAGTCCAGTCCAATTAATACTTCGAGTCGCATCAGTATAAGTTGTCTCATTAATCAAAGTCCCTCCAGCATTATACAATCTAAAAGTTGCATTTTTAAAATTCGTCTCTGTAATATTAACCGCAACGTAAACCCAATTTTTACTCACATTAGATCCATTAGCTAAGGTAGCACCAACATAAGTCACAACAGGATTTGTCGCATCACATTCCACCGAAACACCAGAAACCAATTTAGATGTGGTATCAGGGATGGCATTATCATTTATGGCCGATATATTTTGGAAATCAACTGCAGAATTACTAGTCAAACACTGCCAATCATAATACCAAGAATTCAAAGCACCATGAGTAAAGGGATTACTAACTCCCTCAATTATACCAGTAGCATTCACAACATTATACAAAGAATCTACAATATTGACAGAAAACCTAGCGTAATCATTCGTTCCGATTAATGTCGCATTGACAGTCTCATTCGAAAAAGTAGGTCCAAGCGAAATTGTATAATTAACAGACAAATAAACATAATCAAGAACAACTGGTTCAGGAGTTGCAGTATCACCATTTCGGATATATAGCCAAGTACCATTTTCCAATTGCGCAATCGTCAAAGCACTGCAATTAAGAGAATTCCTAGTCTCAGAAATATCTTCTGGAGCAGGATTAGTTTCACAAATTGTCGCTCCATCTCTAGTGTCAGTAAGTTTAATATTCCATGTCCCAGATAATGTCGCCGAAGAATCGTAGTATAAAATTGCCGAGTTAATTAATGTCACTCCAGCAATTGTCTGAAAGGGGGCATCTATAATCGCATTCTTTATCAAAGAGTAGCTAGTACCAGCATCAGCCGTAATTGCTGACAAACATGTAGCGTCCACAAGATCATTAACATAACAAGCCGTCACAACTAAACCAGTCACCGGATCCACAATATAATCAAATTCAACAGAACCGCCAACAATTTTCAAATCAAAAACATCTTCTTCTCCGATAAGCTCACTCAAAAAAACCTTGTTCTCTCCCTCAACCAAATCAACAAAACGCGCAACAACAAGACTCCCATCTTTAGCATAAACTTCAATTTCAGGATTTCCACTGACAACTCTAGGATAAAGTGTAATATCCCTACTATTATCCAGAGGAATCTCAAACGTAACCCGAACAAATTCCCCATCTCCAATCGCCTCACTCCAAACCTCATCTAAAGTCTTAACCTTTTCATAAATATCCGAAACAAAATTCCGACTAGAATCCAAATGCTCAGCTTTCGTAATATAAATTATCTCATAAGTCTGGCTAGATAAGTGCAAAACATTCCACTCAACATAATCAATAAATCCATCCCCATCCAAATCCGAAACATTAGAGTCAACATAACTCCTATTTTCAACCCAGTAAACCCTTATCCTATTAATATCATCAACAGGCACAACATCATCAAGTTCAGAATATGCCAAAACATCACTGTATAGAAACTCATCATCAGCAGAAACAATAACACGTTTCCCACTCACAGTTCCAACCTCAGTCTTAGTAGGCCCAGGCGTATAATACTCAACCGCAACTTCAGTTTCATTATCAACAACAAATTCGCTCAAATCAACCTCTTTAGAATTATCAAGCTTCTTAACTTTCTCCTTAAACGCTTCTTCCCTCACAACTTGTCCCGTAATCCTAAACCCAGTCAACCATTTCCAAAACTTCGTAACAATACCTTCTCTTTTAGAAACATCCAAAGCAACCTCTCCAGTTAATCCCCGAATAATCTCCTCCGGTCCAGCATCCCGCACAATCTCATCATATTGCACAATCTCATCCACTACTTCATCAATCTCATCCCCAATTAAGACAGAAATATTTTCGCTCTTCAGTGGCAGAGAAACGCTAGCAGTTCCATTCTCAAACTCCGAAACATTAACTTTTCGCACCCATCTAACTGGTTTTCCAACAATAATCTTCGCCCTAACAAATTCTCCAAACTCAAGACTAACATTCTGAATCAAACTCTCATTCAAAATCTCCGTAATATTCTCAACCAAACTCTCATTCAACACCTCCGTAACATTCTGAATCAAACTCTCATTCAAAATCTCCGTAACATTCTGAATCAAACTCTCATTCAAAATCTCCGTAACATTCTCTTCTATTGTAACATTTTCGAGGATACTTACGTTCTGAATAGTTTCACTAATGTCTTCAGTTAAATTATCATCCGAAACTTTGAGCTCAGAAACAACCACAACCTCCTCACTAACAACCTCCTCACTAACAACCTCCTCACTAACAACCTCCTCACTAACAACCTCCTCACTAACAACCTCCTCACTAACAACCTCCTCACTAACAACCTCCTCACTAACAACCTCCTCAACAACTTTCCCAGTAAACCCAATCTTCTCCATCCAATACGACCAAGAAAAAACCTTTTCCCAAAAACTTTTTTCAGGATTAATATTTTCTTCAATAGCAAGTCCAGAAACAAATCCACTCAACAAAAACAAAATAATAAAAATCTCAAACTTCATCCAATTTTTACCCCCATTAAGCAAAATGAAAAAGCCTCATAATATCCACCCAAGACTTCGGCAGGGACAGAGATTTTCGCTGTCACATGCGTCGCTAAAACAAGCTTTATCATACATAAAATTGACAACCAATAGATAAATACTCAGACGCGAATATATTCATCTCTAATTAACATGCGAGTCCATTTCAAATTCCCAAATAATATCCTCATAACGTAATGCCCCTTAGCCCAAACAACATCCCCAAGAAAACGCCAACGGCAACCAAAAATGCCAAAACAGCAACAGCAAGTGCTTTCGCTCCATCTTTAGAAAACAAACCTTTAATATTAGCATTAAGTCCAATTGCAGCCATGGCAATACTCCACAAAATATCAAGTATCAATTTGAAACTATTATCGAATATCTCTAGCGCAGGAACAAAACTAAAAGTCAAGCCAGCAATTAGAAAAGCCCATAGATACCACGGAACATAAAACTTCCCTCGAATAAAACTTCCAAACATTGGAACCAAGACCAATAAAGCAACATATCGCACAGCCTTGACAGAAAGCGCCAAACTCATCAATCCGCCCAAATCACCAAAAGTCGCAGGAAGATTCCCAATCGCCATCTTGACAAAACCAGTAAACTGCAAGAGAGAACCAGCCATTATACTATATTCAACGCCAGTCAACGCCAAGAATTTCCCAAGCAATGGAAGAAGAATAAATAAACCAAATAATGCAGCAATAAAAACCGGAATCAAACTTTTCGAAATATCATCAGGTTCAGCGTCAACAGCTCGAGAAGAAACGGCGATAGCAGAGGCCCCACAAACAGCAGAGCCAATGGCAACCAAATATGAAACCTTATCTTTAAGCCCAAATAAAGTAGAAAATAAAAACACTGCAATCAAATAACTAATTAGTACGGCAGAAATAATAAAAATAAAAGTAGGGTCAACCAAAACAAATTCCTTAAACTTCAAATTGACAGCCCCGTAAAAAACAACACCAATAGGAAGAAGTAACAGTGGCATAATATTAAAACCAGGGATAAAAGAATTATCAAATTTAACAAAAGATCCCAAGACTATTCCAATTACCAAAGCGACAAACAACGGATCCATGAGAGAAGAATCAGAAATATTTTTCAACAGAATGGCCAATATCCCAACAATAACAGCCAGCCCGATACCTCTCCATCCATTTCTAATGTCTCTTAACCAATTCACCTGTCTATCTTTCTTAATCTTAGCTTTAACGCCACTCCCCCAGAAGATAATTTTTTGCGACAAGAAAATAAAGAATATCATAATAGCAGAAAGCGCAACTAAGATAACTAAAGCCAGTTTTAAAAGTTCACTTCTTAAGAAATTAAAAGTTTCCATTTCACTAATTTCATAAATAAAACACCATTTCATCTCGGGCATATAAACATAACTTCCCAAAACCATTACCTTGTTGTAGTTCAAATATCTCTCAATATTCCCATATATTTTTCCAGATGATTCATTGACAGCATGAGCGACACACAAATTAGATTGCAGTGTATCAATTTTCTCCTCAAGAACACCTCCCGAGTGTGACCTTAAAGGACTTACTAAAATAGAATTTTGATTAATAATATAGGTTTCCCCACTAACACCAAGCCCATTTCTATCAATAGTTATTTTATTAAAATCCTCCAAAGACATACTCGCAGCAAACAAACCTAAAAGCTCACCAGTTTTTTCATCAAAGATAGGATTGACTATACCCAGAGTATTTTTCTCGATGCCATATGTCGGATTATAAAATAAATCGATGAGAGTGTTGTTTTTCCCTTTTTTATAAAATGAAAGGTTCGAATAATCAAACCCAACCAATTCCTCAGTCGTAGAAGCAATAACTTTCCCCTCGTCGTCCCACAAGTCAACCTCTAAAAAAATATCCTCATTCACAAATCTATCTAATTTATTTTGAACTTTTTCTCTTAATTCAACATCTCCAGGGGACTTAAGCAATTCAGCATATTCTGGTTCAAAGGCGAGTATCTTTATTTTTTCTTCTTGTTCTTTAAGATAAGTAATGACATGGCTGGCTCTAGAATGCGAGATGGTTTCAATATAATTTTCAGATTGGTCAACCAAAATACTTTGTGAACTTAAATAATAAAAATAAATTCCCCCAAAAGAACCAACAACCATAAAAGAAACAAACAATAAAAAAACTACAATTATAGGTTTCATTTTTTTTGTCCTCCATTGATTAATAAAATCACAAATAACAAGACTACAATTAATAAAACTATTAGAGAAGAAAATATGGCAGATAAAATAAAATCATTTTCTATATTCTTCATATCTTTCTTCATGCCACTAGAATGAGAAACGCTTACTAAAACCCAATAATGTTCATCCTCAGGTTTATCTCCAAAAATTTTCCTAGATCCTTGATAGATTTCAAAAGTGCCAACGGTAGGATAAATGTGTCTAAACGTAAAAACAAAATCTTCAGTCTCGATAAATCTTTTATCAAAACTTCTCAAAACTTCAAGTCCAACATCAGGATAATCAATATCAATTCTATCTTCTTCCCCAAACATAAAAGAAAATTCCTTGCTCTTATCTCGATGAGCCAAATAATATCCATTATTATCAACTAAAAACATAAAGTCCCCATTGCGACTAGCCCTCCTAATGTCTTCTAAAAAATAATCAGCATATATATCAAAAATCAAAAATCCTTTTCTCTTCCCACCATAATCGAAAACTGGCATACCATATCTAATCACGGGAACGTATTCGGGAACTTCCTCTGTCCCGCGATTTTCCAAAATACTATTTTCGGCATTTAAATCTATCCTAGAAATATAAATTTCATCTTTATCTAACATCATTATTTTATTAAAATAAGGCCTGTCACTCTTGTCTTGCAATTTTTCATCTTCAACAACAAACAAAGACTTTCCATCATTTTCCACTTTAATGATTTCCATGCCATTTTCATCAATGTATCTCAAGTTATAATATGCGGGGTTAACTTCCATGAAATTCATAAAATCTTTAGCCAGTTTTCTTTTGTCCTCTTCATCCCTCATATCCTGACTATTTAGCAAATCATGCAAACTATTTATCTTTCCAATATACAATATATCATTACCTTCTTGCTGCGGAAAATCATTAATATCTAGAAATACGGAGTCGACACTTTGTCCAATGGCGTCGATATTTTCTGCCCAATAATTTTTACTAGTCATAATATAAATATTATACGAATTAAAAATTAAATATCCAAACAATAGAACAAGCAGAAAACAAATTATGAGAACCACAACTTCTTTTTTCAAATGTTTTCTTATAAGTTTTTTCATTTTTTCAAAATAATGCTCACCGCCAAAAGCACACCAATTAATAGAGTTGCTCCAATAATGATTATCAAATAAATAATAATATTATTACTGCCAGCGTTTTTCACATAAAAACTTGAGCTTACTTCTTCGCTAAAAACATCATAATCTTTAACTCTCACATTAATAATATGCAACCCATCCTTAGCACTCTCGGGAATAACAATAAAATCAATAAATGAAACTTGCGTCTCAATAGCTTTTAGTGCCTTTGCCTGTGAAACTAAATTCCCATCTTGATCTAAAATTTCATATTCCATTCTCAGGTCTTTTCTTTTGGGATTTTCAGGATATTTGATTTCAACTTCAAAATAAAATCGTTCACCAGCAACGACATCAGTGTATTTCTCAGGGACATGAACAACTAAACTTAAGGCAGATACATTGATAAGACTAAATAATACCATAAACATTATTGCAAAACAATATCTGTTTTTCATTTTATCAGTTTCTCCCATAATTCAGCCTTTAATTCAGTTATCTCTTTTTTTTCCTCATAATCAGAAAAATATTCTAGGAATCTTAAAGATGGACCAGAAATTTTTTCCAAAAAATCTTCGCCGAGTAGTTCCATGGCGTCCTTATTGCAACTATAACTAATCTGATATTCTGCAATAGAAGAGCTAACTTCAGGTCTCAAGATATAATTAATAAAAACTTCAGCAGTATATTGATTTGGAGAATTCCTAATGATAACAAAATTATCGACCCATTCCGATCCACCTTCTCTAGGAATAATATATTTTATATTTTTATTCTCAATCATAGCTTGCCTGGCAGCTCCATCATAAGTATGCACTGCCCATAATTCTTCGGAGATTAAAAGATCTTGAATTTCTTCTATACTCATATAGCCAACAAGCAAAGGCTTCTGGAGTAAAGCAAATTTTTCTATATCTTTAATCTGTGAAATAGTTTGAGGAACTAATGGTAATCCAATATATCTTGCAGTCATTCCTATCACTTCGTCAGGATTATTTAAAACAGCTATTTTCCCCTTATTTCTATAGTCCCAAAGAACATCCCAGCTATCTGTATCTTCGGAAATATATTTAGTATTTATAGCCAGCCCAGTAGTACCCCAAAAATAGGGAACCGCGTAATCTTTAAATTTCTCTTTGACACATTTCGCATCTATATATTTTAGATTCGGAATATTTGATTTATCTATTTTTTCTATAAGTCCTGAATTAATCATATCTCCAATTATAACATCACTAGCAACAACTAAATCATATTTCCCCAAATTCTCTCCCAAAAGCACTTCTTCATCCTTATATGTATACAAATTAACTTTAACTCCAAATTCTTTTTCAAAATCCGCAATTGTATTTTCTCCAAAATAATCTTCCCAATTGTAAACATTCAATTCACTAGAAAGAACATGGCTATTCTTAAAGAAAAAGAATGAAGTCGCCAGAATGAAAACGATTGCAATCCCAACTCCGAATAAAACTTTTTTCATACATTCAATTTCTTTCGCAATTTAACTTTACTTTTTTCTGCTTTGTGTCCTGCGATTAAAAAACTAATAACTAAAAAATAAAAAGTCATTGTGGTAAAAACTAAAGAAAAAATATTAAATATATTTAAAAAAATATTAAAATAAATTCTAGTAATTTCTATAATTAATATAGCAGAAGTTCCAAAAATAATTAGGGTCCAAAAAATATTTTTATTAATTTTATTCCAAGTCAAGATACTTTGAATTAATGTTCCTATAAGCGTCAAGCCAGCAAAAATCGCGCTTATATTATAGATTGGCCCAGTATAAATTCCAAAATAAGCAGAATAGCCATCACTTAAGGCATAAATGCTTCCTAATAATAAAACAATTATCCATCCTAAAATCCCCTTTTTTTCTTCTTTTTGTCGAGTAAAATATTCACTCAATAAAGTTCCAAGCAAAACTATCACTAAAATAATAGAAACAAAATAACCAGTCAAGGGGAAAAGTGCACTTAAACTATCCATTCAAATTCACCTTTGCAATATTTAAATAAATCCAAACCAGAATGGAAAAAATTGATAACTCAAGAATTATCCATGTCCAAGTTAGAAAAATTCCGAGGATAAAAAGCGTTGTATAAAAAATTAAGATAACTCCTAGTATTAAGAATGGAAAAAAATCAAGAATGGTATTATTTTTAATCATACTAAAACTACCTATCCAAATTATGACAAGCGCAAAAAATAAAAAAATCATAGAAACGATTGTAAGGCTATAATCCATCTTTAATCCTCCCAAAACCAATTAATAAAAGTAAATAACCAAGAAACCCAAAAGAAACAATTGGAAGCCAAATAAATGGGTTTAAAGTAGACCCTATAGAAACTTGATATTCCTGAAAGGGAATTTCAATTAGTCTTTCTAGCGCAATAAAAATACCTCCAAAAAAAACGAATACTCCAGCCCTTTCATTTTTTATTTTCAAAGAATAAACTGCTAGTAAAAATCCCATAATAAAAATCATCAAATCAGGAATGTCGTCAAAAAACTTTGCATTTTGCCAACCTCGAAAAAAAGAAGTAACAATGAAAAAATAAGAAATAGCAAAGATAGAACTCATTAGAATAAGCCAAAACAAATTCATGCGACTAATATGGCTTTTCCTCAAAAAATCTGGAAGCCTCCATGCCATTTTCTCTCTTTTTGAAATTAGCACATATTTCTTGTCAATTAAAAATCCTCCTCCCAAAATTCCCAAAATAAGAGCTATCCAAAACCAAATTTTAGATTTAATCATATTAACTAAATCCTCCCTAAGCGGAACATTAATAATTTCTTCAACATTAACTTCTGATAATAAACACCAATTGATTTTACCAATAGGGAAGTCTAAACCTAAAACTTCATCTCCTTTAAAATCCAAAAAGCGTGAAATATTTTCATGTTCTAAAATTTGATATTCCGAGATGTCCATGTCCATCTCTTTAGCATCCTCGAAATCGCCCAGACACTCCTCGGTACCTTCTGTAAAAATTCCTTGTGTTAGAACGCCAACATCCCTAGATGCCAATTTGGTTATCAGTAAAAACTCTTCGTTAATTAAATAAACATCTTCATTCTCCACCCCATAAATACCCTCTTCCAAAATATCATTAATCTTTCCAGTATTTTTAATTATCATAAGAGTCCCAGTAAATTTATCTTCATGATAAACTTTTGACATAATAGCAATCTGTAGATCTTTGCTTCCGATATGTCCAACGAATGGACCATAAAAACCAATTTCGCCTTTACCCAAATTTTGGCCTTTCAAATATGCCGAGTTTAAACCTGATCTAGCAACTTCAACATTCATTCCAATTCCTTCCATAGAAATAGCCATGTAGATAATATTCCCATCAGGAGAAAGAAATAAAACATTATGATAATCCCTCAGCCTATTAAAATCATAAAAATATTTTTCTAATTCTTTTGAAACATTTTGCACAACATTATAATCTTCAACATATGTAGTGACCAAAGAAACCAATTCAATTCCGTCCGCAGTTTTAGTAGACAATTTACGAAATTCTCCATATTTCTCACGAATAACTCCGTCAGAATCCTCCCATAAATAAAAGCCGCTAGCACTTCCTTCTCTGTCCAAATCATCAAATATTTTTCCTAATCCAGAAAACCTTCGTCCAAGCGCTTCTATATCCGCCCCAATTATTTCAGGATTCACGTGAAGATAAAGTTCTTTATTCTCAAAATTCTGTAAAGCAGAATATCCTTTCCTACCAACCTGCTGAACCGCAATTAGTTCGAGTTCCTTATTCTCCTTTATATCATTTATACTCATTTCGGGATGAGCCTTCATATAATTCTCAACTTCTTTAGCAACAACATCAATTTTACCAGAAACATCCAAAACAGCGGACTCTTTGCTCTCTCCAATGTTCTTATTAAAAATTTCATTAACATTATATGAATTTGCTAGAAAAAGAGAATCTTGTTCTATCTCGTAAAAAAAATCATCTAATCTCTCTCCTTTGTACAAAAGGCTACTACTCAGATAATCATCAATACTTTCTTCAAAATTCTCTTTCCTGTCTTCTGCTTCAACAACTAAAGAAATAACTATTAAAATCAAAAGGAAACTAAAAAAAACTATCCAAAAAAGATTCCGTAACTTCATTTTTTTACGCCCTTCCTTTCTATTTTATATAAATTATCTAAAATAAATGCAACTAATATTCCAACAAAAAAAACACTCAAAATAATAATAGCCAAAACTATATTTATGCGGTTAACATCTTCTTCAAAATCACTCTTACTCATCTCGGTAATTACGCACCAGCCAGATCCAAGAATGTAAGAGTGTGCCCCCAAAACTTCTTCTCCAGCATAATTAAGTCCATCGCCAAATTTAGAGACCTTATCGACACGTTCTCCCTTTAGCGAAGCATAATAATTATCATAATCTCTAAAACAACTTTCTATTCTTTCAGAAGTAATAGCATAATGAATTTGCCCACTTTTTTCAATCACATCAGTTTTTAATGAAGTAACATGGTCTCTATATTGATTAACAACATAAACTTCTCCCTTTTCTCCCAGTCCAACATCGCTCGTAATCAAGTCAGAAATTTTATCGCTACTCAATTCTAGGGCAAGAACCCCAATAAGTTTATTTTTTCCGCTTACGACATCTGTATCTACAACGGGCACAGTAATAAAAAGGCTTAACTCTTCGCTCTCACTATATCTTCCAAAATAACCAATTTCAATTTCTAAATTATCTCTAGCCTCTCGAAACATATTAGCTAATAAACTTGCATTATAGCGCCCATCTTGGAGATTGGTCCCTAGTTCATCATGCCTCTCAGCAGTCCAAACAACATCTCCCTCAGGACTAATCAAAATCAAATCTGAATAACCTTTAAATTTTTGGAATGATCTAAATTCTATATCTAAATTTTCAGCCAAAATCATCGTATCTCCAAATTCATCCAAATAAGTATTTGCATTAGAGGTAAGCCCAATTCCGTCCGCAGTTCTTTCTTCCACTATAGCAAAATGAGTATATTTTTTTCTAATAACTCCATCTGTATCTTCCCAATCATAAAATCCATATGAAGGTTCACCATTTATGGTTCCATTAAAAATCCTATAAATATCAGGATAATCATTAACCCAGGTTTCATTCGTAAGTCCAATAAATTGAGGGAATGGATGCAAGACAATAGTTTGATTTCTATAATCACTAAAAACAGTATATCCAGTTTTCCCAACGGGTCTTAGCGCAATTCGTCTAAATTCTTCACTCTCTTGCAGGTCTTTAAGAGTCATGTCGGGATGGGCGGCAATATAATCTCCAACATCATTAGCAGTTTCCTCAGAAATTTCCTTTATCTTTTTAGAAATAATTCCAGCATCTTGAGCCAACTTACTGCCAAAGGCCCTTTTTACATCCTTAGACTCTGCTAAAAATTCTGCATCATTTTTACGATTTTCTAAAAAATCCGCAACCCTTTCAGACTTGGAGTCAGCAACATTAATTAGTTGTTTATACGCTTGATCCTTAAAAAAATTATCTTCTACGGAAACATTATAAATCACAAAAGCAATTCCAGTAAAGATTAAAAGAATAATGCTAGTCCAAAAAAATAAACTAAAAATTCTCATCTACTCCTCCCCCCCAATTCAAACGTCTCGAAAACTCCGTTCTTGCTAAGCCGAGAATAGTAAACCCCATCCAAACCCTGATGATCTCTCTCTCCATATCCAAGTTTCGTCCCAACCCCAATATCAAAATCATGCATAGACTCCAAAGCGTCAACAAACCTTTCCCTAGTTAATTCGGTTCCAGCAATTCTTAACGCTTCAACTAAAACTTTCGCATTGACAAAACCCTCAAGTGCAACATAATTAGGCTCGTCACCGGGATAATATTTTTTAGACAAATCAATATACTCCCTGACACTAGGAAATTCTTTAGAGAAAGGAGACGGAACAACTTGCGTAACAATTATCTTTTCATATTCCGATTCATTAATGCCTTGAGACTGTATGAGTTCATCAGCAAAAGCCTCTGAACCAACAAATGAGACAGTATGAAAATATGGTTTAAATCCTTCATTATTAGAAATCTTAACAAACTTTGCTAGAGGGCTATACGTCCCAACCATCACGACAGCCTGAGCTTCACTTTCCCTAATAGTTTTCGCAGCACCGCTTATGTCCATACCCCCCCTTTCATATGTAGCACTGGCAACAGGGTCCAGCCCTCTCCTAGTAAGTGCCAATTTTGTTCCAGTCAAAACAGTCTGACCAAAGGCATCGTTCTGATAAAAAACAGCAATTTTACTAAAGCCAAGTTCGTCAACAAAATAACTAATTGCGGCTTCAGTTTCGCTATAATAAGAATCTCTGACATTGAAAATATACGGCCTAATCGGACTTCTCAAAGTCTCAGCTCCAGTAAAAAGACCTAGTAAGGGAACTTCCGCGACATCAACAATATCAATTATCCTAACAGAAGTAGGAGTTCCGACATAATCAAACAAAGCAAAAACCCCATCCTCTCCGATTAGTTTCTGTGTATTTTCAACAGTCTTTTCAGGATCATACTCATCATCATAAGCAATCAGTCTAATCTTCCTCCCATTCACTCCACCATTTTCATTAACTTCATTAATATAAGCCAAAGAACCTCGCACGGTCTGGCTTCCAAGAAAACTCGCATATCCCCCAAGTGCAGACGAAGAGCCAATAAGAATTTCATCATCGCTTACCCCGGGAGCTTCAGCGACTACCTTCTTCTCACGACTTCCAATATACCAAAAAACGCCAGAGAATAAAGAAAGCAACAATATCCCAGTTATAATAAAAATAACAGTTTTTTTCATTTTACCCCCCTAAACAAAATCACAATAATCGCAATCATCAAAAAGAAAACAGCCAGAGCAAGAAGATAGATATAAGTGAAAAGCATATCAACTCTATTCTTAGTAACATAAAAACTAGAACCAACTTTCTCGCTTAAATCCCCATAGTCTTTAACATAAACATTAATTTCATATTTTCCATAATCCATTTTTTCAGGCAGGACAACAAAATCAAGAAATGATGCTTGCGTTTCAACAGCCTTTAGCGCCTTAGCCTGTGTAACAACTTCTCCTCCGTCATCAACAACCTCATACTCCAATCTCAAATCAACTCGAGTAGGGTTCTCAGGATACCTAATAGCCAGTTCAAAATAAAAGCGGTCTCCAGCATTGACCTCATTATATTTTTCCGGGACATGCACCGTGGCGCTTAAAGCAGAAACATTAATCAGACTAAATATCGCAAAAAGAGCCATAATTAATAAAATTTCAATTTTCATTGCACCTCCTATTTAAAAAATAAACTACAATCAAAGTGAGCGCAACCAGAGCAATTCCACCTAAGACCCGAAATAAAAACTGTTTATCATAGCCAAGAACTTCAAAATCTCCTCTAAATTCATCACGAACATCAACATTGTAAACGGTCTGAAAAATAAAATAATATTTCCCAGGAGGCAAATTTAATCCTCTAAAGTGTTTGCTTTGAATTTCTTCAACTTCAACTTCAACACTTCCTTCTTCTCGATAAAGTTCTAAACCATCTTCACTATAAATAGTATACAATAAATCAACTGTAGTGGGGACTCTTCCAAAATTTTCATAAATAGCAATTGTGGTCAAATCATCAGAATATGTTATGGAAGCATCTTCAATACTAAATCTAATATCAAAAAGTTTTTCAGGAACACTCTCGGTAATAGTATTAGCCGCGCAAACAAAAGATATAATTATAACCCCTAATATTAACAAAATTAAATTATTTTTCATTTACCCTTTCTGCCTCCAATTTTTTTATTAAAATAAAATCCAAGTCCAAACAAAGCTAAATTAAACAAAATAATAAAATAAACATCCAGCTTTATCTTCCCCTTTTTCGGCAAATCAAAAACTTCTTTCGAACCAACTTCCGATATCAAACACCAATTAGACTTATCAATATAAGCATAAGTCCCAATCACCTCATCTCCATTAGCCCCATAAGTATGACTAATTATTTCTGAAAAATCCAAGGCAGAATTTTTCTTTGCAAAACATTTTTCACCATTAGCATTAAAAATAGTTTTCACCATCTCGCCCTCACCATCCAAGGAACTGATTAAAACGCCTTCACTATTAATTAAGTAAGACTTCCCAGAATTCCCAATATCGCCTTTTTCCATTACAATATCGTTAAGAAAATCCATCTCACTAAACAATATAGCTACATCATTATTTTGAGTTAAAGTAGCGAAAGCCAAAACCATATCAAATCCATCTACGCTTTCCCTCATGTAAGGGCCATAAATAACACTCGCTTTCTCATTTTTAACCAAAGAATAAATTTTCCCAGAATCACTTTGTAAATTAGAAGCAAATTCGAGTCCCCTTCCCATTTCAATTCCAGAACTATAAACAACAAATCCTTCACTGTCAATCAAAACCAAGTCCTCATATCCACCCATTTCCTTAAATCTTTCTAAAAATACCGACCTCTTATCAATAATTCTAAACTCATCCTCATAAATAATATAACCAATCCCCAGACTGGCCCCATCTCCACTTTTCACTCCAATATCCTTAACATAAGAGTTCCCCCCAGCAGAAACCTCGCTAAAACTCTTCCCAACGTTGCCGTCCAAATAATCAAGCACAACTATGCCAGAATCAGAGTTTACGAGCAAAGTCCTACTTCTTTTCCCCATGTTTTGAGAAACTATTTTTCTAAAATCCGCATCGTCCCGCAATTCTTCCAAGGTCATATCCGGATATTTATTTATAAAAATCTTAATCTGTCCAGAAATGCTTTCCAGTTTTAGCCTCATATTATCCTCTACAACTTCACCATAACCAGCCCTCACACTAAGCAATTCGTTAACCTCATTAGTCTCAGCAACAAATTCAACGTCAGCCATCCTTTCTAAAAAATAATCATTAATCCGCTCTCCTTTTATCTGAACACTGCTAACCAATTGTCTTTCAACCTGAGAATTAAAATCCTTATCCTCAAAATAAAAAAGACTTCCAATCTGAGCAACCGAAACAACAAAAAGCATAATAACTAAGGATAATAAAAAAGCAACTTTTAACTGCATTCCAATTCCTCCTTTTCCACCAAGACACACCAGCCAGTTCTTAAGATATAGTCATGCGCACCGAAAACTTTCTCCCCAGAATATCCATCATAAATCCCACTCTTTCCAATCAAATTAACCTTCTGCCCACTTCTCTCGAAATAATAATTCTGATAATTCTTAAAACAGTCCTTCACCATCACAGTCTCAACCTTCACAATCTGCCTACCATCTTCACCGATAAGCTCACTGATTGGAGTTGCATCTTTATTTACCAGATAAATCTTACCGCCCTCAAGTCCAACATCGCTAACAACTCTTCCCTCAATTTCCTTATTATCAATTTGTAACGCCACAATCCCCAACATATCCATTTTCCCCATAACGCTCTCGGATTCAACCAAAACAGGGCTAGTCACAAAAACCGAAAGCTTTTCGCCCTCATTAAAATATCCAGGATCAAAAATTCCCACACCAAAATCATTTTGCACTTTATCGAAAACCCTTCCCAGCTCAGAATCAATACCACCCAAATTGGTCCCAATAATGCCCTTATTAGAAGAACTCCACAAAACAGAACCATCAATATCAATCAAAATCAAGTCCAAATAACCGTTAACTTTTCTAAACGATTCCAGTTCCTTAGCCAGTTCAGAGTCAACAGCCCCAGCCTCAAAAGAACTAGTTACCTTATCTAGCCCAACCAAAAACTCCAAATCAACCTTCCTTTCATCCAAAAAAGTGCCAATCCTTTCCGCCTTAGAAGAAGCTACAGAAGCCAGATGTTTTTCTACCTGAACCTCAAGCGCCCCATTTCCACTCAAATTAGAAAAAATTACAAATCCAACCCAACTTAACAAAAAAATTCCAATTATTCCCCATGCAGACAATTGTTTTTTATTCATCTTATTGAACTTCAGCCGAATAAATTTTAGCCATTCCAATTTTCCGAAAGCCAACTTTCTCTGCTCCCTCAAGCCGAGCAAGCAAAATCCGAACGACCGATCTAGGCAGGCGAGACATTGAAACAATTTCCGTAATTGTTCTGCCAGTGTTTCCAGAGCTTTTAACTATCTCGAAAACTTTCTCATCTTCCATCTGATTAACCACCTCCATTTTAATTGCCATTGTAACCAATGTTAAAAACAACAGCACATTCGAAATTAACTAATATATTATCCACAAAATCATGTCTACATTCGATAAACTTAACACCAAACTTAACAATATGATAATAAAACAGGCGAAAAACAAACAAGCATTATCAAAAATAAACTACTTATATCATAAAATATCCGAAAACTTCATTAATTTTTACCCGAAATGAGCTTCTCCCACAGCTCTTTTTCTAATTCTGCAACCTCTTCACTTGTCTCATAATCGGAAAAATATTCTAAAAATTTTAAGGACTGTGGAGAAACTTCTTCCATAAATTCATCCCCCAATAAATCCATTGCCTTGGCATTACAACTATAAGATATCTGATATTCTGCAATTTTTGCGCTTACTTCTGTGTCTAAAATATAATTAATAAAAACTTCAGCGGTATATTTCTTTTTAGAACTTTTTAAAATCACAAAGTTTTCAATCCACTCAGAACCGCCCTCTCTGGGAATAATATATTTAATATTGGGATTTTCAAGTGTAGCCATTTTCGCAGCACCATCATACATTTGCGCAGCCCATAACTCTTCAGAAATCAAATCATCTCGCATATCCAAATATTCAAAATAACCTTTAACTAGGGGTTTCTGTATCAAGAGAAATTTTTCAACTTTCTTAAAATCTGAAACACTCTGAGGAATTACGGGTAAACCAATATATCTTGAGGCCATAGCAACAACTTCTTCAGGATTATTCAAAAGACCAATCTTCCCGGCATATTTTTCATCCCATAAAACGCCCCAACTATCTGTATCCTCAGGAACATATTTGGTATTTATCGCAAGCCCAGTAGTCCCCCAAAGATAAGGTGCCAGATATTTTTCAAAACCCTCCATAACACATTTTTCATCAACATTCTTCAAATTAGGAATATTTCTTTTATCTAAGGGAGCTAGCAAATCCCGCTCAACCATTTCTTTTATTATCGGGTCACCAGCTACTACCAAATCATATTTATTAGGATTCTTCTCCAGTTCAGCCAAAACAACAGATTCATCCTCAAAATATACCTCATTCACCTTAACCCCAAACTCTGCCTCAAAATCTTCCAAAACTCCTTCTGCCAAATAATCTTCCCAATTATATAAAGTCAGTTCATCTGCAAGTTCTTGTTCTGGCTTGAAAACAAAAAACATCCCCCCTAAAATCCCAATCATCAATATTAATATACCAGAATAAATCAACATTTTTTTCATATATATATACCATGAACGCAAGAATTTAATAGTAAATCACGAATGTGTTCGTTAGACGCAATCCTCGCTCTTTCTTAGCCGAACTTCCAAAACTTTTCCATCATATGAATGGCGCGGCAACATCGGAATAACCTTGCACGGCAAAGAAACCTCTCCACTAAAAGAACTGCTTTCCCATTCCTTCTCAAAAAAGTCCTTATTCCTTTTCTCTTTCTCAAATTTCCGGCTGATATCAACTTTCAAAGAATCCTCATGAACTTCTAATTCAATATCCTTCTCACTAATTCCAGAAATTTTTACCCTCACAAGAACTTCATCTCCTTCTTCTATAACACTCATAGTAGGCAATCCAAAATTCATTTCTTCCATCGCGTCTCCTGTATTTTTTTGATATTCTTCATCTCTGCTCGTTTCATCGCAGAAGTCGGCTTCAACCTCTCGAGGAAATTAATTTCAGAACCAGCCACGAAAATATCTCCCCTCAAATGTTTAGGTCGTCCACGCAACCTTTTCAAAACATTTCTCACCTCATCATTATCTCCAACCAAAATTCCATTAGTCACATGTGCCTCATCCTTACCAATCAACCAAGAAACAGTAGACCATCTTCCATTCGCTCGCTTCCCAGCCAATCTTTCAACGTGGCATTCCCCCTCAACATCATGATTACGAAACATCACAAAATCCGACTTATCCCTGATATCAACACGATAAAATCTTCCCTTCCCGCTAGCCCCAGTCTTCTTTCGAACCCAGCATTCAGGTGGCGAAACAGTATGTCTAGTCTGAGTCATATTTTCCTACTTCGCCTGTGTCAATTTTATTTTTTTTAGTCGCGCTTCTTTGTTTTCCGTTTACCATTTTTCCCGTGATTACAATCCTTTCCAAAACACCCACATCCAGAAACAATTCCCTCTCCTCCACATTTCAATTCTTCTGGCTCTTTACATAATTCATTTTTTTTCATAAAATGAGCAGCGCCGCACAACCATGGTTGAACAACGCCACCTCCGAAAATAACAATGTAATTATTACTATAACAATTTCGATTTCGACAATATCATCAAAATAGAAAAATATCAAGGCAAATATTAACATTAGATAAAATAACATTCATAGCCTCGTTAATAAAATCAACTCATCAAAAGTTTTATATAATAGTCGACCTAATAATAAAGATGAGTAAAAAGAGTGAAGTTTCATTCGTAGAAGTCGTGAGCATAATCGGAGCAATTCTAATCTTCTGCGGCGTCTTATGGAACATCGCCGACAACTGGCACAATTTCCCCTCTTTTCTAAAAATTGCAATCCTAGCAATCGGAACTTCTGCTTCTTTAATAATCGGAACAAACCTAAAGCAAAAAGATTACGAAAAAACAGGACGAGCAATCGTGCTCTTAGGCGGACTCCTCTACATCGCCAGCGTTTTTCTAATAGCGCAAATATTCTTCACAAGTTCGTCGCTACAAGGAACGGCGTGGTTGTTTCTAATTTCGTTAATAGGAATAGTCGCAATATCATATCTTCTACAATCAAAAGAAAACATCTTCGCAAGTTTCATAACATTTTTGTTATGGTTCACAATACAATTTTTCGCCTTCACGAAAGTATATGATCACCTTTTAGGTGGATTATTTTCAGGAGGACTCTTGGCATTTGGATTCTTAGTAATCGGAATAACATTTTACGCCCTAGCCTTAATTCACAAAAATAACAACCATGAATTCGCCAGCCTCTACAAATTATGGAGCGTCTTCTACTTCCTAGCAATAGCCTACATACTAAGTTTCCAATCTCTAATATCAATTTTATGGGAAGAAACAATCCATCTAGACGCATTCACCTACTTCATCCTAACACTAGCAGTCATCTCACTATCGTCCCTAATCTACGCAATCTCAACAGCCACAGCAAAAGGCAACATAACAAAAAAAGAAATCATCGGATTCCTAATAACAGTCCTAGCATTCACAACGCTAATAGCAATAACTGCAATAACAACAAACTCAGTCGGAACTTGCTACGAAAAAAATTGCTATGATTTCACAACAAAAGAAGAATGCACAAACAATATCAAAGAATGCGTTTGGCACGAAGACAACTATTGCTCAGAAACAGAGTGCTACAAGATACAATCCGAGTCAATATGTAACGAAAAACAAAATTGCAAATGGAACAACGAAAACGAGTTCCAATTATGCGAATATAATTACAAGTACGAAGAAAAAACCGACGTGTGCAATGTCTATAACAACAACAAAGAATCATGCAAGGCAAACGAAAACGAATGCAACTGGAACACCTACATCAGCAACAGCAGAGACCTTCCCTTCTCGGCCTGGGCAATCTGGATAATAATCAACATAGTCTTCATCCTCTTCATCTTAACAATAATCGGCTATGGACAACTTCAAAAAAACAGCCATATCATAAACCTAGGAATTGGATTCTTTATCCTAGACATCTTCACACGATACATCGGTTTCATTATAGACTTCTATGACTACACAGGACTCTCCCTAACATTTATTATCGGAGGAATCTTGCTTCTAATTGGTTCATGGATGGGGACAAAGTGGAGAGCAAAACTAATAAATGAAAAAAAGAAAAAATAACGAAACAAAAAGACTCTACATTACTTTAGCAATTGTTTTAGGAATTCTAGCAATATTCATCCTCTACTCTGCAGTCCCCTACATGTTCGGAAAAGAAATAATCCTACAAACAAAACCAATAGACCCATTCCATCCACTTCTCGGGCAATACATGAACGTCGGCTACGAAATAAGCGAGATAGAAAACAGCGACCTCGATGTAACTCAAGGAGACATGGTTTACATATCATTAAAAAAAGACAGCGAAGGAATATCCAGATTTGAATCAATCTCAAAAAACAAACCAGCTAGCGGAGACTTTATCAGAGGAACCGTAGAATACCTTCGCGGAAACTCAATCGGAATTCAGTACGGAATAGAATCATATTACTTCCAAAGAAGAGCAGTAGTCCCAACCGAAAATATAACAATGAAAGTAGTGATAGCATCTTCAGGCAGAGCAAAAATTTCCGAAATTCTACAAAACGGAAAACCAGCAGAAATAAAATATGAAGATTAATCCTACAAAATCAACTCAAGAAACTTTTTTAAATCATTAAGATGTCAAACATTAGAAGCAAGATTAGTTTAGTGGTAGAACGGGACGTTGCCAACGTTCAAACACGGGTTCGATTCCCGTATTTTGCAGATTAATCGAACCCCCTGGGGTTAAAGAAAATTACGGAGTAACTTTTCTTTAGAAATCTTTGATTTCGTGTCCGAGCTTTCCAAAAGCGAAGGTCGATTCCCGTATTTTGCAGATTAATCGAACCCCCTGGGGTTAAAGAAAATTACGGAGTAACTTTTCTTTAGAAATCTTTGATTTCGTGTCCGAGCTTTCCAAAAGCGAAGGTCGATTCCCGTATTTTGCATGTTATAATTTAACCCTTCCGAACATCACGCACAGCATCCATCAACCCCCGAACCAATCCCCTATCAACCTTCCCCAGAATAAAAAAAATAAAATAAAATAATTTATGTCCTCAATGTTTTGCTATTGCAAAAACATTTTTAATCGCAACAATTATCACCGCAGGAACAAATATTAATAAGAAACTATCCAAAATCCTACTTAACAAAGGACTTATTGAGAAAGCTCCTTGTCCCATAGAAACAGCGATAATCAAAACAATCCCAGACATCATAAATGAGTGAGCTTCATCTTCGGTAACATTCATAAGACCGACTACAAGACCGACTACAAGAAAGATCCAAAGTACAGTAGAGTTAATAGCACTTCCTAAAAGAGCAATAGCAATAGCTAGAACTACACCAATAAGAAAAGCCCAACCACCAATTGCACTAGTTTGTTTTTTCACCATTCAACTTCACCTCCTTATAATAAATCTAAAAATAATAACTAATTATAAGCACAACTGTAAAGATATCCCTCTTTATAAGTTTTAGCAAAGATTAACAAAAATTATTCAATACTCCCCCGATCGCATAAATATCTATAAAACAAAATATTTCTTAAGTTTTAATGGAAAACACACTCGTAGGAATTGTAAAAGAAATAATAAAAAACCAAATAATCAAAACTATTTAATCCTTCCGAACCTCGCGCACAGCATCCATCAACCCCCGAACCAAACCCCTATCAACCATAGCATAAGTATCTCCCCTCGGCTTAAAATAACTTCCAACTATAGCCCCGTCCGCATATTCCAATTGCTTCTTAACATTATCCAAATTAACTCCAGCCCCAACAATTAAAGGAAACCCCTCAGAAATTTTATCAAGTCCTTTCCTATATTTAGCGAGTTTTTCAATCGGTGTTTCAACTCCGGTCCCACTTCCAGTCGTAACGATAGCATCACATCTTCCCATTCCTTCTCTCAAGTCAAATTCCAAAGAATTCCCACTTTCAGGCTGATATTTAAAACCAACCCCACCCAAAACAAACTGTCCAAAAGTCCGCATATCATCATCAAAAAAGTATCCCTGAACACTATCATATTGAACAAACTTCCCCTTATAACTATTAGAAACAGCAGCACTAAGCCCAGGATTCTGCAAAATATTAACTCCTACAGTAATTTTAAAATTAGCATTCCTAATAGCCCTCATAACACTGCAGACATCATCAATAGAAATAAACTGATGATAATCTTCAACAATTGCGCCAGAAACACCCTCTTCCTCATAAATTCGCATTTCTTTCAAGGCATCATTTATCATCTCCCCATGCTGTCTTCGCGCCAAATGAATCATTCCAATAATCGGCTTCTGGGCTCCAAACAATTCTTCTAACTTTCTCATACTAACATAAATAATCTTCCAATTATAAAAATTTAGATACTTGGGAGTATACGTGATTCGTCAAAAAATATCATTAATCCTCAAAATCATGACCGCAAAACTTAACTTATTCATATATCTTGTTCTGATTACTTACTTGCCAATCCCCACTGTTGCATAAAAAATTTCCTATAAAACTCCAACAATTCATCACTCTCAATAACAATCGCAGTCTCAGGATCAGAAAGTAAATTAAGAAGTATAATTCTGCCTTGAAAAATAATCGTAGTAGTAGGAAACAACGTTTTCCCAAATCGCATAATCTTAGAAATATACTTCCACCTTTCTCCATAAGTTCTCCTAATTTTTTCCTTATAATCCTCATTATCTAAAAGCTTAACCCTCAAACCTTTTTCATATCTAGCAACCCCAACTTTATCCCAAAAAATCTCGCCTTTCTCAATCAACTCATCCTCACCAACAGAAAAACTCAGCCACTCTTCCCCTTTATCCGCTTCTTCAATTAAACCAATTAACAAAGAAGTTATTGCCTTCATTCCCTCAAAAATCTCCACACTTTGCTTCCCAGAAATATTTTTCAAAATCTCAAGTTGCCCTATCACATTTTCAACTCTCTTCTCCTTCTCCTTCAAAATTCTTCTCAAAATTCTAACATCAACAGCCTGAAAATATTTTGTCTTGCCCTTAATAACATAACTGACAAATCCTTTCTTGCTTAAAGAATCCAAAACATGATAAATTTTAGAAACAGGAACTCCAGACTTCTTCACTAATGGACCAGTCGTGCTACTACCCAACTCTAACAAAGAAACATAAGCTCTACTCTCCCATCTATTCAAGCCCAACTCCAACAAGACTTCTTCATATTCCATAAAAAAGGATACATTATATAGAATAAAAACCTTTCTATAACTAACCACCAAGGTAGTAAATAAAAATTAAATAATAAATAATATTACCACTAACAAGTAAAACAATGAAACAAAATGGCAACGAATGATAATGAAAAAACAAAATTATCAGAATTGGAAAATCTCGTAAAAAAAAGAATCAAACAGGCAAAAGACAGACAATTAATAGAAAAAGTTTCTCTTATAGGAATTTGTTGTAGTAACACTGGCTATTATAAAGGAAAAGATATTATGATTAAAAATTTAACACCAATTATACAAAGATGCAAAACATACCGTGGTGGATGTGATAAGATTCGTGAAAGTATCGAAGGCTCTCTCTGTGATCATAAAGAATATTTTGATTTTAAACTAGAATGCAATCAAATAAAATATGGTAGTTTGATTTTAGAAAGTTTTTACGCAAGAAATTTCTACGGTCAAATAAGAGTAAGTGATAAACCCCTCCAGGGTTATTGTTTATATGAAATAAAAAAGTATAAGGTCCTTTTATCAAATAACAATGAAATAGTACTTGAAGGTGAATTCGGGAATAGTTGGGATAATGGTATAAAATCTTATATTCCAGGAAAATGGGAAGATCAACTTGTTCCTTGGTTAGAAAAATCTTTCAATGAATATAAAAAAGAACATAGGGGAAGAATAGAGGAAGAAGAATTACAACAAAGAGAAAAAGAAAGAAAAAAGGATGAACAAAGAAAGATAAACAATGATAAAAAAGAAGAAGAATTAAGGAAAAAATTTGGATTATAAATAACTTCAATCATATCTCGCCATATACTTAAGCTTCCTACCTCGCCCGCCCATTTCCTTACAACAATAATCACATCAAATATCTATTATACTCTTCCATCAAGCCATCCAAATCTTTTTGAAGAATTCTCATTTTATCTAAATTCATTATAGGATCGCTTTTCCATTCAACTGAAAATTTATCATGTCTGGTAATAGTATAGGGGTCTTTCCTCTCAATAGTAATAGTAAAATATTCTCTTCCCAATCTTCTAATTTTTCCCCCCATCAATCATACCCCGCCATATCCTTAATCTTCCCGCCTCGCCCCTCCGACTTCCGCGCCGCAATCACATCATCAATCCTCAAAATCATAATCGCAACCTCAGTCGCACTAGAAATCGCCTGCGTCTTAACCTTCAACGGCTCAATCACCCCATTTACCATATTATCCTCCAATCCCCCACTAAATAAATTCAACCCAACGTCACGCCCGCCCTTATCATGTGCAGCCCTAAGTTCAGTCAAAACATCAATCGGATCCATCCCAGCATTTTCAGCCAAAGTCGTAGGGATAAACTCCAGCGCCGAAGCATATTCCTCAACAGCCAACCTCTCACGACCAATCAAACCCTTGGCATATTCTCGAAGCCTCCGCGCAACCTCAATCTCAACAGCCCCACCTCCAGCCACAATCTTACCACTTCTAACCGCAGCCGCAACATCTCCAAGCGCATCCTCAACAGCCCGGCCAACCTCATCAACAACATGCTCAGTCCCTCCACGAATCAAAATCGTAACAACCTTGGGATTCGAACAACCCAAAACATAAGTCATCGCATTTTCCCCATCTTTCCTTTCCTCAACCAAATCTGCACTCCCCAAATCATCCGGCTCAATCTCACTCAACTTCGAAATAATTCTTCCCCCAGTTGCCTTAGCCAAATTCTGCATATCACTTCGCGGAATTCGACGAACCGCATAAATCCCCTCGCGCGCCAAATAGTGCTGAACCAAATCATCAATTCCCTTCTGAACAAAAACAACATTCGCCCCACTCATCTTAATCAAATCAACCTTCTCCCGTAAAGTCGCGTCCTCACTTCCCAAAAAACTCCTCAACTGCTCTGGACTTGAAACCGAAATCCGAGCCTCCGAAGAAGGCGACCGAACTTCCAACGCCTCTTCAATCAAAGCAATCCGCGCCTTCTTAACGCTAACAGGCATCTCCAAACTCAACCGTTCCTTGTCAACCACAATCCCCCGAATCAATTCCGACTCGTTTAAAGCCCGACCTTTCTGCTTTTCTATCTTTATATCTTCCAAATCAATCCGTCCTTTTTCCGCAACAATATCAACCGCGTCCACGACAATTTCCGCCATGACCTCTCGCAAATACTCAACACCCTTTCCAGTCATAGCAGTCGCCGCAATCTTAACCAGCTCATCACGACTATCCAATTCAACCGCAAGTTCTTTCAAAATCTCCTGTGCCCTTTCTTCAGCCCAACGATACCCTCGGCAAATCACAGTCGGATGAATCTTCATATCAAGCAACCTCTCAGCATTCTCCAAAAACTTACCCGCAAGCATCACGGCAGTCGTAGTCCCATCGCCAACCTCTTTCTCCTGAGTCTTAGCAATTTCAACAATCATCTTTGCAGCCGGATGTTCAATTTCCATCTCCTCCAAAATAGTCACCCCATCATTTGTCACAATAACATTCCCAGCCCGGTCAACTAGCATCTTATCCATTCCTTTAGGTCCCAAAGTGGTCTTCACAGTTTCACTAATAACTCGCGCCGCCAAAATATTGTTCCGTTGAGCATCTCGACCAAGCATTCTACTATTTCCTTCATTAACAACATCCTCACCCATCTTAGATAAAAACTTAATTTCTTTATAAGAATTATTATACTCCAATCCTTACTTCTATGACTATCTCAAAACCAATTCTTCAAATCCCCACTTAACTCCATAAGCCCACAATTTTTCCGAACACAAGCTGTAGAATTAAGTAAGAATCCAACTCCATTCTTCAAATCAATATCGGCCCAAGTTAAGATATGGCTATATCGCTTCCCCCATAGCTCTTTCTTCAACGCCTCATAAGCCACCCCAACATCACCACATCCTTCAGAATCATATTCAAGTTGAGCATTAACCCTCTCATGAGAACGCCCGACCCATTTTCCATTATTAAACCTCATCTTGTCAATGCCTTTAGCATTAAGTCCAAATCCTCTAAGCTCAGAAGAACATTCTTCTTCCCAAAAAACTTTCGTATCAACAATCCGAACATAAAACCTATCCAAATCGACAGGCAAGTCCATAAGCACCGTATAACCCAGATTTTCCATGCAAACCCTCACAATTTTACTTTTATAAGAATTATTGCACCAGACTTTTCACTCCAAAATACTAATAAAATTATATAAACCCTGTAGCCTAAAAGATAATAATATACAATGGACACAGGAATAAAAGTTGGCGACCTAATGACCCGAAATTTTGTCCACGTTTCTCCAGACACAAATCTCAAAGAATGTGCCAAGACCATGGTAAAAAAACGCGTTGGAAGTCTTTTGATAACAGAAAATGATTCCCTCAAGGGAATCCTTACAGAAAAAGACATAGTCTGGGCAATGGTCAAAAAATCCTATGACAACTTAGAGAAAGTTAAAGTCAAAGACTTAATGAAACGAAAAGTCACAACAATAAAACCAGGAGCCGACATAACTGACGCTATGAACAAATTCAAAAGAAAAAAAGTAAGGCGTCTTCCAGTAGTAGAAAAGAAAAAACTAATTGGTTATATAACCATAAACGATATCCTAAGAATAGATCCAGGTCTTTTCCAGGCAATCGCGGAAACAATCAAAATCAAAGAAGAAAAATCCAAATTCAAACGACACGGAATCCAGGCAAAAAGAAAGTCTGGAATCTGCGAAGAATGTGGTATATTCGAACTCCTTTATCAAGACGAAGCCCAATGGTTATGCGACGAATGTTTCTCCAAAAGATAATCTTTATATAATCTATCTTCTTGAGAAATGAAAAGATGGCGCAGAAGAAATTAATATACAAAGAAAAACTAACCCAAGTCGGTTATTGGGACTACAACGAGGTCTACACAATGCTTTACAACTGGCTAAAAGATTACGGCTATAACATAAGCGAAAACGCATACAAAGAAAAACTTTCAGGAGGGGGCAAAGAAATTATAATTGGCTGGGAGGCATCAAAAAAAGTAACAGATTATTTCAAATATAAAATAGAACTAGACTGGCATATTCTTGGAATGAAAGACGCCGAAGTAGAAATCGATGGGAAAAAAGTCAAAACGAATAAAGGCGAATTAGAAATTGTATTCAAAGGAACAGTCGTAAGAGATTACGAATCAAGATGGGAAGACAAACCTTTTCATAAATTTCTAAGAGGGGTTTATGAAAATTATGTCATAAGAGGGACAATAGACGAATACGAGGGCGACTTGGAAGATGAAGTGAAAGGGTTAATCGCAGATGCAAAAGCGTTCTTAAGAATATCCGGAAGTTAAATTTATTCCTTTTCCCATGAAAATAAAATATTTCCAACAGATTCCAGACAACATAAATGTTTATAAAATAATCCTAACATCTTAACGCATGAAAAATATCTTTTTAATCTTTGCAGCAATATTTTTTTTAGCTCAAGCCTCAGCAATTCAAATAACACCAGAATATCCAACCAATATAATAGTCCGGGATTTTGATAATTCAATTCCACTAACACTAGAAATCACAAATGCAACACCAGGAACCTACAACCTCTACACTCTAGCTGACATTAAAATAACTCCTTCTCAAACATTCGAAATAAATGAAGACCCATTCACAAAAACTTTCCAAATAGAGCCTAACTCAAATCTAAAGCTTGAAGGAAACTACGCATTTACTTACACATTAAACCAACGAGGTGTAGAAAAATTCGAACAGAAAATCCTATTAAGACTTCTAAATTTAGAAGACATAATCGAAATCAGTTCGGAGTCCATTGACCCAGAATCTGGCCAAGTCTCATTTTATGTTAGAAATAAAGAACCAGTTAGGTTAAATAATATAACCGCAACATTCTCATCAATCCTTTTCGACGTAACAACAACTTTTGATTTAGGGCCAAATGAGAAATTTACAATTCCAGTAAACGTAGAGCCTTCTCTACTTGCAAAAACTTCCGCCGGAGTCTATATAATAAAATCAGAATTCCAAACAGACAAGGGACGAAAGTCAATAGAAGGAACTTTGTACCTTGGTGAGAAAAAGGGAATCACATCTCTCGAAGACAAATCGGGATTATTAATTAAAACTGAGACTATAACAAAAGTAAATGCAGGAAACGTTCAAGAAAGCGTCCAAATAAAAATCACCAAAAATATTTTCTCAAGACTTTTCACATCTTTTAATATTGAACCAACATTCACAAAAAGAACAGGAACAACAGTTGAGTACCTTTGGACAAAAGATAAGCTTCTCCCAGCAGAATCTTATACAGTGAAGGCAAAAACAAATTATGTTCTACCTTTCCTAGTGTTTGTCGTATTAATTCTAGTAATCGTTGGTTATAAAAGATTTTATGAAACAAAACTAGAAATAAGAAAATCAGTAACGCCAGTAAAGACAAAGGGTGGAGAGTTTGCATTGAAAGTAACTCTTTCGTTAAAAACACGACAAGAGATTCAAAACGTAACACTTATGGACAAAATCCCAAGCATAGTAAAAATATACAAAAAATTTGGAATCGTAACGCCAAGCAAGGTAGACGCGGAGTCAAGAAGAATCCATTGGAATTTAGGAGATTTAGAAGCAGGGGAAGAAAGAACATTAAATTATATTGTATATTCAAAAGTTGGAATTGTTGGGAAATTTTCTCTACCAAGAGCGCTAGCAGTTTTTGAGAGTGGCGGCAACATCCATGAAATAGATTCAAACAATGTTTTCTTTATGAACGAACAGGCAAACAATTAATAACCAAATTTTCGAGTTTCTTAAATGGAAAAAATACAAGCAAAATTAAAATATAAAACTGAGGACTTCATAGTGGAAGAAGTCCAAGAAGAATGGACCTGTAAAATATCGCAACCCTTTGTCCCGTCAAAAATTAAAGTAGATACAAGCGAAAGAGATTTTCTCTGGTGTGAAATGGAAAAAAAAGATATTGACCATTTTGCAGCAATTAAGGCGATAGCAGACAGTATCGGCAAAAACGTACAGGCGATAGGCTACGCTGGGACCAAAGACAAGGTCGCTCACACATCCCAAAGAATTTCAATAGAAAAACCAAGCATAGAAAAAATAGAAGCATTCTCTCATCCAAACATTATCCTAAAAAATTTCAAATGGAACAAGCGAAAAATAAAAATAGGTTATCTAGACGGCAATCATTTCAAAATCACGCTTAGAGATATCAACAAAAAAGACGCAATAAAAATTTCATCCCAAATAAGAAAGAAAACCTTCTTCCCAAACTACTTCGGTCCACAAAGATTTGGCATAAACCAAAGCAACATAAAAATAGGAAAAGCAATCATAAAAAGAAATTTTGACAAAGCGCTTCAACTAATTCAAGAAGATAACCCATACACAAATAACATAAAGAATCTAAAAAATATTCCAAGAAAAAATCTCCTTATGTATGTAAATGCAGTCCAGTCAATCATCTTCAATGATATAGTCGCCCAAGCCTTAGAAGAAAACTTAAACCTCGAAGACAAAGGTCAGCAAAGCGGAATCTTAGCGGGTTACAAAACAAGATTTTCAAATGGAACATTAGGACAAATAGAACGAAATGTTTTGAGCCAACACGGACTAGAATTAGCAGACTTCGACATCCAAGAAATTCCATATCTCAGGATGAAAGGTTCCTTCAGAAAAGCTATAACAAAAATTGAAGACCTAAAAGTAGAAACTGAAGACGATGAAGAGTTTATTGGTTCTAAAAAGATAATCCTAGAATTTACACTTCCCTCAGGTGTCTACGCAACAACATTTTTAGAAAACTTTTTCATATTTTCTTAATCATCAATATTTAAATACTCAGTTTAAGTCAATAACCGATGGCATTCGATTACGCAAATTACCTAATACTTCCTCTCTTAATTTTCCTAGCAAGAGTAGCCGACGTGAGCATTGGAACAGTCAGACTAATTTTCGTCTCGAAAGGTTTCAAGATTCTTTCCCCAATTCTCGGGTTTTTCGAAGTTCTAATCTACATAATAACAGTGACAAAAATATTATCCGACATGACAAATCCATGGCTTTATATCGTATACGCATTAGGTTACGCGACAGGAAATTATGTGGGAATGTATATCGAAGAAAAACTTTCTATAGGAAAAGTAATGATAAGAATAATTACACAGAAAGATTCTAAGCAACTAATAGCAAAATTGAAAGAAAAAAATTATAATTTAACTATAGTGAATGCAACAGGAAAAAGGGGAAAAGTAAAATTAATATTTTCAGTGATAGACAAAAAAGAACTAAAGAAAGTAATTGGAATAATAAATGCGACAAATCCAAAATCATTTTATTCAATAGAAGATGTGAGATACGCGCAAGACAACAATTTACTTTATGACAAAACATTTTCAGAAAGGTCAAAATATAGCTTGAAGAGGAGATAACTTCTTCCATTCACATAAACATTATAAATACCCTAATCTTAAGAAAATCAATGGAATCCTCCATAAAAACAGGCATTGCATTTGGTATGACATCTGGCGTCATCACAACGCTAGGAGTCATAATTGGATTAAGCGCAGCAACAAATCTTCGTCTAGCAGTAATCGGCGGAATCTTAACCATTGCAATCTCCGACGCATTCTCTGACGCTTTAGGCATCCATATCTCACAAGAATCCTCAAAGCGAAACAATCACAAACAAATCTGGGAGGCAACCATCTCAACCTTCCTAGCAAAACTAATTGTCGCCCTAACTTTCTTATTGCCAATCCTATTCTTTCCATTGGAAGTTGCAATCAAAATAAATTTGGCATGGGGCCTAATCCTCATAGTAATATTCAATTATTATTTAGCAAAATCCAGAAACGAATCCCCATCAAAAACCATAGCTGAACATCTCGGGGTAGCAATCTTAGTAATTATAATAACCTATTACGTCGGAAAACTTATCTCAATATATTTCTAATCTTGTCATTCAAAAATCAATTCCTTTTCCCCGCCAACGCCACGACTCAAAATCCGAATCCCTTTTTTCTTAACTACCTTCCCACAAATCTGCGCATCAATTCCAAATTTCTTCGCCTCTAAAATCACCTTCTCAGGTTCTGGACTAATCACCAGCAATCCTTGTCCCATATTCCAAGTTCTATAAGCTTCCTTGGCATCAACATTTCCAACCTTCTGACAATACTTCATAATCTTACAAGGCTCAAATAAATTATCTAAATCCGCACCAAATCCACTAGCCCTCAAAACCCTTCCAAGTTTCCCCGGAACTCCGCCTCCAGTGATATGAGAAACCCCATTTATTTTACAGCTACCCTTCGTCTTAAATCCGCCATGCATACTAACAACCGCCCTCGAATAAATCTTAGAAGGAACTAAAACCAAATCACCCAACTTCTCGCCATCCAATTCAAAATCATGCCACTCACTCCCGTGCACACTCTCCAAAATTTTCCTAACTAAACTGAGTCCATTCGACCGAAATCCATTTTCCCGAAAAGCCACAATATGATCCCCGACACAAACTTCTTTCCCAGTAAACAATTTATCTTTACGCCCAAACCAAATGAGCGCACTACTCCAACTATACTTAAAATTGCCATGTCCTCCAACAGCACTCCCAAGTTCCGCCAGCTCCCCATTAACAATAGCAACATTAGCATCCTTAGCAGCCTCGACATAACCCTTAGCCAATTCTTTCAACATTTTAATATTCCCCCCCAAAGAATTAACATCCAAAACACTTCCAACCAAAACAGGCTCAGCCCCTCTCACGATCGCGTCGTCACAAACCATCGCCAACAAATCAAAAGCAATACTATCATGCCTATTCATCCTCTGCGCAATTTCAACCTTCGTCCCGACCCCATCAAACCCTATAGACATAAAACTTCCTTCAGGCAAATTCGAAACATCAACACATCTAATCCCACTAAAATCATCAAAAGGAACTATCACCTCCCCAATATTCCCATCCCTATTCTCCCAAGTCTTCTTAGCGGCCTCATACAAAATCTTAGAAGCCTCGTCTCCAGTCTCAATATCAACTCCAGAACTCGCATAATTCAAACTCTCTTTAACATCCCCACAAGCTTTATCCGAACAAACTTCAATTCGCCCCATATCCCAAGAAGACACTCAATAGTTTTAAACATTATTATAATCAATATCTCCCCACCCAGAATCGAACTGGGACACATCGGGTTACAGCCGACTGCTCTACCACTGAGCTACAGGGAGAATACCCATCAAACCCCAAATCGCTTTATAAATTTTTAGATGTCACTTCCTAGCCTTCAAAACAATTCGCGAAATCTCCTTTCGCCCCTCGTCACTAAACTCACTTTCCAAAACCCCACTCAAAATATCGTCCTCATCTTCCATATGTTTCCGAACAACATCAACAAAAACCCTCATATCATCCGCCAAAGCCTTCCGAACTTGGGCATCACTCCCCGAATTAATCGCATCCCCAATTCTTTTAACATGCTCTCTCAAATCCTTATGCTCTAAGAGAATCGCCTCAATCGGAATCTCAAAACCTTCACTCTTCATAACTGCAAAAAGTTCCTCTTCCAATTTCTCATGCGCCTCCCAAAGCTCGCAAATCTTCCAAAAAGTATGCACCAAATTAGAATAATTAATCATATCACTAGCAATAATAAAGTCCAACTCAGACAATTCCATTTCTATTCTTTCATGCTCATCCCCTAAAATAACAATCGCATTCATAACAAACTAAAAGTATCCATATATTTATACTTTGGCAAATACTGTAATTAAAATGATAAAAACTTAAAAGTTAAAATAAATTATTAAAAAATAGTATCTAAAAAGATATAAATCAAAAAATAGACTTCTAATTATGAATATAGGATTTGACTTCGATGGAGTATTCTCAGATTGTGGACAGCTAAAAAGTGAATGGGCAAAAAAACTTCATGGACTAAATATCCCAGCTGAGAAATTTAAAAAAGAATTAATAATTGAAACAGGAACTTTAACGCTAAGTCAATATGGATATCTGCAAAAACAAATATATGAGACAAGAGAAATCGGCCTAACAATGTCTCCGGTAGAAGGAGCTTTCGAAATATCATCTAGGCTCCAAATGGAAGGACACAACTTAAGCATCATAACATCTCGTGGAGAGTCGGCATCAGAAATAGCAAGAGAATGGATGAGGCTAAAAAAATCATATATACCCATAGTAGGAATCGGAGGCGGAATAAGCAAAGCAGAAGCATGTAAGGGTTTAGATGTATACATGGACGATGACATGGGCAAACTTATAGAAATAGGCGAGATAGTGCCAAATAAATATCTATTTTCGTGGGGATATAACAGCCATATTAAGCTTCCAGAATCCATAGGCAAAAGAGTAGAATCCTGGCAACATTTTTACAAAGAAATTTCAGCTCTAAACAAATAAAAACTTATCTCAACAAGCCCCACCATCCACCAGCGAAGCGTCCCACCTCCCACTCCCCAAAACGACTAGTCGTTTTGCGCGTCTTCCCAATACCCATGCCCAGGACAAAGCCCAAGTCCCTTATCGATAACCAACCTTCGAAGCGCATGAACGCTTTCCTCCATCTTATCAGGAATAGAATTCGGCAAATCAATCCTTCCTTCTATCCCTCCGCCAAAAATCGTATCCCCACTAAACAACAACTTCCGCTTCTCATCCAAAAAAGCAACACTTCCTCTTGTGTGCCCAGGACACTTAATAATCTTCAAACCAAAACCACTCCCCTTAAGCCTCTTCGCCTTCTCCCTCAAAATCTTATCAACTTTATCATTCGCATAAAAATGAAAACCTCGAGCATTCTCCACATAATCCTGCAACTCTTCGCCACTCGCAAAAACCTTAGCATTGGGAAACAAGTCCAGTCCACCCAAATGATCATAATGCAAATGCGTAAGCAATACAATATTAATCTCGCTCAACCCAACAACCTTAGAAATTTCTCTTCCCAACTCATCTCTATCCATCGGGTCCCCAGCATCAATCAAAACCCATTCCTCAGGATTTTTAATCAAATAAACAGAACCCTTCCCCTTAAACTTCCAAACATCATCTCGAATTTTTGTAATTTTCATAATTAATAAAACCTTTAAACCCATTTAAATTTTTCTAAGAATGCACTATCACATCATATTAACAGAAAAATGCAATCTTCAATGCAAATACTGCTACGGAAAATCCATGGAAGAGTTCGACAACGGGTTGCAAGACAAATTCAACTACGACCTAGAAACTCCCATAGACAGCCAAGTCAAAGCAGAACAACTTAAATCCTTCCTAAAATCAGAAGACACCTTAATCTTCTACGGCGGAGAGCCCCTAACAAAAGCCGACCAAATAAAAGAAATAATAGATAAAATAAAAATAAAAGCATTCCGTATTCAAACAAATGGTCTTCTAATAAAAACCCTGCCAATTAAATATTGGAACAAAATCACAAAAATATTAATCTCAATAGATGGGACGGAAGAAAGAACTGACACGAATAGAGGAAAAGGAATTCATAAAAAAGTATTAGAAAATATGGCCTGGTTAAGAGAAAATAATTACAAAGGAGAAATAGTCGCAAGAATGACATTAAGTCAGCCAGACATTTACGACCAAGTTCTTTATCTTCTTGAAACAAAACTCTTCAACTCAATTCACTGGCAACTAGACGCCGAATTCTACAAGTTCGATTACAATAAAGAACAATTCACAAAATTCAAAGATGAATATAATATTCAAATAACAAAGCTCTTAGATTATTGGGTAGAGCAAATACAAAAAGGAAAAGTCATAAAACTTTATCCATTCCTCGGAATATTCGATACAATTTACCACAATAAAACCTCCTTACTTCCATGCGGTTCTGGCCACGCAAACTTTACCATAAATACCAAAGGTGATCTCTCAGCTTGTCCAATAATAAATTCCGCAAAAAATTTCTACTGTGGGAGCCTCAAAGAAGGAATAACAAAAAACATTCACGCCGACGGCTGGTGCAAAAATTGCGACTACTTAAAAATTTGCGGAGGACGATGCCTATATTCAAACAAAGCCCAACTCTGGCCAAAAGAAGGTCATGATATGGTATGCCAAACTATAATTCACCTAATTAAAGGAATCCAAAAAAGAATTCCAAGAATACAAGAAGCAATAAGTCAAAACAAAGTTTCAACAAAAGATTTCAACTACGAAAAATACTTCGGTCCAGAAATCATCCCATAAAATAGCAAAACTCGCCAAGTCGGGCAAAGCCCTCTACTTTCTAATATCTAAAATCTATCCTCTCGCAAAGCGTGGTCCAGAAATCATCCCATAAAATAGCAAAACTCGCCAAGTCGGGCAAAGCCCTCTACTTTCTAATATCTAAAATCTATCCTCTCGCAAAGCGTGGTCCAGAGATCATCCCATAAAACATCTAATCCCTACTTTCTAAAATCTACTCTATTCTACGCGGGCGCAGCTCTCCTAATCTCTAACTTCTAATCCCTAATTTCTCGCGCAGCGCCTAATATCTAAAATCTATCCTCTCGCAAAGCGTGGTCCAGAAATTATCCCCTAAAAATAAAAAAATAAAAAAAATAAAAAAACGTTTTAATCTGATTCGTTTTCTCCAGAATTGTTGCCTCTGCTTTCAAGTTCATCTTCGATAACATCTCTCAACCTTTCAGTCCTATTCTCCATGAACTCTTCTCTGGCCTCAAGTCTTTCCTGAATAAATTCACTTCTGTTATCAAGTCTTTCTTCAGTATTCTCAAGCCTTTCTCTAAGTCGCTCCTTCTGCTCCTCGTCAAGATTAGCATTTTCAATTCGAGTCCTCATTTGTTCAATATTCTTAACGCCCCTTTCTTCAAGCTTTTGAATACGTTCTTCAGCTTGTTCCATTCTCTTTTCTCGAGCCTGAATCAAGCCCTCATCACTATCAATCTTTTCAAGTAACTCATTCAATTCCTCGTCGCTCATCTCACTCAAAGCCTTATGCTTTCGAACAGCATTTTCTCGTTTCTCAATAGCTCTCTGTTCCATCTCATAGCTCCTATTCAATGCTCGTTCACTAAACATTTCAAATCGCTCAATTTTCTCAGCACTAGCATTATTAGCAGCAAATCTTTCAAGAGCTCGAGAGTAAATCTCATCAGCATGGTCCCTGTGTCGCTCAAACTGATTCTGAATCCGTGCAATTCTTTCCATATTCTCAATAGAAGAATCCAAATCATCAGCATCAGATTCAATTTCACTTAAATCCTCTTCAGCCTTAGCAACAAGTTCATCATATCTAGCCTGTGCTCTCTCGTAAGCCTCCGGATTTTCTTCAGCCAAAAGTTCAGCTTCAGCCAATCTTTTTTCAGCCATCTCAAGAGCTCGCTCGATATGCTTCTCCTTATTAAAAGTAAAAGCCAGCTTCATCCGATCCATCCTGTCTTCAAAGAATCCTATCTTCTTTGCAACGGGAACGGCCGCTTCATCATCTGCAGCCACAACTCCGCCAAGAGTCCCGACTAACAAAAACGCCATCAAAAATAAACTAATTATTTTCTTCATATACACATACCCCCTTTCAACACATCAATTTTCATAATAACTCTAATATTAAACAATATATAATACCTACCTGAAACTAAATGAAACTATTCTAAAATAAAACCCAGCAAAAATATCGCGACTAATTCCTTTTCCTTTCAATCAACTTAATTCTCGCCTCTCTTCCCATTCTCTCAATAGAAACTAGTCCCTTCTCAACCAGCACCCTCACCTTCCGCGTCGCCATTACTTTCGACATATCTAGCTCCCTGACCAAATCCTTCATCCAACAACTTTTTCTTTCAATCAAGAATTCAATAATCTTTTTTTCCTCCCCAAACAAATTCCGCGTCAAACTTTTTTCCCTATTATCCTTTTCCTTTTCAAAAGCTTCTTTTTTCATTCTTTCAAGCTCAATAAAAAATTTCCTTTTCTGAAACTTAAAAAATCCAAACCCAAAAACAACTAAACCCAAACCAAGAATCCAAATTTCAAAATATGAATCACTAGTTCCCTCATAGAAAACAATAACTTCTTCTGCCACATCTTCCCAGTCCAAAATAATATTTTTCCCGTCGCTAGAAACCTTATAATTCTTAGGATAAATTAATCCATCACTTAAAATATGATTCTGTGGCAAATAAACTTTCAAATCATAATTACCACTAACCACTTTAGGAAAAACAAAAATACACTCACTATCTTTTCGCAAAAAATCTTTAGAAATAAAACTAACCATATTCCCATTTCTTTCAAGCAAAGAATATTCTTCAGGAAGAATAACTTCATCCCCATCACTCAAAACCACCTCGACCAAAACTTTATCTCTATCGGAAATAGAACCAGAATATCCATCCTCAACAATCGTGCAAGTCACACTCGAAGCACAAGCAAACCCAATCGCGAAAACCAAAACTAAAACCAATCCATATCTCATGTCGAGTAAACAAATAACAACTATTTAAATTTTTCAAAAGGTTCTCAAATATTTAGAAAGATAGTTCACAACATCACAATCTAGATTATCGAAAAATTCCCTGCGGAACCCTCCTCCAAGACAAGATTTTTTACGAAGTTCTACTTTTGTAAATCTAAAATCTGGCAATTTCTGCGTGGCACAAAAATTATTAAAATAACTAAATTTTTTTATCAAGGGAACACAAAATTTAGGAAAATTACAAGAGCCTAAATCATTCTCCTTAAAGTCATAAAGAAAATCCTTGTATCCATTACAGCCATCAAGATAAATCATCATGACATTTGGAAAATTCTTAAAAGGAGAGTCAGACATATCCGAAGTAAGCATATCCATTTCCACATGACTAGGAACAACAAGCCCAGATTTTTTTATGTCTTCAATCAAAGAAATAAGTTCAACTCCCATATCCAATAAAGATAACTCTACTTTATAAGAACTATCGTCCTACACCACATACTCATAAACTTTATCATGCGCAACAATAAATAATAAATTATGCAACTATCACCAACAAATACTTAAATAACTCATCCAATCAAAAAACATGAACCTAAAAGAAGTAGTTTGCGAATTGACTAAAGAAGACGATACTCAATTATTAAGAGAAGTGATGGGGATGACAATTCTTCACGGAGCCATAATAAATGGTATACCAGGAATAATTTTCAATTCACCCAACGTTAGAAAATCCGTCAATCAATATCCTAATAGAATACAAGCAGTTTCAATGGGATACGATGGTCATTGCTTTAATCACGATGAGTTAAAATTAGCAATAGAAAAAGCAACAAAAGAAACCCTTCTCGTCTATAGAGACAAAAATGGAAAATTAATTTCCCCACTTTATTTGGGAAGGCAGTTTGAAGATGACCCCTTTACGAGAGCAATATGGACAGATAAACCGTATTCTAGAAATTACTACAAAAGAGATAGCTGGGGAAGACTACTCCCAACCGAAAACATTAATAATTTTTTCTTAGAATAATAATCTTCCGAAACAATCGAATAGAATTTCCATACGCCGAAATCGCTACGTTAACCTAGTCTGATCGTATAGGCTTCTCAGAGCAAAACGAAAAGAGTAGAGTTGCTATGAAGATATTTTTTCACCAACATTAATTATGTTCTCTAGGGATTTAGCCCCAAATCTGAAAGAAATAACTGCGACAGAAGAATATGTCACAGTATTGAACAGGTGTTCCAGAAACTCTTTCTTATTCTCCATCTCACTTAATGAAGAAAGAAAAAGTGGGAGTTCTCCAACAAGTCCACCAGAAGAAATTGCTCCCAAGGAAAAAAAACAAACAGCAACGGAGCTATATATTCTTCCAGCATGTAAGGCTCGACTTTCTTCATAATTTGTTCTAACTTTGATAGTGGGATCTATATCGCATTTTTCAATACCAGCAATATGGTTGATATAATAAGATATAATTTCATAGGTAGAATCTAATTTTTTCATTGCCCCAGAAAAGAATTTTTCGAAACCCATAAGAATTCTAAAAATCTATATATTATAAAGTTTACTACTTATTAATTACACCACATACTCATAAACCTTACCATACGGAATCACCCATTTCACAACCATCTTCTGATGTGCCCGCTCCATAATCTTCCTAAACAACCGAATCGAATTCCCATGTGCAGAAATAGCCACATTAACCTCATTCTTCCTCATAAACTTTTCCAAATCTCGAGCAAATTTCCTAACTCGCTTTTCAACGTCAGCAAACGATTCCCCACCAGGTCCCGCAACCTTATATCCCCGATGAATCGCCTTATATTCTTCCGTACCCAAAAACTCTTCAACCCTAGCCCGATTCATCCCCTCAAGACTTACAACATAATCTCCATGAACCTGTAAATCATACTCTTGTTTACCAACTTTCCTAATAAACTCTTCGTGCGTCATCCCATTCAAATCCCCGTAATTTCTTTCAATCATTCTATCATCTTCCAAAATAATCTTACACTCTGGATGCTGCTTCAAAATCGGAGCCAACGTATCCTTACTTCTAGACAACCGAGTATGAATCGCAACATCAATCTGCTTATTCTTCAACTGCAAAGCAATCTTCAACGCATGCTTCTTCCCTTGCGCCGTCAACTTAGAATCCATCCAGCCAGTAAATCTTCCATCCCGATTAAAATCAGTCTGTCCGTGACGAAACAAATAGATATGAAACCGCTTCTTCTTTTGCCCTAACATAGTATAACCCCACCTACACAAGCCCCGAACCTCCAAACCTCCGAACAGCGAAGCGTCCGAACCCCCTCGATTTTTCTCATAAGAAGAAATCGTAAGCCTTATATAAAAGATTAACTATTAAATAAAATGATAATTCAATGGATAGTGATAGCAATCTTTGTCTTTGTGGGCCTACTTTACATAAGACTAGAACACGGCATGAGCAAAATAAAAATCCTAATCATAATAATAGTCGGTTTCATTTTCTATTTTACAATCGTCAACCATTTTACCTCAGATCAAGTAGACCTAACCTCACCACGAGGGATCGTCAATGGAGTTTACCTCTACGTTGGATGGGTTGGCTCTACCGCCTCTAATCTTTGGAATGTCGGAACAGATACTGTGCATTCAGTTGGAAATGCCGTGAAAATCAACAACACGGGAGAAGACACGGAAAAAAATTAAAGCCACAGGCGGGGCTCAAACCTGCGACCTCCGCATTGCCAATGTGACATACTTTCAATTTTTAGCAACAAGTTTTATATATTTTAACTAATTGACAAAAATATGAAATACGAAATAGATGTAAGCGGTTACGACCTATTCCAAGAAGGATATACTATATGTGTAGCCTCTGATTGCGGAATAGTGAAAGGATTCAAATTTAAAGATAATCTCATTGCAGAGATACAAAATAAATGGTCAAAAGGATTTTATAGATATAGACCGACAAAGGGACAAAGAGGACTTCTAAAAGTTAGAATATATTGCATTATCATACATTATTTAATAAAAGAACTCAATGAGAACAAAGAATTAGATCTAATAGTATGTAGAGATTTTCCAAGTCATGAAAATAATATTAAACAAAATTTTTATCACTTCATAGAAATCCTCCAAGGTAAAAAAATAAAAAGTTTAAAGTTCGAACAATTGCCTAACAACTCCAATGCACATGGATATGCGTATTTAATGTCTAAAGATAAATACAATCATTTAGGATGTTATGTTAACATAAAAATTGAAGATATAGAGCCGTTCCTAAAGAAAAAAATAAAAAATGTCAAGGGTACAAATACCGAATCCTAGTTTGCCCCTCCAAAACAAAATTTGGACGAACTCTCTAGCAATGACAATTATAAGTATATACTCAGATATTTAAACTTAATGGATTGCCAAACTCTGAATAGAGCCTCGTTAAGCGATAATTTTTTATAAGTAAGTATCTAAATTAATCTTATGGACAAGTCCAATCGACCAAAAAACAGATAGATAATAAAAAAATTAATGCAAAAGCTGACTCGATAGGATGGCAAATTGGGTCAAGATTAGAAAAAGTAAGGGATTCTCTTCAATCCAAAATGGTGGAGTTTGAATCTTTTAGAAGTAAGTTTGAAATGAACGAGTTTAACGAGGAGCAATTAGCAACTCATCTCAAATTTCTCACAGAGTTAAAATTTGAGCTTTACAATCTGGAGAAAAAATTCAATTCCCTAGGTCCAAGACTTAACATGAGGGCTTATGTGAATTCTTAACTATCTGGGGTTTTAGAAGAAAATTATAATTCTAGGAAAGTTAGACCTAAGCCACAGGCGGGGCTCAAACCCGCGACCTTTACATTACCAATGTAACGCTCTGTCAGCTGAGCTACTGCGGCACAATATTCACCATTCCCAAAATCTTATAAACCTTCCCCTCGCCAATTTACCATGGAAGACCAAGACCAAGACGATTTCGATTTCGAGGCAGAATACGAGGAGTTAAAACTAAAACATAACCTTCCAGATTTCAAAGCCCTAGCAGAAGATTTCGATATCGAAAAAATCGCAGACAAAGAAACCATATTCCTAGCAAGAGAAGTAAGAAGAGCAATTAACGAAAAAGTCACAGCTTACATCCATCTATTCGAAACCCTAATCAACCCAACCTCGCCTCCAATGTTTGTCTTCAAAATCCTAAAAAATATGTCCGAACAAGAGAAAGAACAAATCCAAGAATTCTACAAAGTCCTGTCCAAAACACAAATAGAAATCATGAAACTCGACACAGTCTATTCAGAAAAAGACGAGGTAAAATTCATAAACAAAACCTTCAAGGTCTGGCAAGAAATGAAAACAAAAATCTACTCACTTTTCGCCTCCTTCGAAATAAACTTTGAAAATGACGATATCTCAAAAAAACGAAGCTACTTTGATTAATTCTCAGAATCTAACCTCTAACCTCTAACCTCTAACCTCTAATCCCTAATCCCTAATCTCTAATACAAACATTTTTCTGGAACCCTATCGCTATCAACAACACATTTCAAACTCGCCATATCAAACTCGCCATCAACAACAATTTCCGACATCAAAACAACCCTCTCTCTAGCTCCAACATCTTGCTCAATAATCTTAAAACTAACTTCTTCGCCAAGTATCTCGCTTCCAGGTGAAACCTCATTTCCAGAAAATAAAGAAAATCTAACTCCGAAAACTCCTCCAACCTCATCATCCAAATTAAAAATCTCAGCTCCGCAAATCGCCTTTACTCTTTCGCATCCTCCAACTCCATAAACCAAGCATTCAATATTGTCAACAAAATTACCAATAGAATACTGAACCTGTTGCCATTCACTACAGACAAAAAGGGAATCACTAGAACTTCCACCACCTCCTCCTCCAGAAGCGCCGCCTCCACCAGAAGCGCCGCCTCCAGAAACAACATTTCCTTCTTCATCCAAAGCAACATCACTATCTCTCAAATCATTTTGTCTTCCATCTTCCGCACCCTGTTCCATTAGTCCAACAACCGCAAGCGTATCTTCCCCAAAAATAAAAAACATCCCACCAACAGAAATCAAAGCAAGAATTCCAAAGATACCCAACCCGATATAAATTCGTCTCAAAATCTTATTCCCCTTCTCCTTCCTCATAACAAACAAACCAATCAAAACTTTAAATAACTACCTAAATATCAACTCGCCAGTGAAGAATATCTTCAACGCCCTTCTTTCTATCTTGCTCCATCCTATCAAGTTGAAGATTAACAAGACAGCATTGTACTCCAAATCTAACTCTATTCGCAACATAATACGCAGCCACAAAATTGCATTCTCTCTTATTAGAACATTTTCCACTATTCAAATACTTAGCCTTCATCCTATCAGTATAACTCCCCCACCTCTTTAACTTATTTCTATAAAACTCCATTTTATCTCCAGATGATGTCGCATGATTTTCAATTCTATTAAAAAAAGAATCAGCTACTTCCTTGTATCTCTTCATGTCTTCAGTGCTCATAGCAAAATCAACAATAATTCAGATATAAACATTATGGCACTAAATAACAACAACCTTAAACAAAATCCGTGTAATCCGTGGCTAAAAATTTCAGTTTCCTAAAACTTTCTCCAAATCCATCTCGCACGAAACAACAGGGAACCGAATCTTCCAATTCCTCAAAACTCTCGGGGCAACTTCACCAATCCGGCCAACCTCTTTCCCCCTAACTAAAATATTCCCACATCTCCCAATAATATAATTCGAATCTTCAATCATCTCAATCGAATATTCCAATCCCAACATCTTAAACAAATAATCCAATACCTGCTTCATCTCAGTATACCCCATTCTCTCATCAACCATAGCAATCGCCAATTTCTCTAATTCAACAACCCCAGTATCCGAGCAATCTAATTTCTGACCTTTAATTTCTAATTTCTCATAATTTTTTTCAAAAATTCTGCCCATCTCAAATATCTTTTGCGGATAAGCAGCATCACTATTCTCCGAAATAATCTGCAACATATTAGTCGTCAAGTCCATTCTCAAAACATCTCGCTCAGTCTTCGAAGCCTCAACCTCAATAAAATTATTAAAATCAAAATGCATCTTTTTAATATTCTTCTTAGTCGTCAAATGAAAACTAGAACATTCCAACATACCAAGTCCAGCCAAACAATTCCCAATCATCCTTTTAGTCTTGTCAAAATTATCCTCTTCAGCAATGGTGGAAATTTTCGGAATAATAGGCACAAAATTATCAAACCCATAAGCAATTGCAACTTCTTCAGTCAAATCAATCCAATGCAAAATGTCAGCTCTATAAGGAGGAATTTCAGCAAAAGTTTTCCCTTTTTCTTCCCTAGAGCCAATTCCCATTCGAGCCAAATGTTTTTTAACATCTTTAAAAGATAGCCCAATCCCCAAAGTCTTCTCGATATCTCCAACTTTAAATTCCAAATCCTCGTACGACATATTGGGAGAAACGTACGAATCCTTGCCGTCTTTAACATTCATCCCATAAACTTGGCCACCCATTTCCGAAATCGAAGCAATCAAAATATTCAAAGCCTTCTTCAAATAAACCAAATTATGCCCGGAGCATTCAATAAAAACATCCTTAGTAGTTTCCGTAATCCGCCCAGTCTTTTCGCTATTAATAATCGGAGGCATAGACAAAACTTCATTATTAGCATCCAAAAAAATTGGGTATACTTCGGTATCCTCTAATAAATGCGCATAGTTCCGCCCAGTCGGATGATTTTTCAAAATCTGTCGAGCATTCATTTCGCTTTTCCCTTCAAGCGGCAAAAACTTAACATCTTCATTCTTCAACCCAACAAACCTAATCGGCAAACGAATCTTCTCAAGCGGGTAAATCCCAATCGCGACCTTCGCACGTTTACGCCCAATCGAATTATGCAACTTCTCCTGCAAATCAACAACATCCTTAATCTTCGCGTCGTCAAACTTCAATCCCTTAACAATAGCACAAACTGTATGCGGCCGAACCGCCTTAACGGACTTATCAACAAAAACCTCAAAATCTTTCTCAGGTGGCAAAATCTTAAAACTAGCAATCTTCCCCTTCCCATTAAACTGCATTAAAGCTCGTGCAAAATTTTCCAATGAAAGTAAGTCCGGCCTATTAGGAAAAACCTCAACCGAAACCTCCGAATCCGTCACCTCTTCAATCGGCGTCCCCATGTCTGTTATTTTCTTTTCTAGTTCCTTAGTTATTTTCCCAACTCGTTTCTCTAATTCTTTTCTATCAACTGTTAAGATTGTCATATTCTAAATCCTCCATCAAGTTGCCCAAGCCGTAAAAATTGGCAACCGCGTTGCCTTAATTCAAACCTAACACCTACAAGCGATAGCGACCTAATACCTAATACCTGCGACCCGAAGTCGCCTGGCGTCCCCATGTCCGTAATCATCTTTTCAAGCTTCGCATCAATCTTACCAACTCGTTTCTCAAGCTCCTTTCGATTCATAGTCAATATTGTCATTTCATATACTCCTTTCCATTTATAACACAACTCAAAGTCTCTCCTTCGGCGGTCATAGAAATTCCAGCCTTAAAATACTTGCCACTCAAAAGATAAGGCATCCAAAACCGGTCATTTTTCCACATTCCAAATCCATCACTTACCTCATTAGCATCATAAGGAATCTTATCAACATCAAACCATTTCCATCTCATCTCATCTGTTTCTCTAGGATATCCCTCGAAACAATCAGTTGTATAAATACGAACTAAATGATCTTGTTCATCACCCTCAAAAATATACAAAGTATCACCAGCATTTTTTAAATTTTTTAAATCAATGCCACATTCCTGTTTAGTCTCTCGGCAAACACATCGCTCAAGGTCACCATTATCTTCTTTTTCCAACTTCCCTCCAAATCCATTCCATTTATTCTTACCAAAACCTCTTTTCTTTAGTCCGAGCAAAACCTTATTATCTCTATGAACAATAACTAATGTTTCAACGCTAGTCATTATATCGCCTCCCTCTAATGATCTCAACCTTCTTCTCAAGTGCATCAACCACATCAACCCCATGTCGTCGAGCCAAAATACAAGCAACAATAATCACATCTGCAACCTCATCCCCAAGACTTAACTTTGAAAAATTCCCCAACTTCTCCTTCCTAACTAACCCCGAATGCCCAAGAACCTCGCCCGCCAACTCCCCAACCTCTTCAACCAATTTAACAACATCCCAAGGTTTAGACTCCTCATTATTCTTCCCCGAAAATTCATTCAACCTCTTAATCTCCCAATCAACAAAATCCTGCAGTTCAATCATTTCCATTTTTTACCTCATTGATTTTAATAACTTCTACATAATCAAACTTTTTAGCTAAACCACTAACGAGATTGCTACAATCACCAGAAGGCATTTCTTTAAAACCACTAACTCCGATAGTATCAACTCTAGAATAAACCTCTCTTCCCATTAACTCAGCCATATCATCAATAATCCTATCAACATAACCAACCCCATTATATCTATCGCTAAAAGTTGTAATCATCGGTTTTTTCTGACTACCTAAATGCGCATACAAATAAACAATTCCAGAAAAAACAATATCATCAAGATTCAAATCAACTCTCGTTATCATTTCCGCCACTCCTGTTTTAATAATCCCCAGCAATTAGTATCATAAATCTTTCCAGTAGATTTAGTTCTAGCAGATTGCCTAGTAGTTCCTTCTAGCGTGAAGCCCAATTTTTTAGCCAACTCATTAGAGCCTGTATTCGGGACATAAGCAGAAAGAATCAATCTATTAAGCTCCAATTTATAAAAAGCAAAATTAATCAACGCATCGATAGCTTCAGTCATAATACCTTGTCTCCAGTAGTTTTTCCCAATCCAATATCCCAGTTCAGCAGACCCAACATAAGTATCTATGTTAGACAGTCCGACCCCTCCAATAAATTCACCACTTTCCTTTAATGTTATAGCCATCTCATATTTATCTCTTGGAGTTTTTTTACTGTTCTCAACACAATGATTTACAAACCACTCTCCATCTTCCGATGTATACGGATAAGGGACTACCTCCAAATATTTCGAGACATCTAAATCATTTATTTTTAAAATGATATCATTAACATCATTAGGAGAATATTCTCTCAACACCAATCTCTCTGTTTCAAGTTCCATCATTTCCGCCACATCCTCATCTCTCGCAATTTAGAAATATCATTCTTATACATCTCTCTCAAGTCATCAATCCCAAAAAATTCCATTATAATCCTATCAAACCCAGGTCCCCAAGCAAGCACAGGAATATGCCTTCCAAACATTGGAATCGTCACTTCTGGCCGAAACATTCCAGCTCCCCCAAGCTCCAACCATTTCTTCTTCCCCTCGTGCCAAACATCAATCTCAAGGCTAGGTTCCGTATAAGCAAAATAAGCCGGCCTCCATCGGAGCTTCTCGTAACCCATCTTCCCAAAAAATTGCTTCAAATATCCTAAGAGTTGAACAAAATTCGCGTTTTCGTCCACAACAATTCCTTCAGTTTGATTAAACTCAAATCCATGCGACCAGTCAACAGTTTCATTTCTAAAACACTTTCCTAAAGCGAAATACTTAGCAGGATATTCCTTATTCTTCCCAATCTTCATAATTTGTTGAGCCGATAAAGCCGTAGTGTGCGTTCGAAGTAAAACTTTTCTAGCATCCTCCTCAACCCACTTCTGTTGCCATCCTCTGGACCCATCAACGCCACCTTCATGAGCTTTCCTAACAGCCTCCATAATTTTCTTAATTTCTGATTTCTGATTCTTAATTTCTACATTCGATTTCAAATTCTTGAGATAGAATGTATCCTGCATCTCCCGCACCGGATGATCCTGTGCCGTAAACAAAGCATCGAAAACCCAAAATCCACTCTGAACCATATCTCCCTTCATCTCCTTAAATCCCATCTCCAACCAAATCGACTTAGCATAATCCGTAGCCTGATTTACAAAATGTCTCTTCCCTCCATAAAGCCGCGGGACTGGAGCATTCAAATCATATCGCCTAAACTTCTTCCCTTTCCAACTAGTTCTCATTAGCATCTTCGGCGTCAAAGCCTCAAGCATATCCTCACTCAAATTCATCTTACTAATCCTAATCCCAGAATCAGTCAAACTAACTTCAACTCTCTTACCCTCGACAACTTCAACGATATCTTTCCTCTTCTTTAAATTCTCTAAGGCCAACAAATCCAAATCCCTAACGTCTTTCAAATCCATCGGCAATTTACTCATAAAAATCTCTTCAATCATCTTCTTAGAAACATTTCCCTTAGAAACCAGCCTCAACTTTCCCTGCTCAATTCCAATCAAGCCCTTGCTCTTCAAAACACCCAAAGCAACCTTCGCCTCGTTCTCATTCAACCCACAAACATTCCTAATCTCACCAATCGGAATCAGCCCCTTCTCGACCAACTTATCAAGCAAAGCCCGCTCTGGTAATTCCTTTTTCAAATAATTAACACCCAAAATTCCCAAATCAACTCGTTTCACCTCACTACTCTTAACCACAACCAAACCCTTCTTCTCTAAAAAACTCAAAGCCCTCAAAACCGTCGTCTTATCAAGCCCACTTTTTTCAGCAATAATCTCGGAGTCCGAAGAGCCCTTTCCCAAAACAGGCAAAACACTGCGTTCCATGGGCGACAAGGATTCAAGCAACAATTTCTCATCCATATCCAAACCAGTCATATAATCTTTTTAAGGTTTAGCCAAAGAATATTTTGAAGTATGCAAATCATTAAAAACAAGAATACTTATTTTCAACAATGATAGAAAAAACTTTAGAATTAAAAGTAGAAAAGCAAGGCAGCCCATGGGATATTTCTTTAGAGCTAAAAGGAGATGTTATCAAGGGGCACAATAACTCAAGAAGTTCTAATTTTCCAGAAGCCGTAAGGACATTCGCAGATCTAATAGATAAATATCCAACTCATACAGTTGATTTAGTTGCGGAAAACAAAGATATAGGAGGAGATTATGCAAAATCTCTTTGGTCCCTGGAAGCATATGCTACATTACATAATAAAGCTGCTCTATTAGAAAGAGGAGTATTAGCACTTGCCGAAGATTATATAAAAAATTCTTAAAAAAGTTAATGCAAAAACCAATCTGCATAAAGATAATCGTAATTTTTTTCATTTAGCAAAGTTGCCCAAGTCAATCTCTAGGAAAAGCAAAGCTTTTCCGTCTCTCTAGATGCAAAACATCGTCTCTCTAAAAAATTCAAAGAATTTTTGTCTCTCTAGGAACTCCGTTCCGTCTCTAGTAAAGCAATCTATGAATCCCCTTCAAATGTTCCAAATGCTTTTTCTTCGCCAACTTCAAATTCCCAAAATTCCCACGATGAATAATCCCAGCAAGCTCTCTCCCCGCCAAAATCTTCGGAGTCACAACATAGTCAGCCCCAGCCTCATACAACTTCAGCGTCTCACTAATTCGACCACCCGTCACAATAATCTTAGCTTTCGGAGCCAGCTTCTTCACCTTCTTCAATAAAAACATCGTCTGCTCATAATCAGGAATCGTAGAAATAACGAGCTTCAACTTCGTCATATCAATCTTATCAAGCATCTCCGGACTACAAACATCCCCATAAACACAAGCAATTTTCTTAGCCATCAAGACCCCAATTATCTCAGGATTATAATCAATAACCAACAATTTATCTTGTTTAGAAAGCAACTCTTCCATCAAAGCCCCACCCATCCGATGCGACCCAACTAGCAAAATTTCCTTATCAGTTTTACTCTTATATTCTAAAACTTCACGAATCGGCAAGAACCCCAAGCTCTTTATCGGATAACGAAAAAAAGTATACAATCCACTTTTATACTTAATCAGATAAGGAGTAACTGACATTGTAATAATCGTAGCGAGAACAATAGTCGAAAAAAATGAAGCATCAAAAACTCCAGCCGTAAGACCAATCCCGCCGATAATCAAAGAAAATTCAGATAATTGCGCGATAGAAACCGCCGTCAAAAAACTAGTTCGTGGCTGGTATCCGGTAATCCGAAGTAAAATCAAAGTAACAATTGGCTTCACAAAAAAAGCACCAACAAGCAAAGCGCTAAGCAAAACCAATCGACTTCCAACTCCAACAAAAACAAGTTGCATCCCAAGAGCAACAAAAAACAAAATCGCAAAGAAATCACGAAGCGGAGAAATCCTAGACTCTAACTCCAACTTAAACGGACTATTAGCAAGACTAACTCCAGCAATAAACGCACCAATCACAATCGAAACCTCAGCAAGGTAAGCCATAACAATAAAGAAAAATAAAACAGCAAGAGCACACAAAAACATAAACTCATTAGACTGCGCCGCAAAATTAAACAGTCTATTCAAAACAAACTTTTGCAACAAAACAGCAACGAGCAATATCAATCCCAATTTCATAAAAGCAATAACTAGTGGAGCAACCGCAAAACTCCCACTCGTAAAAATAACAATAGCAATAATCGCAATCAAATCCTGCAACAACAAAATTCCTAAAATCAATCGACCATGAAGAGTGACAAGTTCATTCCTATCCGCAAGCAACTTAACATCAACCATAGTAGAACTAAAAGCCAAAATAATCCCGACATAAGCAGCCTGCAAAGAAGTCAACCCCAAAAAATTCACACAAAGCAAACTAATCCCAAAAATAATCCCAACCTGCAAAATCCCAATCAACGCAATCTTTTTCAAATTAGCCTCGCGAATTTTATGAAAAGAAATCTCTAAACCAGCAGTAAACAATAAAAAAGCAATCCCAATTTCTGAAAACGCATTAATCAAATCCATTCCCTTAACAACCCCAAAAACAAGTGGACCCAAAACAAGTCCAGTTAAAACATATGCAGGAATCAAAGGTTGCTTCAATGTTCGCGCGACAAAAGCAAACATAGCAGACAAAATCAGAATCACAGCAATATCAAAAATTATAACTTCACTCGCTGGCAACGCTCCAATATGTCCCGCAAAACCATCCACAGCCTGAGCAACATTCCCGGTCAACCAATTCATAAAACTCTACAGTCAACATCTTTTATAAATATTTAGAACTCCACACAATCTCGAACCTCTTCACTCGACATTCCAATCGTTACCCCAAAACTTTGCCGTCCCTTAACATCAACAATCCCGCTCTTATCCAAAGCAAGCGAAGCAATCCTTAAACTACATCCAGCCTTTCGACAAACCAAAACATTCTGCATAATCCTAGCAATCTTTCTAGAAGCCTGCGCTCCAGAAGTCAGTTGTCTAATCTCACCCAAATCAATAACAATCTTAACTCTCTTTTCGGCCGCGATCTTCGCCACGACATGATTAAGCCCCGAATCTCTTTGCTTCAAGGTATCTTTAATTCTAATTTCTAATTTCTTATTCCCAATTTCTCGCGAAGCGCCCTCGGGGGAAACCAAATAATCAATCTTCAAGCTCTCAAGTGCCCGACGATTAAAAGCATCATCTCCACCAACAAGGGCAATTTTCCCACCAAACTTTTTATCCTTTAAAGAAGCAATAATTCGTCTAGCTTCACTCTCTCCAGACCGAATCAAAAACCCATCACAATCCAAATCTCTCAAAGCCTCCTCTTTATTTTTTACCTCTCTCAAATAAACCGAATCCTTAAACTTAAACAAATCCAAATCTTTCATAAAGAATTAAACCAAACATTCTTTTTATTACTTCTTATCGTATCTAAATCTAAATATTTATATACTCACACGGCTTAAATAAACAATGGACTTAGAGGAAAAAACAGAGGATTATGAAAAGCCAATGATTAAAAAACACGCTATTGTTATGACGATGTCTCCAGCAGGTTCAAAAATGGGGCATGGATTATTCCCCTTTGTAACAAAAACCCCAAAATACCAAACGCAATCTCCCTATATTGAAACACAACAATACAGAAGATAATTTTCAAAGCAAAAAAGACTATTTATTCTTTCCCCTAATTTCCGCCATACAAGCAACATCCGCAAAAAAAGTTTCCTGATTAATTCTTCCATAAGAAACAAAATTCCGCGTCACTTCATACATGTCATACCCTTTCAAAATAGCCCCTCTACAAAAATAACAAACATTCCCCTTCTCACTAACACTTTCCGCAATCAAAACCTCAAAATCACGAGCATCCAAAATCTTATCAATTAACATAGTCCGAGTTTTCTCATACGCGTCTCCAACTTTCCAAACCATCACAAATTAATCTCTCCAAATTATATAAAACTTTTCCAATAAAAAATCCGCGAAATCCGTGGCTAAAATTTTCTCATTCACCCCGAAATTAAAGTCCCAACAAATCTCTTCCCTTTCAATACAGAATCCATCGCCCCCAAACTCCCAACAATATAAGTCACCGTCTTGTCCTTAGCAATCTCCTCAGCCGCCACCCTATCCAAAACAAAATGTTGCCCGGCCTCGAAACTAATCTTCCGAGCAATCTTCAAAAATTCCTTCCAACTAATCTTCCCGATAAATCTCGCATTCTTATATTTAGTAGGATCCCTATCATAAAGCCCCCGAACATTAGTCAAATTAATAAAAGGACACTCTAAATATCCAGCCAACTGTGCCGCATTTCCATCACTAGTATTATTATCTCGCCATCTAAGTCCGCCACAAAACACAACCCGATTCTTCAAAAGCAAACTCTTAACCTTCTTCATATTTAGCGGAACCTCTTTATTCGCTTCCTTCCCAAAAAACCGAGCCATAAACCCAGCATGAAACCGAGTAATAGCAATTCCTTCTTCACTTTGATCTCGTAAACTCTTTCCCAATTTCCGAAAAGCCGAAATATACCGACGAGCGCTACTCCCTCCACCGCAAACAACAACAAATCTCTTATCCTTATGAGAATCCAAGAGTTTCTTAAACTCCAACAAAAACTTATCATCGACATCATTGGGAACAATTCGACTACCCCCAAGCGAAATCACCCAAACTTTTTCCATAGCATAACAAACCTTATCAATTATATAAACCTTTTACAACAACGCTTCTAATCTTTTAGGAATAAGATATTTTATTCTACTAGCATCATAATCAAAACCAATTCCATCCAAGAATTCGCGCTCTACCGAACCTAAAAAACCATTTCTATGCACAATAATAATTGGGTTTGTCCGTATAATAATTCCTAAATGGTAATAATGTAGTCCACCATCTAAATCGTTATGTTCCCAAGCCACAAACATCCCTTTGGCTAAATACCTTGTTTCTTCCAGCCCATTAAGAATTCTATTCGGCTCATTTCCTCAAAGATACATATCTCTATCTATTTCCCCTCCAACAAAAAGTCCAGTCCCAAGACAATTAGAAACATTGTCCTGCAAACTTTCTATTCTTTTCTTAACAAAAGTATAATGTTCTTCTATCCCAAATATCTGACGATTAGAAAAACAATGTTTCTTCGCTTCAGATATTTTACGGTTGGCAACTCCAATTTCCATAAAAAAACATAATGTTTTATTTTATAAAATTATCTTTTTGTAACTACTCTAAAATTAATCAACCTCTCTAACTGTAAACAGATTTCACCAAATACAAATTATCATAATCAATCATCTCAACATCTCCAATACTCCAAATCCGAAATCTCATTAGAATCAAAAACAAAATCAGCTTCCTCCGGCCATCTACTTTCATACCATTTCAAAACCAAATTCCCAACATTATCTTTCCTAAGCAACTCAATCCCTTTCTGATAATCTAGCCCAAATTTCCAACTAGCAGACACATCTCCACTAGAAACAAGTTTCGCAGGATTAACAATAAGTCCTCCTCTAATAATTTTCACAGGCTTATCCATATCAGGAACCCAGTGATAAAAACCACTCGACAACATCTCAGCATCAAATTGCTTCCCAATCCAAATCCCTCTCATCCCAACAGGCGGAGCCAAAGACTCATCAAAACAATTCCTAGACCTAACAAAAGGAACCAACTTAGGAACCCCAACAACTTCTATTAATCCCATGCCATCCAAAAGAATTTAGAGTTATATAAAATTACCCCTCAAAAACATAAACATCTTTTAGAGTGTCGCATTATTTATTAAAACAACCGCATCCATAATCCAATCTCTCTTCCTTATCAGTATAAGAGTCACGTCCACGCAATCTTCTAGCGTTCATAGGATTACCACTTTCTTCAAATAAGTCAGCTCCGCGGGATAAGTATTCTCCACCAAGATCCGCAAAAATTCCATACGCCAACCTATGATTTTTTCTCTTAAGTATTTCTTCCCCAACCCCGAACGCCTGTTCCTTATCTTTCAAGTAAGGCACAAGATATGCCGCATTAGCCGATTGGCCAGCTTCATAAAGAGCAACAATAACCGCATGCAGAGTCTCTTGATCCTCGCATCCAGTAGTTATAGCTAACACTACAGCCTTATGTAAATCATCATGATTACCGCGAAGTCCAGCCTTAATTTTATCCAATCTCGCCAAATCCATAGCTCCCGCAGAAGTATTCACAAGCATCGCTAACCCTCCAATCAAACATCCCATGTATCCAGCTTTTACCATAAAGATATCACGAAAATGAATATTTATAAAAATTTGTAGAGTAGGGTATACACATACAAAAATCATTTAACCGTAAACAAATCCCTATCCGTCACATCAAACACCCCCAACCGAACCCCCGAGTCCAACCACCCATGCGCATAATTCAAAGCCGCAAACGCCAAAACCCATTCCCCTTTCGCTTCAAAATGCCGAGCATCCGAAAAATAATTGCTAACCATTTCAACAATCTCACAAGCCTCAGTCTCTTTCCCCTTAACGATATGCTTTCGAACTTCAGCCAAACCCCGCCCAGTCAAATCAAAATATCGATCCAACTTCTCTCGCGTAATCTTATCTTCCATAACAAATCATAACATCAAACATTAATAAAAGTTACCAACCCGGGCGCAGCCCTCACCGAACCACCAAACCACCGAACCACCAAACCACCCACGGATTACTCAAGTAATCCGTAAGCCGTCGCTTTCTTAATCACAAATCTAGAACCAACCATTTCCGAAATCACAGCGTTAATAGAAAATCCCTCAAGGCTCGCCCTAAACACACCTTCTAGTAACGGAATATGTGTCTCATCAGCAACCCTATTCAAAACTCCAAGAATTTCTTTGGCACTCAAAACAATCCGTGTCCTTTGTTTTTGCCCAGCCCGAATAATCATCAACTCTTTCCCCTCACCCATGCACTCAATTGTTGAAACACTTGGGTCATTAAGCAATGGAGAAATCTTGCCATAATCTCCCTCGGCATCTATTGCGCCCTCGCTCATGATCATAGGTGAAATCATTACATCACTAGGTTCTTCAACTCGAATTGGCGGCGCAATCTGAACAGCTTGTCTCGGAGCACCAACCTGCCTAACCTGCCTAGGTGGCATAACAACCTGTTTCGGTGGCATAACAACCTGTCTAACTTGAATCGGTGGCATAACAACCTGCTCCGGAATTACCCTAGCAACCCTGTCCCCCGTATTCATCTCTCTAACAACTGGCTCAATCGGTGCAACTAATTTACTCATATCCCTCTTGACAATTTTAGGCTTAACTTCAACATCCTTCATGGCCGGAGCAATACTGTCCATCCCCATCGAAGCCCTCATAACATTCTCCGAAACCTTCGGAACAAAATCGCTGTCAACAACAAACTTTTCACCGTATTCAAATTCTTTCTCACGAATAGTCTGCACAATAGTCAAAACAAACTTTTTCACAAACGGATGCATTGAAATCAAAGAAGTCTCTTCATCCATAACAAAGTCCCCCATAAAAATCTCTGATTTTCATATGCTCGGCAAAGGCCTAGGACCAAAATTAGCAGAAGAACCTTGTTGCATATTCGATGACATACTAGCTCTCATATTAGGTTGCATACCCTGTTGCATAGAATTTTCCATTCTAGGTGGCACCATTTGTGAAACGCCTTCACTTCTGCCTCTAAGCTTCCCCTCCATCAAAACCAATCCTTTCGCAATCGTCTTATTCTGATTCAATAACGAATCAATCTTCTCCAGCATCTCCTTGTCATCAGGCTTTCCTCCAGACACAAAATTCTTCGCGCTCTCTTCAAAAATTTGCAACAACTTAGAAATATTATCTGACAAAGCCCCAAACTTAATAGACATATTAGTCATAGCATGTTGCAACCCAACAAAATTTTCAATCAACAACTCTTCTCTCTCCTTGGCTGTCATCTTCTTTTCACCAGGAGACTTTTTCTTTCGAGTAACTTCTTTAACTGGATGTTCCTTAATAATCGTTTTCAATGTCCCCTCATCATCAACAGTCTCAGTAGTCACCCTCTTCACCACACTCTTCGTCATAACCAAACCAAGAACACATTATTTATAAAAGTATTGACTATTCACCACCGTAAAAAACAAACCGCCAAGTCAAATCTAAAAGCGAAGCGCCCTAATCCCTAATACCTCGTGCAGTATGGGCCCAAGGCAGGAATCACACCGAGCGCAAGCGAAGGAAGTCCCCGTGGGAAACCCCAGGTTTGGACCTCCTGTTATGGGCCCAAGGCAGGAATCACACCGAGCGCAAGCGAAGGAAGTCCCCGTGGGAAACCCCAGGTTTGGACCTCCTGTTATGGGCCCAAGGCAGGAATCACACCGAGCGCAAGCGAAGGAAGTCCCCGTGGGAAACCCCAGGTTTGGACCTCCTGTTATGGGCCCAAGGCAGGAATCACACCGAGCGCAAGCGAAGGAAGTCCCCGTGGGAAACCCCAGGTTTGGACCTCCTGTTATGGGCCCAGGAGGAATCAAACCCCCGCCGCCCGGGCTGGAGCCGAGTAGACTATCATTATCCGATGGACCCGGATGATAAAAACAAGTAGAGAGTCCATCTTTTAAAGATTTGCAAGAGGAACAGCCCCGGGCTGGAGCCGAGTAGACTTTTCACTTATCCGATGGACCCGGATGATAAAAACAAGTAGAGAGTCCATCTTTTAAAGATTTGCAAGAGGAACAGCCCCGGGCTGGAGCCGAGTAGACTTTTCACTTATCCGATGGACCCGATATAAACTACACGACTTTTAAACATCCCGCCAAACCTCCGGGCAAAGCCCGAGCTTTTCCAATCTTAAAAAGATTGAGTCCTCCAATAAACAGAGTTTATTGAGCCAACCATTTTACAAGGAAAATGAGCCACCAGAAATTAGCTCGCTAATTTTTTCATGTCCTCAATCTCAACCGACGAAATCGCACATCCCTTAAACTTCATACCATAAAGCAAAGCATCCAATAAATTCTTATCCTTGCCAAATGAACCTATCTCCAAAATCAAATCCTTTTTCCATGCAACATACATTAACTCAGCACTTCGAATAAATTTAAAATTTTTCCACCCATCAAGTAAATCCAAAGTAGAGTCAAGTGGCATATGCAATTTATTCTCAACCATCTTCTCCAAATTCTGTGGCGCCTCACTAAGCATCCGAGTCGTTCTCTCATCAATTACAATCACACAATCTCCCTTGACCAAATTAACAAAAGCAAGACAAGTGGACTCACCCTCCTGAATAATAGGAATCTTTTCTCCATTGCTACTTAATTTCAAAACACTATTAGCTGTCTTCATAATTTTCTTAGCCTCTTTATCTAATTTTTGATCCGAAATAATATCGCTAGACATTTTAAACACTCCCTTATCAATCAAACTAGCAACTTGCAAAGCCTCCAATTTAAACTTCTTAATTTTTATCGGACTATCAACAACTTCACGCTTAACCGCCGGAGTCAAAATAAACTCCCCATCAAAACCCTTCTTCAACCTCTCAATAACGGGAAGCATTCCATTCAAGGTCAATGAAATAATCGGCCCCGCATCAAAAATCAAATATTTCATAATTTCTTCTCCATTCTGATAGATTTATCCTTGAATTCCAATTTCCTGTAAAGATTAATTGCTCCTATATTCCAAGACTCTACATGTAGAGTCACATTTTTTTTACCTTTCTTTCTTAGCCACTCTTGGGCCTCTTTGATAAGTTCAGATCCCAATCCGCTCTTTCTATATTTCTCTTCAACGTATAAATCACTAATGTATCCAGCAGAATTTTTCCCTGCTTTTTCTTTAGGAGGAATTTTTACTACAAAGACATATCCTATAAAACCCTCTTCATCTTCCGATAAAAAAACAGCACCTTTACCAGAAGAAATATCTTTTTCCAGAATACTCCTTTTACTTTTCATAAAGCTAGTAGGAGCGTTTTCTCCATCTTTTTGATGACTATCCTCAAGTTTTTTACAAAGAATCAAAATCCCACCAACATCTCTAAGTGTAGCCTTCCTAATCCTCATCCAAATTTACCCCCTAAATAGACCAAGCCGTCCCAACCACCCAACCACCCAACCACCCAACCACCCTCAATGCTACGCATTAAAAAACTCCTCCGCAATTTTAACCCTCTCCACTTCAGGCATACAAACCGCAACCTTAGCATCCCCAATATGCGACTGCCCAATATAACTAGCTAAATCCCAAAGACTAACTCCCAGCAATTCCGCCGTAGCCTCCGACGACAAACCATGTTCATACAATTTAAACGCCTTATTAATCTCAGCCTTCCGAAAAATATCCTTAATGTAAACCCCCAAGTCTCCTTCAATCTCATTTAACGAATTCCGAATCTTCCCCAAATTCTTCCTCGCACCCTCAACATCGGCCTTTTCCAACTTCAAAACGGCCTCTCCCAAATTCTTAATAATAGCATCATAAAATTTCTTCCATCCTTCCATCCCTCTATAATGGTTCCGCTCCATCGCCTTCCCCAAAGAGTAAACCAAAACAGCAACGATAACATTATCCGCATCCTGAGAAACCATCGCCGTATGAATCGTCTGATTAGACAAACTCTTCAACTCATTCGCCCGGTCCTCTTCAACAAATCGCCGAGCCTCACGCAAAATCCGAAGAACATTATCGACCTCTTTCATAACATCAACAAGCAAAAGAATTATTTAAATCTAACTAACTATGGCTCTGATGAAACCATTAGTTTTTATGCCTTTAATCAAACAAGTTATTATAAATCAAATTTCGATTGGATTTACTCTGTCGAAATTTGGATATTTGGAAATCGAAGATTTTCACCAAAGCTCTAATTATCAATAAAGAGGAATATCATTGACGATATAAACACCATGAGAAAAAAGAATTTTTTGTCGGTCTTTCTGACTCAAAGGATCCCTAGTGGTCAATATTGCAGAAGAGATATCCCTAGCAAAAACAATCGCATAAACGCAATCTATCTTGTCCAAAATATTTATTAAGTTTGTATTAGAGCAGGGTTCTTCAAGCGGCGATGCATTAAAAACAAGATTATACAAACCCATTCGTTTCTCTGCCACATTACTAATTTTCATAAAAAAATGTTTAAACTTATTCTTTTAAACATTTATATACAACATTTACCTACAAATCAAATGCAAATCCTATTAGACACTAACTTCATCTTAACTTGCGTCAAGCAAAAAATCGACTTTCCAGAAATCATAAACCAATGCACGACAGAGCCAGTTGAATGGCTTCTTCCGCAAGACGTCTTAAACGAATTAGGTAATCTCAAAGACAGGCCGCATATGAAAGTTCCCGACAAGCAAGCAGCGACACTAAGTTTCCAAATCCTTCAAACTATAAACCCAAAAATCATAAACCTCCCAGGCAAAAATCCAAACATCGACATCAAAATTGTAAACTACATTCTAGACAAACCAATCGTTTTAGCCACTCTCGATAAAAATCTAAAATCCAGAGTCGCCAACAAAATCCTTACCATTAGGGGAAAGAAAAATCTAGAACTCCTATAGTAAACCTTTTAAACCAAAAATTTCTCTGTTCTATTATGTTCTACGAAGTTATAGTAACAGATCATGTAAGAGTAGAGCCGAACAAGTTCGGCATGGACACAGACGAGGCAGTCCGAGCTCAATTAGAAGAGTCTTTTTCTGGTTTTCAGGACAAAGATATCGGAACAGTAGTCGCAGTTCTCGACGTACAAGAAGTAAAAGAGGGAATCATAATTCCAGGCGACGGTGCAGCATACTACGAATCAACTTTCAAACTAATCGTATTCAGACCAGAATTACAAGAACTAGTTTATGGCCAAATCGAAGAAATCACAAACTTCGGAGCTTTCATTTCGATGGGCCCAATCCGAGGAATGATTCACATTTCACAAACAATGGACGATTTCGTATCCTTTTCAGACTCAGGAGTTTTGACAGGAAAAGACGGAAAGAAAAATCTAATCCAAGGCGACAAATGTATAGCACGAATTGTGGCAATCTCATACAAAGGCGAGGAACCAAAAATTGGCTTAACAATGAGACAACCAGGCTTGGGAAAATTAGACTGGGTAAAAGCAGAAAAAGATAAAGTGGACGCGCAGACTAAACAGGCTGTAGCAGCAGAAACAAAGAAAGAAGCTAAAAAAGAAACAAAGAAGGTAAAGAAAAAATAATGGCAGCAAAATCAAACAAAGAAAAATCATGTTTAAATTGTAAGGCAATTTATTTTGGAGACAAATGTCCAAAATGTGGGGAAACTCCATCAAGTGAAACATTTAAAGGCAGAGTCCATATCTTCGATGCTAAAAGATCAGAACTCGCCGAAAACATGAGAATAAATAAAGAAGGCGAATTCGCAATAAAATCAAAATGAAAACAAAAATAATTAAACAAGAAAGAAATCCATTTTTACAAAGAGAAGAATTATTCGTAGAGATTATTTCTGAAACAGTTCCAAGTTCATCTGAATTAATTTCCATATTAGGAAAAGATAAGACGATAACAGTTGTAAAGAAAATCAACACAAATTTCGGGCAACAAAAATGCGTAGCAGAAATAGTAATATATGATAATGCAAAAGTTAGAGAAAGCATAGAAACAATTCCGCAAAAAGTGAGAAAGAAAATGGCAGCTGAAAAGAAAGCCGCTGAAGAAGATGCAAAGAAGAAGGCAGCGGCTGAAAAAGCTAAAGAGGGGGAGAAATAAAAATAATGGCGATCAAATCAAAGATAAAAGGAAAGAAAAAACATCTCAATAAACCAACTTCTGTAAAATACAAAAAATACACAGTATCAAGCGATAAAATAACAAAAAAAGCTAGGAGTTGTCCAAGATGTGGTCCAGGAATTTTCTTGTCAGTAGGAAAGGGCCGAGCATATTGTGGGAAGTGTCATTTTACAGAGTTTGACAAAAAAGAAGTGGAATTGAAACTAGAATCAAAAAAATAATTTGAAAATCAAACATATTTTCAAATATATTTAAATATACTTATGTTTAACTAATACAATGGCAGAAGAGATGAATCACGAAAACCTAAAAGAAATACAAGAAACATTGCTAACTGTCGGTCTAAGAATAGCCAAAAGAGGAGAGGGCGCGCTTTTCATCGTCGGAGATGCAGATTACAAACCGCTAGTAGAACAAGCAGTCCCACCTTTCAAAATATCAGAAAATCCAAAACTTTTAGAATCTTTGGCCTTAATGGACGGCGCAGTAATTATAGACAAAAAGGGAATTATGAGAGCATATGGAGTAATGATTAAGAGTGTAAAAACCATAAAAAATTTCGGAACAAGACATAGCGCAGGAGTAAGTTCATCAAAAAAAGGAAATCTTGTGGTGATAGTATCCGAAGAAGACAAAAAAGTCAAAATACTCCGAGAGGGAAAAATGATTATGCAGCTAGATTCTCTTCAAAAAGATGTAGAAAAATCAATCCCAAAAGCAATTCAATTTCTAGAATCTATTGGGGCCGGAACACTTGGAGTTATAGGCACAAGCATTCTAGCACCCACGATAGGACTAACTTTCCTCCCAGGAATAATCGTATTCGGGTCCGCATATTACATTGGAAAAATAATCCACAAAAAATTCATCTAATATGGTATCAACTATAATATTTAAATTCATAATAATTTTTCTGATGTCTTTTTTATTTGGGATAGAAAGACAAGTTTCTAAAAAACCTGTAGGATTCGGAACGTTTGTTTTCGTTTCAACAGGTTCTTGCGCCCTAGGAATAGCTGCTTTAGAAATTGCGCCTGCAAATCCGCTCCCTCTTCTCTCGGCAATTGTGACAGGAATAGGTTTTCTTGGGGCCGGAGCTCTAATAAAAAGCACAGACAAAATATACGGATTTACAAGTGCGGCAAGCATATGGGTCTTCGCCATAATAGGACTCCTTGTAGGGATAGGAGATTACAAAACAAGTCTAATAACCTACACAATAGTTTGGACAGTAATCCTTACCGATAAATATCTAGAATCAATGGGTTCGGGGACCTACAACAAAAAAATAACAATTGAAACAAAAAAACTCGTCGATAAATCAGAAATTGTTGAAATATTTAATGAGAGAAAGTTAAAATTAATTTATTTGTCAACAAACAAGAAAAAGAAGAAAACCACTGTAACATATATTGTATCGTTACCAAGAAAAGAAATTAAAGAAATAAGCGACAAGCTCATAGAAAAAAAATGGGTTAATTCATTTATTATAGAATAAAATAATCCAATGCCTTAAGCCAATTGCTTATTTCAGGTCTTATATGAATTCTTTGTTATAAAAAGTATAACCCTAGGAGCGACAATAAAGCGAAAAATTAGTTGCTCTATTGTCATCTCCTGGGGAAAAAGAGGTGATAATATAACTTAGTAGTAGTACTATTTAAAGCTTTCGATTATGGTGTAATTTAAGAGTGACACACTATTGGCCCAAAATCCATTTACTTATTTATTCTCACAATCTATCTTCCTAGTCAAAAATCCGCGAGAATCTGCGCAATCTGTGGCTGATGATATCAGCAATCATTACCAGAATAAATTAGCCTTGACAAACCCACAAAAACTTATTAACCACAAAATCCATTTAATATTATGGAAACAGGTGATCATCTCAAGCCCAGCGGCGACAGAATCAATCAAGATCAATTCTTCAACCTAATCTCATCTAACGAACTCTCCTGGCAAGCCATAATCTACGACCTCATCAAAACAGAACAACTCGACCCTTGGGACATCGACCTCGCAACTCTAGCCGAAAAATATGTTGCAACAATCCAGGCCCTAGAAGAAGCCGACTTTTTTATCTCTTCAAAAGTCCTTCTAGCTTGTTCCTTATTATTAAGACTAAAATCCGAAATCCTAATCAATTCCTACATCCAAGACCTAAACGACGCCCTCTATGGCAAGAAAGACGCCAAGCGATACGAGTTAGAAAGAATAGAAATCGACGAAAACGATCTGCCTATTCTTTCTCCAAGAACTCCAATGGCAAGACACAAAAAAGTCACACTTCAAGAACTCCTCAAAGCCCTAGACCATGCAATCAACACCGAATCTCGAAGAATACGAAAAGAAATCAAAACCAGACAAGCCCAAAAAGGAATGTTAACCGTAATGCCGAGCAGCAACTTCGTCCCCTTGAAAACTCGAATCAAGTCAATCTTTGGTATCGTTAAAGCTCATCTCGACAGCAACGACCACATGAAATTTCATCATATGGCAACATCAAAAGAAGAACAACTCGCCTCTTTTGTCCCAATCCTTCACTTATCAAACAACGGCAAAATCTTCCTTCGCCAACCAGAACATTTCAAAGATATTCATATTACGCTAAAAATTCACGCAGAAGAACTAAAAGAACTGGAGAATGAATTAGGTTTATTGGAAAAAGAAAGCGAAAATAATAATTCTTAAAAAATATGGAAAATCTATCAATGCAAAAAAGAGAAGAAATAGAATTTATATTCGATCAGGCTAGCTATGACTTAGGAAGAAAAAACTGGCATAAAACTGTTTTCGAAGGATATGCAAGTCCAGAATCTGCAAAGCTAGGGGCAGAGTTATATTTCTTAAATATTTCAAATGCCACCCACAGAACAAATGTATGTCTAATTAATGGAATAGACGATACATACGTGGGACATTCCCCTTTAGCTCTATTGGGAAATACGCAAACATTAGCAGAATTTTATAAAAAATATAGCAACACAATACCAGAGAAAATAAAACAAGAAATTATTTTAATGGCAAAAGGAAATTTAGAAGCATTGTTAAGCAAATTTGGAAACGATAAAAATCCAATACAACAAAAATTACTTCCTCTTAAACTTTTTTTAGAAACATCCATATAGAATAAAAATATTCGTAATCCACGTTCATTCGCGTCCCAATTTTTTTATTATCTTTCCAATCCTATCCCTCTCTAAACTCTCTTTCAAAGCCCCTCTAAACCTTCTCTCAATTTCAAGCTTAGCAGCCCGTCGACAAACCAAATCATCAACAATTCCTTTTCTCATCATATTAACCCCCATATCCGTCGGACTTTTGTACCCACAAAACCACCTCTCCCCTGAAATCAGCCTTCCAATCTTCAACAAAATCTCAAAATTCTCCACATCCCGATTATAATTAACAGCCCGTTTCCCGTACCGCCTCAAGTGATATTTATCAATAACATTGTAATCCCCAAGGTCAGCAGTTGCAGCTTCATAAGCCAAATTAACTGGATGGTTCATAGGCAAATTCCAAATCGGAAAACTCTCGAATTTAGCAAAACCAGTTTTGATTTTTTTTCTCCTTTCATAATAAATTTGCGAAAGTGCAAATCCCATCTTCCCAGATCCACTTCCAGGCCCAGTCACAACAACCAAGTCGCTCCCAACATCAACATAATCATTCCTTTCATAACCCTTTAAAGTCAAAGCCATATCCTTCCCATACCCTTCAACCTCATCATGAAAATAAATTTTATACCTCTTCAATTTCAAAACAAAATCTCTCACCTCTTTCTCTTCCGAAAACCGAGTCACAATAATCACAACCTTATCAAATCCAAATCCATCAATATCTTTCAAATCTCTCAAAACCTTTTCCTCATAACTTAAACCCGACAATCCAACCTCACGCCCCGACGCCAAATCTTTCGCACTAACACAATAAACAATCTCCAAATCCCCAAGTCCTTTCAAAATTTCAATTTTCGAAGTCTTTCTATACCCAGGCAAAACCCTAAAAGCATGCTCGTCCGAGCAAAGCTTCCCACCAACTTCAAGATACAACCTTCCAAATCTCCTTACTCTTTTCAAAATCTCTGCACTCTGCGCAGCAATATACCTCTCCGCATCAAACCCTTTCTTCATAATTCAAATAAAATATACAACTTATTAAATCTAATCTCTGGAAAAAGATTTGGACAAAACCATATCAGAAAAATACAATTAATTATTAAACGCCATCGAAAAATTTAACAGCGAAATTGCAAAAATCAATAATAATGTCTTTATCTAAATCAAATTCTTTTCTATTTCCCAAATAATTTCGAGACTCAGGACTAACTTCTTTTCCTTCTAAGAGCTCTTTGTAGGTTATACACTTAATATGTTTTTTAGAAACAACAATAAAATATGCATTTTCAAAAGGATAGTTTTTAGGTAAATCTTTTATTGCGAAAGATTCATTCGCTCGAAATTTTACTTCAACAAAATAAACATCTTTAGTTTTAGGATGCTGAATCACAAAATCTGGCATTCTCCGAATATTGTCTGCGACATCACTTCTAACGCCTCGAAGCAAGTTCATCACACCAGGCACAGTATTTTCCATTCCATATCTAAATACATTATAATTTAAAGACAAAAATAATTCTTCAACCAAAGTTTCAGCAATTCGTCCTTTAATCATACCTTCTCTATATTTATTCTGTTTATCATTTAATCCATTTTTCTCTAGTGTCTCTTCTTTATTTCTAGAGATATCTTGGCATTCGCGACACAAAGCCATTCCGTAATGTTCTTTGGAATAATTATACTCTTTTTCATTAATCTCTATTTTGCACTTAAGACAGCAATAATATTTATTCATATACCATAATATTTATTCGCATATATAATCTTTACTTATATTTTTGGATAATCATCTACAATATATTATCTCAAGAATATCCCTAACTCCTATCCCCAAAAAAGTTCAGCAGATTAACAAAAATCATAATGAAATTAATATACATATGAAGTGCTCCAAGAACAACAAACTTTCCCATTCCTTTCCCTCGAGATTCATTGTAAATTTTCTTGTAGGCACTATTATCATAAACAGTCAATCCACAAAAAACAATAATCGCAATCCCACTAATAATCATATCCATCAAGGAATTCTGCAAAAACATATTAATCAAGCTAGAAACAAAAACTCCAATCATTCCCATCCACATCACAGTTCCAAAACTAGACAAATCTTTCTTCGTAGTAAACCCGATTACAGCCAATCCTAAAAACAATAAAGCCGAAATCAAAAAAATCCACATAATAGAAGCTGAAGTGTACATAACGAAAATCCCACTAAGCAAAATTCCACTAAGAACAGCATAAAGAAAAAACAAAAAATAACTAGCCCGAACTGAGAACACATTAATCAACAACTGAACCCCAAATAACAAAATCAACTGAACCCCAATCAAGCCATAATAAAGCATCTTGTTAGAAAAAATAATATAACCCAAATTAGTATTCAACGTAACAAACGAAGCTACAGCTGACAAAATCAACCCCACGAACATCCAAGTATATATCTGAGCAAAAAATTTATTCAATCCATCATTGTTCATAAAGTCAATAATCCATCAAAATTTATAAGTCTATCTATCGAAAAGTCAGTAGGCTAATAAAATTTAAATATGTCAAAAACATTAACATCAAGGAGGCAAAATGAAAAATCAAGTAACCGAAAAATTAGCAGCTCTAATAACCGCAGCGTTCGGACTCGTAGCAGCTCTAGCATGGAATGACGCCATCAGGGCACTTTTCGTCGGACCATGTGGAGCAGAAGGCGCCGGAGCACTATGCAAACTTTCCGCTGGCGGCCCATGGGTTTACGCAATACTCGTAACTATTTTAGCAGTAGTAGCAACAATCTGGATAGGCAAAATCGCAGAAAAAAAGTAAGTCCAAAAATTTATTTTATTAAATCATTTGAATAAAATATGCGTAATCTACGGCTGGAAAATTAACAACCATCTCAAATACAATAATTATTATTTAATTTTCCTATCATAATAACCCGAGCCAACCAACTCATCATACAATTTTTTCCCAGAATCAGTCAATCCATAAAGTACGTCGTTTCCCGAACCCGCAGTCCAAGTTGAAGATAAATCCTCAGTAACTTTAATTAAATCGTTTTTCATAAGAATTTCTGCTAAAGTTAAAGGAATCCAATCACCACTTTTTTTGTTTGCTTTTTTTAAAGAATAAGTAACCATCTGTTCTAATTCTTTTGTAACTTTCTTTAATTTTTCAGGAACATCCATGGAAATATTGCAATTCTTTAGTATATAAAAATTATTGTTCCTCACAAATCTCAAATAAAAATCCTAATAACATCCACAATCTTCTTCTTCACAACATCCCATTTCTAAAACCCCATCCAAATCCATCATTTCTTCATTCCCCATAACCATATCCCGAACCTTAAACTTACCCTCACTAACCTCATCCGCCCCAACAAAAACAACCTTACTAATTCCTTTGGAGTCGGCATATTCAAGACCCTTCCCAATCGCCTTATCCATCAATAAATTAACACTAATTCCTTTCTCCCTCATTTTCGTTACCAAATCAATAGCCACTTCATCCTGCCCCAAACTTAAAACCAAAAAGTCAGCAGCGTCCCCTTCGATCTCAGAAAGAGTCGCCAATCTATCCAATCCAAAAGCAAACCCAAATGATTGAACCCCTTCAACCAAATAAGCACCACCACCACAAATCGTCTCGGCCATGCCTGCCGTCTTAACTTCAAAAACCGTCCCATTATAATAAGATAAGCCTCTCGCGAGAGTCGGCGAAAACTTCAACTCCAAATCATACAGTTTACACAACTTCATCAAATTCAAAATCTCGCCATAAAACTTATACTTAGAAAAATCTCCATCATCAATAACTTTCAAAATTCTCTCAGCATCAATCTTTTTCAAATTATCAGCAACTTCCTTTTTCGACAACTTATCCAACTTATCCAATTCTCGAATAACTTGCTCACGGTTTTTCTCCACAATTTTCAAATCAACCATAATCTCATTCAATAACTTCCGATTATTAAAATAAATAATACTTTCAATTCCAAGCTCACTCAAAATCTTAGAAACCAAACTCAAAACCTCAGCCTCATCTTTCGGACCCGCCCCAACAACATCCGCATCACATTGACTAAACTCACGAAACCGATTACTCCCCGTCGGCTCATCTCTAAAAACTTGCGCCATAACATATCGCTTAAACGGCAACTTCTGATTCTTAGCAATTCTCTTTAATTGAAACGTCGACTCATATTTCAAAGCAAGCTTCCGCTCTCCTCTATCACTTAACCGAAAAATCTCTGAAATCGTATCCTCATTCGCATCTTTCCCAACAAATTCCTCAAACTCAACAGTAGGACTTTCCGTAGGCTCAAAACCATAAAGCTCAAAATTCTTTAAAATCACTTTCCGAATCTTAGCTCGCTTAATTGCTTCCATTCCAATGAATTCATTAAACCCTTTAACTATCCGACTACTTGCCATTTTTCTTAACCTCATCAAGCCCACTTACTTTTAATAATGTTTCCTTATCTCTTCTAAGGTTCTCATTTTCAATATCTTTCATAGAAATATTATTATCAACCATCTTCACCAAGAGAAAATACAAAATATCGGAAATCTCCCAAATCAAATTATCTCTATCGCCCGCCGTAACAATCTCTCCAGCTTCCTCTATAATCTTCCTATTAAGCAAATTAGGATTATCGATCAACTCTCTGGTATAAGAATTACCAGAATTATCCAAAACTCTTTTCTTAATTATACCATATAGTCTAGCCAAATCAAATCCCTTATCCTCTCCAAAACAACTATACTCACCGCAGTGGCAAGCAAAGCCCTTCTGCCTAACCGTGAAAAGCAAAGCATCCGAATCACAGTCTTTCTTAATATCCAACAACTCCTGTGTGTTTCCAGAAGTCGACCCCTTCAAGCAAATTCTATTCCTACTCCTACTAAAAAAATAAGGTTTCCACTCCGCAAAACTTTTCTCAACACTCTCCTTATTCGAATAAACCAAAGTCAAAACCTTTCCAAATTCATCTTTTAAGATAGTAGGGATAAGCCCGTCCATTTTATCAAAATCTAAAGAGGATGAAATATCTTCAAGCACATTCCCTATAATCACAACATCAGAAAGAAAGATTTTCCCATAGACTTCCAGTCCAGCAGCCCTCATTGATTTTCCAGAACAAACTATCTCAACAACTAAATCAACCAATCCTTCCTCAAAAAATTCTTCCGTAGCTCCCTTGGCATAAAATATTTCGTAATCTTTCCCCTTCAATTTTTCCTTGGCGTAATTATCAAACAACTTTTTGTATTTAGAATTAACACATATCTTCAGCCCACTAGAAATATTCTCAAGATTTTTACCTTTAGGTCCCAACAAGCACAAACAAGGTTTCCCAAATATACAATTATCATCCTCCCATTTTATCTTATCGATAACCTTTAATTTTGCATCAGGATTATTTTCAATAAATTCAACAAACAAATCTTCCCCAGTAATCCCGACCCCTTTCTTTTTCTCCCTAGTTAACCCATCTAAAAAAGAAGGTACGTCTTCCCCTCTAATCTCAATACGTTTAGCAGAATCACTTTTGACGATATCTTTATATTTCCCAAGTCCACTATTTTTCGGAACAATGAAGATAATCAAGATTATTATAATCTACCATACAAGTCCTCCAGAATTAAATAAAAAAAGTCACAACTATAAAAATTAAAATTTCGGACAGTGCCGATAACTCCTAACATTCATTGTTATCATACTAAAGAGACAAACCTTTTATTATTAAATCTATCGGTCACTAACTTGCGCCAATCTTAAAACTCCTACAACTTCCGCTTCATCAAAACATTGTCCTCACTAATCCTAGCATCCATCTTCTCGTGAAATTCAAACGACTTAGAATCACGATTAACAATCCCCATATATTCCTCAAAACCTTTTTCTTTGTATATCCTAAACATTTGCTCAAAAACCTCAACTCCAATCCCCTTCCTCTGCAAATCAGCTCGAATAGCCATCTCCTCCCCAAAAAGAACTTTCCCAGGACGCCATTGATTAGGATTAACAACAAGCATTCCAACTAACTCACTTTCAAACCAAATCTCCCAAATATCACAATAACCAGAAAACAATCTTAACTTCTTCAAGCCTTCTTCTAAAGTCCAATCCTCATTGAACGAGGGCTTAGAAAATTCATCAATATAAAACCCAGCAATCTTCTCAAAATTTTCTTCCTTAGCAGCCTTTAATTTAACATTCTTCATATTAGACTAGTCGTTAACATCAATTAAAAACATTTTCCAACATCAAACCCTCTTCCGAAGAAACCAAAACAAAATAGCATAAACAAAAACAATCAAAGTCCCTAGATACAAAAGTAGATGCGGATGCGTCTGAAATGGTAAAACAATATTCATCCCATAAAAACTAGTAATAAAAGTTGGAATTGAAATAAAAATAGTTACAATCGTCAAAAGCCGAATCGTCTCATTAATATCATTAGAAAGCTTAGTAGAATAATAACTCCTCATATTGGAAATCGTCTTCGATGTCTGTTCACACACAGTCATAGATTCATTCATATCAATAATCAAATCCTCAATAGTTTCTTTTTCATCTTTCAAAAAAGTTAAATTCTTATCTCTAAAAATCCTAGAATATGTACTAATGTTCCCAGCAAAAGAAGAAATATAAGCATTCAATTTCTCTTCATCATTAATCAATCGGATCATATCCCTGTTTTTCAATTTCTTAATACTCGCCCTATCTCTTTTCGCGTCCTTCAAAACTTTATGAACCGAACTTTCAAACATCGAAGAAAGTAAACGTAATATTCGAACCAAATTCCTAGAAGACGACACTTTTTTAGAACTAAATTTAGGATTAAAAATATTATCCAATATTTCAATTGGTTCTTTTGAAATAACGATAAATTGGTCCTTTGCATATATAACCAAAAAAGAAGAATCATGCTCGTGTATAATTTTGGAAGTTGGAGCAGTCAAATAAATATAGGTTTTTTTATCTTCAATTTCAAATCTAGGATTCTCATGAATATCAATTCCGTCCTTTATATTTTCCTTACATAAGTCAAATTCTTTCTCGAGAAAAGATATCTCGTCCACTGAAGGATTAACAACATTCATCCAACAACCTTTAACATATTCAGGAACTTTTACATACAAACCTTTCTTGGCATTATAATTATAATATTCTATCATAGAAAGATAAGGCACTTCGTTTTTTTAAGTCTATCCAACTATTTGCTTGTCGTCCAAATCAAGTTCATTTCCCAAAGACAAAATCCCCAACCCAAACACCCTTAAACCCAAGTCTCTCCACAATCTTGCCGCCCGCGGATTATCTGACACTAATGCGTAAGATAATCCAACAGCTTTGCAGGGAGTTTCTCCCTGCATTATAATTTAGAACCCATTAAATTTAAAAGACAAAGTCTCAATGGTATAGAGCGAGAAAAGGCCACTTTACTAAAAAATCTAATCCCTAGCTAAAATATTATAATTACTAAACTAATAATCTACTTCATCATTAACCAAATCATAACACCAGTCTCTTTCAGAAAGGGGCTGACCTCTAACTTTAAATCCAGCCATAATATCTGAAGGAATTTTGTCGCAAATTGAAACATCTTTCTTGCTAACAGCAACTCCCCTATAACAAGTACTAATAATATCAAAATCGGTAAGGGGGGAACTATTAAAGTGTGAAAATTGCCCAACAACCTCTTTGTTTAATAAAATTTCATCACATACAGATAAATCTCCACTAGAATAAGCAACTTCTGAATAACAACCATAACCATAAGACCCCAAATTTTCACATACAGAAGCGTCGTTTTCCTTAACAGCAAGTGCAGAATAGCATTTCTCCTTTGATTCACTTGTTGAATCGCAATCAGAAACACTCAAGGTAGCCATATTTATAGAAGATATCAATAAAAATATGACAAATATAGCAAACGGAGCCGAAAGAATAATTACTCTTGACCTACTAGAGTTAACTTTATAATAAAATCTCATCAAAAAACAAGCCAGGCTAACAAATGCCATAAAAACAAAGAAATACGGGACGGCAAAAATTATATAACCAAACTCTTCACGAGTTACTCCTAAATTAAAGGAAATTAAAGAAATAACAAAGAATGGCGCAAGAGCAACTAGGGATGATAGAAAATTCTTATGAATAAAAAAGGTTCCGTAAATAATAACCCCTACTATAAAAAGAAAATAGGAAACCATAACAAGTGGATAATTGACCAAATCAATAGGAGCAAGTAAATTGGATGGCATAAGAATATCAAAACGATTTGAGAATAAATAAGTTGAGATATAAAAAATAGCTAAAACAAAAAGCAAATAAAAAAAAGTCTTAACTCCTCCTTTAACTGTGCCCCTATCAGAAAAAACTTCAACCTTTTGAAACTCTTCTCCCATATTTAAAAACAGGCAAAAGGACTTTAATAACCTAACTAATTTCGTCTCAATCAAATCACAAAAAGTTAAATTTAAAAGTCGTCTCACTATCTTATTATCGTGACGCTGGACAATAAAAAATCCACATAAGTTCAACCGTCACCATCAATGACGGTTGTAGTTCAACGGTAGAATGTACGGTTGTGGTCCGTGAGACGCGGGTTCGACTCCCGCCCTCCGTCTATCTTTTTAGAAAAATTTCAAGGTAATGAAGGAAGTAGAATGTACGGTTGTGGTCCGTGAGACGCGGGTTCGACTGAAGACATCTCAATGTCGAATGCAGCGCACTGCCAAGCCCTCCGTCTATCTTTTTAGAAAAATTTCAAGGTAATGAAGGAAGTAGAATGTACGGTTGTGGTCCGTGAGACGCGGGTTCGACTGAAGACATCTCAATGTCGAATGCAGCGCACTGCCAAGCCCTCCGTCTATCTTTTTAGAAAAATTTCAAGGTAATGAAGGAAGTAGAATGTACGGTTGTGGTCCGTGAGACGCGGGTTCGACTGAAGACATCTCAATGTCGAATGCAGCGCACTGCCAAGCCCTCCGTCTATCTTTTTAGAAAAATTTCAAGGTAATGAAGGAAGTAGAATGTACGGTTGTGGTCCGTGAGACGCGGGTTCGACTGAAGACATCTCAATGTCGAATGCAGCGCACTGCCAAGCCCTCCGTCTATCTTTTTAGAAAAATTTCAAGGTAATGAAGGAAGTAGAATGTACGGTTGTGTCCGTGAGACGCGGGTTCGACTGAAGACATCTCAATGTCGAATGCAGCGCACTGCCAAGCCCTCCGTCTATCTTTTTAGAAAAATTTCAAGGTAATGAAGGAAGTAGAATGTACGGTTGTGTCCGTGAAACGCGGGTTCGACTGAAGACATCTCAATGTCGAATGCAGCGCACTGCCAAGCCCTCCGTCTATATTTTCTCAGCTTAAAAACCCCAGAAGAAAAAACAACGCCGACGGATTTTCACCGCCCGACGATTCATAAAAAAATTTATGCAAAAGATTAAGCCGTTTCTTCAGTAGCAACTTCTTCAGCCAAAGCCTCAGTAGGTACTTCTTCGGATTCAACTTCCGCCTTTTCTTCGGACACAACTTCGGACACAACTTCCTTAGCCTCTTCAGCTTCGGGAGCAACCTCTTCAGCAACCTCTTCAGAATCAGACTCTTCCGATTCAACTTCTTCCTTAGCCTCTTCGGCTTCAGTCTCAGCTTCCTCAGAAACAGTCTCAGCAGCTTCTTCTACTGGAGCCTCACTCGATTCAACAACAGATGCATCCTCGATAGTCTCCACAGGAGTTACCGTTTCCTCTTCCATGAATTAAAAACACTAAAATTCTTTATAAATATTTAGGTAAGATAAAGTTTAACACTCAACATAAAATAATTTATCCGACGGTGGACTCAAATAACATTCCCTTTCTTCATAGCCCCTCATGTAAGGGACATACACATAATAACGAGCCTTCCGACCAGAATCATAATCATATCGGTCATTATACCAAGAATCCCTCGACCTAATCATCTCGACGTTCGCGTTAACCTTCCTGTCAAAATAATCCCTCGTAGTTCGGTAACTATATCCATGCCTATAATCATAAGCAGAATGCCTGTCCTCGTTATCATAATCAACCAAAGTCGTCCTTGAAACAACAGAATCCCCAGAAAAATATCTAGTCTCAACAAACTTTTCTTTATACGAAACATCAACGGCAGAGCTAAACCCAAGACACAAAATCAAAACTGTAACAACAAGCAAATTTTTCATACAACCACATCGCATCCAAACTTTTTAAAGTTTGTTGCACCTAAAAAATTACAACAAAATATTTTATACTTAAACAGCCTTAGCAAATCATAGTAATTCAATATAAAACTAAATCTTCAAATGAGTGGAAGGATTATCCGGGCAAATCAAAAATTAAAGGAAGTCCGGATGACCACGATTTCAGACTCCTTAGCCACGATAAATCAAAAATATTAGTAGAAAAAAACAATTACGAAAAAGTCCTAAAACGAATGCGTCAGATAGAATTCTTCAAACATAAAGGATGATTTTTACCAATCAGTTGCTCAACCAAATCTGGTCTAACATAATGATGTAGCGTCACCTCATACGAATTTTCCCATATCCCACTCTTCTTCGAAAACTTCTTATGCCCCAACTCCGACGCTAATTTCAAGCAAAACTTTTTAGTCATTTCCGATTTCGCATCTCCGATTTCGCATCTCCGAAGAAATCTTTCAACCTCTCTAGTGGCGAAATGCGACCTAACAATATGCGGATAAAACCTCTCGCCACAAAATTTTTCAAACCCAATTTCAAAATCAGTATCCTTAAGTATGCCGCCCTTGGAATTCAAAAAAACAAAATCATCTTGCCCCTTCTCTTTTAAAACTCGTTTCAATTGATTCAAAACTTTCTCGACAAATCTCTCCTCTATGTGCTGCGGGACGCCATCCTTCCCAATAAAATCAAACACAACCTTATCTCTAATAATCTTCAAATCTTTCTTCTTCAGCGTCGTCAATCCCTTGTGCCTATTCCGTCTATAATAAATTTCACTTCCAACTCTCATCTTCGTCTTCAATAAAACCAGCATCGCTAAAACCAAAGCATTATCGCAATCTTCATCCAAAGCTCTTAATAAATTCTTTTTCAACCTTGGCAAACATCCCTCAAACCTATCAACCAAAGCATATTTCTTATCCTTCGAGTTCTTTATCTTATCCAAATTGTAAAGATAACAAAACTCGCCATTCGGATTCTCGAAAATAACATCCCAATGCCCATGAGACTTCTCGTCATGAATCATCAAATTCGGAGCAAATAAAGAAAATCCACGATTTAATTTCACCCCATCAGGCAAAACATCAATTCGTTTTCCAATAGTCTTTCCGTTGCAAAATCCGCCTTTCAAAAAGCTCCCATCTCTAATCAGCTCCAAATTCCCATTCCTTCGAAACAATTGAACCACCCCAACAGCTTCAGGAAATTTTATCCTAGATTTCCGACAAGACTTTCCCTCGCATTCAACAACAGCCAAATCTTTCCAACGGATCCGATAACATGCCATACAATTAAACACCGAAAAACTATATAAGAAAATCCACGAACAACTTCGTCGACCCAATAACAAACTTTAAAAGTAAAATTCAACCACTAACAATAGGCTCCGTTAGTCTAGTGGCCAAGGATTCTGCCCTTTCACGGCAGCGACCCGGGTTCAAATCCCGGACGGAGCGTTAAACTATAAGTTTAAGACTGGAATTTTAGTCCTAATTCTATGAATAAGAAAGATTATGATAATAGCGATATAATAAAAAGGTTTCTTAACAACTGCGTCGCTACTGGTTTAGGAGAAAGAAGAATAGAAAAGTATACTCAGCATTTAAGATGGTTAGATGAAGAAATTGGCGTCGAGTTTGATAAAGCAACAAGAGACGACATAGAAAAATTAGTAGTTAAGATTCATCAAAATAAAAAATGGTCTGAATATACAAAATATGATTACAAGGTTGCAATAAAAAAATTCTACAAATGGTTTAATGGCGGTGAAGATTGTCATCCAGTTGCTCGATGGATTAAAACAAAAATAAGCAAGTGTAATCAAAAACTTCCAGAAGATTTATTGACAGAGGAAGAAGTAAAAAAATTAGTTGAGTTCGCCCCAACTATTAGAGACAAGGCATATATTATAACCCTATACGAGACAGGATGCAGAAATGGAGAGATGCTTAATATAAAACTTAAGCAAGTTTCTTTCGAATCACAAGGCACAGTTCTTCGGGTTCATGGCAAAACAGGCTCTAGAAGGGTTATGGTGATAACTTCTACGCCATATCTTAGGGATTGGATTAATAATCATCCTTACAAAAATGACCCTAGTGCTTTTCTTTGGATTATGGCGGACGGAGAGCAACTGACACAGGCGGGTTCTTCTGCACTTTTGAAAAGAGTGGCAAAAAGGGCTAAGGTGACAAGAAAAGTTAATCCTCACAACTTTAGACACACTAGAGCAACGCATCTAGCTAACCATCTAACCGAAGCACAGATGAAACAATATTTAGGATGGACGCAAGGAAGTGATATGGCGGCGGTATACGTCCATTTATCGGGAAGAGATACTGATGATGCAATTTTAGAGATGAATGGAGTTAAGAAAGAAAAGAAAATAACAAGTAAGTTAAGGTCTAGAAATTGTATGCGTTGCGGAGAGATAAATAAATCGACTTCTAAGTTTTGTGATAAGTGTGGGGCTATTCTAGATATTAATACCGCCGTAGATTTTGAGAAACAAAAGAAAGACGAAAAAGATATACTTCACATGTTTATCGAGAAGATTGTAGAGGAGAATCCAGAAATGGCGGGAAAAGCTTTAGCTAGTTTCCCCAAAGATATGCTAAAGAAGTTGAAGAATCTTTAATTCCTTAAGTATACTTTCGGTTTTTATTTTTTTCTTAAGTTTTTTTATAATTGGCCTAGCTTCTTCTCCTATCTCCTTGACTAAAACCTCTATAGCAATGGCTCTTTTATTGTCAAACCACCAAAGAGCGAAGGGGCTTTCCAAATTGATTTTATAATAATGATGCCTACCTAATTTATTCTTCGTACCCAATATCTTTCTTGCTTCTTCGCTAGATATCTCTTTTAGAATACCCATCTCTTTTTGAGATTTTATTTCCCTAACTGCTTCAGTTCTATGGATACCTAGCGCCCTTCTAATATCCTCAATGCAAAAAATTCCGCCTTGCTGAGTACAATTATTAAAAAAAAATTCAAACATTTTTTTATCTCTTTCGGAAAATTCAAAATTCGGTTCTCCCATTATGACACAATACATGTTATATTTCCTTTTATATCTTCTTATGATAGTATATTTATGAAACAAAGATGCAGGCGCTGTAAACACCAATGGCTCTCTCACTTAGAGAATCCAAAAGAATGTCCGCATTGCAAATCAAGATTATGGAAAATAAAAAAGCAAAAACAGAAGAAGAAAAAGTAAAGGAAAAATTCAAACAAGAACTTAATCCTGCTATTGGCATACTTAAGGAAATAGCGAGGAGAAAATGGGAATAATTAAAGATAAAAGTGTTTTTGATATTAATTATATCCCAGAAGAGCTCCCGGTTAGGCAGGAGTTAGTTGATGAAATTTTTAAAAAAATAACCTTAATGAATAGGTATATTTTATTTTTGGGAGGAATGCCGGGAAACGGGAAAACAATTTCCGTTACAAAGGCTCTAGACAGATTAAGCAGAGATGTTATTGACGTTTTTATAAATTGCTCAGAAATAAATAGCTATACTGCAATAGCGAAGGAAATTATAGAAAAAGTAAAATGTAAGCCGTATAAGGAAAAGGGGAAAAGCCGGTATGAACTAGCAGAAGATTTGAAGAAATTATTAAAGACAAAAAGGAATAAAAAAATTATTATAACTTTCGATGAAGTCGATAAACTTATTTTAAAGAAAGATAATCATGTAGAGATATTTTTTCCCTTAGTAAATCATGGAAGTGCAAGCTTTATTTTTATCTCAAATGATGCGAGTATACTTAGTAAAATGGATGGGAGAATAGCAAGTAGATTTTCTTCTGAGAAAAAGATATTAGAAACCTATTGCCCAGATGATATATTTCAAATTCTTCTCCAAAGAGCAGAGAAGGGGCTTATAGAAGGGAGTTGGACGATAGATTTGTTAATTAAGATGGCAAAATTAACTTCTGATACATCTGGGGATATTAGGTATGCGTTAAAATTACTAGAAAAATCAGCTGTATTAACTGATATGGCAAATGAGGGAAGAATTAGCGAAGATAAAATAAAGGATGCGATAAAAGAAGTGCAAATTTCTGAGATTGAAGAAGTTTTCCCGAATCTCCCAAAGCATCTTAAGATAGTTGTTATCGCGTTATGCCACGAATGCAGAAAAAACAACGGATTCGCAATTACTTCAGATGCCTATAAATTTTATTCATTTCATGCTAGAAGCTTGCAATATGGTCATGTGGGAGAAAGACAATACCGTGATTATTTGAATAGTTTAGAAATGATGGGATTATTCGAATTCCAATGGAGGTCTAATCCGAAAGGACAAGGTAGAATAAGAATTGCTAGTCCACTAAATTTTGACGCCATAAAATTCTATGAGAAGTTTGTAGGAAATACCGGAGAGGATGGGGCCGGAGGGTGAGGGGGCGGAACATCTCCGCTATTTCCGATAAAGCTATGAAAAGTATGTAAAATTATGTATAAATTATGTAATTATACATGAAAATTAGATAGATATAAAAGATTCTTAATCAATATAATTGAATGGATTATAAAGTCTTACTTGTCTATTTTTTAATAGCCGTAGTAATTTTAAGCCTTTTCTTCTTAGTAATATTGTTTAGTTCGCTAGTTTTACATATTTTTAAAAGAGACCCTGAAGACACTTATATTTATTTGAAGAACATAGTCTACGGAGCCGCAGGGGGTCTTATAGCAACAATATTCTTAGATGTTAAGAATGAGGCCACTTTCCCTACATTTATTTTTTGGAGCACAAAAATACTTTCTACCTTTGTGCTGGTGTTAATTTTCATTCTTCTGGGTTTCGCATATCTCTATATTTTAAAAAAAGTATATAGATGGATAAAAATAAATAGTATTAAAACCATAAAACCTAAGATGGTAAAGCAAAAAAATAACGAAAAAAATACCTTAGAAGATTTTTTCGAAAAAAACAATTATACTTTAATTGTTTTGAGTATTTTTCTTTTAGTTACTATAAGTTTAGTCGAAGGGGAGGGGAACCTCAACAATGTTTTAGCGTTACTTTCTTCATTAATTACTTATTTTGTTTTAATTGGAATTAATAGGGATAATAATGACAAAGGAGACACATTCCCACTATGGGGCTTTGAAATTGTCTTTCCGCTTTTCATCTCTGCTTTTTGTGCTTGGGTAGTTCTTAATGTAGTAATAACCTTGACTGGGAATCTGGCAATTATTACCTGGGGGCTTATTTGGTTTGGACTAATGATTTATCCAGGTGCTAAATTTTGGAAAAGAAGATGAAATTTCAAGGAATTTTAAAGGGTATAAAGAAATTTTTTACTGAAGACCCAGAAGAGAAAGAGGAAAATGAAAATTTTGATAAATTTCTAGAAAGGATATCTAAAAGAATAGACAAAACAAACAAGATAGCTGGTGGAGGTATGAATATGAAGGAGCGGGCTCAAATTGCACTAATGATAGAAAGTGCTAGGTTACAAAAAGAAACGTCTGAAACAAATAAAAATCTTCATAATACTAATGTATTATTGCTTATTGCTAGTAGTATTTTAGCATATACTGCAGTGAAAAGCAGTCCTAATTCAAATGAAATCATTTCAGGTTTGACGGAAATAATGGAAGTAGCTTTAACTGTAGCCTTGTTATTATTTACCCTAGGCATAATTTTTAAAATATTGTCCTGGATTTTTGGGCTAATAAAAAAATGGCTAATAAAAAACAAAGAATAGAAGTAGAAGAATTTAAGAAAGAATGGAGAAATTTGCATCAGGGATTTCCAAGATATTTATATTCCGATAGACTAGAACAAGTTGTTCCAACACAGGAAGTTAGAGATAATCTAATCAAGCATGGATTTTTATTAAAATGTATTCCTACTCAAGATAAAAATGGAACAAAGCATCCGTATATGTTAGGCCCAAATTCCCTATCACTAATAAGTTCTTGGAACACCGAGGATTTATCTAAAAGAACTCTTCAGTTATCCAAAGACACAAAATTCTTAACAAAGGTTGTTATATTTCTAAGCTTTTTATCTATCGCTGTTTCTGGTGTAGCTATTTATCTAGGGTTAAGATAATTCCCTTGAGCGTTTAATTTTCCCTTATCAGCACGGACGGAGCGTCCCTTTTTCTGCATATTCACCACCCAAGAAGCAACACGAAAGACATAAAAAGTAAAAACAACAAATAAGACCATGGAAAAAGAAACCCCAAAATTCGAAGTGATAGTATTAGGAATAATCCTTGACTCTCAAAAGAAAAAAATCCTAATTGGAAAAAGAAAAAAAGGACAAGGCGGGAGAAAAATAGGTTGGTGTTTTCCAGGCGGAAGAATCATGCCGGGAGAAGATATCGACACTGCCCTAAAACAAAAAATAAAATTGAAAACAGGATATTCCGTAAAAAATATAGGAACATTTTTCTCTCAAACACATAAAGAAAGCCCAGGCTTAGTCTCAATAGCTTTTCTAACAAAAGTCTTCGAAGGAGAAGCTAAGCCAGGTGACGACATTGAAGAATTAAAATGGGTAAGCGTAAAAGAGTTAGAAAATTATTTCAAAATTCCAATACATAAAAAACTAAAAGAATTCTTGCTAGAGCTAGTTTAATTTTTCGCCACCTCCAAATAGCCAACACGAAAGACATAAAAAGCGAAATAAACCATAAATATTATGGCAGAAAAAGAAAGCCAAAAGGTTAACGACCTAATTTTCAAAGAACTTATTAAACGCGGGTATTCTCTTCAAGGTAACACTCGTGTTTGGGACATCGCAGATTCAAAACTTTGGTATTTAACTCCAGAGCAAGCTCAGGCATATCTAGACTTAGAAAACTCTCAAGAATTTAAAGAAAGCGCGTCTAATATTGAATTTGATTTAATAAATAAAAACATAAAAGAAATCTCTAAAAAAATAGGGACTGGACCAATAAATATTGTAGACTTAGGCTGCGGCGACGGAAAAAAAGCGGCATATATATTTTCTAGACTAAAAAACAAATCAAAAATAAGATATTGCCCAGTAGATATTAGCGGACATATGGTGGGAGAAGCGATTAAAACGTTCTCGGGGTTAGACGTGGAAGAAGTCATAGAATGTCAATATAACATATCAGATTTTGAAAATTTAGAAAATTTATCAGGACTTCTTCGAAAAGGCGAATTCAAAAAAGGACTATTCCTATTACTCGGACATACACTTGGAAATTTCGAAGTCAATGAAATTCTCTACGAAATAAGAAGTGCGATGGGGTGGGACGACGTATTAGTCATAGTCTCAGGAATAGAAAATGAAAAATGGGCAAAATGGGCAAAAGAAAAAAAGAGCGACGACAAAATGGACAATTTTTTTGGCAAGATACCAAAGCTACTAGGACTCGATGAAAAAGATGTAGAGTTCGGTGCAAGATTTAAACACAAAAGAGTAGAATATTACTACACGATAAAAAACAGCAAAACAATCGAATTTCAAAATAAAAAAGTTGCCTTGAACAAAGGCGATCAAGTTATTGTAGCGGTTTCATACAAGCACAACAAAGACGATATACTGTCAATATTAAATATGCAATTTAGAGACGTAACCTTAAAGCTGTCAGAAGAAGGATCAACTTTCCTAGCCATTTGCAAAAAGTAACCCCAATCTTTTTATATCTAATTTCTTCTCTAATAACGATCCTGTAGCTCAGCCTGGTTAGAGCGCTAGTCTTATATGACTATAGTTTCCACGGAAATTATCGGAAAGCTTTCGTCTAAGAAAGCTAGAGGTCTGGGGTTCAAATCCCCGCAGGATCATTTTCATTTTTAATTATAAATAAACTACAATAATGCTTATTAGGTCAATTCAATAAATTAATTTATGAATAGAAATTTAATGACTCAAGCATTAAAAAAATTAGAATTTTTTTATCCCAATAAGATTAGCTCTGAAAATTTTTTGCGCATAATGGGATTAAAGTCCAGCGATAAAGAGTTAGGTAAGATTATTGAATATCTAGAAGAAACAAAAAAAATTTATATAGATAAATCCAAGTCTGGAGTATTTTCTCAAATAAAAAGAAATTATATGGTTCCTGGAGATATGGTAAAAATTACAACACCTGGGATAGATTTCTTAAATAAGTTGGATGAAATATCTGTAGAAAAAAATAAAGGGAATGCAATTACGCGTGCTACTATCGTTTTGGCATTAGTCGGATTTATCCAGGCGATAGTTTATTTTGAAGAATTTAGTAGAGGAATTAGAGATGGATATGACTGGTCGGCACTGTTATTAATTGGGATTACTCTTTTCGCAATAGTAGTTATTATGACTTCTCCATTTATATTAAATTCTGTAAATGAGATCTCAAAACTCAAACATTTTAAGCCTTACCCAAACCAATAAAAACCGAAAACAGTTTCTCTTCTTATGCAATCAAAAATAACAAAATCGAACAAGTCGGACGAAGTCCTAAAACTAAAAGCTAAGGGCTATCAGCTAATAGCTGCAACAGGAGGTAAAACCTCATGTTGCTAGGCCTAGTCGGAAAACCATCATGCGGAAAGTCAACCTTCTTCAAATCAGCAACGCTCTCAGACGTCCTAATCGCAGCCTACCCCTTTGCAACAATCACACCAAATCACGGAATGGGCTATGTTCGAGTCAAGGCCTTATGTAAAGAACTTAACACAAGATGCAACCCCAGAACCGGATTCTGCACAGGCGAAACCAGATTCGTTCCAGTAGAGTTACTCGATGTAGCAGGTCTAGTAAAAGGCGCCTCAGAAGGAAAAGGACTAGGCAATCAATTTTTAGACGACCTCAGGCAAGCCGACATGTTCATACAAATCGTAGACATTTCCGCAACAACAACTTCAGGAGGGGAAGAGGGAGAAGGTGACCCAATAGCCGACGTGGAAATGCTAGAGGGAGAACTTAACAAATGGTATGCGCAAATTTTCCAAAAAACATGGGAAAAATTTTCCCGAACAATCCAGTCCACAAAAACTGACTTTGCAAAATCCGTAGCCAAGCAATTTTCAGGCTTAAGAGTCAAGGAAGCCGACGTTAACCAAGTCCTATCCATTTTAAAACTTGACCCAAAAAACCCAACAGCATGGACAGACAAAGACCTTTTCAACTTCACAAAAACCCTTCGTCATTCAACAAAGCCAATGCTAATCGCAGCCAATAAAGCAGACAAACCAAATTCGCAAGAAAACCTAAAAAAATTACGAGAAGCATTTCCAGAAATGAAAATAATTCCCTGTTCATCCGACGCAGAGTTAAGCCTCCGACAAGCCGCGAAGGCAGGTTTAATAGAATATATCCAAGGCGAATCAACTTTCAAAATGAAAGAAGGTTTAAATGAGAAACAAAAAGAAGCACTAGCTTCAATCCAAAAAAACGTCCTAGACAAATTCGGCTCAACCGGAGTCCAAGAAATCCTTGACTATTCAGTCTTCACTCTCCTAAAATATATCGCAATATTCCCAGCTGGTTCAAAACTTGCCGACTCAAAAGGCAACGTCCTTCCAGATTGCTTCTTACTTCCACAAGGTTCAACAGCCCTAGATTTCGCCTACTCTCTTCACACTGACATCGGAGACAAATTCATCAAAGCAATCGACGTCCGAACAAGACAACCAGTTGGAAAAGACCATCCCCTCAAACATCGAGACGGAATTGAGATTATGACAAGTTAGCAATTTATCACAATAATTCTTATAAAACATAAAATACTACAACATCTATGTCCGAAAAAAGAATTCTAACTGGCTTGTGGATTTATTCCGATGCAATCCCAGAAATAATAACCCAATCATTAAAAAAAGAAGGAATAACAATAATTCCAAGATGCGATTGCGTATACGGAAACCATTATGCATTTATAAGAACAATACAAGACAAAGATTGGAAAGGTGTTCATGTAGCAGGAAGCATTGTAAGACCGGACCCAATAGACATCCCATACTATGAAGATTTTTTCAAAGGAAAAACTTATTCTCTCAAAGATTTCAATTCCGAAATAAAAATACACAACGGAATAATCCAACATCCCAGCATAGCAATTCCAACACTAAAGCCCGTATTCGACGCATTAAAACAAAATCAAATTAACTTTGTAACAACAGTAACGGGAATTCCAAACATAGGGGATTTAGTAGGTTATTATATAGAAGGAAAAACTTACCTAGACCCAAGCGATAGAAATAATCTAGTAGACCTAATGCGGTAATACAGCAACTGAAATCCGTGTGCCAATTTCAAACAACCATTTCCCAAATCTTATAAACAACCAATCCTTAACAAATCCATGAAACTAAAATTCCCACATTACCTTCTCTTAACTTACTTAATCCTCTTCGCAATTCTAGCGATCAATCCATACGACCGAACAACTTGGATAGTAGAAAATTTACCCATAGTTCTAATCGTCCTAATCCTAGCCCTAACCTACAAAAAATTCCAATTCTCAAACACCTCTTACATCATGATGGCTTTCCTAATATTTTTCCACACCATCGGCGGACACTACACATTCGAGCGAGTCCCTTTCGACTTCATAACAAATATATTCCACTTCTCAAGAAACCATTTTGACAGAATGGCTCATTTCACCGTCGGATTCTACGCATATCCAATAGCAGAAATCTTGTATAGAAAAAAGTTAGTAAAATCAAAATGGGTTTTATTCCTGTTCCCAATCTTCGCAATTTTCACAGTCGCAGCCAATTACGAAATAATAGAATGGATTTATGCAGCACTTTCAAATCCAGCAGCTGGCGCAGCATTCCTCGGTTCCCAAGGCGACATCTGGGACGCCCAAAAAGATATGCTAGCCGACGGTCTAGGCGCAATTTTCGCAACACTATTTTTCTTCATAAAAAAGAAACCAATTTCACCATAACCCTTTAATACCAAACTCCCTTAACACAATCATGAAAAAATCTAAGATTTTTACAAACGAAGGTTCCACCCTTCGACAATCAAAGTTTTTCTACTTAGGAGGAATTTCTTTTTTCTAAAAAGAAAGAGTTCTATGAAATATAAAATCCTTCTAACCCTCTTAATAATATCTCTTACATTTTCAATACTCTTAGCTTTCACTCCAATAGACAAAATCTGCGGCGAGGAAACTTCAAGCTGCTCAATCGTTCAAAATTCCGAATACAAAAAAACTTTAGGCATCAACAATTCAATCCTCGGAATTATAACATTCTCCATCTTAATCGCAATAACAATTTTTCATATAAGAAATCCAAGAAAAAATACAAAAATATTTCTAGCTTTAACCCTTTTCTTTTCAACAATCGGAGCAATCCATTTCATCTACCTTCAAGTCTTCATCATCAAAGCTCTCTGCCCCTACTGTATGATAATCGACGTCTCAACAATCCTTGCTTTAACAATCCTAGCAACAAAATCTCAACTATGAAATTGCAAATTAAAGTCCAACCAAATTCATCCAAACAAGAAATACAAACAGACATCGACGGCAATATCTCAAAAGTCTATCTCCAAAAACCAGCCAAAGAAAATAAAGCGAATATAGAACTAGAAAAACTCCTATCGAAACATTATAAAAAGAAAGCAACAATAATAAAAGGGCACACATCTAAAAACAAAGTAATAGAAATAAAATGAACTCTAAAAAACATATTCCTTATCCCTTATCCTCTATTACCTATTTTGTAGACGGCAAAAAGAGAACAGTAAGGGCGAAAGTCCTAAAGAATCCATTAGAAAAAGCGCTAGGACTAATGTTCCAAAAAAATTCTCCTCCGTTATTCTTCACATCAAATACTCTAAATTATAATCCAATAACTTCCATTTTCTGCAAGCCCTTTAAGGCAATTTGGTTAGACGAAAACATGCGCGCAACAAAAATAATTGAAGTAAAAAATTGGAAATTAAACATAAACGGCCACGGAAAATATCTATTAGAGATACCTGCGTCGTCGAAGAATTACTAATTAAATACCTCGAGGCAGAAATTTTCGTCACTACTAAACGGCACAATTCCTCGACGGAGAAAATATTGTCAACAATAGAAACATTTAAATATAAAACACACCCTCTATAAAATAACTTTATCAGAAGAGGTAAAAAGGAGGTTAAAGAAATGGGAAAAATTATTGCAAAGAATGTCGTTGAACGAAAATCTGGTTTTCTATATTATGTAGACGGACAAGGTAACGTTTGCGAAGCTAAAATGGCTCGAGGCGGAAAGAAGAAAGTAGCGAAAAAGAAAGTCGCCAAGAAAGCTGTTAAGAAGAAGAAATAAATCTTCAATTTTTATTTTTTATTAAATCATATTCAATGAACCTCCCTCGTTAGGGAGCTTGGGGGGTTCATTATAATTTTCAAAAAACCATCATCTTCAATTTATTTTTTATTTTTTCTAAAATTAGCAATAGCCAATCTCAAAGCGTCGGCAGCCAGATTAGAACAATGCTCTTTTATCGGAGGCAGTTCACCCAATGCCAAAGACACATCCTTATTAGAAATTTTCTCGGCCTCATCCAAACTCTTCCCCTTCGCCAATTCCGTTGCCATAGAACTCGTAGCAATCGCCGCAGCACATCCCATTGTTTGAAATTTTATGTCCGCTATTTTGTCATCAGATACCTTAATCATAATTCTCATAACATCCCCACAACTAGGATTCCCAACCGTCGCCTCCGCATCAGCATCTTTAAGCTCCCCCATATTCCGCGGATTTCTAAAATGATCCATCACAGCCTCGTTATAATCAGTATTACCCATCTAAGAACCCTTGATATTTATTCACAAATTCCCAAGATTTTCTAACGAAGTCCTCAAAATCACTTCTCCCGTCATAAATTTCTTGAATGTGTTTGAGTAGAGGCTTATCATCAATAATTATTTTTTGCCATTCATCATAAACACTAGGATAATGTTCAAATAATTTTTGTATTCTACTATCTGACAAAATAGCCAAAGGAACAATTTCGCTGAGTTTCCATTCAAGCGCTGGCTCATTCAAGTTGTTATGATTAAAATCCGTAAAGATAGTTTTCCATTTATCAAACCACAGAAAATGAAGCATTTCGTGAAATACGGTGCGCCTCATCTCAAAATCATCTTTTTTGTAATAAACAGAAAAATCTCTCTTTAAAATATCTCTAGGACAAATGGGGTTCAACCCTACATATGCACGAGCAATTCGGTCTTGTTTGTTCCACTTTATTTCCAATACGTCCTCTAGAGCTAAAACAAAATCCTCTCCAATCTCGTCCCAAGATTTCTGGAAGCTAGATACTTTTTCATTTAGAGAATTAATATTATCGGCAAAATAGCCTGTAAAATATTCTTTAGCAATTTTTTTCTTTTCAAGTCCATCGCTAACACCCAATAATTTTTTTCTTAATTCGGGGTATTCTCCCAGTATATACTCACCCCAGTCCCATCCATATTCCGGATTCAAAAATCCAGATATTTCTTCTGCGTGCTCATCTGGATTAGGTAAACTGAATTCAACTTTCATCACAAAAAACCCTCCCAAAATCCTAGGCGCGAACTAGGAGCGCAACATTCTACCAAATACCAAATACCAAATACCAAATCCCTCGCACAACCCATCCTACCCACAACAACAACACTCACATTTAATTTCCGGCTTAATTAACTTCAACTTCAAACTTTCCAAATCAACACCACCATATTGCTCCTTACTAATCTTTTTATCCTCACCTAAAATTTCCACATCAAAACCCGCACTCCTCGCAATCTCAATATAATCATCTTTAAGCAAAGCCCCGCCAACACAACCACAAAGCAGCTTCTCATCAGCCTTCTTGCTCTCATCAAGCTCCGACAACAAAACAATGTCAGAAACAAACATTTTACCATTCTTCTTCAAAACCCGAAACGCCTCAGAAAAAACCTTTCTTTTATCTGGCGCCAAATTAATCACACAATTACTAATCACGACATTAACAGAATTTCCTTTAACCGGCAAATCCTCAATATCCCCTAGTCTAAATTCAACATTATCATAGCCTTGCTTCAAAGCTAACCCTCGAGCCTTCTCAACCATCTCTGGAGTAAAATCAACTCCAATTACTCGACCGCTTACACCGACCTTTCGCCGAGCAATAAAAGCATCAAAGCCCGCACCACTTCCTAAATCCAAAACAACATCGCCCTCATCAATCGAAGCCATAGCAACCGGATTTCCACATCCAAGTCCTAAATTAGAATCAGAAAAAGACACAATCTCCTCTTCTGAATAACCAATAGACTTAGAAATTCTTTTATTATCTTTGCCAGAATCACATCCGCACCCGCTCCCACAACAACCCCCACTGGCCATCTTGGAATAGCTCTTCTGCACAATATCCTTAATTTTTCTACTTTCCGCCATTGAGCTCCTTAACCAATTTATCAGCATCAACCCCATGGGCCCGAGCCCCATTCTCAAGCGTCTCAAAGGCAGCCATAGGACACCCACCACAAAAAAGTCCACGCTCAGCCAACTTCTTCCCAGCCTCACGATTTAACTCCATAATCTCCGCAAAAGTCATATCCTTAGTTATCTTCTTGTTCTTCTTCATTTCCTAAAACCTCCTTTCTAATTTCTAATTTCTTATCTCTAACATCTTTCAAGTTTTCTTCAGAAAACTTAAACGGGCTCATCTCCCTTAACTTCAAGACACTTTCTCGAATCTTTTCAACAATATAATCCTCTTCCCCTATAGCATCCGCACCTAAAGACAACCTCAAACTCCCATGAATATACATCTCATCGACCTTCAAAGCCTTCAAAACATAACTTTCCTTTAACTTCGAAGAAGCACAAGCCGAACCAGTAGAAACATAAATTCCATCCTCATTTAGAAGCATCATCAAACTCTCTCCCTCAATCCCATAAAACGAAACACTAATATTATTATAGACACGATGTTCCATGTCCCCATTAATCTTAGCCCCAGGAATCTTCAATAAACCTGCAATAATTAAATCCCTAGAAGCCAAAACTTTGTTCAACTTAAAATCAACATCAATAGCAGCAGCCAAACCAACAGCCCCAGGCACATTCTCAGTCCCACTCCGAAGACCTCCTTCTTGTCCACCCCCAGTAACAATAGGTTCAATCACAACCCCCTCACGAACATACAAAATCCCAATGCCCTTAGGCGCTTGCACCTTATGCCCGCTTCCCGACATCAAATCAACAAAACCCAAATCCAACTTCTTCTTCAAAAATCCCTGAACATTATCTGTATGAAAATAAACCCCACGCATTCGACAAATCCGTCCAATTTCCTCGATATCCTGCACAACCCCAATCTCATTATTAACATGCATTATAGAAACAACCAAAGTGTCTTTCCGAATCTTCTCCTCAACATCATCCAAACTAATCAAACCCTTAGAATCAACTTCCAAATAATCAACTTCATATCCCTCACTTTCCAAATCCCTAACCGCATCCAAGACACAAGGATGTTCAATCACCGAAGTAATAATATGTTTCTTAAGAGGGTTAGCTTTGGCAAGTCCACGAATAGCCAAATTATTAGATTCAGTCCCCCCACTCGTAAAAATAACTTCCTTCGATTTGCATCCCAAATAATTAGCAATCTTTCCCCTAGCATCCTCTAGCTTCATCCTAGCCTGCCTTCCAACCTTATGCAAACTCGAAGCATTCCCGTAACTCTCTAAAAAAACCTCATTAACAGAGAGGGCAACATTTTCATCAACCCGAGTCGTAGCCGCATTGTCAAGATATAAGCCCCTCATCTAACCAAACCCCAAATATTTAGCTTAACAAGTCGTCCCGAACCACCAAACCACCAAACCACCAAACCACCCTGAACGAAGTGAACTGTCGCAGCATTATCCAAATAAATATTTTCCATTAGTATTTCGGCTCACAATTACAATATTTAATTACATCTTTATTATATTGCTTACAAACATTACACGAACAATGATTATCTTTCATAAATTTCAAAATCTTCTGAATCTCTACCATGGCAACTTTAGGATTCTCAAAAATCAAAACAGCCGATTTATTTATTTCTTTCTTGGTTTTAACATCCAAACAAACTTTATTCGCCCTCTTATTCGATAAATATTGGCTAACCGCAGCCTTACTAATTCCGAGTGCGAGCCCAGTTTTTTCATAACTAAGTTTATGCTCTTGAGTAAGTAGGCGAGCGAATTCTTTTCTAACAGCCGGTATAATATACCAAACTTCAATTTCTTGCGGGAGTAAGTACATAGTTAACTATTGTTAACTATTCTTTATAAAACTTTCTAGACCCCCTTAAAATTAGAGGGACACTAAAAAATAAAAACTGTCAGTAATTATTTAACACTTATCGCGCCAACTGGACATCCGGCTTCAGCCGCTTTCTCGCAAGTCAACTTATCAACAGAAGCTTTCTTTGGACGTGCTTTCCCATCCTTCATCTCAAAAGCTTTGGGGCAAGTCGCAGCACAAGCACCGCAACCAATACACTTATTCTGATCCACTATTATCTTCGCCATTTTTCACCTCATTATTTAATTCTTTATTCCCAAACTCACTAATTCGAAAAACTTCATTCTGAACAACCATCGTAGGTTTACCAGTGATAGCGCCAGTAATAACATTCCCAGTCATATTAAAAATAAACAAAAAACCCAAAGCAACAAGAATCAAAATACCGATAGCGATAATCCACTTATTCATAATCAGAAAGAGTAACAAATATTTATAAACTTAACCAACTTAAACAAGCTATGATAATATTCTGGGGTTCAATAGCTGTTCTCGTAATTCTAGCCGCGACTTTCCTAATTTTCTACAACCGTTTCGTAACACTTTCCCAACAAATAGACAACGCACTTTCTCAAATAGACGTCCAACTCAGAAAAAGGTCCGACCTAGTTCCAAATCTTCTCTCAGCTGTTAAAGGCTACATGAAACACGAAAAAGCAGTAATCAAAGAAGTAACCGATGCAAGAAAAGCAATGCTTTCCGCAAAAGGAATGGAGAAGAAAGTAAAAGCTGGCAACCAAATGCAAGAAGCAATAAAATCAATCTTTGCAATCGCAGAAGGCTATCCAGACCTAAAAGCTAATACAAACTTCCTACAACTCCAACAAGAACTGTCCGCAATCGAAGATAAAGTAGCATATGCACGGCAATATTACAACGATGGAATCATGAGCTACAACGTAATGACAAAGAAAATCCCAGGCATGTGGTTCGCAAAAATATACGGATTCAACGAGAGAGAATACTTAAAAATATCAGAAGCAGCAAAAGCAGTTCCAAAGGTAGAATTCTAAAAATTAAGTTGTAATTATAAAGGAGTAAAATTTATATAATCTAATTTTCCGATATATTTATGGAAAAAATCCAATCATCAGGAGAACTAGAAAAGCACCTAAATCAATTCACAGAAACTCAAAAGAACCAAATTTATCATGACTTGGTAGCAATTCAAATGACAGAAGGGTGTTCGACTGCTTGTCCAGATTGTGGCTTTGGGGCACTGCCAGGAGTAAGAGATTATATCAGACCGAAAACACTAATAGATATATTCAAAAGCATTCCAGAAAAAAGAGCTCCAAATACATTATATTTTGCAAGCGAGCCATTCGATTATAATTTCGAAGGAGAAAATTATGAAAGCATCCATGCTCAATTCAGAAAAATAACAAAGAATAGCCCAGCCGTAATAACTTCTATACCAAAAGGTCAAGAAGAAAGAATATTTTATTTACTAGTAGAAGAAGTAGAAGATGTAACCTTTGCAACAAAATATCTTCCATTCGTATCTGCGGAACCTCTAGTGACGAAATTAATTGACGCAATAAGTATAACCCCCTATAATTCTCCTAGACTAGAAAAAAAATTTAATAGTTTAGATTATATAAAAAATTACAAACGAGGTCTATTCTTCAACGCATTAGAGTTACCAGGCAGAAAACCCCTAAAAACTTTGGATAATATAGATTTTTGGCAATTTCTTAAAATGCTAGAAAATAGACATCCAACAATAGTAAGAAATTTCGTAACAGATATACCTAGATATAAAATAGGACAAAAGAATATAGATAATTTAGAAAACAAAAGAATCGGTGACTATCAAGGAACACTTATAACTCCAAAAGGGGCATTCAACATTCGCCCAACAAACGTGACAAAAGATAATCCTATAGGGCAAGTAAAAACTCCGATTAGAAAAGAATGTTTTTTCACATTACCATATGGAAGAGTTAAACTTATCTAATCATCAGATATAAAAACTAAATCTACCCTTCTCCAATATGAAGCCAACAAGACTATCCTTCCACGACGAAATCCAAAAAAACAAAATCTCATCTTACCTACTAATAACCATAATCCTAGCCGTCCTCTTGCTCCTAACCTACACCATAGCTTACGCAATTGGCGGAGATTACTTCTTCATAATCCTAATCATCGGAATCCCACTCTCAATAGGATACATCGTATTCGGTTTCTACAATTCCGACAAAATAGCAATCAAGTCCGCAAACGCAAAACCAGCAAACGGACCAGAATACCGGCAATATCATAATATAGTCGAAGGATTATGTATTGCTTCAGGATTACCAAAACCAAAACTTTATGTTATGCATGAACAACAAATCAATGCCTTCGCATCAGGTCGAGATCCAAAAAATGCTGTAATTTGTGTAACTGACGGCAGCCTACAAAAATTAACCAAGCAAGAATTAGAAGGAGTCCTTGCCCACGAACTCTCCCACATCGCAAACTACGACATCCGTTTCATGACCCTAACAGCAGTCCTTGTAGGAATGATAGCAATAATTTCAGAAATTTTCTTAAGAAGTTTATTCTGGTCATCAATAGGAGGTTCCCACGACAGAGAAAATAACAATGTAGTCCTTATGATAATAGGAATAGCCCTTGCAATCCTAGCCCCAATAATTGTTGCCTTAGTCCAATTAGCAATTTCAAGAAAAAGAGAATACGCAGCTGACTCCTCTGCCGTAAAATTCATGAGAACACCAACAGGCTTAATCGGAGCTCTTACCAAAATCAAAGATAATCAGCCAATAAAAGTCTCCGGAGCAGTCGCACCCTTATTCTTGGCAAAGCCATCCAAAGCAAAAGAGTGGTTCTCCACTCATCCGCCGCTAGCAGAAAGAATCGCAAAACTTCAAAGAATGTAACTTTTATATATGCAAAATTACTAAAAAAAATATGGGACTAATGGATGAAATGTATATGCTTAACGAATTTCATAAAAAAGGATTAGGTGGATACCAAAAAACAATAGAGGAGATAGAAAAGATTTCGGATATAAGAAAAACATTAACTGAAAAGGGATATATTAGTTGGGAACCTATAGTCTCAGGGTCAAACCAATATTTACCGCAACCAACGACAAAGAGAAGACTTCTTTTACCTTTAACATTACTAGCGATATAAAATCACTTCTCCATTAAAAACTCATGCACACCCTTCGCTGCAACTGCACCCTCGCCTGCCGCTGTAATCATTTGCCTCATCTCTGAATTTGTAACATCTCCAGCCGCAAATACTCCTAAAACATTCGTAGCACAATTCTTCCCAGTCACAACATAACCATTCTCCATAGTCAAACCCAAATCCTTCAAGACTTCCGTAGCAGCAACAGCCCCAGCTTCAATAAAAACACCATCAACGTTCAAAATACTCTCCCCTTTACCTTCCGTATTAATCTTCAATCCCTTAACGACACCCTTACCCAAAATTTCCAAAGGTTTAGAAAAATATAAAATCTCAATATTCTTCTTTCCACAAATCGCCGACAACGAAACAGGCTCACACCTCATCTCATGCTTTCGATAAATAATAGTCACCTTCTCGCAAATGTCAGCCAAGTATAAAGCAGCCTTCGCGGCCGAATCCGCCCCACCAACAACCGCCACCCTTTTACCTTTAAAGAAATTCCCATCACAAGTCGCACAATAAGAAACCCCTTTCCCAAGAAACTCTTTTTCTCCCTTGATATCAAGTTGCCTATGTTCCGTCCCTAAAGCCACAATCAAACTCTTTCCCTTAACAAAAGACTCCCCATAATGCAAAACAAACAAACCATCAACCTTCTCAACTTTCTCAAATGAAGTCTCCAAAAATTCCGCCCCAAACTTCTTCGCCTGTTTTTTAATATTATTCATCAAATCCCGACCACTCCCCATAAACCCAGGCCAATTCTCAACCTCTCCAGCCAAATTCGCAGTCCCACCAAAATTCCCAGCAACAATCAAACTCTTCAAATTATAACGCCCGCAATAAATCCCAGAAGTCAAGCCAGCAGGTCCTCCCCCGAGAATCAAAACATCATAAACTTCCTTCATGAAAACAAAAACAAAAATGACTTTTTATATCTTCGTTAATGCAGATTACCAGCCCCCACGATTTATCCCTATGCCACCGCCATAATCCGGATCCTTTTCCCAACTTTCACGATTTATCCCTATGCCACCATCATAATCCGGATCCTTTTCCCAACTTTCACGATTTATCCCTACCCCAGAACTAGGTAGTCCATCTTCTCCCCAAGGCAAATCTTCCTTGTCTTCAAAGTCAGTATAATAACTCATAATAAAATAAAGTTAGAGTCCTTTTTATATTTGCTGAATCCTCATCCCCTAATCCCAACCCCAGCCAAAACAGCAACCGGCTCATAATAAATATGATACAAAATATTCCCAATCACTTTCTGCGCTTCCTCCCTCTCCGACAAATTCCAGAAGTCAGGTCAACTGAGCCTCCCTAAGAATCAAAACATCCTATATATTTTCCATTTCAGATAAAAACAAAAAGACTTTTATATCTTTAGTAACAACGTCAACAACTCTAAAGCTGATTCGCAATTTTTTCGAGTTTATCAGCAGACTTAAATGCATCCTGTGAACGCTGACTTAAAACATCATATCTATTACCAAAACTACGAAGTCTAGTGGAAGAATCTTTATGTAATAATTCATTATAATCTCTTGCCAGTCCACTATACCCCTTTTTCCTATCATTCAAATCATAAGGTCCAATCATACTTCGTTAAAATATCTAACCTTTTTAAGATTATATATAATCATTCATAATATATTAATAACGCTCTTCACCTCTTAATCCCAACCCCATGCAACGTCGCAACTGGTTCATAATAAACATGATACAAAATATTCCCAATCACTTTCTGAATTCCCTTCCTCTCCGACAAATTCCCCAAATCAAGATGCCCCTCATAAATATGCGCCAACTCATGCCTCACCCCATACCGATTTCTCGCACTCACTTCAAATACTTCATCATCCAACTTCCAAGCAACGCCAGCCGAATCACGACAAAATAGCCTTGGATTGCTATACAAAGGAACTAGCTTAACATCTGGTCGCTTATCCCTATAATGCACAGCCTCCTCCGAAACTACCCTCTCCAATTGCGTCTGCGTCCTAATCTCTTCCGACCTATTAGAATAAACCGCAACCCCAATCCGTGCAGCCAAATAAGAAACCACGCCAAAAGAAAAAACCGCAGCTCCACAATTCAAATAACTAAATAACTCATCCGCAACCATAACATAGAAAACATTCAATACTTATAAGTTCTTATATACAAATCACCTAGTCACCGCAAAACTTCGAACTTGCTCCATCCAAATTAGCAGCACCGCCAAAACTAGAAGCTACAACTAAAGTCTTCAAATTATACCACCCACAATAAATCGCCACAGTCAAACAAGCAGGATCTCCGCCCAAAATCAAAACATCATAAACTTCCTCCATAAAAGCAAAATCAACTTGTTAATACCCGGAACAAACCCCATCAATATCATAAACAAATTTATGTTTTCCTTTGCCGTCATTTTCAATAGCAAAAGGCATCTCAATAGAAGTCACATCAAAATCAAGGTCAACCTGATTTTTCAAAGCCACCCTCCTTAGTAAGATAACCTCTTCTCTATCTACAAGTTTTTTCTCCCTAGAGGACAACATCTTATATTGGTTCTCAAAACACATAACCTCCAAATTCCCATTAACAGTAATCAAAGAACTATCTTCATCATAAATACCAACCTTTTGAGCCACATAACCACGAAAAGCATCCCGAGTTCCACTGAGTCTAACATTATCCAAAAAAGTCCGAACGTCTTTCCCTCTTTTTTGAGAAGCAATAAGTCTAGGTTTTCTAATCAATACCTTACCCGTATAATCCAACCCATTATTAATATCCTCGGTAAAAATCTCCGAATTACTACCATAAATTTCCCATATCAAAGAATCCAAATTCCTCTTATCTCCAGTCTGCAAAACCTGACATTCTTGAAACAATGTTATAATATCCATAGAAGAAACATAATCTAACGCAGCTTCCATAACATCAGCCTTAGAAGAAAAAACCATAAAATCGCAATATTCTCTAATATCTTCATTAAGTCCCCCATATCCAGAAAAGGGCCTATATGTAACCTTAGATAAATCACTAGAAATAATATTCCAAATATCCTTTCTTGACAACTCCACAAAATTATTCGAGCCTAACACCGCTCTAGAAAACAAACTATTGTTGCCAATATATTCCAAAATAGAAATCTTTCTATCTCCAGAATTTAAAGTCTCAGAATCAAAAGGATCATCATTTTCTTCATAAAACTTCTTATCTTCTTTGATTAGTTCATTAAATAAAGCCTCATTGTATAAATCTTCTGGCAAAATACCTCTCTCATTCAAAAGAAAATCATTAGCTCTACATACACCCAAAAGACCAAGATGAAAGGCATTTAGATATTTTCCACTAATAGAATTATCAACATTCAAATAAGAATACCCAAGATTCTCTACGGAATGCCCAATAACCTTACTAAAATTAGGAAATTCTAAAACATCCATTTAATATCGAAGATTATACAAGTTATAAGATTATATATAATCAATAATAGACTTTATCTCATCGCGTAACCGCAAATCCTCGAACCTGTTCCATCAGCCCTTTCGCCTTCTTGTCCTTCTCAAAATGCTCCCTAACCGGAACGAGCAACTTATCAATATACTCAGCACAACAATCTTTCAAATCCAACGGATGAATCTTCCCTTTGACAAACGCACTCTCCAAATCCTTATAGCAACCAAATTCCAAATCCCCCCCAAACTTTTCACTCCGCAAAATCTTAACACTATCAAACCTCTCAAAAACAATGTATTTCATATACTCCAAAACAGGATTATCTTCAACTTTACCAGCCGGACAAAACGCTTTCTTAAATTTACGGGACACATCCTCCTTAGAATCCGTCATAAAAATCGCAGTGTCAGGCTTAGACTTACTCATCTTAATCTCAATCTTCCTATCCACCGAATTCAAACCCTCCGCAGCCTTAGGTTCGCCAAGTCCCATCAACATATGATGACTAACAACAATAGGCGGAACAAATCCCAACTTCGGGAAAATATCCCGCGCAAGCATATTCACTTTCCGCTGATCCATTCCAAGTTGCGCAATATCAGCACCCAAATGATGAATATCGGCAGCCTGCATTAAAGGATACATAATCTGAGAAGCGGGATTACCAGTAGATTCTTCTCGCCCCATAATCTGTCCACACCTCAAAACACGATTCACCGTAGTATTCATAGACAACTTCAAAACCGTCTCCCAATACTCCGGATGCTCCCGAACAAACTCACTCGTCCAAATAAATTCAACATTATCCATATCCATTCCACAAGCTTTCCAAACCTCAATAAAATACTCACCAACAATTCTTATCTTCGCCAAATCCCCTCCCATTTTATTATTCAACAATCCAAACCAATCCGCAACCCAAAACCGAAACTTAATCCCAGTAGAAGTCAACTTATTAACATTAATCGCCCGAAGTAATCCCTGCGCAATATGAATATTCCCCGACGGCTCAAACCCATCATAAGCAATAGGATGTGCCTTACTCTCAAAAAGTTTTCGCAATTCTTCCTCTCCAACAATCTCCTCACCAACTTCTCGAACAAGCGCAATCTTCGCATCAACAGACAACTTTTTCATAACCAAATTAGCAAACAAGCTTTTATTAACTTAATGTTGCTCGGGCTTCGCCCAAATTTTAATTTTTCTTTTTGCCTCACCAGAGGTACACCAAATGGGTGCAGAAAAAAGAAACAAAAAGCGGGCTTATCTCTTCTCCATACATTGGTCGTCCCACCGTCATACCTCGGACCTGAAAATCACAAAAAATCACCAACCAAAAGCTATTTATACCAAAAATGTCTTATTACACTAACATAATCCCAGGTGATCTTCACGGGTTGCCTGATGTCTTTTTATCATGAAACAAACGATAGTATTTATTGACGCAGGCTATTTATCCTTTATTTCTAAATTCTTTGGAAACGGAAAACCTCTAAAATATAAAATGGAAGTTTTCGCGAAGAACCTCGCCAAAGCCAAAAGTTTAGAATGCAAGAAAATTTATTTTTACACTGCTCCCCCATATCAAAGTCCTAAGCCCACAAAAGAAGAAAATAAACGAAAAGCAAATTATGATAAATTTATTTCAAAATTAAAGGAAGTTGAAATAAAAATAAGAGAAGGAAGATGCCAAAAAATAGATAGCACTTATCAGCAAAAAGGAGTAGACACTCTTTTGACAATTGATTTATCAAGAATTCCCAAAAAAGAAGGAATCTCCGATGTAATTGTTGTAACCTCTGATACAGATTTTGTCCCAATAATAAATGACTTATCCGAAGATGGAATAAATGTAATCTTAGCATATTTTACAGACAAAAAACGAAAATCAGGATTATCTCTTTCAAATCATTTATGGAAAGCATGTAAAGACAAAATAAAAATTAAGAAAGAGCTTTTCTATTAATTCTAAAAATTTCTCTTAGAAGAAGAAGGCGAAAAGAAACAAAAAACGGGTCTATTCCTTCTCCATGCATTAATCATCCCACCGTTCTACCTCGGGCCTGTCTTGCCACGCCTTGCAGGCTCTCGACTCTCGTTCGGGTCAAGCAACAATAGTTAAACAGAAAATCCTTGCAGGATTTTCTCAAATTTTTTCTTTCAGAAAAAACTCACGAGGTCATTGCATTCCGCTCGTGCCCTTCGGGTTGTTTAACTTAATCATTTCATGAATCTTTTCATAAAATAACCCACAAAATAAAACCCCATCAACAAACCCAAAACCAAAACCTTTAAATAAAAAGACACATTAGGCAGAATATGGAAGATGGTGAAACAGGATGCTGCCCAAGATTCGACCCGAAAAAATGGGACAAAAAGAAAGTAACATGGAAAGGCAAACTATTCATCAAAGATAAAGTATTCTCATTCTTCCACATCCCATTAAACTTTGGAAGCGTCATGAAAAGAAACATGAAAAAACTTCAAGATGCAAAAGCAGTTCCAGATGACATTATGGTATTATCAGATGAAGCATCTTTATTTCATACGAACGTATACATCTCCACAAAACGAGCAATCCCAGGAGTCCACGACGTAAAAGTTTCAGGAGTATTTCTGACAAGAGTCTTTGAAGGGCAATTCAAAAACATGAGCAAATGGGTCAAAGAAATGGAAGAATATGTAAAGTTGGAAAAACAAGAAATCAAACATATGTATTTTTATTATACAACATGCCCTGAATGCGCAAAAGCATATGGCAAAAACTATGTAGTATTATTCGCCGAAATCTAATTAGTCCAAACTTTCTTAAATCTAATTAATCTTTTATGCATATGAAATCTTCGTCTAAACCAAAAACACCAAAACAAAAACAAGCCTTAGTCCTTTACTCAGGAGGCCTCGACTCTCGCCTAGTAATAAAAATTCTTCAAGAACAAAATTTCCAAATAACAGCCCTTCACTTCAATCTCCCATTCGGTTGTTCTGGTTGCAATCTACTAGAAGGCTTAAATGCAGAAGAAGTCAAACTAAAAATTTTCGACGTAAAATCCGAGCCACTCCTTTCAGAATATTTAAACATCATAAAAAATCCCAAGCACGGAACTGGCACCGGAATAAACCCATGTAAAGATTGTAAAATATTCATGTTCAAAAAAGCCAAGGAATACGCAGACAAAAACAAAATAAAAATAATAGCGACAGGAGAAGTAATAGGACAAAGACCAATGTCACAAATCCCGTCGGCAATGAGAACAATTGATAAACAATTAGGTTTCGAAATCCTTCGCCCACTTTGTGCAAAAGCGATAAAAGAAACATCATACGAATCCTCAAAATTAATAGACAGAAATTCTCTTCTATCAATTTCGGGGAGAGGAAGAAAAGAACAAATGGCGCTAGCAGAAAAATACAAAATAAAATATTCAACTCCAGGAGGAGGTTGTTTCCTCTGCGAAAAATATCCTTCAATCAGATTAAAGCATCTTCTAGAAAAAAACCTAATTACAGAATCAACCCTTCCTCTAACAATAATTGGCAGACATTTCTACATCAACAATACATGGCTTGTAGTTGCCAGAGATGAAAAAGAGTCAGACATTATATCAAGTTTCAAAACATATCTTCCAGACGATGAAGGCAAACCAGCAATATATTTCTCCAACTCTTCTCAAAAAAGCGAAGCATTAAAACTTCAAGATGCTTACTCAACGGGAGACAACTTTGAAAAAAGAAATAAATTCAACAAATATAAACTATGACCACAAAGCAAAAACAAGATGTTATCTGGCAATTCACCAACCAAAGAGAACTAACCAAATCAGAATTCATAAATTATTTCGAACGAAAAGTCTTCCGAACAATCAGAAAAAATCAGATGCTCCCAGAAAACAAAATCTTCATCTTAAAAAAAAGCGAAGACTTAAACACAAAAGTCCTAAAGCAAATCCTAGAAACAAAATTCCAAATCAAATTCTCAAAAAAACCAAATATCTCCTCCGCAAATCTATCAAGCGAAGCAGAAGACATTTTCAAAAACATAACCAAAGGAAAATTCGACAATCCGCAAAAAACAAATGCCCCTTTAATTTATTTGTCAGACAAAGAAATAGAACTTTATGCAAAACTAAAAAACATTAAAGGAACAAAGAGAAAACAAAACAAAACAATCCAGACACTTTTTAACAAATTCCTCTCTAAAAATCAAGACTTAGAAGTCAACATACTAAAAGCCCAAAATCAAATAAATGGAAATAGATAGGAAACAAATAAAAATAATAGCGATATTAATAACTATAGTTTCACTTATTTTAATTATCTATACACTAGTAAATCAAACCATCCTCCAAGAAAAATTCTCGGCCCAAGTCCAAGTTTATGGCATCCCTTCACTTTTCATTCTTTCATTCCTTCTTGACCTAATCCCTCAATTAGTATCCCCATTTATGACTTTAATAGCCGGAATTGTAGCCGGAATTAATATCCATTACGCAATACTTTCAACAATAATAGGTTCGACAATAGGTTCACTTCTAGGATTCGCAATAGGGAAAAAATATATGTATAAAGCAGTTCACCTAACAACATCCGATTCTGCAGTAGAAAAATTAACTTATCTAACAAATAAATACGGAAAAATAATTGTTCCACTAACCGCAATTTCCCCGCTTCCATACCTTCCAGTTTTATTGGGAGCAATGAACCTAACAAAGAAAAACTTCCTAATCTATGGTTTAATCCCCAGAGCAATAGGAATAGCAATCTACGGATATCTAATACACCTAATAGGATAGAATTAAAATCCGCAACTGAATAAATCTATAAACCAATTCCTCTCCAATAAATCAATGGAAAAGGGTGACAAAAACACATACCTACTAGGCAGTTCGAGTATGGTAAATGATATCAGCTCTGAAATGATAACGCCACTTCTCCCATTCCTTATAGCATCTTTTGGTGGAACAGGACTAGCAATCGGACTAATTTCAGGACTTCGAGAAGGACTAGCATCTTTAATCAAACTAATCGGAGGTTGGCTCTCCGACATCACGGGCAGAAGAAGACGTTTCATCTTCTTAGGTTATATAACTTCAATCATTTTCCGAATCGCTCTAATCTTCGCAACAACCGCAACCCAAATAATATCCTTCGTCTCTCTAGAAAGATTTGGAAAAATCAGAGACGCACCAAGGGATGCAATTTTAATTGATGCATCAAAAACCAAAGGAAGAAACTTCTCAATTCATCAAGCAATGGACACATCGGGTGCAATCATTGGTTCACTCTTAGTCATTCTACTCTTCTGGAAATTAAATTTCTCTTTTCAAAAAATCATCGCAATAGCCGCAGCAATTTCCATATTCTCCCTTTTCCCATTATTCTTTGTAGACAAAACTTCAAGAAAAAAACAAAACATTTCCTTATTCCATTCCACAGATTATCTAAGCCCACATCTAAAATATATAATCCTAACTCTCTCCGTCTTCACTCTTGCAAATTTCGGGCTACACCTCTTCATCTTGGTTATAGCAAAAAATTTAACAAATTCAATTATCATACCGCTTCTTCTCTTTCTCTTATTTAACGTAATCTCAGCAAGCCTAATAATCCCATTCGGAAAATTATCGGATAAAATAGGCAGAAAGCCAGTTTTAATGACAGGTTTCATTTTATTTCTAATTTTATCAATCGCATTCATTTTTAATGGTGAATCTATTTACGCAATAACAATTCTCTCTGCGCTCTACGGAGTTGTTAACGCTCTAACTTTATCAAATCAAAAAGCTTTAATTTCAGACCACGCAGGAAAAGCGAAAGGAACAGCTATGGGATTATACTACTTCGCAACAGGATTAGTAAGTATAGTAGCGGGACTCTTCGCAGGAATTCTATGGGACATATCGCCAGAAACAATGTTCACATACATCACAATTATAACAACAATCGCAATAATACTTTTAGCATTTATCCAAGAAAAAAATTAAACATCACATCTAATTTTTTGTAGAAATAACTTATTTCTTTTTATTTAAAATCTCAATAACCCGTCTCAAGCCATAAAAATCTTTCACAACATAATCCGGCTTCTCTTCCATAACTCTCTCCAGCGTAGACCAAGAACACTTATTATGAATCGCAATCGCAACACACCCAGCTTTTTTCGCAGTCTCAACATCCGAAAACCTATCTCCAACATAAATAACTTCCGAAGCCAAAATTCCCATCTGCTTAAACAAAATCATCAACATCTCTTCCTTTCTTTCAAATTTCTCCGCTCCATAAACCTGATTAAACAAACCCTCCAATCCCAAAGTCTTAATCGAAGCCAAAAGAAAATCATTTTTAGAATTAGAAACAACAATTAGTGGCATTCCCTCTTCTTTCATCTTCCAAAGTGGCTTCAAGGAAACACAAGGTGAAATCTTTCCCTCAATAACAGCCTCGATATAATACTCATGAAACTTCTTCCTAACTTCCTCAATCTTATTTCTACTAACTCCCAACATCTTAAACATCTTCAAGGCCTGAACTCCAAGCACCTCGACAAATTTATCCTCATCCACATCATAACCAAAATCCTCAAACGTCCGAATAAGCGCTCTCATCGCAATATCTCGACTGTCTGAAATCGTCCCATCAAAATCCAAAAACACAGCCTTAATCATCTTTCAGCCTCCACAAAATTCCAAAATAACTCATATAACTCTTAGCTAGTCCAGCTGATTGAACAACAACTACAGTTCTAGCCTCATCATTCATAAACATTGCAACCTTTTCCCCGTAAACAAAAGTCGAAGTCGGAGAACAATATTCCTTTCCAATAAATCTAATCTTATTCATCTTCCAAACTGGCGCACGAGAACCTTTCGCCATAACAATTCTAGCGCAAACCCCCTTCTCTTCTCTTCTTCTAGCCCACTGTTCCGTATAATCCTTCAAATCCTCAACAAATCTTCCTTCCGAACCAAACACAACAAAATCTTTACCAGTATCGATAATATCATTCATAACAATCTTTTGCCCTTCGACCCCCATAAAAACTCTCGCAACAGAACCTCTTCCAACCCTATTCTCAATTGTCTTCAACTTCTTCATAACTTCAACAGCCATTTCCTCTTTAATCTCGGCTCGTTTTCGCTCCTCCAATGCAACATCCAAAAATTTTGAAGAGTCACTAATTGAATAAACCTTAGTCTTGCCCAAAATAACAAAACCAACAAAACCTTTCCCAATCAATCTCTCTAACACATCATAAACTGTCGCCCTATGCAACCGCGTCTTCTTAATAATGTCTGCAGCTCCAATAGTCCCAAGCTTAGCTAAAATCAAATAAACCTTCTCTTCATTAGCCGTAAATCCAAATTCTTCTAACATGTTGTAATGTTACATGACTACACCACTTTAAATAATTTTCCAGAGCAGAATAATATGGAACATTACGAAACGAATGAACAAAATCCACGAACAGAAAGGTTCTACGAAAAACCAACGATAGTGAAACAAGAAAAAATGAATTTCCCACTTAACATCTTAAATTCCAAATATTCCTCGACTGGATATGTTTGCAAACAATGCTCCAGTTGTCATAGTTGCAGATAATGGTAAATTTAATATCATTAGAAGAAAAAAAGTATACCACATCAAAAGAAAAACCCTTATATAAAAAACCAGAATACAAATTAGAAACAAATATGAATTTTATGTTTGATACAATAAAAGAAATAAAAGACTCTAAATATACTTGCAGACAATGCTCCAGTTGTCATGGCTGTAGATAAGAACACATATAAAATATTAATAACCGGAACAGGAATATCGGGAAAAACCAGCCTTGCTTCTCGTATAGAAAAGGACTTCAACAATCATCTCATATCGACATCAAATAAAGATGTGGACTGGGATAAAGATGCCTTAACAATCCCGTCAACAAATGCCTACATCCTACAAAGCCCAAAAGGATGTGAAATAGAAAAAGCACATAAAATATCTCCAGATAATTTCAATAAGATATTGTATTGCAACCCAACACTAGAAACATATACAGAATTCCTAACAAGTAGGGCATGCGCATGGTTTAGAGAAGGAATTATAGAGAAAGGGATAGATTTCAATCCAACCCCATATTCCATAGAAAAACTACCAGAAATAATAAAAAGAGTTGCCAAATACTCCGCCACAAGAGAGAAACTAAGAGAAGAAGATAAGTCATATTTTAATAAATTTAAATCAAAGACGAGAATAATAATACCAGAAATAATAGATTCAAAAGAATTATTCTTCAAAAATTATGATAAAACATTAGAGGAAATACTAAGTGAAATAAGAAATGGAAATTGAAAATTTTATTATAAAAAAAATAGAAACCCTAGGAGAAAAAGTTGTAAAGATAAATAGAATGAAAACAACAGGGAACCTAACATATAAAATACAAACAAACAAAAATGAATATATCCTAAGATTATGCGGAGAAAAAAGACGCCACAGAAGTAAAGAAGAAATAATATCCGAAATAAATTTAATAAAATTTTTAGGTTCCAAAGGTATACCAACAATAACTCCGATAAATATTAAAAATAATTTTATAATATCATTTAACAATAAAAACGGCATTCTCTACAAACCCATAGAAGGACAAGCTACAAATAATCCAACTCTCAAACAATGTTATGATGTAGGTAAATTATTGGGCAAAATACATAATCTCACATCGGACTACCATTTTAGTCACGAAAGAAAAAAATGGGGATTAGAAAGAACTTTAGAAAGTTTCAACGAAATAGAAATATTTTTATTAAAAGATAAATATTTGCAGAAAAAAGACTTCAATAAAAGAATAAAATTTCTTTTAAGCAAAGTGGCCTTTGATAAAGATTTGCCAAGAGGAGCAATACATGAAGATCTAGGGAAAAGACACATACTTTTCAAAAACGGCAACATAAACGGAATACTAGATTGGGATAGAAGTTACTCAAACTTCTTTATATTAGATATGGGCCAAGCCATAAGAAGCTGGTGTTTTAATGATTGGAAAGAATTAGATGAGAACAAATTTAAAAATTTATTAACTGGATATGAAAGTCAAAGAAAACTCTCCGATAAAGAAAAAATATATTTACCAGATGCAATAATATTTGCATTTTTAGAACGTATCATTTCGTTCGTAATATTTTCATATAACACAGAGGATAATAAATACAAAAGATATGCAATAAATGACCTAACCCTTATAGAAACTTTTAGGACTGCTTTCCTCTCTTTATCAACTGCTTCAACTTTTCCGCATCCCCACTTCCATCTCTCATCTCTCCAACGACATAAGTCATATTCTCTCCAACGTCCTTTCCTTTAACAACCTTCAAATCCCTAATCAATTTTTTACGAACAGCCTCACTGATAGTAACTTTCCCAGAATCAAGATCGCTCATCCTCTTTGCAAAAGAAATTATATTTCCCATTCCTGTATATTTTAACTTATCTCCTTCTTTGGAGGCGACTATTTCTCCAGAATGAATTCCAATTCCAAAATCAATCTTATCCTTAAATTTCTTATTATACGCAATCAAATCTCCGCCTATCTTCATCCCACATTTAACAGCCAAAGGCTCATTCTTATAAGTTCGTGTGGCAAGCGGGTTAAATATAACAAAAATATAATCATTCCTATAATCAATCAAGCCTTTGCCTTTCGAGTTCTCAATAATATCAATCAATCCTTGTTTAGCAACAGCACTTAACCCTTCTTCATAATTTTTGACGTTAATAGCGACAACAGTACTACCATACTTTTTGCCTTTCAAAACTAGGGCAGATTCCGCACTCACAGCAGCCTTTTTAGTAAAATCAACCATCGTCTTATCTTCATGGCTATAATTTTCACTATCAAGCCCCTGAACCGAAGGAGACTTCTTTGTAAAATTCAAGCTATCATCCATGTGCAATTTAACAACATGAGGAACCTTATCTCCAATTTTCTTCTTAAAAGATTCACCTTTCATCGTATGTTTACCGCTCCCAAAAAGTTTTCTGAACCAACTTCCTTCCTCTCCCAAAGTTCGCGTCTTCCTATATCGCATAAACAAAACTCCACCAATTCCTCCAAATACAACAATTAGAAAAATCCAAACAATAGAGTAATTTGTAAAAATTCCAACACCTTTAAAATCACTAATCGAAACCGCATTTCCCGTTAACATAACTTGTCGAGTCACAGCATAATCCCCATCGCCAACAACAACTTCATAATTTCCAACCGGAGCCTTCAAACTAAACTTCCGAACCTCACCAACACCAACTTTTAAATCCAAAGTCATAACATTCTCTCCAATATTAACATCAATCGTCTTGTTATACAAAACATTTCCAACATTCCTAACAATCAAAACCGAATCTTCAAAATCAAATTCAACTTTCTGCAAAGGCAACACGGTAAACTCCCGTTCCATTACCAACTCATCGAAAATAGCAACAATCTTCCAATCCCCAACACTGGAATTGCTCTTAAAATCAACAGACACAAACTCACCAGCCTGAACAACATTCTCAACTTCTTCCCCGTTAGGAGAAATAACTTTTACAAAAACATTACCAGTCATCTCAACGCCAGACTGATCGAAAACCTCAGTCCCAACACTAAATTCATTTCCAGGAACAACCTCAGTATTAGACAAACTCAAAATCAAAGAAGTCGCAACCTGATTAACAGAATAAAGCACGCCACCCTTCCCTTCATTTAAAATACCATCACTTCCAACATCATAAACACGAACATTCAAATTATAAGATCCAGCTTCAGCAGTTGCAGGGATATTAAAACTCGTAGTGGAAACACCTTCTTCAACGGTCCCACTAAAAAAACTTGCATTACTTCCCTCGACAAAACCATTAACCTTTCCACCATTTATCTTAGTCGCACCAACACTAACACTCACAACTTCCCCCGGATTATAAGAAAGTTTATCCAAAGAAATAGAAACATCAATATCATCACTAACCTCAAAACTCTTACTCGAAGCAACATCCCCACCAAGCGATGCAACAATCTGGCAAGTCCCAACAATATCATTCAAATTCAAAACCCCTAAATCCGCCCGATCCAAAATTTTATACGTAGAATACATCTGATCATTATCGGAAGCAAAATCCCGTGCCGGAATCCTTATCATATTAATAGTCACATTCTCACAAACCAAATTAATATCCAAATTCCCATTATTAGCCCCACGAAGTCCTCCTAAATCAATATATAATCTATCCCCTAAATTATAAACTGCCGACGGCTCACTTATAGAAATATCCGCCAAAACCCCATTCATCATCAACAAAACGCCAACTACAAAAATCCACTTCTCCATAAACAAATCACGCCTCCCCACTATATAAATATTATGAAGAAATCCAGAGAAATCACAAATCATACTGACTAACCATCTCAATCAATCCCCTGCACCTATCAACATTTTCCTCAAAAGCTCTTTCCTCATTAATTCTTTTCCCTACTAATTCAGTCTTATAGTTTAATCTCTTAAAACAATGTCCACAAAGATTACGTGCCTTATCAGGCTCCCGATGCCCACCTTCTTCCTTGCATTCCCTATACCTTGTATCTAAATAAATCCCAGCTAGTTTAAATCTACGCAAATCTTCTCTGGCTTCTGACTTTAACTCTTCCGTATCTATTTCTGTAAGCCCCACTCAAACACCAAATATTCATTTTATTTAAACTTATCTAAACCCAAAGTCAATAAATATAAAAACAACCCGTACTAATAACAACCATGCAAGAGATGAAAGTAAATCCGTATGATGTTGAAGGCGAAATAGACTACGACCGCTTAATCCAAGAGTTCGGAATAAAAAAAATAGACAAAAAACTCCTAACCAGAATCCAAAAAATTACAGGCGAACTTCATCCTTATCTAAAACGAGAAATCTTCTTCGCCCATCGAGACCTAGAAAAACTTCTAGACGCTTACGATCAGGGAAAAAAATTCTTTTTATACACCGGTTGCGGACCATCGGGCCCAATCCACCTAGGACACTATTCAGTCTGGTCCTTCATAAAATGGCTCCAAGACAAATTTGATGTAGAATTATGGTTCCAATTCACCGATGACGAAAAATTTCTCTACAAAAATATGACTTATGAAGAAATCCAAGAATGGACAAACCAAAATATGTTAGACGTAGCAGCAATCGGTTTCAATCCAGAAAAAACCCATTTTCTAATTGACACAAAACATGCAGGAATAATGTATCCAGAAGCAATCAAGGTCGCAAAGAAAATAACCTTCTCAACGATAAAGGCTTCATTCGGATTTACCGACTCAAATAACATCGGTTCAATCTTCTACACTGCAATGCAAACCGTCCCATGTTTCCTCCCAAATGTTCTATCAGGCAAAGATGAATACTGTCTAATTCCATTAGCCGTAGACCAAGACCCACACTTCAGAATCTCTCGAGACGTCATAGAAAAACTAGGTCACAAAAAACCCGCAGTCTTACACGCAAAATTCATGTCACCGCTAACAGGAACCGCAGGAAAATCGTCAAGCTCAAATTCAGCCCATGCAATTTTGATGACCGATTCTCCAAAAACAGTAAAAACCAAAATCAACAAATACGCATTTTCAGGTGGTCGCGACACAATAGAAGAACACCGTCGTTTAGGCGGAAACGTCCAAATTGATGTAGCATGCCAGTGGCTAAAATACTTCGAACATGACGACGAAAAATTAACAAAAATATACAAAAATTATTCAGAAGGGAAACTACTATCTGGAGAAGTCAAAGCAATGTTAATAGAAAAAATAAACAATATCTTAAAGGAACATCAGAAAAGAAAGGCATCAATAGACATAAAAAAGTTTATTTACAATGACGCCCATTATTGCAACGTCCGTCATAATCAGGAAGCTTAATGTTCATAACCTTGCCGCCAAACTTCTTCGTTAAATCTCTAGCAGAATATTGAGGATTCAACTTCAAAGCATGTATAGCAACTTCTCTTCGAGTAGGGCATTCTTTTTCAGGGAGATCTAATGTAATCTTTTCATACATAGCATTAAAAGAACTATCTAAAGCCATAATATTTTCAACAGGCAAATTAGAAAAATACGCCTGCCGTTCCATTGCTGTATTTTTAAAATACCTATATATATGAACACTTTGAATCGCAGCCAAGGCAATTAATCCAGTTCCAATAAGACCATTTATAATTTTCCCCATAATAGCCCTAGAACTCTAACATATATAAACCTTTCGCTTTGCACCTATTCTTAAGTAACAACACTAGAACTAGCGTAAACCGATCTCGGCTCTTTCTCCAGACTGTTACTTCGAACTGAAACTCTTTCATCGGACGACGCTCTCACAACGGGAGCAACAACTCTCGGTTCGATAGGCGCAGCCCGCACAGGGACTATCGCAATATTTTCCTGAGCAACTGGTCTCCTAACAACTTTGGGGATCATATCAAAATGAACATCCCGATCCCTTTCTTCTTTATTATTTACTAATTCTCCCCTCTTCCCCAAAACTTCAACACCCTTATCTGTAATCGTCATCCCAACAGCTTCTCTCTCATGTGCCGTCCTTCTCATCTTGGCAATCCTAATAGACCTATCTCCAACTCCAGCAATAGGAGATTCATAAAAAATAGAAACTGAGTCAGATAAAAACCTCAAAATATCCGTCTTCGTCCATTCATCCCCATTGGTCCAATTCATTTCTCCTTCCAAACTTTCATCTGCAAAAACCGTAGTCACTCTCAGCCTCTTCATTAAACTTGATAAATCAAAAATCGTCTGCCTAATCTTTCCTCTATCACTTAAACTCAAAGCCAAAACTGAAACAGGATCAAAACAAATTCTTCGAATGTCATTTTTGGAAATCATTTTAGTTAATTCCGCCTTTAACTCTTCAATTGAAGTCTGTGGAGCAAATCTCATAAACTTAATCTTCCCCTCTTCACTAAGCTTCGCAAAATCCCAATCATGTGCCATAGAATCTCCAAGTGTATCCACGATATCAGGCTCAAAAGAACAATACAAACCATTTTCACCAAACATCGTAGCACCATTCCAAAGGAATTGCAACAAAAAAGTACTTTTCCCAGATCCAGGCCCACCAACAATTAAATTATCACTATTCCGAACAAAACCCCCATCACATAATTTATCAAATCCAACAATTCCTGTCGGACACCTATCAATCACCCCATTCATGAAATAATTAAGAGATTTAATTATATAAATGTTTCATGTCATAAAAACCCGCAGCCTCAAGTTTCCCTATCTCATGATTCAAAGAAGGAAACTCTTTTTTTGCTTGAAGAATTCTACTTGCATTATTAGAATATTTTCCACCCATAAGCGAGTCTTCCATCAAAGAACAATGTGACAAAGCTAAAATTTTTGATTCAATACTCAAGCCAGTCGAAATCTTTCTCCCCTTATGACAACAAGAATCCCTAATTAAAGAAATAATTTCGTTATTGATTTTAAATTTCCCCAACATATCAATAGATATCGTAACGCAATCTTCAATAGACTCATGCCACCAGATTCCCTCTTTTTTGTGTCTTTTCAATGAACCGCCTTTCGTCATCATAACACTAGCTCCAATATCCTGAGCAAATCCAGCAAAATACATTACCCCGCCATCCAAACCATAACACCTAGCAGCCTTAAGTGCATATTCAGCAGCATCTAATGAATGAAAATAGACATCTTCAGAAGCCGTTCTTTCTTTCTTGAGTATATCAGTACTAATCTTTTTCATAAAATCACTAAACTTAAGTTCACGAAATCTCCTCTCAGCTCGCTGAAAAGAATAATCATTCATCATAGAATCACTATTAACAGCATCTGATTCATTTCCCCGCATCACAGAATTTAACATAACCATATTTAATTTATCATAAAAATCCTCAATACACTAAGGTCCCCATGATATTCCTTGAGTAATTTATCTTTATCAGAAAAAGAATCAAAACGCCTATCACTAATTCTATTAATAGATGCATCATAAAAATCGCAAACTTCCAAACATTTAAGATACGGGGCTACTTCTTTCATAATTTTTTTCCCAAGAAAAGCAGGTTTATTTTTAGGATGCGGATTATCTCGTTGAGCAAAATGATGCAAAAGCCCACAAACAGCCGCAACAGGGAGATCGTCCTTTAATCTATCATATGAATAAGAAACATGTTTCCGCATTTCCAAAACTTCATTGGAACCATACATTATTCCAGGCCAAAGAATCCTCTGGTCGACATCACACTTCCCAACATCATGCAACAATCCAGCAACATAAGCAACGTCGCCTTTCATCCCAGCATACGGAGCAATCCTCTCCATGTATCCAGCAACATTTACAGAATGATTTAACGTCTGTCCCTCATCTTCAATCCTAGCAATATCCATAAACTGATCAAACACAAATCCAGCCTTTTCAACACCCAACCTTTCCAAATCCGAAGAAACTCGCGCAATCAACTTTTGATCTCCCATAACACCCCTTTGTAATGACATAATATAAACCTTTCTTTTGCCAAACTTTTATAAATTACCCCAATTTCTCATAGCTATGAAGACACTAAACTTACATTGCGACTACATAAAATTCAAGGCCTTAAAGCCAGCAATCAAAACAATCGAAGAAATCGCGCCAAACCAAATCCTAGAAGGCGAGTCCAAAGAATGTCTTGTCGTCCTAATAGCGATAGAAAAAGGAGACGGGGTAAAACTAATTCCACAACTTCTAGAATCAATAAAAAAAATAGCCTCCGAAGTAAAAACCTCTAACATCGTCCTCTACCCATACGCACATCTCTCTTCAAATCTCGGCTCACCATCTCTAGCAATCCAAATTCTAAACGAAACAGCCAAACAATTATTAAATTTCAAAATAACCCAGGCTCCATTCGGCTACTACAAATCCTTCGAACTAAAAGTAAAAGGACACCCTTTATCAGAACTATCTCGTGAAATAAAAGGTGAAGATAGCGAAGAAATAAAAGATATTTCCGACGAACAAAGAAAACAACTTCTAAGAACAATCTCAAAATCAAAACTTGACACAACTAAATTAGCAGAAAACGACCACAGAATAATTGGGGGCAAAATGGACCTATGGAGTTTCAATAACGTCGCACCAGGAATGGTCTTCTGGCACGCAAAAGGTCTTCATGTAAAAAACAAACTAATAGAATTCTGGAGAGAAATTCATAGAGCTGACGGTTACGAAGAAATATCAACCCCACAAGTCATGGACAGAAAATTATGGGAAGTCTCAGGACACTGGTCAAAATACGGAGAAAACAACTTCCTAACACAATACGAAAAAAGAGATTTCATAGTAAAACCAATGAACTGCCCAGGCGGGATGCTAGTCTATAAAACCTCACCAAAAACATACAAAGACCTACCATTAAGAGTTGGCGAAATAGGAACCGTCCATAGAGTCGAACTTTCCGGAACACTAGGCGGCCTCTTCAGAGTAATCCAATTCACACAAGACGATGCCCACATTTTCTGCACAGAAGACCAATTAGAAAAAGAAGTCCAAAAAATCATCAACCTAATCAACAAAACATTCAATCAATTTGGACTAGAATTCGATCATGTAGAACTTTCAACCAGACCAGAAAAAAGAGTTGGAGAAGAAGCCGTTTGGGATTTAGCAGAAGCAACGTTAGAAAAAATATTAAAAAAGTCTGGAATGAAATTCACAGTCAACAAAGGCGACGGAGCATTTTACGGGCCAAAAATCGACTTCCATCTAAAAGACTCTCTTGACAGAACATGGCAATGCTCAACAATTCAACTTGACATGGCATTACCAGAAAGATTTGAACTAGAATATACTGACGACAAAGCAAATCCAAAAAGACCAATCATGCTCCATCGAGTAATTTACGGTTCACTAGAAAGATTCATCGGAATAATAACTGAACACTTCAACGGGAAATTCCCACTATGGCTTTCCCCAAATCAAATCAAAGTCATGACGCTAAATGATGACGCAAACGAATACGCACAAAAAATCTACCAAGACTTATTCCAAGAAGGTTTCCGAGTCGAGCTAAACGACAAATCCGAATCCATGAACAAGAAAGCTCGAGAAGCACAAATTCAAAGATTCAACTATTTAATAACAGTCGGAGAAGAAGAAATGAAACAAAACAAAATCGCAGTAAAAAAACGAGACGCTAAAGAAATCCGAACAATGACACTCGAAGAATTCAAAGAAATTCTAAAACAAGAAATCACTTCAAAACAATTATAATTATCTAGGATAAAACATTTCTTCTGCAGATTTAAGTGTCCTAAAAGAAGTTCCAAATTCCAACTTAATATCCTCAAGTTTTACATTAGAACCCCCTAGCCTAATCAATTTTTCAAAAACAGAAGGTACATCATAATGATATGATCTACTGTTAATAAACAAACGCTTCACTCCAGAGTAACCCTTTTCAGCCCTATGCCCTTCAGCTTCTTTTAAATTAGAAAACTTATCAGTCCAATATTTCTTTCCATTATCATGCATAAAACATTCAACGGGAATTCCTCTGGCAAAAGAATCAACTCCTCCAAACCTCAAAGAAGCAAACGGAGAATATTCAAACCCTTTCTCGTCTTTCTCCTTAACATAAAAACAAACCCCAGAACCATTTGCAATCCCAACAACATGATCTCCTTTCTTCAACCTAAACCTTTCTCCCATAACAAATAAATCAACAAAGCTTTTATAAAAATTTATATAGTCCAAAAATATTAAGTTCTCATGAGGTGGGCAAAAATAATATTACTCTTCCAAGCAATAGTAACTCTAATTCTAGGAATAGTCTTCTTCTCGCAACTAACAATCATTGGAGCATCCGACCTCTCGGAAATAACAGCCAAATTATCAACAACCCCACCCGCGCAAGAAGACACCCCTGCCACGCTAGACAATCTTCGAGTAAGATATACTGTAGCATCCTACACCCTATTAGTAATCGGTCTAGTAGAAGTAATCCTAATTGTCCGACTCCTTAGTTAAACATTTAAACTAAAACTTATTTTCTAATCTATGAAAGTCCAAGACCTTATCGAAGAACTAGAAGAAAAGGAATGCTACAAAATCTTCAAAACCCAAAACAAAGAAGCCTACTTCGCAGCCGCATTTTTAATGTTAGATATCGAAAAGAAAACAGAACAAATACAATTAGATTACTACATCCCAAAACAAAATCAAATCGCGGCATTCTGTTTTCCATTTGTAGAACCAAAGATTCATTCGGATATAATATCAAACACAAAAAAAGGCAAATCAAAACCAATCCCAATGTCAAAACAAACTACAAAAATAAAAATAGACATAGACGATCTAGAACCAAAGTGCAAAAAACTAATCAAAGAAAACGACTCATTAATAGTCCCAACAAAAATCATCGCAATCTTAAAAGACAACATCTGGAACCTAACCCTTATGGACAACATGCTAGGAATCGTCAGAATCAAAATCAACGCAATTACAGAAGAACTTCTCGACTTCAACAAAGGCGGACTAATGGATTTCGTCTCAACACTTCGCAAGTAGAGATACATTAAGCGACGAATAAAAAATAATCATTCTGCAATAACCAATTTATTAACTATTATAAAATTACGATAAATAAAAACTTTTAAAAAATATCATTTTTTCCAAACATCATGATTAATGATTCAGAAAATCAAAGAATGGAATTAGCAAAATCAACTACAGTTGGAACAAATTGCATAGGCACAGTACTATATGTACTAGGCATTTTAGATAGTGATACCTATGTCGGATCAGGAGAGAGAAGATGGGAGTCTGGTATAGTTGATGGTTTACTTAAACAAATGATAAAAATAGACAATCCAAAAGAAGGAGCGATATTAGTAATTCGTAAAAATCGGATTGGACATATGGGAATTATCGTGCAAGAAACACCACCCCTTGTTTACCATAGACCAGGAATTAATAAGGCAATTAAATCAGCTACACCTTTAAACGAAGTATTAAACACATATAGCCATTATCCAATTAAAGAATTTTATATTAAATCCAGCCCTAGATAATTAATATTTCAAATATACTACTCACTCCTTCGCACCACCAAATTCACATTCCTCTCTTCCCAGCATTCCAAAATCTCAAACCCAACTTCCTCAACCTCTGCCTTAAGCTCATCCAAATCATAAACATAAGTATACCTTTCAACGCCTCCGCCAACTCGAACCGTCCACGACACAAAACATTCCTTCCCCCTCCCCTTCAATCGTGGCGACTTCGGACCCCAAGCCGAAATCAAAGCCTCTCCACCCTTCTTCAAAACCCTATAAACTTCCTCCAAACTCTTCCGCCGTGCCTCAACCGAATCAACACAATGCAAAACCGCATAAAACAAAACATAATCAAAGCTTTCGTCATCATAAGGAAGCGCACAAACATCTCCTTTCAAAACTTCAACATAGCCCTTCTCCCGAGCCAACTTAACCATCTTAGAAGAAAAATCCACCCCATAAAACTCGCGTTCTAATTTCTTATTTCTAATTTCTAATTTCTCGCTAGGTACATTCCTCCCACTCCCACAGCCAACATCAAGAATCTTCCCCTTCTTCCCAAGCAAAAACCTCTCAACCGTCGGCGGGACCTTCACTCGAAACTCATCCCACTTATCAGCTATCTCATCCCAAACTTCTTCCTGATTCATCCTCTAATATCCTCAAAAGTAGGACACTCTTTAAGCTCCCATTCCAGCCCGAAATCCTCATTCTCATAAAAAAACTTAAAACATTTCTCAGAAAAAATACCATCTGAAAATTGACAATTTTCACCATAATAAAAACTCCCTCTAAAATACTCTCCATTAATTTGTGTAGCTCCACAGATACAACATCTTCTAATAATACCATTTTCTGCCATCTCCGACAAACACATTTAAACCATAAAAACCTTCCCATTATATGAACTCAGAAATAACCCGTCGCAAACCAACTAAAACAATTTCCGGAGTAACCCCCCTAGCAGTAATGCTTCCCCCAAGAAAATGCGACCACGGAACCTGCCTCTACTGTCCAACTTACGGAACCCCATCATCATTCCAAACCACCAAACTCCCAAACCACCAAACCACCCACTTTGCGGGGAGTCCGCAAAGTTACACACCCGAATCCCCCGCCGTCCTTCGAGCCAAAGAATGCAACTACGACCCAACCAAACAAATCAAAGTCAGACTAGAATCCTACCACGCCATGAACCATCCAACAGAAAAAATCGAACTCATAATAATGGGCGGAACCTTCTTGTCCTACCCAAAAGAATTCCAAATCGACTTCATAACAAAATGCTACGAAGCCCTAAATAATACGTCGCCAACTCGTCCGAACCACCGAACCACCGAACCACCGAACCCCCACGATGCTTTGCAATTAGAAAAAAAGAAAAACGAAACAGCAAAGCATCGTTGCACCGCCCTCTGCATAGAAACACGCCCAGATGTCTGCTCAAGCCTTCATATAAAAGATATGTTAGAATACGGAACTACTAGAGTTGAACTCGGAGTTCAAGCAATCGATGACAAAATCTATAAAAAAGTCAACCGAGGTCACACCGTCCAAGATGTAATCAATGCAACTGCAAGACTAAAACAAGCCGGGTTCAAAATCGGCTATCACCTAATGCCAGGAATCCCAGGTTCCAACCCAAAAAAAGACATCCAAATGTTCAAAAAAATCTTCTCTTCATCCGATTTCAAACCAGATCAAATCAAAATCTATCCTTGCCAAGTCCTAAAAGGTGCAGGCATAGAAAACCTCTACTATGGCGGTGAATACATTCCATACGACAAAAAAACAGCAACAGATATAATAATCAAGATGCTAAAAATAACTCCAAGATACTGCCGAATCATGCGAATCATGCGAGAAATCCCACCTCACTATCTAATCGCAGGAATCAAAAACATAGATATGCGCCACGATATTGAAAAGAACATAGACAAAAATAAATCTAAAATAGTTGAAATCAGATTCAGAGAAATAGGAATAGCCCTAAGAGACAAAAGAAAAATAAACACAAACCTAAAACTCAAAACAACAAAATATTCTGCCTCAGGCGGAACAGAATACTTCATAGAAATAATCAATTCCGACAATATCCTATTCGGACTCCTAAGATTAAGATTAGACAAAAAACTACCAGCAATGATTAGAGAATTACATGTCTACGGGCAAGCCCTAAATATAACAAAATCCCAAATCCCAAATCCCAAATTCCAAGCAAGTCAACACACAGGCCTAGGGAAACAACTAATGCAAGAAGCAGAAAAAATAGCCAAGAAAAAAAACTACAAAAACATTCGAGTAATTTCCGGAGTAGGAGTAAGGGAATATTACAAAAAACTAGGATACACATTAGACAAAGAGAAAATTTATATGGAAAAATTTCTTTAGTTGCACAATTCCGCAAATTAAAATTTTAGCTTCAGGTGTCCGGCTAGGGAGAAGAGAGGACGGAAGCGTTAAGAAATTTTAATTTGCATTAAATGCGATAACCTAGTTATCGCTAACTAAGTTTTTCTCCCAGGTGTCTTTTTTCTAAAAAGAGCCCTAGGGAATATTACAAAAAATTAGGATACACATTAGATAAAGAGAAAATCTATATGGAAAAAGAAATAGCCCCGATGAAACTATAAGCATCATCGAGACTCTCCCGAGAGATACTCTTCTCCTGGCAATTCGAATCACGGGAGGTCAAATTCCCAAGATAAGAGGAGTATAATCTCGTTAAGATACCAATGCATAAATTTATTAAAATCTTATTAAAACTCTCGGATAATAAACAGCCATCTAGGATAATCATCTCAAGCAAAATAACAGCATCCCTTATTCCTTATTCCTCGTCAGCCAAACATACAAAACCGTCAAAGCCAAAACCAAAACCAAAACAAGCAAAGTCAGTTCCCGTAAATACAAAATAATCCCCGCCTCATTCTGTCCCAAAAAATAACCAAGAGCAACAAGAATACAAATCCAAATCCCAGCCCCAAGTCCCGTATACAAACTAAACTTCCAACCATTCATCCGTGCTAAACCAGCCGGAAACGAAATATACTGCCGAACAACAGGAATCAGCCGTCCATTAAACGTCGAAATATGCCCATGCTTCTCAAAAAAATCCTCAACCATTTTCAAATGATGCTTCTTCAAAAACCTCAAAACAATCCGTCGTCCAAACCTACTAGCCAATAAATAATTAAGCCATGCCCCACAAATCGAACCCAAAATCCCAACCAAAATCACTAAAAATAAATTCATCTCACCCAAATAAACAAGATAACCAGCAGGAATCATAACAACCTCACTTGGAAAAGGAAAAAAAGAACTCTCTAAAAACATCAAAACAAAAATCCCAAAATAACCGAGAGTATCAACCAATCCAACTAAAAACGAAACCACAGCCTCATATATCATACAACTCTAAACCTTCACAACTTATTAAATCTTCACAACTTCGAACCCAGTGAAACCATCGCCCTTCTGTCAAACAAGCTCAATTCTGGAAAAACCCGATTAGGGTTTCACCAAAGTCACAACTCCACAACAACAAAACTTATATTCTAGAATAACCTAATAAAATCATGTTCGAAACATCAAAGCAAGATAATCAAGTCAACAAAAAAATTCACGCCTTTGACACCAAACTAAAAACTTCATTCATTCTAATTCGTCAAGACCTTGACGACATGCAAACCAGAATAGACGCCATGCGAAAATACCTAAAACAAAAAGACATTGAACACGAAAACCAAAATTCCCAAATATTAAAATCACAAAAACAAATTCAAGAAGATATCGCCGAATTCAATCAAGGTCTAACCAGACTAAAACTAGCCATATCTCAAATTTCCGCAATCAAACAAGAAGTCGTAATAAGAAAAGACCTCTCTAATATAGAATACAGAATAAAAGAATCCTTCGCAAAAGAAATCGAAAAATACAAATCAGAAACAATATCCCTAAAAGAAGAGTTAAAAGAATCAAATAAAAGAATCACAACTTTAGAAAAAAAAGCAATCCACACACCCAAAAAATTCTGGTTCAAAAAATAACAAATAGCACTACTTAACCATCAACTCTTTCCATTTGTAATAATCCATTTTACCATATAAAGATAACTGAATAACTTCAGCATATTTTTTTGCAACACCTTGCTGTGACTCAATAAAATTTTGTGCCTTCTCTTTATACTCATTCATAATCACAGGAGAAACATCTTTCAATACTTCATCCACAATAGAACCCTTATCAATCCTCTTCAATAACCCACTATTCTCTAGTCCCTCATAAGCCACTTCATTATTAGAACCCCGGAAAGGAACCAAAGTCCTCTTCCCATAAAAAGCAGGCTCTAAAGGATTTTGCCCTCCTCCAATAATTGCAGTATCACAAATAGAATATAATCTATCCAATATTCCATTTTGCGTTATCACAAGACAATCCGAACGCCCATCCAAACATTCATCCGTAGAAAAATGAACGCCCTGACGTTCAAGAACTTTATACATTGATTTTAAACCTCCCCTAGGAACAATTATTGATTGAACTGTCTTGGGGAATTTTTTTACAGCATTAGCAGTCGTCTCAAATTCTTCTCCCCAATTTACAGAGCCCCACAAGACAACATTGCCAGACTCAATAAAATATTTTTTCTTCATCTCCAAAACTTCCCCATCATCCAACAACTTCCTCTTCTCAAACTTCAATGAATCTATATGAAAAGAAATACGCGAAAAAGTTCTATCGTGGTCCGTCCATTGTCTTCCGAAAGAAACTTCTAAAGAATCAGGGCTCCAACAAAAATCCTTAGACTTAGAAATACTTATTTCCCCCGCTAGTCCTTCTCTCTCCAAATCCTTCTCCAAAACCTCACATCGCGACAAATCAGCACAATCACTATAAAAAACAGTCATCTCCACATAAGGCATTATTTTTCTAACCTCTTTAATTAAAAAAGGAAGCTGCTTAGTAGCACCTAAATAACTACTTCTAAAATTCAAAAGTTTATTTTTTCCATCCATATAAACAACTCACACTAACGCAAATAATCAAACCTTATAAAAATTTATATACAGCCCCCACTCACAATAGTCCGATTCCGACCACCCTTCTTCGCGGCATACGCAGCCTCATCGGCACGATTAACGAACAATTCAACATTATCCCTTCTATTATAATCACTAACTCCAAGACTCACAGTAACCTTCCCCAAATCAACCCCATCATAAACCCAACTCTCACCTTCGACAGCTTTCCTAATCTTCTCAGCAGCGACATATCCGCCTTCCTTATTCGTATTAGGAAGAATCACAACAAACTCCTCTCCTCCATATCTACAAGCAACATCACTAGTTCTTACTATGCCTTTAACAACTTCTCCAAGCTTCTCCAAAACATAATCTCCAGCCTTATGCCCATAAGTATCATTAAATGGCTTAAAATGGTCAACATCAAAAAAGATAAGAGAAATATCTGCGCCATCCCTCCTAGCCAAAGCAGTTCCCTTTTTAAGAGCACCATCAAAAAATCGCCTATTATATAACCCCGTCAATTCATCCTCAATCGCCATCTTTTCCAAACTCTTATTCTCCTCCTCTAAGCTAATGTTCGCCTCTTTCATCCTCTTCCTATGTCCATCCTGAATATCCCCCGCCAACTTAATATATCCAAAAGATTTCTCAACCTCCTCATACCTATTTACTTTCTTTCCCGCAAAATTCGACCCAATAACTCCACGGTGATAAACAAAAGTGTTCCCAGACAAATACGAAACAACATCAAGATTATCTACTCGCCCATCCACCTTTGTAGATTTGCAAATAGTACAATCCCCAGAATCTCCCAAAGTAATCTTTCCTAATCTCATATCATATCCAGTCCAAAAAACTATATAAATCTTTCGATTAGTAGCTCCAATAAAGTAACAACAAAATAACTAAAAAATCAACTAAAAACTTATAAGTCATCCCCTCGATTTTCAGTCCATGTGGTCCCTATGTAAAAAAGACGTGAATTCGGATTCGATTTTAGACCAAGGCGAATGCCTTGAGCCCTTAAAATTTTCCAACAACAAAACTCAAGCTGACATAGTCCAAGAAGTCCTAACCGAAATCAATAACGGCAACAAGTTAATCTTCATTCACGGAGTCTGTGGAACCGGCAAATCGGCAATAGCCCTAAATCTCGCAAGACATTTCAAAAAAACCTCCATCGTAGTCCCAATCAAATCCCTCCAAGAACAATACGAAACAGACTACACCCAAAAAAAATTCATCTTAAAAAAAGACAAATCTCCTCTAAAAATCGCAGTCATAAAAGGCCGAAACAATTTCCGATGCCCTTTTAACGGCGAAAAAGCCGACGATCCAGAACTCCCCTGCACAATAGAGCTTAAAGAAAAAAATACTCCACAACTCTTACAATATATCAGCCAAAATCCCGACGTAAAAAACGAAGAGTTTTCAACAGCATCCGACATCAAAAGAATGAACATCGCACCAGTCTGTCCATATTGGGCGCCAATCATGCCTGCCGAAATAAACCCGAAAGGATTATCTGAAGTAAAAAAAATAAAATACGAAACAATATCGGGAAAACAATACGCCCTCTTCCAAAGAAAAAAAGGTTGCCCATGCACCGACCAATACGAAGCCTACGCAAACGCCGATGTCCTAATCTTCAACTCAATGAAATATCAAATTGAAACCCAAATCGGCAGAAAACCAAAAACCGACCTCGACATTATAGACGAATGCGACGAATTCCTAGACTCCTTCTCCTCTGAACGAAAAATCAACATAAACCGCCTAGCCTCCGCCCTAACAAGCCTCACCCCAAAAGACCAAGACAAAAGAACCGCCGTAAAAAACCTTCTAAAAATCTGCAACGACATTCTCTTCAATCCACCAATTACGGACATAAAAAGACTAGACAAATCTCCAATTCTCCAAATCCTAGAAACCGCACTCCAAAATCCAAACCTAGCCGAAGACGAAGAGCTAAACTATTACAACACAATAGTCGAAATAGCAAGGTCATTCGAAAACCTCCTAGACGAAAGCTACATCTCAATAGAACAACAAGAAGACTATCAATCCCAATCAGGACTCTTCGGACAAACTTCAAGAAACAAAGAAAACCCAATTATCATAACAATCGTTTCAATCAACCTAGCACAAAAACTTTCAGAACTTATCGAACAAAATAACGTCCTAGTCATGATGTCAGGGACCCTCCATTCAGAACAAGTCCTAAAAGAAATATTCGGATTAAAAGACTTCAAAATCATACAAGCCGAATCCAAAAATCCAGGAACAGTCCATATAAAAAAAACAGGCACCGAACTAAACTGCTCCTTCTCAAACTTCAAAAACAACACAATAACCAGATCACGATATCTAAAAATCCTCGACATGCAACTTTCACGTGCCACCCCTCCAACACTAGTCCACGTTTCGGCCTTCAGCGATCTACCAAGTGAAGAAGAAAATTCAAAACTAATGTTAGATAACATTATAACACAAGAAAGACTTCGAGAAATCCAAAAAAAAGGAAATTCCGCAATCGACGAGTTCGCCGCGAAACAAGAAGACATCTTATTCACGACAAAATGCTCTCGTGGAATCGACTTCGCCGGAGACAAATGCAACTCAATCATCATCACAAAATTCCCATATCCAAACATCCAAAGCCTCTTCTGGAAAATCCTAAAACAAGAACAACCAGATAAATTCATGCAATTCTACCTAGACAAAGCGAGAAGAGAACTAATCCAAAAAGTATCTCGTGGCGTCAGGTTCAAGGGCGACAAAGTAGATTTATGGTCCCCAGATTCAAGAGTTCTAAATGCAAAACTAGACTAAAATTTACTCATCCTATCATTGACATATTCCCAAAACAACCTTGGATTATCCTCAGCAAATAACTCCTCAGCAATTCCTTCCACACCCTTTTCTTTTCTCTTCCCGGGATTAAGATAAAAATCAATAGCCTTAAACCCCGAAGCCGCAATTATCTTGTCCCTTGGACTAGAAAAACCCCGCCAAGCTCTAGCAAAAGCGACTCTAGCTTCTAATAAATTATCTTTCACTCCTCCCTTCGCAATCAAAAATTCTCCCTCTTCCAAATATTTTCTTCCATATTCTTCCTTTTTTATCAAAACCGATTCAAGCGCCTCATAATGAGAATCCCCTTTTTCATCTATCCATAAAGCATATCCAAAAGCAGCATTAAAACTAAATCCTTTATCGAATAAAGTCACTTCGTCTTTGTTTCCCCAGTCCTGAATATCATGTTTGTTAAAAATGCCCCCGCTCACACCATCTTTTTCCAGCCTATCAGGAAACAAATATTGGTCTTCAATTTTTACATTCTTAAAAATAGGAGGAACTCCAAAATCTGGAAGATCTTTAACTCTCAATACGCCCCCATATCCAACAATTACTAAATCATTATATCCTATTTTCATAAAAAATAAATTTAAGCCAAATTTATAATGTTTTCTATTGTATTAACTAATAAGTAACTGCTGTTATTATTCTATTCTCAACAAAATGCGCAAGAGGCGTAGACTTCGCCGGAGACAAATGCAACTCAATCATCATCACAAAATTCCCATATCCAAACATCCAAAGCCTCTTCTGGAAAATCCTGGGTCACCAGAGCCATGCCACTTGGGCGAAAACAAGAACAACCAGATAAATTCATGCAATTCTACCTAGACAATAGCCCAGAAGAGAACTAATCCAAAAAGTATCTCGTGGCGTCAGGTTCAAGGGCGACAAAGTAGATTTATGGTCCCCAGATTCAAGAGTTCTAAATGCAAAACTAGACTAATCATCATTTTTAGTATAAACCGCAAGACCTAACCCAAAAATCAAAAAAGACCCAAAAGCAGCATAAATATCTGCGTCAACTTTCCTCTCTTGTCTATTTTCAACAGGAGTAAGAGCATAAGGGGAATCTCTTAAAGAATCATAAAATCCCATCCCACAAAAACCCATACTAGCAACCGCGCCACCAAGCATAGCCCCGAATGCCAATCTCGCTATTAAATTATTTCCCATAGGCAGAAAAACAATAATCTGCATTCTTAAACCTTGTCATACCCACAATCTTAAAAACAAAAATTCAATCCTAATACTAGGCCCATATCGCGTAATGGTATCGCACAAGATTGGAAATCTTGACCCCTCGGGGTACCCAGGTTCGATTCCTGGTGTGGGCGTAAATTATCGAACCCTTGGGTTTGAAGAAAATCTTGTGATTTTCTTTAGGAATCTCTGATTCCGTATCCGAGCTTGTTTCAAGCGAAGGCAATTCCTGGTGCGGGCGTCTCTATTCCTAAAAAAATAACAAAAACCGCCAACCACGGGCGCAGCCCTCCAAACCACCAAACATCCAAACCACCAAACCACCCCTCAAATAAAACCAAAGTTTTATTTGAGCATCCCACAAGCCGCCCCAATATCTTCCCCCATCCGACTCCTAACAAAACACTTATACCCAACCCCAATCAACCTCTTCATAAAAAAATTCATCCTTTCAACAGAACTACTCTTCATCTCAACCCCATCTAAAACAAAAGAAGAATTCAGCCCAATCAAATTAAAATTAGTCCTCTTCGCTAAGCCCAACCCAATCAACGCCTCCAAATCACAATCCCTATCCGTCAAACCCTCAATCATCACATACTCAATCATAATCTTCTGCCGGTATACCTCATTATACTTATGACAAACCTCAATTAAATCTTTCAAAGAAAAACCCACAAGCCCAGGCATAATCAAATCCCGAATATCCTGAAAAGCCGAATGCAAAGAAACAGCCAACTGAATCCTATTTCTTCCCTCGATAACCCTCATCATCCCAGGCAAAATACCACAAGTCGAAATCACAATCCGAGAATAAGCATAACCATATTCAGAATTAACATAATCACAAAACGCCAAAACACTATCCAAATTAAGCATCGGCTCACCCATCCCCATAAAAACAATCGAGCTAATCTCATCCGCCAACATTTTCTCTCTAATTTCTAATTTCTCATTTCTAATTTTTAGATGTTGCAACGCAGCATCAAGCTGCCCCCTCAACTCTTCCAAAGAAAGATTCCTCTCGAAACTTCGCCGACCAGACAAACAAAATCGACACCCCATCGCACACCCAACCTGCGTCGACAAACAAAGTGTCTTCTTCTCACCCAAAGGAATCACAACCGCACTATACCCATCAACAAAATTAAACTTAACGGTCCCATCTTTACTGACTTCAGTTTCCATACTAAACAAAAAACAAAATCTATTTTAAAAGTGTAACGTTAGTTCCAATTTTTGATAATACTTTCAAGTTAGAAAATAGGAAATAATATCTTCCCGCCCGCCCGATAGAAGATGACATTAATCTCGTGGGAATACTTTAATAGGCTTTCCATAATCAACTCTTATTAACTCATTCGCTCTTTCAAATAATATCTTATTCCACAAGGCTTTCTTTTTATATAAATTAAATGGCATATAAGGAACGTAATCAAGGGCAATATATACTCCTCTCTCAATATGAGGATTTCTTTCAACGGCATCAAGAATTTCATTTGCTCGAGTTCTTATTTTTTTACTTGACCAACAAAAAGAATATGAAAAAAAAGTAGTCCATTCATCAAGCAATAAAGTAGGCTTTTGAATCTGTGCGATATCTTCTACGACAGAATCCAACGTTGTAGTCTTTGGTTCAATACCTGCATCCCTTGTTTCTACTTCATGTCTTCTCGTAGAACCAAATTTTAAAAGAAGAGACTCTCTCAACAATCCCCCTACTCCAAGCTTAGTTGTTTCTTCTGGTTTTATAATTTCAAATGCATAAGTGGATTTTCCACTTCCCAATCCCCCATATACAACTTCATGTTTTGTTCCCATAAATTTTGGAATTCTAATCTATTTATAAATTTTTTGTTGTGTATAAATTTAAAAGTAGTAACTATTCTCTGTGCCATAGCTTATACATTGCCCACCAAAAAAATATTATTTCGGAATTAGCACAAACAACATTCTCAAAAACTTTAATTTTTTACTCATCGAACATCATTGCACAAAAATCAAATCCCCCAAATATTCGAATGAAACTAACAAGGCTCAAAGGTTCACTCACCCTGCAGGTTCGCTCTCCCAGATTTTTTGCTTCGCAAAAAACTTCCATTAAATCAAATGTCAAACCAAACTCAAAAAAACTAACGCCCATCCACACAACCGAAACCAAAATTTTAACAACCATTCCCCAATTCTTCTAACCCGCTAAAATCCGACCTTCTAAGCAAACCCCTTCGAAATCCCAACCTTCCAAAACGAAGGCAACCCATTCGAAACAAACCCTCGAAACTTCCCAGAATAAACATAAGTCAATCCCTTATCCTTAGCAAACTTCTTAAAATCTTTCGAAGCCTCCTCATAAATCTTCTGCACAATCTTTCTCTCAAAATCCTTCTGCAAAAGCGAAGAAGGCTTCAAAGCCAAAAAATCCGCCTGCCGGAGAATATTAACTTCCAAATTACTGGAATTCTGCGAAACAAAAATAATACTAATATTCTTATGTCGAGCAACCATCATCAAAGAACTCAAAAGTTTATTAGCACTACTCATACTACTTCGCGAACTAAACAAAACCCCACCCTCATCAATTAGCACAACCGAATCATTCTCAATACTCTTAATATCTTCCACGGCCTCAATCCACGAAGGCATTTCCTCTTTCTTAAAACCCATAGCAAAACATTTCTTCCCATATTTAGAAAAAAGGTTCTCCAATAACTTCACTCCAAAAGCAGTCTTCCCGGTCCCCCGCGCACCCAATATAATTCCAATCTGACTATCTGACTTACCAACACCATCAATCCAGTCATAGTAATCGCCATCGACAACACGAACTACCTTAAACTCTTCATACTTTGCAATCATTGCTCGTCGCCTTTTCTCAACCCTAGCCTCCTCACTCTTAACCGAAATCTTCTTTCCCATCTCATAAGCCCATCTAACATAATAATAAGGTAACTTCAACAATTCCAAAAAACCCCGACCGATATATCCCCAAAACGTCAAACCATCTTTTTTATGTTTAACATTATTTTTCATATTTATCTAATAGCTTCCAATATTATAAATTTATGTTAAATGAATTACAAAAATTATTACAAGTAAAAAGTAAATCGCACTAGCACCTTCCTTAAATAAACGATTTTGAAATAATTTCTTTCATACAACCTTCATATCGTTAAAATAATTCTAAAATATACTTATTCTGGATAATACCATAGTAAACAAAAATTTATTAAATTAGAGGGTTTATCTTATTGGGAGGCAAACAATGAAAAATAACAATCAATTGATTTGGATAATTATTACTATTTGCGCAGTTTTATTCATCAGTTTCTTTGGATTCACAGGAACGAGTAGATATGAAATGATGGACGGATTTTATGGTAATATGATGGGAAATTTCGGAATGGGATTATTCGGATGGCTCTTTATGTCTCTAGCAATTATCGCCTTAATGTTGTTCATAGTTTGGCTAATAAAACAAATACAAGAATCTAAAAAATAATCCCAAAATTACCTTATTTAATCTTATTAATTTAATATTATGCTCCCAAACTCTTAAAAACTAATTTTCACCTCTCTAACCATAGGCCCATATCGTGTAATGGTATCGCACCGGTCTAGAAAACCGGACCCTCTGGGTATCCCCGTTCGATTCGGGGTATGGGCGTAAATTTAATCGAACGGTTTACCGTTTAAAGAAAATCTAAAGATTTTCTTCAGGAAATTTTCAATTTCCGTGTCCGAGCTTCTCTGAAGCGAAGGCGATTCGGGGTATGGGCGTAAATTTGTGCGATTCCGGTATCGCCGAGCAAAACGCTTTGAAGAAAAATAAACATAACTAAATTTTTCTGAAATGCATTTTGTGAGTAGGTCTAGAAAACCGGACCCTCTGGGTATCCCCGTTTGAAGAAAATCTTTAGATTTTCTTCAGGAAAGCGCAGCTTTCCGTGTCCAAGTGATTCTATCACGAAGGCGATTCGGGGTATGGGCGTAAATTTAATCGAACGGTTTACCGTTTAAAGAAAATCTAAAGATTTTCTTCAGGAAATTTTTAATTTCCGTGTCCGAGCTTCTTTGAAGCGAAGGCGATTTGCCCTTTAAGGTACACTGGGAAAGTCACCAAGCGGGGTATGAGCGTACCTCAACTATAAAAATTATACAAAATACATCTAGCCCTCTCAACATCCCGACACTCTCCGTTCAGTCGCCCATTATGATTAACAGCCCCAACAGAATTATGCTTATCATATTCCTCCTGAAGTTTCATTCTCTCAGTATCACAAACAATATCAACAGAATCCCTACAACCATAACCTACATCTATCCAACCATCAACCCGATTCCTCATATATTTTATATCTACCATAAAACTCCAAAAATCAACCAATTAAAAACCTACCTAATCCTCATAAAAAGAAACCTTCAAATCTGAAACCCCACCATCAAAACTAACTTCAATATTCTCACCATCCTCGTCATATCCCTCACTATACCACTTCCCATCCTTTTCCGCAAACCCATCATCAAAATCAGCATCCAACAATCCGCCCTTAACTTCCACAACAACACCACTTCCATTTGCAAACTCTAAAGTAATATCGCTAACCCCCCCGTCAATCTCAACGACACTAGGATATTCTCCAAAAACAACCCGCGTATCACTGACACCCTGACTAATACTTAAACTATCAACCTTCAAATCACGCAAATCCAAACTAACATCACTCATACCATACTCAAAATCCAAATTATAGAAAACATCATCTCCCAAAAAAAATCGCCATTCCTCCTTTTCTCCCATCCTAATATCTTCACCCCTAGAAACCTCAATAACTTTCTTCTCACCATCCTCGAAAACTTCCTCATCAATCTTTGGCCCATTCAAATCCCCAGTAGCTCCCTCAAATATAATCTTATCATAATCAGATTTACTCAAAACAATATTCCCAACACCATAATTAACCGACAAATCAACATAATCAACGCCCCTCAAATCAAATTCCCTCGTAAAATCTCTACTCGTCCCTCCGCAACATTCCCAGCCACTAGAAAAAATACTTAAAAAAAGCAACAACCCAACACAAACAAAAGCCAGTCCTTTCTGTCTAATCATAAACAAAACCCCAACAACAATCAACCCAATGGGCCAAACTTGCCAAGGAAGACTAACCTCAAAAAAACTCCACAAATCAAAAACCCCAAGTACTCCAAAAAACGTAAATAATATTCCGACAAACAACTTAAAATGACTCTTTATTTCCATCCTATACTCCTAAAAATTAGATATAAACCCCAAGCCAAAAGTGCATAAGGAAAAGCAACCTCAAAACTATACAAATAACTAAATCCAATCAAAACTAGTAAAGAACCAAAGAACAAAGCAAAGCCACCTCGACTCTTCTCAACCTTCCTAATTTCTAATTTCTCCCTTCTAATTTCTAATTCCTTATTTCTAACACCTGGCGCCAAAGGCACTACAACCCAAGCAATCAAATAAGCAATAATCCCAACACCAAAGATTGCAAACAAAACCGCAACCAATCTAACAAGAGTAGAATCCACATCAAAATATTTAGCCAAACCACCGCAAACCCCGCCAATCTTCTTGTCCGTTGAACTTCGATATAACTTTTTCCCTCTAATTTCTGATTCCTTATTTCTAACACCTGGCGCCAAAGGCACTACTATCCAACCAATCAGATAGGCAAGAATTCCAATACCATTAACGAAAATTAAAGCAACAGCAATCAGCCTAACAATCACCGGGTCAATCTTAAAATATTCAGCAATGCCCCCGCAAACTCCACCAATCATCTTATCACTTGTCGACCTATAAAGTCTCTTAGTTTTATCTTTCATAAACAATACAAGAAATCTTTCTTTAAAAAGAATATGTAGGATTCCTACACCTTAAATCAGAAAGTTAAAAAATGTTTTCACAAAATCTTAGACTGGCTATATAGCTCAAACGCTTTTTTAAAAGTAATTCCTTAAAGTCTAAAGAAATCTTATCTCAATAATCTATATTTCGAAGTTGCAATTGCCCATAGCCCCAAAATCAAAATAATCGTCTGACTCGGATGAAAAGACCAAAAAAAAGTCCAGGCAGCAGATCCAAGCACGAATATTAAACCAACAAAAAATTGCACTTTGTCCCTCTCCATAATATTATATTATATTAATTTATTTAATAAACTTGCTAATAAAAAAATAAAAACAATATTTTACAAAAACCAAAACCCAATTAAACCCCATTCCCCTAACAACAAAATGATAACAACCCTCTTCCTAATACTAGCAATCATCACAACCCTATCAATCTATATCAAAACCAAAAAAATCAAAACCCTCTCGCAACACCAAGGCATCCGCCTCTACAACCAAGCCTTCCTCTTCTTCGCTATTAGCTACATCCTCCAATTCCTAACATCAACTTCCTCCCTAACAATAGCAAAACTCTCAATCCTCCAAGCCCTAACCTCTCCAATCCAAACTTATCTATTCGTAGTAGCAGCCCTCTACCTATCTGCCTCCCTATTCTGGAAAAACAAAACCAAAAATCAATCCCAACTTCATATCATAGCGCTACTAGTAGTCATCCTAAATAACTTCACAGAAATCCTAACTCTAACCCTAATAACAATCTACACATATTCAACAATAGTCGCTTACACAAACTACCAAACAAAAAAATCAACCTTCTCGCAACTCTACCTAATCGCAATCTTCCTTCTAGTCCTAGCCAATCTATCTTCTATATTCTACAATCTATATTCTAGCTACTCCATGACAATCACCGCCTTCTCAATTTTCCTATACGGAACCCTAAAAACAATTCCTAACTAAAATGAAAAAGAGAGAAAGACTAGAAGTGATACACGACATCCTATTAGTAATCAACAAAGAATCTCAAATTCGCCCAACCAAACTTCTCCAAAAATCAAACCTTTCCCCTCAAATGTTTAAAGAATATATAACAGAATTAATTGAAAAGAAACTTATAACAAAAGATGAGTTCGAATTTTCCCTAACAAAAAAAGGTCAAGAATTTCTAACGGAATACAAAACAATCCTAAACTTCATAGACAACTTCGGACTATAATTTAGAATCCAAACAGCCAGCCAACATCCTATCAACATTCAATTTCCCTCTAAGTCCACCAAGGCCATATCCATTCCCACCAAATCTATGCCTCTCCAAAACCAAAAAAAGTCCCTCAGGATTAAGCATAGTCCCCTTAACCTGATCATACAAAGAACTAATCTCATCCAAAACAGCATCATATTTCTTCAAAACAGCATCTTGCCCGTCAAGACTCTTCGGAGATCCAGTCGGCTTCATAAATCTCTTCAGCATTTCTATTCCCCCAACCTTTTCACCTTCCCGAACAAGCGGAAACTCTTCCAAAATATTACTAGCCATAACACCATAAAAATCATCATACAATTTGCTCATATCCAATTCGTACTTAAGAGTTTTAATATTCAAACTATCCTGACACTTTTCATTCAACCTCTCAAGTGCCATCCCAAGCCCACGACTCCTTTTTGAAAACTTTTTCCAACTCTTATTATATTCAGTACTATTAATCCCAAGCAAAAAAGCAGCAGTCATCATCTGATCACAATATTTCTCAGCCATAGAAAAAAGCTTATTAGATTTAGTCAAATATTTATCAATTTCCGAATTTCGCAAACCCTCAATCCCAGCACAGGATTTAGCCTTCTCGTAAAAATTATTCAATGATTCACAAGGAAGTTCCGATTCCATAAAAACAAAACGCGATGAACTCTTTTAAATTTTTATATATTCAACGATACAATTCAACTCATTCCAAACCCCATACAATATACAATACTAAACTTCATAGACAACTTCGGGCTATAATCATTTATTCGAATCTTTACTCAAATACGCAGGCAAAAAAAATCCGAAATTCTTTTTCAGAACAAAACCCAACCCTCCCCGTCTCTTCCCCTCAGCACAAACAGCTTTATGAATTTTCATTTCATATTTAGCATCTCTACCTGCCCGAATAAACAAAACCCACATTTTTCCCAACTTAGAATTATTCGAATACCTCAAAATATCCTTATCATCCTCACCAAGCTTCCACAGTCCATACAAATGCGCCTCTAATCCTTCCGTAGAATTCTTAACACTATCCAAATTTACCAAATCATCATAAAAAGAGCCACTATGTTTAAAATTCGTTTTTGAATAAAACATCAAACCATTAGATACTGTCTTTTCAATTTGATATTGCAAACCCGATTTTTTCATAATCATCAAAACAAAAAATCATTAATAAATATTTAGCTACTTCAAGCAATAGTCATAGAAGCCACCAAACAATTTTCAATTTTTAACAGTTTAGTTCGCAACGTAAAAAATTTCGCCGTGTATATCAATACATAAGAAATTTTTTACCAAGAAATAAACGTTAAAAATAGAAAATTAATCAACCATCTCGATTTTGATCTTTACAGTTCGCGGAATAGAAATCCTCATAATCGAATGCAAAATCCTATCATTAGCCGGCAAATCAACAATCCTCTTATGAATCCTCATCTCATATCGGTCAAATGTAGCACTCCCATCTCCACACGGACTTTTCCTAGTTGTAACCTTCAGCCTCTTCGTAGGCAAAGGAATCGGACCCGAAATCGGAATCCCAGCTCCACTAGCAATCGTCTTTATCCGATCGATAACTTCATTCAACCTATCGATCTCTACACTCTGCAATTTAATCCGTACAGTTGTCATATCACAAGAATAAAAATTAGACTTTTAAACCTTACTACTAGCAAACAAAAATACACCCATCAAGAGAGATGACGAATTGCTTTTTCCAAACAACCCTTGTGAAACAACGCAGATTTAGGGCGATATAAAGCACCTTCTATATATTTCCCAGCAAAAAATATTACCCTCGTCTTGTCCAATATATCATTGAAGCGCAAACTAAATTTCCTAAATCCATCAGAAGAAGAAATATCATCTTGAATAAGCCTAACCCCAATTCCATTGTAATACTTATGCGGAAAAATATACTTACCATCATCTCTTCCAAAATTTCTTCTACTAACTTTAAACAATGCCGGATCAATTCCAGGCACGACAAGAATATCTCCTTCATTATATTTGTAAAACCAATCCTCAAAACTTCCCATAACAAAAGAACAGACAAACACTTAATAAATATTTAGCTGTTCTAATTCTCATGAATCTAAAACACATCCTAATCACAATCCTCTTCCTAACCTCTCTCATCTTTTACTACAACCTAACCGACTTAAACCCCAAAACAACAACCGCCCAAGTAACAAAAATAATCGACGGCGACACACTCCAGACCTCAGCCAACCAAACCATTCGCCTTCTCGGAATCAACACTCCAGAAAAAAACGAACCTTTCTATCAAGAAGCCAAAACCCATCTCAACAACCTAGTCCAAAACCAAACCATCCAAATAGAGTCCGAGCAACAAGACAAATACGGCAGAACTCTAGCCTACATCTTTCTAAACAATCAAAACGTCAACGCACAAATCCTAAAGCAAGGACTAGCAACCCTATACTACTACGACCACGACTCCCATTACGAAGAATTAAAAAAAGCCGAAGAATTCGCAAGACTAAATCAACTAGGCATCTGGGAACCTTCACCAAATGCCCCCTGCATCCAAGTCACAGAATTCAAAACCACAGAACCCGAATCCCTAACGCTACAAAACACCTGCCCAATCCAAATCAACTTAACCTACAAAGACGACGCAACCCACATCTACAAAACAACACTTTCTCCAGACTCAATATACCAAAACAACTTCTCCCACACATGGAACACAGAAGGCGATTCAATATACATTTACGATAACCAAGGCTTAATATTATTCCAAAGATATTAATTAATTCAACGGGCAAGAGAATACACAGTATGCGCCAAAACATCCGCACCCTTACTAATACTCTCAATAGAAGAATATTCTTCCTTGCAATGACTCTTCCCATTTTTACAAGGAATAAAAATCATCCCAACAGGAATATTGCTACCATCAGTACGAACCGCTTTAGAGACAACAACAGCATCATGCCCAGCCCCGCTAGGCATGGAAACCGACGAATAACCATAATGATTACACGCTTCTCTAATTTTAATCTGAACATCTGGTGACAAAGACTCAAGCGCGCAAGAACTATCTATTTCACTAATTTCAACATCCACATTCAATTTCTTAGCAACATTTCGAATAGTATTACAAGCACCAAAAGCATACGCCTTTCTATCAATATCATAATTACCCCGAATGTCTAAAGTAAAATAACCAAACCCAGCAACTTTAGTAATCGCACTCTTCCCTAAATCCAAGGACTCATCGCCAAAACCCGAGTTGTTATTCTTAGTCTGCACTAAATCAAAACCTCGCCCCTTAGCCCACCAAGCCAATCTATCAAGCTCAACACCCATATAGTCCATCGCCAAATTCACATCTCTTCTATATTGGAAACCCATAGGAGTCGCTCCACTATGATCAAACTCGCCCATAACCTTAACCAAATATCTAGAATATCCCCTAACACTTGTAACATTCCCAATATCAATCTTATCCATCTCTAATTTCTTTCCCTGCTCAATATGCAATTCTAAATGGGCTGCAATTCTATCAACATCACACTGCCTAATAATCGCTCTACCATCCCGAATACAGCCCGAATCAAAACCTTCTCCTTTAATCGCATCCTCAAGAGTTTTCCCCTGAAACCTATTGCTCAACATATTAGGAGAAGCAAACCCAAAAGCAGCACGACTTCCTTTATATGCCGCTCCATAGGTCGCAGACTCTTCACCTCTCCAAACCACAATTTCCAAATCTTTAGACAACTTAACATTACTTTCGCAAATAGTTCTAACAGCCTCAACCCCTGAAACAATCCCAGCAACACCATCATAGTTCCCTCCCCCAACAACACTATCTAAATGAGAACCAATCTGTATAACTTTATCATATCCATTAAGTGTCCCCATAAACAAATTACCAATATCATCATAATAAGCCGACAATCCAATACTTTCAGAATATTTTTTAATACGCTTAAACATCAAGGACTCTTCAGGAGACCAACCCGACCTAAGGAAACCATCCGAAGCACTTTCTCCCAATCTACCTATTTTAGAAAACTCCTCTATATGTCGCGCAACATTTTCCCTATTAATTTGAAGTAAATCCATACCAACTCACAAAATATTTTTTATTTAAACATTTATATAATCAAACTTCCTATATCCCCCATGCCCCTAAACACTCTAACCCTAGCCCTCGCGAACCAAATCCAAAGCCCAACCCTAACAGCCTTCTCAAAAATAATCGCCGTAGCAACAGAACCTCTCATTATATTAATCCTAGCAATTCTCATATCAATCACATTCTATCTAAAAAATAAAAAATCCCAAGCCATCCTCCTAGCCTCAACCTCAATAATAACGGCCTTAGTAATCACAATCCTAAAAAACCTTTTCAGAATACCAAGACCAGACTCGATGTTAATAAAAGAAACAGGATATGCCCTTCCCTCAGGACACGTAACCTTCGCAATCGTATTCTTCGGACTCCTAGTATTCCTCTTCACTAAACCAAAACATAAAATAGCAGCAACTATAACCTCAATTTTCCTAATCTTAATAATCGCCTTTACACGCCTCTATCTTCAAGTCCACTGGCTAACCGACATCCTTAGTGGATTAATTATAGGTTCGATAATTCTAACAACAAGCATTCTAATCTACAAAAAAGAAATCTTTAAAAAACGTTAGTCATTTTAGAGTAGTAATGATTAACAAACTATACCCCTACATCAGAAGAGATAGAGAAAAAGGAAGAGAAGAGAAGAAAAATCTTGGAGCAGTAATAATAGATATGCAACCAGGATTTTTAGAAGATATATCCGAAGAAGATCAAGAAAAATTATTCAAATCCCAAATTAAAACACTAGAAATCTGCGCAAAAAGAAACTACCCAACAGCTATATTAGAATTTGATAAACATTACTATGGAGAAACAGATAATAAAATTAAGAAAGCAGTGGAAACAATACCAAGACATGTATACTTTGAAAAATTCGGAAACGATGGATTTTATAAAATAGAACAGCAATTGAAAGAATGGAATATAGAAAAATTATGTATAATGGGCATAAGCGCGGCATACTGCGTTAAAGCCACAGCATCAAGCGCCAAGAAAAAAGGAAAAGAAATCCTAACAGCAAGAGAATTAATCGCTAGTCAAACATATAGGCAAGAAGAATTCCAAGAATGTATACCATGGTTTCAAAAAAACACAACATATTATCAGAATTACAAAGAGCTAATCAATCATATCACTTCTTCAAATGAACATCCATTTGCGGAAACGGAATAGAAATCCCAGCCTTATTCAAAGTATTATAAATCCGAGTATTCGCATCATCAATAGCGTCAATTATATTATCGAATGTATCAACATAAAAATAAACTTTAAAATTCAAACTAGAATCAGCCATTTCAAGGAATCTAACAGTTATACCTTTATCAGCAACAAGGCCAACAACTTTATCCATTTCTTTCATAACCAAACTTTTAACTTTTGAAATATCACTACCATAAGCGACACCAAATGGAACAACAACACGAGTCAAAGGAGTAGGTAAAGCAAGATTCTTAATATTCGACTCCGAAAGCTTTCCGTTAGGAACAATAACAAGCTCATCATCAAAAGTTCTAATCTTTGTACTTCGAAGATTAATCTTCATAATATACCCCTTCGTCCCATCGTCTAAATTAACCATATCCCCAACATTAATCGACCTATCAAGTAACATAGAAATACCACCAAATACATTCGCCAAAGTCGACTGCAAAGCAAAAGCAACAGCAATACCAGCAACACCAAGACCAGCCAAAAGTGGACCAATCTCAATCCCCCAGCTTGCCAAAATAATTAAAAATGCAGCAAAGATAACCGCGATCTTCAGAATACTGTGGAAAAACTGCAACAAACTCTCATTAACCTTTCCACGAACCCGCTTACCAAAATCTCTATATCCAACCGTAATCAAAGTATCTACAACATAATAAAACAAAAGTGCCCCAACAAGAATCATTAATGTCAAAAGCGTACCCTCGACAATGCCAACAAAACTTTCCTCAATATGAATCTCCCTAATAGCGAATCTAACCCCAGCCAAAAGAGCGAGCAAAGTCAAAGGCATCGAAGTCTTCTTCAAAAGCTCATCATCTAAATCAGACTTAGTCTTCCGAGTAAAAACAGGCACAACCTTAGCCAAAGTAAACATCCAAATACGAATTACCAAAAACACGATTAAAAAAATCGCTACCGCCCGCAAATACGAATTCTCAATATATTGTTCTAACATATCACCCTCAAATAAATAATACCTCAACACATTTTAAATCTTCCCATTAAGAAATTCACATATAACACTATTATCTACTCACACAGTTTTCAAACATTTTCCCATATAAAATTATATATAAATTTAATCAAAATACACCCCCTATTTCTTTCTAATCACATAGACCTCGCATCCAACTCCAACCTTCTCGCCAAAATCAACCCCCACATCATCCCCCTTCTTCGCCATCTCAACTCTCTTCCCGTCAAGTTCAATACTCAAAACCCTAGATCGCCTAACCCCAACAGAATCCGAAATCAAATAAACCTCGTCACCAACACGAAGCTTTCCTGCATTCATCAAAACCGAACACACACCAACCTTCTTCCAAAACTTATAAATTTTCCCAACAAATTCCTTCTTCTCTTCCTGATCTCCATGCTCACTAAAAGAAAAATCATCCGCAGTCGGCATACCCAAATAAAATCCAGAGCTAACTCCTCGATGGTATACCTTCCTCAAATTCTCTAATCCCTTCCTTATCCCTTCTTTCTCATCCCTTGTCTCTGGCCATCCATCAAGCGCCTTCCTATATTCCCCAACTACAGCAGAAACATATTCAGGTCCCCGATTCCTTCCCTCAATCTTAAAACTCATCACCCCTGCCTTCTTCATCTTTTCAATAAAAGGCAGCGTGCACAAATCTTTCGCCGACATAACTCGCGAATTTTCAAGCACAAGCTCATTTCCTCTCTCGTCCAAAACTTTCCAAGATCGGCGACAAAGCTGCGCACATTTCCCGCGATTAGCCGACAAACCACAAACATGCTGCGACATAAAACATCGCCCTGAAACCGCAACGCACATCGCCCCATGACAAAAACACTCAACATCTATAACCTTAGCAATCCGCGCAACCTGCTTTAAAGACAACTCACGAGCCAAAACAATCCTAGTAGCTCCAAGCTTCTTGTAAAACTTAGCAGCCAAAACATTCGAAACCGAAGCCTGAGTAGAAACATGAAAAGGAATTTTCAACTTAAAACAAAGTCCAATCACAGCCAAATCCCAACAAATCACGGCGTCAACCTTCCCCTTCACTTTCCTCAAAATAGCCTCAACTCTTTTCAGCTCCTCATCATAAACCACAACATTCAAAGTCAAATACATTTTAACCTTTCCACAAATTTTTCTAATTCGACCCAAATCTCTCAAAGAAAAATTCTTCGCCGAATCCCTCATATTAAAACCCCTCAAACCAAAATAAACCGCATCAGCTCCACTTACTACCGCAGCCCTCAAATTCCGAAAATCCCCAACCGGCGCCAAAAGCTCATATTCCATAAACAACGAAGACAATTCAAAGTTTTAAATCTAACCACAATTCATAAAATAAAACATCCTTCTCCCTATTGCGTCGTAATTTCAAAGTTACAAACCCACAAAACTTTATAAACTTTAAAATTCTAAACCCATATGGAAAAAACAGCAAGACAAGTAGAAAAAAACATCTCCGCTAGTTTCGGCTACGTAAAAAAAGACATGCTAATGCTAAACGACGCTTTCTCAGACCTCCACGATAAAGTCCAACACCTTTCCTTAAACCACGCAATGCTCCTAGAAGAAATCACAAAACTTAGAGCAGAAGTAAGAAACGGGAAATCAATCCCGACGACAAAGGGAAAAACCATAAAAAAAGTTGTAAAAAAAAAGAAATAATCAAGAATATCAAAGACCAATTCTACTAACAAACAAAATCTTTAAAAACACAAATCATGAATAGATACTAGTTAAGTTAAATCTACAACGAGAAATAACAAAACAAAGCCTCAATAGTATAGTGGTTAGTACACAGCCCTGTCGCGGCTGAGATCCGGGTTCAATCCCCGGTTGGGGCGTTCTGAACAAAGTCGGCATTTGATGGGTGCTGGACAAATATACAGCATTTATACAATGGCCTTTTTATTTGCATATTCTTACGAACTTGATGAAAGTTGATCCATATCAGCATAAAGAAAGATACCTTTCATGGAAAGAATCTGTAAAAAATGGCATCCCAGATATATCCAAACAAAACTCCGATATTATTTTAGATTACATTTTCGACATGGAACATGGTCTAAACATTTCAAACAAAAATGTAAAAGGAGCCAGAAGTTATACTAGATTAAACAGCCTAAAACAAAGAATGATATTTATGTGCAAAAAGTTTGAAGAACTTTATGAGACAAAAGACATACTACAAATAAAGGAAAGAGAGTTCCATACCTTCTTCACCGACATGAGAAACGGAGTCATCAAACGAGTTGATGGAGGAATATACCAAAATCCCGCTGATTTTGTTAGAATACTCAAAGCATTTTGGCACTGGCACCAAAAAGTTAATCGTAAAAAAGGAATCGAGATTTATGATATAACTCAAGACTTAGATACAAGTGTACAAAAGCCGGAATGGGTATACTTAACTGAAAAACAAATATGGAAATTATGTGAGTCTGCCAATTTTAAATATAAAACCCTTTTTACCTTCCTATTCGACACAGGGATAAGAGCCCCAAGCGAATTAATCAACATTAAAGTTTCAGATTTGCAAAATAATTACCGGGAACTTAATATTAGAGACGAAGTGAGCAAAACCTTCGGCAGAAGAATCAAGTTAATGCTTTCTTCAAAAATCATAAAAGAATATATCAAAGTAAAAGACTTACAAGAGGATGATTACTTATTTCCCATTAAATATGGCACCGTCAACGATTATCTAAAAAAATACTGCAAAAAGTTATTCGGAGACATAAAAAGTCCTGCTGGCCAAAAATATTCAGAATTCACCATGTATGATTTTAGACATTGCTCGTGTTGCTACTGGCTACCTAGATATAAGTCCGAGTCAGCATTAAAATATAGATTCGGCTGGAAAAGGTCTGAGAAGATTCATTATTATTCTGGAATGCTCGGCATGAAAGACACAATAAACGAAGACGACATGTTAGTCGATTTAACAAAAACCGAAATAGAAAAGAAGTTAGTGAAGTCAGAAAATGAGAAAAATGTTTTATTAGATAGGGTAGAATTTTTAGAGAAACAAATGGAAGAAATTATACCTGAGATTAATGAGATGAAGTTGTTAATTAGGGAATTTCAACTATTGAGAGTTCCCACGGTGTTATTTTAATGTTAGGAAAAAGGCAAGGTAAAAATTCTGAGAAATGGTATATTCCTAGACTCCACGAAGACCGAGATTGAACAAAAACTCCAAGAGGTAGATAAATCTAGAGATATGATGGAAGAGCGATTGACGGCAATTGAGGGGCGTATAGATACGTTTATTGAAACGATGGATAGAGTTAATATTTTGTTTGGGAGGCTGGAGAGCGCACAAAAAAAATATTAAGCTTTTAGTTCGTAAACAGAAGTTTCTCTTTCTGACCAAAGCATTGGTTTTACATTATAATTTTTTATGGCTTCTATATCACTCTCTTTCACATTTTTATCTAAATCATTTATCATTAATATTGGTTCTGCATTGGCATTCATACTTTCACTCTCACGAATATCTAAAAAAGTAAAAAGAAATTTTTCATAAAATCCCTTTGTAGGATTATTCACAAGTTTTATTATTTTGGGGGGATGATTACCAATTTCTGGAATCATAAAATCTATTTTTTGCTTAAATCCCTTTCCTTGAATAAATACATCTGGGACAAAAGATATCTCATATTTTTTAAAATAATTCTTTACATCTTCAAAAAATATAGATTTTATTTGCTTTTGGTTTAACATAAACATATCTCCAATATTTATCATTGCCTGTATTAAATCCTTCTTTTTTTGAGGAAGCTCATCCCACGTACTCGTAACAAAAAGCTCTCCAGTCCCATTATTATAAGAAACACCCTGTCCCTTAGCAAACATATTGAATATCTCCTCTCTCTTTTTAGTAAACTGAAAGCCACTACATTCTAAATCATAAGAGATAAATCCATCATCAGTAAGATAATATTTATTTCCCACCTTCTTTATATAAATCCTTAAAACATCATTATGCACATCTAAAAAGGGGGAATCCATTGAGATTAACTCATCACTTATATCTTTATAGGAAATGTTTTCCCTTAGCCAATCTAAATATTTTTGAATTATATTTTTGCCACAAAATTCTTTTTCATTCATTTAAATAACTCCCATTGAAATATTAATTTTATCGGCTTGATATTACAATATTCTAGGTACTTATCTATTATACTTGGAAAATTCATTGAATCTTCTACTTCAAAAAAATCCGAAACAGGATAGGCAAACTTGTCTCCATAGCCTTCCCTATACACGTGAACATGAGGACCTCGAACCTTAACTCCATCGGGATTTTTATGTTCTTTATCTCCCAAATCTAATCTTGATAATATAGTGCAATCAGTAGTACGTAAATTTGATGTCACCAAACTAATTTCTATTGTACCCTGACGGAAATCTATTATAAAAATATCGCCATATTTGTCACAAACTAATTTTTCGGATAATCTAAAATGTGATTTCAACTCGAGGGAATTCCCTTTCAAAAATTTTTTTTCAATGGACATATATTCTTCCACTTCTGAGGCAGTTAAAGTCATAGTATTACAACACTATTAGGTGTTTAAATAATTAATTAGTGACCCTTAGGAGCTTGTCCAGCTTCCTCTAAATCTTATCCAACTAAGATACAAACTTCAATTTCCGACGATAAAACTCCACCAAAAGAACCCCTGCCCAAACCCATTAAGTTTACGAGTCTCAATAACCAAGTAGAGCAGGGATTTTTTGTCATTTCCCACATTATCTATCCTTACCCATCCAATCATTCACCCATGTCACAACCATCTTCAAAACCATCCGAATAAATCCTATTCAAAGTAGCATCAACTTCTTCGTCGGTTTTAGCGTCTTTAATTGTTCTACGGAATTTCTCGATATATTTATTTGCCATTTTCACCTCCTGTAAAATTTAGTTCAGAAACAATCCATCGCCCATCCAACTCAATCCCAACCCACTTCCTTCCCATCTCTTCGCAAGCCACACAAGTAGACCCACTCCCAGCAAACGGATCCAAAACAACATCACCGACATTAGAACTATGCTCAATCATTTTCTTCAACAAATCCAACGGCTTCTCGTGAGGATGATTCAACTTATTATGATTAATATGCGACGCAGTCTGCACGTCAGAAAAATTCTTAAAATTATACTTCGGCCTCCCTTTCTCCAGAACCAAAATCAATTCATACTGATGCCGAAAAGCCCAACCCATCCCAAAATTATGTTTCTTCCAAACTATCAAATGCCTAATCTTAAATTTGGTATACCTCAAAATAAATTCCGTAAGAAAAGGGTAATGTTTCCAGTTAGTAAACAAATAAAGACTTTTATTTAGTTTCAAAACCCGATACATCTCAACCAAGGCAGAACAATTAATCAAAGGATTCTCATTGTTCTTTATCGTCTTATTGTTTAGCCCATACCCCACGTTATCTCCATAAGGCGGATCAGTAACAATCAAATCAATACATCGACAAGGCATTTTTTTCATAACTTCGATACAGTCCCCCTGAATTATTTTATTTAATTCCATTTTTCTCCAAAAGTTTATTTAATTTTTCTTCAATAACAATTAGTTGCGACTTCAAATAAATCCTAGACAAACAATAATTATTCAAACTAACATTCTCTGCACTAGCCAATTGTTTTAATTTCTCAAGCCGGTAAGTTTCTAATACAAGATGTATTTGCGCGTTCTTTTTCATGTATACTCTCCACAATCTCTCTCAAGATTTTATTTAATTCTCTAAGCTTAGCAATAATCTCCTCGCCGACATCTTCTGCAATTTCATTTTCCATAAAAAATCAATCAAAACAAACCTTATAATAAATCGGAGAAAAAATAGTTGTTTCTTAGTAACTTTTTAGCCACTAATTTTTCTCCGATTCCATATATACAAAAACTCCCAACAAAATACATGAAAACTAAATGCAAACTTTGTGGTATACCAAATGAAGAAGACTTTTGCCAAAGCTGTCTAGCCTTCTTCAAGCTGAAATACCCAAACAAAAAAGAGCTAAAACAAGTATTACAATGGCACAAAAACCATACCCAACTAAACCAAAAAGATTAATACCACTTGCTATATTATTAATACTAGCAACACTAGCCGCTGCAGCAACCGACGCTGATTTCGAAGAAATCCTAGCGCCATTAACAGTAATCTACGATCTAATCAAATACGCAGCAACGATTGTTTCCGGACTAGTAATGCTTTTTGCAGGAATCACATATATAGTAAGCGGTTCAGATCCAGGCAAACGAGAGAAAGCCAAAAACATGGTCATGTATGTCATCATCGGACTCATGGTAATATGGGCAGCTCCTTTTGTGGTAAATCTAATCTTGGGTTAATAGAAATGAAAGCATTATTTGTTTTTTTATTAGCAGTTGTTATAGGTGCGCCTATAACAACTGCCTTTAATTGCACTAATCTAACAGGAGAAAACCAAAACTTCTGCGACTATATAGAAAAACAAAACTGGCCTAATTCAGAAAAAAACGCCCTAATCGAAGAAGCAATCAACTCAGGAGCAGCAACTCTATCAGGAAACTTTAAGTCAACGATGGGAAACCAAATCCCATGCCCTTTTGTGCTAAACAAATATCAAAAAAAATCAATAATCAGCGAAAATAATAAAACACTTCTAATAACCATATCCAAAATCTCCCTACTAGGACTTCTTATCTACATTCCCCTAAGAAAATATTATCTTCAAACTCACTCCTAATGGCAACCTGCGGAATAACAAACCTAGGATCTTGCCTCGTAGAAAACCTCTTCGAATTCCTACTCTACATTTTAAACCTCCCAATCAAAGCCCTACTAATCCTAATCAACAACCTAATGATAGAACCCGTAAACATAGAACTTTTCGCATCCACATGGGCTATAATAATTTACATCCTCTCTCTATTTTACGGTATAATAATTTTGATTACGGGATTCAGATTTATGTTATCGGGAAACTCTCCTGAGCAACGAGAAAAAGCAAAACGGGAATTAATGAACAATATTTTAATGATAGTATTTGTCCAAGCAAGTTTCTTCCTCTACAAAATAATTCTAGAAATCATCTCATCAATTTCGACAGTAATCTTCAACCTGATCCCACAAACCTTCTTCCTAATAACAATAGACAACCTAAACAACATCGGACTAGAATTAATCCTTGTAATCCCCTATCTCGCGGTATTAGTTACAACCCTAATTTTCCTAACATTAAGATACATCTGCGTCGGAATCGGCGTCGTATTATTCGCAATAGGAATTTTTTTCTATTTCATAGGACCATTAAAACAATACGGAAAACTAATCATAAATTATCTAGCAGTATTAGCAACCCTTCCCATTCTCTACTCAATAATTTTTTTGGCTTCGTCAAAATTTCTAGAACTTCCAATTTTTTCAGGCATGAAAATTATAGTAATGATTGGAGCCTTCGCGCTAGTAGACATAACAACAATTTTCTTAGTACTATTCGTAATAATAAAAGCAGCGAACACTCTATCTGGCCCAATCGGAACCCTAACAAAAGTCGCAGGAGTTTTATAAAATGTATGAAATACCTCAACAACTAACATACAAAGAAAGAATTGTCTTCGGATTAACTTTCGAACAACTAGGATATGCCCTAATTTTCACACCCATAATCTTTGCCATTTTCTTTAAAATACAGGCAAATTTGACAGTCCGAATCATTCTCGCAACAATTCCAATACTCCTAGTCTCGGGCTTCATGTTCTTCGACCTACTTACCCAAATAAAGCACTGGTATACCTGGGCAAAAACGAGAAATTTAGACACAAAACAAAAACTAGAAAAAGCCCTATCTTTGGGAGAAATCAGAGATAACTTAATTCACGCGAATAATAAAAAAATCGCGGTCATAAAAGTAGAATCAATAAATTTTTCCATTAAAACTCGAAAAGAAAAAGAAACCATTGGCTATGCCTTTCAAAAGCTTCTCAACTCAATTGACTTCCCAATTCAAATTCTAATGACAACGGAAACCCTAAATTTGGATTCCTATCTGGGTGTTTTAGAGAAAAAAATGATCAACGATAACCATAAAAAAATATTCGATTCATACCAGTCCCACATGAAAAGTCTAGTCGAAAGCGATGGCGCAATGAACAGAAACTTCTATGTAGTAATTCCGGAAACAAGCGATATTAGTATCCAAATAAAATTAATTGAGGATAGGCTTCATGGTTTAAATCTGAAAACTTCTAGGATGAAAGATAAAAATTTGGGGCTGCTTGCTTTGAAGATATTTGACAAAGACGAATTTCCGAAATCAATGAAAAATTATCCAGATTTTTTAGATATTAGGGGTAGAAAGGATATTCCAAAAATAATAGAAGGACAGATAGAGGAAATGACTCTCCATGAGATAATAGAAAGATTGGGGAATTTAGAAAGGGGGTTTGGAGACTATCTTCTTGGAGAAGTAAATGAATTAATAGAAAAGTATATACATAATAAGAGTTTTCACAAAATAATCTATGCCTATGGTTATCCTAGATCAGTTGAAAACGGATTCCTTGATAAATTAGTTAGTTGCTCTGGAAATTTTGACTTCTCACTTCATATTAATCCTCATCAAATAGAACAAACGTTAATAATGTTAAACAGAGAATTACAAAAACAAAGAGCTGATCTCTATGCTGCAAAATTAAAAAACCAGCTCAGTCCAAGTTTGGAAATAAAATATCAAGATACCATGTCAATCTTAGCCAACTTGCAAAAAGGAAACGAGAAATTATTCGACGTAAGTTTATACATTAATTGTAGAGCTGATAGTTTAAAAGAATTAAATCTATTAACAAGAAAAATAGAATCAGAATTAAACTCGCTTCTAATAATCCCAAGAAAACCCACCTTTAGAATGTTGGACGGATTAAAATCCTGCCTACCTTTAGCAAAAAACTTCCTAAGTGTTAACAGGAACATAACAACTCCGGCCCTCTCCGCCTTCTTCCCGTTTACTTCCTCGTTTTCTAAATTCGACGAAAGCGGAGTGTGGTTAGGATTGGACAAAAATAATATCCCAATAATAAAGGACATCTTCAAACTCTCAAACCCAAACGGCATAGTCCTCTCTCAATCAGGCGGAGGAAAATCATATTTCTGCAAATTATTGATAACAAGGTATCTATTAAATGGTACAAAAGTTATGGTAATCGATCCACAAGGAGAGTATAGTGCCCTTGTCGCGCATTTTGAGGGCCAGAGAATCGATCTTTCCAGAGATTCTAAGACAATCATAAACCCTCTAGATTTAATGGGGCATGGCTATATAGAAAAAAGATTATCATTAATGGATCTAATGAAAGTAATGCTCGGAGATTTGTCCGATATCCAAAAAGCATACATAGATAGAGCAATAAATCTGACCTATAAAAAAAAAGGGATAACGACCAATCCAGACTCCTGGAACAATGTTCCACCAATTTTAGGAGACTTAATGAAAGTCCTAAAAGAAATGGAGATAGAAGCCTCAACCTTAGAAAAAACAACAATTAACAGTTTAGCAAGTCGTCTAGACATGTATGTTTCAGGTGTCTTTAGTTTTATGAATAGAAAAACTAATTTAGATTTTAACAATAATTTAGTTTGTTTTGATATTGGAAATTTGCCATCCCAAGTTAAACCCGCAATAATGTTTTTGGTTTTAGATTATATTTATATGAAAATGAAGGCTAATTTAGATAGGAAGATTTTGCTTATAGATGAAGCTTGGACATTACTATCACGAACCGAAGAAGCAGGATATATCTTTGAAATTGTTAAAACTTGCAGGAAATTTAATCTAGGACTACTTTTGATTAATCAGGAGGTTGAAGGGCTGCTAGACTCAAGAGCTGGAAAATCTGTATTAGCAAATTCTGCCTATACCATTCTAATGAAACAAAAGCCAGCGGTAATCGATAATATTTGTAGAACTTTTCATTTGAGTGAAGGTGAAAGAATCCATTTACTAACTGCGAACATTGGAGAGGGACTTTTGATGATGGAAGATGACCATTCTGAGCTGAAAGTCATTGCTTCTCCTGCAGAACATAAACTGATTACAACTAATGCTGATGAGTTGAATGCTGTTGAAAAAGAACTCAAGAAAAAAATAGTTCCAAAAGATGTAAAAATTAGGGTTGATTCTGATAAGAGATTTTTTCATAAGAAGAAATTAAACAGGGACGAAATAAAATTCCTTTTAGATGAGGGATATCAGATTAAGAGATACAAAAGTCTATTGACAGACAAGATGGAAGACTTTCTTTTACAGCCAAGACACAATGAAAGTTTGATGCATCTTTTTATGATACACAATATATCAGAGTTTTTAGAAAAGAATGGAATTGAAACAGAATTATACACAACTAAGAAACCAGATATCGTTTTTGAGATTAATGGAAAGAATTATGCGATTGAAATTGAGACTGGCGCGGTCTTGAGTAAAGTTAGTAGGATGAAAGAAAAGTTGAAAGTTTTAAGTCAGTATGATAATTGGTTTTTTGTTGTGACTGATACTAATAAAGTGAAAAAATATTTGAAATTTGGCGATTCTGTGAGTGCTAGATATGTAAAATCTCGGCTGAACAAATTGATTGAATTGGCAAAAAAGGCCTAAAGTGCGCACTCTATTTTTTTAAGTATTAAAACTATTTTATCGTCGGTTAAAGGCTCCAGAAAATGGCCAACAGTCAGTCGGCATAATGTGTATGTGTAGGGGTACTGACTAGGGTAGTTTTTCTAATAATGTGCTCTGATATATTCATACGCTTTATCAAAGAGATCTTGTTCTTTATGAAGCTTGTATTTTAATAATGTTTTTCTTAGAGCTTTTTGTATTTCTCTTTCGCCAGTTTTTGTCCATTGCCATTCGTCAAATCTGGTTACTTTGATATGATTATCAATATCTTTAACAATTCTTTCGAGTATTGCCGGAGTCTGTTCTACCTTGCATTCTAAGAATATTTTAGTTAAAGCTTCCTTAGTATCATCTACTGGCTCCACATCTGCATTTCTTTCTAGATCTACAACTTCTTTGGCTATACCTAAGATTCCCTTTAATAATTCTATGCTACCAATAGTATTTTTATAATGCCTCTCTCTTAGGTCCTCCAGCCTTTTACCCAATTCCTTAAATTTAGGATCATTAGGACGTTTATGAAGTCTCCAAACAATTTTCATTTCAAGTTCTTTGGCTTTTCTTTCAGCATCTTTTCCAGAAATTTTTTCTAAGATAGTCTCATCAAGAATCAATGTGTCAAGGTCATCTCTTATTGTTTGCACCTCAATATTCTCATGTATTAATGCTAATGTTTTTGCTCCAAGAGCATGCCATATTAACTTACCATTGCCACTCGGAGGTTGAATCGATTGGTATACCTGGGTTAACCACTTATAGTCTTTGTAATATTTCTTTAATATTGGATCAGGAGAGACTGCTTCCCAATGTTGAGTCAAGTAAGAATAATCTCCTCCAAATAAATCTCTAAGCTCATTAGATGGTAGACAGTCTTGTGCCGCAAGTAATCCTTCGTACCCCTCAATATTTCTATCGACTTCCTTAAAATAAGACAAACATTTTTCCATAGCGAAAGGAACTTGTTCTTTCAATTTTGAGATATTAGATATAACGTCTTTCATTTCTTTTAGATCAAAATCAAGAGCATTTGCAACATTATCGAATATTCCTAAGTAATCTACAATTAATCCATGGTCCTTATTTTTATACGTCCTATTTACCCTACAAATAGCTTGAAGTAAGGTGTGATCTTTCATTGGTTTATCCAAATACATAACCTGATTTATTGGAGCATCAAAACCAGTAAGTAGTTTAGAAGTAACTATAACTAGCTTTAAGGGATCTTTTTCATTTTTGAATCTATTAAGAAGTTTTTCTTGACTATCTGAATCAAGAGTATATGGAGTTTCCCAGGCTTCTTTTTTAGAGCTAACGGTCATGACTACGGCAGTCTCTTCTGGGTTCATGTGTTTGTCTAATTCCTGTTTGTATAGATGACAAGATTCTCTATCAAAAACAACTACTTGACCCTTGAAATTATTTGGCTCAACATCTTCTCTAAAATGTTTTGCAATATCTGCGCAAATCTTCTTTATTCTATCTGGATTTTTTACGAGAACTCCAAATTTACCGGCTTCCTTGGATAGATGCGCTTTTTCTTTTTCGTCTAAATTTTCTTCTTCTGCAATTCTTTTAAATTCTGCATTAATTTTTTCTTGATCTATCCTTAATTCAACTAATCTTGGTTCAAAGTAAATTGGCAAAGTTGCCTTGTCTCTAAGCGACTGCTCAAAAGAATACCTGTTCATATATCCGTTTTTATCTTCTTTCGCCCCAAAGGCCCAGAAGGTATTTCTATCTCTTTTATTGATTGGTGTTCCTGTTAAGCCGAATAGGAATGCATTAGGCAAGGACTCTCTCATCTTTTTGCCCAAATCACCTTCTTGAGTTCTATGTGCTTCATCTACCAAAACAACAATATTATCTCTATCGTTCAAAACCCCTTCTGCTTCTCCAAATTTATGAATTGTAGTGATTATTATTTTTTTTGTTCCCTCTTGTAATAGTCTTTGTAATTCTTCTCTTGAATTGGCGATGACTGTATTTGGAACATCAGATGCATTAAAGGTTCCACTTATTTGTGAATTAAGATCAACTCTGTCAACCACCACCACCACCGTTGGACTTCTTAACCTCTCTTCTTGTCTTAATTGCATTGCCGCATAAACCATTAAGATAGACTTTCCCGAACCTTGGAAGTGCCATATTAGTCCCTTTTTGATCTTCCCTTCTACAACTCTCTTAACTATTTGTTTGGCTCCTTCATATTGCTGGTAACGAGCCATTATCTTTATTTTTTGGCCAGAATCATTTGTACTGAATAGAGTAAAATCTTTTAACAATTCAAGGATCACTTCTGGAGTTAGCATTCTACTGACAGAATTTTTCAACTCTTCTAAATCTTCAAATACTGTGTCATCAGTTTTTTTCCATGGTTGCCACTTGTCTATTGGAAGTTTAATTGATCCAACTTTGTAAGTTTTCCCTTCCGTTGCAAAACAAAACATATTGGGGACAAATAAATCTGGAATCGAACTTTGATACTCTTCTAATTGTATTGCTCCATCAACCCAGGAAACTGCAGGCCTAACTGGAGTCTTTGCCTCTCCGATAACTAAAGGTATACCATTTACTAATAAAACTAGATCTGGCCTTCTGTTTTGACTACTTGTAAAGTTATATTGAGTTGTAACAATAAATTCATTATTATTTATATTATCAAAATCAATTAACCTAACGGTCGTGTGTTCCCCATTTTCACCGAAGGGCATTGTTTTTTCGTTCCTTAGCCATTTAGAAAATTCTTCATTAGTTTTAACAATTCCAGTCCCCCTAACTGAAATAATGATGGCTCTTAGTTTGTATAGAATTTCATCAGCTCTTTCAGGTTTTTCAGCTATCTCTGGATTTAATTTGATTAGGGTATTTTTAACATGTTCCTCTACAAGTACTTCTTGTTCTTGTCTTGGAAGTTTCTCTCTTGGTATAAACTTCCATCCCATTTTAACAAGAAGATCTTTGATATAATCTTCAACTGTGTTTTGTTCATTAAATACCATGTTATTTTAACCTCAAGCTCCCTAATAAAAGTTCGTTTGATAGTTTATTTCGAAGATTTTTCCCAGAAAAATATTCTTTTTTAAGTGAATTGATTTGATGATCCATTAATTTAATTTTAGAAACTATATCTTCTTGAACACTTAGATCCTTCGGAATATTTATTTTTACTTTCATTAAATCAGTGCCAGTAATTCCTGCAACCGCCACAACTCTAATTATTCTTTCAATTTTTTTCCTCCCAACTCTACTATTAAAATAATAATAAAGATATTCTGAGTTAATCTTTTTTTTGTCGGGCCTAACGCGAATTATAGAGGATTCAAAAGTCCGCTCATCATCTCCCTTGACTAGGCAACACTTACCAGCACCTTCTATTACAAGAGACCTTCTTGCGAATAAAAGATCATTTTCTTTTACTAAGAAGTTTTCTTTCTCTTTATCATTTAACTCAATTTTGGCCATCGAAGGATTATACATAAATCCATAGGCAAACATCTCCCCCATATTTATCATATGGGTACCCCTTCCGTGATATTCTTTTGATTTATATAATCCGTTTCTTGGTTTTTCGGAGCAAATTTCTTGAAATTCCACATTCTCAAAATCATTTTTCTCATCTTCATTAAATAATTTTCTTAATATTACTTTCTTTAATTTTCTTAATTTTTTTCGTAATTGTTCTGTTGTTTTTAAGCTATTTTCTATATTCCATAAAATCTCACTAATTTTTTTTTGTTCTTCCAATGGCGGCAATAAAAACTCATATTTAGCGATATCTTTCCAGTTAAGAAATGGATTTGTTGACCCATGGGCATTATTACAAGTATGCATTACAAAATCTTCTGTTTGAATTATAAACGGCAGTAAGGATTGTAGTAACTGTGTTTCGTCTGCCTGTATGATAAAACTGACATTAGAACAAACGCCTTCAAAATCTACCATCCCACCTTTACGTAGACGAGGATTTCTCGTAACATAAAGAACGTGTCCTGGTTTAAATCTAGAATGAAATGCTGAACCAATAACTTCTTCATTGCCTTTTATTGGATTTGATCGGGTAATTCTGATTTCGCCATTTTCAAAATGTTCTCCTCCAATATATCTATCAAAATTCCATTCATTCCTATTGTGAACTTTATCATTCACTTTACTAACCACATCTCCAAATTTTACTTTCTTCCATCCATTAGGTATTTTTTTATTTTCCATTTTTTAAACTCCTTTTTACTTTAGTTAAGGAGCTAAGATAATTAATGGTATTAATCAATCTTAGCATAAATACTCCAAGAAATATATGGGCTAACATTACAAATACCATATAGTCCTGATTTATATTAATTATTGATATAACAAATGTTGCAATAAAAGATCCACAAATTACAAACATTATAACTGTCATTAAACAGACATTTTTTATAAACCATAGCTCTTGTTGTAAATACTTGCACAATTTTCTTGGCTTTAATTTCTTTTTTGGATTTGGCGGAGAAATCACCGCATTCGCGGAAAGATTCTTGAACGCTGTTAAATTTATAACATAAACTTCTGCTAATGCCCAAATGATAGTATATCCTATTAAAATAAACAGATTTACTTTTATTAGAAACAATGTTAAAAGAGGTAAAAATATAAAAAAATGGTGTACTTTCTCTTTGCTAATTAAATCTAAACTAGATGTCGGATCCATTATTTAATGACCTCCTTAATCGCTTTATTCATTTCTTTTGTTGATTTTTCAAGATCCTTCATGCTTTCCTTCCATTTTGAGATATAGGTTTTCAAGGGAGTTTTCAATAATTCTTCATTCAAATATCTCCTATCCTCAACATATAGTCTTAAATTTAAATTGTAATCATTATTCCTAACTTTATCTAAATCAACAACTTTTGCAAATCCCCCAATGTCTTTAAATTCTTTATAGGCATTATGTATTTTTTCAATATGTTCTGGCCTTAAGAAGCTTTGAGTTTTCTCTCTGGCAATTTCATCTTTGGCATCAATGAATAGTATTTTATTTTTTCTTTTAGGGTCTTTGTTTGTTTTACAAAAAACAAGGCAAGATTCCATAGAAGAGTTATAAAACAAATCCTTACCAAGTCCAACAATACATTCAATTAAATCTTCTTCTACAATCTTTGATCTCATTTCTTTTTCAGCATCTCTTTCTAGTATACCGTTAGGATACAATATACCACATCTCCCATTTTTATCATCCATTGAGCAAATACAATGTTCAAAGAATGCATAATCAGCATTTCCCTTCGGAGGGATGCCATGTTTATTTCTATTCCAGGGATCATGCTTCCACATTTCTTGGTTCCATTTTGAAATAGAATATGGAGGATTGGCAATAACGATATTAAATTTTTTTAGTTTGTCCATTTCTACAAATGCAGGATGTGTTAATGTGTCGCCCCTTGCAATTTGAAAATCATTGAACCCGTGGATAAACATATTCATTCTAGCTATACCAGAGGTAATCAAGTTAATTTCTTGGCCATATAATTGAAGACTTCTGTATTCCTGTCCTTTTTCTTTGACTAATAATGCTGAATTAAGTAGCATCCCTCCTGATCCACAAGTAGGATCGTAAATGGATTCCTTGGGCTTGGGGTCCATTATGAGTGCCATTATTTTGACTACCGTTCTATTTGTATAAAATTCAGCAGCAGTATGTCCACTATCATCTGCAAATTTCTTTATCAAATATTCATAAGCAGTTCCAAATTCGTCTTGAGGGACATTTTGTATAGATAATTTAATCGTAGAAAAATGTTCAATTAAATCAATTAGTGCAGAATCTCCTAATCTTTCTTTGTTAGTCCAATTACTATCTCCAAAGATACCCATTAGTTTGTCGGGATTTGCTTTTTCAACATTTTCCATTGCAGACTTCACTGCTCTTCCAACATCTTTTGAAACTTGTCTTATGTCGTTCCAGTGGCAACCTTCTGGAATTTGAAATTCATGCTGTTCAGGGTATGAGGCATATTCAGTATCACCCTTTGACTCAGATAATGCCTTTTCATATTCTTCATCATATACATCAGAGACTCTTTTGAAAAACATTAGAGGAAAAATGATACTCTTATATTCACTTGGATCAATGACTCCCCTTAGTAGATTAGCTGCTTCCCATAGATAAGATTCTAATTGTTTTTGACTAATATTTCCTTCTATCATTTTATATTATTTTATACTTCTCCAGGGTTTTAATCATATTTTTTTGGGACTCTTCAAATTCTTTTTGAGAAGCTATCATTTCTGAATAGGCTTCTTTTAGAGTTATTTTATCCTCTTCATCTAACTTAACAATATATCTAGATATATTCAAATTAAATTCATTGTCTTCAATTTCTTTTAGTTCAACTATCTTAGAGAAATTTTCAATGTCTTTGTATTTTTCATACCATTCTATTATTTGATTTGCATGTTCATCTCTGAAAAAATTCTGGTTTCTGCCTTTAGTAAAAAGATGTGAGCCGTCTATAAAATGAACCTTATTCTTCTTCTTTGAATCTTTTTTAATTTTGAATATTAGTATACATGCGCTGATTCCAGTTCCATAAAAAAGATTAGGCCCAAGCCCGATAACTGTTTCAAGTAAATCTCTATTTAGAAGTTCTTTTCTTATTTTGCCTTCGATTCCTCCTCTAAATAATGCACCATGAGGTAAGACTATACCCATCCTTCCGCTTTGTGGAGCCATGGAAGTAATCATGTGTTGAACCCATGCGAAATCTCCATTATTGTCAGTAGGTGTTCCGGCAATATTTCTACCAAAAGGATCATGAGTCCACTCCTCTGAGCCCCAATTCTTTAAAGAAAATGGGGGGTTGGCAATAACTACATCAAATTTTGATAGTGAGTCTCCTTCATGAAATGCAGGGTTTCTCAAAGTATCTCCTCTAATTATAGAAAAGTCTTCTGCTCCATGTAAATATAAGTTAATTCTAGCTATGGCTGATGTTGTTAAATTTTTTTCTTGTCCATACAACTTAAGAGTTCTTGTGTCCCCTTCCTTACTTTTAACATAATTAAAAGCTTCAAGTAACATCCCTCCGGATCCACATGCAGGATCATAGATAGAATCCTTTTCTTTTGGCTTTAGAATATTTCCCATTAAATGGACTACTGCTCTCGGAGTATAGAATTCTCCTGCTTTTCGATTTGTTAAATCTGCAAATTTTTTGATAAGATACTCATAAGCTTGTCCGAGAATATCTGGCTCAACATTCTTTTTTGAAAGGTTTTTGGTTGAAAAATGTTCAATTAAATCAATTAATAGCTCGTCAGATAACCTGTTTTTATTTGTCCAATTTACATCTCCGAATATGCCATATAGCTTTTCTGGATTTGATTTTTCTATAGATCTAAAAGCATATTGAAGTGATTGTCCAACATTGATACTCTTTTCTCTTATGTCTTTCCATCTTGCTCCGTCAGGAATTTGAAAATCATGTTGTTCCGGGTAGGCTGCATATTCCTCATCCCCATCTGATTCCTTTAGGGCTCTACTATATTCTTCGTCATAAGTATCCGATATTCTTTTAAAAAATAGGAGCGGAAATATGTATGCTTTAAAGTCTGCATTATCAATTGGCCCCCTTAGAATATTTGCTGCTTTCCATAGGTATTGTTCAAGTTCAGTTAGAGACACTCCCTTTGATACTTCTTCCATATTATTAGATTTCACATAGCTCTTATTTAAGCTTATATTGTTTTTTTTCATTTTAATATTTTCAAGACCTCCTCTAAGTTTTTATTGAAATCTTTATTTAATTTTGACCTTTCTTTGGCCAAGGTGTCTAATTCTATTTGAATATCGCTAATACTCCTGGTGTTTATTATCTCGTTCTTTTTTACATATCTATTAACACTAAGATCAAAATCATTATCCATAATTTCATCAATATTAGAAAAACGAGCTAAACCTGATACCTCTTCTCCTTTGTGATAAATTTTTGATATTTTTAATATATCTTCTTCTGTTATAGTATTCGACCCTCCAATCTTTTGAGCATATCCCGAGAGATCCATAAATCGAATACCATTTCTTAATACATTCCTTTTGTTTTTACTAATAATCAATAAGATGGGAGCAATGGAAGTGTTCGTCATAACATTAGAGGGCAGTTGGATTATTGATTCTATTAGATTATGGTTTAGAAGTTCTTTTCTTGTTATTTTATCCGAACCGCTTCTGAACAATATTCCTGGAGTCGCAATTATTATTGCTTTTCCATTCTCTGATAAATCCGAAATAATTTTTTGGATAAAAACAAATGAAGCATCCGTCCCAGACAAGGGGCCATACTTAAATATATTCTGATCTAATTTTGATATATCTTCTTTGTTAAGTTTTAATCCAAGAGGGGGATCAGAAATAATCATTTCATATTTTTTATTATTTGAAAACAGATAGTTCTCATTGCTTATATTAAAATTTTCGACTTGGAGTATTGTTAGATTTAACTTGCAAATATTAGATATTTTTTTATTTGTTTCTAGCCCAGTGAAATCAATATCCTTGTTTTCTTTAAAAAGTTCGTAAAACATACCCCCTACTCCACAAAAGGGATCAAATAATCTCATTGTTTTATTTTCTATAATTCCAGATATTAATTTTGATATTATTTTTGAAGTATAAAATATTGCACCTCTATATCTTTTTGAAAAATCTTCTAACATGTTCATCCAAATTTCTGAGAAATATTTACTTGTAATATCAAATTCATTTATTTCCTTACATACATTCCTCCAAAAATTTCCTTTTGCGAGTACTTCATTATAAGTAAAAACTCCACGTAAGGAGGGTATATCTTTTTCTATGTCTAGGTAAGTATTTTTTAGAGTTAGAACAATATCTTTAGAATTTAAGATATAGTTCCAGTAGTTTTTGCTTAAGTTAATATTTTTGTATTTTTTTTCAGAAAGAGATTTGATGCATATTAGCTTGGACATATCATAAATAAAGTCGTCTGGACTCATTTCAGCTCTGGCTAAATCAAAAAGTCCCCATAGTCTATTGGAATCGTTAATCATTATAGGGTTCCTCCAATATTTTCAAAAATGGAATCTGCAAGATCTTCTCTTATCGATATTTCTTTCTTTAACGATGAGATGGTTTTCTGATTTTTATCTAATATATCAATGATCTTTTTTTGTTTATCCAAACTTGGTACAGGAATTTCTATTTCTAATAGTGCCTGGGGGGATAAAGATTTTTGAACTGTTCCCTTGGACATGTTTTGCATAGCCATTATTCCTTTCTTGCTATTAAGAAAAAATGATAAGTATTGTGGAGCAATAATTTTATCTGTTAAACTTAAGGCCAAAATATTTTGACTTATTAATGTGTTTTTTATATCTTCTGAAATATATAGTGATTTGAAAGATCCGATCATAGATATTAAAACATCATTCTTTTTTACAAGAGCACGTTTCACTTGAGAACTCTCGTCTACTTTGATAGTATTTTTGCTTGATTCAATTAGTCCTTCTGGAGAAAGGTCTCCTATCTTTAGAAGAACATATTCATTATCTCCGGTTCCTTTTTTATACGGGCTTATGCCTCGTCTTTTTTCTCTTACAATATTTTTCAATTTTATTTTTTCCATTTTGATTGTAGATGTGCTTGGCGCACATATTCTTTTTGCCTATAGTACTTATACTATTAGCATAGTAAAATACAGTAATGTAAGTATTTAAGTCTTTCGGTTAGGAGATTTAACACGATATTATGTTTCTTAGAGTGCAAACAATCTCAACCTCAGCTAAAGTATCAAGTTCACAATACTTTTCCAAAGCAGCCCTCACTTTTAACCTTTCCTCCTCACCAACATCTCCATAAGTCACCCTCTCATATTCCAAACTAGCCAAATCACCTTTACCAATCTCTAAATCCGAATATTTCAAATCACTCAGAACCGGCAACACAGCCTTAATAGAACAACTCCCCTTCTGCCCAGAATCATAATACCAAAACTCCCTAAACACATCCAACAAATCAACAACCCTCCCCTTAATATTCCCATCATACCACTCCCTAAACTCCGGAAACGCCGTAGCCCCTTCAGTCATAACCCCCTTCTCAAACCCCTGATTATAAACCACAATACTCCCCTTCTTATTCAAAAGCCTCCTTAACTCCATCATAAATTCCATCCGAGGATCCTCAACTCCCTCCGCCAAAAAAGAATAATGCTTCAAATTCCCATTCTTACTCTGAATATGCAAAGAAAACTGAAAAGGAATCCGCTGATAAGGCTTCATCCCATCAAATTTAGGCAACACAGGATTTATCGTCTCAAAATCCAAATAATAAATAGGATACTTTAATTCTTTCAACCAATCTCCAATTTTCTCCTTGTCAATATGAACTTTTTCTTTACCACGCGCCAACCTTTGCTGGATCTCCTGCTTATAATTCAAATTAGCATCGTCTCCAACATCTTTCATCATGCAAACCCCACTATCCCACAACCCAAACTTTTTCTCCCCCAACATCCAATAAAATTCAAAAACGCTTTCCCTAGGAACATTCGCCCAGCATTCAAATTTCAAAGGACAAACATAAGGATCCCCACAATATGTCCCAATTCGATATTTAGGCTCAGAGGCATCAATAATTTTCAACATTTCATTAATCCTTTCTTTAATTCCCTGACCAAACTCATCTGCCATTTCCGTAACATCTGCCTGGACAAAAAAATCCTCAGGGGCTATATTCCCGCTTTTAACATACGCACTATTAACATGCATTAAAATACACTTCCGAATCTTCAACCCAGCTTTTTCATAGGTATACCTCTGGAAAGAAAGATCATGAATATTAATATCTTTAATCTCAGTAGAACTCTTAACCTCAACAATATCCCACTTGCCACCCGCAACCGGAAGCAATATATCTGCTCTAGAAAAAAGTCGCCCTTCTAAAAATCCAGCCTCAAAAATAGGTTTTCTTTTCTTCAAAGCATCTTCAGTCTGCTTTATATTTTCCTTAAAATCTAATCCAGATAAATCTATCCCATTTTTGAAAACTTTCGTAGCCAATACCCCAATTAAATTCCCAGCTTTGAATATAGCTTCAGTAGAAACACTAGGTTCTGGAATTCTCATTTTATCGTTGACGCTTACCCAAAGAAGTTTGGAGCATTGAAGACCTTGGAGATATTTTGATTTTGTTAGGAGTTTGGGCATGTTATTATAGAGAAAGGAAACTTATAAAATTAGTCATATAAGAACAAAACCCCCCTAACCCAAACTACCAGGAAAATAACTACACTTATGCTCTTCCATCACCTGAACCGTTTCCTCATCAACAATCATATCCCCAAATCTCGAAGTAAAAACATCCTTGACCTTCTCAAATTCATCTAAAGTCTTAGTCTGAAACTCAACCATCAAATTACAATTCCCAACACCACGAACAACATAAAAAACCTCAGGCAAATCTTTCAAAAAACCAATAAGCTCTTCCCCTTGCTTTTCATCAGAAGTTTTCAATCGCAAAAACATAATATGCCAAAGATAACCAAGCTTAGAAATATCAAGCAGAGGCTTATATCCCTGAATAACTTTTTTACCCTCAAGTTTATTCAAACAATATCTAACTCCATCAGGGCTAATCTTTGCCTTCCGAGCAATATCAACATTAGACATCCGAGCATCATTAGCAATCAATTTCAAAACCTTCAAATCATTATCAGAAAGACGAATCAAATCCTTGTGCCCGACTCTAGCATGATAATTATAAGTTTCATCAACTCCACTATGAATTTTTTTATAACCCAACTGAGAAGCACTAATTACAATAAAAAAATTATAATCCAACAAATCTTCCTTAAGCGAACTCAAAACCTGCTCCAAATACATACTAAATTCTCCAGCATCCTTAGCCAAAACAGAAACAACCATATCCCACTTACCCTGAAAAGAAGAAATCCAAACAACATTAGAAATCTTTCTCAATTTCTCAACCCTTTTTTCCTTATCTTCTTTAGTGGTATACTTCAATTGCACAAGAACATTATAGAAGGTGTATCCCAATTTTTGAGTATCAATATAAGTTATAAATTCCTTAATCAAACCCCTCTTAATCATACTATTAACATTATAATTAATCGACTGCTTCGACATATTCAACTTTACTCCAACGGAAGAAATACTCCTTCTAGCATCGATATCTAATTCTTTCAAAATTTTTTTCTCTCTCCAAGAAAGATTAGACTTCTCAAAGTCCTTCATAATATACCAAAAAGTAACGATTTTATAAATCTTACCTATAATGACAAAAAATAGCGATAAATACATTTAATAAAAACAATCACTTACTACTATTAGATAAGGGGTGTGAGGTGAAAAAACCATTATGGTAAACCCAAAAACCAGACAGCCTCTGAGTCCAAGGAAAATAGTCAATGTAAGTGGCAAAATCCACTACAATGAAAGCAACCAAGCCTGGAATACAATCAAACTAAAATCCGAATTTCTAAACGAGTTCCACCAACTAAAAGAAAAACGTTCTAAATTCTCCTACGAAATGATATTTGGAAGAACCGAAGAGGAAATGATCGAAACCATGAAAAAGGTTGTGAAAGATAAAACTTTGATGCCGGTCTTGATGTTTTTGTATAAAGATAAAAGTTAATAACAAAATATGCCACTGCTGTTTAAAAAAATCAATTTATTAATTATGCACATTACAATACATTCCATCTACCCACATATTAGGTTCTGGGCAGCAAGAAGCTGGGTCGTTTGTTGCTACATACCATCCAGCTTCACAAAAAGATTCAGTTTCTATATATGGTATTTCTGGATGTTCTACTCCTCTTTCTCCACTAGAATATACAAACTTTAAATGCTCTACATATTTTATCGACCATTCACTACCCAGAGGCTTACATCCTTCGGCGTATTCTTGCATAATAGTTTTTTTATTATGGTCAAATCCAAACACATGTAATATTTCGTGGATTTCAGTTCCTGGATAATCTTCACACCCCTCTCTTTCTACATTGATTATTGTAATTTCGCCCCCTTCTATATTCCCCCCATAATCAAATATTGGAGTTGCCTCCCCAATAGTCCGAAGATTATTCATTGGAGGAAAATTGATTTTTATGTTAGCATCATTGTAATTGCCCTCATTTATCTCTGTAAAATAAAATTCTCCAACTTCTTCTTCAATTATCTCAAAAGCCTTATACATCCTCTCTCTTCTTTCTGGTGCCTCAAGCCCCTTCATGGAAAAGGTTATCATTAAGTTTGTGAAGTGCGGGTATCCACTCTCAATTTGATTTATAGTTAAATTTTCATTAGTGATATTCTCTTCAATTCCAGACACGGGTGCAACTTCTAGGTTTAATAGATTTTCGGATTCCGTGGTCTGGTAATCTCCATAATTTGTTTTTTTATCAGACTTTTCATTAGAATCCGAATCCCAAAAAAACAATCCCAATCCTACCATTATGATAATAAAAATCCAAGTTCCCATTTCGTTATAAATTTCTGTTTTCATTATTTTTAATAGTTATTTCTATTATAGGGGTAAACTATTAAAAACTATGCGAACAGACTACTCTTTATCTGTTTTGTAATTTCTCCCGTTAAACTTACTATCTTTAGCGAGAGTGGTTTATCTATTTAGCGTCCTTAATATTTTTGGAAGATTTGTCATTATTTCATTGTCTTATTTATATCTTATCATAACCATCTGTCACCCAACGGTGGACCGACAAAATTTATATAATCCTTCCATCGCACAGTCCTTAATGAAATGCGAAAAATGCAAAACTAAACTAGAAGAAAATTCAAGATTCTGTTCCAACTGCGGAGAAAAAATAAACACTCTAGAAATTAAAAAAGATATCGGAGAACAAGCTATAGCAGAAATGGAAAAGCTTGTCACAACCTTAGAATCGAAGAGAAAAGAAGAAAAAGAAAAGAAATATCCATGCCCATTTTGCAATAAAGAAATTACCATTCATTCATTAAAATCTAAACTAAACAATAAAGAAATCGAGCACCCATGAAATGCCGACACTCTCCACTGGCCCCGGTTGGTACGGATTTTCCATTTTATCGACGCTGTTTTTTGATTTTTTAAAAAGGTGCTAGGCCGCGCTTTTTATTCTTCTAAAATAGCTTCTACCTTATTAATAAACGAGATGGTTTTCTTTCTTACTTCTATTGTTTTCCCTTCATTAAATAAACTATTTGTAGAATAACTTGCTTGATGTCTCTCTTGTTTTAAATCAGTGTAAAACTCTGCATCGGATTTATTTATCGATAATTCTTCAAGCATTTCTATTTCTTCATAAGAGAAATTAGAATAGTTTTTTATTAAAAATAAAAGGGTAGCCAAATGATTTTTTGAAGTATAACCTTTGTTGGCTAGAAGAGCTAGACAAGAATGATAAAGAGCATAATAAAGGCCAACAATAACCCAATCATTATAATTTTTATTTTTGATTAATAAATCCACTAATCCAAGATTATGTTTGGATTTTTCAAGATGGGCATTGACTAAACCAAGAGAATATTTAGATTTTGTCAGATTTCCTTTATTCTCATAGAATTTTATCTCTTGATCTAAAAGTTTCTTGTTTGCAAAATACTCTTTAATTTTTCTCATAGTTTGTGTAGTACCTTAAATTTCCATATATCGGGAAACCTGTTTCTTTTACTTGCATAATTAGATGATCTTTGGAGATTTTAAAATTATCCAAAGTTATATAAAAAATGTTTAACGGATGATTAGATTCTGAATTTATCATTTTCCTTACAATTTCTATTTTTCCTTTAATCTCTTTTTCATATAATCTTTGCAATTCTTTATTATCAAAATTATGCAATGTCACTAATAAATCAATGTCTGAATCCTCTTTTTCCTGTTTTCTTGAAGAAGAACCAAAAAGAATAACAAACCCAATTTCAGAAGATAAAATTTTTAATAGATTTTTCAAGGGAGTTTTAACCCCTAGATTTAGACTATCAAATTTTTCTTTATCCAGAGAACTAAAAATTATGGGCTTTTTTGATTCAGAAATTTTAAAATAAACATTTGAAGTTCTTTTGTCCTCTTCTATTTGTTTAGATTTTAATAAATTATTTAAAGCATTCTGTAGGGAACTATTCGATAACTTGGTTAAATTTTTTATTTCTGTAAAGTATAGCCACTCTTTTCTACTTTCATAGAATGCCTTGAATATCTTTTTTTTTGCTTCCATAATAAATCCACATAACCTTCCTTTTTAAACTTTGCCATTTATTGGCATAATATTGCCATTTATTGGCATTTTACTCCTTTAAATTACTCGCAATTTAAAGTGGAGAAATTATAAAAATCTTCTTCCAATTTTCTGTCACCGTCAAGTGGACCGACAAGATTTATAAAAAACTTTCACCACACGATAGCGATGGAAATAGCAAAGGAAGCAAATAAAGAAATTGCCATTCATTCATCACAATCTAAACTAAACAACAAAGAAATCGAGCACCCATGAAATGCCGACACTCTCCACTGGCCCCGGTTGGGGCGTGGGATGGTAAACGTCATTTTTATGGGCGTATTTTATTTTTCCTTAAACAACCATATCAACAAGGGCATAGACTCTCCAGATTTCATCATTCCCTTAATTTCTTCTAGAAACTTCTCATGATCTCTATAATAGGCCAACTTATAAGAAAATTTCGAACGTTTCTCTTTTAATTGAGGAAACTCCGCAAATAATTCTTTTTTTAATTTCAGAGTATTCCAAGCTTGAAAACTCTCGTTGTAGTAGACTTTCCCCTCGCTGGAGATTTTTACTCTTGGTGTTAACGGTTTTTGCATGTTTCATCTTATCACCTCATATAATAATTAGACTTCACGATTATATATAGCCTTAGTTTATGATTATATAAAAATATACAAATCCTTAAAAAGAAAGATATCTTCTAATTCTTAGCCAGGGAAAAAGAGTTCTTGATAATTTGAAGATGAAAAAACGAAAAGAACTCTTCCTTGATTATGGGGGACTAATTTTCGAACATAAATTCAATAATGCCACATTGTCTAGAGCTCATAATCTCGCTTTAAAATTTTTATATTCAAGAGGATATCGAATTAATAATAATGATTTAAGAAATGCCCACGATGAAGTTATTGCTGATTATTTGATATCTCGAGAAAAGAATGATGTCGAATGGTCAATGAATAAAATAATTGGAGGGGTTGTGGGAAAATTAAAGTTGGATGAAGTTATTGTATCGTCTCTTGTTGAGATATATAAAATTCATGATCACGATTATTTTCCTATGGCTACAACTAAAAAAACGTTACCGCTACTTTCTCAAGAATTTAATTTACACATAATATCTAATGTTCCGCATGATTCTATTTATTCCGAACTTAATAATTATAATATGCTGAAATTCTTTGATACTTTCACTTTATCTGGAGATGTCGGATTTAGAAAGCCTTGTTCGAAAATATATAATATTGCTAGAAAAAAAGCAGGTATCTCTTCAAGTGATGGAATTTTTGTTTCTCACGACGATATAGAAGTCGAAGGCGCTAAGAAAGTTGGGATGCATGGATTTCTTGCGAAATCTTTAGAAGAAGTTGTGGAGGTTTTGCAATGAAAATCATCTATACGAATATCAGTCCTGCAACAAATGCGTATACCAATTTCAATCATATATTCTATTTGAAAAAACAAAATCCAAATAAGGTATACCTGTGCGTGTGGGATCTTTTTGTCTATGAAACCCATATAATGAATTCTTTTAACGAGAAAACAAAAAGTGAAAAATTAAAATCAAATATGCAATCAATAGAGGCTTTAATGAAGCACCTTGGACTTAATTATCAAATAATTTATTTATCTGAAGTTTGGGAAAGGATATTCAAAAATAAAGAAATTACAAAACTCTATCAAGACTCACTTTCCCTAATAGATTTAGAAAAGATAAGAAGAGGGTTTTCTCTTCGATATATTCCATTTGGAAGCATCAGTCTTTCTAAAATAAATTATATTATTGTTGATTATTTAGCTTCTATATTTCTTCCTGAAATTTTTCCAGAAAAATGCAATACCCAACCAAATTATTATTTAACTTCGGAGAGATTCAAAATTTTCAAAGAGGATTTGGATCATATTATAAAATTGAAGTCTAGGTATACCTCTCCTAAAAGTGTTTATGTCGTCGGAGTTCCTGTTATATTGGATAGACAAACCAAATTTATACCTTCGTTTGAAATGTCTAAAGATACAATAAAAAAAATTGTGGAATCTCATTATGATGGAAAATTACCATCAGAAAAAGAGATTGATGAGTTATTTTCTATTTTATTTTGCGTCTTGGATAAAATTAGAATTCAAGATAAGGAGATTTCAGACAAAGATGCGAGAGAGATTATCTCCAATATAGATTATTTTGAATTCGCTGAAATAATTTCTGAAAATTTGTATAGATATTTTGACAAATTAAAAAAAATACTTGTTAAAATTAAAATTGAAGAAAGTGTAAAAAGTAAGGTTATCAATAACTCTAAAGAATTTGAAAAAATTATAAAACCATTGAATGAAATAAAATTTATTATCCTTAAATATTGTGATGGGAAAAATTCGACCCTCGATATTTCAAAAAAATCTAAAATTAAATTAAGCACTGTTTCTAGTTACATAACCCAATTAAGAACAATGGGAATAGTTTCTCTTGACAAAAAACCTAAAAGGATTATAGAAAATTTAGTGTTAAATTTTGGAGGCATAGATGTCGATTAAGGATTTAGTTTTGATAAATAGCCCCATGCAAAAGTATTCCGAAGAGAATCGTCCACATTATTTTACGACGGCTCCATTGGGTTTAGGATATTTAGCAACAATTGCTTCAAATGCGGGATATGATGTAGAATTGGTAGATGCAGAAGCAGAAAAATTAAGTCCAAGAGAGATAATAGAAAGAGTCAATAAATATGAGTCTAAAATGGTTGGGTCTAATCTATTTTCAACTAATCATAAACTCGCCTTGGATATTATGAAAGAGATTAATTCTGACTATAAAATAGTCGGCGGTCCTTATGTGACACTAGGTGGCAGAGGTATACCAATAGAATACGGAGCGATAAAGGGTGAGGCGGAAAATATTTTTTTAGATGTTTTAAAAAATAATTCGGAAGGATTTGTTGACGCTGGATTAGTTGGGAATTTGGATTCGCTTCCTTTTATTGATAGAAAATTTTTTATTAATGATCCTTATTTTTTAGATGAGAGAAAAGAAGTTTCTATTAGTTCATCTCGTGGATGTTCTTTTAGTTGTGCTTATTGTTCCGTCCCTACAATAAGTGGAAAGCAAATGCGTTTTAGATCTGTTGAAAATGTAGTTTCCGAAATTGAAAAATTAGCAGAAGAAGGAGTTAATAGCATTCATTTTGTCGACGATTTATTTAATTTTTCTAAAGAAAGAACGAGATCCTTTGCTAAAGCTATTTCTGAGAGTTCTGCAAATCCCAATTGGAGGGCTTTGTGTAGGATTGAAAATTTAGATAAAGAACTCTTGACTCAAATGCGAGATAGTGGTTGTTATAAAATAGCATTGGGAATAGAATCGGCTACACCTAGAATTTTAAAATATATTGGTAAAAATTCTGACACAAAAAAAGTTGAATCCGTTTTTAATTATTGTAAGGAGTTGGGGATACAGACCAAGGCATTTTTTACCATTGGATATCCCACTGAAACAAAAAAAGAAATAGAGAGTACCATTGATTTTGCCATGAAATTAAATCCGGATAGTGCGAGGTTTATGGTTGTTAGAGCTTTTCCTCAGACGAGATTATATGAAGATGTAAAATCCTCTGGAATTCCCGTTGATAGTCTCGATGGATATGTTCAATCTAACACAAATCAATCTTATGTTAAATATCACGTCATGAATCTCCAGTCTCTTAACGGGATGTCTGCTAAAGAATTGGATAAATATATAACAAAAGCTTACCATCGATTTTCTAAATTAAAGGACTGGAAAAAATGAGAATTTACATTGCATATAAATTAAGTGGAGAAGATTTTGAGAAACTTAAAGAGAGATTAAAAAAGGTATCAGATATTATTAACAAATTAGGACACGAATCATTTATTTTTGTAAGAGATGTTCAGAATTGGAAACCGGGGAATATGGATGCAAAAGAGATTATGGATAGAGCATTTCTAGAAATGAAAAAATCTGATGTTCTTTTGGCTGTTTTGGAGAGTGCGGAAAAGGGAGAGGGGTTGTTGATTGAGAGTGGGTATATGAAGGGTATCGGGAAGAAGATAATTTTGGCTTCTAAAAAAGGATGCAGGGGATTTTTGTTGCGGGGGATGGTGGATGATGTTTTTGAGTTTAGGGATATGAAGGATTTTGAGAAGGGATTGATTGAGGTTTTTAATAATGATATGAGTGGTTAATAGGAAAAATAAATTTTAGAAAAGCTTATATCTCTCTTTATTTACTGTATTATGTGGCTAAAGAATTAGATTATAGTGAAAATCAAACGAGAAAAAATTTAATTGATCCCATATTGGAAAGAGTTGGGTGGAAAAAAGAATATGTTATTGAAGAGCCAAATGCGGTTAAATCCAATTTTAAAACAAAAGAATTTAAGTTCATTGGAGACGAAGTCGAAGAAGGAGAGAATAGGTTTATTGATTATTTACTATTAGATGAGCAACGGAATCCTTTGGCTGTTATTGAGATAAAGAAAACCTCTGTTGATATTGAGAAGGGGGAAATTCAAGGGAGAACTTATCGAGCGGATGTTGAGAAGCAGATCGGATTTAAAATTCCAGTTTTTTTAGCCAATGGAAGAGAGTGGTATTATATTAGTTCTAATGAAAATGAAGAGGATGTTCGCAGAAAAATTTTATTGCCTTTTTCTCAAAAAGATTTGCAGAGAATTGTGAGTTTGCAGAGGAAAAGAAAAGATCCCGCAAGAGTCAAACTTAATTCTAATATTGTGGACCGTAGAAGGAGTATTGAAGCTGTGAAACAGGTTTTGGAACATTTCAGTGAAGGTAAGAGGTCAGCTTTGGTAAATATGGCGACAGGGACCGGAAAAACGCGTATTGCTATGGGGATTATTGATGGGCTCCGGAAAGCCGATTATGTTCAGAAGATATTATTTGTGGTTGACCGTACAGCATTGGCAAATCAAGCAAAAGAGAAAGGTTTCAAAGAGTTTTTCCCAAATGATCCTGTCGTGGAACTGAATGAGGAAGGATTTAGCGATAGTGCCCGGATTTATGTTTCGACAATTCAAACTTTGATGGCGAATATGAAACCTCGTGGCAAGGTATATGAAAAATTTGGAACTGGAACTTTTGATTTGGTTGTTTACGATGAGGCACACCGTTCAATTTATGATAAGAATAATTCTGTTATGAAATATTTTGATGCGCTTAAGATTGGATTGACTGCTACACCCCTGACTGAGGATATGCGAGATACAACTACCTTTAGATTATTTGATTGTGAGGAGGGGAAGCCTACGGTTAGATACGATTATGATCAAGCAGTTAGGGATGGAGTACTGGCTCCTTATGTTGCTGAAGTTATCGAAACGAAAGTTTTGTCATTGGGAATTGAGGGAAAAAAATTAAGCAAAGAACTTCAAAATAAATTGAAGATGCAGGAGGAAGATCCAGAATATTTCGAAACTCCGGGTTCTAAATTTGAAAAATTATTTACAGATGTAAAGACAAATGAGTTGATTATTAGTGAGTTTATGGAACGTTGTTATAAGTCGGGGGGTCGACCTTGTAAAACTATTTTCTTCTGTGCGAGTGTAAAACATGCTGAATCTTTAGAATTGATTTTTCAAAGATTGTATCCAACTTTGGCGAAGGACGTTAAGGTAATTGTTTCTAATAGAGCTCGTTATATGGATGAGGTTAAGCGATTCGAGAAAAGGGATTTTCCGAGGATCGCTTTGTCGGTTGGAGTTTTAGACACTGGGATTGATATTCCGGAGATCATGAATTTGGTTTTTGTGAAGCCTGTTATGTCAAAAGTTAGATTCTGGCAGATGCTTGGACGTGGAACACGTAGTATTGGGGCTTGTCAGCATAAAGACTGGCTTCCCAGTAAAGATGGCAGGAATACAAAAGAAGATTTTTATATTATGGATTTTAAATTTGGAGATTTTTCTAATGTTAAATATCACAACCTCGATCCCCATATGAAAAAGTGTAGTGGGCAGGACGATAAAACTAGGATTTTTTTGGATAGGGTTGATTTGCTTAAGAAAGACCTTAATAATAAAGAGAAAAGTATAGTTGAAAAACAGATTAGGGAAACAATTAAGGAAATTGATATAGATTCGCCTTTGGTTTTAGAAAAAAAAGAGATGATTAAAAAAGTTGTTTCTGTTAAATTTGATTTAGCTAGCCATATTGATAAGTTAAAAAATGAGATCGCTCCACTTTTGATTTATTCTAAGGGTGAGAATTCTAAAGTTTATGCATTTATCGGCAAGTGTGTAAAATTATTTGATTATATTAAAGAAGGTGATTTAGAAAAGGTAGAAAAAGTTAAGAAATTTGTTGTTGAGCGAGCTGGAGTTATTTGGGATAAAAATCTTGAGGCTATTTTGGTAAAGAGAGACGATTTAATAGAGATACAGAAAGATGAGTATTGGGAAGATTTGACTTTTGAGGATATTGATTTTTTGATTCGGGAGATTGCGCCGTTGATGATTTTTTATGAGAAGCCACGAAAGGGTATGCTTCGGGTCAATGCTCCTGATTCGGTTATTGGAGTTGAGGAGGTTAGAAAAGAATTGGGAAAAGACCCCGAGGCCGAGAACTTTGTTAAAAATAATCCCTTAATGTTAAAGATAAAAAATGGCGAGGGGGTTACTTCGAGTGAGCTTTTGGAAATTGAAGCGGAGCTTCGTAAGAGGAATTCTTCTTGTACTATTGAAAAAATTCAGGAGCATGAAGATTTTGTTTTGTTTCTTCGTAGACTTATTGATATAACGGATTTGCCTGATCCTAAGGAAATGATAAAATGGGAATTTGATAAACATGTTATCGATAGAAATGAACATTATAATACTGAACAGTTAAAATTTTTAAGAAATTTGGAAGAAGTTTTTGCCCGGGCGAAACATATTGAATTAAAGAGTTTTGCAGAGCATCCTTTAGCGGATAAGAGACCGCTTGATTTGTTTAGTCGGGAGCAGTTGGAGAAAATTGCAAATAAGTGTAATGAGCTCCGTTGGAAGTAGTTCGCAATTTGTTTATTTTGCGTAAAAAGGTGTATACATGTTTACATGGAAATATTTATATAGTTTTGGAAATTGTTTTTGTTATGGTTTATGATGAAATATTAAAAGGTGAAGAACGGAAGATAGTTTCTACTAGACTTTATCGTCCTGAGTTTGCTAATTTTATTAAGATTTGTGAGAGTGAGGGTAAGAGTATTAATGCGAAGTTGCGGGAGATGGTTCGGAATGAGATTGGGCGGAAGATGGGAGGGGTTTTATGATGGGATTTGGAATTTGGTTTTCTGAGAACTGGGGAATTGCAATTTCCCTCTTATTATCAATTGTTGCTATTTCATTTACTGCCCTAAAGGATTTTATTATCCCCTATTGGTTCAAACCAAAATTAAAAATCTCTTATCTAAATTCTCCCCCTTATGAAAGACAAACAGTTTTGACTGGTTCAAATTTTTTCATGTTTCATAGATTTAAAATTGAAAATATCGGGAAGTCTGTTGCTCGAAATTGTCGATGTCAGATTTATCAGATTGAAAATGAAAAAAAAGTTGATAGAGATTTACAAGGTTTTCCTTTGAAGTGGGCAACTTTCCCAGATATGCATGGAGATTTTGAAAAACCAGAAAGAATTAATATAGGTTCTGGCGAGAGTGAATTTGTGGATTTATTTTATTTTGGAGGTAGAGACCAAACAAAATTTCAATTGAGTAGTTATGATAATAGCGTTTTAGAAAGAAGAGATGGTCTTAAATTGGGAAATTATGTCTTGCATGTAATTATAAGTGGTGATAATTTTAAACCTTATATTGCTAAATTCAAAATAGAAAAAACTCATAAGAATTATGGTCTTGGAGTAAAATTATTGGAGGTCGTTAAAAGATGAAAGAAAAACAGATTAATCAAAATTGGAAAGAATTTGAATTAGGAGAGATTGGCGCCTTAACAATGGGTCAGTCTCCAAAAGGGGATACTTATAATGATCATGGCAAAGGCTTACCTCTTCTTAATGGTGCCGCAGATTTTAAGAAAGGGAAGATTAAACCAAAGCAATTCAGTAGTAACCCTTTAAGAAAAGCCGAAAAAGGGGATTTATTATTTTGTATAAGGGCGACGATAGGAAAAACAACGGTATCTGACGATAACTATTGTCTGGGCCGGGGTGTTGCTGGACTAAAGCCTCTTGTGGGAAAAGTTTCTGTGAGATATTTGTTGAAAATTCTAGATAGTAAATTAATTAAAATGGGTACCCAAGGTTCTACAATAAAAGGATTAAGAAAAGAGGATATCCAGAAAATAAAAATCCCTCTCCCAGTCTTCAAAGACGGAACACCAGACCTAGAAAAACAAAAACAAATAGTCGCGATATTGGAAAAAGCGGAGGGGCTGAAGGATAAACGGAGGGGGTTGGATGAGTTGTTTGACGAATATTTGAAGAGTGTTTTTTATGAGATGTTTGGGGACCCGTTTAAAAACAAGAATAATTTTGTAATTAAACCATTAAAAAAAATTGCTGATTTTATTAACGGTAGGGCATTTAAGCCTTCTGAATGGTCCAATGAAGGACTTAAAATAATACGTATACAAAATCTAAATAATTCCCAGGCTAAATTTAATTATTTTTCAGGGAAAGTTGAAGAAAAGAATATTGTAACTACTGGAGATTTATTATTTTCTTGGTCTGGAACTCCTGGCACGTCTTTTGGGGTTTTTATTTGGAGAGGAGAAAGGGCCGTATTGAATCAACACATCTTTAACGTAAGGATACGAGAAAAAGTGGACAAAATATATTTTCAATATTTTCTTAATTCTAAATTAAGTGAACTAATTTCTAAATCTCACGGTGGAGTTGGACTTCAACATATAACCAAATACGAGGTTGACAAAGTAAAATTTACACTTCCCCCGCTTTCGTTTCAAGAAAAATTTGCCTCAATAGTTTCCCAAGTCGAAAAAATCAAAGATAAATTAAAAGTTGAGAAAAATGATGCTGATGAGTTATTTAATGCTTTGATACAGAAGGCTTTTTCGGGAGGGTTATTATGAAAATTGACGAATTTTTACTCTTAGAGAAACTCATGACGAATATGAATTCTTATGCCAAGCTATCTGAACAAAATTTAGAGATAGGTAAAAAATGGTTGATAATAGCAAAGGACGACTCGCAGATCTCAAGACTTCTTTACAAAAATAAGCATTATGCGGGAGCAGCATATCATTTACAACAAGCTTTTGAAAAGTTAACAAAAGGATATTATATTTTAACAGGCAAAAAGACCCCAGAAGAGGCAAGAGATCATCAGTTTGTATTGAATGCTCTGAAGGGAGAAATTAAAGGAGATTTCGTAAAAGATTTCGTTAAGTTAAGCGGATTTCTAAATAATCGGGAATTTTCATTAGTACCTGTTGAGAACCTACTACAGAATATAGAGAAATCTGAAGACGACTTGAGAAAAATATCCAGAGGAGAGATTAATAAGATTCTTGAGTTTATCCTAATAAATGAAAATAATATTTTGTCTAAAGAGATAATTAAAAAGGTTGAATCAAAATTAAAAGAAAAAAGACGTAGGGGATGGATAAAACAACTATTAATAAAATTTACTAAATCGAGAATAAGAGATTCAGATTTAGAACTCGCCCTTAGTCCAGAAGCTATTAGTAATCAGGCGTATTTTATGACTTTGAGTGTTCGGCTTCACCTATTAAGTCTTTTGACATTTTTACATTTTAATACACCGAGATATCCTTATGATAAAAAAAGTGAAGTGAACTTTTTTGATTATACAACAAGATTGGGCATTGTTAAATCGATAAATAAGTTTTTGAAAATTTTTGATAAGATCATTTCAACATTTGAACCAGAACAAACAACTAAAAAGAAAAGAAAACAAAACAAATAATGGTAGGACTTGAACAAGAATTAAAATCAAAAGTAAGAAAACTTTGGGATAAATTTTGGAGCGGTGGAATTTCAAATCCACTTCAGGCGATCGAGCAGATTTCTTATTTGATTTATATGAAGAAGCTTGAGGATAAAGATTCCCTTGAGGAGCAAAATGCTATTTTGAAAGGCATTAAATTTAAATCTATATTTGAAGGACATGAGAATTGTCGATGGTCTGTTTGGTCGCAATATTCTTCTGATAAAATTTTGGATCATGTTCGAGATGTTGTGTTTAAGTTTATGAGGGAACTTGGAGATAAGGATACACTTTATTCAGAATATATGAAGGATGCGAGTTTTTCTTTGCCGACAGCGTCGTTATTGATTGAATCAGTGAATATAATTAATGATATGCATATTAAAGAGCAGAATCAGGATGCCCAGGGAGATATTTATGAGTATTTGCTTTCAGAGTTATCGACAGCTGGGAAGAATGGGCAATTTAGAACTCCTAGGCATATTATTCAAATGATGACCGAACTTGCTAATCCGGAATATGGGGATAGGATTATGGATCCTGCTTGTGGGACGGCTGGGTTTTTGGTTAGTGCGTATGAGCATATTTTGAAAGCTAATCGGAAAGATGGAATTAGCACCTTGACTCCTGCTAAGAAGAAGATTTTAGATGAAGATACTTTTTATGGATATGATATTGATAGGACTATGGTTCGGATTGGGTTGATGAATTTGATGATGCATGGGATTACTAATCCTAAGATTTCTCGGACTGATACTTTGTCAAAAAGATACAATGAGAATGGGACTTATGATGTAATTTTGGCGAATCCTCCGTTTAAGGGGTCGATTGATGTTAGTGAGCAGTCTGATGAGTTTACTATTAAGACTAAGAAGACCGAGTTATTATTTTTGGAGCTGATGTATAATTCCTTGGCTAATGGTGGAAGGTGTGCGGTTATTATTCCAGACGGAGTTTTGTTTGGAAATTCTAATGCGCATCAGGGAATTAGAAAGATGTTATTGGAAGAGTGCAGACTCGATGCCGTGATTTCTATGCCTTCTGGAGTTTTCAAGCCTTATGCTGGAGTATCTACTGCTGTTTTATATTTTACTAAGGGTGAGCCTACGGAGAAAGTTTGGTTTTATGATATGCAGGCGGATGGGTTTAGTTTGGATGATAAGAGGACTTCGATTGAGGCTAATGATATTCCCGATATTTTAGAGAGCTTCAAAAAGAGGAGGAATGAGGATAATACGAATAGGAAGAATAGGCATTTTTTTGTTCCGATTGAAGAGATTAAGAATAATAATTGGGATTTGTCTTTGTCTAAATATAAAGAACATATTTATGCAGAGGAAATTTATCGAGAGCCTGAGATTATTTTGAAAGAGATTGGAAAGGTTCATTTAGAGATTGGTCGCGATATTGAAGTGTTAAAAAAATTAGTTGAATAATCTTGTCACCACCCCAATCCCAGTATCAAATATATTATATTCGGGGGGTATCAAAACGCATTTCTAACCCATTTTTAGCGTCGACATAATCCAACCGACACCCCAAAAAGCCAGTATCAAAGATAGCTATTTTTTAAACAAAGCAAAAAATTTTCTTTTTATTCCCCTGTGGTCCACAGTACTTCCAAATTTATGATATTTTTTCTTTAGATGTAAATTGGTCACAAAGAAAAACCAGTTATCTCCAAAATCTTTCTTAAGGTATTCAACCTTTTTTTGAATCTTTGATTTATCTTTTTCTATTAGCTTCCCCGTCTCAACTTCAATCGCATACTTCTTCCCTTCAACCTCAAAAATTAAATCTGCCTTTGAGGTTCTTGGAGTATCAACCTTGTCTGTGAACTTTTTCAAGTAATTGGTAATTTCATAAACCCAAATCATATGCTGAGGAGATTCATTGGGATATTTCTTAACAAAATATCTCTTGAATTTTCCTTCAATTCCCTTGTATTTAATTTCAATAAATCCTTTCTCTTTCAAATATTTCATATCATCTTCAGATAATTCTCTTGAGAGATGAACCTGTTTTCTATGATCAACTTTTACATTAACTTTCCTGCCAGTGATAATTTTTTCTTCCGCTTCTTTATCTTTATTCAAAATTTCATCTGCATTAGTTGTGATTTGTTTATGCTCTTCATCTGAGGCCACAATTTTCAATTCAGAATGCTCATCCTCCATTAGAAGTATGCCATGTCCAACTCCTGCAGTCAAAAGTGCAACCCGTTCAACATCGCTTAAATGAAATGTTTTTTGCACACTATCAATTACCGCAGGCTTTTGTCTTAAAAGAATTGTATAAGCAGAATTAGCAAGAGCAGACCTTCCCGCTTGAGAATTTAACATTCCCTCAACCTCCTGATTAATTAAAAGAAGTCCCATATTAAATTTCCTACAAGTCTTTACAATTTCAAAAATATAAGAGGCTTCTTCTGCTCTTGAGAGTAGTGTCCATGCCTCATCCACAACCAACAATTTTCTTTTAAGGTCCCCCTTCATCTTCATATAAACATAATCAAGAACCAAGAACATAATTGTAGGCTTTACTTGTTTGGGCATATTTCCTATATCAAAACATACAAAATCATTTTTGAAATCAATTTTTGTGCGCCTATTTAGAAAAGAGAAGACCCCGTCAACATATAACCGCAAACGGTTTATCAGGCTTCGTAGCGTTACTTTCTCAAGACTAATGGCCGTTTCCTCCATTCTCTCCAAAACCACCAAAACGTCGCCCAAAATCGGAGGTTCATTTTTCCAACTTGACTTTCTATCCATAAAAATATCTTTTCTCTCATAAGCCTCGGTCAACGCCTGATCGATAAAAGACTTTTGTGGTTCTGTCAGATTTCCAAGCATTACGGGCATTAAATCCATTAAGGAAAGTCGCTTCTCGGCATAATCGTGCCCCATCAAATCAAGGGGATTAATGATAGTTTTAGAAGTTCTAGATAAATCAATTCTTTGCCCTTTAAATTTCTTAACTAGGCCACTATATTCACCCTGTGGGTCAATCACAATAACTTTCGTTCCATTAAGAAGGTGTCTTGTTATGAAAAGTTTAGTCATATAACTTTTGCCCGCCCCCGAACTTGCCAAACACATTCCATTTGAATTAGATAATTTGAATATATCTCGAATTATGGGAATATTATTTTTATTTAATCCAAACCAAACGCCTGTTTCATCAAATTTAAAGAAAGACGACGTGAACGGGAAAAACGCTGAGAGTGCCGAGGTTGTGATATTCCGAGTAGTTCCCAAAAAATCTTTAGCCAAGGGCAAACAAGACTTAAATCCCTGAATCATTCTAAAATTCGGCTGTCTTGGAATTATTAGTAAAGCATTAAGCTCTGATTCGATTTTTTTCGCAAGAAGCCTTAATTCTTCCACATTATCCGCTCTACAATTAATGTATAGACTTATATCAAATAATTTTTCATTACCCTTTTGTAAATTCTCTAGGACATTTCTAGTGTCTTGATATTTTATATCTAAACTCGGATTGAATTGATTTTTTATTTTGGCTGAATAAAGATCTGCTCTTTGTTTTTGTAATTCTTTATTTAATAAAATCATAGTTTGTTCAATTGGTTGTGGCTTAATGTGTAGTGAGAAATCAAAATTCCCAGAGCAACTAATTAATCTATCAAGAAAACCCTTCTCGACGGATCGAGGGTAGCCGTGAGCATAAATTATTTTATGACATTTCTTATCAACTTCCAAATATTCTGGATGATTTTTTATTAAATCAGGCAAAGGTTTTTCTGACTTGAAAATATTTGAAAATATTCCATTGATTTCTTTGTGATTGAGCCTATATGTTTTAAGATTTAAACTATGGAGTCTTTCTTCGCATAATTTTGTTTGAATTTCTATATTAAGGACTTCAGGAATGACCAAATAAAAATTCCTATTCATAGCACTATTTTTTTCAACTAAATCTTTCATATGTTTTTTATATGAATCAAAAATCTTTCTATTCCTCTCGTCGGTAATTTCTTCATTTAATTTATCTAAATAACCAGTTAAGTCTAGCGTTTCGGTCGTCATTAAAATCTGAATTGAAAAATCTATCGAATTAAGAAACTTCTGGAAGGTTAGCATAATAGTCTCTTGTTCGTTTTGATGTTTTATTCCAAAATTAAGAGAATCAACTTTTAGTACTGATATCTTATTTTTTCTTATCATCTTCAACAAAAACCTCCCTTATATCTCCAATTCCTAGTGCTTGCTTAATTTTCTCAGGATCTTTTAATTCTCTTAATTTAAACCAAGTATACCAATTTTTCAAGTGAGTCGACAAATCAAAAAACATAAATCCTGAGGCAAGAATAGCTGGAAACATTGCTAGAAATATTCTAACTTCTAAGGAAGCTTTCAATTTAAACAACAGTGAAAACACTATCGGGAAAAATAAAAAAGCATAAGTTAACTGAGGAAAGGTTAATCCGAATACTATTTTTTCTTTGTAAGCTAGTTGTTGAGGAATTTCATACATTTAGGCCACCGCCTGAACTACAGTCGTTATTTGTTTTACTGGTCTTGAATTTGCGGCCTTAAAGATTACAAAAATTACTAGAAAAATTGTTAGGAGATTAACTAAGCTGAATCCTCCAATCATCACAATAATCTTCATACTTGAGAAAGTATCTGTTTCTAAAAATTTAGAGGATGCCAATAAGATTATGGCATAGATAAATGGAAGAGAGATTAAAACTCCTAGATAATTTATAATTAGCTTCCCATAGTCTTGTAATGGCTCAATAAAATACATGAAAATTCCTATTGCAAAGAAGATTACTCCCATTCCAACACAGATATATCTTAACGCTAGAAAAATTACCGTAACAACCAAGGTGATGATGTAAGGAATTATCAAAACAAGTTCAAGGCCAATATTTGCGAATCCTTCAGAAGTAACTAGAAAGAAACTGTTTGGTATCATCTCATAAACTACAGCAGTCATTGATGCGACAACTTGCAAGATTAACTCGTATAAGAAAAAGCTAGTCTGGACCAAAACCATCATAAGCAAAATATTCATTAAACTCATCTTAGCTTTCTCTCGCTGTTCAGGAGAGCTCCCGGACAACATAAACCTAAATCCTACAATCAAGAGAAGTATACCATAAAATAAAGAGAGCATATAAATTATTATTGACCAAGTGTTAGCAAATATTTGAATATTGACGAGCTCAATCATCAAGTTGTTAATCATAGCCAAGAGAGGTTTAACCGGAAGATTAAGAATGTAAACTATGAAATTAAATAATCCCTCAACTAGGCACGTTCCCAGATTAGTAATTCCGCAAGAACTCATAAGAATCTCGTTAGAAGATAGTACTTCTTTCCAATTGAATAAAGAAAATATCCGAAAATCGAGATTGAAGAAAAATCGATTAAGAACTCTTTATTCTCGTCGCTAATAATTGGACCTACCTCTTCTAATTTATTTAGTTGAATATCTTCTGGAGTTTGCCGAGTTGTAATTGACACAAAATCTCCATTAAGAGAGTTTCCAGAATCAATTGCTTCCTGAATCACGGAATCTTTTTCTCCTTGAGACCAAGGCTGACTTTCAATATAACTGCACACATTTTTGTTCTCGCCACTAAGTGCAGTGCAATTGTAGGCAGTCGCTAAAGGTAAGACAATAGCGACTGCCATTAAAAAAACAAAAAAAGTTTTTTGCATATGCTTAGCTCTCTAGAATAAGGTCTACGACAAAAGGTGCGGCCCATATTACTATAAGCCCTATGATGACGTACATCACCATATTCTTAGCCTTCTCTCGTTTGCCCGGATCTGATCCGCTCGAAATATATGTGATCCCTGCAAAGAGCATCACTAACCCTGCGATTACTGTTGCCGCATATTTCACTAGGTCATAAATAGTTGTCAGAGGTTTCAATATCTGCTCGTAGTCAGACTGATCCGCCGCAGAGACTAGAACCACTTGAGTCAATGCTAAGACGACAAATATCGCAAGCGGAAGGACCTTCAGCATTCTTTGTTTAGTTGTGTATGGTTTTTGTGCCATTGTAATGCCTTAGCCAACTCTTTCTTTTTCGGGTACTTCATCTTCAAGACTTCAAAACAAGTTTCGCAAACGTTTGATTCATCGTCTTCGATAGGTATACCGCAGAGGATACATTTTGTTTTCATGATTGTGCTTGATGGACTGCTTATAAAATAAATCGGGACAATTTTTTGGGCAAAAAATAGGGCAAAATTTTTCTCCGATTTAATTTAAGGATTAATTTCATAGCTTCTTTATGGAAAACATAAGCGAAGATATTGGAGAACAAGTAATTTTTCAGCTCAGGGAATTAATAAGACTCATCGAGGAGAAACTCAAACAAAATGGAAACAAACAAGATAATTCATGCGGATTGCATCGAATACATGAGAACCCTGCCCAATAACTGCGTTGATCTAATTATTACAGATCCGCCTTATGGAGATAATGTTGCATATGGTTGGAACAATAAAACAATTAAGAATAATGAGAATCCTCTTATTAATTGCTCGGCTCTTGTTGAGATGTATCGTGTACTAAAAAGAAACAGATCTCTTTATCTTTTTACAAATTGGAAACATTATCCCTTCCTGACTGAGTTTGTTTTGAGATATACAAATTTTAAGATAAGGCATTTAGTTGTTTGGAAAAAGCATAATTTTGGATTAGGATGGGCTTTTAGACATCAATATGAGTTAATCTTGATTCTAGAAAAAGGTAAACCCAAATATAATCTAAAGGATTTTTCAGATGTTCAAACTGCTTCACATATAAATCACAATAAGTTAAACCATCCTCACGAGAAACCGATTGATTTGTTGATGAAAATGGTCGAACATAGCTCTAAAAAAGGGGATTTAGTTTTAGATCCTTTTGCGGGTTCTGGTTCTACTTGCAAGGCTTGTGAGAAACTTGAAAGAAAATGGATTGGAGTTGAGTTGGATGAGAGGTGGGTTAAGAATTAGAGTCGTTTATAGATTGGCAGGCCCCATAGATTACCTCATCAACTTGTTCTAATATTAGGCAAGAATCTTCGAAATAAGTTATAACATCCTTCAGAGTTACGTTAGGATCTCCCCCATGGGCAAAATTATTTCTTGCGTTATTTATAGAAGCAAGAGAAAGAAGGAGTTTGTCCTTATCGCCAAGGGAATTAACCTTTTCAACAAATTGCTTGCTCCATTTTTCGCTAAAGTCCCTTAAAGTATTTATCATATTATTGTAACTAGGATTTTGGGAGTTATTTCTTATTTTATTATCAAGGTAATTCACAATCTCCTCTCGCTCATTATTTGAAAAATCTGAAACAATAGATTTAAATGCATATTCTATAGTCCCACAAGCTTTTATCAAGGCATATCTTGTTAAAAAATTCATCATAGGAGAGATATCTCCCACAAGTCTTTTTATATTCGCAATGTCCTTAAGTTCTTTTTTGCATTTTCTGATATTGTCGTTAACTTCTTTATTTCTCATTTTTTACCCCATAAAGATATTGGCTAGCAAGATTTATTCTCTTCTTTATGTTATCTAAGTTTGTCGTCCTTATAGAGGTTGCTTCGATAAACTCTCCATTTTTAAGAAGATCTAATCTCTTATTTTCTAACTTATCAGATTTTAATATTCGGCCACTCCTAAGAAACTGTAATGTTGAGATTGCTATTGCATCAAAGATTGTTGGATGAAATTTGTTTGAAAGAACATATTCCTTCTTTAAGTTTCCCTCCTTGTCCTTTGAATAATTATGAAACGCATCCTTCCCGAGTTTATTTAAAATAAAACTCATAGTGTTCTTAAAATCTTCATTAAAAGCATTCAGTTGTTCATCAGATTTATCATTTGAACTATTAATGAATTTATTTAATTCTTTACTCAAAGATATTTGAGTTTTCTCAGAATTTAATATAGGGTTACTTGAAAGAGTAAAAAAACGAAGTATTAACTCTAAATCCTTCATCCGAGAATCTTCTTCAAACCCATACAATGTTCTCCAATCATTATTTTTATTTAGTTCTTTCAACAAGCTATTAAACTTTCCCTTATAGACACAATTTCTAATCTCTTGGGGGGTAAGTGTTTTCCCGCTTTCATTGATACGTTTAAACACCTGATATAAGACAGTATCCTCTCCCTTAGAATTCTCATTATAGCTAAATATTATCGTATGAATTGTCGTACTAAGTATCCTTCTTTTCTCTGAAGTTGTCAATTGATCAAAAGATTTGCCCCTCCACCTTTTATCAATACTCTCAGAATTTAATAATTTAAATGGAGTTCCGTCACTAGAGAATATACCCTTAACAAAATCATTTACAGTAGTAATTCTTTGAAAACCATCAACAATAAAGTAACTATCCCCTTTTTTGGCCAAGAAAATACTAGGTATTGGAAGCCCAAGTAAAAGAGACTCCACAAATCTTCCAGCCTCCTTTTTGTCCCAAACATAATTTCTTTGTATCTCCGGCTTGATTAGCTCCCCTTCTTCATACCTAAGTAATATATCTCTAAAAGAAAGATCCGCACCCCAAGATTGGGTTTCAAATAAACCTTCTTCTGAGTAGTCTTCCTCTTCCTCCGGAATATCCTCAATTTCTGTAGCAGTCATCTTAATATCTAGGAGATTTTAGGATTTTTATAGATTATTGCGATTGAAATTCTAAAGATAGACTCGTTAGTTCCCTCCAACAACTACTATCTCTTTCTTGATCATCTGAGCCATAACCTTCATCTGCCTCTCCAACATCTCGACCCGCTCCTTTAGAATATCCTTATCATTTTCGGCCTTTGTAAGCTGTTTTTCTAGCTCGGTCTTCCCAATATCCATTAACATATCCTCTTCGGTGATAGTGTCTTTCATCCCTAAGAGCTCGGAGTAATAATGAATCTTATCTGACTTCTTCCAGCCGAACCGATATTTTAACGCAGATTCAGATTTATATCTTGGCAACCAATAACAGCAGGAGCAATGTCTGAAATCGTATAAGGTAAGCTGAGAGTATTTTTGTCCCGCGGGGCTCATTCCATCTCCAAGAACCCTCTTTGCGTGATCTTTCAAATATCGATTCATCGACTGATGATGCTTATGAAAAAGATAATCCTCCTTATCTAAAGATTCATTTTTCACAAATTCTTTAATGATGCTTGCACAGAGCATTAATTTTATTCTTCTTCCAAAGGTCTTACTTATTTCATCTCGAATATTTAATTCTTTGAAATCTTTTTGAAAATCAGAAACCTTTATGTTAGCCAATTCACTCGGGGCTCTTATTCCCGTGTCATAAAGAAACATAATTAAAACTTTATAGTAATACTTAGCCTTATTGCACAACTTTTTCACTTCCCCTTCCGTTAAATAAACCCATTTGGGCTTTTCTACACGAGTATCTAAATCCTGAGTTATATCGTAAATTTCAATTCCCTTCTTTCGATTAACCTTCTGCCACCAGTGCCAAAATGCCTTAAAGATTTTAACGAAGTTTGCAGGGTCCCGATAAATATCTCCATCAACCCGCCTAATTTCTCCAGTCTTCATTCCAGTAAAAAGTTCATGAAGGTGTCTTTCTTCAATATTTTTCAAATCATTAATTTCATATAACTCCTCGAGTATCTTCACAACAAAAACCATTCTCTGTTGAAGATTGTACAATCTGTTATAGCTCCTTCCACCCTTTTTACAACTTCTACCCACATTTAATCCATATTCCATATCCTGAATATATTGGAGAATTATATCTGAGTTTATCTTACTTATGCCCTTAATTCCGTCGAGAGATTTATTTTTCCAGTTAAAATATCTCTCTTTATAATTTCTTGTTTGCCTTTTCATTGTTGTGTGTTAGGGATGTTTTTTATGAATCTTGTCTCCTTAATCAACTGACTTATAGCCTTCATTTGCTGTTCTAAAATTTCTATTCTCTCAGTAAAGACTTCTTTTTGTCTCTCGGTCTTAATAAGCTTCTTTTGCATTTCAGTCATAGTGGTGTCTATCAGCATATCTTCCTCGGTTATTGTATCACACATGCCCAATAATTCAGAGTAATAATGAATTTTATCAGACTTCTTCCAACCAAATCTATATTTTAAGGCACTTTCACTTTTGTAACGAGGCAACCAGTAGCAACAAGAACAATGCCTGAAATCATACATGCTAATCTCAGAATATCTGCGTCCTGCCTCGCTTTTTTCTTCGCCTAAAACTTTTTTAGCAAGTCGTTGGAGATATTGATTCATAGTGCTAGGTCTTCTATTAAACACGAAATCGCTTGGCCCAAGTTTTTCAAATTCGATAAAATTCTTAATAATTTCTGAAGATATCATTAACTTTATTCTTCTTCCAAAAGTTTTGCTTACTTCGTCTCTTACTTCAACTTCTTTAAAATCATTATAAAAATCTGAAACTTTAATATTCGTTAGTTCGCTAGGTGCTCTCACTCCAGTATCAAATAAAAACATGATTAGCGCTTTGTAATAGTAAATAGATTGGTCGTAGAGTTTTCTGATATCTTTTTCTGTTAAGTATACCCATTTTGGTTTTTGTTTGCTAGTATCTAAATCTTGAGTGATGTCATAAATCTTTATGTCCTGCTTTCTGTTTATTTTTATCCACCAGTGCCAAAATGCCTTAACTGTTTTTACGATATTCGCAGGATCTAAGTAAGGTTTCCCATCGTCTTTTTTTATGTCGCCATTTCTTATTTTTGTGAAATAATCATGCAAGACTCTTTCGTCAAGTTTAGTTATATCTGTTGTTTCATAGAGCTTCTCAAATCTTTTTGCTAGAAGAATCATTCTTTGCTGAAGAGAGTAGAGATGTGCATATCCTCGTCCTCCTTTTTTGCTTTTATTACTAACGTTTAGCCCATATTCCATATCACTGATATATCTTAGAATAATATCTGAGTTTTCTTTAGTTATTTCAGGAATTCTGTTCTTGTATCTTCGTTTCCATTCGAGGTATCTTTTCCTATGCATCTCTTCATCTCGTTTCATTGATGTCGTGTGCGATGGATGGATTATATAAGACTTGTCGGTCCACTAATCGGTGACAGATGATTGGGACAAGATAAATAAAGTAAGAAAGAATTGTATTCTTATGAATTTTAATAATGAAGTTATTAGAGATTATATCTTGCATAATTCGGACAATAAGGTAATTAAAGAATTCAAAAATAATTGTCAGAAGATGATTGAAGCTTTGAATTCAATCCCCGATTTTTTCAAAAATGAAAAGATGGAAACTCTTGAATGGGCAAATTTATCGGTAGAAGACCCTAAAAGGGCTAATAACATTTTAAAAGAAGAGGCTGAAAAAGATATACAATTTTTACTCATCGTCACATCCTTTAAGCTATACCACTTATTTAATTCCATAATAAATGATTTGGAAGAAAATAAGGATTATGAGGCATTATGTCTCTTAAGAGTCCTTTTGGAGAATGTCTGTTTTCTTAAATATAATCTAGAAAAAGTAAAGAAGATTGTTAAAAAGATCAATAGCAACACCACAACTTATTTTGTTTATCATAAACATTGCGAGGATTTAGAGAAAATTTCTAAGAAGATTAAGAAAGGTACAAAAATTGAAAATGTTGCAAAAGAAGGAGAAGGGGCGACTTTTGCAAAAAATATCTTAGAGGCGGTAGATTTTGTTTCAAGTCTAAAAGGTTACGAAACAATTGGGGCGAAATATGATATACTCAGTGATTATACCCATCCGAATTACCTTTCGAATGATTTTTTTGGTGTCCCTACTGAAATTCATGGAGAGAAAGAAGATCTTTTTCTAGAGAAAGAAAGAATTATTTTAGTAAAGGGGGAAACATCCTTATTTCTCAAGACATTTCCAGATGAATTTAAGAAACTGAAAATTAAATATATTGGAATGATAATTAGTGTTATAGATATGTGCATTTCTCTTTACTTAAGCTCAAAAGAAGATTTTGAAAAGATAAAAATTTGTAACCTTAGATCTGAGATTCCGAATAGGGAGTATCTTTTAAGCTTTTCAAAAGAAAAAAGATTGAAAATGTTTAAAGAAGCTCAAGCCCATTTTTCTTAATATTCTCTACTCATCGAAGACACACATCTCCAGTCACGGCGGTTGGGGCGTATAGGACTTTTGTGACTTTCATGGGTGGACGTTATAAGCTTTGTGGTTTTGCATTATATCGTTGCTGCTAAAGATTTTTTATTGAATTTTTAGAAGTGTCAGATTTTTTAGAAATTGATAAAAATGGCACACTCTGACGGGGCGTATAGGACTTTTATTATCTCAATAGAATATTTTACTCCTCCTTAAAAATCCACAACAACAACGGCATAGCCCCACCTTCCCCCTTTACCATCTCCCTAACGGCCTTTTCAAACTCTTTAGAATCCCTATAATAAACCAATTCATAAGAAAATTTAGACCGTTTCTCCTTTAACTGCGGGAACTCAGAAAATAATTCTTTTTTCAACTTCAGCGTATTCCATGCCTGAAAACTCTCGCTATAAGCAATTTTCCCTTCGCTGTTAACCTTTGTCCTAGGGACTAAGGTTTTTTTACCTTGGGGTATTTTTGCCATGTGGGATTTTCACCTCACACCTCTTAACTAATAATAGTAAGTGATTGTTTTTATTAAATGTATTTATCGCTATTTTTTGTCATTATAGGTAAGATTTATAAAATCGTTACTTTTTGGTATATTATGAAGGACTTTGAGAAGTCTAATCTTTCTTGGAGAGAGAAAAAAATCTTGAAAGAATTGGATATCGATGCTAGAAAAAGTATTTCTTCCGTTGGGATAAAATTGAATATGTCGAAGCAGTCAATTAATTATAATATTAATAGTATGGTTAAGAAGGGTTTGATTAAGGAATTTATAACTTATATTGATACTCAAAAATTGGGATATACTTTCTATAATGTTCTTGTGCAATTGAAGTATGGAACTAAAAAAGATAAGGAAAAAAGAGTTGAGAAGTTGAAAAAAATTTCTAATGTAGTTTGGATTTCTTCTTTTCAGGGTAAATGGGATATGGTTGTTTCTATTCTGGCTAAGGACGCTGGAGAATTTAGTATGTATTTGGAACAGATTTTGGGTTCCCTTAAGGAAAGTTTGTTAGATTATAATTTTTTTATTGTAATTAGTGCTTCTCAATTAGGTTATAAAAAAATCCATAGTGGAGCTGATGAAACTAATAATTATCACGCTAAGGTCGGGCATAAAGATTTGGTTCGTCTTTCTGATAATGATTTGAAGGTTTTAAAATTGCTTGCGAATAATGCTCGGATGTCTAATGTTGATATTGCTAGAAGGGCGAAGATTAGTCCTGATGGAGTTAGATATTGTTTGAATAAACTTGAAGGTAAAAAAGTTATTCAAGGGTATAAGCCTTTGCTTGATATTTCTAAGCTTGGTTATCTTTGGCATATTATGTTTTTGCGATTAAAAATTTCTGATGAAAAGCAAGGGGAAGAGTTTATCGGTTTTTTGAAAAATTTGCCTGAGGTTTTTTATGTTGTTAGAGGAGTTGGGAATTGTAATTTGATGGTTGAGTTTCAGACTAAGACTTTGGATGAATTTGAGGAAGTTAAAGATGCCTTTACTTCGAAGTTTGGGGATATGATTGTTGATGAGGAAACGGTTCAGGTGACGGATGAGCATAAGTGTAGTTATTTTCCTGGGAGTTTGGGGTAGGAAGGATTTTATAGATATAATCTGTTGAATTAGCATGAAAAAAGGACTCCGAATATATACTAAAAAGGATATCCCTAGAATCAATCAGCTCAAAGAGGAATTTGAAAAATTAATTATTTCCTTTAGAGGTCTTTATTATCCTGGTAAAAATCCTACTAGGTTTTTGGGGGAATATGGAGAACTTTTGGTCCAGCCCAAATTATTAAATAATTTTGATATAGAAATGTTTGGAGGACAGTCTCCAGCAGATTTGAGAATTGTAGATAAAAAGGATTCCACTAATAAAAAAAATATTGAAGTAAAACTCTCTTCATGTAAAGGGGAAGGTTGGGGGGAAGGTTGGGCTTTTGCAATAAACGCCAAGAAAGGCAAAGTGGATAAAGCAATTAAGGATTTTAGTTATTTTGATTATTTAATTTGTATAGGACTAGACAAGGATTATGCTAACCCAAAATTTTACATATTTACTCAAGAAGAAATTCAAAAACATGAAAAAGAGATGAGAAATGATAGAAAAGGTGGCATAAAAAGAGGTAGGTATTCTGGAAGTCATGGTTTGATAATTCCGCATGAGCCATCTGGCAAAGAATATATCCCTAATTTTTTTAATGACATATTGAATAATCCTAATTTTTTGGAGAACTGGGATAAAATAAAATAAGATGACAACATACTCCCATTCCCGACTCTCAACATACGAAAACTGCCCCTATCAATACAAGCTAAAATATATCGATAAAATAAAAGTCGATGTTCCAACGACAATTGAGGCGTTTATGGGCGATTTGGTGCATCAGACTCTCGAAAAGCTATACAAGGACAAAAAGTTCAAGAAAGTCGTTTCTCGGTCCACACTGCTTAAATTCTATAAGGATTTGTGGGCGAAAGAGTATTCCGACGATATTTTAGTGGCAAAGTCGGATCAAGGATTAACTTCTGAGAATTATCGAAAAATGGGAATAAAGTTTATTGAAGATTATTATAATAAATATAAGCCCTTTGACCAGTTGATTATTTTGGGACTTGAAACTCAGGATAGGATGACTTTGCCAGATGGGAATCAGTGGCATGTTAGGATTGATAAGTTGGCTTGCGATAGTGAAGGAAATTATTATGTTTGTGACTATAAAACAAATGCTCGAATGAAGGACCAAGGAGAGGCCGATGCTGACAGGCAGTTAGCTCTTTATTCTATTTGGGTTAAAGATAAATTCAAGGATGCTAAATCGGTTAAGTTGGTTTGGCATATGTTGGCTTTCAATAAAGAAGCTGTTTCAGAAAGAAGTGATGAGCAGTTAGAGAAATTACAACAAGATGTTTGTGATAAGATTAAAGAGGTTGAATCGGCGACAGAGTTTCCTAGAAATCAAACTGGGCTTTGTAATTATTGCGTCTATAAGGAAATGTGCCCAAGCTTTAAGCATGAGATTGAACTGGAGAAAAAAGATATTAAAGAATTTAAGGAAGATGAGGGGCTTAGACTAGTTGATGAGTATTCTTTAATAAAAACTAAACTTGCAGAATTAAAAGAAAAAGAAGACGAGGTTGTCGGGAAGATTATTGACTATGCAAAACAATTTGGAGTTGATATTATTTATGGATCAAATAGGAAATGTTCGGTTAAGGAGTTTGAGAAAGTTGTTTTGCCCGAGGATAGGGAGAAGTTTTTGGGGTTGTTGAAAGATAAGGGGTTGTATGAGGCTTATTCTATGATTTGTTATCCTAAGATTAATAGTGGGATTGCCAAAGGGGAACTTGATGAGGAGATTAAGGGTCAGTGTGAGGTTGTTAAGGATTTTAGGGTTAGTTTGGGGAGGAGAGATAGGGATGAATAAAAAACCAGATAATAATAACATCGGAAATGCAGGAGAGTATTTTATTGCTTCGGTCTTATCTTCAAAAGGATATATTACTACAATTACTTTGGGTAGAGCAGAAGCATATGATATAATTGCCATTAGACCAGATGGAAAGACAATTAAGATACAGGTAAAAACTGCGTGGTATGATAATAAAGTTTTCAGATTGTCTCCAAAAGATGAAATTGAAAAGAATATAGAATATTTTTATGCATTTGTAACACTTAAAGAAAACAAAGCCCCATGGGATTATTATATAGTTCCTTCTAAAATTGTTGCCAAAAGTGTCAGGGAGGCTACGGAATTATGGCTAAAAACCCCAGGCAAAAAAGGTCAGAAGCATAATGATTCTACGGTAAGGCTTTTTAGATCAAAGCCTAGCAAATGGTGCCCTAGTTGGTTCACACAAGAATTAATAGATTCATTTAAGAATAATATACATATTCTTAAAGAAGGAGAACAGAATATTAAAAATGGTTGAAAAAATAACATTATCAGAACTAGAATCATATATTTGGGGTGCTGCAAATATTCTTCGAGGGCCAGTAGATAATGCCGACTTTAAAGCGTATATTTTTCCACTACTTTTTTTTAAAAGGATCTCTGATGTTTATGATGAGGAGTATAGGGTAGCTTTAAAAAAATTCAATGGTGATAAAGAAGCTGCATCTTATCCTGAAAACTTTTCTTTTATGATTCCAGAAATGGCTCATTGGAAAGATGTACGGGCCAATACTAAAAATGTCGGTCAAGCTATTCAGTATGTATTTAGAGCAATAGAAACAGCAAACCCCGACAGATTGTATGGTATTTTTGGTGATGTAAACTGGACAAATAAGGAAAGACTTTCCGATGAATTATTAATTAATCTAATTGAGCATTTCTCAACTAAAAACTTATCAAAAGAGAATGTTGAGCCAGATGTATTGGGACAAGCTTATGAATATCTTATTAAGAAATTTGCTGATTTAACTAACAGAACAGCTGGAGAGTTTTATACTCCAAGACCAGTAGTTCATTTGATAGGTAACATCTTAAAACCAAAAGAGAAAGATACAATCTACGATCCTGCTTGTGGTTCTGGTGGTATGCTTCTTGAAGCTTTTAATTATGTAAAAAGTAAGAAAGGCGATGTTAGAACACTTAAGCTATTTGGCCAAGAAAAGAATTTGACAACTTCTGCAATTGCTAGAATAAATTTATTTTTACATGGTGTTGAGGATTTTCAAATAATAAGAGGAGACACATTAAGGAATCCTGCATTTCACGAAGGGGATTTATTATCAAAGTTCGATGTTGTAATTGCCAATCCTCCTTTTTCATTAAAAAATTGGGGTGCTAAAGAATGGTCGCATGATCCTTTTGGGAGAAATATCGCAGGAACTCCTACAGATAACAGCGGAGACTTTGCATGGGTCCAACATATGATTAACTCAATGGCTCATCCAAATGGAAGAATGGGGATTGTCTTACCTCACGGAGCATTATTTAGAGGAGGAGTTGAAGGTAGAATAAGAAAAGAACTTTTATCAAGAGATTTACTTGAAGCAATTATTGGTCTTGGACCAAATTTGTTTTATGGTACTGGAATTAGTGCATGTATATTAATTTTCAAACTGAAAAAAGACGCTAAGAAACAAAATAAAGTTCAATTCATTGATGGTTCTGCATTATTCACGAAAGGAAGAAATCAAAATTTCTTCAGAGAAGAACATGCTTCACAGATTCTTAAATGGTATAATAAAAACGAAGATATTGAAAACATAAGCAAGATTGTTTCATTAAAAGAAATAGAAGAAAACGAATTCAATTTGAATATATCCAGATATGTTGTAAAATTAGACGAAGAAGATAAAATTACTATTAAGGATGCTTACAAGGAGATGATTGATGCACAAAAAGAGCTTGACAAAACACAAGAAAAAATGATAAAAGTACTTACTAAGTACAACATAATCTAAAATGGTAAAAACGATGTTAAAAACAAATCATGAAGCGGTAAAAACAATTTCAGAACAAGAACTTGAATCCTATCTTTGGCAAGCAGCCAACATACTTCGAGGAGTAATTGATGCTAGTGAATACAAAAGTATAATTTTCCCTCTAATGTTCTTTAAAAGAATTTCCGATGCTTATGATGAAGAGTATGAAGAGGCCATTAAAGAATCTAAAGGAGATACAGAATACGCTTCTTATCCAGAACAACACGAATTTCAAGTTCCAAAAGGAAGCCATTGGAAGGACATACGACAAGTTACTAAAGAAGTTGGAAGAGCTATAAAAACAGCAATGGAAAACATTGAAAAAGCAAACCCAGATAAATTAATGGGAATTTTTGGTGATAGTAATTGGACAAATAAAGAAAGACTTTCAGATTCAATTTTAATAAATCTAATTGAACATTTTTCTACCTTGAATCTCTCTATTAAAAACGTTCCTCAAGATGAGTTTGGAACAGCCTATGAGTTTTTAATTAAGAAATTTGCTGATGATAGTGGACATACTGCGGCTGAATTTTATACGAATAGAACAGTTGTTAGAATAATGGCCTTGATAATGGATCCAAAACCAGGTGAATCAATTTATGATCCAACTTGTGGCTCTGGCGGAATGTTACTTAATTCTGCTTTACTTGTTAAGGGAAAAGGTCAAGAGTATAGGGGTCTAAAATTATATGGCCAGGAAATTAACTTGATAACTTCAGGTATTGCAAGAATGAACATGTTTATTCATGGTTTTAATGAATTTCATATCGTTAGAGGTGACACTTTAAGGCATCCCGCATTTGTAGAGAATGATAAACTGAAGAAGTTTAACATAGTTATTGCTAATCCACCTTATTCAATTAGTAAATGGAATCAAGAGTTATGGAAACATGATCCTTGGGGAAGAAATAAATACGGAGTTCCTCCAAAAGGAAATGCAGATTACGCTTTTTTCCAACACATAATCTGTTCAATGGATGATAAAAATGGAAGATGCGGGATTTTGTATCCTAACGGAATCCTTGAAAGAGATGCAGAAAAATCTATGCGAGAAAAGATAGTTGAAGAAGATTTAATCGAGTGTATTGTTGGGTTAGGTAAAGATCTATTTTATAATTCTTCAATGGAATCCTGTTTAGTATTTTGCAAAACAAATAAGGCAAAGAGTAAGAAAGGAAAAATACTTTTTATAGATGCTAAAGCAGAGATTGCAAGAAAACAAACACAGAGTTTTTTAGAGCCACATCATATTAAGAAGATACTTGATGCTTACAATGGATTTGAAGACGTTGAAGGATTTGCAAGAGTTGTTGATTTAGATGAAGTAAGAAAAAATGGTTATAATCTAAATTTAAGACTTTATGTAGAAGAAAAACGGTATGTTAATAATTCATTGCTTGAAACTCCGTTAAAAACTTACATTAAAGATTGGAAAGATAGTATGAAAGAGCTTGAAAAGTCTACAAAGGAAATGAACGAAGCTATTAAGGAGGTCATCAAATAATGGATCCTACATCAAGTTTAGATTTAATAAGTAAAGATAAAATTCATCATTTTTTTGCCTTTTTACCATTATTAACAATGATCTTATTAGGATTTAACATTTGGATCTTAATAGGTTATACTTTTTTTCTTGCAATATTTGAAGTTTATTTTATAATTCTTACCTCTTTTAAGACATTGGTAACAAAAGATACTATAGACTTATATTCCAAAGATAATAAAATAAAACTGAAAAGTATTTTACCTTATCTAAAGAAAAAATTTTGGTTTGTGGATAACATTTGGTGGATTGCTATTCCAGGGACAGTAATTATACTTTCTTATCTAATAACGTTTGTTTACGCAATTATAAATTATGATTCCAATTACATAAACTTTGTATTATTGGCCTATGTCTTTTTAACAATCTTTATGTGGAGATTAATAAAAGCCATTAAACATTTGGCTACAAATAAAAAGGTTAGGGAGGCTTTCAAAAATGTCAAATAAAGGTATCCCCACTGGTTGGAAAAAAGTTCAGTTTGGAAATGTTGTCAAAAAGATTAATGATAAAGTTCAAAACAGAGAAGAATGGACTTTTGAAAGATTTATCGGGGGGCAGCATTTCGATGAAGGTGAAATAAGAATCACAAGATCAGCCCCCATAGAAGGAAATGAAGAAGTTATTGGTTCTGCATTTCACATGAGATTTAAACCAGGGCAAGTGCTTTATGTTACAAGAAATCCTCGTCTGCGTAAGGGCGGAATGGTTGATTTTGAAGGAGTTTGTTCTAATGTTAGTTTTGTTATGGAAGCAGATGAAAAACAATTATTACAATCATTGTTACCTTTTGTAATTCAAACAGAAGACTTTGTAAAACATACTTGCAACAATGCCCACGGCTCAACAAATCCATTTCTTAATTGGAAAGATATAGTAAGTTACGAGTTTTTGTTACCTCCCATAGAAGAACAGAAAAAGATAAGTGAGGTATTGTGGGAAATTGAGAATAGTATTAAAGATAATACCAGATATAAAACAAAACTCAATCTATTAAAGGATAAATTAGTTTCTGATTTTTTCAAGGAAAACAAAGATTTAATTAATTTAAAAGAAGCTTCAATGATAAATAAAAATTCATTATCCTCTAAAACCCCTAATGATTATGAATTCAGTTATTTAGATATATCATCAATTATAGAAACAGGTATAATTGGAGATCTTAAAACATACAAATACGTAGATGCTCCATCAAGAGCTAGAAGAATTATAAACTATCAAGATGTAGTTATATCAACAGTTAGACCCTACCTAAAAGGATTTGTGTTTATACATGAAAAGATACCTGATCTTATTGGTTCGACAGGTTTTGCTGTCCTGTCGGCAAAAGAAGGAACATTGCCCGAGTATTTATGGGTATTTGTATTATCTAAATTTTTTATGAGACAAGCAGAACAATCAATGATTGGATCTAATTATCCTGCATTAAATCAAAAAGACATAGAGAATTTTAAAATTCCGAAAGTAAACTTCGATATGCAAAAAGCTTTCGTAGAAAGAATTTTGAAAATTGAAAATAGTTTATCCCTAATTAAAGAGAATATGACTTCAAATAAAAATCTTCGTAACAAACTATCAAACGAACTTTTAAAAGGAGAATTAAGATTGAAATAAAATGACATTTAATGAACAAAACACAGTTGAAAATTATATAAGAGATCTACTTGTGAAAATGGGTTGGAAATATATTCCAAAAGACCAATTGCCAAGACAAGATGCTGATGTTTTAGTTGAAGAACATTTAAGGCAAGCATTAATAAAATTAAATCCTGAAATTACTGAAAGGCCCGAAAGAGCTGAAGAAGTTTTATACAAATTAAGAGCAATAATAATTTCAGTTAGGGGAACTGGTATTGTAAAAACAAATGAAGAATTTACTAAATGGATAAGAAACGAAAAGACAATGCCTTTTGGTGAAAACAGCGAGCATACAACAGTAAAACTTATAGACTTTGATAATCTTTTAAACAATAATTTTGTTGTAACAACTCAATACTCTTTTATATCTGGACAGAATAGAAGACCCGATTTAGTTTTGTTAATAAATGGTATACCTTTAGTTGTTGGAGAATGTAAAACTCCTGTAAGACCTGCAATTTCCTGGGTTGATGGTGCTTTACAATTAGAAGAATACCAAAATTCCATTCCAGCTTTGTTTGTTCCAAACATGTTTTGTTTTGCAACAGAGGGTAAAACTTACAGAGTAGGTTCTATTAAACTACCGTTACAAAAATGGCAGCCTTGGAAAAAAACAGACGATACTGCTTTTGAAGATTTAGAAGAATTAAGAAACTCCGTTAGTAGAATGTTAAATCCCGAAGTCATTGTTGAAATTTTAGGAAACTTCACATTATATAGCACAAATCAAAGCGGACAAAAAATTAAGATAATGGTTAGATACCAACAATACGAAGGTGCAAAACAAATAGTTAAAAGGGTTATTGATGGAAAAATAAAAAAGGGATTAATTTGGCACTTCCAGGGTTCTGGAAAATCTTTCTTAATGGTTTATGCAGCAATGCAATTAAGACAAGAAGAACAGCTCAAAAGTCCAAGCGTTATAGTTGTCGTTGATAGAGTTGATTTAAATTCCCAGATTAGTGCAACATTTAATGCCTCCAATGTACCTAATACAGTAATTGCTGATTCTAGAGAAGATTTGCAAAAATTCCTAAAACAAGATACTCGAAAAATAATAATTACAACAATTCATAAATTTGCAGAATCTGAAGGGGTCTTAAATGAAAGAAGCAACATCATTGTTTTAGTGGATGAAGCTCACAGAACACAAGAAGGAGATTTAGGTAAAAAGATGCGTGAAGCATTGCCCAATGCATTCTTATTTGGTTTAACAGGAACTCCAATAAATAAACGAGATAGAAATACCTTCTGGGCCTTTGGAGCAAATGAAGATAAAAACGGTTACATGAATCGTTATTCTTTTGAACAATCATTAAGAGATGGTGCGACACTACCCATTTATTTTGAACCAAGGTTAGTTGAATTAAGAATAAATAAAGAACAAATCGACAAAGAATTTGAATGGTTAGTAAAAGAAGAACAATTAGATTATGGAGAGAAAACCGAACTCTCAAAAGAAGCAGCTAAATTTGGAATTATAGTAAAGACTAAAGCCAGAATACAAAAAATTTGTGCTGACATTGCAAAACATTTTAAAGAAGATGTTGAACCAAATAATTTCAAAGGACAAGTAGTAGTATTTGATAGAGAATCATGTCATTTATATAAACAGGAGCTAGATAAACATCTACGACCTGAAGAAACAGCCGTTGTAATGACTGTTAAACAAAAAGGTGAAGAAGAGTGGAGAAAATTGTATGGATTATCAGATGATGACCAAGAAAAGTTACTCGATAGATTTAGAGATCCAAAAGACCCTCTTAAACTATTAATTGTAACCTCAAAACTTCTTACAGGGTTTGATGCCCCCATCAATCAAGTTATGTATTTAGATAAACCAATGAAAGACCATACCTTACTGCAAGCTATTTGCAGAGTAAATAGGCCTTATCCAAATAAAGATCATGGACTTATTGTAGATTATCTTGGTATTTTTGATAATGTTGGAAAAGCTCTAGACTTTGATCTGGCTGATATGGCTAATGTAATCTCAAATATAGCAAAGTTAAGAGATGAATTACCGCTAGCAATGGAAAAATGTTTAGTTCACTTTAAAAAGATTGATAGAGAGGTTGAAGGTTATGAGGGATTGCTTGCGGCCCAAGATTGTCTACCAACAAATGAAAAAAGAGACGAATTTGCAGCAGATTATTCGTATTTAACAAATCATTGGGAGGCTGTATCTCCAGATCCTATTCTAAAGAAATTTACAAAAGATTACAAATGGCTCACTCAAGTCTATCAATCTATTCAGCCTCCAAGCGGAAGCGGAAAATTAATCTGGCACGCATTGGGAGCAAAAACTCTAGAATTAATTCATAAAAACATTGAGGTCCAAACAATAAGAGATGATTTGGATGTATTAGTGATGGATGCCAACATACTTGAAAAGATTTCTGAAAAAGATGCTAAAGCAAAAGCCAAGGAATTAGAACTGAAAATTGTTTGGCGTTTGCATAAGCATGCAGATAGTCCAAAATTTAGAGAATTAGGACAAAGATTAGAAGAATTAAAAGAGAAGCATTATAGAAATGCAATTAGCAGTATTGAATTCCTTAAAGGCTTATTAGAAATTGCGAAAGCAACTGTAAAATTAGAAAGAGAAACAGAAGCAGAACCTATTAATGGAACAAAAGAAGCTTTAACGCAATTATTTATGGAATGTAAAGTTGACAAAACTCCCGTTATAGTTGAACAGATAGTAAAAGACATTGATCAAGTTGTAAAAGTGACCAGATTCGATGGTTGGCAATGGACTAAAACTGGAGAAAGGGACATACAACTTGTATTAAGAAGAACATTACTAAAATACAAATTACATAAAGAACAAGACTTATTTGACAAGGCCTTTGAATACATCCGAGAACATTATTAAAGGATAAATTCAGTATCAAATATCTTATATTCGGGGGGTATCAAAATGCGTCTTTAGACCATTTTTAGCGTCGACATAATCCAATTAACACTCCAAAAAGTCAGTATCAAAAATAGCTATTTTTTGAATAAATTAGAGATTTTCTTTTTTATTCCCCTATGGTCAACAGTACTTCCAAATTTATGATATTTTTTCTTTAGGTGCAAGTTAGTCACAAAGAAAAAATATCTTTTCCCGTGATACTGTTTTAGATATTCAACTTTCTTTTCAATTTTCGATTTATCTTTCTCAATTAGTTTCCCCGTCTCAACCTCAATCGCATATTTTTCTCCCTTCACCTCAAAAATTAAATCTGCTTTTGAAGTTCTTGGAGCTTCAATTTTATCAGTAAATTTATTTAGATATTTTTTAATTTCATAAATCCAAATCATGTGTTGAAAAGATTCATTTTTATAATACTTAACAAAATACTTCTGAAATTTTCCTTCAATTCCTTTATAATTAATTTCCTTAAACCCCTTCTTGACTAAATATTCTTTCTCACCCTTTGTCAAATTTTTAGACAAATGAACTCTAACATTTTCATCAACTTTCACGTTTATTTTTTCACCAGTAGATTCGTCTTCATCTTTCGCTTCAAGAATCTCATCTGCATTAGTTGTAATCTGCTTATGTTCTTCTCCTGAAGCTACAATCTTTAATTCAGAATGTTCATCTTCCATCAAAAGTATGCCTTCTCCAACTCCAGCAGTAAGCAGAGCTATTCTTTCAACATTGCTTAAGTGAAACACTTTTTGAATGCTTTCAATCACTGCTGGTTTTTGTCTAAGTAAAATTGTATAAGATGAATTAGCAAGAGCAGACCTTCCAGCTTGAGAACTAAGCATTTCTTCAACTTCCTGATTAATTAAAAACAATCCCATATTAAACTTACGACAAGTCTTAACAATTTCAAAAATGTAAGATGCTTCTTCTGCTCTTGAAAGTAAGGTCCAAGCCTCATCAATAACGAGCAATTTTCTCTCAATATCTTTTTTCATTTTCATATAAACATAATCAAGAACTAAAAACATAATTGTTGGCTTAACCTGCTTGGGCATATTCCCAATATCAAAACAAACAAAATTATTTTTGAAATCTATATCAGTATGTCTATTCAAAAACGAGAAGACTCCGTCAACATATAGCTTCATTCGGTTTATTAGGCTGCGTAAGGTGTTTTTCTCTAGAGAGATGGCCTTCTTCTCCATTTTCTCCAAACTACTTAACACGTCGCCCAAAATCGGAGGTTCGTTATTCCAGCTTTCTTTATCATTCATATAGATTCCTTTTCTTTCATAGCTTTCAGTTAACGCTTGATCAATAAATGATTTTTGAGGTTCACTTAAAACCCCAAGCATTACTGGCATTAAATCCATCAAGGAAAGTCTTTTTTCGGCATAATCGTGTCCCATTAAATCTAATGGATTAATAATTGTCTTGGATGTCCTAGACAAATCAATTCTTTGTCCCTTAAACTTCTCAACCAAAGACCTATATTCTCCTTGAGGATCAATTACTATAACTTTGGTTCCGTTAAGTAAGTGCCTAGTGATGAAAAGCTTAGTCATATAGCTCTTACCCGCCCCAGAACTAGCCAAGCACATACCATTTGAATTTGATAATCTGAATATATCTCTGATTATGGGTATGTTGTTTTTGTTCAATCCAAACCAAATTCCCGTATCATCAAACTTAAAGAATGATGAAGTGAACGGAAAGAATGCCGAAAGTGCCGAGGTTGTGATATTCCTAGTCATCCCTAAGTAATCTTTTGCCAAGGGTAAACAGGACTTAAATCCTTGAATCATCCTAAAATTAGGCTGTCTTGGAATTATCAATAAAGCATTAAGTTCCGACTCTACCTTTTTGGCAAGTAGTCTTAGTTCTTTTTTATTATCAGCTCGACAATTAATGTAAAGACTTATGTCAAACAATTTTTCATTTCCTTTTTGAAGATTGGCTAAAACTCCCTTGGTATCCTGATACTTTATTTCTAAACTAGGATTAAACTGATGTTTTAATTTTGTTGAATACAAATCAGCTCTTTGTTTTTGCAATTCTCTATTTAATAAAATCATAGTCTGCTCAATTGGTTGTGGCTTAATATGTAGTGAGAAGTCAAAATTTCCGGAGCAACTAATTAATCTATCAAGAAAACCTTTTTCTACGGACCGTGGATAACCGTGTGCGTAAATTATCCTGTGACACTTGCCATCAACTTCCAAATATTCTGGATAGTTCTTAACTAATTTTGGTAGAAGTTCTCCTGATTTGAAAATATTAGAAAATATCCCCACAATCTGCTTGTGATTAAGTCTGTATGTTTTAAGATTTAAACTATGAAGCCTTTCTTCGCAAAGTTTTATTTGAATCTCTATATTGAGCACCTCGGGAATCACAACATAAAAATTTCGATTCATAGCACTATTTTTTTCAACTAATTCTTTCATGTGATTTTTGTATGAATCAAAAATCTTTTGATTTCTCTCATCGGTAATTCTGCCTTCTAATTTGTCCAGGTATTCGGTTAGTTCTAACATTTCCGTCGTCATTAAAATTTGTATGGGAAAATCAATTGAATTAAGAAACTTTTGAAACGTCAGCATAATAGTCTCTTGTTCATTTTGATGTTTTATTCCAAAATTAAGGGAATCAACCTTTAGTACTGCTATCTTATTTTTTCTTATCATCTTCAAAAAATACCTCCTTTATATTCCCAATTCCAAATGCTTGCTTAATTTTCTCAGGATCTTTTAATTCTCTTAATTTAAACCAAGTATACCAATTTTTCAAGTGAATTGATAAATCAAAAAACATAAATCCCGTAGCAAGAATGATTGGAAACATTGTTAAAAATATTCTAATCTCAAGAGGAGCTTTTAATTTGAATAATAGCGAAAAAACTATTGGAAAGAACACTAACGCATAGAACAATTGCCCGAATGTCAATCCGAATACTATCTTTTCTTTATATTCTAATTGTTGAGGTATCTCATACATTCTACAAAGCTCCTGCAACTTTTACCACAGTTCCAACTGGGCCAGAAAATGTACTTGCCGCTTTAAAAATTACAAATAACGCTAAAAAAATTGTTGCTATATCTACTAGGGCAAAAGCTCCAATCATAACTACAATTTTCATATTAGCAAAAATTGGAAGCTCTAAGAATTTTGAAGACGCTAGAAAAATTATCGAATAAAAAAAAGGCAGTGTTATTAAAATAAATAAATAGTTTAAAATTAGTTTCCCGTATTGATTTAAGGGATTTATAAAATAAAAGAAAATTCCTATCGAGAAGAACACTACTCCAATTCCTACACAAATATATCTAAGAGTTAATAAAATCAAAGTCGTAACTAACACCGCGATATAAGGAATAATTAATACCAGCTCTAATCCTATGTTACCTAAGCTATCTACAGTTATCAAGAAAAAATCTTCTTGAATCAAACTGAAAACTACTGTGGACATTGCAGAAATTGTTTCTAGTATAAGACGGTATACGAAAAAACTTGTCTGCACAAGAATTATCATTATAATGGTATTCATTAGTTCTCGTTTCGCTTTTTCTCGCTGTTCTGGAGAATGCCCAGATAGCATAAACCTAAATCCAGTTATCAAAATAAGTATACCATAGAAAAGTGAAAGGATATAAATTATTATTGACCATGTCCCAACAAAAAGTTCTATATTAACAGGCTCAATCATTAGATTATTTACCAAAATTAAGAGAGTTTTAATTGGAAGATTTAAAATATAAAGAAGAAATTCAAAGAGGTTTTCTACAAGGCAAGATCCTAAATTAGTAATTCCGCAAGTGCTCATAGCAAATTAAGCAGAAGATAGTATTTTTTTAGGAATGAATACAATATATATACGAATAGTGATATCGAGGAAAAATCAATTAGGAATTTTTTGTTGTCCTCACTTATTACTGCCCTTTCTTCTGGTTTATTTAATTGAAGTATACATGGGACTTCTTTTCCCAGTGTTGATTCAAAATTTCCATTAAGTGAAGCTTCATTGGAATCTATTGCATCTTGAATTAAGATATCTTTTTCTTTTTGAGGCCAGTCTTGGTCTTCTATATATTCGCAAAATTTATACTCTTCTCCATTTAATTTTGTACAATTAAAGGCAGTTGCTAAAGGTAAGACTAAAGCAACTGCTAATAAAAAAACAAAGGTTTTTTTCATCACTATCCTAAGATTAGGTTTACGACAAAAGGTGCTGCCCATATTACCATGAGCCCCACGATGACATACATCACCATGTTCTTAGCCTTTTCTCGTTTGCCTGGGTCAGATCCGCTTGCGATATATGTTATCCCTGCAAATAACATTACTAGTCCAGAAACTATTGTAGCTGCATACTTGATTAAGTCATATATTACCGTTAGTGGTGCTAAGATTTCTTCAAAATCTGCGTCAGTTGCGGCTATGGTTAATCCTACTTGGGCTATTGTTAAAAGCAAGAAAATTGCAATCAACAGGATTCTTAGGGTTTTTCGTTTAGTTGGGTATGGTTTTTGTGCCATTGTAAAATTTGCTTCAACTCTTTTTTGTTTGGATATTTTTGTTTTAAAAATCCTAGACAAGTTTTACAAATTTCTTCTTCTATAAAATCCCCGCAGAGGATACATTTTGTTTTCATGATTGTGCTTGATAGACTTATTATAAAGGAACTCGGAGAAATTTTTTGGGCAAAAAATAGGGCAAAATTTTTCTCCGATTTATTTTAAGGATTAATTTCTTGAGTTGATTATGGAAGAAATATCAGAAGACATTGGAGAACAAGTTATTTCTCAACTTAAAGAATTGATAAGACTTATCGAAGAGAAATTCAAACAAAATGGAAACAAACAAAATAATTCATGCCGACTGTATCGAATACATGAAGACATTGCCCAATAATTGTATAGATCTAATAATCACAGATCCTCCATATGGAGACAATGTTGCTTATGGATTTAATAATAAAACCATAAAAAATAATGAGAATCCCCTGATTAATTGTTCGGCTCTCGTTGAAATGTATCGAGTTTTGAGAAGAAATAGATCACTTTATCTTTTCACAAACTGGAAACACTATCCATTTCTAACCGAATTTGTTATGAGGTATACCGAATTTAAAATAAGACATCTAGTAGTTTGGAAGAAACATAATTTCGGGCTAGGCTGGGCATTTAGACATCAATATGAATTTATTTTGGTTCTTGAGAAAGGAAAGCCAAGGTATAATTTGAAGAATTTTTCCGATATTCAGACTTGTAGTCATATTAATCATAATAAATTAAATCATCCCCACGAAAAACCTATTGATTTACTAATGAAAATGGTTGAACATAGTTCTGAAGAAGGAGACTTAGTTTTAGATCCATTTGCTGGTTCCGGTTCTACTTGTAAAGCCTGTGAGAAGCTTGGCCGGAAGTGGATTGGGATTGAGTTGGATGAGAAGTGGGTTAATCCAGAACTAAATTTTACAGGAGGTGAAAACTATGAATAAATATATAGAAAAGCGAAGAGATGCAATCAGAAACTCTAAGACTGACGAGGAAATTGATACAGTTTTGAATCGGACTTACGAAGATGGCTTTGAAGACGGAAGCGATGAAGGGAGGATTTAAATTTCCTAAGACCTCAATATTTACAAAAAAATTAGGGAACTAATTAAATTCTATTTTTCCTGGACGAGAAATATGATTTGCAAATATATGTTGAATCTGTGAGAAGAAAGGTTTTCTTAATGAGAAGAGGCTATTTAGGCCGGAGATGCTCTCATTTTTTATGGTTTTAAAAAATAGACAGTCAAAAGAAATAAGGAAATTCTTAGAGCTTCTTGATTTTCTTACTAACAATGGTTTTGTTATGGAATCCGAAACCCCGCTCATGGATATTTGTTTGTCCTTTTTGTAAAACTTGGTTTTATTGTAAATTTCATCAGGTATTAAAATACCGAAGATCAGTTTATGTGTCTTCCAATTTTTCTGTGAAAAATCACATTCTGGGGTGATCTCTAAAGCGATAATATCTACATCTTTTTCTTCATCAGTAGTAAGCGTTTTTTGAAAATATCTCTCCATAATCTCTTTTTTTAAATTGTCCTTATCAAAAGCAAATTGAAAATCAATTTTATCAAGAAATTCCTTATTTACTAGATATACCTTACCCGGTCTAACTTCCTCACAAGATTCATTAAAGTTTAGATTAAAGAGGCTATTAATTTTAGCCCTATCTGACTTTTCATATTCCCTGTCTTCTATATTCCTTATCTCTAAGGCAATATTGGGCCCATAATCTTGTTTCATAATAAATGAGTCGCTTTTCTCTTTAAAAAAATCGTTAAGAAGCATTTGTGGAACCCTTAATAAATTTTTATCATCATTATCCTTGGATCCAAGCTCCAATTCAGTATATTTTTTAAAATCTCTCTTAATCTTCCCGTCTATAACATTTAAAAAAGAATCTAGAGACACTTTCTTTTCATTTTCTCCTATAAATTCTCTCAATGTTTCACTAAGTGAACTATGTCCAAAACGTTCCCACTGGAATAAGACATTTACTAGTTTATCTAGAATTAATTTCTCCTCAATTCTTGTGATTATCCTACCTGAATCATCTTTGATCTCGTCTTTATTGAAGTCATCTATAATTAAAACAGGTAAAGAATTGTGAGATTTGGGCAATCTCTCTTTTAACAGCTTAAGCACTTCATTATTTTCTATACTTGCGGCCCAAATTACTAAGATATAAGGTCCGTTTTTTTGGGAGATTATTTTATGGAGGAAGTTTTCTATTACACTTTCCTTAGTTTTTACATCTACATCACTACTTACTCCAAGATTAAAGTCAAGAAAGACAAGCCTTATTCCTTCTTTTGGCTCATCGGGGAGATCCTCGAGTTTTGAGTAATAATTATAGGGGATACCTTTCTTATTTAGAGCTAATAGCAATTCATTGACCTCTTCTAATTTATCATCAATAACTACTGTTCGAATACCTTCTAGCTTCATTTTTCATCAAAAATCATTGCGATAATTGCTCCGTTTATTTCCTCGCCAACACCGCCCTCTTCTTTAGATAGAATCTTCAATTTGCCACCATGCTCCTTCATAATTTCATTAACTATATGCAATCCCAATCCCATACCATATTTTTTTCTAGAAATAAAAGGTTTGATCAAATACTCCAAATTGTCCTGAAAACCAGAGCCATTATCTCCAATTATAATTACAGGTTTATTATTCAACTCTCTTATGCCAACATAAATCTTCTTATTGGCAGGATTCTTATTCTCTATCCACCAAATAGAATTATCTATTAAATTCATTATTGAGCTAACTACCATCCGAGGAATAGTCCTACATTCAAAATCCTTCTTAAAATCTTTTCCTAATTCTATGTTGTGTAGCTTCAACCTAAATTCAACTCCGAAAAGCGCTTCTTCTGCGAGAGATTTTAAACTGTTCTGAGAAAATCCTTTCCTACTTATTAGTCGAGTATAATTTTTCAAGAGAGAATGCAGATGCTTTACTAATACAAGTATTCTTTCATTCTGAGTAGCTGTACCAATCTTCTTATTTAGCTCTTGAGTAATCTTTTCCATTTCATGAATTGCTATTGAGAAGTTCATCCCTGCACTAGATGTAATCAATAGTCTTTCACGTACTTCTTTAAAATCCTTCTCGATATTGTCAACATATTTCAATAATTCAGTTTTAAGTTCTTTTTGAGAAATTTTTCTTTCTATATTCTCTCTTAAATCATCAATGTCATCTAGGACTGGTTCTTTAAGACGAGTTTTTTCATTACTATAATGTTCTTTTAAAAGGATTTTATCGTTTAATCTATCCGCATTTATTTGTACAATAGTCTCTATAACAATCTGTTTAAATAACTCAAATTGTTCATCTTCGATAAGCCCCTCCCTATTAGTTTTTTCTTGGAGCGTGGAAGAATTATTAGTATTCAAATAAACACTTCCCAAAACCAGATTCCGACTGATACTCTTGTCTACTCTTTGAACTCTCATAAGATCTAGTTCTAACCAATCATTGTTTGGCTCACCATAATCATAAATCCTTACTCCGTCTCGATAAACTTTAACCCCTCCATTATTTCTCATAAAATCCTTTAGTCCCTTCTTGTCTTGAACATACTCACTGAGGATCATAGGAGTAAAATCGTACATAAAAAACTCCATTTCCAAAGAGTCTGTTTTAAACTTGTCGATATCTAATTTATTACCATTCTTGTCAGTTAAATTTTCTAAGAGAATTTCTGATTTCTTCTCCCGGTTCTCTAATCCTTCAATTTTCCCCTCAGGAACAAAGTCGTATCTATAAGTTACTTTTCTATTTTGGAATTTGGCATTTGCTTTGAACAATGAAAAATCTAAAACGTCTTTGTAGTTTATCATTCCATCAAGCCACTCTTGCTTATCTTCATCTTTTAGAATTAAATCTATTTCAAAAGAACTTGGTGATTTAATTGGAGAACATATGGAATTTATTGAACGATGGATTTCCTTAACAAGTGCTCTTTCCCATTTTTTCCAAAGCTCATTAATAACTATCCTCGTTCCGGTCTTATTACCAGTAAAATATTCGGGAGCTCTTTCAAAAACATCTATGTTGACTTCTTCAAGATACTTTTGTTCTTCAAAATCTTTCCAATCTATTTTAATAACACACTCCTTGAATCCGTCTTTTTTTGTAATAATTTCTATACGCTTTCCTAATTTGTGTACCGCAAATCTACCTATTCCTTTTTGCCCCAGAGGTAGTCTTCCAAACCGAGGAGATCTCCAGCCATCTTTTATCTGCTTCTCCCGATAATCGGTTCCAGGCTCAAGCCAAACATTTTTTATAATATCTAGATCCATCCCAGAACCGTTATCCTCCATGACTATCCTTCCTGTTTTCTCAGAGTCGATATTCTCAAGCTCAATTCTAACGCTTGTTGCATCTGCGTCATAAGAATTTTTTGAAAGTTCAAATATGGCAATATTCTCATTTCTAATTAGCTGATTACCAAGTTCTAATAAGAGCCTTGCTCTTGGTTTAAAATTAGCCATATTTCTAGGAGTTTAGAATCCTTTTTATTGATTTCGCTACTGCCTTAGCCATATTTGGGGGTACGGCATTTCCTATTTGTTTATAGGTCTTAATTTTCCCCCCAGCAAACTTATAATTATCTGGGAAGGATTGTATTCTCGCACATTCTCTTTCTGTCAATTTTCTTATAGATCCTGCCTTAAATTCATCATCATATTTTACCAAAGCCTCGCAGCCATCCTTATAATACCTAGCCGAAATAGTATAAGATTGGTCATTCATTTTTAGAAACTGCCAGCCGAATCCTCTTTTTAATTTCTTATTTCTTTTAGCTCTTCTAAGAAATCCGTCTATTAGTCTTTGAGAATAAAAATATTTTTCAGCTATAGTCTCTTGAGGGAATAATAAATCTCCAACTACAACTTCTTTTGTTTTTTTAATATCGAATTCGACATTTTTCTTTTTCGATCCTATTAAGAACATTCTTCTTCTTTTTTGAGCGACACTATAATCTTTCGAGTTGAGCAAATATGGCTTAACAGAATATCCACTTTCTTTTGCTAACTCCTTAACTATTTCAATAACAAGTTTTCCAGATTTATCTCTCATACTCTTAAAGCCTTGAACATTTTCTATTACAAAAAATTTAGGCTTAAATTCTCTAACAATTCTCAAAAATTCTTGTACTAATTTATTACGTGGATCATTAGGATTTCTTCTCCCAGCTAAAGAAAAACCTTGACAAGGAGGCCCTCCAATTATTAAGTCTACTGTATCCCTATTAATTTTCTTGGCTATTTGTTCTCGCGTTATTTGAGATATGTCCCCACAAATAGTCTCTGCGCCAGCGTGATTTAATGCAAAGGTTTCCAATGCGGATTTATCTACATCAATCCCTAAAATACTCTTAAATCCCGCTTGTTTAAACCCTTCACTTAAACCACCAGCCCCACAAAATAAGTCTATTACTACAGGCAACTCTTTTTTCATAGAAGTATTAATCCTATATAGTTTATAAATTCCAGGGTCTCCTAACTCTCCCCGACAACCACAATCTCCCTCCGAATCATCTCCGCCACAACCTTCATCTGCCTCTCGAGTATCTCAACCCTCTCCTTCAAAATACTCTTATCATTCTCTGACCTCGTCAACTGCTTCTCTAACTCCGTCTTCCCAATATCCATCAACATATCCTCTTCAGTAATAGTATCCCTCATCCCTAAAAGCTCCGAATAATAATGAATCTTATCCGACTTCTTCCACCCAAACCGATACTTCAAAGCCGACTCCGATTTATACCGTGGCAACCAATAACAGCAAGCACAATGTCTAAAATCATACATCGTAAGCTCAGAATACTTTTGCCCAGCTGGAGTTTTCTCTTCCCCCAGCACCCTCTTAGAAAGTTTTTGTAAATACTGATTCATAGTCTGAGCTTTTCGACTAAACAGATAATCATCTCCACTCAAACCCTCATTCTCGACATAATTCTTAATAATATCCGAAGAAATCATCAACTTTATTCTCCTGCCAAAAGTCTTACTTATCTCATCCCTTATCATTAACTCCTTATAATTATTTTGCAAATCCGAAACCTTAATATTTCTAAGTTCACTAGGAGCTCTAACCCCCGTATCAAATAAAAACATAATCAAAGCCTTGTAATAATAAATCGCCTTATCGTGCAGTTTCTTTATTTCATCCTCGGTTAAGTAGACCCATTTAGGTTTGTTAACACTAGTATCCAAGTCTTGAGTTATATCATAAATCTCGATTCCTCTCTTCCGATTAACCTTCTGATGCCAATGCCAGAATGTCTTAAATATTTTAACAAAGTTTGCAGGATCTTGATAAACTCCACCGTCGACCCTTTTTATTTCCCCATTTTTCATCCCAGTAAAAAACTCATGAAGATGTCTTTCTTCAATTTTTGTTAAGTCTCTTATCCCATAAATCTTCTCCAATAATTTAGTAACAAAAATCATTCTTTGCTGAAGGTTGTAAAGTCTGTTATAACTTCTTCCACCCTTCTTACTACTCTTCCCGACATTAAGTCCATATTCCATGTCGTTAATATAATTTAATATAACTCTTGAATTTTCTTCGCTTATGTCAGGGATTTTTTTGGGACACTTCTCTTTCCATAATAAAAATAATCTTTTGTGCTTATCGTCATCCCGTCTCATCGGTCTTGTGTGCGATGGGCACTATTTATATAACTTGTCGGTCCACTTACTTGTGACACAACGCTGGGACAAATTAAATAAAGTTAGAATTTCTTATTTACACATGTCAGACAAAAACTTAGAATACTATAAGAAGATAAATGAGACCCTAATGAAAAAGATGGGGCTAGCAAAAAAACATCTGAGAGATATCGAAACTGAGTTGGATGAATTAAAAAATAAAAGAACCACCATAACCCATGACAAAGACTTGGAAGATAAAGATAAAAAATCTAAACTAAGCGAATTAATAACTTACTCTAGCAGTCAAATTCAATATCACATAAATGCACTTGAATCTCATATATTTAATGACGAACATTCTATAAAAAAATATATTATTAGCAACACTAAAGAACTAAGGGACGAAAAGGAGTCTCAGTTAGACGATGCTCTTGAAATGGATTTTATAACCGCAGACAAGGCAGAAGAAAAAAGAAAAAAGTGGAAAGAAGCTGAAGAAAAAACATTAGAAATTATGGGATCCGTAGATCCTACGGATGGATAATTCTTCACTCATTAAAGACACACAAGTCAAACCGAGACGGTTAGAACATCTACCCTTTACATTTTAGATAAACCCATTGTAAAGGGTAGATTTATATATTCCTTCCTCAATAAGAATACATGGTATATATCTATAAGAAGAAAGTAGACAAAAAAGATTATTATTACTTAAGAGCCTCAAAAAGATTAAAAGGAAAACAGGTGACTAAAGATATCGCTTATCTAGGCCCTAACATCGAAGAAGCAAGAAAGAACTTTATAAGATTAGCAAAGGACAAACAAGAAATAAAAAAAAGCTATAGGGCAATCAATCTTTTCTTAGAAACGGAATATTATCTAAATAAGGCAAAATCTTCAAAATTGAAAAAAGATGAGTTTCTAGAAGGCAACTTAGAAGAAATCGAAGCATGCAAACTACATTACAATAAAGTATTCAATAAACTAGACGAACTTTCAAAAAAAGAAATTCTTGAAAATTTCGCAATAGAGTTTTCTTATAATACAACCTCTATAGAAGGCAACACAATTACATTAGACGAAGCAAAAAAGTTCTTCGAAACAGGAAAAACCCCCACAAACAGAACATTAAGAGAGATATACGATATACAGAATACCAAAGAAGTAATATTATGGCTGCTCACAGCAAAGAAAAAAATAAATGATGAATTAATCATAGAGCTCCATAAAAAACTTCTAAAAAACATTGATAAAAGAACAGGCTACAGGACTGCAGATGTTAGAGTATTCAAATCGCATTTTGACGCCAGCCCAGGGATATATGTAAAATCTGATATGAAACTTTTACTTGATTGGTATAATAAAAACAAAGAGATACTTCATCCATTTGTACTAGCAACAATATTCCATCATAAATTTGAAAAAATACATCCATTTTTCGACGGGAATGGGAGAGCTGGGAGAATGCTAATGAATTATATCCTAATAAAAGAAAAATATCCACCTGTCGTTATCTATAAGAGAAATAGGAATAATTATTTAGATGCCTTGGGCAGTGCAGATAATATCAATTTAATAGAAATAAACAAGCGATATAAAAACTTAGTAGATTATATTAGCCAAGAAGCAACTAACTCTTATTGGAATTTGTTTTTGTAGCTGTCCACCCATAAATGTTACTCCTCTCGAGTCACGGCGGTTGGGGCGTCCAACTTTATCAACTAATCACCAAATTGTAATTTCCCATAAAAACATTTCACAGTTTCACAACTATAAAGTTTATTAATCCAAAATATACTCATTCCCCCATGAAAACTCTAGATGCCTTAAAAGTCTGTGGAGATTGCGGTGCAATGTGTTGCAAACTTGGCGGAACCGACTTCACCGAAACAGAAATGCAAAAAGTACTTGACGCAAAGCATCAAAATTATTTCAATAAAATTGCCGAAGACCATTATGAAGTTAAATGTGAGGACGGCGTTTGCGCATATTTAGCCAGTGATAATTCTTGTTCTATTCACGATTTAAGACCTCTATTATGTAGAAGATGGCCCGTTTATACTGAAATTAAAAATGGAAAACGAGTAAATGAACTTATTGATTGCCCGCTAACAAATCTTCTAAATGAAACAGAAATTCATGAATCTCGAAAAATTGCTGAATTGTTATCTAATAAATTCATTATAGACTCAATTAATTTGGCAACCGCTGATCTAAAAACTATAGAACCAAGGTTTAATTCTTTTGGAAAAAGAAATTTAGAAAAAACAAACTATTAACCAACAAACAAAAATAAGACAAATAAACTTTTCTCCCAAACTACAAAAATTGTAACACGCCCGAAACCCCAGAATAAATATATAAACCCTCATTTCCTAATCAAGTTATGGCATCAACAGCTCCAGGCCCGCAAAAAAGAAGAATAGATTATAATATCGACGGCAAAATTTATGATGAGTTTATGAGAGCTTGTAGCAAAAAAGGATTTGCCCCACAAGTTTTAATTGAAAAATTTATGGACAAGTACAATAAAACTGGTCAAATATAAAAAGATCCACTCCAAACATATAAAAATTTATCTTCAATTCTCTCCCATAACAATCCAAATCCCAGGCAAAGGATTCGCGCAGGCCCTAATCCTCACAGCCCTAACCGCTATCTCCCTATACCAAGGGCTAACAAAACAAAGCACAATCTTCTTAGTCCTCTCATTAATTTCAGGAATTATCGGTCTATACTTCACCAAAAAAAGTTGGGTATCATATGAACCCACAAAGAAAAAACAAACCAATAAAAAAATAAAAAAGGCCTAATCGACCTAATAAAAATTATTCTTCAGATTCACTTGCCAAGAACGCCCACCAAGGTTTATTCGATTGAATCACTTCGCCACTCTCAGCATCAACTTGTGCCTCAACCTGCATGTCCTTCTTGAATAATCCAAAAACTCTCGATGTCTTTTGAGCCTTAACCTCATAAGCAAGCCTAGCCTCATTCCCCTCGCCGACTTCTTTCAACTCAATCTGACAACCAGCCTCTTCGCTACAAACTTTCAACTGAAGCCTTTCAATCGCCCTCTCACTAGCAGTGTCAGGCATAATCTTTATCTCAGAATTTTTCCCATTAGAAAGTTTAGCACTCAAAACAGCCTTCCCGTCAACATCCTTAGAATCCAACTGCAAACCAGTTCCAGCCTTAGCGCCCCCAACGTTTAGCTCAATCCGATTATTAGCACTTTCCTTAATCTGTATTTGCTTTCCGTCAGAACTTTCAAAATTACCAGACCGCACATTGTCCTGCGTCTGAACTCGATTCTGCAATTCACTATCCTCGCCCTTATTATTAGTCTCAGTACCAACAGGCATTGGTTGACTGTCGCCATCTTGACCACCCATCTCAACAACACCGTAGTTAAGACCTCCAGCTCCAGCGCTAGCAGATTCAGCCAAAGCAAAACCAGCCAACCCCAAAACCAAGACACCCATTAATAAATTAAATATATTTTTCATCTATACCTCCTTTCAAAATTTCTTTAATGCAATCAAGCATCTCAAAATCCAAAATAACCATCCTTTTCACACACATTAACAATCATTAATACTTAAAAACTTATCCAATCCCAAAATAAATTTTCTTCATCAAAATATACAAAATATAAAACTGTTTCCTCTTTTCTATCAACTTATCAAAGCAACCCAAATCTTCCAACATAGCAAAACCTTAAAAACCCATCATCAATCCAATAAAAATAAATAAATATAATGGAAAAATCATTAAACATTATTAAATCTGGAAATATAAATTTCCCGCTAGAAGATTACATATCTGCCGAAAAATTCAAAAAAATAAAAGAATTTTCTAAAACCCATGAAACACCTTTTCTAATAATAGACCTAGAAAGAATCAACGAAAATTACGAAGAGCTATCCACGAATCTTCCTTTCGCCAAAATATACTATGCCGTTAAATCCAATTCGTCCATCGAGGTTTTAAGTCTCTTAAGAAACTTAGGCTCCAGTTTCGATGTCGCCTCAATTTATGAACTAGACTTAGTCTTAAGCCTAGGAGTCTCCCCTTCCAAAATCAGCTACGGAAACACAATAAAAAAAGCTACCCACGTCAAACATGCATACGAAAAAGGAATTAATCTTTTCGCAACAGACTCCATAGAAGATTTAATAAACATATCAAAAAATGCCCCCGGAGCAAAAGTCTTCTTCAGAATTTTAACCGACAACTCAAGTGCCGATTGGCCATTATCAAAAAAATTCGGAACCCACCTAGACCTAGCATATGACCTTGCAGTTAAAGCCAAAGAATTAGGATTAATTCCCTACGGAATGTCTTTCCACGTAGGCTCACAACAAAAAGACGTAGGTCAATGGGAAGACGCCATAGCAAAATGCAGTTCTATTTTCAAATTACTAAAAGAAAATGGAATCGAACTTAAAATGATAAATCTAGGCGGAGGATTCCCCTCTAGATATAATTACGTCATCAATAAATCCTCAGAATACTGTACCGAAATAGCCAAATATTTACACGATTATTTCGGGAAAGACCTCCCAGAAGTTATCATAGAACCAGGAAGGTCAATGGTAGGAAATTCCGGAGTCATAGTTTCAGAAATCGTTTTAATTTCTAAAAAAAATAAAATCGATAAATTAAATTGGGTATACCTAGACATCGGAAAATTTGGTGGGCTAATAGAAACTCTTGATGAATCAATAAAATATCCTATTTTCATAGAAAAAAAAGGGACACCAAGAGAAGTTATCCTTGCAGGACCCACCTGTGACAGCATGGATATTCTATATGAAAATTACAAGTACAAATTGCCATCAACCATAAAAATCAAAGACAAAGTTTATATTTTTACAACCGGAGCCTATACCCAAAGTTATTCTTCAATATGCTTTAACGGATTCCCTCCACTAAAATCTTATATTTTGTAGACCTACAAAACTTAAATTACCAAAAATTCGCAAACCTATTCCAACTCTTTCCGAATCAACTTATGAGCAGCATTAATCTTCTGAAACATCTCATGGTCCCCGCCTTCCATATCAGGATGAAACTTTTTCGCCAAAACCTTATAGTGCCGACTAATCTCTTCAAAATCTTCACAATCCTCCGCAACGCCCAATGTCCGCCGCGCCTCAATCAACTTTTCATCACCCTTATCATCGCTAACAAACTCTCTATGAAACTCATCAAGGGTAATCTCTTCATCTAATAACCGGTCAACCTCTGTCTCTAAAACCTTATCAACAACATACAAATTCTCAATAAACTTAGAACAAAGTCCATAACTATAACTCAAATTCCGTCCCTCAAAATACCAAGAAACCTTGGCTTTAACCTTCAACCGTGCATTCCGCTCCATCTTCAAATGCACATTGTCCCTATCAATATTAAGCATCTTCAATGTCGCCATAATCCTATTCTCAATTTGTACAGCTCGCCTATCAAACGAATCTCTAAATACAGGAACTTCAATCTCATTGCCCTTAACCTTTACCATCCAATTAATCCAAAAAAAGCATTTATAAGTTTAAGCAATGCCCAAAATTTCCAACATCAATCAAACACCACAAAAATCCCAACAATCAACACGAGTATCCCAATCAACCCAATCAACCCAAATATAATCCAAGACATATTCCCCTTCCATCCACTAGCAGAATATTCCTTCAAATAAGCTCCCTGAATATCACTATAAGCACCGTAACCCTCGACAAAATCATCTTGATAAACAACTTCATCAATCCCCTTAGACCCTTGACGCCCCTTATCATGTTTCTTCAGCTCGCCCCAATAATCACAAGCTTCTTCTCCATATTCAAAATATGTTACATTCTCAAAATCACCACAAAAACCAGAATCATATTCAGTTAAAAACCTACTCTGCAAAACCGTCCCATTAACCAAACACTCTCCCCCTTTAGCCCAATCACTCCAACTAGAATTAACAACCTTTTCAACACAAGGCCGCCAAGTCACAAAATTATTACTCTCATTCTCCTCCTCAATAAAATTTTCCATATCAACAACCCCTATTAACAAATCAAAATTTCCATTATAAACAAAACTAGAAATATACTTCTCTCCAGCATTTAAAGAATAAATATAATCTCTCTTTAAAAAATCTCTATCATCAAATACCTCAACCCAAAATCCGAAGGCAATCTCTCTCCCGATATTTTCCACGCTCACATTAACAAAACCGTCTTTAACCTCCATCTCAACAATCAAATCAGAAAACATTCCACGCTCAAAATCATACACAGAAAAGTCATTACTAGTATACCCATCATAATCAACATCAACTTCAACATCATCCTTAATTAATCGAACAGCCCCAATAGTATACGGGCCATTCGCTCCCATAGAATAAACCAAGCTCCCATTAACCCTAATCAAAATTTCCCAATCTCCAGTCTGCAAAAAAACAACACTCTCACTCAAACTCCACAAATATCTCCCATCAGAATCATAAACATCAGCTTCAACTCTATAGTTTCCAGACGAAATAGCATAAACCTTAAACTCAAACTCCAAATAATCCACCAAATTATCGCTATCCAAATCAATAAACCTAAAATCATATCCACTCAAATAACTCCCTTTGGCATAATCCCGATAATCATAAATGCCCGTAGCATAATCAACCTCGACAAACCTCTCCCCAATTAAAATTCCAACAACATCAAATTCACCAACACACCTGCTCTCAACAATAAAATCCGAAATCTCAAATCTAACAACATTAACTCCCAACCCAAAATCCGATTCCGCCTCAACAAAACTCAATTCATCACTACATTCCAAATAAACAAAAACATCTTCCCTTCCCACCACCTTAGAATCAACCGAAACATTCAGCCAAACAGAATTCCCCAAAACATAATCTTCAAAACCCAAAACAGAATACCCAACATCATAAGAATAAACCCCCGTCACAAAATCATCCTTTCGATAAACCAAATCGCCCTTGTCATTCAAAACCCTCAAACTATAATTAAATTGACTTTTCCCCGACAAAGAAGAAACGGGAATATTAATTCGAACACTCCCGCCACCAGAACCAAGACTATCCACAGAACTGCCTGAAACAACCCCCCCAACGTCCTCGAGGTCAATATAAGAAGTATAACTACCACCACTCGCATTCGCCACACTGACACTAAAAGATAACGTGTTGGAGCTTAAGGAGTCTGAAATGCTTGTGATGTCGATCTGCTCTCCATAGTAGTCGAATGAGTAGGAGGAAATTAGTTCTTGGACGGTCATCGATGCTGATGTAAACGACATCATGCATAATAGAATGCTGAAAAAAAATGTTGCAAATTTCATTGCAAAAATCTTTTGTTCTTCTCTTTCAATTTGCTGAATTTGTTTTTGTTTCATTTTAATCACATACAACCTCGCCATTAGAAAATTTATCAATAGCCTCTTTGCATTCTTCCGAAGAAGCCATATCGCACAAAGAACAATCAAGCCATAAAATTCCCATGTCAGATAAACACGATTCGGGATAACGAGATTTCTCGCATATAGCCACCTCTCGATTAACCAGCATCCAACTGTGCATATATCTAGAGTCTTCAGAGGCAGGCGGAAGTCCAATATCATTCATACCCGTAGCAATATTACATACTATATCTCTAGAATTGGTGCACTCATGCACAGTGGAATTTTTTCCATACTCACAAATATCATTAGCCGAATAATTTAAAATTGAACAATCCTTTATTCTAGAAATACACAAACTAGTTAGCGTCATAGGATTATTAAAGGTTGTATCTTCTTGAAAAATATCGTTTAAGACATCTTGAACATAGTAACACTCCTCCAATAAAGTAGGTCCATAAATAAACCTCTCCATTAATGTATTTTTAATCTTATTTTCAACAAGACTTGTAAAATTTTTGTCAACAGATACCCTTTCTTCAATATACACTTTATCATAAATTCCAACAAAAGATTCATTTTCTATATCAATTTTTATAAACTTGATTCCGACTTCCAATCCTCTAATAAATTTATTATAAAAATTTCGGCCCAAATCATAATCATAAGTAATATTAATTTTATTTATTCCTTTTTTTAACAAAAAATTTCCCTCAGACTCCATTGCGCATCCATAACTATCTAAGGGGTCCGCGTCACTCTCACATAACATGGTCCTAATGTGCACCGATCTTTCCATATCAGATTCAATTACAATATGAAATAAAAAATTGTCATTTAAGTTAACCCCAAAATCTTCATCTATACAAACCGCAATAGTTTCATCTTCATTGCAATAATCATACTTATTTACCCTTTTCGACATAATTTCACCAACCCCATTCAAAACAGATTTTATACAGTCCCCCTTATTTGTTTTTATGTTCTCACAAGCATTAATATCCATAGTATAAATAGTAGAAATGGACACCAAGCATCTTGCCTCATCTTTAGTATTTACGCAAAATTCTTCATCGCCAGATTTTTTTGCTAAGTCATAATAACAATCACTTTTCAACTCAAAAGGAAGCATATATTCGCAAAAAATATCTTTATCTTTATCTTTATTTAAATCAAACAAAACAATATTATAGAAAAAAGAAAAAACAAGTAAAAGCACAACAATAGCTACTGTTATTAAAACTCGCTTTGACAAAAAAATATGCTTTATTTTTCTCACAAGATTTCTCGCATTTTCTGATTTTTTATAAATACTTTTCAATGTCAGAACAATAAAAAAAGATGGCAAAAGAGAATATGGAAACATAAAAAAGATTCCAAGCAGGCCCATACTAAAGATAATATTAAATGTGATATCAAAAATTATTGAAAACGGCCCAAATCCGAAACTCTCCCCGAGTGCTCCAATTTTCAAAAAAATGCTGGGCAAAATAGAGAGCATAGCCCATGTTATAAAAAAATATTTTGAAAATATTTTTGTTTTTTCTCTTTCAATTTTATTTATTTCAATTTCCATTTTAACTAAAGGTAAACGCCTGCATAATATTTAATATAAGAAAGAGTATGAAATTCAAAGCAAGATAAATACCATAAAACATAATAGAACCAATAAAAATTTTCCATCTTTCAACATCCTTTGTTTTTCTATTAAAAAAAGAATCTACTAAAAAACAAAAAGCAGCAGATAAAAAATATAATCCTGATATTAATTCAAAATCATAATTTTTATGATAAGTTGTATCCCCATCTACAATTTCATAACTTGTGTCTATCTGGAAAAATACGACCAAAAGAAAAATAGCAAAAATCAAAGAAAACAGTAGTCCTCTAGAAATTTTATCTTTAGAATTTACAAAGACTCCATAGACAATATAATATCTATAGTTAATAATTAATATACAAATCAATCCAAGAATAAAAAAACCTGTATCCTTAAAGCCCCTTAACCAAAAACCACCCAAAATTGTAATTAAAATAAAATAAAGAAAAAAATGAATCAATTTATTGTTTTTAATATTCATTTCAATTCCTCCAAAATAGCCCTTTTTACATCATCTCTACTTTTCATACTAACATGATTCGCAAATTCAGTGGCTTTAAGACTCGTTTCATATATGCTTCCACTCCAATCTTACCCATTCTTCTGATCTAACATGACACTCATATCCTCAAGAGGCACAACCCCATCATGCCCCAAAAACAACATATTCCCATAATACAAATGCAGCTCGTTCATCTCCAACCCACTCAAATCAAAATCACTATCCTCCTCAACGGCCAACCCATTATAATAACCCATCAAATTTCGGGATATCTTCTCATCCCCAGAAAACATCACAGCAAGACTAGCAAGCGACCCATAAAAACTCTTATCCAAAATACCCAACACAGCCAACCTCCCAGCATACCCACTCATCTTAATATGTCCATCCGTAATCAAAGCCATGGCAACATCCCCAGCATTTCCCCCATCGAATTCCTCCCGAGCAACTCCACTCAAAAAGGTCTCATCATTCAACTCAGCCGGACACCCAACCCCTACAAACCTCTCCACAACATCCCCACCCTCCAAATCAACCAAAACCCCATCCACACTCCCAACATCCTGCAACCCCGATTCCTGATACCTAGAAAGCGACGACAAAGCAACCCGACATCCATTCGAATGCCCAACATAATCAACCCCAACAACTCCACTAAAATATTGCACCCCACCAACCAAGGCCGGCCAATAAGAATCCACCAAATCCTCATAAGTATAATCAATACAATCCTCACACTCCGTCCCAGGACCACCCGTAATCTCAATCTCCCAAACATCCTTCCCACTTTCCGCCAAATCAACAGCCAACCCATCCCCGCCATCTTCCCACATCGTCAAATCACTAAAAAGCCCACCAGCCATAACAACCGGCCGCGTCCCAACAACACTTCGAAACCCACTACTATATTCCGAACCCAAATGCTTCATTCTCAAACTGACATTATCCTCAGAAGTCAAAACCCTCTTAATCTCCAAATTAAAAGTCCGCTCCCTCAAAACACTCTCAACGGCCTCGCCAAATCCCTCATTATCTTTTTTATAATTTTTTATATTCTCCTCCGTATGCAAATAATCAAAAACGCCAACGGCCATCATGTCACGACTTCCCAAATAAACCTCACCCATGTCCCTACCAAGCATCCTCCTATTTAAATAATTCTCCCTCTCCAAAACTAACCTCTTAACCGAAGCAACAGTTCCATCAATTTCATTTCCAAAAACATAAACCTTGTCCCCTAAACCGAAAACTCCTTGTTGAATCAAACCATTCCAAGGCAAACCTTCCTTCCTACCTTCAAACCTAATCATGTCATCATCCAAATAATCAACTCCAACACTCGCCTCACGATATAACTTCTTCCCAACATAAACTTCCAAATCAGCCTCGCCTTTAGAAGAAACAATCTCTACATACTCACCTAAAAATTCTTTTATAGCAAGATTAACATAAGTATACCCGCTATCGACTTCTAAATAGACTTTAACAGGTTCGATAATAAAAAAATCTCTAATCGCATTATTCTCAAAACTATCCTCCTCTTCAAAATTCTCAAGCAAAACATCGACTTTTTCACAACCCTCAAAATCTTCAACAAAAGAAACAACTTCAGTTTCCATCGAAGAAACAAAAACACTTTTATTTTCAACTAAACTTTTTATCCCGCGACAACTCTTAATTAAACTAACCTCAACATCCTCATTCATTCCAATGCTATGAACCAAAACATCAACACCCAAACCATTAAAATTAATCTCCTCTTCCAAAATAAAAACATCTTTATCTTTTCGACAAACATCACAAATAAAAGTCATCGAATCCGAATCTCTCTCTCCAACCACACTCCCCCCAACACCGCAACTAGTCACCTTATCGGAACAAAAGACCTCAACACTGCTAGAAGTATCACAATCACTCTCGACTCCAAATTCAGCAAACCCATCCGAAATCAAAATTTCCTTCTCATCAAAATAAGCATAAAGCCCACTCATTTCATTTCCAGAGGAATCCTCAACAAAAACATTAATCTTGCCAAAACAAGAAGAAGAAACCCCAGAAGAAAGATCAGATTCATACCAGTATACACTCGCACCCCCTGAACCAACAATATCTACATCTCCGTCGGAGTCTACATCTGCAGCAAAAACCGAAGATGCCATATCAGCAGAGGATATTAATTGAGACACAAACCCCTCCCATCCATCGTTTTCATACCAAAATATTTCACCATTCTCATGATTTGCAGAAAGTACATCCACGTCTCCGTCGGAGTCTACATCTATGGCGAAAACCGAAAAAGCCCCGCCTGCAGACACAGTTATAACATGAGTTGTAAAATTCTCATTCCCATCATTTTCATACCAAGCTATTTTATTATCAATACGACTTGCAGAAAGTACATCAACGTCTCCGTCGGAGTCTACATCTATGGCAAAAACAGACATAGCCCAAGTAGCAGATGTAGTTATAATATGAGTTGTAAAATTTTCGTTTCCATCATTTTCATACCAAGCTATTTTATTATCAGCACTACTTGCAGAAAGTATATCAACGTCTCCGTCGGAGTCTACATCTATGGCGAAAATAGATGCAATCTGATCTGCAGATGTAGTTATAACATAAGTTACAAAATTCTCATTCCCATCATTTTCATGCCAAGCCACTTTATCCCCATATAAATCATTAGAGATTAAATCAACGTCTCCGTCGGAGTCTACATCTATGGCGAAAATAGAATTGGAAAGTCCAGTAGAGGGAACAATAACATGAGCCGCAAAATTTTCACTTCCATCATTTTCATACCAAGCTATTTCACCTCTATTAAAACCAGAAGTAAAAAAATCCATATCTCCGTCGGAATCTACATCTGCAGCAGAAACATCATAAGTTCCATAATATTGGGAATCAATAATATGAGTCGCAAAACTCCTATTTCCATCATTTTCATACCAAACTATTTTATTATTAAATTGGCTAGAAGTTACTATATCTAAATCTCCGTCGGAGTCTACATCTATGGCGAAAGGAGTGGTTGAATAACCTGCCCCACCCATCACATGTGCAGTCCATCCTATAACAGGATCGACAACTAGCTCACTCAACCCATCAACATTTCCATGAATCTCCAATCCAATATAATTCCTTCCATCCAAAGCATAAACAAAAACAGAATAATCCATCCCAATCACGTCCCTAAAATCATAATAATTATTCCCGAAATATAAAGCATGCCCAGCCCAAGTAGTCTCGTTAAACCCAGGAAAAACCTCAATTTCAATTTCAAAAGCCTCAAAATAAACAGCCTCCTCATCAATACTATAATTCACTCCATTCCAAACAACAAAATTTGAATCAATCTCATATGCAACCTTCAAAGTCACATTTTTCACAACATCCTCTTCATTTCGAATAATATAAGTTTGCTTAACCGCTTTCTCATCCACATTAAAAAATCCACTATCAACCTCCTCGTGAACACTCTCAACACTAATCCCATCCGAAGAAAACCGATTCCTAAAATTATTCCTAGAAGAATTAATATTCTCTCTATCAAATTCCAAAGTCTCATCAGATAAAACAAAAAAACCAGCAAACCTATTAACACTAGCGTCCTTAGAATCCAAAGAAAATCCGACCTGGCCAAATCCCTTAAGCTGTTCAAATTCATCCTCAATAACAATATCCCTTACCTGCCCATCCTCCAAAGCAGAAACAAAAGTAAACCAAAACAAAAGTAAACCAAAACAAAATCTATCCACCACAAGCGGCCATAAAAAAACTTTCTTTAAGATTCTTATTCAAAAACGCGGATAAAACTCAAGCAGGTTTATCCCACCAAAAACCAGAAATCAAAAATAATCAAAAATTCGTTAAACCGAACATTTTATAAGGAGAAAATCTGACGATAAACTATAATGGCAAAAGAAACTCCGAAGGAAAACATAATCTTAGAAGAAGCAGAAGAAATCTTAGAAACAGAAGAAATTCCAGAAACAAAAACCAAAGAACAAATCCTAACAGAACAGCTTCAAAGACTCCAGGCAGAATTCGAAAATTTCCGAAAAAGAACCGAAAAAGAAAAGACACAAATAAAAATAAACGCAAACGAAAACCTAATCTCAGAACTCCTACCAATTCTAGACAATTTCGAACTCTCTCTAAAACATAACGAAGACAAAGGAATTGCACTAATCTACGACGAACTAAACAAAGTCTTAGAAAAACAGGGTCTAAAAAAAATAGACACAACCATAACTTTCGACCCAAAATTCCACGAAGCCTTAATTCAAGTAGAGGGAAAAGTCCAAGGAGCAATCCTCGAAGAACTCCAAAAAGGATACACCCTAAACGAAAGGCTTTTAAGGGCATCAAAAGTTAAAATTAGTACCGCAAAGGAATCAAAATAATATGAACAAAACAATAGGAATCGATCTTGGAACAACATTCTCAGCTGTAAGTGTAATGGAAGGCGGACGAGCAAAAATAATCCCAAACACCGAAGGCAACAACACAACGCCAAGTGTAGTCTCAATCAATGGAAACGAAGTATTAGTAGGCGAAATCGCAAGACGAGGGGCAATAGCAAACCCAAAAAATACAATTCGTAGCATCAAAAGATTAATGGGAACAAAAAAAATGACCCAAATCGGAGACAAAGAATATTCTCCAGAGCAAATCTCAGCGATGATTCTACAAAAATTAAAAAAAGATGCAGAAGAATATTTAGGACATGAAATAGTAGACGCTGTAATCACAGTACCAGCATACTTCGGAGACGCACAAAGAAACGCGACAAAAGACGCAGGGAAAATCGCAGGACTAAACGTTAAAAGAATAATCAACGAACCAACAGCAGCAGCTCTAGCTTACGGTTTAGAAAAAGAGCACGACCACACAATTCTAGTTTTCGATTTCGGAGGCGGAACTTTCGATGTATCAATCCTAGAACTTGGAGGCGGAATCTTCGAAGTTAAAGCAACTTCAGGCGACAATTTTTTAGGCGGAGACGACATCGACGAATTACTAATTAATTATCTAGCAGCAGAATTCAAAAGAGACAGCGGAATAGACCTAAAAAAAGACCTAGTCGCATTACAAAGATTAAAAGAAGCAGCAGAAAAAGCAAAAATCGAACTAAGTTCATCTCAACAAACAAAAGTAACAATTCCCTATATCTTTTCTAATGATTCAGGCCCAAAACATCTAGACGTAACAATAACAAGATCAAGCTTCGAAAAAATCTGCGAACCAATATTCGAGAGATTAAAAAAACCAACACACCAAGCAATCAAAGACGCAAAAATGCCAAAAATTGACAAAGTTATTTTAGTAGGAGGAAGTACAAGAATCCCAAAAGTAAGAGAAATAGTTAAAGAAATAACAGGAATGGAACCAGATAAATCCGTAAACCCAGACGAGGCAGTTTCTCTAGGGGCAGCAATTCAAGGAGCAATAATCAGCGGAGACGTAAAAGATGTTTTATTACTTGACGTTACTTCACTAACATTAGGAATCGAAGCACAAGGTGGAATCCGAGTTGCCTTAATCGACAGAAACACAACAATTCCAACAAAGAAAAGCGAAATCTTCACAACAGCTTCCGACGGACAAAACGCAGTAACAATAAACGTTTTACAAGGAGAACGAGAAATGGCAGAAGACAACATCTCTCTTGGAAAATTCGACCTAGTAGGAATCTTACCAGCTCCAAGAGGTATACCACAAATTGAAGTAACATTTGACATCGATACCAACGGAATTGTAAATGTCTCAGCAAAAGATTTAGGAACAGGAAAACAGCAAAAAATCACAGTAACAGGTGGCTCGCTTTCAGAAGAACAAATCAAAAATATGGTAAAAGATGCTGAAAAATTCAAAGAAGAAGATGCAAAAAAGAAAGATAAAATCCTAACAATGAACGAAGCCGAATCTTTAATTTATGCAACAGAAAAAATGCTAAAAGAATACAAAGATAAAGTAGACAAAGATACAATTGGAAAAATCCAAAAAGAAATCGACGAGCTAAAAGAAATCCTAAAGGGCGATAATATTGACGAAGTAAAAAACAAACTAGACAAAGTCAAACAAGTCTCACAAGAGCTTGGCGTAAAAATGTACGAACAAGCAGCAAAAGAAGCAACAGAAGCAAATTCTGGCTCCAAAGTTGTAGACGCAGAAGTAGTAGATGATTCCGACAAAAAATAATTCTCGTTACAACGAATTTAAAAAACCAAACATCCCATATCTACCATGGCAAAAAAAGATTATTACGAAATACTAGAGGTTAAGAAAACAGATTCTGAAGAAACCATTAAAAAAAATTATAAAAAATTAGCCCTAAAATATCACCCAGACAAAGCAAGCGAAGACAAGAAAAAAGAATACGAAGAAAAATTCAAAGAAATAAACGAAGCCTACACGACGCTAAGCGACAAAGAAAAAAAAAGAAAATATGATATGGGAGGTTCAGGAGGATTCACTCAAGACTCAAGCTCTAGAGGAAGACAGGGCGGTTTCTCAGATATATTCGAAGACCTACTAAGAGGCTCGGGATTCCACGGCGGATTCCAAGAAGAACAAGAAGATCTAGACTTACACTACCAAATCACAATAGAATTTACAGAAGCAGTTTTCGGATGCGAAAAAGAACTCTCAATCAAAAAAGACATCCCATGTAAAACCTGCAACGGGACAGGATCAAAAGACAACAAATTCGAAACATGCAAAACCTGCAACGGGCAAGGAAGAATAAACAAAACTCAAACAACCCCATGGGGAACAATGAGAAGAACTGTGACATGCAACGAATGCAATGGAGAAGGAAAAATAACAAAAGACAAATGTAAAAATTGCAACGGCTCTGGAACAGAAAACAGTAAAGAAAAAATAAAAATAAAAATACCAAAAGGAATCGACAATGGACAAACCATCAGAGTAAGAGGCGCAGGCAACGCATCAAAAAACAACCAAACAGGAGACCTCTTCCTTGAAATCCAAGTTAAACCTCACAAAATATTCAAGCGAGACGGCTTCGACATCTACATAAAATTCCCAGTCACCTTCGCAAGAGCAGCACTCGGAGGAGAAATTTCCATCCCAACACTAACAAAAGAAGTAAAAGTGAAATTAGCAAAGGGCACAGAGTCAGGCGCAATCCTAAGATTAAAAGAACACGGTATACCATTCATTAACAATCCATATCAAACAGGAGACCAATTCGTAGAAATCAAAGTAGAAACTCCAAAGAAACTAAGCAAGGCCCAAATCAAACTATTCAAAGAATTGGAAAAACTTGACGAAGAATCCTAAAAAACCTTCTCAGCATAATACATATCTTCCTGCTTAACAACAGAAAATCCCCTCTTCTCAAACATCTCTTTCATAACAAAATTATCTTCCAAAAAATATCCATAAACTTTTTTGACGTTTCTCCTCTTCGCTAACTCCAACATATAATCCATCATCTTATTCCCAAGTCCAAATCCCTGCCAAGGATCAGCCAAGACAATCGCAAACTCGGCGCTATCCTCATAAGGGTCCGATATCAACCTCACAACTCCGGCAAACTTCTTCTTACCATCCTCGACAATTTCCGCCGCAAGACCAATTTCCCGATCATAATCATTATGGGTATACTGCACGAGCATATCATGCGAAACTTCCTTAACATGCCTAAAAAACCGAAACCTCTGAGTCTGCTCGGAAAACTTCTCAATCATCTCCTTCTCAACCTCCTCATCTTCAGGACGAATAGGCCTCAAAACAACTTTCCCAATTTTATCAACCTTCAACTCCGTCACATATTCTTTCGGATAAGGACGAATAACCAAATGTGAATAAGGTTCATTGGATTTATTTTTCCGATTAATATACTTCTCATCCAAAACAATCTTCGCATCGAGTGCAATCCCACCTCGTTCATCAATACTAAACGGATTGATATCAATTTCCAAAATCTCAGGAAAATTCATAATAAGATACGAAAATTTGTAAAGCACAAACTTCAAAAAATCAATATCAACACCAGGCATATTCCTATAACCACGAAGCAACTTAGAAATTTTCGTCTCATCAATTAACGACTCGGCCAAATCCATATTCAAAGGAGGAAGCCCAATTTTAATATCCTTAAACACATTCACAGCAACACCGCCCATTCCAAAAACAATAACTGGCCCAAATATCGCATCCTTCTTACACCCAATCAAAAGCTCATACTTCCTCGACGACATCTTCTCAACAATGACCCCATTAATCTTAGCCTTAGGTTCTCTTTTCCTGACATTCTTCAAAATCTCAATATAAGCCTTCTCCGCATCTTCCTTATTCCAAATATCCAACTTAACCGCATTGAGCTCAGTCTTATGCAAAATATCAGGAGAAGCAATTTTCATCGCAACAGGATAACCAATCTTCTCCGAAAACCTCACCGCATCCTTAGGACTCTTCGCAATCTCTTGAGAAGAAACAGGAATATCATAACTTGCCAAAATCTTTTTAGAATCAACATCATCCAAGGTATACCGTTTTTTCCGAGCAGCCTTTTCGATAATAGCCCGAGCCTTAGTATTATCAGGCTCAAACGCATGCGGAACAGAACTAGGAATTTGATAAAGAGCTTTTATATTCTTAGAATAATCATGCAAATAAATAAACGCTTTAACTGCACGCTCAGGATAAGGAAAAGTTGGAATATTGCCAGCCTCAAGAATCCTCTTCCCCTCTTCGACATTTGGGCCGCCCATAAAAGAAACCAAAATCGGTTTCTCATGTTCGATAGCAACAATTGCCTTCGCAATCTTAACAGAATCAGTCATAGTCTGAGGTGTCAATAAAACAAGTATACCATCAACATTATCATCTTTCAAACAAATCTCAATAGCTTTCCTATAATCCTCATCATTCGCGTCTCCCAAAATATCGACAGGATTTCCATGACTCCAATTTTTCGGCAAAACCCTATCAAGCTCTTCCAAACTCTTCCGAGACAATCCAGCAATCTTCCCACCTCTCTCAATTAAAACATCCGTAGACAAAACACCTGGCCCTCCAGCATTCGTAACAATCGCCAAACTATTTCCCTTGGGCTTTTCTTGCTTCGACAAAACTTTGGCACAATCAAACAAATCATCCGTCTCATTCACCCTAACAATTCCAGCCCGAATAAACGCCGCATCAAAAACAGAATCATTTCCTGCTAAACTCCCAGTATGAGACTTAGCAGCTTTAGCCCCCTCCACACTTCGCCCAGCCTTCAAAACAATCAACGGCTTATTCTTAGAAAACGCCCGTGCCGCCGACATAAACTTTCGAGCATCACTAAGCGATTCCATATAAATAACAATACTCTCAGTCTCCGTATCACTTCCAAGATAATCAATTAAATCGTTAAAACTTATATCTATCATCGAACCAAGCGAAGCAAAAAAACTAAATCCAAGATCATGACTAAGCGCCCAATCCAATGCCGAGGAACCAAGCGCACCAGACTGAGAAATAAAAGCAATGTTTCCTTTCTTTAATTTATTATTAGCAAAACTCACATTAAGCCCCGAATGCGGATTTACAAAGCCCATACAATTCGGACCCATCACCCGAACACCATGCTTCCGCACCAACTTCAAAATATCATTACTCAATCTTTCACCCTTCTTCCCAGCCTCCTTAAAACCAGAACTCATTATCACAACACACTTAACCTTTTTCTTACAACAATCTCGAACAACGCCCAAAACACTAGAAGCAGGAGTCGCAATAACAACCAAGTCAACCTCTCCAGAAATATCAAGAACAGAACCATAAGACTTCCTCCCCAAAATAGTTTTATGTTTTATATTAACCGGATAAACCTTCTTCTTAGACTCAAGCAAATTCCGAAAAACACCATACCCGACTTTTTCTTTATCATTAGACGCTCCAACCACAGCAATAGAACTCGGGTTAAAAATCTCCTGCAATTTTTTTATTGTCATCTCATTTCCAATACTTATTTATATTTTTTTCAACTAACTTCATTCTTCTATCAAATTCCTTCTTAACACTAGACGAAGATTTCGTAGCCTCATCCTTCTTGTATATCTCCTCTCCATTCATCCCATTCAAAAAATTATTAACACAATCCTTAAGCACATCGACATTATACCCGCCCTCCAAAGTCGCATAAGAATTTTCAAAATTATTTCTTATTATTTTCCCAATCTCATAATAAATCCCAACACTCAAATTCAATTCCAAAAGCGAATCACTCTTATACCCATCAAACCCAGCAGAAATCGCAACAACATCAGGATTAAACTTTTTCAAAATCCACAAAAACTTATCAATGGCTTTCAAATACAAATCATCTCCAGTCCCTTCAGGGAGCGGAACATTCAAAGTATATCCTTCCCCTTTCCCTTCGCCAATTTCATCAACCCAGCCATGTCCAGGAAACGCAGGAAACTGATGAAGCGAAAAATAAAAAACCTTATCACTATCATAAAATATTTTCTCAGTCCCATCTCCCAAATGCCCATCGAAATCAAAAATCAAAACTCGCTTTTTCTTTCTAACAAGATTCTTAACACTTATCGCCAAACTATTAAAAATACAAAATCCACTGCTCCGACCAGGATGAGCATGATGTCCAGGAGGACGAACAAGCGCAAACCCACCCTCTTCCGAAGCCTGAACAGTCGCCCCAACAGCCATAACCGCAGCCTCATAACTCTTTTTAGAAATCGCAGTATCCGCATCCAAAAAATCAGAAACCTTACACGCCTCCTTGACCTGCTTAATATAATATTTATCATGAACCAAAGAAAGATACTTCTCCCCACTTTCCACCTTAGAACTCTTCAACCCCAAAACTTCCAACCGCTTCTTGCTCTCCGGATGCATACCAGTATCATGCTCCAAAAATATTTTATTATAAATAATCTTCATCTCATCACCTCATCCTAAACAAACAAGCCAAGTTTAAAAAGATAGTGACCTACTCGAACACAACAAGCCCAAAATCCGTGAAATCCGTGTAATCCGTAGCTAAATAATTAACAATCATCCCAACATCTAATCTCTAATATCTAATCTCTATCCACTCTCACTTAATCTGTGGATACTCATGCAAATTCCCCTCAAAATTCCTCATCACAACCTTCTCGTAGGTAATCTCCTGAATATAACTCGGAATCGCCGGAACCTTCCCCCCTCCATCAGGAGCATCAATCACATAAGTTGGAACACAAAGCCCCGAAGTATGCCCCCTTATCGCCCTATAAATTTCCTGCCCCTTCTCAACCCTAGTCCTAAAATGATTAGTCCCTTTAACCGGGTCCGCCTGATAAATATAATACGGCCTAACCCTCATACTGACCAATCCCTGCATAAGCTCCTTCATAACCTCAGGGTCATCATTAACTCCCTTTAACAAAACACTCTGAGAACCAACAGGAATCCCATGATCAGCAAGCATCTCACATGCCCGACGGCTTTCAGGAGTAATCTCATTCGGATGATTAAAATGCGTATTAATATACAAAGGATGATACCTCTTAAACATCGCACAAAGTTCCGGAGTTATCCTTTGCGGAAGAACGCACGGCATCCGCGTCCCAATCCTAATAATCGAATTTTTCCTATTCCTCAAAATAAAATGAACCTCCTTAATTATCTTCTCAAGCAAAACGTCATTCAGCATCAACGGATCCCCACCCGACAATAAAACATCCCTAATCTCCTCATGCGCCCTAATATAATCCAAAGCCTGCAAAATCTCTTTCCAAGTCGGCTGCTTATTTACATCCCCAACCTTCCTCTTCCTAGTACAAAATCTACAATACATCGCACACTGATTCGAAACCCTAAACAAAATTCTATCAGGATACCGATGAGTAACTAACGACGGAACCCCTAATCGCTTCTGATGCTCTGGGTCCTCATGCAAAGGATCCTCCTGTCCAAAATCATCCGAAAGCTCTTCCTTTGAAGGAATACACTGCTTGTAAATCGGATCATTCTTCTCCTTAACAAGCGACAAATAATAGGGATTTATTAAAGCCGGATACCTCTTGCAAACTTCCGTTATCTCTCGCTCTTTCAAACCAGTAAAATCGGATATAGCACGAGGACCAGACAAGCTCCTTCCAAGAATGCCTTTCCATTCAGGCAAAAGAATCATAACACTTTTATCACAATAAACCTTAGCTTCTTGTGTTTCAGAAATTTCGTCAGAGTTCCCCATTAAGTTAATAATAGATGTTCCTAAATCACTCAAGCTTATAAGCATTTCTATTCTCCACCAATTATCTCAAAAAGATTATCTAAGAAAACCAACTCGAGTCCTACCTTCTACTTCTCACTCGCCCCATCGCAACTCGCCGTGACCCAGATGTCCTATCACCTACTGGCTTACTCCTACCGCCTTGTCGCCCCCGCCCAAGACCAGGCTTCCTCTTGTCCCTCCCATGCCCTCGACCAACACCCTGCTTTCCTTGTTTAGCCTTAACCTCAAGAATAGAAGCATTCTTCGCCGCAATCGAATGCCACTTATGCGAAGCACATTCAACCCGTCTCTTAATCACCCGCTCAATCTGATTCAAAAAATTCCTTTCCTCAGCGCAACAAAAAGAATAAGCAATACCTTCAGCCCCAGCCCGTGCAGTTCGACCAATCCGATGAACATAATTTTCAGGCTCATTTGGCAAATCATAATTAATAACATGGCTAATCCCATCTACATCAATCCCACGCGCCGCAATATCAGTCGCAACCAAAACCCTTACCGCCCCAGACTTAAAATCATTCAAAGCCTTCGTCCTATGAAACTGAGATTTATTCCCATGAATCGCAACCGCCGGTATACCAGCCCTACCCAAAACCATCGCAACCTTATTCGCCTTGTGTTTCATTGAAGCAAAAACCAAAACACGTTTCATTTGCTGCTGCCCAACCAAATCCAATAATAACTCTTCCTTATTTCCCTTATCCACAAAAAAAACACATTGCTCAATCTTATCAACTGGAGTGCATTCTGGCGTAATCTCAATCTTAACCGGATTCTTCAAAAACTTATCACTCAATTCCAAAACCTCCCTAGACATCGTCGCCGAAAAAAACAAAGTCTGCTTCTTCTCAGGAAGAGGCCTAACAATCTTACCAACATCTCGAGCAAACCCCATATCAAGCATCCTATCAGCCTCGTCCAAAACTAAAAACTCAACACTCCTCAAATCAACCTTTCCCTGTTCCATCAAATCAACCAGCCTCCCAGGTGTAGCAATCAAAACATCAACCCCTCTCTCAAGCGCCTTAATCTGAGGAACAATTCCCACTCCACCAAAAACTGCAAAATAATTAAAATTCAAAAATTTCCCATAAACCTTAAACTCTTCAGCAATCTGCGCAGCAAGCTCTCGCGTCGGAGCCAAAACCAAAGCCCGAGGACCTCGAACCTTGAAACTATTTCCACAAAGCCTCTGCAAAATAGGTATACCAAACGCCGCAGTCTTTCCAGTTCCAGTCTGAGCAATCCCTATAACATCTCTTCCCTCAAGCAAAAACGGAATGGCCTTCCTCTGTATCGGAGTAGCCTCGCTATAACCCGCCACATTCAAAGCCCGTAATATCGGCTCAACAATTCCAAGTGATTCAAATTCCATAACACAAAATCAAAAACTAGCTATATAAGGCTTTGCTATGGTTGTCACCTATAAGTAACAAAGAAATACGCTTTCAAACAATCCTTATCTCCCACCGCCACCGCCACCACCAACTCCACCGCCGCCAACTCCGCCACCACCAACTCCACCAGAACCACTCACGCCACTACTTCCAGCAACGCTAGACCCAACATTATTCATAGAGGCAAAAATAACATAATCCTTCTTGCTAATCATTCCATGACTCTCCATCTCCTTCAACGCCTTCTTCGCAACCCCAAGCGCAGCAGCATAAACCATATGCGGACCCCAAAGAATAGTCCCCTTATGCCCCATAGTCTTCAAAGTAGAATACTTAGGAAAATGTCCCTTGAAACCTTGCCACTGCAAATACTCCTCATAGTATTCTCCTTTGAATCTCATAAGTATACTAGTATTATAATTAACAACTTGCAATATAACAGAAGAAAAGAAATACAACAAAGTCAAAAAAAGGATATCAATTCCAACCTCAATAGAAGCAATAAAAACCATATAAGCAAGAAAAGCAAATATGGAAATAGAATAAACTGCCGTATTTGACAAATATTTCTTACCTTCTTTCTTAATTTTCTTTTGAACAGCTTGCGCTTGAGATTTTAAATCTGAATAAAACATAACCTTGACACTACCAGATGCTTTCTTAAGATTAAAATATTCCCCATCTCTATAGTCATCCGAACAATTATCTTCAATAGACTTAAGCATCTTGTAAAACATTTTCTCAACCGAGTCCAAGCCATCAGCCTTGTTCAACCGAATAAAAACATCCTTCCCAACAACCTTAGTAGAAATAATATTCCTCCTATGAAAATCAATCATCATAGCAGAAAACAAATCAGGATTAACCCGAGCAAAAGGCGGATTAAAAAAAGCCGCAACCTCCCAAGCCTTTCTCTCTTTCGGATAATTGCTAACATATTCAGGCACAAGCGGATTAATCAACTCTCTACCAAAAATAAAATACAATCCAAGAAAAAACAACAAAGGGAATAAGTGCAAAATCACCATAAAAAACAAACTACCATCATATTCAAATTCACTAAGCTCAATCACCTCTCTTCCACCAACCTCTCCATCAAACGGAACATAAACAAATACATCATCCCCAGGCAAATAATAACTTCTTAATTCAACTCCATCTCCCCTAACAAAAAAATTATCCCGAGTCAACAACTTGTGTCTTTCACCACTATAAGCAACAAACTTAGTATAATATTTCCCATCAACAAAAAAAACACTAGAACCAGATATTTCATAATCACTCCCAATAACATATTCAACTCCCTTTTCAAATCCATAAACATCTCCAAAAGTACATCCATATTCATTCGGCTCAGTATATGGACAACCATTCCGAATACTTCTGTCAGGATAAATATAGCAATCAGAATTCCGAACATAAGGCTCCCCATCACTACACCGGACATCATCAATAACAATATTTTCTAAACCTAAAACACCAGACCTCTCAATCTCAACAGGACTTTCAAAATTCCTATACAGCGTATGATATTCACTATCCGTATTATAAAACAATTTCTCAGAAACATTATTCCCGTCTATATTCAATTCAGCTCTATAAAAATTAAAACCAGTCAAAACCAATCCTAAATAAAAAGCAACTCCAGCAAGAACAAACAAAATCACCGACACAATAATTACTCCCTTAGTCTCGCTCATACAAATAAATAACTTTAAGTTATATAAAACTATTTCTCATCCGAGATATCACAAACTTCTTCTCAGAATTCCCTAATTCCCCTAACCCCAATTTGCCTCGACCTCTTCACATCCAAACTATTAGAAACAAATATCTTCTTAATTCCAGACTTCAATAATCATACACGAGCATCGCCAACAATAATAATAAAACCAAAATTTTCCTCACTTCCGTCTAGCCGCTTGCGCCTTCTTGATATTCTTCGTCCGCGCCTTCTTTATCGCAGGAGTCGGCTTCAATCTCTCAGGAACATTCACACCAGGTCCAGCCTCAAAAATATCACCTTTCAAATGTCGTGGCTTCCTTCGAAGTTTCGCAAAAACACTTCTAACATCTTCACTATCCCCAACAAGATATCCATTAGTTGCCATATGCGCCTCTTTCTTATCAACTAACCAAGCCTGAGTAGCCCACGAACCACTCGACCTCTTTCCCGCAATTCTCTCAACGTGACCTTTGTCCCCAATATCATGTGTCTTAAAAGAAACAAACTCCGACTTCGGCCGAACAACAACCCTATAAAATTTTCCCTTACCACCCATGCCAGGTTTTTTCCTAGCCCGACCTTCCGGTTGCGCCAAAGCATGCTGGCGATGCGTCATACTTTTCCATTTTGCCTGAGCTTTCTTAATATTTTTTTTCGCCGCAGCTCTTTGTTTAAGGCTCGCCTTAATCTTCTCAACTTTTCTCGTCTTATCTTTCTTCATAATATAAACAGAGATAACTGGGACGCGGTGAAAAAATCCGCAAGAGCTACCATTTTACAGACAGTTCTCTTGTCTTTTTACAAGGCAACACAACCCCCCCAGATTGCGAGTTCCGCACAGCGAGTTATAGTCCCATCGCCGGCTTAATAGTCACAACTATTAACGAAAGTTGCTTGTGAGTATCCTTTCCAAGGACAACCGATGTTATCTCCAGCAATAACTAAACCCATAAAAATATATATATTCCTAATACAAAAATATTGTCAGAATAAGAAATACAAAAGCTATAAATTAATTTTTGATAAAAACCTAATCAACAATATTCAATCAACAATCAAAAAATCCATTCACTCCCAAAAACATTCAAGCAACCAATACTCGCCCTCTACAACCCACCACCTTCCAACAACATTCAACCAAACATTATCATCCATCACAACTTCTCCTTCGCCTCATCATAAGCCGCTTTAGAAATATACCCATATCGATATTGCTCTTCCAAAGTCTTCAAGTAATCACGCCTATGACTTCCAATCTCCGATTTCTGATTTCTAATTTCTGGCTTTTGATTTTTAATTTCTGGCTTTTGATCTCTAACATATTTCCTTCTCAACTTCTCAAACTTCATCTGTCCCAAAACCTTCTTAGTCCTAATCCACAAAACCCAAATAATCAAAATCAACAAAATCAAAATTCCAGCAATCAAAACCCAAACCAACCAAGGCATTTTCTCGACGCTAACAATCCCATCCAATTCATATTCAACCGTCTCAATATCATTTTCAATTCTCCCCAAATATTCCAAACTCTCCAAATACTTTCTGGCCTTCAGCCTCTCATCAAATAAATCGAAATCCAAATTAATCCTCTGAATAGAATCAAAAATCACACCAACATCAAAATCATCATTATCAGCAATAACGGCCCGAGTCCTCAAATTCTCCAACCTATCCTCAAGCCTACTCTTTCGATGTGCAAGCAACTCATCCTTAGAATCAAAAACAGCAACCTCATAATCCATACTGCTCTCTATACTTCCAGACCAAACACGAACAACACCAGAATAAAATCCACTATCAAAATCATCTGGTATACTAATCTTAATAGGCAACACAACCTTCTCTCCCATGGGAAGCAAATCCAAAACTCCACTCACACCAATCTCAACACCATCGACAACCAAAGACCCAGAAACCTTCGCCAAATCCCAATCCAAATTATTCTTCATCTCAACCATCAAATAAGCAACTCCACCTCTCTCAATTTCCAACTCATTCGGATCAATATCCAAAATAATCAAATTCTCTTCTTCGATAACAACAACTTCTCCAGCAATCGAAGCGCCACCTCCACCTCCGCCAGCACTAGGACCAGGCTCAGGCAGAACAGTACCATTCCCATCAATAACAAAAAAATTCTTAGACGTAGTAATAGGTCCAATCACCGTAGAATAATCCATAGTTACATACAAAAAATGCTCACCCAAAGACTGCCAATTAAAAATCGGCAAAGTCCGACTAATCGTAGTATTACCCATCGCATCAACAAAAATAGCCTCGCCTGTAACTCGACTATAATTATTCCCACTAGCGTCCATTACCCAATAATCCAAATAAACATCTTGCGGAACTTCACCCATATTCTTCATAATAATCTCAAATGGAACAACACCACCTCGAACAGCATCCACTACACTCAAATTTAAAATCAAATCAAACGGACCCCCACTAGAAACTCGAAACGCCTGCACATCCTGAAAACTTCGCGTCCCTTGCGAAACATCTACCAATGCCAAAAAATCCCCCGTAGGAGAATTCGCAGGCATAGCATATTTATACAAATACAAAAACGAGCTACTAGTATTACTCACCAAATCAAAATCTCCTAAATCAGCAATAGTATACTCATTTTGCGCCGGATCATAAACAATTAAATCAACATCCGTAGGTGGCGCATTTAATTCTCCAGTCGAGTATACCAATAAATAAAACGCCATCACACTATTAGGATACCAAGTCACCGACGTATCAAGCGAAATAAAAAGATGATCATATACACTAAACGAATCATTGTCAAAACCACTAATCCTTTTCCCAGAAATAACGTCATCATAACCAGTCTGTGAACTCAAGCTATAATTGCCAACAACAGCGTCGCTAGGAATATTAAAACTGGGCAAAACACTAAGATGCCCTAAATCATTAGTTCGCAACATCTCCATATAACGAACAAGCCCGTCGCTGTCCTTAACTGAAATATTAACATCCGAAGCAAGCCCAGTTCCACTATAATCTCTAACATTATAATAAATAGTCCCGCTCTCCCCCAGTAAATAATCCTCCCAACCAGTCCGCAAACTAACATTCAACCGTGCAAAACTAACTAAACTATCATTATCAAAACCCATTCCTCCACTATAATCCCTTGCAAAAACATTCAAATAATAATTCCCCCTATCCATCGTATTAGAATAATTAACCTCCCAGCTACTATAACCTCCAACTCCCAAAACAGAAACATTAGACAAATTAACTTTCTCGACCACCCCATTAGGACGCGTCACATTAGCCCAAACTTGTTCAATACCAGAAAACGACCTATCACTAATATTCGCCCTAATCAAAAAGCTCCCTCCCTGTTCAACTTCATCGTCCATCGTCATCCAAACCTCAGGACCAAAAACAACCAACAAAGAAACATTCAGCATCCTACTCAAAGGCTCGCCATTCAAAACACCAATAATATAATTCAAAACAAAAGCCTCATTAGGGGGAGCACCAGTTGTATTATATCGAACATAAAAACTCTCATTGGTTTGTTTGGCAACACTAAAATTCTGCGGAGAAACATAAGTATAATTACCACCCAAAGGCATTACAGAAAAATTCAATTCAACATTCCCACTATTATTCACAACAACTTCACAAATATCCCCGCCCTGCTCAACCAAAACAACCCCATCACAACCAACCCTAGAAACATCCCAAGTCCCACGCTCACCAACGCTAACATTAATACCAAAACTTCTAACTCCCGCGTTCAAACTTCCAACACCGACTACACCAGAATAATTTCCAGGAGAATAACCTTCAGGCACACCAACAAAAATTTCAACATCTCCGCTAGCCCCCAAAACAAGTCCAGAAAAATTCGTCGGCACAAAATCAACAAAAAAATCCGAACAAACAACACCAGAAGCACAAGAAAACAAAATATCTAAAACCTCGTCGTTCCCAATAGAGTCCACACTAAAATTACCATAACTTCTATTTTCACCCTCGCCTACATCCTCATCAAAAACAAATCCGCTCAAACTAAAGATAGGGTTAGCCTCAACAACAACCCCCAAATACTGAACAGAATAATTCAAACTCAAATCTGGATTAATCCAAGAAACATTAATTGTAATATTATAATCTCCAGGTATACCCCCACTCAAAACATCAACTAAAAAAGATTTCGAACAATTCTCCCCAGAAGACAAACTCCCACATTCCTCAAAAGAAATATTAGAAACAAAATCCCCACTAGGCATAATCAAAGAAACATTAACACCAGGCGCAAAACCTCCACCAATATTCTCCACAAAAACCTCCACACTAAAATTCGCGCCATCACTTTGCGTCACGTCAGAAACAATCTTCGTCAACGGGGAAAACCCAAAATCAACAACAGTCTTATCAGGCTCAACATAAAACCAATCCGAACCAGAACCCAAATTACCAGACACGCTACCCAAACAATTCAACTCATAACCACCAAGAATCCCAGGCGCACTAAAATTAATAGAATAATTCCCTAATGAAACCTCCAAAACATCGAAGACAAAAGTCCCATTATAATCACAGCTAACAACTCCACTAACCCCCGAATCATTACGAACATTTTCCAAAATAAAACTAGCAAAAACATTCCTTCCAACAAGACCAGTCGGATTCAAAATATTCAAAGCCCCATTCAACCTATCGCTAACCTCAAACCCAAAAGAATCCATCCCAATTTCTTGAAAATACTTATCATAAATTTTAGCCGAAACATTCCAATTCCCAACATCAGCCAAAACACTCAAAGTATACCTTCCTCCATAAACTTTGTCCCCAGCCAAGCCATCATCATGCAACCCATCGTCAAATAATTTCAAAACAACATCGTCAACAACAGAGCCAGTTCCCATATCAAAAGTCACATTAACTCCCCTAACCAAATCATGCGAATCCGTCAAAACATTAAGCAAAACCAAAACACTTTCATTCAAATTATACACATCAAACTCCGTCGACAAATTAGAAATCACAACATATTCTTCGCCACTCCCCAAATCCAAAACAACCGGCGTCACAAGTCTATCTTTCAAATCACTAACTCCCGTATGAGTGCTATCTGCATTAAAATAAACCGCAACCTTATTAGAAATACTCTCTCCGGAATTAATAGTAGTCGCCCCAAGCTGAATTCCAATCACCCCACTAAAAACACTGCCCTGCGCATAATAATTCGTAGTCCCAACTTCAAGAACATTAATAACCCCAACACCAAACGCCCCAACTGTCTTCGTCGCCGACTTCCAACTCCAAGGATCACTTCCCGCCCCACCAGGACCAATCAAATTATCAAGCCCAAAAACTCTGTCAACATCATACGACGGAACACCAACCCCATCACTAGAACGACTAACCGCAACCCCACCTAAATTCCTAAACCCATGCTCCATAAAAATCCAAGGACTCCCGTCATAAATAACATACCTTCGCCAAATCTCATTCCCAGTCGGGCTCACAGTCCCCCAATTAACCTCATTTCCTTCCTGATAAACAACCTTCTTCACACTCCCATCAAACTCAAGCGTCGCGTCCCCATCCAAATCAGCACCAAAATAATTAGTCCCATTATAATATCTCAAATACTCAGCAGTCCGTTCACCTGCAACGACATTAAAAATAACCTTAGAAAAATCCACCCTTTCCGCATAATAAATCCCGCTAGTCCCTTCTCCTCTCGATGTGTCAACCCTAATATCAATCAGCCCATTATCAACAGAAAACTCGCTCCCATCAAAATTGTAACTAACCAAACTTGAATATCCTGGGATCGCCTTCCCATTGTCTACCGAATCAAAATAAATCAAAAAATCCCGAGCATCAGAACCAGCCGTCGTCCCATTCAAAATAAATACAACATAGCCCTCTTCCCCGCTAACAACCTCAAAATCACTTTTTAATTCCGAAACAACATAACCCGAAGAATTATATTCAATCACCCGAACCGAATCCAAATCAAGTGCAGAAGAATCCCCCAAAGAATCAAGCTCACTTCTAAAATCAACCAAAACCTCAACCGGCCAATTCACTCTAGACAACCCACCCATATCTACCTCAACGCCAACTCGATACCTCCAAGAACTATTCCACCATTCTCCAGTCGCAGGAATCGGAGTCACACCAACAATCGCTTGTCCAGTAAAAGTAGAAAAAATATTACGAAAAAATTCCACAATTATATCAATCAAATTTTGACCCTTTTCTACTTCCCCACCCAACGCGACAACATTCCCAAAACAAAATAACAGCAGCAGACAAACCCCCACTCGAAGAGTGAGCCATCCACTCGAAGAGTGAGCCATCCACTCGAAGAGTGAGCCATTCCAATGGAAATTTTTAATTTTCATTGAGCCCCCCGAAATAAAAATTTTTAATTTTTATTTCATGCCATTCTCCAGTCGCAGGAATCGGAGTCACACCAACAATCGCTTGTCCAGTAAAAGTAGAAAAAATACTCCTAAAAAAATCAACAACAACATCCCAAAAACTGCCCCCCTCATTCACAATATCCTCAGCCAAAACCCCACTAAAACAAAACATAACAACAAACAAAGCTACCCAAATTCTATCCTTCAACATACACAAAAACAACAAACAAAATTCAAATAACCCTATACGAACATATTCCAAAAAAAACCCACCCACAAACCTTAAAAAACATGTTACCACTAAGAAATGTCAATATACACAAAAATCCACATACAAACAGAAATCCAATCAATTACAATTAAGTAATTCTCCAGAAATACGTGGATAAGAAAAAGAAATACCAAGTCAAAGATATTTCAAAAGAGTTTTATCTTAGACTTGTCTATATATAAAATATTATTTTTACAACGAAATACCAAACAAAAGGAGAAAATCATGGAATCCATCGTCGCAGTAATCGTATTCATAGGAGTAATCTTCTTAACGATAAGCATATGTACAAAACACATGGAAGAAGAAATAAAAAAAGCCCTAGGAAAACAAAAGGAAGAATTTGAAGCAGAAAAAAAACTATGGCAGAAGCAAAATCCAGATCAAGCATACCTGCATACATTAGAAACTATCATGGATTAACCGCCTATTAACAAAAAATTAACAAGGCCGCCATCCAAGGTAGCACTGTTAATTTTTTCCCAAAACCTATATACTCTAACATATATATTACAATATATATTTCACATCACCCAACCCAAAACCCAATCCGTGAGAATCCGTGTGCCAATATTAACAACCACACCTCAAAACAAAAATCTGTGCAAATCTGTGCAAATCTGTGGCTAAATTTTTCCTCACCCAAAATCATCCTCTTAATCTATAATTACTTCAATCCAATCCAATCCGTGAGAATCCGTGGAGAATTATTCTCTTACCCCCCTATTACCTATTGCCTATCCTCATCCCGCGAAATCCCGCGGCCAATTTTTCCTCACCCAAACAAATCATTCAACATCCCAGCATAAGCCCAATAAACCCCATTCCATTTTGACTCCAAACAAAGCGGAGAAAAATTCGCAACCGCCTTCTGCACCCGAACATTATAAGGCACCGATCCCAAAACACTTAATCTTCCAACATCCGCAATTTCTCGAGCACTAAGCTCAAAATTCTTTCCCTTAACCATATTCAAAATAATCCCTTTAATCACAATCTTCCCACGAACCTTCTCAATCAACTGCAAAGTCGAACTTATCGTAGGATAATCAGGCGTCGCAACAAAAACAATCGCATCACTAACCTCAATTGCCTTAGACAGCTCCGCAAAAGAAGGCGAAGTATCAATCAAAATATAATCATAGTCATCCCTAAGCTCTTCAATAATCCGAACAAAACTCCACCTAGAAACAAAGCCTCCACTAACAAGACCAGGCATAACATGCAATCTCTCACTATGCTCATAAACAGCTTCACCAACTTCACTCTTCCGCGCCAAAACATCATGCACAGTCTTTCCAACATCAATATATCCAAAATGAATCCCAAGATTCGGCACCGACAAATTCCCGTCAATCACCAAAACCCGTTTCCCCCGTCGAGCAAGAACACTTCCCAAATTCGCAACAGTCGTAGTCTTCCCTACTCCCCCCTTTATAGAAGAAACCGCCAAAACTTCACAATTCATTTCTTCTTCACCCCTTTTATCTTATTCCCAAAAGAAACCACATGACTTCTCCGCAATCTCTCAAGCACACTCTTCCTCTCCCTAATATCCCTAATCTGATTCTCCCTTTTTTTAATCAAAACCTTGTCCCCCTCCCGCTCGTCATTATTCCTTATCCCTTCCCCTTTGTTCCTCATCCCTCCGTCCTTATTTCTCGTCGGCTCATCCGACAACCGAGCGAGCTTCTTCTCCCAAAACATCATCAAATCAAGCGACTCCGCAAGCCTATCATAAATCTTCTCGTTCTCCAAATCAACACGTCCCTCAAAATTCCCAAGCTTCACCTCTAGCTCCCGAATCTTATCCTTCATCTCTTTACCTTCCTTATCACTTACCCCCTGCTCCTTCCCTTCAGCCGCAATCCCATCCAACCTAGAATTCAACTTCTCAATTTCACGCTCCAACATAAAAATCTTATCATCAACATTCTTCTTCAAAACCTCAACCGTGCTATCCTCTTCATTTAAAGAAACAGAAACCGAATCCAACTCCTTCTCCAAAATATTCACTCTCCGAACAAGCTCAAGCAAAGAATTCGCCTCCACTCTTTTTTCAAGCCCCCTAATCTCGTGAGCAATCTTCCCCGAAACATCCTTCAAGCTTTCCTCAATTCGCTTAACCGAAAACTTCGCCTCTTCCCTTGTCTTCAAACTCAAATCTTCCAAGTCACTCTTCATCTTCAAAAAATCATTCTCAAGTTTCATCTTATCTCCAATCCGAACAAAACCATCCATCCCCTTCTCTAAATCCCGAACTCGGCTACCAACCTCAAGCAAAGAATTCCGACTAACCTCCTTACTTAAAACCGCAATCTCATTATCAATCTTACGAACAAAATCCCGAAGCTCCAATCCAGCCTTTTTACCAACATCCTTCAATTCCAAAGCAACCCCATCAAAAGACTTTTTAGCCTCACTTTTCAAAACCATAATTTCTTTACCGACATCAACAACAACCGCCTTAACTCTCTCATCCAAAATCTTCTTCATGTCACTAATCCCAGCCTCCTGGTTTCTAGCCCCAGTCGCAACTTCATTCTTCAACCCAACAATCTCACTTTCCAATCCCAAAACCCCATCCATCTTAACGACCAATTTCTCTAAGTCCGCATTAACCTTATCGGCCCCTTCTTTATTTTCCCTATCAATCCGCCTAGACAATCCCAATATCTCAGAATCAAATTTCCCCACAAAATTCCTCAACCCCTCATCAAACTTTTTCAAACTCTCACTAACTTCATTTCTATTCCCAACAAAAACCTTACCCATATCACCACTAAATCTCTCAAAATCCTCCTTCGCCCTCTTCTTAAAATCCTCAATCTCAAACCCAAGCTTTCTAGAAACCCCACTAACCTCGTCGGACAACTTAATGGAAAGCACATTCAAATTATCCTTAACCCTTCCAAGCTCTCTCTCCAATTTAACCTTCTCCTCCAACCGAACCGAATCATCTGCCAACTTTTCCAAAACCAAAACTTTCTTCTCTAACTCAGCCGTAGAATTCTTCAAAATCTTTTTATCAAGCTCATTAAACTCACTTCCCATCAATCTAGAAATTCCCTCAACTTCACTCTTGAGCCTGGCCAAAGAATCTTCAACACTAATAAACCGACTATTCGTATTCGCCTCAACCCCTTTCCCCAAATCCTTAATCTCCCTAGCAATACTAGAAGAAACACTTTTCACCTCAAAATTCAACTTCTTAATACTCTCCTCAATCTCATCTCTTCTCAAATTCAAATCTTCCCGCGCACCCTTAGACAACTCCCTAATCTCCATCTCCAAATTCTTAGTCACAGCCTCAATCTCTCTCTTTAGTCTACTAGAACTCCCTTCCATTTCCCCAGCAAACCGAGCCGAAAAATCACTCACATTATTTCTCAAAGAAAGTAACTCCTTCTCTAGCTTAACCTTATCATCAACACGAACCGAATTGTCAACCCTAGAAGAAATCAACCGCAACTCACTTTCAATCTCATTCAACCTATGAACTAGAGGCCGAGCCCCCTCACCACTTTTCATTTCTTCATCTTTATCCCTCATATCTAGTTTCTTTCCCAGTACCACAAACAAACATCGCAAACAAAAAATATATACAGCATGGCGAACATATTCTCATCAAATATCAATATACAAAATTCCCCACAACTCATTATCATCCTCAATTAAAATAAATCTTAATAAAAAAGAAAGCTTTACAAAATCTACTTTAATAATAATCTTTCTGCCTCTCTAACCCTATCAACAAGAACGAAATCTTTATTGCGATTATTATTCCCAGGATAGATTACTCCCAAACCACTACCTTGTTCAGAAATTGATTCTCCAAAGACCTCAGATAATGGTTCACTGAATTCAATACTTTCAGACGAATATCCAACTTCATAAAGTGATGGAACTGGAGGTAACTTTTTATATCTCATATATTGCGAACCTGATACCGCCAACACTCGCATCATTTCAAAAACCATATCCGACAAACTAGACAGATGTGAATTATCAAGAGACTTAAAATGTTCACCGTTATCCTCCCACACTTTATCCGCAAGCCCTCCAATCATTCTTAGCATAACAATCTCAGTAGATAACTTTTGTTCCAATGCTCCCTTTACCGAATCTAACTCGGTTATAGTCGCATATTCCGAATTCATCTCCTGAAATAATCTTCTAATATCCTTTACATATTTTATAGCTTCCATAAATTAGGCAACAATAAAAATTATATAAAATTATTGGTAGTATACTGCAACTAAATAATTAACAATTATCCCAACCCATACCCTAACGGCTAACAGCTAACAACTAACAGCTAGTCCCCATACAATCCTCTCCTCAATTCCAAAATCTCCCCCTCCAATCCTTCAATCTTCCCCTCCAAATTCTCCCCCACAACCTCATTCACCTTCATCTTCAAAACTTCCAAATCTCCCCTAATCAAATCCAAATCCCCAATCTTCGACCTTAACTGAATAACACTCGGAACCAAATTCCCCTCAACACTATTCTCGATCGCACTAACCTTAGGACCAAAAATCCGCAACTCTCCCCTCATGCCAGCAAGTAAACTATTAATCGACTCCAATCCCCTCTCATTAGAATTAATCTTATCAAACATCATACTCTTCCCCTCACGAAGCGCCTTAATCTCCTCGCCAAACAACGCCAAACTCTTCAACTTATCCTTAACCATCATCTCCATCTCATCCCGCGCAATCTTCAACTTCTTAATCGTAACATCATCCCGATCCGTCACATTAAACTCCAGCCTATCAATTCTGCTCTTCAAATCCCCTTCAAGCTTATTTTCCAAACTAGACAAAACTCCCTTAACAGCGTCAATCTCCGCAATATTCCCAGAAATCAAATTCTCAAAATCCTTATGCACATTCCTAAAAGAAACAATATCATCCTTCAACTTCGCAAAATCTCGAGCTCTCAAATCCAACTCCCGAACATCCTGCTCCGTAGTAGCAAGCCTACCAAAAATATTCGTCTTCGCTTCCTGCAAATTTTCTAATGACTTCTCAATCCGCGAACTCTCAAACTTATGTTGCAAATCAGCAACAGACTTAACCAAATTCACAAACTCTTTTCCCTCAGCATAATCCTTAAACTTCACCGCATGCTCATTCACAACCTTAGTCAAATTATTCAAATCCTTATACATCGCCTCACGATCAAGCCTCTTCAAAACCCCGTCAATTTCCTCAAGCCTCTTCTTAGAATTCTTAATCAATTCCAAATAAGCACTTTCACTAATCTTCTTAGCCTTATAGTCATCATTCGTCTTATCCACATACAACTCCAACCTTCTTCTCTCCTCCAGCAACTCGCCCGAACCCTTCGTCTTAAAATCCAATTGCTCAAGCCTTTCCGAAACCTTCACGACCTCCGCCTCGAGAACCGCAATAGATTTTCCAAAATCTTCCTTTGAAACTCCAAACTTCTGCGCCTGAATATCCTTCCTAAAATTATCTAAATCATCTTTACTCGCAAGCTTATCCATATCCGTCGACAACTTATCCGCAGTAATCATCAACTCCTGTGCAATCGCGTCCGTCTTGTCAACCTTCGCAATCTGATTCTTAAACATCAAAACTTTCTCATTCAACTCCGAAAAAATATGCTCCGACTTCGCCGCAATCCGGTCAGTATACCGCTTCGACTCATCAATTTTCACAACCTCTTCCTTAATATTATTCAAACTATCAATCAAATTATCAAAGTCCTTAATTCGCGCCATTCGAGCTCGATAACCTGAAACCTCATCCATCAGCGTCGCAATTTGATTCTCCAATTTCTCAATCTTCACGTCCCGCTTCTCTAACTCCATTGCCGACTTCTCAAGTTTAATCGCAATCTCATTTGGCTTAATATCTCCAATCGCATCATTAATCCTTTCAAATCCAGACTGCACCTCATTAAAATCCCGTTCCTTATCAAGCAACATCTGCCTAAGTTCACCAATTCTTTCCGCCAAATCTCCAACTCTAGCATCACTCGACTTCCTAAACTGATCAAACATATCAAGCTTCCCATCAATCTTTTCAATCGTCATCAAAATATCATTGATACTCTTGGACTTCTCAACTTCCTTCCCCTCGCCCTCCGCAGACTCAGTCGCAACAACACCTTCCTCCGCTAACAACTCCGCAACCGACTTCCCCTTGGCCTCGGGCCTCACTTCATCAGCCCCCTCCGCCGCCTTCTTACTCTTAATCCCCACATCTAAAATATTTTTCTCTTCTTCCTTATTTTCCTGCCCTTCTTCCTTATTGCTTATACCTTCCTCCTTGTTGCTTGTACCTTCCTCCTTGTTGCTTGTACCTTCCTCCTTGTTGCTTAGATAAGGAGTAAGCTCTTTAACTCTAGAATAAACCTCATTCGCCATCTGCGCCGAATCCTTAATCTTCTTCAGCCGCTCTCCTAAAACCCTATCTCCAACAGAATTCGTAACCCACCAAGAAAAATCATTTTTATTCTCATTAACATGTTTCTCAAAATCATCCTCACTTACCGTAGCCAAATAATCCCCCAGCTCTCTCAGCCCAACAATAATTTTTTTCCCTTCCCCAATTTTAAACCCAATCTCAGCCTGCACATCTTTCAAAACCTGCTTCGCCACTTCGGCCCGATTTTCTTCTTCCTCTTTCCCGCCAAACATTTTCCCAATCTTTTCAAAAAATCCCCCAGACTCTTCATCGACCATCTACAAAAAACCCCTCCGACATACCATAAACAACAACAGAATCAAAAATTCAAATACCTCGACACGAACATATTCAATACAAAATCATCGAAGTCCCAACCTTCCCCTCTGCCAATCATCAATAACCCGAACCGCACACCTATCCTCATCAACCGAGCCACCCTTAACTAAAAATCCCTTCGCCTTACCAATCTCCAAAAAAACATCATAATCACTCATTCCCTCCAAAACTTTCACGCCATAAAACTTCTCCAAAACTTTCAAATTCCTCTCAAGCAAAAACTCCACAATCTTCAAAGCAACCTTCTCTGGATTCCTAATCTTATGCGGGTCCTTCGAAGCTGTAAGTCCAATCTTAATCTTATCATCTCCCGACGGGATAACCCCAGGCGAATCCATAATCCGAAGCTTACCACATCTAATCCACTCAGTCTTCCGCGTCGTCCCAGAAACAGACCTTACCTTAACCTCAGCACCCGGAACAAGCGCATTAATCAAACTCGACTTCCCAGCATTAGGATAACCAACAATGCCCACCCTTAAACTCTCTCGCTTAAAGCCCGCAGCCATTTCATCCAAACCTTTCTTAAGCGAAACAATCCCTCTCCTCTTAAGCGCCGAAACAAAAAAACCGTTAGGATAATCCTTCCTCAAAACCTTCAAATCATCCTCGCCAACCAAATCACACTTATTAAAAATATAAACCAAATCTTTCTCCATTTTCAAAACCTTATCGACAATCTCAGAATTAGCAGCAATCTCTGGCATCCGCGCATCAAGCACCAGCAACACCACGTCGCTATTCCGAAGCACATTCAACACAACCGGCCAAAATCCCATAGTAAAACAAACCAAACCAGAATTATAAACCTTTAGAAAATCTCCAGAAGAAATAAACTAATTTCCACTCCAGAACCTATGGAACATGTAGAGAAGTTCGTTTAATCTCTTGTTAAGTGAAATTTTTGAATTGCTTATTTTTAGAGGGGGATTTTTTTACTTGAAGAACATTTACGACACCAACTACCCCTACGAATACTATCCGGGACAGCTTCCCAGATATGACCAGCATTACATTTCCATTTGAGTTTAGTTCTTGCATTAATATATTTAGATGAAAGACACTCTCCTCCTTTTTCTTTTGCAATCTTTTTCATATCTTCAATAGTTAATTTCTTATTTCTAGAGCAAACAGGGCACCAATGACCTTGACGAACACAATCATAAGAAGTTTCCCAAATGTGGCCTTTTGAACATTCCCATTTAAGTGGTGATTTATGGTCTTTATATGATGAAGAAATACATTTTCCCTCATTCTTCTTAGCTAGTTTATGTGCGTGTTCCAAAGTTAATTTCTTTTTTCCACTACATTCTGGGCACCAAACATCTTTTTTTATATGAGACCATTTCTGTTCCCAAACGTGTCCCTCCTTACACTTCCATTTAAGACTACATGAAGAACTGATGAACTTATCTGATAAGCAATAACCCTCTTTTCCTCTGGCAAATTCATTCATATCATCTATATTATATTTTCTAAGACATTTTTTAATTCGTTCAACTGCACATTTCGGACACCACGTACCTGCATACATTACTGAATAAGCAGTGGTTTTGAATATATGCCCTTCTTTACATTTCCAAGCGTATTTATCTTTAATAGATGAAAACTCTTTAGACAATAACTCTCCTCCTTTTTCTTTTGCAATCTTTTTCAAATAATCTAAAGAATATTTTTTTGATCCTTTTCTGTTTTCAATTGCACAGACTGGACACCATTTGCCACTAGTTATATTGGACGAAGAAGCATTCCATTCATGACCTTCCCTACATTGCCACTTTAGATGTTCCTTCTGATTAATATATCTCTCTGACAGACATTTACCACCCTTTGATTTTGCGATTTCTTTCATTTCCTTAATTTTTTCAGGTGAATAGATGTTCCAGAGCTTATAATTTAATTCTTCAGTAATCTTTGGAACTTTAATATAATTTTCCTTCGCTTTTTTTATAATATACCTACCCATATCTTCAAACTGAACTGTATAAGGCACTTCAATTAGAACTATTTTCCTTTCTTTACAAAGCGTATGTTTCAATTTATCATCAATTTTTCTTTTTTTAACATACTCTTTCCCCTTTTTTCTAAAATAACCTATGTCCTCATAATGTTGTCTTCCATTATATTCAAATGCTAGTTTTAATTTATCAGAAAAACCATCAAGTTCCATTCTGCTTCCCTTAGAGCTGATTAGCCACCTTGGTCTTTTCTTCGTAAATTTTTCTCCAAAAATCTTCTCGAAATATTTTTTACATATCCTCTCACTTACACCTGTTGAACAAATTGGACACCATGTTTTTTCTCTTTTTAGACTAAATGGAGTAGACCACCAAATGTGACCTTCTTTACATTGCCATTTCATCTTTGTAGTCATATTAACATACTCTTTTGATAAGCATTTTCCATCCCGTTGTTGCGCCAGCTCTTGCATTTCTTCAAGAGTCCTTAATGCTGTAGGTCCCTTTCTTGTTTGGATTACATTTTTAATTCCACAAATAGGACACCAGCGGTTATTTTTAATATGCGATGGAGATGCTTCCCAAGTATGGCCTTCCTTACATTGCCATTTCAATTTACTTCTAGAATTTACATATTGATCAGATAAGCATTTCCCACACTTTCTGTTTGCTAACGCTTTAAGATTGTTTAATTCATTTTTTCGAAATTTAGAGGCATCACCAAATTGATTTACCCATTTCCCCTTTCTCGCTTCATTTGTGCACTGCTTACACCAAGCCCCTTGCTGAACAACATTCCAAGTATTTCTAAATTGATGCCCTTTACTGCATTCCCAATCAAGTTTAGTATGAGCATTTTTATATTCTTTAGAAAGACATTTACCATTTTTCTTATTGGCAAAATCATTCATATCTTTGATGTTATATTTGACCTGCATAATTTTAAATAAAACAAACTGATATAAAAAGTATCGTAAAAAATCCCCCTCTTTGTTCTTCGAACATTTACACTCCCTTCGGTCGAAATTAATATACGCAATTCAAAAACTCAAGGGGACGTTGCACTTTCGCTTTGCTCACCCTCACTTAACAGGGCTTATGCGGAAACCTCGTTGCACTTCGGTTTCCCAAATTGCTCGCCAGGAGGTCGGAATTTTCTGGGTTGCCTGAAAATTCCTCCACTCGGCTCGCAACTTCGCATAAGCCCGGTGTTCAACGAAATTGAGAAAAAGACTAAAATTTGGAAGAGGGAAAAAAGTTTATATACTATTCTTAAATACTAACACATATGACCGATTTAATTAACAAAGGGACATTAGTTGATCTACCTGTTTTTGATAGATTTCCCTCAGCAGATAAACTTCATGACCATGCCGAGATATTTGAAATGGTTTCATTGACTACAAAGCCGATTCCTCAAACTACTCCTTCATATAGTATTCAATATCATGGCGGAATAATTGGGAGGAATGAAGCAGGTGATGAATTGTATTTTGCTTCAAAAACAATGAAACGTGATGATGGAATTCGTGCTTATCCTAATGTTGAAAGATTACAGGTTGGTAACTTAGAGTCATATGTGATTCCAACTGAAAATTCTTATAGAGAATTACATTTGTAACTTTTTGCCCTTAATCCTTTGAATTGATTATGCTTCGCATTTGATACGTCTTTTTTATATCCAACAAAATTTAGGGACTCAAACAAAAAACTATATAAAAGAAATAATATAAAAGAACATATGGAGGACAAATACATATCTATTAAGTTACAATTAAACATCATCTTATCAATAATTAGTGCAGTTGTTTTATTTTTTTTAATTTTCATAATTATTGAAGATTTTTCCCTATTATTTAGTCCATATTATCAAGTATCTGAAGTTTTGAAATCTTTCTTTTTTAATGTATTTGTTCCTGGAATAATTTTTTCATTAACTTTATTATACTCATCTAAAAAAATTATTAAATTTGCTAAAAGTGAAAATTTAAAAGATTATCAATTTAAAAAAATTTTACCTAAAATTTCAATTATTATAGCAATATTGGGAAGTTTATTTTTAGGAATAGTTTTATTATCTGAATATATTACAAATCCTACAAATACTGAAGCTGGAATTGCAGTAGCTATGATGTTTATGATTTTTGGACCAATATTCATAATTATTACAATTGTATTATGGTTTATAGGGTCATTAATTGATAAACATAACAATAAATGTTAAAAAAATATTTCAAAACATAAAAATTCGCTCCCTAAATTTTACTCTTTACCGTTGGTAGTCAAGGCCGTTGCACTTCGCTCTCCCAAATTGATTTTTGTGGATTGTCTCAAAAATCAACTTCACCAAATGCCCATGTATACGCAATTCAAAAAATATTTTTTTAATAGAGAACAAGGAACGATAGGCTTTCAAGGTGGAATAAATTTGATTTTTTCTTTATTTAAAGAGGGGATAATATTGTGTCTTATTACGCTTCGCTACAGAAAACGATTCGTTTAAAAACTTTTTACAATAACTATTAGATATAATGAAAAACATAATCATAAAAGGAGCCAAAACCCACAATCTCAAAAATATTGATATTGAATTTCCTAGAAATAAAATCAATATTTTGGTTGGTGTCTCTGGCTCGGGAAAATCCACAATTGCCTATGATATAGTTGCAGCGGAAGGACAAAGACAATTTTTAGAATCAATCAGCACCTTTGCTGCAAGACTTTTGAAAAGAACAGGAAAAGCAGACATTGATTCAATAAAGAACCTTTCACCTACGATTGCAATTGACCAAAAAAAATTAAGAGGTAGTCCTCGTTCAACTGTTGGAACCAGCACAGAGATTTATACTTATTTGAGATTATTATTTTCAAGGTTCGGTTCTGAAAAAAATTTAATTGCTGGACATTTTAGTTTTAACAACCCGAAAGGTGCATGTCCAAAATGCAAAGGTTTGGGAACCGAATACACCATTGACCCTAAATCTATAATTGATTTTGATAAATCACTAAACGAAGGGGCTTGTCAAATTAATATTTTTAAGCCGGATTCAAGATATTTCAATATAATCAAATCTTCAGGAAAATTAAACTTAGATAAACCAGTCAAAGAATACTCAAAAGAGGAATTAGATTTTTTACTATATTCTCCAAAAATCGTTTTGAGCAACAAAGATCAAGGTTTTATTCAGTCATTCAGCCATGAGGGGATTATAACTCGTCTTATTGGTAGAGCCATGGATTTAAGAGGAGTTTCTGAGAATAAGGAAAAGACCGAAAAAAAACATTGGAGAGAACAACTCTGCCAGACCTGTAATGGTAGCAGACTTAACAGAAAAGCTCTTTCATCACAAATCAACGATAAAAATATCGGCGAATTCTCCAATATGCAACTGGATAAGTTTGTTGGAGAAATTAGTAAGATTAAAATCTCTGGAACAAAAGAACTAACTAATAAAATTATTGAAACAGCCAAAAATTTAATTGATGTTGATTTAGGTTATTTATCTCTGAACAGAAGTTTAGATACTCTTTCAGGAGGAGAATCCCAAAGACTAAAACTTGCCAGAGAACAAGGTTCGGATTTAATAGAAATGGTTTATATTCTTGACGAACCAACAGCAGGGCTTCACCCTAAAGACCGCAATAATTTAATTAAAATTTTACACAAATTAAAAGAAGCGAACAATACGGTTATTGTTGTTGAGCATGATGATTTAGTTATGCAAGAAGCCGACCATATTATTGAAGTTGGTCCCGGTGCGGGAAGAGAAGGCGGAAAAATAATTTTTGAAGGAAGTTTTAATGAATTAAAATCAAAATCACCTGTTACTGGAAAATATTTTGGGGAAAAATCAAAACTTAAACAAGATGTCAGAAAGCCTAAAGATTATTTGATAATAAAAAATGCTTCGATTCATAATTTGAAGAATATTGATGTAAAAATTCCACTAAAGACATTTTGTTCTATTACAGGCGTTTCAGGCTCAGGTAAAAGTTCATTGATAATTGATGAGTTTATCAAGCAATTTTCAAATGAAAAAATTATTTTGATAGACCAGTCGCCTTTAACTGGCACAGCGAGAGGAAATATTGCGACTTATACAGGAATTTTTAACGAAATTAGAAATCTCTTTGCCAAAGAAAATAATGTTTCAAGTAGCTTATTTAGTTCAAACTCTAAAGGTGCTTGTCCTGATTGTAATGGATTAGGATTTATTAATATTGATATGCACTTTATGGGAGATGTAAAGACTCTGTGCGAAACTTGTCAAGGCAAAAAATATCAAAAAGAAATTTTAGAATACAAATACAAAGGTAAAAATATTTATGATGTGCTTGAAATGACTGTAAATGAGGCGGATGGTTTTTTTGAGCAAGATTCTATTCAAAAAAAATTAAAGATGCTTATTGATGTTGGACTGGGATATTTAACTTTAGAGCAAACGCATGATACTTTTTCTGGAGGAGAAGCACAGCGATTAAAGCTAGCAAGCAAACTACACAAAAAAGGAGAAATCTTTGTTTTAGACGAACCAACCTCAGGATTACATTTTGCAGATATCGAAAAATTATTGAGTTTATTAAATAGAATTATTGATAACGGAAACACAGTAATAGTAATTGAACATAATCTGGATGTTATTAGACAATCAGATTGGATAATTGACATGGGACCTTTCGGCGGAGATAACGGCGGGAAAGTCGTTGCGGAAGGTATTCCTGTGGAAGTTTCTAAAAATAACAATTCTGTTACAGGTAAATATTTGGTAGAATAGAATAATAATGAATTTTGAAAAATGGAATTCGCCCCCAATCCCTCTTTTCTTTTTCAAAACAGAAAAAATCAAATTTATAAGAATTAGGGAAAGCCTATCTGATAATTAAGAACGAAAAATATCTTTTGAACTCACTCCGCTACGCTTCGTACCACACTGCGCTCGCCTATCGGCCCACCTACTTTAACAAGAATTATGAGTAAAATGACTCGGCTCGGCATTTTCCCAAATTTGCTCCACTTCGTTACGCAAACTTCTCTAAACCCTAACGTTAAAACAAATATTCCCACTCCCTCCTAAAAAAAATAAAACCCAAAAAAAAAATAAAAAAATAATCTTTACTTAATCCAACTCGTATGTCACCGAAATCTGAGCCGAAACCTTCTGCTCTCCAACCTGAATATTCGTAGCAACTTCCGAACCCTTAACAGCTCCGCCAACAGCATTGTCATAAGCCATCATAGGATAATACCTAAAATCACTACCCATAGTAGTAGAAACAACATCGCCAAGTTCCGCACCAAGTCCTAAAGCAACAGCCTCACCTTTAATCTTCGCATCTTCAGCAGCCATCTTCAAAGCCTTAGCCTTATACTCATTCTCCAAAGACTGACTAAGCTCAAAATTAATATACGAAAGCATAGCACCGTTATTAACAGCCGCGTCAATCGCCTTACCAATCATGGCCTCATCTCCAGCATCAATACGAACAATCACAGAATGCGTCGCCTTAAAACCAAGAGAAGTCCGCTCTTCCTTGTTCCAATCAAATTCCTCATACACATTAAAATTCTGTGTCTCAAAATCATCTCGCGAGAAGCCTGCACTCATCAAAGCTTCCTTAACCTTAGCCATAATCTCAGCGTTATTATCCTTTGCAACATTCGCAGATTTCTCCAAAGTCTCAACATTAAAGGTCACACTAACCAAATCAGGCATAACCGAAACTTCACTAATACCATCGACAGTTATCGTCTGTTCACCAGAAGAACCAGAGAACCTATCAGTCGCAACAAAAACCATGATAATCGCAGCAACTGCAAAAATCAAACTCATCTGAACCGATTTATCTATCTTCATTATCTATTTATCCTCCTTTCAGAAATTAAACTAAATATAAAAAACAAAACAATCGCACTCCAAGCCCCAATCAAAAACCATTCCCATCCAGCAAGACCAGCCCAAAACGAAACATCACTAACCGCACCAAAAGTAGCATCACTAATCCCCCCATTCGAAGCCATCATCTCTACCTGAGAAACCTCATCAACAACCAACTCCATAGCCCTAGGAGCAGCGGCAAAAACAGCATCATCCATAACCTTTTCACCACTCATCACAAAGTCAGCAGGCATCATCAGACTCCTCAGCCAAATCCCAACCGCCCCAGTCAAACCCAATACCCAAAGAAATTTCGCAGCAATTCGCCTTTTAGGAGAAATCACAATTCGCCTATCAACAACCTGATATACCGGCATCTTCTTCCCCTTAACACTCCACCAATGCCCCGACTTTTTAATTAAACCAGCCTTAACCAATTTCTTAACATTATAGTCTGTCGTATTCAACTTCATCCCAAGCTCCCGAGCAATATCACTGACAGCCAAGTCTTTCAGCGCAAGCAAATCCAAAATCTTAACACAACTATCCGACCCCAAAACCTCAGCCACATCTTTAAGTCCCTCATCCCCAAGCGAAATCAAAACTTCCTTTCTCATACCACAATACTACATATTCCACTATATAAAATAAGCGATAACGGCAATTCAAATTGGAGCTAAAAACCTAAGAACAACAAAACTTAAAAACAGTGTTACCACTTCAAAATGTAACACAAACAAAGACTGCATACAACAAAAGAAATCAATTAACTACATTCAAACAATTTGAATTAAGAAATACCCCAGAAACAGTATGCAGCAAAAGAATACCTACAGGAAAACCAAAAAAAACGGTATACCAAAAGGAAAAACGTTAAATTATCTTAGTGGTAACTTGGCTAAAATATAAAAAAAGATATCCAGAAAAAATTTAACAGAAAAGGAGAACTCTCAAAGAATTTTAGAGCAGTATTAATTTTAACTTAATTCTAAGAAAGGAACAAATCATGAACCTCATCGAAATCATCACAGAACTGTTGGTTGGTGCCGGCATCATTAAAAGAACCAGACCCATCATGATCGCCAAAAAACTGGCCGGGTTGGAAAAACTCCAAAAAGAGCTGAAAAAAGCAAATAAGATCAATGCTCAACTGGCCCTGGAAAAAGAGAATGCAAAGGTTAAGGCAGCAGAACAAGCCGAAAAAGAAGCCGAAAAAGAAGCAGCCGACCTCAAGGCCAAAATCGAAGCCCTGGAAAAAGAAAGCAGAACAAAACAGGCGGCACTAAAATCAAAGCAAAATGCAGAAGCAGCTGCTGCAGAAAAATTCATTGCCACGGCAAAAGAGGAAGCGGAAAAAGCAGATGTCATCTCCAGCAACCTCGTATTCATTGCCACCAAACGCCTGGAAAAGAAATAGCCTCCCTCCCCAAAACAGCCATATCTTACGGACCAAACATCCGACTAAGATCCCTGGCTGTTTCAATATTTTAATCAGGGAGAAAATCAATAATAAACAAATCCACCTGTAAAAATTGCCACTTCAGAAAAAATCGCCGCGTTCCATGTTTCGGGGTTTGCAGAAGAATAAACCCTGTCAGCATCATTGACCTCATCAACATCAGGAATTTTGACCTCCCTTTCCGAAGCACTGTCCGAAGAAAATGGGAAAAAGGCAGCCATAAACATTTTCAAAAGTTTAATGGAAAGCTACATAAAAGCGGCAGACTCAGCAGACGGCGAAAATGGGCCTGAATCAACCGCAGAAAAAGCTGGAGAACCGGCGATAGACGAAACCTCGGTACCCAAAAAAAGCAATCAAAAAAATAATCCTTAACCAGGGCACCCACTTGGGACTTAGACACAAGCCATCGTGAAAGAGTCCCAAGCCACCAGAATAAAAAATACAGAATAAAAATTCTTAAAATAGGGGAGTCGCAATGGAACTTATCCACCTACTACCACTAACCACATTTCTCATATCATGTTGACGAGAAAAAACAACATAACCAACGCAATCAGAACCACCTCAAAATACGGATACTACGGCATATTAATAGCAATAATATTTTTTGCAGTACCGACCATTAATACTTGGATGGAAAATATTCAAGAGGGGATTGGCTAGATGAGGTGGTTAAAAAAATTATTTTAAAATAGAATTCTCCTTTAGCTCACAAAAAAATCACGAACCTCACCTTACCCGCAATTTTTTTTGGCAAAAACCTATATACTACAATATGCTATATTAAACAATACGCTTAATAAATATCTCACCCATTCACCTACAACCCATTTCTAATCTCTAATTTCTAATCTCTAATCTCTAATCTCTAATTCATCCCGCCACCACTCTAAAATAATCCTTACCACCCAAAAGTTAAACGTAACCACTGGCCCGTCAAACTCTATATAAACAAGATCCAAATCCAAAATATACTTTTCAAACCCATTTTCTATATAAATAAATCCTGACTAAATCCATTAAAGGAGGTGACAAATGGAAATAAACTTAGAATACAAATACGACTTCACGAACAATGAAGAAGTAGATCAAGTCTATGGATTAATAAAAAGCATATGCCAAAAATTCCCAAACGCAACATGGGGAAGAAAAGGAAATGGTCACGTAGTAACCATTTAAACATATGAAAAAATCTTTGACTCGATCTATAACTGCCGACAAGGCCATTAGAAACGAAAAACAAACCACTTTATTTTTTATTTAATTTATACCACTCTCGGAAAAGTCCTTCAAACTTCCTCCACTCGAGCGTATATCCATCTCCAATATTCTTACTAGCAAAAACTTCTCCAAAATCAAAAATCTGCTCATGCATAGGATACGAATCAAAACACATAGTATCAAATTTGCCATCGCCAGAAATCACATAACACTTATCCAACTGTCCATTATTTGAAGTCCGAACAACCATCCCTTCCCCAGTCAACCCTTCCTTCTCCAAATCCAAAAAAGTCGCACTATCCCAAAAATGCAATTCACTTCTTTCCTTCAACCGCTTAACAATATATTCAACACTAGAACCTCCCCCACTATATTCAACATAAGAATCCAATCTAATACTTCCCACGACTCCTAAAAAACCCAGCCACTTATAAAAATTTATATACTTCACCCCCCTAACAAATCCATGTCCGACAAACTCCACCAAATCGCAGTAACTGGGATAATCAGAAACACCAACGGCAAATACCTAATCTGTAAACGTTCCCCGCAAGAAAAAGCATTCCCAAACAAATGGTGCGTCCCAGGAGGGAAAATACAAACAAGCGATTTCATCAACACAACAAAAGACACCAAAGACCATTGGTTCGACATCTTTGAAAAAACTTTACGAAGAGAGGTAAAAGAAGAAACAGGACTAGAAATAAAGAACATAGGCTACATCTCAAATCTAGCATTCATTCACCCAAACGGCAACTCAACAATGATTGTCTCTCTTCACGCCGATTACGAAAACGGAGAAGTCACTCTGCAACAAGAAGAACTAACCGACCACGCATGGGTAACCTTAGAAGAAGCAAAAGACTATGACTTAATAGAAAATATCTGGGAACAAATTCAGAAAACAGACAAAAAATTTCAATAATTAAATACGAGTAAGAAGAGAATAGGCATCCTCTACCGCAAAAACATCATCTACCCTTCGCCCCCTATCCAAAACAACATCACCAAGACTCATCTTCCCATCATCCCTTAAACAAAAAGACTTTTCTCTTCCAAGCCTATCAGGCATAACAACAACATCTCCCGCCCTCAAGAAACCCTTATTTCTCAACGTGTCATAATCAGAAAAATCACGAAACCATAAAGGCGCCCCTTGACACGCACACACATTCGCTTCTTTAGACAAAGAAGAATAATTCCCACTAAAAAAATATTTTCCCATGCAAGAAACTTATCCTCACGATTTATAAAAATTTATATCATAAATAATAACTTATTCCACTATACAACTAATCTCTCAGCCTCTTAACAAAAAGTCTCGTAGCAACCCCATCACAATAATAATCCTTCTGATGAGCAATCTCCTTAAACCCCAGCTTCCTATACATCTTAGTCGCCTTCATCAACTCGATATCTTTCGAAGTCCAAAGGTCCACCCAAACACATCCCCTCTCTTTAGCTAACACCATAAACCTCTTAATCAATTCCTTAGCTATTCCTCTTCGTCTATATTTCAAATCAACATAAACATAATTAATATTCATATTCCTTTTCTTAGAATCATCCTGAGGATAAGAATACTTCAAATATCCAACTTTTTTATTCTCATGAAACGCGAACAAAAAACCCTTCTTCTTCACAATCTTCAACCAATCCATAAACAAATGATAAAAAACAATCTTATTAATCTTCCGAAATCCCTAATTAGAAACCCGAATCTTCCCTTCCTGCCAATCCCGCAAAATCACTCGAGCAGTCCTGTCCTCATCCACGGTCCCACCCTTCCCCAAAAATCCCTTCTTCCTCCCAAGCCTTTCAATCAAAGCCTCAACATTAGCCCCATTCTCCTCAATAAACTTCACCCCATAAAATTCCTCAATAGCAACCGCATTCCTCATCGCCTCTTCCTCCTTCCTCCTTTGCCCGTCGTCCTTGTCACTTATTCCTTCTTCCTTGTCCCTTACATCCAAATTTCCTTGAACAAGAAAGCAAACCGCTCTCTCAGGATCCCTAACATCACTATAACTCCGTGCCCCAACCTTAACATCCTCAGCAAAACCCTTTATCTCACTGGTATACCGATCTTCAGGAATAACCCCTGGCGTGTCTAAAATCAAAATATCATCACTCAACTTAATCTTCTGTATTCCCTTGGTAAACCCAGCCTTAGAAGCCGTAGGCGCAGAACCACGACGCGTAATAAAATTAATAACAGAACTTTTTCCAGCATTCGGAAAACCAATGACTCCAACATGAACCCGTTCCCAATTATCTTCATCCGCAGTTCCACTCACTCTTCCACTCGGCCCCAATATCTTCTCCTTCAAAGTCCCACCCCGATCAGCAATCATCGCCTTCCTCTCTGTAATAATCCGCTTAGCCTCCATCTTAACCCTAGCCTTCAAATCCCGAAGACCAATCCCCTTCGTCGCCGAAATAAAAACATACGGCCTCATCCAAGACGGAATCTGCGCCTCAAGTTCCTTAACGTCAACCAAATCACATTTATTAAAAACAAAAATCAACTTCTTCCCCGATCTATCAATCCTTTCCTCAATCCCCAAATTCCGCGTCTCCTCAATATATCTCGCATCCAAAATTTCCAAAACAATATCCGAAATATTAATAACTTTCTTCATAATGTCCGGATACTTCTGCCTCTGCTTCTTAATATTAACAATCTTCCCAGTATGCCGACATCCAAACGAAAACCTAACTCTTACCATTTAAAAAAAAGTCCAATCGACTATAAAAAACTACTTACAGGATCAAATCCGTAAAATTCCAAAACATATAACAAACTATAAAAACAAAATCCACTTCAACAAATAATGAAACCAAATCCCAACTCTCTAGATCCAATATCTCTAGCCACCTCCACCACAATCCTAGTAGCAACTCTAACCCTCTTCGCAACAATCCTAGCCGCAATCACAAACATAAAAACTATAACCCCACTTCTCCAAATCCTTTACTCATCCATGGGCTACAACATTTCAATAATCGGCTCTCTCCTCGGCGCATTTTACGTCGCAATCGACACCTTTATCCTAGCCTACCTCTTCGCTTGGCTCTACAACAAACTCCTATAAAAATTCTTAAACCTAGAAAATACATTTTCCTTAGGCATCTAAACATTAATCTTAATAGGATTCCCAAAAACATTCTCAAAAAATTCATCAACCCTTTTATCATATTCATCCCAATTATAAATATCTTTCCTGAGGGTACTCAAATTAAGATACCCATCTGGATACAAATCCCCTCCACCTGCCCAATCCGTCTTATACTTCCATTTCCCATGTTTTACGACAAATATATGATTCCTAGGACGAACATTTCTCTTCCTCCACAATTGATCAGAAGTAGGATCTGCAACAATCAACCCCTTTTCTCCATTCAACAAAAAAGGAAATGCCGTATAATAATGATCATAATAACCATTCCCTAAAACACTAGCATTCGGATAACCAATCATCATTCCAGCCACCATCAAATTTTGAGAAGAAGGGCAACATTCAGAATGCGGAAAATTATAATTATCCCTCTTCCCTAAAATATAATGATGATACATCAAATCATAAATAACATTAATATGCTCAAACAACTCATTTTCATTCTTCAAATACATCGCTGAAAAACCAGAAACATTCTCATATTTTTTCAAAATTTTTCCACCCTAGATATATTATTTTCTTTCCCATATCCAATTACCCCATTATTCGAAGCATCTATATTCCCAGGAATCCTCTCTTTATTTTCAATTCTTCCTAATTCAAAACCATTCTTTCTATCAATCTTTTCCTCATAGGCCCGCGTCCAAATAGAAAATGGCCTTATCTCATCCTGTACTTTATTCTCAATCATAAAATTATTTTCTAGCTATCTTTTTAAATTTTCCCAACTACAATTACTATATAATGACACAAAATAATAAATCCCATCAAGTCAAATTCGTGAAATCCCTATTCCATCACCAACAACTCTGCATAAACAAAATCCGTGTAATCCGTGAAAATCCGTGGCTAAATTTTTCCCTCCATAAACCAACAAAAACCTTCCAACTCCAAAAACAGAATCTGCGAGAATCTGCAGCCAAATAATTCTTCATTCCTCGAACCATCCTCTAACAGCTAACAGCTATTCCAAACCCCCAAACCACCAAACCCCCGACTTCAGACCCAGCCGAAGTCCTAACTCTTCATCTTCTCAAATAAAAATTCAAAATAATCTCCCTTGTGCGCACGTGCCATCCGTTCCACTATCAGCTCCGGCGTAGAACTCGCAAGCCTCCCCAAAACAGGATTATGATTCACAATCAAATTAAAATTCTCATCAAGACCAGTCGCCTCAATCCCATCAACTCTAGCACCCTTAGGCAAAGCCTTAGCAATTTCCGCACCCAAATGCGTCGCCAAAATAACATATGCTCCCCTCTTAACAAAATATTCAGCAGTCGCCCCAATAATCCGACCAGCAACACCAGGTTCCGTCACAGCCTCAATCTCATCCGCCAAGATAAGAACCTTCCTGTTTCCTACCCCCCGTCTCCTATCTCCCGAATCAAAAATGCCACTCATCTGCGAAAGCAAAGTCTCAAACGCACCCTTAGAAGTCGACCCCTTAGTCTTAGCAAAATAATAAACCTCATCAAAAACAGGACACTTAAAATTTCCAACAACAGACAAACCCATCCTCATCAAACTAATATTTTGCAAAATATGTTCTAAAAGCGTCGTCTTCCCACCCGAATTCGCCCCAGTCAAAATCGAACACTTCACATCATTATTCAAAATAAAACTAATAGGCTGAGCATTCTTCAAAAATAAATTCACACCATCCTCCATCAACAACTCCTCAGCAACCCTCGGGAAACTCATTTCTCTCATCCCCAATTCCTTATCTTTTACTTCCAAATGTTTAAGGTATTCCGCAACCCCACAACTAAAATCCTCAACCAAAATCTCCGCCTCAAGTCTTCGCAAAATCTCAGGCAAACCTTTGAGCATAGAAGCATTCCTCTTAATCTTTTCCGCAACATCACTAAATTCATTAGTACTCGCAATCCGAATCTGCGCCTCAAGTTCCTTATAATCAATACTAACTGGTATACCCAAATTAAAAACATGTTCAGGTAAACCACTCCTCTCAATCGCACTCTTCACAACTTCCAAAATACCCTCAGGCATCTTCCCCTCACCCAGCATTTTCATCATCGCCGCTCCGCTAATCATCATCCCCTTAATACTCTCGCCAACCTCTTCATTAATCTCTTCCAAAACGGCCTCGACTTCGCCCTCACTAATAACCCTTCCCTCTTTATTTTCTAAAAGTGCAAAAGGATCAATCAACTCATCCAAACAATCTCGAAGCCCCTTAGAAACATCAACCCCATTCAAAATCGCAAAATTCTCTCGCCACCCAGACAACTCCTCCAGAAACCTCTCAAGATAAACATCTTCAATACTATTCAAAAAAACACTCTGTGGCAACCTCTCAAGAACCGAACTGAACTCATCACAATCCACAACTTGCACAATATCATATCTCTCCAAATCACTCACATCATTTTGATTCGAAAGCAAAATAACCCCACACCCAAGCCCATTCAGCCGAACAAAGCTCTCCTCACTTTCCGTCACAACCACAACATCATATTTGGGCTTCCAACTAACCCTCGGCTTAGATAACTTTTTCAAAAAATCTACCTCTACTCCTTGCCCATTACCTCTTATTCCTCGAAAAAACTCCTGCCTTTTCTCTATCTCCCCCAAACCACTTGCAACCCCAAAACAATTCCAAAGATGAAAACTATTCGCGAAAACAAAATCAGAAGACAACTTCGCCAAAACCTTCAAATGAACCGCCCGTGCATCCTTCGTCTGATAAATACCTTCCCCTATCTTCTTAACCAAAGACCTACCAGAACTAAACGGGCTCAACCCATTCTCCAAAACGAACTCGACAAGCTCCCTTCTCATTTCCCAAAACCGCCAAATTTCTTTATAAGAATTATTGCACTCCAATCACAAAACTTAAAAATAATGTAATCACTCTAAAATTACACAATAACGACTTTCACAAAACAAACAACAAACAACAATCAAAAACTGACTCTCCAGAAATACGTGAAAAACCTAATGACATTTCTAGACGAGTCTAAAAAACAAAGGAGAAAATGATGGGAAACTCGATTTATAACGCATTGGCACTTTTGATCGTAACCACAATCGCTTTCATCATCGCAAGCGGAGGAGAAAAAGCAAAAGAACAACTCGCAGTCGAAAAATACCTCGACCAAAGCACAACAGAGACAACAGAGGAATCTACATTTCTAACGCAAGAAGAGTTCGCCGCAATAGCAAAAGCAATCAGGAAATGCGGCTGCACCTGAGAGGACGCGTCAATATCCTGCAGGTCGCAGGAACTAGAGAGAGCAACAAGAGCAATGAGAAGAGAGAAAAAATGGACGACGGAAGAATATGAAATGATTCAGACCTTTTTCATATTCTACGTAATAATTGATAATTTCATAGTAGAAGAAGAAGAAACGCAGGAATCATACGAACTCCTGCTTAAAACCATGGAAGAAATGAAAAACATAATAAACGAAAGCACTCCCAAAGTCTAATCTATCCACTCAAAGAACCGCCACGTCCACAACGCGCGCGGTTCTTTGCCTAACAAAAACTAAAAAAAATTAACCCAAAAAAGACCCCAAAAGACGCGGAAAAACAGAAATACCAATATCCAAAATAAACACGTCTTTAGAAAACCGGAAGGAGACAATTGAGAAAAGATATCTCTATTTCAAAATGCATAATGACATGGCTATTCCTAAGCCTTACGTGTTATTATGCAACATTCACAATAATGGAAGGAAGCATCTTCAATCCATTATATGAATGGATGAACAACAACTACATGGTAATCAAAGACACCAAAGGATTCTCGGAATTACTTTGGGAAAAAATAACAATCCTCTTTTCCTGTTTCCATTGCCTAGGAACATGGACAGGACTTTTCATAAGTACGGTATTTACAATCATCTTCGGGGAACAGATAAAAGAAATTTTTCTTAAATTCCCGAATAAACCCAAAACCCTAATTTTCAAAGTCTGTCTGACAATAGGACTAGCATTCTGCATAAGTGCAGGATCCCTAGGTCTATATTCGATTTTCAATTATCCAAAACACAAGCTGGAATTGATAAAAAGATATCAGATAAGACTTCTGGAACAAGAAGCATCATTTCTAGAAGAAATAGAAAAGAACTGCAACTGTAAAAAATTAGAAAGGATACGCCCATGAAAAAAACTGCCCCCATAACCACTATACTATCCATTTGCGTAATATTTATCGCAGCATTACTTCTCTGTGAAAGTAAAGCCTCAGCAGACCAGGCAGAGAAACCCGCCAAAACAATCATCTACCCGATGACAAAAGAACAAGTTCTAGACATTCTCGAAAAGATCGTAAAAAAATGCGGGGATGATTGCTCCTGCGGAACAGAAGCATCAGCATGCAGAGAGAAAGCTTTAGATGAAGAGATCAAAAAAATTGCGGAAAAAAGGAATTGGGAATATCAACTATACTCAAAAGTTCAAAGATGGTTCTACCTAAACTCCGATGACCCATTCTTGATAAAGGCCAATAACAGACATAAAAGCATCGACAAGAGATATCAGCAATTCATAAATGCCGTGAATAGATAAACTTTGACTGATCGGGTAGACGATTGCCTCTTGAAATCCCCAAAAGGCAATCGTCTACCAAATTTTTTTTGTAACTTAAGATATTCCAAAATCAGTTTAACCTAAAAAATTTCCCAAACCAACATATTCCAAACCAAACATTATAAAAAAATCCGTGTAATCTGTGTAATCCACGGCTAAATTTTTTTCTCATCATAAACCAAAAACCTTACAACCCTCAAAACGAAAATCCGTGTAATCTGTGTAATCTGCGGCTAAAATTTTCCCCATCATAAAACCAAATCCACACAATCCCAAAAACATCTCAAACAAAAAATCTGCGGCTAAATTATCTCTCACTTCCAACAATCACTCCCTAATCTCTAATTTCTAATTTCTAATCTCTAATTTCATTACAATCTACCCTCTCCGACTTCGAACATTCCTTCCCCCACCCCGAAATCCATCCCTAGAAGCAGTTGCCGGCCCTCTCGTTCTTCCGTCCGCACTTCCTCTATCTCGTCGAACACTCCTCTGCCCACCACTACTAGCAGCAGCTCGTCCTCGACTTCCAACATTAGGATTCCTATCATTCCTTGGCCCTCTCCCCTCTCTTATTCCCCGCCCACCATCCCGTGCCCCCCGCATAGGCCTTCGCTCCATCATCTCAATTTGCACCCGATCAAACCGCGGAGCATCCTCTCTCTTCACAACCAAACCCTCATTCTTCCTTAAAACATTTGAAAAATTATCATAATCCCGACTAGCAACAATATTAACAGCCAACCCAGACTCCCCAGCCCGCGCAGTCCGTCCAACCCGATGAATATAATCCCGCGCATCCTTTGGCAAATCATAATTATAAACATGAGAAACTCCTGATATATCAAGCCCACGCGCCGCGACATCAGTACAAACAATCACAGAAATTCTCCCATCACTAAAATCCTTCAAAACACGAATCCTCTTAACCTGCTCCATCCCACCATGAATAACCCGAGCATTAACCCCATTCAACCTCAAATTCTTCTCGACAAAATCCGCATTACTCCGAGTATTACAAAAAACCATAGACAAATCAGATTGTGCAACTTTAAGCAAATGCACCAAAAGCGAAAACTTTTCCCCATCACGAACATCATAATAAATTTGCCGAAGCTTACTCGTATCAACATAATGCTCAACCGCAACCTCAACAGGCGACCTCATATACTTCTCACTAAAACTCGCAAGCTCCCTAGAAATCGTAGCCGAAAAAAGCAAAGTCTGCCGATTCTTCGGACACCTATCAACAATTCTAGCAACATCATCCTTAAATCCCATATCCCACATCCTATCCGCCTCATCCAAAACCAAATAATCAACTTTAGACAAATCAACCGTCTTCTGTTTCAAATGGTCAAGCAATCTACCAGGCGTAGCAACAACAATATCCGCGTATACCAACTTCTTCTGCTGATGAACAATAGAGACACCACCGTATACCGAAACAACTTCCAATCCCTTGTAATAAGCAAACTCACTCAAGGCCTCAGCAACTTGCTCAGCCAACTCTCGAGTCGGAGTCAAAACCAAACCCTGAACACCATTGCCCTTCGTAACATTCTTAATCATACCAGCACCAAACGCCAAAGTCTTACCAGAACCAGTTGCAGAGCCAGCTATAACATCCTTCCCCTCTAAAACAAGAGGAATAGTTTTTTCTTGAATTTCCGACGGCTTCGTAAACTTTTTGTTCGAAATAACTTTCAAAACATGTTCACAAAGACCTAAATCTTTGAATTTTTCCATTTTATATTTTATAAATTTCCAAGAATTAATCTTGAACCAAGCCCTTACGACTTGCGCCCAGGACTTTAACTTATTTACAATAAAAAATCAAAAGGTAACTATATAAGTCTTTGCCCTTCTAAAATCCCATGACAAAAAAATGTCCAGCCTGCAATTCGACCCGTTATGAAAAAATAGGCAACGATTTCAAATGTGCAAAATGTGGGTTCATCAACAAATCAAAAAAACTAAACTAAAAACTAAATCACATATCTTCAATCTTCTCTGCCTCTTGTCGCTCCTTCTCTTCTAACTCTTCAAGCTCCTTCTTCTCCTCAAAAAACTTCCTTTTTGCCTCTTCTATTTTAGCCCTCTTTTCCCTAGCCACCTTAACCCGCAAAAGTCGACTCTCAGCATCCTTAACTTTTTTCTCCATGTAAGCCAACTCCCTATCATCTTCACTCAAAATTTCCACCTTAGCCTTTTTCCCTCGCCCAACAATTACCAAAATAAAAACAACAAATATCAAAATAAAAATTCCCCCTCCAATAGAAAACCCCAAATCAACTGACCCATCCTCCTCAACAAAAATAGACTTCCCGGTCAAAATCATCCCTCCAAATTTCTTCTTCAACAAACCGCTATTATTTTCAACATCCACAATAACCGCAATCTCTTCAGTAATATTAACAACCTCTACCTCCATTAATTTTTTTTCCTCTTCCAACCTTTTCACTTCTTCCAACCTTTTCACTTCTTCCAACCTTTTCTCATCCTCCAACCTTTTAGCCTCAAAAGCCTTCTTCATAGCCTCAACCCCTTCCCGTCTCTCAATCAAAATCTCACTACCATTAACCGCAAAAGGCCCAGCTTCAAAACTGTCAATAACCTCCCCATCCTTAGTAACAATAAAATCCAAATAAACCTCAGCCAAAGAACTCTCAATTTCAAATTTGATAATCCCCACATCAGCCAAATTCTCACTAGCATAAATCTTCTCCCCTAATTCTCCCTCAACAGAAGACTTCAGTCTCAAAACAGCCCCGCTAAACGACCCAATATCATCGACCAAGACAACCTCAGCAGAACCAGCCACAACAACCCCAAAACAAAAACAAAATAACAAAACAAAAACCATCCATTTCATAAAGAAACAAACCAAAAATTCTTTAAAAAAAATCCCACGAACTCGTTCGCTGACTAAAAACAAAGCAAACTATTATCCCTCATTCCCAAACAACAACTCATTAACAAACGGTTCCAAATCAAAATTCTTCTTTCCCCGCTTCTGCATCTCAAAAATCTCGCAATCCAACTTAAAATAAACACCACTTCTCCTATATGATTCCTTAATTAAATCAACCTCACCAACATATTCTTCCTCACTAGAAAACAAAATAAACTTCGTAACCTTCCGCTTCCCATTCACCCGCAGAACAGTCCGACTAATATCTCCCTTCTTCTTAACGTCCACCGGCAAATCCGAATCAAATTCATAACAAAGCCTACCAAAAAAACCCAAACCAAGCTTCTTAAAATCCGGAATAACCATCGCATAAACAAATCCCTCATCAATCAATTTATTCCTAATCTTAATCACCGTAGGTTTCGAAACCCAAACCTTCTTCGCAATATCAGCCGACGACATATCCGGATCCCGAATCATCGCATGCAAAACCCTCTTCTCATTAACATTCAACTCTTCGGGCCTCCCCTTAAAATCATAAACAACCGCTTTCTCCTTTCTCCCCAACTCAAACAAAGAATTAACAATCTCCGAAAAATCTCGCAATTCAAAATCTTCCAAATCATAAAAAAAACTATTTTCATTAAAACCAAGTCTAAGCATCTCCTTATTCTCATTCTCAAACTTTTCCAAAAACTTCCGAAACTCCACATACTTATCCGAAACGAAAACCCCGAAAAATTTATCCTCATGATAATTGCACAAAATAACCTCTGGCGTCTTTTTCAAAATTTCCAAATCTAATTTCTTCATTCTTCCTCCACCAAGAACTCCATCAAAAACCCCGAAAAATTGACAACCAAGCTTAGAAAAATTAGGAATATATTTTAAAGAAAACCAATCTTTCCCTTTCAGCCTATTCTTAATTGCAGTCAAAGTTGACCTCTTTAATTCCAACTTACTCGCCAACTCATCATCATTAAGCAATGGCCAAAGACAAAATCCCCAAAGAACAACCTTCTCCTTATCCGTCAAATCCACCCTCTCATTCAGTTCAAGCTCTTTCCTTTTCATAAAAGCAATCCTTTCCTCAAGCTCCAACTTATCCGCCTCCCTCGCCTTATCCTCACTAATATCTTTCATGTCCCCAACGACACAAATCCTCTCGCCCTCCTCATCAAAAAACCAAGTCCTCCTATCCAAAAACCAACGATAACCTTCATCTTTACACCTCCAACGATAAGCACCCTCGCAAACAGCCTCACCACTCACCCCATCAATCTCACAAACTCCGCCAAGATCTTCGGGATGAACCCTCGCCAAAAAATCCTCATAACTCATCTTAACGAATTCACCCAAAGGAAACCCAGTCAATGTATAAACAGCCTCACTAATATACTCGAAAGCCTTCTTCTCAAAATTATACCGATAAACAAGATCCTGCGAATTCTGCAAAATATTATAAAAACTCTCCTCATGTTCTCGATTCATCTTCTCAACAACCCGCTCCTTCACAACTTCCTTCACAACTTCCTTTTCAACTTGAACCTCCTTAATAACTTCCCTTCTCTTAATCTTATAATTAATAACACTCACAACCTTCCCTCCCTGCCCAAAAATCGGAAACAAAAAAATATCCTCGCCATTTTTCTCTGCACGAACCTTCTTCCCGCTTTTAACAACCTGATCAATCAAGCATTTCTCGCACTTCTCTCTTCGCCCATAATAAAGTTCATAACATTTCATCCCCTGACGAAAACCACTCAAATTAGAAATCTCAACCTCCAATCTTTCAACATTAATAATTCCGAACGGAAACTCCAACGAACCAAGCACCTTGTCAAAAAAACGCCCAAATCCACCAAACTTCCTAGCATACTCATCAATTTTGGAAGTCGATGAAAAAAATTCATCACCCATCAACAATAAAAAAAAATATATCTTATATTTCTTATTTGCAAACTCGGATAAAAATTATAAAAAAAAGCTAAATTTCTCCCCCTTCCCTCAATTCTTTAATTTCTTTCAAAAACCACGGAGTATATTTCTCAGAATTAGAAGAAACATCACGAAACAACTCATCAACACCAATCCATCGAAAATCCAAAACCTCCTCTGTATCAACGACAACCTCATCATCACATCTCCCAACAAAAACCGAACAAACTTCTCTCTCGCTCCCCTCATTTCCAAAAACAGCTGCATACCTAAACTTGTAAATATACCTCAACCCACACGCAATCCCAAGCTCCTCAACGATTCTTCGAGCAGCAGCATCCTCAATCTCCTCACCTCGCCGCGGATGGCTACAACAGCTATTGCTCCAAAACCCACCCCAAAGCATTTTGTCCAAAGCCCGCCGCTGAATCAAAAGCTCCCCTTTAGAATTAAAAATAAAAACTGAAAACGCCCGATGTAAAATCCCATCCCCGATATGACAAGCCACCTTCTCTCTAAACCCAACCTCACAATCATCCTCATCAACCAAAATCAATTCTTCCATCCTATCTCCAAAAGCCCTCTATTCTTAGAATATTCTTCAGTCGCCTCACTCAAGTTCTCAACAAATCCAACGAAACCTTCCAAACTCAAACCTTCAGAACGAACCTCTTCATTGTCAAAAAATCCTTTAACCCCCCCACCATTCAAACATTTTTCCATCGCACAAACCTTTGGGGTCAAAATATATTTATCTCCCAATTCACCTTTCCCGCCATTTCTCCTCTCAGCAATAGCAGCCGAATTTAAAACATCACAATAATACCATCTCAACAATTCCTCTTCACTTCCGCCATACTTATGAACAAAATCAGAAACGACTTTATAGCCCCTCATATCTCACGCTCCACAACATAATTAGAAAACATTTCCAATTTATCTTTAGCATCACTTTTTTCCAAAACCAAATCCAACTTCTTCCATGCATTCAAAACCAATTCTCTCGCAAGTCTATCCGCATACTCAATCGCCCCAGAATTCTTAAGTATACCAATCGCCTCGCTAATAATAATTTTATTTCTAGTTCTCAAATTAAGTATACCAATCAAGTCCCGCGCATCTTCCACCCCAACAACCTCCAATGCCCGAATTACCAAAAGAGTACGTTTCCCTTCGCTGATGTCATCCCCGAAATCTTTTCCCCAATCTTCCCCAGGACAAATATTCAAAATATCATCTTGAATCTGAAAAGCAACACCTAATGATTCAGCAAATTCTCCCAACGCCAAAATAATTTTTTTATCAGCCCCACCAAGAATACCTCCAAATTTAGCAGCCATTCGAGCAAGAGTCCCAGTCTTGAATGCACACATCTGCAAATATTCTTTTTCATTAGGTATACCATTCCCACCATGCCAGAAAATATCCATCCCTTGACCAAGATGCAATTTCACCATCTCCTCATTAACAAGTTCAAAAATCTTCAACTTCATTTCAGCCTCCAAATCACTTTTAGCCAAAAAATACATCGGCAAATAATACATAGCATTTCCAGCATTAATCGCAATATCATTTCCATAAATTTTATGAACACAAAGCTTTCCCCGTCTTAAATTTGAACTATCTTCAACATCATCAATCATTAATGTGCCATTATGAATTATTTCGACAATAGGCAAAAACTTATCAATATTTTTTTCCCCATTAGACTCAACAGACTTATCTCTTAAAAAAACAGCTTCATAACAAAGCTTCATTAAATAAGGCCGCCATCTTTTTCCACCCCTATTTAACAAATCCCAAACCGGATCAGCAATAGCTTTGTTCAAGGCCCCCGCATCATAGTCCCATTTAGATTCACCAAGAGTTTTCTTCAACCACCCAGGAAAATCTTTCGGAATCATATCCAAAATATCTTCATCAACATTTCTAATTTCGCATTTCAAAATATCTAAAAATTCCATTATGCACCTATAATACTAATAACATACCTCCGCCTATCTTTATGATCCCTAGGACATGGCCCGTCAAACTCCGCAAATAGAATACGCTGACCTTCCCCAATTTGCAATTTCCCACCAAAAATAATCAATGACAAATTGGGATTAGAAAAAAACATAGATTTCAAATAAGCATGATGATTAAACAACTCATTAGTAGAACAATCTCTTTTATTGTCCTTATTATTAGGCAAACAACCATGCTCAAAAAAAAATCGTAAATCGATTTCCTTAACCAAATTTAAATTCAAACTCCCCTCATTCAAATAAATACCTACTGTCGTGTGCATAGGCTGAATAAGAATATGCCCATTTTTAATCTGAGACTCTCGAATATAATTTATAATCTCGTCAGTTATATCCCGCATCTCAATCAAATTCCCTGTGGCCAAATCACTCATTCTAAAAAAACATCTCATAATAAAATCAATGTCAATTTTATTATATTTTTTATTATCTATTCAAGACAATAAAATTCCAAATTAAAAGAAAAATTAAATATTTTTATCCAAATTAAGTAATAACAAATTAGATTCATGATGCCTCCAATGGGACATGAAAGGTGATAATAAATTTTTTAATTTACTAAAATCCACTAGAGTAAAAAGAATTATGCCAATATTAGTACTCATATTAATTCCAGCTGCAAGCATCAATAAATTCGAACCAACCCTCATGCTTTTGGGACTGAATATAATTCTAATTTATGCAGCATCAAGTATATACAATGCGCACAAAGACAACGATTACGACCTCCCATCATATTTTCCAATAATAATTTTTATACTAATAGCAATCGCAATCGCAATCGCAATCTCTTCAAAACCAATTCTCATAGCATCATGTCTTTGGATAATTCTAGGAATTATTTACAATACTACTGCCAGATTCATGGTGCTAGGAGACGGAATAGTACTCGGGTTCACCCACTTTGCACTTCCAATAGCAACAGCATCAATACTAGTAGGACTAAACACAAACACAATAGTCATATTATCTTCATTGACATATTTCATAGGAATATGCATAACGCCAAACACAGATCTCAAGGACATAGAGTCCGACAGAAAAAGAAAATACAAAACACTTGTAAATAGCACAAAAAAACCAGAAGTAGTAGCAGGAGCATTCTTGGCCTTTTCAATTCTAATATTTAGTTTCATATACATCTTTCTATGCCAAAACATTTTCTGCCTATTTTTCCTAATACCTACCATAATTATATGCGCAATAATCATAAAACTCATGTTAAATAAAAAATACAAAAGGGCCATGGATCTGATGAGATTATATTTAATAAGCGCCTACATATTCTTAATAATAAATTTAACACTAAATCTCAAAATAATAATAACCGCATTCACAGTCTCTTATTCCTACCTATTAATAATATTAGTCGGACAAAATTTTAACATTCAAAAATAATCTCTTGATTTTCAGATTTTTTAATTTTAAAATTCTTCCCATACATCTGATTAAGAAAACCGTTAATAATATATTTTATATGGGAAACTCCATATCTAGTACGAAGCGGATTCACAATAAACAAAATAACAACATTGCCCCTTTTTTTAAAATGAGGAATTCCCCATCCAAATCCAGAAATTAAATTAGAAACAAACTTCAATTTATATTCCAAATCTTCATTCTCAGTCAAATCCTTAAATAAAACCTCAGAAGACTTAATTACGGAACGCTCAAATAAATCCAACTTTCCGATTTGAATATAATTTTTCAAAAACAATTCACCAAGTCCAATTTCCGAAGTTAAAACTGCTTTGCCCAAAAAAAATATTTTAGATTCGTCATTATTTATATATATTTTATTAAATTTAACCAGGTCCCCAAAAGAATTAAAATTTTTAGATGAATTTACAAAAGAAAAATTCAAAGAAGCATAATTTTTCATTGGCCTAAGTTCTTCAATATTAGGAAAATATTTCATTTCTATCTCGGGACACGACTTAACAATACAAAAGTTTGAGCAATCTCCACAAAATGCCTCAGCTTCAAAATTTTCACGTTGGAAATAAGTCATGATTCCAGCTACTATTCCGGCCACAAGAGAACCACTTCCGGTTTTTCTACAAATAACATTTTTACCTCCAGAAATTTTAAGAAACTTCTTCTTGGAATCATAAGAAAAACTTCCGCTAAAACTAAATCCAGTACTCCTTATGGTATTAAGACAATGCTCCAAAACCAACCCCACAATATTATCGGAAAATTTATTATCTCCCAAGAAAAGAAGGTACCTCAAAGAAGAATCTTTTCCTATCTTATACCACAATAAGTCTGCCTCTTCTTTTCCCATCTCTCTCAAGCTATCCAAATACAAATTAGAATAAATATCTTCAAAATAATAAGAAGTTCTAGTCCTGACATTCCCTTTGCCAAATCTCCTAATTGTATTATTAATAATAACCCCAGGATAATCTACTATCAACGTTTTAGGAAAAATAAGTTCTCTCAAAATAAATTTTTTAAAATTTGTAAAAATCATCACTCACCTCAAGAATCTTCCAAAACATTAATTCCCGCATAAGAAATATTGTAATTTCTACCCTCTTTGCATTGATCAGTCCATCTCATCTTCGGAATAAAAATCCTCCGCTCGATAGTCCCCAAATCCAAATAATCCAAATTCACAAGCCCATCAACCAAATACGGAACATTATAATTTGCCCCATTAATTTCGCTATCTCTCTCAAGCGTCAAAATCGTAGTCAAACCTTCACGCCTCAAATTATAAAAAATCTCCATAATCATCTTCCTAGCAGAAACTTCCGTACTCCCACAAGAATCCGCACTCGCCGTAAAAAAACAATTAAAACTATCCACAACCAATCTCTTGATCTCTAAATTATTCCGAATATGCTCAAACAAATCCGCTTGAACCTTCTCATATTTATCATAATCTAAACATTTCACAACAATCAGTCCCTTCTTCTCAAAATCCAAAAACTCCTTCCCGAATCCAAACTCTAAAAGCATATTATCAATATTCCATCGCGACTCCTCTAAATTAATATAAACCGACTTCTGCCCTCTCCGGGCCCCCTCTAAAATAAAATGCAAATTTAGAATAGACTTCCCAACACCAGGCGCACCAGAAACACCAATAATGCTTCCAGTAGGAAAACCACCTTGAATCATCTCATCAATACCCTCAATTCCAGTAGCCTCACGCTCAAGCTTTACTCTCATAGAATTCATGCCACTTCCTTATCCATCACAAAAATAAAAATCTTTCGTGAATCCGTCTCTATCTTTTGACATTTAACACTTTTATTAAAATTCAAACCAACCCTAAGCTCCCGCGGAATCAAAAAATATTTCGTAGTATCATTCGCCCCGCGTTGCGCCAAATTCGTCCGAAGCTCTGCTGCATCCTCACTAAAAACATGTATATTCTTAATATGCCCTTTCAACTTCAAAGAGTCCTCATAATCCATCTCAACTTCAAAAATAACTTTATCTTCCTTCGTCATCCTTGTGCCCAATATTGTGCCCATCGCTATTAACAACCTTCAATATATTTAAACATAGTCCTTTGAAAGCTTTATTAAAAAAATCGGATAATTATAAAGAATATTTATCCCAAATAACGTTAACAAAGTAAACTTTATAAGTTAGAAACACTATAATATATCATGGGCCAAATTCTAAAAACTAAAATCATGCCATCCGGTAAAATAGTTTTACATCTCGAATTAACAACCGAAGAAGCCAAAAATCTCAAAAATCATGCAAAAAAAATACATCTCTTCTCAGAAAATCTATGCACACACGATGCAAAAATTATAAGCCGAGGAGTCAACCATGAAGCCAAATCAGTAGCAATCCCCTCCAGCCTCAAATCCAGAACCAATTCCAAAATAACAGAAATTGCATATCAAAAAATAGAAACCAATACAAAAATATTCTATATCGCAACAGCGAAAAAGAACCCCCTGACAGATTAACAACATCAACAAAGTCATAAACAAGGTCATAAATGACATCTTTTACAAAGGCAAAAATAATTTACTTGCGATAAAAAAAAATTAGCAACTATCAAAATTCTGTAAAAATAGTCAACATACACCCCGAAAAAGTTCATTTTTGACATTTATCGACGAAAAGAACATTAAATAAAATTAGCAATCATAATATTATTAATTAAGCACAAAAAAAAGAAATGGAAAAAAAAGAAACATCAAATTCTCCCGAGAAAAAGATCCTACGGATCTTGAGAAACTCTGGAGAGGGCAGAACCATAACTGAACTAACAGAGATCTCCCAACTCTCCCGTTCTACGGTTAGGACTGCCCTCGCCAGACTTGAAGGTGCCCAGAAAACAGTCTTCAGACCAATTGGCATGGCGAAGGTATATTTCCAAAAATAAAAATGAAAAACTCAGGGAAAGAAAAAATTACGGGACTAATTTTGAAGGCGATAATAATAACCCTTCTTCTATTCCTAATAGAACAAACATACGGACAAGAATTATCCCCAGAAGTAGTAACCACAACACTTCCAGAGATAACCCCAAGCATACTAGAACAAATCGAAAGATTCTACGAAATCTCCGAGAAATCCCTCAAGATAGGCTACAATATTACGCTAAACACCGATTCCGCATTCCAAACAACAATAGGAAACAAAGAGCGATACATCATCGCAAACAATTTCTCCACGGACTCAATTAACCTAATATTCATAGGCAAAGGAGAAACCTTATTCAACCAACGACTGGAAACAGGCGACTATATCATCTTCAAAATAGACGACTTAAACTTTCAGTTTATACTACACTCAACCGAAAAAGAATCAGCACAAGTAGAATTAAAACTATTTGAAAGAGAAATCCCAAAAGACGTTGGCTACTTCGAACTCTTCGACATCCAAGTCCGTCTAGCCGAACATGAGATATATAGACCAACAGACCTAACAGCCATGATAGAATTCACAAACTTTGGAGAAGGACCAACCCATGCAAGACTAATATATTCAATAACAAACGAAGATGGCAAAGAACTATACACCGGAATCGACCAAAAAATAATAGAAACAAACGAAGTCATGATAAAAAATTTCAACACACTTAAAATCCCAAATGGCAAATACACAATCACAACCACCATCTACTATGGCAAAAACCAAGAAGCAACATCTCAAGAAACCTTTATCTTAAAGCCCATTCCAAAATCCGAACTCCTGAAACAGCCAGTCTTCTTCATAACAATAGTCCTAGCAAGTTTCGTCCTAGTATTACTCCTAAAAAAAAGAAAAATAACTCCAACTTTTAATCAATAACCATTACTTCTTCAACTTCTTCAACTTCTTCGACATCCCATATCTAATCATCCTTTCTAATTTCTCATTTTCCAACTCCAACTTTTTCCTCGCAAGCTTAATTTTATGCTCCCGAGTCTCATTCTCCCTTATCCTTTCTATCAACTCATCCTTCTTCTTTATCTGCGACTCTAATCTCGCCAATTCTCCCTCTTCAGAAAAATAATTCAACTCAGTCAACCAATTCCTAAAAGCTCCAAACCTAAACCACATCACCATAAAAACAACAAACGTCAAAAGCCCACCAATCAAATAAAGAAAACGAACATCCTCAAAAAAACCAATCGACCAAGCCTCTTCACCATAAGCATTATTCATAAAAACATTCTCTTCAACAACCTCAGAAACATTTTCTTCTCTAGAAACATTTTCTTCTCTAGAAACATTTTCTTCTCTAGAAACATTTTCTTCAATCACCGCAACTTTAGTAACCTCAACAACCTTAGCCTTCTCACGACGATCAATAACAATCTCGCTACCATTCAAAACAAAAGGCCCCTCCGTAATCTCAGCCACTACCTCACCATTATTCATAATTATAAAATTCAAAAAGACCTCAGAAAGACTACTATCAACCTCAAACTTCGCAATCCCGACCTCTGTCAAATACTCAGAAGGATAAATCTTATCCCCCAAAGAATCCGTCACTGGAGACTTAACCCTTAAAACAGCCCCACTAAAAGAACCGATATCATCGATTAACAAAACATCAGCCTCAAAAGCGTCGACAAAACAAGTCCCAACAATTAACATCGCGAACAATAATATCACAACAAATCTTTCTCCCATAAAAAAGAAACAATAATATTCCTTAAATACTTTACTCCACACAACACCAATAAAATCTTCAACCTTCATCACACATATAACCACAAATTAATTTTCAATCTTAACAAAATCCAGCAAGATTTACCAATACCTTTCAGCCAAAAAATCAAAATAACATTAACTTTAAAAACAAATTTCCTCTCCATAAAATAATGATCCCGTAGTCTAATGGTAGAACGCGTCGCTTACACCGACAAAACCCAAGTCCGATTCTTGGCGGGATCATTTTCCCTATCCAAATCAACAACTTTAAAAACAAAACTCCCAATATCAACCCATGACAGACCACAAGCCCTCATCTGATAAAAATTCCGTCGAACAAAACCTAAGCAAAAACTACATCCCAAAAACCTCTCTAGGACAACTTCCAATTCCAAATCAAACAGATCAAGAAATGAAAAAGAAAATGGAAAAAACCCAAAAAGAAATCGAGAAATTCAAAACCAACTTTCTAAAAAAATACAAAAACACACAAGCCATAGGAATAATTCCTGGGCAAGCTTCCAAGAAAATTGAAGAAGAATACGAAATTTCCGAAGACGATTCAAAACGAGAACTGCTCCACATCTTAACAATCATCCCAGAATCCCAATACAAAAAAATAGGAGAAATAAAACTAGAAGCAATAAAAATAGCGAAAGAAATAAACGACAAATTTTGGATTCACATCCTAACCCCAATAGACTTCTGGAACCTAGGACTAGATTCAAAATTCGAAGTCATGGAAGCCCTAGCAATGTCTTACCCAATCTTAGACAAGGGATTCCTCGGAAGCATAAGAGTTGCTCAAATCCACAAATCCCTAGTCCTAAAAAAATTCGAAAAATATGTAACATCCTATGTAGTCGGCGGCTCCCTTACAAGAGGCGAGACAGTAAAAACTTCAGACATCGATGTCTTTATAGTAATCGATGACACCGACGTAAAACGAATGCCAAGAATGGAACTTAAAGAAAAACTCCGAGGCATAATCTATTCCTACATTCAAGAAGCCGAAGCAATCTCTGGAGTAAAAAACAAATTATCTCCACAAATCTACCTAATGACAGAATTCTGGGAAGCAGTAAAAGACGCACATCCCGTAATGTTTTCCTTTATTAGAGACGGGATACCGCTCTACGACAGAGGCGCATTTCTCCCATGGAAATCCCTTCTCCGAATGGGAAAAATAAAACCATCCCCTGAAGCAATCGACATGTTCATGAGTTCAGGCGACAAAATCAAAGACATCGTCAACAAAAAACTTTTCGACATCGCGACACTAGACTTATTTTGGGGCGTCTCAACACCAACACAAGGACTTCTAATGCTCTACGGTCAAGCACCAGGAAATGTCTACGACACAGTCAAGGCCTTCAGGGAAACATTCGTAACAAAAGAAAAATTAATAGAAAAAAAATACGCCGATATCCTAGACAACATAGCAATCAAACACTTCAAAGCAATGGAACACGGAAAAATAAAACCAGGCGACATCAAAGGTGAGCAAATAGACAAATTAGCAAAAGACGCCCAAGATTATATTGCAAGATTAAAAGACCTAAGAGAACAAATAGAAAAAAGAATTCAAGAAAAATCCATAGAACAAATATACGAAGACGTATTCAAAATGATAGGCAACTTCCTTAATAAAAAATCAGAAAACACAATACTAAAAGAATTCGACGACAAAATGATAAAAGAAGGAAAATTCCCTCCAAGATTCCTAAGTAATTTGCAATTCATAGCAAAAACTTACGAAGAAATTGCAAAGAGAAAAACCAACACAAAAAAAGCAGAAAAGAAAAAAGATAACCTAACCTTCAAACAATCTCAAAAAGTAGACCAAGCAAGAAAATACGCAGCCGAAATAACGAATGCTCTAATGGAGCACACACAACGCTGTGAATTAGCCTCCCTAGAAAAATCTCGCTTCAAAATCAAATCACACGACGCAGAAGCCGAAGTCTTCTTCTTAAAAGACACATTCTTAGTCCAACAAAACCAAATCCAAAAAATCTCCAAAGACACCTTAATTAAAACAACACCAAAAGAACTCTCAAGCCAAATCGCAGAACACAAAGACAAAGAAACAAAAATCGACTACAAATCCCTAAGCATTATCCACAAAATCTTCGGCGAATTTGACCTAATCTACTAAATATATTTTCAAACACACATTTCCTTTTAAATAAAACCTACAAAGACCTAAAATAACAAGAGAACTTTCTAAATACGCCGCAAAACTAAAAAGAAGAAAAGAAGAAGAAATCTACGAGGAAATCTACGAGGAAACACCTATAGAAGAAGAAACCCCAATCATTCAACAAACTTATGATTTCAGAAACGGTTTCATAACAACAGAAAACGGAATCAGAACAGGTATAACTTTTCTACCGAATCCCAAAGCAATATCAGTTATACCATATAAAAAAGAAAAAACAATACAATCGCTCTTATTCAGAGGAAAAAAAACAGGCACTTTTTCAATAGCAAAACAACAAGAAAAATACTCAACACAGCCCAAAGATATTTTCACATCCGAAAACTTCGAAGACCTATACACTAAAGTATCATGGCTAATACCCCAAGGACTAAACGAACTTCAATCGATAAAAGAAGTCTTAGAACTAAGAAGAAAAGACATAGAAAAATATACAGGATTAGAATTAAACCTAGATTAACAAACCCGACAAAACCTTTAGCCAGCCATTAAATTTATAAATCAAATTTTCACTTAACTTAACATGACAATAGCAAAAGTAATCCAATTCCGAAGAGGGCGAAGAACATTCAAGCCTAGACACTTCCTTATAGAAATACCAACCGTCGACACAAGAGAATCTGCGCAAAAATTCGTAGGGAAAACAGTCCACTGGAAATCCCCAGCAAAAGAACCAAAAACTATTCAAGGTAAAATAGCTTCAGCACACGGCGGGAATGGCATCGTTCGAGCAATCTTCGAAACAGGTTTGCCAGGACAAGCAATCGGAACTGAAGTGGAGATAAACTAATATGATATCAGAAACTTATATTACAGACAAAAAAAGACTAAAAAGTGAAATAGAAGACTTGAATAAACAAGTAGAAAGCGGATTGATAGAATCAGCAGAAGCCGCAGAACAACTTCTTTTTATAGAATCTAAATATACAACAAATGAAAGAGAATGGCACTAAGAAAGGGATCAGCATACTCAAAAAGATACGCGCGACCATACACTCGTGTTTCCAAAAAACGAGCAAAGTCCTACATCAAAGCCGTTCCAAATTCTCGAATAGTAAAGTTCAAAATGGGAGACCAAAAAGGCTTCGAAGCTGGAGAATATCCAGTCCAACTGCACATGATTTCTCAAGAAACATGCCAAATCCGAGACAATTCAATAGAAGCAATCCGTCAATATCTAAATCGTTTCCTACAAATCAAAGTAGGTAAAGAATTCTATTTAGAAGTAAAAATTTTTCCCCACCACATCTTAAGAGAAAACAAAATGCTTACAGGTGCAGGAGCTGATCGTATGCAGACAGGTATGAGCCGAGCCTTTGGTAAAACAATGGGACGAGCAGCTATGGTAAAACCAAACCAAACACTCTACATCATCGGAGTGAAAACACCAAAAGCAGAAGCCATGGCACGAAAACTAATTAGATCAACCAAGGCACGTATAACTTGCAGAACTTCCATAACAAACGTCATGCCACCGATGAAAGCATAATGCTATAAACATCTTTCAATTCTTATCTTTATGAAAACCCAAAATCAATCAGTCTCCTCAAACAAATCTCTCGATAATCAAGAAAAACAAAAATTCTTCTTCGTACTTGGCAGAAACCCACAACTATCCCGCACAGAAATCCTTGAATTTCTAAAAGCAAGAAACAGAACCCACGAAGAAATCTTATTCGATGAGAACCTCCTAATAATCCAAGTCAATGCAGGAGAAAGATTTAATATCCAAGAATTTGGCGGCACCATACATCTCGGGCAAATCAACTTCGAAGGCGAAATGGAAAAACTAAAAAACCACCTAAATCAAAACGAAATAATCCCATCAGACAAATTCTCATACGCAATCCATGGCAATCTAGACCCACAAATCCTCCAAGACAAATTCAAAAAAGAACATAAAAAAGCCTCACAAAAACATGGGCAAAAACTCCTAGAGTTCCAAGGAGGAGAAAAGGGCAAAAACCCAAAAGCCGACTTCCACATATTCCTCCACGAAAAAGACGGCATAATCTACCTCGGAACCTCAACCCAAACCTACGACCCAACAGAAGTCAAAAAACGAGACATGCAAAAACCAATCCGACGAGAAGCCCTAGCAATATCACCAAGACTCTCCAAAATCTTAATCAACCTTTCCGGAGCAAAACCTCACGACAAACTCCTAGACCCATTCTGTGGCATCGGCTCAATTCTCCAAGAAGCCCTAATTAAAAAAATCAATGTACATGGAATAGACAAAGAAAAAGAAGCAACAACAGACGCCGAAAAAAACCTTCGATGGCTAACCCAAGAATACAATATCCAAACCAAATACACAATCATCAATGAAGACTCTAGGAGAGCCCCAGATTTACAATTTAACGCAATCGCAACCGAAACCCCACTAGGCAAACTACTTACAAAAAAACCCTCCGACAACCAAGCAAAACAACTCATCCAAAACTTCGAAGCCTATATGATTCCAATCCTAAAACACCTAAAAAAAATCAAAAAACCATCTAGCAAAATAGCAATAACATTTCCCGTAATCAGAAACCTGCACGTAGATACCCAAAAAATAACCGAAAAAGCCGGGCTTAAAATCTACATGCAGCCAATCCTAGAATCTCGCCAAGACCAATTCATCTCCCGGGACATCCTAGTCCTCATCTAGAGAAAGTTCCACCCTTTTCCAAAATAAGTTTTTCTACTTTGCCTCAGCAGAGGTATGCCATTTGGGCAGAAGAGAAATTTCTTTTTCTAAAAAGAAAGAAATCTGGGACATCCTTGTCCTGAAATAGAAACATCCTAATCTCTAATCTGTTACTCCTAAAAAGATACGAAACCAAAAACTTTAAATACTAAAAATAACATATTCCACTATGGAAAACGATAAAAATACATGGAATACCTCTTCAGATATAGACGCCGTCGGAAAAGCTAAATTAGATTCTCTAGAAAATAATATCAAAGAATTAGAAAGCATGATAAAAGAAAGGAATATCTTAAGCCAACACTTCATCAAAGAAGGCGAAAACATGAAAGCCAATATCAAAACATTCCTAATAGAAAACGCACCTGAAGGAGAAGGCGACTCAGAATTTGCAAGAGAAAGATCTGAACTTCGAAAAAAACAAATAGACATCTCAGAACTTCAACTTAACGAAAAAGTAAACTGCTGGCGAGACATAGCTCTTCTGAAAAAAGAATTTCGTGAAAACGTCAAAGAACTAAACGAAAAGAAAAGCCGGTCAGACATGCTCGGAAGAATTCTAAACGAATAATGGAAGACAAAAATTTATGCCTTAATCTAGAAGGAGCTATAAGCCAAAGAGAAGAAGAAAGAAAAAGAGGACTAGAGGACAAAGGAACCCAAGGATTTGAAGATACAGGTTGCTACAAATGCAATGGATACGATGCAGCATGCCCAGGCTATATATCTCTAAACACACTGGAGGATATGTAATGAACGAAAAACCCCTAACCCCCGAAGACATCTGTAACAAACTTAGACCTGTTCTAGGAAAAAAAATCGACGAGATATATTTCCAGTATACCATGGCAAATAGCCGAGAAGAAAGAGAAGAAATCGAACATCTCCTAAACACATTATACCAAAAACATCTAATCCAACTCCTAGACAAATCCGTCTTACTAGAACCACCAAGAAAAGAACTAATCAACGGAACCTACAACCTAGCAGAGATAGTATACGCCGACAAAATAATCTGCCCTTTCACACTTCGAGAACAAGACTGGCCTCGTCACATCTGCGTCACAGGAATGTCAGGCTCAGGTAAAACAACCTTTGCATTCAAAATAATAGAAAGCTTAAACCAGCACAAAAAACCCTACCTAATTTTCGACTGGAAAAAATCTTTCAGACCTCTTCTCTTAAAAGACAAATCCCTAATAGTATTCACCGTAGGAGACGAATCAACCGCCAACCTTTTCAAAACAAATATCAACTGCCCACCAAAAGGCGTCGCACCAAAGGAATGGGTAAACGTCCTAGCAGACCTTTTAACAGAATCTTTCCAGGCATCATTCGGAGTCCACAAAGTAATCTTAGAAACCCTAGACGAAGCCTTCAAAGAATGGGGAATCTACCATGGCTCAGACAACTACCCAACATGGAACCACATCAAATGGAGACTCGAAGAAAAACTAGAAAAATCCAAAACAAGAGAAGCAGGCTGGATAGAATCCGCATTAAGAGTTGCAACCGTTTTAACATTCGGAGAATTCGGAAAAACCCTAAACTACAAAGGCACAAATGCAATATCAGTAGAAGAACTTCTAGACAAAAAAGTAATCATGGAGCTAAACTCTCTAGGCGGAATCGAAAAAACCGTCTTCTGCGAATTCCTTCTAACCTACATCTTCAAACTAAAAAAAGCTAGACAAAACCAAGCCTCACATGGATTCGACCATGCAATCATAGTAGACGAAGCCCATAACATCTTCCTAAAAAAACCAACAAACTTCGCATCCGAGTCCACCACCGACATGATATACAGAGAAATGCGAGAATACGGAACATCCCTAATCTGCCTAGACCAACATATTTCAAAAATCTCCGATACAGTAAAAGGAAACTCCGCTTGCCACGTAGCCTTCCAACAACAACTACCCCAAGACATTTACGACATCTCCGAGCTAACTCAACTCAGAGACTACAAACACTACTTCTCAAGTCTGCCAGTCGGCTCAGCAATCGTAAAACTATCCGAAAGGTACAACCAACCATTCCAAATCAAAGTCCAATACAGTCACGAAAGAGAAACCTTCATAACAAACGAAGAAATCAAATCCAGAATGCAGTCTTTTCTCCTAGGCAAAGACTACCAAAACAAAGTAGACCCAGAATTCAACAAGCAAATAGAAAACCCAGAAAAACCAATAAAAAAAGAAAAACCCTTCTCAGAAAAAAATAACAGCACAGAACAAGTCGAACCAAAAACCAAAAACCAAAAACCAAAAACAGAGTTATCAGAAGGTCAAAATTTAATCTATGAATACATTGTCGCCCACCTAGAAGCAGGTATTCCACTTCAGCAAATCGAAGACATCCTAGAAAAATCCAAAGAACAAGGAAATTACAAAACTTCAGACATTAAAGCTGCGATAAACAAACTAAACGAAACTAAAAAAGCAATAACAAAAGAAAGCAAGAAACAAGAAACAAAAGATAAAAGTTTGTCTCCTGACGAACAAAAATTCTTGGAATACCTACAGAGCAATCCGAATCACACACTATCAACAACTGGAATCTACAAAGAAATCGGACTATCCGCAAGAAAAGGAACAGAAACAAAAAATTCCCTAGAAGAAAAAAATTTAATTAAAATCAAAGAAGTAAAATACGACAAAGGCTGGAAAAAAATAATCAGACTCGCCGAAAACGAAGAATAAATTACAAAAAATTTAATTTTCATCTATCACATTCATAAAAAAACAAAAACCGCAACAAAAACCAATAACAAAAACAACAAAATTCATTTACGAATTTTTAAAAATATCAAGAAATGCGGAATAAGAAAGGAATAAGAAAGGAATACCTATTCCAAAAGAAAAACAATTCTAGAAGTAACTCTAAAAAAACTGGCTATTTACAATATTGCAAATAGCCCAACAATGAAAGGAAAAAATGAAAACGTATGAAGCAGTAATACTCATCACGACAATACTTGCAATAGCACAATGCTACGCAAACACCTTCTAAAAAACCCCAAACAAAAAAGGAAAACAAATGAGACTACCGATTAGACCAACAAGCCCCGTACATCTAGCAACAAAAGACGAATACCTTGAAATCATGGCAATCTTAAAATCCGGGAGATGCCGATGGGAAGACGGAACAAAACCTCTTTCAGAAAGATCAAAGGTATTATGGGACGCTTATGAGGAAAACGGGCTGACAATAGCCATAATTCCGGCAAAAGTCAAAGGAGTTGAGCAACAGCAACATATAAAGCTTATCAAGGAAAAAAAAGGAACCAAGACTCTCTCCTATGAAGACTGGCTGGAGATTCAAAAATTCGGTCCCAAGACAATAGCACACGTGACTAAACTATACCGCGTAAGTGTAGCGGCATAAGCTGGCAAACAAAAGCCCTCTTCAAAATGTCGAGGGCCAAACCCAACAACCAAGAAAGGAAAATTATGAACCTCCAGTTACAAAAACCAATGATACCCCTGGCACTAGTCCCGGCAGTCTTCGGGCTACTATTCTCAGCAATATCAATAATCTGTATTCCAGCAGAAACACCAAAGGAAATAACGACGCTCTTCGGAATTCCATGGAGCCTAATAGGCATATTGGGTTACAGCGGAATGGGGATATCCTTATACATGCTAGGAGAAAACCCAAGCAACAAATTCTTCACAACTCTCTACATCCTATTGGTCACAGGAGCTTTCGCATTACTCTTTTGGCTAATCCCCACCGCAATAAAATACAGCATCCCCTGCCTCGGATGCATAGGGTCATGGACAATGACCGCGCTCCTATTTATTACACTCCCTATTCTTTTCTCTTGGGAAAAAGTTTAACCCATCGGACTTGGGTTCTTGTGAGCCCAAGTCCACAAACCAAAAACATTCTAACCAATTCTAAAAGGAATGTCCATGAAAAGAATGGCAATACTCTTACTAATGTTAATCTTAACAAGTTGCGCAGGAAAAAAACCAGCACAACATTTTTGGGAAATAAAAAACCCCGAAACCAAAATCAACGTCCAATATTTAATAGAAGAAACAAAAAAGGAGAATCAATTCCTAGATATTTTCAAAACCCATATTATCCCAAAAGAAACTAAAAGTCTCTCTTTGAAACTCCGCATCCAGAATCCCGAAAAAGCATACCACGCGATACAATTGAACATCACCCTCTTCGAAGAAAATAAAACTCTCAATGGATCCTTCATCGGAATAATCTACAACGGGAAACAGGAAGAACATGAATACACCATCCCACTCCCAACATTAGAAAAAGAAGAATATATAGAAATAGGCATCCTATTAAAAAATGAAGAGGGGCGCCTTTTACTCTCAATCCCTATCCCATACAAAGATAGTTAACTTCACCAAAAAAAGAGCCCGCTTCCACAGGGGCTCAATTCTCCACTTCAAACTTTTTTTTGGACAAACCCACATATTCCAACCCCCATCTAATCTCTAATTTCTAATTTCTAATTTCTAATTTCTAATCTCTAATCTCTAATACCTAATTTCTAATCTCTAATCTCTAATACCTAATTTCTAATCTCTAATTTCTTGCCCTCATACCTTCATCCTCTCTCCAATCCTTCCCCGAAAAACCAAAATCTCTTGAGCTCCAACTTCTCTAAGCATCTCAACTGCCCGATCAATCCCCTCATCTAGCCTCCCAAACTTCAACTTATGAAAATCATTCCCAATCGTCAAACCAACTCCAAGCCTAACAGCCTCCTCAACAATCCACCTCTGAGGAAAACACTCATCCAAAACTTCCCATCCCGCACAATTAACTTCCAAAACAACCTCTCTCTCCTTCATCAGCCTCAACAAATCCACAACCAAATCCTTATACCAATCCTCACATAAAACCCCATTATCCTCAAGTCTCTTCCGAAACGCATCCAAATGCGCGACACAATCAATCCTACCAAACTCAATCATCTTCCTAATCTCGCCAAAATAATTCTCAATAAAAATCCTCTCTCCCCCAAACTCTTCAATCCCTCCCGTCGGAAAATGCGGTCGACTAAAATCACCATCCAAATTCTTCAACCAATGAACCGCGCCCAAAATAAAATCATAATCCCTATCCCCCATCTCACTCAAAAACCAATCCTCATATCCATCAACCCAATCCAATTCAACCCCAATCAAAACATCAACCTTTCCAGCAAATTCAACTCGCAACTTTTCCAGTTCATCATAATAATCGTCCCCGTGCTTCCGTGCTTCCCCATAATCCCTAATTTCCTTCGGCATTCTAAAATGGTCCGTAAAACAAACGCACCCCAATCCTTCCTCAACCGCCCGCTCCAATAACTCCCTCGGACTAAGACTCCCATCACTCTCATTCGAATGCACATGACAATTAACTCTTACCATAGGCAACAACAAAAATCGACCCTATTTAATTTTTCCCAAACCATCAACTAATTTCTAATCTCTAATTTCTAATCTCTAATTTCTAATCTCTAATTTCTAATTTCTAATTTCTAATTTCTAATTTCTAATCTCTAATGTCTAATCTCTAATCTCTAGAATCTAGAATCTACGCCGCAGCGTAGATAGCATGCGCCCTATTCGAAATCCTCCATCTAATCCGCGCCAAATAATCCGTCCCCTTAGAATTCTTCCCAACCCTCACAACCAACCCCTTCCCTTCAAGACCAATAAGCAACCTCTTCACAAACTCCTCATCCCTCGCAATTTCCCGTGCCACATCAACCGTAAAAACAAGCTTAGGAAAAACCGAATACAAATAAGACAAAATCTGCTCCGATATCTTCTCCACCTTCTCCTTCGAAATCCTTGGCATCCCACTTCCAAAACAAATCCGCTTATATTCTTTGTCATCAAAAAGAATATAAAGCAATTTTAACAACAAAAAATAATTTACATTAACCCCGCAACAAAAACAAATCAAGAAACTACCAATAGAAACTCTCCAGAAACAGCGGAAAAGAAAAACCTATCACTATCTGTTAGGAATTTCAAAACTTCTCTAGAGAATTCTATGTTTTTTGATTGAAAGGAGGTAAATAAAATAAAAGTTGCGGAAAACCAAAAACCAACTGATTTTAATTTGAAAACTCAAAGGAGAAACCCATGAAAAAATTGACAGTCATTACGATGATGGCACTCGCACTTTTCGTTACAACGCTCAGTACAGCAAATGCATGGACTATGGCAGCAAACCCAATCACAGGCTTCTTTAAAGCAGTGGCCGGAACCGTTTACCATGTCGTAGAAACTCCCGTACTGATTGTTGCAGGAGAAAAATCCATTCTTGAAATCGGTGATATCACCAGAGGCCCCATTGAAGGCGTTGAAGAACTGGGAGCAGGAATTGCAGGGATTGAAACCGGAACCATTACCGATACCGGTAAGATGAATACTGCCATTGAGTCCAACCCGATTAGCCATGCCATCAGAAACGGCGTAGGGACAGGTCTTGCCGTAAGCAGTATAGTGGCCCCGAGCAGCTCAGCGTTACATGCGACACAGGCCGGATGGTGGACAGGAATCGGCATCGGAACCATGACCGTTGCGGCTGACAACATCCATTGATATTAACCCTTGACTGAGAAGATGACGACGAAAACAAAATACCAGTTTCCGTCGTCATCCCTCAAAAAAACTTTTTTTTGGTCAAACCAACATATTCCACAAACACAAACATCCTACACCATTCTCATCACCCTCCGTGTAATCTGCGTAATCCGTGGCTAAAATTTTCCCCCATCATAAACCAAATCCACACAATTCCCAAAACAAAAATCCGTATGAATCCGTATGAATCCGTGTGCCAATAATTAACACCCACCCCAAAACATCCAACTAACAACTAAAAGCCAAAAGCCAAAAGCTAGATTCAATCCCATCATCCTTCATACAATCCATAACACAAATATTTTTTATTTCCCAAACCAACATATTCCACTCAAACATTGTCTAAACATTTATATAGAATAAACATCTCCAACTCACATGAGCGGTGAAAAATTCATAGCCTGGTTATCCGATCTCCACAAATCCGACATCTCACTCGCAGGAGAAAAAGCAGCAAATCTCGGCGAAATGTACAACGCAAAATTCCCAGTTCCTCAAGCCTTCGTAATTACAACTGAAAGCTTCTCCTTCTTCTTAAAACAGTCCAAACTCGAACAACCAATAAAAGACATCCTTAATAAAATCAAAATAGACGACACAAACGACCTACAAGAAAAATCCCAAGAAATAATAGCCCTAATCACAAACACCAAAATGTCCCCAATCCTAGAATCCGAAATCCTAGAAGCATACGACAACTTCAACGTAGACCTAGGCGGACTAGAAAAATCCCCAGGCGCCCTCGCAATCCTAAGAACCGCACGAGAACCAATATTCGTCTCAGTCAGAAGCTCAAACCTCTCAGAGAATCCAAACGACGACTCATTCGCGGAACAACAATCCTCTTTCATAAACATCAAAGGCAATCAAGAACTCTTAAAAAAAATCAAAGAATGCTTCGCCTCAACTTTCAAAGCCCAATCAATCTACTACCGAAAAAAGAAAGGCCTTGACGGCCTAGTAAAAATCGCAATAATAGTACAAAAAATGATTAACTCCAACAAATCAGGAGTAATGTTTTCTAAAAATCCACTTAAAAACGAAGATGAAATTCTAATCGAAGCAATCTTCGGACAAAGCGAAGGAATAATTTCAAAAACAATCAACCCGGACCAATATACCCTAAGCAAAAATTTCGAAATTCTAGAAGAACAAATCGCAGACAAAAAACTAGCAATAGTAAGAACATCATCAGGACAAACAAAAACCGTAACACTAACTCCAGAAAAATCAACCGAAAAAGTTCTAAAAACCCATGAGCTAAAACAACTAGCAGAATACGCACTGAAACTAGAGCAACATTACAACGCACCACAAGAAATAGAATTCTCAATTGAAGACAACACAATCTACATTCTACAAACAAAACCCATCACAATACTAAAAGAAAAATCATCCGAACCAGAAATAGAATTCACAAGACAAGTAATAACACAAGAGATGCCAGCCTCAACAGAAATCCTGCCAATCGTCCCAACAAAAACACAAATCAAAGTCATAATCGACCTCCCACAATTCGCCTCTCAAGCAGCCAAAGCAAAAGCTAACGGAGTAGGACTCGTAAAATTGGAAAAACTAATCACAACCTCAGGGAAACATCCACTCTTCTACGAGAAAGAAAACAAATTAGAAGATTACAAAAAAATACTAAAAGAAGAATTAGAAGGGATAGCAGACATTTTCATCGGAAAACCAATCTGGGTAAGAACATCAAGCATTCGAAACGACGAATATCCAAATCTAATAGGCGCGCCAAAAGAATCAGAAAAAAATCCAATGCTCGGAAACCACGGAATAAGATTCTCACTAAAACATCCTAAAATCCTAAAAACAGAATTACAAGTTATAAAAGAATTAGCCGACAAAGGTCACAAATTCGGAGTGATATTCCCACAAATAATTTCGATAGAAGAAGTAAAACAAGCAAAAACAATTTTCGAAGAATTAAAAATGGAAAACGTAGCATTCGGCATAATGATTGAAACACCCGCCGCCGCAATCCTAATCAAAGACATCTGCGAAATTGGAATAGACTTCATCTCATTTGAAACAAGCAACCTAACACAATACACCCTAGCAATAGACAAAGAAAACGAAGATGTCCAAAACCTATACGACGAAACCTGCTGGGCAGTCCTAAAACAAATTTCCCGCGTAATCAGAGAATGCAAGAAACAAGAAGTAGAAACCTCAATCTGCGGGCAAATAACCTCAAATCCAAAAATGATAGAATTCCTAATCAAATGTGGGATCGACTCAATATCCATAAACACCGAATCTGCACATGAAGTTTCCAGATTAATTCAAAAACTAGAAATAAATTCCGCCATAGAGCCAATAAACAACAAAGAGGAAATAAAAAAAGAATTAGAAGAATTCCAAAAAGAAGAAGAAATTTCAAAACAAAATTCATTAAACCCAGAACCAATCGAAGAAATAGAAAACATAAAAGAAGAATAAAAAGAAACATTTTCAGTAAATTTGTTACTCCTTCTAAGACACAACACAATAGAAAACTTTATATACTAAAATAACATAGATTATTTATGAAAAATTTCAAACAAACACTTGAGGCAATAGCAAAAACTCCCGGGAAACCAGGAGCTAACCCCAAATATGAATCTGGTGTACTTGCAGGAGCATCAAAATACATCGAAAGATTCTCGAAGATAAACACGAACACTAAAGAAGGTCTTAATGAATACAGAGAGCTAACAGGAGAACCAACAAAAGGAATCTCCGATGAAAAAGTAAGCTTAACATATGCACAAATTGGAGAGGAACTAAACGAAAGATGGGGTGACTATACAGAACATCACATCGCACCAATAACAGGAGAAATAGAGAAAAAAATCCAAGTTCTTATCGGATACAATTTCTGTCCAGAAGAAATAAGCTCTATAAAAAATTATGAAACCCCAAGGAAAGCCGTGTCCACAGCAAAAAAAATAATACAAACAATAGAAACAAATCAAGAAGCATACATAAAAGAAATAATATCCAAAGCTCCAGATTATATGAAAGGAGTAGTGGGAAGACACTCCGACAAAGTCTGTGAAATAGACAAAAGAAGCGCACAAAATAATGCATTCGCAGCAATTGAAGAATATGGATCAAAAAAATTCGTAGTTGAAACTTACACCCATGCAAAATCAGCAGAAAACGCTATCGAAAAAGAAATAGAAATCATAAAAGAAGAAGGAGAAAAATTAGGAAAGAACATGCCTTCCTCATTCGACTCAGAACAAAAAGCAGCCTACTTTGCAGGTATTAATAATAGAATAACTGCAGTAAGAGAAAAAGGAAGCAAGCTACAAGATACAAATAAGTTAAAGGGAACTATAGTAGGGACAGCAATTAAGACATTAGAAGAAAAAGCAAATAACCCTTAAGAAATCTCTAACATCTAATACCTATCTCACCAGTTATCTCAAAGATATCAATAAGCCTCGTTAGTCCACACGTAATATTTCTAATCTCTAACAGCTAATAGCTAACAGCTAGTTACCACTCCAGCACATTATCAAAATATCTTCCAAAAAATCCGTGAGAATCCGTGCTAGTCCGTGAACAAATAATTCTCACACCACAAACCGCCACCCAAGACAAGAGCCAGCTACCTCTTAGCATTCATCTCGATACTAACATCAACCAACCGAGCCATCTCCCCCAAAAAATCATCCGTCATCTCGAACCACTCATCCAAATCTTTCCCTTTAACCCTAGTCCTCTCCCCATGCGCAATCGCCTTCGTCGCCTCATGAACTTCCTCATAATACTTAACATATTTCTTATTCAAAATCTTTTTATCAACAAAAGCCTTCATCAAAACATTCCCAATCTCTTCAGGACTAGCAGGCATCACACCCGCACTAATCAAAGCCGCATGGGCCGAGTCAACCATAGTCCAATAAAGCCCATCAAGCACAGCAACCATCGACTGTCGAGCTCGCGTCATATGTCCAGGCGCCCTCTGCAAAAGCGTATAAATCGATTCAGGCGTCGGACGAATCTTTCCTTCCTTAAGCAAAATCCGAAGCGGAGAAAAGAACCCACCAAAATCAATCAACGCATCCCCATATCTCAAAACATTAATCACAACAGGATCCCCCCTCATCATATCATCCCACCACGTAGACAACTTCACAGAATTAACATGAAGCGCCTTCCGATAAGGATTCGCGACAATAATCTTACCCAATTCCTCACGATACCAAGCAATCAATTCCTCATCCCACCGAATAGAAACATCATCAATAATAATAATCACATCAATATCTGAACCAGGAACTGCAATTCTCTTAGCTGACGAACCAAACAAAACAACCGACTTAATCATCTGGTCAAACTTCTCATAAGTCTTCATCGCAAAGTCCTGTGCAATCTCACGCTCGCCAGCAATCTTCATCGTAGGCAAATCAACTTTTTTCGGCGCAGCCTTACCAACAGCACCAGCCTTTTCAACAACCTTCTTCACCATCTTTTACCTATACACAGTAACTATATTTTATAAATATGACTATATGGTACCAAAAACTATAATTAAAAATCATTCCTAGTTAATAACCTTACTCAAAAACAAAAGCTTCCTTTCTGCTTCCGTTTTTATAAACCAAATTTCTTTCAGGGCCTCCAGGAATACCATTCATATCCCTATACTTAGTAATAGTTCTCCTAGCCAAACCAGCATTTTCCTCACAAATTTCTCTATCGCTATATGCTTGACCTAAGTCAAATTCTTCACGCATAATACCATTCAGTTTCTTAAAAGAAATATACCTCTTCAAATCATCCTTAGTAGGAAGAAGGTCTTTGATATACAAAAACTGTTGACCTCCAGAAATATTCCTAATTTCAGCCCATCTATTTGATATAAGTCTGCTAACTGTACTGTGATCAATATCAAGCTCATTTGCAAGATCTCCCTGATTAAATATATTAAATTTAGCCTTATCAAATTCCTCCATATATTCTCTCTGCTTACCACCGATTACAACATAAGCTTTCATAAGAATGTCTCTCTTCCAAGAATCAAAAGACATCAACCTGTCTAAAAGTCTAGACGTCTCAGGATAAATAGAAGAGTCTAATGGCATAATACTCAATCTCATAGAACCCTTCAAATGATCAGAAAGAATCAACTCAGGCTTAGCTTCTTTTCTGCCAACATAAGTAACGTCGGCACTAACCATGGTATTATAATTCCCCAAACAGCCCTCTAGCCCTCTCAAGTCAGGAGTCATTATCGTCCCACACTTAGTATATTCAGAATCCCCTTTAGAGGGAATCAGCGAGCCATAAATTGTTTTAACCTTAGTGGAAGCATCAAAAAATCCAGAAGAACCGCCCTCTTTTTGCGAAACTATTTTGGACTCTATCATATCAGGGTTATAAGACACAGCCCCAACTACAGTTCTCAAAACTTCGTCTGGTATCGACATAAGTCTAGCAAAATCAATAGTCTGCGACAGGCACAAGCTCTGACTCATTTCTAATCCTTGCGATAATGAAATTCCTAATCCCATTCATAAAACAAAAAATAAAACCTTATAAATCTTTCTACAATTAACTACTTAATAGTTAATACATAACTAGCCAAAAATTAAACTACCCATCTCAAAACATAACTAACAAACCCCATATCAATTCACATAATCTGCGAGAATCTGTGTAATCTGCGGCTAATTTCACTCACTCCTAACAGTTTCTAAAACTCCTCCTTAATCCAACCGCTTAAACTCCCTAACTATAAAAACACCAACTTCCCAAAACTTATAAATCCTCCGCCAAGTCATCTAATTTCTAAAGTCTAATTTCTCTCAAGATTCACGCCATCGGCGTCCCACCAAATCTTGAGCCCCCACCAACCTGTTGCCCCCCAAGCTCAACTGGCATCGTCGTAAACCCAGCCCCAAAATAAGAATGATGTATCTGTGGATTCAAATTCCCATAACCACCAAAATAACTCCCTTGCATATCCATAGCCGCACCCCAAGTCGGACCATTTTTCATCCCATAAATCCCAGAGCCAAAAGCAGCAAGAGTCATAGAATGCGGCAACTTCTTAAAATGCTGAATCATTCCACCAGCCTCAGTAATCTTCCTCATCTCATCAAATCGCCCAGTCTTTTCTAGCTCCTCCAAAATCGCCTTAACCGGAACATTTCCCATTCCAGGAACCAAATGCGTATCAGCATAACCAAAATTATCCGTCAAATGAATATGCTTAACCATAGACTTATCTCCTCCCTTCTTGTCCGTCCCAGAAATAATCTTAGTCTGCTCAACAATATCCTCCGTAGTAAATCCTTTCTTCCTCATTAAATTCAAATGCCCAACATCCCAGGTCACCCCAAGCTTATCCTTAGCCAATTTCGCAGCCTTCTTCTCATCAACGCCCCTTTCAATCAACTGCTTAGTAAAATTATCTCTAGACTTCCCAATTAATTCCCTCATGTCCTCAGCCCTCGCAAACGCATACTGCCCAATCATCATATTCTCAACAGCCAAAACCGGAGCCTTCTCCTTCCAATTATCCCAACTCTTCGCAGCCAAATTTCCAAAAGTCTCCGCCGCCTTCTCCATGGCAAAAGCCTCACCAGATTTAAACAATTCCGGCGCCTTCCTGTCAGTTATTTCCTGCAACTTCTTAAAAGACTGACTAAGATTATGATGTTTTTGGAGAGGTGCCAGAACACTAGTGACAACCTCATCTCCAACTTTAAAATATCCGCCAACCGCAGAGCTCTTAACATATCCTTCGGCCAATTCTTTCAATGCCTTCTTCTGTTCCTCGGTTCCATATTTATACGCCTGACCAAAAGCCCCAGCAAAAGACAACTCTGCATTCTGCATAAAAACATCCGCCTTCTGCATCTGTTCATATTGAACCCTCTGCTCATCCTTAAATTCCAATTCTTTCTTAAACTTCCCATCTTCACCCATCTCAAAAATTTTTTTCCCATCACTAGAAACAACAGCATTAACATAATTATCTCTAAAATAAATCGGCGCAGCCCCCATAATTTCTTCAACATGCTTACTCATCTGCGCAACCTCAGTCAACTTATTCGCCCATTCACCTTCATTAATACTCCCAATAGAACCCTCGGCATCATACAACAACCCCTTTTCCCCTTCTATAAAATCATACTTCAAACTCATATCTTTATTCCAGATAGGCTTACCTTTATCATCTCTTGCAACCTTTCCTCCTCTCTCAAACAACTCCGGATGTTCCGGCCGAATCTTAAACTCTCTCTTAATAGAAACAGCCTGCCCAGTTTCCTGATTAATAGCAACACCTCTCTCCATAACATATTTCCCTTCACCCTTCTTCTCGTCCCCAGGTCTCCACTCCGTCCCAGGCGCCCCATTAGCAGCATGAATAACAAACGGCAAATTCCCACTCGGATCCAAAATTTGAGCCTTCTCAATCGCAGCAAACATTCTCCTCTCTCCATCTTCTCGAGCACCAGGCTCCCAACCCCTCTCCCCAAATCCAGCCGCATCAATTAACGGACCATGCACCGACGGCTTAACCCCAGTCAACTTCATCAAAGCCCTCATCTCCTCGAAATGCTGTCGCGGAATACTCTCTCCAACATCAGGCTGAAGCATCGTCACTTCAAAAGTCTTCGTCCCATGCTTAATCGCATTAATAACATCCTGCACCTGATTAGCACTCTGCGGCGAACCAGGAAAACCCAAATTCGCAGCACTCATTCGATACCCAGTCAAATTACCATAATCAGGACTAAGCGCAGAAAAGCCACCGCCATAAAAACCCTCATAACTCGTCACCATCAATCACCTACAAAACATAATCCAACTTATTATATAAAACTTCTCACAATCCCTAATAGCTAACGGCTAATAGCTAGCCTCCCGCTTCTCCTTCCTCTTCTTCTCTGCCTCCTCATCCCGAAATCCAGCAACCTCAAGCATCGACCTCTTCCCCCACCTATCTTCAACCCTTTCCACCTCAACCTCAACCTTAACATAACTAACATCTTCAATCTTATCTCCGCCTCCAATCCCCTCATACTTTCCCAAATCATAAGAATCCTTCACTTCACTAACCCGATAACCGTCACTCCTCTTCTCCGAAAAACCAACAACCTCCTCTAACTCACTAACATCCTTCCTGTCTTCCCTAGCAATCTTCCTCTCAGGCAGAAAAGCAATCCTTTCCAAAATCTCATTGGCATCATCTTCTTCATCATTCCCATCGCCAAGCAAAGCATCAACATTTCTCTCGACCCAATCCTCTTCGAAAACAATAATAGAATCCTTCTCAACGACAATCCGCGGCAAATCCAAATCTTCAAAAACACCCACCTCAGCATCCTCGCTCACAATCTCTTCAGTCACCTCCTCCAATATATCCTCATCAGACATACAAATCACAAGAATCTAAACTTTATCTAATTTTCTAAATCAAAAAAGCCTCAATCTTCTTCCAAAAAATTATCACTTAAAAAAGACAACAATAAAAAAGTTTATAAATTAAGTATTCCCTATCTCAAAACATGAAACAACTAGGAGAAGCAAATTTAATAGAAGTTCCAAAGCAGTCTTTCGGATTTTATAATATACCAGAACACACAAAAAAAACATTGTTAGAAGCATTCCCGCAACTAACAGAAAAATACAGCCCACAAGCACTAGCAAAAGCAGGAGTAGAAAAATTTTATTTTGACAAAGAAGGAACATTGATAGGGTCCAACTCCATAATCCCAATTCTAATGAATCAAAACAATATGTTCCCAGAAGGAGAACATCTTTTATCGATATCTGAATTCGCAAGAGCACACAATGAAAACCAAAAAGCATTTAGTGGGACATATCAAGATACAGGAATAATTATAAGAACAACAGACAGCCCTTTTTCGCAAAGTCTATACGATCAAATAAAGAAAAGAGGAATAACCCCAACTCAAGAAGAGCCAATAGTAATATCTCTAACAAATCTAGAATTAAGACAAGACCAAGGTTCAAGCTATGGATTCATGCCAGAGATAAAAGATGATGTTAGTCTAATTGTAGCCTCAGCATACGGAAGAAGAGAAGAAATAGAAACTTTTACTCTTTATGACGCCCAAGGTATCCCAATCCCAAACAAGTTAGGAGATAAACAAATCTGGAAAAGATCTGCTGGCGTGGCTAGAGTCTTTTCCAATAGCTACCTAGGCGCGAGCTCGAGCGGCCCTCATTTGGCGGGCTCTTACTGTAACGGCCGGGTAGCGGTTGGGTCACCTGTCCCGCAAATTGCAAAAATAAAAAAAGATTTAGAAAATAGAGTAGCAAAATTATAAAAACCGAAATAAAAAAAGAATCAACCTTAACCTACTCAATTCCAAAACATTCCAGTCTTCGGGCCAAACTATAAAAATCATACACCAACCTAATTCTAGTTTTTTCACATAACTCTGCTTCTCAAATATAAAAGAAATCGTCTTTTCAAAACAACATTGATACTTTTCTTTTCAACTAATTTTCAGTTTTATGTTTGCAAGTTAATCCCCTTCGGACAACCTAACCAGGCCCCAATCTCCAACCTCACAAAATGAAAATCCGTGTGCGAAATTTTAATAACCACTCCCCAAACCCATTGCCTCCCAAAATACTGCCCATTGCCCACTTCCCCTTCTTCACATTGCCGTCCCAAAACATTACCTAAATCCAATCCGTATAATCCGTGAAATCCGTGCCAATATTAACAACCACACCCCAAAACAAAAATCTGTGCAAATCTGCGAAATCTGTGGCTAAATTTTTCCTCACCCAAAAACCCAATCCGTGAAAATCCATATGCCGACATTAGCAACCCACTAACAACCAACGACTAACAACCAACGACTAACAACCAACAGCTAACCCCGAACCCCGACCCACGTCAGCAGGTACATCATACAAACAAAATTAACTTTCTTGTAGCCAAAAAAATTCGCGCGCATTCGCGTAAATTCGCGGCCAAATAACAAACAACTCACTCCCAAAACAACACCCCAACCCCAACAAACAAAACCCATCCCAAAAACCTTACGCCCATACTTTTCTTTAAAGATTATATACAAGAACTTAAGGCAGAACCTAAATCATAGAAAGCCCCTTACTTCGACGCGGGCGAGAACCACTAACCCCACTTTCCAACGAAGACTTTTTTTCTCTTCTCTTCTCGCCTTTCTTCTTCTGCCCCCCAGTATTATACAAAGAACTTTCCGAAACACCTTTCCCAGCATTATTATACAAACTCACCGAATCACTCCCCTTCTTCCCAGTAGCCCCATACAAATCAATCCCACTTCCAGTCCCATACAAATTAGCACCACTAGCGACACCTCCATATAAATTCTTACCACCAACACTCCCGCCATACAAATCCCCACCACCCGATTCAGCAGCTTCATAAAAAAAACCAGCCCCGCCAAACTCCTCCTCGTCCTCTTCAAAATCATCTCTACCAAAAGCAGATTCAAATTCCTCACCCTCAAGCTCCTCCTCTAAACCACGACCTCCCCAAACTTCCTTCGCACTCCCACGCGCAAGCATCGTATCTCCAATCGAAAAATCTTCCTTCTTCTCTTCTTCTAAATCCTCCTCACCAAAATCCTCTCCCTCAAAAAAATCCCTCTCACCCCAAACTTCCTCATCGTCAGCCCCAGCCACATCATCCCCCTTAGCCTCATCTCTTAAATCCTTATTCTCCTTAACACTCATGCAGCCAAAACAAAATCAATATTTAACAATCTTGCGCCCCATCCTCATTCCTTCTTAAAAGCATCAAAGAATCCAACCGACCCACCATCCGCCAACCCCTCAACCGCATCCGAATCAATATTGTCAAACCCAACCCCAGGAGCCGAAGCCATCCTATGCGCCTTCTTGTAGACATCATAAATCGTATAAAGCGTAGAGGCAGCTCCACTAATCGCATCCGCCCTCATCTTCTTCTCAAAAAAATTATCCCCCTTAATGTCTTTAGCCTCAACAAAAACAACCCCGCCCTTCTTCGCATCCTTCTTCTTCGAAAAAAATGTTCCAAACAAAGCACTAAAAGGATTAATGTCCAAATCATTTCCCTTACCATTTTCCAACTGCTTCTTCTTCGTCTCAAAATCAATCCTCTCCCTCTCCTCCGGACTCTTCAAAAAATAATCCAAATCACTTTTCAACTCTTTCAACGCATCCCCAGCAACATCCATCGAAAATTCCATACTCTTTTCCAAATCACTTTTATCACAAAGTTTCTTCGCCGCCGCCAACTCCTCATCATTTAAAGCATAAGAATCAAACCAAATGTCCACTACTCCACCCTGACCAAAACCATAATCACCTTTCTGCGTCACCCTCTGCGAAACATGCCCACGATATTTCATCGTAATAATAATCACCTTATTATATCTCCTACGAGCATTATAACTATTAGGAATATCCACCTTCTTCGCGCCGAACAATTGCAACTCAAACATCGAAGTAGAAAACGCATTAACAAGAGCCGCATCTTTTTCAAAACCCTGTTGCCTAAGCTTCTCCGCCGCTTCCAAATAAGGCTTCATCCAAGCCGAATAAAGTTTCACTGTCTCAACCTGCGACTTCAGATAATTCTTCTCGATACTAAATCTCTTCCGAAGCTCGGATTCACTATACTTAACCCACTGATTAAACTCTTCAATTCGCGGAATCAAAATCCTCATCACAGAATCATTAATCAAACCAGCCCCGCCATTCTTAATATCCTCCCTATTCATCTTCTTCACATCTTCAACCGAATTCGCCATCATAAAAGCCTCACGCAAAGTCGAAAATCCCATCTCCGCCGAAGCCATCGAATGAATCGCCCCACGTCCCTTCTTCATGTCAACATTATCCAACCAAATCTGTTTCAAAGCAAGCGTCCCCTCTTCCTTCTTGTCCTTAGAATTATAAGCATCATAACTCGCAAGCCGGAGCTCAAACTCCTTCAAATCATAAATCAAATTCAAAATCGACTTCACAATCTGATTCATTCCACCAAGAATCTTCATCCCCTCTTCCTGCATCTTCGTCGCCTTCATATTCATCTCACTAAACTGCCCCGAACCAGGACTCGCCATAAAATTATCAATCGTCTTCTGCATCCCTCCCCAGCCAATCTGCGCCGCAAAATCCAAAATCCAATAATAAATCGGCTCCAACTGATTCTGTTGCGAATCAAAACTCAAAACATGTGAAGAAACCTTCCCCTTTTCATCCATTCCCATCCCAGCCAGCCCACCAGTCCGATGCACGTCCATCATAACCTTGCCAATCGCCTCTCTTAAATCCATACAACCGAAAAGAATACCGAATATATAAATCTTAACCCCAAATATTTTAATACTACGGCATCTTCTTCTAATCATGTTATTCAACAGAAATAAAAACAGAAATAAAATGATAGACGTCCGACAACTAGAAAAACGCGGCGTAGTCAAACTACCAAAAAAAGAAATAACCGTCCCAACAACTAAAGAAGGATTCGTAGAATTTAACAAACCAAAATCCAACGCAGACTTCTTCGGTTTCACAAATACTCCACCTCACGATTCACAACTCACGACTCACGATTCATCAGACAACTACAACAAACGAGAAGTCGACACAAAAATGGCAAACCTCGACAATAAAATCTACAAACTAGAACAAAGAATCGAACTCCTAGAAAAAAAACTAGACATCAACCAATCCAACAACTCAAACCCAATCGGCTGGTAATCCAACAACTCAAACCCAAAATTCAATCCGTGAGAATCCGTGTGCTAATATTACCCAGCACTCAAGGCCCAAGCAACATTTAAAACTCTAGAAACCCCCTTAAACATATAATGACAGAAATAACTAGTGAAATAATAAAAGCCTATGCCCTAGAAAACGCAATCAAACACAACGGCAAAGCAAATCAAGGCTCAGTCCTAGCCGGTCTCTTCGCAGAAGGACTAGAAAAATCTGAAATCAAAAACGTAATGCCAAAAATTATCGAAGTCCTAAAATCCGTAAACGAAATGTCCCCCGAACAACAACAAAAAGAATTCGAAAAATTACCAATCAAAACTTCGAAAAGAGAAATTAGAGAAGGACTAAAAGAATTAGAAAACGCCGAAGAAGGAAAAGTCATAATGAGACTAGCCCCCTTCCCATCAGGACCTCTCCATATCGGAAACGCAAGAAACGTCATCCTAAACGATGAGTATACCAAAATGTACAAAGGAAAACTAATCCTATTCTTCGACGACACAATAGGTTCAGCAAACAAAATGATAGATCCAGAAGCCTATGCTCTAATCAAAGAAGGACTTGACTGGCTAAAAATTTCCTACGACAAAAAAATATTATACAAATCAGACCGAACAGAAAAATATTACGAATACGCCGAAGAGCTCCTAAAAAAAGGCTATCTCTACGTCTGCCATTGCTCACAAGAAACAATGCAAGATCTAAAAGCAAAAGGAATTGCCTGTGCTTGTCGAGAATTCTCTCCAGAAATCCAACTAAAAAGATGGAAAGAAATGTTTACTTCTCCAATGGGCTCAATGTCAGCAAGACTAAAAACTTCAATGCAAGACCCAGACCCAGCCTTCCGAGACCGAGTCATGTTCAAAATCTCAGACATCCCTCACCCAAAAACAAAAAACAAATTCAGAGTCTACCCATCAATGGAATTTTCGTGGGGAATAGATGACCACATCTTCGGCTCAACTCACATCTTAAGGGGAACCGACCACCACATGTCAACCCGAGTCCAAGATTTCATAAGAGGAATCTTCAATTGGGAAAACCCCGAATCATTTTACAACGGACAACTAGAAATATCCGGAGTAAAAATATCAAAATCAGGAAGCGCAAAAAAAATCCTATCAGGAGAATACGTCGGACACAACGATCCTCGAACATGGTCAATGCAATCCCTTCGAGACAGAGGAATAAAACCAGAAGCAGTTAGAGAGTTCATACTTTCACTCGGAATAAAAAAAGCAAACATCACAACACCAGTCGAAACCCTCTACACACTAAATAAAAAACTTCTAGGCGAAGTCCCAAGATATTTCTTCGTAGAAAATCCTACCAAAATAACAATCAAAGGTTGCCCTCACCTAGAAGGAAAAATCCCACTTCACCCAAACAACACACTCGGAAACAAAAACACAAAAACAACTGGGGACTTCCTAATCTCCGAAGACGATTTCAATTTACTAGACGACCAAGACTACCGCCTAATGCACCTCTTGACTTTCAAATCAGAAAGAATAGGAATTAAACCTCGAGACTTTTCTTTCATCTCCGAAGAACCAACCGGAAAAACAAAATTCCTTCACTGGCTACCAGCATCACCAAATAACATCAACGTAGAAATCAAAATGCCAGATGGAACAATAAAAACAGGACTAGGAGAATACGCACTCGAAAAATTAAAAGTAGGAACCGTCATCCAATTCGAAAGATTCGGCTTCTGCAAATTATACAAAAAAGAAAAAGAAAAACTAGAATTCTGGTTCACGCATAACTAAGCCACAACCTCATCCTTCCCAACTCTCATATCTCCGCTCTCTCCAAAAACTCTAAAACACAAAGCACACTCCCCTTGCCTACAAACAACATCACGAACAACATCTCCAGGAACACCTCTTTTTTCAGCCAAAGCACTAATTCCACGTCTATTAATCAAATCAAAATCACCACCATCCAAATATCTATTAATAATTTTTTCCAAAGGTTCTTCTATCAAATTCCCGTCCAATTTAAATTGCCTAAAACAACAACTATACACATTCCCTTCGGTATCTAAATTTAAATCAGATTGATTCCTCTTTAAAGAAACTGCATCACGACATGGAATCCTGCCATATCCAATTTCCAAATCCTCAAAAGCAACATCAAAATTCTTCGCCCTTCCCATGGGAAAATATGACTCTGCAGATTTTTCATTAAAACCCTTAGGAATATAAAGGTCCACACCCAAATAACGATTTCCCGCTCTTAAATTATGAAATCTTTCCACATCCATCCCAGCCTCTTTATGATATCTACTATTCGACGCAACATCAACAACATCAACTCCTCGATTTCTCAAATCAGTCAAAACCTCTCTCGCCCTATGAATACCAGTAGCCCACGACCCATTGGTTTGCACCTCAACAGAAAAAACCGAAAAACGATCTGCCTTTTCCAAATGATGCTTTCTATCTGTCAAAACTTCCAAAAAATAATTTAAATCTTCTCTAATCGTAGTAACTTCTCCTCCAGACAAAATAACCCTAGTATCTCCAACAGGCAAATTCCCAATAATCTTTTCAAAATCCCCTCGAGAAACAGTCGTATCCCTCTTCCCGGGCCCAGCCGACAAATAACAATGTGCACACTCAAAATTACAATTTTCTGTAACCGGAAAATATAATTCATTCATAAAAATAAAAAAATATGTTACTATTTAAAAATTACTATTTCGCCTAATCAAAAACAAGACAACAACAATTCCAACAAACCCCAATGCAGTCAAAACATACCGGCCAAAATTACTTTCAGGCTCGGGGAACATAAACAAAACCATAACACCAACTATCGCGACAACAGGAATCATTTTATCAATTCTCATCAAACCAAAAACAATCCCCAAGTTAAAAACTCTTCCCCTTAAGCATCAACGCAACACAATCAAATCCTTGCGAATGCCAAAGCGACATAAACATATTATTAGAAACACAAAGAAAATCCCCATCATCTCGAGGATCATGAACAATAATTTTATTCTTCACATCATCATATCCAACAGCAACTCTATAATGAACACTCTTATCAACAATACTATTTTGCTGAGCAACTATAACCGGAAAGTCATTGTCTATAGAATTAATTATTTTAAGCAAGCCATCGCAAGAAACAGCCACATCAAAACCCTTCTCTCTAGAAAATTTCGCCATCTCACCAATACTAATTCCAAAATATCCAACTCCCAATCTTTCTATAATTTCATCCTGACTAACCTTCACCCCATTATAGTTCATAACCATCGCCAAAGACGCATGCGCGCAACAATTAATTCTCTGACCTATATATCCAACATCCAACACTTTCTCAACCATAAAAATTCAATATACCCCCCTACTTAAAAGTTACTAACAACGGCTCTGGTGAAACCATTAGTTTTTACGCCCTTAGTCAAACAAGTTATTATAAATCAAATTTCGATCGGATTTACTCTGCCCCTTGTGGGCACTAATCGAATATAAATTAATATGATGCGTCGAAATTTGGATATTTGAAAATCGGAGATTTTCAATCCTGGTGAAATCTGACAGGGTTTCACCAAAGCTCTAACAACACCACAACTTTGCCTTATCCTCTTCCGACATCGTCCCAAACGGATTCCCCTTTTTCCTAATATTTTTAACCATCTCTTCATTCCCACTCAAACCTCGTCCAAGCAAAACCATGGCTTCCCGACATTTCAATACCCCATCACAAACCTTAACATTCAAAGGACAACTCACCTCACAAGCCCGACATAAATTACATTCAAAAATAATCCTTTCCATAATTTTTCCCGACAACAAATCCCCCTTCCCACGAGGACTATACTGCTCCTCCCTCATCACCCGAAAAACCCCACACCGCTCCTTACAAAGCCCACACTGAACACAACTCTCAAAAACATCCCTAGCCTCCTCCATCAAATTCCCAGCCTCAATCTTCGCATTTTTACTAATCTTCTCAGTCATACAAACCAAAACAAATCAACCTTCTTAAAATTTTACATATTAAACAACTTAGATACTTCCAAACTTTTCCATTATATTCGCCAAACTCTCTTTGGAAATGATATTATCTAACAATATCTCCCCAGGAACATAAGATGTCACATCAATAGAATCAGCAACACAAACCTCATTCTTAATCATTCTAGCAAGTCCCTTAATAGTAAGAATATCCCCAGCTCTCTTAACTCCATAAGATTTTAAAAAATAAGTTTCAAAATATCCATCTCCAGCTTGATTTTTCATCTCGCAATCAGAATAAAAACAAACTCTGGAATAATCATCTTCTACAAGAACAACATCTCCATAAACTACTCCATCAATACCACATATCCCATCCATTCCATAACATTACAATTAATATATTTAAATTTTTATATTCTCAGCTACTTCCCATACAAGAATCCAAATCCCCTTCCTCAAATTCCGCGAACACACTTTTTATTCGCAGCCCCAATAGCATCCAAAGCATCACAAGAAATATCCGCATCTGCAGCGAATGCAATTTCCAGATATTCCCAAACAATTTCATTATGAAACGAACTATCTCCACCGACATAATCAGCAATATTCTTAATTATAGATGCTTTTTCCCTAACCAATCTATTATATTTAAAAGAATTATAGGCTTTCCTAAATACCCCAGTACTATTTTCAACCATATCATGATAAAGACTCATTGCTTCATCATTCAAAATAGTTAATCCATATACATTAAGATATATTTTTCTATCTTCATGTCTGGCCCTAAACCCCCCCAGCAGCTTCCATCAAAGCACCTATGTCTTTAGTCCCTAAAAGTCCAGCTATCATAATAAGTACACCTCTCAAATCTTTAAAAATGTTTCGCATGATACTATTTTATAATAGCTACATCACAAACCCATGCACCTATCCAAATCCCCCTTCTTCAAAACAACATACCGAAAATCCCCTTTCCTCAAATCCCTCGAATACCCAGCCCCAACACTCGCCGTAATAACTTCCTTCCCCTGCCTCTTAATAACATCCATCGCCGGCAAAAAATCCGCATCCCCAGAGAGCAAAACACAAACATCACACTTCGAATCAACCAAACAAAAATCAATCATATCCGACGCAATCATCACATCAACCCCCTTTTCAATCCTAAGCTTCCTCCCTCCACTCATAACCACCTTCAACTTCCGCGTATTAACAACAACTCCCTTCTTCTTCAGCCCCGCCAAAAAAACCATATGCTTATAATAATTCTCCTCACCTAAATCAATATCAGGCACCGAATTATAATATCGAACCTCCAACAACTTAAACCCAAATCTCTCACAAATAAGCCTTCCGAGCTTCTCAAAGTCCAACCCCCTCGGCTTCTTTACCAAAGATTTAACATTATGATACCAATTATTCCCATCGACAAAAACAATTGCACTTCGTTTCTTAACTATTACCATAACCACCCTCAGCTTTCCAAGCCCAAACCAAACCACCAAGCCCCCAAACTTCCGAACCTCCGCGAGAAGCGCAACTTCTCGTATTCCCATCAACAAAAACAATTGCACTTCTCTTATTATCTAAAGCCATTATAAAAAAGTAAAGCCCGGCATTCCTTGCGTCATACCGGGGACGTAATACAAACCATAAGAATAAAATATATTTAAACTTTACTGTCTAAAACTTTTCTTCCATTACCCATCTAGCAATAAGAGTTCTATATCTAGGATTTTTCTTTTCAAAAGATTCATAATCATTACTAAAAATAGAAGGTAATATCGCTATAGCGGCAAAAATCCTATCGTAAAATCCTCTAACTTTATCAGGATAAGCAACTTTATTTAATTCTTCCCAACTCAAACAATTAAGAGCAAGTTCAACTTCTAATCTAGAGCCATGCTTTTCCTCCCCCATCAAATCACCTTCCCCACATTAAACTTTTCCAAAGGGTCCGTCCTCTTCTTAACATTCCGCAAAATCTTCTGATCATTTATCTCAACAAACCCTCTTTTCAAAAGCCCAATCCCATGTTCACCCGAAACCTGCCCGCCTAACCTCCCAACCAACTTCATCATCTCCGGAATCAATCTCTCTTGGTCAACATTAAAACAAGGATGAAATATGCCACTCCCAATATGCCCAAAAGTAGGTATACCATTAGCCTCCAACCATTCCATCAACTTCAAAAACCTATCAGGCAAAACCTTCGGATCCTCAATTCTAGTATACCCTTCCCCCGCAACAAAAGGATAGACCGCATCCCTCATCTTCATAACCTTATCATATTCATCTCCTTTCAAACTCCCCCAACTATCTGTAGACTGCAAGCCATGGGCTGTAACCTCGCGTTCATATTCTACAAGCAAATAATACCCATCTCCAAATCCAACACCCTTAGAAATAATCTTATCTAAAAATTCCAAACTAGAAACATCTCTTCGCTGCTTTAACTCTCGGACCAGCGCAACAACATCATTAACGCTTTCAAGCCTAATCAAACTAGCACTCCTCTCCATCGTTGGAACCAAATTCAAACAAGCCCGAACAATAACCCCACTAATTCCTTCCATCCCAACATAATCCGACAACTCTGTAGTTCCCTTTCTTTCCAACTTCCCTGAACAATCAACAACATCAACCCATCGAACCCAAGCAGAAGTCTTCCCATAACGAACCCCTCTATTCCCAACAGCGTCAGTAGCAATCATCCCGCCAATAGTAGCAACCCCATGGCTCGACGGCTTAACCGGAAATTCCAAACCACTATCCTTCAAATAATCCTGCAAATCATCCAACACAACCCCAGCCTCGACCTCAACCATTCGTCGCTCCTTGTCAAAATTAGAAATACCAATCATCTTAGACAAATCCATCACAATCTCACCCTGAGGAACACACCCTCCCGCAAGACCAGTCCCAGCTCCACGAATACAAATCTTGTTATTTTCTAAAATTATTTTACGAACCTCATCAATATTCGTCGGATGTAAAACGTCCAGCACCTTTCCTTTTAACCGAGAAGCATCCCTCTCATAACTCCGAAAAAATTCCTTCCTCATATTTTCCCGAGCTTCTCAGCCAACCTCCAAGTTTCATTAAGCAACTTCTCAATATTATCAAGCCCCTCATTCCAAAATTTCTCATCCAGCTTAATTCCAAGAAAACCAAAAGAATCTTTAGGGGAAAGACTCTTGCCAAAAGACAAAAATTCTTTAACCTTCAAGGCAAACCTAGAATCCTCTTTATACTTACTTATCATCGCATTAGCAATCAAACAACCCGACGCATAGGAATAAACATAAAAATAGTCACGTATATGTGGCCAATAAACCCACCAATTATAACTCGAATCCGGATGCTCGACAAAATCCCCCATATAAGCTTTCATATTTTTATGGAAAATTTCACCAATAACCTCCTTCGACAAATTCCCTTCCTCTCTAAATCTATCATGCAACTCCTCCTCAAAAAGATAACAAGCAACTTGTCTAGAAATAGAACTCAAATCATCCCCAATCTTAGAAACCATCATCACAAGCCTCTCTTCATCGCTCTCCACTCTAGAAAGCAAATCCTCAAAAACAACGCCCTCGGCAAAATTGCTAGCAACCTCGGCAACGGCCATCGGAACACCAAAATCAAGCGAAATATTACGCTTCATCAACTCATTATTAATCCCATGTCCAGATTCATGCGCCAAAGTCGAAACATCCGAAATACTATTCATATAATTAAGAAAAATATTAATGGGGTGAATCTTCAATCCCCAAGAACAAAACGCCCCCTGCCCCTTCCCTTTCGCCGGATAAACATCAACATTCCCATCTCGAACAAATTTCCCAAAAATCTCACCAAACTCATTATCCATCTTACAAAAAGCCGAATACACAATTTCCACAGCCTCTTCATACTTAATCTCTCGAGAAACCTCACCATAGTCGACAACCCTCTCATAATACTTTAATTTCTCCTTTCCCAACAGTTTCGCCTTCAACTCATAAAACCTCCGAGAAATATTAAACCTAGAACTAACTACTTCAAGCAACTCATCAACAAACGCAAAATCAACATCATCACTGACAATCCTCGCTTCGTCTGGCCGAGAATAACCACGTAACTCATCATCAACCTTCTTATCTTTCAAAATAGCATTAATCTGCGCAACAGCCAAATCAGCCCTATCCTCCAAAATATCATTAATTGCCTCACCACAAGAATCCGTAATCTTCGAATCGCTAGAAACAAGCAATCCTAAAATCTCAGAAAAACCCTTAACCTCTTTCTTTTCACCAGTCCAAACCTCTCTTTCCTCTTTCGACAACAATTCCGACAACATACTAATCCAAGAACTATAAGAAGGCCCGCTTTTCAAATTCAAAACCTTCTCAACTTCCTCACTAAGCATAAAATCTGCCCTACGAAAAACCCTCTCAAGATAATGCTTATATTTAATTAAATCAGAACTTTCTAAAACCTCCTTTTGCTTCTCCTTATTAATCTCCCTTAAACTAAGTCCAAAAAAAACCAAAGAATTAGACATTTCCTCATCAAACTGATTAATAAGCTCGAACTTCGCCTTAATCTCCTCATCGGTCTGATCTTTCATTTTTCTAAGCCACAAATAATGCCCGACATTTCCACTAGTCCCATAATTCGCCATCAAATCCTCAAGCTCATCTAAAGCTCCTCTCAAAATCCTAGGGCTCTCCAAATAATCAGTTCTTCCCTTCCATTTAGAAACGAAAGCATCAACTTTCTCTCTAATAACCATCTTCTCCTTTACAATCTGCTTATCTAAATCTCCAGAAACAAGACTAGAATAATCCCACTCAATCTTCATTTTTCTGAACCTCCAAGATTTAACAATTTATCAAAATCAGAAAAAGAACCTTGCCAAGCCCCAGAGCCTAAGCTCGAGCCATCTATGCGAAGCATGGGCCATCCATGCGAAGCATGGGCCTTTCCATCGCCCTGCGATGAGCCATCCAAATGAAAATTTTCAATTTTCATCTACCCATCCCCCTCAATTTTCCAAGCACAAAACTAGAAAACTCAACACTCTTATCCGACACCGACTTCAAGTTAGCATAACAAAGTCCACAGGGAGAAATAATTTTTTTAGCATCTCCACTAAAACTTTTCACCCTTTCAGCAGCTACTCCCTTAGCCAACTCCTCAAAATTCGCCCGAACACCCCCGCCCCCGCCACAACAAAGCGCACCCTCTCGATTAAACCTCGGCTCAATAATCTTTCCCCCAAGCATCATAATCACTTCCCGGGGCTCATCATAAATCCCGCTATATCTCCCCAAATGACAAGGGTCATGATAACTAACAACCTCTCTATCTTTCTCGTCACCCTTATACCTTAATCCTTTTTCCTTAATCCTTTTACAAATAACAACCGTCGCATGCTCACAGGGAATATCCCAATCCCTAACCAACTTAGGATAGACATCATTAAAAGTATGCAAACACGAAGGACAATTAGTAACAATTCTTTGAATCCCATTCGACCTAAACAACTTCAAATTCTTCTCCGCCAACTTCTTCACATCTTTCCGATACCCAGCGTTCAAAATCGGCAATCCACAACAAACCTCTTTTTCTGGAAGCATCACAAAATCAATCCCCAACCGATTAAAAATCTCCTTATAATTCTCCAGATTTTCAGTCAAAACCCCCTTAGTCAAACATCCAGGATAATACAAAATCTTTTCACCACCAATCCAAGAAAAAACACCCATTACAAAAAACCTCCAAAATACCCAAGCCCCAAACCACCAAACCACCAAACCACCAAACCACCTTGAGAAACTTCGTTTCTCACGCATCCAGGATAATACAAAATCTTTTCACCACCAATCCAAGAAAAAACACCCATTACAAAAAACCTCCAAAATACCCAAGCCCCAAACCACCAAACCACCAAACCACCAAACCACCTTGAGAAACTTCGTTTCTCACGCATCCAGGATAATACAAAATCTTTTCACCATTAATCCAAGAAAAAACACCCATTACAAAAAACCTCCAAAATGCCCAAGCTCCAAACTCCCAAGCTCCCAAACCACCAAACCACCTTGAGAAACTTCGTTTCTCACGCATCCAAGATAATACAAAACCTTTTCACCATTAATCCAATTCAGCAAACCCATAAGAATAAAAACGCATCATAATACTTAAAATTAACTATAACTTGGTAGAAAAAATGGAAGAAAATTTAGCACTAAAAACATGTCAGGAATGCAACGCGAAATGCTGCAAACTTGGAGGAGCCGAGATGACAAAAGCAGAAATGCAAAAAATAACCAAAGCGGGATATCCAGAAAATTATTTCAACAAGATAAGCAAAAATCATTATGAATTCAAAAACATCAATGGAGCCTGCATATTTTTATTAAGAAACAATGCCTGTTCAATATACAACTTGAGACCACATGCATGCAAAGCTTGGCCAGTAGTATATGAAAAACATGGAAACAAAAAACGAGAATTCTTTATTGCAAACTGCCCTGTAACAAAATACCTGTCAAAACAAGACCTAAAAGAAATGAAAGAACAAGCCTCAAAAATAACAGAAGAAATAAGTGAATATCCCATAGATAAATCAAAAATGCCAAAAGATATTTTGGACAAATGCATCAAAAGATACAACAAATTTAAAAAAACCAAAATATAGAAAATCCAAATCTCACAACTGAGACATCTCTAAAACCAATACCTCATCCTTGTTCAAAGGAACATAAGAACCTATTCGATTACTATAAAACATATCAGCTTCAGGAAACGCATCAAGAACCTTCACGCATTTTACCCTATCAGCATAATTGGCACTAGAATTTTCAGCAAAAGAAATAATTTTTTTTCTCGTAGCAATTTCATGATAAGGAACCAGCAACTTTCCAACCTGCCTATAACCCTCATCCGAAACATATCTACCCCCATCAATATCAATTTCACTTCTTCTTTCAAACAAACCATATTTCAAACCAAACCCACAAAAATTTTCCCTCCTCAATTCAGAAATAACCTCAAAAATATTCTCGCCCTTCTCTAATCGATTAAGTAAAATTTCTATATTGTCAGAATGTAAAGAAATTCTATCTCTATTAGAATCCCAAGCATTAACCTCAAATGCAAAATATGGTACTTGTTTTACGTCCATCTTAAAATCAACCTCATTATTATACTATATAAGAATTTGTATACTAAATCCATCCCAACAAACTAAGACCCAACCCCAACATCACAATCCCAGCCGCAAGCCTCATAAATCTCTTATTCTTCTGAACCCAACCATTCACAACCTCAACCCTAGCCCCTCGATAAACAAAATAAGAAATCAAAATCAAAGGCAAAACAAAAATTACATTGTACAAAACCAAATAAAAAATTCCCTTAGTCCCACTACTTACAATCATCGAAAGAATAGCCAAATAAATCCCACCAGTGCAAGGAAGCTCAACTAAAGCAACAAGTGCCCCCAAAATAATCAAACTAAAAAAACCACCACGTCGAGCATACTTCTCCAAATAAGGCTTAGCTCCAGAAGGAATAGCCAAGGAAAACCCTTTGCCTTCCCAAAAAAAATCCTTAAACTCTATCATCGCACCAAGCAAAATAATCACCCCAACAAAAATCTTAACAGAATCCAAAACCAAATAATCCGAAGCCCAATGCATTATCCCAAACCCAGCCGCAAGATAAACACAAAAAATAACAAAAGTATAAATCAATCCACTTCGAAGAGCCCGCTTAGCAGAACCCATAGAAAGCAACACAGCCATCAAAAAAAGCAAAACCCCAAACGCACAAGGATTAATCGAATCAACCAAAGCAGCCCCGACAACAACCCACAAACTTAGAACCCTAGGAACCTCATTAACACCAACGGAATCAAACCCCTTAAAATTAACAATAGAATTTTCCAAGTCCTCAACAATAGGCAAGTCCCCCATCAGATAATTAAATTCTCCCCCTTGCCCAATCACCAAAAACGGAATCCCGCCACCCTCAACACCAAACTTATTAACATATTCCAAATACTTCTCACGATTAATCGGATTAGTAACTTCATACTTATTCAAAACCACACCATCAATCAAAGAAACATTTTCCAAAATCCCACTCTCCGCAACAATTTTACAATGCGAACAACTAACTGAATAAAAATAAGAAACCTCCGTAGAAGGCACAGCAGAAACCATACCAAACACAAACAACACCAATAATAAAACAAACTTCCTCATGACATCTCTCACAAATCTAACTTTAAAAAATTAAGCCTAAGACTCAATGGAATTTATTTTCCTTGGAAATATAATTGACAAACCCCATAACCATCTTACTAATTTCCTCCAACTCATCATCCAACTCTTTCAACAAGCTCTCGCTCAAATAACCAAACTCTTTAGAAATATACAGCTGACTTTGAACCTCCTTAACACTTCCCATCGCAATATACAAAAACTGAATCGTGTCTTTATCAGTCCGCCTCCCGCAACCCTCCGCAATATTAGAACTAATACCAACAACAGCCCGCCTCAACTGAGAAACCAATCCATACTTTTCATCATCAGGGAATTTTTTAGTAACTTCATATATTCTCTTCCCAAGAACAATAGCCCGCTTCCAAACATCAAGCCGCTTAAATTCCCTAACCATAATTAATAAAATAAACCAAGATTTAATAATCTTTAGCAAAACACCGCCAAGTCATTCTAATTTCTAATATCTAATTTCTAATATCTAATTTCTAATATCTAATTTCTAATTTCTAATTTCTAATTTCTAATTTCTCAACAGCCTACGCCCATTCCGAATGCCCAAACTGCACAACCAAATCACATTCGCTATCAGGCAAATCACAAGCCCCAAAACAATCTCCAAGCCAAATCCTCAAATCAACACTAAAATCTAATTTCTTATTTCTAATCTCTTGCTCGATATAATCCACAATTACAAGAGCATACGGCTTCAGCCCATCAGGCAACTGCAACAAAACCTTCACACCCCCGAACCCTTCTAATTTCGAATTTCTAATTTCTAATTTCTGAATAGCCTGAACTATTCTATCCAACTCCAACTCATACCGAGCCTCCAAATCTTCCAATTTATATTCCATAAAAATAGAAAGCCTCTTCTTTTAAAAACTTAATCTCCACGCCCAAATCTCTCTCGAACAATTTCCTTGACCCTAACTCGAATCCAAAACCTGTTCCAAAAACCCTTAAGCTTAAACCCAAAATAAATAACAATCAACAAAAAAACAATCCACAAAAAAACGACAGCCCAATTCATTCCCTTTCTTAAAACATTAAAACTCGCACTAGCCTGTTCATTTAAACCTTCGCTGTCTCTAATGCGGACATTAACACTATACCCCCCGACATCAACATAGTCAGGAACAATAACCGAATCAAGAAGAGAAAGCTGCGTCTCAATCGCCCTCAATGTATCCGACCGAGCAATCACATCCCCTTCTTTATCCAATATCGTATATTCAAGTATCAAATCTTTCCGCGCCATATTCTCAGGATACAAAACCCTAATCTCAAAATAAACCTTTTCTCCAGGCGCAACCTTGGCATATTCTTTCGGAACTTCAACGCTAAAACTTAAAGCAAAAACCGAGCCAGTTAAAAAAATCAAACCCAAAATAAAAAAGACACCTCTCATTTTCCGTTCACCTCATCAAACGCCCCAAAAATCTTATTCAACAATTCCTCCCCCTTAGTCTTAGGGCTAAAGGCAATAACCTCGACATCTTTACCAGAAGCATGCTCAATAACATTCCTCACAAATAAAGCAACCTCATTCTCATTATTATAAATCAACAAAACAGACAACGCATCAATTACCAAAAATTTCTTTTCTTTAATCTCGTCCACAAAAGCGTCGATAGCACAACCAAGATCATCCAACCTCGCAGGAGAAATTTGTGCAATTCCCCTATCAGCCCCCCCAGAACCAACACAATCAATAAAAAATAACTTTCCCAAATCAACCCCACTTTTCTTAAAGTCCTCTCTAATCTTACCCTGATTCTTATTCAATGAAACATATATCCCAATTCCCTTAAGGGACCTCACGGTACTAACTATCCTAGATTGTAATTTCCCAACGGGAGCAATCACCAATTTCGAATTTGTCCTCTTCATCAAGCCTTTAAAATTTTCTTAACTCTTTTAATTAAATCTTTTTTCATAAAAGGCTTAGTGATGTAATCCGAAACCCCAACTTTCTTAAGCTCTCCAACTCTCTCTTTGGATACCGGAATAGCACTCAAGAAAGCAAACTTGCGACCCTTCTTTTTTATCTTTTCAAATATATCCCAACCAGACATATCTGGAAGCATAATATCCAACAGATACAAATCAAAATCTTTTTTAGCCATACGAATACCACTCTTCCCGTTATAAGCTAGTGCCACCTCATAACCCTCACCTTCAAGAATAATTTTAACAGCACTCGCCGTATCCCGATTATCCTCAATATAAAGTATCTTTTCTGCTGTCATAATCCCACCCCCTTATAGCAATTCCAACCATTTTTCCAACCAACCAGTCCATAAGCATCATAAATATGTATACAAAAAAGCTTATTATAGAATAAGGCTAATATGTTCGAAAACTTTTTTTGATTTTCCACCCCTCATTTTCCTTACAAACTTGCTTTTCACAAAACCATATGTCTTCCCAAATAAAATCCCTCTATAAAAGGCATATGCCAAAATCACAAGGCCACAAATAATAAAGATATAAGATACAGATTTAATTCCTTCAGACAAAACAAACAGCTTCGTGCTTAAACGGATAACTTCACCAATCGCAAGAAAAAATATGGCAAAACCCATACCCATCACAACTTCTCTAAAGTCTCCTTTCGTAATCTTTCTTCCGTATCTATAAAAAAGAATCACCGCGATAAAAGCAAATGCCACAATTAAAATTTCTAAAATAATATTAAAATTCATTTTTTACCCCCATCCCATAACTTTCACTTATATCCCGAACTTTCAACGCAGAAATTACAAAACAAATAAAGGCAAACAAAATAGACAAAAGACCAAAAAACTCTAAATTAATTGCTCTATCAAGTTCCATAATAAGTTGCAAAATATTACCAAACATATAAAACACAACTCCATTTAATATCCACTTAAACACCTCATCTATTCCTCCAATAAAATACTTCCTTACAATAAATGCAAAAATAACCACAACTATATCTATAATAACAACAATCAAACCAAGACCTATATTTAGCAAACTAGCTTCCTGCAATATATTTCCCCCCACCTGAGCCAAAACCATCGGAACAAAAAACAACAACCCCGCAGCCAAACTCATTATCATTTTCCCCTTTCGGCCTGCCCCCTTCATCTGACGCATAAAATTTTTACTTCCAATAAAAATCATTACAACACCCGCAATTAAAAACAGCTCAAAAATTATCTCTGTAATTAAACTCAAAGGGATTATTCCTATCTCCGTTATAAATTTCCAGCCCATTGAAACTATCATAAAAAAAATACCCGATTTTAGAAAAACCATTTCTTTCTTTATATCATCACCTCCAAATCTTCGATAAACAAGCATTATAATAATCACTGCCAAAACCGCCAAGGTTGGCTCTAACAACCTAAACCAAAATAATATTTCTTCCGTCATTTCTCCTTAATCTCACTAAAAAATTGTGAAACCTCTTTAATTAAAATTTCATCTTTCCCTTTTGACGACAATACAATTACTTTTGTTTTGCTTTTAGGAGCATTTTCTAAAACACTTCTTATGAACCTCAAAACAACAGCTGCCTCATTATAGATAGTTAGCACTCTAAGTGAATCTATTATAATATATTTTTCACCTGGAATTGACTGTAAAAATTCAGAAACCGCAATCCCAATACCCGTCAAATCCTTTGGACTCCGAACAAACAAAATATTATCCGTCCTCACAACTTCTCCAACAGTATTCTTCGTAACGCAATCAATAGTAAAAATTTTCTCAGCATTTATTTTATTTTCTGCCAAATCCCTTAGTATAGAACTAATCGGCTTAATTAAATCAATATATATAATCGGCTTGTCAATAGACTTCAATATTCCCCGTATTGTTTTCTGTATTTTTTGTGCTTCTTCAATTACTAAAACATTTTCATATCTTTTTAGATTCCTTATATTTTTCATTTTCATTTTAACCTCCAGACTAATCGGCCCCTCCAATCTCAACAACATCATCAACAAACAAACATAAGTCATTAAGTAAATCACTACTGGCATCATCTTTCAAAACAATAAAAACTCCTCTTTTTTCAAGTACCCTTATTTTTGAAATTAAATTATGGACAAACCTAACCACAGTCAATCCAGGATTATAGAGCATAAAAGTTGATAATGAATCAACAAAAACAATGTCTGAATCTGATTTAATAACCTCTCCTATAACAAGGCTTAACCTCGTTAAATCTTTTGGAGTACTTATGAAAATTGTTTCACCAGCAACCCCTCCCTCTTCGCCGAATTCACCAGCGATACAATCAACAACCAAAATTCGTTTTCTATCAATTCCCTCTGAAGCAAATGTCTCAATCAAACTCTTTCTAGGTTTGTTCGCAGAAACATAGCATATTTTTTCATTTTGTTTTTCAACAATCTTAACAATCTTTACCAATCTTTTAGCATATCCAACCTTTGGCACAACTATTATAAGAACACCCTCATTAGCCATCTTCTTTTCCAGCATTTTAAAACTTATTTTTTTTTCTATCATTTTATTTTTATCCCATATCCATCAATCTCTCCGAATAAGAGCCTATTATTTATAAGCATAATCACGAATCACCCTTTCAAAAAATATATATTATAACTAATCCTTTTTTTCTTCAAACCTCCCTCTAACAATTCTCCGAACCTTAAACCCAATCAAAAGCCTTCTCCAAAAATCTCTAAGCAAAAATCCAAAATAAATTATACTTAACAAAAACGCAACTCCGAGAACAACAATAGACCAATTCACCTCTTCATTCACAACATTAAAACTAGCGCTAGCTTTACCAATCGAATTTTCACCGTCCTTTATCTCAATAGTAATTGTATACAAACCAGGCTTTGAACCCCTTGGGATAACCATTGAATTGAATACAGACAGCTGTGCCTCAATATCTCTCAAGCTATCTATTCGAGCAATTAAGTTTCCTTGCTCATCAAACATTTTATACTCTAATGTCAAATCTTTCTGCTCCAAATTTTCAGGATACTCGACATTCATTTTAAAATATACCGAGTCCCCCGCAAGAACATTGGTGTATTTATCCAGAATTTCTATAGAAAGTGCAAATGCAGAAACAGCACAAGTTGAACTGATTAATAAAAATATAACAAAAATAAATTTTTTATAAACCAATTTCATTTTCCCTTAACCTCATCAAAAAAACTAAAAATCTTATTCAACAACTCTTCGCCTTTTGTCTTAGCACTAAACGCAACAACCTCTACATCATTCTTCGACGCATACTCAGTAATGTTACGAACAAACCCCGCAACCTGATTCTCATTATTATATATCAACAATACAGACAAAGCATCAATTATCAAAAACTTCTCTCCCAGTATTTCCTTCATGAAAGAATTAACTGCATAACTAAGATCATTCAGTTGTGTTGGAGAAATCTGCAAGACATCCTCCTCGACCTTGCCAGAACTAACACAATCAATAAAAAATATTTTTTTCACATCAATTTTCCTTTCATCCAAAAGTTTCTTCATCCTCTTCTGATTTTTATTAAGTGATACATAAATCCCCACACCCCCCAAAGAACGTATAGCACCAACTATTCTAGGCTGCATTTTTTCAATTGACGCAATTTCTAATTTCGATTTTACCATTATACGGTCTACAGTCAACGGCCAAAGCCTGCCACTTTCTCCAAAATCCCCTTAACCCTTCAAGCCATATCAAATAAATATACTTATTATAAGATAAGACGAATATATACGACACACCCAAACAAACCAAACCCACCAACATTGCCAAACCAACAAACCCACCAAAACCCCAATCCGTAAAAATCCGCATGCTAATAATTAACAAAAACCCCAAGTAATCCAACCCCGAATCAAACAAAACCACAACCCAATCAAGCCTTCAAAATTTTTCCAACCCTCTTAATCAAATCGGCCTTAACAAAAGGCTTAGTGATGTAATCCGAAACCCCAACTTTCTTAAGCTCTCCAACTCTCTCTTTGGATACCGGAATAGCACTCAAGAAAGCAAACTTGCGACCCTTCTTTTTTATCTTTTCAAATATATCCCAACCAGACATATCTGGAAGCATAATATCCAACAGATACAAATCAAAATCTTTTTTGGCCATACGAATACCACTCTTCCCATTATAAGCTAGTGTCACCTCATAACCCTCACCTTCAAGAATAATTTTAACAGCACTCGCCGTATCCCGATTATCTTCAATATAAAGTATCTTTTCTCCTGTCATAATCCCACCCCCTTATAGCAATATTAAACATTTTTCTCACCAACCTTTTCAAATAATTTATCTACGAACTCTCCTTCTTTTTCTAAAGGATTCAAAGTCTTCACAACTTCCCCTTTCTCAACAGCAATCACTCCACTTCCCTCCTTCGTCGCATTCTTACCAAGAGCAATATATTCATCAGATTTTCTATACCTAATAGGAAGTCCAATCGTAAAAGTAGAACCTTTTCCATAAACACTTTTAACACTAATCATCCCACCCTGCAACTCCAATAACTGTTTCGTAATCGAAAGCCCAAGTCCAGAGCCAGCATACTTACGAGATTGTGCCTCTCCAGTTTGATAAAATTTTTCGAATAGATGAGGAAGCTGGCTCTTTTTAATCCCAACCCCACTATCAATTATATCAAAAAAAACAAACCCGCCCTTTTTCCTACCCTTTATCTCAATAAAACCCTTATCAGTAAACTTAATCGCATTAAGAATCAAATTATTAAATATCTCCACTAATCTATCTCGGTCAACACTAATCTTTGGAATCTTGTGCATCTCCGTTACAATTTCTACCCCACTTTGCTCCGCCAACACCCCAAGCCCCGCAACAACCTCCAAAGCAACCTCGCCCGCATCCACCTTACTAATATTAAGTTCAAACGTCTTAGATTGCAAACGAGAAACCTCGAGCAAATTACTAATCAATATCTTCAACTGATTATTATTTCTCTTAATCGCCCCCATACTCTCAAACCAAGCATCCTTATCCTCCTTCTCCAACTTAAAATCCCTATCCATCAAAATTTCCAAATGCGCAGAAACAGCAGTCAAAGGCGTCTTGAGCTCATGAGAAATCATATTTAAAAAATCACTCTTCACAACATCAAGCTCTTTCAGTTCCTCATTTGACTCCCTTAAACTATCCAAAATTCTTTTCCTTTCTGTAATATCTCTCACGGTCGCCTGCAAAACATTTTTATTTTTTATTTTCATTCTTATAAGCGACACCGTAGCAGGAAATTCCTCACCACTTAATCTCTTATGAGTCCATTCGAAAAAATTAGCACCTTCTTTCATTGCAATATTAATCATCTTCATAGCTTTCTTGGAAGACAATTCACCGTCCGACTGATACTTTGGAGATAATTGAATAGGCGTTTTAGAAACAAACTCTTTTTCATCCTTTGCTTTAAACATCTTGAATGTAGCAGGATTCCCCGCACTAAATCTCCAAGTTGGAGATTCCAAAATCATAATAGCATCTTTTGAAGATTCATACAAAGTCTTAAACTTCATCTCACTCTCTTCCAATTCCGAAGTTCTCTCCTTCACTTTCTCCTCTAATTCTTCCCTCAATTTCGCCAATTCCAATTCAGCCAATTTCTGCACCGTAATATCCTCTATGGTCTCTAATGCTCCAATAATTTTTCCATTAGAATCTCTCAAAGGCGCCGCAGTAAAATGAAGCCAAGCTCCAGACTTCCCAATAGACGGGAAAAAATCGATTCCCTCATACGCATCTTTAACTAATTCAGATTTCCGCCCCTTCCCTTTATACAACTTATAAATTTCGGAAATCTTCCCGTCCATAATTAAATCCGCCATGACAAATCTCTTCTTCGGATAAAATGGTTTCCATTGATTTTTAGTCCCAAGCATTTTTTTAGAACTAACTCCAGTCAATACCTCCAAGACTCTATTCCAAGCAATTATCTCATGATTTTTATTTATAGCAAATTTAGCGACAGGAGACTGCTTAAAAATTTGTCTATTTCTTTCTTCGCTCTCACGCAATTCAACTTCAATCCTTTTTTTCTCAGTTATATCTTCTCCAGAACTAAGAATCCCAATAACCTTACTATCATCCCTCAAAAGAGTATTGTGCCATGAAATTAACTTTTCCTTTTTTGTTTTAGTTAAAACAAAATTTTCATAATCTCTAACAAAATGGTTCTCCCCAAGCATCAACTTATGAAAAACCCTTTTCACCTCCGCTCTCATATTCCACGGAACAAAATTACTAAACCAATTCTTCCCAATAATCTCTTCCTGCCCAGCCTCTAATATTTCCGCACCCCTTTTATTAATCATCGTAACCTCCCCCTTTGAATTCAAATTAAGAATAATAACTCCCGCCAAATCAAGATATCTTTGAGCCTTTTCTTTCTCCTCAATTAAACTCTCTTCAATTTTCTTTTTCTCCGTCATATCTCTAAAAATCCCCTGAATCTCAAGTCCCCCATTAGTCTGTATTAGAGAAGAGTTAATAGTCACCGGAACTCTAGTCTTTTTGTCTTTCTTCAATATCTCAGTTTCAACACTAATTTTTTCACCCTTAGCCTGCCTCACAAATCCTTCCATAACCTTCTCCGCCTTATCTTTAGGATGCAAATCATCAGCCCTCATACCAACAATTTCTTCTTTAGAATATCCAGTTAACTTAAGTGCCCTTTCATTACAATCAGTCAACTTCTTTGTTTTCGGATCCGCAATAAAAATAGCATCTGCAGATTCATCAAACAACTTAGAGTATTTTTTATTAATTTTCATCAACTTTAATTCCACCATCTTCATCTCGGTAATATCCTGAAAACTCCCACGAATTTTCACAATCTTCCCCTTCTTTCTAACTGGGCCCCCAATCGTTCGAACCCATTTATGGACCCCCTTCGCGCTAACCATCTCAAGCTCCAAATCATAAGAAACCCCCTTCTTTATCGCTTCCTCCAAAGCCTTCTCAATTTTTTTCCTATACTCCCCATGATAAAAACTAAGTCCCGATTTAACATTCGTCTTCTTTTTAGGGTCCAAATCATGAATCCGTGCCGTCTCTTCAGTCCAAGTCCCCTCAAGTGTCCGAGCATCAAACTCCCATCCTCCAACCAAAGCCATCTTCCCAGTCTGCCGAATCAACCTATCTTTCAATCTCATTACCTCTTCCACTCTCTTTGTCTCAATTTTATTCCTCAAACTAATTATCCCTCTAGACAAACTCTCCGCTAAACCAACCAGCAACTTCACCTCTTTTTGATCAAAAACATTCTTATACCTAGAATAAATATTCATAACCAAAACCTCTTTAGAACTAACCCTAAACGGCACACAAATAGAAGAAACGTATCCTCTCTTAATCGCTTCCTCCCTCCAAGGTTTGAACTTAGGATCTTCCAAAATATTCTTACAAACGACTACCTTCCCACTCCTTATTGCTCTCCCAGTCGGACCACGCCCTCTTTCACTATCTTTCCAAGTTATATTCAAGTCTTTCAAGTAACCCTTCACAAAACCCGCCTGAGCGATAGCATCAACACTTTTCCCCTCATCATGTTTCGCAACCCCAACCCAAACCATTTTGTATTTCCCAATATGCACAATAATATTACACACCCTTTCAATCAATTCAATTTCATCAACACTCCTAAGAATAGCCAAATTGGATTCAGCAATAACTCTAAGCGCACGGTTAATCCTTTCTATTTCATACTTAGAATTAACTTCATTTGTCACGTCCCTAAAAATTTCAAGTATCGCTTTCTTCCCTTCGTAAATAATTCCAATATGTGAAACTTCCATTATCTCTCCACCCATAACTCCACGAATAATCAAACTCTTAGACTCTCCAACCTTAACACCTTTCTTCAACGGACAATATTCACATTGCTTCTTATCATCCTTATACATCTCATAACATTTCTTCCCAACCATCCTCTTCCCAAGCCTTTCCAAAATATAATCATTCGCCCAAAGAATATTACACTTTTCGTCCACTATATCCATTCCCTCAGGAATAGACTTCATAATCAAACTAAGCTTCTCCTCACTTATTCTTAAATCCTCAACCGACTTCAAACTCTTAGTAATATCCTGCTCAGTCGTAGCAATCTCAATAATCTCCTCGTCCTCATAAATAGGCGAATAAGTAATCCAAACATCTACCCGACCTCCGTCCTTCCGCTTTCTAATCTGACTCACTCTAAATGTAGGCTTCCCATTCCTAACAGCTTCTATGTTCTTTCTAGCGACTTCTCTATATTCTTTATCAATAATCCTAAAAATACTTTTCCCAATCATCTCCCGTTCCTTAAATCCATAAATCCTTTCAGCTCCATGATTCCAAGACTTAATTCTTCCATTAAAATCCTGAATAATAATCGCATCATTAGAATCCTTTATCGTTTTCTTATAATACGCCAATCTCTCCTTAATTCTCTTCATTTTTTCTTTTTCAAAAATAAACTTTTCAAAATATTCATTCTTTCCAAAATCAACCTGCAATTCTTCATCCAACTTTTTCTCTTCCTTCATAACTTCTTTCAATTCTTCCCCCTCATCTTTTCCCCCTGACATTATTTAGCACCGCCTTCTTTTCTAATCCCAATTACTGCAGATTTTTCACCCTCTTTTCCAGCTCCAAAAGAAACATATTCCTTTGATTCTTTGTACTTGATAGGAAGCCTTATTGTAAAAGTAGAACCTTTCCCATAAACACTTTTAACGCTTAAATCTCCACCCTGCAATTCCAACAATTGTTTTGTTATCGGAAGCCCAAGACCAGTACCGCCATGTTTAATCGAGTTATCGCTCGCCTGATAAAATTTATCAAATAAATGTGATATTTGCTCTTTTTTAATTCCCATACCAGTATCCGTTATATTAAACACAACAAACTCACCCTTCTTTTTGCACCCTATTCGTATATATCCCTTATCGGTAAACTTAATTGCATTACTAAGTAAATTATTAAATACTTCAACCAACCTTTGCCTATCTACACTAACCTTAGGAACCTTATTGCATTTTTTTATAATTTTTACCTTATCTAATTCCATCAACGCTTCTAAATCATCAATAACCTCAAAAGCCACTTTTGCTGCATCCAACTTTTCAATATTTAATTCAAGAGTTCTAGATTGGATTCTTGAGATTTCAAGTAAGTTACTAATTAACATACCTAATTGCTTATTATTTCTTTTAATCGCATATATACTCTTATTCACCTGACTATTCCCATCGCTATCAATTCTTTCATCTTCCAAAATTTCTAAATGTGCTGACATCGCAGTCAACGGAGTTTTTAATTCATGAGAAACCATATTCAAAAAATCAGTTTTAACTAAATCAAGATTTTTTAATTCTTTATTTACTTTTTCTAATTCATTAAAAAACATTTCCTCTTTCTTGGCAGTCTCGGCAAGCTTCTCCGCAGTCCCAACCAATTCCAGCCTAACCCTTTCTTTCTCTTTTTCAGTCTGAGCAAGCTTCTTCGCAGTCCCAACCAATTTTAACCTAACCCCTTCTTTCTCTTTTTCAGTCCGAGCAAGCTTCTCCGCAGTCTTAACCAACTTCAACCTAACCCTCTCTTTTTCTTTCGCAATCTTAGCAAGATTCTTTGTAACTTCAGCCAATTTCAACCTAACCCTTTCTTTTTCTTTCGCAGTACGAGCAAGCTTCTTCGCAATCCCAACCAATTTCAACCTAACCCTTTCTTTTTCCTTCGCAGTACGAGCAAGCTTCTTTGTAACTTCAACCAATTTCAACCTAACCCTTTCTTTTTCCTTCGCAGTCCGAGCAAGGTTTTCCGCAGTCTTAACCAACTTCACCCGAGTCTCCTCTTTTTCCTTCGCAGTCCGAGCAAGATCCTTCGCAGTCCCAACCAATTTCAACCTAACCCTTTCTTTCTCTTTTTCAGTCCGAGCAAGCTTCTCCGCAGTCCCAACCAACTTCAACCTAACCCTTTCTTTTTCCTTCGCAGTCCGAGCAAGCTTCTCCGCAGTCCCAACCAATTTCAACCTAGCCTCTTCTTTCTCCTCATCAGTCCGAGCAAGCCCCTTCGCAGCCTCAACCAAATTTAACCAAGCTTTTTCTTTCTTTTTTACAGACACACCTTGCTTAGAATCGACCTGTAACTTCTCATCTAACTTCCTCTCTTCTTCCATAACCTCAGACAACTTCACCTCTTCACTCATTTTACAAAACCCCCTCTTCCATAATCACACAGGCAAAAAGAACTTATTATAAGATGAGACGAACATATCCAAACGTCCGACAACCCTAATAATTATTCCTCCTATATTTAGTAGAATCATCCTTCTTATCTTGTTCACTAGGCACAACAGATTCAGAAGACACATCCTCAATCTTATCAGTAAAAGAAGGCAAAGGCTTAAACCCAAGAGGTTTTTCCTTATCTAAACTATCGATAATAGAATCCAATTTTTGCTTATCAAAAACCTGACTAGAAGATTTATTACTAGAAACCTTATCAAGAGAAACAAGACTCGGCAAATCTTCACGAACAATCTCTTTTTTCTCTTCAATATTTTTAGAATCTAAAACAGGATTTTTTTTCTTAAAAAAAGTTCTAAAAAATTTCTCCTTAAGCGACACCCTTTCAGGAACAACATAAGGTTTCTCTAAAACCCGATTACGATTATCAACAACATTTTTGGGAACAGGTTTCAAATACGGCCTCAACAATTCTTCATTTTTCTTCTTAGGTCTAATCCTAAAGGATTTTTTAATAGCGTCTAAAACATTAAAAAATTTAGAAGTCTTCTTCTCTATCTCCTCAAGCCCCTCGACGCCTTCCTTTATCCTCTCAAGTTTTTCCAGCCTCTTCCGACTCTCTTCCTCTCCCATCTTCTTCTCCCTTAACAAAATCCTCTCACGTTTCTCATCCTCTAATCTCTTCAATTTCAACAATTCAACTTTCTCCTTCTCGGTTTCAATTAATTTCAATTTCAATTTCAAAGCCTCCTTCTTCCCTTCTTCCTCTTTTCTTTTCCTAGCCAAATTTCTTTCATGCAACCTTTTCCTAATCTTACTAAAAAACATCAAAGCCCGCCTCTTCAACTCCTTTCTCCTCTTCGCACTTCTTTTTGCGAGAACCAATCTCTCAGCATCTCGCCTCTTCGCCTCATCCCTAGATTTCAAAACCTGAATCTGCTTCTCTTCTTCAAGTCTTTTAAGCTCAAGCCTTTTCGCCTCAAGTCCGAACTTTCTCTCTTTCTCTAATCTCATTTCCCTCGCCTTAAGCCCAACCCTAATCCGGCTAGAAAGACTAACAAAATAATTCGAAACATTTCTAAACATAACCTTCCGCTTCCTCTCACTAACTAACTTCTCTCTAACTCTTCTTCTCTCATTTTCCTTAGCCTCCAAAATCTCAAGTCTCTTTCTCTCCCCTGCCGCCTTCTCCTCAATAATCCTCGCCTCTTCAGCCTTCAACCTCTCAGTCCTCTGTTTTTCTTCCGCAATTTTAGCTTCGATTCTCTTAGTCTTTTCAATTTTCTCCGCTTCGACCCTCTTCCTTTTCGCCTCAACCCTCATCTCAAACATTTCCCTCTTACGCCTTTCAATCTCTTTCATTCTCATCTCCTTCTTTATTTCTTTAGCCTTAGAAATAACTCCAAAATAAAAACGAACAAAATAATTCTTAATTTTCCTAGACTTCTCTTTAGCCCCCATAGCCCCTTTCACCTTAGACTTTTTCTTCAATCTAAATTTCTTAAAAAATTCAACAAAACAAAAAGAAGTTTTTTTCCTAGAACTCTCAGGCTCCATCAAGGCAGATCTATATTTAGGCCCTTTGGCTAAAACCCCTTTTTCCTCTTTCCTCTCCTTTCCAGCCTCCGCAATATTTTCAGAAAACCTAATCCACATTCTCTTAAACCAACCAGGACCACCACGAACTCTAACAATTCTCCTACCAGTCTTAGGAACAATCCCATTAAATCCTCTAGATTTATCTCGCGTCTTCAAAGCCTTATACAAAAAAACAACCAAAAAAATCCCAAAAAGTCCCACAAGATAAATATAATAATTCTTCAAGTAAAAAACTATTCCAAATAAAATAGCAAATAAAATAGCAATAGCAATAGAAACCCTATATTTTCTAATCCATTTTTCTTCAACATAAAGCAAATTCTGCAACTTATTCTTCTCCCAATAAATAATAAGTCCAATAATTAGAATAGCAACAATCGTCAAGACAACAAGCCAAGACCCCTCGCCAAGTTTATCAATAACTTCTCCAGTAATAAAAGACTTTTTCTCAATCGTAAAACTTTGTGTAAACCTATTCCTGACACCCTCGCCGTAAACAATATTCAAAACCGCAATATATTCTCCCTCAGGAATATCAAGCCCAGCATAATCCCATTTCAAAAACTGCTGCGTAGCAATCATCATTTTATCCTCAGCATGATACATCTCATTCCCGTCTAAATCAAGAATGGTAAAAGTCAAATTAACATTCGCAGGAATCTCTCCAAAACTATCAAAATTAATAAAAGCAGAAAGTTCACTAGAGCTCTCAATCGTAAAATCCGCCAAATCAAAAGAAACATCCAATAACTCTTCAAGCATACCGCCCTCTCCAACCTCAATCATCCTACCAGCTCTAGCATAATAAGAATCATAAGCAACCTCAGTATAAAAATTATAAACCCCATCTTCAATAGATTTGGGCAAAAATAATTCAGAAGTTTCCGTAATCTCATCAAAATCAGCCATATAAATCGTATCAAAACCTTCCGTCACAACCTTCCCGTCTTTAACCATCCAAAACCTAACCGTAACATCCCCATGAATCGCAGCAACACCCTTTATGTAATAAGTAAACTCAAAAAAATCCCCAGAAGCAATCGGAGACTGCACATCAATTATTTTCATATCAAATAACTTCACGCACCGATTCATCCAACAAGTTTTCGTGTCATTACAATCCCCGTCGCTATCACACTCGTAAACATAACACTTATTCTCAAAACAATACTCTCCAATCTCACAACCCGAATCATCCACACATTCTAATACAGCTCCACCACCTCCACCACCACCAGGGGGAACAACCGGGCTAGGCGTAACAATGTCAGCCATTATAAAAAATTCATTTTCTTCATCAAAGAAAGTGCTCTCACCAAAAACTAAAGGCAGCAACAATAAAACAAATAAGAATGTTAATCTCCTCATTTAAAACATCCTCCTTCCAAACAATAAACTTCACATCGATTAATAGAATCAGCCCCAGCAATCAATAAATCAGAAAAATTTGTAATGTTAGCAGTTGTAGAAAAAGTTCCAGTTCCAACAATAGAAATACTATTCCCGAGTAAATCTACATTTGAAGAAATCACACAATTATGCGAGCAATCTACGTTCCAATTCCCAGAACCTGAATAAGTACAAGAGTCACTAAAAACTTCAGTCGAAGCAGTACTATTCACATCCGTGTCATTTACGTTCCCAGAAGAATCCTTCGTATGAACAGTAATAGTATAATCCGTATTTTGCGTTAATCCAGTCGCATTATAATAATTATTCGAAGTATTAATCTTCCAAATCCCATTCAGATAAACAATAGCTTCACTAAAATCACTAAAAGGATTCGTCCAATTCCAATAAATCCAGTTATAACTACGAGATTGATTTTGTAAATTGGTTACAGAAGCAGGAGGTATAGTGTCTGTATAATTTATTCTTAACTCAACTGTATCAATATACCATGATATAGGATCATTTCCTGTATTTCTTGCAACGCCAATAATTCTAAATTGCGATGCATTTAATTTAGTCCAACTATTTAAAATAGATGAAACATTCCAACTACTTGTAGTATCTGAAGTAGGCGGAACTGTTCCATCATAGGATTGTATTATCTGCCAAGAAGTGCCATTATAAATTTCCAAATTTAAACCGTCATCAATATGCCCAGACTGATAATGCTTAAGATATATAAAAACCGAATTAATTACCCCCGTAGAAACTACAGAATTATTTATAACAAATGTCCAAACTTGATTATCCCCAGCCCACTTGGTATCAGCAGCAACGGCATAATTACCAGTCGTCGGTCCATTTGCGTTTGCAGAATTTGTAAGAGAATCCATTCCGACAGAAACAGAATTACTTTCTGCCCACAAACTCTCTTCAGATGCCGAGATAAAACTAAAAGAAAAGAACAAAATAATTAAAAAAAATATCCTCTTCATCAACAAATATACATCGTAGACGTATCTCCCTTTATTATTACGCAACTAGCATTATCATAAATTCTGTGATTAGTAACATCATTTTCAAATTTAATACCTTCAACTGTAATGTTCCCATCAAAAGTTTCTTCAACATTCGTAAAAGCAACATTCGTCATATTCCCACTCCAATAAGGATCAATCTCACTAGATACAGGAAGAGTCGTAGAATTATAAAACCCAAAAGGATTCGAATTCAAATAATAGTCCATAATCGAAAAGTCAGTTGAATTATAATAATTAAAAGAAAGTAACGTTGATAAATTTAAATAATTATTAAAATCAAAGTCAGTTGAATTATAATAATTGAATCCTAATATTCTATTTATTGCAGGAATAGTCTGATTGTACGCCCAAGCATTATAAGTTGAGTTATATGTAGAACTCCAAGAGGAATTATACAAACTAAAATTACCAGACCAATAAGGATCTGTCTCGGTATAAGAACTAGTTGACCAGTTCTTAATATATCCAGTCGAGTTCCAATCTTGTATCAGACCAGTTGAGTTGTAAGCATTATAAGTTGAGTTATATGTAGAACTCCAAGAAGAATTATACAAACTAGAATTACCAGACCAGTAAGGATCTGTCTCCACATAAGAACTAGTTGACCAGTTTTTAATATATCCAGTCGCATTCCAATCTTTTATCAGCCCAGTTGAATTATATCCATCGTAAGTTAAATTATAAGTACTTGACCAAGAGGAATTATACAAACTAAAATTACCAGACCAGTAAGGATCTGTCTCCACATAAGAACTAGTTGACCAATTCCTTATGTAACCAGTCGAGTTCCAATTCTGTATTAGACCAGTTGAGTTGTAAGAATTGTAAGTTGAATTATAAGTCGAAGACCAAGAGGAATTATACAAACTAGAATTACCAGACCAGTAAGGATCTGTCTCCACATAAGAACTAGTTGACCAATTCCTTATGTAACCAGTCGAGTTCCAGTTCTGTATTAGACCAGTTGAGTTGTAAGAATTGTAAGTTGAATTATAAGTCGAAGACCAAGAGGAATTATACAAACTAAAATTACCAGACCAGTAAGGATCTGTCTCCACATAAGAACTAGTTGACCAGTTCCTTATGTAACCAGTCGAGTTCCAATTCTGTATTAGCCCAGTTGAATTATATCCATCGTAAGTTGAATTATAAGTACTTGACCAAGAGGAATTATACAAACTAAAATTACCAGACCAGTAAGGATCTGTCTCAACATAAGAACTAGTCGACCAGTTCTTGATATATCCAGTCGCATTCCAATCTTTTATCAGCCCAGTTGAATTATATCCATCGTAAGTTGAATTATAAGTACTTGACCAAGAGGAATTATACAAACTAAAATTACCAGACCAGTAAGGATCCGTCTCCACATAAGAACCAGTTGACCAATTCTTAATATATCCAGTTGCATTCCAATCTTTTATCAGCCCAGTTGAATTATATCCATCGTAAGTTAAATTATAAGTTGTTGACCAACTAGAATTATACAAACTAAAATTACCAGACCAGTAAGGATCTGTCTCGGCATAAGAACTAGTTGACCAGTTCCTTATGTAACCAGTCGAGTTCCAGTTCTGTATCAGCCCAGTTGAGTTGTAAGTATTATAAGTTGAATTATAAGTTGTTGACCAACTAGAATTATACAAACTAAAATTACCAGACCAGTAAGGATCTGTCTCCACATAAGAACTAGTTGACCAATTCCTTATGTAACCAGTCGAGTTCCAATTCTGTATCAGCCCAGTTGAGTTGTAAGAATTGTAAGTTGAATTATAAGTCGAAGACCAAGAGGAATTGTACAGACTAGAATTACTAGACCAGTAAGGATCCACTTCACTAAAACTCGACCGAGCATCGATACTATCGTTCAACTTACTCTCATTAAAAGTCAAAACTCCACTATTACTATAAAACCATCCAGAAACCCAAGACGAAACAGAAGCCCACCAAGTAGAAGAATTAACATCCAAACTTCCTTCACTAATTCCCAAAATATATTTCGTATCAGCATAACTCTCATTCCAAGAAGCATTATCCCCAAGTCCACTAGTCCGAACATCAATCGTAACATTCAACCGACTCTCATTAAACGCCAAAACGACGCCCCCCACATCACTCCCATTATACAAATAAACCCCGTCACCCTGAACCGAATTTATGTCCCCACTTCCAGCGACTCCCGTCAAATAACTTCCGTCGCCCAAAAAATAACTAGCACTTATATTATCCGCAACTTCCAAATTTCCAGACTGAATATCTGGAACATCTCGTCTCAAAAAATCACCAACCGTCAACCTTCTCCTAGGCGTCATATCACTCCCTGCAATATTAATATTCAAAAAATAATCCTTCGAAGCATTATTGCAACTCGCCCAAGGACTTTGCTCCGTTCTCCATTCCCCCCAGTTCCCAGTAGTAAGACTAGTCGTGTTTGTAAAACAAATACTTCCTCCACTGGACGAGTCATAAACACTAAAATTAAAAATATACGTCCCAACATTAAAAGTCGTCCCAGTATAATATTGCCCCTGCCAAACAGAAACAGAAGACGCAAACACCCCGCTAGAAAAACAAATCAAAAACCCCAACCCAATTAAAACAACAAATATTTTTTTCATATTATCACAGAATACAATCTCAAAAATAATATATATACAATTATGCGAACATATTCACCATAACCCATCTCTTATAAAAAATTATTATTATACTTTCAACCCTAACATACTATAAACCCTAATCCAAAACAAACCTAGAATCAATCAGCTCATCCAAATCCACAGGTTCACTAATGACACCCTTCTTCATAAAAAAATCAACAATAAATTCCCCTCTAGCATAAAGCGAAAAAGCCTTCGTCTCATTAAAAATATCTTTATTCTCCTCCCTATTCAAAATCTTAATACCTTTCAATTCTTCATTTAAATCATAAGATGTAACTCCGGTCCTTTCACTAATATAAGAACGAGACTGTTCAGGATTCTCAACCAAAAATCTCTCAGCAAGGAAAAGTCCTTCTATAACTCCTTTAACTTTTTCGGGATGGTTCTGGGCAACATCCTTTCTAACAACAAGAACATCAACGATAGAACCAGGAACATCTGCAGAACTCGCAATCAAATTATAGCCCTTAGCAATTGCCTCAGACTGAAATGGCTCGAAAGTATGCCCAGCATCGATATAACCCAACTCCAACATTTTAAGAACCTCTGGCTCCGGAACAACTACGATATTTACATCATTTTCATTTAATCCATTTTTTTCAAGCAAATCCAAAACGAACAAATGAGAAAAACTATTAAGCTCAGCAACACTCACTGTCCTTCCCTTTAAATTCGAAACATTCCTAACATTAGGACTCGCCATAATTACATCTCCACCATTAGAAAAATCTGAAACATAAACAACGCTGACAGGATACCCCTCTGCCGCAAGCGAAATAGCATCACTATAAACACCAAAAAATCCATCAACCTTGCCATCTCTAAAAGCATTCAAAGAATCCATATATTCATTAAACATATTAATCTCCACATCAACCCCTTCCTCTTCAAAAAAACCATTCTCAAGCGCAAGAAAAGTATGATGAGAATAACCAGGCCAAGCATTCATAGCGATTCTAATAGGAGAATAACCCTCATGCCCAAAAACAGAATATCCAGAGAAAAAAATCCCTAAAAAAATAAAACAAAATAACAACAAAATAACAAAAACAGAAGATTTCCACCAAGAACAAACTTCTTTCTCGCAAATATGATCATCGTCCATTAGAGAAAAAAGAAAAATATAATATTAAAGATAGCCACATATATATTCGCAAAGTTCATTCAATCTCAAGCATCACTCCCCAACCATCACTCAATCTATCATCCACAAAATAATCCCTACTAACTCCAAGAAACTTAAAACCAAGCCTAAAAAAAAGCCTATTAACAATTGGATCTTCCAAAGCCAACCTTTCAACAATTTCCTCGTTCAACTCATCAACTCCAAATCTCTCTTTATACTTCGAAACAAAAGGAGCAGTATATCCAACTCGCCAAGGCAAATCCCTAGGCCTAGCAACTTCATCCACAACAGATTCAAGAAGATTATAAGCAACCTTAGGCCTAACAGAATCAACAGCAAAATTAACGCCATAAATCTTATTCCCCAAAGGATTATGATTAGTAATATATCCATCAGCTGTAATCTCACTCCATGTAGGAAACCCACTCTCAGGATATCTCACAATATGCACAACTGCAACCCCAACAACCCCTCCCTCATCAGCAGCAACCCGAACACCCTCGGGAAAAATCCTCATCCTAGACTCCCACTTATCATAACCAGCAGAAACATTCTCCTCCCACTTCCTCTGATCCAATGCAACCAAACCAGAAATATCATCCAAACTAGCAGCACGATAAACAACCCCATCGCGAATCATTTTAAGCCACCAACCTTCTCATCTCTAAAACGAACCAGCGATTCCAAATCTTGAGTCTTATTAAAATTAACAAAGGCCTTCTTAAAATCCTCATCACAAAATTCACCAAACTCTTTGCAACCAAGCCCTTCCGAATCAAGACCCAAATAAAAACCAACCTTATCAGAACCAAGCCTAACAACACAAGAATCAATCTTCTCCAAAGCCGTAACAACATCAAAACCATTAGGCAAATTCTTCCCATTCGAATAAGCCTCCTTCCAAGGACCATAAAGCGCAGAACCCTTCGCAACATACATCGGATTCAAATGAATAAAAGTTGGCATACCACAAGATTTCGACAAACCATGAAGATAATCAACCGTATTCAAAACATCATCAACCATCTCCCTCCGACTAAGCCAAGGAACCGCCCCCATCATAACATAAAACTTCACCTCAGCCAAAGCATCGCTAATACATCCGACAGCTCGTTCAAAATCCAAAACATCAATCTTCTTATTCAAACCAATCCTCCCTAAAGAATTATCATAATCACCATTCCTCACCCTCTCATCAGAAGACTCATACCCAAGAGCAACCTCAAGAGTCAAGCCATCGAGAACCTCAACAGACTTACGTAATAAATTTGGTTCAACAAAAACTTCCCTAGACTCAACAGAAACCTTCTTCAAATTAGGAAAAACACCAATGTCCCTATGACGAACTGCCTCAGAAAACAAATAAAACAACGCCCCTCGAGGAATCTCCTTCTGATTAAAAGCAGACCCACCATTATACATAGAAATCGTCTTAATACCCAAAGCCTCGAAACTATCTCCAAATTTTTCGAAAGCATAATCAATCTGTGCCACAAGAGAACCTTCACTAACAACTCGCCCAACAGAATAACTAGGAAGGCGGCAATGATTACATCCCTTTCCATTAATTTGCGAAGTCCTAAAGTATGGACAAAGCCCTCCCTTCAATCCAACAACACCCTCAACCCTTCGAGCATCATAACTATTCGAATTAACCTCGACAAAAAGCGGAACATCAACATCTGAAACAATAAAGTCTTTCATCAGACAAACCACTAAACATAATTTTTATATTAAGCCACGAATAGATTAGTGCCATAACACAAACCATATAAACAAATCCATATTCCATTTTACATGACAGACTCGATAACTCTTCTCCAAGAAATAATAGCAAAAGAAATAGAAGAAAGAAATTTCACCCAAGAACAAATAAAAAATTGCACATTAATAAATAAAATATATGACCTTCCAATCTGTTGTATGAAATTTTGAGTCAATAAAATGAAAGATGAATTAATAACTAATATTGCCAAAAAATTTAATTTAGAAATTAAAAAAACAAGAGATGCGTATTATGCAACTCTACCTAATTGTAAGAATATTTCTTGTGACATTGCAATTGGTCGGGATGCATTAGAATGGTACATTACTTTAATTGATACACAAATTAAAAAAAATATTTTTAAAGATTGGATGGATTATTTAGGTTACGATAAAAGTCCTGAAGAAAAACTAATTAATATAAAATATAATGATTTATTGTATTTTATTGAAAATTGGTTAAAAGCAACTGAAATAAAAACTGATTACGAAAAATATTTTTTTAAATTATTAAAACGAAAAATATGCTATTGGAAAATAAATAATAAATGGCAAGAATTAACAATGTGTAAAATACAAAATAAAAAGAACAGCAATAGATCAAATTAAAAATCTATCTCCTAATCTCAAAACCTTCAGGAATACTAAAGCACAATATGCTAGCCATATCCCTCAAGCCATCCTCTAGAGTATGGTAAATAGCTATCTCAGGGATATCATCACGCTCTCCGATACGAAGAGCCATAGCAAGCCCAGCGTTAGAACCCTTTGGGAATAAATAGAAATCTCTATCTTGATACCCAAGATTAGGAAGATGGCCCGCTTTTTCAAAAAGTATCTTCCTCGCCGCATTAATCGAATCAGAACTAACACGGATATTATTGCACATCCAATCATGAGATTCCTTGCTCCCAAACCCTAAATAAAAAACATCCCTCTTAATCATAAAAACAAAATTTCCTCAACCTTTAAAAATAAATCTATACTCGAATGTACATGACAATCCGCCAACCCATTGTAACCGTAGCGGGTCATGTAGACCACGGCAAAACAAGCTTACTAGATAAAATTAGGTGCACCTCTCTACAAGAATGTGAAGCCGGCGGAATCACCCAAAAAATCTCCTTCACAACTCTTCCAAAAGAAGACATAGAAAAACGAGCCAAAACAACTCTAGACAAATTCAAAATCCCACTAGAAATCCCAGGACTCCTTTTTATCGACACGCCAGGTCACGCAGCATTCACAAACATCCGAAAAAGAGGCGGTTCCCTTGCAGACATCGCAATCCTAGTAATTGACATCAACGACGGGATAAGGCCACAGACTCAAGAAGTCCTTCAAATCCTAAAAGCAAACAAAACACCCTTCATCATCGCCCTAAACAAAATCGACAACGTCGGAGGCTGGAAAACCTCCCCAAATCTCCTCTCACTTGAAGCAGTAGAAAACCAAGCAACAAACGTCAAACTAAACTTCGAAGAAAAATTCTACACAATAATAGGCTCGCTACATTCTCACGGAATTACAGCAGACATGTATTCCAAAATCGAAGACTTCACAAAAGCAGTCGCAATCGTCCCATGTTCAGCAAGAACAGGTGAAGGCATATCAGAAATCCTAGCAATGATAACAGCACTCTCACAAAAATTTCTAAGCAACAGAATTCAGACAAAAGAACTAGGCAAAGGAGTAATCCTCGAAGTCAAAAAAGACAAAGCAATGAACTTCCTAGAATGCATCCTCTACGACGGGAAACTATCCCAAACAGACGAAATTGCAATCGCCTCATTCGAAAAAACCATTTCCACAAAAATCCGAAATATCCAAGAAGCAAAACCATTGAACAAAGGATACGAAACAAAAACCGAAGTCAAAGCCGCAACCGGAATAAAACTCCAAATAATGTCCAAAGAAGAGATTCTACCAGGCATGCCATTCCAAGTAATAACTAACGAAAACACTCTAGAAAAAATTCAGGAAGAATTCGCCAAAGAAATATCTGAAGAAATTATATGCGACGAAACAGGAATAGTCGCAAAAGCCGACTCTCTTGGAAGTCTAGAAGCACTCCTTGTCTTACTAAAAGAAGCAAGAATCCCCGTAGTCAAAGCAGGCATCGGACCAATAACTAAAAAAGACGTATACCTAGCAAGTACACTAGAAAAAGAAGAAGACAGAATTGTATTAGGATTCAACGTTGAAACTCAAGAAGAAATAATAAATCTCGACGAACTAAAAAAAATAAAAATCCTAACAAACGAAGTCGTATACAAACTTATCGAAGACTTAGAAAAATACCAAACAGAAAAAGTCCAAGAGATAGAAAGGAAAAAATTATCCGAACTCCCAACAATTTGCAAACTTAAAGTCTTAGATTTCTGCTTCAGAAATTCATCCCCAGCAGTCTTCGGAGTAAAAATAGAAGCAGGAACATTAAAGGCCCACGAACGATTCATCAATCGAGACGACAAAAAAATCGGTCAAATAAAAGAAATCCAACACGAAAAAAAATCCATCAATAAAATAGAATCAGGAAAAGAAGTCGCAATTTCAATGCCAGGCGTAAACTTCGAAAGACAAATCGCCGTCGGAGAAAACCTTTACACAAACCTAGCTGAATCAGAATTTCGAAAATTCAAAGAACACAAAAACCTACTTAGCTCAGAAGAAAAATCAATCCTCCAAGAAATCGCCCAAATAAAACGAAGAGAAAACAACACCTGGGGAATCTAAAAACCAAAAATCATTCTTTAGATATATCTCCTAAATAAGACCCCATAAAAAAAGACGCTCCCAAGACATAACTCTCCAAAGTTTCGGCAGAAATTCCTAAAGCACTCAATCCACCCAAAGACAAACACCCAGCACCTGCAAGAATATTCCTATTATTCCTATTATGATCTGCCTTCCAAAGTGCCGCACTAGCAGTAGTAAGAAACCCCGCCATGCCAACTGAATAACCAATAAATTCTCCAACAACTTCAGTACCGGCATCACTAAATGCAAATCCAGTCAAAACAGCAGCCCCAAAATCCCAATAATCACTAATCAAATCTCTAGCTGCAGACAAAGAATACTCTCCAGGGTTTTTGCAGAAATTATCCCACCCACAAATAAAATCATCAGATAAATTTCCCATATCAAGAAACAAAAAATAGAATATAAAAGCTTTATTGCAATAAATCACAACGGTAAACCTCTAACCCCCTAAAGCGTGTCCGTGTTTATCCGTGTCGTCCGTGCGCCATTACTTAACATCCAATTCCAAAACCGTCAAAATCCTACCCAAAAACCCTCTCTTAAAATCAACCATCTTACCAATACCAAACAATCCTTTCCGTGAATATCCGTGCTAATCCGTGGGTAAAATTCTCACTACCATTTCCCAAACCAATAAAAACCCAAATCTCCAAGTCCAAGTATGAAAACCAAATTCGACTCCTACATAAACACCGACATGTGCGACGGCTGCAAACTCTGCCTAAAAGGCCAAAAACTAGTCCTATTCGTCGGAGGCAAATGCTCAAGAGCCTGCTGGTATTGTTCCCTCTCAGAAGGCAGAAAAAATTCCCCACAACTCTGGGCAAACGAAAGACCTTGCAACTCAGACCAAGAAATAATTCAGGAAGCAACAGACTCAAACGCTCGCGGCGCAGGAATAACAGGCGGAGATCCAATTGCATACCTCGACCGAACACTCTCCGCAGCCAAAGCCCTAAAATCCCACTTCAAAAAATCCTTCCACATCCACGTATACCTTCCGCTTCCCCTAGTAAACAAACCAACACTAGAAAAATTACACGAGAACATCGACGAAGTCAGATTCCATCCTTCTTTCCTAACTAATCCAGACGAAATCCTAATGCAAGAAGAAATAAAAAAAATATCCGAAGCCTCATTAATCTTCGGCAAACAAAATACAGGACTAGAAATGCCACTACTCCCAGAAAAAAAAGAAGAAATAATTTCCTTCATAAAAAAAACAGAACCATACATTAGCTTCGTCAATCTAAACGAATTCGAAATTTCAGACACAAACTTCGACAAAGTCACAAAAGAATATTCTCTAAACGAAGACACATACACAATCTATAAATCACTAGAAACAGGAAAAGAAATATTAAAACAATGTAAAAACCTCCCACTTAAAATACACGTCTGCACCGCCTCAACAAAAAACCATCACCAATATGCAAACCGACTCCTACTCCACAAAATCCTACCCTACGGAACAAAAACTGACGAAGGAACCGTAATCTACTTCACAATAATCCCAGACAATATGGAAGAAACCGTAGAGAAACTAAAAAAATATACAAAAAATTTCCACATAGATGAATCCCACAAAAGAATCCTACTAAAAAAATCAGAACTCCATAGGCTCTACAAAACAAAAAAATTCGTAATCAATCTCTGCGAAGAACATCCAACATTCGACGCCGAAAAAATGTCATTTTGGAAATTAACCGACGAGGATTTCAATTAGAATGAACCGCCTAATCATCGACACCGAAACAACCGGACTTTCCCCTAACTTCAACAAAACTCTAACTGTCGGGCTCCTCTTAATCGACGTAGAAAAAACACACCTCGACATCCTAGCCCAAAACCACATCTTCATCAAACACAAAAACTACAACATAAATCCCCAAGCCCTAAAAGTAAACGGAATAAACATAGACGAACATAATCTCCACGCATGCCCACCATCAAAAGCCTGTTCGCAAATCAACACCTTCATCAAAAAAAATTCACTCCAAAAAACTCCAATCGTCGGACACAACATCCACTTCGACAAAGCATTCCTCAATTCACTTTTTCAACAAGGAGAAACAAAGCCCATCTTCCACGACGAATATGAAGACACAATAAAAATCTGGAAAGAACTTCAGAAAAAAGAAATTATACCCTCACACTTAAGAGCAACACTAGGAACTTTAGCAACCCACTTCGACATCGACTACGAAAAAGCCCACGACGCTTTAGCAGATTGTAAAATCACAGCCCAAGTCTATCACGAAATGTTAAAACTAAAATAACAAAGTTGCCCAAGTCTGCAAATTAAAATTTTAGGTTCAGGCGCCCGGCTCCAAAGGAGAGAGGGCGGAACCGTTAAGAAATTTTAATTTGCATTAAATACGAAACGTCAGTTTCGCTAACTAAGTTTTGATTCCAGGGAACCTTTTTCTAAAAGGGAGCCTTTCGACATCGACTACGAAAAAGCCCACGACGCTTTAGCAGACTGCCAAATCACAGCCCAAGTCTATCACGAAATGTTAAAACTAAAATAACAAAATTAACCAAGTCCAGCAAAGCCCTTCTAATATCTAATATCTAATCTCTAATTTCTAATTTCTAATTTCTAATTTCTAATTTCTAATTTCTAATTTCTAATTTCTAATCTCTAATATCTCTGAAGGCAAAGCTTTCAGCACTTGTTCTTAATCAATCCTCTATTAAACCTAATTTCACCCTCATACTTCCGCCTATCAACACCCTCAGGAGCCATATCCAAAAATCTCTCAAAAACATCTAGTTGATCAGAATCATGCCATGGCAAATCCGCATAGTTTTCAAGAGCACGGCCCAAAGCCTTCTTCCAAACATCAACATTCCCAAACCTTAACCCAATCATTAAATTCTCCACCCCCTCTTTTACAGAAAAATATTCAACTGGGGAACCATTTTTGTCCCGAGTTTTAACTCCAAAATAAGCATCCCCCATCCTATCCAATTTCCTTCCAACCTCAGAAACCTTCCTATAAACAACCCCTTTATCAACTCCTTCAAGCAAACCCCAAAACATCGCAGCCTCCAACTTACGAATATCCTTATGCCTTTCCGCTCGACTTATAGAATCACTCATCCGATTACAACAAACTCAAACCTTATAAAAATTATGCCACTAGACAAAACACATTTATACTCAATTAAACACAAAAAAACATGAAACAGGACCAATATCTAATAGAAGAACTAGAAAAACTAAAACTCCCAAAAAGCGGACTTAAAGAAATAATAGAAGAATCAACGGGTTTTATGGCAACCATATTAGGAACCCGAAAAGCTACGATGGTATTAGTAAAAGAACTACAAGAAGAAGAAACATTCGGATACAAAGCATACGAAGCAATATACGAAGGATTAAGACATTACAACAAAAATATAAGAATCGCGCTAACTCTATAACCTCACCAACCCCAAACTTTAAAAACCAAAACAATCATCTCCTATTACAATTATAAGCTGAGGAAAAGCTTTCAGGCTAATGACCCTCGGAAAATATAAACAAAATGGCATTCAAAATAAACGTAGCCCACAACGGTAAAACCTTCAAAATAGAAACCGAGAACGAAGACCTAGTAGGCTATTCAATTAACGACAAAGTAGACGGGAAAGAGTTCTCATCCGACTTAACAGGCTACGAGCTTCTAATCACAGGAACCTCTGACAAATCCGGATTCATGGGAAGAGCCGAAATAGACGGACCAGCATTGCACAAAGTTTTACTGGGCTACGGGAAAGGAATGCACAAGAGGCCAAAGGGAGAAACAAAAGTCAACCGAAAACCAAAAGGACTAAGATTAAGAAAAACAGTTCGAGGAAAAGAAATTTCTCTATTCACAGTTCAAATTAACGCAAAAGTTCTAAAAGAAGGAAGTAAAAAATTCGATTCTTTATTAGAAGCACAGCCAAAAGAAAAAACAGAATAATCCCATAAATCTTTATAAAAAACTTAATTCTAAAAATCAGCCAATTATATGAGTAATCTTTCCATCGGAAACAAAATCCGAATCTTTAACAGGCAACAAACAATCAAAATCCTCCAACCTCTTCAATAATCCAGCATTAAAATCCCCTCCACGAAGAGCAGCCAAATCATTATTAATTTCCTTAAGACTAGCCATAACAAAATCCTGCACCCTCTTCTGCTGCTCAACAATCCGAGACAGTCGACTTGAATAATATTGCATAGTAACACAATTAAGAGCCTCTTCATAACTCTTCCCCCCATCATAACTAACCATATACCAAAAAAGACTACTCATTATTTAAATTTTTATATTCTAAAAGAATAATCCACGAATAAAAACATTCTCCCACAAACTTAAAAACATTCCAACCCTCAATTACGAAGGTAACATAATGCTAGAAGAACTTCCAATCCTATTCACAACAGAAGAAAATCTAATCCTAACACTAGCCTTCTTCACGACAGTTATCATCCTCTACTCAATCTTCGTATTCTACTTCTACAGATTCCTCGCCAAGAAAAACATCATCGAACTAAATCTCAACCAATACAACCAATATGAAAACCCAGCCCTCATTAAAATCTTCGCCGGCGTCTTCTATATAATCGAATATATAATCCTCCTACCTGTCCTAACATTCTTCTGGTTTGGAGTCCTAGCAATCCTAACCCTTCTCCTAGCAAAAGGTATTGCAGTAAAAACAATTCTCCTAATCGCAGCCGCACTAGTAACTTCAATTAGAGTCACCTCGTTTGTTAGCGAAGACCTAGCAAAAGACCTGGCAAAAATGGTCCCCTTTACTCTTCTAGCAATCGCAATATCAACCGCAGGGTTCTTCGAAATCCCACTCTTTTTCTACCGAATCTCCGAAATCCCATCCCTGTTCTCAAATGTCCCATATTATCTTCTCTTCATCGTAATAATAGAACTAATCATGAGAATTGCCGAATTCGTCCAAGCCACACTCAAGCCGTCCAACACGACGGAAAATGAAACCCTATTCGAAGAAGAAACGGAATAACTTAAAAACCCAAAACAGCTAAAAGCTAATAGCTAAAAGCTAATAATAAAATGGAAGACATCTCAAAAATAGACACAATCAACGTAGGAATAGTTGGACACATCGACCACGGGAAAACAACCCTCCTTCAAAGACTCTCAGGAAAATGGGCAGACACACATTCAGAAGAACTTAAACGTGGAATTACAATTAAATTAGGATACGCCGATGCCATAATACGAAACGAAGACGGGAAACTGACCATAGACAAAGAATCCAAAGGCAAGCCAATCCGATACATAACTTTTGTCGACGCGCCAGGCCACGAAATGCTAATGGCTACAATGCTTTCAGGCGCAGCAATAATGGATGCCGCAATTTTAGTAGTCGCAGCAAACGAAGGAATAAAACCACAAACACGAGAACATCTAGTAGCACTAAAGGCAAAAAAAATAAAAAAAATAATTATCGCCCAAAACAAAATCGACCTAGTATCAAAAGAAAACGCACTAGAAAATTATAAAGCAATAAAAGAATTCGTCAAAGGAACAATTGCCGAAAACGCACCAATCATTCCAATCTCCGCAATCCAAGGAGTAAACATCGACAAAATCCTAAAAGAACTAATTCAAGTAGAAATAACAAAACCTTTACCAAACGAATCCCCGTTATTTCTAATTGCCCGAAGCTTCGACATCAACAAACCAGGAACCCCAATAGAAAACTTACACGGAGGAATCCTAGGCGGCGCGCTAAAATGCGGAACACTAAAAGTCGGAGACATAATAGAAATAAAACCCGGATATTCTTACAAAAAAAATAATCAACATTTCTACAAAACAATAAAATCCAAAATCATCTCCATGCAAAAAGGCGACCACCAAATAACACAAGCATTCCCAGGAGGATCCCTAGCAATCGAAACAGAGCTAGATCCAACTCTAACAAAAGCCGACGCAATATCTGGATCAATGGCGTCCACAGAAAACTCCCTTCCAGAAATAACCGAAAATATCACAATAAAATACACACTATTCAATGAAGTCCTAGGAACCGGGAAACACGAACCAGTCCAAAACCTCAAACCAAACGAAATGCTAATGCTTTCTCTGAACACCTCAATCACTGTAGGACAAGTTATCAAAACATATGCAGACGCCATAGACCTTACCTTAAAAATACCAGTCGTCCCACTTAAAGGCGAATCCATAGGAATAGCAAGAAATCTAAACGGACACTGGCGACTAATCGGATTCGGAGAAATAAAATAAACCTCACGAACAAGTTATTTAAACTCTAAACCCTCATCTCCTTTTATGGCAAAAAAAGAAATAAATCAACCAACCATAGAGGAACTCACTCCACAAAAACCATCTCAACAAACACCAAAACCTACCCCAGAAATAATCCCAACCCCACAAACTCCAATCGAATCAACCAAAAGACTAAAACCAAAATACAAATACATAAGCGAAGAGACCATAAGCCAAATAATCAAAAAGTCCATCCCAAAACAATTCATAGCGACAAAAAGATTCGCAGTAATTCTCGGACTAATCTTCTTAGTAATAATAGCATTGGCCCTAATCCAATTCCCCTTCAACAAACTTCTTTCAGGAGAGACAAACATAATAATTGGAATTGGTTACCCATGGCCATTCCTAGAACTAGGAATAATGAACCCCGAAGATCCACCACTAAGACCCAAAAACCTATTCTTAGACCTAATAATCTATCTCCTAATTTCCTACCTAATAGACATAGCAATAAATTTCATACTTGACACTAAACTAATTAAATCGAAAGAAGAACTAAAGGAAAAACCAAAAATTATGGAAACAGCAAAACCTACACTAGCAGACAAAATAACAAAAAAAATATTCGACGAATAATCTTCCAATTCACTTATCACTAAAGTGAAAACGCCCCTCAATCTCCGTAGCCATCTTATCACAAACCTTATGCACAGTCCGCGCCAAATCCCAATCCGCAGCACTAACCTCAAAAATATCTGTAGGAGCAACAACCCTAAACCCCATCGCAAACTTCTTCCGAATCCCAAGCCTCTTATACATCTTAAGCAAAATCTCAAACGAAACCTCATTATTGAGCATCCGCTTCACTTTAGGATAAAAGTTCTCAAAAAGTTCAACCACTAACTTCTGGTCAATCTCATCCAAAAAATCAAAATCTCCACTAAAACTAATCACCTGAGTCATGTGCCCCATAAATCGCCAACAAATATAAACTTTCCTACCAACCAATTCTTATTCTAAAAAACAAAACAACTTACTCCCCAACAATCTCTTCTTCAACCGGAACCCTAGACAAATCCGAAACCACATCCCCACTTGCCAAATTAATAATCCTAACACCCTGCGTCGCCCGACCCATAATCCTAATATTCTTCAAAGAAGTTCTAATCACAATCCCTTTCTTCGTAGTAACGATAACATCATCATCATCCAAAACAGACCGAGAAGTAATAACCTCTCCAGTCTTATCTGTAACACTCATATTAATAACACCCTTCCCAGCCCGACCAGTGAGCCTATAATCATCAATATCAGTCCTCTTCCCATAACCTTTCTTGGTAACAGTCAAAATAGAAAACTTTGCCCTATCCTCCATCGGCAAAACCTCTAAAGACACAACCTTATCCTCACCATCCATCTTAATTCCAGTAACCCCATAAGAAGCCCGACCCATCACACGAACCTCGTCCGATTTAAACCGAATCGCCTTACCGTTCTGAGTAACAAGCAAAATCTCTTGCCCTTCCTTCATCGGCTTAACATCAATCAAAGTATCATTAGTCTCCGCAACCTTAATCGCCTTAATCCCACCCTTCCTAGGACTAGAAAACTGCGACAACTCAATCTTCTTCACAACACCTTTCGCAGTCGCCATCATCAACAAATCATTAAATTCTTTAACGGCCAAAACGCTCGTAACCTTCTCATCCTTCAACTGCAACAAATTAATAATCGCCTGCCCCTTCGTAGACTTAGCCGAAGACGGAACCTCGTAAGCCTTCAACCAATGAACCTTACCTTTATCAGTAAAGAACAACATATAATCGTGCGTCGAACAAGTAAGCAAATCCTTAACAAAATCATCCTCAGTCAAACCCGAACCAATCACTCCCTTCCCGCCTCTCTTCTGCTCCTTATACTGAACTAAATCCAATCTCTTAATATAACCTTTATCAGTAATCGTCACAACAACATCCTTCTTATCAACCAAATCAGCCTCCTCAAAATCACCAGCCTGTCCAACGAGCTTCGTCTTTCTATTATCCCCATACTTCTCCTTCAGCTCTTCCAAATCCTCATGAATAATCTTCAAAATCAACTTCTCATCCCCAAGAATCTTCTTCAACTTCTCAATCAACTTCTTCAAATCCAACTCTTCGCCCTTCAACTTCTCAAATTCCAAACTAGTAATCTGATGCAACTTCATCTCCAAAATCGCCTCAACCTGAGCATCCGTCAAACCATACTTCGCCTTCAACTGTTCACCAGCTTCAACTTTTCCCTTCGCCGCCCGAATCAAACGAACAACCTCATCAATATTAGACTGAGCAACAAGCAATCCATCAACAATATGCAATCTCTTATCCGCCTTATCCAAATCAAACTCCTTCGTCTTTCGAATCACGCCCTGTCTATGCGCAACATAAACCTTAATGTATTCACGCAAAGTCAAAATCTTCGGCACACGGTCAACCAAAGCAAGCATATTCGCGTTAAACGAAACCCGAAGCTGCGTATACTTATACAACCTATTCAAAGTAAATTTAGGTTCAGCATCTTTTCTAAGCTCAATCACAACCCTAACCTTCCCCTTACTAGATTCATCCCGAATATCCGCAACATCAGGCAATTTCTTATCCCTAGTCAAATTCGCAATTTGTTCAACAAGCACAGATTTATTCACTTGATAAGGAACCTCAGTAATAATAATCTTCGTCTTATCCTTCCCTTTCCCTTCTTCAATAACAGTCTTCCCATCAAGCGTCAACTTCCCACGACCCTCAGTATAAATCGCCTTAATCTCCCCACTAACAGTCCCACCAGTCGGAAAATCAGGTGCCTTTATCGCAGCAATCAATTCCTTATCATCACATTCATTATTATTCAAATAAGTAATAATCGCATCGCAAGTGTTATTCAAATTATGAGGAGGAATATTCGTAGCCATACCAACCGCAATACCAGAAGCTCCATTCAAGAACAACTGTGGCAATTTCCCCGGCATAACAATCGGCTCATCCAAACTATTATCATAATTCTTCATCATAGGAACCGTATTCTTATCAATTCCCTCCATTATCTCCATCGTAATCTTCTCCATCTTCGCCTCAGTATACCTAGAAGCAGCAGCGTTATCCCCATCCATCGAACCAAAATTACCCTGACCAATAACAAGCGGATATCGTAAACTCCAACTCTGCGCCATTCTGACCATAGCATCATAAATAGAAGCATCTCCATGCGGATGATACTTACCCATAACGTCACCAACAATACGCCCCGACTTCTTCGTCTGCTTATTATAAAAAACACCCATTTCATTCATCCCCCACAAAATACGACGATGAACCGGCTTCAAACCATCTTCCGCCGATGGCAAAGCCCGTGCCACAATAACACTCATAGCATAATTCAAATAAGCCTCACGCATCTCGCCAGAAATCTCAGCATCAATCAATTCCTTCGCCTTAACAGAATTTCTCATCTCTTTCCGCATAGCCTCAAAATCACTAGCCTCCTTCATCGCATCTTCAACACCAGCAGCATTCATTTCCTCTTCACCTCCCTTTTCTTTTTAACAACTTTCTTTTTAACAACTTTCTTAACAACTTTCTTCTTTGCCTCTCGCTTCATTTTCATTCCCTCAATAGCTCTCTTCAATTCCTCTTCACTAGTAATCAAAATCGGGAAACTCGCCGCATCAAAATCACAATCCCGACACTTCATCTTCGGAATAACTCCGAACAAATTCCCAAAACCAAAAACAAATCCAACATTTCGCGAATTACATCTAGGACAAAACGAAACTCTTATATCCTTCCCGCATCCATCCTCGCAACATTTACATTCTCCCATTACAAATCAACCTCCATCAATTGTTTAACCAAACCATCTGAATTATCATATTCAATAACCCTATTAGCTAATTCTCTCAAATAAGTATTCTTTACATCACTCTTAACCGCTAAAAGTATCTCTTTATTATTAGAAAGACAATATCCAATTTCCATTAATAATCCTTCACTCTTTCTATCTGACCTAATAATTGCAAAAAACACATCTGAATCATCAATTTTTCTAAACGCATGTTCCATTATTTCTCGCTTAGTATTATTCCCCTCAAACTTCTCTTGATTCTCTCGCAGGGTATCGTAAGAACTATGCCCCTTATCTTCCAAAACTTTATACACTCTACCTAATTCAACACGCAACTCATCTATATTCTCTCCAGTAACAGCCTGCCCAATAAAAAACTTCATCTCTTCACCTCCAAGCTCCGTGCGAAGCACAGCCCTCGTGATTGAAAATCACAACCCTCGGCGAAGCCAGCTATCGGCGAAGCCAGCCATCTGAAATTTCGCAGAAATTTCACAAATCCACCTCCGCCTTATCCGCATTCTCTTCAATAAAAGCTCGTCGTGGAGCAACCGCGTCCCCCATGAGCAAACTAAAAGTCTCATCAGCCTCAACAGCATCCGCAATCGAAACCTGCTTCAGTCTACGAGTCTTCGGATTCATCGTCGTATCCCACAACTGTTCATCATTCATTTCACCAAGACCTTTAAACCGACCAACTTCAAGTTTCCCGCCAAGCTCAGCCGATTTAGTTTTCAACTCTTCAGCATTATAAACATAATATTCCTTCATCCCTTTCTTAATTTTATAAAACGGAGCAACCGCAACAAAAATATGCCCGGCCTCAACCAACTGCGGCAAATACCTAAAAAACAACGTCAACATCAACGACTTAATATGCTGCCCATCAACATCAGCATCAGTCATAATAATAACCTTATTGTAACGAAGCTTTGTTATATCAAAAGAATCCCCAACACCAGTCCCAATCGCCGTAATCATATTTGAAATCATCTCGCTAGAAAGCGCCCTCGACGGATTCGATTTCTCGACATTCAAAATCTTTCCACGCAAAGGCAAAATCGCCTGAGTCTCTCGGTCCCGTCCACCCTTAGCAGTACCACCAGCCGAATCACCCTCAACAATATACAATTCAGTATTCTCTTTTTTCTTCGAAGAACAATCAGCCAATTTACCAGGAAGCCCCGAACCAACACTCAATGCATTCTTTCGTCTAACCAAATCTTTCGCCCTCTTAGCAGCTTCTCTAGCTTTTAATGCCGAAGAAGCCTTAACCAAAATCGCCTTACCAACAACGGGGTTCTCTTCCAAGAAATCAGTCAAAGCTACCGTCGCCATAGAATCAATAATTCCCTTAATCTCACTATTCCCAAGCTTAGTTTTAGTTTGCCCCTCAAACTGCGGATCCTGCATCTTCACCGAAATCACAGCAGTAATCCCCTCTCGAACATCGTCCCCGCTAAGCTTTTGCCCTTTCTTCAAAACCCCTTTCTTTGTACCATAATCATTAATCACCCTCGTCAACGCCGTCTTCAAACCAATAACATGCGTCCCACCCTCAATCGTATTAATCGTATTAACAAAACCCTGAATGTTCTCATTATAAGAATCGCTATACTGAATCGCAACTTCAGCAACAGTCTTCCCCTCTTCTCTCTTAAAATAAATCGGCTTCTGATGAATCGCATTTCGCGTCTTATTCAACCACTTAACAAACTCAACCAAACCACCCTCATAACGAAACGACTCACTCTTAATCAGCTCCTCTCTCAGGTCCTTAAAACTAATCTTCAACCCAGCATTCAAAAAACAAGTCTCTCTAAATCTCGTCGCAAGAATCTTATATTCAAAATCAAGCGTAGTAAAAATACTTTCATCTGGCATAAATGTAACCTTCGTACCATGCTCCTCAGTCCCACAAGTTCCAATAACTTTCATATCGCCAGCCGGAACACCAATATTATAAGTCTGAGCATAAATCTTCCCAGCTTTCCGAACCTCAACAGTCATCTCTTTAGACAAAGCTGCAACAACCGAAATCCCAACACCATGCAACCCGCCAGAAACTGCATAAGCCTTATTATCAAACTTACCACCAGCATGAAGCTTCGTAACAATAATTTCCATAGCAGGCCTCTTGTAAACAGGATGCATATCAACTGGCATTCCTCGCCCATCGTCCTCGACACTCACCGAACCATTCTTATTAATCGTAACCCGAATCTCTTCCCCCGCACCAGCCATATGCTCATCAACAGAATTGTCAACGACTTCGTAAACACAATGATGCAAACCATACTTATCAGTAGACCCAATATACATCCCAGGTCTTTTACGCACTGCCTCAAGCCCCTCTAAAACCTTAATATCTTTAGCCGCATACTCATCCTTTCCAGCAACAGATTCATTTACCATCACAAATATTCCTCTTACACCAAAAAAACAACCTTTCTTTATAAACATTTAGGTTAAAAAATCAAAAACCAGCGTCGATGATTTTCAAAATAAATAAAGTAAAATGTCTCAACCTAGAATACACTCATCTTGCAAAAATTACTTCTTCGCAACTTCATTCCGAGCTTTCCAATCTGCCTCTCTCTTCACTTTCTCGCTCTTAACAATATCACTTTTAACAACCCACTTAACCTTCTTAGTCAACCTTCCCATCTCCATATTCTTCCGACACTTACTAGAACAAAAATATCTCACCGAAGAATCTTTCTGAACAACTGTAGTACCTTTCGGAAATTCATACGCCTTTTTACAAAAACTACAAACCGGCATTTTATTTGCTCCCCCTCTGCGGTCTCTTTCCCATCCTTCTCGCTTCAATTTCAGTTTCACGTAACATCAAAACATCTCTCTTCTTAATAGGACCTCGAACATTTCGTCTCATAGATTTTCCCCTATTCTTACCTTGCAAAATCTTACACATAACCTGACTAACTTCTCCTCGTGTCCCACCTCGAGCAACAATAGCCTCTACAATAGCCGGAACAACACCCTCTTCAGTCAACTTCTCACTGCCCTTAGAACCAGCAGACTTCTTCTCCTGCTTACTTTCCTTTTCCTTCTTCTTATCAATTTTTGCCATTTTGTTTTTTTAATACGACACTACTTCGAGCATCTTCAATATTAAGCTGTAAGGAAATTATCCCAAAGAGTTAAGCTTAGCTTCGCCTTCTTCTAACACAGCAATTGCAGCCGTAGGCCTATTAATTCCAACAGAAATTCCTAACTTCTCCTTAGAATCAGCCACGACAAACTTAACACCTTTCTCTCTACAAAGAATAGGTAAATGCTGCGTCAATTCCTTAGGGTCAATATCAGATGCAACAACAACCAACTTAGCAATTCCTCGCTCTACTGCCTTGGTCACTTCATTAACACCCTTGTCAACCTTTCCGGTCTTAGCCGCTTTCTCTACAACATCATATACCGATACCATTTTCGTTTCCTATTTAGTTCCAACCGAGAATTTCTCCTCGCGAGCCCAGCTCGTTCATTGGTACAACTTAATCAAAATTTCACTTTATAAAACTTCCTACCCAAAAAAATTTTTCTGCCATAAAACCTCAACCTCATCCGTCCTCTCTCTTGGCTTAATATCAACATTCTCCAAATCTCTCGTCGCCAATCCAGCCTGAAACATCTTGAGTCCCAAATACCCAATCATCGCCCCATTATCCGTCAACAAATCATTCGGCGGACAAAAAAATCTAGCACCCCGTTCCTCGCACATTACCCGACACATCTCCTGCAACCTACTATTACAACCAACCCCACCACCAATTAACAATTCATTTTTTCCCGTATGCGCAAGCGCCCTTTCCGCAACCTCAACAAGCATAGCAAAAACAGTTTCTTGCAAAGCATAAGCAATCTCCCGGTTATCAACCCCGGCCTCAATCAAACCCCGAACCTTAGTCTGAATACCTGAAAAACTAACATCCATACCCTTAACAGAATAAGGCAATTCCAATAGCCTAGGCTCTAATACCTTATTTTTAGTTTCTAATTTCTCAAATTCTAAAGCAAGCTTTTGAATTTGCACCCCAGCCGGAAATCCAAGCCCCATACTCCTCCCAAGGCTATCAATAAAATTTCCAACACCTAAATCAAGCGTCTCTCCAAAAATCCTAAATTTCCCACCAACAAAAGCGACAATCTGCGTATTGGCACCCGAGGCGTAAAGCATGACAGGACTCTTAGCGCCACAAGTTTCCCCAATAACCAGATGTGCAACGCAATGATTCACCGCAATAATTGGTATACCAAGGTATACAGCTTTCTTCTTAGCAAAACTCATTCCCTCCAGCAGACAAGGAGCAAGCCCAGGCGCGTTAGAAAAAGCAATACATTCCAAATCTTCCTCCAAAATCCCAGCCTCTTTCAAAGCTTTCTCAAAAACCATTTCACCCACCTTAGCATGATGTGCCCGAACCTCCAATGGAATCATCCCGCCTTCTTTTGTGGTATACGAATCTTTAATATTCGCCAAAATCTTACCATCTAAACCAACAATCCCAACTCCAAAAGTATGAGCAGTAGATTCAATTCCAATAATACATTTCATAATTACCAAACAAAACCAAATATTAAAAATCTTCCCAAACAAAACCAAAACACTCAAACCTCCAAAATCTAAAGTCTAATTCTTCAAAAAAACAAAAATTCCTCACATAAAGTATAAATACTAGAAATCTTTCTTTCGAACATGGTGATAGAAAAAGACAAAACTTTCCTAGATTTCCTAAAATTGGTATCTCCAGGAACATCCCTTAGGAATGTAATAGACGATATTTTAAGGTCCGACCTCGGAGCACTAATTGTTTTCGACTCAAAAGAATTACAAGATCAAAATCTCTTCGAGGGTGGCTTCAGAATCAACTCAAGATTTACATCCCAAAAACTTTTCGAGCTCTGTAAGATGGACGGAGCAATAATAGTTTCCCAAGATTTAAAACGGATTCTCTACGCCAACGTCTTAATGACACCAGGGACAACCGCAAGTTCAATAGAAACAGGAACAAGGCACAAAGCCGCAGAACGAACAGCGAAACAAGCCCACACCTTCGTAATTGCAATTTCCGAAAGAAGAAAAAAAACTACTCTATACCACGGTGCATCTAGATATTATTTAAAATCAACCGAAGAACTAATTCGAAGCATAACATCAAATCTCCAACTTCTAGAAAAACAACGTGAAATCCTAAACGATAATCTAGCAAACCTAAACATTTTAGAAATGTCAGAATTAGTCTCAGTCAGCGATGTTTGCCAAGTGATACAACGATCGGAAATGATTCTAAAAATATCAGAATCGATGAAAAGGAATTTCACAGAACTAGGAAAAGAAGGAAGCATAATGTATATGCGATATAGAGAAATTTTAAAAGGTGTTGAAAAAACAGAAAACGAAGTTGTAAGAGACTATACAAGTATACCATTAAAAAGAGCAAAAACCCTTCTAACAAACTTGACATTTGAAGGACTGCTAGAAACAGAATCGATAGCGAGACTAATTGTTGAAAAATCTCTTGAAGAAACAGTCTCTCCAAAGGGATACAGATTCCTCTCACATCTAGTTCTCTCAGCAAAAGAAATGTCACAAATAATAAAATTGAATAAAAATATAGATAACATCCTAAAAGCAGATTCGTCCTCGCTAGAACCAATTCTGAAGAACAGAAGCTCCGACACATATGAAAAAATAAGAAAACTTAGAGAACAGATATTAAACGGAAAAATAATATGTTAAACGCAAACCAACTGACCCAAATCCGCGACCAACTTGAAACATCACAAAATCCCCTTTTCTTCTACGATAACGATGTAGATGGACTCTGCTCATTTCTAATCTTAAGAAGATCTCTAGACAGAGGACGCGGCGTAACAATAAAATCCTTCCCAGATCTAGGGGAACAATACATACAAAAAGTAGAAGAATTAAACCCAGACTTAATCATAGTCCTAGATAAGGCAGAAGTAAGCGAAAAATTTGTAGGCCATGCAAAAATCAACAATATACCAATTCTCTGGATCGATCACCACGAATCAAAAACCAGAAAAGAAATAATACAACAAACATCCTACTTCACAACATTTCCTTCCGCCGAACCAACTTCCTATATAGCACAAAAAATATTCAACCGCCAACAAGATATTTGGCTTTCCATAATCGGATGCATCGGGGACGTATACTTGCCAGACTTCGCAGAAAAATTCAGCAAACAAAATCCAGATCTTCTACCTCTAAACATCAACGCCTTCACCGCACTCCAAACAACAACAATCGGCAAAATCGCAAGGAAACTAAATTTTGGACTAATGGACACAACAACAAACATACTTGGGCTAATCAAATATCTTTTTAATTGCAATTCTCCCTACGACCTCCTCGAAGAAAACGCCTCCACAAAACAATTTCACAAAAGATCAAACCAACTAGAAGAATTCTTCCAAAAACAAATAGAAAAAGCGGAAACCCATTTCAACAAAAATTCCAAAGTCCTCTTTTTTACCTATTCTGGTAATACATCAATGTCATCCGAAATCTCAAATAACTTAGCCTTCCGTCATCCAGACTCTCTAATTATAGTCGCCTTCCTCCGACCAGAAAAAGCCAACATCTCAGTCCGAGGGAAAAACGCACTAGAAATAACAAGAGCAGCGACAAAAGATATTCTAGGAGCAACAGGCGGTGGGCACTGCGAAGCCACAGGGGCCATGGTTCCAATTTCAGACTTCGAAAAATTTAAAGAGAACATAAAGAATCTAACGACAACTCAATATTAGAATTCACCATTCAAAATCAAAACTCAAAGCTTTATAAATTTTATTCCTAAAATTAAACCCTAATATACTATCCTCAAAACGACAAATACTTATAAGCTCAGAAAATTTCTTCTTGTATGGGAGGAGTGCTGATGACAAAAAGATGCAAAAAAGAAACGCGTCTTTTCCCTTGTCCAAAAAAAACAAATCAACTTCCAAAAAAAACAAATTCTCATTTCAAAAATATTCCAATTCCTACATCTTCATCAAAAATACAAATTTTAGAAAATATAATAAAAGCAGAACGCAAAAAAACAGCAAATCAAATAAAAAATTCCATAACAAAAGAAGAAAGAAAAGCGAATGTTCAAGACTGGAAAAACAAAATCGCGCCACAAAAAGAAATAATGCAAGATTTAATCTCGACAATAATAAAAAGTCCAATGTCTCTGATAGACAAAGACATGGCCTATACATTCGACATAATGGCAGTAGAAGGTCGTGCAGAAAACGCACATGGAACATTTGAATCCCATTATCCCAATACAACAAAAACCGATGTGCTGAATGCAATAACAAAAGCAGATCCAGCCCAATTAAGAGAATACTATGCAAAAACAGGAATACAAAAAGAATCCAAGGATTTAGTAAATTACCTAAAAGAGAATTTCACAAAAATAAAATTTCAAAATAGAGTCCAAGGATATATAGATTCTATAGTAGAATTACAAGAAGATTGGCTCGAAGGAATAGAAAAAAACATATCTACAATAGATAAATACTCAGATTCTATAGTTTTCAAAAATAGTAAAAATGGTGCTCCAAACAAAATGTCTTGTCTCAAAGGAATGGAAGTAAATATGTTAGCATGGTTAAGAGGAGCTTATCTTACAGCCAGCATGGACACGCTTAGAGGAATAAGAGATGAAGGATTCAAAAAATACGGAAAACAAACAGGAGGAGGAGAGGGTTATCTAATTAACATGAAAAAACTACAAGAATATGGAATAGATTTAAACGACTTATCAAAAATGAACTACAGAGGCGCACTTGAACCACTAAATAATATGCCACATGACAAAAGACTAGACATCTTAGAAAATCTTAAAATCATAACAAGAAAAAGTCTTCCCTTAGAAGACATCGCGCAAGGGGAATACACTTGGGAAAAAATAAAGACACATCCAGGCACAACAAATCTACAAAAAAATCCAGGATTTGAAGACCAATACATAAGAGAAGAAAAAGGACTCGGAGTAGGAGACGACAAAGTAATTTTCATGTGCGGGTTTCTCCCGCAAGAATTCTATAAAGATGGACATAAAAGATCCGGAACAGAAACGGAATCAGGAATACTTGGCGGACTATCAAGCGATTTTATAGATACAGTATCAAAAAGCTCACACATCATCATGCCAGGAGGACAAGATTACATAGCCGGACTTCATTTAAATGGAAGATGGAAGAAACTTGCTCAAGATAAAAGAGTCAGAAACAGATTCGGAATAAGAGAAAACCCCGACGGAGATTATGATTTATTAACTAAAGACCAACTGATAGCCTACACCATGGCAGGAGCAAACACAATAGGAAAAACATTACACTCTTCTCAAAGACATTTCTTTCTAGACAAACCAGGAGAAACATGCATGGTATCTGAACTCCTAAAACTTGGATACGCCCATGCCATGATACGTGGAATACCAATGGATTTAAACAATATAAGAAATTTTAAAATAAATTTAGGAAAAAACTTTGACGAAACAAAATTCACATTTGAAAGTAAACCATTAAGAGAAATAAAACCAATGCTGAACGAATGCCTAAATCTAGTCGACACTCCAACCCAGCAACAACGAGAAGACAACCTCCGAAAATTCTATCTCCCAAACTAATCCAACCTACCAAAAAACAAAATAGACTTCTCTTCCAAACACAACTTTTCACAACCTCCAAAACATTCAACCCCAAAATAATCTTCGACACAAATCCCCTTTCCCTTAATATCCAAAGCCAACTCTTTCAAGGCCTCTTCTCGACTTCTAAATTCACCAGTTGGAATACTAGCCCTAAACCAAAAATCTCCAGAAACATACTCAGCCTTTAAAACTCCGCCCTCATCAAACCCAACATAAAATCCATCCCGAACGTCCATCTAAAACTAAAGACCACATTTTATATAAAACTTTCTAAATACTAAAAAGAAACCTTAATTTCGAACATCCCACTCCCTATTCCCCCTTCAACATCTCCAGAAACACCAACAAAAAATCCATCTCTAATTTCTAACTCCGAACTCAATCTAAAATTTTCCACGCCACCCACATTAGAATACTCAATCAAAACCGAAAGCTGATCTGCATCAACCTCGACAAATAACTTCCTAGAATCATCTTCTCCAGCAACCCCACCACTAACACAAAAACTCTTCCCACAAACCGCACCTCCAAATTTCTGAACATCCTCACTCTTCTCAACAAATCCATAAACTCCTTCCTTCCCCTCCAGCAACCTATTCACATCAACACTCCCTCCAACAAAACTCCCACGTCTAGAAATATCATCACTAAAATTAAACTTACCCCTTCCCCCAAACAACTTCACCAAACCGAAATAACCCTCGCTGTCAACAAACCCATCCATAATCCCACTTCGAACAACAATTCCCAATCCAGATTCACCCTCAGAAAAGTTTCTAGAAAAACCATAAGCATCAACACCAACATTCTCTCCAGCAAAAATCCTCTTGCCTAAAACTCCGCCATAAACAACATCACCAAAAGACTTCCCCTTATTCTCAAAAGTCTCCACCTCCATTACACTATCTTCCAACCCACCAGTTCCAACATCAAGCCGACTTTTCATTTCAGAAAAAAGTTCCTTCCCCTTCGTTTCCACCCCAACATTCCCAAAACCAAAATAACCCTGATTCTTAAGCCCCCCATTCAAATACAAAACACCTTCCTCTAATTTAATCTTATCCTTAACACCCCTCTCCAAAAGTTCAACATAATAATCTAAAACCCCACCACCCCTATTAAAATCATTAACCCTCCCAGAAACATCATGAGCAGGAGAACTCTCATTCAACTTACGCCAAAAATAATCTTTCTTCTCCACGCCATATCCAAAATTCGCATTCCCAGATACATGATTTTCCAAAGACAAACTAGGCAAATCAGAAGAAACCTTACTCTCAGAATTAACATAAGCGACCCCATTTTCAATCCTAACTCTCGAAGATAAACCACTTTCACCTTTCACCTCCTCAGAAATCGCAGCAACAGGACGAGCTGCCAAAACATAATTCCCATTAGAAACACCGTCATATAGCTGCCCAGATGCAACAGAAAGCATACTTACAGCCCCAGCAATAATTTCAATCGTCATTCCGAAATGACATAGTAACATTACTTAAACCTTACTCATCCAAAAATCTTAAAAACCATACAACTCTCCAATCCTCATGACTACAAACCTAGCAATCCCAATCCAGAAAAACTAAACCTAGTCACAACTATATCTAATGACAACAAACAATAACCCCGCAGAAAATATATTAAAAAAATCCGTTGAGTTCGACGGCCCATCAGTAAAAGGCTACGATTTCAACAACGGAGTAGACTTTGAAAAAATCCTAGACAGCTTCGCCACGACAGGAGCTCAAAGCACAAATCTAGCAAAAGCCTTCGACATCATAAAAGAAATGCGAGAACAAAAGGCCTTCATCTACTTCGGCTACACATCAAGCATGGTCTCATCAGGACTAAGAGATATCTTCCGCTACCTCGTAGAGCATAAAATGGTAGACCTAATCGTAACAACTGCCGGAGCAATAGAAGAAGACTTCATAAAATGCTTCGACGATTTCAAAATTGGCTCATTTAATATGGATGGTTCAATCCTCAGAGACAAAGGACTAAACAGAATAGGAAACATGATAGTTCCAAATTCAAGGTATACCAAATTCGAAGATTGGGTCCTTCCAATTCTTGAGAAATACAAAGACGAGAAATTAACCCCAAGCAAACTAATAAACCTACTGGGAAAAGAAATTAACAATAAAGACTCAATATACTACTGGGCACACAAAAACGACATCCCAGTCTTCGCACCAGCCTTACTCGACGGGTCCCTAGGCGACATGATCTACTTCTACAAAAATAAAAATCCTTCTTTCTCAATAGAGATAACAGACGACATGGTAGAAATGAATAATTCATCTCTAGGAAAAGAAAAAACAGGAATGCTTATTCTGGGTTCAGGTGTAGTAAAACACCACATCTGCAATGCAAACCTCTATCGAAACGGAGCCGATTACGCAGTCTACATAAACACGGCACAAGAATATGACGCCTCCGACGCAGGAGCAACTCCAGATGAAGCAATCTCATGGGGCAAAATCTCGCAAACGGCAAAATCAGTAAAAGTCCACGGAGACGCGACAATAATTTTCCCATTAATAGTAGCTAAATGCTTTAAAAAATAAAAAACCTTTTTAATGCAAAAATTTCCTATCCCTTAATTACCTTTAAACTGCCTTCAATGAAAAACATTCGTCTAGCAATCTCCGCAGAGTTAGAAACTCCTCGCGACTCCAAACGACGAAACATTTCTCTTGCCCGTTCCAATTTGTCCATTTTTCCTCCCATTTTTTAATTATAAGGAAAAGCGACAAGCTCCCTACTTGCCACTCTCCAAATTCACGCCCTTTTCCTCCAGAAGCTGCATCACCGCAGTATCGACAAAATTCCTCTTAGAGGGAAACTTTATCCTCATCTTCTTATCAGAAATATAATCCCCAACAGCCTTATCCAGCCATCGACTAATCCTAACCGCCGTATCATTTCTCTTGTTACTGATTACCATAAACATATCATTGGTAACCAAGACTATATAAAAGTTTCTATCTAAAAAATATAAAAATTAATTCAAATCTTCTATTCCTTTTCTATTGCTATTTCCTAATCTTTCAAATTTACGAAAAGCCAAAAGTTCGTAATCCAAATTTGACTGAATCAAATAAGACTCACCACTCTCTTTTACATCTGCAACAAAATTATAAGTATTCACAAGAACTCCCTTAACAGAACAAATATTTGATGAACTAATAGAAGGAGTTCCAAACACTCCCTTCCCATCAAACCTAGAAATCTCAATATCTTTAGCCTTAACCCCAAGCTTCTTCGCAAGAGACTTTTTCAATCCCCAATACTCAGGATCCCCTTCGCCACGAGAAAACATTCCACCAACATACTTTTCAAACCAATCAATCATAAACAAAAACAAAAAAACCACTTTTTAAACATTCACATTCTCAAGAAAAACAAATCACCAAGCAACACTCTTCGGTTCCCGCCTAACATATTCAAAATCCCCAACCAACTCAAAAACCTCAATCGAAGTCTCAATCTGATCATCAAAATACCGAACCTGATATTCCCTCTCGTTCGCTGGATTATAAACCTCAATAATCATCTCATTCGTATCCTTATGCGCCATAAACAAAAACTGACTATCCACAATCATCTCACTCCCATTAATAAAAAACTTATCTCCCTTCACAAGCTTACCCAAAGGCTTGCTCTGCTTTTCAATCTTCAACGCAACGAATTCTTCCATAATCACAATAGCACTTTGCAACTTATAAATATTTACATAAACAAAAGAACATTAAAAAAATTCTTTAATCAAATTCTCTATTCCGCCTACCGCCTCTAACCTCTTAACTGCATCTCGAACCTCAACAGGCACAACTGCATCATACAAACTAGACACTCTATGATTAACTTCATATCCAGTTCCAGTCAAAGATTCCTCTGCCCCAATTTCCTTCGCCGCAACAATCATAGCCGCGACCTCTTCTATCTGCTTCACATTATATGCCATAGCAAAAAACTCATTAATTTTCCTTTATAAAAATTATTATCCTAAACTATCTAATAAGTCCGCCCAACCCAAAGAAAATACTCAGCCTTCTTGGAACAAACAACACAATGTTTACCCTTGACAGAACCCCTAGCAGAATCAACAAATAAACTCTTTAGCCCAGGAAGAATTTCCTTTAACTTATCCTCACAAGCCTCATTTTTACAAAACGGAACCTTAACCATATTTTTATCCTTAACAAGCCCAACAACCTCATCAATATTCTCGCCAGATTTCATCCTGCTATCTAACAATTTCTTAGCCGCATCATAAAGCTCTTTTTGCATCTCTTCCAAAATCTCGAGCAACCTAACCTTCAAGTCTCCGAATAAAACAGACACCTTTTCACCAGAATTTCTCTTAACAACAACAACTTGCCCCTTCTCCAAATCTTTCGGCCCAACCTCAATCCTAAGTGGTATACCCTTAAGCTCCCATTCCGCAAATTTACGACCAGGAGAAACATCTGCCCTCAAATCAGATAAAGGAGCAAATTCCTTCAATTCATTTTTCAACTCCTCAACTTTCGCCAAAACTTCAGCCCTAGAATCTTCAAACAAAATAGGAACAATAACAATCTTATTCTTCGACAACTTAGGCGGAATCACTAAACCTTTATCATCCGAATGAACTGTGAACATTGTCCCAAGCATCCGTGTCGTAACCGCCCAAGTATTTTGATAAACATAATCTTCCTTCTCATCTTTGCCTAAAAACTTAATATCATACGCCTTAGAAAAATTCTGTCCATCATAATGGAAACAAGGTCCCTCAATAACTCGCCCATTAGGTAACATATAATGAATCTTTTCCGTAGAAACAGCCCCTGCAAACTTTTCCTTCTCCGTCTTCATCCCAGCCACACCAGGCAAAGCCATCATCTCGCCAACAACTTTATCATAAATTCCTATTATATCATTTCGCTCATTCAAAGCCTCTTCAGCACTAGCAAAAACACTATGCCCCTCATTCCATTGAAATTCTCTCGTTCTAAAAAACGGCACAGGATTCTTAAATTCCCAACGGATAACCGAATTCCACTGATTATATCTCATCGGCAAATCATTATAACTTCGAATCCACTTAGCATACGAATCATAAATAATCGCTTCACTCGTCGGCCGAATCGCCAACCTTTCACTAAGCTCGCTATTCCCAGCATGCGTCACCCAAGCAACCTCAGGAGCAAACCCTTCAACATGATCCGCTTCCTTCAACAACAAGCTCTCAGGAATCAGCATAGGAAAACTCACATTCTCAACACCAGACTCCCTAAACAAATCATCCGTCGCCCGAACAAACTTATCCCAAATCCACTGCGACTTCGGCCTAAAAACGATACAGCCAGAAACCTTCGTATAATCCGCAAGCTCCGCCTTAATCATCAACTGTTGATACCATTCACTAAAATCATCTTCCTTCTTAACAGTAAGCCCTTCCTTCGAAATCTTCGTACTCTCAACCATGCCAATCAAAAGCAAACCCTAACTTATAAAATTAACTAACCCCAAAACTTAAATCCAGAAAACCCTAACAAAATATAATGGAACGCCTTCAAAAAATCATAGCCAACTCCGGCTACTGCTCAAGACGAAAAGCCGAAGAACTTCTCGAACAAGGAAAAGTAACCCTAAACGGCATTCCAGCAAAACTAGGCGACAAAGCAACGCCAGAAGACAATATAACAATAAACGGCAAACCTATAAACACAACAGAAAAAAACCGATACTTCATCCTCAACAAACCCAAAGAAATTCTCGTAACAAAAACCGATCCAAAAAACCGCCGAACAATCTACAACCTAAAAGCCATTTCAAATCTAGGACTAAACTTAAACTACGTAGGCAGATTAGACGCCATGTCAGAGGGACTCTTAATCCTAACAAACGACGGCGACCTAATCCAAAAACTAACCCACCCAAAACACGACATAACAAAAACTTACCAACTCCGAACCGATCCAGTAATAACAAAACAACACATCACAGACCTAAAAGAAGGTATACTTATCGACGAAAGAAAATTTTTCGCAGAAATCACAAACAAAAATAACAACACCTTCCACATATCAATTAGCGAAGGCAGAAACAGAATAATCAGAAGAGTCCTAGAAAAATTAAACTACAAAATCTTCGAACTTAAAAGAATCCAAATTGCAAACATAAAACTTGGAGACTTACAACCAGGCGAAATAAAAGAAATATCAAAAGAAGATATTCTTAATTTAAAATAACAAAAAACGAGCTCGGGAAGAATTGAACTCCCATCCCCAGGGCCGAAACCTGGTATTCTATCCATTAAACTACGAGCTCATCGATAACATAACAATTTAATCTGATTTTATAAGATTAACTACTAACCCAAATCAAATCACTATAATTTCCCACTGCCAATTAAATTCTTAATAGAACTTATCTCAACGAAACTAGCCCCATGCTCAACTCCATAATTCCCAGCCAAAACAACAACCAAATCCTCCTCCGAAAAATCCGCCCTCTTAAGCAAAGTCCCAAGCGACAACCCAACAAAATCATCCCCCATAGTTTCCTTATCCATATACGCCGAATAAACCCCATAAGATAAAGCAAGTTTCCGAACAACCATTTCATCATAGCACTCACAAAAAATCAATTTATCCCCTCGAAAAGCCGACAAATACCGCGCTGTCCGACCACTTGTACTATCACAAACAATCGCCCGAATCTTCAACTGAGAAGAAGCCAAAACCGCCATCTTCGCCAAAAAAGAAACAATCTCATTACTACCACTTAAAACCGCAAAACGATTAACCTCCTCAAACTCCTTCTCAACCTCAAAAGCAATTTTAGACATCATCTTAATCGTCTCAATGGGATACTTCCCAGCAGTTGTCTCATCGCTAGTCATAATCGCATCAGCTCCAAGTCGAATCGCGTTAGCAACATCACTAACCTCTGCACGAGTCGGACGCGGAGACTCACACATCGACTGCATCATTTGAGTCGCAACAATAACAGGTTTCCGTCGACGAATACAAGCTTTAATCAAATTACTCTGTGCAAAAGGAACCTTCTCAATGGGAATCTCAACAGCCAAATCACCACGAGCAACCATTACAGCATAAGCCTCATCTAAAATATCTTCAATATTATCAAGCCCTTCCTGATTTTCAATCTTCGCAACAACTCCCGTCTTCCCGCCAAACTTCGCAATAATCTCCTTAACGCCCAAGACATCCGCCTTATTCCTAACAAAAGAATGTGCAATAAAATCAATTCCATTCTCAGCAGCATATTGAATATACTCAATATCTTTAGGAATCAGCGATGGATAATTCAAAGAAACATTCGGAACATTAACACTTTTCTTATTTTTAATAACACCATCATTCAAAACTCGCGCAACCAAAACCCCATCAATCTTTTCCTCAATCCTCAATTCAACTTTTGCATCGTCCAAATACATTAGCGACCCAACCGGAACATCCGTGACAAACCCATCATAATTAACTAAAACAACATCTTTCATCCCAGCCTTATCGGAAAACCTAATAATATCTCCGAACTTAACAGCAATTTCTTTTTCCAAATTCATAACTCGAACCTCGGGTCCCTTTGTATCAATCATAATCGCAATTTTTTTAGACACTGCACGAATATTGGCAACAACTTTCTTCGAATCCTCCAAACTCTGATGCGCCGTATTAAGCCTCATCACATTAACGCCCGACTTGTACAACTCTCGCAGAAATTCCACGTCACAGCGAAGGTCCGATATCGTAGCCACAATCTTAGTTTTTTTCATATCCAAAAAACTTTTATTCCCTTTATAAAACTAGGCACTACAAATAAATAAAAACAAAGACAATAAAGAGCATTATGAAAACACCCCAAATAGACCTCATCAAAAAAAATTCTCTAGTCTTCATATGCCAAAATCTTCCATACGAAAAAACAATATTAGAAGAAAACGGATTTTGTCAAGAAACAAATCCAAGTTGCAAATACTACGAAACAAAAACATCAATATGTAAGAAAAAAACCTATACACCGACAAAATCTCTTTTAGAATATTTTACCGACTAAAAACCCTCTCCAAAACCTTACCACTTTTCTCCATCCCCAAACATTTTGCACAAACCTTACTCCCATCAAGCGCAACTCCAAAAAACTTTTCCTCGCACATCCCATGACACCGAAGGCAAGCCCTCAAACAAGAAACACATCTATCCTCACCTGAGACACAATCCTTCCTCAAATGCGTAGCGCAAACCACCCCCGAACACCCTAAACACATCTTCACGCATGCCTTGCATAACTTCCTGCCACAAACCTTACAAATCCTCCTTAAACATTTCACACAAAACATCCCACCACATTCTCCGCATTTTTCCAAACAATCCTCACAACAAATATGCCCATTCTCACAAAGATTAATTCTAGCCAAACTCTTCCCACAACCTTCACAATCCAAACCACTAAAACTTTTAGTCAAAGGATCATAATTAACTTCAATAAATCTTTTTGAATTACCTTGTCCCTCCAAACAAATCTTAAAAGAATAAACAGGATAATAAATCACCGTCGTATTCACAAGTTTCCTATCAACATTTAAACTATGTTTATGCATCGCATCCCGAATCGTCATTTCCTTTTCACGCTCCACCGTAGCCATAGCCTCATCATTTCCAGCCTTCACTAAACTACCTTTTAATCTCTCAATTTTCTTCCTCAAAACATCCCTATTCTTTTCCTCGCAACTTCTAAGTTCCAACTCAACCTCACGAATTTTCTCCAACTTTCCATTTAAATCTCCACCTAATTCCTTCAACGCCTTATCATAATGTTCTCCTATCCTCACAATTTCAATCTCCGCCTTCTTTTTCAAAACTAAACTAACCTCTTCCAGTTTCTCTCTAGCCAAATCAACAACTCTCTCTTTTGCAACCAAATAATCTCGCTTAACTTTTTCGTTATCTATAGACAAATTCTTTCCGTCTACCACGGTATACCCATTCAAATCCCCCTCCACAACTTTTCCCTCATGAATATAAATCTCACTCACCACCCTCTCCGATTCATTCAAATAATTAAAACTAGTAACAAAACTAAATCTAGAAAAAAAATTATTCTTATATCCTTTCGTCAAACTCGCAATTTCACAATTCTTCAACCCAATTCTTTTTCTAATCTCAGCCTCGGAATTCACATCAAAATCAATCCTCAAAAGCGTAGCCTTTCCAGATCCTTCTAAATACTTCATCATAGCAACAAGCATTAAACTGCCCTTCCCAACAAACTCCACTTCTTGATTACTATGCTCAACAAAACTAAGTCTATACGGAGAACTCTTCCCAAACAAATCCTCAAACCCCTTAGGAACCTTATTCACAACTAACACTTCCCCATCCCAAGCCATCTCACATTTCAGATTTTTAAAAAACTCCTCTGCAAACTTCTTTATTTGATTCATCTCAAAAAACCATCAATCCACTTTAAGAATATTATTGTGATAAAAACAATTCCGCTTCTTCCATATTTAAACTATCAAACGTATCCTCTCTCAAAACAAAAACCTTCATAGCCTTCTCAGATTCCCTTCCGTTTCCTTCTTCCTAAAGCAAAAAACAAAATTACTAAAATAATCAAAATCAACCAAAACCAAAACCCATCACTAATTCCACCGCTCGAAACCTCAAACCAAACCGAACCACCAGTCACCCTCTCCTCATGTTTAACATTTACATACAAAATATAATTCCCATCTTCAAAATCCAAAGGAACCCTAAATGTCTTCGGCAAAACAAGTTGCGTATCAATAATCCCAGCTTCATCTTCCAAAAACAAAACCTCACCATCTTCGCCTTTCAAAAAATAAGAAATCACGACATTTCGTCGTTTCGGCTCACCCAAATTTACAATATCAACCTCAACAACCAAATAATCTCCAGGTGCAACAATCTCGCCCCCCTGCACAATCTCCACATCAACATCAAATAACCCATGCATCGACTCAACAAAAACCGAAAGCAAAACCTCTTTAGAGACCCCATTCCCTCTAAAAAACAACTTTCCCAAATAATTATCTACGGAAACATTCTCCCCAACAGAAATATCAATATAAACACTTTTTGTCTCACCAGGATCTAAAACAATATTCCGGTAATCATCCAAAATCAACAAACCCTCAAGCCCACTGCTTAAAACCTCAACGCTCAAAACAGCATCTCCTTCATTCTTTAAAAGAATCTCCCGCGTTTTAATCTCGCCCTGCCGAACCGAAACACTCATCTTCTCATAATCAACAACAAGCATTCCCCTATCAACCCCATCGTAAGAACTAGCACTAAAAGAACCACCTCCTCCTCCACCTCCGCCTCCACCAGAAGAACTCCCCCCATCACTAACAGGTGCAACATAACTTTCCTGTACCAAAAAAGAACCAGACTCCAAAGCTACAAAAGTCAAAACACCACCAACATAACTTTTATTCATACAAATCTCAGGAGAACAAACAGCCCCATCTTTCAAAAGCCTTGGAGCAATCATCCCCAAGTCATAAAAATAAATCCTAGAAGAAACATTAAAATTCGGAAGCGAACTCAAATTCACACCAACAAATCCTTTCGCCATCTTAACATTCGCATCCAAATCAACAACACCATCACTATTATTTGAATCATTCACCACATTAATCACATCATTAAATTCAATCTTCCCAAAAGCAATCTGCTCCAAAACGACATCGCTTAAATTCTGTAACTCCTCAAAACTATAATCATTAAAATCACTAGAACTCCCTCCAGAACTTCCCTTGTAATTATTATATCGAATCTCCAATAAAAAAGGATCAATACTAAACCAAACATCCTCATGAGAAACCCCGTAAACATTTTGCGCATAAAGATTAATCACATGACCTCCTGCACTCAAAAAAAGCTCCGTAGGAAAACTGATAGAAGCATTCAAGCCATTATCAACATTATACCAAAGATAACTAGAATACCCAACTAAATAATCCAAAAAAACCCTATTCCAAATATATGTCTCATTTCGTGGACTAACAATACTCAAAGCAGGAAAATTCACAACAGCAATAGCCATAGAAACATTACTATTAACAGCCTCACCAGTAACAATTATATTTCCAGTAATAATATCTCCAGAATCAGATGCATTCACCAAAAACGTCTCAGGATATGTTTTCAATATTTCACAAGACCCAAAAGAACAAAATAAAATCAGAATCAGCAAAAGCCATTTACCATTTACCATTTACCATCTACTTCCTGCCACCTCGCGGAAAACTCTTCTTCCAAGCAAACCAAACCAAAACCAAAACCAAAACTACAACCAAAACCCATACCCAGAAATAAGACTTCTGAGGAACCTCTACCTCAGGCTTAGGCTGAAATAAAACACTTTCTTTAGTTGCAACAACAAATACAGGAAATTTAGTTGTAAACCCACCAGAAACACTAACCATACCAGCGCCCTCTTGTCCTACTTGAGTAAACGAAAGCACAACTTCTCGGGTTCCCCCATCAACAACATTCATAGGAACGGCAACTCTAGCTCTAACCTTAACATCATCCGAACCAAACGGAACAAAATAATCCAAATCACTATCAACTAAACTAGCAATCCCTCCAGCATCGTCAGCCATCTCGGCCCGAAGCGTAGTGTCCCCAGCCGAACCAGCCATGTTCTGCAAAACCAACTCAACATCCATAGACTCACCCGGCGCAAGCCTCAAAGGATTCTCGTCCCAATAAGGAGTCGAAACTCCAAACGCGCTAACAACCGACAAGCTAACCAAAACCATTCCAAATAACAATATCATATTTTTCATTTCCATTTTATGTTATAATTTGTATAGTCCAAGGCCCCGTCCCTGCAGATGAATAATCCTGAGAACTAATATCCTGAGGCAAACCCTTCAAACAAATAAAAATCTCTTCTTGCCCAGAACTATCATTTTTATTATTTAATGTATTATTCCCATTCTGGACAATCGCCGTGGCAACACCCGTAGCAACATTATTAACCATAATCGTTCCAGAACACCCTTCTGAAGAAACACCAACGCTAAAATTCTCAGCATAAATATATTCACTAGTAGTAGTCAAACCCTGAAGATCCAAACTTGTAACATCAATCCCCAAATTAATATCATTACCCGTATTATTCACAACAATCGGATCATTTGTAGAACCAACATTCACATCACTCAAACTTAAAGTGTTCCAAGCCAAAGCCGTAGGAGACATAACCATAGAAGTCAACTGATTATAAATAAAAGTTGTACTAGCATTCAAGGCCTCAGCTCCATTAATATCTTCAGCTGAAACATTTATCGTCCAAGCTCCACTCCCATCAAAATACCACAAACCAACAGAACAAGAATACTGAGCAGTATTTGGAGCATGATCAGAAACCCAAACACAAGAATTATTCACTCTAGTAACCTCTCCACCCCTCTCAAAACTCACACTAGCGCTAGTATCATCAATATTCCCAACACCGTCAGCATCCGTTACATTAAAATTAAAAACAATATTTTTGACCCCAAGTTCAGTTGGAGTCTGTGCAGAAATTGTTTGGATACCTGAAATCACAGGAGCATTATTCCCAACAGTAATAGTCAAAGTAGTAGTATCACTAGTTGCCTTCCCGGTAATATTTCCAAACCAATCAAAAAATCCAGCCGAAGCAAACGAACTCAGTATCAGAATACCAAACATAACTATCACCATTTTTCTCATCATAAACTTCTACTTCCTATATTTCTTCCAAGCAAACCAAACCAAAACCAAAACCAAAACTACAACCAAAACCCATACCCAGAAATAAGACTTCTGAGGAACCTCTACCTCAGGCTTAGGCTGAAATAAAACACTTTCTTTAGTCGCAACAACAAATACAGGAAATTTAGTTGTAAACCCACCAGAAACACTAACCATACCAGCGCCCTCTTGTCCTACTTGAGTAAACGAAAGCACAACTTCTCGGGTTCCCCCATCAACAACATTCATAGGAACGGCAACTCTAACTCTAACCTTAACATCATCCGAACCAAACGGAACAAAATAATCCAAATCACTATCAACTAAACTAGCAATCCCTCCAGCATCGTCAGCCATCTCGGCCCGAAGCGTAGTGTCTCCAGCCGAGCCAGCCATGTTCTGCAAAACCAACTCAACATCCATAGACTCACCCGGCGCAAGCCTCAAAGGATTCTCATCCCAATAAGGAGTCGAAACCCCAAACGCACTGACCATAGACAAGCTAACCAAAATCATTCCAAACATCAGCATCATATTTTTCATTTCCATTTTATGTTATAATCTGTATAGTCCAAGGCCCCGTCCCTGCAGATGAATATGACTGAGCACTGATTGTCTGAGGAAGCCCTCTCAAACAGAAAAACAATTCTTCTTGCCCAGAAGTATCACCCCTATTATTTAACGTATTATTCCCTCTTTCCAAAATAGCAGAAGTAACATTAATTGAAACAGAATCCCCCATGGCAGTTCCAGCACATCCTTCAGTCACCGCACCAACACTAAAATTACTAGCATAAATATATTCAGTATTAACTGTCTCTCCTCGAAGATCTCTACCGGTAACATTCAAACTTAAACCCTCATCATTGCCAGTATTATTCACTACAATAGGATCATTATTAGACCCAACATTAACATTAGCAACACCCAATGCTCCCCAACCCAAAGCCGTAGGAGACATAACCATAGAAGTTAATTGATTAAAAGTAAATTGCCGAGTACTGTCATCTCTTGCACCAGCTCCATTAATATCCGCAGAAGAAACATTCACATACCAAGTTCCACTTTCATCAAAATACCACATATTAACAGAACAACTATACTCAGCAGTATTTGGAGCATAATCTCTAACCCAAACACAAGAATTATTGAATCTAACCGCTTCACCATCATTATCAAACTCTGCCTTGGCAGCACTGTCATTAAGATTACTAGCTCCATCTGCATCTGTTACATTAAAATTAAAAATAACAGTCTTAGACCCAGACTCAGTAGGTGTTTGCGCAGAGATAAAAGTAATCCCAGAAATGGTCGGAGCATTATTCCCAACAGTAATATTCAAAGCAGCAGTTCCGCTAGTTGCTTTCCCAGTAATATTCCCGAACCATTCAAACAATCCAGCCGAAGCAAACGAACTCAATATTAAAATTCCCACCAAAAACAATCCGCTCCTTTTAACAACCATACAGATTAACTAAAACAAAAAGATAAATAGATTGACGCGAACATATTCTCATCTAACAAACAAAACATTTCATCCCCTATTTATATAAGAATTTCTTAATAAAAACTCCCAAAAACAAAAAAATTACAAACGAATCATCATCTCTGTTCTTCAATCTTCTTCTCAGCCCTAGCACAAACTCCCCAAACATTTCTCTGGTCCCGACCCAAAATTTCTCCAATATCCGAATACCTCATCTTCTTATCTCTCTTCAAATAGACAACAATAGATTCCAAAACTGTCAATCTATCATCAGCAAAAATATCCAAAGGAACAGAATCTTCACCCTCTTCAAACTTCATAATAACATCAGACTTCCCACATCCCTTCTTATACGCCGTCCAAACCGTCCTCTGGTCCCGTCCCAACTTCTCTCCAATCTCCGAATACTTCATCCCCAAATTTTCTTTCATATACTTAACAACCGCCTCTAATGCCCCAAGTTCACCACCAGCAAAAACCTTCAACGGAATCTCCATCTTCCTTTCAACCCTCAAAGCCGAAATCTCCGAAACACTAACCCCAAACCTCTCCATCAATTCATCAGTCAAAGCCTCAACAACCTCAGCCGAACTCAAACTATACTTCTCCTTCAACTCATCAGCGATAAGTCCCATAGCACTAACCAACCTATCATTCTTCAACTCCTTCTTCTCTTTCTTCTTTCTTCGTCCAGCCGTCAACAAAACCATAAAAATCCTAACATCCCAACCAGAAGAACTAAAATAATCCTGAGAACTAATGCCTGAAGGCATACCATTTAAACAAAAGAAAATTTCCTCTTGCCCCTCGCCCAAAGAATTATTTCCTCGCTGCAAAGCCAAAGTAGAAATAGTCACAGCACTACCATTAATCATGACATTCCCCAAACATCCCTGGCTCACCCCATCAACACTAAAATTAGCGGCATAAATATATTCATCCGTCTTCGTCAAACCCTGCAAATCATAAGCAGTAATATTAATACCCAACCCATCATCATTTCCTGTATTACTAACAACAATAGGGTCATCAATAGCCCCCGCATTAACATCACTCAAACCAAGAACGCCCCAACTCAAAGAAGCAGAAGACATCACCATCGCTGTCAATTGATTATACGTAAAAGACGTAGAAGAATTACTCACACTATCCACAAAAAAATCCGAAACACTAACATTTATCGTCCACTCTCCAGCCCCATCATAATACATCATATCAACAGAACAAGAATAATTCATAACAAATTCACTAGAGCCAATCTCAACACAAGGACCACTGACCCTTGTCACCTCACCACTTCTCTCAAAACTAACCCGAGCGCTAGAAGAATCAATATCATCAAAACCATTTAAATCAGTCACACTAAAATTAACCTTAACATTTCTAACCCCAGCCTCCACTGGACTCTGGACAGAAACACTCGTTATATCTTTTATCTCTGGAATAAAATTATATTCTCCAGTAAAATCAACTAAACTAATTCCGTCTATATACATCAAATCCCCATTCCCACTAAGTCCAGGATTCCCATCCCATCTTATTCCAACAGAATCATCAAAAACACAATCTGCCTGACTAATCATAATAGACCCGAACCACCATGAATCCATCGCATGGTCACCTTCTGTAAAATTCCAAATCTGATTCCCATCACACAAAATTTCAACATATTCGCCAGGACTCATACCCGAAGGATAATAGTAAAACGAAAGATTAATTACTTCACGCCCCGTAAAATTAAAACTTTTACTAAAATAAGAAGAAGTAGTATCATCTTGTAAATATGCAGACCAAATCCCACCAGAAATTCCAGCATCCGTAACAGCACTGTATAAATTAGACCTATAAGCATCCAATCCTCCAAAAGTCCATCCCTGTTCTCCAGATTCAAATCCAGAATAATCTATTATCCTAATCGACCTATTAACAGTATAAAACTGCATCTCCGAAACATTATAATTCACCAAAACTCCATTCCCCCAAGAATGCCATTGGTAAGGATAACTCTGTCCACTAGGAAAATAATAACTCACGCTATAAACATTCGACGACAAATTGACAGCACTAACATTCTCACCGTTAATTTCAAGCAAAACAGTTCCATTTGTATTGTCAACCGTCACATTAAAATGCCCAATCCCAGAGTCTTCCAAAGTAGCATTATCATCCCAGTAATTAGAAAAAATAGGATAAACGGCATCAGTAGTTTCCTTCACAGTATAAATTCTCTCCGAAGAAATATTATAATTTTCCAAAGTCCCATTCCCCCAAGAACTCCAACTATAAGGATAATCCCCACTGCCTGAAAAGAAATAACTCGCACTATAAACATTCAACGACAAATTAGTCGCGACAATACTAGTGCCATTAATATTCAAAAAAACAGTTCCATTTGTATTAAGAATAGTCACATTAAAATGCCCAGTCCCAGAATCAAAAAGCGTTCCATTATCATCCCATTCATTTAAAAAAATTGGGAAAGCAATATCACTAGTCTCAACCACATAAAACCTTATCTCAGAAAAATTATAATGCTCCAAAACTCCATCTCCCCAAGAATGCCACCGATAAGGATAATTCTGTCCGCTAGAAAAATCATAACTCACGCTATAAACATTAGGTGCCGTATTAGTCGCACTAACATTCTCCCCATTAATCTCAAGCAAAACAGTCCCATTTGTATTAAGAATAGTCACATTAAAATGCCCAGTCCCAGAATTAAAAACCGTTCCGTTATCATCCCAATAATCTGAAAATTGAGGATATCTATCATCAAAAATTCCAACAGTATAATTTCGCGTCAAAGAAACATTATAATCCTCTGACTGCCCATTTCCCCAAGAATGCCATCGATAAGGATAATCTCCAGCGGTCAAAGCAACATTCACACTATAAACATCCCCACCAACATTTACAGCAGAATAATCAACCCCATTAATCTCAAGCAAAACAGTTCCATTAGAATTAACAACACTAACATTAAAAACTCCAATCCCAGAATTAAAAATCGTTCCGTTATTATCCCAGTAACCAGAAAATTGTGGATACACACGAAGAATAAATCTAAAATAATCAAACCATCCAGGTTCATTAGCCGCTATTGCAGTGGTAGTCGCCTCAAGAAGATTCGTCGCAGGCTGACTCAAATGAGTCCCATTAAAAATAAAAAATTCCAAATCCTCTGCCAAATCCATTCCCCAAACCATAATATCATTACTATTCGGATCTCCAACCGCCCTCAAAACTTCTATATCATCAGACATAACCCCAGCAGTACCATCCTGAGAATTACAAGGTCCATTACTCCCTTCCAAATTATCCAAATCACTAACAGTCTGCCCATTCTCAGAACACGTCCAAGTTCCACTCGCTAAATCATATTGAAAATAATTAATATTTAATGCATTAAGCACAACATAACCAAACAACGCTGTGCCTCCATTCTTCGTCCATTGACAAAAGGCATTTGACATCGCAACATTTTCCGCACTACCTTCCTCTCCAGGCTCCCCAGAAAGCCAACTATTCCCATCCCACATCACGGCAAGAACATCTCCCGTACTATCAGGGCCAATAATTACCCCGATATAATCTGACTCAGGATCCGAACAAATTTGTATTTGTTGAACAACAGCCGCCACATTTCGGATAAGAGTAGAAGTTCCCCAGCCCTTCGTAGAATCACTAAAAATATTATAATTTGCGTTAGTCGTTCCCTCTCCCCAAACAATCATTGCATCCCCAGAAACAGATTCCCACGCAAGACTAAATCTTTCCTCATCAATCGCCGCAGCAAAAGTTGTGATAGTAGTCACATTAACCCAAGAAGCTCCATTCCACCTCACAGCACTTATATCATCACTTCCTCCAGCGCTCGCCATCATAATTTCATCACTACCAAACTTACTACTCATAACAACAAATAACTGTGCCTCCGCAGCAACATCTCCATTAAGAGTTATTGTTCCCTCTCCACTCCAACTACCAGTTCCATTCCATGTTCGATAATAAAGCGTTCTATCCGCAGTAATATCCTTCTCATACACAACAAGAAAATCCCCAGAGTTCTGTTCGACATCTACATAAAATCCTCTAAAATTATCATTCGTAGTACCAATACTCGCAACATCAAGCCACGAACTAAAAACCTCATTCGTATTATTTCTAATACTAAGAAGAATATCTCCCTGACTGTCCCCAATAATCACTGCAGTTTGATTTCTTCTCGTCGAAGATTTCACAACCACCCTGTTTATCGTTCCAGCAGTTATTGTAGGCGCATTCTGTTCCGTATCAAAATTAAGACCACTCCAATCCCTATATCTCGGAATAACCTGAATACCCTCTCCATAAACCGCTAATCCAGGCGTATTCCCTTGAAAAGGATCAATAACATGGTCAATCTCGACAACACCGCCAACAACCCTCAAATCAAAAACATCCTGAGAGTCAACAAGATTAGTCAAATAAACTTTATTATATTCACCAGAATTCAAAACCTCAAACTCCGCAATCAATTCACTCCCACCAACTTCATAAACCTCAATCCTAGGAGAACCACTAATCACCCTCGGAAAAATCGTAATATCTCTAGAACTATCCAGCACCGACTCAAAAGTCACCCTCAAATATTCCCCGTCCATTACTTCAGTCCAAACATCATCCAAACTCTTTACCTCGCCATAAACATCCCTAACAAAATTCCGATTCACATCCATTACCTCAGCCTTAATAATTTCAATCACAATCTCATAAACCTGCTCACTCAAATGGTCAACATTCCACTCAACATAATCAACCAATCCATTCTCATTCAAATCAAACGCACTAAAATTAATCCTAACATGTTCGCCCTCGACGATATGATAAATCGAAATCTCACTCTCTTTAACCTCCTTACTTAAATTCGTATAAGCCAAAACATTCTCATATCCAAACTCACTAAAAGTAGAAACAACAACCCTCTTACCTTTTTCGATATCTTCTTCAACAGCCATCGGAGCCTCCGTATAATAACCAACTCCAATAAAATCCTCATAAGGACTAAGCTTCGACAAATTCAAACTAACTTCCTCGTCGCCAACAACAATATCCTCCACAATATCTTCCTCCAAAATAACTTGACCAGTAACACCAAATCCAGTCACCCAACTCCAAAATCGAGTAAAAATACCTTCACTTGTAGCAATATCGACGACGACATTTCCAGTCAAAACTCCTTCCAACAAATCTTTCTTAGCCTTACCCTTCACTAAATCTTCATATTCGCCAACATCAGCCTCGGCATTGTCAATTTCTTCATCAGTTAAAATAGAAATATTATTAGCACCACGAGGAAGATCAACAACTAATGAACCCCTTTCCGTAACATTAATCACCTTCAACCACTTAACAGGCCGACCAATCACGGCCCGATACTGAACCGTATCAATCAAAACTTCCGCAGTCCCAATAGTAACATTCTCAATCTCTGTAATGTTTTCAATCTCTGTAATGTTTTCAATCTCTGTAATGTTTTCAACACTGACATTAATAATCTCTGTAATGTTTTCAACACTGACATTTGGAACAACAACTATCGGAACTCCTCCGCCATCAGAAATAACTTCTTCAACAACAACAGAAACATTTTCCTCAACAGAAACTTCATCAACAGAAACATTTTCCTCAACAGAAACTTCATCAACAGAAACATTTTCCTCAACAGAAACTTCAGAAATAAAAACATCCTCAGAAATAACTTCTTCAGCGACGGTAGACTCAGGTTCAGCGACGGTAGACTCAGGTTCAACAACGGTAGGCTCGGGTTCAGCAACGGTAGGTTCGGGTTCGGAAGCGGTAGGTTCGGGTTCAGCAACGGTAGGCTCGGGTTCGGAAGAAACAACCTCATCAGCAGGAGCCTGTTCTTCAACAACAAATCCAATAAAATTAGGAACATAAGTAAAAACAACAAACGCCATCAAAACAAAAACAGCGACGACACCAAACCCAATAAAAACCTTCTTAGCAGAAATATTCTTCTCCCATTTCTTAATTTCTCGTCGACAAAGCTCAACATAAGAGTCATAATACTTTATCCATTCTTCAATCGTTCGCCCATCCAAATCCTGCGCCTTCTCAAACAAATAATCCTCATGGCTAATCTCCTTGTCCCGATATCTCCGTTCCAACTTCGTCTTCATCCCAGAAATCTTTTCCTTTCCCTGCAAAGCTAAGGCAATCCGCTGCTCAAGTCTCGCAATAGTATTCGCAACTGACTCATGCCTAACCATACTTATTATGTATGTATTTACACTTATAAACATTGGCATATATATAGGATTACCTATTATTTATGTATAAAACAACACAAAATACACGCAAAATATGAAACCAAAAATCCCTCAAAAATACATCATTAATACTAAAACAAAAACAACTTATTTCTTCCAGGAAAAATCCTTGAAAACATCACAGGCGTCCACTAAACCAAATTTTTTAGCAAGATTCTTCCCATCTTCAAAAACTAAAACAGCGGGAACAGCCCCAATATCATAAGTAGTTCCAATTCCAACAATCCCAACAAAATCATCCACATCCACATAAAGAGACTTCACATTATTCTCTAAAAGATACTTCCCTTTGTCCTCCTGTGCACATCCATCAATAAAAAGATTACAAGGACCACACCAGCTCGCCATAAAAAAACCGCCGACTTCCCAAAAGCAACCTCACTTTCCAAATCCTTCAAATTATCCACAGCCTTATCGCACAACTTTTCCCAACGTGCAATCTTTACCATGCACAATAAATCCGAAAATACTTTATAAATTTTTCTCAAGTAGTCTTTTTAAAATGACAACATCACAATATCAAAAAAACCTCAAATCACTCCCAAACACCCTAGACTCAATCTTTTGCAAATGAACACAAAGCGTACTAGGAGAAACCCCAACCTTCTTAGACAAATCATTCAAACTAATCTTTCGCGGAAAATCATAATACCCAAGTTCAATCGTCGGCTCCAAAATCTCACGCTGTTTCAAAGTAAACAAATCTCCAAATTCAACCCCACGCCGAATTTTCGACATCTTCAAAACATTCGCTCCAACACCTTCAACCCCAGCAACCAAATCATCAACATTATCCTCTCCAAGCAAAACCCGAAGTCGCTTAAAATCCCCATTCAACCGAACCGGCCACTCCAAACTACAATCAACATTAACAAGCGGAGCACTCAAAATAGAATTATCATCACGAAAATGAAAAACCTTAGCCTCACGATCAAACTCTTTCAAAGAAACAGGGAAATTATTCTTCTGCAAAAATCGCCGAACTTTTCCACTATCCCCACTTTCAATTCGCATCAATCCAGCAAAAGAAGTCATCCCAACAGGATGCCCATTCTCTACAACAAACGAACTACTATCAAACTGATTAGCCAATTTACACTCCCAACAATTGTCCATCCCCAAATCAAGAGTAAGGAGCACAAGATTATTCTCAACCATACAAACAACAACATACACAATATTAACTAAACTTTCAATCCCCTCTTTTAACAAATAAACAAACTCTTCAGAAGACAAAATTAAACAAATGACAAAAATTACCTAAAAATAAAAACATTTTTATCAAAAGTAAAATACACCCCAAACATATTCGCGTGACTATATTCCCTACTTATAACAATTTTCACACACTCTTATAAAATGGCTTCCCATCCACCGCACACTTCCCATCCAAAAAACAAGCATTTTCCGCTTTCTCTCTCTCATATTCTTCCATCCCTTTCGCAATCTCTGCCGCAATCTCATCAACCCCACGCGCAAAAAATTCCAAGTTCCCCTTCCCTTCAATAAAACTCGCCATCAATTTTTCCTCAATCTTATTCCTCCCGCTCCTCCCTTCAGCATCAAGCCCCAAATTAAATAAAATAATCGGCAACTCCCCAATCACAAGCCCCACACAACACATCTTATTAATAATCAAATCCACAACATGTTCCTCCATCGTCCCCTTAGTCGCAAAAGAATAAATATACATATCCCGCGCCTGTCCAATCCGGTCCAGCCTCCCAATTCTCTGCTCGACCGCCATCGGATTCCAAGGCAAATCATAATTAATCAAATTCCGACAAAACTGAAAATTAAGTCCCTCCGCCCCCGTATCAGTAGAAATCAAAATATCGGCCTCACCTCTCTTAAACGAATCAATCCTCCGCGACTTCTCCTCCCTATCAAGCCCACCCATAAATTCAATAATCCTCAAAGCCTCTTCTCCTTCGTCCTTTATCCCTTCTTCCTTATTCCTTACGTCTTGTTCCTTATTCCTTATACCTTCGTCCTTTTGCAACTTCTCAACGATATATCGCAAAGTAGTCGGATGCCGCGTATAAATCAAAATCTTCTCATCGTCCGACCGAGCTCGAATCTCTTTAACCAAACTAACAAGCTTCTCAATTTTAGAATCAACTTCTAACTTTGCATAATCATCAAGTATACCTTGAGCAAATTCCTTAGTTCCCGCATGGTATACCTCACTTTCAACAATCTTAGTCAAGCTCTCAATCGCACTCTTAGAAGAAGAAGTTACCTTAGGTAAGATAGCAAAAACAATCAACGCTCCATTAATTTCGCTACCATCCTTCCTAAAATAATTCGACTTCAAAAGCTGAACTGTATTCTCATAAATGATTTTTTCTTGCGCCGTCATTTCAACAGTAACAATTACCGGTATACGCGATTTATAACAAACCCCAGTCTCACTTCTCTGCCGACGAACCATAACTTCCTCCAACTTTTTCTTCAACTCAACCGGATTCAAAGGATGCCTCTTATTCCCACGAAACAAAAAATTCTTCCGAAATTCCTTCATCGTCCCAAGATGTCCCCTCTTCAAAATATGTAACAAATTATACAACTCTAACAAATCATTCTGAAACGGCGTAGCTGTTAAAAGCAAAAATCTCTTCTTTCGAAGCCTATCAACAAACCTCCACCTCACCGTATTCCGTTCTTTCAACTTATGCGCCTCATCAACAATCACCAAATCCCAAGAAATCTCATGCGCAGCCTCATGCCGAAACTTCCCCGTCTTCCGATTAAAAATTTTAACTCTATCAATCGAAGCAACAACATACGCCTTCTTCCAATCACTTTCATTCTCAACAATTGCAAAATCCAAATCAAACTTCTCAGACATCTCACAAACCCACTGGTCAACCAAACTCGGCGGGCAAAGAATAACAACTCGCGAGAACCAACCTCGAGACACTCCTTCCTTAATCACCATCCCAGCAGTAATAGTCTTCCCAAGTCCAACCTCATCTGCGAGTAAAGCCGTCGCATTCAAATCCCTCAAAAGCCTAAGCGCCCCCTCTCTCTGATACGGCAAATCATAACTCAAATTCTTAGCAATCTCCCCATACGAAATCAATTCGCTAATCTCCGAATCACTAGAAACCTCATCTGCCTCCATCCGCAACTTAAACAACTCCGAAGAATCAAAACTCCCACTATCCAAATTCCCAAACAATTCCGTAGAATCATCCTCAAAACTCTCATTCACAATTATATCGACCATCTCTCCACCAAAAAACTCAAACACTTTAAGAATATTATTATACCAAACCTACGCTTTTCAAAAAACTATACTAAAAACTACTTCTGACCAACCCATAGAAAATAATTATCCCCCACAATCTTCTTCTCAATGGTTTTAAATCCTACCTTCTCTCCATCTTTAATACAATTTTCCAAATTCCTAGCCGTATGTATAGCCCAAGTCTTATCTAAACCATACTGCCCAAGTTCAAGCATTTCTTTATCAGAAGTAAAAATTTCAGCAAACCTCTCTCTATCGACTCCCTTTAAATGATAATCCGCAACACACAACTTTCCGCCGTCCTGAATAACATCATAGAGTTCACTTAAAATAGTAGGACCAGCTTCATGAAGAACAAAAGTGGAAACCACATTATCATACTTCCTAGGAACCAACACTTTTTTTGAATCCGAAAATGTAACCTCCCTACTATTCCTACATTTCAGAGCAAATGCAATACTATCTTTATTTATATCATATCCAACTATAGAATCCACTGAGCATAAAGAATGCAAATAACGAGTAACAACACCATCCCCACAACCAAAATCCAAAACCTCACCATCAAGATACGATTTAATAACGTCAGAAATTTCACAAACAGCCGCTATCTGCAAATAATTATTACTTCCATCCATGAAAACCTAATTTCGAAAACCTATATAAATCTTTCTAGATGTAATCATTATTAAGTAATTAAAGCTATAATCAATCCCAAAACAATTATAAAAACAAAATCATTAACAAACAAAAAGATGGTAAACAAAAAATTCTGGGCAACAACCTTCACCCTAACCGGAACAATAGTTGGAGCTGGAATCCTCGGACTCCCCTACATCTTCGCAAAATCTGGATTTCTAATCGGACTCCTCTGGCTTCTAGCAATCGGAACAATCATGACGTTTGTAAATCTAACCCTAGGAGAAATAACTCTCAGAACCAAAGGTCGCCATCAATTAACAGGCTATGCAGAAAAATACTTAGGCAAGTGGGGAAAACGCCTAATGTTAATAGCCGTCATCTTCGGAATCTACTCCGCACTTCTAGCATACCTAATTGGAGAAGGGCAATCTCTTTCAAGACTAATTTCACCAAACATCTCGCCAGCAATCTTCGGAATCGTATTCTGGCTAATCCTAACCCTTCTACTAAGACAAGGGCTTCGTGGCTTAAAAAAAATAGAAACATGGGGAGTCATCTCCGTAATAACAATAGTCATCGGCATCTTCATAAGATTCGCTCCACAAATCAATCCAACAAATCTAACCCAAATCAGCCCAACCAACTTCGCAACCCCAATCGGAATAATCATGTTCGCCCTATTAGGCTTCGTCGCAATCCCAGAACTAAAACAAGAAATCAAAGGACAAGAACATCTCCTAAAAAAAGCAATCATATTTGGAAGCATAATCCCCATTTTCCTCTATGCCATATTCACCCTAACTTTCGTCGGAGTCCTCGGAAATTCAATCACTGAAGTCGCAACTCTTTCATTCGGACCCATAATCACAATACTCGGAATCTTTACAATGTTCACTGCCTACTTCGCTCTATCTTATACATTAAACGACACATTCCGCCAGGACTTCAAAACAACCAAGACAACAAACTTCATCCTAACATCCATAATCCCCCTAGTCCTCTACGTTCTAACCGAATACTTCCAAATAATCAGCTTCACCTCAATCCTAGGAATCGGCGGCGCAATCTCAGCTGGAATAACCGGAATCTTAATTCTCCTAATAGCAAAAAAAGCAAAACTCTCAATCAATACTCCAATACTAATCACCCTCTCAATATTCTTTATAGCAAGTATAATATTAGAATTAATAAAATAAATATTCCAATAAAAACCTCGCTGAGTTTCACTGCTCCAATTTTTTACCTTCGGCAAAACCCCGTAATCCAATCAAAACAAATCTAAAAATTCCACCTCCCAAAACAATTAAATAACCTATCCCCCTCGGAAAACAAAGATGGTGACCATATTCCTATTCCTAGCCATAGCATTCATCCTAACCCTACTCATAGGAAACCTCTTAGAAAAAATAAGAGTCCCATGGATTTTCTCTGCATTCCTTATAGGAACCGTCCTCTCAATTTCAAACCCATTCGAAACAATAACCTCATCCCCCATATTTGAATTCCTCTCCCAGTTAGGAATGTATTTTCTTCTCTTCGTCATCGGCTTCGAAATAGACCTAAAAAAATTAAAGAAAAGCAAAAATTTCATCATCAAATCGACCCTATTCATAATTTTCTTAGAGACAATTCTGGGAGCTCTTCTAATACATTTCGTTTTCGATTACTCTTGGATTATTTCCGCGCTAGTAGCATTGTCCCTTGTAGCCGTCGGAGAAGAAATCCTAATCCCAATACTAAACGAATTTAGAATAACAAAAACAAAACTAGGACAAAGCATAATAGAAATAGGAACCCTAGATAATATAATAGAAATATTATTATTAATGCTAGCAGGAATCCTAATAGGCATAGGAATACACTCCAAATACGATATAATAATAACGCTACTCTCATTATTCTCTCTATTCGCATTAACAATTTTATTAGGGAAACTCAACAAAAACGGAAGAACCAAATTCAAATTCATCTCAATAGAAACCCTCTTCCTCTTCATCCTCTTCGTCTTTTTCTTATTCCTAGCAATCGGAGAAATCGCGAACGCAGTCCCAATCGCAGCAATCCTAGCCGGAATCGGACTAAACACTTTCATACCAAACAACAGAATAAAAAACATAAAGTCAGAAGTCAAAACCCTATGCTACGGCTTCTTCGCCCCAATATTTTTCCTAGGAGTAGGACTAACAATGAACATAAACTACCTCCTTGTCTCACCACTCTTAATTATATTAATAATAATAGTCTCAAACGGCTCAAAAATTCTAGGAAGCTGGATAACAGCAAGAAAAATATTGGGAGAAAAACAGTCCATCCTACTAGGAATCGGACTTTCAGTAAAATTCAGCACAAGTATAATCATCATAAAACTCCTATTAGAAAATAACCTAATAGATTCCAACCTATATTCAATCATTGTGGCCTCAAGTATAATGTTCAATTTCCTAGTCCCCTTCCTGTTCTCTAAACTAATAACAAAATGGAAAATAAATAAAAAATGAAAGGCCTATCAAACGAAGAAGCAAATAACCTTCTAAAAAAATTCGGCAAAAATGAATTAAAAAGAACAAAAGAAATAAACCCCTTTAAAATCTTCATTTCTCAATTCACCTCACCACTAATTATAATCCTAATCCTCGCCGCGCTAAGCTCATGGGCGATAGGCTTCCTCCCAAATCAAGAATCAAACATCGTCGACACAATTCTAATATTAACGATAGTTTTAATCTCGGGAATCTCCGGATTTATACAAGACTACAAAGCCGAAAAAACAATAGAAGCATTGCAAAAAATAGCCACACCAAAAACAAGAATAATAAGGGATGAAATAGAAATAGAAATAGAAATAACACAAATCGTCCCAGGAGATTTAATAATTTTAGAGGAAGGCAACATTATACCAGCAGATTGTAAACTAATCGAAATGTTCAGCCTAGAAGTAGACGAATCCACGCTAACAGGAGAGTCTAGCTCTATCAAAAAGAAACTAGAAGAAGAACTCTTCAAAGGAACATCCATCACATCCGGAAACGCAATGGCATTAGTAACAAAAACCGGGATGCAGACAAGGATAGGCCAAATCGCAGAAAAACTAGAAGAAATAAAAGACGAAAAAAGTTCATTCGAAAAAGAAATGTCCTCATTCAGCAAAAAAATCCTATACTCTGTTTTGGGAATAATTTTCATAATTTTCATAATTAGCGCACTAAAATACAGCATTTACCAATCCCTACTCACCTCAATATCTCTAGCCGTAGCAGCAATTCCAGAAGGCCTACCGGCAATCCTCGTCCTAGTACTAGCGATAGGAGCAAAAGTAATGGCAACAAAAAACGCCCTAGTCAGAAAACTAAACGTAGTAGAATCCATCGGCTCAATAGACGTAATCTGCACAGACAAAACCGGAACCCTAACAAAAAATGAAATGTCCGTAACGAAAATATTCACAAACAACAAAACATTAGACACATCAAAATTAAACCCAGAAGAAATAAAAGAAATCCACCAAATCCTATTAACCGGAAAACTTTGCAACAACAGCAAAATATCAAAAAACGAAACAAACGAAAAAATATATTTCGGAGACCAAACAGAAATAGCAATAAGAAAAATTTCTGAAAAATATTTAGACTTTAAAGAAAATTACGAAAAAATAAGCGAGATATCCTTCGACTCAGGAAGAAAAATGATGAGTTCAATCTACGAAAAAGACAACAAATTCTACACATTTTCGAAAGGAGCCCCAGAAATATTACTAAAAAAATGTGACAGAATTTACATCAACGGAAAAATAATAAAACTAACCAACGAAGCAAAACAAAAAATTCTACAAAAAAATAAAGACTTCGCCTCTCAGGCTCTAAGAGTTTTAGGATTTGCATTTAACGAAACCACAACAAAAGACGAAAGCGAAACAAATCTCATATGGCTAGGGCTACAAGCAATGATTGACCCACCGAGAAAAGAAGCCAAACAGGCAATACAAGAATGTTACACCGCAGGCATAAAGGTCATAATGATGACAGGTGATAACCCACTAACAGCCGAAGCAATCTCCAACGAAATAGGACTAAAAAGTAAAGGCGTTATTTCAGGAGAAGAATTAGACAGACTATCGGACAAAGAAATAGAAAATAAATTAAAAGATATCACAATCTTCGCAAGAGTTTCCCCTTTCCACAAATTAAAAATTTTAGAAATTCTAAAGAAAAATTACAGAGTCGCCATGACAGGAGACGGAGTAAACGATGCCTTAGCTCTAAAAAAAGCCGACGTTGGAATATCCATGGGAGTAAGGGGAACCGATGTAGCAAAACAAGCAAGCGATATAATTCTCCTAGACGACAACTTCGCAACCATCCCCGCAGCCATAAAAGAAGGGCGAAGATCTTTCGAAAACATAAGAAAATTCACAAACTATCTTTTCGTCTCAAACCTAGCAGAAATCGGAGTACTGTTCTTCGCGACACTATTCCTAACTCTAAAAAATCCAATCCTTTTACCAATTCAAATTCTATGGATAAACCTATTAACAGACGGACTCCCAGCCATCGCACTAGGACTAGATCCAGCAACGCCAAATATAATGGAAAAACCTCCAAGAAAAAAAGACGAACCAATCATTAATAAATCACTAGCATGGCTAATCGGAATAATCGGAACAAAAAAAATCATCATGCTTCTTCTAACCTTCATCCTAATTAACCATCTCTTTGGAATAGAACAAGCGAGAACCGCCCTTTTCACCGGATTCATCCTATACGAATTTGTAAGAATCGGAACAATAAGGACACAAGAAAAATTAACATGGCTTTCAAACAAATGGCTTCTAGTTGCCCTAGCCTTTTCTCTATTGCTACAACTCACAATAATTTACACTCCTCTAAACACTTTCTTTCACATAATGCCACTAAACCTGTATAGCTGGATTATCTTATTAATAGGAATAGTCATCGCATATGCATTAGCAATAATAATCACAAAAATAGTATTGAAACTCGTGAAAGACTGACTAAACAAACCAAAACTGTATCCCAGAGAATAACTAAAAAATAATAGAAATACACCAGCTACAAATTAAAAAAATACGTCGCCAAATTAGGCTAATTCACAAAATCCCGAGGATACAAAACACTTAAATACCCTTCTCTCAAAGAAATTATATAAACGCGACCAAGAACCCCAATGAACATCTTTCAAAAATTATTAAATAAACACAGGAGGAAAAATGAAATTATATGTAGGAAATTTATCATGGTCTGTTGATGACAGAGCACTAAAAAATATCTTCGCTTCATACGGAGAAATTACAGAAGCTGTACTAATCAAAGACAAGTTTTCAGGTAGATCTAAAGGATTTGGATTCGTAACATTCGCAAACGATGCAGATGCTAAAAAAGCAATCGCAGAAATGCACGAAAAAAACGTTGAAGGAAGACCTCTAACGGTAAGCGAAGCAAAACCAATGATTCCACGAGATAATGATTCAAGAAGAAATAACTCAGATAACGGACCGTCAGAAGCGCCAATGGCAAACCCTTCACAAATCAACAACAGGTTTGAAGACGAAGACGACATGGATGACGAAGACGACATGGATACAGTTGAAGAAGCTAAAGAAGACGCTAGCTCAGATGAGCCAGCAATCGAAGAAGCAACAGAAGCTGAAGAATCAACAGAAGAAGACGAAGACTATTAATTCGCCAAATCTAATATAAAATTAATTTTATTTATTATTTATTAAACTTTAAATAGGACGCAATCTATAAAAACAAATGGGAAAAAGAAACGTGATAATTCTAACCTTACTTTTTCTGACACTAGCTCCACTAACAATAGCATACAAATTCTGCGAAGATATAATATCAGAAGACTATCTGGAAATTACAGAAATTACAGACCCAAGCCAAACCAATGAAGCAACATGGGAATGGAACCCAGCTGAATCAATCAACATAAGAGTAGAGGCAAGAAACAAAAATTTAACAACAAGAACATTCAGCGTTGAACTATATTTCCTAGACGATGATTTGGTAGAAAAAAATATCACAACTACAGGCATAAGACCAAGACAAACAATATCCATAGAAAGAGCACAAACCGGAACATTAAACTTTTCATTTCAACTAAGCGAACCAAAACAAAATACATATTTCCTCTATGCAAAACTTTTCGATCCAGATAATGATACTATCTGCACAAGTCTAAAGGCAACATCCACTTCCGAAGAAACCACAATCAAAATAAAAGAAGAAGAAAAGATAATAGCAGTAAGAAATATAGAAGGCCCAACAAACGTAACAGCAGGCTCCTATATAGAATACATCACAGAAATAATAAATCTAGGCAATATCAAAGAAGACAGAATTTTAATAGTCGCATATAACGCAGATTTAGGAATAAGAGAAGAACGGGAAATAATAGATTTAGAAGTAGAAGAATCAAAAACCGTAAAATTTAATTTCACGATTCCCGTGAATACAACAAAACCACAAGAAGACATTCTTTTCTGGACAGAATATGATTACAACAACGAAACAGGACACTATTACCAATCTTCCGAAAAAACAAAAGCCTTTCCAATCACAATTAGCGCAAGCAACATTCCAGCGATACAAATAAACAATACACAAAATCAGACAACACAAATCAATGAATCAGAAAACCAAATACCAGTAACAGAAATTCAAGAAACCAAAACAACATATTTCTGGCCAATTCTAATCACAACCCTAATAATCATAATAATAATAGCTGCAACATTCTTCTTTTTAAAATACAAAAAGGACATATATATGGAAGAACCCTCTTCGGCCCCAACCTCAGCAAGCACTTATGTAAAAAAAATACAAGAGGAAGCTAGCTCTTAACTTCACTCAAACAAACTTTCTTAAAATTGCATCGCGAACACCAATAACCTTCACATTTTTCAAAATCATCTTCAACGGCCTCGTTATCCGAAATATCTTTAAGTAACTTCTTCATCCTCAAAATAGAATCCCTCAAATAAACCCGCATCTCTTCTAGTAATTCGGAATCAACTTCAAACGAATCAACCTTCTCAGATTCTCCAAGTGCCAAATAAATCATTTTGGCCATAATCTTTTCAGCAGGTATACCAAACTTCTCCGAAACATAAAGAGCATATAAACTAAGCTGCAATTTGTAATCCGCCTTCCTCTCACCTCCAGTCTTCCAATCATAAAGAACTATTTTATCCCCCGTCCTCATCGCAAAATCTATACTAAGGTATACCCGAACTCCTTCAAAATTAAAACTCAAAAATTCTTCTAAACTAATCCAATCGGCAATCGGAGCCCTACGAATCTCCATAAAAATATCTGAATTATAAAAATTCTTCAAACATTTCTCGGCCTTATCAAACAAACCTTTCTTCTCAGCATCGGCAATAGCAATACCATATTCATCCTCAAAAAATCGATGCGCCTTGCTAGAAAACCCACTATATCCTCCCAAACTCGACATAACAAAATCACTTTCCATCCTTTTCTGCAAAATCCTCAAAGCATGACTAAGACTTACCTCCTCGCCAGCTAGAAATTTCCTGAGCAAAAATTCAATCACCTCATGAACCTTAGAACCAAGCCAAACTTCCTTGCTCGCCAACTTCTTCAAATAATAAATTCTCTTAACTCTATCATCCTCTGAACCAATCCATCCATTCCAAAAACCATAATGATTAAACCAATATTTCCGACGACATTCATTAAAAATTACATCTCTAGACTTCGACCAAGAAAACTCATTTCTAAAAACCATATCCATCCAAACAACTACAAACTTATAATACTTTCCAAAACTCGGGAAAAAAGAAACGACCTACCTCATCCTCTCGATCAAAGCACCCAAGGCAAACAATATCAGAACCGCAGGAATCCAAGGAAAATCAAAACGATAAGAAATCCATCCCATATCCTGCCCAAACCAAATCATCCCAAATATCAAAACAAGACTCCAAAACACCGGAAACTTTCCTCTTCCCATAACATAATAAAAAATCCAAACTATAAAAACCTTCCCAATCAGAAGAGCAAAATTCCCCTTGAGCAAATCAAAAATATTGCAAATACTATTTCAGCGACGACAAATTCATCTTCAAAAAAATTCTAAACAGATATATCCAAAAACAAAAACCCTACTTCCTTAACAGAACAACCCACAAAAACCACAAGAAAAAAAACAAATATAACCATTCATGCATCTGAAAATATCTAAAACTCATAATCCCTAAAAAACCAAACATCCAATTATCCTACATTCGTGATCTCACAGCGACGTTATTTCCATTTCCAACATCCTTCAAACGAAAAATAACTCCTTTTGCCATACAAAAAATAACAATTCAAATTTTATAAAATATTTTTATCCAAAAAATAAATTTGAAAACCCAAAAATACCAAAAATCATAGAAATAAAATCACCGTCGACAAATTTGAAAAATAAAAAAATCAATTTGAAAAATAAAAATAAAAATTTGAAAAAAGAGAAGAGTTTAAATATGGTAATGACATAATAAAAATAAGAAATCTCATGAGCATAAATTTAAATGGAGGTGACAACATGCCAGCAAAAAAGAAAGCAGCTAAGAAGACAGTAAAAAAGGCCGCTAAGAAGAAGTAATTAAATTACTTAACACCAAAATTTATTTTTTATTTAATCCTTTTATTCAAACAAAAACAAAACAACAAAAACATGCCAACAAAAAAGAAAACAAAGTCTCCAGACATCGATATCAAGATAAGAAATCTGAACAAACTAAAAGATTTAGATTGTAAATCAAGTAACTCCAAATTCTGTTCCAGCGATGGCGGCTCCAACTGCTGGGTCTTCGGCTCTGCCCTGGCGATGATTCTCTCTTATGAACGAAGCGCGTCAATTCTCTGGGCAATACTTCACGGAATTCTAAGCTGGTTCTACATTCTTTTTAGGGCCATGCAAACATGGGGCTGGATAAATTAATCTCCCCTCTCTAATTCAACTTCCAAATAGAATAATTCAAAAAACTAGCAAATCCAACCCAAACAAAATAAGGTATAAGCAAATATCCAGCAAGTCCACTAACAAAATAAAAATAAATACCAGTAACTAAAATCCCAATAAGCAAAACAAATATCTCAATCAACGCCAAAGAAAGATTATTAATTCCAAAAAAAAGATAACTCCACAAAACGTTCAAAACAAACTGCAACCCAAATAAAATCAAGGCAATCGTCCTAATATTAGAAGAAGGCGAGACCCAAACCAAATAGAGAGCAATCCCCATCAAACAAAAAAGTAAAGTCCAAACAGGCCCAAAAACAAAACTAGGCGGATTAAAACTCGGCTTATTTAAATTCTGATACCAATTCCCTTCCGAAGAAGTCCAAATAGCACCAACCGCACCAATTAAATTACAAGCAACAATAAACCCAATCAACAAAAACCAATTAACTTCCACAAAATAATCAATACTACAAACTATATAAAATTATACAAAAAATAATAATAAAGCCTAATCAGCCCAAGAAATCCAAACAAACAAGATTTAAACAAAAATATCCACCATAACAATTCTTAAAAACTCTTAAAACATATAAAAGTATGGAAAAACAATATAATTGCGAAAAATGCGGAGGGACAGGAAGAATAAAAGAAAAAAATGGAATGATCCACACCTGTTTTCACTGCCTAGAATCTGGAGGATTCGACCAACACGATAAAAAGCTAAAGAACGCACAAGACTTAGGAATAAAACTCTAAAGCCCCAACAATTCTTAAAACCCAAGCAAACCAAGAGACATGGAAGAAAAACGTTTTTTTGAATACGAAAAAGGAGAAATAAAATTTCCAAGAAACCATTTTAGAAACATGTCCAGAGCAAAAGATTTGTTGGGATTCCCTTTCGACTTAATAGAAAAAAACAGCTTCTACACCCACCCCTACGACATCTATTCTGACCCTCAGACAGACTCATACATCTGGACAATAGGTGGAGACGCCCACTGCCATACTGAAAAGGAACTAGGAAAATACAAAGAAGGAATCGTTTTATATTGCAAGCCTGAGGACAAAGAAGCCTTAATCAAAAGAATTTCTAAAGTAGCTTAATTTCTGTTCTTCACAATCGCCATAGCCAAAAACTAATCCTCAATATTCTTCTTTAAAGGAGAAACTCCAAAATAATCTCGAACTTTATCCAAGGCAAAAGCATAAGGAATCCCAACAGCAACAGTTACAGCCAGCCTATAAGGAATAGCAAATTTCATTTCGTCAAAACTAGCGCCACTAGTAGCCAAAACAGAGCCATAGATTAAAGGCTGAACCGCAGCAAGAAAAGTCAAATCAGAAATCCCCCGTTTCAACTTGCCACTATTCTCATCGACATTCCAAACTTTCTCTGCCCAAACATCCCGAGCCCTACAAAGAGGATGAATACTAACCATATCAACAGGAAACCCAACCATCCTAGCATCTAAAGAATCTCCAAAACTCATACCTGCACTCATCTCAGTAAAAAAACTCATTGGATAAAAAACAGGCAAGGCACAAAGAGTATCAACCCAATATGCTTTAGATTTAACAGCATCAGAAATAACATTAACAACCTGCCTAACCGCAGCCGGTCCACAAACGATAAGTCCTTCCAATTCCATAGCACAAAAGAACCAACCCTATTTTTATGTTTTTCCTTTTAAGTAATTACGAAAATAATCAATTAAATCCACACCAATTCCCACCAAAAAATCCGTGCAATCCGTGAGATCCGTGCCAACTATTTCCCGTCAGAAACAGTCCTCTTCATAACCTCAGTCACCATCTTAAAATCTGCTCCAACTCAAACCTAAATCTGCAACAATCCATAAAATAATTCAGACCTAAAAGCTCTCTCCTAACCACTCACTTCTTGCCAATCATCTTTCCCATAATCTCTGCATAACTTTATGGTCGGCTCGTCGTCCCCCTTATTTCAATCTTTTCTCCAATTCAACATTGTAATCCACGAATCCTTTCTTTTTATGGAATCCAATCGACCCCTCATTCGAAGCATTAATCTTAGCTTTCACCAATTTAACTCCTCTCTTTCTACACCAACCAATAAAAGCATCATGCAATTCGCCACCAATCCCCTTCCCACGAAACTCACCTAAAACAAACATATCGTCCGCTTCAGCCACCCTCATAACTTTTCTATACTCCTCGCTATCGATCTCACTTCCAGACAAATAACCAACAATCTTTCCATCAATCTCCGCAACAAAAACACATCCTCTTTCATCAACAATCCTCTCCCTAAACCATTTCTCACCCAATTTCCCAAAACTCCAGCCCAAATCAAGAGTTTTATCAGACTCCCTATATTCCTTCTTAAACAACATCAAATTCAATTCTTGAATTCCTTTCAAGTCCCCAATAACCGCCCTCCTAATCTCCATTCATCAACCTCCTCAAACAATCCCTCGTCATCTTAAAATCCACCAACCCCTCCAACCTCATCTCGCCACAACCCCTAAAACATAAACACTCATCCTATCAAACCCAGGATGCCCATACTCCCTTCCCCAATTACTATACATAAAACCATCCACATCAAGCTCTCTCAACGCCATCCTCAAATTCCGCTCATCTCCCTCGGGAAAAATACGCATACCCATCTCTCTATCAAAACCTCTATTGTTTGTAACAACCGCCTCAACTACTTTCCCAATCGGCCTAGTCCAATAAAGAATATTTCGACAATCATCAAACTCCATCGTCCCTCTCCCCAATCAACCTCTTCATCACCCCAGTCACAACCTTAAAATCCGCCCTTCTCTCACTAAGCCGCATCACCGCCCCAATCAAAAAATTCAAACTCGCCTCCTTCCCCGCCCGATAGTCATCAACAACATGCTTATTCTCATCTATCACCTGCCGACACAAATTCTCAACCGCCTCCTCGTCAATATTTGAAATCTCTCCCTTATGCTCTTTCAAAGAAAAACTCTTCGGCACAAAATCATTCATAATCTGCTTCCCCTTAAGCGTCGTAATCCCGCCCATCTCAACAGCCTTAATCAACTCCGCCAAATGACTAGGTCTAATATCAACATCCTCATCTTCCAAACTCTTTTTATTCCAATTCAAAACCCTCAAGAGCTCAACCGTGATCCAAGCCATATTCTTCTTGGCATCAATCCCTTCAGCAACCAAAGCCTCAAAAAAATCAACCAATTCCAAATTCCTAGTCAAAATCTTAGCATCACTCTCCAAAACATTATGCGTCTTAAGCAACCTCTCAAGCTTAACCTCAGGCATCTCAGGCATACTAGCCTTAATCTCAGCAACCATTTTTTTACTAATCTTCATCTCGGCCAAATCGGGACAAGGCACAAACCTATAATCACTAGCCCCTTCCTTAGACCTCATCTTAATCGTAATCCCCTTCGCCTCATCATAAGCCCGAGTCTCCCTAGGCAAAACCTCCTCTAATTTCTGACCTCTAATTTCTAATTTCTCGACAATTTCCAATTGTCGCGCAATCTCGTAATCAATCGCCTTCCTAATTTTCTCCAGCGAATTCAAATTCTTCATCTCAACCCTCTCCCCATAAGTCGAAACATTAACATCGACCTTAATCCCCGCATTCTTCCGAACACTCTTAATATAAGACAAACTAAGTAACAAAGACTTCAGCCACTGAACAACTTGGTCACTATCACTAAACTGCGGCTCCGTCACAATCTCAATCAAAGGCAAACCACTCCGATTATAATTAATTCGTCCACTATCCGGATTCCATTGCGCTGGATCCTCTTCCAAATGAATCTCCGTAATCTCAATCCCCTTAAACTTACCCCCTAGAGCATTAACCTTCGCATGCGCCCCAGACATCGTCGTCTGATATCCCTTCGGATTATCCGCCCAATCATAATGCTTCCTCTGCCAAACAAGCCCGTCCATATTAATCTTCGACCCAAACACCAAAGCAATCTGAATCATTTTCCTAACAGCCTCCTCATTCGCAGCCATCGGCTTCGACCCAGGCGTCCCAGTACAAATCGGACAAATCCTAGAATTCGCATCATTTTCTAATTTCGAATCTCTAATCTCTAATCTCTCCGCACTTTCGGTGCGGCACATACAAAACAATTTCTCAACTGTATCCAAATACCCATGAACCTCCAACCCAATCTTCACCGGAAACGCCTTCTCATTTTCAACCATACTAATCAAACCCCTAAAACCTTTTTATATCTTATCAAATCACTTCTCAAAATAAAAATCTCTTCATTCATAAACAACAAGTTAACGACCACCTCAAAACATTCCAACCCAAAACCCTTTTATATGTCCCAACCCTAATAACAACATGCAAACAAAAACCTTCCAACCAGGCGACCTCATCTCAATAAAAACAAAATCAAAAGAATGGCAAGGCCACGCCCTAGAATCCCACGACTCTAGTATAATTCTACTAAAACTTTCCAGCGGTTACAACATCGGAATAAGAGAATCCGAAATCCTCTCCGCCAAAGTCCTAAAACCGCAAAGCCAAATCAAACTAAACCACCCAACCACCCAACCACCAAGCCACCAACAATTGCCAAACGTGGCAATTGTCATCACCGGAGGAACAATCTCTTCTCGTCTTGACCCAAAAACAGGAGGAGCAATCCCCACTGATGCAGAAAGCATTCTAAACATCGCACCAGAATTAAAAAAAATCTGCAATCCAATAATCGAATCCCCATTCATGAAACTCTCCGAAAACATGGACTCAAAAGACTGGCAAAAAATCGCAGAGATATGCTACAAATATCTAATAGACGAATCAATCTCAGGAATAATCGTAACACACGGCTCCGACACTCTCCATTATACAGGCGCAGCCTTACACTATTTTCTACAAGACCTAAACAAACCAATCGCCCTAACATTCTCTCAGCGTTCAATCGACCGAGCATCAACCGACGCACACCTAAACCTAATCGCCGCAGCAAGATACGCAACATCCGATATAGCAGAAGTCGCCCTAATCGGACACGAATCAACTTCCGACGACACATGCATCGCAATTCCCGCACACAAAGCCAGAAAAATGCACACATCAAAAAGAAGCACCTTCAAACCAATCAACACTAGCCCCCTCGCAAGAATAACACAAGACAAAATAGAAATCCTAAAAACATTTAACGCAAGAAATAACCAAGCCCCAAAACTAGACAACAAATACCAAAACTCCGTAACCTCAATCAAAACCCATCCCGGAAGAGACCCAAGCATAATAGACTTCTATTTAGAAAAAGGATACAAAGGACTAATCATAGAAACCACAGGACTAGGTCACGTCCCAGCAAAAGACTCCGAATACAACTGGCTTCCAAAAATAAAAAAAGCAATCGAAGCCGGAATGATAATAGTCGCAACCGCACAAACAATTTACGGCGACCTAAATCCAAACGTCTATTCAGCAGGACGCGACCTCCAAAAAACCGGAATCATATTCTCAAACCTAACAACAGAAACCGCCCTAATAAAACTCGGATGGGTTCTAGGACACAAACAATGGAACAAAAAAGAAAAGTTTCTCCAAGAATATTAGAATATCCACAGCTAGAAAAATATGTCGCGATAGAATGCAATTGCAAATCCTGCACCAGCATGTGCGAAAAAAATAGTTGCTGGCCAACACCAGAAGAAGCTAAAGAATTACTAAGACTTGGTTATGGAAATAAAATGATGACAAATTATTTCGTAACAAACCCAGAAGAAGAAGACATATACGCAATAGTCCCAGCAGTAATCGGGTATGAAGGGACAGAATTTCAAGATTGGTTCGGAGGAACATGCACGCTCTATAAAGATGGACTTTGCACCTTACACGACAAAGGACTTAAACCATCCCATGGAAAATTCGCGTCTTGCAAAACATCACAACCATATCTCTTCGAAGACATAGCAAAAACATGGGCAAACCCAGAAGCACAACAACTAGTAAAATGGTGGACAAGAAAATTCTCTACAGGAAAAAGATAAATCCAAAATAAAAAAACAAAACCCTCAAAATTAAAGAGGATTAAAAATTATTTCTTAACAGAAACTTCGAAACTAAACGGGAATTTCTTAGCAACAACGTTATACAATAAAATAGCGAAAAGCACGAAAAGCCCTCCCAATAATCCTCCAACAACTGGAGCATATATAACCGAAGTCACAAAGCTAGGAGTCGCAAGCCCAAATCCCCCAAAAGTCCCAGGGTTCATCTTCTCAACAATCAATTGAACAATCCCAGTAATAAAATATAAAACCAAGAACAGAAAGAAAAAGTAAACCGCCGAAACATAATTAATTTTATTTATCTTCATTTTTACCTCCTCAATCTACAAAGAAACCAACTTATTTAAACCTTAACCTATTCATGTCCAAATGGACTACAAAACTCTTGAGCTAAAATCCGGTCTAGAAATCCACCAACAACTAGACACACATAAACTCTTCTGCGACTGCCCCTCCCTTTTAAGACAAGACGAGCCACAATACGAAATCAGAAGAACATTAAACCCAGTAGTCGGAGAAACCGGAATCATAGATGAAGCAGTCAAACACGAAGCTCTCCAAAACAAAAACTTCACCTACCAAGTCTACGACACAAACTGCCTAGTCGAAACCGACGAAGAACCGCCTCACACAATAAATCAAGAAGCCCTAAAAATCGCAATCCAAATCTCACTCTTGCTAAACTGCGAAATCTTCCCAATCGCCCAAATAATGCGGAAAACCGTAACCGACGGCTCAAATACATCAGGCTTCCAAAGAACAGTCCTCCTGGCCCACGACGGACATATCATTCTCTCAAGCGGGAAACAAATCACAATCGATTATCTAATGCTAGAAGAAGACTCCGCTAGAAAAGTATCGGGAAACTCCGACGGATCAAAAACCTTCAAACTAGATCGCCTTGGAATTCCTTTGATTGAAATCGCAACCGGACCACACATGCAAACCCCAGAAGAAATTTACGAAACCGCACTAAAAATCGGGGAAATACTTCGTTCATGCAAAGTAAAACGAGGACTCGGCACAATCAGACAAGACGTCAACATCTCAATCAAAGGAAGTAAACGAGTAGAAATAAAAGGATTCCAAGACCCAAAAATGATGACAAAAACAATAGACATAGAAATCTTACGGCAACAAGAATGCATAAAAAACAATACCTGCAAATCAGAAGTAAGAAACGCTCTACCCGACGGCACAACCGAATTCTTAAGACCAATGCCGGGAGCCGCGAGAATGTATCCAGAAACCGACCACCCTTTACTAAAAATTTCAAGAGAACTAATTAACGAATGCAAAAACTCTCTCCCAAAACTCCAATCCGAAAACACTTCCTATCTTCAGGAATTTGGACTAAACCCAGAACTAATAAAACTAATCTTAAAACAAAATAAACTCGAAGATTTCAAAACTCTAATTCATGAATACAATAATCCAAACCTAATCGCTAAAATGTTAACCATCTTCCAGCCCAAACCAGAAATCTCAATCGACAACCTAGAATCAATCCTAGAAAAAATATCAAAAGAAGAAATCCCCGAAACCGACGCAAATACTGTAATGCAAAAAATGTCCCAAGGAATGACGCTAAAAGAAGCAACAAAAAAATCAAACATCGACCTAAAATCAGAAGCACAAAAAATAATAAAAGAAAAACCAAACTTATCACAAGGAGCATACATGGGGCTCTTAATGGGAAAATTCAAAGGACAGGTTTCAGGAAAAGAAATCGCAGACACCTTAAAAAAATTATTATAAAGCAAAAATCTTACAGCGCCTTACAAGATATTGTATTTTTAATATAATCATCGCCAGGATTACATAACAACTTATCATTACAAGCATCACCGCCTACACCAAAAGTTAGATAACAAATATCATTATACATTTTGGTAAACTCAGTCTTAGCAGCAGAAATACCTACCGCAGAAATCCGACCATTCCAATAAGCAATCCCACTAGGATCTCCACATCTCCCCTTTTCAATATACCAACTCCTAGGGGCAACCGTCTGAGAAGAACAATCTAAAATTTCTTCACCAGCTTTAGCAAGATATGTAATAACACATTCATCCGTGGTCTTAGTCCCAACAGCACTTCTTGTAGTCCCACAATTACTTGTTTGAGTAAAACTAACTCCACTACATTTAGTGGTAGTTAATGGAGTCCAACTAGATACAGAACAACATTCACCCGTGGTCTTAGTCCCAACAGCACTTCTTGTAGTCCCACAATTACTAGTTTGAGTAAAACTAACCCCGTTACATTTAGTAGTCGTTAATGGAGTCCAACTAGATATAGTGCAACATTCACCCGTGGTCTTAGTTCCAACAGCACTTCTTGTAGTCCCACAATTACTTGTTTGAATAAAAGAAATTCCTGAGCATTTAGTGGTGGTAGCAGGAGTCCAACTAGATATAGTGCAACATTCACCCGTGGTCTTAGTTCCAACAGCACTTCTTGTAGTCCCACAATTACTTGTTTGAATAAAAGAAATTCCTGAGCATTTAGTGGTGGTAGCAGGAGTCCAAGTAGATACAGAACAACATTCACCCGTGGTCTTAGTTCCAACAGCACTTCTTGTAGTCCCACAATTACTAGTTTGAGTAAAACTAACTCCACTACATTTAGTAGTCGTTAATGGAGTCCAACTAGATACAGAACAACATTCGCCTGTAGTCTTAGTTCCAACAGCACTTCTTGTAGTTCCACAATTACTAGTTTGAGTAAAACTAACCCCGTTACATTTAGTAGTCGTTAATGGAGTCCAAGTAGATACAGAGCAACATTCATCTACAGTCTTAGTTCCAACAGCACTTCTTGTAGTCCCACAATTACTTGTTTGAATAAAAGAAGTTCCTGAGCATTTAGTGGTGGTAGCAGGAGTCCAAGTAGATACAGAACAACATTCATCTACAGTCTTAGTTCCAACAGCACTTCTTGTAGTCCCACAATTACTAGTCTGAGTAAAACTAACTCCACTACATTTAGTAGTCGTTAATGGAGTCCAACTAGATACAGAGCAACATTCATCTGCAGTCTTAGTCCCAACAGCACTTCTTGTAGTTCCACAATTACTAGTTTGAGTAAAACTAACCCCGTTACATTTAGTAGTCGTTAATGGAGTCCAAGTAGATACAGAGCAACATTCATCTACAGTCTTAGTTCCAACAGCACTTCTTGTAGTCCCACAATTACTTGTTTGAATAAAAGAAGTTCCTGAGCATTTAGTGGTGGTAGCAGGAGTCCAAGTAGATACAGAACAACATTCACCCGTGGTCTTAGTCCCAACAGCACTTCTTGTAGTTCCACAATTACTAGTTTGAGTAAAACTAACCCCGTTACATTTAGTAGTCGTTAATGGAGTCCAACTAGATACAGAGCAACATTCGTCCGTAGTCTTAGTTCCAACAGCACTTCTTGTAGTCCCACAATTACTTGTTTGAATAAAAGAAATTCCTGAGCATTTAGTGGTGGTAGCAGGAGTCCAACTAGATATAGTGCAACATTCGCCCGTAGTCTTAGTTCCAACAGCACTTCTTGTAGTTCCACAATTACTAGTTTGAGTGAAACTAACTCCACTACATTTAGTGGTAGTTAATGGAGTCCAAGTAGATACAGAGCAACATTCACCCGTGGTCTTAGTCCCAACAGCGCTTCTTGTAGTCCCACAATTACTTGTTTGAATAAAAGAAATTCCTGAGCATTTAGTGGTGGTAGCAGGAGTCCAAGTAGATACAGAGCAACATTCATCTAAAGTCTTAGTTCCAACAGCACTTCTTGTAGTCCCACAATTACTAATTTGAGTAAAACTAACTCCACTACATTTAGTGGTAGTTAATGGAGTCCAACTAGATACAGTGCAACATTCACCCGTGGTCTTAGTTCCAACAGCACTTCTTGTAGTCCCACAATTACTAGTTTGAGTAAAAGAAGTTCCTGAGCATTTAGTGGTGATAGCAGGAGTCCAAGTAGATACAATGCAACTAGGAGCAATATTCACGCCAACATTAGGACTCTTCTCTCCAAACCATTCAACTCCCTCTTGCAACATCATCCACTGAAAATTATAACTCCCAGAACTCGCTGGGGCTTTAACTGTAAAAGAAAAAATCTTAGTTTGACCAGGGCGAATAACTTCAGTGCTGCTAAGCTCAACTCTTTGAATTTTCCATATAGAATTATCCTGCGGATTATGAGAACCAAGTTTAAAATTACTTCCCTTAGTCCAAGTGCTATCCCCAGTATTTTTCATTGCAACAGAAACCGTATACAATTGGTCTGGAACCATTGAAGAAGAAACAAACTGTGAAACAAACTGTGCATTATTTGAAAACACAACAGGACAAGCCGGAGCACTGCAAGCATTACCACCATCATTAACAAAAGTTGGACTAGGGCAAGCAACACCCCCATTAGAAGCAGGAGTAGTTGTCGTCCATAACTTATCATATCTTCCACTAGTTCCACAAGTAGTAGCACTACAACTTCCATAATTCAAATCCCAAGAACCAGCACAATTAATAATAGGAGCAATCCCACAACAAACATTAGTATCATAAGCAACGCCCTTGTCAACCAAACCACGAGAAGCGCAAGTCCCAGAATCATAAGCAGTAGTTCCGCCAAGCTGTCCACAAGATTTCAAACACATGCCATTCTTCTCTCCCCAATCTGGAGCAAGATGTGCAGAATCACAAACAGACCCATTACTAGAATCAAAACTAAAAATCCTCATAGCAAAAGATCTAAAAACTCTATCAGAAGAATAAGAAGCATCAAGTCCCTTCTTGCCAATAAAAGAATCAATCAACTCATTTATCCTCAAACTAATATCAGTATTCCTATCATCAGTATAAATAAAATTACCCATCATTTTAAGCTCTCCTTCGGAATCCCAGAAAAAATTAGAATACTCATGGGGATTTAGTATTGTCTCATCCATCACAGAAAAAATATCATTACCTAATGGAACCGTAGCCCTTCCAATAGAAAGCCTATAACACCCAACAGAATCACTCAACGGAGTCACACAATTATTCTTAGAAGTCCCACCAACCGCAGCAGTTGCATAAATATACCCTCCAGAACTCACAACACTAAAAATATCAGCAACAGAATTTCTTGTATCATCCATAGCATTAGTCCCCCAAACCTTAGAAGACAAACTTTGTGAGTTAGCAACAATCTTCTTCTTCCCAGAACCGACAACCCAAAGCTTACCACTTACAGAATCCAGCTCAAGCTCAGACCCTCTAGTAGAAATACTATCCCATTGAAAATTACCATTAGAATCCTTCACAAACTTTACAGCTGTCCAATAAAGATACGGTTTCCCATTATGAATAAACAATTTGGGAACAGATGCAGAATATTGGTCACCGGAAAAATCTATTTCCGATTGAACAACCACATACATCTTAGAACTATCCACAGAAAAATCATCCTTAAGCACAGCCATACAAGTATCTGAACTCGGACTAAAGGCAATAGATCGATAACACTCAAACGCAACCCAATACTTACCATTATACTTAATCACACTAGGATCAAAAGCAGTGGTCAACTGCCCCCCTTCAGGCATATTCGCAGGAAGACTAATTATATCCTTCTGCTTAATCATCTGATACTTATCATCAGACTCAACAAGCTTCCCAAGTATTAATTTCCATTTATTGTTCCCATTCATCTCTCGCCCTAAAAAAAGATCTTTATTATCTGGAAGCTGAACCCATCTAACAGAATTACTCAGGCCAGGAGTCTCAAGAACTTTAGAATTCCTAACATTAAACGCATTAGGATTATTCCAAATCCCAGCCATAGAAACACAAGAAGATGCTCCATTGACACCAGCAACAACCCGATTAGTCCCACAATTACTTATTTGAGAAATTGAATCTGCAACACAAATATCCGCATTAGATGGACTCCAGCTAACATCCACACAAGGTTGAACTTCAGATTCACGATCAATCAATTGAACATATCCATCCCAAAACAAATTTCCAAGCAAAACTTGAGAATGCTGATTAAAATGAATAATATCATTACCCGGACAAGACAAGTTTTTTGTATCAATAACATATGTATTCCCTATTTGTGTCCTCATTAATTCTTGCTGAGCTCTTATATTAGAAATTCCCTGAGAAACATCAGTTCCGTACCATGAACTCCATGAGCATGAAGAAATCCCAGGATTTATTTTACCAACGATAAATGGTATATCGTCATCACCCAAATCACTACGAAGATTTTCAACCATATCCCTAGTTAGTGCCAGAAAATTATCATTACCAAATATAGCATCCGACTCCCCCTGCAACCAAAATATTCCACCATACTCAACAGAAGGATATTCTCCGACTACAGATCTAATATTCGTAATTAATTTTTCATAAAGCCTTTCATAATGCGATAATTCACCAGCCCCAGGATAAAGTCCAGGAAGAATACTTTGAACTTCCGAATAATCAGGATTCCAATGATGAATGGTAGTGCCCCCTACAGCAAACTTAATAACAATAATTTCTCTATCTGGATAATTTTCAGCGAATTTATGTACCAGTGAAATTTCTGGACCAAAATGAGGAACACCATTAATATATATCTGAGCATCTAAGGAATCATAAGACCTTAACTCATTATCCCAAGAATGGACATTGTAATATTTAACATTATCAGGAACAATAAATAAATTTGACGGAATTGTGTTCCCAGCTTCTACTATTCCCAACATATTGGATTGTCCAGATAAAATAAAAACAATAGGATTCTCATCACTTGCTCTCATCTCTCGAGCCCCAGAATAACTAAGCCCAGAAACCTCATAACTTAATCCATCGTCACTATACTTACAACTATAACCCCCAGAACTCCCGGGGCAATCAACTAAAACTTCTCCAACATTGCTACAGTCTAAACTAATCTCATTAATACTCAACAACTCTTCATCTTTAACACAAACCTTCCCACTACCTGAAATAACATCAAAATAAACACTCTTGGTCTCTCCCTCGGGCAACTCCAAATTCTTAATAAGAATAAATGAAGAATCCGCAGTCGGATCATTTTGCAAAACAGCCACATCAGCAAGATCAATATCATCACTTTTATTCTTATTAATAGAAATCAAAACCTCTCCATCTGAATCCTTAATGTCCACTCTTTCTCTATCTCCACCTAAATCAGTTACATCTTCATTCATATCCTCGCCAAGAATCAAACTCGCATTAGAAATCCCGTCACACCTAAAAATATCCCTCTTCACAACATTAAAACATTTAGCGAGAACCAAATTCCCTCTTTCATTTTCCTCTGTCATAACTGGAACAACCTCAAAAACATTCACAGGAAAATCAAAAACATACTGATGAACCGCCTCATCACGAAAACTAAATAAATTATCATCTACTCCATCAAAAAAAACCACTCCATCCACTACATTCCCACCAAAATCATCATTAAGAAATCTAGACAAATCTATGGACACATCAGAAGCATCAACACCACCCCTTATTATATATCCCCCAAAATTAAACAAACCCGCATTCTTAAAAGTTAGATTAACAACATTCCCATCACACCCAACATCTTTAACCAAAAGCGAAATATCCCTAGAACATTCCAAAACCTCAGCCTGCCCAAAATAACCACTCAACCAGAAATAAACCGAACCAGCGACAACAACAGAAAGTGCAATCAACAAAACATACCCAACCATCAAACTAACTCCCTTTTTATTCACCCTTAACATGACATAAGCATACACATGTTCCTTATAAATTTTTATCCTTTCAAATTCTAAACCTAGTAAAACTAAACAAATTATAAAAATCACAAATTTTCATTCGTAGCCACCCCTACCCATAGCCCTATATACCCCCATTTCCTAAAAAAACCAAAGCATAAGACAACTTATGTCAGGTATACGGAGGAAAAAACAACATGGAAGATAGAGAAATGCACAAAGCAGTTTGCTCTGATTGCAAACAAGAATGCGAAGTGCCATTCAAGCCAACAGAAGGAAAGCCAGTAAAATGTCAAGAATGTTTTAAGAAAGGCAAACCACAGAGAAGCTTCGGCGGAAACAACAGAAGTTTCGGCGGAAACAATCGTGGATTCGGTGGAAACAATCGTGGATTTAGCGACAGGCCAAGAGAAATGCACAAAGCAACTTGTTCTGACTGCGGCAAATCTTGCGAAGTGCCATTCAAGCCAACAGCAGGAAAGCCAGTTAGATGTAGAGATTGCTTTCAATCATCTAAGAACTAGACAATCTAGTTAATCAATTATTTTTTTAATTTATTATTATTTCTTCAAAACTAAGAACATAGCAAACTATTTCATAAACCCGCTAACAAGCCAGACAATCAAAAACCCCATCGCACCACCAACAACACCAACAACAAATAAACTGCTAGAGCCTGAGACCGCACCAAGTAAACCCCCAATAGACCCACCGACAGCACCAAGCCAAAACTCCTTACTTCTCATTAATAAAATAATTCTTCCACGCTTAAATACTTTATCACAACTAAAATAGAAACATCTCCTACAAATTGACAACAGCACTATCGCAGGTTCCGGTGTCTTTCCCGCAACAAACATCAGCAGAATTCTTCCTCCCTTGTTCTCTGCATGTAATATACAAATATCCACCACCAACATAATGAGATACATATTGCTGCGTTCCAACAACACACCATCCATAATCCCTAGGAGGCCAAGGCTTAGTTCCCCAATATACTTTTGCCTGATAAGTAGCAGTGCAAGAATTTCCAGAAGGTAAACCACAATCAGCAGCTTGAGTTACAGAACTATATATTATAGAAGTTCCAGATCCTCTACCAGCACAAGCACCACTGCTCTCACGATGACAACAAACAACACTCGAATCAGCTTCACACGCAGCAAGACACTGAGCTTCACTTGGCAAATCCCATCGAGTCCAAAGAACATTCGCTCCCTGATCACAAACTCTATTACTCTGAAAACTTCCACATCTCTTATTATCAACACACTGATTACCCGAACAAGTTTGACTACTAGTGCAATCACTCTTCATATTTCCTATCACCCCACAACTATCATACCAATAAACATCTCCGCCATAGCAAGAATACGAAGCATGTGAAGTACACGGAGCAACACAAGTATTCCCAGAACAAGAATACGAACTCGGACAATCTTCCTTCAACTCTTCCTTTTTCCCACAACCATCATACCAATAAACATCGCCACCAGAACAAGAATACGAACTACGCGAATTCCCAAACAACCCCTCATTAATAGCCTGCTGCAAATTCTTCTCTCCATTAAAATTAACCCAAATATCCCTCGCATCATGCCCATTCTTATTCTCTCCCGAATATTCACCACTTCCCACTTCTCTCGAACCGCAAAGACTTCCATCATCAATCGCCTGCTGCAAATTCTTATTAGTTCCTCCAACCTTCACAAAAATATTATCACTATGCCCCGAAACAACAGGTCCATAATTTCCATTCCCAGCGTAATTCCCAGAAAATGCTCCACTATCAATCGCCGACTGCAAATCAATCTTGTTTCCATTAACAGAAATAAAAACGCCATCTGCCCCATGCCCAGGATTAGGAATATTCTGAGAATAAGCAAAAACAAAACTAGAAACTAAAACAAAACAAAAAATCAACTCCCTCTTCATGGAAAAACGAAGAGACGACTCTTTAAATAAATTTAGGCTATAACAAACCGAATAAAACACATTCCAAATAAAAACTTAATCCAAAAATAATCTATACAACCTGTGCATTACAACCCCAAATTCTTAAAAACCCCAATAAACTAAACCCCTCATGGAAAGAACCCTAATTAAAGACGCATTCAAAACCCAAGACAAAGTCCTCCTAAAAGGCTGGGTCCACGAAACACGAGACCTAAAAAAAGTCCGATTCCTAATCCTAAAAGACAAAACAGGAAGAATCCAAGTAACAGGGATTGAAGGCAAAACAGATGAAAAAACTTTCAATCTTCTAGACAACATTAGCAGAGAATCCGTAGTGGAAGTCATTGGAACATTAAAAGAATGCAAGCAAGCCCCAAACGGAAAAGAATTAATCCCAGAATCAATAACAATAATTCACGAAGCCCAAAACCCTCTGCCAATCGACGTCTCAGACTACTCCAAAACAGAACTTCCACTAAGACTCGACAACAGATTCCTAGATCTACATTCTAGCCGGACCCAAGCCATCTTCAAAATCCAGTCCACCATCGGCTCCGAATTCATAAAATACTTCACACAAAAAGGCTTCACATACGCTCACCCACCTTCAATGATTGCAGCTTCAAGCGAAGGCGGAACAGAACTATTCAAAGCAAAATATTTCGAGCATGAAGTATTCATGGCACAATCCCCTCAACTCTACAAACAAATGATCGCCTGTTCAATGGAAAACATGGTAACAATAACCCCAGTCTGGCGAGCCGAAAAACATAACACAATAAGACACCTAAACGAATGCCGACAAATGGATATTGAAATGGCCTTCGCAACAGCCTCAGATGCAATGAAAGAAATGGAAGGCGCAGTCCAACACATCATAAAACAAATCATAGAAAAAAATTCCGAAGAACTAGAAGTCTTAAAATTAAAACTAGAAATTCCAAAAGTAAAATACATGACCTTCGCAGAAACAAAAGAGGTCCTGGAAAAAAATGGAGTAAAAATCGGAGATGACGACCTAACCGGAGAAGCCGAAAAAAAACTAGAAGAAATATTCCCAAACACACTAACCTTCGTATACGACTGGCCGATGAAAGGAAAGCCGTTCTACATCATGCCAAAAGGAGAAGACCCAAATGCAAAACTCTCCGAAGGCTTCGACGCAATCTACAAAGGAATGGAAATTTCTTCAGGCGGACAAAGAATCCACATTCCAGAACTCCTCCAAAAAAGAATAGAACTAAAGGGAATGGATCCAAAAAACTTCAAAGATTACATCGATTCATTCAGATGCGGCGCACCGCCCCACGCAGGATGGTCAATCGGAATAGAACGATTTACCCTAGTCTTACTAGAACTAAGCAACATCAGAGAAGCCTGCATGTTCCCACGAGACCGAGACAGAATAACCCCATAAATCTAATAACTTAATTTAAAACAAAATGATAAAAATAATAAAACTTGTCCACACTATCATCTGGGCAATTATGGCCTCCGCATCTTTATACATCCTATACGCAGGACTCACAAACACCCTAAACTCAACCCTATTAATTTTAATAATTTTACTAGCCACAGAAACAACAGTCTTACTATTCAACAAATGGACTTGCCCGCTAACACCCCTAGCAGAAAAATACACCAAAAACAGAAGCCACAACTTTGACATATACCTTCCAAATTGGCTAGCAAAATACAACAAAATCATCTTCGGAACAATCTTTGTAATCGGAATAATACTTACAGCAATGAACTTAATAAAAAAAATATAACCATCCACTCAAACCAAATTTTATAAACCACCTTCCCTAATCCTAATCATGGCAAGATACGACACAAAAACTCCAGAAAAAAAATGCATCTTCTGTGAAATCGCAAAAGGCAACATCCCGCCATTAGGAAACGGCAAATTCTGGGAAGACGAAAATTTCATTGCGTTCCTCTCGCCATTCCCAAACACAAAAGGCTTTACAATTATAATGCCCAAAGAGCACTACGAAGGCGACGTCCTAAAAATGCCAGACAAAGCCCTATCTAACTTCATCCTAGCCGCAAAAAAAGTATCAAATATATTAATAGAATATTTCGAAGACGTAGGAAGAATAGGACTAATGATGGAAGGAACAGGAATCGACCACGCGCACATCAAGCTCTTTCCCATGCACGGAACAGACCACATGAAAAAAGGCGAATTCCGTCAATACCAAAGCGACGTAGGAACTTTCTTCGAAAAATACGAAGGATACATCGCCTCAAACGACGGACCAAAAGCCGACGAATCCGAAATAGAAAAACTAGCTAAAAAACTAAAAAACATTAACTAACATGACAACCAATTCACTATGGAGACAAGTAACAGAGAAAGAAAAACAAGAAATCAAACAAGATTCCAAAAGACTCCTAACCGAATTCGCATCTAAACTAGAAAAAATCTCCGCCAAAGAAGGACATTTAGAAAACGAAACAGGAACAAGGGCAGAAGGCACCGGATGGACAACCGACGAAGAATTCAAGAGAACTACACTATCCAACGCTCCATTTGTAGAAGAAGGTTTTCTAGTAGCAGAAAAAGGAGCATGGAAAAAATAATGGCAGTTCTAAAAGGAAAATACCTAATAGCATCCGGACCAGTAATAATCCAAGACAGAAAACTTCTAGTAAATAAAGATAACAAAGACAATTTCTACAAAATTCCTGGAGGCTCAATTGAAGAAGGAATAAACGATTTAGAAAAAGCCTGTCACAAAAAAGTCCACGAAGAAATCAACGGCAAAATAGAAATCATAAAACCTCTCCACCCAAGAGTCCTCTGGCAAAATCCACAAACCGGTGAAAAAATGACAATCATTCTAACAAGCTACCTCGCAAGATTAACAAATCCAAAAGAAATAAAACCAATGGGCTCAACCACAGAAATCAAATGGCTAGATCTAGATAAAATAAACGAATGGAAACACGCCGTCTCCCCATACACACAATTCCTAATCGAAAAAGGAGACATAAAATGAAAACAAAAATCTGTGCAAATCTGTGCAAATCTGTGGCTAAATTTAATAATTATTCAAAATGCTAAAAACAAAACTAAAACTTCTCCAATCCGGAAAACTAACCGCCCTAGATAACGTCTTAAACTTCTCCAAAAAAATAGCAACTCCAGAATCCAAAAACCTAAACATCTTCTTAGAACTAAACCCAAAAGCAATCGACCAAGCCAAAGCAATAGACAAAAAAATCAAAGAAGGGAAACAAGGCAAACTAGCCGGACTCTGCTTCGCACTAAAAGCAAACATCTCCGCGAAACACATGACAATATCCTGCGCCTCAAAAACACTAGAAGATTACACCGGCCCCTTCAACGCAACAGTTGTAAATAAACTTATAGCCGAAGACGCAATCCTCCTCGGAATGCTAAACATGGACGAATTCGCTTGCGGTGCTTCAGGAGAAACTTCAAGCTACGGACCAACAAAAAACCCAACAAACCCAGAACTAATCCCAGGCGGTTCAAGCTCAGGACCAGCAGCAGCAATCGCAGCAGACCTAAGCGACTTCACACTCGGCTCGGACACAGGTGGTTCAATTAGAAACCCGGCATCACACTGTGGAGTAGTCGGATTAAAACCAACGCACGGTGCAGTCTCAAGATACGGACTTCTAGATTTAGCGATGTCCTTCGACACAATCGGACCACTAACCAAAACTTCCGAAGACGCAAAACTAATCTTCGACATAATAAAAGGAACTGACAACTTCGACCAAACCACAAAAGAAACACCAAAAAAATTTCCAGCTCACAAAAAAGTAATCGGACTCGTAAACATAAAAAACTTCTGCGACGAAAGAATCGCAAACTTAATAGAAGAACAAACAAAAAAAATAGCCAAAGAACATAGCTGGAAAATCAAAAAAATCGACCTCCCACTAGACATCGCAATCCAAACTTATTACATCATAGTATACACCGAATTCTTTTCAGGCTCACGAAAATTCGACGGCAGACGATTCGGGAAAAAAATTGAAGATTCAGCTGGACCAGAAGTTGTAAGAAGAATAATTGGGGGCTCAGAAATTACCAAAGCAGAACACGACGGAAAATTCTACAGAGAAGCCCTAAAAGCCAGACAACACATAAAAAACCAATTCCAAGAAATCTTCGAAACCGTAGACGCAATTATTCTCCCAACCTCACCAAAACTTCCACACAAAATAGGAGAATCAATCACAACAGAAGAAATGTATGCGTACGACGTAACAACAGTTTTAGCATCAATAGCAGGGCTCCCAGCAATTTCAATTCCACTTGACAAAATCGAAGACAAACACGTAGGACTCCAAATCATAGCACCACATTTCCAAGAAGAACTTCTATTCAAACTAGCAAAAAATTTTGAATAAAATTATGAATTAATATACTTTTCTCCTAACAATAAAAACTTTTTATCAAAATCCTTTTTAGCTGAATCAACTTCCTCAGAAACACCTTCTATTCCCTTATTCAAATAAAACTTAGAAAGAGTACAATAATCTTTTTTACGTTTCAAGAATTTATAAATAACATCATCCTCATATCCTTCCAATTCATCCAAAAAAACGCCAAGCCACTCTATTTTCTTTTCGACAGCATCTAACGAATTCGCAAAAAAGTTACCTATCTTATAAGAATAATCTTCAGTCGCAACCCCTCTCTTAAAAAAACCATTTTCCAAATTCCTCTTATTTAATATAACATGGGACATTCTATCAGCATCATACAATGTCTTTTTCGCACATTCCATCTCTGCCCTTAAATCATTCTGCATCCCAACATAACTAAAATTAATCAACTTGTCATCTGCCATAAAAACAACCCCCAATCTACCTTTATAAAAATTATTATACCTAATCATATAAAATCCACACGAATCAGCGCCCATAACTATCTAACCCAAACACGAATATATCCACCCAAAACTTATCTAACCCAAATCCCCTTATACAAAAATGCAAAACCCAAGACAAACCAAAATATCCGTAGCCTTCGTCAATATCCTAGCAATCTTATCCATCCTAGGTTTCACAGGCATAATCAGCTACACACTATTCAACAAAAACATCGACGCCTACACCGAAACCCTATGGCTACTCGTCCTCGGTCTCGGCTTCATAATCGAATCATCCCCAATCCAACTCTTCCACAGCATACGAAACAACCTCGGAGAAAAAAACTTTACCTCAACCACAACCCTAATAATCGGAGTACTAGCAGTCATTGCCGCAGCCCTTTCCCTTCCCCAAATCAACATTCAAACTCAAGCATTCCTAGCAATAAAAGGAATCATGTCAATCATCGCCGTAATTTTCATAATCGTTCAAACCTGGGTCATAAAATAAACTACCAGAAAAAATTACCAGAAAAATAAGAACTGACTTTATTAAAATCTGCCCTTTCAATTTTTTTATCCTCTGGAAATATTTTGTCAATCCTTTTATTTTCAATCTCACGAATTTCCCTCACCATATTCTCTTCATAAAATTGCTCAAACGTCAAGCTAGGAGCGACTAAAGAAGTATTCCCAGAAAAACGAAGTCGCATTTCCCCATTATCATCCTTAATAATTCTAACCTCTAATCCATCTTTCTTCAATTTTGAAATTTGCTCTACTTTATATCCCACTCCTTTATCTTCATGAACTTCATAAAAATCTTTCCATGTTAATCCTAATTTTCCTGCCTCATCTAAAGAAACCCTTGTCGCCTCATCATGACTAGAAGAATTCATTCCAAAACAAGAATCCGTATAACTAACTCTCATATTCTCATAAAGCTCCAACAAAACCTTTTTCCTTTTCTCATTGTCCATACAAAGAAAAACAACCCTACATATAAAAATATTTACATACTCAAGGCTCTGCCCTAAATTATGTACTTCAAGACCTTTTAGTCACACAACTCTTATGTATTTCTTCTCGATCGAATTTACTTCGTCGAGAAAAAGATTTTGTGATTTCGAAAAATCACATCTGGCCTAAGTTCGTGAGAACTTAGGACAAAGCCCATGCTCAATAACAACCATTAAAAACAAAAAATCTCTTCGTTAATCATGCCAAGTCCAAAAAAACAAAAAGCAATAGAATTTCTAAATAACATAACTAACAAAGACAAAATTGCAATCATTCATCACGATGACCCCGACGGAATCTGCTCCGCAATCCTCTTCCAAGATTTCTGCCAAGCAAAAAAAGCCAAAACAAAAAACTTTTTCTATAACTTAGGACAAACAAAACTCAAAAATCTTCCATTAAAAAAATTCAACAAAATAATAATAACCGACGTATCCTCAAAAGATATCTCCCCACAATTCGAAGATATCAAAGAAAAAGAAACACTCTACACCGACCATCACCCAGCCTACAAAATCCCAAAATACATAATATCCCATATAACAACATCCCAAGGATACATCCCCTCAAGCAGAACAGCCTATGAACTAACCAAAGAAAAAATATGGCTAGCCTTAATCGGAATAATCACAGACTCAGGAAATCTCTACAAAGAAAACAACGCCTTCATAAAATCCACACTAAAACCCCTGAATCTAACCCTAGACCAATTCCAAAAAAATTACGCCCACATATTATCCAACACATTAATCTACTTCGAAAAAAACCCACAAAAAGCCTACAGGATATTCTCAAAATTAAAATCCCTAGAAGAAATAACCAAGCTAAAAAAATACACAAATAAAATAGAAAAAGAAATCCAAAAAACACTACTAGAGGCAAAACAAAGCCACAAAAAAATAAATGGAATAAATATTTACGAAATCAACCCGAAATACAGAATAAAAGGAATAGTGTCTACAATCCTTTCCCGCGAAAACACATCAGAACCCCACATATTCATATCTCAAAAAGGTAGAGACAAAACCCTCCTAGGAATATCTGCCAGACAAAATTCTAATTCCGCAGACTTGCCAAAGCTTCTAAAAATAGCAACAAAAAACTTACCTGAAGCAATTTCCGGAGGACATCCAAGAGCATCCGGCGGACAAATAAGGAAAAAAGACTTAGAAAAATTCAAACAAAACCTAAAAAACTACACCCAATCCTCTAATTTCTAATTTCTAATTTCTAATTTCTTGTGATTAAAAGCTTTGCTTTTGTCACACATATTCTTTTAAACAAAACCCTCTATATATTTTCATGAAACTTGAAAGGAGGTTTAACAAAAAAGAAAATGCCACTAGATTTTGCAAAAGAAGCAATACAATCTGCAGAGAAAAATTCCATTAACTTCGACGAGCTTAGAGCTGGTAAAGCTAGCATTAAAGTATTCGGATGCGGAGGATGTGGATGTAACATGGCAACCTGGCTATTCAACAAAGGTATCAATGGAGCAACAATTTACGGAATAAACACCGATGCGTTGCACCTATCTATCACAAAAGTTGACGAAAAAATCTTAATAGGAAAAGAATTAACCCGTGGACTTGGATGCGGAGGATACCCTAAGAAAGGAAGAGAGGCAGCAAAAGAATCTCTAACCGACCTGAAGAAAGCTGTAGCGAATTCGGATATGGTTTTCGTTCTGGCTGGAATGGGAGGCGGATCTGGAACTGGTTCCATACCCGTAGTTGCTCAACTTGCTAAAGAAGCAGGAGCCGTAGTTATCGCAGTTGTAACAATGCCTTTCGAGGCAGAGAAAGCAAGAATCGACAAAGCAGAGTTCGGATTACAAGAACTTCGAGAATCAGTAGATACAGTTATCGTTTTAGATAACAATCGACTAGTAGACATTGCAGGTCAGCTACCAATGGAACAAGCTTTCGCAGTAGCAAACGAGTTAGTCTCAACAATGATTAAAGGTATTGTAGAATGTATCACAATCCCTTCTTTAATTAACCTAGACTATGCAGACGTATCTGCCATCATGAAAGGTGGAGACGTTGCAGTAATCGGAATTGGTGAAGATAACTCAAACGCAAGAGTAGATTCGGCGGTGCAACAAGCACTAACGCATCCACTTCTAGACGTAGATTACCGAGGCGCAACAGGTGCCTTAATCCACATCACATGCGGACCTGACATGAAACTTGAAGAATTCGATAGTATTGGAAGACTGGTTACAGAAAATCTGTCCCCAGAAGCACAAGTTATTATCGGAGCAAGAATCAATAAAGAATTCCAAGGAAGAGTTCGAGTCATTACAATTATGACAGGAGTAAAATCCCCTTACATCTTAGGGAAAAACGCGGACCAATTCGGACGTGAAGAGAAAAGAAGAGTAAGTTCTAACGACCTTGGGCTTGACGATTATAGCTAAATAACAAACCATTTTTATTTTATTTTTATTTGCCCCTTCGGGGGCTCCAATATTTTTAGAAAACTTAAATAGTATTCAAAACCTTGTCAATAATTTCCTCGTCAGAAAGCTTCTCTTTCTTTATCATCTGGACACTGTCTTCCAATCCAAAAAGCTTAACAAATCTATCAAATTGCCTATCGACATCTTTCTGAAACTTCTCATTAACCGAACGAACCTTATCCTTCCGCAACAAACCCTCTCTTATCGGAACCCTAATCAATTTAGAATAAGTCTTCAAATGCTCCCTAACCAAAGCTTCCAAGACTGACGATCTCCCAAACTTATTCACATAATAACAATACCCATCCATTACACTCCTGTCACAGACAAGCGTCCCACATCTATCTTCAGCTTCCATCTCCGCAATAATCTGATTAAGTATTATCCAAATCTGAGTCTTCTTTGTGGCATCCTCATTCAATGGGAAAGGACACTTCCGTGCAATCTCACTCAAAAATCCAGCATCAACTCCCTGCTTCTTCAACTTTACAACCAAATCATGCGCAAGCGTCGTCTTCCCAGTCCCGTGCGTCCCAAGAAAAGCTATCTTCATAAACAAAAAAATCAGATATTCTTTTTAAAGATTTATGAGGTCAACCCTCTAATCTCTAATCTCTAATTTCTAATCTCTAATTTCTAATCTCTAATTTCTAATCTCTAATCTCTAATTTCTAATCTCTAATTTCTAATCTCTAGTCCCTAGACCACATCTCGTCCGACAACAACATCAGGAACCATCTTCTTATTTCCATACTTCCCAAAAAACATAATATTATCCAACTTCACATCCCTCTTCTCTGGCAATCTAACCTTGGAATTAATCCCAACAGGAAAAATCCCTTGAACACTTGCACCTTCAGGAATACCCAAAATTTTCCGAATCTGCGAATCCTCATAATACCAAACCCAACTCGTCACCAACTTTTCTTCCTCAAGCCCAAGTAAAAAATTCTGAATCGCAGCCCCAGCCTGAAGCTCACAATATTTAGAAGCTCGATCTCCATAACTTCTAATCAAACTCGACGGGTCACTCACAACCACAACCAAAAACTTCGCCTTTCGAATAAAATCCTGCTGACTACTAACCGCAATCTTCTCAATCACAGCCTCATCACTAACCAAAATAAACCGAACCGCAAAATGATTTCCAGCACTCGTACTAAACCTAGCAAAATCAATAGCCCGGACAATAGCGCGCCAATCAGGCTTTTTCAAATCCCACCGCTTCACATCTCGCCGACCTTCAACCGCATCCCTCAATTTCATAACACAATCAGACACACCAACTTTATAAAATTACTTACAAGAAATCCTTTGCCATAAATACTTCGATAATTTAACAGGATTAATCGGAACTCTTCTATAAAACAACTCTCCATTGTACATAGCCTTACCAATATCTCCCCTTCCTTCATCCCTTCCAATCAAAATTCCCATATCAAACAAACTAACCAATTTTAAATCCTGGTTCCTTCGAAACTCATAATCAGTATTAGTCAAAATATATTCAGTAATCTCCTCTCTTTTCTCCTCATCCCTTAGCAAAAAATTTAATCCAGAAAAACTTTCATCGGCAGTCAACACCATGACATCCACATCTGGATTATCTTTAGTATGACATCCTTTATGATACCCCCCAAAAAGCCTAATCTCTAACAAAGCGGGAACAGCCTCCACGGCATTCTTAACAACTATCTCCAGATTTTCCCTAACATATTTTCTCGACATAATTCTACCCATTTTCAATAACTATCAAAAGCTCTTTACCAAGACACGCTTTTGGGAGAAATCGGGCTCACAAAAACAACGTTTTTGTAGAGTCATCCAGTGGAACCTCAGGTTCGGTTCTCCCAACTTCAAGCGCGAAACGCTTTTGGGAGGACTCGAACCTCCGACATCACGGTTAACAGCCGTGCGCTCTACCTGCTGAGCTACAAAAGCATAAACACAAGAAACACAAATCGTTTTTAAAATTACCTATGAAGAACTTTTATTCATCTTCCTCAAAATCTTCCTCTTCATCATAATCAAACTCAATCTCATCCTTCAGTCCCAAATCCCCATCCGCCCGATTCACCTTCGAACCCTGCCTCTCCAAAAACCCAAACACATTCCCATGCTTAGACCCCGAAATCAAACCTTCAATCCCCTGAATCGTCGCACTCAAATGGTCCGCGTCCACAATCACACCAACCGTATTATCACTAATAACAACAGCACTCCCAGTCAACTTCTCAATCGTCCTCTTCGCCCGTCCCTCTCGCCCAATAATCCTAGACCTAACATCTTTCAAATTTTTCCGATGTGTATGCTCCTTAACATCAATAAATTCCAAAACAAAATCCTCATTCAACAACAAAAGCGCATCATCAATATCAAAACCAAAATCAATCGCCCGGATAATCTTCTCAACCAAAAACTCATTCAACTCAGCCCCCTTAACAAAAACTCGCCCTTTCCCAAATCCAACATTAACCTTAACCCGGTTCTCAATCGAAGGCACAGCCCGCTTAATCTTATTCATATTGGAAACAACTATACTTCTCATAATTACATATCAAAAAACCCAATTATAACTCTTTTGGTAACCGATTCGCATAACAAATCTAACTCAACATCCACGCGAAGAATTATAATTAAAATTCAAAAAAGAATCCCACTGCCCTCCAGACATTCTCTTAAATTTAAACTCAAACCCCATCTTCTTATAAAACCCTTCCACCTCAAAACCTTCCCACGTAACAACATTCAAATTCTCTACACCTTTCAAAACCATATCCTCTTTAACAAAATCAACCAAACTCTTACCAACGCCACACCCACGAACTTTAGAATCTACGGCCAAAGAAAAAATCTCTACCGAATTAGAATAATACCCAAAAATCATTGCCCCCAAAATTTCATTTTCTCTATCATAAACAAAACAATTATTAGAAATTTCAGCCACACGAGAATCAGAAATTTTAGCAACATGTTCTGGGATATACCCCAATTTTCTCTCAAAAACATTAGAAAGCACTTTATTAATATCCGCAACTCTATCAAAGTCCCTCACCTCAGCTTTCCTAATACAAGCATCCATAGACCTAAAAAAATTCAACCCTATAAAAACCTTCCCATAAGTAACCCCTAAAAAATAACAACACTAACAGCAATTCTAATTTATAGCAGGCAAATTCGCAGTGTAAAAATTTTCGATGTATACAAAAGTACATGAGAAAAATTTGCCCCAGAACTCCGCAATTTGGGGTATGCCGAGCGGCGACCAAGAAGTTGTCGCTAAAAATTAGAATTCCTCATCACTAGTCGTAAGCTTTCCCATCTCCTTCAACTTCACAACCTGATTGTCCGTATACTTATACAAAACCTCTCCCTTCTCGTCATCAAACTCCCACGGCTCAACAATAATCGCGTCGCCCTCTCGAAGCCAAAGCCCTCGCCTCTTCCTCCCAGGCACCTTACAATTACGCGTTTTCCCATCCATACAACTAACAATCATCCGACTTCCCCCACATCTCTGCGCAATAATTCCAATAACCTCTCGACCTCGCGGCAACTTAATCCTAACAACTTTCTCCTCTCCAGCCACAAAAACCTTCTCCTTATTCGGCTTAGACTTATCTTTAAATTTCCCAAATGCCATAACAAAAAACATCAAACTCTCTATATAAAATTACCTATATCAACAAGTCTTAGTGCAAGTAGAAGCCCAATGAATTTCGCTATCCACATAGGAAGTTGTAGGAGAGCCTCCCATTGCAGCACAAAGCAATCTTCTATTTGTAGTATGATCCATGGAATACCACAACTCACAACAAGTAGGACCTAAAGAAGCCATTGAATTACAATGATTCATACAAGCAACTGTATCACTTGCAACAGCGGCAGTATTAGCAGGAACAGTTCTTATCTCTATTGTATTATACTGCACAGTAGAAGTACAAAGTCTATCATATCCACCAGCAGGATCAGAACAAACAGTCTTCAGAGGCTTTGTCCCAACAGCACTCCTAGTTGTCCCACAATTACTAGTCTGAGTAAAACTAGTTCCGGAGCAAACAGTATTAGTAGCAGGAGTCCAAGAGCTAGCTACACAAGCAGCACATTCTCCTGTGGTCTTCGTGCCAGTAGCACTCCTTGTTGTCCCACAATTACTATATTGAGTAAAACTAGTTCCGGAGCAATAAGTATTAGTAGCAGGAGTCCAAGAGCTAGCTACACAACATTCTCCCGTAGTCTTTATCCCCGTAGCACTCCTAGTTGTCCCACAATTACTAGTCTGAGTAAAACTAGTTCCGGAGCAATAAGTATTAGTAGCAGGAGTCCAAGAGCTAGCTACACAAACAGCACATTCCCCCGTAGTCTTTGTCCCAGTACCCGCCTCACTTATTCCGCAACGACTTCGAGTAAAAGATTGTCCATTACAAACATCACTAGCAACTTTATCCCACTTCCCAGCAAACAAACCCTGATTAATAGTAGCCTGTAAACTTCTCTCCCCATTAAAATTAACCAAAATCTTATCCGCAGAATGCCCAACACTTTCAACACCAGAATAAACACCAGCTCCACCATCAAATAAACAAAGAGAGTTATCATTAATCGCCGACTGCAAATTCTTATTCACTCCACCAACATTCACATAAACATCACCATGCCCAAAAACAATATTACTACTAACACCCCCACCACTATAAGAATTACGATTAAACTCACTCGAATCAATCGCCGATTGCAAACTCAAAACTTTTCCATTAATATAAACAAAAATCTCATCCGCCCCATGCCCAGGATTAGGAATACTCGAACTATACGCCAGAACAAAAACTACAGAAAAAAATAAAATAAAAACAAAACCCAACTCCTTTTTCATAGAAGAACAAAGGGATAGCAGTTTAAATAAGTTATCCCTCACATCAAAACAAGTCCAAAAGGAACACCGTCAATCTCAACAACCCCACCATCCAAAACAAGTTCCAACTCCTTAGCCAATCTAACCGAATCCTTCCCGACAAAATTAAAAGTCGCATCCTCCTTAGCGCACCGAATAATTTCTTCCCGCGCCTCATCTTGATTCATAATCTTCCCATTAAAAAATGCCCCCGAAACATCTAAAACTCTTTTGCCATCCACAAGCTTTCGACCGAAAACATCCGCATCACAAACCGCCACGACCCACCGATACGACTCATGCACTCTTAATAAAATATTACCCATAACAAGAAAAAATACCCTTCCTATATAAAACTAACCCAACAAAAAATCAAACTAGAAAAAAAGAATAATTCCTCGTTCCCTACAACGAGGAATTATAAATATAAATTAATAAGCCTTTTTAGCTTCGCCCTTAGCCACAACCTTTGCAGCATCATCTTTAGACATGATTTTACACATCCCACATCCACAAACAGAACATTTCCCCTTCGCCATAAACCCGCCTCGCGAAGTCATATGCATCTCAGCATTCTTCATTTCCTTCTGTTCCTTACATTTCATACATCTTCCTTCAATTGCCATTTTTCCTCCTATTCAATTTAATTCTTCTAAATCTTATGGACCTCGTGTTTATTCCCACAAGCCAAACACCGTACAAACAACTTCCCCTCACTATCATCCAATTCAGTATCAGGCTTCCCACATTTCACGCAAATCACATAAGCCCGTGCATATTTTTCAATCTTTGCATTAATATCTTTACTAGACAATCTTCTAGACAAAATCAACTGGTCCCCCCTAATCTCACCTTGAATCCCAAGCTCCTTGCCCAAAAACTTCAACAAATGCATAGGGTTCCGCCTTAAACAAACCGCAACCTTTCCAAAATTAGTAATCATAGTCCTAACCCCCTCATGATGCCCCTTAACCTTCATAATCTCAAACCTCCCCTGACAAGCTTCCTTATCTATCTCGACCTCTTCATACGCTTCATTCAACATTTCCTCATAATTCATCAATCCCAAAGACAACTTCCCCTTATAAAACTTAAGGAAACCAATCAGTCACCAAAAAACTTATAAACGAACCAAACTTAAAACTATTATAAATTCTAGAGATACCTCTTGATTAAAATGGACGAAAATCTAAAAAAAAATATCCTATCCACTGGAACAAGCCTAGTTGGAATAGTCTGTAAGGGCGGAGTCGTAATGGCAGGCGACCGAAGAACAACCGCAGGCGGACAAATCGTAATGAGCAAAAACACACAAAAAGTCTGCCCAATAAATGATTATCTAGTCATCTCCGGAACAGGAACATCTTCAGATATCGAAATAGCAAAAAAACTGATAAGAGCCCAACTTAAACTAAAAGAGCTAAGAGACAAGAAAAGAGCAACCGTAAAAGAAGCCGCAAACCTAATCTCAGCAACAAATTACCGAAACATCAGACAAGCAACAATGATTCCATTTATAGCAGGATTAATGGTAGGCGGACTAAACGAAGACGGCACAACGGAATTATACTCAGTAGAACCTGCAGGAAGCTCAATGAAAGTTGAAGAATACGATGCAAACTTTTCATCAGGAATGCCATACATCTTAGGACTACTAGAAAGAACATACAAAAAAGATATGACAATCGAAGAAGGAATCAAGCTTGCAACAGAAGCAATAAAATCATCATCAGAACGAGACACAGCATCAGGAAACGGAATAGATGTTTTCGCAATTACAAAAGAAGGAATCGAACACATCTCAAAACAAACATCAAAAGCAACCTACAAGGAAGATAACTAATCAAACTAATATTTTAAAATGGCAGATATTCTGAAAACAATCGAAGACTCTCTACCGAGAGGAATCATCTCCTCAACAATATTCGAAGGAGCAAACATAGTCGCGTACACAATAGACACAGCCTTCTTCAAAAACGGAGATGCCCAAATTAAAGAAATAGTCAACACAATAAAAAAACGCCTAGAACTTCGAGCCGACAAATCAATTCTCCTAGACCAAGAGCTAACCAAACAAAAAATAAAACAGATCATTCCAGAAGAAGCCGAAATTACACAAATCATCTTCGATCCGCAGCGAAGCATTGTAATAATAGAAGCAAAAAAACCAGGACTAGCAATTGGGAAATCCGGCTCCCTATTAAGAGATGTCAAAATCGAAACATTCTGGACGCCACAAGTTCAACGTTCAGCAGCAATCACATCCAAAATCACAGATAAAATCAGAGAAGTCCTTTATCAAGACAACTCCTATCGTAAAAAATTCCTAAACGCAATCGGAGAGAAAATCTACAAAGAATGGAATCCAGACAAAATGGAAGAATGGGTCAGAATAACAGCCCTCGGTGGCGGACGACAAGTTGGAAGATCCTGCTTTCTCTTGCAAACCCCAATCTCAAGAATACTAATCGACTGCGGAATTGATGTATCGTCAAACGGGAAAGACAAATACCCATATCTCGAAGCGCCAGAGCTAGACCTTTCAGCAGTAGACGCAGTAATCCTTTCCCATGCACACCTAGATCATTCAGGATTAATCCCATACCTCTACAAAATGGGGTACAAAGGTCCAGTTTACATGACAGCCCCAACACGAGACATCTCGGCACTAATGGCGTTAGACTTCATTGGAGTAGCTTACAAACAAGCCGCAGCGCCCCTTTTCAAATCAGCAGACATCCGGAATATGGTCAAACACTCAATCACGCTAAACTATCAAGAAGTAACCGACATAACACCAGACGTCCGAATCACATTCTACAACGCAGGTCATACTCTCGGGTCGACAATGATACACTTTAACATCGGGAACGGACTTCATAACTACCTCTATTCAGGCGACATCAAATTCGGAAAGTCCCGTGCACTAGAAGCCGCATCAACTTACTTCCCAAGACTTGAAACTCTACAAATAGAAAGCACATATGGAGGCAAAGACAACAACTACCCAGCCAGAAAAGAATCCGAAGAAGAACTCCTAAAATTCATAAACGATGTAATTCAAGGTGGCGGAAAAGTTCTCCTACCAGAATTAGGAACAGGTCACGCTCAGGAAAAAATGCTAATCTTAGAAGACGCGATAAGAAGCGGTAAAATAGCCAAAGTCCCAATCTACATCGACGGAATGATATGGGACATCAATGCAATCCACACAGCGTACCCAGATTTCTTATCAAACGCTTTACGGGCAAACATATTCGCAGACAAGAACCCATTCACATCAGACGTCTTCTCCCAAGTCGGCTCACCCCACGAAAGAAAAAACGTGATTGAAGGCGGACCCTGCATAATCCTAGCAACATCAGGAATGCTAGTCGGAGGAGCCTCGGTAGAATACTTAAGAGAATTCGCAGACTCACCAAACAATGGATTATGCTTATCATGTTACCAACCAGCCGGAGGACTAGGCCGACAAATAAAAGAAGGAATTCAAGAAGCAAGATTCGAAATAAACGGGAAAACCGAAATAGTTCCAATTAAACTAAAAGTCATTTCAATAGACGGATTCTCAGGACACTCTTCCAGAAACGAACTAATGGCATTCATAAACAACATCAGCCCAAAACCAAGAAAAGCAATCATTAATCATGGAGAACAATCCAAATGCCTAGACCTAGCATCATCAATCTATAAGTCCCAAAGAATCGAAACAGTCGTCCCAAAGAATCTAGAAACAGTTAGATTAAGATAATCTCTCCACAAAAAAAAATAAAAAATATTTTCTATTATTTTATACACTGACCATTGAGGTTATTACATGCCCGAGCGGACCCTCATAGACATACCTTGGACTTCCTTCTGTCGTACTAAAAGAAACCATGTGATCATGCCCACCCCCTGCATTTAACCTCATTCTATAAAGCGGACTTGTTCCCGCCTCTCCATATCTTAAAGCATATCCAAGCAATCCCTCCAAATTATAATCACTAGCTTCAGCACTATTCGTAGTTACCAAATGATCCATATCAACGCTTGAATATTCTTTTGATTTACGATAAAGAGCAATCCTTAAACTAGAAGGATAATCCTCATCATTTAATAAATAAAAAGCAATCTCCGCAGGACCATAATCACTGAAAAACGATGTCTCACAAACATTAAGTAATCCACAAGGAGATACCATATGATCTTCATACTTAGAAGAAGTATGTCTTGTCATTTTTCGGACACAATATCCATTCCAACATCCTCCTCTAGAATAAGAAAGAGTACAATCTTTCTTTTTAGTCTCCCTCGCTCCACAACTATCATACCAATAAACATCACCACCATAACAAGCACTAGTAGAATGGCTAGTACAATCAACAACGCAAGAGCTACCACTTCTCACATAACCTGAACTACATTTATACTGACATTTTTTAGATGTATCACTTGCAGAATATGCCCAAGCAACATTCGAAGTCAAACTAGTTTCCTCTTCTGAATCATAACGCTCAGCATTAGAAATTATAGATCCAGTACAAGAATATGTAGCACATTCCCCCGTAGTCTTTATCCCCGTAGCACTTCTAGTCGTATCACAATTACTAGTCTGAGTAAAGGAAGTTCCAGAGCAATAAGTATTAGTAGCAGGAGTCCAAGAGCTAACTACGCAAACAGCACATTCTCCCGTAGTCTTTGTCCCAGTGCCCGCCTCACTTATTCCGCAACGACTTCGAGTAAAAGATTGTCCATTACAAACATCACTAGCAACTTTATCCCACTTCCCAGCAAACAAACCCTGATTAATAGTAGCCTGCAAACTTCTCTCCCCATTAAAATTAACCAAAATCTTATCCGCAGAATGCCCAACACTTTCAACACCAGAATAAACACCAGCTCCACCATCAAATAAACAAAGAGAGTTATCATTAATCGCCGACTGCAAATTCTTATTCACTCCACCAACATTCACATAAACATCACCATGCCCAAAAACAATATTACTACTAACACCCCCACCACTATAAGAATTACGATTAAACTCACTCGAATCAATCGCCGATTGCAAACTCAAAACTTTTCCATTAATATAAACAAAAATCTCATCCGCCCCATGCCCAGGATTAGGAATACTCGAACTATACGCCAGAACAAAAACTACAGAAAAAAATAAAATAAAAACAAAACCCAACTCCTTTTTCATAGAAGAACAAAGGGATAGCAGTTTAAATAAGTTATCCCTCACGTCAAAACAAGTCCAAATGGAACATCATCAATCTATAAGTCCCAAAGAATAGAAACAGTCATCCCAAAGAATCTAGAAACAGTTAGATTAAGATAATCTCCAAAAAAAATAAAAAATATTTTCTATTATTTTATACACTTACCCTTGAGGTTATTACATGCCCAAGCGGACCCTCATAGACATACCTTGGACTTCCTTCTGTCATACTAAAAGAAACCATGTGATCATGTCCGCCTCCCTCATTTAACCTCATTCTATAAAGCGGACTTGTTCCCGCCTCTCCATATCTTAAAGCATATCCAAGCAATCCCTCCAAATTATAATCACCCGCTTCAGCACTACTCGTAGTTACCAAATGATCCATATCAACACTTGAATATTCTTTTACTTTACGATAAAGAGCAATCCTTAAATTAGAAGGGTAATCCTCATCATTTAATAAATAAAAAGCAGTCTCTGCAGGGCCATAATCACTGAAAAACGATGTCTCACAAACATTAAGTAATCCACAAGGAGATACCATATGATCTTCATACTTCGAAGAAGTATGTCTTGTCATTTTTCGGACACAATAACCTTCCCAGCAACCTCCTATATTATAATCTAAATAACAACTTTTCTTAATTGATTCTCTAGCCCCACAGCTGTTATACCAATAAACATTTCCCCCAGAACAAGAAAAACTAGCATGGCTGGCACAAGCAACACTACAACTTTTAGTTCCCCCAACAATCCTAGTGCTTCCACAATTACTAGTCTGAGTAAAACTAGTTCCAGAACAAACTGTATCAGTAGTAGGATACCAAGAATTATCTATACAAGCA